>Ga0209475_10000015_pt1 | contig 784903 bp, 700 predicted proteins | sample tdDd471_FD_187128 | JGI IMG/M metagenome (GOLD analysis project Ga0209475, IMG submission 187128) | Marine sediment microbial communities from the Atlantic coast under amendment with organic carbon and nitrate - tdDd47.1 (SPAdes)... | ecosystem: Environmental > Aquatic > Marine > Coastal >...
CCTTCTCCGAAGACGTCACCGGCTTCGCGGTCGGCGACTTCACCGTCGGCAATGGTGCCGCTTCGGCCTTCTCGGCCACCAGTGCAACCGTCTACACCGCCACCATCACCCCGGCGGGTGACGGGGCTGTCACCGTCGACGTCGCAGCTGGCGTCGCCCAGGACGGGGCCGGCAATGACAACACTGCCGCAACCCAGTTCTCCATCACCAATGATGAGACAGCGCCGAGCGTCGCGCTCAGTGGTCCCACGGATGATCAAACGGGAACCTTCACGGTCACCGCGGTTTTCTCGGAGAGCGTGACAGGACTTGGTCTGGCTGATTTTTCAGCCACCAATGCCACAGCGTCCAACCTCACAGGCTCGGGCACCAACTACACTGTCGACATGACACCCACCGCGACAGGCACCGTGACCGTCAACCTCCCGGGCAATGTTGCCCAGGACGCTGCCGGAAACGGGAATACAGCCGCAGTCGCGTTCACAGTCGATGCCGACCTGAATCTGCCGACTCTCGACAGCTTGATTGTTTCGGATGCTGACCTTCGCCTCGAAGATGTCGGGACTACAATGACACTCACGGCGACATTCAGTGAAGCGATGGATCCGGCAACCGCTCCAACATTTGCTTTCAGTTCGGACATGTCGACGACGCTCGCATTCCAGAGCGGCGCATATTCGGGAGGCGATACGGTCTACACTGCCACTTACACGGTTCTGGACGGCAATCAGGTCGCACCGGATGTCGATGTCAGTGTTGGCACAGCAACAGACGCCGCGGGCAATGCCATGGCCGACAGCACTGTGGCCGACCTGTTCAGCGTTGAAATGCGTCGTGGATCGCTTTCCGTCTCAGTGGCCGTAACGGGTGCTGTTGACGGTGCGTTCGAGTTCGATGGCGACCTCGGCGCCTTCACCGTCACGACAACCGGACAGACGGGTACAACCAGTTTTGCCGACCTGACGGAAGGTTCGTACAGCTTTACAGGCGCGACGGCCGACGGCTTCAACCTGGACAGCATCACTTGCATCGGGGGCACCGCTTCCAGCGATGTCACCACCGGAGCGGTCACCATCACGCTTGAGCCTGCGGGCTCCATTTCGTGTGAGTTCACACAAATCGCGGAACCGGATGTCGATGAAACCCAGATTCCGGAAGTCAGTATCGAACTTCCCACCCTGACCGATGACCCGACCACCGCGACCAGTGTGTTCAGCCTCAACAATGTCGGAGGCGAGGCCTTCTACTTCACGGCGTCCACGGACCAGCCGTGGCTTGTTATCGATCCTACATCGGGCTCCATTCCTGCCACTGGAAGCCTCGATTTCACCGTCAGCTTCACAGCCGCAATCCTCGACCTCGAGCCGGGCACCTACAACGCCGTCATTACGGTCTCCGAAGTGAGCCCTGCTGGACAGCGCGGCACGGTAAGCAAGGCCAATTCTCTGGAAACCATCAACATCCCAGTTAGCGTTTCTCTCGAACCGAGACTGGGCGAATTGACCATCGTGACAAACACAACCTCCCAGGAAGAAGGCGAAGGCAGCTTCACATACGCTTCAACGCTCGCCGCGCTTGACGGTCAATCGGTCACCACTGCCGGAGGCACAGCAAGCATTTCAGCCACTGATGTCCTGAGAGGAAATTACGCGCTGACCCAGCTGGTGTCCGAAGGGTGGGACCTGGCCTCGCTCTCCTGCACCGGCGACCTCGACGGCGGCAACGTCTACGACCTGGTCAACGGCGAAGTCCAGATTGACCTCGATGCAGAGGAATCGATGGTCTGCACGTTTACCAACCGTCGAAACGAGGACTACATCCGCGGCATCACCCTCTCGGCGATCCGTAATTTCATGGCAACGCGCGCCGACCTTATCCTCACCAACAGCCCCCGCCTCACAGGCCGGATGCGTGGAGATCGGACGTCTGGCACGCCAAACCGGTTCGCCGCAGATTTCCAGGACGGACGGCTGCAGGCTCAAATGTCGACCAGCCTCAGCGCCTTGCGCAAAGCCGCTGAGAACGACGCACCGCAGGTTCCGGGTTCCGAGCAATTCTCATTGGCGGGCCGGACCGGGGCAGCCAGCCTCGACGTCTGGATGCAGGCAAGCATGTCAAATGTGTCCGACAATCGCGCCGGATTGAACTCCGAAGCCGATTTCTCGATCGTCCATATCGGTACCGATATGATGGTCTCGGACTCGCTGCTCGCCGGCGTGATGCTGCAGTACGACCAGGCCGACATGACGACCGGAGCCTGGAACAGCTCTGTCGAAGGCAATGGCTGGATGGTTGGCCCGTACATGGTCACGCGCCTGGCCGAGGCGACCTATCTTGATGTCCGGGCGGCCTGGGGCAAGTCGGACAACACGGTCAACCCGATCGGCACCTATACGGACAGCTTCGAGACGGACAGGTGGTTGCTGGAAGCCAATCTGACAGGCGATATCCTTCACGGAAACTGGCGCGTATCGCCTGGCATTGGGCTCGCCTATTTCAATGAAACCCAAAACGCCTACACGGACTCTCTGGGTATCGTCATTCCAGGACAGACCATCACCATTGGCCGCCTGACAGCAGGGCCGGAAGTCGCTTACCGGTTTGCAAGCGAGAACGGCGGTTTCGTTGAACCGTATCTGCAACTGAACGCGCTCTACGATTATGATGACGCAGACGTATTCAATGCAGCGGGACAACTTCAGACCCTCGGTCACTTCCGCGCCGATGCTCGATTGGGCATCGCCGCCGAATTCTCCAATGGAGGCCGATTGGCTGGCGAAATCTCGGTGCTGGGACTGGGTGAAGGGCAATTTGAAGCCAACAGCGCCATGATCCGCGTAAGGCTTCCCCTGAGCCTCCAGCAATAAACCGGCGAGGCGACCATCAACGGGACTACCAACGATGGTCGCCTCACCGACATGTGCCCGCTAAGCTGTCGTGGCCATGACCGATACGCTTGCCCTCTCTGACCGCATCCGCTTGGACCGTATGGTCGATGCAGGTCTGATTACCCAGGCAGAATCCGTGCACGCCGCGGCACTGCAGCGCCAGACCCGCGAGCCTTTGGACCGTGTCCTCGCTCAAGCCGGACTGGCGACAGAGCTGCGCATCGCGCAGTTTTTTTCCGAGGCATATGAAACGCCGCTGGCGGTGCTACCAGAGACACCAGCCTGTTCAGACACACCCGGCCTCGATGCGGTATTCGGTCAGCTAAACCCACTCTTTCTTCAATCGGAGCGGATATGGCCGCTCGCTCTGGAAGGCGACGATCTGATTGCCGGAATTGTGGATCCAGACAATCAGGATGCCCTCGCTGGGCTGGAATTCGCAACAGGCGTGCGAGTCAGGCCGATGGTCCTGACCCAGACGCAATTTGAGGCTTGCAGTGCGTCAACCAGATCGGCGGATGCCGAACTCACTGATGCAACAGACCTGGACCTGGCGGCCGATACCGAACGATTGCGGGACATGGCCACCGCGGGCCCCGTCATCCGCCAGCTGGACAATGTGATCTCGGCCGCGAGCCGGTCCCGAGCGTCGGACATACATATCGAGCTCCAACAGCGCGATGCCAAGATCCGTTTTCGGGTGGATGGGTTGTTGCGAGACATGGAAACCTGGGGACTGGCCCAGGCCCTGGCTGTAATTTCACGCGTCAAAGTTCTCGCCGACCTAGACATAACGGAACGGCGCCGGCCGCAGGATGGACGCTTTTCCGTCCCCGTATCCGGGCACTCGCTCGACCTTCGGGTATCGGTCGTTCCCGGCCAGTACGGTGAAAGCCTGGTCATCAGATTGCTCGACACCAGTTCCACTTTGAACACACTCAGCGATCTTGGCATGTCGAAAGCTGTAGCGACTGTCGCGAAAGAAGCCCTGGCCAAACCACATGGCCTGATTTTGGTCACCGGCCCTACCGGCAGTGGCAAGACAACGACCCTTTATGCATTTCTCCGACAACTAGCGACCACTGAACGCAAAATTCTCACGATCGAGGATCCGATCGAATATCGCCTGAACGGCGTTGCCCAGTCTCAGACCAACTCGGCCATCGGAGTGACTTTTTCAAGCGCACTCCGGGCCTTTCTGCGCCACGACCCTGATGTGGTGATGGTTGGCGAAATCCGCGACGACGAGACCGCTCGAACCGCTGTTCAAGCGGCCATGACGGGACATCTCGTGCTCTCAACCCTACATACCAATGACGCGGAGTCGGCGGTCTTGCGACTTCGGGACATGGGGATTGAAGACTATCTCATCGCGGCGACCCTTGTAGCGGCATTCGGTCAGCGTCTGATCCGCAAGACGTGTGTGAACTGCCACGGAAACGGGTGCGCTCATTGTCAGTCGACCGGGTTTTCTGGCAGGGCCGCGATTTCGGAAGGCTTCCTGGTTGATGATCTGGTCCGAAGCGCCATCCGAAGCGATAACCCGGAAACGGCGCTGGCCTCGGCCCTGGCTCAGGGCGGTTACAAGCGAATGTGGTCCGACGGGCTGTCCAAAGTGAAATCCGGTTTGACAACAATGGACGAGTTGACCCGAACGCTCTCTGATCTCCGCCTCGCAGACAATATGCCTGTCCATGACGACTGACCCCATCTCATTTCGTTTTCTGGGTGAAACGGCCCAAGGAAAGATGGAAAGCGGCGAACTGCGCGCGACCCACGTCGATCACGCCCGCCAAAAGCTGGAAGCCCGTGGTCTAGCTGTCGTCGAGCTGAAGCCAGTCAGGCAACGACAGGGCCTGTTTTCCAGACGATCAAGTCTCAACCAGCCGATGCTCACGGAGTTTACGCGGGGCCTCGCAGATATGGTGCAGTCGGCCGTTCCGGTTCCTGATGCGCTGCAATTCATTATCGAAGCAGAACCCCAACGCCCCATTCGGCTGTTCGCCGAACGCATCGAACAGGCAGTGCGCGCCGGCACTTCGCTGAGCCACGCGATGGAACAAGACCCGGCCCAGCCAGACCGTCTCCTGGTATCTGCGGTCGCGGCCGGCGAACGATCGGGTCAGCTGGGTGTAGCACTAGGATATGTAGCCGACCGACTAGAAAGAGCGCGCGAAATTCGAGACATGCTTGTCGGCCAGATAGTTTACCCTGTAATCCTGATGAGCGTCATTTTCCTCACTCTGCTATTCCTCTCATTCTTCATCCTTCCGCAATTCGAAGCGATTTTCTCCGCAGCCGGGGCCAACCCACCGGTCGAAACGCGTTTGGTTCTGTCGGCAGGGTCTTTCATCCGACAATTCGGCATATGGTTGCCCGCCGTAGCGGCGGGCCTCGCTTGGGGTGTCTTGCAAATCTGGCGACGAAACCCTTTGCTCGCCGGGCGTCTGCAGCGATCGGTTCCCGTTCTGGGACCTGCTCTTACAGCCCTGGATGCGGCCGGTTACAGCCGCACCATGGGGGTCCTGCTTGGGACCGGCGTTCCGCTGGTCCGCGCCGCAGAGGTGGCCGCAGAATCCGTCACCAATGTTGGCAGCCGGACCAATCTGCGAGCAGCCATCGGGGCCGTTCGCGGGGGTCGCCCCCTTTCACAGGCGTTGACGCAGGCCGGTGGGATGCCCGAAGCTCTGATCAGGCAGATCCGCTTGGGAGAAGCGAGTGGGGATCTGGGTCGGGTCTTCATCCGGGCCGCCTCGCGGTATGAGCGGGAAGCCGAGGGACGGTTGAAGCGATTGACAGATTTGCTGGGCCCGGCGCTTATCCTCGTCTTGGGCGGCTGTGTGGGAATTGTGATCGCCGCGGTCCTGTCGGGAGTATTGAGTCTCAATGATGCCATCTACTAGGCCTTCGAAGGAGCGCGCGCCGAAAGAAGCCGGCCTCACCTTGTTCGAGCTTCTGGTCGTCCTTGTCATAATCGGGATTCTCGGGACGATTGTCGGCCCACGAGTGATCGGATATGTGGGCCGGTCGCGAACCGACGTGGCGGCGGCTCAACTGGGCTCGATCCAGACTTCACTTGAACTCTACTACCTTGATGTTGGCCGCTATCCGACGGCTGAGGAGGGTTTGAGCGCGCTGGTCACCGCGCCCGAGAACGTCCAATCTTGGCGCGGACCGTATTTTGGCCAGGAATCGGGTCTGATTGACCCTTGGGGACGCCCCTACCTGTATCAAATGAACGCGGAAACCGGTCGGGTCACAGTCGGTACGTTTGGACGAGATGGTGTCGAAGGCGGAAGCGATGAAGCGGCTGACATCTTCCGAAACTAGGTCAGCAATCCCGGGCCCGATCGATGCGGGAGTGACGCTACTTGAGACCATGGTCGCGTTGGCCATCCTCGCGCTATCGACAAGTCTGGTGACTGTCACGCTCCTGCCCCGGCAATCCGAACGGGAGCTGGAAAGTATTTCAGGGCAATTGGCGTTGAACCTCCAGGCAGCGGGCGCCGAGGCTCAAATAGCGGGCGCGTCCATAGAACTAATTGTGCTGGAACATGGCTATCGAATTCCGGCGTTGGGCAGAGATGTAGAGTGGGCGGAGTCTGTGGGAGCGCGTTGGCATATTGCGACCCCGGATGGCTGGAGGACGATGTCCCGTCTGTCGCTAACCGGACCGTCGCTCACAGCCCGGGAAACCCGTATCGACCTCTCGTTGGGCGATCAGACCCGGACGGTTCGGATAGAAGCGCTTTCGGCGCGTGTCAGTCATGACTGAACGGACACATCACCACGGATACGCTTTGACCGAGACATTGGTGGCGATGGTTATCGCCATGGCGACTGTGGTCACGGTCATGGCGGGCCTCGCCTCCGCCTCCGAGAGCTCACGCGCAGCCGCAGGGCGGCAACAGGACATATTGGCGTTGCGCAATATCGAAGCCCGGTTGCGGGCCGGAATTTCACCAAACGCGATCGCCGACCAATACCCGGCCTGGCGAATTGAATTGTTGCCGGCTGATCGACCTGCCGATCCACAAACCGGTGCGGTCTTGACCGTCGCCTTCATCAGTCGACACGATGCCCGGGGCTCTGATCTCGAGGTCGTGTTTCTCGAACCCGGCACACGAGCGGTCGGAGGTCGGCCGTGACAGCCGCTCTCAAATCCTCACGAATGTCCGGTTTCACCCTGATCGAGGCCCTCATGTCGGTTCTCGTCCTTGCAACGATAACAGCGTTGCTGGTCCCGGCCGTATTTGGCGGCATCAGGCTGGAAAGGGCCGTCGCCACCCGGTTGGCGGTGCGAGAGCAACACTACCGTCTCGACACGCTGCTGAGCGAAGCATTGCTCCACACGCAGCCCTTGCCGGCGGACTTCGGGGCGCCGGCTCTCGAAGGCGACGCGCGCAGCATCAGGATCGCCACGCGAATTCAGGACTCTGGGCACCTGTCTTGGCTTGTCGTCACATTTTCAGGGACGACTGCGACGCTGGAACTGATCCCGTTCTTCGGCCGGTCTCCTAGTCTTACCTCCATCACGCTTGACGCGGTCGGCCGCAATCCGCGCTTCCACTATTTCGGTCGGGACCCAGCGCGCGGTCAATTGGCCTGGACCGACGAGTGGTCCTATAGTCACTTGCCCAGGCTTGTGGTTCTCGACTTTGATCCTGTTGATGGCGACAGTCGCCGACTGGAAATAGCCGTGCCCTCGAATGGCGGCTTTACATGCAGTTTCGATTCAGGGCTGGGTGCATGTCTGGGGGGGGATCCATGGCACTGAATCCATCATTGTTCGATCTCGTACGCACAATTGATGAAGTCCAGACTTGGGCTTTCGATAAGGTTTGCCAACAGCTTCCCCGTCCCATCGCACGCCTTGGCAATCGGGCTGTCGCCCGACTGGCACAACTGGACGAGAGGGGTCGGATATCGGAGCGCGGCATTCTTGTGCGATCATGGTTTGGCGATGAACATGTTGTCCAGAAACATCCCCGGTCCGCTGCACTGCCGCTACGCCTCGCCCTTCCGGTGAGCCGTGTATTCAGTCGGCGCGTCGCGATTCATCCGGCAATCATTGCGCGGGGAGAGGCCGCCATCAGGACACGCTTGGCAAGGGTCACTCCGTTGCCGGAGAGCGAGGCGATACTGGTGTGGTCTCTCGCCGGTAGAACGACCGCAGACCAAGCCGACATCAAGGTTTGGGTGGCTCACAAGGAACAAGTAGAGCAGGCAGCCAATCTTGCTAGCGAGGCGGCCAACGACTGGGAAGTGGTCCCTGAGGACACCTTGGCTGGTGAGCGTTGCCCTGCGTTTATCTCCGCCACCCGCTCATCCCTTTTCAGGGCGATGAATTCCACACTGGTTTCCGGCCTGGTTGTCACGGCTGTTGTCTGCGCGGTTCTGATAGCTGCAGATTTTAGACAGGCTCGCGCCCTGGATGCGACCATTGCGGCCCGCGAGGCAATGCTGATCAGGGCAGCGCACCTTCGTGACCTTGCCGAAATTCGACCCGATGTCGATGCAGTTCTGGACGTTGAAAATAGCTACACTCGGCCGCCATCCCTGCTGGGCCTTCTGCAGGAATTCGCCAGTTCCGCTGCTTCACCGATCGGGATTTCGAGGATGGAACTGATCGACCCGTCAACCCTGCGGGTCTCGGTCGCCGGCACGGACAGCCCCGCAATCGACTACAACCTGCCCGGTCAGGAAACGCCCGATGATCCGTGAGCTATTGCGCAATTTGCCGCCACGCTGGGCCATCTGGGTGGCATGGTTTGCCGTCATCGTTCCTGTCCTGGCGCCGCTCGCCTTGGTGGGCACCCTGGCACTCCCTGTGATTGCTCGGACAACCGAGTTGGCCGACGCGCGCCAACAAGTCTCCCTGCTTGCCGAACGCCTCGCCGCTGGTGAATCCGAATTCCGGGCCTGGCATGAGGGCCTCGCTCGCACGCCGAACGAAGTCACCGAATATTTTGATCGAGAGCGATCCCGCGAAGTTTTTGAAGCTGCGTATGACCGCTTTGTCGACGCCGCAGAAACCTCCGCCGTCCGAACCAGGCAGGCCGGGGCTGTTCGCGAAATTCCGGTCAACGACACGGTCGGCGATTTCCAAGCCCTTTGGGTTGGACGAGGGCCGCCAGAAGCTGTCTTCGAGCTCCTTCTTGACCAGCAGGAAAGCCCGCTCCGGATTGCGAGCTTCACCTTGCGTTCGACGGATGCCCAAGGAACGGTCGAAGTCGATGCGGTCATCGAGTTTCGCAAATCCTTTTTGCTGAACGGAGCAACAAACTGATGCGCTGGCCCTTCGCTTTCATCGGGACCGGTATCGCCGTCACCGTCGCGCTCCTGGCCTGGCCACAGGATGAGACCAGGCTTGATAGCGCAGACCTTTTCCCCCACCAGGCCGTAGCCCGTGTGAATTCCGGCGAATGGTCCCGCGCCCTGGCCAACCGTTTCGTTGCATCATCGCGAGCCGAGCGGCCGACTTCGCAAACCCAAAACAGCCCGCTCGAGTCCGTCTCCCTGATTGGAACGATCGAGGACGAGCGCGGTGGTTGGGCGCTGCTAATGCGGGCGGGGGAGCTGACCACACTGGCAATCGGCTCCGAGATTGATGGGTACGTGCTGGTCGAGCTGACGCCGGAGGAAGCCGTGTTTGAACGAAACGGGTCCAGAATCTCAATTGCACGCGCAAGCTGACGCGGCGGCAAACTTTGCTGGCTAGGACTCGAACTGCCCGGTAGGCTTGCGAGCCGTCAACATGAGGAGGCGATAAAGTGTTTGAGCGTGGTTTGGTGCGAGCGATTGCGCTCACAACCTGCATCGTCGGCATTTCAGGGTGTGCAACCCTGACTCCGAATGCGGCGAACGTACACAATGATCAATACGCGCGTCAGCCACTTGCCTCCCATCCCACTCCAGAGCCATCGACGCCGGTACAGGCGGAGGGGTCAGACCGCGTATCATCTTCCGAAGCCGCCAATGCAGTACGTGAGGCGGACAGGCTTGTGTATTTTGACAGGCGCGTCGGGTCGCACCTCAGTGGCCGCGCCGTCACTGGAGACCTGACCGGTCGCACACTGAGATTAAACTTTACCAATGCGCCAGTAGCTGAAGTCGTCCAGGCCGTAGTCGGCGATGCCCTGGGTCAGACCGTGATGGTCGCCGATGGTGTCGACGGGCGAATTTCGCTGACTTCTCCAGAACCCGCGCCCGCGCTTGCTGCGTTGGCCGCGCTTGAAACAGTGCTCGCCGAGTCAAACCTGGTGCTCGCCGCCCGGGAATCCGGCTTCCTGCTCGCGCGACTCTCCGACTCCCAACCATCACTTGATGGGATGTGGGGAGAGCTGGGGTATGGAGGCCGGGTTGTCTCGGTACGGCATACGGCCCCGTCTGCCATCATTTCGCTGATTGATCCGTTCCTGTCGGACCGGGTCGAGGCGGTGCCCCACGACGAGTTGGGCATCCTTATTCTGGCTGGCCCCGGATCCGATATAGATGCTGCCCGGGATGCCGTTGAAACGTTTGACCGTCCTCTCCTTACCGACCGGATCGTCGGTCTGTTCGAGCTTCGGTACGTATCGGCGGAAACTGCCGAGACGGAAATCGATACGGTGCTCAACGGTTTGGGAGTTTCGTCGCAGTCGGTTCAAACGATTGCCATGCCAAGACTGAACATGTTGCTCATTAGCGCGCGTGAACAGTCCCAGTTCGAACAGGCCCGCGGGTGGATCGAACGCTTTGACCGTCCGTCTGCCGGATCCGAACGGCGCCTGCGCTATCATCTTGTGAACAATACGCCTGCAACAACACTCGCCACACAGATCACGGCGGCCTTTGCAGGCGGCCAAACCGGCGACGGAGCGGTGTTCGAGCCTCGGTTTGCTGACGACTCGGCGACCGAGCGGAGCGAGGAGGCCGACAGGGCAGGTCGATTGGCCATCATTCCGGACGAGTTGAACAACGCACTCATCATCCGGGCCACTGACCAAGAGTATCGCGAGATAATCGAGCTCGTCGAACGCATGGATGTTATGCCGCCTCAAGTCTTGATCGAAGCCACCATCGCCGAAGTACGACTGGCTGACGGGCTCGACTTCGGGGTCCGTTGGTTCTTCGAAAATACCAATGGAAGCGAAACTTCTACGGCGAGCTTTTCCGACAGCACAACCGGCGGGACCGACCCGACCTTCCCGGGCTTCAATTATGCGTTCTCCGGAACAGATATTACGGCGACGCTCAGTGCGCTTCGGTCGATCACGGATGTGACGATCCTGTCGGCCCCGTCGATCATGGTACAGAACAATCAGACAGCCCACCTGCAAGTCGGCGACGAGGTTCCGATCGTGACGCAGACGGCCACCTCCGTCAGCGAAAACAACGCGCCGATAGTGTCATCCGTCGAGCTTCGCGAAACCGGCGTCATTCTACAGGTTACCCCGCGGATCAACGTCAACGGGATGGTGGTTCTCGAGGTCAACCAGGAAGTCTCGAGCGTCCGCCCCACTACAACTTCGGGAATAGATTCGCCAACGATCCAGAAGCTCGAGTTCACGAGTACCGTATCGGTGCGCAGCTCCAGCACGATAGCCTTGGGTGGCCTGATCCGTCAGTCACAGTCAGACAATGAGGCCCGTATTCCCCTGTTGGGCGACGTACCCGCTATCGGCAACATGTTCCGCAGCCGTGGAATATCGAGTGAGCGAAGCGAACTCGTTATTTTTCTCACCCCGAGGATCATCCAGTCCGAAGCGGAGTCGTCGGCCGCCCTCATCCACGTCCGCCGGCAACTTGAAGCCCTGGAGGCACGACAACCCGACCTCTTCGACCGATGAAACGCGCCATGTCCGGGGATGATCGCGGCTCTGCGCTGATCTTTGTCCTCTGGACGTCAGGCCTGCTCGCCGCCTTATTGTTGGCGGTCACCGCGTTGGTGCACGTCCACATGCGGACGGCCAGCGCAGCTCGGGGCGAATTGACTGCGAATTCCGTCCTGCGTTCCGCGCTAGAGGTCGCAGCATTCGACATCGCGACCGGCGGCAGGACCCAACTGGCGAGCTTGCCAACAACTTTGCAAATGGGCGAGCATGCCGTGACTGTACGGCTGGCCCAAGCCCAGCACCTTTTGGACGTGAACATGGCAGATCAGCAGCAATTGAGCGCCCTGTTCGAACAATTGGGAGAGTCAGAACCGGCCGCAGCCAGGCTGGCAGATGAAATCCTCGACTGGCGGGATTCAGATGACCGGGTTCGCGCGTTGGGCGCCGAAGCCACGGAGTACGCAGCCCGAGGCGAGGAAGCGCCACAAAATCGGCCCTTCGTGTCCATCGAGGAAGTTGGGGCTGTCCTGTCTGTGACGCCACGCCGACTGGCTTGCCTGGCTCCGTTCGTGACCGTCCTGGGCGGCACTCCCCCACCAGCGAGGGACTCGGGGCGCTTTGCGGCCACATCGGAGATTGAGGGAATGCGCGTGGCGCTGGAGGCAAGCCTCACCTTGCCCTCTGGACATCGCCGCTCAATGGTTGGACTGGCAGCTTTCAGAGTCCGGCCTGACTCACCCTATCAATGGATCGCGTTCGGCGAGGATTCACTACAGACCGAGAGGTGTACGCCAAGATGAACAAGACAAGTTTGCGAGCAGACCTGATCCGGGGCGACCAGTCGAAACGATTGGTTTTCGCCGCATTGGTCATGATTGCACTGGCGACCTTCTTCTGGACGAGTTCACGCTACCCATCCCTCGACGAGAAAGCGATGATGAGCGGCGCCATCCAGCTGGAGGACCCACTCGGCTTCGAAGCCCTCATTGCCCTCGACCCAACAGCCAGCACGATTGAACGGATTGGCGTTTCGACCGTGAACTGGATCAACACCAACAAGAAGGGAATGACTTTCGGCTGGCTATTCGGCGCTGCGTTTCTCACGCTGCTCGGCTATTTCCGGCGACGCAACTTCAAGAATAGTTTCGCCAATTCCGCCTACGGCCTTGTTATCGGTGCGCCCTTGGGTGTGTGTGTGAATTGTGCCGCGCCGATTGCGCGCGGGCTGTTTCAAGGCGGGTCAAGGGCGGAGACGACCCTGTCCGCAATGATCGCCTCGCCAACCCTGAATGTTGTCGTCCTGACCATGGCGTTCTCCTTGCTGCCATTCTACATCGCGATCACAAAAGTGGTGTTGAGCCTGTTCGTCATCCTCGTCGGCGTTCCGTTGGTCTGTCGGCTGTTGCCGGCCGAACGTCTGCAACGCACCGTCCCCGCTGAGACGCCTGTGCCGCAGGCCCCGTCGCTGCCGGAACCGGGCGCCGAGACCCTCTCCGCCTCCGCAATCGGCTTCCTGACGGACTATCTTCGAAATTTCTGGTTCATTATCCGGGTGACCGCGCCACTGATGTTGTTGGCGGGTTTTCTCGGCGCGGTAGCCGGCACCCTGATCTCGCCTGACCTCGTAAGCGGCCGGGAGTTCGGATTGCTTGGCGTGCTCGCCGCTGGAGCTGTCGGGACTTTCCTGCCTGTTCCGATCGGTTTTGACGTTGTGGTTTCCGGCGCTCTGCTCAACGGTGGCGTCGGCCATGGATTCGTAATGACCCTGGTTTTCACGCTCGGAAGTTTCAGCATCTACTCACTGTTGATTGTCGGTACATCCGTCGGCTGGCGGGCCGGCGGACTGTTGGCCCTCATGGTCGCAACGCTCGGAATCGCCAGCGGGATAGCCGTCGATGCTTACCACAAGTATCAGACACAACGTGCCATTGAGTTGCTCACTTCGGAGGACGAAGTCGGGTTGAGGTTCGATCTGTCGCCCCAGGGCCTGGGACTGGGGTTGACGGTGCAGTCCGCCGAAACCCCACAATCCGCTCCGCCGACAGATGCGATAGTCGTGGAGCGAGTCCCTTATGCAGACCGCCCTCAGGACGACTCGCCATTCACACGCGTTGAGGCTTGGCATCTGGGGATTGACCAACCGATCGAGTTCTCGTTTTCCGACATGTGGCCCCCGTTCTGGGAAGGTCGCAGTGTGGCCAGCGGTGATCTGGACGGCGACGGTCATCCGGATCTGGTGTTCGCATCCACTCGAGTTGGACTTTACATCTACTTCAATGATGGCGACGGCGGGTTTCGCGGCGGAGCCGTCGAAGATGAGCGCCTGGGTTCGCTTCCCGTATTCAATGCGACGATTGTCGACATCGACAATGATGGCTGGCGAGACGTATTCCTGACCACCTACCAGCAGGGAAACTTCATCCTGCCCAACAGGAATGGGCGCCTTGACCCTTCCAGCCTGCAGCCCGTCACAAATCGTCCGGATGCCGTATTGACCCTCGCCACAAGCTTCGGGGATATCGACACCGATGGCGATCTTGACGTGGCACTCGGGAACTGGGCCGCCGGTTGGTATCGGCGAGTCCCCGGGGAGGAGTCCCGAAACCGGATCCTGTTCAACGACGGCGGCGACCTGAACGGTGAACAATTCCTGGAGCTACCGGGCATACCGGGTGAAACGCTCTCAATACTCATGAGTGACGTAGACAGTGATGGAAATCCGGACCTGATAGTTGGCAATGATTTCGAGGTCCCCGACTACGTCTACATCGGTGATGGGGCTGGTGGATTGTCGGCGGTCACACACCAGGACGGTCGCATCCCAATGACCACCAACACAACCATGTCGGTCTCTGCGTTCGATGTTGCGAACAATGGTAGGATGGCGCTGTACTTTGCCCAGATCGCCGGTCGCGCGGACGGCGTGTCCGACCGATTGCGGATGCAGCCGATTGACCGCTATTGCGATGACATCGAGCGGGAGTCTGACCGGGCAATCTGCGAACAGAACATGTCCATCAAGGCGTGGTACCGGCCGGGGAACAGTCTTGACCCTTCAAATGCGCGCCGGTGTTCGGGTTTTGATGAGCCATATCGGTCAGAGTGCCGCGGCATGATGATCAAGGATCTGGCCATCCAGAATGACAATCCGGACATGTGCGACTTGATTCCGGTGAGCCAGCCCAGGATTCAGGCCTATTGCAACATGCACTTCCGGCCAGTTCGCCCGCTGTCCCGGGACGAGCAATCGGCTGCACTTCCTCAAATTATGTCCCGGAACGTCATGCTCGAGCCCGACGATTCCGGAACCTATCTGGAAACAGCCCAAGTGCGCGGCGTGGAAATTGGCGGGTGGAGTTGGGACGTTTCGGTTGGCGACTTCGACAATAATGGTTGGCAGGATCTCTACATTGTCAACGGCACCTGGGTCCCCAATGAAGTCTCGCCGTCCAACATCCTCTTGAGCAATACCGGTAATGGCTTTGAGGAGACCACCGAGCAATGGGGCATGACGGACTTTGCCCTCACCGCCGCCGCCAGCGTCCTCGATCTCGACGGTGATGGCGACCTCGACATCATCACCGTGCCTGTGAACGCACCGGTGACCGCGTTCATCAACAATGCCGGTAGCAACTCGATTAGTGTTCGGCTCGAAGACCATGTCGGAAATCGGGATGGAGTTGGCGCGCGAGTGGAAATCATCGATCAACAACTGCCAACCGGATTGCAGTCCCGAGAGATCCAGCTGGGCGGCGGCTTCATGTCGTTTGACTCCACGACGGTGCATTTCGGTCTGGGCGGGCTCAATTCCGTTGACGGACTGAGAGTTCGCTGGCCAGACGGTGAAGTATCGGACATTGAAGGCCCGCTACCGGCGTCAACAACCTACTTGGTTCGACGCCTCTCGCGTGAAGGAGTGACAGAATGAGTCGTCGGTATTTGTATGGTGCAGCCGGACTGGGGGTCTTGGCACTCTCGATTGCCGGCGCTTTCATTCTGTATGGGGCGGGCAACAACCACCGGCTTTCCGACGAACAAATCGAAACGCGTATGGCCGATGCGACCGAAGCATACGGACAGGCCCGCTATCAGGAAGTTGCAGAAATACTCGCCGAACTGGCAACGGCGGAAGTGCCCTTGGCGCAATACAGGCTCGGCATGATGCACCAGCAGGGGCTTGGCGTACCGCGCAATACTGCCAGGGCTATTGAATTGCTCGACGCAGCTGCGGCCAATGGCATGGGTGACGCCCGGGACGCCTTGGTAGAAATCCTTTTGGAGGCGGCTGAAAACGCTGACAGCCCCGAATCCGGCGTCCCCTACTACGAACACGCGGCTTCAATTGGCGACGTGCGGGCCAAAGCCATCCTTGGCTCCTATTATTTTAGTGGGCAAGTCTTGTCCCAGGACCTTGGACGCGGTGTGAACCTGCTGCGGGAAGCTGCAGAGGGCGGGGACGTACGCGCCCAATCAAACCTTGGGTATGCCTATCGAACCGGAACCGGCGTGGTTCGCGACGACGCGGCGGCATTTCGCTGGTATCTCGAAGCGGCGGAAGCCGGCATGGTCCGAGCACAAGCCGCAGTCGGCCTCCTTTACGAGGAGGGTGCCGGAACAGAGCGAAACCTTACGGAAGCCGTCCGCTGGTATCTCAACGCCCTTGAAGCCGGTGCGCCAGGCGTCGCTGTCCGCTTGGGACGCCTCGTCGCTTCAGGAGAGATTCAGGCGGGAAACCACGATGAGGCTGTCGATTGGGTAACATCAGCCGCACGCGGCGGTGACGCGACGTCGATAGAGTGGATTCAAAACGAGTCGGAATCCGGAGATGTTGCTGCGCTGTACGCGTTGGCAACCATGTATGACGTCGGCGAAGGCGTGCCGCAAAACTCGCGTCTCGCCGCCGAAAGCTACCAGCAAGCTGCGGAGCGGGGTTCACCTCCGGCTCAACTGGTAATGGCTCGCCGCATGGCTGCGGGCGAGGACGGCGATCCCGATTATGTTATGGCGCATGTCTGGGCGAACCTGGCGGCGGCCAATGGCGTCGAGGGCGCAGCCGCAGAGCGTGACCTGTTCGGACAATTCCTTTCTCCGGCCGAACTGACCAACGCCCAGGATCTGGCCGCGAGCTGGCGACCCGTGGAATAAGTCGGACATGATGATCAATTCCGCATACCGCTGTACTGGCCGTCTGCTTATCTTGGGGGCCGTATCTGCGCTTCTGGTCACATCGGTCGCTGGCGCACAGGAAACATCCGGGCTGCCCGACGTCGAGGCCGCGCTCGACAGGCAAGCGTATCACTCGGCACTCGAACTGGTTCGGCCTCTCGTGGAGGAAGGCAATCCGGACGCGACTTCCATGCTGGCGCACATGTTTCGCCGCGGCTTGGGCCTTCCGCAGAACTACACCCGGGCCTATGAGCTTGACCGGATAGCCGCGCGGGCTGGCGTGGTCCGCTCGCAGAACGCTCTTGGACACGCTCTGTTGGCTGGTTTCGGTGCCGAGCAGGATATCGAATCTGCGTTGTACTGGTTCGAACAGGCCGCGCTATCCGGGGATCCAGATTTCCAGTTTGACTATGCCGCCACACTAGCGGGCCTGCCTCAACCTGATTTCGAGGCTGCCGCCCGTTGGTATTCACTGGCAGCCGAACAGGGGAATGCCGAAGCCCAGGCCAATCTCGGCGTGCTGTACCTGCAGGGTGACGGAGTAGAGGCCAATGAGGCCGAGGCTGCACGACTGTTTCGAGCTGCCGCTGAATCGGGCAATGCCCAGGCCCAGAACAATCTGGGCCTGTTGCGGGTCCGCGGGATCGGTGTCGAACAGGACTACGAGGCTGCGGCCCACTGGTTTGGCCTGGCTGTGGACCAGGGCTTGGCCGAGGCCATGAGAAACCTCTCCATTCTTCATGAATCAGGCTTCGGAATGCCCGTCGACGAGGAAGCCGCGAGGGCACTTCTGGGTCGAGCCAGGGCGGTAGAGGTCGGGAATGTTGCCAGCCTGATCGAACAACTGGGTGTGCCATTCGACGACAGACTGGTCATGCCGGACTGGAGTCTGCCGATGGACCCCGCCGAGAACGCCGCAGCCGAGGCCGGTGAAACTGTCGCGCTCTATCGGACGGCCTTCAGATATCTTGACGGATTGGGAGTCCGGCAGGACACAAGGCTGGGCCTCGCCCGATTGCAACAAGCTGCGCGCCAGGGGTCCGGCGCCGCAGCGCTCAATCTTTGCGTACTTTATGCCCGGGGCTCCAGGGTTCCCCAGAGCTATCGAACCGCGCTGGTCTGGTGCAGCATCGCGTCCTATCGCGGTCAGGCGCGTGCCGAGCTGTTGCGCGACCGTCTTATTCTCACACTTCCGCCAGATGTCGTCGCAGCAGCCCAATCACAAGTCCCGGACCTGTTGGCGGCCAATGACGGCGGAAACCGGCCCTGATCGCAGAAAACGTAATGTCGCCAAGTGCGAAGGATTGTGTCGCAACCAGCTTGTGTATATGATTCCGCTCGAAATGAGAGGTACTCAATGCGGGTGCAAAATCTGATCTTCCTGGTGGTTGCTGCCATTTGGTTTGTGTCACCATCAGGAGTGGCGATCTCCCAGTCAGATGGCGAGACGTCAGCGGACTCTATTTCGGTCCGACTGGCCGGTACGCGATTGTACTTCGACGGCGAGCCGGGTTTCTTCAATTATTCGGTTCGCGTGACCGGACCCAATGGGTATCTCGGCGAGGTGTTTTCAGCGCGCCGCCCACCGAGTTTCCGTCTGAGCGACCATGGCACCGTTGAGGACGGTGTCTATCGATATGAAGTCACGGCCGCCACCCGCGAGGTGGTCCAGTATTCGACTCCAAGGTCACGCAGCACCAATGGGCGCGATGCGACGTCGCAAGAACCGCGCATTGGAATTGCATCCGACGGCAACTTTCGCGTCGTCAATGGACAAATTTTCGCCTCGTCCGAGGCGGAGTCAGAAACCTGATTATTGCCGCAATGGGGGGCATTCTCGTGAAGCAGTTTCGTACCATAGCCAGTTCGCTGGCCCTCGCTCTCGGACTCTCAGTGGGGGGCCCTGGAGCGACCTCGGCCGACTATCAGCATCTTGATGATGTCATCATCACTTTCAGCCTTTGCGTCGGCAATGACTGCGTCAATGGTGAGAGTTTCGGATTCGACACCCTGCGGCTGAAAGAAAACAATCTCCGCATCCATTTCAACGATACCAGTACCTCAGCCAGCTTTCCCACACGGGACTGGCGTATCGTCATCAATGACTCGGGGAACGGTGGATCCGATTATTTCGCGATCGAAGACTCTGATTCCGGTCGTCAGGTTTTTCGCGTCGATGGCGGAGCGCCATCAAATTCACTCTACGTCGACAGCAGCGGCGAAGTTGGCGTCGGGACCTCGACCCCGGTGACGGAAATCCACGTGGTTGACGGTGACTCTCCGACGCTGCGCCTTGAGCAGAACGGCTCCAGCGGCTTCACCCCGCAAGTCTTCGACCTGGCAGCCAACGAGGCCAATTTCTTCATTCGGGACGTTACCAATGGCAGCCAGCTGCCCTTGCGAATTCAACCGGGCGCCGACAGCAACGCGTTTTACATTGCCTCCAACAACAATATCGGGTTGGGCACAGCAAGCCCCGATGACAACCTTCACATCATCGACTCGTCGGACGGTTACTTCGGCATCACGTTGGAAGATACCGGCGCAACCGGCGGAACCGGTTCCTGGCGCATGGTTCATGGTGGCCAGAACACGACGTTCCGGATTTCCCGGGCCGGTAGTGGCCTGTCCGAGCTCATCCTTTACGAAGGCGGAAACCTGACAATCGGCGGCACGCTCACGACCGCGGGCAGCTGTAGTGTCGGCTGCGATGCGGTGTTTGAAGAAGGCTACGAACTCCCATCGATCGAAGATCACGCCGAAGCCATGTGGACCAATCGTCACTTGCCGAATGTCGGCCCCACGGCCGAGCAAGGCCCGATGAACATCTCGGACAAGGTTGGTGGTATTCTCAATGAGCTTGAGACTGCCCACATCTATATCGAGCAACTTCATCGCGAGCAGCAGGCCTCGCAGGCGCAGATTGCCTATTTCGAGGAACGCCTGACCCGACTTGAACAAAACTGACGGGGCGGGAACGCAAGTCAAATGCAGGGCAGGCCCGTCCGTTCGATGGGCCTGCCCTTTTTTTGACGCCCCGGCAGAGAATCGGGAAGGTCGACATATTCACGCGCAGAGTCAGGCGAGCCCCGCCAGATCCGCGTCTCAACCGAAGTTCGGCGACAACACCGTTCCACTCCGAGATCTTACGGCCCGGTAGATCAAGGCGCCAACCATGTCATCACAGCATTCACTTCGCGCGCCTCGACCAGACATCAACAAAAGAGGCCTGATGGTCCTGACCACGCTGCTGCCATCTGTAGCGATGGCACTGGCAGTTCTCTATCTGCTGCCTCGTGGAGTCGAGTTCAGCGACACGGGCTTCTACTACAACTCCATTTTCAACCTGCGGGAAATTGACATGCAGACCACGCAGTTTGGCGTTGTCTGGCATGTATTTTCATTCTCCGAATCCTTCCTGTTCCACCGCATTGCGGTGTTTGTCCTCATCTGGGCTGGCGCTTACTTTCTGATCCGGCAGAGCCATGAATTTTGTGTTGGATCCACCCCGAGCCACCTGACAGAGGCAAGCCATGTATTTCTGGCAGGGCTGGCCGTAACGCCATTTTACCGCAACTGGGTACCGGACCCGTCCTATAACGCAATTGGATACATCCTGCTGCTGATGGTCACCGCGCTGGCGCTCAGGGTTTCAGTCCGCTTGAGACGGTCGGACACGTGTTGCCGCACCGAAATGCTGGTGACGGGAAGCCTGTTGATTCCCCTTTTTCTGACCCGGCCCTTGGCGCCACTGATCATCGCCCTTGTCGCCGTACCGCTCGTGCTGGGCTTTTCCCGACCCGATCTGCCTCGTCTTGCCAAGGCCGCAGGCTGGTTGCTCGCCGGGGTTGCCGGCTACCTTGTTTTCCAAACCCTGACGGTGGAACCGCCTTGGATAACATTGGAGCGGATCGATGGCGGATTGGAGCGTCGTGTCCTGCTCGAACGCGGCGGAGCGCTGGGCCGAGGACTTGACCGGTTTTTCGAAGACATCTCGACATTTGGCGGACGGGATTGGGCTACGTATTTGCCATTGGCTGCGTTTGCGGCCCTCGTTCTGGGTCGCAACCTGATTCCGCCTGCCTTATCCCGAACTTCTGATTGGGTCGGGGTCGCGCTATTGCTTGGAGCGGTACTGAGCCTCGCATTTGGTCCAACCGACCTCCGAGCGCTTTACACCCAAGCTTGGTCAGGCTCTCCTGATTTCGGAGCCATGGGATTTGCTATTTTGGTTTGTGCCGTGTCGGCCCTGGTCCTTATCCCTGTGATCGCCCTCTGGCGCCGTGCGCCGTTTGACCACTGGCTCCGGGACTGGGCGGTATTACTGGCGACACTTGCGCTCTGCATGGCCGCCTTCTTCGGAACCGGCAGTAATTGGCTGGTGAAGTTCCAGTTCTTTGCAGGCACTCTCATCGGCCTGTTCGCCATCTTCCTGATCGCTGGCAGTGGAGGCCGGCTCTGGAAGTCGACCGCCATCTTCCTGCTCTTGGCCTTCGCATACGTATTTCTTTCGATGAAGCACGCGTATCAACTCCCCTACCGCCTGCCGTCGGACCTCTCAACGCAGAGCGAACCGGTAGAGTCCGCGAGGGGGATGACGTTCATGCGGGTAGACCCGTCCACCCGACGTTTCATCGAGGATATTACGTCACTACAGGAACGCCTGCCCGAGGCAGGTCCCAATCCCGCACTGATTGACCTGTCCGGTCGTTTGCCGATGGTTGCGTATTTACTTGACCTGTCCACGCCACGAACACCCTGGGCCTTGTCAGGCTATTCAGGCTCACAGGCATTGTTCGATCATACAATTGCGAGCCTGGACCGTGCGACGGTCCGCAATGCCTGGGTCCTCCAAAGTCCCGCCCGCGAGAATTCGCACGACCCGGCGGTTCTGGCCCGGCACGGGCTGACTTTTCCAGACGATTACGAGGCCGTCCTCGAGACCTGGTCTGACTATGTCCAGTCGCCGATCATCATCTGGATTCCGCTCCAAAACGCAGAACCGCGCGCGAACGGGGCTGGCTCAACCGAACAGGATCAATAAGGGTTCAGCCCGGATGTGTCCCTGTATGGAATTCAGCCGTGGGCCCCGAATTTCGGCAGACTATCCAGCCAGTGTCGGACTCCGGCGGGACCGACACTCGCGATATAATCCAGAATCGACATGTGAGAGTGAAATTCTGGCCCATTCTGTGAGTACTCAGGATGGACAAAGTCCTGAAATGTCACCGACACGCCATTCTGCGCGAGAAATCCGGTATCCACATAGGCAACACCTTTGGCGCCGAGATACAGGTCGGTCGCGTCATTGGCTTGCGCAATCTCCAGCAAACGAGCGGTCAGGTCCGCGTCGGGTGCACGCGGCACATCGCTCGCCCGGCTGAATGTGCTGGCAATCGACAGATGCGAGGAAAGCCGCTCAATCAATGGAATGGTCAGGTCCGTCAACCTCTCCGGCTGCGCCTCAAACGCCTCTTGGAGCATGGCGATGACTGGCGCGACAAATGGTGATGACGCGTAAGCTTGGCTGATGGTCAGGATCTGCTTTCGCGCCCAATTGCGACCATAGTCAATTCGACTCTCATGCAACCTTGTATGCAATCCATCCCGCTTCACAGGGACAATCAGCCATGTCGGCCCGGCTTTGGTGCAAATACGGTTGCGGTTTCTCCAGTCGTTCTTGGTGTATTGAACATCATCCTGAAAAACAAAATGATCAACATAATCAATCTGTTCGAAATAGCCGATCCAGGGCAGATAGACCGGCTGCAGGATGCCGATGCATTTCTTCGCCCGGGCGTCATCTGACCGCCGTGCCACTACCCACTCACCTTGCCGGACCGGCTTTCCGTGAACTCGACACCGTCAATGTCCCGGATGAAATAGGCCGGCTTCCTCGATGAAATATTGAGAATTCGCAACAGGTATTGACCGATGATGCTCATGGCTCCCAGCTGAAGGCCACCAATCAGCAATACCGCTACCATCAACGACGACCAGCCCACCTCAACCGGTACGCCCGACAGTTTCCGCACGACTATGAATGCTGCCAGCGTAAGGCTACCGAACATGATAAAGAAGCCCAGCGCGCCGAGCCACCGCAACAACAGATTGGAGTTCCCGACAAGCAGGTTCGAAAACTGGCGCAACCGTCTCGAGAAAGTGTAGCGGGAACGCTCATAGGCGCTCGCATGATGCACTACATCGACGGCAACAATGTCCGTCGTCACCTGCTGGATAAGTGCGGGAATGAACGGGCGGTCACTCGAGTTTCGGAGCATGCCTTCCACGACCTGTCGCCTGATGAGTTTCATCGGGGAGATCGGGAAATCATAACCAAGAATGACGCTGTCAAATTTCGCCTTGATGCGGCTGGTCACCCGCTGCATGAGATCGTGCTTCTTGTTCCGGTAGCGCGCGATGACCACGTCATGGTCGTTGTGTTCCGCAAGCCTCTCGAGATCTTCAGGGGCTTGCTGCAAGTCATCGTCCAGCGTCAGGACCCGATCTCCCTGGCTGCGGGACAGACCACAGATCACAGCACCCGGCTTGCCGAAATTCCGGGTCAACCGAATGACGGTCACACCAGGACGCTTGCCGACCGATCGAAGCGTGGCTGGCGCCTCCAGGCTGGGCGACCCATCATCCACAATGACGATCTCGTATCGTCCGACCTTCATTGTGGTGAACGTTTGCTCCAGCCGCTCGACCAGTTCGACCAATGGAGGTCCGGGATTGTAGGTGGGAATGATGACCGAGTACTCGCACCTGTCAGGAGATGTCATGGCCGGACCTCTGGCTGATTGATGACCCGGGAGATCAAGGCCAGACGGCGCTCGCGCCGCTGCGCCTCTGCATCAGACATGGGACGCTGCGCCTTACCAGATGACAGGCGGCCCTCGAGGCTGACGAGCATCCGTTCCCGCTCTGTGGGAGCAATCGATTCGACGTCATTCAACATCGCGTATCCGAATTGTTTCATGAGCTTGGCGCACTTCAGCTCGATGTACAGGACGTCATCATCGGTCAGGACCGACCTGAATTTTCCCGCATTCTGACTCATCACGGGGCGCTGAAGATTGGACCAGGCATCGACTTGCTTGGCAGTCCTGGTCGTTCGCGGATTCTGGTGGGCGGAAAGCATCCCGGCATCAAATTCCACCTCCAGATGCCGGCAAACGCCGTTCAGGACCTCGGATGGATGCGTGATCAGGTCTTCATACCGGATCTGGGCCGTCTTCTCTTCCAGACGGGGTGCAGAGAGGCATTCAATTGTCTGACTCTGGTCGGCGCACCAAATCGACACCGCTTCCTTTACCCCACCAGGCACACTGCTGGTGTTGACCCAGCTTGCAGCAACGTCACGGGGGTCGCGGACCTGGAAGACGAACCGGGCATCGGGCCAATGGTCGAGCAGAAAGGGGATAAGCCTGTAAGTATGGTTCTCCTTTACAAAGGCTTGGCTGGCTCCATCTGAGTCACACTCGCGGCGGTACATGAAGTCAAACGCCGCGGCCATGTTGGGCGAGTCGCCACACGCCTCCAAGAGTTCATCGGGCGTGAAACTGGTGTTCCAATCACCAAGAATGGTTGATCGGGCATCGTGGAAATCTGTCAGGAAGCGTGCCCGGGACTCGGGGGTGAAAGGCAGATAGTGACCTTTGTTGAGGCCGAACAACCGAAACATGTGTGTCGGTGGTGGCCCGGAAAACAGCGGATGGCCACTCATCAAAGAAGTGACCAGATTGCTCCCCGACCGCTCGCTGCAAATCAGAAACGTGTATCGCATGCCTCAACCTATCCCGCTGACGCGTGCGCCAGATGCTCAACGACGATTTCTGAAACACGGGCCGCTTGATCCAAGGAAAAGTTTTTATCATTGAACAAGTTGACGGTCGAGCACTGGACCTCATGGGCAACCGGGCATCGCCTGGCATCGCGGTGACTCCGAAACGAGCGGAAATGCGCGGAGGCGAAAAGTCCGGCTTCGAACACCTTCTCCAACAGACGGTCTCTGTCGGGGACACGGATATTGTAGCGCCAAAGATGTTCCGCCCCAGGCAGGACGATCTGCGCGGGCAGTTGAGCGCTGTAGGCTTCATTGAGCCGGCGCTTGTGGTCCAGCACCTCTGGCAAGGCTTGCTCGACGTCTCGCCGCAAGGTTTTCCAGACAGGGCCCGAAGCGATCGGAAGCCAACTCGCCAACCAATCTGAAACCTGCCGATCGTTTCCGGCTTGCAGCTGACTGTCGGGGTCGACCTCCGTGCGAAGCGCTTCAATCAACCCCGCCTCGGCGCCGGGATCGAAGACACCCGCGGCAGGTTGTAGCGTGAGCTGTTCCCTCACGAAGGCATGGCCGCCACGACCGAGGTCGAGAACCTTGCCGTATCCCGTACTGTAGACAATCGCATCAGCCTGGCCGACGCCGGCTGGTTCCGGATCAACCGCAGGCGAGCAAAGGCAGCGATCATCAATGATGACCGTTTGTGACCCGGCGGCTTCGCGCAACCTCCCGATATCCGACGCCGCAGATCCGGAGGCGCCATAGCCGTGAATGTAGATCAGGCCGGCATGCGGACGGCCACTGCTCAGCTTCGCAATGGCCTGGTCAACATCAAGACAGTAATTGTCAGGACTAATGTCAACGACGTCGAAGCTGGCACCTGCGCTCATCAGACTGAGATAAACTGCATCGCATGCATTCGCCGGAACCAGCCAGTGGCGACACTCGGGACGACGGGAGATCTGGCCCGCGACGATTGCATGGATCAAATGCGAGGCTCTGGGAGCTGTGACGATCCTGACGGTCATCGAGTATTTCCCGCGGTCCGCAGTCGGTCATAGGCGCGCTCGAACAGGAAGGCCTTGGGGAGAAAGCCGCAGTCCGGCCGTTGGATAGCATTGAGTCTCGACAGTTCTTCATCGCGACGGCTTTCATTCCACAGGTAGTGCGAAAGCTCTGCCCGCCCGTTCTCGGCATCTTGAAAGCCACGTTCAATAGTGATTTTCCGTTCACCCGGTGTCAGCGAGGTTTCGTAGCCAAGCGCGCTCATTTCAGCGGCGCAGATTGCCTCGATAAAGGCGTTGGTCTTTGCTGAAAGATGCGTCTTGTGACGGCCTATTGTCTGCGTCGAACCCACACTTGTGTCACTGAAAGAGGAATTGCGCGGTGTACCATCAGCGGCCCCGATTTCATCGGCATCGGGCGCGATTTCGGGTGGAAGTCCGTCGCACAGGGTGGAGACCGGATTCCGGGCGAGCGACTCGAAGCGCACGGTGTGAAACCCGGGTGTACCGCTCATTGCCAACGCAAACAGCGCGGATTTGCGCCATTGGCGGCAAACGAACAAAAGTGGCCTTGGACCACCCACGAACTGCTCGCCTCTCCCGGCGAACTGTGAGGCAATGCTGTCTCTCGGGTCTCGAACAATAATGAGGCAATGATGCCCCGCCGCAAGAAGACCCGGCACGAACTCTTCCGCAAACGTCTCTTTCCATACGATGGATTTCACCGCACCCGGCGTCTTGTAATTCTCCATGAGATAGCGCGAAAGCGCCTCCAAAGGCGACTGTCCCAGCATGGCCTCGACCCCGCTCAGCGGCGTTGCGGGGCGGGTGTACTGCCCGGAGTAGCCGTCCATGGAATCGAGCCAGCGGATCCAGTCCTCCCGCGTTGGGATCGCCTTTTCGAGGTAGGATGTGAACTCATCTGGCGATGTGTAGGTCGCAAATTGCTGGTCTGACAGTGGATAGGCCGTCGGCTGCCCCGGCGCTGCCCGGCGGGTCAGAAACGCCTGCTTCAATCCAGACAGGACCAGCGGCACGGGCTGCGGTATGCAACGTCGCCCCGGCCCTGCGGCCATGCGATCGGCGAGCAAGCCGGTCCCGGACCTTGGCGCCCCTGTGACGAAGATGAGGCCCGCCATTTCAGGTTTCCTCCGCAATTTGCGGGGGCCATACACGGGCGGCAACCGACGCGGCCGCCCATACAGCGACGCAGGTTCCTGCCGTCATCAGACGCGCCAGAACAGAAATGGATATGGCGGTCGGCGCATCGAGTCCGAATCCAACCAGCAGGCCGGCGACCACGGCTTCGCGGACACCGACTGTTGTTCCAACGAGAGGGAGAATCGTCACGATCAACGCCAGACCGCCAACAAGAACCGCAACATCCAGGCCGAGGGTTGCTCCGACGGACTTCGCGCTAACCCAGAGGAGGACAGATCGGGCAATCGCCGTACCCAGGCCCAACACGACGGCCATTGCGAGGCGATGCAAGGGTGTCGCCCGGATGGTCAACGCCGTGTCACGGAGGAATTGGCGCAAATTGCCGGCCATTGCTGTGTTTCGCAACACCGCAAAAACGAGACCGGCGCCAACTGCAAGTCCGCCTCCCGCGACCAAAACCCAGCGAGCCCCCTCTGAACCGAATGTCAAACCGGCGCCATTGGTCGCGGGCGCCAGAAGCAACAAGGCGATGCCGGTCGTGCCGAGCGTCGCGGCCAGACCGATGACCCGGGAGAGTAGAACCGCCGAGATCGCACCGCTCCACCCTATTCCCATCCTCGCTGCGCCATGCCCCCTGTAGGCGTCACCGCCAATCCAGCCGGACGGGAGAAGCGAAATGGCGCCTGCGGCAAATGTAAGCTTCATCACCGAGCGCCAGGCCCCGACGGGAATTGTGCTGAGACACATCAGGCGGGCAGCCTCGGTCGACTGGACAACGAAAACAGCAACCGCTGCCCAGATCAGCCACGACAGATCTGACGCATCGAGGACCGCCACCCACTGGTTCAACGGAACCAGCCACAAACCAATCGCGCCGAGAACCACAAGCAGAACTGGCACCGTCAGTCTCAACTCCACCCCCAAGAGGCTTGGCCATCAGCCTGAAACAGCCGGCACACGCCGTTCGAAATATTGGGCTGGTCCAACCCGGTCCAGTCGCGTCCGCCGGTTGGCGGGTCGCGCGTTATTGGCTACTGATTCAGGATCGGCTCCGTTATGACCACCGGATGACAGGCTGGGACGACCGGCTAACCAAGGCAGACTTCCTACCATGCCATCATCGAATGACAATCGCGTCTCTGTCCCGTTTTGCAAGCCGGATTATTCGCCACTTGAAATGGCGCACCTGCACGCGTCTGTGGACGAGGGCCGCCTGGAAGGCGGCGGTCGTTTCACCAAGGAGTGCGAAACGCGCATCTCCACGCTCTCCGGGTGCCGCGAAGCCTATGTCGTGCCATCTTGCACCGCCGCACTTGAGATGATGTGCCTTATCGCCGGAATGGAACCGGGCGATGAAGTCATCATGCCGTCATTCACCTTCGTTTCCACCGCGAACGCGTTTGCCATCCGGGGTGTGGTTCCGGTGTTTGTCGACGTCGATCCGGCAACCCTGAACATTTGCCCGGTGAAGGCCGAGGCGGCGATTACCGATCGGACCCGCGCGATCATGATCGTTCACTATGCCGGTGTCCCCTGCGACATGCGTAGCCTGTGTGCCTTGGCCGACGCGCACGGGATCGACCTGCTCGAAGACGCAGCGCAGGCACTGGGGTCCGACTGGATGGGTCAACCTCTCGGCAGTTTCGGACGCTTCGCGGGGATCAGCTTCCACCATACCAAGAACATCTCCTGTGGAGAGGGAGGTGCGCTCCTCGTCAACCACGAGGAAGACCGACAAAGGGCCGAGTTCATTCGGGACAAGGGCACCAATCGGGCGGATTTCCTGCGCGGCCAGGAAAGCAAGTATGAATGGCTGGTCCTGGGATCCTCATATCTGCTCAGTGAATTGGCGTCGGCTGTATTGCTCGGACAACTGGAACGGGTTGATGATCTCAACGCCAAACGCATGCGACTGTGGACGCGATATCACCAGGCCTTCGACAGTCTTTCGGGTATCAGAACGCCGAGCATTCCGACCGGAGCCGGACACAACGCCCATATCTACCATTTGCGTCTTCCCACCCCTCAACTACGGGACGCCTTCTGCCAGACGATGAAGGCAAGGAACATTGTAGCGGCGCCCCATTATGTGCCCTTGCACCAAACGCCTGGCGGCAGACTCTACGGGCGGGCGCACGGCAAGCTCGACGTCACATGTGACGCGGCCGAAACGCTGGTGAGGCTGCCCCTGTTCAGCGCCATGACCGACACCCAACAAGCCTACGTGATCAACAACGCACGCGACTTCCTGAGCGCCAACGATCTTATGTAAGTTGCTGACGGGGGTGGTGTCAGACAGGGAGATGTCGGGGGGATAGTGGCGGAGAGAGAGGGATTCGAACCCTCGGAACGCTTGCGCGCTCAACGGTTTTCGAGACCGCCCCGTTCGACCACTCCGGCACCTCTCCGCGGGGAAGCGGGGTTTTGACTGACTGGGCGGATAAAATCAAGGGGGCATCACCGTGCATGCGCAGGCATGGACATGTACCGGTATACTGCCCTTTTCGTTGACTCTCTGACCGGCATGCGTATAACGCCCGCTCCTGCTCGTGCGGCTTGCCGTCGCGGGCCCATAAACCATGAACAACGCTCCGGGCATACGGAGTGAAGAAAAAGGACCCGCCGGGCGTTGTGGATCAAGGTGATCCCGCGGAACCGGACGGATCGGACAAAAGGACAAAGAAGATCATGTTTGCAGTGATCAAGACCGGCGGTAAGCAGTATCGCGTTGCGGCCGGAGACGAAATTCGCATCGAGAAACTCGAGGGCGCCGCTGGCGACACACTCGACCTCGGTGATGTGCTGATGCTCGGCTCGGACGCCGGCGTCACGGTTGGGTCGCCGACCGTTGATGGCGCCCAGGTGATCGGCGAGCTGCTGGACACCAATCGCGCCCGCAAGATCATCGTCTTCAAGAAGCGTCGCCGCCAGAACTACCGTCGCACCAAGGGCCACCGCCAGTGGGGCACGGTCGTGCGGATCGCCGAAATCGTCGCACCGGGCGAGAAGGCCAAGACCGCGCTGAAGTCGACCACGGCTGCACCGAATGCCGCTGACGCGCCGAAGGCGAAAGCCAAGGCTGCTCCGAAGGCCGAGAAAGCTGCTGCACCGAAAGCTGCCGCGCCGAAGGCTGAAAAGGCTCCGGCCAAGAAAGCCGCAGCGCCGAAGGCCGCAGCCGCCGACGCGCTGACCGAACTGGCTGGTGTGGGTCCGGCCCTCGCCACCAAGCTGAATGAAGCCGGCATCACCACGTTTGCACAGATCGCAGCGTGGACCGATGCTGACCTGGACGCCCTGGGCGAGACCATCACGGGTCTCAAGGCCAAGGCAGAGAAAAACGACTGGATCAACGCCGCCAAGGCGCTGGCCAAGTAATCGGAGGACTGATCAATGGCTCACAAAAAAGCAGGCGGTTCATCCCGTAACGGTCGCGACTCCGCAGGTCGCCGCCTTGGTGTGAAGAAATATGGCGGCCAGGAAGTCATTCCGGGCAACATCATCGTGCGTCAGCGCGGCACCAAGGTAAATCCGGGTGCCAATGTCGGCATGGGCAAGGACCACACCCTTTTCGCGCTTACCGAAGGCCGCGTGGTCTTCGCGAAAAAGTCCGGCGGCAAGGCCTTCGTCTCGGTAGAGCCGATTGCCAAAGCAGCAGAATAAGCGGTTCGCACATATCCGGACCGTGTCTTGAACAGGCAGGGTCCGACAGCGCCAGACGCGTTAAAGGGGAGACGGACCACCGCCTCCCCTTTTTGTTTGTTCCCCCCGCGAGGAGAGGCTCATGGGCCCGCGGATTGAAACAGAACGCCTGGTGATGCGGCTTCCCGAACTGGGAGACGCCGAGAACATCTCGACCTATCTGGGCGATTATGACGTGGCCAAGAACACCGCCCGCGTTCCCCACCCCTATCCGGCCCTGGCGGCCGAGATGTGGGTGCTTGTGACCCGCGCCAGCTGGCAGCCGGGCGGCAATGTCTCACTGTCGGTGGAAATGGGCGGCGAGGTCGTTGGCGGTGGTGGTGTGTTCAAACGCACGACCGACGCCGACTGGGAGATCGGCTACTGGATCGGCAAGCCCTGGTGGGGGCGCGGCCTGGCAACGGAAATGGGCCGCGGGCTGATCAGCCATGCCCGCGACACCCTGGGCACGCGCCGTGTGATCGCCGGCTATTACAAGGACAATCCCGCCTCGGGGCGGGTGCTGGAAAAGCTGGGCTTCGCCCATGAAGACTCGGGCACTCGCGCCTTCTCGATGGCCCGCATGGGACCGGCAGACATGCATCAATTGTCCCTGGCGCTGTGAGGCTCGAAGGCGGGCGCTTGGCCCGCCTTCGCTCGCATCCATCTAGTTCCCCACGAAAACGACATATTCGGCGAAGCTCACAGAACCATCATCGTCTAGGTCCTGTAGGGCAATATGGCCTGCGGCGCTGTCGAATGGTGGCGGCGCGTCGCTCGGTACGGCACGTGCAAAATGCTCGGGTGAGACAGTCTCTTCATGCGCAGCCCACTCCCGCTCTGCGGTACAGGCCGTGCCAGGCAGGCGGAATGACGGGCGGGCGCGAGCCGGGGGGCTGGCCTCGGGCCGTTGCCTGTCACGTGCCACCCACAACGCCGGGTCAAAATCAGACGCCGACAGCACGCCATTGCCGTCCACATCCTGCATCGAGAATGTCCGCCGCATTCTTCTCAGCCTGGCGTCAGAATATTCGCGCGCTGTGACAGTGCCGTCCCGATCACGGTCCCACTCGGAAAATTCGAACTCCAACGCCCGGAAGCGCACCTCGTCCATAGCGGCCCAACATGTCGCGCCCACCCGGTCAATCTCGTCGCGGAAGTGTGAAGGGTCGAGTCCCGCCGGAATGAAGATTTGTCCGAAAATGGCGCCGCTTCGGCTAGCCAGGGTTTCCCGGTCGGGCGCCGGTATTAAGGTCGGATCGGTCTGGCGAGTTGCCATCTGCTCGAAGGTTTCGCGGACCGTCCCTGAACGATCCAGATATTCATCCAGCGTCAAATCGCGGTCATACAGGCCCGACACAGCGTATGCGTTGAACATGCGCATGCCGTAGAGTCGGTCGGGCTCTCCCGCTTCGGCGCTCTGGGTCATCTGGATCAGGAAGAAAGCGCCGAGACTGGCGCCGACGAAGGCTGATGCAATCATGAGGGTGCTCCTGGGTCGGCGCGCCATCGGACCGAAACTGGCATAGGCGCGCATGGCATCGCGAATGACCGAGCTCGCCGACCGGCCCGCCGCACGACAGACCTCAAGAAAAGCCGCCTTTTCCTCGGGGGAGACGCGGACTTCAAGCATCCCCGTCTTCTTCGACGGACGCTTCCGGTTCGGTTTTTGCTCAGTCATTCAGCCATCATGGAAGGCTGTTCCTCCCTTCATATTCCAGTGTTTTCGGGTTCATACAGACCCAGTTTCTTGTATGAACACCGCAATCTGACCGTTTGCTCACCGTGACTGCAAGCGCCGTCGTGTCCGGACAGCCATTTTCCGGCAGCCGTCATGCGCGAATACGGAAGAAACGCGCTGAATTCATCCGCGTTTTCCTATAAGAACTCTCGGTTCCACCAGATCGCCAGAAAAAGCTGACACCATGAAATTCCTCGACCAAGCCAAAGTCTATGTTCGCTCCGGCAATGGCGGCGGCGGCTGTGTGTCGTTCCGGCGTGAAGCCTATGTCGAATATGGCGGGCCGGACGGCGGCGATGGCGGCAAGGGCGGCGATGTCTGGGTGGAGGCCGTCGAGGGCCTCAACACGCTGATCGACTATCGTTACAAGCAGCATTTCAAAGCCGATACCGGCATGCACGGCATGGGCCGCAACCGCACCGGGTCCGGCGGCGAGGATGTAGTGCTGCAGGTTCCCGCCGGCACCCAGCTGCTCGACGAAGACAAGGAAGAAATCCTCGCCGACCTGACCGAAGTCGGACAGCGCGTCCTGCTGGCGCGCGGCGGTGATGGCGGCAAGGGCAATTCGCATTTCAAGACCTCGACCAACCAGGCGCCGCGCAAGACCATTCCGGGCTGGCCGGGCGAGGAGCGCTGGATCTGGCTGCGCCTGAAGCTGATCGCCGATGTTGGCCTCGTGGGCCTGCCCAATGCCGGCAAGTCGACCTTTCTGTCGGTCGTCAGCAAGGCCAATCCGAAAATCGCCGCCTACCCCTTCACGACGCTCTATCCCAATCTCGGTGTGGTGGATCTGGGTCCCGGCTCACGCTTCATCGTGGCCGACATTCCCGGCCTGATCGAAGGCGCCCATGAGGGTGCCGGGATCGGTGACCGCTTCCTCGGCCATATCGAACGCTGCGCCTCGCTGATCCACCTGATCGATGGCACCCAAGACGATGTCGTGGCGGCTTACAATACGGTCCGCGGCGAGCTTGAAGCTTATGGTGACGGCCTGCCGGAGAAGCAGGAGATACTGGCGCTCAACAAGATCGACGCCATGGATGAGGCGATGGTAGCCGAGAAACGCGCTGAGCTTGAAGCGGCCAGCGGCAAGACCGTCATGACGCTGTCGGGTGTCTCCGGTGATGGCGTCAAGGCTTTGTGTGGCAGCGCCTGGGACATCGTATTGCAGAACCGCCGCGCCGAAAAAGCCGCCGCTGAGGCGGCCGAAAAGGGCGAGGAGGGCTGGTCGCCGTCATGACGCGACCGGGCTTCGACGCGGCACGCTGCATCGTGGTCAAGGTCGGCTCCAGCCTCATGCAGGCTAGCGACGCCGTGATTGCGGCCATCGTTTCCGATATCGTTGCCCTGCGAAGTCGTGGCGTGCGGATTATCCTCGTCTCCTCGGGGGCCGTCGCCCTCGGCCGGACCAGGCTCAGCCTATCTGCTGGTGACCTCAGTCTGGAGCAGAAGCAGGCCGCCGCCGCGGCCGGGCAACCGCTCCTGATCGGACTTTGGGAGCGCGCCTTTGCGATGCATGGCGTGGTCACCGCTCAAGCCCTGCTCACGCTCGACGTCACCGAGGACCGGCGCAGCTGGCTCAATGCCCGTGCCACCCTGTCCGCCCTGCTCGATCTCGGCGCGGTACCGGTGGTCAACGAGAATGACACCATTGCGACCGATGAGCTGCGCTATGGCGACAATGACCGGCTGGCGGCCAGGGTCGCGCAGATGTCAGGCGCCGACCTGCTCGTGCTGTTGAGCGATATCGATGCCCTTTACGACGCCGACCCCCGACTGACACCCGATGCCCGGGCAATTCACGACATTCCAGAAATCGACGACCGAATCCGGTCAATGGCCGGCGACGCCAATGAACGTGCGGGCGTCGGGACAGGTGGAATGCGGACCAAGATTCTCGCCGCTGAATTGGCTGGCGGCTCCGGCTGTGCCACGGCGGTCGCGTCTGGACTCGCAAAAAACCCGTTGATGAGCCTCGCAAGCGACGAGCATGGCTCCTGGTTCTACCCGTCGCGCTCGTCTGCCAGTGCGCGTGAGCGCTGGATTTCCGGCGTGGTCAGCCAAAATGGCGCAGTCCGGGTGGACGCCGGCGCAGCGACGGCGCTGGCGTTGGGCAAGTCCTTGCTGCCGGTCGGTGTCCAGAGGGTTGAAGGACAGTTCGAGCGCGGAGAGACCATCCGGATACTCGGGCCGGACGGACAGGTGATTGCGCGCGGCGTAACAGCCTACAGCGCCGCAGATGCCCGCCTGATCGCCGGCTGTCGCAGCGACGAAGCCGAGATACGACTGGGTTATCGCCGAAGCTCCGCACTGATCCACGCCGACGACATCGTACGCACCGGCCCCGCGGAGGCTGCGCGATGAGACAGGGGCAGGCACTGCGAGGCGAGGGCCTAAGTCGCGGCATGCGTGTCGGCCTGTTCGGCGGTAGTTTCGATCCGCCGCATAATGGCCATCTGCATGTTGCACGTACAGCGTTGCGCCGGTTGGGTCTCGACCAGGTCTGGTGGCTGGTCTCGCCACAAAATCCGCTCAAGGGTACACCGGCTGACGACTTCGCCCGGCGGTTTTCCGCTGTCAGCAAGCTGGCCCGACACCCCGGTATGCGCGTATCCGATATCGAAACCCGCCTCGGTTCGACCCGGACCATAGACCTGCTGACGCACCTCCAAGGCTCACATCCCGGCGTCCACTTTGTCTGGATCATGGGCGCCGACAATCTCGCCAGCATTCATCGCTGGGCCCATTGGACCCGGATATTCCAAGCCTGCCCGGTCGCCGTGATTGCGCGGCCACAGGACGCGGTGCGGGCACGCCTGTCACATGCCGCCCGCCAGTTCGCCACTTCACGCATTCGTGAGAGTGAAGCTACAGCTCTGCCCCTGCAAACGGCTCCGGCATGGACCTATCTGACTGAGCGGTTACACTCGCACTCCTCGACAGCGCTGCGCGCGCGCAACTGACCCTCCAAACGACGCTGACAGGACAAAACCATGCACGACCGGGTCTCCGGCCGCCCGACCGGCCACGCTGCGCTCGCATTCTTTGAAGACCAGCACCCACCCGCCGGCGATTTTCTCGCTGACGTGCTGGACGGTTTTTCCCGCTCACCGAAACAACTGGCGCCGGTCTATTTCTACGACGCGGCCGGTTCCGCCATTTTTGACGAAATTACCAATCTGCCGGAATACTATGTGACCCGGACCGAGCTCTCCATCCTGGACCGGATCGGACCGGAACTGGCGACGCTGGCCGGCCCCGGGGCTGTGGTCATCGAGCCGGGGTCCGGCTCGAGCGTGAAAGTCCGGAAACTTCTCGACGCCCTGCCTGACCCTGCTGCCTATGTCGGACTGGATATTTCGGGCGATCACCTGAAAGCGGCCTGCCTGGAAATCGCCGGAGCCTATCCGGACATGCAGGTTGGCGCGGTCTGCGCCGACTTCACGCAAGGTCTGGAACTCGCGCACCTGCCTCTGGATGACGGCAAGCGTGTCATATTCTTCCCGGGCTCCACCGTGGGGAATTTCGAACCTGACGGGGCCCGCCGCCTGCTCGCTGGCTTCCGCCGGGCAATGCGGCCCGGGGATGCCGTCCTGATCGGCGCTGATCGCGTGAAAGACCCGGCCCGGTTGGTAGCTGCCTATGATGACGCCCTGGGAGTAACGGCCCGGTTCAACCTCAACCTTATTCACCGGATCAACAGGGAACTGGACGGATCGATTGACCCGGATGGCCTGTCACATCGGGCGGTCTGGAACACCGACAGGGCGCGTATTGAAATGCATCTGGTCGCCGAACGGGCCCAGGCGTTTGAAATCTCGGGTCGACCGTTTCATCTGCATGTCGGCGAGAGCATCCATACTGAAAATTCCCATAAATTCACGCAGGAAAGCTTCACTTCCCTTGCAGAATCAGTGGGTTTCACAGTGCGGTCCAGCTGGTCGGACGATGCTGAACTGTTCTCGCTTCACTGGCTCGAACCGACAGCCAAAGCGTGATATGAATAGCCATTGTGTTTGGATGACAGAGAGGACACTGACCCTGTCTACAGAATTATCGCGCCGCGCTGAGCAGGAAACGGCAGCCGCTGTTCGCGTCACCGGCGATGACGGTCCCACCGAGGCACTGGAAACCCTGATCCTCGACTCGCTTGATGACGACAAGGCCGAAGACATTGTCGCCATCGATCTGCGTGGAAAATCATCCATCACCGACATCATGATCATTGCATCCGGTCGCTCAGCCAGGCACGTCGCCTCGCTGGCCGATCATCTTGTGCGCAAGCTCAAGGACTCCGGTTGCGGCAAGGCCCGCATCGAAGGGACACAGACCAATGACTGGGTCTTGATCGATATTGGCGATGTGATCATCCACCTCTTCCGTCCGGAAGTCCGGGAATTCTACAATCTGGAAAAGATGTGGTCGGTCGAGCCGGATGCGTCGGCATCCTGAGTGAAACTCCGCATCGCCGCCCTCGGCCGGATCAAATCCGGCCCTGAACGCACCCTGGTTGACGACTATCTTGAGCGCGGCACGGCGACAGGACGGTCCGTCGGCCTAGGGCCGCTCGTCGAAAGCGAGTTGGACAACCGGTCACTCAAGTCGGCGAGTGATGAAAGCCGGGCCCTGGCGGCCAGCCTGGACCCCGGCGCCCGGCTGATCCTGCTCGACGAACGCGGCAAGGCATTGGGCTCGCGGCAATTGGCCCTGCAGATCGGTCAATGGCGCGATGAAGGATGCCGCGAGGCGGTGTTCTGTATCGGCGGCGCCGACGGTCATGACCGCAGCCAATTGCCACAACCAGACCTGATGCTGGCCTTCGGCCCAGCCGTTTTTCCCCACAAGCTGGTTCGGGTCATGTTGGCAGAACAGTTGTATCGGGCGGTCTCGATCCAGGCCGGCACGCCATATCACCGTGATTGAGCGTTAACCGACAGCGAGATAGCCTTTCGACCATGTTGAGCCTGATCGCAGCCCTGCTCCTGCTCCAGAACCAGCCTACCACACCTCCCGATGTGGATGAGGCGGCACGTCTTGAACAGGAAGAACGCGAAAACGCGGCCCAGGCTGAAGCCGCCAGACTCCAGGCCGAGGAACTGGCGGATGAAGTCGCGTTGATGCAGCGCCAGCTTGTCGATGTGGGCGCTCGCGTCGGGGCCAGTGAAAATGCGGCTCTCGACGCCGAACGTGAACTGGCCAGACAGGCCGCTGTCGAGGCCGATCTCCTCGCCCGACTGACCGCCGACCGCGAAACCCTTATCGACATTCTGGCCGCGATCCAGCGGATCGAGAGCCAGACGCCACCAGCGGTCCTGGCGGCACCTGACGACGCTGCCGAAGCAGCTCGTGCCGCATCGCTGATGGCGGAAGTCGCGCCGGCGCTGCGGCAGCGGGCCGATCAGATTGCGGGGCAGTTGATACAATTGCGCGAGGTCCGTGCGGCAATTGAATCCGAGCGAGCCGCGCTTGGCGCCGCCGAACAGACCCTGGCTGCCCAGCGGTTGGAGCTGGAAATGCTGATTGCCGAGCGCCGGGCGCTGGAAGCCCGGCACCGCAATGAAGCGGTAGCCTATCTGGAAGCCTCCAGCACGGCTGGACAGCGCGCCCGGTCTATCCGGTCACTGATAGGCGAACTGTCCAGAATGGCTGAGGTCATGCCGACGCTCAGCCCGCGCCGAATTCCGTCTGAGACCTCCATTCCGGCACCGCGGCCACGACCGCCACGAAATCTTGTGGCCGCCCGAGTGCCGAACGCGCCGCTGGAAACCTTGAGATTTGCCGACGCGCGTGGACGGTTGCGGCCACCCGCATCAGGCGACATCATTCGCGGGTTCGGCGAACTGGCCGAAGATGGCACAGCATCTGAAGGAATTTTCATTCGGACCCGGCCTCGGGCGCAGGTAGTATCGCCCTTCGATGGCCGGGTTGAGTTCGCCGGACCGTTCAATACATACGGCGGTCTCTTGATACTCAATGTTGGCGATGGCTACTATGTCGTGCTGGCAGGCATGGCCGTTACTTATGCCAGTGTCGGGCAGAGCGTGTTGGCGGGTGAGCCGATAGGCGCGATGTCCGAAAACGCCCAACCGGCATCAGACTTGTATCTGGAGCTGAGACGGAATGACGATGCAATCGACCCGGGCCCCTGGTTCCGGACCTGATTGCAGACGGGCTTTGCCCATCGCGCTCAAAGGACGCGAGATTGCATGCGTATCAATGTCTTCGCTTCAATGGTGGCCTTTGCCGTTGGCGCCGTGGCTATCGCGGTGTCTGCAGAAGGCGCCCAGGAAGACCGGTCGGCCAGTTTCCGCCAGATCGAGCTCTTTGGCGATGTCCTGAGCCGGATCGAAGCGGACTATGTTTCCGACACCGATCAGGCCGAACTCATCGAAGCCGCGATCGAAGGCATGCTGTCCTCGCTGGACCCGCACTCGGCCTATCACAGCCCCGACGCCTATGAGGACCTCCGCGTGACCACCCGCGGCGAGTATGGCGGGCTGGGAATGGAAGTGGTCCGCCGTGACCAGTACATCACCATTGTCTCTCCCATTTCCGACACGCCGGCCGAACGCGCCGGCCTGCGCACCAATGACCGCATCATTGCCGTCGACGGTGACGCCATTGTCGGGATTTCGGTTGACGAGGCCGTCGCACTGATGCGCGGCGCTGTCGGTGATCCGGTAACCATCACGATCGCCCGGCAGGATGACGACCCGTTTGACGTGACCCTGGTCCGCGACACAATCCCGTTGCGAACCGTGGCAACCCGAATCGAGTCAGGTGTTCCATATATGCGGATCGCCGGCTTCAACGAACGCACGACCGAGATGGTCCACGAAGGCCTCACCGAATTGCGCGACGAGTTCGGCAGTGACCTGCCGGGACTCATTATTGACATGCGCTACAATCCCGGTGGTCTGCTGGACCAGGCAATCGGGGTCACAGATGTCTTTCTCGACGGCGGTGAAGTCGTCTCCACCCGCACACGGGACCCGCGCGACACCCAGCGCTACAACGCCCGTCCAGGCGATCGCCTCAATGGCGCGCCAATCGTGATCCTGGTCAATGAGGGGACTGCAAGTGCCGCCGAAATCGTCGCCGGCGCCCTGCAAGACCGTGAACGGGCCGAGCTTGTCGGCATGACAAGTTTCGGCAAGGGATCGATCCAGACGATCATTCCGTTGAGGGGCGGCCGCGACGGCGCCCTTCGCCTGACCACCGGTCGCTATTATACGCCGGCCGGCCGCTCAATTCAGGCAACAGGCATTGTCCCCGACCAGCAGATTTCGGCCTGGGCGCTCAGCGATGACGACGAGGCGGAAGTTCCACAGATCGGTTCCGAAGCCGATCTCGACGGGGCCTTGGCGAATGAAAACGGCGTCGAGCGCGAGAACACCGATATCGCTGCCGTGGAGCAGCCGCCGGTCGATTGGTCAGAAGACGAGGATTATCAACTGCATCGTGCGGTGGAAATTCTGGGCACTGCCATGGAAACGCAACAAGCGTCTCTGCGTCCCTGACGGACGTTGCCATATCGGAAAAATGGTTTGAACGGCGACAGGTGTGAACCTGTCGCCGTTAACCGTTTCTTACAGCACACACAGGCACATTGGGTCCCAACCGAAGGTCTGTCCGGCCTTCAATCCGGCAATCCTTGAACCATGCTGTATCCATGTCGTCCGCCATTCTTCGCCACGCGCAACCTCTCCTGACCTTGCGAGCCCCCCTTTTCGCCGGACTTGCAGCGGCGGTCCTGCTAAGCGTGGTGATTGGCGGCGTAGCCGTATTCGGGAATGGGGAGATTGCCCTGCCGCGCGCCGTCGGCGGTGTCCAGCCTGCGCCGGTCATCGTGGCTTCCAGCCATGATGTTCGCCCGGATAACGGGTTGGACGATGAGGGTATTCGGTTCCTTGATCCCGAGGGCGAAGGTGAAGTCAGCCTGTCAGGCGTCCGGGAAGACTTTAACGCGCCAGCCGTGACCGAATCGCCGGCCGATACCCGCGGCTCTGACCCGGCTGACGCTGAAGCACGTTTGTCAGCGGTCTCGACCAATCCGGAAGCACTTGCCCGAGCCCCGATAGCTGGACTGACCGAGCCGGGTCCCGGCGGGCCGCTCCCGATCATCGCCGGGAACGGCACGCGCCCATCACGCGCCTATGCCCGCCCTTATCATGGTGACCCCGGCGCTCCGACCATTGCCGTCGTCGTCGGCGGCATGGGTCTCAATTCAACAGTGACCCAGGCAGCGATCGACGAGTTGCCGCCCGAAGTCGCATTGAGCTTTGCTGCCTACACCCGGGATCTCCAGGGCTGGATTGACCGCGCACGCGCGGCCGGTCACGAAGTGCTCATTGAGGCGCCGATGGAACCCTTTGACTACCCCAACAACGACCCTGGCCCGCACACTCTGCTTGCCGACGGAACGGCCGAAGAGAACAGCCGTCGCTTGTCCTGGGTCTTGAGCCGTGCGACCGGCTACTTTGGCGTGACAAACTATCTCGGCGCCCGCTTCTCGGCGTCACAGGGCGCCATGAGACAGGTCTTCGGCACGCTGGAAAGCCGTGGGGTCGCCTTCCTGCATGATGGCGCCGGACGTCGGTCGACCATCGAGGCTGCCGCCGATGCAACCAATATCACCTATGCCGTCGCCGACCGGATTCTCGACGAAGACCTGTCGCCTGACGCGATCGATGAGCGTTTGCTGGCGCTTGAAGCCCTGGCGATCCAGAACGGGTCAGCACTGGGTACCGGCTTCGCCTACCCGGCGACGGTCGAACAGATACGTGACTGGGCGATAAGCCTCGACCTGAGAGGCTACCAGTTGGCACCGCCATCTGCTGTCATGGCAAGGCGACGCCTTGAGGCCCGCCTTGCCGAGGAGGCCGCTGCGGCAACAGATCATGATGACACAGCATCGACCGACCATCGTTGGGCCCAAGATCCGGACGGGACCGGTGCGAACGATCTCCATGCCGCTGCCGCCGATAGCGGGCATTGATGTCGAGCGCTCACTCCGATCCCTACCCGAAACACCGGGCGAATGTCGGGATCGCGCTCTTCAACGCCAAGGGCGACGTCTGGCTCGGTCGGCGGGACGCAACGCCGGGACCATGGAATTGGCAGCTTCCGCAAGGCGGAATCGATCCCGGTGAAGACCCTCAGGCCGCTGCGCTGCGCGAATTGAGCGAGGAGACAGGAGTCCGGCCTGACCTCGTAAACTATCTCGGTGAAATAGACGGGTGGCTGGCCTATGATTATCCAGATGACGTCCGCGATGACCCGCGCTTCCGTAAGAAGCGGCACCTTGGTCAGAAACAGAGATGGTTTGCCTTTCGCTTCACCGGCAATGATCAGGATTTTGACCTGGCTGGCCATGATGAGGTCGAGTTCGACCAATGGCGTTGGGGTCGGCTCAGCGACATCCCGGACCTGATCATTCCATGGAAGCGAAACGTCTATGTGGCCGTCGCAGACAGTTTCGCGAAGTTCAGCCGCCAGGCGCCAACCTAGCGAGCATCCCCACCCTGGCGCGCCGAAAGTGCCTCGCGGCGCAGTTTGCGGCCTCCGACCCACACCGTTTGAATGGAATTCATCGCCTCCATGCTTCGGCGAGGGTCTTCCGTGAGGAGTATCAGGTCAGCTGCATATCCCTGAGCAATCAGCCCATGCGTATCGCCAATTCCGAGCGCCCGTGCATTGCTGACTGTGGCTGCGGCCAGGATGGCCTCCGCTGGTACGCCGGCACGCTCCAGGTCCAGCATCTCCCAATACCCGGCCAGTCCCGGCGGCGACGCCCATCCAAACCCGCCGACCGCTGTATCTGTTCCAAACAGCAGCTTTCCGCCGTCACGCACATAGTTGGCGACAAGGGTCTGATATCGCCGAACGAAGTTTCGTTGCAGGTCCGGCAGGTCGTTTGGCGTTCCGCCGCCGGCGAGAATGAGATCTCCGAAGCGTTCGATGAACTGACCACGCTGTACCTGTGCATCGGTCCGTAGATGCTCAATGAGCTCGGCGGGCATCACATCCAGCCAGCCAGGGTCAGTCAGGAGATCGGGCTGAAACAACGAACGGGTGTTTGCCAGTGTCCGAATGGTCGATTGCACACTTTGATCACTTGCGACAAGCGACTCCAAAAGTGACACGACCTGCGGCCCCGGTCGCCGCGCTAGAAACCCGTCCTGAGGCCATTCCCAGGGACCGTGCGCAAAGACGTCAATCCCCGCCGCCATTCCCAGTTCAAACCCCGCCGGGGACGTCGCGTGAAGGAAGACCGGCATCTCTCGTGCGTGTGCCGCCGCCGTCAATTGACGAACAATCTCCGCCGACGGCAGGGCGAAGTCTGGTGCGCCGCCCGGCCACCAAAGCGCCTCCTCATAGTAGAGTTTGACGCAAGACCCGCCTGCGGCCTCAATCACGTCGAGGATCGCGTCGGGCGTATGGTCGACCGCGCGCATTCCTGGCAACAAGGTACCGCGGCCGAACGGGTCGTGAAGCAATGCGGAAAACGCATCGACCACCTGATCCGGCGCGAAGTCGAGAGCCATGAATCCGTCCGGCAAAACGACTCCCGGGCCGCAGTGCAGCAAGTTTGGCCGGACAGGCGAGGCAAGGAACCTGGCGTTGATCTGAGGGTCGGCGTTCAGTTCCACGACGGTGGTGAAACCATGGAACAAATAGCTGCGCGGCAGCTGCTCCATGTAAGCCGCATGAAGGTCTTCAAACTCGGGCGTATCCCGGCGGCGCAGCCCCGTCGCGTGGTAGAGATGCACGTGGCTGTCAATCAAGCCGGGCAGCAAGTAGAGCCCATCCGCGTCAAATACATCGAATCTTCCATCGGGAATTTCTGCGTCCACGCTCATGACCTGGCCATTGGAGACCAGCACGTCGGCAACCTGCCCGTCGTGCGGACTTTCAGGCGATATGATTGTCGCGCCGCGGATTATGAAGCCCCCTTGCGCTGACGACGGCCGATCCTCTGCCGTGGCCGTCCCACTGACAGAAACAAGCAGCGATACCGTCATGACTAGGCGCCCGGAGCGAACCAATGACCGGATCACATCCACGACGGTGGCAAAGGGCCATGAGGGCACGAAATGGCTATGGCGAGCGCGATTGAGGCCTGGGATGGAAAAAATTGGGCGCACGAAGATCTCCTGGAATGGCGTGCTCCCAAAAGGCTCTATTTCCTGATTTCAGGCTTCCTGAATCGCGATCTTGGACACCCTGACCTTCATCGTCTAAATGATCACATGCCTTGGCTCGTGCCAGTTTCCGCCATGCTTTCTGTCATCATGGCGCTATATCTTGCCACGCTTGATGGTCCCCGGCGGCGATCATACCGATGGCTTTCGGGCGCCATGGGCCTGCTCGCGGTGCTCATTTCACTTACCGGGCTTGTCGTGCCCGACGGGGGGCCGGCCATTGGGCTGGCGCGCCCGGTTCTGGCAATGGGCTTTCCACCCCTCCTGTTCCTGCACGTTCGGACGCTCAGCAAAGACGAACCGGTCCGGGCGGTCTGGCATCTCGCAGGGCCGGGGCTAGTTGGCGGCATTGTCCTTTTAGGGATTGTCACCGGGACCCCGACCGGCACCGCAATTGACCTTGCATTACTCGTTGGCAGCCTGGCCTATGCCGTCGCTTGCACTCGGCAAGTCGACCCGGAACAGGCACCGTCGACCCGACGCTGGATCCGGATCGTTGGTGCCTGGCTCGCGACCATGGCCTTGGCCGATCTGATCGTTGCCCTGGAGTTGCTCGGAAACAAGCCGGCGTCGGAATCGCTTGGTCTGGCGATTGCGCTGGCCGGTCTGGTTGGCTTTCTTTCCTACTTCCTCGTTTCGAGCCTTCATCAGGTCGGGCCCGTGTCGTGGATGATGGCGCGACTGAAACGAGCGCCCTCCGGCAGCCTCGACGATCTCGACAGGCACATGCGCGTTCGCGAAGCCTGGCGCGACCCTGATCTGACCGTAGCGCGAATTGGCCGCCAGATCAGCTGGTCACAGCGACAAGTGTCCGAGTGCGTCAACTCCCAGGCCGGTCAATCGGTCAGCAACTGGATCAACACCTATCGCGCGGCCGAAGCAAAACGCCTGATGGTGCTGACCCCGGATCGGCCACTCGTGGAGCTTTGTCTGGATTGTGGTTTCCAGACCCGCTCCAACTTCAATCGGGCGTTCAAGGACATCACAGGAATGTCGCCATCGGCATGGCGCAAGGCCAACAAAAAAGACCGCCCCTGACGGGCGGTCTCATTCATCATGTTATCGAAAACATGTGCCTAGTGAGACACGACCGACAGCATCGCTTCAAACTTGGCCACCCGGGCCGCGGCGAGATCTCGCTCTTCGTCATCCTTCGCGGCGGTCACGTCCTCGCGAGCATCTGACAGGTTTTGCGCTAGTTCATCGGCATTGATATCAGCGACGGCGACGGCCTCTTCAGCAAGGATGGTCAGGCCGGCTGCCGTCACTTCGGCAAAACCACCATGGATGAAGGTGCGGGTTTCCGAACCGGCATCGATGACCGTAATCGCGCCAGGACGGATCACCGACATGAAAGGTGCGTGGTTCGGCAACACACCGAAATCGCCTTCTTCACCGGGAACGACAACCTGATCGACTTGACCGGCGAACAGACGACGCTCCGGGGAGACGAGATCAAATTGGAGTTTGTCAGCCATGAGACTACCCTTCAATATTCCGCGTCCGTCTAGCAGGTTATCCAAAGCTTGTGGACCCCCTTCATTCAGCCCGCGACGGGGCGTCGCAGCAGGTCAGTGACAGTCGCGAATACCGTCAGTGATAATCTCCCAGAGGTCGGAGACTGCACGGTTGCGAACGCCATCTATACGGACCGTCACTTCTGCGCCTCCATAGGCCTCGACAGGGATTTCGACAATCTGGCGGATATGAATTGGATAGGGCGGCAATTGGCGGGGCGGCGCCGCTCCTGAAACGGGGGCCAGCGCCAGTGGGTCCTGGGTAGCCAGACGAATTTGCCAGCTCCCGACTGCTGGACAATCGCTCTCCCAAGCAACCTGTACCAGGCGTGTCGGTTCGAGCAATGTTTGCAGGTGAACCAATCCGGGAAAGCCGACTGCGGAGGCGTCGGACAGGTCGGCTGGCAGGATCCCACGAGCGCGAAGACTTGTGGCAATGGCCGGACCGTCGAAACTCGCTGCCGCCAATTCATGGAAATCTTCCGCACGGGCAGTCAATCGGCCACTCCGGTAGACCCACTCACAGGTCCCGGTGGACGACTCGCAGAGCCGCACGAAACCCGCCTCGAAACCTTCAGTCCAGTAGCCTGTCGTTGTCGTCGTGACAGGTCCATCCATCACTTGGCGCCACCCGTCCCGTGCGGTCGCGGCGGCAAAAGCAGCATCGAGTTCCGCTACCGCGCTGGCCCGCACCCATGCTGTCCAAGCCCGCCACAGGTCCGGTCCATCATAACCGTCATAAACGATTTGTGCCTCTTCCGGGGGGCCTTGCGGTGTAGGTGGAGGTGAAGAATTTCCTGCCAGTAGTCCTGCCAATAACGAGACAAGCATGTCCGCAACCCTTTCATCCGGTTGCTCCATCAGGAGCAATTGCAAACTGCCTCTCCCGCCACAAAAAGAAAAGGCCAGCTCCGTCAGGAGCTGGCCTTTTCAGTCAGATCATCAAGAGAGCCTTAGGCGGCTTCAGCAGCCAGCTTCTCGGCCTTCTTCACAGCGTCGTCGATGGTGCCAACCATGTAGAAGGCGGCTTCCGGCAGGTGGTCGTATTCACCGTCGCAGATGGCCTTGAAGCCCTTCACGGTATCGGCGACAGGCACCTGGATGCCCGGGAAACCGGTGAAGATTTCGGCAACGTCGAACGGCTGCGACAGGAAGCGCTCGACCTTACGGGCGCGGGCCACGGTCAGCTTGTCTTCTTCCGACAGCTCGTCCATGCCCAGGATCGCGATGATGTCCTGCAGGGCCTTGTAGCGCTGGAGGATTTCCTGGACGCGACGGGCGGTCAGATAGTGCTCTTCACCGACGATGCGCGGCTCGAGGATCCGTGAAGTGGAGTCGAGCGGGTCAACAGCCGGGTAGATGCCCTTTTCCGAGATCGCACGGTTCAGAACCGTGGTCGCGTCGAGGTGGGCGAAGGTCGTGGCCGGAGCCGGGTCGGTCAGGTCATCAGCCGGGACGTAAACGGCCTGGACCGAGGTGATCGAGCCCTTGTTGGTCGAGGTGATGCGCTCCTGAAGGGCGCCCATGTCAGTCGCCAGTGTCGGCTGATAGCCCACGGCGGACGGGATGCGACCCAGAAGGGCGGACACTTCGGAACCGGCCTGGGTAAAGCGGAAGATGTTGTCGACGAAGAACAGCACGTCCTTGCCTTCTTCATCACGGAAATATTCCGCTTGGGCGAGACCGGACAGGGCCACTCGGGCACGCGCGCCCGGAGGCTCGTTCATCTGGCCGAAGACGAGAGCGCAACGCGAACCTTCCGTGGAGCCATCATGCTCCTTGGGGTCCTTGTTCACGCCGGATTCGATCATTTCCCAGTACAGGTCGTTACCTTCACGGGTTCGCTCGCCAACACCGGCGAAGACCGAGTAACCACCGAACAGCTTGGCGATGTTGTTGATCAGTTCCTGGATCAGAACCGTCTTGCCAACACCGGCGCCGCCGAACAGGCCGATCTTGCCGCCCTTGGCGTAGGGGCAAAGCAGGTCGACGACCTTGATGCCGGTCGGCAGGATTTCCGCTTCCGTGGCCTGCTCCGCAAAGGACGGGGCCGGACGGTGAATCGGAGCCTTCATCGTGTGCGGGACATCACCAGCTTCATCGATCGGCTGACCGGTGACGCTCATGATGCGGCCAAGCGTACCCGGGCCAACCGGAACCATGATCGGGGTGCCGGTGTCGGTGACAACGGTACCGCGTTGCAGGCCCTCGGTGGCATCCATGGCGATGGTGCGGACCGTGTTCTCGCCGAGGTGCTGGGCAACCTCAAGCGTCAGGGACTTGCCATCATTGGTGGTTTCCAGGGCGTTGAGAATGTCCGGCAGGGTGCCGTCAAATTCAACGTCAACAACAGCGCCGGTAATCTGGACGACGCGTCCTTGGGAAGTGGTCATAGCGTGTGTTCCTCTGCCTAGAGGGCCTCGGCGCCGGAGATGATTTCAGTCAACTCCGTGGTGATCTGCGCCTGACGGGTGCGGTTATAAACAAGGTTGAGTTTGTCGATCAGTTCGCCGGCATTGCGCGTGGCGTTGTCCATGGCAGCCATCTTGGCACCCATTTCGCCGGCGACGTTCTCCAGCAGGGCAGACAGGATGACTGTGTCGGCGTAACGCGGCAGCAGCACGTTGAGGATTGTCTCCTCGTCCGGTTCGGCTTCGTAGACGGCACCGCCAAGGTCCGGGCGCTCAACACCTTCATCGATGGCGTCGATCGCCGGGATGAGGACTTTGGCACGCGGCTTCTGGGAGATGACCGAGACGAATTCAGCCGAAACGAGTTCACAAACGTCGAACTCGCCATTCTCGAACATGTGGCGGATCTTGTCGCCGATCCGCGCCGAAGTGGCGCCGGAAATCGTCTTCTCGGCAGACAGGTCCATCTTGTCGACGATCAGCGAGGCAAAGGTACGCTTGAGCTGGTCAGCGCCCTTCTTGCCCACGCAGATGATCTTGACGTCCTTGCCCTCGGCTTTCAGCGCATTGATGCGCTCGCGGGCCTTCTTCACGATATTCGTGTTGAAGCCACCGCACAGGCCGCGGTCTGCAGTCATGACGACCAGCAGGTAGGCGTCCGACTTGCCGGTCCCGACCAGAAGCGGCGACGCCCCCGGAGTTCCCGACATGGCGGTGGACAGGTTGGCCATCACGGCCGCCATGCGCTGGGCATAGGGGCGCGCGGCTTCCGCAGCTTCCTGCGCACGGCGCAGTTTCGCTGCGGCGACCATCTGCATCGCCTTCGTGATCTTCTGCGTCGACTTGACGCTCTCGATCCGGTTTTTAAGGTCCTTAAGGCTCGCCATCAGGCTCTCCTCAGCGGTTGATCTCGATCAGGCTCACGCGAAATGTTCGGTGAACTTGTCGAGTGCCGCCTTCAGCTTGCCTTCGCTGTCGTCGGTCAGCTTCTTCTCGGTGCGGATCGACGTCAGCAGCGCGGCGTGCTCGCCGTGCAGGTGACGAAGAAGGTCCGCTTCATAGCGCTGCACATCGGCGGTCGGCAGCTTGTCGAGATAGCCACGGGTACCGGCGTAAATCACGCAGACCTGCTCTTCCATCGACAGCGGCGAGAATTGCGGCTGCTTGAGGAGCTCGGTCAGGCGCTGACCCCGGTTCAGAAGCTTCTGGGTGGCGGCGTCGAGGTCCGAACCGAACTGGGCGAAAGCCGCCATCTCGCGGTATTGGGCCAGTTCGCCCTTCATCTTGCCGGCAACCTGCTTCATGGCCTTGGTCTGGGCAGCCGAGCCAACGCGCGACACCGACAGACCCACATTCACGGCCGGGCGGATGCCCTGGTAGAAGAGGTCGGTTTCCAGGAAGATCTGACCATCGGTGATCGAGATCACGTTGGTCGGAATGTAGGCCGACACGTCGTTCGCCTGGGTTTCGATGATCGGCAGAGCCGTCATGGAACCCGAACCGTTCGCTTCATTCAGCTTGGCGGCGCGCTCGAGCAGGCGGGAGTGAAGGTAGAAGACGTCACCCGGATAGGCTTCACGGCCCGGCGGGCGACGCAGAAGCAGCGACATCTGACGATAGGCAACGGCCTGCTTGGACAGATCATCATAGACGATCAGCGAGTGCATGCCGTTATCACGGAAATACTCGGCCATGGCACAGGCGGTGAACGGCGCCAGGAACTGCATCGGAGCCGGGTCCGAAGCGGTAGCCGCAACGATGATGGTGTAATCCAGCGCGCCATTTTCCTCGAGCGTCTTCACGATCTGGGCGACGGTGGAGCGCTTCTGGCCGACGGCAACGTAGATGCAGTAGAGCTTGGCGCTCTCGTCATCGCCTTCGTTGATGGCTTTCTGGTTGAGGATGGTGTCGAGCGCGATCGCGGTCTTGCCGGTCTGGCGGTCACCAATGATCAGCTCGCGCTGTCCGCGGCCAACCGGGATCATGGCGTCAATCGCCTTGATGCCCGTCGCCATCGGCTCGTGCACGGATTTACGCGGGATGATGCCCGGCGCCTTCACGTCGACGCGGCGACGCTCTGCGACGTCCGTGAGCGGACCCTTGCCGTCGATCGGCTCACCGAGACCATCGACGACGCGGCCCAGCAGGCCCCGACCGACAGAGGTGTCAACGATCGAGCCAAGACGCTTGACGGTGTCGCCTTCCTTGATGCCCCGGTCATCACCGAAGATCACGCAGCCGACATTGTCGCGCTCGAGGTTCAGGGCCATGCCCTTGATGCCACCCGGGAACTCGACGAGCTCACCGGCCTTCACCTCATCGAGGCCATAGACACGTGCAATACCGTCACCGACGGAAAGCACGCTACCAACGTCCGAAACTTTCGCTTCGGCGCCGTAATTCTTGATTTGATCCTTGAGGATCGCAGAGATTTCTGCGGCACGGATGTCCATGGACCTAGGCCTCTTTCATCGCGGTCTTCATCCCATCCAGCTTGGCGCGGAGGGAAGAGTCGAACATGCGGGAACCGACCTTGACGATCAGTCCGCCCATCAATTCAGGCCGCACTTCCGTACGGACCTCGATTTCGCGCCCGAAGGCACTTTTCAGCGAAGCCGCAAGGGCTTCGGTCTGTTTCTTGGTCAACGCCGCGGCTGTCTGCACATCGGCAGTGACAACACCGCGATCGGCAGCAGCCAGTGCCGCGTAGACGCGCGCCAGGTCACCCAGGTCACCGGCTCGGCCGTTGCGGGCTGCAACGCCAAAAGCGTTCGCTGTCAGGGCATTGAACTTGGCCTTTTTGGCCAGCGCCGAAAGCACTCCGACCTTGACCTCGACAGCGTGCAGCGGCGAGGCCAGCACGTCAGCGAGTTCGTCGGATTCAGTCAGCATGGCGCGCAGGGCTGTGAGATCGGCCTCGACAGCTTCCGCAGCACCCTCGGATTTCGCCAGCTCAAACAACGCGGTCGCATAGCGGCCTGCGGCTTCGGCTGTCATGGCGTCTTCGCCGGTCTTCACCGTGACGTCACTCTCTAGCTGGATCAGCGCTCATCAGTTTGTCGCGAACGACATAAACGCTTGATGTTCAACGATATTAGAAACGAGGCGTACCGTGTTGCACTGCAAGCCCCTCAGGTTCGGCGCTGCGATAGCACAGGGGGGAGCAGGCAGCAAGCCACTGGCACCGGGTGTTTCAGCGCATCGCGCCTTTTCACGCAGGCCGCCTACCCGTCCACATCCTCAATCCACGGCAGCTTTCGCCTTCCGACGCTTGCGCGCCATGATGTTGAGCACCTCGACCAGCAGCGAGAAGGCAATCGCAAAATAGAGATAGCCTCGCGGGATGTGGAAGCCGAGACCATCAGCGATCAGTGCTACGCCCACCAGCAGGATAAAGCTGAGCGCCAGCATCTTGGCCGTCACATAGCGCTCCAGGAACCCGGCCACGCTCTTGGCCGACAGGACCATGATGATCGTCGACACCACGACAGCGGAGACCATGACGAACAACCGGATGCCGGCGCCATCCTCACCACCAAGATCGCGGGTCATGCCGACCGCGGTCAGCACCGAGTCGAGCGAAAAAACGAGGTTGATCACCGACATCTGGACAATCACCGAAATGAATCCCGACACCTTCCCCTTATTGCCGGCATCGTGATGCCCCTCGATGGTGTCGTGGATTTCAATGGTTCCCTTCCAGAGAAGGAACAAGCCGCCGAGCAGCAGGATCAGATCCTCCAGGGTGACGTCGATCAGCATTTCGGGATGGTCCGGATCGGCCAGCCCGCGCAGGAATTCCGGCAGGCTGAAAAGGGTCGCGTGGGTCAAACCGGTCAGCCAGACCAGAGCGAACAGCAACACCACCCGCATGGCGGCGCCGGTCCAGATACCGATATCCCGACCACGCGCCTGCTCGTGCTTGGCCAATTTCTGGGAAGCCACAGAGACGAAGACGACATTATCGACACCCAACACCACTTCCAGAAAGGTCAAGGTCAGGAGCGACATCCATACAGCGGGTGAAGTCAGAATTTCGAGCATGGCGACGCAGTTCCTCGGTCAGCGGTCAGATGAAGCTATACGGTTCAACATCGATTGAAACCCGGACTGACGGCGGTGTCTTCACCCGGTCCTTCCAGGCCTTGAGAAAAGCCGAGATGTCGATTCCCTTGTCGGCACGGACGAGGATGCGTCGCCGGTGCCAGCCGCGAATCATGGCCCGGGGCGGTTCGGTCGGCCCCCAGATTTCCACCCCCTCCGAATTCGGGGCCTTCGCGGCATAGTCGTTGGCCGCCATGTCGAGAGCGTCCGGGTTCATCGACATGAAACCGATCGCGGCGAGACGACCGAAGGGCGGCAGCCCCAGCGACTCCCGGACCATCGCCTCCATCTCCAGGAAACCGTCCCGGTCGCCGGCGACCAAAGCCTGGATGGCGTCGTGCTCGGGCTGGTGGGTCTGCAACAGCGCCCGCCCCGGTCGCTCGGCCCGGCCGGCCCGACCCGCAACCTGAACGAGGGTCTGGAAGGTACGCTCCCCAGCCCGCGGATCGCCACCGGCAAGGCCCAGGTCGGCATCGACCACGCCAACGAGGGTCAGACCCGGGAAATTGTGCCCCTTGGCGGCGATTTGCGTGCCAACAAGAATGTCGATTTCTCCGCGCTCCATAGCCGCGACGATCTCGGCACCCGAGCGACTGTCCGACGAATAGATTTCGACCTTCGCGTCCGGAAAGGTGAGTTTAGCCTCCTCGGCAACCCGCTCGACGCCGGGGCCGATCGAAGTCAGGCTGTCTTCGGCATTGCATGCGGGGCAGCGCTTTGGCTTGGGCATCGAGAACCCGGTGACATGGCAAACCAAGCGACCGGTATAGCGGTGTTCAACGAGGTAGGATTGCGTGTCCGGCGACACCATCCGGTGTCCACACGACCGGCACAGGACCAGGGGCGCATAACCACGTCGGTTCAGATAGAGCAGGCTTTGCTCACCTCTCTCCAGAGTTTCACGGACGGCCTCGATCAGCGGCGGCGACAGCCAACGGCCGGTCTCGGCCGGGTGCTCGCGCAGATCGATCGTGCCGACTTCCGGGAGCACCGCCGTACCAGGGCGTGCGGCCAGCCTGACATGCACATAACGGCCCGCCAGCGCGTTTGAAAGACTTTCCAGGGAGGGAGTCGCCGAAGCAAGGATCACCATGGCCCCTTCAAGCTTCGAGCGCACGACCGCCAGATCACGCCCCTGATAGGGCAGGCCCTCATCCTGCTTGTAGGTCGGGTCGTGCTCCTCATCCACCACAACCATGCGAAGCTTGGGAAACGGCAGGAATAGTGACGACCGGGCTCCGATCACGATTCTCGCGCGTCCCTCGGCGACCTCGCGCCAGGTCCGGCGACGGGCCTTGGGGCCGGCGCCCGAATGCCAGAGTGCCGGCTCGACCCCGAAACGGGTTTCGAATCGTGACAGAACCGCCTCGGTCAAGGCGATCTCAGGCAACATGATCAGGATTTGCGCATCGGGCTCGCGACGGAGCACTTCGGCAATGGCCTCGAAATAGACTTCCGTCTTACCCGAGCCCGTGACCCCGTCCAGCAACGCCGCCTGGAAGCCACCAGCGCGCACTAGACGGCGCAGGACGCCGGCAGCCTCAGCCTGCATCATCGTCAGCGTCAGGCCTTCGCGCTCCGGGTCGGGGAGGCCGAAGGGCGGATCAACCGGTCGCGTCAGTTCGGCAAGGGCCCCGGATTTCGCGAGCCCCTTCACGACCGACGCTGTCACACCGGCTTCGCGGGCAAGATCGGCAGCGCTGGCTTCGTGCAGTACCTCGATAGCATCAAGGACACGTCCGCGCGCATCTGTCATACGGTCTGGTTCGCCGCTGCCACGTCGATACACCGTTTCGGTCGGAGAGGGTTTGAGAGCCTCGTTCGACCGCAACACCGATCGCAGGACGATCCCCGGTGGCTGGACCAGATAACGTGACAGCCAGTCAACGAAACGAAGGGTTCCGTCGGGAAGCGGCGGCCCTCCGGCTGGTCGCTCAATCGCCTTCAGGGACCGCTCGCCCGGGCCTGGCTTGACCGCCCAGACAACTCCGCGTGCCGCCCGTTTGCCCAGCGGCGCAATCACATGGTCACCGGGCTGGAGGGACATGTCTGCGGGCACCAGATAATCGAAGGCTTCCGGCAATGGCAGCGGGAACAGGATGGAGACTCGGTACGGGCTGTCAGCGGTCAAGGTCGGGGCCTGCGGAGTGGGCGATGGAATCAGGGCTGGTATCTGGAACGACTATACCGAAACGCCCGCTTGTTTTCGTTGGGCGAAGGCATTTATTCGCGGCGACGGCTCGCCCGGTTTGCATATCGTAAACCGAATGCGCCAACAGTGAGCGTTCAAGTCGAGGGAGACAATGGCCATGTCCGACAATGCCGACAGTCCAGACACGGACATGATCCGGGAGTTTCTGACCGACAATCCGGATTTTGTTCGCGAAGACGCCGAGCTGTTCTCGATAATTGTCGAGACCGACCGTAAGGATGGTGCCATAGACTTGGGCACCGCCGCCCGGGACAAGCTGCGAAACGAGATCCGGCAACTCAAATCCCTGAATGCATCAATTGTCGAAACCGCGCGCGCCAACCTCGCGACCCAGTCCCAGATCCACATGGCCGTGCTTGCACTTCTGGAAGCCGAGTCGCTGTCCGGTCTCGACAAGAAGATCTCCAATCGGCTGACCGGCGCGCTCGGCGTGGACGTGTGTCGGGTACTGATTGAAGGGCATGCCCCTCTACAGACAGCCGAATCGATACTCGGTGCGGCCGAGGGCTTTGTCGGTGATGTCCTTGGCGACCATGTGGAATTGCTTGGACCAGTGGATGCCGCGAATGCTCACGCACTATATGGCCAGCAGGGCGCGCGCGTCAGTTCGCAGGCCATCGTGCGACTCGATTTCAATGGCCATGATGGATTGATGGCGCTGGCGGCACGCGATGCTCATTTGTTCCAATCCGGGCAGGGCACCGAGCTCCTCAATTTTCTGGCCCGGGCAGTTGAACGGATGGTGGTCCAATGGCTGCATCAGAGCTGACCACCCCCTGGAACGATGCGCTTGCGACATTCCTCGAACACTTGGCTGGTGAGCGGCGCCTCTCGCCTCGCACACTGGACGCCTATCAGCGTGACCTCGACACTTTTGGCGACTTTCTTGCCGTACATCATGGTCGGTTGCCGGATCTGCGGGCCTTGGGAAAGCTGTCATCACGAGACTTCCGCGCCTTTATGGCGTCGAGGCGGCGTGACGGGTTGTCGGCACGATCCCTGGCAAGGTCCCTTTCCGCCATCCGGACTTTCTTTGACTACGTCAAGAGACGATGGGGCATCGACAACCCGGCGCTGTCATTGGTCGAGAGCCCCAAGCTGACGCGGACAGCCCCCAAACCGGTCAGCGAAAACGCCGCGAAAATGCTGATCGCCGAGACCGCCCTGCGCGGTCAGCCGGACTGGGTATCTGCCCGCGACACAGCAGTACTGTTGCTGTTGTACGGATGCGGCCTCCGGATTTCGGAAGCGCTCAGCCTGACTGGAAACGACCTTCCCGTCGGAGACACGCTGCATATTGCCGGCAAGGGGAACAAGATGCGGGTTGTCCCCGTCCTTCCCGCCGTCGCCGAAGCCATTTCGCATTACGTGGAGGCATGCCCCTTTCCGGTCGACAGAGATTTTGCGCTGTTCCGGGGCCTTCGCGGTGGCGCCTTGTCTGCGCGCAGCATCCAATCCTTGATGCAGGATCTACGTGGTCGGCTCGGACTGGCAGAAACAGCAACACCACACGCCCTGCGCCATGCTTTCGCCACCCACCTGCTCGCTCATGGCGGCGACCTCCGCGCGATCCAGGAATTGCTTGGCCACGCCAGCCTCTCGACGACCCAGATCTACGCCGATGTCGAAAACGCTCGCCTCCTGGCCGTTTATGACGGCACACATCCACGCGCCCGCAAGGGCTGACACGCCACGCTCGCTTCGGACCGTTCAGTCCACCTGCCCACTTGTTCGGCTCTTCGAACGCTGATACTTTGTTTATTAAAGTTCTTGAGGAAGCGCCATGACTGAGCAAACTGATCTCGAATTTCTCCGTGACGTCGCTGCCAGCGGCCAGCAGGCACCGTCGCTGAGTGGACGGTTTTTCGTTTGGTGGGGAGGTCTCGCGGCCCCCGCCTTGCTGGCTCATTGGTCAATCATGACCGGGATGATTGGCGTGCCGGGCGAGTTTGTCGGATTCGTCTGGCTTGTGTATGGCGTCGTTGGCATGATCGGATCAGGTCTTCTGGGCCGCAGCCTGCAGGGCAAACCCGGCCGTGGCGCCGTCAACAACCGCGGTGAAGCGGCGGCCTGGCGGGGCGTAACCTGGATGATCGCTGCCTACGCAATCGGCGCGGTTGCTGCCAATCTGCTCGGGCGCGGCCACCCAATCCTGTTCGATACCATTCCCCTTGTCGCATTTGCCGGCTATGGGCTCTCTTTCCACGTCAGCGCCCAGTTGGGTGGCGCCCGCTGGATGCAGGGCGCCGCCGTACTGGCTTGGCTGGCCAGCGGCGTCGGGCTCAGCATGACAGGAAGCTCGGACCTGTATCTGTTTTCCGCGGCAGCGGTTGCTGTCCTGGCCATCATTCCAGGCATTGTATTGTTGCGCGGGGAGCCGGCGGCGGAGGCCGGGTGAATGTCTGCACCATTTGATGCCACAAATCTCGATGACGTAATCCATGGCAAGCTCCGCCTGGCAATCATGGCGTATCTGTCAGCGGCCAGCGACGCGACGTTTGGAGAAATCAAACAACGAACCAGCGCGTCGGATGGCAATCTGTCGGTGCATCTGCGCAAGCTGGAAGAAGCCGGATATATCGACATCGAAAAACGATTTGTGGACCGGAAGCCGCAGACCCGAGCCGCATTGACCGCATCAGGCCGGACGGCGTGGCTGGCCTATCTCGATCAGTTGCGAACGCTGATTCAGCCCTGAAGCCGCCAAAATTCAGGCGGCGTGGCGGTCGGGTCGGTGGTGCCAAGCTATGACATCAACACCGTGATTTCGCCGCGTTTCACCCTGACGAAAGCCGGCCTTCTCAAGCACACGGTGAGATGCATCGCGGTCATCGCGCGTATGTGCGACCACTGATGTCACCCGCGCGTGCGAATAGGCCCAGTCGAGGAGTGCCATCACACCCTCGGTTGCCAGCCCTTGTTCGCGATAAGATATCAGCATGGAATAACCGATCTCGATCACCCCATCCCGGTCTGGCCCGCCCTTGAATCCCCCCACACCGAGCAAGCGATTCATCACCGGCGAGATGTACACCCACGAATACCAGCCTGTGTCGGACGGGTGAGCCAACAGCTGTTCTCGGGTCCACTCCATGGCTTGCTGGTCCATCAGTTCGGGCGGCCATGTCGGTTCCGGCTCGACACCAAGCACACGAAAAAACGCGGCCCTATCATCAAGCTGTAGCGAAGCGAGCTCGGCATTGAGCGCGAGAAGCCGCAGACGCGGCGAAGCGATTTCGATCGGCTTCGGCATAAGCGTGGAATCCATGATTTCAACCAAACAGACTAGCCGCAGCGAGTTGTTCTGGCCCGAGCGGTACAATAGCGCGCCAGATCCGGCCCGACTACAACCGCCTCGCGTCGTAGCCAGCACTCAGACCCGGGTCGCGCTCCAGTCCAACTGATCCGCTATATCTGCGACACGGTGATGACGTCGCCCAATTCGGTTCGCGGGTATCTGGTCAGGATTGCATCGTCCAGCCCTCAACACCCATCGCGGCCTGACGAATAGCCTCGGTCAAAGTCGGGTGCGGGTGACACGTTCGTGCAACGTCCTCGGACGCCGCGCGGAACTCCATCGCCACACACAACTCTCCGATCATTTCGCCGACATTGGCACCGATCATGTGGGCGCCAAGTATTTCATCGGTTTCGGCATCCGCGAGGATTTTCACAAAGCCGTCGGTAGCGTGGTTGGTGCGCGCCCGGGAATTGGCCTGGAAGGGGAATTTGCCCTTCTTGTACTTTCGTCCCGATGCCTTGAGCTCATCCTCGGTCAGTCCGACGCTGGCGATTTCCGGTGCAGTGTAGACGACGCCCGGAATCACGCCGTAGTTCACATGCCCCGCCTTGCCGGCAATCCGTTCCGCGCAGGCGACGCCTTCATCTTCGGCCTTGTGCGCCAACATGGGGCCATGCGTGCAGTCGCCGACAACCCATATATTGTCCGCCGAAGTGCGGTAGTGATCATGCGCAATGAAGCCGCGCTGATCGGTCTCGATACCGACAGTTTCCAGCCCCAACCCTTCGGTGAACGGACGGCGGCCGATACAGACCAGAACGGTGTCGGCCTCGATCGTCTCGCCATCCCCCCCAGAGGCCGGCTCCAGCGTTACCGCGAGGCTTTCGCCAGACGAATCGACGCCGGTCACCTTGGTGCCCAATTTGAAGTCCATGCCCTGCTTGGCAAATGTACGCTGTGCGGTCTTCGCCAACTCGCTGTCCATGCCCGGCAGAATCCGGTCGAGATACTCCACTACGGTCACTTGGGCGCCAAGGCGACGCCATACAGAACCGAGTTCAAGCCCGATCACGCCGGCACCAATCAGGACCAGCTTTCCAGGTACCTTCTCCAGCGCAAGGGCACCTGTGGACGACACAACCCGCTTTTCATCAATGGTGACACCAGGAAGCGGCGTTACTTCCGACCCGGTCGCAATGACAATGTTTTTTGTCTTGAGCGTCGAATTGCCCGTCTCCGCCTCAACCTCGACATTGCCCGGGCCTGCGATCCGACCGCGCCCGCGTATATAGTCGACGCCGTTCTTCTTGAAGAGGAACTCGATTCCCTTGGTCAAACCGTCGACGGCTTCATCTTTTTGCCCAAGCATGGCGTCCAGATCGAGTTCGACAGGCCCTGTCTTGATGCCAAGATCGGCGAATTGTGTGCTGGCTGTTTCAAACAGTTCGGAGGCGTGCAGCAAGGCTTTCGAAGGGATGCAACCTACATTCAGGCAAGTCCCGCCCAGTGTCCCCCGCATTTCGACACAAGCCGTTTTCAGGCCGAGTTGGCCAGCGCGGATGGCGCAATTGTATCCACCGGGCCCGCCGCCAATGATTACGATATCATACGTGTCGGACATGCTCGCCTCGTTCTGCTCACCGCAATCGCGGCCTGTTGATCCTATATGCCCCCGCGAGGGCCATGGTGTAAGGGGTAAAAGCGTGTTGCCGCAGCCAATCAGCGGTTCCGGAACAGATGCCTAGGGATGGCCCCGGCCTGGCGCAGGATGATCATTACGATCAAGCCGACGAGAAGCAGTCCATTGACAACCCAATCCGCCGGCGCGGGCGTTGAAGCCACCCAAAGATCGTACGTTGAATTTGACGAGTAGACCACCCATCCGGTCAGATCAAACACCACCGCCGCCGTGTAGACGGGCAGCACCGCTGCGTATCGAAGCGCCAACAATACAGTGCTCGCCGCGTAACAAACTGCATTCGCGACAGTGAGCAAGACCAGCAAGGGTCCCATCGTCTCCACGACAATGATCAGACTTGGATTGATACCGGCAGATACCGCATCTCCAAGTTTGATGGCGAGGACATCGAATGCGGACGACAGCTGGTTGAACGCCCAGGCGCCAATCGCAACAACCAGCACCCACCTAGCCGAGAACAACGCCAAATTCATTGTCAAACCCAAGCCCCTTGTGTTGGACACAACCCGCTTTTCCAAAACTTGGCTGCCGGCCACTACGGCATCGAACCCCAATGGGCCGATCACGCCTTGCCGGGAATTACGCGCAAGCCAAGCGCAAGCGCTCCAGCCGCGATGAGCGTTTCCACTGTAAACAGGAGCCAGTCCAGCAAGTCCGGGTCAAGAAACTCATCAAACCTGGCTTGTTGATGGGCGGCCACATCCTCGGGCCGGACACTGAAACCGATCCACATGGCCTGATCGACCAGATAAACAGCCATCGTGAGCCATACCAACCAACGCGCGCCGCGCCAGATCGCCCAAGCAAGAACAAAATAGCCAATCTGGAGTGCCAGGGACAATGCCGACAGGACCAGTCCGGTTTCAGCGAGCATCCGTGTCACCGAGACCGAGTAACCAAGCTGCCCCTCGACTCCGGCCTGGTGCAGAAACCCGGCGATTGGTGACCGCATCCCGTACACGCCCCGCAAGGCCGCCAGCATGACAAGGACATGTCTGAGCAGCGGCACGGCCTGTCTCCTACAGGTCGAACATCATGCGTTGAGGATCTTCCAGATTCTCCTTCACCCGCACGAGGTAGGTCACGGCTTCCTTGCCGTCGACGATCCGGTGATCGTAGGACAGGGCGAGATACATCATCGGCTTGATGACGACCTGACCATTCTCAGCCATCGGGCGCTCCTGGATCTTGTGCATCCCCAGAATGCCCGACTGAGGCGCATTGAGGATCGGCATCGACATCAGGGAACCGTACACACCGCCATTCGAGATGGTGAAGGTTGCGCCCTGCATTTCGTCGATGGAGAGCTTGCCATCACGGGCCCGCTTGCCGAGACGGATGATCTCTTTTTCAATTTCAGCGAGGGTCATCTGGTCAGCGTCCCGGACGACCGGAACCACCAGACCGCGATCAGTACCAACCGCGACACCCATGTCGTAGTAATTCTTGTAGATGATGTCGGCGCCGTCGATTTCAGCATTGACCGCAGGCACTTCCTTTAGGGCGTGGCAACAAGCCTTCACGAAGAAGCTCATAAAGCCCAGCTTGACGCCATGCTTGGCGACGAAGGCCTCCTGATGCGCCTTGCGGGCCGCCATGATCGCCGACATGTCGGCTTCATTGTAGGTCGTCAGGATGGCAGCGGCGTTCTGGGCATCCTTCAAACGCTTGGCGATCGTCTGGCGCAGACGGGTCATCCGGACGCGTTCTTCGCGTGGCCCCGTCTCGCGCGGAGCAGCAGGCGCGGCGGCAGCAGCCGGAGCGGCTTTTGGCGCAGCCTTGGGGGCCGCCGGCGCACTTGCAGCGGCCTTCAGCGCATCACCCTTGGTGATACGGCCATCCTTGCCGGTCCCGTCGATCGCGCCGGCATCCAGATTGTTCTCTTCGATGACACGGGCCGCGGACGGCATGGTCTTGGTTTCGTTCGCGCTCGTGGCGGACTGGCTTTCTGCGACTGGCGCAGCATTGGCAGCACCACCCTCGCCAATACGGGCGACCGCATCGCCAGGCGCAACCGTGTCGCCCTCGGCAACCAACAGCTCGGAGACAACTCCGGCCACCGGAGACGGAACTTCAACAGCCACCTTGTCGGTTTCGATCTCGACCAGCGCCTGGTCGATCTCCACCACGTCACCGGCTTTCACGAGCCACGCTCCGATTGTTCCCTCGGTCACGCTTTCACCCATCTGCGGCACGGTGGCTTCGACGGTCTCACCCGAGCCGGCGGCCTTGGGCTCGTTGTCTTCCGGTTCCGCAGAGGCCGCCGGTGCCGCAACCTGGCTGTCCTCAGCCGGTTCGCTTGCAGCTGGCGCACCAGCGCCCGCAGCCTCGATCACGGCCAACTTGGCGCCGATTTCAACATTGTCGCCTTCAGCCGCGAAAATCTCGCCCATAACGCCATCCGCTTCGGCGCGGACCTCAACGGCGACCTTGTCGGTTTCCAGCTCAACCAGGACATCATCCCGGGAGACCGCGTCGCCGGTCTTGACCATCCAGCTGCCCACGGTGGCTTCGGTGACGCTCTCGCCGAGCTGCGGCACGGTGATATCGGTCATGTCTCTCGTCTTTCCTTCAAAAAGGTTGGTCGGCCCTTACGACAGGGCTTCGTCGACCAGGGCGTCTTGTTGCTGCTTGTGCTTGGAGGCAATGCCGGTCGCCGTCGAGGCCGTCGGCGCGCGGCCGACATAGCGCGGCCGCTGGGCCGTTCCGCCGACCTTGCCCAGCACAAACTCGATATTCGGCTCGACAAAGGTCCAGTAGCCCATATTGCGCGGCTCTTCCTGGCACCAGACAATCTCGGCGTTCGGGAACCGCCCCAGCTCGGCGATCAATGCCTTGTAGGGGAAGGGGTAGAGCTGCTCGACCCGCATCAGGTAGACATCGTCTGTGCCCCGACTTTCGCGTTCTTCCAGCAGATCATAATAGACCTTGCCGGTGCACAGCACGACGCGCCGGATCTCGTCATCGGCCTTCAGCTTGACCGAAGTCTGCCGGATCTCACCCTCGGGACGCGATGCCTCGTCGGCATCATCCCAGAGCACCCGGTGGAAGGACGAACCCGGCCCCATGGCGGCGAGCTGCGAGACACAGCGCTTGTGCCGCAGCAGGCTCTTGGGCGTCATGATGACCAGAGGCGTCCGGAAGTTGCGGTGGATCTGGCGACGCAGGATGTGGAAGTAGTTCGCCGGCGTCGAGCAATTCGCCACCTGCATGTTGTCTTCGGCGCACAGCTGCAGGAAGCGTTCGGGGCGCGCTGAAGAGTGCTCGGGCCCCTGCCCCTCATAGCCGTGCGGCAACAACATGGTCAGACCGGACATGCGCAGCCATTTGCGCTCACCGGACGAGATAAACTGGTCAATGATCACCTGGGCGCCATTGGTGAAGTCACCAAACTGGGCCTCCCACATGACCAGCGTGTTCGGCGCCGACAGTGAGTAGCCATACTCAAAGCCAAGCACGGCTTCTTCCGACAGCATGGAGTCGATGACTTCATACTTCTTCTGATCCGCCGTCAGGTGGTTGAGCGGCGTGTATTTCTCGGCGCTTTCCTGGTCGATGATGTGCGAGTGGCGCTGCGAGAATGTACCGCGGCCGCAATCCTGACCCGACAGGCGAACCGGGAAACCCTCTGTAAGGAGGGTGCCGAAGGCCAGATGTTCAGCGGTCGCCCAGTCAATGCCGGTGCCAGTCTCGATCGCTTCCCGGCGGCTGCCGATGACGCGTTTCAGGGTGCGATGGATATTGATCCCGTCCGGAACCTCGGTCATCGCCATGCCGACCGTCATCAGGCTTTCGGTGGTGGCCGAGGTTTCGCCGCGACGGTCATCGCCCTCGGCCAGACCCAGACCGGACCAGCGCCCGTCGAGCCAGTCGGCCTTCTTGGGCTCGAAATCCTTGCCGGCGTTGAATTCCTTCTCGAGGAAGGTGTCGAACTCGTTCTCGATCGCCTCGGCCTCGGCGGCGGTCAGCACGCCTTCGGCGAGAAGCCGGTCCTGATACTTCTTTTTGACCGGCGGCATGTCCTTGATGATGCGGTACATGATCGGCTGGGTGAAGGTCGGGTCATCGCCTTCATTGTGCCCGTAACGGCGGTAGCAGATCATGTCGATGACCACGTCCTTGCCGAACAGCTGACGGTATTCCGTCGCCATGCGGGTGGCATGGGTCACCGCTTCCGGATCATCACCATTGACGTGGAAAATCGGTGCCTGGACCATCAGGGCCACATCCGAGCAATACGGGCTGGAACGGCTGTCCTTGGGGTCGGTGGTGAAGCCGATCTGGTTGTTGACGATGAAGTGGATCGCCCCGCCGGTGCGGTGGCCGCGCAGGCCTGACAGGCCGAGACACTCGGTCACGATGCCCTGGCCGGCGAAGGCCGCATCACCGTGCAGGAGGAGAGGCAGGACGCTCGATCGCGGCGTGCCCGCTTTCTTGCGGCAGTTCTCTTCCTGCTTGGCCCGGGCCTTGCCGAGCACCACCGGATCAACCGCTTCCAGGTGGGACGGATTGGCCGTCAGCGACAGGTGAACCTTGTTGCCGTCAAACTCTCGGTCCGACGAGGCCCCCAGGTGATACTTCACATCACCGGAACCGAACTCTTCCTCGCCCTGGGTATTGCCGCCCTGGAACTCATGGAAGATCTGGTGGTAGGGCTTGCCCATCACCGAGGCGAGCACGTTGAGGCGGCCGCGGTGCGGCATGCCGATGATGATGTCCTCGACGCCCATCGAGCCGCCACGCTTGATGACCTGCTCGAGCGCCGGAACCATGCTCTCGCCGCCATCCACGCCGAACCGCTTGGTACCCGGGTAGCGTTTGTGCAGGAATTGCTCGAAGCGCTCGCATTCGATCAGCTTCGACAGGATCGCGATTTTGCCTTCACGGGTGAAGGAGATGTCCTTGTCCGGTCCCTCGAAGCGCTCCTGCAACCAGGACTTCTCCTCGGGATTGGAGATATGCATGAACTCGACACCGACCGGTCCGCAATAGGTGCGCTTGAGAATGTCGAGCATCACCCGCGGGGTCGCGGTCTCAAGACCGAGATAGCCGTCGATGAAGACTTCCTCGTCGAGCGCCGCGCCCGTGAAGCCGTAGGTCGCCGGATCCAGCTCGGCCTGATAGCCGAAATCGGTCAGCCCCAGCGGATCGAGATCGGCCGCCAGGTGGCCGCGCATCCGGTAGGCGCGGATCATCATGATGGCGCGGATCGACGCTTGGGTGGCCGAGCGAACGTCCTCGGCGCTGGCGCCGGGATTGGTCGCCGCGACATGATTGGCCACCTTGTCGACCATCGCGCCTTCGTCCGGACCGATATCGCCGAGAGCCGACACCATTTCGCCATTGGCCTGACGCGGCCAGTCGGCGCGCTTCCAGGCCGGGCCGCGGGCAGCATGCGAGCTGTCGCCCGGCGCATCGCCCATGGCAGCAAAGAAGGCTTTCCAGCTGGGTGGTACCGAATTCGGATCCGAGGCGTAGGCGGCGGCCATCTGTTCAAGATAGACGGCGTTGGCGCCCTGGAGGAATGAGGTGTCCAGGAAGTTCTGGTTTTCTTGGGAGCGGTTTTGGTCAGACATATTGGGGGGAGGCCTGAGTCAGGAGTGTGTCTGGATGGGGTTAAACCGAGTGGGTTAACCAACCCTCTATGCCCAATCCGGTCAGCACGAAAGGGATTCGCACGGGTCTGCTGCCAAGATGGTGACAAAACAAAACCGCGCCCCGGAAACCCGGAGCGCGGCTTGTTGTCATCGCGATGGCGTCAGCGATCAGCCCTTGAGGACATCCGCCAGGGTCGTGCCGAGGCGCGCCGGGCTCGGAGAGACCGTGATGCCAGCCGCTTCCATGGCCGCGATCTTGTCTTCCGCGCCGCCCTTGCCGCCGGAGACGATGGCGCCGGCATGGCCCATTGTGCGGCCCGGAGGCGCGGTACGGCCGGCGATGAAGCCGACGGTCGGCTTGGAGCGGCCCTTCTTGGCTTCATCAGCCAGGAATTGCGCCGCATCTTCTTCGGCCGAGCCACCGATCTCACCAATCATGATGATCGACTTGGTTTCGTCGTCGGCAAGGAATTTTTCGAGCACGTCGATGAATTCAGTCCCCTTGACCGGGTCACCGCCAATACCGACGGCCGTGGTCTGGCCGAGGCCAACCTGGGAGGTCTGGAAGACGGCTTCATAGGTCAAAGTGCCGGAACGCGAGACCACGCCAACCGAACCCTTCTTGAAGATCGAGCCCGGCATGATGCCGATCTTGCACTCTTCCGGGGTCAGGATGCCCGGGCAGTTCGGACCCAGCAGCATGGAGTTCGACTTGTCGAGACGGTCCTTGACCTTGACCATGTCCATCACCGGAATGCCTTCGGTGATGCAGACGATGAAGGGGATCTCGGCATCGATCGCTTCGATGATCGCCGCACCGGCACCGGCCGGCGGGACATAGATCACGGAGGCGTCGGCGCCTGTGGCTTCCTTGGCTTCACCGACGGAGGCGAAGATCGGCAGCGAAGCCGCGCCGTCCATGCCGGCCGACCAGGTCTCGCCACCCTTTTTCGGGTGCACGCCGGCAACCATTTGGGTGCCGTAATATTCGAGCGCCTGCTCGGTGTGAAAAGTCCCGGTCTTGCCGGTCAGACCCTGGACGATGATCTTGGTGTTCTTGTCTACGATGATCGACATCAGTTTGCCTCCTTCACGGCGGCGACAATTTTCTGGGCAGCGTCGTCGAGGTCATCGGCGGCGATCACGTTGAGACCGCTTTCATTGATGATCGACTTGCCCTTGGCGACATTGGTGCCCTCGAGGCGAACCACGAGCGGCACCTGCAAGCCGACATCCTTGACCGCGGTGACCACGCCTTCGGCGATCACGTCACAGCGCATGATGCCGCCGAAAATGTTGACGAGTATGCCTTTGACATTCGGGTCAGCGGTAATGATCTTGAAGGCGGCCGTGACCTTTTCGGTCGTGGCGCCACCACCGACATCGAGGAAATTGGCCGGCTCGGCGCCATAGAGCTTGATGATGTCCATGGTCGCCATGGCGAGACCGGCACCATTGACCATGCAGCCGATATCCCCGTCGAGGGCGACATAGGCGAGGTCATATTTGGAAGCCTCGATTTCCTTCGCGTCTTCCTCGGTCGTGTCCCGCAGCTCCATGATGTCCGGATGACGGAAAAGCGCATTGCCGTCGAAGGAGACCTTGGCATCGAGGACGCGGACATGGCCATTGTCCATGACGATCAGCGGATTGATCTCCAGCATCGCCATGTCCTTCTCGCAGAAGGCTGTATAGAGGATCTTGGCGAGTCCCATCATGTCGTCGCGCGCTTGGCCTTTCAGCTTCAGCGCGTCGCAGACTGCAGCGGCCGATGCGTCGGTCACGCCGGTTGCGGGATCGATATCGATGGTCTGGATCTTCTCCGGCGTTTCCGCCGCGACTTCCTCGATATCCATGCCGCCTTCAGTGGAGACGACAAAGGCGACCTGGCCGGTTTCACGGTTCACCAGAAGCGAGCAGTACAGCTCGGTGGCGATATCGGCCCCGTCCTCAATATAGAGGCGATTGACCTGCTTGCCCTCAGGGCCGGTCTGGTGGGTGACCAGTGTATTGCCCAGCATGTCCTTGGCGTTGGCAATCACGTCTTCCTTGGAAAAGGCGAGACGGACGCCGCCCTTGGCGTCAGGACCAAGTTCCTTGAACTTGCCTTTGCCGCGTCCACCAGCGTGGATTTGCGACTTCACCACCCAGAGCGGTCCGGGCAGCTTGTCTGCGGCTGCGGCTGCCTCGTCGGCAGAGAAAATGGCGACACCTTCAGCGACCGGTGCGCCAAAGGATTTCAGGACGGCTTTCGCCTGATGTTCGTGGATATTCATGAAGGGGCCTCGCGGGAGGAAGGAAGCGACAAAACGGCCAGAATGGACTCGCCTTATAGCACTGGGCTGCTGCGGTGCAACGCACTCGCAGCGTCTAATTGTCAGTCAATCTCGAATGTGTGGTCGCCTTCCTCATCGTCAGTCGGGGGGGTGAGAATATCGGCCAGGCTAAGGCGCCGAGCGGCGGCCGGCTGGTCGGTTTCCGGCCCGATCACAGGACCCGAGAAATACCGCACCCCGGCGGACATGGCCGCCTCGACGAGAGCCGGGTTGCTGATCTTGGTGAGACAGGTATCGGCGCTCAAGGCGCGGCCGGCTGTCACCCAGTCGACGCACGCCAGGAGATCCTTTTCGCTCACGCCCCCGTCATTCATGCGCTTGGGCGTCTCTGCGCTGAGCACGCCGATGCCGCAGCTTTCGAAACGGTCCAGCCGCTGGGAACCAAATGTATGGTGAGCCAGAACATAGGCACCGAAATGCTTCATCGACCGGAAAACTTCCTGCATCTGCGCCATCGGTGCGCCATCCGGGATACCATCCACCCGCAACAGGAAAAATTTTCGCGCCGGCTCCGGGATGGGGTGCAGCGCGTTGAAATATTCCATCCGGCGCGACACCGATGACAAGCTGTCATAATGCACCGGAACAACAATCATGCTGGCACGGCCCGCCGCGCGGGCACGCTGGAACCCACGCTGGGCTGCCAAGGCGATCGCGCGGTCGAGTTGACGGTGCTGGTCGCGGTCGGCGGTTCCCGACAGGGTTTCACGCCCATAATAGGCGAAGCCGTCGATCACCTTGCGGGCCACACAGTGACTATGGCTGATCGCCGACTTCCGACTGTCCCAGCAAGGTTTGAAAACAATGTCGTCCCAGCTCGGTTTCGGACCCGCCGATTTGGCTTCGGCGCCTGCAAGCATGGACGGTCGGCCGCGCGGTTCGGGCCTTGGCCCCTCGACCCAACGCGTCCGGTCGTCATCATCACGTTCCTGCGCGGGCGCAGCGCGCCAAGGCGGCGTCTGCTCACCGTTTGCTACCGCTTTGGGCTCAACTGGCTTGGAGGACTCGGGTTCAGGGTCATGAGGCTGCGACCGAGCGACAATATCAAGGAGCTCATGGGTCGGGACATCGCGGGCCTCTCCTTCGGCGCGGACATCAGTGAGCTCGGACTGGCCGAGGAAGAAAGCATTCAGCTCGCCGGATATGGCTTCGACCATCTCGTCTGACGCTTCGACATCAGCCGCTTCGAAAATGATCAGAAATCCGCCCTGAACCCGCAGCATCACATCGTCGGGACTGATCCGCCGTTCGATGAACTGGGTCGAGGTTTCATAGACCTTCTCGCGCAAGCGCGGCCAGTCAGCGCCGGCCCGCGCGCGGACACGCTCCAGATTCAGAAACTGGAATTGTCCCATGTCCACAGAGGCTCGGCCGGCGAGGGCCTTTTTCAGTTTTTGGCGCAATTCTGGCGACATGAGCGGTCGATCCGTCCCGGGCAATCCCGATCATCCACACTCTGCGGTCGTACTTCTTGCGATTTTGTAAGTCTGCCTGCGTGATAATTGCCCTGATCGCGACTATTTCAATGTCGCGACTATCGCACCGTCAATCGAGAACGCTCCGCCCCCGCGGGCAAAAAGGTAAAATCCGGCCGCAGCCAGCACGGCGACCGATGTCCATGCGTCCGGCATCACCCAGAACGCATACACGCCACAGGCGATCAGCAGAACGAACCCCACCAACCGAGTCAGAAAGCCGACCAGAAACAGGAAGGCGATCAACTGAGCGCCCCAAACGGCAATCTGGGCGGTCTGCGAAGCAGAAAAAACAGGGATATCCCAGATCGCAGCAGCGGCGACCGTATCGGGCATCACTTCCGGCCAGACGCCGGCATTGGCCCTGCCCCAGGCCCACAGGCCGGGCACAAGGGCGAGCCGGATTGCGCCGCCGACTATCCAGTCCGGCAGAAAACGTTCGGCCCGCGCCGATTGTCCTGTCGTATCCATTTGCCCCCCCGGGCCGCTTCATCCGGGCCAGCCGACCGCAGATCCTGAGCATGCCGCACGGGGCATCAGGGGGCAATCAAACGCACCTATCGCGCGAAAAATCGCGCAGCCTGATGATCGACAGAGAGACGTCCCGGTCCAGTGACCACGATGAACAGGGCGATAACCACCCACAATGCATGCGTTGACCACCACGCTTCAGGGAAGACAAACACCTGGATGATCAGCGTCATGATCAAAAGGCTCAGTGCACTGAGACGGGTCAGGATGCCGAGGACCAGCAGGACCGGAAACACCAGCTCTGCCAATGTCGCCATCCACGCCGCCAGGTCTGGAGGGAGGAGGGGCAAGGCGAAGTCTCCGCGAAACTGCTGCAGCGCCGCCGGCCGCAACTCGAGGGGCAACTCCGGCAACCGCACGCGCGCCCGCTCGACTTCGAAATCATTGATGAGCTCGGTAAATGTGAACAACTTCACCGTACTGACCTTGGTCAGAAGCGAGCGCCAGAATACTCCGGCCAGCGCCAGGCGCGCCAACAGGGGCAGGACATCCTGGCCGAGCCAACGGTTCGCGAAACTCGCCGCCCCCGCATGCAGGGCTTGGGCGTTCTTGAGTAAATTCATGTCGGGCCTCCAGCCAGATAGCCGGCAGCCAAGGCGTCACCAAACGCCGCAGCCACATCGAAGTTTGGGTCCTGAAGTGAGGCAGTAATGCTCGACTGCTCGATTGAGTGTCCTGCGTCAAGTTGATCAAGGAAAACCGCGATCGCCCGGGTCAACCGCGCGCTGCGGACCTGCAAGCGCGGACGGTGAACGATCACGGCCTCGGGCTGCGGAGTGAGGCGATATTCGCCACCCTCGCGGTCAGCGCGGTGCGCTTCCCAGACTGCGTATACAGGCCAGTCGAGGTGAAGAATGCGAACCGACGGGTGCAGTCCCGGAGCGAGAACCGGTACATCCTGAGGCGGCATTGCAGCGATTGTCCGGGCCTGGCATGGCTCGACATCAACAGCATGAAGCGCCTCCAACCAGGCGCGATCGAGACGAGCGATGTCCGCCAGATAGGGCAAGGCGCTGGCTGGTTCGTATCGGCGCACATGATCCGCAAAACCCGCGCCATACAGCGTCAACGTACGTGTTCGCGGCGGATGGTCCTGCCAATAGGCTTTCGCCATGGGCGAAAAGAACTGGTCCCCGGTCAGTCTGTTGACTGCCGGATATGCCGCTCTCAAGGCTTCGATTGCTGCCCTTGCGACATTGTTGCGATAGATTGCCAACAACGAGGCATCGCTGACAGGAGTGCGGATTGTCGTCGCGGCTGCGCCCCCGAGCAACATCGCGGCGAAATCAGCATGGAAATTCTCAGACATGGGCCGGCTCGGGTCGACGGGCGCGGTCGAGATGGCGTTGGGCGATCGCCCGCTCGACCAGCAGCGCCTCGAAGGGCGGGAGATTGGCATCACGCTCGATCAGCGTCGGGCGAGGTCCGATCACCGCGAGCACCTGCGCAAACAGCGTCCAGACGGGGTCAGCCACATCGGCGCCATGCGTATCGATCAGGAGTCCCTTGCCGATCGCCTGATCATCATCATGTCCGGCGAGGTGAATTTCTCCGATCGCCTCATGGGGCACCCTGCCCAGCCAGGCGATGGGATCGACGCCCAGATTATGGGCCGAGATATAGAGATTGTTGACGTCCAGCAGCAGGCCGCAACCGGTGCGGCGGACCGATTCGGCCAGGAATTCCGCCTCGTCGAATTCATCTTTGAAAGACAGATAGCGCGCCGGATTCTCGATCAGCACCTGGCGCCCCAGCGCTGCCTGCATAATGTCGATATTGCGACAGAAGCGGTCGAGGGCGAGACGGGTCATCGGGACCGGCAGGAGATCTGGAAACCAGATGTCATCAAATGCCGACCAGGCGAGGTGCTCGGATATCCGCACCGGTTGGTAGCGCTCGACCAGGCGGCCCCAACTAGCGAGGTGGCCGGGGTCCGGTCGCTCGAGTCCGCCCAGAGACAGCCCGACGCCGTGCAGGCTCAGGGCATGTTTTTCCCGAATGGCATCGAGCCAGCGCAGGCGTGGCCCGCCCTCTGTCATGTAGTTTTCCGGATGGACCTCGAACCAGAGGCCGTCCGCACGGGCATCCAGCGCCGAACGAAAATGCTCGGGCTTCAGGCTTACGCCTGCGAAGGGGGACAGATCGGGATGCGTCATGACAGACGGCCTCCACGGGACGGTCACCCGGCCCCGTTCGCCAGAGGTCAAGATATCAGGGCCGCTCAACCGGCGTCAGCGATCCATTGCCATAGGGCGTTGCAATCGACTCACAGCTTCCCTCCGGGACATAGGTCCAGGCATTGCCCTGATAGTCAGTCGTGGACGTGCCGGCGCAGGAGGTGCCCGGTCCGGCCGCGCAATCATTCTCGCCCGCCAGGGCGATGCCGTAACACTGCTCCATTTCATCGTCGACGCTGAGCGTGCTGGCCTGGGCCGCGGCGGCGGACAGCGAAAGGGCAAGAGCCGAGGCGGCGACGGCCGCGGTTCGCGTAGGTGCGTTCATTGTGTGCAATCTCCAGATTGGGTGATGTCCGGGCGGAGAGGTGTGCGACGCCCTGACGCCCGGAACCTGCCGCGAGCCTCCGCCCGACACCAATCACGTCCCCGCGCGGCCCGTCACCATCACGTGACCCGCCGTCAGAACCGTCTCAACGCCTTGTCAGAAACCGGTGAGACGGAACCGCCATGCCTCGAAAACTACTGGAGATAAGCTGTGAAACGCGAAACGTTCGTCCGGAAAACATGCGCTTCAGCGTGAACAACGCGGCCCGTGGGACACGCCGCATCGGTAGCCGCAAATGGTCCATCAACCCCGTCCGGCATACAAATGCGCCGATCAACGTCCTCATTGTTTCGGCCCACCGCACCGACCAGGACCCGATTACCAGCCGGAAACCCGCGATAGAGATCCGCGCACTCGCCACTGGCCAATGTCTGCCGGGCCACCAGATCGTAGGCTCCATCTGCCCTGGGCAGAAGGACAACGGTGTCGGCTTCGCCCCGACCGCCATGGCAAACCTCAAGCGTGCGCACAATCTGGGCCAGACCTCGCTCATCGCGCGGTGCGCCGACGCACAGCGCCGCATCGTCCACGGAAAGGCCGTCGCAGCGGACCCGGTAATCAACCTGTCCGATACCGCGGTATCGACTGGCCCCGATCGGCAGCCGGACATAATTTCGCGCCTGGCTCGCCCCTGAGCAGGGCTCGCCGGTTGCCTGTGCGAAAGTCGACGCGGCTGGCGTGCAATAAACGGCATCGCCGGACCGGGCGGGCCAGCGCCACTCACCCGACATCACATGAATATCCAGAGAATGGCCGACCACATTGTTGACAGCCCCTTCCAGACATTGCCCCGGCTCGACCAGGAACCAGCTGCGCAATGTCCGGCTTTCCGTCGAAGTGGTCCGGTAGGCCGCAGCAATTGCCACGCTGAAACCAGCCTCGTTACAGACATTGAGAAGGACATCACGCTGCGCCAGCGCCTTGGCAGGCGACATCGCAAACAACAATCCTGCCAACAGGGTTAGGGCAAAAAGGCGAACAACAAGCATGAACCCAGCTCCGTGATTTACTACTGGACGTCGCAAATGCACGCGCAACAGTCAATCACGAGAGAGCCCGGTTGGTATCCGCCTATCGACTCGCCGGCGCGACAAACCGCATGGGCTGGCCGCCTATGTCGATCCGGACAATGCGCCCCGTGTCGCGGTCGATGAAAATGTCATTGGCCGGCGTTCCGCCCCGCTGCTCAATCCGCAGCGCATCATAGGTCCCAGCCGGCGTCTCAATTACAACCGTTTCGACCGCGCTCAGCGTCACGTCAGCGGTCGAATTGCCCATCGGGGCGTACCAGCTGAATGTGACTTGATCGCCAGTTTCCATCGGCAAAGCCGCCGCCAGCACGAAAAAGCTGGCCCGCAGGATTGCCCCGTCCGGCAGTGCCGTGTCGATTGCGTGGGTGGCATCCGCCTGACCGGGGCGAACCATACGTGTGCTGCCGGTCACCCGGCCAGGTTCGAAATCACCATCAGTGACAAAGTACTGGCCTGCCTGATGAAAGCGGATATCGACCGAGACCGGCTCCAGATCGGCCAAGCGGACCCTCGCCTCCATGGATTCGTAGATTTCACGCGACGCCCACATGGTACGGTCATAGATCGCGATTTCATCGCCCTCGACCTGCCAGCCGAGCCGCATGAATCCATCGGCTTCGCCTTCGTATTGAAGCTGGAGATAGATTTCCCCCGCCGCGAGGCGGTCAGGATTCATCCGGGACCGCCAGTCATCGCCCTGCGCTTCGGCCGGCAAGGTGATGAAACTCGCTGCGCAGATCGAAGCCAAGCAGAAATTTCTCATTTGTGGTCTCCCAACGCCCAAGCCGGGCCGACACGCTTTCACGCGCGCGATTTCGGCAGCCTTTCCGGCACATTAACTCGGAGCGTCGGAGCGAGCCTTCAGCCTGAGCGCCAACACCCGTGAAATCCGAAGGGGCAGGCATAGGGCAGTCGCCAGCTGGCGACCGGACCATCGGACAGATGCTGCGCATTGAAGGCATGCAATTCGGTTTGTTCGACCCGCGTATTCAGCGCGGTGTGGAGAATCCAGCCTTGCCCTTCCGGCGCAACTGGGGACGCGGGAATGAATAGCGGCTCCTCGACAAACACAGCTTCGCCATGATCGAACACATCACGGTCGCCCGTGTGAAGGTTGCGACGCTCGATTCGCGTCGCACCTCGCGGCTGGTCCGCATCCCAGGCGATGTGCCAGGTTTCCCGTCGACGCAAGCCGGTCAGGCGCGGATCCACCTGCGGGAACTCGATATACCCGTCCCCGAGCGACTCGATTCGGCTACGCCCACCCGGTGCCAGCGTCACCTGCATGTGCCGCGCTTGTGAGTCGGTCTGGGTTTCTGCCTGGCCGCGCATGATGTCGTAAGCACCCGCCATCGCAAATCGCGCGTCCTGGGACAGCGCCGCATCAAGCCGGATTGTCCCGTCCGCCTCCTCCCAGGCGCCGCCGAAATGGAACAGGAAACCGGGCGGCAGCTCCCAGGTGCGGCGACGGGTCCAGTCATTTTTGTCGATCGCGATCGCGATCATTGGCGCCTCGGCGTCGAAGGCGAAACTGTCGAGGAAGGGCAAGCGCATATCCTGGAACCGATAACTTCCGACCAGAAAAACCAGCGAATGCTCCGTGATTACAAAGTCATGCACCATCCCGCCGGGGACATCCTCGACCACGCCCGCCTGCAACAGGGTGCCATCCGACGCTATTTTCCAGATGATCATGCGGTCACGGATGGCGTCCTGCCCGAAATTCCAGACATTTCCGCCGTCCGGCTCGCGTTTGGGATGAGCCGAGAACGGGACTCCGTCCAGGCCATTGCCCCAGCGACGTGCTCCCTGGCTTTCCAGCGTGTCCGGATCGACTGCCCAGGCCGAGCCGCCTTCCCAGAGAGCCAGCAACTCATCTCCCAACAGGAGCACGGACGTGTTGGCGACATTCATGTCGTCCGGACCACTCAACCCGCCGGGTTGAGGCGGCACGGACGCCAGTGCTGGCACGATGAACCGGCCGGCGGCCTCTTCGGCCTGCCACTTGTCGGTCTCGATGAAACGGCCTCGGTGGCGCACCCCGTCTGGCCCCAGATTCCACGACTGAAGGAAACCGTCTCCGTCGAACCAGTGACGATAGCGCCAGTCCTGTCTAGAGAACCGTCCGGGACCGTTCCGGAACAAGGTGCCGGTCAAACCGTCAGGAGCGGTCCCGGAAATCAGGGTCGCCTGACTGTCGAAGCCCTCAGCCGGGGCATCCCGGACAACAAGCGTCCAGGGGTCGGTTCGGCTGGCGGCCTGATAGTCGGCGAACACCGGATCCATTTGGCGCGCCGCGGCAGTCACCGGCATGGTGGCGACGCTTCCGGCAGCGGCCAGCAGTTTGAGGGCCTCTCGGCGTGAGGTCGTCACCATGCGCCCCTCCTATTCGAAGCTGACCGAATGAACGGAACTGTCCGCGGAAACTTCGAACGCAGCAGCGTTCCATTCGGGCGGGCCGAACCGGCCGTGTGCATTGTTGGAGAACGCGAAGGGCTCGCTGGGGATGCCCATCAGATTGGTGTCCATCTCACCGTCTGCATCGACGTCGTGATACATTTTCACGCCATATGTTCCGGCGGGCAAATCCGTGAAGGCGACGGTCAGCTGGTCGCCGTCCACGGAGGCACGCGTGCCGGCAACGGCCGCGCCGTCATTCCACCCGGCCTCGCTGTCAAAGACGCCGATCATCACATACCCGTCGGACGGAGCTACGCCGCTGATCTCCAGGGTCAGCGTGACCATGCCATCATCGGCACCTGCTAGGCTCGCGGTCATGCCGACAAGAGCGGCTGCCAGAAGGGTGGATGTCATCAGTTTCATCATCAATACTCCGGTTGGGCCGGCTGGGCCGGCGTGACGGAAACATGGATGATCGGAGCCCGGCCTCCGCGCTACCGGATTTGCGCAAATGGGCTGCCAGGCTTCGCGAATTGCGCTAGGTGTTCGTTCGCGCTTCGTGAATGACGGTGATAATGACACGCGACTGGCTTCGATCCCTGCTCCCCAGCCTTGCTGCCATCCTCGCCTTGGGGAGTTTCCTGTCCATTCTGGGGCCCTACAACTCCCACCAGTTCGGTGTTCCGGGTGTGTGGTTCTACTGGACCGGTCTGATGGCGCTGGGATGGGCATCCGGAAACGTTTTTTCCTGGTTGTTCGAACGCTACCTGCCGGACTGGCCGCGCGCGGCGACCGGGCTCGCACTGTCGATACTTGTCAGCCTGCCCGTCTTTGTCGGCGTCGCGGTCATCCAGGCTCTCATCGGTCAGCCATTCCCGATATCGGTGGCGCCGATTGTCTTCTTCCTGGTCTGGGTGATTTCGGCCGGCGTGGTCACGATTTCGATCCTGGCTGACCGGCGGGCACATTCAGCCGACACGGCTTCGGATGCCCGCCCTGCCCGCGCATTGACTGACAAGCTGCCACCACGCTTGCGGCGCGCCCGTCTGCTCGCACTCGAAGCAGAAGACCACTATCTGCGCGTCCACACTGATCGAGGCGACGCCCTCATCCTGATGCGCCTGAGCGATGCGATTGCCGCCGTGGAAGCGCTGGATGGAGCCCGCACCCACCGGTCCTGGTGGGTGGCGCGCGAGGCCGTACAGTCGGCTGAACGCGGTGACGGTCGAGCGAAACTGGTCCTGACCGGCGCGCTGACGGCACCGGTCAGCCGGACCTACGCGCCAAAGCTGCGCGACGCCGGCTGGTACTAGCGAAACGTCTCGCGGGATATCCGCCATTCGTCGGCACTTTGCCCCCAGACATCGACAATCATGCCAAAGCCTGGAACTTCCACATCCTGGCCCAGGTCGCGCGATCCGATTTTTCGCGCGACGCCTTGGCTCGGCGCGTTGTCGGCATCTATGAGATGGACCACATCGGGCCAGCCCAGCGTGTCGAAAACGTGGTCCATGCACGCCGCCGCCGCCTCGGTTGCGTAGCCTTTGCCCCAGGTCGAACGGTTGAGTGACCAACCGATTTCCGGTTGCGGCCACCCATGGGGGTACCAGGGCCCGACCCGTCCGAGCCAACGGCCGCTGTCCTTCTCGATCACAGAGAAAAACCCGTATCCGCGCAATGCCCAGTGCCCGACGATTCCACACAGCCCGCGCCAGACAAGGGCCGGCTCCTGGATACCGCCGATGAACCGGGTGGTTTCCTCGTCCGCCATCAACTCGCAGAGCGGTTCGAAGTCGGACAAGTCCGGTTGGCGCAAAATGAGACGGTCGGTTTCAAGCTTGATCTGGGTCATGCCCCAATGCACGGACTGGCGGTCGTCGGGTCAAGTGAATTCGCCGAGACAGTATTCACGCATTCCTTATGACTGCCTGCATATCCACGCCAGTTGGCGCGACCGATAAGCTCTCCATCCGACCAGGTGCCGGCCGCGACCCGCGACTGGATCAAATCTTGCACCGTGTGCGGTCGAAGTTGTTCAGAGTGAGTAGTTTAGTCCATGGCCGAGAAACGGCACGGTCCAGGCGTCATTACGCTGCTGGTTTACCTGATCGGCGCTGCCTCGCTGGCAGGCGGCCTGTCGGGCTGGCTGCACGCGACCGGAGCGGTGGACTGGGTGGAAACCCTGGACGCTCCGAACTGGGCGCCCAGCTTTGCCATGATGAACATCATCGGCTTGTTCATTCCCATATTCATCATGATCGCGTTGTGGATCGCCCAACGCAGTGGTCGCGACGGCATGCGCCTCCTGTGTACGCTGCTGGTCGCCTTGCTCCTCGCCGGCATGGCCATGCAGATCTGCGTGTTCTTCGGGACACGTGACCCGGCGCTCGGCTTCCTGGCGGCGATGGCGATGTGGGTTTATGCGCTGTTCGCGACCGGCATTGTCGGGCGCGCCTCGACGCCTGCCGGCGTCTTGTTGTGGGTGCCATTCGCTTGGCTCACGATGCTGCTCGTCCTCGGCTTCGAGCTGATGCGCCTCAACGCACCCGGCACGTTTGCGGGTGGCCTCTGAGTCACGCAGCGAAACAGATTGCTTTCGCACCATCGCAATACGGCCGACTGCCCGGCTCCGAACATGAAAACGCCGACCCGGTCGGGTCGGCGTTTCACGTCAGTGCGACCTGGACTGATCAACCCAATGACGGCTCGAGCCCTTTGCAGGCTGCGACAAGGCCCTTCACGGAATCGACCGAGTTGTCGAACATGGTCTGTTCATCGGCGTTGAGCTCGATCTCGACGATCTTCTCGACACCGCCAGCGCCGATCACGACCGGGACGCCGACATAGAGATCGTCCTGGCCGAACTGGCCGGAGAGATAGGCGGCGCAGGGCAGGATGCGCTTCTTGTCGCGCAGGTAGGACACGGCCATGTCGATGGCGCTTTCAGCCGGTGCATAGAAAGCCGACCCGGTTCCCAGCAGCGCAACGATCTCGCCCCCGCCCTTGCGGGTACGGTCAATGATGGCGTCCATCTTTTCGTCGGTGGACCAGCCCATCTTGACCATGTCAGGGACCGGAATTCCAGCAATCGTGGAATAGCGCAGCAGCGGAACCATGGTGTCACCATGGCCGCCCATCACGAAGGCCGTGACGTCTTCGACCGAGACTTCGAACTCGTCGGCGAGGAAGTGACGGAAACGCGCGCTGTCGAGCACGCCGGCCATGCCTACGACCTTGTTGTGCGGCAGGCCGGAGAATTCGCGCAGCGCCCAGACCATGGCGTCGAGCGGGTTGGTGATGCAGATCACGAAAGCGTCCGGCGCGTGCTTGGCGATGCCCTCACCCACAGCCTTCATGACTTTCAGGTTGATGCCCAGCAGGTCATCGCGGCTCATGCCCGGCTTGCGCGGCACACCGGCGGTGACGATGCAGACATCGGCGCCAGCGATCGCGGCATAGTCATCGGCACCGGCGAGCTTGGAATCCTTGCCGAAAACCGGACTGGCCTCGGCGATGTCCAGCGCCTTGCCCTTGGCGACACCTTCGGCAATGTCGAACAGGACGACGTCGCCCAGTTCTTCACGGGCTGCGATGTGGGCCAGGGTGCCACCGATCATTCCGGATCCGATGAGCGCAATCTTGTTACGGGCCATGGGGGAGCTCCTCTTGTGGGATATTCATGCTGTTGGCCAGCGGTCTAGCGCTGCGCGGCGGGTTCGGCAAGGCGGCGATATCAACGCAAGCGCGTCGGCCAAGCCTGTTCGCAAAGAATTCACGTCGCCGAACCACCGAAAAGGCCACTCAATGCGTATAAAAGACGTCAAACGCCGCCGAATTGCGTGCGGGAACCGGGGTGGTGCCGGCGTAGCGTCGGAAATCCCGGGTCATGTGAGCCTGGTCGGCATAGCCGGCGAGGTCGGCAACCTCACTCAGCGCCGTCCCGGCCTTGATGGCCTCCCGGGCCCGATGAAAACGGAAGATGCCGACCAGATCGCCGGCCGGTAGCCCGCATGCCCGCTCGAACCGCCTTCGGATCGTGCGTTCGCCGAGGCCGGAACGGGTCGCCAATTGCCGGATCGAACCGGCTCCGGTCTCCCTGAGTGACGAGACGAGCCCCACGACACCCTCGGGAAGATCGCATGACCGGAAACAATCAAGCAGCAGCCCGTTGGAGTCGGCCAGGAACTCGGCAGGGCTCCCCGCGCTGCGCGCCATCGTCAGCAATCTGTCGGACGGCTTTGCTCCCACTATGGTGTCGAGCAGGACGGACCGATTGCGCCAGGCGGAAGGGTCGCGACCCAGCCCGCCTACCGCCCATGGATGGAGGCGGATTCCCAGCACATCCATCGGCCCTGAAAGCTGCAATGCCAGCGCACGGTTGAGGGGCCCGTAGAGAAACGCTTCCGGCTGCCGCACCCAGACGTTACCGGAGCGCTCGAGCGGTGGCACACCTCGATGCAGGATTATCTCGCAACACCCATCCGGTGCAATCATCTGGGGGGTGTCGTCACCGCTATGGCGCAAGTGCCAGACCTCAGACACAAAATCGGCGAGATAGCCCGTCACCGCTTCACTGTTGTATTCAACACCGCCCATGCCGCCCCCTGTCCGGATCATTCAAGACGCCGCGTTCCGACCCTGTCAATAATGCCGGAGCCAACCTGGAGACCCGCCATGAAGACCAGACCGCAGCCCCGCCGAATACTATCCATCCGAGCCTTGGCCCTTGCCTGCTTCGCCGGCATGGCGGGATCAGCCTGTGTCGCGGCAGATGACGATTTCGACTGGCTGGCCGGTCACTGGCAAAGTGGGGATGATGACCCGGTGGTCGAGGAAGTCTGGACCGACGGAGCGGGCGGCCTCCTGCTGGGGGTCAACCGGACTCGCATCGGAGGCGAGGCGGTCGCTTTCGAATTCCTGCGGATCGAGAGCACCGAAACCGGAACCCGCTATTGCGCGCAGCCAAGCGGCCGACCGGCAACCTGTTTTGAGTTGACGGGCCAAACTGTGAACTCCGCCCGTTTCGAAAACGCCGATAACGACTTCCCTCAGGTGATTGAATACAGCCGCGACGGCCACACCCTGACCGCCACGATCTCGGATCTGTCGGGCGAACAATCGATGAGGTTCAGCTGGGAGCGCGTCGGCGACTGATCAGCGCTTGAGCGCCATCAGGATGCCATCTCCCAATGTCGTGAACGCCATCTCGACCCGATCATCATCGCGAACCTTCGCCGCCAACGCGGCCAGGGCTTCGGCATCCGGGTCTGCGGCACGTTTGCCCGCATCGGCCACACTGCCACTCCACAGGACATTGTCGAACAGGATCAGCCCGCCCGGTCGGACCAGCTTGAGACCGGCCTCGTAATAGTCATCATATCCGGTCTTGTCGGCATCAATGAAGACCATGTCGACCGTGCCGCCGATCTCCGTCACAAGGCTTGCGAGCGTCTCCCGTGCATCGCCCAGCCGCAGATCGACCTGATCGGCAACACCCGCCTCGACCCAGTATTCACGGGCCTTGGCCGTATAGGGTTCGGAGATATCGCAGCCGAACAAGCGGGCTTGCAGCCCATGCATGTCGCGCATCGCCAGCAGGGTGGCGAGGGCGGAGTAGCCGGTGAACACCCCGACCTCCACCGCCGTCTTTGCGGACACCAGACGGGCGCACATTTGCAGGAAAGCGCCTTGTTCGGGTGATATCTGCATGCGGGCGATATCGCCCATTGCGTCTGTCTCCAACCGGCAACGCTCCAGGACGGGCGGCTCTGCCCGGTTGGCGCCTCGCACATACGCCGTCACATTGGCATCCAGTCCGATTGATCGTGACATGGTCAGTCCTTCCTGGCTCAGGCCTGTTGGCCTGCCGGCTGCTCACGCCGCTCGGCAGCAAGGTATTCATGTGTTCGCATTTCCATCAGGCGTGACGCGGTGCGTTCGAATTCGAATGCACCATCACCGGCCGGGTACAGGTCGTCCGGGTGCGCATCCGCACTCATGACCAGCTTCGCCCGTGCCTCGTAAAGGGCGTCCACCAGGGTCACAAAGCGCTTCGCCTCATTGCGCTTGTCCGGGGACAGTTGCGGCACATAGTCCACCAGCACCGTGTGGAAGCGCTCGGCAATCGCCAGATAGTCCGCAGGCCCCAATGGACGCGCGCACAGTTCAGAGAATGTGAAGCGGGCCACGCCGGCTGCCTCGCGATAGATTTCCAATGTCCGCCCGTCGACATCGAGGGCGCAATGCTGGGGCACCGCACCCGAGGTCAGACGCTCCCAGGCATTGTCCATCGCCAGCTCGGCATCCGCCGAAAGGGGCGAATAGAAAACAGGAGCCGCCTCGAGCTGTCGGAGGCGAAAATCGGTGCCGCCGTCCAGTTCCATGACTTGCAGGCTTTGCTTGAGCAGCTCGATCACCGGCAGGAAGCGCTGGCGGTTCAGGCCATTCTTGTAAAGGTCGTCGGGATGGCGATTCGAGGTCGCCACGATGACCACGCCGCGTTTGAAAAACTGTTCAAACAAGCGCCCCAGTATCGACGCATCAGCGATGTCGGTGACCTGAAACTCGTCGAAGGCCAGCAAGCGGGCGCGGTCAGCGATCGATTTGGCAACCGGCGGGATCGGATCGTCACCTGCTCCGCGAACATATTCCGGTCTTTTGCGGCGTTCCGCGTCGGACATCTTGCGCCAGGCCGTCATGCGGCGATGAACGTCCTGCATGAATTCATGAAAGTGGACCCGACGCTTGGGAGAGACCGGCGCATGTTCGACGAACAGGTCCATCAGCATGGACTTTCCGCGCCCCACACCGCCCCACAGGTACAGCCCGGTTGGTGCCGGATCCGGTTTTCCGAACAGCTTCTTGCGGTCCGGCCGCCACGCCGCCAGCCGGTCCGCTAGGTCGGTCAGGGCAGCGGCAGCCCGCTCCTGTTCGACATCCGCATTCAGGATGCCGGCTTCAACGCGCTGGCGCAGGACTGAAAGTGGCGTCGTCATGTCACCAAGGCTTCGGCGTTGCGGGGGGTGAGGTCAATGGCAGAGAGGCTGGCAAACTGCAGTTTGGCAAGGGCGCTCCCGCGCAGCGGTCGCCTTGCAGCTGGTCGATCAGTCAGCTGCCCTCAATCCCCGCCAGCGCCTTTCGCATGGCATCCGGCAGCGGGACTGGCCGGCGGGTGTCGCGATCAACATAGACGTGGACGAAGCGGCCCTGAGCCGCCGGTTCGTCCTCGCCCTGGCGAAACAGGCCGATTTCATAGCTGACCGACGAATTGCCAAGCCGGGCCACACGCACGCCGGCCTCGACCGTCTCCGGGAAAGCCAGCGGCGCGAAATAATTGCAGCCGGTTTCGACCACCAGGCCGATCACGCTGCCCTCATGGATATTCAGGCCAGCCTCTTCGATCAGGAAACAGTTCACAGCGGTATCGAAAAAGCCGTAATAAGCGGCGTTGTTGATGTGGCCATAGATGTCATTGTCGGCCCAACGGGTCGGAAGGGCACGGAAGCGGGGGTAGACGCTGCGGTTGCGCTTATCGATCACAGCACCGACTCATAGCAGGCGTGGGCGGCCTCGAGCGTCATGGGTCGCGGATTGTTCTTCAGCAGGCGCTCGACCTTCATCGCGTCCTCGGCCATTTTCGGCAGGTCATTGTGGGAGACACCGACCTGGCTCAGCCGGGTTTCGATCCCGACTACCTCGGCAATGCGCTCCATTTCGTCCACCAGGGCTTCCGTCGAGGCTCCGGCGAGGTCGAGATGCGCCGCAAGCTGGGTGTAAAGCGCCTCGGCGGCGGGCGCGTTGTAGCGCAACACCGGTGGCAGCATCAGCGAGTTGGAGAGCCCGTGCGGCACATGAAATATCCCGCCGAGCGGGTAGGCCAGCGCATGGACGGCCCCGACCGGAGCATTGGCAAAGGCCTGCCCGGCAAGCAAGGCCCCCAAAAGCATGTCTTCGCGCGCCGACATATCCGACCCGTCCAGACAGGCCCGCTCGATCGAACCATGCAGCTTTTTCAGGCCGGCGAGCGCGAGGGCGTCTGACACCGGATTCTTCTCGATCGCCGACGTATAGGCCTCGATGGCATGCACCATAGCGTCGATGCCGGTCGCCGCCGTGACATGCCGCGGCAGGCCGATTGTCAAAGCGGCATCCAGCACGGCCAGGTCTGCGTACAGGGTCGGATCATTGACCCCCATTTTCGTTGTCTCGCCCACAGTCACGACAGAGATCGGTGTCACTTCAGACCCGGTTCCGGCAGTCGTCGGGATCAGGATCAGGGGTAGTCGCTGCCCCCTGACCTTGTTGACGCCGTACATCTCGGACAGGGGCTGGTCGCTGCCCAACAGCAGGGCAACAAGCTTGGCCGTATCCAGTGACGAGCCTCCACCGATACCGATCACCAATTGGGCGCCGAATTCGCGCGCCTGGGCAGTCGCCGCCAACACCATGTCTTCAGGCGGATCGGCTATCACCTCATCCAGGACGAGCACCGACAGGCCCGCGGCCTTCAGCTCATCCAATGGCGCGTTGATCAGACCGGCCTTGCGGACGCCCTGGTCCGTGACGAGGGCGACGCGCTCGACACCGGCCAAAAGCGGCGCCGCTATTCCCGACAACTCGGTCGCGGAACCACTGCCGGCATGAATATGGGGAACGGTTCGGAACTGGAACGTGGCCATTTTGGGCTCTCAACACCGGTTTACAGTTAACGGTATGTTTTCCATGTCCTACCGGCTGATTTTTGGCAAGAGGAGGAATTATCGCAGGTCGTCGCTCATTTTGTACGCATTTGAATTGATTGAGAAGCGTTGGTTAAGATGCAAAAAACTGAGCCTACGCAAGCGTTTTCGACACACGCGCTCATTTTCGAATACTGGCGAACAGCGTTCGGAAAACCTATTTTCGGCCAGCAACAAAAACAAGAGTGTGTAGGTGTAGAGTATGACGGTCAGGGTGGACCTTATCGATGGCGGATCGGTCATCGAAATCCGCGCAAGCGGGCAGGCAACGCGCCGCGAGGCCGGTTGGGCAACAGAGCGGGCTCGCGAACTCAGCCAGGATCAGGCGGTCCGCGCCATTCTGGCCGATTGTCGCGACGCTGAACGCCAGAACTCACCGAAACTGTCCGCCGAGATCATCGAGAATTTCGTGTTCGCGCTGGAGCGCCCCCTCCCGACCGCCTACATCATTCCGCAGGTCTGGGATGAGGCCTATCAGGCATCGGTCCGACACGAGATCTCCGAACTTCCCGAACAAGCCCGCTTTTTTACGGATCGAAACGAAGCCCTGTCCTGGCTGGCCGTCCGGCAGTCCGCCTGACACCTGACAGACTTTCACCCAACAAAAAGGCCTCCAGGGAGTTCCGGGAGGCCTTTTGCATGCGTGTCGGAGTGCGTCAGTTCATGGTCGGAATGACAAAGGCCTGATCGCCGATATCACCGGTAGGCCAGCGCTGGGTGACGGTCTTGATCTTGGTGAAGAAGCGGATGCCGTCCGTTCCGTACTGATTGGTGTCGGTAAAGGCCGAACGCTTCCAGCCGCCGAAGGAGTGATAGGCGACCGGTACCGGAATCGGCACATTGATCCCGACCATGCCGACCTGGACCTTCGACGCGAATTCCCGAGCGGCGAGACCGTTTCGGGTGAAGATGGCGACGCCATTGCCGTACTGGTGCTCGGACGGCAGGTGAGCCGCCTCGTCCAGGCTGTCGGCCCGGACCACCTGCAGAACCGGCCCGAAGATCTCTTCCTGATAGGCCGTCATCGACGGTTTGACGTTGTCGAACAGCGTTGGGCCAATAAAGAAGCCCTTCTCATGGCCCTGCAGTTCAAACCCTCGGCCGTCCAGCAGGAGGTCGGCGCCCTCGTCAATACCGGTCTGGATCCACTTCTCGATCGACGCCCGATGGGCGGCAGATACGACCGGCCCATAGTGGGCATCAGCATCAGTCGAGATACCAACACGCAGTTTGGCGGCTTCTTCCTTGATGCGTCCGACGAACTCATCGGCCGTATCCTGACCGACCGGCACAGCGACCGGGAGCGCCATGCAGCGTTCCCCGGCGGAGCCGTAGGCAGCGCCCAGGAAATCCGTCACGACCTGGTCCATGTCGGCATCCGGCATGATGATGCCATGGTTCTTGGCCCCGCCCATCGCCTGGAAACGCTTGCCCTGCTGGGCACAGGTCTGGGCGATATAGTGGGCGATGTTGGACGAGCCGACGAAGGACACTGCCTTGATATCATCATTGTGCAACAAGGCGTCGACCGCAGTCTTGTCGCCATGCACGACTTGCAGGACACCCTCCGGCAGCCCCGCCTCGACCATGAGTTCGGCCAGTCGCACCGGAACCGACGGGTCCTTCTCGGACGGTTTCAGGATCATCGCATTACCGGTTGCGAGGGCCATGCCCATGAACCACATCGGGATCATGGCGGGGAAGTTGAACGGCGTAATGCCGGCCACGACACCCAGCGGCTGCCGCATCGAATAGACATCGATGCCGGTTCCGGCGCTTTCGGTATACTCCCCCTTCAACAGGTGGGGCACGCCGCAGGCGAACTCGATCACTTCGAGGCCGCGGATCAGATCACCCTTTGAATCGGCAACAACCTTGCCATGCTCGGACGACAGCAGCTCGGCCAAGCTGTCCATTTCCGCTTCGACAAGCGACTTGTAGGTCATCAACACGCGCGCACGTCGCTGCGGGTTCATGGCTGCCCACTTCACCTGGGCGGCCTTGGCATCCTCGACCGCACGGGCAACTTCATCCGTCGTCGCAAACTGGACGCGCGCCTGAACCGCCCCGGTATTCGGATTGTAGACGTCTCCGAACTGGCCGGACGTTCCGACGGTCGTCTTGCCATTGAGGAAATGGTGGATATCGCGTGTCATGAAGGCGCTCCCGAAATCTCGTGTGGATCCGCTCCTCAACGGGACCGGTTTCTGGCCGCTGACTTAGTATGCCAAACCCGGCCTGTCGAGCTGAGAGGCTGTTCCGGCGAGGGTCGATCGAACCTTCACACGAAATGCAAGGTTCCACGATTTCCAATTGAATTATTCTTGCTAAGTCGTATCGAACACGAAAAACTCGCCCCAGCTTTGCAAGCTTTATCCAGCGACTGTTCAAGCCGCCGGGAGAGCCAAGTCTTTCGGGGAAATCCATGCCGCATTCATCATCGCAATTGACACTAAAATCTCTCCTGGCCGCCAGCACGGCGCTCGTCGGAATTGCCGCGGCCACACCGGCTTTCGCACAGGAAGAAGAGCCGGCCATTGTTCCGATCGACTCGGTCACGCCGGAAGACCTGGTTGATTCCGCAACGGACGTAACCGGCATTGGCATGTTCTTCCGCAGCGACGGGTTCGTGTGTTCCGGTACGCTCATCAATCCTCGAACCGTTCTTTTTGCCGCCCATTGCGTCAATGACCGAGCCGCCACCGACTACGGGGACTCCATTGCCGCAGCATGGTCCTTCGGCAGCAACTCGCTGCCGGGTTTCGTCGACTGGATCAATAACAGCTTCGGCACCAATCCGGACCTTGCGGTCTTCAACGTTGCCCAGGTTCTCTACAATGCTGAATCCTTGGCGCGCCCGGATGGCTTCGGTTTCCTGGAAGGCGATGTGGCACTTTCCGTGCTCGATACACCCGCTGGCAACATCCCGACCTGGGCACTCCTTTTCTCGGCCCTGCCCGCGCCGACCAGCTACACCCAGGCGACCGGCTCGGGCTACCACGTCAACCTGGTTGGCTATGGCCGCACGGGTGACGGGACAACCGGCGCCTCGATCGGTATCGACTGGCGACGCCGCGCCGCCGAAAACTATATCGGCGCACTCGCCTCGATCGATGACCGAAACATCTTCCTGTTCGGCAACGCCTTCGGCGACCTGCCGCAAAACCTCTATCATATCGATTTTGACGACCCGACCCGGACCAACCCTTTCGATTTCGACCTGTTCCGCGGCGATGCAGCCCCCAATGAAGGGGCGACAGCCGGCGGCGATTCCGGAGGGCCGCTAATTCTTGATGCGGCCGGCAATGCGGGCGTTGACGAAGATCTCGTGATTGGCGTCCTGTCCGGCGGGTCCCGGTTTTTCGGACCACAAACGTTCAGCAGCTATGGAACAAACGGCTTTTACCAGCCGCTCTACCTGTTTTGGGACTGGATCGTCGAAAACAATCCCTATCGCTATGTGTCCACATCGGGCGCCGACGGCGACTGGGAGGATCCCAATCACTGGATCACGATGCTCGACCCCGCCTTCCGCGTGATCGACTCCAATGGCGATATCGTCAATGGATTGCCGACCGATCCGGGCGAAGGCATCAATGACACCTCAGATCCATGGGGCGAGATCTGTTTTGCGCCAACCGAGTGCCTGACGCTCGAAACCGGAGTGCTCGCCCCCTATACCGGCGAAGGTGCAGCGCCCGGCGCGACGGTTGCCGCAGACGGCACCTCGAATTCATTGGGCACCATAACACTGGATGGCGGGCCCCTGCCGACACGCCTGCCGGTTTCGGAAGACAATCCTGAATACGCCGTGGCCGGCGGATCCGGCTCTGACGCCGAGCCTGGACCCGCATCGGCCCTCCCGCCGGCAACGCTGGACAACGGTCTGCCGGGTGCGACCGGGTTTGTCGCTGACAACATCAACGCGACGTCGACTTCGATCGGCCGGTATTTTGACGTGACGCTGTCAGACGGCACGACCCGTCTGTCCAGCGATGTCGAGATCGACCGCCTGACTTTGGCAGGCTCCCAAGCCGGTCTGAATATCGCCGCCAGCGGCAATCTGACCAGCCTGATCGAGATCATGCACCAGTCCGGCACCATGAATGTTGATGGAACGCTTTCCACCTGGGGTGACTATCTTCTGATGTCCGGACTGCTGAGCGGATCGGGAACAATCAACACCCCCTATCTGACAAACATCATGGGCCTGATCGCCCCGGGTGGAATCGGCGAAGTCGGCAATCTCACCGTCAATGGCAATGTGATCCTGGCTTCGGCAAGTGGTCTCGCAATTGACGTCTCGCCGACCACAAACGACGAGCTCACCGTTTCAGGCAATATTTCGCTGGGCGGCATGCTGCTGATCAACCCGATCGATGGCTATACGCCGCGTTTCGGTGACACACGCGACTTCATCAATGCGGGCGGAATCGCCGACGGCTTCACCAATATTCACGACCTGCCTGGAGCACTGCGTCCGACGCTCAGCCAGGCCAATGGCGTGGTGACTTTTGCAATTGAAGCCGACGACATCACCGATCAGGCCGTGTTCAACAACTTCTTCCAATACAATCTTGCCGACGCGCTCGATGGCGGTCGCGCGTCGTCCTATAGCGACCTGGCGGACATTTATGGCTTGGTCGACCTGCTTGAGGGCGGCAACCTGACGGCTGCGCTCGACAGCTTCTCACCCTATGAGGCGGTGATGTTCGATCGCTCCGCCCGCGCCCAGGCCAACGCGCTAAGCGCGGCCTTGCGCGGTGAAATCGGAGGCCGGTTCACACAGGCCGGTGCGATGGCAGACGTTCTCGCCAGCGCCGAACTCCATGCGAACGGAATGGCCAGCTCGGTCAATCTGAGCGGCGCGAAGTCACTGTTTCGCCAACCGTCCTCTGAATCGGTATCACGGCCAGAAGCCGGCTGGCGCGCTTTTGGTCAGATTGGCCTGATCCAGGGCGATGCAGGCCTGGTCGCTGGCGCCGGACGGTTTGATATTGACGGTGGCTTCACGCTCATGGGCATTGAAGTCTTCAGCGATAGTGGTTGGTCCGGTGGTGCAGCGATCGGGCTGGCCCAGTCGGATGGCGATGCGCCGTCCAGCGTGGGCTATGTCACGACCGACGTGTCGACGACGCAGTTCAGTGCCTTCGCGGGGTATCAGACCGAGACATGGGCCCTGGCGGGTTATGTCAGTCACTCCTCTCTGGAAAGCGACGGTCAACGTCGCCTCGCAATTGGCAGCACATCACGCATGCAACAGGATGGTGATGCGACAGGTGGCGGCCTGGAAGTCACCTACCGGGGATGGACCGATCAACCACTGCGGATCGAGCCAACCGCCAGTCTTGAATATTCCGACTTCAGCTTCGACGCTGCCACCAGCACGGGCGGCGCAGCCAGCCTTACCGTCAACAACCGTTCGGTCAGCAGCCTGCTGGCCCGCGTTGGCGCAACGGGTAGCTGGAACGCCTTCGGTGTCGAGCCTCACGTCTATCTCGGCGCGGCCCAGGATCTGGGCGACGCGGACGGTGTGTTCTCGGCGAGCTTTGCTGCCGCGCCGACGGTTGCGTTCGCAGCGCCGGGCGGCCTGACGCTTGATCACATGTGGTTCGAGACGGCTGTCGGATTTGAAAAAACACTCTCGAACGGTGCGGTCTTCTCGTTCAACCATCAACGCGAGGTCAGCCGGAATTATATCAACCAGGCGGTCACGAGCATCGCCTTTTCCTTCCCCTTCTGATCCGGAAGGGTTTGCCGAACAGGAAGCACCCGGTCTTTCAAGGCCGGGTGTTTTTTGTTGGCGTCCATGCGACGGATAGCAACACTACATACGTTGAACACTGAATCACCGATCCAAGGAGACCGTCATGTTGCGAACGCTAACCGGCCTGGGTGCCCTGGTTTTCCTGGCCGGCTGCGCAGGCGGGCCGCGCGGACAGGACGAGCGTCCGGCCGCGGGTTTCGACGGCGCGGCCCGACTGGTGGACCAGGGCCGGTACGCTGAAGCCCTGCCAATCCTGCGCTGCGTCGCGGAACAAGGTGAAGGCTTCGAGATCGCGCAATTTCTCGCCGGGCACAGTGCAATGGAGATGTCCGAAGCGACAACAACGCCCGAAATACTGCGCGACGAAATGAGAGTCGAAGGCTTCGAACGGCTCACCGCCGCTGGCAATGCCGGATGGCCGGCCGCCCAGGCCGCGCTCGCGGTCGCCTATTCCGGGATCGATACCGAGCAAGCCCTGCACGAAGCCGCCTATTGGGCCGCTGTCTATCGCCGCAACACACGCGAACGTGCATATGGACTCGACCGACTGGACAATCGAGTCGAGGCAGAAATCGAGGCGCGGCTGGACGATGCGGACCTCCAGGCTGCTGCCGACCGAGCCAATGCCTTTGCACCGGCCCCGCTTGAGAGGGGTGAGGTCACCCCCGAATGCGCACCCTTTATCCGTAGCGCACGCAGCGGTGCCCGTGGTGATCGCGCGCAACGTGGTCGACGCGGTGGCGGTGGCGGGCGAGGACGAGGCCAAGGTGGCGGACGCGGGCCGGGCGGAGACTGATCGCAAGCTGCGTCAGGACGCCTTCTCAAGCGTTTCATCATCCGCGCCGATCAAATCGGGACGGTTGTGGCAACATTCATCGACCAGGAAGCTGACCAGTTCACGCGTACCGGCCGGGTTCAGCGAGTACAGCATGAAGCGGGAGCGACGCTCGGCCCGGATCAAGCCGGCCCGCTCGAGTGCTTGCAGATGGCCGGTCATTGTCGAGGGCGGAATATCGAAACCTTGGGCCAATTCACCGGCCGATGCCCGCTCCGGAGCCTGGTCGCAAAGGGCGCGAAACAGGGCAAGCCGCACAGGGTGGGCGAGCGCGGCGAAACCGGCGAGAGCGTTGCGAGCTTTCATGCATTCCCGGTTACGGGTGAAGCATGACCGCTCCATACAAGTTCAGTGAAAGTTTTGCGACATCACGCTCGCAGCGTGAAGAACGCCCCCTCGTCAACCGATCTGTCGACGCTTCGTCAGAAGCCGGTCCACAAGCCGCCTAACCAGGCCGTAGCGGACGCCCCGTGGACGTCGCGACGGATCACCGACCTTCGCAAGACCGGCCAGAGCCGTTTCATCACTTACCTGTCCGGTCTTCCGGAACACCGCGGCTTCACCGCCGATACGGTCCTCCAAACGCCAACTCGGGTCCTGGCCCAGCGCATCAGCTAACCGGGCGCAGGCTCCATGGTCGGCGCCAAGCAGCACCAGCAACCCGTTTTCCCGCAGATGACCTGAAACATGTCGCCAATTGGCAGCCATCGCCGGAAAGCCTGTCTCCGATCCAATGATCGCAAGGTCCAACGCCGGAGTCCCGGGGACCATGCGCGCTGCCAGGCCACCGCTGAGCGCGTCTGTTGGTATGCCACGGCGGTCGCACGCCGCCTGCAATGCCTCGATCGCACCCATGGTAGCGACGATCTGATGGTGGGCGCCGCGCTTCAGGCAGATCGCGCCAAGATCGCCCGCACCAATCTGAATGGTTCGCTGCCCGGCTTTGACCACTGTCGATAGATAATCCGCGACCAGATCATCCTGAATTCGTGTCCGTTTGACGGGCAGTCGGCGGACTTCACCAGCGGGAAGGACATCGGTCATCGTCATGGCGTGTTCCATTCGTGAACAAGGCGTTAACGTCTGACTGCGGCGTCGCAAGCCACGGGCCACTCCGTCAATCTTCCGGTAACCCTGTTGGCCGTCAGGATGGAATTTCATTGCGTCCATGCGATAGCGGGAGTTTCTTGCGGTCATGACCGACCCCTCTTCATTGCCCGAACCGGCAAAGCCTCACATTGTCGATGAACTGATCGAGGATCGCGCTCCGCGTCTCATCGGTACGCCGCTATGGCCGCTGGTGAAGGCTGCTGCCTACCCCATGCTCGGCTACCGCCGCGCGGTCGCCATGGCTGATGCCATTGCCGACCTTTCAGGAACAGAATGCTTTGAATGGGCATCGGACTATCTGCGCCTCGATGCTCACTGCGAAGGCTTGGACAATGTGCCCGAAAAGGGCGCCTGCGTGATTGTCGCCAACCACCCGGGCGGCATCGCCGACGGCATCGCGCTGTGGGACAGCCTCAAAGCCAAGCGGCCGGACCTGCTTTACTTTGCCAACCGGGACGCTTTGAAGGTCTGCCCCGGACTGGAAGAACGGGTCATTCCCGTCGAGTGGCGCGACCAGCACCGCAATCGCAATCAGAGCCGCGAAGTCCTGCGCCGCGCCATCGATGCCTTCAAGGCAGATCAATGTATCGTCCTGTTTCCGTCAGGTCGGATGTCGGAGTGGAGCTGGAAGCACTGGGGCCTGCGCGAAAAGCCGTGGCAGCCAACCGCGATAAGCCTGGCACGAAAGTTCGACGCTCCGGTCATCCCTCTGGCCGTGCGCCAGCGCATGCCCTTCCTTTATTATGCCCTTGCCCAGATCAATGAGGAACTGAAGGACATGACCATCTTCCACGGCCTGATAGGCAAGGCCGGAGCACGCTATCACCTCACCTACGGGCGACCGATGACCATCGGCAAGGATGATGGCAGCGATGCCCACGTCACCGAGATGTTCCGCGACATCTGCGAACGCATGGCCTGGCGGCGCTAGTCCGCTTCCATCCGGTTGATTAGCGAGTAGTTCGAACCTTCCGATACCGCGTAGATGATGTCGGGGCGGCCATCCTCGTTCAGATCGCCAACACTGAGGTTATAGGTACTCGAAGCCTCATCGCCAACCTCCAGCGCAAGGAACCCGTCGGGCGAACCGAGATACACACGGTTTCTGACGCCGGAATTTGCGACCGCGATGTCAGTCCGACCGTCCCGGTTGAAGTCTGCCAATGCCAGCCCGAACACCACATCCGTGTCTGCCCCGAATCGTTCGATCCGATCAAAACCGCCCGCTCCATCATTCACGAAGATTAGGCTTTGGGCCTCCATCCCGCCGGCGATGATGTCGGGAAAGCCATCCCCCGTGACATCGCCGACTTCGACCGCCCGTATTTCCATCGCCAACTCACCACCCAGCAGCTCGGGAGCATCAAACCCGCCCTCGACCCGACCATGGTAAAGCACCACGCCTTCACCGCCCCGATTTGAGAAGACAAGGTCGGGCCGGTTGTTGCCGTCCAGGTCACCGATTGCGACCTGGATGGTTTGCCAGGCGCCAGGCAATTCGACATCGGCGCCGAAATTGCCCTGGCCATCATTGAGAAAATATCGATTTGTCTCGCCGCGCTGGACCAGGACAAGGTCCTGGTCGCCATCGCCATCAAGGTCCGCTGCCGCTATGCTCCGGGCCTGGGCGACCGGGCCAAGTTCGCGGGTGGCAATGAAGTTGGCCTCGCCATCATTGAACATGAGCAGGACCGGTAACAAGTCGCGTGCAACAGCGGCATCGAGGTCGCCATCGCCATCATAATCGGCCAGCGCCGCCTCATAGCCTGTGGCACGATCCGGTCCTGCGTCACGCGCCGACCGGAAGAAGCCGATGCCATTGTTGAGGAAAACCTCGTCCTGCTGGATCCAGTGCCGCCCATTGACGGCAAACCCATCGAGGTCGCCGTCCCCGTCGAGATCACCGAGATTGACCGAGGCCGTCAGCGCGGTTTCCTCGCCGAAGAAGTTGTAGGGGTGGAGCCAGAACGGGTCCTGGGCCACCGCCGAGCCAAACGAAACAACGAGTGCGCAAGTCATCCCGACATACGGGCTGAATACCATTCGATCCATGACGCTTTCCCCTTTCGATACCAAACGCTAGCGATTGATACGGGGCGAGGCCAGTTACGTTTTGGCCGGGGAGAGGACCGCCGCAACAATCAAGCCCCGCCAGACCGGGCGGGGCGTGATTGTTTTGCGACACAGGCGCCTGACCTAACCCTCGCGTTCGACCATCATCTGCTTGATCTCACCAATGGCCTCCGCCGGGTTCAGGCCTTTCGGGCAGACCTGGGCGCAGTTCATGATTGTGTGGCAGCGGTAGAGCTTGAACGGGTCATTGAGCTCGTCCAGTCGCTCGCCCGTGGCTTCGTCGCGGCTGTCGGCCAGCCAGCGATAGGCCTGCAGCAGGGCGGCCGGCCCCATGTATTTGTCGCCATTCCACCAATAGGACGGGCAGGCGGTCGAGCAGGAAGCGCACATGATGCACTCATAGAGGCCATCCAGCTTTTCGCGCTGCTCAGGGCCCTGCTTCCACTCTTTCTCTGGCGCCGGTGTGTCGGTCTTCAGGTAGGGCTTCACCGCCGCGTGCTGGGCGTAGAATTGCGTCAGGTCCGGGATCAGGTCGCGGACCACCGGCTGGTGCGGCAGCGGCGAGATGGTGATCTCGCCCTTGTACTCATCGATACCCGACGTACAGGCGATCGTGTTGCGGCCACCGATATTCATCGAGCAGGAGCCGCACACGCCCTCGCGGCAGGAGCGCCGGAAAGCCAGCGAGGCATCGACATTATTCTTGATCCACAACAGGGCATCGAGAACCATCGGTCCGCAATCATCCATGTCCACCTTATAGGTGTCCCAGCTCGGATTCTCGTCGGTTTCCGGATTATAGCGATAGACCTTGAAGGTGCGCGTATTCTTCGCCCCGTCCGGTGTCGGATGGGTTGTACCCTTTTTCGGTGCGGAACCTTTGGGGAGTGTCAGCTGAACCATTTGGGTCCTCGTTCAATTCACGACGCGCTTGGCGCGCGGGATCATCAGTTTCAGGCCGGACCAGATATCGTCGACGGCGCACACTTTCACATCGACCAGGTCGATGGGCAGGGCGACGTCGCGGATCACGTCCTCGGTCATGTCGGTTTCGACTTTCGACGCCTTCTTGGGCCAGGAGACCCAGATCATGCCGTCTTGCCGGATGGAAGAGCGCAGGCGCGGCAGATCGGTTTCAAACTCGGTCCGCACCTTGGTGAAATAGTGCACATAGTCGAGCTCATCGCCGGCCTCGGCCGTCGCCTGTTCACGGGCATAGACCGCCGCCGCGCGCAGATCGTCATGCGCTTCGGGCAAATTCAGGAATGCCACTGCCTGCCCGTCCTTGAGGCCGAGCTTTTTTGGCAGGGGCGTGCCCGAATATCCGGCGGTTTGCGCCATGCCTAGTAAACCCGTGCCTTCGGCTTGATGTACTCGATATCGTTGGACATCGTGTAGGTGTGGACCGGACGGTAATCGATTTTCACATTGCCGGCCTCGTCGCACCAGGCGAGCGTGTGTTTCATCCACTTCTCATCGTCGCGATCCGAGAAGTCCTCCCGGGCGTGGGCGCCGCGGCTTTCCTCGCGATTGGCAGCACCGTTCACGGTGACAGCGGCCTGGCTCAACAGGTTGTCCAGTTCCAGCGTTTCCATGAGGTCGGTATTCCAGACCATGGTGCGGTCGGTGACACCGATATCCGGCATGCCGGTATAGACCTGCTTGATCGCCTCAACACCCTCGGCAAGGACCTCGCCAGTGCGGAAGACGGCGCAATTATTCTGCATGGAGCGCTGCATTTCCAACCGCAGCTTGGCTGTCGGGGTCGCACCCTTGGCATTGCGATACTTGTCCAGACGATCCAGCGAGATCTGGCCGTCCGTCGCCTTAATCTCTGGCTGGCTGGCACCTGCCTTGGTCGTCTCGCCGAGGCGCAGACCGGCGGCACGGCCAAACACGACCAGGTCGATGAGCGAGTTGGAGCCGAGACGGTTGGCACCGTGGACCGAGACGCAGGCGGCTTCGCCGACGGCCATCAGTCCCGGCACGACCGTATCGGCATCGCCGCCGACCTTGGTCAGGACTTCGCCGTGATAATTGGTCGGAATACCGCCCATATTATAGTGGACCGTCGGCAGGACCGGGATCGGTTCCTTGGTCACATCGACACCGGCAAAGACGCGCGCACTCTCCGAGATGCCCGGCAGGCGCTCGCCCAGAATGTCCGGATCGAGATGGTCGAGATGGAGATGGATATGGTCGCCATTAGCGCCAACACCCCGGCCCTCGCGGATTTCCATGGTCATCGAGCGTGAGACGACATCGCGGGAGGCGAGATCTTTCGCCGACGGGGCATAGCGCTCCATGAAGCGTTCGCCGTTGGAATTGGTCAGATAACCACCTTCACCGCGGGCGCCCTCGGTGATCAGGCAGCCAGCACCGTAGATGCCGGTCGGGTGGAATTGCACGAATTCCATGTCCTGCAGCGGCAAGCCGGCGCGCAGCACCATGGCATTGCCGTCACCGGTACAGGTGTGGGCCGAAGTGGCGGAGAAATAGGCCCGGCCATAGCCGCCGGTTGCCAGCACCACGGTCTGGGCGCGGAAACGGTGCAGCGTGCCGTCATCCAGCTTCCAGGCGGTGATGCCGCGGCAAACACCGTCATCATCCATGATCAGGTCGAGCGCGAAATACTCGATGAAGAATTCGGTCTCATTGCGGACCGACTGGCCGTAGAGCGTGTGCAGGATGGCGTGACCGGTCCGGTCGGCGGCGGCGCAGGTGCGCTGGACCGGGCCTTCGCCGTAATTCTTGGTCATGCCACCAAAGGCTCGCTGATAGATCTTGCCGTCTTCGGTGCGCGAGAAGGGCACGCCCCAATGCTCGAGCTCGTACACGGCAGCCGGTGCTTCGCGGCAGAGATATTCGATGGCGTCCTGATCGCCCAGCCAGTCCGACCCCTTGACGGTGTCATACATGTGCCAGCGCCAGTCATCCTCGCCCATATTGCCGAGCGAGGCGGAAATCCCGCCCTGCGCCGCAACCGTGTGCGAACGGGTCGGGAAGACCTTGGTGATGCAGGCGGTCTTCAGACCGGCCTGGGAAGCGCCAAGAGCAGCGCGGAGGCCCGAGCCCCCGGCGCCGACGACGACCACGTCATAGGTGTGATCGATCCATTTGTATTCGGCCATGTCGTGCGTCCGTTAAAGCGCGAGTTTGAGCAGGGCGAAGGCCGTGACAAGCCATAGCCCCAGCGTCAGGAAAGTGTTGCCCAGCATCAGGAGAGTCTTGGTGCTGTGCTTGTGGACATAGTCCTCAATGATCACCTGCATACCCAGACGCATGTGCGACAGACCCGCCGTCAGGGTGAGCAGGGTGATGATGGCGCCGGCCGGGCTGGAGAAAAACTCGGCCGCGTTCGCGGGCGCGCCGGATTTCGCCAGCATCCAGACAAAGACCGGAGCGAGGAAGAAGAGGGCGATCGAGGTCACACGGTGCGTGATCCAGTGGCTGGCGCCATGACCGGAGGCTCCGAGACCACGAACCTTGGCTGTCGGGGTGCGGTAATCACTCATCTCAAATCCCCAGATCGAGCCAGATCAGCGCCGTCGGGATGACAGCACCGAAGATGATCAGGATGGAACGCAGGTTCGACCCCTTGGGGTCATAGCCCTTGCCAGCGTCCCAGAGCAGGTGGCGCAGACCATTGAGCCAGTGATAGCTGACCGAATAGGTCAGGGCGATCAGGCCGAAGCGGGTGACCCAGGCCATCCAGCCCTCGAACAGGAAGCCGATCGAGCCTTCGGCGCCGAAGGCAAGAAGAACGACCCAGACGCTGATCGCAACAGCGCCGATATAATTTGCCACCCCGGTGGCACGATGAAGGATGGATGACGCCATCGTCGCGTGCCAGCGCCACACCTGCAGGTGTGGCGACATCGGACGCGGATCAGACCAGTCGGAAGCCATGCGGCAGCCTTTCGCTCTTTTGTCCGGAACCTGCGCGGCAGCCCCGCCAACGCAGAAAGTCAGTGTCGACGCAGCACAATAGGCCTGAAGCTGTCAGGGTCAACGCGCCGCGAAGCGTACCGCTGACAACATCCGGACATTTTTTCCGGGATTCGGTACGCAGACGCGTTGCGAAACCCCGTCCGCGCCCTAGATTGACTTCAAGCCCTCGAGGAACCCGACATGAGCCAGACCCAGCCCTCCACCGTCGTGACCGGCGCGTCCACCGGCATCGGCGCCGCCTGCGCAAAGCGCCTCGTTGACGAGGGCTGGCGGGTGTTTGCCGGTGTCCGCAAGAACGAAGATGGCGAACGTCTGAAAGCCGAGCTCGGTGCCAACCTCGTCCCGGTGATCATGGACGTGACCGACACGGACAGTGTCAATCGCGCCGCAACCACCGTCCGCGAGGCGCTGGACGGCCAGACGCTGAAAGGCCTGGTCAACAATGCGGGGATTGCGGTCGCGGGGCCGATGCTGGAACTGCCGATCGAGGAATTCCAGAACCAGATGGACGTCAATGTGACCGGGATTGTCCGGGTCACCCAGGCGTTCGGACCGCTTCTGGGCGTTGATGAAAGCCTGACCGGCGAGCCGGGCCGAATTGTGATGATGTCGTCGGTGGCCGGCGAAATGGGTGCGCCCTTCCTCGGGCCCTACGCCGCGTCCAAACATGCCGTTGAGGGGATCAGTAAATCTCTGCGACGTGAACTCATGCTCTATGGCATCGAGGTGATCGTCATCGGACCGGGTGCGGTGGTGACCCCGATCTGGTCAAAGGCCGAGGAAATCGACACGACGCCCTACAAGGACAGCCCCTTCTTCGAGGCGATGCAGCGGATCCAGGGCTGGATGGCCAAGAATGGTCCGGCGGGCTTCCCGCCCTCCAAGATCGCCGCCCGTGTCTTTCGCGCCTTCACCGACGCCAAACCCCGGTTCCGCTACGCCATCGTGCCGGATCGGATGACCAATTGGTCGCTACCGAAAATCCTGCCCGAGCGACTGGTCAACAACATGGTCGCCAAACGCGTCGGATTGCAGCGCAAACACCGCTGACCGCCCATCACCGCGGTGACCGCCCGGCTTGCGGGCCGTCTCGCGCCGGGCCATCCTCTGGCAAACAGGGGAGAGATCCATGCTTTTTCATCGTTCTGCCGGCCTGCTTGCCGGTGCTTCACTGCTCTCGCTGAGCCTTGCTGTTGCACCGGCTTCGATCGCGGAATCGCACCCGTCGCCAGCCAAGATCACGGCTCAGGCCGACGACATGTCAGCCAGCGCCGCCTTCAACACCTTGATCGAAGAGTTCGAAGCCTTCGAACATGAAAACAGCCCCGGCGCCCGTGCACGCGACGGCGATCTGGAAGCGGCCGGACAATGGTATGATGTCAGCGAAGCGTCGCTGGACGCGCAGGCACAGGCGGAAGCGAACTTCCTGCAACGCCTTGAGGCCATCGATGCGGAGGCCCTCGACGACAATGAACGGATTTCCCACGCCGTTCTTGATTACATCCTGCGCTTCCGTGTCGAACTGGCGCCGTTCGACGAAGCCCGTCGCCCCTTCAACAATGATAGCGGATTTTTCTCCGCCCCATCCTATGCATCGGCTTCAACCCGGCTGCGCACCATTGAGCGCGCCGATGCCTGGGTAACGCGCATCAACGCCATCCCCGGCTTCTTCGATGCCAATATCGAATGGATGCGCCGGGGCCTTGCAGACGGATTCACCCAACCCCGCCTTATCGCCGAACTGGCGGCGTCCCAAGTGGAGGCATTGAGCGATCCCGATACGCTGCACGGTCTGCTGATCGCCCCGATCGAGGGCATGCCCGAAAACCTCCCCGCCAACGAGCTAGCCCGTGTGCGCGCAGACGCCGAAACCGCTATCCGGGGCTCCGCCATCCCGGCCTATGAGAACCTGCTCGCCTTCCTGCGCGACGAGTATATCCCGCAGACGCGCGAAAGCCTCGGGATCTCCGAGGTGCCCGAGGGTCGTCAGTACTACCAGACCCTGGTGCGCTACCACACAACCCTGGACACCTCACCTGAGGAGGTCCATCAGCGCGGCCTCAACGAAGTCGCCCGCATCCGCAACGAGATGGATGAAGTGATCGAGCGGTCCGGCTTTGAGGGGACGTTCGCGGAATTTCTCAACTTCCTGCGTACAGATCCGCAATTCTATGCCGAGACACCGGAAGAGCTGCTGATGCACGCGGCCTGGATCTCCAAGCGCGCCGATGACGCGATGCCGCGCTTCTTCGGCCATCTGCCGCGCCTGCCCTACGGCGTCCGGCCCGTTCCCGATACCATGGCGCCGACCTACACCACGGGTCGCTACTGGCCAGGCGATATCGAGAACGGTGTGGCCGGCGGCTATATGGTCAACACCTATGACCTGACCCAGCGCCCGCTCTACACACTGCCGGCCCTCACCGTGCACGAAGCAGTCCCGGGCCATCACCACCAGATTTCCATCGCCGCCGAACTCGAAGACGTCCCGGATTTTCGCCGCAATAGCTACATCACCGCCTTCGGCGAGGGCTGGGGCCTCTATACCGAGACTCTCGCGACCGACATGGGCCTGTACACCACGCCCTACGAGGAATTCGGTCGGCTGACCTACGAGATGTGGCGCGCCTGCCGCCTGGTCGTCGATACCGGTATCCACTACATGGGCTGGACCCAGGAACAGGCTGAAGCCTGCCTGTTGGAAAACTCGGCCCTGGCCCCGCACAATGTCCGAACCGAAGTTCAACGCTATATCTCCTGGCCCGGCCAGGCCCTGGCCTACAAGTCGGGCGAATTGTTGATGCGTGACCTTCGGGCCCGAGCGGAAGCCCGGCTGGGTACTGATTTCGATATCCGGGCCTTCCACGACCGCCTGCTTGAGGACGGCGCCATGCCGCTCTCGGCCCTGGAAGCCAAAATGGTCGCCTGGATCGAGGAACAGGCCGCAGCCGTGGCGGAGCAATCGGAATGATCGCCTTCGCCATTACCGACGCCCTCGTGGTGATCGGCGCCTTTCTCGGCATCTATCTGCTGTGGCCACATCGCCGCGACGGCAAGGTCCGGATGATCCGCTTCGGCCTGGGTTTCATGGCCTTCGCCGCATTGATCGGTGTGGTGCGTTTTGCCTCCGGCCAGATCGGCGAGCTGGCCGGCCTGCATAGCCTGGCGACCGACTTCGCTGGAGCTGCCGGACTCCTGCTGATCGCGACCGGCCTGATGCTCAAAACTCGGGCGGTCAAACTGGACAGCGGGATCACCCGCTATATCCGCTACGGCATTCCGGCTCTGGTTGCCTTTCTCATGTTCTTTCCCGGCACCGAAGCCCTGATCAGCCTGTTGCCAATGCTGGCACTCGTTCTTGGTCTGGCCGCCAGCGTCATGCTGGTCATGCACGGTCAACGCCCTGCCGGACTGGTTTGGCTTGGCAGCTTCGTCTTGATCGGGGCTGTATCGCTACTGATCGGTGGCAGCCGGACAGAGAGCACGCTGGGGATCACCAACTGGCACATCTATCATGCGACCCTCGGCATCTGGGCGGTGATAGTCGGAGAGGCGACAAATCGCTTGATGAGGCGCTGATTGCCCGCGCCGCTTGACGATAAGCCGCCACTCCACCACTTATCCGCTCTCAATGAGCACGCATGATGACAATCCGGCCGCTTCCGGTGCCGACACGCCGCCGACACGGCCTGTCGACGCCGAAGCCGGGCTCGAAATCCTGACCTTCGGCTGCCGGCTGAATGCCTGGGAAAGCGAGGTCATGCGCAAGCATGCCCGCGATCAGGGCCTGACCAATACCATTCTCGTGAACACCTGCGCGGTCACCAATGAGGCCGTCCGCCAGGCCCGTCAGAACATCCGTCGTGCCCGCCGCGACAATCCCGACGCGCAAATCATCGTCACCGGCTGCGCAGCCCAGGTCGATCCGGAGATGTTCGGCAAGATGCCGGAAGTGAACCGGGTCATCGGCAATGATGAAAAGCTCAAGGCGGAAACCTTCAAACCCGCCGACCTGCTGGGTGGCACCGAGAAGGTCCGCGTCAACGACATCATGAGCGTGACCGAGACCGCCGGTCATCTGGTGGAGGGCATGGAGGGACGGGCCCGGGCCTATGTCCAGGTCCAGAATGGATGCGACCATCGCTGCACTTTCTGCATCATCCCCTATGGCCGCGGCAATTCGCGCTCGGTCGGCGCTGGCGAGGTGGTCGATCAGATCAAGACTCTGGTCGATAGTGGCCACAGCGAGGTCGTGCTGACCGGGGTCGACCTGACCTCATGGGGCGAGGACCTGCCGGGCAAGCCGCCACTGGGGCGGTTGGTCCAGTCCATCCTCAAACATGTGCCGGATCTGCCCCGACTGCGCCTGTCCTCGATCGACGCCATCGAGATCGATGAGGCCCTGTTCGAGGCGGTCACCGGCGAGGCCCGCATCGCGCCCTACCTGCACCTGTCGCTGCAGGCCGGCGACGACATGATCCTCAAGCGCATGAAGCGCCGCCATTTGCGCGACGATGCGATCGCGCTGTGTGACCGTTTGAAATCGGCCCGGCCGGAGATCGCCTTCGGCGCCGACATGATTGCCGGTTTCCCGACCGAGACCGAAGCGATGTTCGAGAATTCAATCCGCCTGGTCGACGAGTGCCAGCTCGCCTATCTGCATGTCTTCCCCTATTCGCCGCGCCCCGGCACCCCGGCCGCACGCATGCCACAGCTCGAGCGCGCGGTGATCAAGGATCGCGCCAACCGGCTCCGCGCCAAGGCTGACGAGGCCTTGAACCGTCATCTGGACGGGATGATCGGGTTGGAGAAGGCCGCATTGGTTGAGAAACCGGGCTTTGCGCGCGCCGGAAATTTTGCCGGCATCCGTATCGCGGAAGCCGAGTTCCCGCGGGCCGGTGTGCTTGTCGATATCGCCATATCGGGGCATGACGGGCGTGAATTGCAGGGGGTCATCACCGGATGAGCGAGAAGAAGCCCGGTTTCTTCTCCCGGCTGGCACAGGGGCTCAAACGCTCCTCGTCCAAGCTGGGAGACAGCGTCAGCGCGATTTTCACCAAGCGAAAGCTCGATCGCGAGGCGTTGGAAGAGCTTGAAGATGTCCTGATCGCTGCCGATCTCGGCGCGACCGCGGCCAGGCAGGTCACCGAACGCCTGGCAAAGGACCGGTTCGACAAGGAAGTCTCCGACGAGGAGGTCCGCGAAGCCCTGGCGGAGGTGGTCGCGGAAACGCTGACGCCGCTTGAGCAGAGACTCGATCTGAGCGGCGCACGGCCACAGGTCGTGTTGTTCGTTGGCGTGAACGGGTCCGGAAAGACCACCACGCTGGGCAAGATTGCTGTCAAGCTGAAGCGTGACGGCCGCAATCCGATCCTGGCCGCCGGCGACACCTTCCGCGCCGCTGCGATCGAGCAGGTCTCGGTCTGGGGTGAGCGGGCCAACTCGCCGGTGATCAAGCGCGAAATCGGAGCCGATGCTGCCGGTCTCGCCTTCGACGCCATCGACCAAGCCGATCGCGACGGTCATGACGTGGTCCTGATCGACACCGCCGGTCGCCTGCAGAACAAGGCCGAGCTGATGGACGAGCTGCGCAAGGTGGTGCGGGTCATCAAGAAGCGCATGCCGGACGCGCCGCATCATGTTGTCCTCGTGCTGGACGGCACGGTCGGATCCAATGCCGTGTCGCAGGCCCAGGCCTTCCTGGAAGCTTCCGAAGTAACCGGCGTGGTGATGACCAAGCTGGACGGGACCGCCAAGGGCGGCGCCCTGGTCCAGGTCGCCGAGAAGTTCCAGCTGCCGATCCACTATATCGGCATTGGCGAAGGGGAAGAGGACCTGCAGCCCTTCTCGGCCCGCGACTTCTCCCGGGCCCTCGCGGGACTGGGCAGCTAGAGCTTGGACAACACGCTCGCCCTCGCAACCGTCGCCATGCTCGGCTCGGCGCTGGCGCACGCGACCATGACCCTGCTGACCAAGAAGGCGAGCGACAAGCTGGTTTTTCGTGGCCTGACCCAGGGCTATCTGGCGATTCTCATTCTGCCCTGGCTTTTGTTCCAGCCCCTCCCGCCCTGGGAAGTCTGGCGCTTCCTCCTGGCCGGCGCGGTGGTGATCTGGGCCTTCAACATGCTGTTGGTCGCGGCCTTCAACGAGGGCGAGATGAATCTCGCCTATCCGGTCATGCGCGGTGCGGCTCCTGCTCTGGCGGCACTGGCTGCATTCGTGTTTCTCGGCGAGACGGTTACGCTCGGACAGCTGGCCGGGCTAGGCGTTGCGACAGCGGCGCTGATCGGCTTTGCCTGGCCCGAACGTGACGGCAAACCCAAGCTGAAACTCATCCTGCTCGCCCTTGCCGCCGCCAGCATGACGGCCAGCTATACCGTTATCGACGCGGCCGGCGTGCGCACGTCCGGCCAGCTTTTCATCTATCTGGGCTGGTTCTTCGTCCTGTCCGGCGTGACCATCCTGCCCACCGCCATCCTCCGCCGTGGATCGGCCTTCCTGGCCATCGCCCGGCAGGAAACCCGCCCGGCCCTGATGTGCATGGGCTTCAACCTCGCCACCTATGGCCTGGCCCTCTACGCCTATGCCAACGCCCCGGTGGCGCCGATGGCGGCGCTGCGCGAATTGTCGATCGTCCTGGGGGCCCTGCTGGCGGCGCTGGTGCTGAAGGAACCCTTCGGTGCACGGCGCACAATGCTTGCAATCTGTCTCGCCACGGGGCTCGTATTGCTACAGGTCATGTAACCCGCAACCGAGGAGCCGCCCGTGGCCCAGACCCAGAAAACGTCCGAGCAAAGCTCGCGCCTCCTCATCGACGCTGGTCCGATCGGCGTCTGGATCGTGGTGTACAATCTGGCGCGCATGTTTGCCGGCGACCAGGCCATCTACATTGGCACAGGCGCCTACATGGTTGCTGCAACCATCGCCCTGGTGATGTCGATCCGGATCGAAAAACGCATTCCACCGATGCTGGTCTTCACCACGGTCATCGTGTTGTTCTTCGGGGCGCTGGGCATTTTCCTGCAGGATCCGATCTTCATCTACGCAAAGCCCACCATCATCAATCTCTTCCTGTCCTATCTGGTCCTGGTCAGCCTCGCGCTGGGTCACAATATCTGGAAGGTCTTCTTCGGGCATATCTTCGAACTGACCGACCGCGCCTGGACCCTTCTCGCCATCCGCTGGGCGCTCTGGTTCCAATTCCTCGCCGGCCTCAATGAAGTTATGTGGCGCCACATCACGGACAGTGTCGTGCCGCAAAGCGCGCGCTGGTTCGCCGGACTGGAACTGAGCGAGGCCTTCTGGTCGAATGCCAAGCTTGGCGTGATGGTATTGTCGGTCCTGTTCGCGGCATCACAGATGCCGCTGATCCTCAAGAATCAGCCGAAAACCCCTGCAGAACCCGAGGCCTGAAACCGACACTCCGTGTTCGGACATTTGTCATTCCCGCGTTATAAATCCGACCTAGGATGAATTCCCGAACAGCCGGGGGCGGTCATGGCGCAAGACAAACAAGACACCAAGGGTTTCCATCTTTCGGAGTCGCCCGGGCACCTGCTGCACCGGGCCCAGCAGTTTGCGGCCGAGCGCTTTGCCAAAGCCATGGCCGGAGCCAAGCTCACCCAGCGCCAATTTGCCGTCCTCCACGCGACCGCCGAGGAAGAAGGCCTGACCCAGACCCAGCTGGTCAAATCGACCGGGATTGATCGCTCCACACTCGCCGAGCTGGTCGCCCGCATGGTCAAGAACGGCCTGCTCGAACGCGAAAAGCTGCCGGACGATGCCCGCGCCAATGCAGTCAAGCTGACCAACGACGGACGGGCGCTGCTCGAGGCGGCGACGCTCGGCGCAATGGAGGCTGACAAGGCGATCCTGTCGGCTCTGCCGAAAAACAAGCGCGCGAGTTTCCTGGAGACCCTGCGCCGGATAGCGGAGACGCTTGAGAAGGGCGAGGAGGCAGCCAAGCAGGCCAAGATCAAGGTCAAAGAGAAAAAGAAGAAGGCCAAAAAGAAGGCCAAGGAAAAAGCCAAGGCCAAGGCCAAGAAAGCCGCCCGAAAGTCGAAGAAGGTTTCGGCTGACGCGACGCCGAAAACCGGCACCTAGTCCCGCAGCGCACGATCCAGAGCCGGATAGATGACCTGCCGCAGGGCATCCGGGGTCAGCGGGCCGGGCCAGCGTGCCAGAATCTCGCCATTTGCGATGACAAGGGTCTCAGGCGCGCCTCCTATGCCGAGGGCTCGCACAGACTGGTTGTTGTCATCCTGCATGACGCCCACAAACGGGTCTCCCAGCACATCAAGAAACTGGTTGGCAGCTTCCGGCGTATCCCGCCAGTTCAGCCCGTAGATCGTGATACCCTCGCTTCGCAAGGCCATCAGCACCGGGTGCTCGGCATGGCAAGGCGCGCACCAGCTGCCCCAGACATTGAGCAACCAGACACCGTTCACCAAAGCGGCATCGAAGTTTTCGCGCCCCTCCAGCGAGGTCATGGCGAGGGCCGGCATCGGGGTTGGCACCGGAGCGCTGCGATTATCCCACAGCCGCCAACCAAGCGCCGCGACCAGTCCGATCAACGCCAACCATGCGGCAATCCGGACCGACTGCATCAAGCTTCATCCCGTTCCAGCCGACGCAAGGCTTCACGGGCCTGCCGCCGCTCGATGAGAGCGTGAGCGACCAGTCCGGCCAGGGCCAGGACAGACGCGGCCCAAGTCGGCCAGACGAAGGCAGCATAGCCGCCCATTTCCAGAAACTCGCTCATGACACAGCCTCTTCTCGCGCCCGGGCCGCTTGCTCACGCTGGCGCTGCAAGGTGCGCACGCGCCGCCGGATCGCCTGGCTGCGCAGACGGTAGAGCACCAGCCAGCCGGCAAAGCAGGTATAGGCCAGGATCATGATCAGGAGCGGCCAGAGCTGGCTGGCATGAATGGTTGGTCCATCAAGGCGGATGATCGAGGCGGGCTGGTGAAGGCTCGACCACCAGTCGACCGAAAATTTCACGATGACCAGATTAACGATCCCCGCCATCGCCAGGACGGCACCGGTTCGCGCCGCCTGTTGGGCATCCTCGAGCGCCGCCCGCAGCGCCATATAGCCAAAATAGACCAGCAACAGCACGAGCACCGAGGTCATCCGTGCATCCCATTCCCACCAGGTGCCCCACATCGGCTTGCCCCAAAGCGAGCCGGTAAACAGGGCGAGCACGGTGAACACAGCCCCGATCGGCGCGATGATCTCGGCTGCCGTGTCGGCCAACGCGTGGCGCCAGACGAAATAGACAAAACTGGCCACCGCCAGCGCCGCATAGAGCGCCATTGCCATATAGGCCGCCGGCACATGCACATACATGATCCGGATCGTCTCGCCCTGCTGGTAGTCCGGCGGTGAGCCGAACAAGGCCAGCCAGACACCAACGGCCAGCAACAGCACAGACAGGAACCCGAGCACCGGGATCAGGGCCCGGGCGAGCTGGTCGAAGCGTTGCGGGTTGGAGAAGTAGGACAGCATGTCCGCTCACTTACTGTGCCGCTGCCCTGCGGGCAACTGCGACCGATTTTCCGTCAGCCCAACCGGCTTCGCAAGGCCGCAACAATCCCGAATGGTGCCAGCGCTGTCGTTCCGAGCGAGACGGCAATCGTCAGCAGCAGGTTGGCGAGCGCCCGCTCATCGCCTGCAAGGGCCGACCGACCCGCGCCGGCGGCGAAAATCAGGACCGGTACCATCATTGGCGTCGCGATCAGTGCGATCAACAAACCGCTGCGCCGGACACCCGCCGCCAGAGCACCGGCGAAGCCGGCGATCAGGGACAGGGCCGGAATGGCGGCCAGCAAGGCCAGGGCGCCCACGCAGGCAGGAAGCACCGGAACGCCATACATCATGGCGCCCAGCAGACCGATCACGGGCAGGGGCCACAGCGTGGCCAGGGCCTGCCCGAGGACCTTGGCCAGCACAAGCCATGGCAGCGACAGGCCACTCAACAGATAGAGCTCGGCGGTGCCGTCAGCATGGTCGTCGCCAAACAGGCGGTCGGCTGATTGCAGGACTGACAGCAAGGCCGCGAAACCCATAATGCCCGGTCCCACTGCAACCAGCAGGTCAGCGGCCGGACCGATGGCCAGCGGTGCCAGCGTGATCGCGCCGAGGAAAAAAGCAGCCGGTCCGGCCGGACCGCCGCCGCCCGCCCAGGCCAGTCCGGCTTCGCGCGAGAAAATGGCTCCAAAAGCGCTCATCGGTGCGCCCCGAGGTCGATTCGTTTGGCGCCCGGCCAATCCAGGGACTGATGCGTCGCTGCGATCACACTTCCGCCGCGTGAACGATGCCAGTCCACAAGCGCTGCCAGACGCGCACGTCCACCGCCATCGAGCGGACCGGCCGGCTCGTCGAGCAACCAGATCGGCCGGTTGGCCAGCGCAACCCTTACCAATGCACAACGGCGCTGTTGGCCCCGCGACAGGCGGCTGGCCGGTCGGTCGATCAGGCTCTCAATGGCCATCGCGCGCATCAAGGGCAGGATAGGATCGCGGCCCTGATCATTCATCTTCGCCCAGAAGCGCAAACTCTGTCTCGGCGTCTCGACAGGTTTGAGGCCGTCCGCATGACCCAACCACGCAACAAGCTCGGCAGCATTGTCAGCCTTTGGGCCCTCACCGAAGACAACACGCCCCGCATCAGGGCGGACGAATCCGGCGATCGCGCGCAGCAGGGTTGTCTTGCCGGTCCCGTTGGGCCCGCTCATCAGCACCGCCTCGCCCGGGGCCAGATCGAGGCTGAAATCGCGGACCAGCGTGATGTCGCCGCGGCTCAGCGACAGACCGGAAACCTGGAGCCTCTCAGGCTGCAGATCGGGCAGATCGGGGAATTTCGCGGTCATGGTCGGCATCACTTTGCATGTCGCCTGACAGCACCCCATCCGTCAACGCGCGCAACGCCGCATTGCAGCAAACCGAATGTCCGGCTAAAACCCGCCAAAACATGTGGCCGTAAACTGCGGCCGACCTCCCCACCGGGTATTTCACCCCTGACCCCATGAGGACGACCCATATGGCCTCTCTCGACAGTTTTTCCTGTAAACGCACCCTCACCGCAGCCGGTGAGACCTATGCCTATTATGACCTGAAGGTCGCCGAGGCGAACGGGTTGGCCGGGGTGTCCCGCCTGCCGGGCTCGCTGAAAGTGCTTCTGGAAAACCTGTTGCGCTTTGAAGACGGCAAGACCGTCACCAAGGCCGATATCGAGGCGATGGCCGAATGGCTGACGACCCGCAAGTCGACCCATGAGATTGCCTACCGCCCGGCCCGTGTGGTCATGCAAGACTTCACTGGCGTGCCCGCCGTGGTCGACCTCGCCGCCATGCGCGACGCCGCGACCAAGCTTGGCGCCGACCCTGACCGCATCAACCCGCAAGTCCCCGTCGACCTCGTGATCGACCATTCGGTCATGGTCGACAATTTCGGTCAGGCCAACAGCTTCGCCAAGAATGTCGAGCGCGAGTATGAGCGCAATGGCGAACGCTACAAGTTCCTCAAATGGGGCGCCAAGGCGTTTGACAATTTCCGCGTCGTCCCGCCGGGCACCGGCATCATCCACCAGGTCAATCTGGAAAACCTCGCCCAGGCCGTCTGGACCAAGGACGAAAACGGCGAAACCATCGCCTATCCGGACACCTGCGTCGGCACCGACAGCCACACCACCATGATCAACGGCCTCGCCGTTCTCGGTTGGGGTGTTGGTGGCATCGAGGCCGAAGCCGCCATGCTCGGCCAGCCTGTCTCCATGCTGATCCCGGAAGTCATCGGCTTTGAACTGACCGGCAAGCTGCCGGAAGGCGCCACGGCAACCGACCTGGTGCTGAAAGTCGTCGAAATGCTCCGCCAGAAAGGCGTGGTCGGCAAATTCGTGGAATTCTACGGCACCGGCCTTGATCACCTGTCGCTGGAAGATGAAGCCACAATCGCCAACATGGCGCCGGAATACGGCGCGACCTGCGGCTTCTTCCCGGTCGACAACGAGACGCTCGCCTATCTCAAGGCCACTGGCCGCGATGACAAGCGCGTCGCGCTCGTGGAAGCCTACTCCAAGGCACAAGGCATGTTCCGCCCGGAATACGACGCTGACCCGGTCTTCACCGATACGCTGCGCCTGGACATGTCGGAAGTCGTGCCAGCCGTCTCCGGTCCGAAACGCCCGCAGGACTGGATCGAGCTGTCCAATGCCTCCGCCGGCTTTGCCCGCATCATGGAAAGCGAATACGGCAAGGGCGACGAGCTGGACAAGTCGGCCCCGGTCGAGGGCGAGGACTATGCCTTCACCAACGGCAATGTGGCGATCGCGGCGATTACCTCATGCACCAATACGTCGAACCCGTCGGTCATGCTCGGCGCAGGTCTCCTCGCCCGCAACGCCGTGGCCAAGGGGCTGAAGACCAAGCCGTGGGTCAAGACCTCGCTGGCCCCGGGTTCGCAGGTCGTCACCGACTACCTGCTGCGCGCCGGCCTGAATGATGATCTCGACGCCCTCGGCTTCGACCTAGTTGGGTACGGCTGCACCACCTGTATCGGCAATTCCGGCCCGCTGCCGCCGGCGATCTCCAAGACCATCAACGAGAATGATCTCGTGGCGACGTCCGTTCTCTCGGGCAACCGCAATTTCGAAGGCCGGATCTCGCCGGACGTGCGCGCCAACTATCTGGCCTCACCGCCGCTGGTTGTCGCCTACGCTCTGGCCGGATCGATGAAGGTCAATCTGGTCACCGACCCGCTGGGCCAGGACCAGGACGGCAATGACGTCTATCTCAAGGACATCTGGCCGACCTCCGCCGAGATCGCCGAAGTCGTTCGCACCTCGGTGACCCCGGACATGTTCGCCAAACGCTATGCCAACGTGTTCAAGGGCGATGACGCCTGGGGCGGCATCGAAGTTTCCGGCGGGCTGACCTACGCCTGGGACCACACCTCGACCTATGTGCAGAACCCGCCTTACTTCGAAGGCATGACGATGGATCCGGAAAGCCCGGGCGATGTCGTCAATGCCAAGATCATGGGCCTGTTTGGCGACTCGATCACCACCGACCACATCTCGCCGGCCGGTTCGATCAAGGCCGACAGCCCGGCCGGTCGTTACCTGCAGGAACGCCAGGTGCCGGTGCTGGAGTTCAACTCCTACGGCTCGCGCCGGGGCAATCACGAAGTGATGATGCGCGGGACGTTCGCCAATATCCGCATCAAGAACAAGATGCTGGATGGCGTCGAGGGCGGTTACACGCTGAAGGACGGCAAGCAGGTCGACATCTTTGACGCCTGCATGGAACACCAGGCCAACGGTACGCCGCTGGTCGTGTTCGGCGGCAAGGAATACGGCACCGGGTCGTCGCGTGACTGGGCTGCCAAGGGCACCCGCCTGCTGGGCGTCAAAGCCGTGATCGCCGAGAGCTTCGAGCGTATCCACCGCTCCAACCTGATCGGAATGGGCGTGCTGCCGCTGCAGTTCGAAGACGGTGCCAGCTGGGAAGCGCTGGGTATGACCGGCGACGAAACCGTGACCATTCTGGGGATCGAGGCCCTTGAGCCGCGAGCCGTGATGACGGTGTCGATCACCTTCCCGGACGGTACCGTGAAAACGGCCCCGGCCCGCGCCCGGATCGATACCGAGAACGAGCTGGAATACTTCCGCCACGGCGGCATCCTGCACTACGTGCTGCGCAATCTCGCAGCGTCGTAAGACTGCGGCCATCAAGCTCCCGCCCGCGTCACGTCCATTTGATTGGATGATGCGGGCGGGCATGCTTATCTAAGCGCATGAAATGGCTGTCCGCCCTCTTCCTGTCCGTCCTCGGATGGGCCTGTCTCCCGGCTGCGCACGCAATTGACGAGCCCGGCACGGAGGACGAGCGCCCTGTCCTGGTCGAGCTTTTCACGAGCCAGGGATGTGGACTGTGCCCGGAAGCGAACCGCTATCTCGGTGAGCTCGACCAGCGCGACAATGTCTTCGTGCTCGCCTACGCAGTGTCCTATTGGGACATGTATGGCTGGACCGACACCTATGCCCGTCCGGAATACGTCCAGCGCCAACGCACCTATCTGCCCCGACTGGACGTTCCCCGGCTCTACACACCCCATTTCGTGGTCGATGGTGTGACCGATGCCCCCGGTTGGGAGCAGGATGCGGTCGCCAATGCCGTCGAGGCCCGCCTGACCGCGATGCCCGGAAGTCCGGTGATCACTGTGGCAGACGGCCCATTCGGATCATTTCGCGTCAGCCTCGACGGCGAAGCTCCCGAAGAGGAACTGGATGTCTGGCTCGTCGCCTACGCGCCCGGCTGGGCTTCCGTCTCAGTCCTGTCCGGCGAGAATGAGGGCCTAGACATGCTTCACTACAACATGGTGAAGAGTCTGACTTATTTGGGAAATTGGTCGGGCGGCCCGACCACCTTCACAGGTGAGAGCTTTCGGCGGTATGGCACCGTCGCCATCGTGCAAGGCGCCAATGGCGGCCCCGTATACGGGTATGCGCGTGTCGCACCCAGCAATGGTTCTGACCGCTAACGCGGTGCGCGCTTGGCGAGAATGCGTTGCAAGGTGCGGCGGTGCATGTTCAGGCGGCGGGCTGTTTCAGAGACATTGTGATCACACAGCTCAAACACACGCTGTATGTGCTCCCAGCGCACCCGATCAGCTGACATCGGATTCTCCGGCGGCTCCGGCTTGTCTTCCGGATGGGCCAGGAGAGCTTTGATGATGTCATCGGCGTCAGCCGGCTTGGACAGATAGTCGACGGCGCCCGCCTTCACGGCCGCAACCGCGGTGGCGATATTGCCATACCCTGTAAGCATCACAACGCGGCAATCCGCTCGCGAAGCATGCAGTGCCTTCACGACATCCAGGCCGTCACCATCCTGCAGGCGCAGGTCCAGCACCGCGAAAGCCGGCGGATTGGATCGCGCCACTTCCTTGGCTTCATCAACGCTTGCCACGGCAGACACAATGAAGCCGCGACCGGTCATGGCCCGGCCGAGCCGGGTGCGGAAAGGCGCGTCATCGTCCAGGATGAGAAGAGACTTGTCGTCGGGAAGTTCGTATTCGATCTCGCTCACGCGTCGGTCCTCGCAAAATCCGATGGTGATTCACTGTCTAGCCCACCGCGTGCTGCGCCTCCACCCGTTTACGCGGCCAGCGGATCGAGACGATGGCGCCGCCCGGTGCGGGCGCATTGTCGAAACGCACCACACCGCCGCTCTTCTCGATCATTGTCTTGGCGATGAAGACCCCGAGACCAAGCCCCCCCTGGCCGGGAGTTCCTGACCGGGTCGTGACATAGGGTTCGCCAATTTTTGACAGGATGTCGGACGAAAAACCCGGTCCGTCATCCATAACCCGCACATAGATGTTGGTCCGGTCCCACCGGCCTTCGACGACAACGCGGGAGACGGCGAAATCGACCGAGTTTTCAATGAAATTGCCGATCCCGTAGAGGAGTTCCGGGATCCGCCTCAAGACCGGTGGCTCGTCGTCGGTGCCCGCGCCCAGCTGGACATTCACGACAGGCCCGAGGCCCTGAAGTGGTGCGCTCGCCTCTTCCAGTGCGGCGAGCAGTTCGATGCGGTCATGGCGGGCATCGGAAGCTTCCTGCACTTCACCGAGGCGCTTCAGGATGTCGCGGCAACGACGGGCCTGGGTGACCAGAAGCTCCGCATCTTCTCCAAGCGGCGTGCCCGCCTCGATCTCGCGAAGCATTTCCTTGGCCGTCAACTGGATTGTGGCCAGTGGCGTGCCGAGCTCATGGGCCGCGGCCGCCGCCAGGGCACCGAGCGCTGACAACCTCTGTTCCCTGGACAATACGCTCTGGGTCGCTGCGAGCGCCGTCGCCATCCGCTTGCCCTCATGGCTGACCCGCCACGAGTAGACCGCGGTGAAAGCCACAGCGATGAAGATCGCCGCCCACAGGCCAAAGACGTACATGCCGGGAAGATCCAGCGTCTCTCCGTCATACCAGGGGAGCGGCATGCTCCACACCCACATGGCGCCAGTGCCTGTGAAAGCGATGGCCGCCACACCGCTGGACCACCTTGGCGGCAGGGCGGCAACGGCAATGATGATCGGCGCGGCCAGCATCACGACAAAGGGGTTTTGCAACCCACCTGTCAGCATCAGCAAGGCGCACATCTGCAGGACATCATAACCAAGCTGCCCGAACGCCTCCCAGTCACGGGCAAATTTCTGTGGCGGAACAGCCAGTGTGAGCCAGGTATTGACCAGGGCACTGAGCAGGATGATGCCCAGGCACAGGCCGACAGGCAGCTCGAAGCCGGCAAGAAAATGGACCGTCAGGATGGTTATTGTCTGACCACCGACCGCGAGCCAGCGCAGCATGACCAGCGTTCTCAGACGCAACCTGCCAAAAACGGGCGTCAGATGAGCGTTCGCGCCATACGGGTCCCAATCATTCTCAATCGTCATGGCAAACCTCCCGCAAGCGTGACCGCGTGCCGCGATGGACAGGCGACAGGCTTGGCCCTACCTTCGCAGCCGCAGCAAACCCATGTGTTTGGACTAACATGCTTCGTCCGCGCGCGGATAGATCGCGCCGGAGTTCCCAGGAGTGACAATGCCGCGCCCATTGCTCTGGCTTCTCATCGCCGCACCAACCGTGCTGCTGATCGCCTTTTTCACGCAGTTCCTGATGAATGACGACTCGCAACAGGTGCGACGTGGAGCTGTCCGCACGAGTGGCGAAGCACAGATTGGCGGGCCGTTTGAACTGGTTGACCAGACCGGCGCCACCGTCACCCAAGAGACCTATTCGGGCAAGCTCATGCTGATCTATTTCGGCTATACTTATTGCCCCGATGCCTGCCCGTTCTCGCTGCAGATCATGGCCGCCGCAATGGACCGGCTGACCGCCAGTGAACGCGCCCGCATCCAGCCGATCCTGATCAGTTTCGACCCCGAGCGCGACACCGTCGAGCAAATGGCCCGCTATGTCAGCTCCCCTGCCTTTCCGGAGGGCCTTGTCGGCCTGACCGGCACGGAAGAACAGATTTCAGCCGCCGCCCGGGCGTACCGCGTCGTCTATCAACGCGCCGAGGACGCTGGCAGCGGCGATTATCTGATGGACCATTCCTCCTTCATCTACCTGATGGATGCGGACGGCGTATTCGTGGACGTCTTCCCGCCGGGGGTTGATCCGGTCGATGTCGCGGCCCGCCTGCAAGACTTCCTTGAGGAAAACCCCGGATAGTCATCCGGAACAGCGCTGGCGCCTGACGCCAACGTGAGGAGAGCACATGCTTTACAGCGTTTATGAGTTCAATCGCATGGCGATGACGCCCTGGCGCGCCGCTGCCAACGCAACGCGCCAGATGATGCGCTCGCCGATGAATCCGATGGGAGACACCATGGCCGGCCGCACGATGGCGGCGGCTGCAGAGTTGTTCGAGTCCGTCACCCGGCGTTACGCCAAACCGGAGTGGATGATTGACCAGATCGAGATCAATGGCGCGCAGGTCGGCGTCAGCGAACAGACCATCTGGACCAAACCCTGGTGCTCGCTTCTCCATTTCGAGCGCGACCAGGACGCGCTGATCGCAGCACGCGGCGAAACTTCTGACAGGAAAGTCCTGTTTGTCGCGCCTATGTCCGGTCACTACGCGACGCTGCTGCGCGGCACTGTCGAGGCGTTTCTGCCGGACAGTGAAGTCTATATCACCGACTGGCATGACGCGCGCTCGGTGCCCGTCACCGAAGGCCGGTTCAATCTCGACGACTTCACGAGCTATATCCGCGAGATGATCACCCTTCTCGGGCCCGATCTGCATGTGGTGGCCGTATGTCAGCCCGGCCCGCCAACCCTCGCTGCGATTGCAATGATGGCCGAGGATGACGACCCGAACAGACCGGCCTCGATGACCTTCATGGGATCGCCGATCGACACCCGGCTGTCGCCGACTGTTCCCAACAAGCTGGCCGAAGAAAAGCCGTTCGACTGGTTTGCCAGCAATCTGATCCATACGGTCCCGGCTCCAAATCCGGGTGCTTTCCGCCGCGTCTACCCGGGCTTCCTTCAATTGGCCGGTTTCATGAACATGAATCTGGACCGGCATGTCGACGCGCACTGGAATTTCTATACCCATCTGGTCGACGGCGATGGCGACAGCGCCGAGAAGCACCGAGCCTTCTACGATGAATATCTCGCCGTCATGGATCTGTCCGAAGAGTTCTACCTGCAAACGATCACCGACGTGTTCCAGGAGCACAAGCTGGCACGCGGGCAACAGACCCATGGTGACCGGATTGTCGACCCGTCAGCCATCAAGGACATCGCCCTGCTAACGGTCGAGGGTGAGAATGACGACATTTCCGGTATCGGGCAGACCCAGGCCGCCCACACCCTGTGTGGCAATCTGCCCGAAGCGCTCCAACAGGACTGGGTCCAGCCCTCGGTCGGCCATTACGGCGTCTTCAACGGACGCCGTTTCCGCGAGGAGATCGCGCCCCGGATGAAGACGTTCATGGATGAGACCGGCAAGGCAGCACTCGAAATCCGCTAGCTTCCCTTACCCACCCTGACAACAAAAAAGGCGCCGCCCGGGATGGGCGGCGCCTTTCTGTTTGTGCTGCGCGCCGGATCAGGGCGCTTCGGAAGTGATGGTCAATCCGAGTGAGTTGTAGTCGAACGCACCAGCTTCGATATCGACCAGCATGTCACCAATGCTCAGTGGTGCAGGCGGGGTCATGTCGACCGTCAGGCTCCCACCCTGGTTGATGAAGTTGGTCAGGGCTGTCGACAGTTGAGCCAGAACAGGGCGAGGAACTTCCGGCGGGGCTGCCATCAAGCTCATACCGAGCATCGCCCCGGCCTGGACACGCAGCTCTTCCTTGCTGACGCCCTGGGTCGCAGCCCCGGCTTCCAGTGCCCGGTCGAGGATCGACAGGTCAACCAGTCGCATCGAGATATTGTTGATGAGCAGCGGAGCCATCATCTGCGCCATCGCGTCCAGCTGCGCATCCTCATCGGACTCGTCGAGGGCTCCCAGCGTTGCCATAGTATCCGGCAAGCTCTCCAAGTATGCATCATAGCCGGAGACATCCTGGCCCATTTCGATGCGCAGGCCGTCCGTCAACTCGATATAATTGTCGCCGGTCGTGTAAGCGCGGCCGGTGTCCTCATCATAAATCGAGTTCGTCGCCATGCGCAGTTCGAGCTGCTCATAGCCGAGCATGCCAAGACCCATCGCCAGCTGTGCGCCAGCCGGCTTCGACGGATCGGGAATCAACATCGCCGATCCAAGCTCCGCCGTGCTGGTGATGCGCGAACCATAACGCTCCATCGCCGCCGTGAAGTGGTCCATCGAGAAGTGAACACCCGACGCTTCGACAAGAATGTCCCGAATGGCAAAACTGTCATAGACGTCAAGCGGCGACAGGAATGCACTCTGGTAATAGGCCTGCGCGATGGAACTGTCATCGGCTCCGGCCGCGGCGGCGTCCATCATGTCGGCATAGGCCTCTGTCTGGAAACCAACCAGAGAAACCTCGCCCATGTTCACCGTAATTTCGTCGCCACTTTCATCGACGCCGGAGAACCCGAAGCCCAGCATGGCCATGCGGCCAAGTTCGACGCGGGTGTAGTTCTCGATCACCAGGCGGGCCAGGCCGAATTCGAACGGGCCCGATTCATCGGCGCCGGCTCCTGTCAGCCCATCGATGCTGAAGCCCTCGAACTCATAGGTATTCCACGCCGGCTCATAGTCTTCATCGGTCTCACCGGCGACAGCCCGGCCAAAGTCTGTTGTCAGCGCGTCATTGGGGCCCTCCAGACTGATCCGGTCCAGGCGCACGACGGTCCCGTCCTCGTCATCGGTTCCTGAAATGCCTTCCAGAGCCAAGGCGTCAAACAGGACTTCACCATTGGAATCGAGGCGAAGCGACTCGAAGACCATGCGGTCAGCATGAACTTCATCGCTTGAGTCGAGATCATCGTCGTTGAAATCGGAGAACGTCACATCATTGAGCGTGTAGCGGCCATTGCGGTAGTCGGCGCTCTCGAAACTGATGGACTCATGTGAGCCATCGAGGCCCATCCGGGCCATGGCGGCTTCCGCTGCGGCACGGCTTTGCGCCTCCACGCTGCCAGCCGGCAACATGTAGACAGCGACACTCGCAGCAGCTGCGGCGGTAAGTAGATTGTATCTCATTATGACCCCCTTTTGGATCGGTGTTTTCAATTCCCTCAACGGAGAGTTTAACACCGCAATTGCGACACGTCGCTGAAACCTGCCGCTGTTTTGGGGGGATTCCGTGTCAGTCGCGTCCCCCCAGACCCGACAGGAACGCGCCGATCGGGTCCTCTGGCTCGCTTTCCGGTTCCGGTGCGACGGGGATTGAAGTGGTCGCGCCGTCGGATCCGTCGCGGGGGAGTTGCGCGATCCGGGCTGCGACCGGGTCGACCCTAGCCTGAAGTCCGCTTCGGGGCGCAGTGGACAGATAGGCCTGGAACACCCGGGCCGGTGGTCCGCCACCGGTCGCCCGATCAGTTGGCGAGTTATCGTCGTTTCCGGTCCAGACAACGGTCACCAATTGTCCATCGAACCCGGCGAACCAGGCATCTCGAAAATCGTTCGTGGTGCCGGTCTTGCCTCCGACTGTCAGGCCGGAGACCGCCGCGCGGCGCCCTGTGCCCTGCCGCACATTGCTGACCAACAGCTCGCGCATCCGTGCGCCGGTCCGTGCGTCCAGCACAAGATCCGCCTGGCCGGCAGGCGCCGCGAACACCAGCTCGCCCGAGGACGTTTCAATCCGGTCGATGCCGTAGGCTTGAGCCCGGACACCACCATTGGCGAACGGCGTATAAGCCGAGGCAAGCTCGATGGGCGTGACCTCAAACACCCCCAAGGCCAATGACCGGTCAACACGCATCGGGCTTTCGATCCCCAGTCGGCGCGCCAGGCGGGCAACATGGCCACGACCGGTCTCTTCGGCGATCTGTACGGCGATAGAGTTGGAAGACCGGGTGAAGCCCTCACGCAGGCTCATTTCCCCGCGATATTCGTCATTATAATTCTGCGGCGCCCAGTCCCCGATACGTACTGGCGCGTCATTGCGTCGGTCGTCCGGAGACAGGCCGGCTTCAAATGCCGAGGCATAGACGAAGGGCTTGAACGCCGAGCCAGGTTGGCGCTGAGCCAGAACCGCACGATTGAACTGCGAGCGCGCGTAGGACCGTCCACCAACCATGGCCCGTACCGCGCCGTCATACGCAAGCGACACGAGAGCCCCTTCACCGGCCCCGGAGGCAAGTTCGGGATTATCGAGAATTTGGCTGATGGCAGCTTCCGCGGCGCGCTGGGCGTCGACATCAAGGGTCGTGTGAACCACGAGGTCGCCGTGATCCAGACCGGCGATCCCGCGAACCTGTTCGGCGGCCCAATCGATGAAATACTGCGCGCCCTGGCTGGAGGCACCGCGCGACACGCGAATTGGTGTACGGGCGGCCTCGATCCGCTCGGCCTCGGTAATTCGGCCGGTTTGCGCCATCAGGTCCAGAACCACCGTCGCTCGGGCTGCGGCACGCTGGGCATCATTGACCGGACTATAGCGGGACGGGGCCTTCAGCAATCCGGCCAGCAGCGCCGCCTCTCCCAGTCCCAGATCGCTCGCCGACCGCGAGAAATACCGCAACGATGCCGCTTCAACCCCGTAGGCACCTCCACCAAAATAGACCCGGTTTAGATAGAGTTCGAGGATCTCATCCTTGCTGAACTGGCTCTCCAGCCAGAAGGCCAGCATCATCTCCTGCACTTTTCGGCGCAAGGTTCGCTCCGGTGAGAGGAACAGGTTCTTGGCGAGCTGCTGGGTCAGCGTGGACCCGCCCTGGACCACCCGGCCGGCGCGCAGATTGGCCACCATGGCACGCCCGAGACCGATCACGTCGATACCCGGATGACTGTAGAATCGTCGATCCTCGACCGCGAGCACAGCATCAACCAGATAGGACGGCAGATTGTCGATTGTGACCTCATGGCCATGCGCTGAACCCCGGCGGGCGATCAGGGCGCCATCCTGGTCCAGGAAGGTGATTGTCGCTGTGCGCTCGATCGCCTGGAGCCCGCTGGTATCAGGCAGGTCGCGGGCGATCGACACAAGCCAACCGGCAACGACCAGAGAGCCGATGATGAACAGGCAGGCAAGCGTCCGAAACCAGGGGAAGCCGCTGGCAGCCGGCTTGCGCCGCTTGGCTCGCCGCCCTCGGTGCGACGGTGCCGCCGAACGGGCGCGCTGCGCCGCCTGTGATTTTTCGGGCCGGCGGGCCATGCTCGATCCTTGTCGCAAAACCGGGGAGTCCATCTGCGCCTGGCAGGGTTAATTCCCCATGAAGGCACGCCCCTAAAGGCTTGCGCTTGGACAAGCCTGACTGCACGATATGGCCGAAGAGGGGCCCCATCATGTCAGTCAAGCGTTCACTTCTTGTCCTTGCCGTGCTTCTGGGCGCGGCCAGTCTTTCAGGCTGCATCGCGATCTATGAAGGCACCGACTCGGTCTGCCCGCACGGCGACCCCAATGCCGACAACTGGCCCTATTGCGGAGGCGCGCCTCCCGGCGGTGCGCAGCCCTACGAGGACTGATCCTCGCCGGAACCTGTCGAGGCCTTCGCATCCGGCGGGGCAAATCCGATAAGGATTGTCCCGGGTTGAGCAGGAGGCTCGCGCCCGGTCCCCAACAAATGGAATGTCCCATTTGGCAATCGGGCGATCACGAGATCGGGTCCATCCCCGACTTCTTCCAGATAGGTTGCGAGCGGATAGGTCTCCGACAATTTGGTATTGCGGAAGCGCCAGCCCTGCCACCAGTCACGCGCGAGACTGTCATAGCCGCGCCCCCGCCGGATCAATGTCCGGCCTCGCGCGGTATAGGCAATGGCGCGGGGATCGTCCTCGACCTTGTCGGCATCGACAGGGCCATCAAAACCGGACAACTGAAAGACCCGGCTTCGACCCAGCTCCGGTCCGTACTCGATACAGACCAGCGCATTGTAGGCATCATTGGGCGACGCAGCGAGCAGCGCCGAAAACCGGGCGATTTCCAACTGCCAGTCGGCGGCCTCGGACAAGACTTCGCCGTAATGGATTTCGTGGCCCGCCAGACGCGCAGCCCGAAGGCGGCGCCAGCTGGTGTCGGCGATTGTAACGGGTATTTCGGCTTTTTTCAGGGCATCCGCAAACCCGAGACTCCACGGGTTCGCGCCAACAATCAGCAACCGCTCCGGCCCGCTCTGCGACAGCCCCAGCAATCGCGCCAGCGGGGCGACAGCAAAACCACAGCCAAACACGCTGATGAAAATTGTGGCGAAGACCAACGGCGCAAGGATCGCGGCATCGTCGCGCCCGACCTCGATCAGGCTTGCCGCAAGATGCCCGGCGGCAGCCGCCGCAACGACCCCGCGCGGTCCGACGATGCCGACAAATGCCGTCTCCTTCAGGTTTAACCCTGAACCCATTGTCGCCAGGGCTACGGTGACAGGCCTGACCAGCAGGATGAACACACCCACGAACGCCAGATGCCATCCGTTCAGGGCAAGCAGGTCAGACGGAGCAAGATCAGCTGCCAGGACCACGAAGACGCTGGCCACGAGGATCGATGCGATCCCTTCCTTGAACCGGCGCATTTCCTCGATCGACGCGAGGCGGGAATTGGCAACAACGAGACCAAACAGGGTGACCGCAACCAGGCCTGTTTCGTTGGCGAGGGCGTCTGCGACGGAAAAACATACGAGGACCGCCGCCAATACCAATGGCGCCTTCATCGGCTCGGGTACCCAGCCTCTCCGGAACGCACGCGAAAGCCCGGCTCCGAACCCGAATCCCAGAACGCCGCCGATTACCGCACCCAGCGCCAGAGCCATACCGGCCTGCACCCAGTCCTGGCCAAGGGCCGTCTGACGGATCGCTTCGAACACCAGGACAGCCGAGAGCGCTCCGATCGGGTCGTTGACGATGCCTTCCCATTTGAGCACCGAAGCGATGCGGGACGGCAGCTTGGCCTGACGCAGGAGCGGCAGGACCACCGTGGGACCGGTCGTGGTCAGCAGGGCGCCAATCATGGCGGACATGTCCCAGGCAAGGCCGGCCACATAATGCAGTGCCAGGACGGCGCCGGCCCAACCGAGAGGAAAACCGAGCAGGACCATCCGCCGGACCGGGCCTGACGCGTCACGCAGTTCGCGGAAATTGAGGGTGATGCCACCCTCGAACAGGATGACGGCCACGGCCAATGCGATCATCGGGCGAAGATAGTCCCCGAAGGCCGCTGTCGGATGCACGAGGGGAGCGCCAGCAACAACGGACCATATCGGACCGAGAATGAGGCCCGCCCCCATCATGAGAACAATCGACGGCCAGCGCAGGCGCCAAGCCAACCACTGGGCGGCAACACCTGAACCGGCGATGAGTGCGATGGTCAGGGTGAGGTCAGGTCCGGTGTCTATCATGGGGTGGTGTTAGCGCGTTTCGTTCTGCTCGTCGCCCCGCAGGCGACATGGCCTGGGAGGCTCCAATGGACGCATATCCGCCCGAAGCCCAACTGATCATCGTTTCCTTTTTGACCGCGGTCGGCATAGCCGGTCCACTTGCCCTTTTGGGCCCACCCAATTTCTTCGCGGCGGCGCGCTGGGTGGCCGCGTTGGTCGTTCGGCGAAGACTCACCACATTGACGATCGGCAGCCTGATCGGCGGTGGCGGCTTTTTGGGAAGCAGCGCATTTGGACAGCTCGCGGGAACCGGTATCTGATTTGCCGCGAGGCCGCTGATCGGCATCAACCAAAACGTGCGATAATAATTTATTCATGACGAATTATGGTTTCCACAGATTCAGGTAACTATTCCTGCGGATTGTTTAGACAGGCACAACACTGTCTGCAGGATTGGATACCTCAATGGCGGAATGCGCGCTTGACCACCAGGCCTCCACACCGGAGCGGCGTTCGACTCACCGGATTGCCTTGCGTCTGCCCGGCACCTTTGGAACGCATTCAACTTCGGCTACCGCTTGCCTGATCCTGGACATCGCGCCGGGCGGAATGCGGGCTGCAGCCTCACACCCGCCCGAGTCCGGCGCCCTGGTTTCGCTCAGCGTACCGGCGCTCGGCACCTTCCAGGGCACTACTGTCTGGTCGAATGACGGCCAGTTCGCGGTTCAATTTGTCGGACGCAGCCAGCCTCGCGAACTGGCCAAGACGCTCGCAATGCGGAGTGCGCGGGCCCGACTTGCAGTGGCAGGCGGCGTCACCGCAGACGAAGCCGAGGCCGTCGTCCGCTGCGAGGACGGAACAGTCATCGCCGCCCGTCTGATCCGGATGTCGGTGGACGGAGCCTGTTTCGAGACCGAACGGGCACCTCTCGACGGTGAATCGATCGAAATCGGCGACATGCCCTGTACGGTTATCAAGTCAAAAGGCGGCCAGTTCGCCGTTCGATTCCTGTTACAGGGCCCGTCCGAAGGTACGGCCTAGTCCTGTTCGGCGTGAATAAGTTCAAAGCCGATCGACCGCCCGCCATAATCACCGTTTTCATACAGGTCGGCCTGATCGTTGAACCAGGCCACCAAATGGGCATGTAGCCGGTCATAGACATCCCGCAAGGGCGCCTCTCCGAGGGGCAGATCCAGGTCGAACACCGGACCATTGGCAATTGCCATTTCGACATGCTGGCCCTTTTTTGCGCAGGTCAGCACAAGTCGCGTCCAGTCGCCGGTGCGGGACACCTTCACCGCCAGGCCGAACGCGATTGCGCCGAGCGGCAGGAAGCCTGTTCCGGACACCGAGAATGCACCTGACCTGTACGGCCGGGGAGACCATGCGCCCTGCGGCGGGACGAGATGAACGCAAACCTCGCCCTTGGCACCGAGAAAACGACAAAAGCCCGTCGAAATATTCTCGGCAACCGAACGGATCACCGCATAATTGTCGAGCGAGCAACCACCATACCGCTCGGCCGCATCAGCCAGATCATCAAATCGGGTCCTGTCGCTCATTTGTCACTCCCGTGTGCCATCGGCTCAGGCTAGTGTGCTTGCACTGGAAACGGGAGAGGGCTTTGCGACAAATCTTTATGAGCATTGGAGTTCTGGTAGGGCTGGCGGCCTGTTCGGCGACCGACGATGCTGCCACGCCGTATGCCTGGACAACGCTCGACGGTGAAGCCCCACTTGTGATCGCCCACCGGGGCGCCAGTGGTGACCGTCCGGAACACACGATCGAAGCCTATACGCTCGCCCTCGAACAGGGGGCCAATGTTATAGAGCCCGACTTGGTGATGACGTCGGATGGTGTCCTTGTGGTGCGGCATGACCACTACCTGTCGACCACCACCAATGTCGCCGATCACCCGGAGTTTGCCGATCGTCGGCGTCGTCAGGGCGAACGGACCGATTGGTGGGTCGAGGACTTCACCCTGGCCGAGATCCGCACGCTGAGAGCCCGCCAGCCCTGGCCCCAGCGCGACCAGGCCCATAATGACCGTTATCTGGTTCCGACCTTCGAGGAAGTCCTCGACCTGGCGGCCGAGCACGGTTCTAGGACCGAGCCCGAGATCAAGGCACCAGGCCACTTCACCTCCATCGGCCTGGACCCCTTGCCCGAGCTTGTCAGAATTCTGCGCGAGCGTGGCCTCGACACGGTTGATGCAACCACAGCCATCCAATGTTTCGAGCCGGATTTTCTCGCCCGACTGAACACCGAGGTTGAGACGCCGTTATTGATGCTGGTTTTCCCGATGGTCGAGCTTGATCCGGATGCCGATCCGCTGACGCCGACCGTTTCCTTGGCGGATGCTGCAACCTTCGCGGACGGTGTCGGCCCAGCCAAGTCGCTCGTCATTACCGAAGACGGGCTGGACACCGGTTTTGTCGCCGCCGCCCACGCCCTGGGCCTGACCGTCCACCCGTGGACGTTCCGCGACGACGTCCCGCTGGCCGAGAATGTCGATATCGAAACCGAATTGCGCCGCGTCTACGAACTGGGCGTCGACGGTGTGTTCACCGATTTCCCGGCGACCGCCGTGCGTGTCCGCTCTGAGCTTGGTGACAGATAGGATCGGGCAAAGAAAACGGCGCGGGGCTGGTGCCCTGCGCCGCTTTCCAGATCTTGCGATCCCTGAACTCCTTAGTCCGCGAGCTGCAGATCCACCGCCTTCGGACCCTTGCCGCGACGATCCGGCTCGGTTTCGAAGGAGACTTTCTGACCATCGCTCAGACCCGGCAGGCCAGAAGCCTGGACGGCGGAAATGTGCACGAAGACGTCATCGCCGCCCTCGTCTGGTGTGATGAAGCCAAAGCCCTTGCTCTGGTTGAAGAATTTAACGACACCTGTAGACATTGGGAACCTTCCCGGTATGCATGCCCCGCGTCCGGGCATAAATTAAGTGCAGTGCCAGCGTCCTGACACCAGATATTACGGACGTAGAAAGTCGGGGAAGGCTGAAGTCTATGGGCCCGGTCACCGTTCGCCATGATGATCATGGCTTGAGCACCGGGTAGGCGATCAGTATTCCGTCCGGCCAGTTCGGCCGCCCGTCCGAGCCGTTATGCGCACGAAATCGCGCTCAAGGCAACTGAAACTCCTATGGCCCTGCGTGCTCTTGGCGCCATAATCCGCGGATGGAACGGGCGTCATGATCGGTGACTGCCTAGCCCCGGAAACCGGCCGGACCCCGCCACTCGCAGGGCCCCGTTATGGAGATCGAAAATGACCCGACGTGGATTTCTGGAACGCTCCCGACGCAATCGACGCAAGCAAGCCGAGTCCGGCCGGTCCTTTGACCCGGCCGCCATGATCCGGCTGGCTTTCTTTGGCGTCGCCATCCTGGTCGCCGGGGCCGTTTATGTCGGCTTCTGGCGACAGGGCGAAACGATCTATGACGGCCCCTGGGGGCTGATGCAGCGGCTAATCACCCCGGTCTTTCTGGGTGCGAACGCGCTCGAGATCATCGTGCTTTTATTGGTCAGCCTGGTCGCCTGGCGGATTTGGCGCCGGCTGTAGCCGGTCGCAGTTCGTTCGCCCGCCGAAAGCCTGCGTCCGTGGGCGGGCGCCGCGGCCATCAGCAAACGAGACGCCCGCATCAATCGTCGCCCCCTCGGGCCGCATAATTTCACCAGCATGACCTGTCGATCCGGTTGAACAATCCAATTGGGTTAAGCCAGAATCATTTTTTGAACACTTTGATGCCAAATCGACATGACGCCATGACATCCTCACTAGCCACGGCGCGGTCGCAGGTTTAAGGCCTCCTTCTTCGGCACGGACTCCAGCAAACGGCAAACTGAAAGGTCGAGAATTATGGGCGTTAAGATCGCGGTATTCGGTGCTACGGGCGCCGTCGGCAAAGAGATGCTCACAATTTTGGCCGAGCGCCTGTTTCCGGCCGATGAAGTTCACGCACTGGCGAGCCGGAAATCCATGGGCGTCGAGCTCTCCTATGGCGACAGGACTCTGCGCTGCAAGAACGCCGAGACCTTCGATTTTTCCAGCGTTGACCTGGTGCTGATGTCGGCCGGTGGTGATGTGTCCAAGGAGTGGGCGCCGAAAATCACCAAAGCTGGCGCTATTGTTATCGACAACTCATCGGCCTGGCGCATGGATCCCGACGTTCCGCTCGTCGTGCCTGAAGTCAATCTGGATGCGCTCGACGGCGTAAAAGCCAAGGGCATCATCGCCAACCCGAACTGTTCGACAATCCAGCTCGTGGTCGCACTCAAGCCGATTCACGAGCGCGCCGGGATCAAGCGGGTCAACTGCGCCACCTACCAGTCCGTGTCTGGCGGTGGCCAGGCCGCGATGGATGAATTGTGGACCCAGACCAAGGGCATCTACGTCAACGATCCGATCGAGCCCCAGACATTCACCAAGCAGATCGCTTTCAACGTCATCCCCCATATCGACGTCTTCATGGAAGACGGCTCCACCAAGGAAGAGTGGAAGATGATGGTGGAGACCAAGAAGATTCTCGACACCAGGATCAAGCTGTTCGCGACATGCGCGCGGGTGCCGGTTTTTGTCGGCCATTCGATCGCCGCCCACCTCGAACTTGAAGCGCCGATGTCGTCGGGCGAGGCGCGCGACCTGCTGCGCGAAAGCCCGGGCCTGATGGTCATCGACAAGCGTGAGGACGAGGGATACATCACGCCGGTCGAATGTGTAGGCGAATTCGCCACATTCGTCTCCCGCGTCCGCGAAGACCCAACGGTCGAGAATGGTCTCGCGCTGTGGATCGTCTCTGACAATTTGCGCAAGGGAGCCGCCCTGAACGCCGTACAGATCGCGGAAGGCCTGCTCAACAAAGGCCTGCTGGGCAAGACCGCCTGACCTGACGGACGCCGCAAGACTGCCATGCACAAGAAGCGGGTCGCCATCGACAGGGGGACTCCCTATGTGCGATGCAAGTCAGCGCCGCAGGAGTCCGCATGTCCACCGATACCTCGACTGATATGCGGCGCGCTCTTGCGGCCGGGCTGTCCGGCTATCTGATCTGGGGCGTCGCCCCGCTTTTCTTCCAGACTCTCGATTTCGCCGGGGCGGTTGAGATCATCCTTCACCGCATTGTCTGGGCCGTGCCCTTGCTGGCGGGCTCGCTCGCCCTGTCCGGGCGGTTGCGCGCCTCGCTTGGCGTTCTGGCCGACCGCCGAACCCTGCTGACCCTGCTGGCGACATCGGCCCTGATCTCGGTCAACTGGTGGGGGTTCATTTTCGCGGTCAATACCGGGCACGTCCTGCAGGCCTCATTGGGCTATTACATCAATCCGCTCATGAGCGTTGCGGTCGGCGTCATTATCCTGCGCGAACCGCTTGGCCCCTGGCGCATAGCTGCCATAGCCTTGGCGGCATTAGGGGTCGCCAACCAGATCATCACGGTGGGCGAAGTCCCCTGGCTGTCGCTGATGCTGGCCACGACATTCACGGCCTATGGGTATCTGCGGAAAGTCGCGGCGGTCGACGGTCGGGCGGGATTGTTGTGGGAAACGCTTTTCCTCCTGCCCTTCGCGGTGATCGGACTCGTCTGGTTGCAGGTCAGCGGCGCGGGACACTTCACCGAAAACGCTGCCCAAGCAGGGCTGCTCATGGCAGCGGGTCTGGTCACGGTCGTGCCCCTGCTGCTGTACACAATCGGTGTCCGGGGCCTGCGCCTTTCGACAATGGGACTGTTGCAGTTCACCGCGCCGACCATCCAGTTCACAATCGGCATCCTGACCGGTGAGACCTTTGAAACGGGCCACCTGATCACTTTCGCGTTCATTTGGGCCGGGGTCGCCTGTTTTACCTGGAGCCAGCTACGTCGCGAACGCAAGCTGGCGGCGCCGGTCGACTAACCTGGCCTTGCCGATGACCACCCTTGACCGAATTGGTTGACTGGCCTTTGCTGGGAACCGACAAGCGATTGATCTCCAATGGTTTCCAGACCGGTGCCGAGGGTTTTCCATGACTGATTTTCCAGCGCCCTGTCGAATTGCGACGAATGGCATCGAGCTGTCCGTTCACCTCGCCGGCCCCGAGGGCGGGCGACCGCTGCTGCTGGTCCATGGCTGGCCTGAACTGGCCTACTCGTGGAAGAACCAGATCAATGTCCTGGCGGAGGCCGGATACCGGGTGATCGCGCCCGATCTGCGCGGCTTTGGCGGTTCGGACTGCCCGGAAGGCCCCGACGCCTACAATATCGACACACTGATTGCCGACCTGACAGGCCTGCTGGATGCACTGGGCCACGAGAAAGCGGTCTGGATCGGTCACGACTGGGGCGGCATCATCACCTGGCACGCGGCCATGCTGGCCGCAGATCGCTTTGACGGCGTTATCGGCGTCAACACTCCGCACCTGCCCCGCGGAGCCCAACCTCCAACCGAAGCCTTTCATGATATCGGCGGTGACAACCACTACATCTTGCAATTCCAGGAACCGGGCCGGGCGGAAAAGTGCTTTGATGGCAAGGAGGACGCTTTCTTTGCATTCATCTTCGGAGCACCACCAAAAGTCGGAAAGCTGGAAGATTACTATCCCGAAATCACGCACATTCCAGCGCAGTTCGAAGCCTTTCAGGGCCGGGCGGAGAAACGGATCGTCGTCGGGCCGGATGACCGGGCCGTCTACGCTGATGCCTACCGCAAGACCGGCTTTGGCCCTGGCATCAATCTCTATCGGAATTTCGACGCCAACTGGCGACGCATGGGAGGCGTCGATCATCGCATCGCGCTGCCATGCCTGATGATATCGGCTGAGCTGGACTTCATGCTTCCGCCAAAGCTGGCGGGCTGGATGCCGGCCTTGTGCAAGGATGTCGAGTTTGCCGTCCTCGACGCGTGCGGCCACTGGACCATGTGGGAACAGCCCGAGGCCTTGAACGGCTACATGCTGGATTGGCTGGAAAGGCGCTTTCCGGCCTGACACCCGCCAGGCACGATTTCGCTGGTGCGCTGTCGGCTGCCTCGGCTAGGATTCGGCGGGGCGTCTGAGGGGGGCGGAATGGGCAATTCGGGCTGGGTGATCCACAGTTCGCTGAAAGTGGCTGAACTCGATTTCGGCTCCGATACCACCATGCTGAACCTGCGACACGCCATTGCGGAGTTGCCAGGCATGCCGGGCTGGGGCCGCGATTTCGACATATTGCTGGTCATCAGCGACGAGGCCTCGCTGGACACCTTCACCATGGATTCCATGAAGACGCACCAGGCCTTCATGCGCGCCTGGAATGAGCGCTATCGACAAGGGCATTCGCCAAAAACCGCGCTGGTCTGCGCCAGTGACCTCAAACGCATCATTCCTGAATTATGGTCAGCCATGACAGGTGAAAACTGGAAGACCCAGATCGGTGTATTCACAAACAGGACCGAGGCATTGGACTGGCTGGACCGATCGGGCGAGTGAAGCAGCTGGTCGATCGGTGTCGTCAGAGACAGCCATAAACCGCATCGATGATCCGCACGGGTCGCGGATCACCCGCAAGGTGGTGATGCTGGCGGTTCATGACATAGGCGCCCGTCAGACCACGCACCGGATCAGCAAAGGCACACGACCCACCCCATCCGGAATGCCCGACCGTCTCGGGGGTCGGGCCATAAAAGCCCGGTTTGACATTGCGCATGACGCCGGCTCCCCAGGACAGGTCGAAAGGCAGGACCTTGTCCGGCCCGCTGACGCGCTCCTTGACCAGCGCAGCCAGAGTATCCTCCGAGAAAAAGCGCTTGCCTTCCAGTCGACCAGCGTCGGCATAGGGCGTCATCAGACGCGCCAGTGCAGGCGCTGTAGCGTGGGCATTGGCGGCGGGGAACTCGGCCTTGCGCCATTCCGTGGCGCCCCTTCGGCCCGGCGAGGACCAGGGCTTCAGGAAGGCCAGCTCACGCGGCAGGGTCCGCTCACCCAGATCCGGGACCTGACGCGGCATGGCGTGTTCCGCGGTCCGGCCATGCTCGCTCTCGGGCAGGCCGACGTGGAAATCGATCTTGCGGGGGCCGCAGACCTCCTCGCGCAGGATGGCGCCGATTGACCGGCCATCGGTGCGGCGAGCGAGGGCATCGGCGATGAATCCGAAAGTCACCGGATGGTAGCCTGACCCGGTCCCCAGCGGCCACAAGGGCGCCTGCCGGGCCAGACGTTCCTCGATCAACCCGGCATCGAACCAGTCACCGGCATCCATTTCCTCGGCAATGCCTGACAGACCAGCCTGGTGCGACAAGGCCTCCGCCACCGTCACGGAAGATTTGCCGCCGGCGGCAAATTCCGGCCAGAAATCAGCGACCGGCGCGTCATAGGACAGGAGTCCGCGATCGACGAGACGCGCGAGTACCAAGGCTGCGATTGCTTTTCCGGTGGAATAGACGGGAACCAGCGTATCGGTCTGCCACTCGCGTGATTTCTTGCGGTCTGCCCAACCGGCATGAATATCAACGACCGTCTCACCATCCAGGGTCAGCGCGAACCCCGCGCCGATCTCGTCATGATCGGTCCAATTGGCGAGAAAGGCTTCAGCAACCGGTTCGAAACCGGTTGCGACATGGCCGTGAAGGGCTGGCAGTGTGTCGGTGTTCATGTCGCACTGGCTAACGCGTGCCGCGATAGCGATCAAGCGAACTGGACGGCCTCGGCCTGCAAAGTCAGGAGCGGCGTCGAAAGAACCTCCAAGGCCGCCACCAGGGGCAGTTCCGGAGCGCGCCACTCATTGGCCCGCATCACGAGGCTTACCGTCGCCGCGACCGCGTGCTCCAGCGCCTGCCGGGCGCTGTCTCCCGCCATCAGCCGACCTGCGAAGGCCGCGGTCAGCACGTCGCCCGTGCCGTTGGGTGCTTTCGGGACTCTCTCGTGTGTAACCAGCCAGGCTTCAGAACTGTCGACATACAGGACACCAATCTGCCCGTGCCGGGGCAGGGACGAGACCAGGACCGGCCTGTCCATGGCGCGCGCCGCACGGACAATCGACGCCAAGTCAGTCAACGGTCGACCGGTGATATGGCCGAGTTCGAACAGGTTGGGTGTGACCAGATCGGCGCGACTGACCAGCTGGTCCTTGATCGCCGCGGCGATGGCAGGGGCTACATACAGGCCGCCCGGCGCGTCTCCCATGATCGGGTCGACTATGATGGTCGGCGTCGGGGCAAAGGCTTTGGCGCCCTTGTTGGTTCGGCGCCCCTTGCGAACCACGTCAATCACAGCGGCGGTATCGAAGACCTGCCCGACATCGGCAAAATAGCCCGTCAGAACAATATCGGTGATGTCGAGAAGTCCCTGGTCGGCGATTCCTGACAGGACACCCTCGAATTGATCCTGCTCGACCGCGCTGCCACCCGGGACACCCCAGCCGGGATGCCGGCCGAACAACACTGTCGGAACCAGCATGGTGTCAATTCCCGCCGCATTGAGCACACGTTGGGACGCACCTCCCCCGACAGGAGAGGCCGCCACGTGACTGGAAAGGATCAGCGCCATCGGCATGGAATTCATGCTATATCCAAAACCTCCCCGAGCAGAAGCCCCGGAAACGACTTGATGCGACGATTGATCCGTTCAGCACTTTTTGTCCCCGCCTCCAAACCCAGGGCCATCGAAAAGGCTGCCCATGTCGGCGCCGACCTCCTCATCCTCGATCTGGAAGACGCCGTCGGCCCTGATGAAAAAGCCGAAGCGCGCGAAGCCGTGGAGGCCGCGATGCGCAGCTGGGGCGCGTCAGGATCGGTACGCGCCGTGCGGGTCAATGCGCTGGACAGCGAGTGGGGTGCGGCGGACATGCGGGCCGCCGCGCGCGCCGACGCAATTGTCCTGCCGAAAGTCGAACAGGTCGGCGATCTGCACGCTGCCCGGTCGGCGCTCAGCTCGCACGGATCGTCGATTCCCATTTGGGCAATGATTGAGACTCCACGTGCACTTTTGGCGCTGAATGCAATTTCGAGCGCAGTCGGAACCGGTCTTGCCGGCCTGATCGCGGGAACCAATGATCTTTGCAAGGAGTTGCGCTGCTCGTCGGAACATGACCGGCTCGCCCTCGTTCCACACCTGGTCAACATGGTGTGTGCGGCGCGAGCTCGCGATCTGTATGTTCTGGACGGCGTTTATAATCATTTCCGTGATCCGAAGGGGTTCAGGGCCGAAGCTGAACAGGGACGCGCCCTTGGATTTGATGGCAAGTCCCTGATCCATCCCGGCCAGGTCGATCTTGCGCATCTTTATTTCGGGCCAACCGCCCGTGATCTCGAACATGCGGCGAAGATTGTTGCCGCGTTCGCAAGCCCGGAAAATGCCGGCAAGGGCGTGATTTCCCTGGATGGGGACATGGTTGAGCGCCTGCATCTGGAGGCAGCCCGGGCGCTGCTGTCGACCGCCAGCGAAAACGATTCCTGATGCGCGAAATGCAGGCAAAAAGCAGACCAAGACTTGATGTTGCAGCACAAGACCGGCTTTCATGGTCGCGCTTGAGGGACCTTAAATGACCGATTCGACGATTATCTGGCACAATCCACGCTGTTCGAAATCCCGGCAAACGCTGGCATTGCTCGAAGCGCGCGGCGGCAATCTGGAAGTTCGTGACTATACGGAAGATATGCCGAGCGTCGCCGAGTTGAAATCGGTCATGAAGAAGCTCGGCTTCGTGTCCGCGCACGAGTGGTTGCGCAAGGCAGAGCCCGATTACCGGGAACTCGGCCTGAAGGCGATCGAAGATGAAGAAGCGTTGTTCAAGGCGATGGCCAAATATCCGAAGCTGATTGAGCGCCCGGTCGTTATTCACGGCGATCGCGCGATGATCGGCCGGCCGCCGGAACAGGTGCTCGAGCTGTTCTGAGGATTGCCGTCAGTCGGCTGCGAGCCCCAGCCTTCCCCGATAGTGAACGATGAGGCCGACCAGCGGCAGGCTGAGCGCGACGTCGAATAGGTGTGTCTCAGCCTCTGCCCGTTCGGTTGCAGATATCTTTGGCGAGACGGGCCCGGGCAATTCGACACCCCACAGCGCCACGCCAGCCTGATCAAAATGCAGCACGCCAGCGTCGACACGCAGGGTAAATCTCAGTTTGAATGGCCCGAAGCGCTCGGTCAGACAGACTCCGGACCGGTCCTGGACGGTCGCGAAATGACGCCCGTCATACCAGCGCTCGAGCAACTCGCCTGATCCGGCAGTGCTGACCTTGACCAGGGCTGACTGCCGCTGTCCGGCACGGGGCAGTCCGAGTATTCGGGCAATCAGCCTGGCCAACGGGTTGGCGCCTCGCACAACATCGACCCGACCTTCAAGGAGCACAATCGGGTCCGGTGAGTGAAGGTGGCGGGTAACCGGGGAAAGCGTTTCCCAGTCAGGACCCAGAAGAGCCTTGTACAAATGCGTCATGGCGGGAGATCAGCCACCGACGAAGCGGGAGATCTTCGTCCCCAGCCCCATAAGTTTCACAAGTGTCCCTTGGGGCAGTTTCTTTATCTGGGCGTACCAGCCGTCCAGGTTCGAAACGAACCCTTCCATCCGCCTTAGCCTGTCGCGCGCCTGGTGAGGCGTATCGGGATCAGCATCGGCGGCATCGGCACATTCCCTCAGGATTTCGATCATGGGGTCGATTTCCCTCTGTTTCCGGGCCTCGGCGATCGCCATCAACATGTCCCAGGGCTCGTGGGTCGCGCTGAAATGGTCCCGACGATCGCCCAGCACGTGCTCGCGCCGCACCAGACCGAGCGTCTGTAGCTCTTTCAAGGAGTTCGACACATTGGACCGGGCAATCTGCAGGACTTCGGTGATGTCTTCAGCATGCAGGGGGTTTTCGGCGAGGTAGAGGAGGGCATGAATCTGCGCGATTGAGCGGTTGACGCCCCAGCGCGCACCCATCTCACCCCAGTGGAGAATGAAACGCTGCATCGGTGCAGAGAGCTTCATGGCGGCTTCTTCTCTTTCTGTTCAGACAGAAACTACCATGGTCAATAACACCTGTCGCGGGACGGCATGACGCAGCAGGCCGTGTCAGTCGGTCGGATTGTCGAGGACGTCCCGGATGGCATCGCCCAGCAAGACGGCTTCTTCGGCCCGGGCCGAGCCCTTGCGCCAGGCGACTCCGATCTCACGACCAGCGACCGGCGGGTCGAATGCCCTCACTTCCAGTCCCATACGGTCAACAAGGCCCGCATCCACAGCCATCCTCGGCAGGAGCGTCGCGCCCAGGCCCGACTTGACCATGTGAACCAGCGTGTGAAGGCTTGTCGCCGCGAAGTCAGAGCGCGCCGAGCCAGTCGAGCAGGCAGCGAGGGCGTGGTCACGAAGGCAATGCCCGTCTTCCAGCAGCAATAACGGCTCGTCGGTCAGATCCTTGGGAGACAGTGTCGCCTTGCCGGCAAGCGGATGACCTGGCGGCCCGGCAAACAGGAACTCGTCCGACCAGACCGCATGCGTTTCAATCAGAGCGGCATCGTAGGGAAGCGCAATCAGGGCCGCATCGATCCGACGGTCGCGCAAGGCGTCGAGCAGTCGGTCGGTCAGATCTTCACGCAGGAATAGTTCGAGGTCGGGATATCGCACACGAAGGGCCGGCAGGACCTGCGGCAACAAGAATGGCGCGATCGTCGGTATGACACCCAACTTGAAGGGTCCGGACAATGGTTCGCCGGCGGCTTGAGCGGCAACCACCAGATCTTCTGCCTCAGTCATGACGCGCTGGGCCCGCTCGAGCACCGCATCGCCGGCTGGTGTCAGCACGGCGCCTCGGGCACCGCGCTCGACGAGGACCGTTCCAAGGATGGATTCCAGCTCCTTGATCGCTGCGCTCAGGGTCGGCTGCGTCACAAAGACAGCTTCGGCCGCCCTGGAGAAACTGCCATGCTCTGCAAGGGCGATAATGAATTGTAGTTGGCGGAGTGTGGGGAGCTGCGTCATTGCTATTGATATTACCTATGACTTCCCCAAAAACAATCCATTGGATTTATCCAAAGTCAGGCGTCACATCGGCGCCATCAATCAAGGTCGGCGCTTAAGCCGGTCAGTTCAACTGGAGAGACATGATGCTGGGTATCGGCGAAAAACTTCCTGATTTCGAAATTGTCGGCGTGAAGCCGGGCTTCAATGCGCACGAAGAAAACGGCAATTCGGCGTTTGAGCCGATCAACCAGGAAAGCTTCGAGGGCAAGTGGAAGGTCATCTTCTTCTATCCGAAGGACTTCACCTTTGTCTGCCCGACCGAGATTGTCGCTTTTGCCAATCTGGCTGAAGAGTTCGCAGATCGCGATGCCGTGGTCATGGGTGGTTCGTCGGACAATGAGTTCTGCAAGCTGGCCTGGCGCCGTGAGCACCCGGATCTCGACAAGCTCGGCATGTGGCAGTTTGCTGACACCACCGGTTCGCTGATCGACAGCCTTGGCATCCGCTCTGAAGAGGGCGTCGCCTATCGCGCCACCTTCATTGTCGATCCGCACAATGTGATCCAGCACGTCTATGTGACCAACCTCAATGTCGGCCGCAATCCGGAAGACACGTTGCGCGTCCTCGACGCCCTTCAGACGGACGAGCTTTGCCCGTGCAACCGTCCGGTTGGCGGCGACACGCTGTAACGACGAAACACGCTGATGGCCCCTCCCTCCGGCGGGCCATCAGCATTTCCCCGGAGCTGCCGCTCAGGTGTGCCTGGCACACAGTTCCGGGGAACCCCATTCAATATTTGCGAATGCGTGTCAAACGCATAACTGATCACAGGAGTATGTGATGTCGATTGATGCCCTCAAAAATGAGCTGCCTGACTACGCCAAGGACCTGAAGCTCAACCTGTCTTCGCTGGGTCGCGAGACCGAGCTCGATGACCAGAAAAAGTGGGGCACATTCCTCGCATCGGCACACGCCATCGGCGAACCCCGGACCCTGGCAGCCATCAAGGCCGAGGCCGAAGCCCGACTGAGCGATGAAGCGCTGGGCGCCGCCAAGGCAGCGTCTGCGATCATGGGCATGAACAATGTCTATTACCGCTTCGTCCACCTGTCGAAGAACAAGGAATACGGGACGCTTCCGGCCAAGCTGCGCATGAACATCCTTGCCAATCCCGGCGTCGACAAGGCCGATTTCGAGCTATGGTCACTGGCAGTTTCCGCGATCAATGGCTGTGGCCTGTGCATCGACAGCCATGAGGCCGAGCTGCGCAAGCACGGGCTGACCACCACCCAAATCCAGGCCGCCGTGCGGATTGCCGCGACCGTCAATGCCGTTGCGGCGGTATTGGCCGCAGAAGCCTGACTTTTCCCTCTACGACGCAATTGGGGGCAGCCTCAACAACTGCCCCCAATAGGCTGATAGAAGCTTCAAAAACGAGTTACCCACAGCCGAGTTGATTCTCAAAAATAAGTCCGTATAATGAGCGTATGTCCATGATTGACCATACGCTTGACCCGCTTCCCCGTCGTTCCACCCGCACGGACCATGATGTCCGTGGAGGGCAGATCTGGTTTTCGCGCGACACGATCAACAAGGCCCGCAGCCATGCCGATGAGTCCTGGCTGCAGGCGTCCCGGACCGCGCAGGTCGGTACCGGCATGGCCCTTCTCGGCCTCGCCCTGGGCAGCGGCAATCTTGGATCACTCCTGATCCTGGCCGGTCTTGTCGCGGTCCTCACCAATATGCCCGCCCTGATCCTGAAGGCGACCTACGCCTCCAAGGCGGACTGACCACCACCACGTCGAATGATTGACCCGGTCGACGCACACTCTAGTGTGCGTTCCGATACGCGTGCGCCCAAGGCATGCGGACTTCGGGGAGAGATTTCATGGGCTGGTGGTTCAAGATCAAACTGTGGCAGCGCGTGCTGGCGGCGCTTGTGCTGGGCGTCGCGTTCGGACTGATTGCGTCGAACACGATGGGTCAGGATGCGGCCACCTCCTGGATCGACACCTATATCCGTCCTGTCGGGCTGCTCTTCATCAATCTGATCCGAATGCTGATCGTGCCCTTGATCTTCACCACCCTGGTGGCCGGCGTCATTGCCATGGGCAAACCCTCCAAGCTGGGTTCACTCGGCCTGAAGACCATCGCGTTGTATCTGGTGACCACCTTCTTCGCGAATGTGATCGGCCTGACCTTCGGCGCGCTCTTCAGGCCCGGTGCGGGCGCAGACCTCGCCGGTGTCGAGGCCGTTCCCGTCAACACGGACCCGCCGTCGGTAACGGAGCGTTTGCTCGAAATCGTGCCGACCAATCCCGTCGCCGCCCTCGCGGACGGCGATGTGCTGGCGATCATCTTCTTCTCGCTGTTCCTTGGCGTCGCGATCCTGTCGACGGGCGCCGCCGGCAAGCCGCTTGGAGAGCTTTTCAACTCGGCGTCGGAAGTTGTTCTCAAGATTACGCACTATGTCATGGAGGTGGCACCGTTCGGCGTGTTCGCGCTTGTGAGCTACACGGCAGCCAGCCAGGGCCTCGAAGCGCTCCAGTCAATTCTGGTCCTGATTGTTGCGGTCTATCTCGGCCTGATCGCACACGCCATCATTACCTATGGCTTCCTGGTCCGGGTTGTCCTGAACCTGCCCTTGGTACGCTTCTTCCGCGGCATGACCGATCCGATTGCTGTCGCTTATTCGACCGCTTCTTCATCGGCCACACTGCCGGTGACGATTGCCGCCGCTTCCGACAACCTTGGCATCAAGAAGTCTGTCGCGGGCTCGGTCCTGCCGCTCGGCGCCACGATCAACATGGACGGTACAGCGCTCTATCTCGGCATCCTGGCGCTCTTTACCGCGCAGGCTTTCGGATATGATCTCACCTTCATGAACTATGTGATGATCGCCTTCACCGCGGCGATTGTCTCGATCGGCGCCGCCGGCATTCCGTCGGCCTCCCTCTTCCTGCTGGCCATCGTTCTCGAAACCTTTGGCGTAACGCCGGAACACACCGCGATTGTTGTCGGCTTCATCCTGCCGGTCGACCGGATCATGGACATGGCACGCACCGCTGTGAACGTGACCGGCGATGCCGCCGTTGCGACCGCCGTTGCCAAGTGGGAAGGCGAGCTGGACGAGGAACGCTTCCGCGACCCGGCCGTCATCTAAGTCCGCCTCCATGCATCTGGTCCGGTCGGGAAATCACGCTAGTCTGCGCCTGATAACCTGCCGGACCGGAGGCCTTTCCGCATGAAGATGCGCTACCGCATTGTCGAATTGATCGTCGCCGGCAGTGTGGTGGTGATCTCGGTCGCGTCCCTGTTCGTCGCCGTTCACCAGAGCATCGTCATGGAGCGGACACTCGCGGCCAGTGTCTGGCCGGTGATGGAGTTCCAGCACGGCAATTACGACGGCAATGAAGGCCGCAGGAGCATCACGCTCGACTTCACCAATAACGGATTGGGGCCGGCCCAGGTCCGCTATATGCGCCTGCTCGATGACGGCCAGCCGATCGACTCGCCCCAACGATTCTTCGCCGAATGCTGCGCTCCGGAAGGTTTGGACGCCGACGAGCGGCTTGATCATGTCGGCCGCCTGTTCCTGGAAGGTCGCCTCTTCCTTGTGACCGACGTGATCGGCGGGCGTGTGTTTGCACCGCAACAGACGGTGACCTTCGCCCGGCTCGACTACCCGGAAGATCCGGAGGCCCGCCTTGTCTGGGAGGCGCTCGACTCAATCCGCTTCCAGCTGGAGGTGGAGCTTTGCTATTGCTCGGTCTTTGACGAGTGCTGGCTGGCGAACTTCCCGCAGCAAACGCGTGTGCCGGTCGACCAGTGCCGGATTGAAAACTGATCCGACGGTATCGGCAGGGCGTACCAACGCCCATGACCGCAACGATACGCCTCCTCGCCATCCTTGGCAGCACAATGCTGACCGCGTTGATTGTACTCGCTGTCCTGAATGGGGACTTCTCGGCCGCAGGCGAATGGTTGACGTCTGACCCCTGGGGCCTTGTGACACTTTTTGACCTGTATTTCGGCTTCCTGATCAGCGCGGTCCTGATTGTGGCCATCGAACGGAGCTGGCGGCAGTCGGCGTTCTGGATCCTGCCGCTTTTTGTTCTTGGCAACGTTTGGACGGCGGTCTGGTTGATCGTCCGGGCCAAGAGGATAGTGGACCTGTTCCACCAGCGTGCCGATTCTCCTCAACAAGAACCGGGATGATTGTGATCCGGAGCGGTCTGCGTGACGTATCTATCCACGTCCCTCGAGCGGGCGCGGGCTCCCCCTCCAAACAGCTGCGCTCGCTCAAACTGGCGCCGGCCCCTCTGCCTGTTTGTCCCCGGCGGGCGGGCCGGCGCATCCCCTGACACGGTGGCTCTTGAAGTTCGGATTCGGGCGCCCATATTGGGGCCACAATTGAAGCATACGCAGGAACCACAGGTCGAAGCGTGTTTTGATTGTCTTAACGCTAAACCCGTTTCAACTCCGTGCGGTAGGGCTCCGTTAATGGACTCAGCCGCGTAATGACACCGCGCATTCAAGGCGCAAACAGGCAGGGCATCCCGCCCCGAGGACATCATGGCCAAGGCACAGTTCGCAATCAGCATGCTCGCAAAGACAGCCCTCCTGTGGCTGACCGCGGCGCTGATCTTTGCGTCGCTGTTCGGTGTCATGCTCTCAGCCCGCCCGGACGGTCCCAGCCTGCGCTTCTCGCAAAGCGAGACCGTGGCCGTGGCCAGCGACACAACCGCCGGCGCCCGCTAACGCCTGCCGGGCTTGTATCAGCCCCCTTGCGGCTTGACTCTTTTCCACACGGCACGTACTAGCCCCGCTTCATCATACAAGCGCACCGCTTGTCTTACCGGCACATCCGCCCCACGTGGTCGGGGGAGGCCGGCGAGAACTCTGCTCGGCGAAGTTTTCGCTCAGCGGGGCTGGTTTGCTTTGCGTTGATGGCGATGGATTGAGGTTTTGATGTTCGACACACTCACAGAACGACTTGGCGGCGTCTTCGACAAGCTCACCGGACGCGGTGTTCTGTCGGAGAAGGATGTCGATGCGGCGCTGCGCGAGATCCGCGTCGCCCTGCTCGAAGCCGATGTCGCCCTGGACGTTGTGAAGGCCGCGACCAAACAGATCCGCGAGCGCGCCGTTGGTGAAGACGTGATCCGCGCTGTCTCGCCGGGCCAGCAAGTCATCAAGATCGTCCATGACGCGCTGGTCGACTTGCTGGGCGGCGAAGGCGAGCCGGTCGGCCTGTCGCTCGAGGGCGAACCGCCGATCGCCATCCTGATGGCCGGTCTGCAGGGCTCGGGTAAAACCACGACCTCGGCCAAGCTGGCCAAGCGCATCCAGGAGACGCAAAAAAAGAAGGTCCTGCTGGCCTCGCTCGACACCCGTCGCCCGGCGGCGATGGAGCAGTTGCAGCAGCTCGCCGGCCAGATCGACGTCGCCTTCCTGCCGATCGTCCCGAACCAGCGCGCGGTCGACATCGCCAAGCGGGCGATGAATGCCGGTCGCCTGCAAGGCTTTGACGTCGTCATCCTCGACACCGCCGGTCGCACCTCGATTGATGAAGAGATGATGGCCGAGGCGCATGATATCGCCCGCGTCACCAATCCGCGCGAAACCCTGCTGGTCGCCGATGCCCTGACCGGTCAGGACGCCGTCGAGACCGCCCGCCGCTTCCATGACCGCCTGCCGCTGACCGGCCTGGTCCTGACCCGGATGGATGGTGATGGCCGTGGCGGCGCCGCGCTGTCGATGCGCCATGTCACCGGCCTGCCGATCAAATTCCTCGGTGTCTCGGAAAAGCCTGACGGGCTCGACGCCTTCGACGCCAAGCGCGTCGCCGGCCGTATCTTGGGTCGCGGTGACATCATCTCGCTGGTCGAGAAGGCCGCGCAGAATGTCGACGAGGAAAAAGCCGCCCGCATGGCCAAGAAGATGGCCAAGGGCAAATTCGATCTCGACGATTTGCGCGAACAGTTCAGCCAGCTCAAGACCATGGGCGGGCTTGGCGGCATCATGGGCATGCTGCCGGGCATGAACAAGAAGATGCAGGCCCAGGCGGCCGCTGCCGGCATGGACGACAAGATGCTGACCCGCCAGGAAGCCATCATCCTGTCGATGACCAGGCAGGAACGCGCCAAGCCGGAAATCCTGAAAGCCAGCCGCAAGAAGCGCATCGCCGCCGGTTCCGGCGTTCAGGTTGCCGACGTCAACAAGCTGATCAAGATGCACCGCCAGATGGCCGACATGATGAAGAAGGCCTCCAAGGGTGGCCGCGGCGGTCTCGCCGGCATGATGGGCGGAATGGGCGGCGGCATGCCGCCGGGCATGGGCGGCCAGATGGGCGGCATGAACCCCGCCGATATGGGCCGCGCCACACAGGACCTGCTGGGCGGCAAGGCGCCATCCGGCTCGCAACTGCCCGGTCTGGGAAATTCAAACACCAGCAAACCTGCGAGCCTGCCGGGACTGGGTGGCGGCATGCCCCTCGGTCCGGACGGGCTGCCCCTGGGTTTGCCGAAGAAATAGTCACGTTATTCAAAGATCAAACTGAAGGAATACCCCTATGTCTCTGAAAATCCGTCTCGCCCGTGGTGGCGCCAAGAAGCGTCCTTACTACCGCATCGTCGTTGCCGACAGCCGTTCGCCGCGCGATGGCCGCTTCATCGAAAAGATCGGTTCCTACAACCCGATGCTGCCGAAAGACGGTCAGCGCGTCGAGCTGGACATGGAAAAGGTGAAGGCCTGGATCGCCAAGGGTGCCAAGCCGACCGATCGCGTCGGTCGCTTCATTCACCAGATCGAGGCTGACGCCTGGAAATGGGAAGCCAGCAACAACCCGCAAAAGGCCGAGCCGGGCCAGAAAGCCAAGGAACTCGCTGCCGAGAAGGCCGAGAAGGAAGCTGACCGCAAGGCTGCCGAAGAAGAAGCCAAGGCCGCCGCTGCCGCCCCGGCTGCTGAAGAAGCACCTGCTGAAGAGGCCCCGGCCGCTGAAGCTGCTGCCGAAGAAGAAAAGTCCGAGTAGGACCCTTTCTCCTGACACGCTGGGTGGACGGCCCTTCCCCTTGATGGGGAAGGTGTCCGCGCAGCGGACGGAAGGGGTGAAACGCGAAGCGTGAATTCGCCGGGCGTTTCACCCACTCCGACCCCTCCTTCGCCCAGGCTACGGAGGGCCCACCTCGCCCATCGAGGGCGAGGACCTTATCCCTCTCAGGATACACATCATGACCGAGCCCACCGACGATCTCGTCTTTATTGCCGCCATCGCCGGTGCCCACGGTGTCCGTGGCGAGTGCAAGGTCAAGAGCTTCGCCGGCAATCCGGCTGACGCCTTCAAATATGGCGCCTTCCTGGACATTGACGGCAAGACCATACTGACCCCCAAGGCCGCGCGTCCGGTCAAGGACGGTTTCGTCGTTCGCTTTGCCGAACCGCTCGACCGCGACAAGGCCCAGGCCCTGAAGGGCACCAAGCTCCACGTCCTCCGTTCGGCCCTGCCGGAACTGGAAGAGGACGAATTCTACCATTCCGATTTGCTGGGCCTGAGAGTCCAGGGCCTGGACGGCGCGCCCCTGGGGACGCTCAAGGCCGTCCATGATTTCGGCTCCGGCGACCTCTTGGAAATCACCGGCACGCCCGACCGAAACGGCAGCTGGATGCTCCCCTTCACCCGCGAATTCGTTCCGCATGTCTCGATTGCCGACGGTGTGGTGACGATCGACCCGCCGGAAGATATCGGCTCGAAGGCTGAGGAAGAGGCGGGGGAATGACGACGGCGCTTATCCTCATCAGGAAATTATGCGCTATAATTTCAATTTGGTGCCGAGTGCGACGAAATGTTAACTCGACTTTAAAGGCCTCGGATCTTAATTTGGAGAAGTTGTTGGCGCATAAGTTTTCAATTTGTGGCGAACAATGAGGGGAAATAGGAGCGATTCATGAACGTGCACATTAAAAGTGACGCGACCCTGCTGAAGCGACTCCAAGAAGCGGCAGAACGTGGTGTGTCTGTTAGAGAACGCCACGAGCAACGTGTCTCTTTCATCGCCAGCGGGATTAAAGAAGGTTCCACGGCGCGTGAAAAAATCGAGGCATTCGTCGCTAAGCGAAGCGGCTAAACTGCTTGATAATTTTTGAGCTTACCGAACACGAAGGCCACCCGGCCTATCAAGCACTGGCGATGTCCAATTTGGATCGCCAGTACGATTTTTTGCAATCGATAGTTCAATCTTCGATTGAGATGGGGTGCCCATACCTTTCTCAGGCTGTCATAAAAGCGCTCAACTACCATACGATTGCATGTCTACACACCAATGCCGGTGAGTACCGCCCTGGCGAGGTGCTTGTTGGCGGGAAACCCGAAGACGGTGGGTATGCACCGCCTGCGAACTATCGCGTTTCGGCCCTGATGGACGCGATGGTCAATACAGTAAATCGGAACTGGGAGACCGCGGACGCACTGAATCTCGCGACGTTCGTTCTCTGGCGGTTGAACCACATTCATCCGTTTTTCAACGGCAACGGGCGCACGGCTCGAGCGGCCTGCTATTTTATTCTGTGCGTTTCCGCAGGCGGACTTTTGCCTGGAAAGGTTATCCTGCCAGAGCTGCTCAGGAAAAATCGGCCGCAGTATGTCGCAGCGCTGAAACATGCGGACGCTTCGCTCCTCGCTGGCAGCCTCGATTTGGCTCCGCTCCATGGGCTGGTGCAAACGCTTGTCTCAGAGCAACTCGAGAGCGCGAACGGCACCGACAGTCCGGAAGCTGCTCAGGACGGCGGAGAAGAGAAGTAAGTTCGCTGGCTCCCGTCCCCCATCCCTGCTACACCCGCGCGCCATGACTGACGCCACCAGCCCTTCCCTGCCTTGGACCGCGACCGCGCTCACCCTGTTCCCGGATGCCTTTCCGGGACCGCTGGGTGTTTCGCTGATTGCAACAGCTGCGAATCATGGGTTGTGGGCGCTTGAAACTGTGGACATCCGGGATTTTTCCCGTCATAAGCACCGCTCCGTGGACGACACCCCGGCCGGCGGAGGCGCTGGTATGGTGCTCAGGCCGGATGTCGCGACGGAGGCGATTGATGCGGTGCAGTCTCGCTGGCAAGGCGGGAAACGACCGTTGATCTATTTGACGCCGCGCGGAAAGCCGCTTGCCCAGACCCGGGTTCGGGAGTGGGCGAAGGGTCCGGGCGTTGTCGTGTTTTGCGGACGCTTCGAAGGCCTCGACCAGAGGGTGATCGAAAGCCGCGAGATGGAAGAGGTCAGTGTTGGCGATGCCGTACTGGCCGGGGGCGAAGCGCCCGCGCAGGTTCTCATAGAGGCCTGTGTGCGATTGCTCCCCGGCGTGTTGGGCGACCCGATGTCGACCGAAGACGAGAGTTTCGAGGGTGATCTCCTCGAATATCCTCACTACACGCGACCGCGCGTGTTCGAGGATCGGGAGATCCCGGAAGTACTGCTGTCGGGACACCATGGCCGGGTCGAGGCCTGGCGCCGGGAGCAGGCGGAAAAAATTACGAAGGCGCGTCGCCCCGACCTCTGGACGAGGTACAAGGCCCGCAAGGAGAATGCACGATGAACATGATCGAGCAGCTTGAACAAGAAGAAGCCGCCCGCGTCCTGGGTGAAAAGACAATTCCGGATTTCAGCGCCGGCGATACGCTGCGCGTCCATGTTCGCATCAAGGAAGGCGAACGTGAGCGGATCCAGGTCTTCGAAGGCGTCTGCATCGCCCGCAATGGCGGTGGCCTGAACGAGAGCTACACCGTCCGCAAGATCTCCTTCGGTGAAGGCGTCGAGCGCGTTTTCCCGCTCTACTCGCCGAATGTCGAGCAGATCGAGATCAAGCGCAAAGGTAAAGTCCGTCGCGCCAAGCTCTACTATCTGCGCGATCGTCGCGGCAAGTCGGCCCGTATCGCCGAGCGCGTCAACGGTCGTGGCATCGAAAAGCGCGAGCCGAAGAAAAAGGGCTAGTCCCGACTCTTCGCGACAGCGACACGAAAAACCCCGTCAGCCCGGCTGGCGGGGTTTTTTCTGTGCGTTCATTCAGGGCACTGTGCGGCGAGGCGATCGGCGACAACCAAGCGGGCACTTGCGATTGTTGACCTGGCCGCGGCAAAGTCCGTCTCCGGGTCATTGTTGTAGTCCATCATCCGATGCGCATAGTCGCGGCCCTCACTGCGGTCCTGGATGATGAAACGAACCTCCTGCAGCGCAGTCCGCCTGTGTTCATACTCGCCCGTCACCTCAATCGACGCCTGATGAAGGGCGCAGAAAATTGACCAGCTGGTATCGTCCGGGTTGCACACGCGGTCATCGGCCCGGTCCCAGACGGCTTCACTGTCCAGAATGGCAAAGGCACGGTCGAGAATCTCCAGATCGAGCCGGGAGACCGGTCGTTCTCGCGCGCCAAGCAGCGCCATGGTCTCGGCCATCAAAGCACGCTGCCGTTCATCCCGTTCGTCTGGCGGAACCGAGGCGTAAACCTGCATTCCTGCCTGAATGGTCGCAAGCTCAGAGGCGATGGCTCGTTCGATCTCGGCAAGACAGGAAGAAGGCGCTGCCGCCCCCAGCGTTGCAGCGGCGAGAAGACTGGTCAGCATGGCACCCTCTCTTGTTATACCCGGGACAGTCTAGGGGCTCTGTCGGCCTCGACAAGCGCCGATGGCGCGGACCTGTCCTGGCCCCACGTGTCGCTGTGACTGGCTTGCGCGGCATTTCTGTGCCCGAATAACCGCCGACCCGACCGTTGCATGAATGACAGGATCGCCACCGAGATGTCGATGACGCCGCAAGAAGCCTTTGTCCGTTCCCAATCCGGTTTTGCCGCCTATCGCGAACATCGGTTTGTCGATGCAGAATCGGTGGCCGATGCCATTCTTGCGGCCTTGCCGAAAGACCCGAACGGGCTCTACCTCAAAGCCATCTGCCGACGCGCGCGGCAGGATCCAACCGCAGCGCTTTTGTGGGTCGAACAAGCCTGCAAGGCCGCACCCGGGCAATTGGGTTTTGAACTCGCGGCCGCACAGATCCTTGGAGACCTGAAGGATTTCGATCTTGCGCGGGCTCGGTTTGAAGCCATTTCAGAAGCGTTTCCAGACGCCGCCGACCCCTATCTGATGCGCGGCCTCATGGAGCGTCAGGTCAACGACCTCGACGCCGCCCGCCTGGCCTATGAGCGTGCGATGGAACTGCGCGACGGAGACATCGAGGCACGGCGGGGATTGGCATGGGTGTGCGAAAACCAGCGCGACTGGGCCGAGGCCCGGAGACATGCCGAGGCAGTGCTCGCCGTAGAGCCGACCGACCCGACAGCCCTGTCTGCCTGTTCCGGCGCTGACCTGGCGGAAGGAAATCCGGTGGCTGCCCGCGCATTGATCGAGGAACAATTCGACGCGAGCCGGTCGACGCCGTCCAACAATGCATCGGTCTGGCGGCGCCTCGGCGACGCCTGTGAAGCCATGAACGATCACGAGGCCGCGCTGGAGGCCTGGGTGACCGGATACGGGGCGCTGCGCGAGCATCTGGCTCCCGGTGGACAGTTTCTCGACGAGATGCACGGGCTGGACAGCCTGAAGCGCCTCAAGGCAGCCTATGGCGAACTCTCACCTCCCGGGACGGCATTGGGCAATGAGGGGCGGGGTCCGATCTTTCTGGTTGGCTTTCCGCGTTCAGGCACGACCTTGCTGGAACAGATCCTGGCCAGCCACTCCGCCATCTCATCGAGTGATGAAGCCGCCTTGTTGCAACCCATCCTTGATGAGGCCGGCGATTCGACGGATTCGCTACGGCGGTTCTTCACAGCCCTGCCTCGCGAGCGCGCCCGCCTCCAATCGGAATACTGGCAACGTGTCGACGGGCTGGCCGCACCGGAAAGCCCGGTGTTTATCGACAAATTGCCACTGAACCTGCCATGGCTCGGCGTGATCGGGCAGGTTTTCCCCAATGCCCAGATTATCCTGGCCCTGCGGGATCCGCGCGATGCCATTGTCTCGACATTCAAACGGCTGTTCCGCCTGAACACGGCGATGCTGCGCACCTATAGTCTGGCCGATACTGTTGCCCTCTACGATGCCGCAATGGCTGCTGCCGATGCCGGCCGCCGGATAGCGCCGGACCTGCGGGTGACCGAGGTTCGTTACGAAGACCTGGTGATCGACATGAAGGATGAGGTCGCCCGCATCCTGCTGGCGCTTGGCCTGGAATGGGAGAGTGAGATGGCCGACTATCGCGAGCGGCTTTCGCCAAGCCTTTCAACCCCCTCGGCCCCCCAGGTTGAAAAGGCCATTCACGACCGTGCCGTCGGTGCCTGGCGCCATCATGGCAAGGCGTTGGCACCCTATGACAGCCAAATAGCGCCATGGTTGGAGCGATGGAATTACCGAGCCTGATCCGGTTTCAGTCCATGGCCTCAATACGGTGCATGTCTTCATCGGACAGGCCGAAATGATGGCCGATTTCATGCACCAGGACGTGGGTGACAAGCTCGTCCAGCGTGATAGCGCCATGCGCGACCCATTCATCCAGGATCGGGCGCCGGAACAGGACGATCCGGTCCGGCGCGGGCGTCGGATCAGCGACTGTCTTGCGCGACAGGTCCACGCCGATATAGACCCCGGTGAGGTCAAACGGATCGTCGAGGCCAACCGCGGCGAGCGTTTCCGGGTCCGCAAAATCGGTGATGAATATCTCGAGCCCTGCACACAGCTGACGCATCTCTGCGGGCAGCTCCGCAAACGCGCGGGTGGCGATGGCTTCCATGTCATCAAGGCCTGGCGCGATCCGGTCTGCCGCCATGGGACTGCCCCTCCATCTCTGGAGTTCAGTGTGAACGCACGCACCTGGCTTGCACAGGCTGTCAGTCAGCCTAATCTGCGCTCGTTCTTGAAAGGGGTTGACCATGTTGCGTTGCGTTCTGCTCGGTTGTGTCCTGGCATCAATGGTGCCGTCATTGGCGCTGACACAGCCGGATTTGCCTACGATCGCAGCACCCGTGCCGGCGGAAGCCGTTTTTGGCGCCCCTCCGAATTTCGTCGAGGACGTAACGCCACAGGATCCGGAAAATGCTGTGTTCGACAGCTTTGGCGGGGTGCGATATCTGCTGATTGACGACCAGCATGACGCCCGTGGTGATGAGCCGGCACTGTATGTCCGCCGCGTGCGTGAGGCTTCGAACGCTTCTGCCATCGAGTCACTGGCCAGTTTCGAAGTCAGTTTTGACCCGTCCTACGAGCATGTGGTCTTTCACCATATAAGGCTGACACGCGATGGTGAGACACTTGACCGGCAACCGCGCACCCAAATCGAGTTCGCGCGCCACGAATCCAATCGCGATCGCCAGATGCTCAATGGCGAAGTCACCGCACTGGCCCGCATCGACGACGTTCGCGTCGGCGATACTGTCGACTACGCCTATACGGTCTACGGCCTGAACCCGACCTATGGCGGCCGCGATTTCCGTCGCTTCGGTCTGAACTGGGGCGTCCCCGTCGAGCGCCGCTCCATCCGGTCTATATGGCCACGAGGGGAGGCTCGCTTTTTCGATACGACGCCCGGTGAAGCCGACATCGAGCACCTTCGTCGACGGAATCATGAAGAATTTCGCTTGGCCCCGACGCCTCGTGCCGCAATCAGTTTCGAACGCGGTACGCCCAACCGGGTTTCGCAATACCCGATGCTGCGGATTTCCAGCTTTTCCGACTGGCCCGACGTCGCGGCCTGGGGAACTCCATTATTCACCCTGGCCCCGTCAACTCCCGTCCAGACGCTGGCGGGCGAGATCGCGGCGGCCCATGACACGCCGGAGGCCAGATTGATGGCGGCCCTGCGCTTTGTTCAGGATGACGTTCGCTATCTGGCACTGACATACGGCGAAGGCTCATATGTTCCGGCCGCTCCGTCCGCTACGCTGGAGAGCCGCTATGGCGACTGCAAGGCGAAGACCGCCCTGTTGGTAGAACTGGCGCGCGCACTCGATTTTGAAGCCGATCCGGCACTGGTCAATCTCGGCGCTGGCCGTGGATTGGACCAGCGGGAACCCTCCCCGGGAGCGTTCAACCACGTCATCGTGCGCTTGCGCCATGACGGCGAAACTCTCTGGCTCGACCCGACCCGGTCTTACCAAGGCGGGACGCTCGATGTGGTCGACCAAGCGGATTACGGCTTCGCCTTGCCTCTCGATGGTAGCCACGAAGGCCTGGTCAGCATGGCCAGTGCCACAACGCAGTCGGACGCCACCTTGGACATCCACGAGACACTGGACCTTTCCGGTGGTCGCGATGCGCCGGCGCTCCTGACGGTTGAGACGGTTCTGAGCGGACCGAATGCAGATCGATATCGTGCGCGGATCGCGCGGGACGGGCTGTCGGGTCTCCAGCGGGACTATCTCGATTTCTACAACCAGACCTTCGGGGCGGCCGACTTCGTCGAGCCTATCGATGTTGTCGATGATATTGACGCCAACCGCCTGACAATTCGGGAGAAGGTCGAGCTGATCGCACCCTTTGAGGACGGCGATCGGCCGGAAGCCTACTCGATCCGGTTTCGGGCCCACGCCATCAGCGGCGTGATCGAAAGCAATGCAGAGCGTCGGCGCGAGACTCCGCTGAACGTCTATCACCCCACCCATGCCCGTCATGTGGTCGACCTCATCCTCACCAATGGCGGAGAGGGCTGGACCCTGGAGGACGAACAGACCGAAATCGACAATGCGGCCTTCCGCTACGATTACGCCAGCACACACATGGGGCCGGTCTACCGGATGGAATTCGAGCTTCGCAGCCTCGCCCATGATGTACCGCCGGATGCCGCGCTGGAAGTTCTGCGCGATCACCGCACCATGTTGAACAGCGCTTATTACGGGTTCGATCTCACCGATTCCGACGGGTAGGCGTGCGCGCTTGTCGCGTGAACAAAAATGGAACAGAATGACGGGATGGATCTTGAACCCGTCGCCTCAGCCGCCAATCCGGACATTGACGACGCGCAAGCACTGATGCGCGGCGCGGCCCGCCTGCTCTGGCACATGGGTTACAGCGCCATCCCCGAATTCATTCTGCCTGACGGGCGCCGCGCCGATCTTGCAGCGCTTGGCCGAAAGGGCGAGATCACCATTGTCGAGATCAAGTCCGGCATTGCCGACTTCCGGGCCGACAGCAAATGGACCAATTACGCAGGCTATTGCGACCGCCTGTATTTCGCCGTCTCCCAGCGCTTCCCCAGTGAAGTCATTCCGCCCGACGCCGGTTTGATCATAGCGGACGGGTTTGGCGGCGCGATCATTCGCGAGAGCCCGGCCCTCACCCTCGCCCCCGCGCGGCGCAAAGCCCTTACGTTGCGGTTCGCGCGAGCAGCAGCCGACCGGCTCATGCGACCGGGCGAGCCTGGCAGCGACGCAATCCCCGGCCGCAACTAGCCCGACTGGGTTGAAACCACCCGGTCGACCACTTTGAGAAATGCATCCCAACGGGGCGCGAACCGGGCTTCCACCGCGTCGAGAATAGCCACCGGCGCCTTGGTCGGAGACCCGCATTGAACGGGCGGCTGCGGGTCGTATTCAAGCCCCAGCTGGATGGCTTGAGCGAGTCCCTCACCGTGGGTTTCCCGAATGATGGTGAGGGCAAAATCGATCCCGGCCGTCACGCCACCTCCGGTAAAAACCGACCCGTCCCGCACGACTCGCGCCTGGACTGGCACCGCTCCAAACCGCGTCAGGGCGTCGTGGTAGCGCCAATGTGTCGTGGCTCTGACGCCCCGGAGAAGCCCCGCCGCCCCAAGCACAAAGGCACCCGTACAAACCGAGGTGACATACTGCGCGCCGACCGCCTGCTCGCGCAGAAAGTCCAGCGTTTGCGTATCTTCCATGGCCTGATCAACGCCCCATCCGCCTGGTACGCAGATCAGATCAAGCTGCGGACAGTCAGCGAATGCGGTATCGGCGAGGATAAAGGGGCCGCAATCGGTCCGGATTGGTCCGGCCTGACGGGCAACGAGATGAACACTGACCCCGGGAATACGGTTGAGAACCTGCAAGGGTCCGGTGAAGTCGAGTTGAGTCAGGTCGTCAAAAAGCAGAAACCCGATGCGGCGCAGTCGAGGCATGTTTTCTCTCCAGTCCCAGCCCGGCGACGCTATCGGGCAAGCGGCGATGGAAACATGACAAATGCCGGGCAAATCCGGTCAGCCGGCTTCAGTCGGCAGTCCCAGTATCCGGCTTGACCCGCCAGGGTGGGTCGATGCGATTGCTGCCGGCATGGTAGAGTTTGATCCTGTGCCCGTCCGGGTCCAGCAGGATCGCCTCACGCCAGAGCCAGCTTTCATCCCGGGGTTCCGTCTCGAACCGGAAGCCTGCCGTCTGCAACCGCGAAACTTCAGCGTCGACATCATCGGCTTCCAGATAGATGACAGCGCCCGGGCTAACCGCCGTGTCGACATGCAGCGAGAAGGTCGTGTCACCTTGCGGGGCAAGGAAGCGGCAATAGTGCGGACTGTCGACCAACAGGCGAAATCCCAAACGCTCATAGAAGGCCTTTGATCGGGCGATTTCGGCAACGGGTATGGTGATCTGGTTAAGGCGCATCGGTGGAGACCTCTCCAGGATCTGCGATCCGGTCGAGCGGTCGGATCAGGCGGTCTATGGTCAGATCCGACATCAAATACGCCCACCCATTCGCGGTCGCGTTGACCGCCGCCGCTTCCGCCTGCGCATCATCGGTCAGCGGCGTCGCGGTGATCAAGGCCCAACGCGTCTCGCCAAGGGCCTTCACATCGATGCGGACGCGCAATCCGGTGAAGGTCTCGGCCGTATGATGGGCCACGAACTCACCGCCCAAGCGGTCGGCGGCGCGGACATCCCGAAACCGGACCCTGCCAAGTGTCGCCGCCGGCCCGTTGCCAGCCGCCGCAGTTATCGATTGCCAACCAGCCGGTCGGCGCAATGAAAAGTTCCGCGAGGAAGACGCAGCTCGCTCCAGGCGATAGGCCGGGCCGGTTTCCGGCTGGATGTCGACCCTGGCAATATCGCTGGTGCCCAAGGCCAGAAAGTCCAGATCAAGCCAGCTATCTGCAGGCAGCAGGTCGAGCGCGCGTGCGGCGCCATCACCGGACAGAGCCGCATAGGCACGCGACCGACCCGGACGCCGGACATAGACAAGCGGGTCACGCACCTCGCCGAGGATCAGCTCGGCCCGGATATCACCGGCGTCGTCCCGCACCTCGATCAGCGTCCCGCCATCCACGTCTCCCGGTTCGGCCAGTCCCAGACGGCCGAGACGCTGCGGGTTATCTGTACGCGCACCTTCGAACACCAGTGAGGCCAGATAGGCATCCAGGGCGGCAAGGCGTTCCGGTCTGACCGGGTAGCCATCGCGGCTGGGCATCCGCCAGACACCATCGGTCTCAACCAGAGTGAAGCCTTCATCGCCCACGATCTCGATCTCGCGGGCCGAGGCGACCGCACTGGACCAATCCGGGAGGACGGGGCCGCTGACTTCGGGGCGCCAAACGGCGCGTGCGTCAGCCAGGGCAGACAGCACCGCGGCGAGCGACAGCATGACAGCGCTTCCTGCGACCACGGCAAGCTGGAACCGGCGGCGGGCGTCCGTGACAGTACTCATCCGCGCCTCCGTCGCCGGCGAACGATCGACCCTGCAACTCCGAACAGGATCACCAGTGCCGGCGGCACGCCGATCGTCCAGAATTGCAGGTCGGCATTCAGGGCATCAATGTCCCGGCGGAAATCGCGTTCGATGTCGCGCAATTGTGTCCGGGTCCGTGAAATCTGCTCGCGCAAGCGGATTGCCTCGTCACGATCATCCTGACGGGAACCGGAGACCAGCGCCGATGCCTGTCCGGATCCGAGCAGCGCATCGAGCCGGGCCTCGGCCTCGGCGATTTCACTCTCGAGCCGGTCCTGGGTCTCGATATACCGCGCCTCGGCATCCGCCCGCAGGACTTCGACCCGGGTCATCGGCCGGAAGGATGGAGCCCGCGAGCGCAAATTGACCAATGCCGGGTCTCCGGCCGCCATGTCGGTCAGATTGAGCGCCAGCGTCATGTTGTCGGCAACGAACAGGCTGCCGGCTCCCGGGTCGTTGCGGACGTAGTAGCTGTCATCGAGCCAGTCGACGTCCGCGACCACGACAAGGTCGACAGGATCCGCGGAATTCTGCCGGTGCTGACCTGGATTGAAGGTGATATCGCCCGCCGGAGGTCCGGCAGGGAAGGCCGTTTCGATCTGCCCGGTGATCCTGACGGCCAAAATCGGCGGTTCCGTCGCCGTCCGGTAATCCTGCAAAAGAGCGTCGGGTCCTGGCGCACCGGCGGCGATGTCGGCGTCGAGCAGCGCACCGTCCGGGGATGTCGCCAGAAGCGGCGTGATCGCCACATCGGGCATTCCGGCGGCGACCAGCGCACCAGGCGAGCCGAAATTGAGACCGAGATCGAGGGTGGCGGTGGCCAGGTCTGTCTGACTGATCTGCCCCGGGCCCAGAGAAAACCAGAGCGGATAGGCCCGGCGTCGGGCTCGTCCATCGGCTTCAACGATTTCGACCGGAAGTCCGAGCTGCCTGTCCATGCTGACCGTCTCGCGGTCATATTCGACCCCCCAGCGCGCAAGCAGCGGGCCGAGATCGGAAGCACGACGCGCGTTGAGCGGTGGCAGCCCGTCCGGCCCCGGTCGCAGAGCAACGTGCGCCAACGGATCGATAAAAGCCAGGATGCGGCCACGCGCCAGCGCGAACTGGTCAATCAGATAGTATTGCGCTTCGGTGAGCTCACCCGGGTGCAGGATGAGCAGAGCTGCAACATCCGGGATCGCGTTGAAATCACGGTCCAGCCAAGTCAGGTCATAGGCTGCGTTCAGCTCGGCGACAAACGTGTTCGGCGCACCATCGTCCGGGCTTAGGGGCAGGCTGGTCAGTACGGCCAGGCGAGGGCGTTGCGGACGCTCGATGTCGATGATTAATCGGGTGAGGTCATACTCCAGGCGGGCCTCCGCCTCTTCCCGGAAGAGGGGAATGACCGACTGGTCGTCCACCGAATTGAGGGCGACCAGACCGAAGAAGAGGCGATCACCCCCCTCCGTCGGCATCGCGGTCAGTCCCGCAGCGATGGCCGCATCCTCGTCCTCCGAAAAGGGTTCCGGATCAATCTCGATGACCCGGATGCGACCTCCCGACCGGTCGGCATAGGCATCAAGGAACTGCCGTACCCGCGTCGCATACGCCCGGATGGCAGGATATTGCGCCGCGTCGGCACGCGAGTAATAGAAGCGCCACTCAACAGGTTCGTCGAGCCGGTCCATCACCGACACAGTGCCTGGCGAAAGCCGATAGAGACCGTCCTGGGTCAGGTCGAGACGGACGCCGCCAAGCCAGCGTCCAGCCAGTTCGTTGCCGGCCAGGAAAACAAGCAGGAGGCTGATGATCATCAGCGGCAGGTAGAAGGTGCGCTTCATCGTCCGCCCCCGCGCCGCTCAGCGACAAGCACTCCGGCAATCGACAAGGACAGCACGATCAACCCGGCAAAATACACCAGATCCGCAGCACCGATCACACCATTTCGAAGGGCATCAAAATGCTCGAATGCACTCAATCCGGCGATGAACTCGGAAACCGCCGCCGGCGCACCCTGGCCGAGCGCTGCCAGCACGAAGGGATGACCTGCCATGGTCAGAAGGAAGGCCGCTCCGGCGCCCAGAACAAAGGCAACCACCTGGTTGGAGGTGGTCGCCGACAGCGCCTGGCCCACCGCCAGATATCCCCCGGCCATGAGCCATGCGCCCAGATAACCGGTCGCAATGGCGGCGTTGTCCGGGTCGCCAAGATAGTTCACCGCAACCCACATCGGGAAGGTCAGGGCGAGCGCGAGCGCGGCCATGGTCCAGGCTGCCAGGAATTTGCCACTGGTCGAGGCCCAGAGCGGAATCGGCAACGCCATCAGGAATTCCAGCGTACCGCGATCCCGTTCCTCGGCCCAGGCTCGCATGGCCAGGGCCGGCATCAGGACAACAAAGAGCCAGGGAAGATAGTCGAACATCGGTGCCAGGTCGGCCCGGTTGGTGTCGAAAAAGCGCCCGACATGAAAGGCAAAGGCCGGCGCGGCACAGGCGAATACTGCCAGGAAGACATAAGCCAGCGGCGTCTGGAAATAGGCGCTGACCTCTCGTCGATAGACCGCCATCAGAGAATGGATCACGCTGCCCCTCCGACGGCCAGAGAGTTCGGGGCGGCGCGGGTCAAATGGCGGAATGCTGCCTCGACGGTCTTTTCAGACGCTGTGGCGGCCAGGGCGTTCGGCGTGCCGTCAAACAGGATCTTGCCCTGATCGATGACAATCGCCCGGGAGCAGACCGCGGGCACTTCTTCAAGAATGTGGGTGGAAATGATGATCGCTTTTTCCGGGGCCATGTCCCGTATCAGCTGACGCACCCCATCTTTCTGGTTCGGGTCGAGCCCGTCGGTCGGTTCGTCGAGGATCAACACGGCCGGATCATGAGCGATCGCTGCAGCGAGGGCGGCGCGACGCTTGTATCCCTTGGACAGCGTCCCGATCGGCTGATCCGCCATTGACCCGAGATTGGCGCGCTCAAGAGCCAGGGCGGTCGCGCGCCCAAGGGCAGACCCGGAGAATCCGCGCGCCCGCAATCCGAACATGACGAAGCTTCGCGGCGTCATCGCCGGATAGGACGGCGCGCCCTCCGGCAAATAGCCAAGCCGCGACTGCGCTTCCAGGCGCTGGGCCGTGCAGTCATAGCCTGCTATCGATGCGGTGCCTCCGTCGGGCTCGAGCCCGCCGGCCAGCATGCGCATGGTCGTGGTCTTGCCCGCACCGTTCGGTCCGAGAAAGCCGAGTACTTCGCCACGCTCCAGCGTGAAGCTCACACCCTGGACCGCGCGGAAGGACCCGAAATCCTTGATGAGTTGATCGGCAACCAGCATGTTTCGCAGGGCTCATGATCTGACTGACCTAGCGTTACCGCGACGCGGCGCGCTTGGCCAGAGGCAAGGCAAGTTGTCTAATTCATGAGAGGAATTTGGGTGTCGACCGGACCGCAGCCTCTTGACCCGGGGGGCTGGGGGGGCTGTCTAAAACCAGGCTCGGAGGCGTTGTTGCGACCGGCCGACACGTGCGACGGTGGTGGCTCCGTATGGCCGGAACGCGCCCGGAATGTGGCGACTTTGCGGCACTGCGTGAAATGTTTGTAAGCTGGACAGACTGATTCAACTGGCGGGAGAATTCCGGGTGCACACAGTATCTCCTACCGCGAGACGCAAGCCGGACCCGGTGATGTGGACCCGGCGCGAGCTGGACGCAATCCTGCGCGTCTATGGGCGTTTCGTCGCCCAGGGCGAGTGGAAGGACTATGCCATTGACGGCTTGCCGACCGAGGCGATGTTCTCGATTTTCCGCCGTCACAGCGAAATGCCGATGTTCTCGGTGGTGAAGACGCCGGCCGACGCCAACCGTCAGGGTCAGTACAAGGTCGTCGCGGTGAGCGGCCAGATCCTCAAGCGCGGCCATGATCTCACCCAGGTGATGACGGTATTCGACAAGAAGAAGTTCCGCGTCATCGACTGATTGTCCGGGACGTCCAGACAAAGAAAAACCCCGGAGCAGATGCTCCGGGGTTTCTTGTTTCAGCCTGATGGCAGGGTGCTATTCGCGGCTGCCAAGCAGTGACAGGATGATCTGGAACATGTTCACGAAGGCGATGTAGAGGTTCAACGCCCCCATATTCGTCATCACGGCCATCGAACGCTGGTCACCGGCAATCTGATAGTAAGTGACCTTCAGTGCCTGGGTCTGCCAGGCAACGACGCCCGCCATCAGCAGCAGGACGCCAAACTGAAGCAACAGCTCGAGCATGCCGGACTGGAAGAAGAAGGCGTTCATCAGGCCCAATGCGATCGCACCGAACATGGCCATGAACAGGAAATTCTGCAGCGGCATCAGGTTGCGTTTCGTGGTGTAGCCGAACACGGACAGGGCCAAGAAGGAACCGGCCGTAATCACGAAGGCCTGAGCAATGGTTCCGAAATCAATCGCAAGGCTGCGACCGCCAACTGATTGAACAACCTGGTTTTGGGAGGCGATGATGACCCAGAAACTCAGACTGGCGCCGATCAGAACGACAATGGCCCAGTAAAGGATCGCCGAGCCGGCCGGTGATGGATTGCGCATGAAGAACATCGAACCGAACAAGAGGGCCAGCGGACCCCACTGAACCACGAACAGCAACGGTGTTCCGAAAACCAGTTGGGTCAGGGGCGGGTAGGTACCCACCGCATAGGCGATGGCGGCCGACAGCAGCAGGCCAAGGCCCATCTTGTTGTAAACGCCGAGCATGAACTTGCGCAGGCCGGCATCCACCGACATGTCCAGCGTACCGGAGCCGGAATAGGTGCGGGAAAAATCATTCATTGTGGACGTCTCTCTTGGCTACGCGCGCCCACACGGGCGCTTTGTCGTCAATATATCATGATCCCCGGGCGGGAAGGCAAGTTTCGGCTGTCAGCGCAACGAGGGACTGGGGCGCCGACAATCCCGCCCGACGGGGCGGCATTGCTTCAACACCTGAAATCACACTAGCTGGAGGGCCGACCGGATGATGAGTCATGACGCTTCGCCTGTTTGCCGCCCTGCCAGTCCCGGACAGCCTGCACGCCGAGATCGTGCGCCTGCAAAAGGGTGTGCCCGGCGCCCGTTGGCGGCCACACGAGAACTTCCACATTACCTTGCGCTTCTTCGGGGCGATGGATGAGCGACAGGCCGAAGACCTGGATGCGGAACTGGCCCATATCGCCATGCCGCCCTTCGATCTTGCGCTACTTGGGTCCGGGTGGTTCGGCAAGCTTGACCCACGGGCACTCTGGCTCGGTGTACGCCCCAGCGAGGCGCTCTCAGAGCTCAACATGAAATGCGAGCGGGCGGCGCGGCGGTGCGGGCTGGAGCCGGAACACCGAAAATTCCATCCACACATGACGCTGGCCTATCTGCAGGGCACGCCGATGGACCGGCTGACCAGGTTCGCCGAGCGCACCGGCGGCTTCGCGACCGAGGCCTGGCGGGCGACCCATTTCACGCTCTATTCAAGCTGGACCTCACGGGGCGACCGCAACATCTATGAGCCCGAGGCGGATTATCCCTTGCTTTGATCACAGCGGAGCTGGCCAATCAGGCCATCGACTGACCGCTCGATCATGCTCAGCACACGATCAAACCCGTCCTCGCCGCCATAATACGGGTCCGGGACATCAACACCGGTCTCGCCTGCCCAATCCATCATCAGGCTGATCTGCGCGCCCCGGCCGGCACCCGGCATCGCGCGCAAGTCGCGCAAATGGCTGCGATCCATGGCGATGATGTGGTCAAACCGAGAAAAGTCGTCCGGCTCGACCTCACGCGCGCTCAGTCCGGAAAAATCATGCCCACGCGCCGCGCCTGCCCGCGCCGCGCGCTCATCCGGGGCCTCGCCGGCATGCCAGCCGCCTGTACCGGCACTGTCCACCTGCCAGTCCAGCCCGACGGCCGATAACCGCGTTCGTGCGACCGCATGAGCGGTTGGGGAGCGGCAGATATTCCCGGTGCAGACAAAGAGCAGGCGCACGCGATCAGTCGGGAATGGAGAACGCGTCCGGCAACACGACCAAGGACCAGTCCTCGCCCGATCCATAGAGCCAGAAAATGTCACCATACGCGTCTTCGGGAAGCCGGCCTTCGTCATCGCATCCCGCAGCCTGTGCCGCTTCGGGACCCGCATAGGCGGACATCCACAGGCAGGACGTGTTCGAGTGCTCACCGACCAGCGTCCAACCGGACGTCGCCGCATCAACGTCTGCGTAGGCGTCGGCGCGAAGCCGGTCCACCGTCTCGCCTTCCAGACATCCGACCGCATAGCCATCGACGGCCTGATGCGCGACGACCTCGACCCCACCGGCTGCCGCAGTCAGACGTGTCCGGCAAGCGGCGCTTGAGAAAGCACGGTCGACAGGCGTGTCGCCGATCAGCGCGGCCAGTCGCTCGACCATGATGTCGCCTTCTGGGCTGAGCGGGCACTCCATGCCATTGCAATCCGGGGAAACCTTCAACGCATGCCGCACTACAAGCACATGACGGTCTGCCGCCCGAAGCTCTTCGCGGATTGCTTCCGGCGCAAGGCCGAACAAGGCAGCATGACTGGCACCACCCGACAGGTCGCCACAAGCTCCCAAGCCAAGCGTGGCCGTCATCAGGGTCAGAATGAATTTCATCGACAGATCCTCCAGCGGGCACTCTAGCGCAGCATGTCGGACAGGCGAAGCGTCGAGGCCGTCAATCCTGTCCGGTGCCCTCCGGCTCGACCTGAACACGCAGACGGACCGTAACGCGTGTGCCTGATCCGACCTGGCTCTCGATTTTCATATTGCCGTCCATCAGGCTCGACAGGCGTCGGCAGATCGCCAGGCCGAGGCCGGATTCGCTGCTGGACCCGCCACCGGCCCGGTCGGACAGGCGCTCCAACAATGAGGCGTCAATGCCCACTCCGGTATCCGTGACCCGGTACTCGACCCAACTCTTGCCAGCCCGGTCACCGTCCATGGCGACCGCGATGGAAACGGTCCCGGTTGGCGTGAACTTCATGGCGTTCGAAACAAGATTGTTGAGGATCTGGCGAACCCGGACCGGATCACCCAGAACCGGCCGGGCCGCGTCATCTCCAATTTCGAGATTCAGCTTCAGGCCCTTCTCGCCGGCCAGCGGCTCGAACAATCCCATGACAGTTCGCGCCAGCTCGGCCGGCTGGAATGCGACACTGCGCAATTCGACCTTGTTGTTCTCGAGGCGTGCCAGGTCAAAGACATCGGTCACACGCGCAAGCATTGCCTGGGCGGATCGCTCCATGGTGGCCAACAGCTTGCGTTGAGACGGATCAAGGTCCGTGTTCGACAACAAGCCGGACAGGCCCAGAATGCCATTCAAGGGCGTCCGCAATTCGTGGCTCAGTCCCAGCATGAATTCCGACCGGGACTGGCTTTCCGCGCGCTCATTCTTCGCGCGCGCCTTGAGCTCCGCTTCGCGCTCGCTGCTGCCGTCGAGTTCGTGCTCCAGAGCTTTGTGGGAGCTCTTCATGCCTTTCAGAATTCCCACCACCCGGCGAAGCAGCCACACAAATCCGACAACAAGAAAACCGGTCGCTGCAACATCCGAGACACCACGAAGCTCGGTCTGGATGAAAGCTGTCACCACTGGCTGACGGGCGGCGTCGAGGAAAAACGGCCCGAACAGAAGGACGCCGGCACTGACGAGGTGATAACCGGCCCAGATGAGCAGTCCGATGGACAATACCTGCACAGGCCGGATGGCCCCTGCCTCACGCAATGGGTCGGCATTCCGGAACATGACGACCATCGCCGCGATCGAGGTCGCGGCGAAAACCAAGTCCAGCATTGCTGTCAGCAGGATGGAGTGCATGCGTCCCTCACCCTCCGCTCAGACCCATCGATGCGTCGATGCTAGGGGTGAGCCCTGAACACCCTGTTAACCCCGTCGACCAGAGCCGAACAGCGTCCGCCGGGTCCGCGCCAATGTAAAGAACCGGTGGGGCAAATGAATTTTTCATTCGTGCCCGGCTCCGACAGGCCCGGGCATATCAGTCGTTGTGGCCCAGCCGCCGCTTGCGCCGCGCCAGCAATTGCAATCTCAGCGCATTGAGGCGGATAAAGCCCTCGGCATCCTTTTGGTCGTAAACGATGTCTTCCTCGAAGGTGACATGCTCGAGCGAGTATAGAGAATGTTCGGATGACCGGCCGACGACATTCACCGAGCCCTTGAAAAGCTTCACCCGAACCTCGCCGGTCACTTCCTTCTGGGAATGATCGATTGCCGCCTGCAGCATCTCCCGCTCGGGTGAGAACCAGAAGCCTTCATATAGAAGCTTTGCGTAACGCGGCATCAACTCGTCCTTGAGATGACAGGCGCCACGATCCAGCGTGATTTGCTCAATGCCGCGATGGGCCGCCATCAGGATTGTGCCGCCGGGAGTCTCGTAGATGCCGCGTGACTTCATTCCGACAAACCGGTTCTCGACCAGATCAAGGCGACCGATACCGTGAACCCGACCCAGGTCGTTCAACTTGGTCAGCAAAGCGGCCGGACTCAGGTCCACTCCATTGATGGACACGGCATCTCCCGACTTGAAGCCAATGGTGACATACTCGGGCACGTCCGGCGCATCTTCCGGAGCCGCGGTCCGCTGGAACACGATGTCTGCCGCTTCTTCCGCCGGGTCTTCGAGGATTTTGCCTTCTGACGAGGTATGCCAGAGATTGGCATCAACCGAGAAGGGCGCCTCTCCGCGCTTGTCCATGGCGACTTCGATACCGTTTTCCTCGGCATAGGCGATCAGCTTGGTGCGGGAATTGAGGTCCCATTCGCGCCACGGCGCGATGACGTGAAGGTCAGGATCGAGGGCATAGACGCCGAGCTCGAACCGGACCTGGTCATTGCCCTTGCCGGTTGCCCCGTGGGCAACCGCGTCAGCGCCGGTGGCATGCGCGATCTCGACCAGCCTCTTCGCAATCAGCGGCCGCGCGATCGATGTGCCAAGCAAGTAAAGCCCTTCATAAACGGCATTGGCCCGCACCATCGGGAAGACATAGTCGCGAACGAACTCCTCGCGCAGATCCTCGATGAAAATCTCTGAAACACCTGCCGCTTCAGCCTTGCGGCGCGCCGGTTCCAGCTCCTCACCCTGTCCCAGATCAGCAGTGAACGTCACGACCTCCGCATCATAGGCATCCTGCAACCATTTGAGGATGACAGAAGTGTCGAGGCCGCCCGAATAGGCAAGAACGACCTTTTTAACGGGCTTTTTCGCGGACATGGGCAATTTCCTTCTCGATATCTCCATGCGCGTAGCGCCGCTGTTGCTGACAGGCAAGTGTTTCACGACAGTTTCAGCACGATCATGACGCCTGCGAAGCTGGACAGGCATCATGTCCTGTCCATTCATGGCGCGATAAACCCGCCTGGCCCGCCCGTTTCGAGCAGGAAACTGAATCGCATGACGCCCTGCGCTCCACCGCCGCTGGAATATGCCGTCGTGCAATGTCGCTCGCCCTTGAGGGCTGTCTGATGATCGTCGTGCCGTGGGTCGCCGGTTTTGCCTTGAGGAGCGCGCGCCTGCACCGTCAGGGAAACCCTGTGCGCGGGGTCGAGTTGTCGCAGCGCCTGGCAGAGACATTCCCCTTCCACATCTTCGCTGGCGTCACCGGGTCCTAAACGACGTCGTCCGGCGTCGACGTCTGGCGGGCCGGGTCCGACCGCCAGACGAAGAAGGAATAGATGATGCCGGTGGCAGCCGGCGTCAGGGCAGAGGCCAGCACCAGCCAGATCTGCCGATCCACCGGCAGCAGCCACACACCGGTCAGCAGGACCAGCCCGCCAACCACCATCAGCCGCCCGGTCAGTCGGTGGGTTTTGTCCCAGGCGAGATCCGAGGACAGGGTCCATGGCGTGCGGATACCAACGAACCAGTTCGGTCGCGCCTTGCCGAGCACATTGCCAAGCAGCAAATAGAGCGCGCCGACGCCCGACAGGATCAAGGTCGGCACCAGGGTCTCGTCGCTCGCCGCGACCCAGCCCAGTCCGAGGCCGACAAGTATCGCCTGAACGAGCAACATCAGAGCGAGCACGCCAATCCAGACGGTCCCCAGCACGATACGGGAACGTTGCAGGTTGCGGCCGCGCGGGTCGATGGAGGGAAGGATGGCGAACACTCCCGTCAGGACGATCATGATCGTCGGAAGCAGCAGAAAAGCCTCGGCCCGGCCACCGTAGCGATCCGGTTGACCGTCCACACCCCAATGCACCGGGATCTGCGTCGTGGCGTCGGTGCCCATCCAACCAAAACCGGCCAGCGCCAGTGCCGGCACAATCAGCAAACCGGATCCGATCAATTCACGTTTCATGATCAAGCCCCCTCATTCTTGTCAGGGTCGCCGCCTGCCAGGTCCATGAGCCAGGCAATCGCTTCGTCCGCCACGCTGGCGTTCAATCGATAGAGAATTGTCGTGCCGTGACGCTCCGCCACGATCAATCCCGCATCCCGCAGGATCGAAAAATGTCCCGACATTGTCGGCTTGGACACGGGATAGCGATCAGCCAGAGCGCCCGCCGAGCTGGGCCCGTCGCGCAAGGCCCGCAACACGTCGCGCCGCACGGGATGGGCCAAAGCCTTGAAGACATCACTCATTGACGCGGTCACCTCTTGCCGCAGCAATAGTTCGGCAGGTGCCTAATCACAAGGCCATTTACGACGATTCCAGCATCCGGTCGGCGGGCTCCGGGACAGCGACAATCGGGTCGTTGGCGCTTGCGTCAATCAATGATCACGGATTAAAAGCAGGCCATGTCACACGCCGATTCCCGCCTCATCGTCGCGCTCGACCTGCCGACGACCGGCGCCGCTTGGTCGCTCGTTGAGTCCATCGGCGACATTGTCGATTTCTACAAGATAGGGCTGCAGCTTTTCCCGATGGGCGGGATGGAGCTTTGCCGCCGCATCAAGTCCACGGGCAAACAGGTCTTTCTGGACTTCAAGCTGCATGACATCCCGGCAACGGTAGAGAAAGCGACCCGGTCGATCACGACCGGTGGCGCCGACTTGCTGACCATCCACGCCGAACCTGCGGTCATGCGCGCGGCTGTTGCCGGACGTGAAGGGTCTGACCTCAAGCTTTTGGGCGTCACGGTGATGACCTGCTATGACGACGAAATGCTGGCCGAGATGGGTTATGCCTTCGGTGCCCGGGACCTGGTCCTGCGCCGGGTCGAGCAGTCACTGGAAGCCGGCGTCGATGGCGTCGTCGCCAGTGCTCACGAGGCACAGGAAATTCGCGAGCGTTTTGGCAAGGACCTGTTGATCGTGACCCCGGGAATTCGACCGAAAGGCGCGGATGTCGGCGACCAGAAGCGCGTCGCAACGCCCGCCAGCGCCCTGTCTGGTGGGGCCAGCCACCTGGTTGTCGGGCGCCCCGTCAACGCGGCACCCGACCCGAAGGCGGCTGCGGCGTCCATCGTTGCGGAAATCGCGTCGGTCTGATCCTCGCTCACAAGCGAGGCCCCCGGATCGGCCGCTACTGACCGAGCGGGTAGGTTCGCAGGGTCGCACGCCTGTCCATACGCAAAACCGGAGCGGAAGTAATCTGCGCGGGAGCCAGCGTTGAAACGCGCCCGGACCCGTCGATGACAATCACGCCCCGATAGACATAGCTGACCGTGGGGGCACGCCCGACACCGCCGACGAGACCGCCGGAAAAGAAGCTGTCATCCAGGCGCACGGTCTCCCGGGGGGCGATTTGCGCACGAGGAGTGACCTGCGCACGGGGAGCGACTTGCGCACGGGGGACAACTTGCTCACGGGACGCCGGAGCCTCTGCGGCCCTGGTGCGGATACGAGGTCGGGAGGCCTGAACGGTCGGGGCGGAGGCAGGGCGAGCAAGCGGCGGCGCACCGGCAAGCTGTGGCGCCACGCGGCGCGGCGCAGCATCGACACCCTCCGGCATTTCGGTGAACCGGCAGGGCGGACCCGAATACTCGCCCGCCAGTGCCTCACGGATGTCTTGCGGCGAGCATTCGCGCTCGATCACGGCCTGGCCGCTGGCCGTTCCGGTGATGCCGGAAAGGGCGCCAAGTGCCGCCAAGCATGAAATCAGCGAGTGTCTCATTCCGACACACTATCAGGCTGGCTGACCTCAACTAAGCATCTGCTCCTGTGACGCGAAGGGGCTTCGCCATCAGCCCGTCACAGGCGTGTCCGCCGGCTCTTCAGCGAGCCAGTCGAGGGCCGTGTCCCGCGACCGGAAAACCATGACGGTGACGCCTTCGCTGTCTCGGGACAAGGCCTGCCAGATCGCCGCGACAACCCCATTGAACGGTGACGCGACCACGCTGGCGGCGCGGACATGTTGGCCGGGTGCGTTTTTGGCCTGCCAGGCATCCAGGCCCTGGCGGATCGACTGCACCGTTTCATAATCAAAGTCCGTGCCCGGCAGATCATCGGCATAGAGCGAGAGCCGGTTGAAGTGCGGCCGCCAGTCGGGATGGGCTGCCGCCTCGTCATAGGCGGCGAGAAGGGTCTCGAGATTAAGCGTGCCGGACCAGATGAATTCTGCCAGTTCGAGGTCCGGATGGATCCGCACCTCGCACGGGGGCGGTCCAGCCGCCTCAGAAGTCACAGATGATGCCCTTTTTCTCCCAGTCGCCATAGCGGGTCGGCTCCGGACCCTTGCGGCCACCGGTCTCCGGCTCGAGTTCGGCCTGACGCGCGGCTTTCCGGCGTGCCTCGGCCTCGGCGAGCGCGCGCCGGGCCTCCGGACTCAATGGCTTCGGAGCGGCGTCCGGAGAGGGGACGGACCGCCCCCCTGTCCCGTCTTGCTGATCATCATTGCTCATCCCATCTAGATAATCTGACAAGCACGCCCCGCCAAGACACACAGGCCCGGACAATGACAGCGAATACACTGCGAACCTTCCTTCTGCTCGCCGGAATGACGGCACTCTTCATGGGTATCGGCTATCTGCTTGGCGGCGCTGCGGGCGCCATGCTGGCCCTGATCGTCGCTGCCGGCATGAATTTGTTTGCCTGGTGGAACTCGGCCGACATGGTGCTGCGCATGCATGGTGCCCGGGAGATAAGCTTCGAGGAACGCCACCCCGTCCTTCGCCAATACGCCGGCGATGTCGAGCATCTGGCCCGACGGGCCGGCATGCCGATACCCCGTGTGTTCGTGATCGAAAGCGATCAACCCAATGCCTTCGCCACCGGACGCGATCCGTCCCACGCTGCGGTCGCGGCAACCACCGGGCTGCTCGAGCGCCTGGACCGTTCAGAAATTCAGGGCGTGATGGCGCACGAACTCGCCCACGTGAAGAACCGTGACACCCTCACCATGACGGTGACCGCCACGCTGGCCGGCGCAATCGGCATGCTGGCCAATTTCGCCCTGTTCTTCGGCGGCAATAACCGCGCCGGACTGCTCGGCTCGCTGGCGATGATGATTTTCGCGCCGATGGCCGCCATGCTGGTCCAGAGCGCCATCAGCCGGGCCCGCGAATACGAAGCCGACCGGGTCGGTGCCGAGATTGCGGGCAATCCGATGGCGCTGGCCAGCGCACTGGAGAAAATCGAGCGCTCTGCGCGCAGGACCGTGAATGCCGGTGCCGAACGCAATCCGGCCACCGCCCACATGTTCATCATCAACCCGCTCAACGGGCAGCGCATGGACAATCTGTTCTCGACCCACCCGGATACCGCTGACCGGATTGACCGTCTCCGCCAGATGGCCGGCGCCCGGGCCACACCCAATCCCGGACCTTGGGCGCGACGCGGCCCGTGGGGTTGATCCGAACGGCGGCTTGGCATCGACGGGGCGGGGTCTGCGTGCTAGCCCGGCGCCATGAGTGACGGTATTGCCCCACGCCGCGCTGCGGCGCTTGCCTATCTAGCTGTGATGAAACAACGCCGCACGCTCGAAGCGGCGCTGGAGCACACCCCCGACTTCGCCGCGATGAGTGATCGTGATCGCGCCTTTGCGCGTGCCATCACCGCCACGACATTTCGTCGCCTCGGCCAGACACGCGCCGTGTTGAATGGCCTGTTGTCCCGCCCCCTGCACGAGACGTCGGAAGGCGCGCAGGCGCTGCTCATCACCGGCGCCACCCAGCTTTTGTGGATGGACGGCGCACCGCATGCGGTCGTCTCGTCGACCGTCGAGCTAGCCGATGCCCGCAGCGATGCGCGCAAGCTGAAGGGCCTGATCAACGCCGTCCTGCGCCGCGTCGATCGCGAGGGCAGGGAGCACCTCAAACCGACCCTTCCGCGCGACAATCTGCCGGACTGGCTGCGCGACAGCTGGCGCGCGGCCTACGGCCCCGGCACGCTCAGCCGGATCGCCAATGCCATCACCGTCGCACCACCGCTCGACCTGACCGTCAAGAATCCGGACGAGCGCGAGCATTGGGCCGAACAGCTGGGCGCCAAAATCCTGCCCAATGGCAGCTTGCGTCGAGAAACAGTGGGCGATGTCAGGGCTCTGCCGGGCTTTCGAGATGGCGCCTGGTGGGCCCAGGATGCCGCCGCCGCCATACCTGCCACTCTGCTGACATTGGGGCCCGGCTCCAGTGTCATCGACCTTTGCGCAGCGCCCGGTGGCAAGACCATGCAACTGGCGGCAACAGGTGCTGAGGTGACGGCACTGGACCTGTCCGAAAAGCGCCTCGAGCGGGTACGGGAAAACCTTGGACGGACAGGCCTGTCGGCGACGCTCATCGCCGGCGATGCGCTGACCTACAAGCCGGCGCAGCCGGTCGATGCGGTCCTGCTCGATGCCCCTTGCACAGCCACTGGCACGCTGCGGCGCCATCCTGAAGCGGCCTGGATCAAGCGCGCGGAAGACACAGTCCGCATGGCGCGGCTTCAGGATGAGATGATCAAGGCCGCCGTAACCATGCTGAAGCCGGGCGGGCAGCTGATACTGTGCACATGCTCGCTGCAGCCCGAGGAGGGCGAGGCCCTCGCCGGTCGAGTTTCCGGACGGCACCGTCAACTCAAGGAATCGCCCATCCAGCCGGTCGAGCTGGCGGGCATTGAAGGGGCTCTGACACCCGCCGGATGGGTCCGCCTGACCCCGGCCCTGTGGGCCGAGCAAGGCGGAATGGACGGTTTCTTCATCGCCCGGTTCACGAAACGGGCCGGATAACACCTTAAACGGCCGCTGCCGCTGTCTTCGACTTGCGCCGGTTTGGCCTCACTGTTATCGGATCGACATGGTCAGTCCCACAATCATTTCCCCCTCCATCCTCTCGGCTGATTTCGCCAGGCTGGGTGACGAGGTTCGCGCCATCGACGCCGCCGGCGCCGACTGGATCCACATCGATGTGATGGACGGCCATTTTGTGCCCAATCTCACGATCGGGCCGGCTGTGGTGAAGGCACTGCGTCCGCACAGCAAGAAGCCGTTCGATGTGCATCTGATGATCACGCCGGTCGACCCGTATATCCAGGCCTTTGCCGATGCCGGCGCCGACATCATCACCGCCCACCCGGAAGCCGGACCGCATTTCCATCGCACGGTGCAGGCGATCAAGGCGACCGGGGCCAAGGCCGGGGCCGCCCTCAATCCATCGACGCCGGTCGAGGTGATTGACTACGTCCTCGACGAGCTCGACCTGGTGCTGGTGATGAGCGTCAATCCCGGATTTGGCGGGCAGAGCTTCATCACCAACCAGTTGAAGAAGATCGAAGCGCTCAGGGCGCGGATCAACCAGCGCGGCCTGTCGACCCTGATCGAGGTCGATGGCGGTGTGAATCCGCAAACCGCCCGGGATTGCCTTGATGCCGGCGCCTCGGCGCTGGTCGCCGGGTCTGCGGTTTTCAAGGATGGCCCTGACGCCTATCGCGACAATATTTCAGCCCTGCGTCGCTGACCCATGGCTAGAGCGGTGCGTCTGTCCGACTATGCGGTCGCAATCGTGGCAGCCGCCCGCCGTGAGGCGTCGTCCACCCTGCATTCGCTTGGCCTGTTTTCCAGCTTGCATGACCTTGGCCCGCTGCCGGACGAAGTCGGACCGCTGCCGGAGGATTTTTACGGCAGCAGGCCGGATCGCGGGGCTGAGATCCGCGCCGGCCGGATCCAGCTGGCCGGTGACCTCCTTTCGATCGACCCCGAACATGACAATGTCTGGCTGAAACCGGCGCCAACACGGGCTTTTGCGCGTCGACTGCACGGGTTTGGCTGGTTGCGCGACGTCATCGCGTCGGCGAATGAAACACCGGATCCAGCCGATGATCTGTCCACAAAGGACGCGATAGCCGATCCGGCCGCCTCACCGCCGGGTGCCGAGGCTGCCAGGGCCTTGGTCGATGACTGGATCAGGGCTTTCGGGCGATGGAACAGCTTTGCCTGGAGCCATGGTGTCCTTTCGGCCCGGATCATAAACTGGCTCAAGGCCGGCGAAACGCTATTCGAAGCTGGCGAATCCGACAGGAAGACGCGCAATGTCCGCCTCCGCAGCCTGTTGCGACAGGCGCGTTATCTCCAGCGCACAATACCCTTGGCCCATGACGGTGCTGTCCGGTTGCGCTGCGCCATCGCCCTGTCATTTGCCGGACTCTCTATTCCCCGGCAGGGCGCCCTGCAAAAAGCGGGACTGTCGGCGCTGGAAAAGGAAGTGAAACGCCAGATCCTGCCGGATGGCGGCCATGTTTCACGGTCGCCGCGCGCGGGCACCGAAACCCTGATTGACCTGATCGCGCTGCGCGATGTGGCCGAAAAGGCCGGTGTCGAATTCCCGAAGGAAATCATACGCGCGATCGACCGGCTGGCGCCCATGGGCCGCTTCTTCAGGATGAGCGATGGCGGCCTGGCGAGTTTTCATGGCGGGGGCGAGTGTGATCATGGCGCCCTGAAAACGGCGTTATCGCGGGATGAAACAGGCGCCAGGCCATTCGGCTTCGCACCACATTCCGGCTATCACCGCGCCGAGGCCGGAGGCGCCACAATCATCCTTGATGTCGGCAAGGCACCGCCTGGCGTTTTGAGCACGGGGGCTCACGCCAGCGCCCTGGCTTTTGAACTGTGCACCGCAGGCGGGCGCCTGGTCGTCAATTGCGGCTGGCATGACGACCAACCGTCCAGCTGGCGTGAGGCGGTGCGGGCAACGGCCGCCCATTCCACGCTCACACTTGAGGAAACGTCGTCAGCTCGCCTGTTCCCGCCCGGCTGGCAACGCGACCTGCTCGGTCCCCGCCTGGCTTCCGCGCCCGGCCCGGTCACGGCCCGCCGCAATGAAGAAGACATGGGCGTCTGGCTCGAAGGCATCCACGAAGGCTATCGCGACGAATTCGGCCTGTCCCATCGTCGCCGTGTATTCCTGGCCGCTGATGGTGGCGATCTGCGTGGCGAGGATGCTCTTTTTCGCCCGGTATCCGACGGCCCGCCCGACGATGTCGACGTGCGTTTCCGTTTCGCCATCCGCTTTCATCTGCATCCTGATGTCAGGGCGTCCCTGTCACGGGACACTATGAGCGCCCTTCTGGTCCAGCCGGACGGCGATGGATGGCGGTTCCGGACCGATGGTGGTCCGATCCGCCTGGAGCGCTCTGTCTATCTTGCTGCCGGTGCGCCTCCACAACGCGCGACGCAAATTGTAGTACAAGGGGAGGCAGAGCCCTTCGGGGCGGGCGACCGGCCACCAAACCGGGTACGCTGGGCCTTCCAGAGGCTCGGCCAGGTTGGTGGGACGCAGGGGGAAACCGGATGAGCAAGCCGCCATCCAAGGCGCGCGGCGTCACATCGATCCGCAGTCAGATTTCGATGGTCGCGGTTGCCCTGTTCGATCTCGCGGCCGGCGCGATCGCCATGTGGGTGGCCGTCCTGCTGCGCTACCGCTTCGAACCTTCCGCCCCCCCGGACGACGTCGTCCTGCAATCGGTTGCGGTGTTCGCGCTGGCCTGCGCAATCATCTTTCCTATCGAGGGACTTCATCGCGGTCTGTGGCGCTACACCGCCCTGAACGACGCCGCCCGGATCGTGCGGGCAATCGTGCTGGCCAATCTGGTCTTCCTGCCAATCCTGTTCCTGATCAACCGGCTCGACGGATTCCCCCGGACCTCGATCCTGCTGGAAATGCCGATCCTGGTGTTCATATTGATTGCTGCCCGTCTTTCCGTGGCGGCATTGCGGACCCAGGGGCTGCGCGGCGCGCTTCAGATGGAAGACCGCAGCAAGCCGACAGCGATACTCGTCGGGACCGATCTTGAACTTGACGATGCCCTGCGCGACCTCGGTCGGCGCAACGGTTCCGCACCTTTCCGCACCAAGGGGTTGATCGAGCCTGGGGCGACCCTGACAGGTCATGCCATTCGCGGCATACCGGTATTGGGTGGGCTGGAAGCTCTGCCGGCCGCCCTGAAACGCCTGTCGGAGGTCGAGAAAGATCCGCCCCGCCTTGTCCTTGCGGGCGCCCACACCGATGCCGACATCGTCAACCAGCTAATCCGGATCGCATCACGAACCGGCGCCAAACTGTCCCGCGCACGGCCGTCAGACGGCCGCGAGGCCTTTTCGCCTGTCGAAGCCGCGGACCTGCTGAACCGCCCTCCACGGGCACCCAACCTGTCGCCGGCCCGCCCCCTGATCGAGGGACGCCGAGTGTTGATTACAGGAGCCGGAGGAACAATCGGATCGCAATTGTCCCGGCTCGCAGCGACGCTGGGGCCTGAAAAACTGATCCTGTTCGACGCCTCGGAGGCCAATCTCTACGAAATCGATCTGGAGTTCGCGAAACGGTTTTCCGGCATCGCCTGGCGGGCGGTCCTGGGAGATGTCCGCGACAGGAACAGGCTCGACGAAGTGTTTCGCGAAGAGCGCCCGGATGTCGTTCTGCATGCGGCGGCGCTCAAACACGTTCCGATGAGCGAAAGGAATCCGGGCGAAGCCGCCCGCACGAACATTATTGGCACCGTCAACACAATCGAGATGTCACAACAATACGGCGCCGGCGTCGTGGCGCTGATTTCCACCGACAAGGCTGTCAATCCGGGCAATGTCATGGGCGCGACGAAACGGGCCGCAGAACTCTATGCGCGCGCCGCTGCCAACCAGTCCGATTCTACTCGGGTCTGTGTGGTCCGCTTTGGCAATGTGCTGGGCTCAACCGGTTCCGTCGTCCCATTGTTTGAACGACAGATAGAGGCCGGAGAGTCTGTCACAGTCACCGATCCGGAAGCGACCCGCTATTTCATGACCGTGGAGGAGGCGTCGGGCCTGGTGCTCGATGCTGCCGCCCAGACCGCTGCCGATCCGGCCCTGAACGGGGCACTTTATGTTCTGGACATGGGGCGCCCGGTCTCGATCATGCGGCTCGCACGGCAATTGCTTCGACTGCGGGGCCGTGACCCTGATGCCCCCGGAGCGATCCGGGTTGTCGGCCTGCGGCCGGGCGAAAAACGCCATGAAAGCCTGGTCTATGATTTTGAGAGCACGATCGAGACCTCGATCGATGGAGTCTGGGCGGTGACGGGACCGGACCTTGACCCGGCCTCAGTTAGTACCGGCCTTGATGCCATCATCCGCGCTGCCGGCAGCAGTGACGGTGCTGGAGCGTCGGCGGCGCTGGAGGCCCTTTGCAAATTGCGCCCCTTGCCGCTCGGTGATTGACTTGCCACACCGCCGTGATACCTCGCCGCGGATCAACCGGAATGAAGAACGGAGATTTTCCATGTCAGACCATGATCTCGCCCCGGTACGGCGCGCCCTGATTTCCGTCTCCGACAAGTCCGGCCTGATCGAACGCGGTCGGCAACTGGCCGATGCCGGTGTCGAGATCCTTTCGACCGGCGGCACGCTGCGCAGCCTCAGCGAAGCGGGCATTCCGGCAAAGGACGTCTCCGAAGTCACCGAGTTTCCCGAGATGATGGACGGGCGCCTGAAAACCCTGCATCCACGGGTTCATGGCGGCCTGCTGGCCCGACGCGACAATGGCGATGATCGAGCCGCCATGGGCACACACGGAATCCCGCACATTGATCTGCTATACGTCAATCTCTACCCGTTCGAGGAGACCGTCGGAAAGGGCGGTGCCTATGCCGACTGTGTCGAGAATATCGACATTGGCGGGCCGGCCATGATCCGCGCAGCGGCCAAAAACCACGCCTGGGTCAATGTCTGCGTTGATGGCAGCGATGTTGACCGTGTGCTGACTGACATGGCGGCCAATGACGGGCATTCCTGTCTCGACCTTCGCAAGTCACTGGCGGCCAAGGCCTATGCCCGCACTGCCGCCTACGACGCCGCGATTTCGAACTGGTTTTCCGACGCGCTTGAAGACCCGGCGCCGGAGTACCGCGCCTTTGGCGGCGCGCTGACCCAGGCGCTGCGCTATGGCGAAAATCCGCACCAGAACGCCGCCTTCTATCGTAGTGCCGAAAACCGGGCCGGGATCGCGACGGGCCGACAGGTCCAGGGCAAGGCGCTGAGCTACAACAATCTGGCCGACGCTGATGCCGCCTTCGAGCTGGCCGGAGAGTTCGCCGCGGATGAAGCGGCGGCCGTGGTGATCGTCAAACACGCCAACCCCTGCGGTGTCGCCGTGCATGACACGCTGTCATCAGCCTATGAGAAAGCCTTCGCTGCCGATCCGATTTCAGCCTTTGGCGGCATCGTGGCACTGAACCGCACCCTCGACGCGGTCACCGCCGGTGAGCTTGTCAAGGTTTTCACCGAAGTTGTCATTGCCCCCGACGCCGATGAAGACGCGCTGGCGGTGCTCTCTGCCAAAAAGAATTTGCGGGTGCTCCTCACGGGCGGCATGCCGGACCCGAAGCAGGGCGGCTGGCTGACGAAAACCGTGGCTGGCGGACTGCTGGTCCAGGAACGCGACGTAGCCATGGTCTCGACGTCTGACCTGAAAGTGGTCACCAAGCGCGCACCGACCGAGGCCGAACTGTCAGACCTGATGTTTGGCTGGAAAGTCGTCAAGCACGTGAAATCGAACGCCATTGTCTATGCCCGCAACGGCTCGACCGCCGGGATCGGGATGGGGCAGACCAGCCGCCTGGAAGCCGCCCGCCTGGCTGTACGCAAGGCCGAAGCAACGGCTGCCGAAAATGGTTGGGATGACCCACGGACCAAGGGCTCGGTCTGCGCATCTGATGCCTTCTTCCCGTTCGCCGACGGACTGCACGCGGCCGTCGAGGCCGGCGCCACCGCCATCATCCAGCCCGGTGGTTCAATCCGCGATGAAGAGGTCATTGCCGCTGCCGACGAGGCGGGTGTCGCCATGGTCTTCACCGGGATGCGCCATTTCCGGCACTAGTCGGACCTGGCCGCTCTGCATGTGAATCAAGCAATCATTGCACGACCTTGCCTTTTCACGTCATTGTCGGCACATGAAAATCAGCCCCCTCTTCCGAGCTGCCGGCACCGTTGCACTGGTGATTCTGGCCGGTTTGGCGGGATGCACCACCGGCAACATGACCGGCTGGAGCGTTCCCAAGCGCCCCCTCGAGGATCAGGTCGACCTGCTTCGCGATCATGTTGAAATCCGATTGCCCGACGGTCAGGACGCTCCTGTACCAGCGGTGATAATGCTGCACGGATGCGGTGGTTTGCGTGAGGTTCAGGAAGCCTATTCGGTTGATTTGCTGGACGCTGGCTATGCAGTGGTGCTGGTCGATTCCAATCAGGCCAGGGGTATCGGCCGTTTCGGAGCCATGACCCAGGTCTGCACCGCGCTTCGCCTGTGGGGGCAGGAACGCGCCGCCGACATTCCCGCCGCGATTGCGTTGGCCAGCGAAATCCCGGTGATTGATGCCAACCGGTTGGCCCTGATCGGTTGGAGCCATGGCGGTTGGACCGTGTTGGAAGCACTCGACTACGCCGCGGAGGGCCGTTCTGCGCCTGCACTCCGGCCGACCTCTCCCGATCCGGATTCGACACCCCTGCCCGGCGTACGGACAGCAATCGCGCTCTATCCCTATTGCGGATTTCCGGTACGCGCCGATGGCCGGGACTTCCCGCGATCCATCCCGCTTCACATCATCCTGGCCGAACGCGACATAGTCGCCCCGCCCGACGATTGCGTCCGTCTGTTCGACCGCTCAGACGCGTCCGGGGTTGCTATTGATCATGAAGTCTGGCCGGGCCAGACCCATGCCTTCGACGAGCCCAACGGCCCACCGGACCTGCGCATGCAATACGATGCGGACGCGGCTCAAAGAGCTCGCGCCCGCATATTGGTCTGGCTGGATGAGGCGTTCGTCGATCAGGGTTGAACGACCGACGCCATTTCGCCGAGTTGGGTCGAAGCGATGGCCAGTTTGGACAGGCTCCAGCCACCGGATTCGTCGAGCTGGCGTTGGACCGAGTCGACGCGACCGGCCTCTTCCTCATTGATCGTGTTCCAGGCTTCGACAAGCGCGTCGGCCCAGTCACGGGACGGGTTCTCAACACCCGAAGCCAGCGATCCGCCGGCCTGCAAGGCAAACCGCATCGCGGAACCCGTGAAGGCCTGCTGGCTGGCATAGAAGTCTTCCATCAGCCGGCGAACCGCGAGGCGATCCCAGTGCTGTTCGGATGACACTTCCTGGCCGAGCCCGCGCAGACGGTCGAACTTGAACCGCGCACCGACCGCATGATAAATGTAAGCCGTTGAAGCCAAAGGCCAATCTGACTCCATGGCCATGTCGATGACGTCTGTCGACGAGGTCAGTGGCCGCAGCTCGGCGACCGCGAGAGCGATGTCCTCCGGGGCGCCAGCCTCAATGAATCGCTTCTGTCGCGACTTCACACCACGACGCTCATGGGTCGAGATGATTTCGTGGACCATTGAGCGCAGCGACTGGACACCGGGCTGATAAGCGCTGATCACGTCACCAATCGTATCCGGTTTCGCCGATTTCTTGTTCCGCCCGCGACGCACGAGCCAGTAGGTCTGGCGGCGAAGAAGACGGATGATTTCCTCGTGCAGGGCCACCTGGACTGTCGCCGGAGCCTTGTTGTCCAGGGCATTGATCGCATCCGTGATCTCGGCGAATCCGAAGATCTGCCGACCGGCTTCGAAGGCCCGGGCAATGGCCGGCACCGTCGCGGTCGTCGAGTCGATCGCCCGGTGGATGAAAGTCGGTCCACCCAGATTGATCATTTCATTGGCCAGCACCGTCGAAATGATCTCGCGCTTCAGCCGGTGCCCGTCCATGGCATCGCCAAAGTCGTGCAGGCCTTTCGGGAAATAGTTGACCAGCATGGACTTGAAATGCGGGTCATCAGGTACGTCCGAAGCTACCAATTGATCGAACAGGGTGATCTTGGCGTACGAGGTCAATACCGCCAGTTCAGGACGGGTAAGACCCTGTTCCCGAGCCTTCAGGCCACGCACCTGTTCAACCGATGGCAGTCCCTCGACTTCCCGGTCCAGCTGCCCCAGCTCTTCGAGCCGGGCCATGAAGCGTTCATGCGCGTCCAGGTCGGCAGCCGAGGTATGTTCTGCGAGCGACAAGGCCAGAGACTGGTCATAATTGTGCCGGAGGACATGGGTCGCAACATCACTGGTCATGGATTCCAGAAGCCGGTCACGGGCTTCGCGGTTCATGTCACCGCTACGAACCATCGGTCGCAACAGGATCTTGATATTGACCTCGTGGTCGGAACTGTCGACGCCCGCGGAATTGTCGATGAAATCGGCATTGGCCCGGCCACCATGCTGCCCGAACTCGATACGGGCGGCCTGGGTGAAGCCGAGATTGGCGCCTTCGCCGATAACCTTGGCCCGGACCTCATTGGCGTTCACACGCAGGCCGTCATTGGTTTTGTCGCCGACTTCCCAATGCTGTTCGGTGGTTGCTTTCACATAGGTGCCGATACCGCCGAACCAGAGTAGTTCGACATCCGCTTTCAGCAGGGCATTGATCAGCTCCTGCGGGCTTGCACTCTCCTTGTCCAGGCCAGTCAGGGCCTTGATCTCGGCCGAAAGAGGGATCGACTTCGCAGACCGTGCAAAGATGCCGCCTCCTTCTGAAATCAGGGACTTGTCGTAGTCCTGCCAGGAGGTACGGGGGAGGTCGAACAGGCGCTTTCGCTCATTCCACAGCGTCTCGCAATCGCCCGGATCGGGATCGATGAAGATGTCGCGGTGATCAAAGGCCGCTACCAGCCGGATCTGCTTGGACAACAGCATGCCATTTCCGAACACATCGCCCGACATGTCGCCGACACCAATGACCGAAAAGGCTTCTGTCTGGATGTCCTTGCCCATCTCGCGGAAGTGTCGCTTGACGGATTCCCAGGCACCACGGGCGGTAATGCCCATCTTCTTGTGGTCATACCCGGCCGAGCCACCAGACGCGAAAGCGTCGCCGAGCCAGAAGTCGAACTCGTCGGTCGCAAGGCCGTTGGCCGTGTCAGAGAACGTCGCGGTGCCCTTGTCCGCGGCGACGACCAGGTAGGGGTCATCATCGTCCCAACATTCGGTTGCGGCCGGATTGACCACGGTCTCGTCTACGATGTTGTCGGTCAGGTCGAGAAGGCCTCGGATAAAGGTCTTGTAGGCTTCGCGACCGGCCTCGAAGACCTCTTCGCGGGAACCATTGCGTGGCAGGGATTTCGGGTAGAAACCGCCTTTCGATCCCACCGGCACAATAACCGCGTTCTTGACCTGCTGCGCCTTGACCAGGCCCAGCACTTCAGTGCGGAAATCATCGCGCCGGTCTGACCAGCGCAGACCGCCACGCGCGACCGGCCCGAAGCGCAGGTGCACGCCCTCAACATCCGGGGACCACACGAAGATTTCGCGGTAGGGTTTTGGAAGCGGCAATTCCTCGAGCAGCTCGCTGGCGATCTTGATCGCGATGCGGGGCTTGGGCTGACCGTCTTCGCCTGTCTGGTAAAAATTGGTCCGCAAGGTCGCTTCAATCAGATGAAAGATCCGGCGCAGGGCCCGGTCATGATCAAGGCTGGCCACGTCATCGAGCTGCTTGCGGAGCGTGTCAGACACTTCCCAAACCGCGTCGCTGCGGACTTTCTTGTCGTCAGTGAACGCCGGGTCAAACTTCACCCGCGCCAGTTCGAGCAATCCCCTGGCGATTTCGGGGCAGGCTGCCAGAGCCTCTTCCTGGATCGCCTGGGATGGATCAAGGCCGGTCTGCTGACGGTAGCGGGCACATGTGCGCAGGAAGGCGGCCTCACGCCAAGTCACACCGATTTCGACAATCAGTCGGTTGAAACCGTCATCTTCGGCGCGCCGGTCGGCGATGGCCAGCATCGCGTCTTCCAGTCCCGGCGCCAGCTCCTTCAGGTCCCGATCCCTGAGCGCATCCGATTTCATTTCGAAATCATGGATATGTGCCCTGTCGAACGGTTCCCCGTTGGCCCCGCGCCGATCAACCGGAAACCCGGTTTCCTGCACGACATAAAGACCGAGATTTTCCAGGACCGGCATGACGCGTGACAGCGAAACCGGCTTGCCGATGCGATAGATTTTCAGACGCAGGCTGTCCGGACCATCATCGACTTCGCGATAGACGCGAACAGCGACGCGGTCGGTTCCGGCCAGCGATTCCAGCTTGGTGACGTCGGCTAGCGCTTCCTCGGGATCGTAGAGCTCGCGATAACCGGCCTTGAAAGCATCCTGATAGGCCCCCATCCGCAGGCGGATGGCCTCCGGCGCATTGCGTCGCACATGGGTTTCCAGATCGTCTTCCCAGGTCCTGGCCAGTCGGGCGACACGACGCTCAAGCTCGCCCGTATCCGGCTCCGGATGATCGAACGGGTTCAGACCGATGATGTAATGGACGCGAGCCAGAGAGCTGTCACCGAATTGCGGATAGAAGGCCGACAGTCGCCCACCGAACGCATCACGGATCAGCTCACCCGCCTGCTCGCGGACTTTCGAATTGTACCGGTCACGCGGCACGAAGAGGAGTGCCGAGACAAATCGATCGAACTGGTCGCGACGAATGAAGAGCTTCGTTCGCGGCCGGTCATAGAGGTGAAGAATGCCGAGGCACATCTCCAGCAGGTCATTTTCGTCGGTCTGGAACAGCTCGTCTCGCGGGAAGTTCTCGACCGTATTCCGCAGTTTCTTGGCGGAGTGCGTGCCGGGCGTCTTGCCGGCCCGCTCGAGGACGCGGCGCACCTTGCGACGGATCAGCGGAACCGCGCTGGCGCTCTGGTCGTAGGCCTCGGCTGTGAACAGGCCGACAAAACGGGCTTCGCCGATCACGGCCCCGTCTTCGCGATACCGTTTGACACCGATATAATCCATGTAAACGCGGCGGTGGACACGCGACTTCATGTTGGCCTTGGCCACGATGATCGGGCTCGGTTCGCGCAGGAATGTTTCGATCGCAGGCGTCAGAACCGCCGGTTCGGAGCCCTTTCTCAGGACATGGCGTTCCGGATCGCGCAGGACGCCGCGACCGGATTCAGGCCTGACGCGCGGGTGCCGCTGCGCCATTGAACCATCATCATCGACCTCGAAGTCGTAGACTCGGCAGCCAAGGAAGGCGAAATGATCATCTCGGAGCCAGCGCAGGAACTCCAGGGATTCCGCCAGTTCGTCCGGTGAAGCGTGGGTTCGGGCGCCAGCGAGATGAGCGATCGCATCGTCCATCTGGGCGCGCATGTCGGTCCAGTCCTCGACAGCAACCCGGACATCATCAAGCGTCGCCGTTACACCTTCGATCAGGGTGCGGCGTGAGAGCTCGTCGAGCGGTGGCAGGTGGACCTGGATCATCGACTCGGCGAGGCATCGCCCGGCCTTGCCAACTCGTTCGCCATCATTGTCCCGGCGAACCTGAATGATCGGATGGAACATCGCGATGATGTCATGGCCCTGGGCGCCAACCTCACCCATCACGGAATCAACAATGAATGGCCGGTCGCGTCCGATGATTTCGAGCACGTCACGGGGCAGTTCGCTTCCGTCGGCCCGGGTCGCTGGTCTCATCCGGACAAGAATGTCCTCGCCCGGCCGCTTGTCGCCAAACTGCCAGAAATCCATGCTCAGTGCCGCGAGATCGTCCGGGCCAACCCGCTCGAGGTCCTCGGCGAGGGCATCGTCATAGATTTGTGAGAAAAACGAGTTTCCCGGATCACCGCACTCGGTGCCGAAAGCCTCAAGCCAGCGCGACCGCGCTGCCTCCATGAAATCTGCGCGACTGTAAGCGTGCGCGACTCCGACGACCGCCCCCATGGTGGCGCTCCCTGGACTGTTATGATTATGACCCGACCCTAGTCCTGTTTGAAATGCAAGCAACCCGCCTACGCCGTTGAAAACGCAAACGTGCCATTCTTTTTCTCAAGCCTTGGAAAGGTAGCGATAACGGCGCCGCCGGGTAGGGACAGGGGAACCCGGCGGCGCCTGGCAGGCCTCATAGGCAGGCTAGGGGGACGCACATTGAGGCCTGTTCATCGCAAGCGGCGCCCGTCGGGGCGGTCATGGGGGGAGACCGCACAGGCCGGTTCACCGCTACACCACCCATGTAGATAGCCGCGGACAGATTTAAAGGCCGGATTGACCGGATTTAATGTGATTTCACATCCAGACGGCCATGATCACCCGGATGTGATCAACCGCACTTCGACCAGGTCAGGCCACAGGTGCCTCAATCGGCCAGTCGCGGGTCAACGTCTCCCAGTCGACCACCGGAGCCATGCGGGCAACCAGGTCAAACGCCATGGCGCGCGTTTCGGCAATATCGCGGGGCTCGACAGCGAGTGCACCGATCGCATCGGGAACAACGGTCACGGCCTTGTCTCGACTGGCGTCGTCAAACACCGTCGCGAGGATCGAGAAGGGTGCGGAAAAGCCGACCAGCAACGCGGTCGAACCGGTGCTCCGGGCCAGGACCTGATGAAAATATGGGTCGGAGAAGGCCGACAGGCCCCGGCGCTGGAAAACAGCTTCCTGGGCCGTCGGGCGCAGGCCGTCGATCGGCGCACGACCGACTGTTGGGCCATCCCCCTGGAACTGGCAATGACAGACCCGCCAACCTGACTGGCGCGCATGGCGCAGCAACGCCTTGATACGATCGATAACGCGACGGTTTTCCGGATCTATCCGGCCATCGGGCCCGGTGACCTGGTCGCGCTGGCAATCAAGCAGGATCAGGCAGGGATCGGCGAAGCTCATGCGGCCTCCTCGGGCTTTCGGTCACCGGCTTCCTCTTGCATGCGGGCAAGCGAAAGGTCAAACGGGCCGGGCCGGTCCCAGTCGCCGTCCGGACGAATGACGACCATCGGATCGGCGTCCATGGTGATCGCATTGGCTGGCGGAACCAGGTCGCGTTCGATCTCGACATACTTGTAGTCCGAGAATCCGAATTCAGGTCGGTCGGCCCGGATCCGGAAACCATGCGTACGCCAGTATTTGACCCGGTTGAGCTGGGCATGGCCCAACATTTTCCTGTAGCCGCGACGGGCGGAATAGCGTTGCGCTTCCTGCATCAAAACGCGCATTACGCCGAAGCGCCGGTATTGGCGCAGCACGGCTGCCCGCTCTACTTTGGCGAATTCTGCGAAGAAGCGCAGCCGCAACACACCGACAGGTTCACTGCCGCGCCAGGCGATCAAATGCGCCGCACCCACCAGGTCATTGCCATCATACTCCTCCGAGTAGGGGGCAAACTGTTCGCCCAGATAGATCACGCCACGCAGTGTCATGGCCATCACAACCTGATCGAGGCTGCGGGCGATGGTCACTTTGAGACTATCGGGTATCGCGCTTTTCACGAGCCACCCTCCCATTCTCCGAGAACCGTCCGCTTCAACAACATATTGCCCAGCTTCTGCGGAAAGCCGGTGCTGCCATAGAGCTCATGGGCGCCATCCGGGTAAGCGCAGATTTCGAAATTGAGACGTCGCATCAGTGCCTTGCCCTCTGTTGTTCGAGCCCGGGCATAGACTCGGACATCCGCGTAGAAGCCGCGCCAACCAACGAGCAATGCCCTGAGCGCCGCCGCCTGGGCGTGGGGCGTGCGACCCGCAAGTCCCCAGGACAGGAGCGCCGAAGCCCGCTCCTCGAGCCCGCAAACCCACTCACGACGGGCATTTGAGAAACCAAACTCGCCGGCGAGGAGGGCAGAAACACCCGAATCGCTCAGCGGGATTGACGCTACGAAACCGTCAGGCCTGCCATTCCATCGACGCATGTGCAGTGACCGGCGGGTCCATTCCTGCACCCGTCCGATATCCTCGGCGCTCGCAATCTCACCGTCGATCAGCTCGTCGGCGAGGGCATGAAAATCGTCAATCTCAGACAGGCTGACAGGTTGGAAATCCAAGGAACCAAAGGCCTTGTCGAGCCGTTCAAGCGGAAACTTGAAGCCCGTATCCAGAGAGCTGGTCTTCAGCTCGTGACTCACCATTACGCACGCTCCGACATGTAGTTAATTCTTCGTTAACACCCCCCGGCTAGCTGTTCTTCTTCAAAGTTGGCATGAGGGGCATTCCTACAGTGGACAACGATCTGCGCCGGAACGCGTTTGATTGGGATGATCTGCAGATCTTCCACGCGGTCGCCACCACGGGCTCGATGAGCGCTGCGGCGACCGTGCTGGGTTGTCAGCAATCGACCGTGTCGAAACGGATGCGGCAGCTGGAAAGCCGCTTGGCAGCTCAACTTATCGAGCGCCGCGCCGATGGCGTGGTGCTGACCAAGGCGGGGTCTGCCGCACTCGACTATGCGGTCACGATGCAGCGGTCGGCGCAGCGCCTGGAAACCGAGCTGGCCGGCATGGACCGCAGCCTTGCAGGCCAGGTGTCGCTGCGCGTTCCGGATGGATTGGCGACCTATTGGCTGGCCCGCCATATTCCTGAATTTCAAAGGGTTAACCCGGAAGTGGTCCTGAAAATCATCAATGACCGGTCCGCGCCGGCCAGCGACACCGCCGCCGCCCTCAGCCTGACCTTCACACCCGACAAGGCAATGGATACCGAGGCTCGAGCTCTCGGCAGCGTCCACTACATGCCCATGGCTTCGCGGGATTTCATCGCCACCTACGGAGCTCCAAGATCGCTGGAAGACGTCCTGACACTACGATTTCTGCGGCTGGAACAATACGACCCGTCGCTCCACCTGTGGCAGCGAAAAGCCACGGCGACTGATGAGGTTGTAAGATATTCCTTCACGGCGGACATCAGTTCGGTGCTATTTGAAACCATACGTCATGGAGGAGGAATTGCCATGGCGCCGACCTATCTGGCATCGCTTTACCCGGATGAATTGGTTGTTCTTGATTATGACTTTCATCAAGACGTCCGCTTCTGGCTCAAGAACTCGCCAGGCAGCCTTGGAATAACCCGAATAAAGTGCGTTGCCGACTGGATTGCCGAACTGTTCAACCGTAGACTCCATCCTTGGTTCCGCGAAGAGTTCTGCCACCCCAGTGAGTTTTGCGACGTGGAAGTCATCAAACCACAGACGTGAGGACGCAATGAGTGCAAGAGGCCCAACCAGTATTGATCAGCATGTAGGGGCCAGACTGCGCCTGCGGCGCAGCCTTCTGGAAATGAGTCAGTCTGAACTGGGCGAAAAGCTCGGCGTGACCTTCCAGCAAGTCCAAAAATACGAACGTGGCACCAACCGCATCGGCGCGAGCCGCCTGTTCAATGTTGCCAAGGTCACGGAAGTTCCCGTGTCGTATTTCTTCGAAGGTCTCGAAGAAGACGGTTCATCGGAACTGAAGGGCGGCGATTCCGACACGCTCTACGACTTCATCGCCAGCCCGGATGGCCTGGCGCTGGCGTCGGCTTTCGCCGGCATCAAGGATCAGACCGTGCGTCGCCGGGTCATCGACCTGCTGCGCTCTCTGGCTGACTGACAATAAGCGCCCGGCCAGCGGTCGGGCGCTTATTGGTTCGCTCTTGCACATCCCGTAAAACGCGGACATCAAGCCCCGCGGGTCCGCCTGTCTGCCTGTCCTGACATCAGCGTGAATGGAACGGCCTGAAAATGGCCTTGTCACCGCCCCGCGCCCGCCGCGTCATGGCGCGAAGATGCCCACTCCAGTCCAAGGAGGGCATCATGGGTGACCGATCCCACAAACAGTTCCGACCACCGATACAGGCACCGGCTGCTCTCAGGCTCGGGCTGCCACACCTGTTGCTGGACACACCGAAACCCCAGGCCCGACCGGACCCGCGTCACGCGATCTATGTCAGAATCCGCGAATTGCGGCTGGCCTGAGCTACAGGGTCCCGCACGCCGATCAGGCAGTGGTCCATTTTCCGTCAAGCAGGAAGAGAATGGAGCGGGCGATGAGATTCGAACTCACGACATTCACCTTGGCAAGGTGACGCTCTACCCCTGAGCTACGCCCGCTCACGATTGGCGCGGTCTGGCCGCGCCGGGGAGCGGGGTATATCGCGCAAAGTTCCGAAGATTGCAAGCACCTGTCGCCATCCACTTGCACATCACGCGCAGCCGGGCTTCAACACGGATATGATGATCGACCGGACCCAGCTGCTGCAGCGCCTCGATGCGCTTGGTATTGCGCATGAAACCCACGACCACCCCCCCATCTTTACGGTCGCGGAGGGCGAACACATCAAGCAGTCCCTGCCGGGTGGTCACACCAAGAACCTGTTCCTGAGAGACAAGAAAGATCATCTCATCCTGGTCTCGGCCCTGGGCGAGACCTCGGTCCCGATCAACAAGCTGCACCCGGTGCTGGGATGTGGTCGACTGTCTTTCGGCAAACCCGAACTGCTGTTTGAAACGTTGGGCGTGCGGCCCGGATCGGTCAGTGCCTTCGCCCTGGTCAATGACACCGCCGGACGGGTTCAGTTCATTCTCGACGCGGCCCTGATGCGGCACGAACTGGTCAATTTCCATCCATTGTCGAATGACGCCACCACAGCGGTTCTCGCCACGGATCTGATCCGTTTTGCGCGTGACACCGGCCACGAGCCGCTGATCATGGATTTCGGATCACTGGCCACCTCCCCCGCTTCGCCACAGTGACCGCTTGCATCGATGGCGTGCAAAGGCCACTTAAGACCCAGCCCCAATACGATCCGCAATGACAAGGACGGCAGCATGACCCTGATCGGTGGAACCGGCGACAACGAGACCGACACGAACGATCTGGTGCGGGATTCCTCCGACCAGAGTTTCATGCAGGACGTCATCGAGCCATCCCGCGAAGTCCCGGTCATTGTCGACTTCTGGGCCCCATGGTGCGGCCCGTGCCGCCAGCTCGGCCCGCTGATCGCGAAATGTGTGATGGAAGCCGGCGGCGCGGTAAGGCTGGTCAAGATCAATATCGACGAAAACCCCGGCATTGCACAACAATTGCGGGTCCAGTCGATCCCGGCCGTATTTGCCTTCAAGGACGGACAGCCTGTCGACGGTTTCACCGGCGCGCTGCCCGAAAGCCAGATCAAGGACTTCATTGCCCGTATTTCCGGCAAGGGCCCGAGCGAAGCCGAGCTTCGCGGCCTGGTCGATCGTGCCCTCGCCTCGATCGACACCGGCGACCTCAATGGTGCATCCCAGGATCTTGCCACCGTCCTGCAGGCCGATCAGGGCCATCCTGGCGCGATGGCTGCGCTTGTCCGCCTTTGGATCAAGGCTGGTGATACCGACAAGGCGGCCAGCATTCTGGCGCAGGTCCCGGCGGACCGTGCCGACGATCCGGCCATTGATGGCGCAAGAGCCGCATTGGAACTGGCAACCGGAGCGCCGGTCGACGACGCGGAAACTGCGGCATTGCGTCAGGCTGTTGCTGCTGACTCCGGCAATTTCCAGGCACGGTACGATCTCGCCGAAGCGCTGCTGACCGGCGGCGACCATAAAGGTGCGGTCGATCAGCTGATCGCCATCACAGCCCTCGATCGCGAGTGGAACGAACAGGCGGCCCGCACCCTTTTGCTGAAAGTCTTCGAAGCCGCCGGACCCGCATCCGATGTCACGCGCGACGGCCGCCGCCGCCTTTCAGCCATCCTGTTTTCCTGAGGATATGCCCGATGAGCGATACAGAAACCCGCGACATTGACCCCAAACTTCTCGAGATCCTGGTCTGCCCCGTGACCCGCGAGACGCTGCGTTATGACCGCGAAGCCCGCGAGCTGATCTCCGAAGGTGCCGGCCTCGCTTATCCGATCCGGGACGGCATTCCGATCATGCTGCCTGACGAAGCCCGGCAGCTGGACGACTGATATGGCACGCCCCTGGCCTGAAACCCTGGACTTTTCCAGCGCCGACAAGCGGCTCCACGTGCGGTTTGACGATGGTCAAGCCTTCGAAATTCCGTTCGAGACCTTGCGTGTCGAAAGCCCCAGCGCCGAGGTCCAGGGACACGGACCCGGCGAAAAGAAAGTGGTGACGGGCAAGCAGAATGTGGGTGTCAGGGCAGCCGAACCGGTCGGTCGCTACGCCGTCCGTATCCTGTTTGATGATGGCCATGACAGCGGCCTTTTCACCTGGGACTACCTGTATGCGCTGGGCGAATCCGCCCGCTGAGCACAATCATCCGGACAGGCGCTGACAACATTGCCTGTCGTCCGTGGCCAGGTCGGCCGAATGAATTTCGAGGAATCTCAGACATGTCCGATTTGCCCGCCTCCACCCGCCGCATCGTCACGCTTTGTCTGGCAGGCCTTGGCAGCGCCGCCTTGGGCGCGGCCGCCCAAGCCGCCGGCCCCGATGATTTCGGACCCGGCCCGCTGATCGAGGCCTATGGCCAGATCGCGAACGTCGACACCGACATGCCTATTCCGGAAGGTGCCGCGTTCGCTGTGGCCTTCGACACCGCTACCGGAGCCGGGCCGGACGAGCTCAACCGGACGCTGACAAGTAGCGCGAGATTTCTCAACATGCATGTCGCCAATGGCGTGGACGCAGACTCGCTGCGGGTGGCGGTCATCGTGCACGGCGGCGCTGTGCATGACGTGTCGTCAGCAACCGCGGGCGTCAACGCCGGGCTTGTCGAGACCCTGCTGGACCATAATGTCCGCGTAATCGTCTGTGGCCAGAGCGCAACCTATTATGACGTTGAACGTTCCGACCTGTTGCCGGGCGTCGAAATGGCGCTTTCGGCCATGACCGCGCACGCGCTGTTGCAGCAGGAAGGCTACACCCTCAACCCGTTCTGAGCCCGGCCTGTCTCAGGCCGCATCCAGACGGCGACCCTTCAAGAGCCGTGGCGGATCACCAGTTTCTCCGCCGGCCTGGCGCATGAAGAAGCGACGGGCCGGACCGATCTTGTCGACCAGGGACATGCCGAGACCGCGCAACTGCCGGATCGGTTCAATATCGTTGGAGAACAACCGGTTGAACATGTCGGTACCGGCGGCCAGCGAGGCGCTGTCAAACTTGCGCCAATCCTCATAGCGGCGAAGCGTGATCAGGGCACCGATATCAAGGCCGACACGCTTGGCTTCGCCGGTGACTTCCGCCAGAGCCGCCGCATCGCGTATTCCCAGATTGAAGCCCTGACCCGCCAGCGGGTGGATCCCGCGCGCCGCGTCGCCGACAAAGGCGATCCGTTCGTCGCAGAAGCGCTCCGCATAGCGCAGCCCCAATGGATAGGTGAAACGGGGGCCCTCCGGCCGGACCTCACCGAGAAAGTCACCAAAGCGATTTTCGAGTTCTTCCTGGAAAACTTCTTCCGGAGCGGACTTGAGAGCATCGGCGATGGCATCCGGCTCGGTCCACACCAGGGAGGCCCGATTGTCAGGAAGTGGCAGTATGGCAAACGGCCCTGATGGCAGGAAGTATTCGTAGGCTACACCATTATGCGGCTCGGCATGACGGACCGTGGCGACGACGCCCTTCTGACCATACTGCCAGCCCGCAGTCCGTATACCGGCCTGTTGGCGAAGCCTCGAAAACTTGCCATCGCAGGCGACCAGAAGCTGGCCTGACAGCATCCGGCCATCGTCGAGAAAAAGATCAACGCCATCGCCGCGGGTCTCATAGCGATCCGCCTTGGCCGGCGCGAAGACCGAAATGCCAGGTTTCGATTTCAGGCTCTGGATCAGCGCATAACGGGAATGGCGGTTCTCCGCCATCCACCCCAGCGGTTCTCCGTCATCACCTTCGGAAATCTCACGTCGATCGAAATGAAGACTGTGCGGTCCCGGCCCACCCGGCTTGTCGCCACCATAGGGGCGCCCGTCACACACCAGGATGTGCTCAATGCGCTGGGTGTGGGGCTTGAGAAATTCGGCGACGCCGAGCGCCTCGAACATGCGCCAGGAGGTATAGGCCAGCGCCGAGGCGCGACCGTCGAACTCCGGCGCGATCTGTTCGTCCATCTCCAGCACATCAACCAAGGCGACCGTCAGGCCCGCCTGGTCCATGGCCAGCGCCAAAGTCATGCCGGCCAAGCCGCCGCCGACGATCACAACATCGCCTTGATAGGATGGTGTCTGGGTCATGGGGCGCAGAATAGGCGCTTTGCGCGCGCTGAAAAGCGGCCAGAGCGTCGCAGTGCTGTTAACCTTTGTTTACCGACCGGGAAGACTTGCAGCGTTAGGAAGTAGGCATGAGCCGCAAACCCTCGACCCGCAAAGCCAAAGCACCCAAATCAGCTCCCAAGGCGACGCCGGCCTGGCGCCTGCGGCTGACCGACCTCCTGTTCGGCAGCGCAATGCTGGCAACAGGCGTGTTTTTCATGGCCTCACTGCTGTCACACAACGTCCTCGACCCGAGCTGGAATGTCGCGTCAGACGGCGAGATCGGCAATTGGCTGGGGCGTCCAGGGGCGACGGCCTCTGACGCCTTGCTGCAAGCGCTGGGTTGGGCTGCGGGTGGGCCCGCGATCGCGCTGGTTATCTGGGGCGGCATCCTGATCTGGCGGACACCCCAGCAACGCCCAGGCTCGGTGGCTGTATTCCGCTGGTTTTTTGCAGCGCTCGGGACTGCGGGCTTCGCTGCGGCGGTCGCCTCCCTGCCTGTTCCACAAGCCTGGCCTCTCGCCCCAGGACTGGGAGGTGTGATCGGTGACGCCTTCCTTGGTGCTCTTGCTTCGCTGCCTCTGCGGTTTGAGCTGCCCGGCGCGACAGTGCTGGCGGCCGGATTCGCGCTGTTGCTGTCGATTGCCGGAATTTTCTTCACCTTCGGTCTGCGCGCCCGCGACCTGAGCGCCGCTGTCGATGTCAGCGGCATCGCTTGGGCAACGCTTCGTGTCTGGTTCGATCGTCTCCGTGACCGGCTGGCTGGCCGCTGGTCGGACGAGGACGAAGACCCGATTGACGGAGACACTGGCGATGAGACTCGCGATGAACCGGTCTTGAAGCGTGCCATGCGCGCAGCCGATTCAGCGCCGGCGATTGCGGCGCGCAGCGACGAGCCGGAGACGCCCAATTACAACCCGGCGGTCAAGGTCGCGCCGTCACGCAAGTCCAAACCTTCCGATCGCGATTCGCGCGAGGCCCAAGGAGCCCTGCCATTTGCCCGCAAGGCCGGATTCAAGCTGCCCAGACTTGACCTTCTCGCCAAACCCTCCGTCCGCAACGACGCTATCGACGAGATGGCGCTGAGACAGAATGCCGAGCTTTTGCAAGGTGTCCTGTCCGATTTCGGGGTCAAGGGCGAGATTGTCCAAGTCCGTCCGGGTCCGGTGGTGACGCTCTACGAATTCGAACCCGCTCCCGGTGTGAAGTCATCACGCGTCATCAATCTGGCCGACGACATTGCCCGCTCGATGAGCACGATGGCGGCCCGGGTCGCGGTCGTGCCGGGACGCAATGCGATCGGGATCGAGCTGCCCAATCCGAAACGCGAAACCGTCTTCCTGCGGGCGCTGTTCAACTCCAAGGCCTTCGAGGACGCCAAGGCGGAGCTGCCTTTTGCGCTCGGCGAAACCATTGGCGGCGAACCCTTCGTCGCCGACCTCACCCGCATGCCCCACCTGCTGATCGCCGGTACCACCGGCTCGGGCAAGTCGGTTGGTATCAACGCCATGATCCTGTCCCTGCTCTACCGGCTTCCGCCGGAAGACTGCCGGATGATCATGATCGACCCCAAAATGCTCGAACTGTCAGTCTATGACGGCATCCCGCACCTTCTCTCTCCCGTTGTCACCGACCCCAAAAAGGCCGTCGTGGCATTGAAATGGGCGGTGCGGGAGATGGAGAGCCGCTATCTGCGCATGTCCAAGGTCGGCGTCCGCAATGTCGCCGGCTTCAACGAACGCGTCGCCGAGGCTCTCGAGACAGGCGAGCCGCTCTCGCGGACCGTTCAGACCGGTTATGACAAGGAAAGCGGGGAACCGGTCTTCGAGACCGAGACCATCGCGGCGGAAAAAATGCCCTATATCGTCGTGGTCATCGACGAGATGGCAGATCTGATGATGGTTGCCGGCAAGGAAATCGAAGGGGCTGTCCAGCGTCTGGCCCAGATGGCCCGGGCCGCCGGCATCCACCTGGTCACCGCCACCCAACGCCCTTCCGTGGATGTGATCACCGGTACGATCAAGGCCAACTTCCCGACCCGGATTTCCTACTCCGTGACCTCCAAGATCGACAGTCGCACCATTCTGGGCGAGCAGGGTGCCGAACAGCTTCTGGGCATGGGCGACCTTCTCTACATGGCGTCCGGCGGCCGGGTGCGCCGCCTTCACGGCCCCTTTGTGTCAGACAAGGAAGTCGAGGACGTTGCCGCTTTCCTCAAGAAGCAGGGCGCTCCGGAATATCTAGAAGCCGTCACCGCCGGCGGTGATGACGACGAAGACGGCCAGTCCGGCATGGATCTGGGGGACAGCGGCGACAGCCTGTTTGACCAGGCGGTGGCTCTGGTCGCCCGCGACCGCAAGGCATCGACCTCCTATATCCAGCGCCGGCTGCAAATCGGCTATAACCGCGCCGCGACCCTGATCGAGCAGATGGAAGAAGAAGGCATGATCGGCCCCGCCGACCATGCCGGTCGTCGCGAAATTTTTCTGCCCGAGGGCGACGGCGCCTGAGCCGACTGCCGACTGCACCCAGCTCACCCCATCGTGAATGGCCGGATAGCGCACTCGCTGCAAAGGTCGTTGTGCTCGGGGGCATGACGACTGAGGGACGCATCATGAAATCTATCTGGCTGGCCGCTGGCCTGGCCCTTTTGGGATCATTGGCCCACGGGCAATCCATGCCGCAGGCGGACGCCTTGTGGCGAAGTGAGAATGTCGACCGGCCGGAGGCTGTCCATGTGCCCGTCGGCAGCGACTGGGCCTATATCGGCAACCAGTCCGGGGCCGGTGAGGAAACCGACCCGCCCGGACAGGGATATGTCTCCAGACTCAACCTGGAAACAGGCGAATGGCAGGCCCGCTGGGCTGATGGTTTTGACGATCCGCTGGGCATCGTTTCGCAGGACGGGTTGCTCTACATGGTCGATGCCGGACGCCATGTGGTTGCGCTCGATGCAGACAGCGGCGAGGAGCTGGATCGCTGGACGCTCGACGTCGACAACACTTTCCTCAATGACATCGCCATTGATCCGGATGGTCGCATCTGGGTCACAGACACGCGCGGAGGCCGGGTTTTCGGTCTTGTCGAAGGCGCCTGGCGCACCCTGTTCGAGGGCGCCCCCTTCACCGGTGCCAACGGGATCGAATATGTCGATGGCTGGATCTATATCGTCTGCTCCAGCGGTGTCGGCAATCTGATCCGGGTCCAGCCCGACACACTGGCGACCGAGCTACTGCTCGAGGGCGAGGGATCTTTGGACGGTGTGGTGACCGACGGGCGCGGCGGACTGGTGTTGAGCGATCTGCGCGGCCGCTTGTTGCACTGGTCCGAAACGGCTGGTTTGACCGTGCTGGACGGGTTTGAAGATGAAGACATCATGCTCAATTCGATTGGCGGCACGCCGGACGGCCGCTTCATTTTTGCGCCGCACTGGTCGAGCTCCCAGCTTTCGGCTTACGAGATCCACTATCCGGCCCAATGACAGCACCGGTACCGACCGGGATGCGGCGTGAGCAGATCATGAACATCAAGGTCTTGCTCACGCCGCAATCCCGGTTCAGCTTGGCGCCATGATCACTCTGCTTGCCTCTCTCGCCCTTTTGCAGGCGACCGAACCGGCCTCGCTTCCTGATGAAGCGGCCGTCGACCCGGCCTCCGTCCAGCAGGCACCGACTCCGGCCCCGCTGGACCGCGAGGCCGCTCTGGCCGGCATCAATGCCGCTCTCAACTCGATCGACACGCTGCGCTCGCGCTTCATACAGATTGCACCAGACGGGTCATCGGCTGAGGGTGTTTTCGCCCTGTCCCGCCCCGGCCGCATCCGGCTCGATTATGACGAGCCCAATCCGCTACGGATCATCGCCGATGGCACGACCGTCGCGGTGGAAGACCGGGCATTGGAGACCGTCGACAGGATTCCCCTGCGTTCAACCCCGCTCTGGTGGTTGCTGAAGCCGGAGATCAACATCGCCGAGGACGCATCGATTGTTTCGCTGGAGCGTGAGTTCGGCTTTCTTTACCTCACACTTCGTGACCCGTCCGACGAGATGGAGGGCGAAATCATGTTCGTTTTCTCCGAAACCGACTACGCGCTGCGCGAATGGTTTGTCACAGACGCACTGGGCGAGATCACACGGGTCAGCCTGACCGATGTCCAGTCAGGCGTCAGCCTCAATCCGCGGATTTTTGTCATTCCGGAGCCGGAATCACGGCGCGATTCGAGGCGTGGCCGCTAGAAAGTTGCGGCTTTTTGGACACACGCAATTTCTTTCTCATTTTTTATTTGTAAAAGTCTGTGCGCTGTGGCGTTATTGTTACGCTGACTGAGAGGCAATGGATCGGCGTCGTCCCCCCGCTTGCGGATCCTTATCTCAGTCGCGCCGGATTGATCCCCTCCCGGCGCTGCGCTCACACAGACAAGCGCATGGCTTTGCGCCCGGTCTCCTCCCCCTCGAGACCGGGCGCATTTCGTTTTGGGACCAGTTCGCACCCGCTATCCCCCGTTTCTCGCACCTGCGCCCCTGTTGCGGCGGCGGATTGAGGGTTAAATACGCGTCATGCAGTTCCATGATGACCCCGACGACGCCGATATTCCGCGCCTGCTCGAAGAAATCCCGCTCCTCTACAAGGCCAAGGCCTTCGCCGAGAGCCTGAATTCCAACTCCTGGTTCGCCCGCCTGGGCGAGCCGCTGGACGAGCGCGAGAAATACCTGGCCCGCGCCTATCTGGACGGGCTTGGTTTCCCCGACGCCGAGCCGGGCCTACTCACAGACTGGGAAGAGGCCGCCGGCGCCGCTGAAACGCTCGACCGTGACCCGGTCAGCTGGGAGGCCGAGGAAATGCTGCGGACCGGCCTCGTTTCCCGCGTGCTGGAACGCCTCGACGAAGAAGCCGTGCACGCGGCCCTGTCGATGGTCGCGCAGAAAACCGGGGACAGCGCCCGCGACATCATCGAGGACGCCGCCTCGATGGACGATGTCGAGGACATGGCGCTGGTCAATGCCGCCGCTGGCGCCCTCGCCCAGGCGGCCAATGGAGCAGCCCTGGTGGTCCTGGCCGAAGCCGAGGACGATCAGCCGCCGCACCCCTTCCTGGCCCGCTGGCGCCTGTTTGCGCGCGGTCGCTGGCCTGTCGGCATTGCCGGCTCGACCTACAACATCCTTTGAACCCACTCACAGACGAGACCGCGCCATGACCCTGACCCTTGCCAGCTGGAACATCAATTCCGTGCGCCTGCGCGCCGTGCCGCTTGTTGCTGACTGGGTCCGGGAAGCCGATCCGGACGTGCTGTGCCTGCAGGAAATCAAATGCCTGGCAGAACAATTTCCCGAAGAGGCCTTCCGCGAAATGGGCTTCAAGCATTTCCATGTGCGCGGTCAAAAGGGCATGCACGGGGTCGCAATCGCTTCGAAATACCCGCTGGAAGACCTGGGCGATGCCGATCTGTGCCCGCGTGGCGAGGCGCGCCATCAACGGGTCGGCGTCGAGGGTCTCGAGCTGCACAATTTCTATATTCCCGCCGGCGGCGATGAGCCGGACCCGGCGATCAATCCACGCTTCGCTCACAAGCTTGAATTCCTGGAGCGGATCGAACGCTATTTTGCCGGCCGTGCCAATGAGAATGCGCCCCTGGTGCTGGTCGGTGATTTCAACATCGCGCCCTATGAGAACGATGTCTGGTCCCACAAGCAGTTGCTGAAAGTCGTGTCGCATACACCCGTCGAAGTCGAAGCGCTCGAGCGCATCCGCCAGGCTGGCCAGTTCTCGGACGTGGCGCGAGAACTCATCCCGATGGACGAAAAGATCTACACCTGGTGGAGCTATCGCGCGAAGGACTGGCGCAAGGCCAATCGCGGGCGCCGACTGGACCATATCTGGACGTCGCCGGCGGCCCGTGATCGCGCCCTGGCGGGCGGGCGCGAAGCGTTCCGGATCTGGGAAGACGAGCGCAGTCGGGAGAAGCCGTCGGATCACGCACCGGTCGTGCTGACCCTGGGCGGTTAGAGACGCTCAGCCATGAAGGCCTGAAGGTCGAAGTCGACCTGATCAGCGCCATGATTGGTGACGCGATCATAGTCTCGCTGCCAGACGTTCAAGCGGTCATTGGCAGCGTCGACCATTGACCGGACGCGATCCTGCAAGGCCCCACAGTCAGGTTGCGGTCCTTCCTGAACGACATCGTTATAGGTCTCGACCATGCCCAGAAGAGCGATCAGGGCGTGCACGTTCTCATGGACCGTCAGGACATGCATGCGAGCATCCCAGCGGTCCCGGTCCGACCGCCGCGCACGATCGTAACCGGTCCAGTTCGGATAAAGAATTTCAACCTCGAGGGGAATCTCCAGCACACTCAGGGCGCATCCTTGGGAGGTCTGCTCATACTCCATGTAATAGCTACCCCAGGTGCGGGTTTCCGCTTCATAGCCGATCGGGCCGGCAAAGCGCATGGCCTCGACCGCATCGCTGACACGGCGCCCGTCAACGTCGTAATAGCGAACCGACATGCTGACTGGGACCTGGTCGATCTGGGGCAGTTGCGGCAATTCCTGCGCTCCGGCCGGCGATGGGCCAAATAGCGTCATCACGGCCAACAGGCTGACCAGTCGCCAGGTTTTCGACAGGCTGAACGCCATCCCCCTAGCTCTGCAACCGATAGCCACCGCTTTCGGTGACAAGAAGGCGGGCATGGGCGGGGTCAGGTTCGATCTTCTGGCGGAGCCGGTAGATATGGGTTTCCAGCGTATGCGTGGTCACCGCCGGATTATATCCCCAAACCTCGTGAAGCAGCTCGTCGCGCGGAACCGGCTTGCCGCCAGCGCGGTACAGGTATTTGAGAATATTAGTTTCTTTCTCGGTCAGGCGGACCTTTTTCTCGTCCGATGTCAGCAACAACTTCATCGATGGCCGGAACTCATAGGGGCCGACCTGGAACACCGCGTCCTCGCTTTGCTCGTGGCTGCGCAGGTGCGCACGGACCCGGGCCAGCAGCACCGAGAACTTGAACGGCTTGGTGACATAGTCATTGGCCCCGGACTCCAAGCCAAGGATCTGGTCGGCATCGGTATCCTGGCCGGTCAGCATCACCACCGGCGCCGTGATGCCGTTCTTGCGCATCAGTCGGCAGGCCTCGCGCCCGTCCATGTCGGGCAGCTCGACATCAAGAAGAATGAGATCAGCCCTTTCATTTCGGGCTATGCCCATACCGCTGCCAGCGGTTTCTGCGGACAGGGTGCGAAACTCTTCATGCAGGGCGAACTGCTCGACGAGTGCTTCACGAAGGTCTTCATCATCGTCGATGATCAGAATGGTTTTTTGCGCGTTCATGCGTTGATTGTGCCCATTTCGTTTCACAAGGCAATTCCTGCCGGTCGGCAGATCCTGCCCGGCAGGAATTGCTGGTTTGGTCAATTTTTCCCAGCCTGGCTTGATGGCTGATCTGGTCCCGAATTTGCTTGGTTAATCGCAGGTCCGGCTGCCCGGACAAACCTCCGTGGTGGGGGAGGCGAAGTGGACATCCGAGCATACTCGTTCCGGATGTCCCTCGCCGACCACCGCGCTTTTGGCGACAGGTTCCCAATGGATTGGCAGGTCAGCCGGAACGGCCACATCACTTTATCCTCCGAGCCGAAAGGTGGCACCGTACGCGCAGCGCTGGGACGGTCGGGAGTCACGAAGGCGTCAGACAAGCGTGAAGGAGACGGCGCCACGCCGCTGGGGCGCTATCCATTGCGGCGTGTCCTGTACCGCGCTGACCGGATTTCGGCGCCGGCAACGGCACTTCCCTGCCGCGCCCTGAGACCCGATGACGGTTGGTGTGACGCCCCTGACGATCCGGCCTACAACCGCCCGGTGCGTCGCCCCTATCCAGCCTCGCACGAGGCCTTGTGGCGCGAGGATGGGCTTTACGACATCATCCTTGTGCTGGGCCACAATGACGATCCACCCGTCAGCGGCGAGGGGTCTGCCATCTTCCTGCACTGCAAGCGGGGTGATTATGAGCCGACGGAGGGCTGCATTGCCCTGGACCCGGATCATGTCCGTGAATTGCTGGCCGCGGCCCGGCCGGACGACTGGCTGACAATCAGCTAGCCCGACCTGCAGATCACTTACTTGGACAAACGCGGGCCAAACAGGCCGGTTCCGACCCGTACCGATGTGGCGCCGAGGGCGATCGCTGTGGGGTAATCGGCACTCATCCCCATCGATAATCGTTGAATCCCGCTTTCTTCCGCGAGCTTCGCCAACAGGGCGAAGTGGAGACCAGGCGGCTGGTCGACCGGCGGGATACACATCAGACCGGCAATCGCGAATCCGTGCTCGCCGCGCACGCGCTCCAGGAAAGCCGGCAGGTCCTGCGGGAGGATACCGGCCTTCTGGGCCTCTGCACCCGTATTCACCTGCACGTAGAGGACTGGCGAGCGACCCTGACGGTCCATTTCCTTGCGCAGGGCGTCGGCGAGTTTGACCCGGTCCAGGGTTTCGATCACATCGAACAGGGCCACGGCCTCGGCGGCCTTGTTGGACTGTAGCGGACCGATGAGGCGCAATTCCAGGTCCGGATACTGTTTTCGGCGCTCGCCCCAGTGCTCCATCGCCTCCTGGACCCGGTTCTCACCAAAAATGCGCTGTCCGGCGGCCAGCGCCGCCTCCAGCCGCTGTTCGGGCTGGCGTTTGGAAACTGCGACGAGTTTGATGCAGTCTGGCGCCCGGCCCGCCTGGCTGGCCAGCTCACCCATTTCCGCGAGGAGCGCGTCGCGCCGTGTCGTCATGTCGAGAGTATCAGTCATGAAATCGCCCTACGACGCAGCCACGCGGTTGGCAAGGACTGCCCTGTCGGTGCGCGGTGACCGGACATGCGCCCTGCCGCCCTTGCTGGCGCTCACCGACCCGTTGCGGCAACCCGACCCTGTCGCACTGGCAGACATACTGCCACCGGGCTCCGGTCTCATCTATCGCCATTTCGGCGATCCTGACCGGCTGGCAATCGCAACTGCCGCAGTCGCCAGAGGCATGGATAGAGGCGTTGTCGTGCTGGTGTCGTCCGATCTGGACCTGGCAATAAGAAGCAATGCTGCCGGCGTGCACTGGCCCGAGCGAATGATGCCGCAGGCGGCGCGGGCGCGCGCACGCGGATGCGGCATGCCCTTTTCCGGGTCGGCACATGCGCCGTCCGCGCTTGCTCGTGCCAATCGGGCCGGGCTGGACGCGGTCCTTGTCTCGACAATCTTTCCCAGCATCAGCCCATCAGCCGGGCGCGCCATGGGTCCGTTGGCCCTGGCCGCCTGGGCCCGGCGTACGTCATTGCCGGTCTACGCGCTCGGCGGCGTCAGACACACGAATGCCGGCAGATTGTACGGGCTGGGAATGTCGGGTGTTGCGGTCGTTGGCGCGATCAGAAACGAAGGGCCGACTCGAACTTGATTTCCGGCTGCCGCTCTTCGTCGTCGCTATTGCGCACGAAGAAGCTGTCATCGGGTGATGCAAAACGAACCTGACCACCCAAACGAATCCGGTCGCCAAAGGTCACGAAGGCTCCGGCACTGAGATCGTCATTGGCACGGGAGTCGCTGCGCTCCAGATAGCCAAGCGTCACGCCCCAGCGCTCGCCCAGCTCGAGATCATAGGTGGTGGCCTCATCGAGTTCAGGCGTCGGTGCCTCAGCCATGGACAGGGTAAAAGCCTCATACCAAGGCGCTGCGGCCTCGGTATCCGCATTGACATCCTGGGCCATCGCGGCAGGCGCACAGAGAAGGACGGCCGCGGCAGCGCCTGCCACAGTCGATTTTTTTCCAATGATTTCAAACGGTTTGTTCCGCCCGATCATCGTACTTCTCCCTCACGCCAATCTTTTGTAGCGCAGCACTGCCCGCCGACCCAACAGATTCTGCGCAAATAATGAAAGAAGTCCGAGTCCTGTGGCGGAATTGTCAATATCGCCAGCCGAGCTCGACAAAGGCGGTCATCGACCTCTCTGTCTGCCGGGTACGCCCGGACGCCTGGATGAACGGCTCGCGCGTGGTCGCAGCCTGAACGCCGAACCCGATAAGGCCCGATTCTCCGACAAGGCGTGAAGTGGCAGCCTGCAATGTCTCGCCATCGGCATGAATGAAATCATCACTGAAGGCCGCAAACTCCAGCGCAGTCAGCCAATCGCCCTGCTCAAACCCGATCGAGGCCGACCAAGTCTCCAGGTCGCCATCACCGGCGACACCATTATTGTTGCGCTGCCAGCGGCCGCCGGCCAGCCAGTCGTTCCAGCGCCAGGACAAACCCGCGTCGAGGCTTGAAACCGGTTCGAAACCGACAACGCCATCAACCCCGCCCGCCTTGCTGGCGGCCGTGCTGAAGGCCCATTCGTGCTCGCCGCGGCGAAGGTTATAGGTCAGGGAAAGCTCGGCCACTTCTGTGTTGATCGCGCCGACCTGGCCTGTCTCGCCGGTCCGGCGGGGACAGTATTCGACACCGCACTGGCTGACTTCCGGGGTAAAGGACGCCGCAATCCGGATCGTTCCCACCGATGTCTCCTGCCCGAGCGCAATGGAGCGGAAGACCAGTTTCGGATCCTGACCGGAAAAGGGTGTTTCCGAACGGATTGCCGTCCGGCCACCCGCCTGGAGGTGACCACCATCGGCCCGAACAAGCCGGGCCGCAGCGGGGCCGCCAACAGGGTCCAGTCGGGCCGCACCCGCCCCATACCCAAGTCGCAACTCACCCCAGCCGGTGTCGGTGAAGAGATAGGCGTCGGAAATCATCGCGCGTACACGGCCACTGGAGCTGCTGCCGCCGCTGAAAAGGCCGCTGCCCGGCGCAATCGGAGTCATCAGCGACCCGCCGGGGCCAACCGCCGCACAATCCCCGGTTCCAGGCGGGCAGTCACCCACCCGGCCACCATGAGAATCTCCGGTCAGATCGCGCTCGGCATGGCCGGTGAGAACAAAGCCCCACCGGCGGCCGCTTTCGGTGAAGGTTTCGAAATCGAAACCCAGCTCGACATCCGCCAACGCTTCGGCGCCGCCATCGGGTGTATCGCCTGCCAACAGCACTAGGCCGATGTCGGCACGCCAGCTGACGGCGCTGACATCGTCGGCGGCAAACGGGTCATAATCAGGAAAATCAGCGTCTTGTGCCGATGCCGGCGGGCCCGCAAGAGTTCCGGACAGAGCCGCGAAAAGTATCGCGCTTGTAGTCCGTTTCATCGCTCGCGGTCCCGCCGATCGGCCCCGTCCCCCCGGACGTCGCGCCTTACAGGAGGTGAGCACGGCCTTCCGGTCAAGCGTCCGGATTGGGTTCGATGCGTGTTCACGCAAACATGTTGCAGGTTTGTCACTCCTGGGTGGGTGCCTTTCGTCGCTGGCGCGCACGGATTCGCGTGTTATACAAACCACTCTAAATCTGAGGCGCATTCGCGTCCTGCAGTTTCTCGTGCGTTTTCGCCGTCTTGTTTCGAAGGAGTCACGGCACATGTCGGACCGTCGGATTCTTGGATTGATCCTTTCTGCCGCCATTCTTGCACTTCCGGCCTGCGCCTCGCGCAACGCCGAAGCGGCGGAATCATCATCGGAATCGTCCGGATTCCGCTTGCCTTCGCTTCCCAACCCGCTCGCCAGCAACCGCGTGGTCGAGCCTGAAGGCATCGGCGTCAATGGTTATCTGTGGCGTGCCAGCCTGGACACGATCAGCTTCATGCCCCTGGCTGAAGTGGATCCGTTCGGCGGCGTCATTGTCACCGATTGGTACGCCAATCCGCAAATGGCCAGCGAGCGCTTCAAGCTGACGGTCTACATTCTCGATACACGCCTGCGCGCTGACGCCTTGGCCGTCAGCGTATTCCGTCAGGTGCGCAGTGAGAGCGGAGAATGGATCGACGCGGAGACAGGCGCCCAGACGGCGTACGACATCGAGAACGCCATCCTGACCCGTGCGCGCCAGCTGCGGATTTCGCAACTGGAAAACTAGACCGGCTGCAAAGGCTGATCGCATACCGGGGGCGCGGCGCGGCCGCGGGCCAGACATGACACGATACAATCCTCGCGAAGCCGAACCCAAGTGGCAATCGGCCTGGGATGCCTGTGATGCATTCAAGGCCATTGGCCCCAGCGCATCCAACGACAAGCCCAAATACTACGTCCTCGAGATGTTTCCCTATCCGTCCGGGCGGATCCATGTCGGGCACTCGCGCAATTACACGATGGGCGATGTGGTCGCTCGCTATAAGCGCGCGCGCGGGTTTGACGTGCTGCATCCGATGGGCTGGGACGCGTTTGGCCTGCCGGCCGAGAATGCTGCCCGTGATCGCGGCGTCCATCCGGGCGCCTGGACCCATGACAATATCGACGCCATGCGCGGCCAGCTGCAGCGCCTGGGCCTGGCGCTCGACTGGAGCCGCGAAATCGCGACCTGCGATCCGGCCTACTACCGTCACCAGCAGGCCATTTTCCTGAAGCTGATGGAGCGCGGCCTGCTCCACCGCAAGACAGCCAAGGTGAATTGGGACCCCGTCGACCAGACCGTACTGGCCAATGAACAGGTCATCGATGGCCGCGGCTGGCGCTCTGGCGCCCTGGTCGTTCAGCGTGAGCTGGACCAGTGGTTCTTCAAGATCACCGAATACGCCGACGAACTGACCGACGCGCTCGACGAACTGGACCGCTGGCCGGACAAGGTCCGTACCATGCAGTCCAACTGGATTGGGCGGTCCCGCGGCGCGGAGGTGAGCTTTCCGCTCACCGATACAGGCTTGGCCGAGCAGTTCGGCGCCACCATCGATGTTTTCACGACCCGTCCCGACACCCTGTTCGGAGCCAGCTTTCTGGCGCTCGCGCCCGATCACCCCATCGTCAAGGCACTGGCCGCCGATGATCCCGAGATCGATCGCTTCATGCATGAATGCGCCCGCATGGGCACGACGGCCGAAGAAATCGAAAAAGCGCCCAAGCGCGGCGTTGATCTGGGCATCACGGTCCGTCATCCGTTTGACGAGAAATGGGAATTGCCGGTCTGGTCAGCGAATTTTGTGCTCTCCGGCTACGGCACGGGCGCTATTTTCGGCTCCCCCGCCGGAGACCAGCGCGACCTCGACTTTGCCCGCAAATACGACCTCGCTGTCCAGCCGGTCGTCCTGCCGCCCGAGGCGAGCGCGGACACGCATGTGATCGAGGACGAGGCCTATACCGGGCCCGGCACGATCTACAATTCCCGCTTTCTGGACGGTCTTTCAACAGCCGACGCGCTGGAGCGTTCGATCACCGAGCTGGAAGCCCGCAAGCTTGGCAAGGGTGCGACCAGCTATCGCCTGCGGGACTGGCTGGTCTCACGGCAGCGGTATTGGGGTTGCCCGATCCCGGTCATTCATTGTGCGGATTGCGGTGTCGTTCCGGTGCCGGAGGACCAGCTGCCGGTCGTCCTGCCTGAAGACGTCACCTTCGATCACCCGAGCAACCCGCTGGAACGCCATCCGACCTGGAAGAATGCCGACTGTCCCAAATGCGGCAAAGCGGGTCGCCGCGAAACCGATACGCTGGATACCTTTGTCTGCTCATCCTGGTATTTCCTGCGCTTCACCTCACCCTGGTCCGAGGACACACCGTTCCTGGCCAGCGATGCCGAGCACTGGATGCCGGTTGACCAGTATGTCGGCGGTATCGAACACGCCATCCTGCATCTGCTATATGCCCGCTTCTTCACCCGGGCCCTGAACGACGCCGGCCTGATGAACATGAAGTCGGGCGAACCCTTCGCCGGCCTGTTCACGCAAGGGATGGTAACGCACGAGACCTACAAGTCTGCCGAAGGCAAGTGGCTGGCGCCGGAGGAGGTCGACCTTCGCAAGGACGGCGCCGTGGAATTGGCGACCGGCAAACCGGTCTCCGTCGGCGCCATCGAGAAAATGTCCAAGTCGAAAAAGAATGTGGTCGATCTGGACGCTTTCATCGAAAGCTACGGCGCCGACGCCGTGCGCTGGTTTGTCCTGTCGGACTCACCGCCGGAGCGGGACGTCGAATATACCGACAGCGGTGTTGAAGGCGTCTGGCGCTTTGTCCAGCGACTGTGGACGACGGTCACCTCCCTTCCGGACGGAGCTCCCGGCCCGCTGACCATCGCAACAGAGGCTTCCGGACCCGCGCTCGAGATCCGGCGGGCAGCCCACAAGGCCTTGCACGCGGTCACCGACGCGATTGAGGGCTTCCGCTTCAACTCTGCCGTCGCCCAGGTTCATGATCTGGTCAATGTACTTCGGAAGTTCGAGCCGTCCGACGCAATCGGAACTGCGGCCAAGGCCGAAGCGCTGGGTATCCTGACCCGCATCATCGCGCCTTTTGTGCCCCACCTGGCCGAAGAGTGCTGGGAAACGCTTGGCGGGGAAGGCCTGGTGATTGACGCGGCGTGGCCCGAAGCCGATCCGACCTTGCTGGTCGAGGACAGCGTCACCCTGCCGGTTCAGGTCAATGGCAAGCGCCGGACGGAAGTCACGGCGCCAAAGGGAGCCGGCCAGGATGCCATCCAGGAGTTGGTGATGTCCGACCCGGCGGTCCAACGCGCGCTGGAAGGGCTTACCGTCCGCAAGGTTATCGTGGTACCTGATCGTATCGTGAATATCGTCGCAGGATAGAATCATGCGTTCCAGCCGCCGTGCACTTCTTGTCGGTCTCGTCGTTTCGACGGGCTTGACCCTGTCCGCCTGCGGCTTCTCGCCAATGTATGGCGGGGCGGGCGTGAACAATGCCCTGTCTGAAATCCGGGTTGAGACCGGGCGCGAGCAGGTTGATTTCCACTTGCAGGAAGCCTTGCTCGATCGCATGGGCGCACGGCATGCAAGCGGCCCTTATCTCCTTCGCACTGAAAGCGAGACCACACGCTCGGCACTCGGCGTCGGAACCGACGCGGCGGTATCGCGTTACGCCATCGGTCTGGCGGTTGATTACGAGTTGTTGCGCGAGGGCGATAGCGAGCCTGTCGTGTCAGGGACTGTCCGGACTGAAGCGTCCTACAATGTGCCGCAATCGATCTATGCGTCCGTTGCTGCGGAACGAAACGCGACGGAGCGGGCTGCACAGCTCGCGGCCGAACGTATCGCCAACCAGCTCGTGCGAGCGCTTCAGGACGCCGACACCCAGTGAAGGCGTCTGCGCGCGAAGCCGACTCCCGCGTCAAAAATCCGGACCCGTCGATCCGCGCCTATCTGATTTACGGTCCCGATCGAGGCCTGACCCATGAACGGGCCCAGACGCTGGTCCGGGCGATCCTTGAGGATCCCGACGATCCCTTCGCTTTGACCCAACTGACCGAGGAAGACCTGAAGTCCGACCCGGCTGGCCTTGCCGATGCGATGGCTGCCATGTCACTAACAGGTGGAAAGCGTCTGGTCCGGGTCCGACTGACTGGTGAAACCGGAAGCGGTCCGATTATCGAGATTATCAAGGGTCTGGAGAGCGGCTCTCAGACGGCGGAAGCTGTGCTGCTGGTCGAATCCGGCGATCTAGCGCCGCGAGGGAAGCTCCGAAAAACCTTTGAGCCGGCAAAAAGTGCAATAACAATAGCATGTTACGCCGATACGTCTCATTCACTCGAATCACTGTGTGAAAGCATGCTCAAGGTAGAGGAGCTCGAACTTGCACGCGAAGCGCGTGCAGCGTGGCTTCCGCGCCTTGAGGGAGATCGTGCCCTGGCCCGAGGCGAGATCGAGAAGCTGATTCTCTACAAGGGACTTCAGTCCCAGCGCGCTGAGGGCGACGATGTGATCACGCGCGACGACATCGAAGCCGTCGCGGCCGATCAGGGCGAGGCTCAACTCGATGCCGTTCTGGCGCCGGCCCTGCTCGGCTTACTGACAAAAGCTGACAGTGCCTATCATCGATCGATCACGGCTGGCGGTTCAGCCGTTGGAATCCTGCGCGCGCTGCAGCGCCGCCTCGACCAGCTTGGTGCCGTCCATGCTGCAGGCGGAAACGATGGCGCGATGGCGCGCAGCGGCGCCCCGCGATACGGACCACAAGCCGATGCCTTCAAGCGTCAATTGTCACTGTGGCGTGGTCGTCGTCTGGAGCATGCCCGCCAGCTCGCTTTCGACGCCGAACGGGCCGTCAAACGGTCCGGGGCTCCGGCCGAAGCGCTTGTCGGTGATCTTCTGCTGAGGCTGGCGCGCGGCGCCGCCCAGATGGCGCGCTGATCAGCGGACCCCTTCGGCACTGAGCCGTCGACACACATCATCCAGCTGTTCGAGTGTTTTGTACTGCACGCGCAACTCGCCGCCCTTGCTGCCGTGTTTGATTTCCACGGCCAGGCCCAATCGAGCGGTGATGTCCGCTTCCAGGGCGCGCGTATCAGCGTCCTTGCCAGCCGCTTCACGCACACTGCCCTTGGGCTCCGGTGCCGGCGGATTGTGCGCATCACGGGCCAGTTTCTCGGTATCCCGAACCGACAATCCCCGCGCAATGATGAGCTCGCACAGCGCCTCCGGGTCCGGTGCACTGGCGATCGCCCGGGCATGACCCGCCGAAATCTGGCCGCTCGCCAGGTGTGCGAGGACCGGATCCGGCAGCGCCAGAAGCCTCATCATGTTGGCGACATGGCTGCGGCTCTTGGAAACGGCTTGGGCGACGTCTTCCTGGGTATGTCCGAAGCGTTCAATCAGCTGGCGATAGGCTTGTGCCTCCTCAACCGGGTTCAGATCGGCGCGCTGGACATTCTCGACAATGCCGATTTCCAGCGTTTCGCGATCGGTCAGCTCGCGCACCAGCGCCGGCACCTCATGCAGGCGTGCGCGCTGCGCAGCCCGCCAGCGACGTTCACCGGCAACAATCTGGAACCGGTCTCCGCTATCAACAGGTCGCACCAGGATCGGCTGGACAATGCCCTTGTCAGCGATCGATTCCGCAAGGGCATTGAGCTCAGGCTCGGTAATGGTCTTGCGGGGCTGGTCCGGGTTCGGCGCGATCAACTCGATCGGGATCATGCGCACGCCATCGCGTGAGGGTGTTGTGGCAGGTGAGGTTTGGGCGTCCGGCGCGCTATAGCCCTCGGTATCAGTCTCGCCGAGCAGGGCCGAAAGACCGCGGCCCAGACGTTTGTTCTTTTCGCTGGCGCTCATGCTTCCACACCCTGTTCTTCACGATGACGTTTGCGTTCTTGCTGGACGATTTCCTTGGCCAGGCTGATATAGGCCTGTGATCCGGAACATTGCAGATCGTAGAGCAGGACCGGCTTGCCGACTGACGGAGCCTCAGAGACCCTGACATTGCGCGGAATGACCGTTTTGTAGACCTTGTCGCCAAAGTGCTCGCGCACATCTGCCGCAACCTCGGCCGACAGGTTGTTGCGGCTGTCATACATGGTCAGAACCACGCCCTGGATATCGAGGCGGGAATTCAGATGGCCACGCACCCGCTCGACCGTCTTGAGAAGCTGGGACAGGCCTTCAAGCGCAAAGAATTCACACTGTAGCGGAACCAGGATGGAATCAGCCGCGGTCAAGGAGTTCACGGTAAGAACGTTCAAAGAAGGCGGACAATCAATCAGGATGTAATCGAGTGCCGCTGCGTCAGGCCCCAGCGCCTGCATGCTTTGATCGATCGCCCGCTTGAGGCGGTAGGAACGGCGCTGATCATCAGCCAGTTCGAGCTCGGCTCCTGACAAAAGCTCGTCAGACGGAACAATGCTCAATCCCGGAACAACTGTTGGCGCCATGGCAGACTTGAGAGAATCGCCCCCGACCAAAACGTCATAGGATGTCAGGGTGCGCTTGGCCGGTGGCACTCCGAGACCGGTGGAGGCATTGCCCTGGGGGTCGAGATCGATGATCGCGACCTTTTGTTTGATGGCCGCGAGCGCCGTGCCCAGATTGATGGCCGTTGTGGTTTTACCCACGCCGCCCTTTTGGTTGGCGACAGCGATTACGCGGGGCGCCTTGGCGCGCTGGACGTCAGTTGGCACGTTCCACCTCATGAATGCGCAGGATCACCCCGTCACTGGTACGACTGGGTATGACTTCACAATCGAATGTCCAGTGTTTACGGGCTTCGGTCAATTCATCGCGATAGTTTTGACCTTTGAAAAAAAGGCCTTGGGCCCTGTTTTTCAACAAGGGCGAGACATACCCCAATAATTTATTCAACGGCGCGAAAGCCCTGGCGGTGACCAGATCAAAGCCTTCAGCCGGATCGAGCGTCTCGACACGAACCGATCGGGCATCCGCATCCAGGCCCAGTTCCGCAATGGTCTTGCGAAGGAAGGCGACTTTTTTGCCCACGGAATCGACCAGGGTCACATGTGCGTCCAGGCCACGATCGCGAAAACCCAGGGCCAGAGCGATGCCGGGGAAGCCGGCGCCGGCGCCGAGGTCCGCCACTTTGCTCACATCCGGACCGATATGGTCCATTAGCTGATAGCTGTCCATCGCATGGCGTGCCCAGAACTGGTCCAAGGTCGACCGTCCGACGAGATTTGTGTGGGCGTTTGTTTCAACCAACAGCGTCCGCCACGCCTCAAATCCATCGAGTGTTTCACGTGAAACACCGGCCTCACGACCAAAAGTTTCGCGATCCATCTAGCTGGCCTCCTGCGAACGACGTTTCACATGGGCCAGCACCGCCGTCAGCGCACCCGGCGTGACACCTTCAATTCGAGCCGCCTGACCCAAGGTTTCCGGACGCGCACGTTCAAGCTTTTCACGAGCCTCATTGCTCAGCCCCCCGATACCGGAATAGTCCAGATCGCGCGGCAGACGCACGGCCTCGTCACGACGGAAGGCCAGGATGTCAGCCTGCTGGCGGTCGATATAACCGGCATAAAGCGCATCAATCTCGATTTGCTCCGCCACGCTCGCTGATACGCTCCCCAGCTCAGGCCAGATCGCTCGTAGGCGCTGCCAATCCACCTCCGGATAAGCGAGCAGCTCGGAAACATTCCGACGCTTACCATCCGCATTGACCGACAGGCCACGGTCGCGAGCTTCATTTGGAGTCAGCGACAGGCTCTGAGAAAGCGACCTCGCCGACGACAGCTCATCCATCTTGCGGTCAAACGCTGCGCCACGAACACCGCCAGCCAGGCCCAGCTCGGTCGCTTTCGGCGTAAGGCGCTGGTCAGCATTATCCGCCCGCAACGTCAGACGATATTCAGCGCGCGATGTGAACATCCGATAGGGCTCGCTCACACCCCGCGTGATCAGGTCGTCGATCATCACGCCGATATAAGCCTCGGAACGGCTCAACACGAAGGGCTGCCGACCCGTTGCGAACAGGGCGGCATTGGCCCCGGCCATCAACCCCTGGGCAGCGGCCTCTTCATAACCCGTCGTTCCGTTGATCTGACCGGCAAGCCACAAACCGGCGCGCTTGCGTAGCTGAAGCGTCGCATCCAGCTCCCGCGGATCGACATAATCATACTCGATCGCATAGCCGTACCGCTTGACCGACACCTGTTCGAGACCCGGAATGGTTTCGAGGAAGGCTTGTTGGACATCATCCGGCAGAGACGTCGAGATGCCGTTCGGATAGACCGTGTCGTCATCCAGCCCTTCCGGCTCGAGGAAGATCTGGTGTTGGGAGCGGTCGGCAAACCTGACGACCTTGTCCTCAATGGACGGGCAGTACCGGGGACCACGCCCGGCGATCGCGCCGGAGTAAACCGCTGACTGCCCGAGATTGTCGGCAATGATCCGGTGTGTCGCTTCGGTCGTCCGCGTCACCGCGCAAGTGATCTGCGGCACCTCAATCCGATCGGTCAGGAAGGAAAACGGCACCGGCTCTTCATCCGCTGCCTGCTGCTCGAGACTGTCCCAATCAATCGACGACTTGGAAAGGCGGGCCGGCGTGCCGGTTTTAAGACGCCCCATCTGCAGGCCCAGACCATACAATGTATCAGAAAGCCCGATCGAAGGCGCCTCCCCTGCACGCCCGGCTGGAATGCGCTCACTCCCTTTGTGGATCAGGCCGCGCAAAAACGTGCCTGTCGTCAGGACAACCGCAGCAGCGTGATACGCATGACCATCAGCGTCGGTCGCGCCAACACAGCGATCGCCATCGAACATAAGATCCTCAACAGCGACGGCCTTGATCTCCAGCCCCGACAGGGACGTCAACTCGGCCTGCATCGCTGCACGATAGAGGGCACGATCCGACTGCGTGCGCGGCCCTCGTACAGCCGGTCCCTTTGAACGGTTCAACAGGCGGAACTGAATACCCGACGCATCAGCGACACGGCCCATCACCCCATCCAGCGCGTCGATCTCCCGAACGAGATGACCCTTGCCCAACCCGCCAATGGCCGGATTGCAGGACATCTCTCCAATCGTCTCAAGCTTGTGAGTCAGAAGGAGCGTCCGGGCCCCCAGGCGCGCTGAAGCCGCGGCCGCATCGCAGCCGGCATGACCACCGCCAATGACTATGACGTCCCAGGTTTTCATGGGGATCGATCCGTTCGGTTCAGGCTCTAGAAGAAGTCGGCCTACATAAGGCCTTCACCCAAAGGAGTCGAGATCGCAGATTGGATGTTTCACGTGAAACACGGCACAGCACTAACCCGCGGCTACTTGCCAATGCAGAATTGTGAGAACACCCGATCCAGAATGTCTTCGACATCGACCCGACCGGTCAGGCTCTCCAGCGAACGCACAGCCAGACGGGCATCCTCTCCGGCCAGCTCCGGCGCATCTGCCAGCTGGTCCCGACACCGCGCAAGAGCTTCCAAAGCCGCCTCAACCGCTTTCCGATGACGCACCCGGCTCAGAGCCGGCATCTCCCTGGTCGACAGCCGGTCCCGCACAATCTGTTCGATCCGCGCTTCCAACGCCTCGACGCCATCACCGGACTTGGCACTCAAGCGATAGGCACCATCCCGTTCCGCGCCAGTACCAAGATCAAGCTTGTTGAGGACAAGCAAATCCCCATCGGTCAGCCGGCCCTCCAGATCAACCAGGTCGTCCGTCGAACGCGCATCCGCCACACCAATCCTCAGATCCGCATGTTCGGCCCGATCCAGGGCACGACGAACCCCTTCTGCCTCGATCGCATCCACGGCTTCGCGCAATCCGGCAGTATCCGAAATCACCACAGGGAAACCGCCCAGGGTCAATTGAACCTCAACAATATCCCGGGTCGTCCCGGGAATATCCGTGACAATCGCCGCATCACGTCGGGCGAGACAATTGAGCAGGCTCGACTTGCCAGCATTCGGGGCGCCGATCAGAACGATGGAAAACCCGGTCCGGATCCGCTCGCCCCGCCGCCCGTCATCCAGATGCTCGAACATCGAGTCGATCAGTTTACTCAACGGCGCATAGGCGGCGTGGGACAACGCGTCCGGAACGTCGGCCTCGTCGGGAAAATCGATCTCGCCTTCGATCGAAGCCATCGCGGTAATCAGACTGTCCCGCCATCCATCATAGAGGCGCCGCAAGGATCCCGACATTTGCGAAAGCGCCTGGGCACGCTGGCCCTCGGTTTCGGCGTCAATCAGATCGGCCAATCCTTCGGCCTCGGTCAGATCAATCTTCTCATTCTCGAATGCTCGACGGGTGAACTCCCCGGCCTCGGCCGGATGAGCCCCGGCTTCATCCAGCGCCGACAGCACTGCATCGATGACGGCTGGTCCTCCGTGAACGTGGAATTCAGCGCTGTCTTCACCCGTGAAACTCGCTGGTCCCGGAAACCACAAAACCAGCCCGCGATCCATGACCGAGCCGGAGCTGTCGCGAAGCGCACGCAAGCTTGCCAGTCGCGGTTCAGGCCGGGGAAAGTCGGCCAACGCGTCGAGCATCCCGCCTGCGCCGGGCCCGGAAAGGCGGATGACCGCAACCCCCGACCGTCCGGCCGGAGTGGCAAGCGCGTAAACCGTTGTATTCAATGTACTACTTGTCCTTGCCCGACCCGCTCACGCCACCCGCCTGACGCATCATCTCCATGAATTGATTAGTCATTTGACCACCAACGGCCGACCATTGGCGCATCAAGGCCTCCGGCTCCATCGACTCCAGATTGGCCTCGGTCCGTTTGACGACTTCATCGACCATCGCATCGTTGATCCGCGATACCTCAGGAAGGCCGAGAAAGGCCCGGGCTTCTTCGGGCGTACAATCAATGTCGATCTTGACCTTCATTCCGGCCTCGCTTGAACTGCTAGAAGACTACTCAACAGGAGCCTCCCATGACAGGTCAACATATCTCCATCAACACAGCTGATGGAGCCTTTTCCGCTTACCGTGCCGTGCCGGCCTCCGGCAAGGGAGCCGGCGTGCTTGTCCTGCAGGAGGTTTTCGGGGTCAATCAGGGCATGCGGCAAATCTGCGACGGTCTCGCTGAAGCCGGCTTTGTCGCGCTTTGCCCCGACCTGTTCTGGCGCGCCGAGCCGGGCCTCGAGCTCGACGATCATGTTGATACCGATCTGAAACGCGCCTTCCAGCTCTATGGCGAATTCGACCTCGACACCGGCATGTGCGATGTCGCCGCGGCGCTGGCGCATCTGCGAGCCGACAAGGCGTGCACCGGCAAGGCGGGCGCGATGGGTTATTGCCTCGGCGGCATGCTCGCCTATCTGACCGCTTGCCGCACCGACAGCGACGCCACGGTCGGCTATTATGGCGTCGGGATCGAAACCCGGCTCGGCGAGGCCGACGCGCTCGATCGCCCGCTGCTTCTACACATCGCCGGCAAGGATCAGTTCGTGTCCCCGCAGGCCCAGGCCGACATCCACACCGCCTTCGACGATCATCCGATGATCCGCCTGGAAGACTATCCCGACGAAGACCACGCCTTCGCTCGTCCCGGCGGCAGGCACTATTCCGGGAACAGCGCTGACCGAGCCAACATGCTGACGCTGAAGTTTCTCCACGAAATCCTCGATTGACCCTCATCGTCACGCGGGCGTGATTACCGTGATCGTCCATCTTCCGTCACAATACTCAGCCGTGCCGACAGTCTCGCATCAACGACAATCGGAATTTACCCTTGGCATTCGTCGACGATCTCCGTGAAGTGCGCCGCGCCGGCTTCCCGCTCCGCCCCCCCTTCCTGGCAGTGACGACCGGCATCTGGCTTGTCTGCCTGCTTGTGTTCGCAACCGCCGGCTGGATAGATGCGGTCAGGGAAGATCCACAGGCCGACTACCCGGCCTATCTGATGGCCTGGACGCGCGGCCTGCTGCCCTGGCTCTTCCTCTTCCCCCTGGTCTTCAAGCTTGGCGCCCGCCACACCAACGCCAATCTGCAAGACAGCACGGTATCCGCCCTGGTCGCTGGCACGACAGCCATGATCGCCGTTCTCGCCTATGCGGCTGTCGCCTTCTCGATCGGGACAGGCCGGTCGCCGCTCGAGACGCTCGCCAGCTTCGGCGTCCGCGACTTCCTGTGGGACGTTGTCCTGTTTGCCATGGCCTTTCTGGTCGGTCGGCAGATGCGACCTGAGCTCGACCCTCGCACCACGACGGGACACAGCCCCGGATCACTCGCCGTGAAATCAAGCGGCCGTGTCGAATACATCCCCGTCGCCAGTATTCTCGGCGCCACCGCACAAGGCAATTACATCGCCTTGCACCTGGACGAGCGCGATGTCTTGCACCGCACCACCATGGCCCAACTGGAAACAGCGCTGTCCGATGCCGGTTTTGTCCGCATCCACCGCTCCCACCTGGTCAACCCGTCAAAGATCAGCGTCGCCCGGTCCCGCGGCGAGAGTTTCCGCATCATCGAACTGAGCAATGGCGTCCAGTTACCGGTTTCGGACCGATACCGGGCCGACGTCCGTCTGCAACTCGACCAACGGGTGCTTGGCTGACCGCCCCGATAATCAGCCTGGAACAGCACTGGCAACAGCCCAGGCAGGGCGTGCGGTCAGACGAGCGAAATAGGCCTTCACAGCCTCCGGCGCATCATCCATTTGCTTGATGATCTTGAGCAGAAACAGCATGTAGCCGACCGAGATATCGGCTGCGGTAAAGCGATTACCGGCCAGATAATCCCGATCCTTGAGACCATGCTCTGCCAACATTGTGAGCGCTTTGACCGTGTCCGCCTTGGCTGATTTCGCGATCACCTCGCTACGGGCCTTTTCCGGCAGCAACACCGTGTGAGCCAGCAGCAGCGTGACCGGCATGATCAGCCCGCTCTCACCGAAATGGAGCCATTGCAGAAAGAGGCCGTAATCCTCCTCCTCGGGCTTCACGTCCAGATCCGTCGGCCCGTAACGCCCCATGATATACTGCATGATCGCCACCGACTCGAACATCACCCGGCCCTTGTCGGCCAGAGCTGGCACCTTGCGCAACGGGTGGACATCGGCATACGCCTCGTCACCGGCAGGGCGCTGGCCAAAAGCGACGGTTTCCAGTGTGTAGGGCAGCTTCATTTCTTCCAGCAACCAGCGCACCCGTACCGAGCGGGTCCGCGGCGCGTGATAGAGACGCAAGCCTGATTGATCGACCATGGTGTTTCTCCCCGTGTTTCGGCATCCGGTACCGATTATGATTGTCACGAACACACGACATTGAAAGCATGGACCCGCCGCGCGGCCATCAAGAATTGTCGCATGCTGACGATACAATCCTGCCCAAATCACCTCCGGACACCACACCAGCCTTGAGGACCACCATGCGCCTGCTCCCTATCGCTGCAACCGCCCTGCTCGCTGCCTGCTCACCGGCATCACACAACGTCCCGGTCGACCGTGCCGCACCCGCCATCGCGATGGACTGTTTCCGCGAAACAGGCACATCCATGCTGGCCGCGCATCGCGGCGGGCCGGCTGAGGGCTATCCGGAGAATGCCCTCACCAGCCTGCGTCGCCTGTCCACTCTGGGTGTGCTTTATGCCGAGATCGATGTCCGACGCTCCGCCGATGGGGTCCTCTACCTGCTGCACGATGACAGCCTGGACCGCACGACATCAGGAACAGGTCCGGTCGACGGGCTCGATTGGGCCGATCTGTCCGGGCTCCGCCTCGAAGACAATGACGGACTGCCAACCAGCACCGGCATTCCGACCCTCATAGAAGCATTCGATCTGGCCCGAGAGGCCAACCTAGTCCTCAATCTCGATCTCAAATCGGTTTCGCCCGAGCAGATTGTCACCTTCATTCACGAACAGGGCGCACGCGATCTGGTGGCGGTCATCGCCTATACCGTTGAGGACGCCGCCGCCGTCCATGCACTGGATCCGGGGCTTCTCCTCTCGGTTCCCAATGACAGGTCCGCCTTGCGCCGCGCCGGTGTCAATCTTGAGGCGAGCTATATCTGGATGGGAACCGGGCCATTGGACCCCCACGCCGACACAGCGCTCGGCGATCTCGGACTAGAGACATCAGCGGGCCTGTTCCGCCGCGAGGATGGAAGTCCCGGCCTCTATCTCGAAGCGCGCGACGCCAATATCGAGCTGATCGCCGTCGATGATGTTGATACTGCAGTCGAGGCCCTCGGCGGCGCCGCAGTCCTGCGTGAACAGATCAACGCCTGCACGCCCTAGGAAACCGGTGACCAACCCCCACATGGTGGACGCACAGAACAATCCGGATCGGCAAGACCCATGACAAAAGCAATCAGGATCCATCAGACCGGCGGTCCGTCCGTTATGCAGCTTGAAGACTGTGAGGCCCGAGAGCCCGGCCCCGGAGAATTGTTGATCCGGCATGTCGCGATCGGTGTGAATTATATCGACACCTATCACCGATCCGGTCTCTATCCTGTCCCCCTGCCCAGCGGTTTGGGGCTCGAGGCTTCAGGTGTCGTCGAGGCAATTGGCAGTGAGGTCTCAGGTATCCAGACCGGTGATCGCGTCGCCTATGGCAGCGGACCCTTGGGTGCCTATGCCGAAACCAACATCGTTCCGGCCTGCCGCGTCGCGAAACTGCCTGATGCTGTTTCACATGAGCAAGCCGCAACCATCATGCTCAAAGGCATGACGGCCCGCTATCTTCTCAAGGAGACCTATCCGGTCCAGCGCGGCGAAACCATCCTGTTCCACGCAGCTGCCGGCGGTGTCGGCCTGTTGGTCTGCCAATGGGCCAGGGATCTGGGTGTCACTCTGATCGGGACGGCCAGCACGCGGGAAAAATGTGATCTCGCCCTCGAAATGGGGGCTACGCACATGATCAATTATAGCGAGGAGAATGTGGTAGCCCGAGTACGGGACATCACGAACGGTCAGGGTGTTCCGGTAGTCTATGATGGTGTGGGCAAAGACACATTCGAAATGTCACTCGACTGTTTGAAACCACGCGGCCTTCTCGCCAGCTTTGGCAATGCGTCGGGCCCGGTAACGAATGTCGATCTGGGCATTCTGACGCAAAAAGGCTCGCTTTACGTCACTCGCCCATCGCTTGGACACTATACCGCGACCGATGAAGCCCTGGCCGCCAATACCGCCGATATCTTCGATGCTGTTGCCCGCGGAGCCCTGACGATCAGCATCAACCAGCGCCACGCGTTGGCCGATGCCGTCAAAGCCCATGAGATGCTGGAATCCCGTCAGACGACCGGGGCCAGTATCCTGGTCCCCTGATCGGTCCGGTAAATCAGGTATTCATCGAGTCGAAGAACTCATCATTGGTCTTGGTCTGACGCAACTTGTCGAGCAGGAACTCGATCGCATCCTGGGCACCCATCGGATTGAGGATGCGGCGCAGGACATACATTTTCTGCAACTGACCACGGTCGACCAGGAGTTCCTCTTTCCGTGTACCGGATTTGAGGATGTCGATCGCCGGGAAGACGCGTTTGTCGGCGACCTTGCGATCGAGCACGACTTCCGAGTTACCCGTACCCTTGAATTCCTCAAAGATGACTTCGTCCATCCGCGAACCGGTATCGATCAGCGCCGTGGCGATGATGGTCAGCGATCCGCCATGCTCGATATTCCGGGCCGCACCAAAGAAGCGCTTGGGGCGCTGCAGGGCGTTGGCATCAACACCACCGGTCAACACCTTGCCCGAGGACGGCACCACCGTGTTGTAAGCCCGGCCCAGACGGGTAATCGAGTCCAGCAGGATCACGACATCACGGCCGTGCTCGACCAAGCGTTTAGCTTTTTCGATCACCATTTCGGCGACCTGGACGTGACGCGTTGCCGGCTCGTCGAAAGTCGAGGAAATCACCTCACCTTTGACCGTACGCTGCATGTCAGTCACTTCTTCCGGCCGCTCATCGATCAGCAGGACCATCAGATAACAATCCGGATGATTGCTTTCGATCGCGTGGGCGATGTTTTGCAGCAGAACGGTCTTGCCGGTCCGCGGCGGCGCCACAATCAGTCCGCGCTGGCCCTTGCCAAGCGGTGACACAATATCGATGACCCGGCCGGAACGATCCTTCACCGTCGGATCGGCCAGCTCCATATTGAAGCGGCTTTCCGGATAGAGCGGGGTCAGATTGTCAAAATGGACCTTGTGACGAGCGGATTCCGGATCCTGGAAATTGATCGTCGAGACTTTCAAGAGCGCAAAATAGCGTTCGCCATCGCGCGGACTGCGGATTTCGCCTTCAACCGTATCACCGGTACGCAGCCCGAACTTCCGGATCTGCGTCGGGGACACATAGATGTCGTCCGGTCCGGCCAGATAATTTGATTCCGGTGAACGCAGAAAACCGAATCCGTCCTGCAGCACTTCCATGACGCCGCCGCCATGAATCTCCACATCCCGTTCTGCAAGGGATTTGAGAATGGCGAACATCATGGCCTGTTTGCGCAAGGAAGACGCATTCTCGATCTCGAGCGCTTCGGCAAACTCAACCAGTTCTGTCGGCTTCTTTTCCTTGAGATCCTGCAGCGTCATGCGCTCCAGACCTTCAAGCAGGGCGGGGACGGGTGCGGAAATTTCGTCGGTCATGATGATACTATCAGCTCAAGCACAAGAGCGTGACCCGGGACGGGCCTTACGCGATCAAGCAAGCCGGGTACTGCCAAGGCGAGGAAGACCCGAGAATTGAGGAGCAGACGGGCGCGCTGTGTTTCACGCGTCTCACGTCACGAAAGAAGGGATCCTGAAAAAGGATTCGAGAAACCCTTGCCATGCAACCCGCCCACCGTCAAGCACAAGCCACTCGGCGCGCGCCAATTCCTGATCAGTTGAGGGCGACAACCGCAATCAATACGATGGCAATCGCCAGCACAAACGGGGCTTCATTGAGCAAGCGATAGCGCTTGTCCGACCAGTCGTTAGTCCCAGCCTGAAAGCGTTTGAACCGAACGGCGAAGACATGGTGCAAACCGGTCATCGCACTGACGAGAACGAATTTTCCGAACCAGGCCAGGCTGACAAAAACCGACCAGCCTCCGGCCCGCTCCATATTGGCCCAGACCAGGGCCAGTCCGATCACCCAGGCCACAATCATGGACGGATTCATGATGATCTTCAAAAGCCGGCGTTCTTGCAGCTTCAACGTCTCATCCAGCTCACCGCCGGGTGTGGCAGCACAATGATAGATATAAAGACGCGGCAGATAGAGCAGGCCCGCCATCCAGGCGATCACGGCCAGGATGTGGAAAGCGCGAAGCCAGTCATAGGCAGCCAACAGCATGGTACATAATGTCCCGGTTAGATCAGGCAGCAGACTTGCACGGACACCCGCTGCAGTCAGCCGGACAAATCCGCTCACCATCAGCCGATTGCAGTCCTGCCGGACGATTGAGTGCGTCGCTGACCAGATTGGCGAGTGCCTCGATGAACACCGGGTCCTGACCCAGAGCCGGCACGCGGACATAGGTCTTCACGCCCAATTCCTCGGCAATTTCCGCGTATTCCTCGTCGAGCTCGACCAGAGTCTCGATATGCTCCGAGACAAAGGCAATCGGCGTCAGCAGGATTGACTTTCCGTCAGCCGCGGCTTGATGGATTGCTTCATCCGTCGAAGGTCCGATCCATTCCAGCGGCCCGACCCGGCTCTGATAGCAAATCTGGAAATCCGGAAACTCAGGCAATTGCCTGATCACGGCCTCAACCGTCTTCTCGACCTGCCATTGATAGGGATCCCCCGAATCAATGATCTTTTTTGGAAGTCCGTGCGCAGAAAACAGCAAACGGACATTGTCCGGACGTCCGGACTTCTCCCACGCCTTGCGGATCAGGGATGCATGCGCGTCAAGGAAAGCGGGCTCGGTCGGATAACAGCAAACCGTGCGAGTCTCAGGTCCACCAGCTTTTTTCCAGGCCTTCAGCGAAGAGCCTGTCGTCGTCGTTGAAAACTGCGGATAGAGCGGCAACAACACGGTTTCGTCGGGCTGCCAGGCTTCGACTTCCCGCGCCACATCCTCGGTAAACGGGTGCCAATAGCGCATGGCCGGCCAGATCTGCACGTCATAGTCGGGCCAACGGGCGCCCAGCTGTTCGGCCAGCATGTTCGCCTGGCGTATGGTCTCCGGAAGCAAGGGGGATCCGCCACCCATCTTGGCGTAATTGGCCTTGGCTTCCTTAGCCCGTGTCATCGAAATGAACCAGGCCAGGGCCTCGCGGATCAGACCTGGCGCCTGGATGATCGCCGGATCACGGAACAGGTTGCGCAAGAAGGGTTGGACGGATTCCTGCCCGTCAGGCCCACCAAGATTGAACAAAACAACGGCGAGTTTTTTGCGGGCTTTGTCCAATGTCCGTTCTCCCGGATCAGCTGCGATCTCGTATGCGTGCCAGAAGCTGCTCGACATGAGCAACCGGCACGTCCGGCGTGATGCCGTGGCCAAGATTGAAGATATGGGGCCGACCAGCCCATTGGTCCAACAATCGGTCGATCTCGCCATCCAGCGCCGCTCCGCCGGCCCGCAGGACAGACGGGTCCAGATGCCCCTGGACCGGCATGCATGCCGGCAGGACTGACTGGATCCAGGCCGGATCAACACCCGTATCGATAGCAATCGCCGTCACACCTGTCTCGCGCGCATATCGCGGGTAGAGCGTCCCGGCGCCGCGTGGAAACCCGATAATCGGCACGTCAACGCCGGCCGCCCGCACAGCATCGACGATCCGCTTGGTCGGCCGGATCACGACCCGTTCGAACAGCGGTTCCGGCAAGCCCTCGGCCCAGCTGTCGAACAATTTGAGCACTTCAGCGCCACAACGGGCTTGCATGATCAGATATTCAGCCGTGACGTCGGCGATCCGATCCAGCATCCCGTCAAAGGCCTCGGGGTGTTCCCAGGCGGCGACACGGGTCCGGAAGCGATCTTTCGATCCGCCGCCCTCGACCATGTAGGTCGCGACCGTCCAGGGTGATCCTGCGAAGCCAATCATGGTGGTGGTGTCAGGCAGTTCAGGGACCACCCGCTTGAGCGTCTCACCGATCGGCCCGAGCACTGCTTCCGTCTGGTCGAGACGAAGCTGCTCGAATTGGCGCGGATCGAAGGGTTCCAGCTGGGGACCTTCACCGGTCACGAACCAGACCTTGCGACCCAGCGCGATCGGTACCAGCAGGATGTCAGCAAACAGGATCGCAGCGTCAAAGCCAAAGCGACGTATGGGCTGCAGAGTCACTTCAGCCGCCAGATCCGGAGAGAAACAGAAATCGATGAAGTTCTTCGCTCGCGAGCGGACTTCCCGATATTCAGCGAGATAGCGGCCGGCTTGGCGCATCAGCCAGACCGGTGGCGGTGAGACGGTTTCTCCGGCCAGGACCTGGAGCATCGGCTTTTTTGTCAGATCATTCATTCGCCCTGCTTAGGCATCTCTTCCCACAGGATCAATCTGTGCCCTTCATCTCTCAAAAAAGAATCTAAGGATTGTAGATGATTGTTGGGGGGTGGATTTTGGGGATGACCGATACAATCCCCGTTATCCGGTTCGGGAAAGTTCGGGCTTATCCATCTACACAAGTGAGCCGGCTATCGACGGGAAAAAGCGATTCACTGTTATTTTTCATGGATAAAGGTGAGCCAGGTGATGTGGAATGACAGTGGACAACAGCGTCTGGCCAATCAATGTGAGGCGGGATTTTTCACAACCTTCTCGACAGCCTTGGACCCTGTGGAAATTGATGTGGGTTTTTCGTGGTAAGACCCGGTACTACCCACAACCGTTGCAGCCGGATTGCCGCGCCGGGGAAAACAGCCCAACTTATTAACAAATGGTAAACGTCAAACCGCGATCGGTCTCATGCCTCCTATCAATTCATCTTTCGAAACATGTTTTCATATTCATATGGTGTCGGACTCGACCGGCGAGACCCTGATGGAGGTCATGCGGGCTTCGGTCGCCCAGTTTGAGGGGACCAGCCCGCTGGAACATCTTTATGCGTTGGTCCGCTCCTCCAAACAGCTTGACCGGGTGCTGGATGAGGTCGCGGCCTATCCTGGCGTCGTCATGTATACGATCGTCAATGCCGACCTGCGCCGAGAGCTGGAAACACGGTGTGTCGAGCTCGGCGTGCCGGCCATCGCCATTCTGGACCCCATGCTGGCAACCTTGAGCGCCTATCTGGGCCGGCCGGTGGCCAGCCGGGCAGGTGCACAGCGATCCCTGGATGCCGACTACTACCGACGCATCGATGCCCTGAATTACGCCATGGCCCATGATGATGGCCAGGGTGATGATTTCGAGGGTGCCGACATTGTCCTGCTCGGTGTCAGCCGGACGTCCAAGACCCCGACCAGTGTCTATCTGGCTCATCGTGGATATCGGGCGGCCAATATACCGCTGGTGAAAGATGTCCCGATCCCCGACGCGCTGTTCAGTCTGCGCAATCCGCTGGTGGTCGGATTGACGGCGTCACCGGAACGCATTGTCCAGATCCGGCGTAATCGGTTGTTGAGTCTGAACGAGGACCGGGACACCAATTATATCGACGATTTTGCGGTCCGTGAGGAGATCCTGTTCGCCAAACGCCTGTACGCCAAGCACAAATGGCCGACCATTGATGTGACGCGACGGTCAATCGAGGAAACCGCCGCGAAGATCATCAACCTTCTCATGGAAAAACGGAACCTGTCGGCATGACCCGTTTCATTCTTGCCTCGGGAAGCCAGATCCGCGCCGACATCCTGCGTCAGGCGGAGATTCCGTTCGAGATTATCAAGTCGGATGTCGATGAGAGCGTAATCAAGGCGGGCAGGGCTGATCTGTCGCCACGTGACATGGCGCTCTGCCTGGCAGAAGCGAAGGCTGAACCGGTTTCGCTGGCGCATCCTGATGCCCTGGTTCTGGGCGCTGACCAGACGATGGAACTGGACGGTGAGCTACTCGATAAACTGCCGGATGCCTCGCTGGCGCGGGCCCGTCTCGAGCGCATGCGCGGTCGGCCACATTGCTTGCATGCCGGCCTCGCGCTTTTGCAAGCCGGTCAGCCAGTCTGGCGACACCAGCAGACCTCCACCATCCATGTTCGGGATTTCAGTGACGCTTTCCTCGACCAGTATCTCAAGAATGCCGGTTTTGCGCTGACCGCCAGTGTTGGCGCCTACGCTTATGAAGGCCTTGGATCGCAATTGTTCGAGCGGGTGGAGGGCGATTACTACGCCATTCTCGGCCTACCGCTTTTGCCATTGGCGGCGGTGCTGCGTGAGCATGGGGTATTGCAGTCATGATCCCGACCGGAGCTGCCCGTGTTGCCGGCGTAACCGGTGATCCGATCGCCCATTCCCTGTCGCCAGTGGTGATGCGTCACTGGATCGATGCGGCGGGTATCGATGCCCTCTATGCGCCCTTTCCGATCAGCGCCGACCGGTTTGACAGTGTTGTTCGTGGCCTGGCCGGCGCCGGCTGTCGCGGCCTCAACGTGACCCTGCCCCACAAGGAGGCAGCGCTCGAACTGGTCCAGACCGCCTCGGCACCGGCCCGGGCGGTCGGCGCCGCAAACCTCCTGACATTCACCCCCGCGGGAATCCATGCTGACAATACTGACATTGCCGGATTTCTGTATGCCCTCAACCCAGCCGATATCATATTCAAAAAGGCTCGGGCATTGATATTCGGAGCTGGAGGTGCGGCGCGCGCCATGTTGTATGCGCTCCTGACAGTTGGCGTCCGGGACGTGGCTATCTGCAACCGCAATATCACGCGCGCCCAGGGCCTCGCCCGTGATATCGCGCCGGAGGCCCGCATCATTCCATGGGAAGCCCGGGATGACGCATTGCAAGGACGCAACCTGATCATCAACGCGACCTCGCTTGGCTTGGCAGGTCGAGAGGGTCTGGTCCTCGACTGGCAACGGGTCAGACCGGGTAGTGTTGCGTTCGACAGCATCTACACGCCTGTTGATACACGGTTTCTTGTTGATGCCCGGGCGCAGGGTCTGACGGCGATTGACGGTCTGGACATGCTGATCGGACAGGCCCGGCCGAGTTTTGAGGCCTTTTTTAACTGCCCCGTCCCGCGACTGCCGGATATGCGCACCCGCTTGCTCAAGCATCTCGGAACACACTGATGTTGCGGGTCGGACTCACTGGGTCGATCGGCATGGGCAAGTCGGCGACGGCGCAATTGCTGAGAGAGGCCGGGCTCCCCGTTTTCGATTCCGATGCCACTGTCCACGAGCTTTATGCGCCGAGCGGAGCGGCAGTCGAGCCGGTTGGCAAGGCGTTTCCCGGTGTGGTGATGGATGGCGCGATAGACCGGTCCAGACTGTCCGCGGCCCTGAACGCCGATCCCGACGGGTTTGCCAGGCTCGAGGCGATCGTTCACCCATTGGTCAACGCAGCGCGCGAGGCCTTTGTCACGAAACAGGCCGCCGCCGGCCATGACATCGTTGTGTTTGACGTTCCGCTTTTGTTTGAAACCGGCGGTGACCGGCATGTCGACAGCATTATCGTTGTCCATGCTCCGGACGAGGTCCGTCGCGCGCGGGTCTTGCAGCGTCCCGGCATGACGGCGGCCAAGCTGGACGCCATAATCGCCCGCCAGATGGATGATTCGAGCAAGCTGGCCCGTGCCGACCATGTGATCGAGACATCGGGTGGTCTGGCGGATGCGAGCCGCCAGGTCGATGACATCATCAAATTGTTGACGGCGCGTGCCGAGCGGGCCTGAAACACGGGCAAATCATCAGCGTCACCAACGTGGTAGGCAGGACAGGATCATGCGGGAAATCGTTTTTGACACCGAAACCACCGGTCTCGACCCCAATACCGGTGATCGCATCACCGAGCTCGGTTGTGTCGAAATCATCGATTTCATTCCCACGGGCAAGACCTTCCATGCCTATGTGAACCCGCAGCGATCGGTGCCCAAGGAAGTCGTCGAGATCACCGGCCTGACCACTGAATTCCTCGCCGACAAGCCCCTGTTCGACGAGGTTGGTCCGCAATTTGTGGAATTTGTCGGTGACTCGACAATGGTCGCCCACAATGCGCCCTTTGACCGCGGCTTCATCAATATGGAGCTGGCCCGTCTGGGACTGGACATCTATCCGGACGACCGGTTCAAGGACACGGCCCGTATCGCCAGGGCCAAATTCCCCGGCTCCTACGTCTCGCTCGACGCGCTCTGCAAGCGCTTCGACATCTCGCTGGACACGCGTGACAAGCACGGGGCCCTGATCGACTCCCTGCTTCTGGCGGAAGTCTATCTGGAATTGATGGGAGGGCGGACGCGGGCGCTGGACCTGAGCGGCCAGGGCAGTGGCGGCGACGGAAAGGTGGTGTTTCCGGCACGCTCACCCAGAGCCGAGCCACTCACCGCCCGCCAGACAGAATCAGAGCGCGCCGCCCATGCCGCCTTTGTCGACGAGATGGGCGAAAACGCGCTCTGGAAAAAACTGACGATTCAGTAGATTCGTCTAGTTGGCAGCGGCCGGGTCGCCATTGCCATTGCTTTCCGAACCCGGAGCAGCCGCGGCGCGCTTGGCGAGCTGGGCACGGTAGAGGCCGGCGAAATCAACCGGATCAAGCATAAGCGGCGGGAAGTTGCCGTCGCGTGTTGTGTCGGCAAGGACGCGGCGTGCGAATGGGAAGATCAGGCGCGGACACTCGATCAGCAGGAAGGGTTCGCGATCCGTTTCACCCACATTGGCGAGCTGGAACAGGCCGGCGTAAGACAGCTCGGCGATGAAGACCACGGTCTCGTCGCGGGACGCCTTGGCATTGACCGTGAGGACGACTTCAAACGTGTCTTCGCCGGCCGTGCGCGCCTGAACGTCGATGGCCAGGTCAATCGCCGGGGCTGGCTGGCCAGGGCGCAGTGTTTCCGGGGCACCCGGGTTTTCGAAGGAGAGATCCTTCACATATTGCGCGAGAACGCGCAGCTGCGGCGCTTGGGCTGCGGCATTGTCGGCGGGCGTGTTGGGTGCGTCGGTCATGGAACTCCCCGGATGGGTCTGTAAACGGCTGGCCTGGAACGGCCGGGTCAATGAGAGCGCGCCCGTTACCATGGCCACCCGCCAGCGGCAAGCAGGCAAGACCACAGTGCAAAGGCTGACGCGCGGTCAAATTGAGCCTATATCTGGTCTTGTGACATGTGCGCGCGCGGTTCGAACTTGCGCGCGAAGCTCAGCAAAGGTGCGACCGTCCTCATGGATATCTGGACCCTCATTGGTGGAGTCGCTGCGATCTTCTTCGCCTACCGCCTGTATACGGTGCTGGGACGGCGGGAAGGCCACATGGAAGCGCCAGCCCCGCGCGCGAAACCTGCGACAGCGTCAGACTCTGACAAGACGCCCAATCTCCGACCTGCATTTGAAGGACCTGCTGCGGCTGGCCTTGAAGCGATTGCGGCGGTCGATACGCATTTTGACCCGTCCACTTTCAAGGACGGTGCCCAGAACGCCTATGTGTTGATTGTCGAGGCATTTGCTGCCGGTGACCGCAAGGCGCTTGAACCCCTCCTGGCACCCAACGTCCTCGATCGCTACACGACTGCCATCGACCAGCGCGCGGATCGTGGTGAAACCGTCCGCACGGACGTTGAGCGGCTCAAGGACGTAGACATCATTGAAGCGGGCCATGCCAACAACACGGCTCGCATCAAGGTGCGTTTTGTCGCCGAAATCGCGACCGAGACCCGAGACAGTGATGACGTGGTCATTGCCGGTGATATCGGCCGTCTGGCCACCGTTACGGAAGACTGGGTGTTTGAGCGTCGTACTGACCGGGGCGATCCCAACTGGGTGCTGACCCGTGTTGCCGCGGTTTGATCGCTGCCTCCTGATCGGTGCCGTGCTGCTGGCGTCATGCCAACCGCATCGGCCTGAGCCTGACCCGCAACCGGAGCCGGAACCTCCCGCCGTGGAGCGACCGGAAACCCTTGATTTCCAACCCATCACCTGGTCAGACATGCCCGGTTGGTCTGATCGCGACCTGGCGCCGGCCCTGCAGGCCTTCCAACGCAGTTGCGAACGTCTGAACCGTCGCGCCGACAGTGATCCGCTCAATCCCCAGGCCCGATGGGCCGGGCGGGTTGAAGACTGGCGGGGCGCCTGTGCCGCTGCGGCGATGACCGTGGCCGGTCCGGAGGCTGCGCGGTCCAGCCTGGAAGCCGTGTTCACGCCGGTCCGCCTACTGGCGCGCGATGCGGAAACTCTTGAAACCCGATCCGATGGTCTGCTGACCGGGTATTACGAGCCTTATGTGCATGTGCGGCGCAATCGTCAGGGCGAATTCACCCAACCCTTGCGCCGTCGCCCGGATGATTTGGTCACCGTCGACCTTGGCCGCTTTGACGAAAGCCTGGCCGGCCGCCGGATCGTCGGCGAAGTGAGTGACGGCGAACTGGTGCTCTACAAGGACCGCGCCCGTATCGAATCCGAAAACGCCGGTGAAATCTTCGCCTGGGGGCGGCCGGTCGACGTGTTCTTCTTGCAGATACAGGGCTCTGGCCGCCTCGTTTTCGCTGATGGGCATGAAGAACGCGCGGCCTTTGCCGCCCATAACGGCCTTCCCTACCGCTCGATCGGACGCGAACTGGTGCGGCGCGGCGAACTGGAAGCCCATGCGGCGTCCAAACAGGGCATCGAGGCCTGGCTGTCGGCGCGCGGTCCCGAAGCGATCGCAGAGCTGTTTGGCGTCAATCCGCGCTATGTTTTCTTCCAGAGTGAAAGCCTTGCCAATCCGGAGCTCGGTCCGCGCGGTTCGTCCGGGGTTGCGCTGACCCCGATGGCGTCGATTGCGGTGGATACGCGTGTCATGGCGCACGGTGTTCCTGTCTGGCTGTCGGCTGACTTGCCGGAGCTGGACGGATGGACCGGACTGGTGATCGCCCAGGACTCCGGTGGCGCCATCAATGGTCCGTTGCGCGGAGATTTCTTCTGGGGCTGGGGCGAAACCGCCGAGCGACGGGCCGGCACGACAAGGGCCCGGGCCGAGTGGACCATCCTGCTGCCCCATACCGTCGTGGCACGCCTGTTTGCCGATGCCGAGCTGAATTGATCGATGAGCCGGAAGCGGACCATGCGCCCGGAAGAGCGTGCGCTCTGGAGCCGCGTGGCCAAGTCGGTAAAGCCGATCTCGGAGGACAGGCTGCGTTCGCTGGAAGAAGCCGAGCCAGTCTTGCGCGCTGCACCGAAACCGCCCTCGCAAAAGTCGATGGATACGTCCGCCCGGGCGTATGACTCCGGTGTTCCGACACCGCCAAACAACCGGCCCGCAGCCTCTTATTCTCCCCCGACCCCGCATGACCGGGCGGGTGAGAAACGGGTGCGTCGCGGTCGCCTGGAGATCGACGGCCGGATTGATCTGCATGGTCTGACCCAGGACCAGGCGCTGCGCTCGCTCCGCCACTTCCTGCAGATGGCCCATGCCGGCGGTTACCGGACAGTCCTTGTTATCACCGGCAAGGGCTTCAAGTCCCGCGACCGTGATATCGCGCCCTGGGAGCAGGTCGAGGAGCCCGGTGTACTCAGGCGCAAGCTACCGGAATGGCTGGGACTTCCGGAATTCAGTCAGTATGTGTCAGGATACGCGAAATCGCACTCCCGTCACGGTGGAAGCGGCGCCTTTTATGTGACGCTGCGCGTTCGCGGCAAGGCCTGAATGTCGGCTGGCTGGCCTACAGGATGAATTTCGACAGGTCGGCATTCTTGGCCAGCTCACCGACATGCTCGGCGACATAGTCCGCATCGATGGTGATGGCCTGGCCGCCCCGATCGGAGGCGGTAAAGGAAATATCCTCGACCAGTTTCTCCATCACCGTCTGCAGGCGACGCGCGCCAATATTCTCAACGCTGGCATTGACGTCGGCGGCCAGCTTGGCCAGCGCGTCGATAGCCTCATCGGTGAAATCCAGGGTCACCCCTTCGGTGGCCAAAAGTCCCACATACTGCTTGATCAGGCTGGCCTCGGGCTCAACCAGGATCTGTTTCAGGTCGGCTTCGCTGAGCGCTGACAATTCGACGCGGATCGGCAGACGGCCCTGCAATTCCGGCAGCATGTCGGAGGGTTTGGCGACATGGAAGGCACCAGAGGCGATGAACAGGATATGGTCTGTCTTGATGGCGCCATGCTTGGTGGCCACCGTGGTGCCTTCGATCAGCGGCAGCAGGTCGCGCTGAACGCCTTCGCGGGACACATCGCCGCCGCGCGCATCCGCACGGGCCGCGATCTTGTCGATCTCGTCGAGGAAGACGATGCCGTCATTCTCGGCCAGCTTGATGGCCTCGGCTGTGATCTGGCTGTCATCGAGCAGCTTGTCAGCTTCCTCATTGATCAGCGGCTCGTAGGCGTCCTTGACCTTCATCCGCACGGTCTTGGTCTTCTGGCCGAAGCCCTTGCCCAGAATGTCCCCGATATTGATCACACCGGCGCCACCGGTCGGCATGCCCGGTATGTCCAGCATCTGCATGCCCGAACCGGTATCGGCCAGCTGGACCTCGACATCCTTGTCGTCCAGCTCGCCAGCCAGCAGCCGTTTGCGAAAACTTTCGCGCGTGCTCTCGCTGGCATTCGGCCCGACCAGGGCGTCCACCACGCGGTTTTCCGCAGCCGAATGGGCCTTGGCCTTCACGTCCTCACGCTTGGTCTCGCGGACGATGTTGATGGCGATTTCCACCAGGTCGCGGGCGATCTGTTCGACATCACGGCCGACATAGCCGACTTCCGTGAATTTGGTCGCTTCGACCTTGATGAAGGGCGCGCCGGCGAGCTTGGCCAGGCGGCGCGAGATCTCGGTCTTGCCGACGCCGGTCGGTCCGATCATCAGGATGTTCTTGGGCGTTACTTCATCGGCCAGCGCTTCATCCAGCTGGCGGCGGCGCCAGCGATTGCGCAGGGCGATGGCGACGGCCTTCTTGGCGTCGGACTGGCCGACGATGAAGCGGTCGAGCTCGGAAACTATTTCGCGGGGGGTAAAATCGGTCATTATCGTCTTTGCATTGCTTGCGCGTGTGTCTGATGTAATGAGCTGAAGACCGCAAAACCAGACCTGAAAGGCACTTGCCGATGACCCGACCAAGATTTCATCTCGCATTCCCGGTCGATGATCTGTCTGCAGCCCGCCGGTTCTATGGCGAATTTCTGGGTTGTCGGGAGGGCCGGTCTTCCGAGGCCTGGATCGATTTCGACTTTCACGAACACCAGATTGTGGCTCACCTCGCGCCTGAGGAATGCACCGCCGCTTCGCTGGGTCAGGTCGATGGCAAGCAGGTGCCCGTCCGCCATTTCGGGCTGCTGCTTGACTGGCCGGACTGGGAGGCGCTCGCCGACCGCCTCAAGGCGGCGGGCCAGCCCTTCGTCATAGAGCCCTATGTCCGGTTTGCCGGTGAGCCGGGAGAGCAGGGAACCTTCTTTGTCCGGGACCCGGCTGGCAATGCACTCGAATTCAAGACGTTCCGGGATGAGGCGCAGGTGTTTGCGCGCTGATCGGCCTGGCGCCGACCTTGCTCCCTCCGCCGGAAAACGCCGATACTGACTTGCCGGCTGCGCAATCCTGACGAAAGGAGTGCCGGATGGATGGGAAATCAGGAAGCGGTTCCGCCTATGTCCGCTGGCTTTCGCGTGTTTCGCTGCTGCTGTTGTCGCTACACACGGTTTATGTGATCGGCTGGGCTGTGGTCGATATCGCGGTGCGCACGGGAATGTGGCCGGTCGGCTCGTGGGACTGGGATGCGGCCGCCTTCTTCGCATCATTGTCCTTCTGGCAGGAGGCGACGTTCTTCTCGTCAACGGCGCTTGCCATGGTCAGCATTTGGCTGCACCTCAAACGCAGCGCCCTGATCATCCCGGTCTTTCTGGTGTCCTACTTCCTTTACCGCCTCGACAGCTTCTTCCTGACACTGAACGACCTGTTCAACGGGGTCGGTGGGTTTGAGACATTCGCACCAATGCTCGTCCTGCAGCTGGCTTTGCTGCTGGCGCTGATGCTGTTGTGGGGAGAGGGATATTTCGACCGATCGGCATTGCGGCCTCCGCAGGACCGGGCTTGAAGCCTGGCCTGCCGCCCGGCTAGCTCTCCAGCGTCTCGACGGTCAGGTTTTCATTGGTGTAGACGCAGATCCGGGCCGCGATCTCCATCGCCTTGCGGGCAATGACTTCCGGGTCGGCCTCATAGTCGAAGATCGCGCGGGCGGCCGACAGGGCGTAATTGCCGCCCGATCCAACCGCGACCACGCCGTCCTCCGGTTCCAACACATCACCGGCCCCGGTCAGCAGGAAGGTCTCGGTATTATCGCCGACGATCAGCATCGCTTCCAGTCGACGCAGATAGCGGTCGGTGCGCCAGTCCTTGGCCAGTTCGACGCAGGCCCGGGCCAGTTGTTTGGGATATTGCTCGAGCTTGGCTTCCAGGCGCTCGAACAGGGCGAAGGCGTCTGCGGTTGCCCCGGCGAAGCCGGCAATCACGTCACCGCCGGCGAGGCGGCGGACCTTGCGGGCATTGCCCTTCATCACGGTCGGGCCGATCGACACCTGGCCATCACCGGCGACCACCAGACGGCCGCCCTTGCGCACGGCGATGATGGTGGTGCCGCGCCACAGGCTGGCGTCGGCATAGTCGGGCGAGGAAGCATGTGTCATGAGCCGGTCTCCGGATGAAGTCGTCCACACGATGTGGCCGACCCGGCGGAGCGGATCAAGAGGGCAAGCTGCCGGGCGGTGGCAATTACTCGCCGACGGCGCGGTCGGTATGGCTCTCGGTAGCGAAGGCAACGAAGTCGCTGGCCGGCATCGGCCGGGCGAACAGGAAGCCCTGGGCCAGGGTCGCACCCTGGGCCCGCAGCATCTGGTGCTGTTCCGGGGTTTCCACGCCTTCGGCCACCGTTTCCAGCTTCAGTGACTTGGCCATGGCCAGGATCGTCTCGACCACGATGCGGGCATGGTGATCGGTGGTCATGTCGCGCACGAAACTCTGGTCGATCTTGAATACGTCGAACGGCATCCGCGTCAGATAGGCGAGCGAGGAGTGGCCGGTGCCGAAATCATCAATGGCGAAGTTGACGCCGCGATCCCGCAAGGGCTGGACCTGTTCGATCACCCGTTCCGGATTTTCCATGGCGATGGATTCGGTCAGCTCCAGCTCCAGAAGGTGCGGCGGCAGATTGGCCGCGGCGAGCGCTTCAACCACCGAGTCCGAGAAGCCGTCGCGTTCAAACTGCATGGCTGACACATTGACTGCGACCGGAATTTCCAGACCGCGATCGCGCCAGGCAGCGGCTTCGCGGCAGGCAGCCCGCAGGACCCAGTCGCCGATCTCGCCGATCAGGCCGCATTCTTCGGCTGCCTCGATGAAGGCGCCGGGCGACAGCAGGCCGGCAGTCGGATGCTGCCATCGAACAAGGGCCTCGGCACCGGCGCAAGCGCCATCCGTCATCAGCACTTTGGGCTGATAGAAGACCACCAACTGATCCTGGGCCACCGCATCGCGAAGTTCGTTTTCCAACACCAGGCGCTCGAAGGCGGACTGGTTCATGGACGGTTCGAAGAATTGTGCGGCAGAGCCACCGGCGCGCTTGGCATGGGCCATGGCGAGGTCGGCGTGTCGCATCAGGGTTTCCGGGTCGGCTCCGTCCTGAGGGAAGACCGCGACACCGATCGACACGCCCAGGAAGACCTGGTGGCCGGAAATTTCAAATGGCAGGCGGATGGCATCGACCAGCTTGTTGGCGATCCGGGCCGCGTCAGCACTGTCTTCGATGGTCGGCAAGAGCACGGTGAACTCGTCACCACCCAGCCGCGCCACCATGGACGGGTCTTCGGTATTGCCGGAAGCCAGGTCACAGCCGCGCGTCACTTCGGACAGTCGGCGTCCAACCATTTCCAGCAGGCGATCGCCTTCGCCGATACCGAGCGAGTCATTGACGCGCTTGAAACGGTCAAGGTCGAGGAAGAGCACGGCACCGGATCCACCATCTTCGAGCGATTTGCGGGCCACCCGCTCGGTTTCCTTGCGGAAGCGTTCGCGGTTGGGCAGCTCGGTGACCAGGTCGACATAGGCCAGGCGGTGAATGCGTTTGAGATTGCCGTCGAGGCGCGCAAACATGCGGTTGAAGGCGTTGGCAAGCACTTCCAGCTCGTCACCGGTCTTCACCGAAATGCGCATGTCGAGATTCTTGGACGAGGCCAGGCGGGCGGCGTCGGTCAATGTCTGGACCGGACGCAGTGCACGGCCCACGATCAGCGCTGCCAGCGGCAGGAAAATGCCCAGGGCGAACAAGGCAATCAGGGTCTGGCGCTGGAAGGCGGCATTGCGTGAGGCGACCAGCTCGACCAGCGGCTGCTGCATGTAGACCACACCAACCAGACGGCGGGACTGGGTGTAGACCGGAGCCGAAACCTCGAGCATGCCGTCGTGCAGGTCATAGCGCAGGTCACCGGCACCCAGCGACATCACGGCTATATCAGCGGCCCGCAGCTGACCTTGCTCGCGGTCGTCGTCATAGGCTTCGCCCAGGACTTCGCGCCGATTGTTGAGCACATACAACTGCGAGGCGCCGATCGAGGCGATCAATTCCTCGACATAAAGATCGACATATCCGGCGTCATTGGTCGAGATCGGATTGGCCAGACGGCTGGCAGTTGCCTGCAGCGTCGCCACGGATCGCTCGATCAGCAGATTACGGGTCTCGCGCTGGGCGGACACGTTTTCCAACGTCATCAGCATGAGTGTCGTTGCGAAAATAAGTGCACCGGTCAGAAGCGTGAACTTCATGACCAGAGATCGCATTACTCGCGCAACCGCTTTGCGGATGGGTGCCATGTTAACCCCTGAACGTTCCCCCGAGAGGGTCACGAAATCGCCACCAAACACCGGGTCGATGTCGCCACCTACCCGTTCTCAGCGATCAGAATGTCAGCAAGCACTTGAATTGTGGTTAAAATGCCGGAATTGTTTCATTAAGTTTTTAGGCAAATGCCGGACGTCCCTTTATTCAAAGGCAATCCCGGCTGTCTCTGCCAGTGTTTTCAGTGAAGTTTCCGGTCGTGCTCCATAATGGGAGATCACTTCGGCCGCGCAAATTGCGCCCATCCGACCGGCTTCAGCGAGCGGTTTTTCCTGGGCAATGCCGAGCAGGAAGCCGGCCGCGAACAGGTCACCAGCTCCTGTTGTATCAACAAGTTGCGTTACGGGTTCGGCTGCGACGGTCACCATTTCATCGCCGCGGGCAATGACCGCACCCTTTTCCGACCGGGTCACCGCGACAATCGCCACATCCTTGCGGGCCAGGGCCATGGCCGTGTCGAAATCGCTGGCCTCGTACAGCGCAATGATCTCGGCCTCATTGGCCAGCAGGATGTCGATATGGTGGGCGACCAGGTGGCGGAAGGCGGCCCGGTGCCGCTCGACACAGAATACATCCGACAGGGTCAGCGCCGTGCGGCGCTTGTGTGCGGCAGCCATTTCGGCCGCCGCCACATAACCACGCTTGGCCTCTTCACGGTCGAAGAGATAGCCTTCAAGGTAAATGATTTCAGACGCCTGCAGTGCGGCTGCGCCTGCTGCCACATCCTCTTCAGTGACCAGGGCTGCGGCGCCGAGGAAGGTCGACATGGAGCGCCCGGCGTCCGGCGTGACATTGATCAGGCAGCGCGCCGTGGCCGGACCGTCGGTCAGCGGAGGCGTGTCGAAATGAACACCGATGGTACGGATGTCGTGGGTGAAAATCTCGCCCAGCTGGTCTGCCGCGACCTTGCCGATATAGGCGGCCTTTCCACCGAGCGAAGCAATCCCCGCAACGGTGTTGGCGGCCGATCCGCCCGAAGCTTCCTTGCCCGGCTGCATGCTGGCGTAGAGCGTGCGGGCCCGATCCTCATCGATCAGGGTCATCGCGTCCTTGGCGATCCCCTCGGCGGCGAGAAAGGCGTCGGTGGCGGGCGAGAGAACGTCGACAATCGCATTGCCAACGGCAAGCACGTCAAAACGGGCATCGGACATCGGGGTCATCCATTTCGGCTGGTTTCGCTGGCAGGGTTAAACGCAGCGCCGCTCCAGAACAAGACTTGCGGTCACGCCGGTGCGCGGCTAGCCAGCAATCCATGACCCGGATCGCTTTCCTCACCGCCAGCTGCATGCTGCGCGACCACCCAGATGCCCGCAAGGACTATTGGGAATACGAGCTTGAAATTGCAGCCCTGCAACCCGCCTGCGAGGCGATCGGGCTGAACCTGGAACCGGTCATCTGGGACGCGGCGGATTTCAACCCGTCGGCCTTCGATGCGGTCGTGATCGGAACCTGCTGGGACTACATGGAAAAGCCCGAGGCCTTCATGGCGATGCTGGAGCGCTGTGACCGTGAGACTCGACTGCTCAATCCGCTGGAAACTGTACGCTGGAACAGCCGCAAGACCTATCTCAGGGACCTGGCGGCGCGCGGCGCGCCGATGATCCCCACCGTGTGGGCTGACGCTGCCAATGCGGACACGATCCGGGCGGCGTTCGATACGCTGGGGGCCGATGATGTCGTGGTCAAGCCGGTGCTGGGCGCTGGCGCCTGGCGTCAGGCGCGTCTGCAACGTGGTGAGCCATTGCCGTCTGCGGACCAATTGCCGCCGTCCGATTGCATGATCCAGCCTTTCCTGCCTGCGGTCGGCGAAGAGGGCGAATACGCTTTTCTCTTTTTCAATCGGGACTTTTCCCATTGTGCCCGCAAGATCCCGGCGAAAGGCGATTATCGCGTCCAGTCAGAATATGGCGGCCATGAAGAAGTCCATACGCCCAGTGCCGACGAATTGGCGCTGGCGCGCTCGGTTCTCGATTGTATCGAAGGCGATGTTCTTTACGCCCGTGTCGACATGCTGCGCGGCCTCGACGGCAAACTCGCCCTGATCGAGATCGAGCTGATTGAGCCTTATCTCTATCCGGAGCAGGGCCCGCAGATCGGCGAGGTCTTCGCCCGGGGGCTGACGGCAATCCTTGCACGCCAACCGGCTTGATCGGGCCTTGAGCGTCGAAGCGGCATATGGGGTGACAAACACGCCTGAACCCAGACCCTATCCCCGCCAACGCACCCCTTTCCTTCTCCCCTGGGAGAAGGTGGCCGGAGGCCGGATGAGGGGGATTCCTGTCGACCTCACCGGGATTTACCCCTCACCCTGACCCTCTCCCCAGGGAGAGGGAAAGTGCGCTCTGGCAAATAAAATCAGCAAACTTATCCTCCCCCCTTACCCACCAGGCGATAATGCCCTCGGTTTTCGGGACGGGAGGCACGAGCTCAGTCACTTGTGCCCGGAAACTTGCGGAGCCTGTCCGCGCCTTGGATGTGACACTCCAAAGCTCCGGCAGGGCGTGCGATCAGGTCCAGGGGCACTAAACGACCGACCCTCAGTACCTGGCGCATTGGAATCGGGGGCGAGAGCGTCCGGGAAATCTCCGTGAGCGGGATGCTTGTCGAAGCCTACCGTTATTAAAACAGCGCTTTATCGGCTCCGGCCGACATCCCGCTCCCTCCCATCCAAACGCCAGGCGATCCCGCCGTGGCGCTATCCGCGCTTGGGTCAGGCGCCCTTCGGCGCGGGCGTCTTGTCCTTGAACTGGCAGATATCCTCGACCGGGCAGCGCCAGCATTCCGGCTTTCTCGCCTTGCACAGATAGCGGCCATGCAGGATCAGCCAGTGATGGGCGCCCTGGCGGAATTCGTCCGGCATGATCTTTTCCAGCCGCAATTCGACGGCCAGCGGGTCCTTGCCCGGTGCCAGCTTGGTTCGGTTGGAGACGCGGAAAATATGGGTATCGACGGCGATCGTGGGGACGCCGAAGGCCTCGTTCATCACCACATTGGCGGTTTTGCGGCCAACCCCTGGCAAGGCTTCCAGCGCCGCTTGGTCCGCCGGAACCTCACCGCCATGCCGCTCGATCAGCAATTGCGAAAGAGCGATGACATTTTTGGCCTTGGTGCGGAACAGGCCGATCGTCTTGACCCGGTCGCGGACATGATCCTCGCCCAGTGCAACCATCTTTTCCGGCGTGTCGGCTTCCTGGAACAACAGCCGTGTCGCCTTGTTGACCCCGACATCGGTCGCTTGGGCCGACAGGGCGACAGCGACCAGCAGCGTGTAGGGATTGGTGTAGTCCAGTTCGGTCTTGGGGTCGGGGCGGTCCTGGGCGAGGCGGGCCATCAGGTCGTGGGCCTGCTCGCGATTGAGGCCACGCGGTTGGCGCTTGGCGCGCTTCATTTTGGGTTTGGCGGCATTGGCAGGCATGCGGTCACTCCGGCGTCAGGATGGTGCGCTGTCGATGAAAAGCCATATGGCGATCACCGCCAGCAAGATGGCCAGGGCCCGGCGGACATGGAGGGTTCGGGCCGGGTCTTTCAACCAACCGGCAGCCCGGGCTGCCAGCAGGACAATGATCAGATGAATGGCGGTGGCAATGGCGACCGACAGGATGGTCAGGCCAACAGCCTGTGGCAGAAGCGGCAGGTCAGGCTGAAGGAACTCCGGCAGGACGATCAGATAGAAGAGACCGGCCTTCGGGTTCAGGAGGTTGATCATCAGCCCATGTCGGAAGTGACGCGCCCGGTGGTTGCCGGATCGAGCGGGCGAGCTCTCTCCGGAACTCCGCCAGCCTTCCAAGGCGAGCCAGAGAAGAAACAGCATGCCCCCATAGCGCATCATGCCGAAAAGCCAGGGAGTGCGCTCGACAAGAGCCGCCAGGCCGATAGCTGCGAGCAGCCCGATGCAGAGCAGGCCGACCATCACGCCTAGCACGGCAGAGAATCCTGCCTGTCTGCCGCGATCAGCGCTGAGAACCGCCAGCCAGGCCATGTTCGGGCCGGGGGTGAGTTCCAGCAGCAGAACGGTCAGGGCAAAAGTGAAAACAGGGTCGAGCGCGGCGGTCATGGTCTTCGATTAGGCACAAACCTGGTTCACGTCACCTGCCAATCGGTGCAGATGACTCGCTTCAGGCAGGCCATCCGAATATCGGGCCGCCGCAAGAAGCGGGTGGAGCGGTGGCAGCGAGCGCGTACACTCCGGACCATGACAGCTGAACTCTACACACTCGACGCCTCGTCCAAGGACTATCACCGCATCGCCGGTGCCCTGGCTTTTCTGGGTGACAACTGGCGGGATCATCCCGACCTGGATAGCGCCGCACGGGCGGCCGGCCTGTCGCCGCACCATTTCCAGCGTATTTTCACCCGCTGGGTCGGTGTCTCGCCCAAGAAGTTTGTCGGCGCTCTGGCGCATGACACCGCCCGGGAAGCGCTCGATGACGGTGCCTGCATGCTTGAAGCCGCTTTCGAGGCCGGCCTGTCCGGACCGGGCCGGTTGCACGACCTGTTCATCGCCCACGAGGCGGTGACGCCGGGGGATGCCAAGCGGCGGGGCGCTGGTCTGACTTTCACCTGGGGTGTCGCGCCCTCGCCGTTTGGCGATGCGGTGATGTTGGTCGCACCGCGTGGGCTGTCGGCGATGGCGTTCGCCGATCCGGATGTCGAAAGCGGGTTCGCCGATCTGGAAGCCCGTTATCCGGCGGCTGAATACACGCGAGACGATGCGGTCACCCGGCAGTGGGCCGAGCGCATCTTCACCCCGACCGGCCGCGAAAGACTGCCTCTGGCGCTTTATGGTACGCCCTGGCAGCGCCAGGTCTGGCGGGCGCTTCTGACCATTCAGCCGGGTGAGACCACCAGCTACAAGTCGATTGCCGAGCACGTGAAATCACCCAAGGCTTCCCGCGCCGTTGGAGCTGCGGTCGGTGCCAACCCGATCTCCTGGCTGATCCCCTGTCACCGTGTGCTGGCCTCGAATGGCAAGTTGACCGGCTATCACTGGGGTGTTGAACGCAAGCGGGCAATGCTCGCCTACGAGACCGCGAGGGGTTAGATTGTCGGGATGAGCAATCCCTTCCTTTACGCCGCCGGTATCGCCCTGGTCCTGGCTGCCGCCTTCTTCCTGAGCTGGCTGGCGGCCCGTCGCTCGCTGATGGAAGATGCCCGGATCGAATACGCTGAACGGTCTTCCAGCAAGCCCGGGACGGTCAAGGGTGTCGACGCGGCGACCTTTGAACGCATCTATGTGTCGTCCCATGAGCCGCGCGGCGCGCTTTACATCGCTGCGGCGCTGGTGCTGGCCGTTGTCATAACGCCCTTTGCCGGTGTCGGCCTGATCGCCCTGTGGCCGTATATCGTCATGATGCTGGACGGTGGCCCTTGGTATGATGTCGGCTACTACCCTTGGATGTTCTACATGTTCTTCGGCCTGTGTGGCTGTTGGGCGTTTGCCGGGGCTGTGGTCGCCCGCATCCATCACGCCCGTACGCCGGAAAACTTCAACCCGGCCCTGGCCCGGGCGCGCGGCGAACCGCTCGATGATGTTGCAATTCCGCGCAAACGCCCCAAATGGGCGGTGGAGGCCCTTTCGGGCACCAAAACCGACGCATCGTCGGCATCGGACAACTGACGCTTGAGGGGGTTTTCATGCGCTATCTGCACACCATGGTCCGGGTCGCCGACCTGGAGGCCAGTCTCCGCTTCTATTGCGACGGTCTCGGGCTGACGGAAATCAGCCGTTATGACAGTGAAAAAGGTCGTTTCACCCTGATTTTTCTCGCCACTCCGGAAGATGTCGCTGCCGCCGGGTATACGGGTGGCAAGATCCCCGAGGGCCTGCCCTGCGTCGAGCTGACCCATAACTGGGATCCGGAGACCTACCAGGGCGGACGCAATTTCGGCCATCTCGCCTACCGCATGGACAATGTCTATGAGTGCTGCCAGCGCCTGATGGACATGGGTGTCACGATCAACCGTCCGCCCCGCGACGGCCACATGGCCTTTGTCCGCTCTCCCGACGGCATCTCGATCGAACTCCTCCAGCGCGGCGAGGATTTGCCGCCGCAGGAGCCGTGGTCGTCGATGGAGAATACCGGCAGCTGGTAGGTCGTCAGGCCGCCCGCCGCATGTCCTCATAGCGCTTGCCGGGTTCGTCCTCGAAGCTTTCGGCGAGCACGGTCAGACGTTCGACGCGATCTGTGCGAAAGTGTCTGAAATCATTGCGTAATTCACACCAGGCAGAGAGCAGCCAGACGCGACCGAAACAGGTCAGCGCCAGCGGGCGTATGACCCGCTCGGTGGTGTCGTCGGCGAGGGATTGATAGCGGACCCGCAGCTTGCGCTTGCTGGCGATGGCGTTGCGGACCGGGCCGAAGGCTTCCGGTCGCACGGTGTCGTCGAGGAAGGCCGCAAACAGCGGCACGCCGCGCAGGCGCTGACGATGGGACTCCGGCAGGGCGTGCTCGATCTTCGCCAGCGCCTCATTGGCCGCCGAGGCCAGGTCCTTGTCGCCGGTCGCCTTGACGAGCCGCGCGCCGAGCGCCAGTGCGTCGAGTTGTTCGAAGGAAAATGTCAGGGGCGGCAGGTCGAATCCGGGACGCAGGACATAGCCGACGCCGGCCTCGCCATCGATCGGTGCACCGGATCCGATCAGATGGGCGATATCGCGATAGATGGTCCGTTCGGAGACCTCGAAGCGATGCCCCATCTCATGGGCGGTGACGGCGCCCGGTGCAGCTTCTCGCAAGGCCTGGACAATGCGGATCAGTCTCTCGGCACGGCGCACTGACACCTCCTGCAAATCGGGTTGGCGGGATGATGTCAGGGTTTGTGGCGTGCGGCAAGTTGCAGTGTTTCACGTGCAACATCGCTGATTTGTCAGGAGGTTGGCGTGATGAGCCTAACCGGCCACAACGTCCTGCATCGAGTATTCGCCGGCCGCGCGGCCCTGACCGTCATTGTCCATCCAGCGTACCGCGGCGAGTGCCCCACGGGCAAAAATCGATCGATCCAGGGCGCGGTGGGAAATCGTGATTTCCTCGAGCTCGGCCAGGAAGCGGACTGTGTGTTCTCCGACCACCGAACCTCCGCGGCTGACGGCAAAGCCGATCGAGCCCGGCTTGCGGGGCCCGGTCACGCCTTCCCGGCTCCAGGTCGCCAGGCTTTCCAGACTGTCACCGCGACTTGCTGCTGCGGCGCGGGCCAGCATCAGCGCCGTGCCGGAGGGGGCGTCGGCCTTGCGGCGGTGGTGGGTTTCATGGACTTCGATATCCCAGTCGGCGGCGGGAAGCCGTGCGGCTTCGCGAACCAGCGCCTCGGTCACGGCGACGCCGAGCGAGAAATTTCCAGCCATCAGGACCGGGAGACGGTCGGTGCAGGCCGTCAGTCGGGCCGATTGCTCGCCGTTGAATCCGGTGACGCCGGTGATCAACGCCGGCCCCCCCAGGCTTGCCAGGCGTTCGGCTGCGGCAACGGTCATGCTCGGCAGGCTGGCATCCAGAACGATGTCAGCCGTCTCGACCGCATGCTCCAGCGCCGTGTCGGCCCGGCAATCTATCGGATCGCGTCCCAGCCAGGTGCCAATATCCTCGCCGGATACTGGCGACTCGGCCCTCACGACGGCGCCAGCGATCCGGAAATCCGGATTGTCGAGCAGGGCACGGCAGATGGCACTGCCCAGGCGGCCGGTTGGCCCGAGCACGGCGACACGAATGGGAGCGGTCAAACCGGTCCTCCAGTCACGAATTGGTCTGCCAGCTTCTCGAACAGGTAGGAGCCGACAATCGGAAGGATTGGCAGCAGGATATAGAGTGAAAAGCGCGTGGCCAGACCCGTCGACAGCGGCCATTCAGGGCGCTGCGCCACCCAGATCTCGTAGTCCGTCAGTCCGGCGAGCGCAGACGATGCCGCATCCTCTCCCGCCAGGGCCCGGTCGCGAACGCGGGCCATCTCCTCATGAATCCGGTCGAGCTCTGCAGCCTTGGCAGCGCAGATTTTCCGGTGCACGGGATTGAGGGCACTTGTCAGGATGAAAACGCCCCCTGCCGCGGTGGCAGCGATGGTCGGGATGGTTATCCAGAGTTGTTCGGGATTGAGCATGAAGAGCAGCAGGATGGCGGCCATGATCATCCAGGAACGAGCGGCTCTGAGTCCGATCCGGCCAAATGCGTTGAGGCGTTCGAGATGAAACAGGTCGACGGCGAGGTGTTGCGCAATCAAATCCTTGATCTCGCGGCTTCGTCTGGAAACGTCCATGCCGGCCCGGAACCCTGTTCCGAAAAGTATGGGTGACACGATCAGGAACCACAGGCCGATCGAACTGACATAGTCCAGTGGCGCGGTACCTTCTGTCACCATCATCACGACATTGAAGACGATACCGAAAACAAATCCGAACCAGAACAGGCGGTGATAGCTGGCCCGCCACTCGACTGGCGCACCCAGGGACAGATTGCGAACAGCCTGTTGGCCAGCAGGTCCGACAGCCTGTGCAAGGTCTTCCGTATCGGTTTCCCACCGACCGCTGGAACTGCCCGCAAATGCGATGGCGGCTGTCTGGATCAGCGACAGGACAAAGGCGATCCAGCTAACCTTGTGGGTTGTCCAGACGCCGGCATCTGTCTGGTAGAGAAAGGGCGGGCTTTGTGTCATCTGGGCGATCAGGATGTACAGCCCGTACACGATCAGGAAGATCACCGCGGTGGTGCCCATCACGCCAAAGGGTGAGTGCCGATAAAGAATGTACTCCAGCGTGTCGAACCGGTCGTTTGACCCGGTCTTCGATTCATCTGTGGCCAAACCCGTCCCCTCCCACTGCCAAGCGGCGTGTGTCAGGAAACCTAATCCGCTCTGCGAGGGGATGTCACGCCGCCAGTTCGGCGTGTTCAGCCGGCGTTGGGTCGTCCGTCATCGGTGGTGACGTCTTCCCAGAATTGTTTGACCTTGTTGAAGAAGCCGGCGCTGTCCGGGTTGCAGCCCTCACCGGACAGGTCGCAGAACTCCTTCAGGAGCTCTTTCTGCCGGTCGCACAGATTGCGCGGCGTTTCGACAAACAGTTCGACGATCATGTCGCCACGCGGTCCACCGCGAAGTCGCGGCATGCCCTTGCCACGCATCCGCATCCGCTTGCCGGTTTGGGCGCCTTCGGCGATCTTCATCTCGGCCTTGCCGCCTTCGATGGTGGGGACCTGAATCGTGCATCCCAGCGCCGCCTGGACCATGGAAGCCGGCGTTCGGCAATAGAGATTGGGTCCGTCGCGTTCGAAAATTTCGTGTTCACGCACGGAGATGAAAATGTAGAGATCGCCGCGCGGTCCGCCGCGGGCTCCGGCCTCACCTTCGCCGGCGAGCCGGATCCGGGTGCCATCCTCGACGCCGGCCGGAACAGTGACGTTGAGAGTACGGGTCTTGCGGACCCGACCGACACCATCGCAGTCATTGCAGGGTGTCTTCACATACTGGCCGCGCCCACCACATTGCGGGCAGGTCTGCTCCATGGTGAAGAAACCCTGGGAGCGTCTGATGCGTCCGGCACCCTGGCAGGTACCACAGGTTTCCAGCTCCGTGCCGGGTTCATTGCCCTGACCATCGCAACGCTCGCAATTCATGGCGGTCGGCACCTTGATGGTTTCGTCCTTGCCGTTGAATGCATCCTCGAGCGAAATTTCCATGTCGAAGCGGAGGTCGGACCCGCGCGCCGGACCTGCATGACCGCGTCCGCCACGACGACCACCGCCGCCACCCATGTTGAAGGCTTCGCCGAAGACCTGCTCGAAAATGTCAGCGAAATCAGCCGCCCCGCCGCCGCCGCCGAACGGACCCTGGCCGCCACCCATGCCGCCACCCTGTTCAAACGCAGCATGACCCATGCGATCATAGGCGGCGCGCTTGTTCGGGTCGGACAAGACGGAATACGCTTCGCCGACTTCCTTAAAACTGGCTTCTGCCGCGGTATCGCCCGGATTGCGGTCCGGGTGGAATTTCATGGCCTGCTTGCGATAGGCGCTTTTCAGCGTCTTTTCGTCAGCGCCTTTCTCGACACCCAGGACTTCATAGAAATCGCGTTTGCTCATTACTCGTCACCTGTCGGCAAAACCAGAACCGCGTTTTGCCGCATTTGCTGGGCTACTTCATAGCCGTGTTCAAGACAGAGACCGGCGGCGCCATCGGTGATGGCTGCTTCATGCCGGGTCTCGAGAAGGATCATTGTCGGCCAGAGGCTGCGAGGCGCGTCGGCGAAGAACCCTTTGAGAACGGGTTCTTCGAAGCCCTCGATATCCATTTTCATGACGTCGACCCGGTCGGTGCCAGCCTCGGCCAGGGCGGCCTTGAGGGGGCGCAGCCGGATCGTATCACCGGTTTCGCTGCCCGAAGCGACATGGACTTCGCCGCGATTGGTTTCCGACTGGACCATGGCGCCTTCACCCTCTTCTGCGCCAAGCGCATAGGGCAATACCGTCACCGCTGTGGCGTTGGAAACGCCAAGATTGAATTCGAGCCGACGCCGATTCTCGATATCGGGCTCGATCGCGATCGCCTTGACGGGGCGTGACTGCATCATGGCGTCCGAAAGAACGGACAGGGTGTAAAGCCCGGCATTGGCCCCGGCATCGACAAAGACAAAGTCTTCGCCAACCGGCCTGGCCTCCATGGCGTGACGGATGGCGCGGCGTTCGGCATTGTCCCAGCTTTTCGAGCCGGCAAAGACGCGCTTCTCGCAGCGATTGTCGCGCAGATGCACGCGGGCAAACTGCCCCGGGAAGACTTCGATGTCGGCGATGTCCCGTCCGCCGGACATCAGGGCGCGGCGCACAACGGACTCCGCACTTCGCCGCAACGCATCGCCTGGCATGGCCATGGGCAAGCGCCGAAATCGCTCCGCCAGCGGCGAGAGCGAAAAGGCTCCGAACGGAGCGGTCAGGGGATCAGGACGGGTCATGGTCACGCTCTGGTGTTGGGCCGGGAGGACATCAAGCCCTCCCGGTCAACCGGACCTTACGCGTCTTTCTTCTTGTCGTCGTCGACTTCGGAGAATTCCGCGTCGACCACGTCATCATCGCCCTCGGCGTCGGACTTGGCATCGGCTTCAGCCGCCTCGGTCTGCTGGGCCGCATACATGGCCTCGCCGAGCTTCATGGCCGCCTGGACCAGGGCCTGGGTCTTCTGCTGGATGGCTTCGAGGTCCTCGCCATCCTTGACCTCTTTCAGCTCGGACAGGGCCGCATCGATGGCGTCCTTGTCCTCACCCGGCACCTTGTCGCCGAACTCTTCGAGCTGCTTCTCGGTCTGATGGATCATCGCTTCAGCGCCATTGTGGGCCTCGACGAGTTCCTTCTTCTTCTTGTCGGCGTCGGCATTGGCCTCGGCGTCCTTGACCATTTGCTCGATATCGTCGTCCGACAGACCACCCGATGCCTGGATGCGGATCTGCTGCTCCTTGCCGGTCGCCTTATCCTTGGCGGACACGTTGACGATGCCGTTGGCGTCGATGTCGAAGGTGACCTCGATCTGCGGCAGGCCGCGCGGTGAGGGCGGGATGCCGACCAGGTCGAACTGACCGAGCAGCTTGTTGTCCGCCGCCATTTCACGCTCGCCCTGCGACACGCGGATGGTCACGGCCGTCTGGTTGTCATCAGCGGTCGAGAAGGTCTGGGACTTCTTGGTCGGGATCGTCGTGTTGCGGTCGATCAGGCGGGTAAAGACACCGCCCAGCGTCTCGATACCCAGCGACAGCGGGGTCACGTCGAGCAGCAGCACGTCTTTCACGTCGCCCTGCAGCACGCCGGCCTGGATGGCAGCGCCCATGGCAACGACTTCATCCGGGTTCACACCCTTGTGCGGATCCTTGCCAAAGAAGCCCTTCACGGCTTCCTGCACCTTGGGCATGCGGGTCATGCCGCCGACGAGGACGATATCGTCAATGTCGGACGGGCTCAGGCCTGCATCCTTGAGCGCCTTCTTGCAGGGCTCGAGCGTACGCTTGACCAGATCCTCGACCAGTGCTTCCAGCTTGGCGCGGGAGAGCTTGATGTTGAGGTGTTTCGGGCCCGACGCGTCGGCCGTGATGAAAGGCAGATTCACTTCGTAAGAGGTGGCCGAGGAGAGTTCCTTCTTGGCCTTCTCGGCTTCTTCCTTCAGACGCTGGAGAGCCAGCTTGTCGGACTTCAGGTCGATGCCGTTCTCTTTTTTGAACTCGTCCGCAAGGTACTGGACGATGCGCATGTCGAAGTCTTCACCGCCGAGGAAGGTATCACCATTGGTGGCCTTCACCTCGAACACGCCGTCACCGATCTCCAGGATCGAGACGTCGAACGTACCACCGCCGAGGTCGAACACGGCGATCGTCTTGTTCTCACCCTTGTCGAGGCCATAGGCCAGGGCGGCCGCGGTCGGCTCGTTGATGATGCGCAGGACTTCCAGGCCGGCGATCTTGCCGGCGTCCTTGGTGGCCTGACGCTGGGCGTCGTCGAAATAGGCCGGGACCGTGATGACGGCTTTCTCGACCTTCTCGCCGAGATAACTTTCCGCCGTTTCCTTCATCTTCTGAAGGGTGAAGGCGGAAATCTCGGACGGCGAGTACTTCTTGTCGCGACCCTTGACCCAGGCGTCATTGCTGTCGGACGGGACGATGGCGTAGGGCACCATGTCGATGTCCTTCTTGACCGTCGGGTCATCCATCATGCGGCCGATCAGGCGCTTGATGGCGAAGAAGGTGTAGTCCGGGTTGGTGACGGCCTGGCGTTTCGCCGGCTGGCCGATCAGGCGCTCGCCATCCTCGGTGAAGGCGACGACGGACGGGGTGGTCCGGACGCCTTCGGAATTTTCGATGACCTTTGGTTGGCCGCTTTCCATAACAGCCACACAGGAATTGGTCGTACCCAGGTCGATGCCGATGACCTTGCTCATTGATCGTCTCTCCGTTTTTTCCAAGCGGGACCCGTCCGGCGAATGCAGGGCCTTCGAGTGAAGCGCCTCACATCCCGCTGACCGCCCCCTTCGGGATCGTCATTGATGATGCCGGTGTGCCGACACCGGTGTTGGTTCAATCCGCAAGGTATAACCCTGCGCTTGATGGCGATTTAGGGAGGCGGGGCGAGGAGTGCAAGGCCTGTCTCAGCTGCGTTGCATGTCGCTCATACGTATTTGATATGACTCCAGGCTTTCCAATTCGCACAGACCGGGTGGCCAGCCCGCCAACTGCAGCCCATCTTTGTGGCATGAGCCCGCCCTACGTCATGCCCGACGGATTCCGCCTTTTGCCAGGAAAACTCTCCCGCCCGGAGCAGCTCGCCTTGATCGACGCCGTGATCTCGGCGCAGGGCGCGACGCCTTTCTGGCGGCCGTCCATGCCGCGCACCGGCCAACCCCTGTCAGTGATGATGACGAATTTCGGGTCGTTGGGATGGGTCACCGACAAGATTGGTGGCTATCGCTATGAGCCGCAGCATCCCGAGACCGGACAGGCTTGGGCTCCCATGCCGAACCTGTTGACCGACCTTTGGCGTGAATTGGCGGCATATCCGGCCGATGCTGAGGCTTGCCTGGTCAACTGGTATGCGCCTGACAGCAGGATGGGCCTGCATGTCGACTGGGATGAAGAGGCGACCGACGCGGCCGTCGTCTCGATTTCACTGGGTGACAAGGCCCGCTTTCGCATTGGTGGTCCCAAGCGTGGCGGCAAGACCGGCTCGATGGTGCTGTCATCCGGCGATGTGGTGGTCCTCGGCGGCGAGGCGCGACGCTGCTATCACGGCGTCGACCGGATTTATCCGGGTACCTCGACCCTGCTGCCGCCGGACGCGTTCCCAGGCGGCGGCCGGATCAATCTGACGATGCGTCGGGTGAAACGTCCTTGACGGACGCGGATCCATCTTCATCCATTCGCCGTGTGATCGTGAAGCGCGAGTTTCCCGGGCAGCCGGGTCCGACCAGGCGGAGTCCGGGCTCATAGGTAACCTCTGCCACGGGCTCGAGAAACCGGACAGGCGCGCTCTGGTCAATGCCTGGAATGGTCCTCACCAATTGCATGTTGCGTTCCACGCGCGCCTGCGGTGCGGCGAAATTCCTGGCAACCGGAGAGCCATCAATGATCTGAAAAATGTTGCCGCCGCCAGACAGAATTCCGATTTCGCCGGCGACCAGTTCGACAGCAATCGTGCCGCGTCCATAGCAGCGTGTAACCACTTGGTATCCGGCTGTGCGCGTGCCGGCGACCACATAGGTGCCTGGCTCCACCTGGGCGACGACGACATTGCGACCGGTCGAGGCGCGCCCTTCGATCCGGTTGCTGTTGCCGGCATAAATCTGAACCGGCAAGCGATGGAATTCTCCCGTTTCGAGATCGGCCGGGGCGAGAATCAGCGTTGTGTCAGATGTCGCTATCGAGTCATCGAAGACGAGCAGGGCGCGCGATGAACTCGCGGAATACGAATAGTCCGGCGGCAGGTTGGATGCGCAGCCAGCCAGCATCAGACCGATCGTGAAACTCAAAAAACGCATGATAACCCCCCAATGACTCAAGGTTGTTTCCTTAACACTGCCCTGTCGGCACCGGAAGCCAGGGCCTGACAAATCCACAGGCGCGTTTCGCGCTGGCGTCTCCGGCTCAGCCCTGATGCGGCACGCTATCGTTCGGCGCGTCATCATCCGGCATGAAATCCATCGCCGTCATCGGTAGTGAGCGGCCATTGGCCTGGACGATCCGCACGTGCTTGCGACCCAGTCGGCGCGGTTCCGGCACGCCGCAGGAATGGGCAATCATCTCGACATGCTTGCGGATTGTATCGGCATATATAGCCACCCGTTCGGCCTTGTCCTTCACGACCAGCCCGCGTTGCAGGTTTTTCCTGTGAGTGGTGACGCCGGTCGGGCAGGTGTTCTGGTGACATTTGAGCGCCTGGATGCAGCCCAGCGAGAACATGAAGCCGCGGCCGCACTGGATGAAATCAGCGCCCGCAGCCAGAGCCCAGGCCACTGCACCCGGGGTTAGCAGCTTTCCGGAGGCAATGACGCGTATCCGCTGCTTGAGGCCATAGCGTTCGAGCAGGGTGACAACGATCGGCAGGCTTTCGCGAATGGTCAGGCCGACATTGTCCATCAAGGCCATGGGAGCGGCACCGGTGCCGCCATCACCGCTGTCGATGGTGAAGAAATCCGGGGCGCTTTCCGGCCCCCGCTTGGTGATCTCGACGCACATCTCCTCGATCCAGCCATAGGCGCCGATCACAGCCTTGAACCCGACCGGTTTGCCGGTGACCTCGCGAATGCGGGCGATCATGTCGAGCAGGCCGCCGATATCGTCGAACTCCGGATGCCGGTTCGGAGATATGGAGGCCTGGCCTGCGGGAATGCCGCGGATACTGGCCACTTCGCGTGTTACTTTTTCAGCCGGCAGGATTCCGCCCTTGCCTGGTTTGGCACCTTGCGAAAGCTTGAGCTCGAACATGCGGACCTGATCATGACCGGCAACAGCGCGCAATTTTTCGTCCGACAGGGCGCCTTCACTGTCCCGCACTCCATATTTGGCGGTACCGATCTGGAAAACGATGTCGCACCCACCTTCCAGGTGCATCGGCGACAGGCCGCCTTCGCCGGTATTCATCCAGATCCCGGCCTTGGACGCACCGCGCGACAAGGCCCGTACCGCCGGTTTCGACAGCGCGCCATAGCTCATGCCGGAAATATTGAAGAAGGACGGTGCGTCGTAGGGGGTGCGGGCATCCGGCCCGATCCGCATCGGCTGCGTCCTGGCGGCGTGATCATCCAGCAGCGGAAAAGGGCAATTGACGAAAATGGCATTGCCGGGCCTGTCCATCGGCTTGGTCGAACCGAACGGAATCGTGCCGCCCTTGCCTTCCGATGATCGGTAGACCCATTCACGCTCGGCCCGGTTGAACGGCAATTCCTCGCGATCCATGGCAAAGAAATATTGCCGGAAGAACTCCCCCAGCGTCGTGAAAAGCGAGCGGAAGCGGCCAACGACGGGGTAGTTTCGGCGAATGGCGTCACGGGTTTGCGCGATATCTGCCGCGTACATCAGCAGCACCACCAATGCCGCCACGCCAATTGCGAGAACGAATATCTGGGTCAGGACGTTCATCACGTCCATCGTCCAGCCCGGTAGCATCGACATGATCATCTCCCGCCTGATCCGCGGGCATCATGGCTCGCTGTCCGGCGCAAGGCGAGTGATTGTTGGGTCGGCTGCTGCGGCTGTGATCAGAAGTGACCCGGCTCAGGCCTTCACATCGACATTGCCGCCGGAACCGCCCTCCGCGTCACCGCCACCGGCGGCCGGGCCGGAGGAGACGGCAACCATGGCGGCGCGCAGGGTCCGCTCTCCGATCACGAAACCGGTCTGCATGACGGCAGCAATCTTGCCGGCACCCTGATCCGACGGGATCTGGGCCACGGCCTGGTGTTTGTGGGGGTCGAATGTGTCGCCCGGCTGCGGGTCGACCTTCTTGACGCCGTGACGCTCCATCTTGGAGATCAGCGCCTTCTCGGTCATCGCGACGCCTTCGACAACGTTCTTCACAGCGTCCGGTACATCGGCCAGCGCGGCTTCGTCCACAGAGCCGACAGCCCGCGAAAGGTTGTCGGACACATCCAGCATGTCCTTGGCAAAGCTGGAGACGGCGTAGCTGCGCGCATCGGCCACATCGCGCTCGGCGCGGCGACGCGTGTTCTCGGCTTCGGCGAGGGCACGCAGCAGCTTGTCGCGCATGGAATCGAGCTCAGCGGTCAGCTGCAGTACCGGGTCCAGCTCGGTCTCGGCTTCACTGGCTTCGTTCGACGCCTCGGCCTCAACGGCTTCGTCTTCCGGCGTTTCGATGTCGTCTTGCGGCTTGTTCTCTGTGTCGCTCATTTTGTCTTCACTCTCGCGATCGGGCGCTGTCCAGTATCTGTCCGACCACACGGGCGGTGTAGTCGACGAGGGGGATAACACGGGCATAGTTCAAACGGGTGGGGCCAATTACACCCAAGGCGCCGATGATTTCCTGTTCGGCATTCATATAGGGAGCCACGATCACACTGGAACCCGACAGGCTGAAAAGCGGATTCTCTGCGCCGATGAACAGGCGCACACCTTCCGCGTCGCGGGCCTTGTCCAGCAAGGTGACCAGCTCTTCCTTGCGTTCGATATCCTCGAACAGCAGGCGGATGCGTTCCAGGTCGCCGACCGCATCAAGGCTTTCCAGCAGGCGGGACTGGCCGCGCACGATAAGGGAGCGCTCCTGCCCCTTGCCACCGCTCCAGTCTGCCAGGCCCTGCCTGACCAAGCCTTCGGCAGCGCTGTCCAGGGCCGACCGGCGTTCGGCGATTTCCTGCTCGATGGCCTTGCGGGCGTCGCTCAGCGTGCGGCCCTTGAGGCGTGTCGACAGATAGTTCCCGGCATCGATCAGCGCCGCCGGAGGAATACCGTCGGGCGTGCGCATCAGCCGGTTCTCGACGCTACCATCCTCGAACACCAGCACGCCCAGCATCTCGACCTTGGACAGCGGCACGAATTCGACATGGCGCAGCGGCGCTTCGCGTTTTTGGGTGACGACAAGGCCCGCGCCACCGGACAAGCCGCCCAGCAATGAGGTCGCCTCGGTCAGCAAATCCTTGGTCGAGCGGCCCGACATCGAGACCTGGCCTTCAATCGCCTTGCGCTCATCAGCTGATAGCTCACCGACCTGTAGCAGCCCGTCCACGAACAGGCGCAGGCCGGCATGGGTTGGCATCCGTCCGGCGCTGGCATGCGGCGCGCTCAATAGGCCGAGATCGGCCAGGTCCGCCATCGTGTTGCGGATGGAGGCTGGCGACAGGGAAAGATTGCCGCTCTGGGACAGGGTCCGCGACCCAACTGGATCGCCTGAGCGCAGATAGGCCTCAACGATCTCGCGAAAGATCGTGCGCATGCGGTCATCGAGCGCGGCCAGGGCCGATTGCGGGGCGGTCAGGGACATGCCTCTTCAATTAGTCGTGCCGGGGCGCCTGTTCAATCCGCTTTGCGAGCCAAGCGCCAGCCTATGGTCGCGACATGCCTGCTTGATGCCGGCCCGCAACGCCGCTAGGAGCGGGGTCGATATAGCCGCCAAACCGGAGATGATGATGAGACCCCATGGACGTGCGCGCGACGCAATGCGTGAAATCAAGCTGGAAGCCGGTGTCTCGGTCTATGCGGAGGGCTCCTGCCTGGCTCGCTTCGGTGGCACGCATGTGCTGTGCACGGCCAGCATCGAAGAGAGCGTGCCGCCATGGATGCGCGGGGGCGGCAAGGGCTGGGTGACAGCAGAATACGGCATGCTGCCGCGGGCCACCCATACACGGTCACGCCGTGAGGCGACCGCCGGCAAGCAGTCCGGCCGGACCCAGGAAATCCAGCGCCTGATCGGTCGCTCCCTGCGCGCCGTCGTGGATCTCAAGGCGCTCGGCGAACGCCAGATCACCATCGACTGTGATGTGCTGCAGGCCGATGGCGGCACCCGCACAGCGGCAATCACTGGTGCCTGGGTCGCGCTGAAACAGGCCACCGCCTATCTGATCGAGGAAGGCTTGCTGACCAGCGACCCGGTCCACGGCCAGCTCGCCGCCATTTCCTGTGGCGTAATCGATGGCGAGACCCGCCTTGATCTGGAATACGAGGAAGACCGCCGTGCCGAGGCCGACGCGAATTTCGTTCTGACCAATACCGGCGGCATCGTCGAGATCCAGGCCACCGCCGAAGACAAGCCGATCCCCGAGAGCGATTTCGACCTGCTGTTCGCCTTGGCGAAAGCGGGTGTCGTCGATCTGTGCGAGGCACAGCTGGCGGCTTTGAAGGGTTAGGGCTTGCACTCCGGCGTCAAGCCGGGTGAATTAAAGAACAGACGGCGGGGGCGCGCTGGGGGGCTGGAAACGGCCCGCACGGCCTCTTTGGGAAGGGGCTACCGTGCAGGCCCACCCCCGCCGTCTGTCCCGTCGACCCTAGGGCCGGCGGTTCTGTGAGACGCTCGCGCCTATTCGGCTGCGTCGGCGTCGTCATCCTCATCATCAAATCCAAGCAGGTCGCCGGGCTGACAACCCAGTTCGCGGCACAGCGCTTCCAGGGTCGAGAAGCGGACGGCCTTGGCCTTGCCTGTCTTGAGGATGGACAGGTTGGCCATGGTGATGCCGACACGGTCGCAGAGTTCGGTCAGCGACATGCGGCGCTCGAGGAGCATGCGATCAAGAGTGACGCGAATGGGCATGGTGTGCGTCTCCCTAAATCGTCAATTTTTGTTCTTGGCGCATCCGCGCGCCTTCGCGGAACACTTCCGCCAGTACCAACAACGCCAGAACCGCAAACCAGGCGCCGAGATCGAAACTTCCCAGCTTGTTGATTTCCACCCCGCCGACGACCGGCGCATCGGCGTGCAACAAGGTCATTACCATCGCGACAGCGCCCTGGGTGAGGTAGCGCAGGATCTGGAAGACGGCGATGGCGATGGCGATCAGCCGCAGGTGACCCGCGTTCTCCGGCACAAAGGGATCGCCGGCGACAAGCGTTGAAAAGATCCGGCGAAGTCGGTCGTTGACGACCAGGAATGCGATGATGTGGGCGATCAGGATCGGATAGGCCCCACCAAAATCCCGGATCGCCTGAAACAGGTCGGTCAGGAAATTCGGCGAATAGCCGAGCCAGTCCATCGCCAGGAGGGTTCCTGTGGCAATCAGGACAAGGGCAGCAAAGGCCAACAGACCCCAGGCCAGGTACCAGACAATGTCCAGTACCACCTTCAAGACGGATACAAGTGATCCGCTCCCCAGTGTCTTCATGACCGCCCCTTCCCTGTTAGGCGTCGCACGCGAGGTCCGTAAACCTTAGCCCGGCCTTCCGGACCTCACGCGACTTTTTCCATCATGCCGTGACCGGGGCAATGGCGTAGAACGCACCTGCCGCGACCGAGACCAGCAGCATCACGTTGATGGCGATGGAGCCGATCATCTGGATGCCTGATTTGTTGGACCTGACCATTTCACTGTTTCCTTTATCTTGTATCTGACCAATTACCGTTGTCATTCACGTTGTTCGGACGACGTTTCCCGTCCTTGTTGTTTATCGATAAACGCAAAGATTGGTGAGCGCAAGCAGAAAATATCGTTTTTCGATATGAATTTTTCGAAAGGCGATATGTAAACGGATCGAAAGGGCTGAAAATGGCACGCGAAACCTGGGTTTTGGCCAGTCATAATGCAGGCAAGATCAAGGAGATGGAGCAAATCCTCGCGCCTTTTGGCGTCGCCCTGAAGAGTGCCGCGGACCTTGATCTTCCTGAACCCGATGAAACCGAGACAACATTTCGTGGCAATGCGGCCCTGAAGGCGCGCGCCGCCTGTGAAGCGACCGGCTTGCCCTGTGTCGCTGACGATTCCGGCCTGTCGGTCGATGCACTGGGTGGTGATCCTGGCATCTACTCGGCGCGTTGGGCCGGCGAGCCGCGTGATTTCATGCGCGCGATGCAGCGGGTCGACACTGAATTGTCTGCGGCTGGCGCGACGGACCGCACCGCGCGCTTTGTCTGTACCATTGCTCTGGCGCGGCCCGGAGCCGAAGTGCGCTTCTTCGAAGGTGAAGTCGTGGGCGAGATTGTCTGGCCGCCCCGTGGAACGGGCGGTTTCGGTTATGACCCGATCTTCCAGCCTGTGGGGCATGGCATCACATTTGGCGAGATGAACGCCGACGGAAAACGCCAGCTCAGCCACCGGGCACGCGCACTCGACGCCATGATCGCGGCCGAGTTCGGATCGTGACCGAAGCGGGCGGCCTGCAACTTGGCAATGCGCTGGGGCTCTACCTGCACTGGCCCTATTGCGCCCGGATCTGCCCCTATTGCGATTTCAATGTCTATCGACCCAAGGGCGATGACGAAGCCTTGCTGGCGGCGATCCTGGCCGACATGGCGGATTGGAGGGGCAAGACCGGCGCACGGCGGCTGGCCAGTCTCCATTTTGGCGGCGGCACCCCCTCACTCATGAAACCGGCATGGATCGAGCGGGTGATCGACACCGCGGAGCGATTGTGGGGGTTTGAAGCCGGTGCCGAGATAGGCCTGGAAGCCAATCCGGCGGACCGGGCCCGATTTGCGGCGATCGGGCGGGCCGGGGTCGCGCGGCTCTCTCTGGGCGTCCAGAGTTTCGACGATACGGTCCTGGCGAGGCTCGGCCGGGATCATGATGCTGGTCAGGCCCGTGAGGCCATCGACGCGGCGCTTTCGGCTTTTGCACGGGTTTCGGTGGACATGATCTATGCCCAGTCCGGGCAGACCGTCGACGCCTGGTCCCGCGAGCTGGGCGAGGCGCTGGAAAGCGGTGCCGGTCATGTCTCCGCCTATCAGCTCACCATCGAGCCAGGGACAGCGTTCGGAAAACGTGCAGAGCGGGGTGAAACCCTGGCAGTCGATGGCGACAGCGCCGCCGATCTCTACGAGGCGACGCAGGACTTGTGTGCGAGCCATGGCTTTCCCGCCTATGAAGTGTCCAATCACGCGCGATCGCTGGCCGATCAATCGGTTCATAACCGCATATACTGGGAGGGTGGCGACTGGATCGGCGTCGGTCCCGGTGCCCATGGCCGCCTGGGGCAGTCAGCGGGCCGTGGCCGGGTTGCAACCACGGCCCGTCGCCGCCCGGCAGACTATATCGCTGCCGTCAGCAATGCGGGGTCCGGAATTGCTGTGGATGGGCTGGAGCGCCTGGCGCCGGAAGATGATCTGGTCGAGCGTGCGTTTCTCGGCCTGCGGGTCATTGATGGACTCGATCTCGATCATCTTCTAGCGACGACCGGGTGCGCACCGGATGCCGGTGCAATCGACCGGATGGTTGGTGACGGTTTCCTGCAGCGGGCGGGTGCCCGCGTGAAGCTGACCGAGCAGGGTCGCCTCCTCGCTGACCGCGTGACCCGCGAAATTCTGCCCTAGAATCTAAAAGGCGGCTTCCGGTTCGAAGGACAGCGGAGCCGGCTCGATTTCACGGAACCCGCGTGACCGCATCTCGTAAATCGCAAGTCCCCGCTCGATCATACCGGTGGTCCGGAAGCGGAACAGGCCGTCAGCGCCGAGGAAGCCCTGGTCTTCCTCGATCGCCTCGCGGCTGAAGCCGCGCTCGCCGCCGTCCAGATGGGCTGCAAGGCTCATCGCGTCATAAGCCAAGCTGGCGATCCGGGACGGCTCGCTTCCATAGCTGGCCTCATATGCCGTCTCGAAGGCGGTGCGGGCGCTCAGGTCCGGACCGGCAAACCATCCGCCCCGCAGGGCGGGTTCGCGCAGCAAATCGGGGTCATTCCAAAGCCCGGTACCCAAGAAGCGGACGACAAGCGGGTCGACGGCCTGGGAAATCAGCAACGGGCCCAATGCACGAAGCTTGGTTCCGCCCTCCGGCAACATCACGGCCTGGAATGGCGCTTCCGGATCCGGTTCCCACTCAAGCAGGCGCAGCTCATCGGCTTCTTCGGGTGTCAGCGGTTCAAAAACGCCTTCAGCCAATCGGGCCGACGCCCGGGCCATGGCCTCGACATCGCCGGTGTAGAAGCTTTCTGCGGCGATGTATCCACCGGTCATCGCGGCATTGTCCTGCAAAGCCGCATGCACGGCCATTCCGTAGCGGTTCTGCGGGCCGAGATAGGCAAAGCGCTCGACGCCGCGACGTGTCGCATACTCGGTAATCCGGGCGACCTCGATCTCCGGCGGAAAGCTCATCAGGTAGACACCATCGCCGGCAATGCTTGTGTCAGTGGTGAAGGCTATGACCGGTACATTGGCCTGGCGGGCCACCTGGCCGGCGGCGGAAACGGCGGGTCCGAACAGGGGGCCGATAATGATGTCGGCACCGTCCTCGATGGCCGCGCGGGCCGCTTCACGGGCACCATCGGCGGTGCCTTGCGTATCTTTCGGGATCATCAGCAGATTGCCGCTGCCGCGCTCGAACAGTGCCAGCTCGGCGGAGTGCAGCAGCCGGATCGCTTCGGATCGGGCGCCGGAGCTGTCGGCCGAGAAGGGCAACAGGACTGCAACCCGGGCAATTTCCCGATCGGCCATGTGCGGCGGGATGAGGCCGGTCGCGACCGGCTCTTCAAACGGCTCCGGCTCAATCTCGACAGGTTGTTCGATTACAGGCTCGGGCGGAACGAAGACCGGCGGTGGCGGTGTCGTCTGGGTCGTACCGCAAGCTGCGAGGGCACCGACCAACGAGATGACAGCAAGGCAGCGCAGGGCGCGGCTTTGTGCCAGAGTGCCGTCCGACAGGGCGATACGCGAATTGAAGACTGAAAGCATGACCGAAACATCCCGGGAAATTCTTGGCGAAGCTATCCGCCGCGGCGGCAAGGAGCAAGCGCTCGGGCCGGGCCTTTATCTGGTTTCGACGCCAATCGGCAATTTGCGCGACATCACCTTGCGGGCTCTGGATGTGTTGGGTCAGGCAGATCGGGTCCTCGCCGAAGACACGCGGGTCACCCGCCGACTGCTTGATGCCTACGGGTTGAAGGTCGAGCTGACGGCCTATCATGATCATAATGGCGAGCGTGTCCGTCCCGGTATCCTGGCGGACCTGCAGGCGGGGGCCCGGATCGCACTGGTGTCGGACGCCGGCACACCACTGGTCTCCGACCCCGGCTACAAGCTGGCCCGTGACGTGATCGCGGCCGAAATCCCGGTCGTTGCCATTCCTGGCGCATCCGCGGTTCTCGCCGCCCTTGCCATCGCCGGCCTGCCGACCGACTGCTTCACCTTTGCCGGCTTTCCGCCGCAAAAGACCGGTCCGCGTGAGGCCTGGCTGGAACCCTATCGGCATGTCCCCGGCAGTCTTGTCTTCTATGAAGGCGTGTCCCGACTGCCAGCCATGATCGCAAGCCTGCACAAGGTGTTGGGTGATCGGTCGGCAGCGGTATGCCGGGAGCTGACCAAGATGCACGAGGAAGCCCGTCGGGGATCGCTGTCCGATTTGGCCGCCCACTACGCCGAAGCCGGCGCACCGCGCGGCGAAGTGGTGATTGTCGTTGGCCCCCCTTCGGCCGACGATTGGGATGCAGGCCGGATCGATGCAGCCCTGCGCGCGGCGCTGGACGACATGCGGGTCAAAGAGGCGGCGGGACATGTTGCTGAAGCCTCGGGATGGTCGCGCCGCGATGTTTACGCGCGGGCCCTCGCCCTCAAGGGTGGAGACACGGGTCGGTGAGCCGCGCCCGACGGCAGGCCGAGGCCCGCGGCCGTTGGGCAGAATGGTTGGCGATGGTCTGGCTGGTCGTCAAAGGGTATCGATTACTTGACCACCGGGCCCGGACCGCCGCCGGCGAGATAGACCTGGTCGCGCGTCGCGGTGAGTATCTGGTCTTCATCGAGGTCAAGGCGCGAGCTACGCTTGCCGACGCACTGGATTCGATCGGCCCGCGCCAGCGCGGCCGGATCACACGCGCAGCCTCGATCTGGCGCGCACCGCGATCCTCGCTGCATCACCTGCACTTGCGGTATGACCTTGTTCTGGTCGTCCCGGGTCGCTGGCCGCAGCACCGGCGCGCGGCGTGGGTGCCGGGCGATAGCGCGCGCGATCTGTTGTAAAACCGGATGTCGCGATGCCGCTTGGCCGAAGCGCCGCGACTTGTCATGGTAGCGCGTCTGCAAATGCCCAAGCTGGGGCACGGGCGATTCGACAGGAGTTTCGTGCATGGCCAACCGTTTTTCCTCATTCCCGGTCGCATTGGCGTTACTCGCCTCGGCGGTCGTTCCGGCCGCGTGCAGCAGCGTCGGCTCGGTCGGCCCGGAGCGCTCGATCGGGCGACAGCTGGATGACACCAACGCTTCGGTGGGCATCAAGTCGGCCATGTTGCGGTCCGAAGGTTTCGCGCTGGACGGCGTCGATGTTGAGGTGACAGAGGGGATCGCCTTGTTGACCGGGCGTGTGCCACGAAGCGATGACCGTCTGATGGCTGAATGCCTCGCCTGGTCCTCCGTGGCGGTGCGCAATGTTGCCAACGAGATCGAGGTCGGGGACGGGCAGGGTTTTCGGGATCGCGCCCGCGACGCCGAGATCACTGCCAGGGTCAACGGGCGCCTGATTTCCGACCGCGCCGTGAGGTCAATCAACTTCAATGTCGAAACGCGGAATGGCCGGGTCTATATTCTCGGCGTCGCCCGCAATCGTGGCGAGCTCGAGCGGGTCAGCGCCCATGCCTCGCTGGTCGAGGGCGTGCAGGAGGTGGTCTCCTATGTTCGTGTCGCCGGTGTGCCGACAAACCTGCCAGCCCGCGGGGAGCGCCGGGCCGAGGCCTGTGTGGGCGAAGCGAACCCCGGGGTTGATTCCCGGTCAGACGCGCCTACCTCCGGACCGCAATTGTTGGGCGGTTCGGAGACAAGATGATGGCATGGCGTGTTGCGGTCCAGATGGACCCGATCGAAACGGTCAATGTGGACGCCGACACGACGTTCGCCCTGATGGAAGAGGCGCAGGCGCGCGGCGCCGAACTTTTCGTCTATCATCCTGATCAACTGGCCTGGCAGGAAGGCCGGATCCTGGCGCGGGCGAGGCCGGTCCGGGTGAAGCACGTCCAGGGGGAGCATGCCGACCTAGGCGAGGTGCGCACACTCGATCTGGCGAGCGATGTCGATGTGGTCCTGATGCGCCAGGACCCGCCTTTCGACATGGCCTATCAGACAGCGGCCCACCTGCTGGAGATGCTCAAGGGGCAGACGCTCGTCCTGAATGACCCTTTCTGGGTCCGGTCGAGCCCGGAAAAGATCCTGCCGCTCCTCTATCCCGACATCATCCCGCCGACCCTGATCACCCGTGACTTGACAGCTCTGACAGGTTTTCGGGACCGGCATAAGGACATCATCATCAAGCCGCTCTATGGCAATGGCGGGGCGGGGGTGTTCCGCCTCAAGCCCGGCGACGGCAATTTCTCGGCGCTGCTGGAGACCTTCTTTGCGCAATCCCGAGAGCCGGTCATCGCGCAGGCTTTCCTGCCGGCTGTTTCGGCAGGCGACAAGCGCATCCTGATCATTGATGGCGAGCCGGTCGGCGCCATCAACCGGGTGCCCCAGAGCGGACAGACCCGTTCGAACATGCATGTCGGCGGCGTTGCCGAGCAATCAGACCTGTCGGACAGTGACATGCGGATCTGCGACGCGATCGGCCCGGTCCTGAAAGAGCGCGACCTTGTGCTTGTCGGCATCGACGTGATCGGTGACCGGTTGACCGAGATCAATGTGACATCGCCAACCGGCGTTCAGGAACTCAAGCGCTTTTCCGGCATCGACACCTGTGCGGCCTTCTGGGATGCGGTCGCGCGAAGGATCGGCGACTAACAACACACGCTTGACGTGTTCAGTTAACTCGTGCATGATTTGTTCCTGTTTTGATCCTGATGTGATCAAGCCTGTGGAAAACCCAATGATGCCGGATGGTTAACGTTGTCAGCGGGTGGCGCAGCCTGTGCTTCACATCTGGTGGCGGGGCGCGACACAGGCGGGGTTCTGTGAATCAATTCCCCGATATGTCGGGAGAAATGATGTGGCAGCACGGACGGCATCTGTCGCCTTTCACGGCTCTGAAGCCCGGATCGTCGATGTACAGGTTCAGGTTGCGGGTGGTTCCCAGCCCATATTTTCGATCGTTGGTCTTGCTGACAAGGCCGTAGCCGAGAGCCGTGAGCGGGTTCGCGCGGCATTTTCGGCCCTGGGACTGTCGCTGCCTTCCAAACGGTTGATTGTGAACCTCGCGCCGGCCGACCAGCCCAAAGAAGGGGCGCATTTTGACTTGCCGATCGCGATCGGGGTTCTCGCAGAACTTGATATCCTGCCCAAGGATGTGGCCGAGGACTATCTCGCTTTCGGGGAGCTCGGCGCGGATGCGCGTATCCGGTCAGCGCCGGGTGCGCTGCCCGCGGCAGTCGCGGCCCACGCGTCCGGCAGGGCGCTTGTCTGTCCCGAGGGATGTGGACCTGAAGCGGCATGGGCCGGGGGCGATCTGGCCATTCTCGCGCCCGCGACGCTGATCCAGCTGATCAACCACTTCAAGGGAAGTCAGGTGCTTGACCGACCGGTGCCCGGCGAACTGATCGAAGCCGGTCCGCAGGTCGATCTGAAGCAGGTCAAGGGCCAGGAAGGCGCCAAGCGGGCCCTGGAAATCGCCGCTGCCGGGCATCACAACCTGTTGATGATCGGACCACCGGGCTCCGGCAAATCGATGTTGGCGGAACGACTGCCCGGATTGTTGCCGCCGCTTACGGCGCCGGAATTGCTCGATGTTTCGATGATCCACTCGGTCGCCGGTCTGCTGGAGCGCGGTCGCCTCACCCGAAACCGGCCATTTCGTGCGCCCCACCATTCGGCGTCGATGGCGGCAATGGTCGGGGGCGGCAGTCGGGCGAGACCGGGTGAAGCTTCCCTGGCGCATCGGGGCGTGCTCTTCCTTGATGAATTGCCGGAATTCCATCCGCAAGTGCTCGACAGCCTGCGGCAACCCTTGGAAACCGGCTCGATCACGGTAGCCCGGGCCAATGCCCACATCGCCTATCCGGCGCGCTTCCAGCTGGTGGCGGCGATGAATCCATGCCGGTGCGGGGGTGGGGGCGGGGCTGGCGAGACCTGCCGTCGTGGTGCGCGCTGTGCCATCGATTATCAGGCCCGGATATCCGGGCCGATGATTGACCGGATCGACCTGCAAGTCAGGGTGCCGCCGGTCACTCCGGCCGACCTGGCCCTGCCGGCGCCACCGGACGGAACAGCCGAGGCTGCCGCACGTGTCGCCGCGGCGCGCGATGCCCAGCTCCAGCGCGGCCGCCTGAACGCGCATCTGCCGACGGATCAGCTCGATCATGTTGCCGCACCGGATCGGGCGGGAGAGGCTCTTTTGCAGGAAGCCGCCCTGCGACAATCCCTCACCGCCCGCTCTTATCACCGGATTATGCGCGTCGCCCGGACCATCGCTGATCTCGATGGACAGGAGGCTGTTCGCCGTATCCATATTGCTGAAGCCCTGTCCTGTCGGCGTGGATTGCGCGATGCGTCGCAGTCGCCCGCTCAAGCCGTCTCCCGGTAGCGAGGGCGACCGACCGTCGCCGGACAGGTGGTCGGCAGGGGTTGTTGTGGCATCAAGCCCGGCCGCAACCGGGCCACCGCCGACGCTTCATTAACCCGGACCGGGTATGACGTGCGTGGATTGTATTCGAGGACAGGGCATGGCCGACGAGCCCGGAGACCGCCAACCAGTGAAAGAGACGCCGGGTTCAACTGTCGGGTCTGGGCGCCCTGTATCCGCTCGTCCCGACGACGCGAAGGCCCCGCCCCTGTCTGGCACCGGAGCCGACGAGGCTGCAAGCCCGCCCGGGCCTGTCCGCACCTCGCCCTTTGCCACCGGTCTCGACGCCCTGCTTCTGACCGCGCTGGACGCCACCGGAGAACTCATTCTCGTGCGCGGCAATGGCGGCCAGGTCCGCTATGTCAATTCGGCTTTCCTCGCGGCGTTCGGCGGAGAACGGGAAGATTGGGTCGGTCGCTGGTTCTCGGTCGCTCCGCCGGTCACCTCGCAAAACTCCCGCCGCTACGAGATGCTGATGCGCACCCGGCGCGGCGCGATCTGGATTGAGTGGGATGAGCGCCTGCTGCCTGATGGCGCCGGCGTTGTCTCCGTCGGTCGCGATGTCACCAGTCGCCGTGCGGCGCATGAAGACCTGGAAGCGTCCCAGCGCGCCAAGTCGCTCTTCTTCGCGGCTGTGACCCATGAGCTGCGCACACCGCTCGCCGGTGCCCTGGGCGTTTCACGCCTCCTCGAGGCAACAGCCCTGAAGCCCGACCAGGCCGACTATGTCCGCTCGATCGCGGCTTCGGCCGACCACGCGCTGGCGATGGTGGACGACATTCTGGACCTGTCCCGCCTGGAGGCCGGTCGACTCGAGTTGCGGCCCGAAACCGTCGATATCGCGGATCTGGTCAGGGAGACTGTCGAACTGGCGGCTCCGCGCGCGCAGGAAAAAGGGCTCGAAATAGGCGTGGTCCATGCGCACGGCGCTCCGTCGCGGGTGACGGGGGACGCGGCGCGACTCAAGCAGATCCTTTACAATCTCATCGGCAATGCGGTGAAGTTCACAGCGTCTGGCGGGGTCCGCATCGACATCGCGAATGCCCCGGACAGCGAGGGGCGAGACCGCCTCGCGCTTTCGGTCAGCGACACCGGCCCGGGCATTTCCGAAGCGGATCAGGAAAGCCTGTTCGAACATTTTGAACGGGGCGCGGCCGAGCGGGACGGTGCGGAAAGTGGCGCCGGGCTGGGACTGGCCATGGTCCGCCGTCTGGCCGAGGCGATGAACAGTGCCATGGGTGTGGAAAGCCGTCTCGGCGAGGGTGCCCGCTTCTGGCTGATCTTCGATCTGCCTGTCCTCGAATTGCGGGCCGACACGCCCCTGACCGGCCGCCGCGTCACAGTCGCAAGTGACAACCCGACCCTGCGCGACAGCTTGCGGGACCAGCTGACGGCGCTCGGTGCAGACGTCAGCCTGCTGGAGGGCCCGGACGATCTCGCCCGCGCCACCGGAACGGAGCTCATCTGGGACGCTGGCTGGGCCGAAAGCGCGCCCGCCGACCAGTCCTGGCAATTGGTGACGCCCGCTCAAAAAGCCAAGCGACCGGATCTTGTCGCCGACGGAGACAATAACTGGTTCGTCAAGCCGGTGCGGGCTTCGACCCTGACCACCCAATTGGGCAACAGGGATGCCGGAAACCCGGCCGCCGCGTCAGCGCCCGACTGGGCGGCGTCGTTTCAGACCGATCTTTCCAACCTCTGCATCTTGGTCGCGGAGGATGATCCGGTGAACGCGCTCATTGCCCGCAAATCGCTGGAACGCCTGGGTGTGCAGGTGGAGCCGGCAGATCGTGGCGACAGGGCGTTGGAAATCCTGATGGCCGGCAAGGTTGACGCAGCCCTCCTAGATCAACGCATGCCGGGTCTGGACGGCCCCGATGTCGCCCGCCAGGCCCGTGAGGCCGGCTGCCATCTGCCGCTGATCGCCCTCACCGCCAATGACAGCGAGGCCGATCGCAAGCTTTGCCTGGCTGCCGGGATGGACGAATTCCTCACCAAGCCCCTCGATGCCGAAAAGCTCGCCGACATCCTCACTCGCTTGTGCCGCCCCGGAAACCGCGCCAGCATGGGCTGACATCGTCCCCCTGCCGAAGTGGTAAGCTAATGTCCAACTTCCGAGAAACAGCCGGTGTCGCGGGGCAGCGCACTTTCATGCAATCCCTTGTCGTCTATGCGACGCCGGTCATGATCTCGATGTTGATCCTGGGTTTTGCGTCCGGGCTCCCACTCTACATGGTTTTCCAGAAGTTATCCTACTGGCTCCGCGATGCCGGGATAGATCGTTCGACCATTGGTTTCTTTTACTTTGTCACACTGGCCTACACTCTCAAATGGTTGTGGGCTCCGGTCGTCGACCGGGTCAAAATACCCCTTCTGTCCAAGCGACTCGGCACTCGACGGGCATGGATGGTCACCGCAATCGCTGGGACGGTCATCGCGCTCGGGTTTGTCGCGACGACGGACCCTACAGGGGCATCCTATCGCCGTGACGACACGGGCATGCGACTGGCCCAGATCGAAGTGGGCGAATATCAGGTACTTTTGGACTCACTGGCGACCGCCGAAGCCGACCCGGATCGAAGTGCCGGTGATGTCATTGGCAATGTGATCCACCCGGTCGAGGCGGTTCTGGACGAATTTGGCGCTCAGGTGGTGGAGTTACCGGAAGAAGAGTACCGACGCTTGTTGTCGCTTGTGAGAGAAGACGAGCACTTTGAGGCCCTCTCCGTATTTCGAACTCTCGCGACCCTGCTTCCGATCGCTATTGCGGCATTGCTGCTGGCATACTCCGGCGCGACCCTGGATGTCGCGATTGATGCATGGCGGATCGAGTCGGCATCCAACGACATGCAAGCGACGATGGCGGCGGCATACTCCTTTGGCTATCGAATCGCCTACATGACGTCCGGCCTGGGTTTGGCGATATCCGAATGGTCCAACTGGCATGTTTCATTTCTTGTCATGGCCGCCGCGATGGCCATCTCGGCCGGCCTGGTATTGTTCATGAAGGAACCAAAGGCCGGTGTTGGACGCCGGGCCCTTGAGGGCAGTTTCGGGGTGAAGGTCGTCAATGCCGTGTGGCAGCCCTTCAAGGACTTCTTCGCTCGCCTCGGTTGGTGGATCATCCCGGTGGTCGCGCTGATTTCACTCTATCGGATCAGTGATTTCACCATGGGGGTAATGGCTTCGCCCTTGTATTCAGACCTTGAATTCGATCGCGCTGTCGTTGGCGGCATACAGGCAGGCCCCGGCCTTGCGGCGACGATGTTTGGACTGTTTGTGGGCGGTGTGACGGCACTGCGGATCGGCATGATGCGGGCCTTGGTGATAGGGCTGGTCATCACACTTGTGACAAACGGCGCCTATGCTTGGCTGGCCGCGACCGCGCAGCCCGACGAGAGTTGGAAGCTGCTGATCGCGATCGTTGGGGACAATCTGGCCGGCGGCTTTGTCACAACGGTCTTCATCGCATATCTGTCGAGCTTGGTTGATCCCGCAAGCGCGGCGACCCAGTACGCGTGGGTTAGCTCATTCTACGCCCTGTTCGCGAAGTTTCTGTCGGGTTTTTCGGGCGTACTGGCGGACGCCGTCGGCTGGGTTGCCTTCTTTGTAATCACGGCGGCCTGGACCATTCCGGCGGCCATTCTTCTTGCCGTCGTCATCCGGTTCGGACCGGCAGCCGCAAGAGGCGAACACAAATTCGCGGAACGACAGACAGAATAGCCTTGCCCCCTACTCCGACAGTCCGCTCTCCACATCATGCTTGTCCGGATCATAGGCCGCCAACGCTGCCAGCGTGGTGATCTCTGAGACCGAGGCACCGAGCCGGGCGATCTGGACCGGCTTTTCGACGCCGACCAGCATCGGGCCGATTACCGTGGCGCCGCCGGCCATGCGCAACAGCTTGGTGGCGATCGACGCCGAGTGGATCGCCGGCATGACCAGCACGTTCGCCGGCCCCTTCAGGCGCGAGAACGGGTAGAGGAAGCGGTGTGACGGGTCGAGCGCGACGTCGACATTCATCTCGCCCTCGTACTCGAAGTCCACGCCCCGCTCGTCGAGAATCTGGACGGCCCGGCGCAGCTTGTCCGAGCGGTCGCCGGACGGATTGCCGAATGTCGAATAGGACAGGAAGGCGACGCGTGGCGTGAAACCGAAACCCTTTGCGGCTGCTGCCGTCTCGATGGCGATGTCGGCGAGTGCCTCTTCGTCCGGGAATTCGGCGATATTGGTGTCGGCAATGAAGAGGGTCCGGTTCTTTGCCAGGGCGATTGACATGCCCATCACACGCTGGCCTTCGGCCGGATCGAGCACCTGTGAAATGTCACTCAGCGCGGCGCCATAAGAGCGGGTCGTACCGGTGACCATGCCGTCGGCATCGCCAAGCTTGACCATGCAGGCCGAGAAGACGTTGCGGTCATTATTGACCAGGCGCTGGACGTCGCGTTTGAGATAGCCCTTGCGCTGCAGGCGTCCGTACAGGAAGTCCGAATAGTCGGCATTGCGGTCAGACAGGCGCGCATTGACGATTTCGATCGAGTCCTCCGGTACGCCGACCAGCCGCATGTTGGCGCGGGTAATTTCCTCGCGCCCGACCAGAACGGCCTTGCCCAGCTCCTGATTCTGGAAGGCGTAGGCGGCCCGAATGACCGCGGGCTCTTCGCCTTCGGCGAACACGATGCGGCGCCCGTGACCCATGACGGCGCCCTGGATGCGCTGCAGAAGCGCGGCTGTCGGGTCGAGACGACGGGCCAGCGAGGCCCGATAGGCGGCCATGTCCGGGATCGGCTTGCGCGCGACGCCGGTATCCATCGCAGCCTGGGCCACATAGGGCGGCACATAGGAAATCAGACGCGGGTCGAAGGGTGAGGGAATGATGTAATTGCGGCCGAAGGTCGGACGGGCCCCGTGATAGGCGGCGGCGACTTCGTCCGGCACGTCTTCCTTGGCGAGGGCCGCGAGGGCCCGGGCCGCGGCGATCTTCATCTCTTCATTGATCGTGCGGGCCCGCACATCCAGCGCACCGCGGAAAATATAGGGAAAACCGAGGACATTATTGACCTGGTTGGGATAGTCAGAGCGGCCGGTGGCGACGATGGCATCATCGCGCACGGCGCGGGCATCTTCCGGCGTGATTTCCGGGTCCGGATTGGCCATCGCGAAAATGATCGGATCCTTGGCCATGGTCTTGACCATGTCCTGGGTCAGGGCACCGGCGACCGACAGGCCGAGGAAGCAATCCGCACCGTCGACGGCTTCGGCGAGGGTGCGCTTGTCGGTCTGGACCGCATGGGCGGCCTTCCACTGGTTCAGATTGTCGCGCTCGCTGTGGATGACGCCCTTGCTGTCGCACAGGATGGCATTGTCCGGGTGCACACCCATGGCCTTGAGCAGTTCGAGCACGGCGATCCCGGCCGCGCCGGCACCATTGACCACAACGGTCAGATCTTCGATGCGACGATCCGTCAGCTCGCAGGCATTGATGATGCCGGCGGCGGAAATGATGGCGGTGCCGTGCTGGTCGTCATGGAAGACCGGCACGTCGAGCAATTCGCGCAGTCGCTGCTCGACGATGAAGCTCTCCGGCGCCTTGATGTCTTCCAGATTGATACCGCCGAACGTGTTGCCGATCCGCTTGACGCACTCGATGAATTGCTCGGCATCCTCTTCCTCAACCTCGATGTCGATCGCATCGATATCGGCGAAGCGCTTGAACAGGACGGCCTTGCCTTCCATCACCGGCTTGGACGCCATGGCGCCCAGATTGCCCAGTCCCAGGATCGCCGTGCCGTTGGAGATCACGGCGACCATGTTTCCCTTGGAGGTATAATCGTAGACCTTGTCCGGATCGGCAGCGATGGCCTTGACCGGCACCGCGACGCCGGGGCTGTAGGCGAGCGAGAGGTCCCGCTGGGTTGCCATCGGCTTGGTCGGTGACATGGCGAGTTTGCCGGGAACAGGCTCCTTGTGGAAGGCGAGAGCATCCTCGTCCTCGACGCGACTGGTTCTGTCGTTCATCACCGATGTCCTTGTAAGATCTGAAGTCCCGGGGGTTACAGCGCTCTAGCCGCTTCGCACCCTTGCACGCAAGGCGAAACCTCGCCACCGTCTGCGCCGATGAATGCCATGTCGACCCTCCCCGTGCCGCGCGATCGCACCTTTCCCTCCAGTGAAGGCGCGACCCCGATGATGCAGCAATTCCTCGAGCTGCGCGCCCAGGCGCCGGCCGATGCCTTGTTGTTTTACCGCATGGGCGACTTCTACGAGCTGTTCTTCGACGATGCCGTGCGGGCTTCGGCGGCGCTCGACATTGCCCTGACCAAGCGGGGGGAACACCAGGGCGAGCCGATCGCGATGTGTGGTGTTCCGGCCGCGACCGCGGAGGCCTATCTCGCGCGCTTGATCAAGGCCGGCTTCAAGGTTGCGGTCGGCGAGCAGATGGAAGACCCCAAGGCTGCGAAGGCGAGGGGCGGATCCAAGGCGGTCGTGCGTCGGGCCATCACCCGCGTTGTGACCCCCGGCACACTGACCGAGGACAGCCTGCTGGATCCGCGTGTGTCCAACCGGATCGCGGCGCTGGCCCAATTGGTGACCGGGGAGGCCGCGCTGGCCTGGGCCGATGTCTCGACCGGTGATTTTCGGGTGTCGCCGGTGGCCACCGACAATCTGGCTGCCGAGATCGCCGCCATGAGCCCGGCTGAATTGCTGGTCGAGGAGCGCGCCTTCGCCGAAGCCGCGATGCTGGCCCCTCGGTCGACCCTGACACCCCTGCCAAAGGCAAAGTTTGATCCGGCCTCGGCGGAACGGCAGTTGAAAGATCAGTTCCGGGTCCAGGAACTGACTGCGTTTGGAAACTTTACCAAGGCCGAATGCGCAGCACTCGGCGCCTTGCTGGACTATCTGTCGCTGTCACAGGCTGGTGCGCCAGCCAAGCTCGCGCCGCCGCGACAGGTTGCGGCAGGTTCCTGTCTGGCCATCGATCCGGCAACCCGCGCCAGCCTCGAGATCGAGCGAACTTTGTCAGGGTCACGTCAGGGGTCATTGCTGGACGCCATCGACCGGACCGTGACGGCGCCGGGCGCGCGCAAGCTGGCCGAACGGCTGGCCAGACCCCTGACAGATGTCGCGGAAATCGAGGCACGCCTGGATGCGATCGCCTGGTTCGAGCGGGCCAGGGCCGAGCGTCGTGACTTGCGCGATCGTTTGCGACAGGCCGGCGATGCCGAGCGCGCCCTGTCGCGCCTTCTGCTGGGGCGGGGTGGTCCGCGTGATCTGAAATCGCTCGCTGCGGCCCTGCAGGAAGGCGAGACCATCGCTGCCCGCCTGCTCGACAAGACTCTGGACACGCCGCCGGCCCAGATTGCCCAGGGCCTCACGGCGCTGGTGATGGATGACAAGCCTGAGTTGGCCGAATTGGTGGCCGAGCTGGAGCGCGCCATTGTCGATGAGCCCCCGCTGCTGGCTCGCGATGGCGGTTTCATCGCCGAAGGCTGGCAGGTCGAGCTGGACGAGCTGAGGCAGTTGCGCGACGCCTCCCGGCGTGTGGTTGCCGGCTTGCAGCAAACCTATGCGGAGGCGGTCGGGGTCAGCGCCCTGAAGGTCAAGCACAACAATGTTCTTGGCTATTTTGTCGAGGTGACCGCCAAGCATGGCGACGCCCTGATGGGGGATGAGCGCTTCATCCACCGCCAGACCATGGCCAATGCGGTCCGCTTTTCGACCACCGAGTTGGCAGAGCTGGAGGCCAAGATTGCATCGGCAGGTGACCGGGCACTGGCGATGGAAATCGACGCCTTTGCCGGTCTTCGCGACCGGGTCGAGGCCGAGGCGGACCGGATCCGGGCTGCGGCGCGCTCGCTGGCCGAGTTCGATGTGGCCGCCGGACTGGCCGAATGGGCCGAGGATTGTGAGGCGACCCGGCCGGTGGTGTCCGATGACAGTGTCTTCCATGTTGATGGTGGGCGTCACCCGGTTGTCGAGCGGGCATTGGCCAAGGCCGGCGATGGCCGGTTCACGCCCAATGACTGCGATCTGGATGGCGCCGGCCGCGAAGCCGCCCGGCTGACATTCGTGACCGGCCCCAACATGGCTGGTAAATCGACCTTCCTGCGCCAGAATGCGTTGATCCTGATGCTCGCCCAGGCCGGTTGCTATGTACCGGCGCGGGCGGCGCGGATCGGCGTGGCTGACCGGCTGTACTCGCGTGTCGGCGCTGCCGATGACCTCGCTCGCGGCCGCTCGACGTTCATGGCCGAGATGATCGAGACCGCTGCCATACTGAACCAGGCCACGGCCCGCAGCTTCGTCATTCTCGACGAAATAGGGCGCGGCACCGCGACCTTTGATGGCCTGTCGATTGCCTGGGCGGCGGCCGAGCACCTGCACGCCGTGAACGGCTGCCGGGCCCTGTTCGCCACCCATTATCACGAGTTGACCCGGCTGGCGGAGGATCTGGACGCGGCGGGAAATGTGTCGCTCAAGGCCCGCGAGTGGAAGGGCGAACTGGTGTTTCTGCACGAGGTCGGCAGCGGCGCAGCGGACCGCTCCTACGGGATTGAGGTCGCACGTCGGGCCGGGCTGCCGCGGGTGGCAGTCAAGCGGGCCCAGGCCATACTGGCGCGACTCGAAGCGGACGGTACACCCGCTGCGGCCCTGACCGACCTGCCGCTGTTTGCGCTGGCCGAGCCGGACCCGGAGCCATTTGTTTCAGAGGTCGAAACGCGTCTTGGAGAAATCGACCCGGATGCCTTGAGCCCGCGAGAAGCGCTTGAGGTCCTGTATGCGCTGAAAGCGATCGCGAAGAAGACGTGACGCCGAGGATTGCGGTGCACTAGATTGGTTCCATGATGAAGATGCCCGTACTGCCTGCTTCCCTGGATGGTCTGCAATTGCGGGCCCGACTGGCTTCTGCCCTGTCGCAACAGGGATGGGAGTCGCCGGCGGCCCGTGCGGCAGCGCTGGCGCATGTTCGCACCTCCATCGACCGGTTCCGGACGCAGGCGTTTGACAGCCTGTCGGGCGCCGGCGGAGGCGCGATCGCGGCGCATCTTCTGTCGGAAGGCCTCTGTGTCTGCCTGCACGCATTGTTTGATTCCATGGCGGCAGCGGATGAAGCCGGATCGACGGGCGTGGCCCTGTGTGCGCAAGGTGGATTTGGCGCCGGCGAACTGGCCCCGTCTTCGGATATTGATCTGATGCTGATCAAGCCTGTAGAGGCTGGCGCCGCGACGGACGCGTTCCTCCAGCAATTCCTGTACGCCCTGTGGGATCTCAAAATCGATGTCGGTGGTGGTGCCTGCCGGACCATTGACGAGACCATCGCTCTGACCCGGGTCGACGCGTCAGAACGCACGGCGCTTTTGTCCCTGCGGCATCTGGCGGGTGACGAGGCGGCGACGGCGTTGCTGTCCCAGCGATTCCGTGACGAGGTTGTCGCGGGCGATCTACCTGCTTTCGTCGAGGCCAAGTTGAAGGAGCGTGACGCCCGGATCGAAAAGGCGGGCCGGTCCCGCTACACGGTCGAGCCGAACCTGAAGTCGGGCAAGGGCGGATTGCGCGACTTGCAACTGATGCGCTGGTTGGCGCAATTCCTGTACGGAGCTGATGCGTTCGAGCGTTGGGTTGGCAGTCGTTTGCTGTCTGTTGAAGATGTCTCAAAATACATCCTGGCCGATGATTTCCTGTGGACGGTCCGCTTTCACCTGCATGAGCTGGCCGGCGGCAAGGATGAACGTCTGACATTTGACGTCCAGCCCGAGATCGCGGCGCGGATGGGTTTTGAAGATGGCGAGACGGACAGTGGTGTCGAGCGCTTCATGCGCCGCTATTTCCGGACGGCGATGGATGTCGGTGCCCTGACGCGTCTGGTTTGTGCCAAACTTGAAGCCGATGCCTGGAAGTCGAAGCCGAAGGGGTTGGCGCGTTTTCTACCGCCCGGGATGGAGGCGGCCGAGGATGCCGATGTCGGCGAATTCATTGTGCGGGACGGACGACTTGATTTTGCCCACGCGACCCAGATTCGCGAGGATCCGATCCGCCTGATGCGCTTTTTCCATGTTGCCGCGTCGCGGCGGCTGGACCTGCATCCCGAGGCCGTGGCGAGGATCGGCCGGACCCTGCACCTGATCGATGATGATTTCCGTCGCGCGCCGCGCGCAGCCCGGGCCTTCTTCGCGGTATTGCTCGACAGCGCCGCGCCGATGGCGGTGTTGCGCATGATGACCGAAGCCGGGGTTCTAGGACGCTATCTGCCTGAATTCGGAGACATTGTCGCTCGCACCCAATTCAACATGTATCACCGCTATACGGTCGATGAGCACACGCTCAAGGCGGTCGGCCTGTTGCGGGAAATCGAGGACGGTCTTCACCCGCTGGACCATCCGCTCTCGACCAAGCTGGTACCCCAGATCCAGAACCGCCGGGCGCTTCATCTGGCGGTCCTGTTGCATGACACTGGCAAGGGGGCGGGCGATCAATGTATCGAGGGCGCGGCGCGGGCCGTGACGGCGTGCGAGCGCATGGGATTGGGCGACACGGAAACCGAGCTGGTATCCTGGTTGATAGCCTCTCACCTGTTGATGAGCGACACGGCGCAACGCCGCGACCTGTCCGACCCGAGAACTGTGGCCGATTTTGCTGCGGCGGTCGGAACGGTCGAGCGCTTGCGCCTGCTGACGGTCCTGACAGTAGTCGATATCCGATCGGTCGGGCCCGGCGTCTGGAATGGCTGGAAAGGCCAACTGATCCGCGAGCTGTATTCGGCGACCGAACAGGTCCTGTCGAGTGATGGCGACAATCTCCAGCTTGCCCGCGAGACCCTCGCCGAGAAGGCGGAACTCGCCAGACACCGGATTCGTCCGCGTCTCGAACGGGTCAATGCGACGTTCGCTGCCTGGTGGACCGCCGAGCTCAATGATGCGTACTGGACCACGTTTTCAGAGGAGGACCGGTTCCGGCATGCCGCCTTTGTACGACATGCGCGCGATGCCGGTCGTCAGACCTCGGCAGCGGTTCGGGTCGACCGTCGCCGGGCCGCGACGGAAGTAATGATCTGGTCACCGGACCGGGATCGGGTCTTCGCTGATATCGTCGCGGCGTTCGCCGAGGCCGGGGCCGATGTCGTGGGCGCGACGATCAACACGACAGCTTCGCAGCAGGTGTTCGACATTTTCTATATCCAGGACGCCGCCGGTCAGCCCTATGGCAAGCACGATGCGGTGCAGCGCCAGGCGCTTGTGGAGTATCTGCGGAAAGTTGCGACCGGCGAAACGGTCGTCCGTCGCCGGCCGGCAGCGCCGCTCAAACGGCGCGATGCCGCGTTCCGGGTTACACCGAATGTGACCATTTCCAATGAGGTTGCCGAGCATGCAACCGTGATCGAGGCTTCCGGTCGAGATCGCCCGGGCCTGTTGGCTGACCTGGCCGACGTTCTGGCTGACGAGCGTCTCGCTCTGACCTCGGCGCAGATTGATGGATATGGCGAACGGGCGACAGACGTGTTCTATGTCACCAGCGGCGGCGACAAGCTGGTCGATGACGCCGTCGGCCAGCGCGTCCGGAACGGGTTGTTGGCGGTGTTCTCCGAGAACGAGACCGAATTTGACAAGACAGCCGCACAGCGCGGGTTTGCCCGTGCCCGGGCCAGTGTATTGAGGTAGCGATGCGGCTTCTGCGTTCGACGGCCATTGTCGGTGTCCTGACCATGGCGAGCCGTGTGCTCGGCCTCGTCCGCGAAATGCTGTTGGCCGCCTCGCTGGGCGCCGGTGTGATTACCGATGTATTCCTGACCGCCTTCCAGTTCCCGAACCTCTTCCGGCGGATATTTGCGGAAGGCGCGTTCAACTCCGCTTTCGTGCCGCTGTATGCCGGCAAGCTTGAGAGCGGCGAACAGGATGAGGCGATCCGGTTCGCCCGGCAGGTCATGTCGGTGCTTCTCACCACGATGGTGGTCCTCGTTGTCGGCGCCCAACTTCTGATGCCGTGGTTGATGTATGCGCTGGGGCCGGGATTTGTTGGTGAACCGGGACCGTTCCGGCTGGCTGTGTTGCTGACCCAGATCACCATGCCCTACCTGATGATGATGTCGCTCAGCGCGATGTTGAGCGGCGTGCTCAATTCCCACGGCAGGTTCGCCGTTGCGGCGGCCGCGCCCGTGCTGCTGAACCTGATCCTAATTGGTGTTCTGGTGATTTCTCCCGCCAGCGGTGAACAACTCGCCTTGCACCTTTCGGTCGGGATCAGTGTGTCCGGTGTCGCGCAATTGGCCTGGCTGTTCGCCGCTTGTCGTGCGACCGGCCTTAAACTGTCCGTCTCCCTGCCTCGCATGACGCCGGGTGTACGGCGATTGGTGGTGCTGGGCATTCCCGGGGCGATCGCTGCGGGAGTGACCCAGATCAATATCCTGGTGACCTCGTCCATTGCGACCATCGAGGAAGGTGCAAAATCCTGGCTCTATTTTGCCGATCGACTCTACCAGCTTCCATTGGGCGTCGTCGGCATTGCCATGGGCGTGGTGCTTCTGCCAACCCTGAGCGCGCGTGTGCGGGCGGGTGAATCCCAGGCCGCGTCGAATGCGATGAACCGGGCACTTGAGATATCCATGGCGTTGACCCTGCCGGCAGCCACGGCCCTGGCCACGATCCCGGTCTTCATCGCCACAGGCCTCTACGAGCGCAATGCCTTTACACCTCAGGATGCGGTGATGGTCAGCCAGGCGCTGATCCCGTTTGCTGTGGGCCTTCCGGCCTTCGTTCTGATCAAGGTCCTTTCGCCGGGATTTTTCGCCCGGGAAGACACGATGACCCCGATGAAGTTCGCCGCGATCGGTGTTGCAGTGAACCTGGTTCTGGGACTCGGCCTGTTTTTCGGACCCCTGGGTTTTGCCGGCCTGGCCATCGCCACAGCGGTCGCCGGTTGGGTCAACATGATCTTGCTCGCCGTGACGTTGAGTCGTCGTGGCCTTCTCGAGCCGGATTTCCGGCTGCTGGGCAAGCTGCCCCGGATTCTGCTGGCTTGCGCTGCAATGGCGGGCTCTCTGTTGGTGGCGGAGCATTATGCGGATGTGTTGCGGGCTTATCTGTTTGACTCGACCCTGGTGACGCTGCTCGTTGTCTGCGCTGGCGGTCTCGGTGTTTATGGCGTTGCCGCGCTGGTGACGGGCGCCTTGCGGCCGTCCGAGGTGCGCGGCGCGCTAAAGCGCTCTTGAGGCCAAGGCCCGCGCTGGTTAAGACGCATGTCCCAGTCCGTCCTATCCGCAAGGCCATCCCATGAGCGACACACCCACCGCCTACCAAGGCCCGAAACGCATTTTCTCAGGCATGCAGCCGACGGGGCGCCTGCACCTCGGCAATTATCTTGGTGCTCTGAAAAACTGGGTGGCGATGCAGGACGAGGATGAGTCCGAGCGCATCTATTGCGTGGTCGACATGCACGCCATCACCATGCCGCATGATGCCAAGGCCTTGCCGGATGCGGTTCGCCGCGTGACGGCCGCTTACCTTGCCGCCGGCCTGGACCCGGAAAGGAATGTGATTTTCGCCCAGTCTGCAGTTCCGGCCCATGCCGAGCTGGCCTGGATCCTCAATTGTGTCGCCCGGCTTGGCTGGGCCGAGCGGATGACCCAGTTCAAGGACAAGGGTGGCAAGGACCGGGAGCGCGTTTCGGTCGGCCTGCTGACCTATCCGGTCCTGATGGCCGCCGATATCCTGGTCTACAAGGCGACCCATGTGCCGGTCGGCGATGACCAGAAGCAGCATCTGGAATTGTGCCGTGATGTTGCGGCCCGCTTCAATCGGGACTTCGGCAATGGCGAAGCGGTTTTCCCCATTACAGAGCCGCTCATCCAGGGTCCGGGCGCCCGCATCATGAGTCTGCGTGACGGCACCGCCAAAATGTCGAAATCGGACCCGTCGGACAATTCCCGGATCAATCTCGAGGATGATGCCGACACGATTGCCCGCAAGATCAAGAAGGCCAAGACCGATCCCGAAGCGCTGCCGGAATCGGTTGACGGTCTGGATGGCCGTCCGGAAGCCTCCAACCTGGTTGGCATTTTCGCAGCCCTGACCGGCGGATCCAAAGCTTCCGTACTGACCGAATATGGCGGCCAGGGTTTTGGCGCCTTCAAACCGGCCCTGGCCGAGGTCGCGGTCGAGTATCTCGCCCCGATCTCCGACGAATATCGTCGGCTGATCGCCGAGCAGGCCGAGATTGACCGGATCCTGCAAAAGGGCGCGGATCGGGCGCGCGAGGTGGCGGAACCGGTGATTGCCGAAGCGAAAGCAGCGATCGGATTTTGGGGATAGGCTTTTTGCCGCACTCCCGATCCTGGTGGAAATCGAATAGAGCATCGACATGCGGTGGTCTCGCTCGTGTCGCCCCGGGTCGTTTTCAAGCGTGTACACGCCGCCGGCATTGATGAGGACGCCATGCTGAAAACAGCTATCTACCCATGCCTTTTGGCGCTCGCCCTGGTAGCCTGCGGCGGGACGGACACGCATGTTACGGAAACGCCCGCGGACGGCCATGAAGGCATGCATCACGCTTCGCCCTCGAGCGATGACGGCGCGCCTCTGGCTGATGACGGCGTGATGCCGGTCATCGATGTGCGACTGGCCTGGATGCGGCCCCACCCTGAGGGGCGCGATGTGACGGCGGCCTATTTTGTGGCCGGTTTGAGTGACGGGCAGGTGGACCGGCTTGTCGAGGCGCGCATTGATGGCGCTGAACGGGTCGAACTGCACGGGCATACAATGGACGATCAGGGCATGATGCGCATGCGCCCGGTCGGTCCGCAGCGCCTTGATGCCGGCACGCCTCTGGTCTTCGCGCCGGGCGGCCTGCATCTCATGGTGCACGGGCTCGCAGCCGTCGCGGAAGGTGATATCGCGCCCGGCGTTCTGGTGTTTGAGCGTGCGGGCGAGGTGCCGGTTGAGTTTTCGGTCCAGGCGGCGCCGCCGGCTGAGCCGATCGGCCACTGAGCGGGTTTGGCTGACGACAGGGCGGGGCAGGGGCAGGGTTAACGAAGTGTTACCGAACCCTCTTATCCTGCCAAGCTGGCGTCTTCCGGCTTTGTGCCGCTTGAGGTTTCCGCTTCCAACGGTTTGATATAGGTCGCGGGGTCATAATCTTTCGGCGCGCGCGGCCAGAACAGCCGCATCATCCAGACGCCCAGCGCAATCGCCGGTATCAGGACCAGGCCGATCGCGTTTTCATCGATCAGGAAGAGCTTGGTGAAGACGCCGGCGCCCAGCGCCGTCAGCAGTCCACCAAGCGCGGTCATGAGGGTCAGGAATTTGGTCGACGAGCCTTCAATATAGGCTACGGGGCCGGTGCGGTTCTCGAGCGCCGCGTGCAAGGCGCAGAGGAATGCCTGGAAGTCCCGGGCATTGGCCTCCCATTGACCCAAGCCGGTGCACCGCATCGATCCGAAGGCGATTTCGTCGCCATTGCTGGCGGTCACCCGGCACACGACCTGGCTGGCTTGTCCGGCCATTTCGACCGAGAGGCGGAGCTGGCGCACATCATCAAGCGCGATCGTGGCGCGCGCGGCTCCCTCACTGTCCGCATCCGCCTCGCGACAGAGCAGCACCGTGTCGTCGAGTGTCAGGGTCAACAGCCGGGCGCGGGCGTTCCTGCGGTCTCTCAGTGTCGTCAAAGCCATGATCACCTCTTTCGCGGCGGGGGTTAGCATGAATAGCTGGACGTGTCGTGCGGCAGGCGCCAAACTCCGCCCATGCCACAGAGCACTCGCAAATTCCTTGTTGTTGCCGACGACAGTTCGGAATGCCGGACGGCGCTCTATTTCGCGGCCCGGCGTGCCCAGGCGACGGGTGCCCATGTCGCCATCCTGGCGACCCATGAGCCCGGTGATTTCAGTCATTGGATCGGCGTGGCCGAGACCGCGAAGCGGGAAGCTGAAATGGCGGCTGAAACACTCCTTGAATCCATGGCGGAGGATGCCGAGGCGGTGACCGGCGAGCGGCCGGAATTATTCTTGCGGGAAGGTGACCGCCGCGCTGTGTTGTCCGAGTTGCTCGAGGACGAGCCTCTTATCTCGCTCCTGGTTCTGGCGGCCTCTGCGAATGGAGAGGGGCCAGGACCGCTTGTCTCGGCGTTGGCGCGCGGCAAGGGGCTGTTTTCTGGGCGCGCGGTACCGGTGACGGTTGTCCCTGGCGACATGGACTCGCAAGAAATCGACGCGCTCGTCTGATAACCACACACCAAGTGTGGTTGAATGGCGTCCGAAAGAGCGCCAAGTGACCAGCAGGAGGCCCTGCCATGTTCATCCAGACCGAAGCGACGCCCAATCCGAACACGCTGAAATTCCTGCCTGGCCGTGAAATCGCGCCGGACGGACCGCGTGAGTTCGAGAACGAGGAAGACGCCGTCGGCGCCCCGTTGGCGGCCGACCTGTTCTTGGTCGATGGAGTCTCAGGTGTGTTCTTTGGTGAGGATTTCATCGCGATCACCAAGACTGACGCCTATGAATGGGATCACATCAAGCCTTTCCTGCTCGGCACGATCATGGACGGACTGCAGTCCGGACGCCCCCTTGTCGGCGCGGAGACCAACGAGACCGGGCACGCCAATTATGCCGGCGAGAATGAAGGCCTGGTCAAGGAGATCATCGAACTGATCGACACTCGGGTCCGGCCGGCGGTGGCGCAGGACGGCGGCGACATTCTGTTTCACTCCTATCTGGCCGACAGTGGCATCGTGCGGCTCAAAATGCGCGGCGCCTGCTCGGGCTGCCCGTCCTCGACGATGACCCTGAAGTCGGGGATCGAGAACCTGCTCAAGCACTATATTCCCGAAATCCAGTCGGTCGAAGCGGTCGAGTAGCGCGGCCCGCGCCAACCGCGTCATGCCTTCGACCTGGCGCGGAATATCCGCTAAAGGGCGGTCATGACTTGCTTGGCCATTGATACGACCGGTGAAAACTGCACGGCCGCGCTGCGCCTTTCCGACGGAAGCGAGCGGGTGCTCAGCGACCGGATCGGTCGCGGGCACGCTGAACGCCTCGCGCCGATGGTCGAGGCGCTTCTGGCGGAGACGTTGACGACCCCCACATCATTGTCGCGTATCGGCGTCACGGTCGGGCCGGGCAGTTTCGCCGGGACGCGTGTCGGTGCCGCCTTCGCCCGCGGACTGGCGCTGGCCTGTGACGCCGACTGTATCGGAATATCCAATCTTGCGGTTCTGGCCCGCCAGGCGAACTCGAAAGGCCCGCTGGCCGTGCTGCATGATGCCAAGCGCAGCGAGGTGATCATGCAGCTGTGGCACAATGGTGTCGCCCGGGCGCCGGAGCGGCTCGGGGTCGGCGACCTTCCTGCCCGTATTGCTGATCTGGGTGGGCCGGAATGTGCGGTGACCGGATCAGGCGCGCACCTGCTGCCGCCGGGCTTCATCGATTTGGGCGTGTCGACCATTGATCCCGCAATGATGCTGGCGATGACCGGCGAACTCGACGCGCGATCCAATCCGCCCTCACCTTTCTATGCGCGACCGCCCGACGCCAAACTGCCTGGCGGCGTGACCCCGGCATGATGCTGGCAGCCGAGCCTGTATGGGCGTCCAGCGCCGAGCCTCTGGCCGCCTTGCACGCGCGCTGCTTTGATGCCGGATGGTCGGCCCGGGAAATCGGTTCATTGCTCAACCTGCCCGGCTGCATCGGGCTGGCTTGTCGGGTGGACGGCAAGTACGCGGCTTTGGCCTTGTTTCGCCAGGCATTGGATGAAGCCGAGTTGCTGACGCTCGCGACAGACCCGGCATACCGCCGACGTGGACTGGCTGACATTCTCCTGACAGCAGGAGAAACCCGCCTTTTTGATCAAGGGGTCGCCCGAATCTTTCTGGAAGTTTCCCAGAACAATCCCGGTGCTGCCGCCCTTTACCAACGGGCCGGATATGCAGAGGTCGCGCGCCGCAAGGGCTATTATCGCGATGGCAGCGATGCGCGTGTGCTCGAAAAATGGCTGCGCAAAGATGGACAGACCGGCCCGTGACCGCCTATTTCTCGTCCTGTCTATCAGGGGAATGATCATGCCGGATCGGATTGAGAAGCTTTGCGTCGCCAAAGGGCTGCGAATGACGGACCAGCGCCGGGTCATTGCTCGTGTGTTGTCGCAGTCTGACGATCACCCCGATGCGGAAGAATTGCACCGTCGTGCTTCCGACGAGGATCCCCGCATTTCCCTGGCGACCGTTTACCGCACGGTCCGCCTGTTCGAGGAAGCGGGCATTATCGAGCGCCATGATTTCCGGGACGGGCGGTCACGGTATGAAGAAGTCGGCGATGAACACCATGATCACCTGATCGATCTGAAGTCCGGTGAAGTCATTGAGTTCGTCAATGAGGAAATCGAACGGCTCCAGGAAGCGATTGCCCGCAAGCTGGGCTACAAGCTTGTCGATCACCGGCTGGAACTTTACGGCGTGCCTCTCAAGGGTGCCGACGACTAGGCGTCTGTCCGACCGGTTTCGAGGAGAGGCCATGTCCGCGCGCACGCCCGGTAAACACGCGATCATTTTCATCTTCATTACCGTGTTGATCGACATGATCGGCTTTGGCCTGATCATCCCGGTGATGCCGGATCTGATCGAGGAGCTGACCGGTCTGGAAGCCAACAATGCGGCCGTGCTGGGCGCGTGGCTGATGGTCTCCTACGCCGGCATGCAATTCGTGTTCGCCCCGATCGTTGGCGGATTGTCCGATCGTTTCGGTCGCCGACCGGTCCTGCTGGCAGCACTCGGCGGGTTCGCCATCGACTATCTGATCATGGGGTTTGCACCGGTCTTCTGGTTGCTGATTGTCGGTCGGATTCTCGCCGGCATATTCGGTGCCAGCTATTCAACCGCCAATGCGTTCATTGCCGACATTACCCCGCCTGAGCAACGGGCGGCGCGGTTTGGTCTGATCGGCGCGGCATTCGGTGTTGGCTTTACGCTGGGGCCGGCGATTGGCGGATTTCTGGGTGACAGCTTCGGGCCGCGAGCACCCTTTTTCGCCGCGGCGGCTCTCGCCGGCGCCAATTTCATTTATGGCATTATCGTTCTGCCGGAAACTCTGAAGCCCGAGAACCGGCGTTCCTTCGACATCATGCGGGCCAATCCGCTGGGCTCGTTGTTGCAGATGCGCAAATACCCGGCTGTTCTGGTCTTGATGTTCGCCATCTTCCTGATGCTGCTGGGCCATTCAGTCTACCCGGCGATCTGGGCCTACTATACCGACTTCAAATTTGGCTGGAGCTCGGGGGATATCGGGCTGTCGCTGATGGCCGTCGGTTTGACCTCAGCCATCGTACAGGGCGGCCTGACCCGCATTCTTGTGCCCAAGCTGGGCGAATGGCGGGCCATTGCCCTGTCGCTCAGCCTGGCCGTGATCGCCTACGCGCTCTACGGGCTCGCGACAGCCGGGTGGATGGTCTATGCGATTATCGTGTTTGCAGCGCTTGGCGGGATCGGACAGCCCGCCCTCCAGGGGGTCATGTCCCGGATCGTTCCGGCCAATGCCCAAGGCGAGCTGCAGGGTGCGATGACGTCGCTTCAAAGCCTGTCGATGATTATCGGGCCACTCGTCATGTCACGCATTTTCTCGCACTTTTCTGATGATGCCGCGATCATTACCCTGCCCGGCATGCCGTTTCTCGTTGCCTCGGGCCTGACCTTGCTGGCGCTGTTCATAGGCCTCAGCGCCAGGCGGCATGATCCAGGTCCGACCAGGGAAGAGCCAGCGGATGCGGTGGCGGTGGCAAGACCGGCCACCGACCCGGCGGAGTAAGGGATCTGCCTGTCGGATCGACTGGCGGGCCTTGCGTTCAGGCCCCATATCCATCATAACCCGCGCCTTTCCGGCTGCTGCCATGATGGCAGTGGTCCCACACGGCAATTGAGGGCCTGTCCGACAGGTCTTGTGGAATTCATGAGCACGACGCGCAAACGCCTCTTCATCAAGACCTATGGCTGTCAGATGAATGTCTATGATTCCGACCGGATGAAGGACGTTCTGACGCCGCTTGGCTATGAGTCCGCGGATACGCCGGAGGGTGCTGACCTCGTTATCCTCAACACCTGCCACATCCGCGAGAAGGCTGCCGAGAAGGTCTATTCCGAGTTGGGCCGCTTGCGTCCGCTGAAGGATGAGAAGGCCGCATCCGGCGGCATGACGATCGCGGTCGCCGGATGTGTGGCCCAGGCCGAAGGTGCCGAGATCATGAAACGGGCGCCGGTCGTTGATCTGGTTGTCGGCCCGCAAACCTATCACAAGTTGCCCGAGCTGATCGCCCAAGCCCACCGCGCCAAGGGCGAAGCGCTGGATACCGAGTTCGAGGTCGAGGACAAGTTTGACCGCCTCGGCAGTGACCGTCAGGTCGTGGGCTATTCGGCTTTCGTCACCGTGCAGGAAGGCTGCGACAAGTTCTGCACCTTCTGTGTCGTTCCCTATACGCGCGGCGCCGAGTGGTCGCGCCCGGTCGATCAGATCGTCGCCGAAATCCGGGCGCTGGCCGCCAAGGGCATCCGCGAAGTCACGCTGCTGGGGCAGAATGTCAACGCCTTCCATGGCGCGCCGCCGTCGGGCCGCGAAGACGAGGGTGCCTGGGGGCTGGGCAAGCTGGTCCGTCATGTTGCCCTGATCGGTGGTATCGAACGGATCCGTTTCACCACCTCGCATCCGCGCGACATGGACGAAGACCTGATCCAGGCCTTCGCCGATACGCCCAAGCTGATGCCGTATTTCCACCTGCCGGTTCAGGCGGGTTCGGACAAGATTCTGAAGTCGATGAACCGCCAGCACACGGCGGAAGAGTATGTCGCCATCATTGACCGCCTGCGCGCGGCGCGTCCGGATATCGCTATCTCAGGCGACATGATTGTCGGATTTCCCGGCGAGACCGATGCTGACTTCGAAGCGACGCTCGATCTGGTCCGGCGGGTCAATTACGCGTCCTGTTTCTCGTTCAAGTATTCCAAGCGGCCGGGCACGCCGGGTGCGGCCATGTTCAACCAGGTCGATGAGGGCGTGAAGTCGGCCCGACTTGCGGTCCTGCAGGAGTTGCTCAGCGACCAGCAGGCCGCATTCAATGAAAGCATGATTGGCCAGACCTTGCCGGTCCTGTTCGAAAAGCCGGGACGCCTGGACGGCCAGCTGCATGGGCGGAGCCCCTACCTGCAATCGGTCCATGTCGAGGGCCCGGCCGAGTTGATCGGCCAAATCGGCGAGGTCCGGATCGAAGCCGCTTCACGCAATTCGCTGTCCGGCTCACTGACCGGTTCGAAACGGAGTGCTGCGTGACCGGTTCGCGTCCCCCGGCCCGCAAGCGGGCAGCCAAACCCCGCAAGGCGGCATCGGAAAGCCTGTATTTCGAGGATGTCGAGCGCCTGCGCGGCATGGCCGGCGCAGGCGATCGCTTCTTGATGATCATGGAAGAGGATCTGGGTGTCTCGATGAGCGCGCCGGGTCGTGGCCAGGTCGTCATCACGGCGGAAGACAGCAGTGCCCGCGACGAAGCCAAACGGGTGCTCAAGCGTCTATATGCCAGTCTCGAACACGGGCTGACCTGCGATGAGGCCGCCGTGCGGGCGGCACTGCGCATGCATGATGATGCGGAATCGCCAGGCCTGGTCGATGATGGCGTCATACGCGTGCCGCGCGGCTCCAGCCTGATTGCCCGCACCGAGGGGCAGCGCGCCTATGTCCGATCGCTGAAGAACGAGAAAGCCTATGACCTGATTTTTGGCGTCGGGCCGGCCGGCACAGGCAAGACGCTTCTGGCCGTGGCTTATGGCGCCTCGATGCTGGTTCAGCGCAAGGTCGAGAAGCTGATCATCACCCGGCCGGCGGTCGAGGCGGGCGAGAAGCTTGGCTTCTTGCCCGGCGACCTCAATGAGAAGGTCGACCCCTATCTTCTCCCGGTCTGGGACGCCCTCGCCGATACGCTGGGGCGCAGCCAGCTGGAGAAGATGCGTGAGGACGGCCGGATCGAGGTCGCCCCGATCGCCTTCATGCGCGGCCGGACGCTCAACCGGGCCTTTGTGATCGTTGATGAGGCGCAAAATACCTCGCGCGCCCAGATGCAGATGGTTCTGACTCGCCTGGGCGAAGGTTCACGCATGGCTGTGACCGGCGACCCCAGCCAGTGCGATCTCGGCCCGCGCGACCCGTCCGGCCTGCCGCACGCCCTCGATATCCTCGCCAACACCAAAGGTGTTGCCATCACGCGGTTTTCGCGCGTTGATGTGGTGCGCCACAATCTCGTGGCGCGGATCGTTGAAGCCTATGAGGAAGATGCGCGGCGCAAAACCGGCCCTGCGCAACCGCGATGAACGCCGTTGATCTGATTGTTGAAGGTGACGCCTGGTCATCGCTGGAGGGCAAGACCCGCCTCGTCGAGCAGGCGATCTCTGCGGCCTGCATGGAATTGCCTGACCGGGCACCGGGTGTTGTCGCAATCCTGTTGGGCGACGATGAGGCAATCGCTGTCTTGAATGCACAGTTTCGCGGAAAGACGGGGCCGACCAATGTCCTGTCCTTCCCCGCCGGCGAACATGCCGACAATCACCTCGGCGATATCGCCATTGCCCACGGCGTGGTGATGCGGGAGGCCGATGATCGCGCCATCGATCTGGCGGACCATCTCCGCCACCTTGTTGTTCATGGCTTTTTGCACCTGCAAGGCTATGACCATCAGCACGACGATGAGGCCGAAGAGATGGAAGCGCTCGAATGCCGTGTGCTTGCCCGTCTCGGTGTTGCCAACCCCTATGCCAATGAGGATCCGGGCGCTGCCCCGCTATCAGAATGACCGACACGCCTTCTCCATCCGCTCCCAATTCGCGCTCCTGGTTGTCACGCCTTGTTGGCTCTGTTTCGCGTTCGCCGGATGACGTTGCCGCGCAACCGGCACAGTCTGCACCACATTCGATCGAGGCTGACGCGCTGGACAAGCTGCGGGTCGCCGACGTGATGGTCCCGCGGGCGGATATCATCGGCGTTGATGTCGCCACGCCACTGGGGCAGTTGGCGAAAATCTTTGCCGAGGCAGCGCATTCGCGTCTGCCTATTTATCGCGACACGTTGGATGATCCGGTCGGCGTTGTTCACATCAAGGACGTGGTCAGCCATCTGGCGCCGGGTGCTTCCGGGAAGCGTCCGGCCGGTTGGGCCCACAAACAGGTGTTGCCGTCCATCGGTCGTCCGCTTTTGTTTGCGCCGCCGTCCATGAAGGCCCTTGACCTCCTGCGTCGGATGCAGGGGCGCCGCATGCATCTCGCCCTGGTGGTGGATGAATATGGCGGCACTGACGGGCTGGTGACGCTGGAAGACCTGATCGAGCCGATCGTCGGCGATATCGAAGACGAGCATGACGACGAGGAAACCCCGGCGATCCGGTCTCGTGGGCCGGGCGTCTGGGACGTTGAGGCGCGCGCCGAGATTGACGCCTTTGAAGCCGTCGTCGGTGAGGAAATTGCGGCCGAGGACGAAGATGAGGACGTCGACAGCCTGGGCGGGCTGGTCTTCACGCTGATCGGTCGCGTGCCCGAGCGCGGCGAAGTGATCCGCCATCCGACCGGCTATGAGTTCGAGGTCATCGAGGCCGATACGCGGCGCATCAAGCGCATGCGTGTAAGGGCGCCGCACAAGCGGCCCAAACCTGCGGTCACCGAACCGGACAGTCCGGACGTGAGCTGATGCGGCGTGCCCACCTCCTGATCTGGTGGCCGCGCACCTGGCTGGCCAGCCGATCCGGCTGGCGGCCGAGGGCCGTGCTGGTCGTTGCCGGCCTGTTCAGCGCGCTGGCAGCAGCGCCTCTTCACGTCGTTCCCGCCTTGATGCTGGGCCTGTGGACCCTGTTCGCCGCCCTGGATGGGTCGAGACGTTTTGACCGTCCCCTGAAAAGCGCTTTCCTGCGCGGCTTTCTGTTCGGGTTTGGCTATTTCATCGCCGGCATGTCCTGGGTGGTCTATGCCTTCCTGACCCGTGGCAATGGCGTCGAGATCCTGGCGCCTCTCGCCCTGCCCGCGCTCGCAGCCCTGATGGCGGTGTTCTGGGGCATTGGTGGAGTGATCTATGTTGCGATCGCGCCCCGCTCGGTCTGGCGAGTTCTTGTCTTTGCCGCAGCTTTGGCGTTCTCCGAATGGCTGCGCGGGCATGTGCTGGGCGGTCTGCCCTGGAATCTGCCAGCCTATGTCTGGCCCGCCGGAGGTTTGGTCAGTCAGACCGCATCCTGGTTCGGCGTTTATGGCCTCAGCCTGCTGACAGTGTTTGTGCTGACCGCGCCCTTGCTGGCGATCACGCCGCGCCTGGAATTGGGTCGGACTCTGCCAACATTTGCGGCCTTGGGAATATCCATGATCGTGTTGGCCACGGGCGCCATCCGCCTGGCCGCCAGCCCGCCGGACAACGTGCCCGGGGTCACGATACGGCTGGTGCAGGCCGGTATTCCGCAATCCCTGAAATGGGGTGAAGGCGGCGTCGCGCTGACACGCGATCGTTACCTGGCGCTGACGGCACGGGACGGGATCGACGCGGTGACACATGTCGTCTGGCCGGAGGGCGCGTTGCCGACCTTCATGCTGGAGGATGGCAATACGCTGGCCCGGATCGGCGATACGCTGACAGGAGGGCAAACCTTGCTCGCCGGGGTCAATAGGCGCGCTTCGGACGGGCAGGGCCTCCGCTACTTCAATACCCTCGCTGCCTTGCGATATGAATCGGGTACGCCGCGGATAGCCGCTCTCTATGACAAGGTGCGTCTGACCCCGTTTGGCGAATTCACGCCGCTTTCCGGCGTGATGGCCATGACCGGCATTCCAGCCTTGCAGGATCTGGCGCGGTATGAGTTCACGCCGGGCCCGGGAGCCAGCGTCCTCGATGTACCCGGTGCCCCGCGAATGCTGCCGCTCATTTGCTACGAGGCGATTTTCCCGGAATTCGTCCGCTCAGCCGACCAGCGGGCGAGCTGGATCTACAACCTGTCGAATGATGCCTGGTTCGGTCCGACCGCCGGGCCGCGCCAGCACTTCAACCAGGCCAGCTATCGCAGCATCGAGAGCGGATTGCCGATGGTCCGCTCCGCCGCCTTGGGCGTCTCCGGCGTCGTCGACGCGCTTGGCCGACCGGTGGTGACGCTGGATCCGAGTGGTGAGGGAGTGCGCGACGTCAGCTTGCCCGGAGAACTCGGCCGGACCCCTTACTCCTTCTGGGGAGACGCGCCTTTCCTGGCGTTCTGTCTGCTGGTCCTGATCGGTATGGCCTGGCAGCGTTTCCGCGGCATGCGGGAGGCTTCAGGGTCCAGTCGTGAAGCGAGTTGATTGGATCGCAGGCCGCGGATTGTGCTAAATTGTGGGGGCTGACCCGCTCTTTGGTTCAACCTGAACGAGGTGACTCAATGCCGAAGGTGAATCCCCGGGAGCCCAATCCGATCGATATCCATGTCGGCTCGCGGATCCGGTTGCGCCGGCAATTGCTCAGGATGAGTCAAGAGCGCCTGGGTGACGATCTCGGTGTGACGTTCCAGCAGGTCCAGAAGTACGAGCGAGGCGCCAATCGCGTCGGCGCCAGTCGGCTATACCGGATGTCCCGCGTGTTGGAGGTTCCGGTCCAGTTCTTCTTCGAGGGCATGGGTGAACGCTCGACCCTGACCGGGATGGCCGAGGATGACCAGACGCCAATTGTCTATGATTTCATCCAGAGTGTGGACGGGGTTTCGCTGGCAGAGTCGTTCTCCCGTATCAAGGATCCAAAGGTCCGCAAACGGGTCCTGGAACTGGTGCGGACGCTGGCTGATGAAGATGAGGATGCCGGCGCCTGAAATGCTGACTTTCCCGGTGCAAGCCGAGCCGGAAACCGCTAAACCGGCGCCCCATGACGAACGAGCCGACACAGCCCCCCGCTTTTCGCCTGTTTGGTCGCGCCCAGGGCAAGCCCCTTTCGGCACGCCAGCAGGACCTTGTCGACAATCTCCTGCCGCGCATCGGTCTGCCTGATGACGGCGTGATTGATCCGGCGACTTTGATGCCAGAGCACGGTCTCCAGACGCTCGAGATCGGTTTTGGCGGCGGGGAACATCTTGTCGCGCAGGCGGCCTCCAGTCCGCACACCGGCTTTATCGGCATCGAGCCGTTTCTCAACGGCGTCGCCAAGGCCCTGACTGCAATCGATGCCGGCGAGCTGGAGAATGTGCGTCTGGCGAGGGCCGATGCGCGTGAAATACTGCCGCGCTTCAAGGCGGATTGTCTGGACCAGATCTACCTGCTGTTTCCCGATCCCTGGCACAAGAAACGGCACGCCAAGCGGCGTTTTGTCCAACAATCCACCCGCGACGAGTTTGCGCGGCTGCTCAAGCCGGGTGGGCGCTTGCGGATTGCCACGGACGTCAAGTCCTATGCCGATCACTGCATGGTCGAGTTTTCCGATGATGCCCGGTTCGCCTGGCAGGCGCGATCAGTCGATGACTGGAGCACTCCGCCTGCCGACCACATCACCACCCGGTATGAGACCAAAAACCTCGGTGACTGCGCCCCGGTCTTCATGGACTTCCTGCGGGTCTGACAGACTCGGTGGACTTGCCAATCGGCACTGCCCGGCGTATAAGGCGGCTCACTACAAGTTCGATTGTATCGGATGATACATTCGAGCGGTCGCCCACGGCGGCCGCTCTTTTTGTTTCTGCAAACGGGGCCGACGCCTTGAAAACAAAGTCGCCACAGGATGATCGCATCCTCGCCCTCGCCGAGCCGGTTGCCGCCGACCTCGCGCTCGAGGTCGTGCGCGTGCGCATCATGTCCGGCAAACGGCCGCGGCTCCAGATCATGGCCGACCGCACCAACGGGACCGGCATCGAGGTTGAGGACTGCGCACGTTTCTCGCGGGCCCTGTCCGAGGTGTTCGAGATCGAAGACCCGGTTTCCGGCGAATATGACCTGGAGGTCTCGTCGCCCGGCATCGATCGCCCGCTGACCACGCTGGCGCACTTCGAGCGCTGGGAAGGCAATGAGGTCAAGATCGAGCTGGATCGCCTTGCCGAGGGTCGGAAGCGTTTTCGCGGCATCCTCGCCGGCGTCGAGGACGGCCATGTCGGTCTCGACATGGACGGCGAAGACGACACGACGATGATCCCGTTTGATTGGATCGTTGAGGCCAAACTGGTTTTGACAGACGCCTTGATCGAGGCGGATTTGAAAGCGCGAGGCCGAGGCCCCGCGACGACTGAAGGAGACGAATGATGTCGCTGTTCAACGCAACGGGGATCACCCGATGAGCATTGGTGTTAGTGCAAACCGGCTGGAATTGCTGCAGATCGCCCGTGCGGTCGCGGCAGAGAAGTCCATCGATGAGTCGATCGTTATCGAGGCCATCGAGGAAGCCATCCAGAAGGCAGCGCGCTCCCGTTACGGGGCGGAAAACGATATTCGCGCCAAGATCGATACGAAAACGGGTGAGCTTTCTCTGACCCGTAACATGACCGTTGTCGAAGAGGTCGAGAACGACAGCCAGGAACTCAACCTTGCTGACGCCAAGAAAATCGACAAGACCGCTGAAATCGGCACGGTTTTCTCCGACGAGTTGCCGCCGATCGAGTTTGGCCGCGTGGCTTCGCAGACGGCCAAGCAGGTCATCACCCAGAAAGTTCGCGAAGCCGAGCGCCAGCGCCAGTTCGAAGAGTACAAGGATCGCGTCGGCGAGATCATCTCCGGCATCGTCAAACGCGTCGAATACGGCAATGTGATCATCGATCTCGGCCGCGCCGAGGCAATCATCCGTCGCGCCGACGGCATTCCGCGCGAAAACCTGCAGAACAACGAACGTGTCCGCGCCTACATCTATGATGTGCGTGAAGAAGTCCGTGGGCCGCAGATCTTCCTGTCGCGCGCCCATCCCGACTTCATGGCGGCCCTGTTCTCGCAGGAAGTGCCGGAAGTCTACGAAGGCATCATCGAGATCCCGTCGGTTGCCCGCGACCCCGGGTCTCGCGCCAAGATCGCCGTCATCTCCAATGACGGTTCCATCGATCCGGTCGGAGCCTGTGTCGGTATGCGCGGTTCGCGCGTGCAGGCGGTTGTCTCCGAGCTCGCTGGCGAGAAGATCGATATCATTCCGTGGTCCGACGATCCGGCGACCTTCATCGTCAACGCACTGCAGCCGGCCGAAGTGGCAAAGGTCGTTCTCGACGAGGAAGACCAGCGCATCGAAGTTGTTGTGCCGGATGAGCAGCTGTCGCTGGCTATTGGTCGTCGCGGCCAGAATGTGCGTCTCGCCTCGCAGCTGACCGGCTGGTCGATCGACATCCTGACCGAGGAAGAAGAGTCCGAGCGTCGCCAGAAAGAATTCGCCGAGCGGACCCAGCTCTTCATCGCTGCCCTTGATGTTGACGAGGTCATTGCCCAGCTTCTGGCTACGGAAGGCTTCACCGACGTTGAAGACCTGGCCTATGTCGATCTTGGTGAGATCGGCGCTATTGAAGGCTTCGACGAAGACACGGCCGAAGAAATCCAGGCCCGTGCCCGCGATTATCTCGACCGTCTGTCGGCCGAGCAGGATGCCAAGCGCAAGGAGCTGGGCGTCGAGGATGCGGTGCTTGAGGTTGAGGGCGTTGTCCTCGCCATGGCCGTCAAGTTCGGTGAGAACGACGTCAAGACGGTCGACGACCTCGCCGGCCTGGTCACAGATGACCTGCGTGGCTGGTTCGAAACGAAGAATGGCGAGCGCGTGCGTGAGCCGGGCATCCTGGAAGAGTTCAATCTCGCCTCCGAAGATGCCGAGATGATGATCATGCGGGCCCGTGTTGCGGCCGGCTGGATCTCGGAAGAGGACCTGCCGCAGCCGGAAGTCGTGGAAGAGGAGGTCGATGAGGCCACCGCTGCCTTCGACGTCGAGAGCATGGATCTGGCGGCTCTGGAAGCCGAAGCCGAGGCCCTGGGTCTCGACCTCGACGCCGAGCTGCCGGAAGAGGGCGAGGAGGCCAAGGCTGACTAGCCCCAAGGCCAGCGTTGTGCGGGAGCGGCGTTGCGTTGTCACCGGAGAGGTCCGCGAGGAAGCGGACTTGATCCGCATGGCTCTCGGGCCGGGCAACCAACTTGTTCCCGACCTTGCTGCCAAACTGCCTGGCCGTGGCGCCTGGGTGAGTGCGCAGCGGGGACTGATCGAGACGGCGGTCAAGAAATCCGCCTTCAACCGGGCCTTCGGGTGTCCGGTGAACATGCCGGAAGACCTGCCGGGCCTGATCGAGGGCCAGCTGGTCGCGCGCGCGCTGAACCTCCTGGGGTTGGCGCGTCGCTCCGGAGACTTGGCGGTGGGCTATGATGCGGTGCGTCTGGCCTTGAAAGCCGCCCGGCCGGCCTGGCGCATCGAAGCGTCAGACGGCGCCGAGGATGGTCGGTCCAAACTGGATCGACTGGCCTTTGCGGCCTGGGGCGATGTCCCGGTCGCTGGATGTTTTACGGCGGAAGCCATCGGTGACGCGACGGGTCGCGCTCCGGTGGTCCACGCCGCCATGTCGACGGGTTCGCAAGCGCGAGCCTTTACGACTGTGATGGGGAAGCTTTCGGGCTTCCAGCCGCTCGTCCCGCAAGGCTGACGTGCGGAGATTGCCGCGATAGCGGTTGATATCGGCCTTGAGCTGGCTAGTTTAGCGAGCCTTCAGGCCGGGCAGTGGTTTGAACAGTGCGGATTTCCGGCATTCGGCTACCGGAAAGCCCCGCGGAACGAAGCCGATTTGGAAGGCTCGCATGAGCGACGCAGACGACAACAACTCCTCCGGCCGCCGGCCGCTCTCTCTGAAACGCTCCGGCGGTGGTACCGTGCAGCAAAGCTTTGCGCGCGGCCGCTCCAAGGCGGTCGTCGTGGAGAAGAAGCGCAAGCGCGTGGCGACGCCGGCCAAGGATGGCGGTCCCGGCGGCAAGCAGGGTGGAGGCGCCAAGGGTGGCGAATCCGCACTGGCCGCCAAGGCCCGCCAGCTCGGCCTGTCCGAAGAGGAACTGGTCGCCCGCCAGCGGGCCATCGCCCGCGCCCGCGCCGAGGCCGCCGATCGGGAAGCCCAGAAGAAACAGGATGCCGCCGCCATGGCGCAGCGCGCTGCCAGTGAGCAGCGTCAGCTGGAAGAGCAGCGCGAGCGCGTCGCCCGCGAAGCACGCGAGGCGGAAGAGGCTGCTCAAAAGGCAATTGAAGACGAAGCCCGTCTGAAAGCCGAGGCCGAGGCCGCCAAGGTAGCCAAGGACAGCGGTCGCAAGCGCGATGACGACTCGTCCCGCCGCCGGCCGCCGGCGAAGGACGAGAAGCGTACGCCGGATGTTGTCCCGATGGACGAAGCCAGCGCACTCGAGGCGCTCGGTGGTCGCGTCAAGCGCAAGGGCGGGGCTGCAGGCCCGGGCCCGGCAGCCAAACAGCAGCCGGCACGCGCCAAGACTGACAATCGCCGTCGTGGCAAGCTGACCATCCAGAACATCCTGGAAGGTGATGAGGAGCGCCAGCGCTCACTCGCTTCGGTGCGCCGTGCCCGCGAACGCGAAAAACAGCGTCGCCAGGACACGTCCGGCGGTCGCGAGAAGATCGAACGCGAAGTCATCGTTCCGGAAGCGATCACGGTTGCCGATCTGGCCAACCGTATGGCCGAGCGCTCTGTTGACGTCATCAAGTACATGATGAAGCAGGGCCAGATGGTCCGCATGAACGACGTGCTGGACGCCGACACCGCCGAGCTGGTTGTCGAGGATTTCGGCCACATCGTGAAGCGCGTTTCCGAGGCTGATGTCGAGCAGGGCTTCATTGCCGATGATGATGCCGACGAGGCCAAGCTGCCACGAGCACCGGTCATCGCTGTCATGGGTCATGTCGACCACGGCAAGACGTCCCTGCTGGATGCGCTGCGCTCAACCGACATCGCGTCGGGCGAGGCTGGCGGCATCACCCAGCATATCGGTGCCTACCAGGTCGAGCTGAGTGGCGGTCAGAAGATCACCTTCCTCGACACGCCGGGTCACGCCGCTTTCTCGGCCATGCGTTCGCGTGGCGCTATGGCGACCGATATCGTGATCCTGGTGGTGGCTGCCGATGACTCGGTCAAGCCGCAGACCATCGAAGCCATCCATCATGCCAAGGCCGCTGGAACGCCGATCATTGTCGCCGTCAACAAGTGCGACAAGCATGAGGCCAACCCGCAAAAGGTCCTGACCGACCTGCTGCAGCACGAGATCGTTGTTGAAGCGATGTCGGGTGAAGTGCAGTCGGTCAATGTGTCGGCCAAGACCCGCGAAGGTCTCGACGAGCTGACCGAGGCGATCGCCTTGCAGGCCGAACTGCTCGACCTGAAAGCGAACCCCGAGCGCAGTGCCGAAGGCATCGTGATCGAAAGCCAGGTCGACAAGGGCCGTGGCCCGGTCGCGACGCTTCTGGTCCGTCGCGGGACGCTCAAGCGTGGCGAGATCGTAGTCGCCGGCGCCCAGTGGGGCCGGGTCCGGGCGCTCGTTGATGCGCGGGGCCAGCAATTGTCCGATGCCGGTCCATCGATGGCGGTCGAGATCCTTGGTCTCGATGGCGCCCCGGATCCGGGCGAGGTCTTCGCCGTGGTCGACAGTGAATCGCGTGCCCGTGAAATCGCGGACTACCGTCAGCGCAAGGGCCGTGAGGCGACCGGCGGGTCGTCGCCGGCCAGCGCGTCGCTCGAGCAGATGATGGCGCGTCTCAAGCAGGACGAGACCCAGGAAATGCCGCTTCTCGTAAAGTCGGATGTCCAGGGTTCGGCCGAGGCGATCAAGCAGTCGCTTGAGGGTATCGGTAATGATGAAGTTCGCGCGCGGATCATTCGTGCCGCCCCGGGCGGTGTGAACGAAAGCGACGTTCTCCTTGCCAAATCGTCCGGTGCGCCGGTCTTCGCGTTCAACGTCCGCGCCAACAAGCAGGCGCGCGAACTGGCCGAGCGTGAAGGCGTCGAGATCCGCTATTACTCGGTCATCTATGATGTGATCGACGATGTGCGGAACACGATGGAAGGCATGCTGGCGCCGGAGAAGCGCGAGAACTTTATCGGTTACGCCGAAATCCTCGAAGTCTTCAACATCACCAAGACCGGCAAGGTCGCCGGTTGTCGTGTCACCGAAGGTACGGTCAAGCGCGGTTGTGGCGTTCGCCTCCTGCGCGACGACACGGTCCTGCACGAAGGCAAGCTCAAGACGCTCAAGCGCTTCAAGGATGAAGTGTCTGACGTTCGTGCCGGCACCGAGTGCGGCATGGCCTTCGAGAAGTATGAAGACCTGCGCAAGGGCGATCAGATCGAGTGTTTCGAGGTGATCGAGGTCGCGCGCAAGCTCGAAGCCTGATCCGACGAAGACCGATGTGAAAAGGGCGGCCCCTGCCAGGGCCGCCCTTTTTCGTTCTGGCGATGGTGACGCCTGGCGACCACCCTAGTCAGCGTCGGTTGCGGCGATCAGGCCCTGTTCGGGGTGGGCGTAATTGGCGAAATCCTGATGGCTGACCACCAATCCGTCGCGCACGGTGATCACCGTCACCTGCTCGGACCGCCAGCGAAAATTCTGGCCCGGGGTGTCGGTCGGGTAGAGTGCATTGACGTGTCCGATGAAGACAACGCGGCTGTTGGATGTGAAGACCTGGTCCCACTCAAAGCCGAGTTCGATCGGATTGTAGCTTTCGCCGAAGGCGCGCAATTCGGCCATCATGCCGTCGCGGCTGTTTTCCGCGTATCCGTCCGGACCCACGTCAGGGCTTTCCGCGGTCGTGTCCCTGAAGCGGACATCTTCTGCCAGCAAGGCCTCCATGCCATCCCAGTCGACCGAGGAATAGAGTGCCATATAGGCGCGGGCCACAGCCTCGGCCTCGGTATTGGACTCGCCCTGGGCGTGACTGGCTGCAACCGGCGCAAGGCTTGCCGCGATGGTGATGACGGCCAGGAAAAACAATCGGGTCATGGTTGGGCTCCGCGTGAATGTGAGGGTTCGGGTGTTGATGGAGGTCGGACCGGCATCCCGGAGACTTTGGCTCGGGCAGAATGCTCCGAAATGCCGGCCCGGTCCCGGCCGGGGGCACACCCCCGGCCGGAACCATTCTGGAAAGTGACAGGACGTGAGGCGTCAATCGTCAGGGACGACCCGACTCGCGCCTGAAAAATCGGTGTAGTCGCGATGCTCAAGGACATGACCGTCAGCCACGCGCACGATGGTCGTGATCGGGTAGCGATAGGTCTGGGCCGCGTCGCCAGTGCCGTAGACAACGTCCACATGGCCGATGAACACCACATTCCGGGACGCCTCATAGGTGCGATCAATTGTGTAGGTGGCGTGATCCACGCCCCAGGCCGCAATCCCGGACGTTATCGCGACCGGACCGCGCCACTCGATCCGCTCGGCGACGGCGGCGATCTCGAAGGAAGTCGGGTCAAGGAAGACCGTGTCGGCGGTCATCAGCGCGGTCATCCGGTCGAAATCCTGGCGCGAATAGGCATCAAGCCAGGCTTCGGCGATTGCCCGGGGAGTTGTGGTCCCGGTCTCCGATTGGTCGGCGGCGGCACGGGCAGGAACGGTCTGGACTGTGCCAATGGCAATCAGCAGGGCAGTGGCGAGCATTTTGATCATTATGGTTCCGGATCGGATGCAGGGAGAGGGCTGGTCTCAGGCACGCTGTGCCCGGCGGTGAATAGGGCAGCGGCTTCCGACCGGGTAAAGGCGGGCACCCGCGTTTAGTGACGAGCGCGGCAAGTGGAGGGACGAAACCCGGCCATTCGCCGGGTCTTGCATCGGTCGGGCAAGGGGCGTACACCCGCGCGCCTCGCTTCCACCGTGATGGAGATCCACATGGCCCGCCGCCAGACCAATACTTCCAAAGGCCCGAGCCAGCGTCAGCTGCGTGCCGGCGAACTCGTCCGTCATGCACTTGTGGGTATCATTGCGCGTGAGGAATTCCGCGATCCGGACCTCGAAGGCCAGATGATTTCCGTGACAGAGGTTCGGCCCAGCCCGGACTTGCGCGTCGCGAAAGTCTATGTCGCGCCACTGGGGCGGGGCAATTCCGCCAAGCTCGCATCGGGCCTGAACCGTTGTGCCAGCTTCCTGCGCGGGCGCCTTGGTCGCGAAATCGAGATGAAGTTCACGCCGGAGCTTCACTTTCATGCCGACAACTCATTCGACACGGCCAGTCATGTCGATGATCTGCTGAACCGTCCGACCGTTCGCAAGGACCTGGATGCTGACGGTGATAGCGAAGCGGACGCCGAGGGCTAGTGCTCGCTGTCTGCCGCGGCGCCGCTGGTCAGCTCAATCGGGAAGTCCAGAAGAAATAGGCGAGGTAGCCTAAGCCCTGCAGACACTGGGCTGCGTACAAGCCCCAGCTGACGTGCCGCACAACGGTATTGGGGATCGCGGCGATGGCGGCGGCGAACACCGGCAAGCACAATACAAAGCTGGCAGCCGCTGGCCATTTCCAGTTGATATCCATTGAGCCTGGCGGTCCGGCGAGCATTGTCGCGATCATGATGGCGAAAATGAAAGCGCCGACCATCAGATAAATATGCGCATTGGCCGAGAGGTGGTCGCGTAGGGCTGGTGCCCCGGAACGGATCGCGATCAGGGGATGCTCTGCGGCACGGGCCCAGGCGACCCAGAATGCGGCGCACGACAGGCCGACCATTCCCGCATACTGGCCGCCGGGAATGGCGTAAACCCAGTCGGGGAAACGGTCCGTGAGCCAGCGCTGATATCCTTGGAATGGATGGAATTGGAGCGTGAGGTTGGACGTCGCAGCGTCTGTACCGGCGACCGGCACGAGATTGTCCATCGGTGAACTGCCAGCGGTCAGGGACAGATAGGTAAACCAGATCCAGGGAATGGCGAGAACCGAGATCGCGCCAAGCAGGCGATCACGATCGAATTCCCGGTATTGAAACAGAATCGCACCCAGAATGGCCGGTGCGAGGGCCATATAGCTGGGCGGTTTGAAAAAGAAGGATGCACCGATCAGCAAGGCGCCGAGCGTCAGTGTGGGGCGTTTCTCGCGGAAGGCGATCAGGGTGGCGAACAGGCCGGCGGCCGCAACGGCCATTGAGAAGAGCTGAGTATCGGAGTGATACATCGTGCCCGATGCCGAGAGGAAACCCCGATAGGTCGGTGTAAGTGCAAACAACGGCAGTTTGAGCGGTGAGAATATGAGCGTCGAAGCACCGATCAGCGTTGCGGTGCGCACGCCCATGCCGAAGACGCGGCCAGCAATGCCGAATAGTGAATAGCTCAATGTAAAATATACAAATATCGCCAGGATCTTGGCGGCTGAGAACGCCGCCGCAGCACTCATCGGACCTGTCAGGACGGTCGTTACCATGATGACAGAGTGGAAGGCCCGATGATTGACCCGCCTGGGCGGCAGGCCCTCTTCAAAAAGAGTTTGGGTGTTGCGGGTGTAATGGACGAGGCGATCGCTCTGATAGGCCCATTCCGGAACAATGTCGGAGCGTTCCAGCCATTCCGTGGAATTGATCCGGATGTTTTCGTCATTATTGGCGAAACCGTAGGCCGTCATTGCCGCAACGATGCTCGACGCGGCGAGCAGGGCAGCGACCGTCGGCCAACGGATCGGTTCAAAACCGGTGACGGCTTTGTGCCATCGAGCCAGCCGCCAGATTGCCAGGCCCGCCAGCGGTGTCATCGTCGCGAGGGCGGCCAGGACCGGCGTTTCGCCGAGCAAGGCTCGATGCATGAAGGCAAGACCGCCAATGCCGGTCAGTGCGAGACCTGCGGCATAAGCGAGGACGTGAAATTGAACGGGGTCGGGAATATAGCGGCGAACCGGCACCAGTAGCTGGGCCGCGCCAAACGTCCAGACAGCCTGTACCAGCAGCGATCCGGCCAGCATGGCGGCTGAAACACCAACCCAGAGCAGGAGGAGTGCTGACAGCGCCAAGACCACGCCGGTGCAAAGCATTCCGATATGACGTCCCGCAAGCACCACTGAACCTTCATATCAATGCCCGTCCGGATTGCACGGTTCCCGGATCATGCTCAACCAAACTGATGCGGACAAGCGCGATCCGACATGCTTCGGTGGTTTCCGCATCCACCCGCCGGAGATTCTCGTGGCGGAGGTCCGGTCCAGCCCGACCGGCCCCGAGGCCCTGGATGCCAACCGCGACGGTGATGCGGACGCCGAGGGCTAGGGGTCGCTGTCTGCCGGTTCGATGGCAGGAAGTGGTGGCAGATCGGTCCGTGTCATGCGCCAACGCCGGGCGTCACCGGAGAGCCCGTGCTCGGTCGCGGATATTGCTGCCACCCGCCCGGCTTCATCGCGCTCGAATGACAAGTCGACATTGAACAAACGCCAATTCAATCGCTCACCGCCGGTGGGCGAGAGATAGAAGCGCCAACCCCGCTCGGCGAGGACCAGATCAAGCCCGCCTTCCGCCGGCTCGATAATGACGGGTCCGTATGGGCTGCCCTGATACTGACCGGCGGCATCCAGATGGGCCTGCGTCAGGCTATCCGTGGCCGGGCGCAGATTTGGCGGCCCGGGATCACGCCCCTGGGCGAGGGCGTGCAGAACCTCCTGAAGGCCCCAATTGCTGTAGGACTCGATATTGGTGCCATAGACGATGGTCAGGTCGCGCGTCGGCAGGATCGAGATCCCGGCACTGTAGCCAGGCACCGAGCCCTGGATTGTGTAGATGGGTTCGCCATTGACCACCAGGGCGCTCCAGGAGCCGGTCATGCTGCCATCAGGTTCGAACAGGTCGATGCGGCGGGTCCGCACGGCATCGGCCAGGCGCAGAAGGTCGCGCATCGGAGCTACAAGGCCGGCTGCTCCCAGACCCGGTGAATCCGGCATGGGTGCGCGCAGGTCGAGCGGCAGCGGTCCCGCGGCATAACCGGTCGGGACGTTGCGGCCCTGTCCGGCATCGCTGCGAGCGATACGGCTGTCATTCATGCCGAGCGGAACAAGGAACTCCGTCGCGATCAGGGTTTCGAAGCGGGCATTCATGACCCGCTCGGCGACCACCGCCAGAATGCCATAGCCCAGATTGGAGTAGGCGTATTCGTGTGGGCCGGGCCCCGGCGCCGTCTGGCTTCCCAGCCAGGCTACAAGGCTGTCGCTGCGGGCATCAGGCAAGGCGTCTGCAGGAAAGTCCCGGGCCAGGCCCGCAGTGTGTGAAATGATGTCGCCGATCCTGACATCGCCATAGCTCGCCAGCTCCGGAATATAGCGAGAGACCGGGGCGTCGGCCGACAGGCGACCTTCATCGATCAGCCGATGCACCATCGCGGCGGTCAGGCTTTTGGTGATTGAACCTGCCGGGAAGCGGGCCTCGGCGGTCATCGGCGTGCCGTCGACCCAGTCGGCATAACCGAAGGTCATGGCGACCGGTTGATCCTCGCCGCGCCGGATCATGATCACGCCGGAAAAGTCCCGGCTGTCGATCAGTGGCGTCATCCAGTCGTGAGCGGACAGTTCGAGACTGGGCCCCGGAAGTGTCAACTGGGCCGATGATGACGGGGAAAAAAGCGCCAGGCCGACACAAACAACGGCAACGATTCTGATCATGACACAACTCCCGGCACGCCGATCACGATTATGATGTTCCGGGATGTCCTTCAAGCGGTCCCGCCCTTGCTTCGCCCGCGACGATCCGATAGGCCCGCCCCTCCCGCGCACGGGTCCGATCCCCGGCGCCAGATGGAGCAAGACATGGCCAGACGCCGCAAGGGCGATGACATCCACGGCTGGGTGATCCTCGACAAGCCCCTCGACATGACTTCGACCCAGGCTGTTTCCGCGGTCAGGCGGATCTATAATGCCAAGAAGGCCGGCCACGCCGGAACCCTCGACCCGCTGGCCTCCGGCATTTTGCCGATTGCGCTGGGTGAGGCCACCAAGACGGTCCCCTTTGCGGTCGAAGGCTCGAAAATATACCGCTTCACCATCAAGTGGGGCGAGCGCACCACGACGCTCGACCGCGAGGGTGAGGTCGTTGCGACCAGCGATGTCCGTCCGACGCCGGAACAGGTCGCCGCGGTGCTGCCTGACTTCACGGGCGAGATCCAGCAGATCCCCCCGGCTTTCTCCGCCATCAAGGTCGATGGCGAGCGGGCCTATGACCTCGCCCGCGGTGGCGAGGACGTCCAACTCGAGGCCCGTCCGATCCAGATCCACTCGCTGGACCTTCTCGACTGCCCGGATGCGGATATGGCGGTGCTGGAAATGCGTTGTGGCAAAGGCGCCTACGTCCGCTCCATGGCGCGCGATATTGCCCACGCGCTGGGGACGGAAGGCCATGTCGCCGCCTTGCGCCGGATTCGCGTTGGTGGATTCGCGGAAGCGGAATCCACAAGGCTGGACGAACTGGAAGAAATGGCTCATAAGGGCGCCGCTTCGGAAGCTCTGCTCCCGGTTCAGACCGCGCTGGACGACATCCCGGCGCTGGCCATAACCGAAGAGGAATCCTTCCAGTTGAAGCTAGGACGCTCGATCGTCCTGCTCCCGCGTCAAGCGCAAGAGCTGAAGGCGCAGCGCCGACCCCGCGAAATCGCGGGCAAGGACTGCACCTTTACCGCTTTGGCCCTTTGCGATGGTGTGGCAGTGGCGCTCGGCGACGCAAGGGCCGGAAAGTTCCAGCCCTCGCGTGTTTTCAACCTCACTCCCTGACAATTCAGGGAGTCGACATAACGAGTTTAGGAGAACCCGATGTCGATTACGCAAGAGCGCAAATCCGCGCTGATCGCTGAACATGCCCGTGGCAAAGCCGACACGGGATCGCCGGAAGTGCAAGTGGCCATCCTGACGACCCGGATCGCCAATCTTACCGAGCACTTCAAGACCCACAAGAAGGACAACCACTCGCGTCGCGGCCTTCTTAAGATGGTCTCCCAGCGCCGCCGGCTTCTCGACTACGTCAAGAACAAGGACGTGGCCCGTTACCAGGCCATCATCGAGAAACTGGGTCTGCGCCGCTGATCCGCGACGCCATCCGTACGAAAGACGATATGTTCGATATCCAGAAAGAAACGATTGAGTGGGCGGGTCGCCCACTCACCATCGAAACCGGGCGGGTTGCCCGTCAAGCCGACGGCGCCGTCATGGTGTCCTACGGTGAGACCACCGTCCTCGCCACAGCAGTTGGCGTCAAACAGGCCAAGCCGGGAGTCGATTTCTTCCCGCTGACGGTCAATTACCAGGAAAAATACTTCGCGGCGGGCAAGATCCCCGGCGGCTTCTTCAAGCGTGAAGGCCGGCCGACGGACAAGGAGACGCTCACCTCGCGCCTCATCGACCGTCCGATCCGTCCGCTTTTCGTCAAAGGCTTCAAGAACGAAGTCCAGGTGATGCTGACGGTCCTGTCGCACGACCTTGAAAATGATCCCGACATTGTCGGCATGATCGGCGCCTCCGCGGCTCTGGTCCTGTCCGGTCTGCCCTTCATGGGTCCGATCGGCGCTGCCCGCGTCGGTTACAAGGACGGCGAATACATCATCAACCCGCCTTGCGACGAGATGGATGACAGCGAGCTTGATCTCGTCGTCGCCGGTACGCAGGACGCGGTGATGATGGTTGAATCGGAAGCCAAGGAGCTGTCCGAAGAGGTCATGCTCGGCGCTGTCATGGCCGGTCACAAGGCCTTCCAGCCGGTGATCGACATGATCATCAAGCTGGCCGAACGCGCTGCCAAGGAACCGTGGGATTACGCTCCGGCTGATCACTCGGCCGAGGAAGCCAAGGTTCGCGACCTGATCGGTGACGATCTGGCCGCCGCCTACACGATCGTCGACAAGACCGAGCGCTACAAGGCGGTCGGTGCGGCGAAAGACAAGGCTGTCGAGGCCCTGCTCCAGACAGAAGACCGTCCGGACGGCATCGACATGACGACGCTCAAGGACGTCATGAAAGCGGTCGAGAGCTCCATCGTTCGCGGTGGCATCATCAAGACCGGCAAGCGTATCGATGGCCGCGCCCTCGATCAGGTCCGCTCGATCGTGTCCGAAGCCGGCATCCTGCCGCGGACGCACGGTTCGGCCCTGTTCACGCGTGGGGAAACCCAGGCCCTGGTCGTTGCGACCCTGGGCACGGGCGAAGATGAGCAATTCATCGATGCCCTGACGGGTACCTACAAAGAACGCTTCATGCTGCACTACAATTTCCCGCCCTACTCGGTCGGTGAGACGTCATTCCGTCTTGCTCCGGGACGCCGGGAAATCGGACACGGCAAATTGGCCTGGCGTGCGGTGAAAGCCGTCCTGCCGACCAAGGAAGACTTCCCGTACACGATCCGCCTGGTCTCCGAGATCACCGAGTCGAACGGCTCGTCCTCGATGGCCACGGTCTGTGGCGCCTCGCTGTCCATGATGGACGCCGGCGTGCCGATCACCCGTCCGGTCTCTGGCATTGCCATGGGCCTGATCAAGGATCCGGAAGGCGTTGCCGTTCTCTCCGACATCCTGGGTGATGAGGACCATCTCGGCGACATGGACTTCAAGGTGGCTGGTACCACCGAAGGCGTCACCTCGCTGCAGATGGACATCAAGATCGCCGGTATCGACGAGGAAATCATGAAGACAGCCCTGGCCCAGGCCAGCGGCGGTCGTCTGCATATCCTCGAAGAGATGGGCAAGGCGCTGGGCGAAGCCCGCACCGAGCTCGGCGAGTTCGCTCCGCGTATCGAGACCATCACCATTCCGACCGACAAGATCCGCGACGTGATCGGTTCGGGCGGCAAGGTGATCCGCGAGATCGTGGAAACGACCGGTGCCAAGGTCGACGTCAATGATGACGGTGTGATCAAGGTCTCGTCCTCGGACGGCGCTTCGATCAAGGCCGCCCTCGACTGGATCCACGGCCTCACGGCCGAGCCGGAAGAAGGCAAGGTCTACAAGGGCAAGGTCGTCAAGGTCATGGACTTTGGTGCCTTCGTGAACTTCTTCGGTCCCAAGGACGGTCTCGTCCACGTGTCCCAGCTCAAGGCTGAACGCGTGAACCACCCGAACGATGTGGTCGCCGAAGGCCAGGAAGTCTACGTCAAACTCCTCGGCTTCGATGATCGCGGCAAGGTTCGCCTGTCGATGAAAGTCGTCGACCAGGAAACCGGCGAAGAGATCAAAAAGGAACAGGAAGACGCTGAATAAGCGATTTTCTGCCTGATCGATTGATCAAAAGACCCCGCCGGCGCAAGCTGGCGGGGTTTTTTTGGGCTTGCATGCCAGGCCCTCAGCCAATCGACAGGCTTGGGTCAATCATGAACTGGGACATTCTTGATTTCGTGATCGCGGCGGCAATGCTGGCTGTATTGGTGACCGGGCTTGTGCTGGTTTTCCGGGGAAACGCGCATTGGACGAGCCGGCTGGCCGGGGCGGGGCTATTGATCGTCAACTTGCTTCTGTTCTGGATCAATGGCGCGGTCGGTATCATTGGTGACGCCGGCAATGACGCCAACATGCTCTACCTTGCTGTCCCGCTGGTTGGTCTGGCCGGCGCTGCCTGCCAGGTTTTCCGTGGTCGCGGGCTTGGCCTGGCCAGTCTGGCGTCCGCTGTCATCCTGGTCATTGTCGCGATGCTCGCCCCGCTGGCCGGTTGGGGCGGAGAGGGCCCTGCCTGGCCGTGGGATGTCATGGTCATCACGGTCGCCTTTGTGACGCTGTTCGTGATCATGGCTGGACTGAATCGTCACGGCCTGCGCGCTCAGCTGGCGTCCAGCCTGGCCCGGTAGCGGCGACTGCCGGGTATCTGTGTCCCGGTATCGAGCGTAATCGTGACGTCACCTTCGCCGGTCGGCGCAATTTCGCGAATGGCACCCCGGTTGACCAACCAGGATCGATGCACCCTGACTGCATCGACTCCGGCCTCCCCCAGTTGTTTTTCCAACTCGGTGAGCGTTGACCTGGCGAGGTGCCCGCCGCCGGCAAGGCCGATCTCGACATAATTTCCCGCCGCTTGCGCGGCTCGGAACTCGTCTGCCGCGATGCGCAGGGTCCGGCCGCCGCATTTCAGGGTGAGGCGATGGGAGCGGCGGGCCTCGGCGCGGGCGACCTCGACTTCCAGCCGCCGCATCTGCAGCGCCAGCGAGACCGCGATGATGATCTGATAGCCGGCATAGGCGCCGATATCCTTGCGCGCTTCGTAGACAATCTCCCGCCACGGCGCGTCGTGGAAGAATTCATAATCACCGCCATAACCAAAGGTCCAGACGCCCTCACGGATCAGCACCATGCCGAGCACGTGCAGGCCGGTATAGGCGAAAAAGCCCAATAGGTGCCAGGGCAGGGAGGTCAGCCAGCGCCCCGGCTCCAGCGGCGCCCGCAGGCCCAGCCACATGATCGCCGGCACCAGGATCGCCGTCATGATGATGCTCGACCCTTCCGTCACCCAGGCAAAGAAGGGCGGCGCGTCGCGACCATCGCGGGCAAGTTCGGAGTCGATCGACGTCGAGGCGATCACCCAGAAGGCAATCAGGGTCAGCCAGGCGAACTGGCAGGCCAGCCACAGGGCGCGCCGCTCCGCCTGGCGGGCGCGGCTGTGATCGGAGGGCGCGGTGTCGGTCATGCCGCGATGCTCGCCCAGCTGCGCGCCGTCGGCAAGTCACGGATCAGCCGCTCGTCCCGGAATACCGCCGCCCGTCCCCGCGGCGCGGCGTGTTGTCCCGTCCGCCTGCCGCTCGTCACGGCGCGGTGGAGCGCCCGTCCCGGTTGGTCGATGAGGGGGCCGACAAGGAGCACGGCCATGACCACTACAAAGACCCCGACGATGACCCCGACGATGACCCGGCCTTTCGACGGACCCAGCAGTGGCCGCCAGTTCGGTCTCGACTGGCTGCGCATCGGCGTCTTCATCCTGTTGATCTTCTATCACACCGGCATGTTCTTCAATACGGAGGGCTGGCACGCCAAGAGCCTCAACGCGAATGACGTGATGGAGCCCTTCATGTGGCTCTCCAGCCCCTGGCGCCTGCCCTTGCTTTTCCTGATTTCCGGCGTTGCCATGCGCTTCCTCTCGGACAAGCTGGGCGGTGGAAAGTTTGCCATCGACCGTCTCTGGCGCCTGTTTCCGGTGATCCTGTTCGGCATGTATGTGATCGTGCCGCCGCAATCCTATTCGGAACTGCGGATCGACGGCATCATCGAGCCGGGCTATTGGGACTTCTTCCGCCTGTATGCCGGTGAGTGGGCCGGGCCCTGGGAGTTGCACACGCCGACCTGGAACCATCTCTGGTATGTTGTCTACCTGTTCGTCTATTCCCTGCTTCTGGCGCCTTTCTTCCCGTTTCTGCGCAAGCTCGCCGACAGCGGTGCGATGCAGGCGGCAGGTCGGGCATCGTCGCGAGGCTGGATCGGGGTCGCGGCGCTGATCACCCTGCCCTTGCTTCCCTTCCTCATCGTGCGTTTCACCCTGTTCGAGCACTTCCCGACGACTCATGACCTGATCGAGGACTGGGCCAATCACGCCAATTCGTTGGCGATGGTGCTGATCGGCTATTTCATGGCCAAGAATGACGGGGTCTGGCGCACGGTCGACCGGGCCCTGCCGGTTGCCGGCGCGTTGACCGCCGTTTTGTTGGCCTATCTGTTCTGGGCCTATACCCATATCGAGGTCGCGCTCGGCGAGCCCGCCCTTTTGTGGTTTGCCCGTCTGGCCCGCATGGTTTTCATGTGGTCGATCATCCTGACCCTGCTCGGTGCGGCCCGTCGATGGCTGAACCATGATGGCCCGGTCCGGCGCTATCTGACCGCTGCGGTATTTCCCTGGTACATCCTGCACCAGACCATCATCGTCATTGTCGGCTTTGCGATCCGGGATGCCGGATATGGTGTGTGGACCGAATTCGCGATCATCACTGCGGCGACGGTCAGTGGCTGTCTGCTGGGCTTTGAAGTCCTCCGCCACATTCCGGTTCTGCGTCTGGTGATGGGAATGAAAGCCCTGGCCCCGGCCATCGCGCCGGCCCAGTCGGTGCAGACCCGGCCGACATTACAAAAACTTTAGACGAAAGCCCGGCCCAGCCGCCTATCCTCCCCGGGAATGGATTTTCCCGGGGAGTAGGGCATGTTGAAATCGATGATGAAGTGCGGGTTCGGATTGATCGCGGCATCGGCCTTGTGGGCGGCACCGGTCGCAGCCCAGGAACCCTATCGCCTGCCGCCGCAGGAAATCATCGACATTGTTGACGCCGCTCCGTCGCCCTGGACTTCGCTCTCGCCGGCCCGCGACACGCTTTTGCTGATGCACCGCGAGGCCCTGCCGCCGGTCGCCGAGCTGGCCCGGCCGATGGAACGGCTGGCCGGTCTGCGTCTGGATGCGACGCTGAATGGCCGCCACGGACCGCGCTCGGTGATCGGCCTGTCGCTCGTTGATCTGGAGAGCGGCGAGGAGCGCGAGGTCCGCCTGCCGGACGATGCCGGCATTTCCTACACCCGCTGGTCGCCGGACGGCTCGCAGATCGCCTTTGTGATGACCCGCAATGATGAACTGAGCCTGTGGGTCGTTGATGTCGACCGTGCCCGGGCCCGCGAGCTGGTCGACAGCGGCATCAATGCGATCTTCTCGCCGATTGAATGGATGCCTGATGGCGAGCGTCTGCTGGTCAGTCTCGTCGATCCGGAACGCGGTCCGATGCCGGAACGTCCCCGCGTTCCCTCCGGCCCGGTCACCCAGGAAGCCAGCGGCTATGAAGCGCCGGTGCGCACCTATCAGGACCTGCTGACCGATGAACACGACGCCGCCCTGTTTGCCTGGCTGGCGACAAGCCAGCTGGCCCTGGTCAACACAAGCGGTCGCACCCGCGTGCGCGAAGTTGGCGAGCCGGGTCTCTACTATTCCGCCGAGCCGGCGCCGGGCGGGGACTACATCCTGATCGGCGAGATGGAGCAGCCCTTCTCTTACCAGGTGCCCTGGTCGCGCTTTCCCGACCGGGTTTTCGTGACTGATCTCGATGGCGATGAAATTGCCACGATCGCCCGCCAGCCGCTGGCCGACAATGTACCGATCGGCGGCGTCATCACCGGGCGTCGTTCGATCAACTGGCAGGCCAGTCATGCCGCCCGCCTGATCTGGGCGGAAGCGCTTGATGGTGGCGATCCGCGGGTCGAAACCGATGAGCGCGATAGCGCCTGGGCGCTCGAGGCCCCGTTTGATGGTGAGCCGGTCGAGATCCTGCGCACCGAAGACCGCTATTACGGCACACAATTCACCACCGAGGGCCAACTCGGCTTTGCCATGGAGTATGACCGCGACACACGCGTCATTCGCCGCTGGCTGGTCGATTTCGCCGATCCGTCGGTCGAGCCGCGCCTGGCCGAGGAACGCAATTACCAGGACAGCTACGCCAATCCGGGCAGTGCCCTGAGCGTGCGCAATGAATTCGGCCGCAACGTTGTTGGCGTCCATGATGGCTATATGTACATGGCCGGCGATGGCGCCACGCCGGAGGGCGATCGTCCCTTCCTCAACCGGGTCAGCTTTGACACTTTCGAGACCGCAGAGATCTGGCGCAATTCCGGCGAGAATTACGAGGAGGTGATCGGACTTACCTCTCCCGATGCCTCGTCCTTCCTGACCCGCTGGGAAGACCCGGTCACGCCGCCGAATGTGCGCTGGCACCGGGCCGGTGAGGACAGCGTCCAGATCACCGACTTCGTCAATCCGCACCCGCAGCTCAATGAAATCAGCCGCGAGTTGATCACCTATGAGCGTGAGGACGGCGTCCCACTCTCGGCGACGCTCTACCTGCCGGCCGATTACGAGGAAGGCGACACCCTGCCGGTCCTCGTCTGGGGTTATCCGCTGGAATACAATGACGCCTCGACCGCCGGCCAGGTCTCGGGCTCGCCCTTTGAGTTCACCCGTGTCGGCGGCACCAGCCCGCGCTTCCTGGTGACCCAGGGCTATGCGCTGCTGGAAAACGCCACCATGCCAATCGTCGGCGATGACCCGGAGACGGTGAATGACACTTTCATCGAACAGCTCGTCCTGTCGGCGGAAGCTGCGCGTGATGTGACGGTGGAGATGGGCTTTGGCGATGGCGAGCGTCTGGCGATCGCCGGTCACTCCTATGGCGCCTTCATGACGGCGCATCTTCTCGCCGCCTCGGATGTCTTCCGCGCCGGTATCGCCCGCTCGGGCGCCTATAACCGCACCCTGACGCCCTTCGGCTTCCAGTCCGAACGCCGCACCTTCTGGGCCGCACCGGAAACCTATTTCGAGCTCTCACCCTTCATGCATGCCGACCAGATCAACGAGCCCATGCTGATGATCCACGGCCAGATGGACAATAATTCCGGCACCTACCCCATGCAGTCCGAACGCATGTTCGCGGCCGTCAAAGGCAATGCCGGCACCGCCCGCCTGGTCATGCTCCCCTATGAAAGCCACGGCTATCGCGGCCGCGAGAGCATCCTCCACGTGCTGGCGGAGAGCATCGACTGGCTGGACCGCTGGGTGAAGCCGGTAGAGGACCCGATGGGTGGGGGTGAGGACGAGGCTGCGGAGTAGACGGACTCACGGGACAGGTACCTTTGGTACCTGTCCCGTGAGATGGCTGCTAGCCACGATCCTTAAAATGGCATTGCCATTGCTTTCTCTTTTAGGTTGTGTTTTGGTGTTGCGGGTTACATAGGTGGTTGTGCCATGCCGATGTTCACAGTGCGCAAACAGGTGGATGCTTACGTTTCCTACTATGTGGACATTGAAGCCAGCAGCGCCGAAGAGGCAGTAGACCTTGCCTATGAAAACCGAGCTGTCTTGAATTGGGAGGGTGGCGATGTGTCTAAGTTTGACGCAGTGCGTGTAACAGCTGTCGACAGCGAGTCTCAGGAGGTTGCTGAGTACTCCAGAGGAAACGGCTAGCTCGCTGGCCTGCTCATTGTTTTAGGGTGATTGCCAACCTGAGCGGGATGGCTACCGTTGATTCGGACTGAAAGTGTTCGGATTTGCGGATGAAATTGGAATTTCAGGAGACTCAAACTCCATATGTGAGTGGAAGCCAATCCGCTCGCGCCTGGACTGAGGCGTGGGCCTCCGAGAATCTTTATTGTCCAAGTTGCGGGACAAGGCCGCTCGAGCCCTTTGAAAACAATCGGCCAGTGGCGGACCTGCATTGTGTTACTTGCAACGAGCAATTCGAACTAAAGAGTTCGAAAAAACCATTTGGAAATAAGGTTGTTGACGGTGCCCATGGTACGATGCTCGCTCGGCTAAAAAGCCGATCAAACCCGAGCCTGTTTCTTTTATCCTACGACATCTCAGCCCTTCGTGTCAGCAATCTGACCGTAGTTCCCAAGCACTTCTTTACGCCTGACATAATCGAGAAGCGGAAGCCGTTGGGACCCAATGCTCGGCGCGCTGGTTGGACCGGTTGCAACATTCTTTACCGCAAAGTGCCGCGCGCGGGACGGATTGTAATCGTTGAAAACGGCGTGCCGAGGTCTGCGCGGTTGGTAGTTGAGCAATGGAAGCGAAACGCATTCTTGCAGGTGGAGAACGACAAAGCTCGAGGCTGGCTACTCGATGTTATGCGGTGTGTAGAAAGCATCGGTAAGCCAGAATTTGTTCTCGACGAGGTTTATGCCTTCGCTCCTGATCTTCAGGTCCGCTACCCGAACAACCACCATATTCGCGAGAAAGTACGGCAGCAGCTCCAAGTGCTGCGAGACAATGGCTGGCTCGAATTCACTGGGCGCGGTCAATATCGATTGACTCCGTCGCAGTAAAAACCCCGCCGGAGCGATCCAGCGGGGTCTTGCAGTCCGGCAATGCCGACGTCAGCTCAGTCGTCATCATCCATGCTCGGCACCGCCACAGCATGGAAGCCTGCATCCACGTGCAGCGTTTCACCCGTGCACGAGAAACCCAGGTCTGAGAGCAAATAGAGCGCCGCGCCGGCGACGCCTTCCATTTTGGTGTCCTGCTTCATCATCGACCATTCGCGACCGGTGCGCATCAGGGCCTTGCCGCCGGAGATGCCGGCCATGGCGAGGGTGCGCATCGGGCCGGCCGAGAGGGCGTTGACGCGGATGTCCTTGGGACCCAGATCGCGCGCCATGTAGCGGGTCGAAGCTTCCAGGGCCGCCTTGGCGACGCCCATCACATTATAGGACGGCACGACGCGTTCCGAGCCGAGATAGGTCAGCGTCACCATGGCGCCGCCATTGGGCATCAGGTGGGAGGCGCGCTTGCCGGCATCGACGAAGGAGAAGGCCGAGATGTCCATCGCCCGGCGCCAGCCCTCGCGGGTGGTGTTCTCGGTGAAGGAACCGACCAGCTCGTCCTTGCCGGCAAAGGCGATGGCGTGGACGAGGAAGTCGATCGTGCCCCACTTGTCTTCCAGCGCCTTGAAACAGGCATCCATGGATTCGTCATTGGTGACGTCGGCCTGCACCATGAAGGGCTCGCAGGGCAGGCTTTCGACCAGCGGACGGACCCGGCGCTCGAGCGCTTCGTCCTGGTAGGAAAAGGCGATCTCTGCGCCCTGGGCCGCCAATTGCTGGGCAATGCCCCAGGCAATCGAGTTCTTGTTGGCCACACCCATGACAAGACCGCGCTTGCCCTTCATCAGCTCGCCGGCCGGAAACACCGTGTCGCTCATCGGGAAATCCCCTTCTGGATCAGATGACGTCTTTTACGACGCTTTAGATTTTTTCGAAAACGACCGTGCCATTGGTGCCGCCAAAGCCGAAGGAATTCGACATGGTGGTTTTCAGATCGGCGTCGCGGGTCTCGGTGATGATGGGCAGGTTGAGCGCCGCAATGTCGGGATCCATGTCGAAGACATTGATCGACGGGGCGACGAAACCCTCTTTCATCATCAAAAGCGTGTAGATGGCTTCGTGTACGCCGGCAGCGCCGAGCGAGTGGCCCGTCATCGACTTGGTGCCCGAGATCATCGGGGCGCTGTCGCCGAACACTTCCTTGACCGCTTCCATCTCCTTGATGTCGCCGACCGGGGTCGCGGTGGCGTGCGGGTTGAGATAGTCGATCGGCTTGTTGACGGTTTCCATGGCCAGCTTCATCGCCCGAACGGCGCCCTCACCGGACGGGGCGACCATGTCGTAACCGTCGGACGTGGCACCATAGCCGGTGACTTCGGCCAGGATATTGGCACCGCGTGCCTTGGCCCGCTCATATTCTTCCAGCACGACCACACCGGCTCCGGCACCGCCGACAAAACCGTCACGGTCCTTGTCGAAAGCGCGCGAGGCCTGTTCCGGCGTGTCGTTATACTTGGTCGACATGGCGCCCATGGCGTCGAACAGGTTGGAGAGCGCCCAATGGATCTCCTCGCAACCGCCGGCGAACATGACGTCCTGCTTGCCCCACTGGATCTGCTCGGTCGCGGCACCGATACAATGCAGCGAAGTCGTGCAGGCCGAGGTGATGGAATAATTCACGCCGAGAATCTTGAACGGGGTGGCCAGCGTTGCCGAGGCCGTCGAGCTCATCGCCTTGGGCACGGCAAACGGTCCGATCCGCTTGGGACCCTTTTCGCGGGTTATGTCGGCAGCATTGACGATGGTGCCGGCCGACGGGCCGCCGGATCCCATGATGATGCCGGTGCGGTGGTTGGAAATTTCGTTTTCTTCCAAGCCACTGTCGGCAATGGCCTGGGCCATCGCCATATAGTTCCAGCCGGCGCCTTCCGACATGAAGCGATAGACGCGCTTGTCGACATGCTTGGCCGGATCAATGTCCGGCTTGCCGCCGACCTGGCAGCGAAATCCAAGCTCGGCGAAGCTTTCCATGCGGCCAATGCCGCTCTTGCCGTTCTTGAGGGACTCGGTGACTTCCGCAGCATTATTGCCGATCGGGGAAATCACGCCGAGACCGGTAATGACAACACGACGCATGAGGCTCTCCTGGGTCAGGCCATTTCGCCGGGCTTGAACAGGCCCACGCGCAAATCCTTGGCAGTATAGATGGTCTTTCCGTCGACTTCGACGCGGCCATCGCCGATCGCCATGATCAGGCGGCGCTGGATGACGCGCTTGAGGTCGATGACGTAGCGGACTTTCTTGCAATCCGGTGTGATCTGGCCGGTGAATTTCACCTCGCCCACGCCGAGGGCGCGGCCCTTGCCGGGATTGCCCTTCCAGCACAGGAAGAAGCCGACCAGCTGCCACATGGCGTCGAGGCCGAGGCAGCCCGGCATGACCGGGTCGCCCTTGAAGTGGCAGTCGAAGAACCAGAGGTCGGGCTTGATGTCGAGTTCGGCGACAATCTGGCCTTTGCCGTATTCGCCGGTTTCGTCATCGATGTGGGTGATGCGATCCATCATCAGCATGGGCGGCGCGGGGAGTTGCGCGTTCTCGGGTCCCCACATCTTTCCATTGCTGGAGTCGATCAGGTCATTGTAGCTGAAAGAGCTTTGGCGTTCAGTCATGTAGCCGATCAGTTGCGCCGCGTGTGAAGGCGCATGGCGATCACCGGGCTGGTCACGAAAACCCGGCCTCTCAAGATCAGCCGGGAAGATCAGGGCAGAGCGGTATCATGCGCGACCGAGGTGCTCAAGGCGGGGTTGCCGTCGCTCTCCTCGTCGTTTCCGGTGTCCAGCTCCTGCGGATAGACGCCCCACAGCGTGTGCGGGCGCACCCATCCACGAAATCCCTGGCCCTCGACGCGGCACCAGCCGGTGCGGCAGCGTTCCAGCGACAGGACGACGCCGGCTTCGGCGACGGCCTCGATGGGCGAGCTGTCGCTGTCGCGCGCATGGAGCGGCGTGTCTTCCAGTGTGTAGACAGAGCGGCGACCGGACAGGATCGACCGGTGCATCCAGGTGATCTCGCCCTCCGGATCGCGGACGCGGCGCCAATCCGGCGTTTCGGCAATCACTTCCATCGGCAGGCCGGCGCGCAGATAGCGCCAGGCGATGGGGTGCTGGGAGGACGGGCCGGAACGACCGTTTGCGACATCGACCTTGAGCGACACGAAGCGTGGAACCGCCTGCCCCGAAGGCGTGGCGGTGTGCGTGTTGTCCTGTGTCGCAAGGACTGATCCGGCAAAGGTCAGCCAGACGATGAGGGTGATGATGCTTCGCATGGGACGCTCCTTGACCTTATCCCTCTGCCAAAACAGGGTGAACAGGCCGTAAATTCCACGCTCGATGATGGGAGGATGAGGCATGTCGAAAAGACGAAGAAGCGCTGGCCCCGGGATAGGGGTGGGCATTGCACTGGGCGTGGCTCTGGGCGTGGCGTTCGACCAGCTTGCGCTCGGTCTGGCACTCGGCGTGGCATTCGGAGCCGCCATTGACTGGCGACGCGGTGGCACACAATCACCAGATGGTGAGGATGCAAATCCGAAAAACGTGCCTATATCAGACCCGGACGGGCCGGAAAGCGGGCCCGACGATATCTCGGGAGGGGATTAGATGAGCTTTCGTTTGGCAATCAGCACGGCGGCCGCCGTTTTAGCAGCGGGTGGCATCGCCGTCGGCGCTGCCGCGGCTGTCCAGCAGGACGTAACCGCGACGTCGACCGACATGGGCGATGGTATCCACATGATCTCAACCGGCATTGCCGGGAATCTGGCGCTGCTCACCGGCGATGATGGTGTGGTGATGGTCGACGACCAGTTGCCCAATACCGGCTCGGTTATTGAAGGGGCTGTCGTCGAGATCGCTGGCGCCGCTGCGCCGCGCTTCATCGTCAACACGCACTGGCATGGTGACCACACGGGCGGCAATTCCCATTTCGCCCAGCAGGGCTCGACTGTCGCCGCCCATCACAATATCCGCACCCGGATCGCCGATTCCGAGGCTGAGTGGACAGATGCCCCGGGGGCGCTGCCAATCCTGACCTTTGGTGATGATCTGACCTTCCACATGAATGGTCAGACGGTCGAGGCCGTCCATGTCCCGTCGGCCCACACCGATGGCGATGCTTTCGTCTATTTCCGCGAAGCCGACATCCTGCACATGGGTGACATCTTCTTCTCGGGCTGGTTCCCCTTCATCGACTTGGACTCTGGCGGCACGGTCGACGGCTATCTGGCCGGCATGGAGCGCGGTCTGGCAATGGCCGGCGAGAATACCCGCATCATTCCCGGACATGGTCCGCTTTCGACGCGTGTCGAGCTGCAGGCCTCGATCGACATGTTGCGGGAGGCGGCCTTCCGCGTCCGTACCCTGGTTGAAGGTGGTGCCGACCTCGAAGCCGTCCTGGCGGCTGAACCGCTGGCCGATTACGACGCCGAATGGAGCTGGCGCTTCATCACCACGGAACGCATGGTCACCACGCTCTACAATGACGCTGTGGCGAACTGACCGAGCGCAAAGTGTCGGTTGCCATCTGACGAAGATTTAAAGCGCCGACCAGCTTCCGGAGAGGTCATGTCGTCCATAAAGGCGCCATGACCGCCTCCAGACCCCCGTCTGCCCCAAGAGAACCATCCTCACTCCCGGCCCGGTTTCGCAAACCGCTCGGCTTCGTTGCCGGTCTCTTTGCCGGCGTTGCCCTGTGGCTGATCATTGCCCTTGTCACCGGCAGCTGGCTGCTCGGTGTCCTGTTTGGTCTCGCTCCGGGGCTGGCCATAGGGCTGGGCCTGCAACTGACCGCGCGGCGCTGACGCAGACGCGGTTGCAACGCGGTTGTTCCGACGCTTAAATTGGTGTCGGGGGCGTGCGCATGATTCCGAAATTGTTTGTTTTTCGAGCGGCATTGGCCGCGGCTCTTGGCTTGAGTGCCATGCTTGCGATCGTGGCCGGATCGGCCGGGGCCCAGCGCGTACCCTCCATGGGGGATGGCGCGATCGAGGACTTCCTGCGCCATGTGATCCGTCCGCCAAGCTATGCAAATGTGCGTCTGTCACCCAGCGGCCGATATCTGCTGATGGTGGAGAAGCCGCGCTATGATGGCGGGGATGACACGATCCTGGTTTATGATCTCGACGCCGAGGGTGGTGCTGTGGGGCGTCGGGTGTCGGTCGGTAACCGGCGTGTCGACTGGGTCGAGTGGGCCAATGATGACCGCTTCCTGATCGCAATCAGTGCCCGCAATGTCCGTGTGGGGCTGCGCCGGGTTCGCGGGCGGGTCCAGGTCGTGGCCTCGCAATCGCGCGTTCTGACCATTGATCGGGACAGCCTGCAGCGGGTTTCGGTTCTGTTTGACGGTGAAGGCGAGAATTTCTGGAACCGCAACCGCTCGCCGATCACGGATTTCCTGCCCGATGATCCCGACCACATTCTCATGCCCAGCTATGAACGCCGGAATTACAACCTCTACCGCGTCAATATCGAGACCGGTGCGGCTGAACGTATCGAGCGTGGCGACGATGCGACCGTGGCCTGGTTCAGCGCCAATGGTGAAGCGGTCATGCGGGTGGACAGAACGCGGCGCGGTGAACACTTGCGCTTTCACGCCCGCACCGGACGGAACGGGCGTTGGCGACGGGTCAATACCGTGCGGACGCTTGACCTGTTTGATGCGCGCGCGAACTTCGAGTGGGCCGGACCGTCAGACCAGCCGGGTGAAATCTATGTTCGGGCGCGACCGAATGGCACCGAGTTTTACGGGATTTATCGCTATGACCTGGCCGAGGATGTTTTCCTGGAGCCGGTTGCCGTCCGCGACGACTACGATATCGACTACGCGCTCATCGATGACGATACAGGGGCCTATTACGGCTATTCCTATGCGGATGCACGGCGGCACTTCGTCTTTGCAGATCCGGCGTTTGCGGCGGGATATGCCGACATTCGCAGCCAGTTTCCCGACGATGTGATCGTTGAGCCGGTTTCAGTCGGGGCGAGCCGGATGGTGATCTATACCAGCGGGGCGACCCAGCCGGGCATCTATTACATGCATGATGCGGCATCAGGGGTGATTGACGAGTTGGTTGCGGTAAACAGCGAGCTGGTCGCTGACAGTCTGCAGCCGATGCAGGCCATCACCTATACAGCGCGGGATGGTGCCGAAATTCCGGCCTTCCTGACCGAGCCCGGCACAGGCAGCACCTCGACAACGCCGCTGATCGTGATGCCGCACGGTGGACCGGAAGCGCGGGACGAGCAGGGTTTTGACCCGGTGGTCCAGTATCTCGCCGCGCAGGGCTACACGGTCTTTCAACCCAATTACCGCGGCTCGTCAGGCTATGGGCGTGCATATGCCGAGGCCGGATACCGGCAATGGGGGCGGTTGATGCAGGACGACATCTCGGACGGCGTCGCTTCGCTTGTCGAAAGCGGGCGGGCCGATCCGGACAGGGTCTGCATTGTCGGTTTCAGCTATGGCGGATATGCCGCCCTGATCGGTGCGGCGCTGACGCCGGAGCTTTATAGGTGCGCCTTCGCCGGCGCGCCGGTAGCGGATGTGGAGGCATTCCTCGATTTCAAGGAGGACGCCGGTGATGAGGTTCATGACTACTGGGTTGAACTGCTCGGACATCCGCGGCGTGATCGTGACTTCCTGCGCGAGACTTCCCCGGTCCGACTTGCCGATCGCATTCAGCGTCCGGTCTATCTCCTGCACGGTGACGCAGACCAGGTGGTGCCGGTCGAGCAATCGCGCGCGATGGCCGAAGCCCTGGAGACGGCAGGCGCTGATTTTGTCTATGAAGAGGTGCCGAACCTGACCCATCAATGGGGCCAGGGACGCGACTTCATTATTACAATGCGTAATCTGGCCAGTTTTCTGGACGATGCGATGGACGGCCGGATCGACAGCTTCGACCCCAACGCGGACGACTACGAGTAGTGTCGGGGTGGGATCCCCGAGGTAAGGAGCGGCGAAGCCTGTTCTCGCGTGGAGATATGTGAATGGGGTGGAATGCAGTCACGAAGCCGGTCGTTGGGCTGCTCGCGGTCATGCTCGCGACGGTGGTCAGCGCCCAGGCCGGAGCCATCCAGAGCCGTCCGCTGACCATCAATGACCTGGCCCAACCCCCGTCGATCCGGACGATCCAGATGTCGCCGGATGGCCGACGGGTCGCCTACCTGCAGCGAACCAGCGATTTTCACGCCCTGGCCCGGGCCACGGGCGCTGCGCATCGCGAGGACCCGGATAACCTGCATCACCGCTTGTTGCTGGTTGAGCTGTCTAGTCCTGCCGAGGCGTCGCCGCGCGAGATTGACCTGGGCACAGACATCCCGGTCGGGATCCGCTGGGCCGGACCGGATCGGCTGATTGTCAGCGCCATTGCCATTTCAGAGGACAATGGACACATGCGGCCGCAGCGGCGGTCACGGGTGCCCTATTACCGCTTTTATTGGCGTCTGGTTTCGATCGACATCCGGACTGGTCAGCGCGATGTCCTGTTCGGTGATGACGAGGCTTGGGACATGCGGGCCGCCGACAATTTCGCCGAAGTCGTCCACCCGCTTCCCGGTGAGCCCGATCATGTCCTGGTCGCGGCGCACCGCACTTCCAATTTCGACCTCTGGCGCCTCAATCTTGCGACCGGTGACCATGATCGAGTTGAGCGCGGCAGGTCCAATACCGTTCAATGGGCCGCCAACGAACAGGGTCGGGCTACCTTCCGGCTCGATCTGGATATCGACGACGATCGCGCCCGCATCTATCGCCGGCGATCCGGTTCCGACCGCTGGAGCCGGGATGAGTCGCTCACGCTGAATGAATTCGTTGATTATATCCACCGGGCCAATCGCTCGATCTGGGCGGCCAATACGGATGATGACGATACGGTGCTGGTGGCGGTGCGACCGGAGGGGGTGGAGCGGCGTGGAGTCTATGAATACGACCTGGAGGCGGACGAGCTCGGTGACCGGGTGTGGGAACACCCGACCTATGATCTGGACACCGTGCTGCGGGACGAGCTGTCCGATCGGATGATCGCCGTCACCTATCTGGATGACCGCATCCGCACCCGGTTTTTTGACAGGCGGCTCGACGCGCATTTTCAGGCATTGACCGCCTATTTCGAAGCCGACGCGGTCGTCTACCCGTTGGATGTGACGGCCAATGCCTTGCTGCTGTTTGTGACCGGCCCGCAGGAACCGGGAAGCTATTACGCCTACTCGCTTGATACGTCGCAAGTCCGACCCCTCGCCGCGGTCAATCCAGCCTTGCTGGGGACGCGTCTGAGCCGGGTCACAAGCGAGCGTGTGACCACCCGCGACGGGCTGGTCATCGATGTGTTCGTCACCCATCCCGCGGGCGCTGCGCCGGGTGCCGCCCTGCCGACTGTGGTCATGCCCCATGGCGGTCCGGAAGCCCGGGACAGTTTCGGATTTGATCCGATCGCCCAATACTTTGCCGCTGAAGGGTGGCGGGTACTGCAACCCAATTTCCGCGGATCGGAAGGATATGGGCGCAGCTTTGCGCGTGCGGCACACGGCGAATGGAGCCGCGCCGTCCAGGACGACATCACGGACACACTGGACTGGGCGATCCGGTCCGGTCTGACGATCCGCGACCGGGTCTGTATCGCCGGCTTCTCCTATGGCGGTTATGCGGCGCTGGCCGGCGCCTTTGCGACGCCTGACGCCTATCGTTGCGTGGTCAGTGTTGCCGGCATTACCGACCCGGAAGCCTTTATCGACTGGTCCCGAGAATACCGGCCCGATGCCGTTGATTATTGGACCCGACAGATTGGCGACCCGGTCGGTGACAGCGAAACAGTCCGTGCGATGTCGCCGATCCATCAGATCGATCGCATGCAGGCGCCCATCCTTCTGCTCCACGGCAACAAGGATGATGTCGTGCCAATGTCGCAGGCGAACCTCATGAGCGAAGCGCTCGAGGCCGCCGGGTATGACTATCGCGAGCGGACCATCCGCGGGGCCGGCCACAATTTCGAGACACCGTTGGCCCTCGGTCGCACCCTTGCCCTGATGGAGGCCTTCATGGGCGAGTATCTCGATGAGGTGCAGCCCGAAGACCGCGATTCCTGGCAGACCCTGACCGAGCCTGAAAACATCAACCTGCCTCAGTTCCGGCGCGTGATGGGCATGTCGGACCCGGCCGATGATGATCGGATCGGGCTGGAAGGCATGCTGGGCGCGACATCCGAAGCGACCGATGAGTTCCCTGATGACCCTGAAAACTAGCCGCCGCACAGCCAAGGCAGGCCGGAAAACGCATTCGAGTTCTGGGTCTCGCGGCTTTGCGGCGGTGATGCTGGCCGCCTTGTTTGTGGCCATTTGCTTGCCCGGGGCGGCGAGCCAGGCGCAACCGCTCCGTCTCGCCGAGATCTTCGTTCCGCCTGACACGATGGAGGTGACGGCTTCGCCGGATGGTCGATTTGTGGCCTATCTGGCACGAACCGATGATCTGGCACCGATTGATCTGGAGGCGACGGACACGGTCTTCGGTCGCCGATACGCGCTGATGGTGATCGATCTGTCGCAGTCCGGGGAGCCCGCGCCGCGCGAGTTCCCGTTTCCAGGCAATTTTCCCCATCGCTTGCAATGGGCCAATGCGACCACCTTGCTGGTCGGGTCCGTAACCGCTGTTTCGGTACATGATGAAACCCTGACCAACGGCCTTGTCGGGCATTATTGGCGGTGGCTTGTGCTCGATGTGGAGTCTGGACGGTCTCTCCCCGTCTTCGGTGAAGTCGAGGCTTGGCATATGGGCGGGCGTTCGCCGGCGGCGCGGATTGTCGATGTCCTGCCGGAAGACCCGGACACCGTGCTGGTATCCGCGCCCTCGGACGACAGCTACGACTTGTGGCGGGTCAATCTGGTAACGGGTCGAGGGCAGAACATCCTGAGCGGCATTGCCGACACGGTTGTCTGGTACACCGACATGTCCGGCGACCCGTCCATGCGGATCGATTTTGATCGCGATACCGAGACCGTCACCCTGTTCCGCCAGTTGGAGAGCGATGACACATGGGCGGACCTGGAGAACATCAAGGTCGATACATTCGTCGACCGGCTGAGGCGCTGGAGCGAAACAATCTGGATCGCCAATTCCGAAACCGACGATGCGGTTCTGGTCGGGGCTCGTCCGGATGAGCGCGCGCGGCGGGGCATTTATCGCTTCGATCTGGAAGAGGATGTTTTGGGCGACCTGATCTATGAACACCCGACCCATGATGTCGATGGTGGCGTGACCGACACGGTGACAGGTCGCCTGCTGGCGGCCGAGGTGATCGACTGGCGATACAGGGCCTACTTCCTCGACCCGTATTTGCAGCGGCACTACGAGGCGCTTTGCGACTTCTTCGGAGAGGCCGTCACCGTGCATCCGGTTGATGTGCAGGCTGAAACCATGATCGTGCGTCTGGAGGGACCGCAGGAGATAGGCGCGTATTACGCCTATGATATTGCCCAAGGCCGTATCTTGCCTATCGGACTGGAGAATGCCCGACTGGCTCCGGAACGTCTTTTGCCCATGCAACATCATGTGGTGAGGACGCGGGATGGTCGCCTGATCGATGCGTATCTTACCCTGCCGCAGGATGCGGGCCGGCGCCCGCCCCTGATCGTCCTGCCACATGGAGGGCCCGAAGCACGCGACGCCTTCCAGTTCGACTTCCTGGCGCAATATCTGGCGACGCGTGGTTATGCGGTGCTTCAGCCAAATTTTCGCGGCTCATCCGGATACGGCCATGAGTTCTCCAGCGCCGGCAATCGCAACTGGGCCGGTCGGATGTCTGACGATGTGGCCGATGCCTATCAAGCCATCGCCCGGACGGGTCTGGTCGATCCTCGGCGGTCTTGCATTGTTGGCTGGAGTTATGGCGGATATGCCGCGCTTGCGGCGGCGATGCGACAAGAACCCCAGTATCAATGCGCGGTCAGTATTGCCGGCATAGCCGACCTTCCTGCATTCCTGGCCTACAAGCGGGAACAGGGTCAGGACGCTTATGAATACTGGGTCACAAATATGGGTGATCCGGAGCACGACGAGGCGGCTCTGGCGGCGGCGTCGCCGGCGCGGCAGGCCTCCAGGATTTCAATTCCGGTGATGCTGATTCATGGCACGAATGACGACGTCGTCCCGATCGACCAGTCCGAGCGCATGGAGGCAGCCCTGATCGAGGCGGGAAAGCCGGTGCGATTCCATCTGATGCTCGAAGCCGGGCACAACATCACCAATGATGACCGGTTGCGGCGTGCACTCGACCGGGTCACGGACTTTCTCGATACACATCTGATCGAACCATCCGGCACGCCGGCGCCTGCCTTGCAAGACTAGCCGCCGCAGGCGGGGCAGGCGGGGTCCTTGTCGAGGCTGACGGTTCGGCTTTCCATCGACAGGCCGTCGAACAGGTGAATCCGGCCGTCCAGGGTCTGGCCGGCGCCGCAGATATGCTTGATTGCTTCCAGAGCCATGATCGAGCCGACAATTCCGGTCAGGGCGCCAACCACGCCGACCTGTTCGCAGGTTTCGGCGCCCGGCGGGGTTTCCGGCACCCAGCAGCGATAGCAGGGCGCGTCGGGTCGGGCGTTGAACAGGGAGACCTGTCCGTCCCAGCGGCCGACCGCGCCGGACACCAATGGCTTGTTGCCGGCCAGGCAGGCGGCGTTGACGGCGAAGCGGGTTTCGTAATTGTCACAACCGTCCAGCACCAGGTCAGCCTTGCCGATCAGGCGTCGGGCATTCTCGCTGTCGAGCGCTTTCACCACGGCCCGCACCCGGCTGCCCGGATTGAGCGCCCGCAATTCGCGGGCACCGGTCTTGGCCTTGGCCGAGCCGATATGGCGGGTCCGGAAGATGATCTGGCGCTGCAGGTTGTCGACGGTCACCGTGTCCGCGTCGATCAGGCTGATCGTCCCGACACCGGCTGCCGCCAGATAGAGCGCCGCCGGCGCACCGAGGCCACCGGCTCCGATGATGGCGACATGCGCGCGGGCGAGGGCCTGCTGGCCGGGGCCGCCGATTTCCTTGAGCACAAGATGGCGGGCGAAGCGGTCGATATCGATTTCGGAAGTCATGCCCCCTTGGTGCCGGGATTGCGGTCGCGCTTCAAGGGGGAATCCCGGTTGATCCACGGGTTTGCCTGCCCGCACCGGTGACAGCGAATGCGCTTTGCAGGCTTGTTCCGCGCGCGAACAGGGGCAATCTGGCGCCATGTCTGTTCCCGCCAACCCGCCCCTGCCGGCGCCAAGCCTGTCCGAGCATCAGGAGCGCCTGCTCGACTGGCTCGCCAGCGCCCGTCCGAATGTCTTCCTGACCGGACGAGCGGGCACCGGCAAGACGACGCTGATGCGCGAATTCCTGCGCCGGGCCGGACCGCGTGCGGCGGTGATCGCGCCGACCGGCGTCGCGGCGATGCAGGCGGGTGGCCAGACCATCCACTCCTTCTTCCATTTCCCGCCGCGCATGATCGGCGCCCGCGATATCCGCAAGGTGCGCCATCGCCGCGTGGTGCAGGCGCTGGAAACCCTGGTCATCGACGAGATCTCCATGGTCCGCGCCGACATGATGTGGGCGATCGACAAGTCGCTCCGCCTCAACCGCGAGCGCAATGAGCCCTTTGGCGGGGTGCAAATCGTGCTGGTTGGCGATCTCGCCCAGCTGCCGCCGGTGATCCAGGGCGCCGAGGCGGAGTATCTGGAATCGACCTATGGCGGGCCCTTCTTCTTCCACCCGGACAGTTTCCGCGATGCCGGTTTCTCCTATGTCGAGCTGGAACAGGTCTTCCGGCAGACCGACGAGTATTTCGTCGACATCCTCAACGCGATCCGCGATGGCGATCTCGACAGCGACAAGGCCGCCGACCTCAATGACCGGGTCACAGGCCGGTCGGGGCTGGAGGCCTCGCTGTCGCATATCGTGCTGACCGCCACCAATCAGACGGCCTGGCATATCAACCAGGCGCGGCTGGAAGGCCTGCCGACCTCGCACAAGGCTTTCGAGGCCAAGGTCGAGGGCCAGTTTGACCAGCGCCTCTTCCCGGCTGAGGAACCCCTGGTACTCAAGATCGGCGCCCGGGTCATGCTGACCCGCAATGACCCGCAGGGGCGCTGGGTCAATGGCACGCTGGGGCAGGTGGAAGGCTTTGACGAAAAGGCCGTGCGTGTGCGCATCGGCGAGTCAGTCCATGCCGTCGAGGCCCAGAAATGGGAGCGCAATGCCTATGCCTTCGATCCGGAGAAACAAGCCCTGACCAAGACCACCGCCGGCGCCTTCACTCAATTCCCGCTGCGCCTCGCCTGGGCGATGACCATCCACAAGGCCCAGGGCCTGACGCTGGACAAGGTCTATCTCGACCTCGCCCGGCGCCTCTTCGCCCACGGCCAGGCCTATGTCGCCCTGTCACGGGCGCGGTCGCTGGAAGGCCTGGAGCTCTCCCGCCCGCTGACGCCCGGCGACGTCATCTCCGATCCGCGGATCTTTGATGTGACGGCGTTCTGTGATCCGGCGCCTGCGAGTGTGAGTGCTTAGGGCTTCTGCTCCGACACCAGAGCTCCATTTTTCCCGGCCGGAGCCCCGCGAAGGCGGGCGCAGAGCCGGGACCAACTGCATCACCTTGTTGGCAAGGATGAGCTGAACGTCGGTCCCGGATCGCGCTGGGCGCGTCCGGGAAAATGGAGCGTGGAAATCCCGCCCCTAGTCCTCAAACAGCGCCGTCGACAGATAACGCTCTGCAAAACTGGCCAGGATCACCACGATGGTCTTGCCGGCCATGTCGTCGCGTTTGGCGACCTCAAGCGCGGCTTTCAACGCCGCGCCGGAGGAAATGCCGCCGGGAACGCCTTCCAGCTTGGCGGCTTCACGGGCAAACGCGAAGGCATCGTCATTGGACACGGTGACCACTTCGTCGATCAGGTCGGTGTCGAGAATGTCCGGCACGAAGCCGGCGCCGATGCCCTGGATCTTGTGCGGTCCGGGGGCGCCGCCTGTGAGGATCGGGCTGTCGGTCGGCTCGACGGCGACGACATGGAAGCCGGGCTTTTTCTCTTTCAGCACGGAAGCGCAGCCGGTCAGCGTGCCGCCCGTGCCGACCCCGGAAATCAGCACATCGGCCTCACCGGCTGTATCGTTCCAGATCTCCAGCGCGGTGGTCTTGCGGTGGATTTCCGGATTGGCCGGATTGGCGAACTGGCTCGGCATCACGGCGCCGGGTGTTGCGTCGATGATCTCCTGGGCCTTTGCGATGGCACCCTTCATGCCCTTGGCGGCTTCGGTCAGTACCAGCTCGGCACCGAGATGGGCCAGCAGCTTGCGGCGTTCGATCGACATCGACTCGGGCATGGTCAGGATCAGGCGGTGGCCGCGGGCGGCGGCGACGAAGGCCAGGCCGATGCCGGTATTGCCCGAGGTCGGCTCGACCATCACGGCGCCCTCGCCCAGCTTTCCGGCCGCTTCCAGCGCGTCGATCATCGCTACACCGATCCGGTCTTTCACCGAAGCGAGCGGGTTGAAGAATTCCAGCTTGGCCAGAATGCGCGCCTTGGCGCCATGCGCGTCGGCGAGCTTTTTCAGCTCGACCAGCGGCGTGTTGCCGACCGTGTCAGCGATGGAGGCATAGATGCGGCCGCGGCCGGGGGTGTCGGTCATGTCAGATCTCCGTTTGCAGCCAATGTAGGTGCCCGCCAGCCAGGCGCCAGTGAAGCATGTGTCAGCCGGACAGCTATTTCGTGCCGGTCGAGCCGAAACCGCCCGTCCCGCGTGTCGTCTCGTCCAGCGTGTCGGCGACCTCCCAGACGGCCTGGGTGACAGGCGCGATGATCATCTGGGCGATGCGGTCGCCGCGATTGACGACGAAATTGGCCTGGCCGTGATTGATCAGATTGACCCGGATCTCGCCGCGATAATCGGCATCCACGGTGCCCGGCGTGTTCACACAGGAAATCCCGTGCTTGGCGGCCAGGCCCGAACGGGGCCGAACCTGGGCTTCAAACCCGGCCGGCAGGGCGATGGCAATCCCGACCGGGATCAGCCGCCATTCGCCCGGTGGGATGGAGACGGGTTCATCGGACGGCACAGCCGCGCGCAAGTCCATGCCGGCGGACTGCGGTGTTTCGTAGGCCGGCAGCGCCAGGCCCTCATAATGATCGAGCGGTTTGATCTTCACGGGCACGGTCGACATGGCGGCATCCTGGCTGGAAAGTGTTGGGGCGCATCAAAGCCAAGCCCGCCTGATTTGGCCAGAGCCTAGAGCGCCGAGGCGATCCGTGCGGCCAGCAGACCAGCGATCTTCGATTTCTCCGCCCGTTCCCAGGCTTCGCTGCCCGTCCCTGTGACCAGCAGGACCGCATTCTCGGCTCCGCCCATGACATCGCCGGAGACATCATTGGCGACGATCCAGTCGCAGCCCTTGCGCTGGCGCTTGGCGATGGCGAGGGCTTCGACATCATGGGTTTCGGCGGCAAAGCCGATCACCAGGCCGGGGCGGCCGTCGGCCATTTGTGAGATGGTCTTGAGAATGTCCGGATTTTCGACCAGCGGCAGGCTGGAGAAGCTGGCCTTGTCGAGCTTGAGTTTCCTGTCGGACGGCTGTGCCGGGCGCCAGTCGGCGACCGCGGCCACGGCAATGAAGACATCGGCTGGCAGGGCAGTCTCGACTGCCGCGAGCATGTCGCGGGCGGTTTCGATATGGATGGTCTCGACGTCGTCCGGGTCGTCCAGCGCGGTCGGCCCGGCGATGAGGGTTACCCGCGCTCCGAGCGCCGCGCAGGCCGCCGCAATGGCATAGCCCTGCTTGCCGGAGGAATGGTTGGAGATAAAGCGGACCGGATCGATCGGTTCACGCGTCGGTCCGGCGGTGATCAGGACATGGTGACCCTTCAAAGTGTCAGGCATTTAAGAGGCTCACGACGGCATCGGCAATCGCATCCGGTTCGGCCAGGCGGCCCGGTCCGAATTCACCACACGCCATGTCACCCTCGTCCGGGCCAACAAAATGCACGCCATCACCCTTGAGCGTCGCCAGATTGCGCTGGGTCGCCGGATGTTCCCACATGCGCACATTCATCGCCGGCGCCATGAGGACGGGCTTGTCAGTGGCGAGCAGCGTGGTCGAGGCGAGATCATTGGCCAGACCGGTCGCGGCCTTGGCCATCAGGTCGGCGGTGGCCGGCGCCACCACGACGAGATCAGCCGAGCGCGACAGCTCGATATGACCCATCTCGGCTTCGTCGGTGAGGTTGAACAGCTCGCCATGGACCTTGTCGCCAGACAGGGCCGAGACCGAGAGCGGCGTCACGAATTCACTTCCCGCGCGGGTCAGGATGCAGCGGCTGGCAATGCCGCGCTTTTTCAGCGTCCGGATCAGTTCCAGCGCCTTGTAGGCCGCGATCCCGCCGCCAATGATCAGGAGTATGGACTTCTCGGCCACGTCACGCCTCCGCTGATGGTCCCGTACAGGTAAACCGTCCGCGGGGATTTCCCAAGGGTTTCAGGGGGTGAGGGTCAGTTCAGTCGGAGAAATGGGGACACACGCCCCCGCGCCATCGGCGCATACCCCGCCATAAACCGCTTGCCGAGAGATCGCCGTATCCGGTTCTTCAGGTCAAGGGCGCCGCAGGCGCCGCTTCGCGGTTATACCCTTGAGCTGAAGAACCGGATACGGCCTGCTGGCTGACAAGCGATTTATGGATCGCCCTGCGCGCGGCGCTCAGATCACCCCGGGCCCGGCAGGTGACCGCACGGAGTTCTCACTCAGCCCGGCTGCCCCGCAGTTCAATCAACCAGATGGCGGATCTTCTGGGCGTCGGAAGACAGCGCGGCGCGCTTGTCCATGATGTGGCGATAGAAGGCGCCCATCGACAGCTCGATGTCGTAATGGGTGATCCGGGACAGGGCGGTGATGTCGTCGGTCTTGAAGCTGCGACGGTCGGCCATGGCCAGCTCGACGATGCGGGCGAACATGTTGGAATAGGCGGCGGTGTAGACATGCGCCGGGAATTCCAGCTTGGCATGACGCGCGCCCATGCCTTCAGTCGCTTCGTAATAGTGCTCGTCAAAGCGCGCCGAAAACATCTCGTCACAATGGGCCAGCATGCCGGCGCGCAAATAGGTGATGTTGTCGGTGATCTCGAAATAATGGGCGACGTCCGGATTGCCGACCAGATGGTCGAACACGGTTTCCAGCGCCGTTTCGGCATACTTCATCAGGCGCGGCTTGAGGTGCTGGATCCGGTCGATCACATCCTCGTCAATGCGAAAAAACTCGCGCTGAAGGCTGCGTGCCTCTTCGTTCATAATGAAATCCCTTGCCATGGCAGGCATAAGGGCAGGCTTTTCTTTCGATTTTGTGTAAATCGGCCCGAAATTTTAGCTAAATGCCGTAGCGACGGCCGCGCCTGCAGCAGCGGCGGCCGCCAGCCAGGCCAGACGCAGGAACCAGGGCCGCAGCCGCGGACCGCCACCCAGGGACAGTTTGCCAGCCTTCAGTTGGGCGCCGACCTCGGCCCAGTCATCCACTGCATCAGGCAGCTTGCGCAGGGCATCGTGCAGCCGGGTCAGGTCCTCACCAAGATCACGGATGCGGCCTTCCGGACCGAGTTCCCGCTTCATCCAGGCTTCGACGATGGGGGCGGCTGCGCCCCACATGTCGTGCTGGGGGTCGAGTTGCCGTGATACGCCCTCGCACTGGACCATGGTCTTTTGCAGCATCACGAGTTCGGGCCGCAGACGCATCTCGAACAGGGCCGTGATCTCGAACAATTGCATCAGGACGCGCGACATCGGCACCTGGTCGGCGGTCTTGCCGAAAATCGGTTCGCCGACAGCGCGCAGGGCGCTGGCGAAATCCTCGACCGAATGGCGCGCCGGCACATAACCGGCGGCGAAATGGGCACGGGCGGCAGCCATGTAGTCGCGGGTCAGGAAACCATGCAGGATCAGGGCGAGGAAGCGACGCTCGGCGCGCCCGATCCGACCCATGATACCGAAATCGACCGCCCAGACGGTGTCGTCAGTTCGGGCAAACAGATTGCCGCCATGCATGTCGGCGTGAAAGACTCCGCGATCGAGGGCCGTTGACAGGAAGGCCCGTGTCAGCCGGGTCGCCAAGGCCGCCCGGTCGATGCCGCTGGCGGCAATCGCGTCGATGTCGGACAGGGGAATGCCGTCAATCCACTGGGTGGTCAGCACCCGCCGGGTCGAGCGCGCCCAGTCGACCGTCGGAATATGATAGCCCTCGGCGACCATGGCGGCCTCGCCCAGTTCAGAGGCGGCCGCTGCTTCCAGGCGCAGGTCGGTTTCCAGCGACAGCGAGCGGGACACCGTCTCGACAAACTTTTTCGGCTCCAGTCGGCGGCTGGCGGGCGAGAAGCGTTCAGCCAGGGCCGCACCGAGCGTGAGGGTGCGAATATCCCGGGCAATGCGGCTCTCGATGTCCGGGCGCAGGATCTTGACCGCAACCACGGCCCCGTCCGGTGTCATCGCCTTGTGGACCTGGGCGATCGATGCGGCGGCAACAGGCGGGCCGAACTCGCTGAAGACCTCGTCGACTGATTGATCCAGCTCGTCAGCCAGAATCTCGCGCGCCTCGGCATCCCCGAACGCGGGCATGCGATCCTGCAGGCGCGACAGGCCGCGCGCGAACCGCGCGCCGATGACATCGCTGCGGGTGGCCAGGATCTGGCCGAATTTGACGTAGGACGGACCCAGTTTTTCCAATGCGCGGGCCAGGCGTTCTCCCGGGTTTTCTGCCAGATCGCGATGGCGGAAAATGCGCATGACACTTCCCAGCCAGCGGGCTGGAGCCGGGTAAAGCGACTGGTACTCCGCTGGCAGGATCGCGTCGTGCCGGGCCAGGGTCAGGGCGGCGCGTATCAGGCGGGTCAAGGAGGCGAGAGTGGAAAACATGCTAGCGGTTTAGAGGTACGGGCCTGAATTGGCGAGAGGGCCATGACGTCGCAGCCGGTGAAGGCCTGTGCTTGTCGGCCACGCAAGTTGGTCTACGTTGTCAGTGTGGATCAAATCCGGGGTGGGAATGAAGCACGAGCTGGAAGTGGATGCCGAGAACCAGTGGATTCTGGTGCGCTATCGCGGTGAGATCGCGGAAGGCGACGCGCTGGAGTTGATGCAGCGGGCTGTGAAAATGCCCGGCTGGACGCCAGCATGTGATCGTATCGTCGTCTATGAAGAAGATTCCGATCTGCATCAGCTTGATGCCGCGTCTTTCGAACGGCTTGGCGCAGGCTTGGCCGAATTCATCCGCGACCATTATGGCGACACGCCAAGCCGGTCGGCCCAGGTCTGCAATGACAGTATGAAAAGGGTTCTGTTGGAATTCTGGGTCAATCTGACCAAGGCCGGCTATCCAGCGCAGTTACAGCTCTTCGATACAGTTGAGGAGGCGAAAGCCTGGTTGCTTCGCGAACGCAAGGATCGGGACGGTCGGGACTGATCAGGCCCAGCCGACATGCAGGGCGGCAATGCCGCCGGAGAAATTCGTGTAGCTGACCTTGCGGAAACCCGCGGCCCGCAACTCGTCGGCGAAATCATCCTGATTGGGGAAGCGACGGATCGATTCCACCAGGTATTGATAGCTCTCGCGGTCCTTGGCGACGTAGTGACCGAGTTCCGGCATGACGTTGAAGGACCAGGCGTCATAGGCTTTTTCCCAGGCGCGGCTGGTCGGCCGGGTGAACTCCAGGCACAGGAAGCGTCCACCGGGCTTCAGCACACGGCGCATTTCCTTGAGCGCGGTGGCCCGGTCGGTGACATTGCGGATGCCGGTCGAAATGGTCACGCAATGCGCGGTGCGATCCGGAAGGGGCAGGCATTCGGCATTGCCGGTGACCCAGTCAACGCGACCTTCCTCGTGCGGTTTCAGGCCGCGCTTCACGCCGGCCCGCAACATCTGCTCATTGATGTCCAGAACGATGGCTGACGCCTGGCGGTCATCGCCGCGGCGTGCCGCGACCGCATCGGCCTTGGCCAGAAAGCTGCGTGCCAGGTCGCCGGTGCCGCCCGCGACGTCGATATGGACCTCGCCCGGCTGCGGATTGGCGCGGGTCATCACCATGTCTTTCCAGACCCGGTGAATGCCCAGCGACATCAGATCATTCATCAGGTCATAGCGGCGCGCCGAACGGTCAAAGACGCCACGCACCAGCGAGGCCTTCTCGTCGCGTGCGACATCGGCAAAGCCGAAGGAAACGGTTTCAGTGTCGGTCCGGGTCGTGCTCATGCCCGGCAACATAGACCCGGACCGCCCGACCGGAAAGCGGCGCGGGCGGTCCTTTGTGTCGCATGTGCGGTGCCGGATCAGGCCAGGGCGAGGCGGGGCATGGGCGCCAATAGAAGGCGCCGGACCTGCCACGCTCCGGCGGCGACGAAGCGGCGGACCCTCGACATGATGCGCCGGCCGCGTGCGAGCGGTCCGATCCCCATGATCTCATCGCGCGGTTTGCGACGGGCGAAGCCTTCGACGACTCCTTCGACCAGTCGGAAGACCCGCAACCGGTCGAGCACGGGATTGAGCAGGTTGGTGACCGTGCAATAGCGGGTGTTGTGGGCGTGGGTGTGGTGCTGCCAGTGTTGCTTCGGGCTGAGTAGCAGGCCGCTGGCCTGCAGCCAGCGGACCACGGTCGGGCGCTTGCGCTTGGGTTTGTGGCTCCAGACATGGATTTCGCTGGCGAACACGCCGGTCGCAAGGGCGCTGAGGGTGAACGCATTGATCAGCCCGGTGACCGCAAACACGATCAGGAGGGCCAGGCTCAGGGCCAGGTTCGGGCCGTTGCGCGACCAGAAGCTGGCGCGGGTGCAATCCAGCGGCTGGGCATGGTGATTGATGGTCGGCCAATAGACGTGCCGGCCGAGTATGGGGGTCTTCGGGTCGCCATAGGTATCGATATACCAGTGCACGATACCGCTCATCAGATCGGCAAACAGGATGCCCAGACCGATCTGGCCCGCAATCATGGCTGCTGACAGGATGATATCCATGTGATCAAACATGCGGCCTTGTCTCCGTTATTCCCAAAAGGCGAGCGAAGATGAGCCAAGAAATGGGGCGAAAATGTAACCGCCTGAATGTAAAGATGATTCACACGCCAAATGCCTGAATTACCTGAAGTAGAGACGGTTCGCCGGGGCTTGGTGCCGGCATTGGAGGGGCGGCGCATTCTCGCCGTGGACGTCAATCGTCCCAATTTGCGCTTCCCGTTTCCGGAGCGCTTCGCGGAGCGGCTGACCGGTTGTCGGGTCGAGACGATCGACCGGCGGGCCAAATACCTCCTGTTCCGGCTCGACAGCGGCGAGACGATGATCGGGCATCTGGGCATGTCCGGGCGCTTCTCGATCGAGGTCGAGGGGGAGGCGGCCCAGCCCGGTGATTTCGTTCACGCCGCCCCGGCCAACCCGAAACATGATCATGTGGTGTTCCGGGCCGAGGGCGGCGTGGTGGTCCGCTATAATGACCCGCGCCGTTTCGGTTACATGGAGCTGTTCCCGACCGCGGAGGAAGCGTCCCACAAGACGCTTGGCGCGCTCGGACCCGAGCCGCACGGCAATTGGTTTTCCGGCGCCTATCTTGGCGAGGTGCTGGCCGGGCGTCGCACGCCGATCAAGACCGCCCTGCTGGACCAGTCGATCGTCGCGGGTCTGGGCAATATCTATGTGTGTGAGGCTTTGCATCGATCCGGTATCAGTCCGCGCCGCGCATCCGCCAGCATTCCCGGTGTCCGTGCCGAGCGTCTGGCGCGGGCCGTGCGCGAGGTGATTGTCGAGGCCATCGAGGCCGGCGGCTCCTCGCTCAAGGATTTCGCCTCGACCGATGGTGCGCTGGGCTATTTCCAGCACAGCTTCCGTGTCTATGACCGTCTCGGCGCGCCCTGCCCGACCCCGGACTGCGCTGGCGAAATCCAGCGGCTTGTGCAGTCGGGGCGCTCGACCTGGTTCTGCAGTCGCTGTCAGCGGTGACGGGTCTGGCGAGGGACACCGCACCCGGGCAGTCCCGCTAGCCATGGCGGTGGAATGGGGTAATTTATCGCCGGATTTCACGTCACAAAGGTAACTTCATGTCACCCTTCAAGACCATTCGGCGGACCGTTTCCGCTCTTTCCGGTGCGGCCTTGCTGGCCGGCGGCGCCCTTCTGCCGTCCACCGCCCAGGCCCAGTCGGGCGATTACGCAGCGATCGAGGCCGATCCGGCCATCTGGCATCTGTCTGATGCCGACTCCGACGTCTACATTTTCGGCACGTTTCATTTGCTGCCCCGCAGTCTCGACTGGCGTACTGACGAGCTCCGCGCTCTGATCGCCAGTGCTGACGCGCTTTATCTGGAAGCGGATGTCCACTCGCCCGAGAGTCAGGCGGCGATGCAGCCGCTGGTCATGCAGCACGGCCTCAACCCGCCCGGCGTGACGCTGTCCTCGCTTCTCACAGAGGCTGGCAATGCGGCGCTGGCGGAAATCGCCCCGACGGTTGGTTTCGCGCCGGCGATGCTGGAGCCGATGCGGCCCTGGCTGGCCCAGATCGCGCTTGCCGTCGGTCAGATGCAGGCGCTGGGGATGGATCCCAATTCCGGGGTGGAGATGGTCCTGCTCGGCATGGTCGAGGGCCGGGATATCCGGATGGGCTATTTCGAGACGGCTGAGCAGCAGATCGGTTTCCTCGCCGGCATGCCGGACGATGTGCAGGCGCGTGCCTTTGAGCAGGGTCTGGAAGACATGGCCGAGTTGCCGACAATGCTGGACACGCTGGTGACGGCCTGGGCGGTCGGCGACATGGAGACCATCGATTCTGAAATCAATGCGAGCATGCGTGGAGACGCGCCGGAGGCCTATCAGGTCATGATCGTGCAGCGGAACGAGAACTGGATTCCGCAAATCGCCGAGATCATGGATGGCGAAGGCACGGTCTTCATCGCGGTTGGTGCGGCGCACCTGCCCGGTGAGAATGGCGTCATCGAGCTCCTGCGTGCGCAGGGCTATCAGGTCAGCCGCCAGTAGGCGTCAATCGGGCCGGGTGACTCAAACGGGTCACCCGGTATCGACGCTTGCCCCCGTCTGCGTTATAGCGGCGCGGCTTTTCCCGCGCGGGTTCTCCGCGCCGTCAGATGGAGCGCCGAAATGGGCTACAAGACGATACAGTACAAAACCGAGGGCCGGGTTGGCGTCATCACGCTGAACCGCCCGGAGGCGCTGAATGCTCTGTGCGACGAGTTGACCACCGAACTCGCGGCCGCGCTGGCTGCCTGTGAAGCCGATGATGGCATCGGCTGTGTGGTGCTCACAGGTTCCAAGAAGGCCTTCGCGGCCGGTGCCGATATCAAGGAGCTCCAGTCGCGCGACATGGTCGGTCTCTATAACAAGGATCCGTTCGCGGAGACCTGGGAGGCCGTGGCGCGTTTCCGCAAGCCGATCATTGCCGGCGTGTCCGGCTATGCGCTGGGCGGTGGCTGCGAGATCGCCATGATGTGTGATTTCATCATCGCATCGGAATCCGCCAAATTCGGCCAGCCGGAGATCAATCTCGGCGTGATGCCGGGTGCGGGTGGCACGCAACGTCTGCCGCGCGCCATTGGCAAGGCCAAGGCCATGGACATGTGTCTGACCGGTCGGATGATGGATGCCGAAGAGGCCGAGCGGGCCGGACTGGTGTCGCGCGTGGTGCCGGCGGACGACTTCATGGACGTCGTCATGGAAGCCGCGGAAAGCATTGCCGCCAAGTCGCTGCCGGTAGCGATGATGACCAAGGAGACGGTCAATCGCTCGTTCGAGATCGGCCTGACCGAAGGCGTTCGTTTCGAACGTCGGGTGTTCATGTCGCAATTCGCGCTTGAAGATCAGAAAGAGGGCATGGCTGCCTTCGCCGAAAAACGGGCTGCTCATTTCAAGCATCGCTAGGGGGTGAGGCGCAGTGGGCGGTTGACGCCCAGCCCGCAAGGGCCTATACGCCGCCGCTCACGGATTTAGCCGGGAAGTCTGTCCCGGCCGCATAAAGAGGTTTACATCCATGGCCAACACCAACTCGGCCAAGAAAATGGTCCGCAAGATCGCTCGCCGGACGGCCGTCAACAAGGCTCGTCGTTCGCGCGTCCGTACTTTCGTCAAGAAAGTCGAAATGGCGATCACGTCTGGCGACCAGGCTGCTGCCAAGACCGCTCTGGTCGAAGCTGAGTCCGAGCTGATGCGTGCTGTCGGCAAGGGCGTCTACCACAAGAATACCGGCTCGCGGAAAGTCTCCCGCCTGTCGGCCCGCGTGAAGTCGATGTCGGCCTGATCCGACGCATTCACGTCAAAGACTGAATATACGCCCGGGGCACACGCCTCGGGCGTATTTCTTTGCGCGCATGTTGCGACTGCACGGTCGCCAGGCTCGCAACTGCGGCATAGATGCATTCTAATAAATAATCTGGGTACGGAGGGGTTGCCAAACGCGCGCCCGGTCGATCCACGCCCTCAAAACGGGCTTCAATTGGTTCATGAAAACTACCAATCGCGTTGACACATTTCTGTCACAAAAGCCAAGCTTCGATCCGATCACGGATTTCCCGTGTCAAGCGAAGAATCTCGGATTCTGGGAGCTGAATCATGTTGACCGTGACCGGCCCCGGAGTAACCTTTGGGCTTCTGAGGGCGACAATTCCCATGCGGAAAAAATTCCGGTAGCGGCACGACTGGGTGGAGTGCTGTGGGTGGGCTGATATTGCCGAAATTACAAACACATAGCTCTCGCGTTAGCGTGAGAAAAATAAAAGTGTGATCGACAATGGCATTGAACAAACTGGCTGTTTCCGAGGCAAATACCGCAACTATCGACGGGCTTGACGCGGGGGGAATTTCGGCAATCTGGCGTCGGGTGCGCGCCCATCTCCGTGAGGAGTGTGGACCTGCGCTTTACTCGCAGGAAATCGCACGGTTGCGTGTTCGCCTGGCTGAAACGGGCGCTCTGGTGATCATCGCGCCAAGCAGTTTCAACCGCGATTGGGTCGAAGATCATTGGGGAGCACGAATTCGGGCTCTTTGGGCCGAACTCGACCCGTCGCATCGTGATATTCTCCTGCTTGCTGAAGATCAGGACGCGCCGCAATCTGTGATGGCGAACCGTTCGTCAGCGCCGGTGGCCCGCAAGCCGCAACCGGCCGCCACAGGCGCCAGTGTTGCGCCTGTGCCAGCGGCTGATGTCGCACCGGTCGATGCCCGTTTCAGTTTTGACAGCTTCCGCGTCGGCCCGGCCAATGAAGTGGCGGCCGCCGCCGCCCGGACCATGGTCGGCGCTGCGACACCGCCTTTCAATCCGGTGTTCTTTTATGGCGATTACGGCGTCGGCAAGACGCACCTGCTCCACGCTGTGGCGACGGCAGCCCAGAATGGGACTCGTCCGCGCAAGGCGCTCTATCTGACCGCCGAGGAATTCCTGTCCGGTTTCGTCACGGCGATGCGGGCGCGGGACACGATCTCTTTCAAGGAGACCGTGCGGGGCGTCGATGTATTGCTGATCGATGATGTCCATTTCATCGCCGGCAAGCCGAAGACCGAGGATGAATTCCTGCACACGATTGCGGCCTTGGTCGCCGAGAACAAGCAGGTCGTTCTGGCGTCCCACAAGCCGCCGGCCGAGTTGCAGATGCAGGATGAGCGGCTGCGCTCGCTCCTGACCGGTGGCCTGTCCTGCCCGCTGGGCAAGCCGGACCTCGATCTGCGCCGGCAGATCCTTGATTGCAAGATAGCCCAGGCAACCTGCCACTACCCGACGTTCGATGTGTCCGAGGCCGTTCGTGATTTTCTCGCCGCCCGGATCACATCCAGCCCGCGCGAGATGGAAGGTGTGCTCAACAACGTCATCTGCCGGACCGCGCTGATCGGCCAGCCGGTGACCATGGAAGTCGTGTCGACGGCTTTGCGTGAGCTGTCCCTGAGTTCCGAGCGCCGTCTGACGGTTGACGAAATCCAGAAGGTTGTCGCGACCCATTTCGGCATCACCACAGCGGATATCTGTTCCAAGCGCCGGACCCAGGCCGTCGTGCGCCCGCGGCATATCGCGATGTATCTCGCCAAGACTCTGACGACCCGGTCGCTGCCGGATATCGGTCGCCGTTTTGGTGGTCGCGACCACTCGACCGTGATCCACGCAGTGTCGAAGGTGACCGGCATGATCGACGCCGGGGACCCGGTCGCGGACGAGATTGACGCGCTGACCAGAGAGCTGCAGGGCTGAGGCCGAACGACCGGTCTTCCGAATTTCGCGTGGGCGCTGGATAAATCTCTTGCGAATGCGCGAATTCATGTATCCTCTTTGACCCATCCTGAAGGTGCAGGCGGTCTTTGTCCCGCACCGCCAAGACAGCCCTTGATCGTCGACCATTGATCTTCGGGCTGGATTCGGGAAGCTGACGCAGAAGACGTTGAAAGCGGAACGCGAGATATGAAGCTGACGATCGAGCGTGCGACGCTCCTCAAGGCGCTTGGCCACGTGCAGGCCGTTGTCGAAAAGCGCAACACCATTCCGATCCTGTCCAATGTGCTGATCTCCGCCGGACCCGACGGGGCCAGCTTCGCGGCGACCGATCTGGACATCGAGATCCTCGAGACCACCGACGCCAGTTGTGAGGGAGACGGTCTCGTCACCGCGCCGGCGCACACCCTGTACGACATCACCCGCAAGCTGCCGGATGGCGCAGACGTGACGCTCGAGATGAATGGCAGCGACCCGCGCCTGACGCTCAAGGCCGGTCGCTCCAGCTTTTCGCTGCCATCGCTGCCACCGGGTGATTTTCCGGTCATGCCGACCGAAGATCTCGAGCATCGCTTCTCGGTTCCGGCCCGCGAGCTGGCGCGCCTGATCGACAAGACGCGGTTCGCCATCTCGACGGAAGAAACCCGCTACTACCTCAATGGCATCCATATTCATGCCGCCGAGCAGGACGGTCGCAAGACGCTGCGCGCGGTTGCCACGGACGGTGTGCGTCTGGCCCTCGCCGAGGTCGATCTGCCCGAGGGTGCCTCCGGCATGCCGGGCGTGATCGTGCCCCGCAAGACAGTGCAGGAAGTCAAACGCCTGCTCGAAGACGCCGATGACGATGTTGAGGTGTCTGTCTCCGAAGGCAAGATCCGTTTCCGTCTGGGCCGTGCCGTGCTGACCTCCAAGCTGATCGATGGCGCCTTCCCCGACTATGAGCGCGTCATTCCGCGCGGCAATACCCGGCTGATGTCGGTCGAGAACAAGCGTTTCGCTGAAGCCGTTGACCGTGTTGCAACAATCTCGGTCGAGAAATCCCGGTCTGTAAAGCTGTCACTGGGCGCCGATGCCCTGACGCTCGCCGTCAACAATCCCGAGAGCGGACAGGCCGAGGAAGAGCTCGCCGTGTCCTACTCGGATGAAGGCTTCGCGATCGGTTTCAACGCCCGCTACATGCTGGACGTCGCGTCCCAGATCGAAGGCGATGAAGCCCGCTTCCACTTCGCCGATGCCGCCTCGCCGGCCCTGGTAACCGACAGTGGTGATCCGGACGCGCTTTACGTGCTGATGCCGCTGCGCGTGTGACGGGTCAGGCCGACACGATGACGACTGAGACACCGCCGCCGGTTCCGCCTGCGGCGGTTCGTCGTTTGCGGCTTGCCAATTTCCGCAGCTATCCCGATCTCGACCTCGAACTGAGCGCCGCGCCGGTCGCCCTGTTTGGCGAGAACGGGGCCGGCAAGACCAATCTGCTCGAGGCGATTTCCTTTCTGGCTCCTGGCCGCGGCTTGCGCTCGGCCGGCGCTGACGGAGTAGCCACCAAGGGCGCATCCGGCGCGGCTCCTGAGTGGGCTGTATTTGCGGAGGCCGACACACGCGAGGGCGGTTTCCGCCTGGGGGTGGGCGCACGGGGGACGGCTCGCCGGGAGACCCGGATCGATGGTGAACCGGCCGCCCAGAACGCACTCGCCCGTCTCCTGCCGATGATCTGGCTGACTCCGGCGCAGGATCGGCTCTTCGCCGGGCCGCGCGCGGATCGTCTGAAGTTTTTTGACCGTCTCGTCCATGCCGCCGACCCGGCCCATGCCGACGCGGCCAGCGCTTATGAGAAAAGCCGGACCCGGCGTCAGCGCTTGCTGGACGAGGGTGGCCAGGATCCGGCCTGGCTCGGCGCAATCGAAGTCGAGATGGCCGGCCATGGCGTCGCGATGGCAGCGGCGCGACTGGATGCGTTGATCCGTTTGCAGGGGGAGATCGACCGGCGACCGGAAGGTGTCTTCCCGCAGGCCGACCTGGCGCTGGATGGCTCGGTCGAGGCAGACCTGGCTGACGGGCTGACAGCGGGTGAGGCCGAGGACCGTTTTCTCGCTGCGCTGCGCGATGGCCGGCGTCGCGACGCGGCGGCGGGACGGACGCTGACGAGAGGCCCCCATCGCACCGAGCTGCTCGCCAGCCACCGGGGCAAGGGTCAACCGGCCGGGGATTGTTCCACCGGTGAGCAGAAGGCTCTCATCCTGACCCTGGCCCTGGCCCAGGCCCGGGCGCTAGGCCAGCAATGGGGCGTTGCCCCCCTTCTGCTGCTTGATGAGGCCTGTGCCCATCTCGATGCCTTGCGTCGGGACGGGTTGGCCCGGGAAATTCTCGCATCAGGATCCCAGGCCTGGTTGACCGGTGTCGAGAAAGTCCTGTTCGAGCCGTTCGGTGACGCGATCCAGTATCGTGAAGTGCGCGATGGCGCGGTCCGGGCTCTCCCCCCGGGTTGAGCCGGCGGGTTGGTCACGCCGGAATTGCCGCTGCCTCCGCCGCATTCGCCTCTTTCGCCATGATCTGATCGGCATCCTCATGGGCATCCACCATTGCAACCAGGCATCCGGCCAGCGCGTCGGCGAGAATGTGGATGATGATCGCGGGCCACAATGATCCACCGACCAACACGACCGCTGTCATCAGCACCGTGATCGGCAGGATGCGCAGCATTCCGGAAAGGCCCTGATAGGCGTGGGCGATGATGAACAGGCTGACCGATGCCAATGCGGCCGCCCACAGCGGCATGACCAGCGCCAGCGTCGCCATCAGGAAGCCGCGGAAAATCACTTCCTCGGTTATGCCAGCGGTGAAGGACAGTGCCTGAAATCCGAGATGTTCTGACAGGCGGCGCGGGCGCAGTATGTCAAAGCCTTCTGCCTCCGCGAGCTGGGTCCGCAATTTGCTGCGGGCGGTCCGGTCCAGTGCCGTCGTGACCAGCGAGTAGAGTCCGTAGACGATCGCGGCGCCAGCCAGCGTCCAGGCCAGGGCCCCGCCCCATCCCGTGGGGGCCTGCAGGCCGAGCGCTGCAAGGGGTAGATCGGCGAAATGCCAGCAGGCCAGACAGCTCGCGCACAGGATCCACAGTGTCAGGCCGGTCTTGCGGTATTGATGGCCGACCGGTGGCAGGTCGTCGGGGGCGCTGCCTTTCTGCCGGACATCGCTGACAAATCCGGCAATCAGGACGGCGGCGATGGCCAGCAGCCCCAGGATCAGGGACGGTGTTTGCGTAAGCGTTTGCATGTGGAAGTCTCCCTAGGTCTCTTGACCGGCGATCCGCAAGCGTGCGATCAAGTTGATGTTATGCGAATGCGAATTCGCGTTCACATTTAGGAGTGGCAGCGGAATGAGTCAAGGGGTGCGACCGACGCAACAGGCGAGATCACGCGAAACCCGTGACAAGCTGGTCCGGGCGCTGGACGAAAAACTGCGCGTGAAGGCCTTTGCCGATGTGTCGATTGCCGAGTTGGCGGAGGCTGCCGGCCTGTCGGTCGGTGCCGTCTATCGCCGGTTCGAGAACAAGGACGCCTTCATTCCGGTCATTTTCGAGCTCTATCGTGAGCGGCTCGAAGCGTTCATGGCGGGCGAGGGCCGGATTGAAATCGAGCCGGCGAATGGATTGCGGGCTGCCCTGCATACGGCCTGCCGCGTGGCCTGGAGCTTTCTCGACAAGCATGGCTATCTTGTCCGGGCGACGCATATCTACAGCCGCCTGCGACCGGACCTGATCGGCGATGATTGGGAGGCGATGCTGGACCAGGCACGTCAGTCCGCTGACCAGCTGCTGGATCTGTTTGGTGATGAGGTGAAGCGACAGGATCGCGTCGAGGCCGCGCAAATGTTCACCTATCTGATGAATACCCTGCCGATCGAGCGGGGAATCTACCGTGAGGAAGGCGCGGCCGTGGTGCTCACGATCAGCGACGAGCAATTCGTCGCGGCCATTGCCGACACCCTCTACGGCTATCTCGTTACCCCTGACCGTCATGACGATTGAAACCCTTCTCCTGTTCGCCGGCGCCCTGCTTGTCCTGTTTCTCACGCCGGGGCCGGGCATCGCGGCGATGATCGCCCGCACCCTGGATACCGGTCCCTGGCATGCGGCCATGTATGGGGCCGGCATCCTCCTGGGTGATGTTTTCTGGTTCACCCTCGCGGTAACGGGCCTGTCGGCGGTCGCCGAGCAGCTGGGGCCATTCTGGCTGGCGGCCAAGCTGGTGGGGGCATCCTATCTCGGCTGGATGGCTTTCAAGGCGTTCTGGAGCGCCTGGACCGGGGCGCGCCCGAAGCCGGTCTTCAGGGCCGGCTCAAAGCGCGGTTGGGTCGCGACCTTCCTGGCGGGGGTCGCGATGCCGCTGTCCAATCCCAAGCCGATCGTCTTCTATCTGACCCTGGTTCCTGCCTTCGTGCCGATCGATGCAATCACGCCGTGGAGCTATGCCGCGATGCTGTTGATCATGGTGGCGATGGCGGTTCCGACCGCGGCTTTCTATATCGGCGCGGCGCACCGGGCGCGGGCCTGGCTGTCGACACCGGCGGTGCGGCGCGGGGCCGATATCCTGACCGGTTGCGTGATGGCCGCGATCGCCCTGCTTTTGCTGTTGCGCTAGCAGTACTTCCTCGTCCATCACCGGCATTGCCATTTGAAACGGCGGCCAAAGCGGCACACACTCCCGCGCGCACATCCGGGCCCGCGCAAAACAACGGGGCCCGCGCGCACAACTGGGGTTGTTCATGAGCGAGACGATCAACATGGATTTTCGCCGACCGGACCGGTCTGACGCGACGCTGCGCGCGTCCGTCGTGATCGCGGTTCTGGACGAGGCCGAGAATGTCGCGGCGGTGTGCGACGAAGTGCTGCGCGAAATGGAGCGGGCCGGCGCCTTCGAGATCGTCTTCGTTGATGACGGCTCGACCGATGCGACCCCGGACATCCTGCAGGCGATCGCCGATACTGATCCGCGCGTCCGCCTCGTTCGCCATGACCGTCGCTGCGGCAAGTCACAGGCCGTCCGGTCCGGCGTCCTGGCTGCACGCGCGCCCTGGATCGCGACGCTCGATGGAGATGGCCAGAATGACCCGGCTGACCTGCCGGACATGCTGGAAAAGGCGTGGACGGCGGAAGGCGACGCGCCACTGGTCGCCGGTACCCGGGTTCGCCGCAACGATCCGGTCTCGCGCCTGATCGCCACCCGTATCGCCAATGGTTTCCGCGCCACCGTGCTGGGCGATCATTGCCCCGACACAGGCTGCGGTGTGAAAGTCTTCAGCCGCGACAGCTTCCTGCTGCTGCCCTGCTTCGAGGGCATGCACCGCTTTCTGCCCGCCCTGTTCCAGCGCTACGGCCACCCGCTCATCAACCATCCGGTCCAGCACCGCGCGCGCCATGCCGGGCAGTCGAAATACACCAATATCGGTCGGGCCTTTGTCGGGATTTTCGACACCATGGGTGTGATCTGGCTGGTCCGCCGGACCAAAGCACCGGGCCGGATCGAAGAGCGCCGGTCGTGACCCAGGACGGGCATCGCCTGGGCTGGAAGGACTGGCTGGTTCTGGTCGCCCTGTCGGCGCTCGTACTTCTTCCCGGTATCGCATCCATTCCACCGGTCGACCGCGACGAGTCCCGCTACGCGGTGGCGACCAGTCAGATGCTGGCGACAGGCGATTTCGTCGACATCCGCTTCCAGGAGGAGCAGCGCTACCTCCAGCCGGCGGGAGTCTACTGGCTGCAATCGATCGCGGTCACCCTCACGGGTACCGCAGATGAGCGGGCCATCTGGGCGCACCGGATCCCGTCCTACCTCGGCATTCTCGCTGCGGTCCTGATGACCGGCGCGCTGACAACACGTCTCTATGGACGTCATGCCGGCCTCGCCGCGGCGCTGTTGGTGGCGACCAGCTTTGCGGTTGGCTTCGAGGCCCGGGTCGCCAAGACCGATGCCGTGCTTCTGGCAACCATCACCGCCGCCCATCTGGCGCTGATGCGGATCTATCTGGAACCCGTCGGGCATTGGTGGCGACCGGCCCTGTTCTGGGCGGCGCTGGGGGCGGGGATGATGGTCAAGGGACCAATTATCCTGCTCTTTGTCGGACTGGCGCTGGCCGGCCTGCTGGTCTGGGACCGCAAATTCGCCTGGCTGCAACAACTCAAACCGCTCTGGGGCGTGCCGCTTTTCCTGCTTATAGCCCTGCCTTGGTATGTCGCGATCGGCATTGTTTCGGATGGTGGCTTCTATGCCGAGGCCGTCGGTGACAGCCTGATGGGAAAGGTTGGCGAGAGCCAGCAATCGCATGCCGGACCGCCGGGCTACTATCTCGGCCTGTTCTCGCTGACCTTCTGGCCGGGATCGCTCTTCTTCGTTTTCGCAGGTCACTGGGCCTGGTCGAATCGTCGCGAGGCGGCGGTGCGCTATCTGATTGCCTGGATCGTGCCGGCCTGGATCGCCTACGAGCTGATCGCCACCAAGCTGCCGCACTACATCATGCCGCTCTATCCGGCGATGGCCTGCCTGGCGGCGGCTGCGATCTTCCTGCCCGGGCAGGCGCGCTCACCGCTCTGGGTACGCATCGGTGCCGGTGTTTACGCTCTTGTCTGGCTTGCCTTCAGTGGACTGGTCGCGGCGCTGGGTCCGGCCGGTCTGCACTGGGCCGAGGGGCGACTATCCCCGGTTCTGGTGATGGCCGGCGTGGCAGTCCTTGTCGCGGCCGCTGCGGCAGTAGCGCTCTATCTGATGGGTCGCCGTCAGGGCTCGCTTCTCGCGGGTCTGGCCGCCGGGGCGCTGGGCGCGGTGACCGTCTATGGCGGGACACTGCCGCGGCTCGAGACATTGTGGCTGACCCCACGGATCGTGGCGGCGGTCGATGCCCATGGGGACTGCACGCCGACCCGCCTGGTCACCTCGGCCTTCCGCGAACCCAGCCTGGTCTATCAGCACGGGCCCTATGACACCGTGCTGGCGGCCAGCCCGGTCGACGCGGCGGACCAGCTGGCGACTGACACGAGTTGCTCACTGGCGCTGCTCGATGCGGCCGAGATCGACGACTTCCTGGCCCGCGCGGCGGCGATTGAGCTGACCCTCGAGCCCCTGGCGCTGATCGAAGGGCAGAACTACTCCAATGGCGACGAAATGAGCCTGACGCTCTATCGCGCCACGATTGCCACGCTGGGGCCGGACGGGTGATCGGCCGCGAGCTGGTGGCCGTCTTCCGGCGTCATCCCGGCAAACTCGTCATGGTCCTCGCCCTGGTCGCCCTGTTTTCGCTCGGCGGCTTCGCCACCCTGTTGCTGCCCGAAGCGGTGACCCGCCAGGCGCTGGATGGCCTGGCGGCGCTCGGAGGGCAGATCTGGGCACCGCCCGTGGCCATCCTGGCCTTCACCATCCTGATCACGCTCGGCGCCCCCCAGGCCGTGCTGATCGCGGCGCTTGTGGCGGCGTTCGGGCCTTGGGCCGGATTTGCCTACAGCTGGACCGGCAAGGTGCTCGCCTGTGCCTTCGGATTTCTCGTCGGTCGCCGTGTTGGTTCCGGCTGGATCGACCGTCATGCGGGACCGGATGCCCGCATCGTCATGGACGAGCTGGCGCGGCATGGATTCTGGGCCAGCGCGGTGATCCGCCTGGTGCCGACCCTGCCCTCAATCATCATCAATATCGCGGCCGGCTGCACGCCGATGCGGTTCCGCGATTTCATCGCCGGAACGGCCCTGGGCAGCGTACCGAAAATGGCCCTGATCGCCTTTGCCAGCCATGCCGCGATCCGGGGCCTTGAAGGTGGCGGAGTCCGGGCTTGGCTGGCAGTGGCGGGAGCCGTGCTGTTGCTGGTCCTGATCGGCCTGATCGGGCGGCGCTGGTTGATGCGTCGCGCTACCAGAAACCCGGCCTCAAATCCGGCCCGGAAACCGGTCCACAAACCGGCGCCCTGACTCACGCGTACGCGCGCACGTACGCGTGTGCGCGCGAGTGGTCACAGGCGTGCGAAACCTGTACAACAAAACCATGACGGAACAAGCGAATCAGGAATACGGCGCGGAGTCGATCAAGGTCCTCAAAGGGCTCGACGCCGTGCGCAAGCGCCCGGGTATGTATATCGGTGATACCGATGACGGTTCGGGTCTCCATCACATGGTCTATGAGGTCGTCGACAATGCGATCGACGAAGCCCTGGCCGGCCATTGTTCGGAAGTCCTGGTGACGCTCCATGCCGACGGTTCTGCCTCGGTGCGCGATGATGGTCGGGGCATCCCGACTGACATCCACCAGGAAGAAGGCGTCTCGGCGGCCCAGGTCATCATGACCCAGCTCCATGCCGGCGGTAAGTTCGACCAGAATTCCTACAAGGTGTCCGGCGGTCTGCACGGCGTTGGCGTCTCGGTGGTGAACGCACTGTCGGACTGGATGGACCTGACCATCTGGCGCAATGGCAAGCGGCACTGGATGCGTTTCCGCCGCGGCGATGCCGAGGAAGATCTCAAGGTGATGGGCGATGCCGAGCCGGGCCAGAAGGGCACGGAAGTGCGCTTCATGCCGTCGGAAGAAACCTTCACCATGACCGAGTTCAATCGCGAAACGCTGCAGCACCGCCTGCGCGAGCTCGCCTTCCTGAACTCCGGCGTCAAGATCACCCTGCGCGATGAGCGTGAGGCCGAGCTCTATTCCGACACCATGGTCTATGATGGCGGTGTGGCTGCCTTCGTCGCCCACCTGGACCGCAACAAGACCCCGATCTTCACCCCGCCGGTCCTGATCACCGGCGAGAAGGATGGCGTGGCGGTGGAAGCGGCGCTGGAGTGGAATGACAGCTATCACGAGAATGTCCTCTGCTTCACCAACAACATCCCGCAGCGCGATGGCGGTACCCATCTGGCCGGCTTCCGCGGCGCGCTGACCCGCATCATCAACACCTATGCGGCCTCGTCCGGCCTGGCCTCCAAGGCCAAGGTGTCGATTTCCGGCGATGACGCCCGCGAGGGCCTGACCTGCGTGCTGTCGGTGAAAGTGCCGGACCCGAAATTCTCCTCCCAGACCAAGGACAAGCTGGTCTCATCGGAAGTCCGCCCCGCCGTTGAAGGCGCTGTGGGCGAGGCGCTGGCGGAATGGTTCGAGGAACATCCGACCGAGGCCAAAATGGTGGTCGGCAAGATCATCGAGGCCGCGGCAGCCCGCGAAGCCGCCCGCAAGGCGCGCGAGCTGACCCGCCGCAAATCGGCGCTGGAAATCTCGTCCTTGCCCGGCAAGCTGGCGGACTGCCAGGAGAAGGATCCGGCCAAGTCCGAACTCTTCATCGTCGAGGGTGACTCAGCCGGCGGCTCTGCCAAGCAGGGACGCCACCGGGAAAACCAGGCCGTGCTGCCGCTGCGCGGCAAGATCCTCAACGTGGAACGTGCCCGTTTCGACAAGATGCTGTCCTCGGAACAGGTCGGTACGCTGATCACGGCGCTGGGCACCGGTATCGGGCGCGATCAGATCAATTACGAAAAGCTGCGCTATCACAAGGTCATCATCATGACCGATGCTGATGTCGATGGCGCCCATATCCGCACGCTTCTGCTGACTTTCTTCTATCGCCAGATGCCGGAGCTGATCGAGAAGGGCTATCTCTACATCGCCCAGCCTCCGCTCTACAAAATCGCCAAGGGCCGGTCCGAACGCTATGTGAAGGACCAGGCCGAGATGGACGCCTATCTCATTGAGGAAGGCGTTTCCGAAGCGCATCTGACCCTGCACGGTGGTGAAGTGGTGACGGGCCAGGATCTGGCAGCCCGCGTTTCCGCGGCGCGCCAGGTCAAGCTGTCCATCGACCGCATGATCGCCCGCGCGCCGGGTTTTGCCCTGGAAGCCGCCGCCATGGCTGGTGCCCTGGTGCCGGAGCCGTCCGACGAGGCCGTCGCCCGTGGCGCGGCACGTCTCAACTCCTTTGCCGATGAGGGCGAGGACAATTGGGGCGGCCGTCTGGACGAGGCCGATGGCAATCTGGTCTTCGAACGCGAGGTTCGCGGCGTCATGGAAACCGTCGTGCTGGATCGCAGCCTGCGCGCCAGCCCGGATGCCAAGCGACTCAATGAGCGCGCTACGGCGATCTCCGATGACTATGCCGGTCCGGCCAGCTTCGTCCCGAAATCCGGCCCGGTGACCATCAATTCGCCGCGCGAGCTGGTCGATGCCGTGGTCGTCTCGGGGGCAAAGGGCATGAAGATCCAGCGCTATAAGGGTCTGGGCGAAATGAATCCCGGCCAGCTCTGGGAAACCACGCTCGATCCCAATGCGCGGTCCTTGCTGCAGGTCTCGGTCACCCATGCCGACACCGCCGACGAGCTCTTTTCCAAGCTGATGGGCGATGTGGTGGAACCGCGCCGCGACTTCATCCAGGAGCACGCGCTGGAAGCGGAGGTGGACGCTTAGGGCTCCACCATACCGTTGGCACTGCAAACGCCCGCCTGAACCAGGCGGGCGTTTTTGTGCAAGGTTGAAACCGGCCCGTCTGTCCGCCGATGCTGCGGCGGCGGGCTAGGTCAGAGCTGCCCGATACGAAGCCTTCAACGAGTCCGGGATTGTGTCCCGGGTGTCTATGAGATCGCAAAATTGCCTGCGAAGGTGCGATCTGAGCGCTTCATCGAGCGGCAGGTCGGTGAACCCGTCCGCCATCCCGGCGAAAGCCCCGCCCAGCAGGCTCTCAATCTGCTCGGCTGACGAATATTCGCTGACCCGCCGTGACGCCCAGACCCGGGCCTTGTCGAACGGGCTGCCGAAGACCTCGAACTCCTTTTTGACAGTGCCCGGAGCGCCCTCAATTCCGGCCCAGGCATCCATGATGCCGGACAGGACCCGGTTCATCCGCGCCATCGGTACCAGCCGTTCCTGCAGCGATGCGTTGGCATGCCGGTCGCTCTCACTGACCCGCTCGATCGACGTCCGGTCGGGACGCGGCACATCGAGTTCGGCCTCATAACGGTTCCAGAAACGGTCGGGATCGTGGCGCATTTCGTCGGCCGAGAGAAAGACGACGCGCTCGAAATGCGCTCCGAAAACCTCCTCGATATGCCGCAGGTCCAGCACGCGTTCGATCAGCGCGCGGTGTTTTGCCAGATAGGCGCGGCCGGTGTCATGATCGCCGCGCCTGATCACCTGTTCATGGGTGGAGCGTATCCAGTCGACCGGGTCACGGACCATGAACAGCGCGACCGGCGCGACCCTGGCCTGACCGGTCATCGCGGCGGCAATGCGATGAAGGTCCGCGATCCGGTCCTGCTCGGCGGGTCGACCCAGGTACGCCCAGCTGAACCCTTCTGCCGACGCGACGAGGTTGGTGCCGGCGCCAGCCCGGACGCCGAGATCGATGTGTGGCAGGCTGGCGGAGGCGCCCTGCAGGGCCAGTTGCCGCGCCGAATTCGCCGCCCGGGCCAGGCTGACCGAAGTATAGCCGCCGTCCAAGCCCCAGACGCTCTGCAGGAAGGTCGAGCCGCATTTGGGCAGGCCGAAGTGAATGAATTTCGCCGGATAGCGGGTCGCCATATTCTTCCCCCTGCGTCGTCCGAGGCTAGATTGATCCGGCCAGTCGCGTCGAGCCAAGATCGGGCCGAACAATCTGCCGAAACAGTCAAAAACCCGGGCTGACCGGTCGCTCACCCACCCGCCAATTCCCCGCGCCGCTGTACATCCAGTCACGAACCCTGCATCTATCCTATTGCACAAATATTTGTACAAATGTATGTAGAAATAGGTTCGCGAAAAGGATCAACCGATGTCCGACATTCCTCATTTCGACGGCCGAGCCGCTTTTCTCCTGCGTACGCAACGGCTCATGGACCGCTTGAGCGAGCAGGTGGATGCCGCTTTGGCGTCGCATGGCCTCGCGATCACGGTAATGCAGGCGGGCTGTGTGCAGGCGCTGTACCATGCCGGGCCCGCATCGCTGGCCTGGCTTGCGACCGAGCTGGGAATCTCGCACCAGCTGGTCTCGCACCGGATCAATGGCCTGGTTCGCCAAGGCTATGTCGAAACCGGGCCCGATCCGAAAGATGCCCGAAAGCGGCTCGTTGCATTGACGGCGCAGGGACGGGAGCAGGCTGAGCGCCTCCAGCCTTTCCTCGACGGGCTTGATCGCGCCTATGCTGACCTGTTCGCCGAGCTGGGTGTGGACCTCAACAAGGCCGTCGGGTCCGCCACGGAATGTCTCGCTGCGCGGCCCATCCCCGCCCGACTGCCCGATCCGCAGCCCGTTTCATCCTGAACTCCCACGCAAGAAGGCGTCCCCAATGTCCCGTCTGAAACCAGTTTTGCACCTGCTCGCAGGTCTTGGCCTGGCCGTGCTGGCGCTTGTGATCACAGGTGCCACCGTCCGGCTGGGCATACTGCCCCTGATCGCCACCGTCTTCGAGCCATCCGAGGCGGTCCTCTCCCTGATCCGTCGAAGCCTGATGCTGGTCGCCTTCATTGTCGGCTTCTGGGCCTATGTGCGCCTCGTCGAACGGCGACCCGCTACCGAACTGACCTTCGCGGTCAAACCCATTGCCCTGTGGACACTGGCGGGTTCGGCCATGATCGGCCTGCCGCTTCTCCTGCTCTATCTGGCGGGCGCCTATGCGCTGGTCGCGATTTCGGGACCGCACGGCATGTTCGGTGTGGCGCTGACCATTCTCGCTGCCGCAATGTTCGAGGAAATCGTCTTTCGCGGCGTTCTGTTCGCCCTTGTTCGACGCCACTTCGGAATCTGGCCGGCGCTCCTGATCCCCAGCCTGATCTTCTCGGCGCTGCACATCTTCAACGACAATTGGGGCGGGTGGGTGCCGCTCTTGGCCGGTCTCGCTATCGGCATTTTCTGGTCGCTGGTCTATGTCCGAACCGGCAATGTCTGGGCCGTCGGCCTCAACCATGCCGCCTGGAACTATACGATCTTCGTCACTGGCCTGCCGCTTACCGGACAGGAGCAATGGCGCGCCTTGGCGCCGTTGCAGAGCGACCTCACCGGTCCGGACTGGCTGACTGGCGGCCTCGCTGGCCCGGAGGACTCCTGGCCCGTCGTCGCGATGATCATTGTCGTGACGGGTCTTTTCCTGGCGGATAGCTGGCGGCGGGGCGAGCTGAAGCGCCGACCGACGGATTGAAGCCCCTCTTCAGTCATTCAATCCAAATTTTGTCATCCCAGACGCATGCCCCGCGAAAGCGGGGCGCAGATCGGGGACCCATATGCCCGCCGAGCGATAGGTCCCGGCCCTGCAGCCCGCTTTCGCGGGCTATTCGGCCGGGATGACAAATGAGCGTGACAGTTGATCGAGGCTTAGCTCGCGTTCAGCCCCCTAATGCGCCTCACCCCAGGTCATCCCGGCCTTCGCGTCCACGACCAGCGGAACGCTCAGCTCCAGCGCGGGCGCACACGCCTCGCCCATCACTTTTGACGCCAGTGCGATCAGATCGTCGGCCTGGTTCTCTGGCACCTCAAACACCAGTTCATCATGCACCTGGAGCAGCATTTTCGCATCCAGATTGGCAGCGCGCAGGGCGTCATCCATGCGGATCATGGCGCGGCGGATGACGTCGGCGGCACTGCCCTGGATCGGGGCGTTGATGGCCTGGCGTTCGGCGAACATGCGCATATTGGGGTTCTTGTCGCGAATGCCCGGGAAATGGCAGCGGCGACCGAAGATGGTCTCGACATAGCCGGTCTCGGCGGCCTTGGCCTTCATCTCATCCATATAGGCGCGGATGCCGGGGAATTTCTCGAAATAGGCGTCGATGAAGGCCTTGGCCTCATCCCGTTTGACGCCGATCTGGTTGGCGAGACCGAAGGCGGAAATGCCGTAGATAACGCCGAAATTGATGGCTTTCGCCTTGCGCCGGACCATCGGGTCCATGCCCTCGATCGGCACGCCAAACACTTCCGAGGCGGTCATGGCATGAATATCGACCCCGTCGCGGAAGGCCTGTTTCAGGCTTTCGACATCGGCGATATGGGCGAGCAGGCGCAGCTCGACCTGGGAATAATCGGCGGCGACCAGGACATGGCCCGGCTCGGCGATGAAGACTTCGCGGATCTGCCGGCCGGCCTCGGTGCGGATCGGGATGTTTTGCAGATTGGGCTCGGTCGAGGACAGGCGCCCGGTCGTGGTCGCGGCCAGCGAGAAAGAGGTGTGGACCCGCTTGGTGTCGCGGTTGATATGGGCGAAGAGACTGTCGGAATAGGTCGATTTCAGCTTGGCAAATTGGCGGTATTCCAACAGCGCGACCGGCAGGGCATGGCCCTCGGCGGCGAGCTGGTCGAGCACCGCGGCATCGGTCGACCAGGCCCCGGTTTTGGTTTTCTTGCCACCCGGCAAGCCCATCTCTCCAAACAGGATTTCCCCGATTTGTTTCGGTGACGCAACGTTGAAGTCGCGGCCGGCGGCTTCATGCGCCTCGGCCTCGGCGGCGGCCATTTTCTGGGCGAAGTCAGAGGAGAGGCGGTTCAACTGGTCCGGATCGACCTTGATGCCCGTGCGCTCCATCTTGGCGAGCACATCCGCCATGGGGCGTTCCAGCGTCTCGTAGACAGAAGCCATCTTCTTGGCGACCAGCGCGGGCTTCAGGATCTCCCACAGCCGTAGCGTGATATCGGCATCTTCTGCGGCATAGAGCGTCGCCTTGTCCAGCGGCACCTTGTCGAAGGTGATCTGGTTCTTGCCGGTGCCGCAAATCTCCTTGAAGGGGATGCAGGTATGGCCCAGATGCAGCTCGGCCAGCGCATCCATGCCATGCCCGTGCAGGCCGGCCTCCATGACATAGGAGATCAGCATGGTGTCGTCATAGGGCGCGACATCAATCCCATAGCGTGACAATACGCCGAGATCATATTTGAAATTCTGCCCGATCTTCAGCACCGCCGGATCTTCCAGCAAGGGCTTCAGGGCTTTAAGCGCCTGATCCATCGGGATCTGCTCTGGCGCGGCGCCGGTGTCGAACATGTCGCCGGTGTCCTGCGGATCGACATGGGCGAGCGGGATATAACAGGCCTCGCCGGGCGCGGTGGCCAGCGAGATGCCGACCAGTCCCGACGCCGTCGAGGACAGGGCATCGGTCTCGGTATCGACGGCGATCTGCCCGGCCTCAAAGCACTTGGCGATCCAGCGCTCGAGCGCCTCCATCGTCGTCACGCATTCATAGGCGTCGCGATTGATCGGGGCGGTGGCATCGCCGGTCTCGTCGGCCGGCGGGCCGCCCAGCGCTTCTTCCACCTTGCGGGTGAAGGAGCGGAACTCCATCTCGCGCAGGAAGGGGACGAGGACATCCGGGTCCGGCTCGGCGAGGCCGAATTCTTCCAGCCTTTCCGGCATCGGTGCGTCGAGCTTCAGGGTCACCAGATCGCGGGAGATGCGGGCATCCTCGGCATGCGCGAGCAGTTTTTCGCGCCGGCCCTTCTGCTTGATCTCGCCGGCCCGCTCGAGCAGCGTGTCGAGATCGCCATATTCATTGATCAACAGCGCCGCCGTCTTCACACCGATCCCGGGCACGCCGGGCACATTGTCGACACTGTCGCCGGCGAGTGACTGGATATCGATGACCTTGTCCGGCCCGACGCCGAACTTCTCGACCACCTCAGGCGCCTGAATGCGCTTGTTCTTCATGGCGTCGAACATGGAGACCTTGTCGGTCACCAATTGCATCAGATCCTTGTCCGAGGAGACGATGGTGACATCGGCACCCAGCGCCTCGGCCTGGCGGGCATAGGTGGCGATGATGTCGTCGGCCTCGTAATTTTCCAGCTCGATACAGGGCGTGCCGAAGGCGCGCGTGGCGTCACGGATGATGGAAAATTGCGGGATCAGGTCTTCCGGCGCCGGCGGCCGGTTGGCCTTGTAGAGGTCATAGAGATCATTGCGGAAGGTCTTGCCGGAATGATCGAAGATCACCGCCAGATGCGAGGGCTGATCGTCACCCTTCAAATCCTCCAGCAGCTTCCACAACATGTTGCAAAAGCCCTGCACTGCCCCGGTCGGCGTCCCGTCAGTCCGGGTCAGCGGCGGCAGCGCATGGTAGGCCCGGAAAATATAGCCCGACCCGTCGATCAGATAGACGTGGCTGGTCTCGTCGACGGGTTTGGTCGTGGCCATGGGGCAGGTCTCCGGGCGGATGCGCAGGCGGGCAAATCAGTTGATCCGGAGACTAGCGCGGGGACGGCGCGGGGTCATGGGGGGAGTGCGGTGGGGATTGGAGGGGGCGGTTTCCCGCTTGAGCTTTTCCGCGTCCTGACGACTCACTGGCTTGATGGGAGGGCCCGCAATGCTGAAACGATTGACTATCGGCGCTCTCGTTCTCGCCATCATCTCGCTCGCCGTACCATATGCGTTGTCGTGGATCGCGCCAGACGCGCGCTGGGCCCGTGACGCGGAGCGTTGGCATCCGGCGAGTGTCCTTGTTGTGCGCCTTACGGAATGCGGTAGCCGGGCGCGATACGATTTTTTCGGCGTGTGGGGTTATGAGCAGGCGGACGACGCCGATGCCCGGTTCCGCCGGGCGCGGCGTTGCCTCTGGATAGCGCGCGCCTTGCCTGTGCCGTCCGCAGAGACGCGCATGGGCCGGGACTATGAGTGGGGTTGGATTTTGTTCCACGAAAGGCGGGGTGTTGCCGCCCTCGCCTTGTTCGAGGACCTGTCTGACTTGCCTCCACAATACCGTATGGAGTGGTATCACGCGGTCATGCCGATTCAGGCGGGTTGGGTTGTTGTCGGTGAGCTCCAACCGGAGGCACAGATTGACTATGCCCACCAAGCCCATGGACTGTTGTCCGGTGAAGCCTTTCGACAGCGCTTCCGGCAAACCCGTTGCGACACATACTTTGAGCCCGAACTTTTTTTGTCGCTCGCGACTGAAACGACCCGCGTCTGGTCAATCGAAGCCCATATCGCGGCCGCCGATGCCGCCGAGGCTGCCTTAGCGCTAGACTCGATCGTGGTACCTGCGTCAGCAAGTGGCCAAGAGGATGCCGGGGCCTGGTTTGCGCGCTACACCGCTTGGACGGATGCGCGGATCGCGATCCTGCGTGGCGATTTGGCGGCGCGGGATGCGGCCTATGATCGACTCTTGCTCGCCTATGCCCACCAACCATACGGCATCAATTATCCCAGTGTAGCCCTCCAAGGTGTCGAGTTGCCGACCAGGTTCGAGTTTCTGGATATGCTGGATCAGGCTGGTCGATGCGAGGGCGTCGACGTTATGATCGAGCTTGAATTTCCCTTTTGGAACGATGATCTGACCTGGTTTGAAACGAACCTGGGCGAAGGTCCGACTGTTCGGGACGACTTTGATTATGCCAGCGAAGCTTGTTTCTGGTCCCAGAAAACCAGCTACACCTACCAAGCGGAAATTTGTTCAATTCGAGACCGGCTATACGCCGAGATACTGGCGGGGCCCATGGTCGTGTCCGAATGGGGGCCGCTCGGACCGTTGCCGGACCGGACACCGGTCCTTGCGTGCTACGCGCGGGATCAGCTTGTAGCGCGCGGGTTGAGAGCCGAATGACCCGGATACGGATGTCTCACGCCATGCATCTCGGGGCCACCTGCGCGCTGTGGTGCGGCTTTCAGCTGACAACCCAGATCAGCCACCCACCCGCTGCCGCAGTAAACGGCGCTATCACCCGCAGCGACCAGGGCGGCAAGCGTCGGGCCCAGAACATCGCATAGGCGTGGTGCCATCGGCGCGGGGCGAGGGTGATGAGCGCGGAACTGCCGACGATGAAGATGCCGGCCCACAGGAAAGACTGCGGCCAGGGCATGGTCCCGGAAATACCGATCAAGGCCAGCCCGACCAGCGCGCGCAGCGTGTGCTCGCCAAAATGGATGAGCGGGGTCGATCCCATCGCGCCCAATCCCCGGAGCGCGAGTTGCGGACGCAGCAGGCAAAGCCCGGCGACGGCGATCAGCCAGAGGGCAAACAGCTGGACGATCAGGCGGGAGAGGTCGGTGGCAAGCTCGGTCATGGGAGCAAGGTGTATCGCGGGGATGGTTGGGTTCAATGGGGTGGTGGTTTGTTTTGCCGTGTCATCCCGGATCGCCGCCCGGCGCAGGCCGGGCGAAAGTCAGGGGCCTATCTTTTGGCCACAAGTTGGTCCCGGCCTTGCGTCCGGCCTGCGCCGGACGTCCAGCCGGGATGACAAGCGGGTGGGGGACCAGATGGCACACCTCTCTCGCCCGTCGAACCCCAAGCGCCGCGCGCAGGCCGATCCATACATCGCTTGTCAGCCAGCAGGCCGTATCCGGTTCTTCAGGTCAAGGACGCCGCAGGCGCCGCTCCGCGGTTTCACCCTTGAGCTGAAGAACCGGATACGGCGAACTCTCGGCAAGCGGTTTATGGATGGGTTTGCGCCAGAAGTGCGGGGGGTGAGGGGAATTATTGGTGCCTGCTCCACATTCCCCACAAATGGTGCTCCCCATCCCTCCCGGGCAGCAAACGAACCGTAGGCCAGATGGATGGCCGGGCCAACATCGCCCTGACGTCTGCCCCCTCATAACCACCCGGTCGTCCACGACTCGGATTTGCCGCGCATTCGTGATAGAGCGCGCGGCTCCGTTTGAAATGAGATAGTCTGCCGGTCATGAACCACGCCCTGAACATCGACGTCCGCAATGGCAATGCGCCGCGCATTGACGAAACAACACCGCGTGCCCTGCCATCCCTGGCGGGCATGACGCGCGAGGAATTGCGGCTGGTGGCAATCGATTGCGGGGTCGACGAGAAGAAGGCGAAGATGCGCGCCGAGCAGCTGTGGCGCTGGATCTATCATTATGGCGTCACCTCCTTCGATGAGATGACCAATATCTCGAAAGACCTGCGCGCCGTCATTGCCGACAAATACGCGCTGCACCGGCCCAAGCTGATCGACCGCCAGGTCTCCGTCGACGGTACCCGCAAATACCTGATCGAGCTGGCACCGGGCGTGGAGTGCGAGACCGTCTTCATTCCCGACGTCGCCCGTTCCGGCGCCTTGTGCGTGTCGAGCCAGGTCGGCTGCACGCTGAACTGTACCTTCTGCCATACCGGCACCCAGGCGCTGGTGCGCAACCTGACTGCTGCCGAGATTGTCGCCCAAGTGATGATCGCCCGCGATGATCTTGAGGAGTGGCCGACCTCGAACGAGAACCGCAAGATTACCAATATCGTCTTCATGGGCATGGGCGAGCCGCTCTACAATCTCGACCATGTCGCGACCTCGATCGACATCATCTCGGATGGCGAGGGCATTGCCATCTCGCGTCGCCGGACCACGGTCTCGACTTCCGGTGTGGTGCCGAAGATCGAGGAGCTGGGCGCACGGACCGGCACCATGCTGGCGATTTCCCTGCACGCCACCAATGACACGCTGCGCGACGAGCTGGTGCCGCTGAACAAGAAATACCCGCTGGTCGAGTTGATGAACGTCATCCGCGCCTATCCGGGTCTGGGCAATTCCAAGCGCGTGACCTTCGAATACGTGATGCTGAAAGGCGTCAATGACAGTCTCGCCGAGGCCAAGGCGCTGGTGAAACTGCTCAAGGGCATTCCGGCCAAGATCAATCTCATCCCCTTCAATCCGTGGCCGAACAGCCCCTATGAATGCTCGGACTGGGACCAGATCGAAGCCTTCGCGGATGTCGTCAACAAGGCCGGCTATGCCTCGCCGATCCGCACCCCGCGCGGCCGCGACATCTTCGCTGCCTGCGGCCAGCTGCGCTCGGAGAGCCAGAAGGTGAAGGCCAGCGTCCTGCGCAAGCAGCGGCTGGCTGATGAAGGCGGTACAGCCGCCACCTCATGACCGCTGCCGTTCTCTACCGCTGGAAGCTGAAGCCCGGGCGCTCGGCCGAATTCGAGGCGGCCTGGGCTGAGGGTACGCGGCGGATTCATCAGGCCTGTGGGTCATATGGCGCCGTCCTGCACCGGGACGGCGATGATACATACTGGTCCTACGCGGTCTGGCCCGACGAAGCGACCCGACAACAATGCTTCGAAGGCCATGACTGGTTTTCGCAGGACTGCTTCCGGACGATGCAGGCCTGCATTGCCGAGCGGTTTGACGAGATCACGCTTTCTGTCACCCACGACAAACTGGCCGAGCGCACGCCGAGCCTTGAGGTTCCAACGCTGACAACAGACCGGCTCTTCCTGCGACCGCTTCGACAGGACGATACGGAAGCCGTCTTTCCGGCGCTCCGTGACGCCGCGACCATGAAGTACTGGTCCTGCGCGCCGTTCGATACCCTCGAGGCCGCGCGCGATTACCTGTCCGGATCAACACGCTCCACCCGCGTGCGGGCCTGGGCCATCACCCTGCCGTCCAATCCCGCTGACGCATTGGGTTGGGTTGTGCTGGTTGACCGCCGGGCCGGCGTAGCAGAGACCGGCTATATCATCCGCCCGGATGCCCAGCGCCACGGCTATGTCAGCGAAGCGACGGCGCGGGTTCTCGATCATGGCTTCAATGAACTCGGCCTGCGTCGCATCTATGCGGACACCGACCCGGACAATGTCGGCTCGATTGCCGTGCTGACCAAACTCGGTTTCACCCTCGAGGGCAGGCTCCGTGACGAATGGGAGACCCATATCGGCGTCCGCGACAGCCTGATTTTCGGCGTGCTCGGCCCGGAATGGAAAACGCGGCGGAAGACTGAATCCGGTAGCAGTCGAAAACGGTAAATCCTGATTAACCGTGAGTCGACTAGAACAGGTCACTACTCAGTGGCCTCCGCGAAGTCGATGTTCAAACACATTCCAACTATACTTTTGATTGCAATAATTGGCGCAACACCACTTCTGGCGGCTGCGGAGCCTGCCGAAGACGGTCGCTACGCCGCAATCTTCCCACCGGGTTGGCAGGCTCGTGACGTGGTGCTCGCCGCCGCTGAAGCCGGACAATCAACCCTGAACATCGGCCGAGCCGCCAATATCGGTGTTTTCCATCTGCCTGGCCCCGACGAACGCCAGGCGTTGCGCGACGCCGGAGCCTGGCTCGTCCTGCCGGCCAGCGCCTTTCGCGGTTGCCTGATCGACCAGAACCCGACCGCCCCGGCCCGCCGGTTCGCAACAGAGAGTCCATCAACATGACCAGCCTCAACCAGATCCGCCAACGTGCCCAAACCGTTTCCCTGCTGATCATGGTCGGGCTCTGCGTCAGCCTGATCATCACAGCCGGCATCTTCGCTGTCGAACGGCTGGTTCCGGCGGGCCTGGTCGGCATCGCCCTCCTGGCGATAGCGGGTGCAAGCTGGCGGTTCGACCCCAACAGTGTCGCGTCACGGGCAACGGTGGGCACGGCGCTGATCGGCTACCCGGCACTGTTCGTCTACCTGCTGAGCGGTTCACCCTGGCAGATCGACATGCACATGATGTTCTTCGCGGCCCTGTCGATCTCGGCAGTGATGCTTGACTGGCGTGTCATTGTGGCCGCGTCAGTCGCCACGGCCGTCCATCACCTCTCGCTCAATTTCTTCCTGCCCTGGGCCGTGTTCCCGGACGGGGCGGACATTTTCCGGGTGGTGTTTCACGCGGTGATCGTTGTCGGACAATCCGCTGCTCTGGTCTGGATGACCTTCAATGCCGCCCGGGCGCTGGATGGCGCTGATCGCAAGGCCGCCGAAGCCGCCGAGGCCCAGTCTGCGGCCGCGCAAAGCGCCGACGCGCAGGTCGAGACCAAGGACTCGGCTGACCGTCAACGGCATGCAATCGCCCAGCTGGCCCGCGAGTTCGAAGAAGCGCTTCGTGTTGTTTCAGGCGGCATTTCCGGCGCGGCTGGCCAGGTCAGCTCGCTGGCCTCCGATCTGAGCGGCGACGCCGAAGCCACTCGTGAGGGCGCCTCGGAAGCCTCTGCGCGCGCCTCCACGACCAACAGCAATGTCCAGTCTGTCGCGGCGGCGGCGCAGGAACTTTCAGCATCGATTGGCGAGGTCGCCCGCATCCTGCAAAACAGCGGTGATGTCTCGGATCGCGCAGCGGCCGAAGCTGAAGGGGCCGGACGGTCGATTGATGCGCTTGAAACCGCCGCCAAGGAGATCGAGGACATCATGCGCCTGGTCGCCGGCGTCGCCGAGCAAACCAATCTTCTGGCCCTCAATGCTACCATCGAAGCCGCCCGGGCCGGCGAGGCCGGCAAGGGTTTTGCGGTTGTGGCGTCCGAGGTGAAAGCCCTGGCCGAACAGACCACTCGGGCCTCCAGCGATATCGGGCAGAAGATCGAAGCCATGCGCGGTGCGTCCGGCGGCGCCGCCGGATCGCTTGGCCGTATCGCCGAGATCATCAGCGAGTTGCGCCAGTCCACCGAGAGCGTTCAGGGGGCCTTCGCCGAGCAGAACCAGGCCACCCAGGAAATCGCCTCACTGGCCGAACGTGCGGCGATCGAGACCACCGAGGTCAACAATTCCATGAACGCGGTCAATGAAGCCGCCGAGCGAACCAATGGCGCCGCAGAATCCTTCACGCGGGCGTCCGGCGAACTGGGAGAAGCGGCGCGCCGCCTCGATGAGGAACTCAACCGCTTCCGGACCCAGCTGGATGCCGCCTGATTATTCGGGCTTGCGAAAACGCAGCACGAAACGATCCGTCTGACGGCGGATTGAGGGATCGAAGGGGCTGATCTCTCGGCTGTCCTCGGGATTGGCCAGCATGTCACTGCTGCCATCCAGCACAAAACCGGTGGCGAGGACTTCTTCGATAACCGACGCCTCGTCGATCCGGTGAAGGGTCTCGACCACATCGAGGCCCGAGCCTGAGACAGCGTGGTGATCAACAACCACGAAGACGCCACCCGGGCGCAATGCCTCGAACACGCCGGCATTCATGGCGGCGCGATCCGTGCCGTCCCAGGCGGTGTCGTGGTAGAACAGCACCATGAAGACGGCATCCAGCGGTCCGTCAACATTGTCGTCGAACGTCTCGATGGATGAGCTGAAATGGGTGAGATTGTCGCGCTCGGCCGCAAAGGCTGCGAGCCCGGCATCGGTTTCCGCAAATCGCTCCGCAACCCAGGTCGGGTTCATCGTGTAGACATGACCTTGGCTGCCAACAGCCGTCGACAGGACGCGCGAGTAATACCCAGAGCCGGCGGCCAGATCCGCAATGCGCCAGCCCGGTTCGACGCCGGCAAACAGCAGGACTTCGGCCGGATGCCGGTTGGCATCGAGTTGACGATCCGCCTCCGGACGACTGGCGTCGCTGACGGCACCTTCAATGCTTGCGGGCATGGGCTCGTCCTGAGCCTGTAATGTCCCGGCAGACAGGGCAGCCAGAGCGATGGACGCAACAAGTAAACGACGCATGATTTCCCCTCACACAACAAGATGTCAGCGACAATCCATACAGCATCCTCGCCCGATCCGCGCATGACAGGATTCTCACGAAGACGTGACAGCCCAGGAAATCGGGATTCTTTTACGCTTTATAAGGACTTACGGGATAGACCGGTATCAGACGGCAAAAAGCCGCGATGGAGGGGTTCTTGCACTTTATTCTGGCATTCACCGCAATCGCATCCGCCGTGGCCGCCTGGCTCTATCATCGCGAGAGCCGTCGCCTTTGACGGACTCCGGTCCGCTCGCAGACCTTGCACAAATCGATCGTCGGCGCTTACCTCCCCGGATCCAATCATCCCGGAGAGGGCTGTCATGCTGCTACACCACGCGTCCTGGCCTGAGGTCGAAACCTATCTGACCCGTTGCAAGGGGATCATCATCCCCATCGGCTCCACGGAACAGCACGGCCCTAACGGGCTCGTGGGGACTGACGCCATCTGCCCGGAAGTGATCGCCGCCGAGGCGGGCGCGGAAGCCGGGCTGCTGGTCGGTCCGACATTCAATGTCGGCATCGCCCAGCACCATCTGGGTTTTGCCGGCTCGATGACCCTGCGCCCCTCGACCATGATCGCGGTCATCAATGACTGGATCGAAAGCCTGACCCGGCACGGTTTTGAACGCATCTATTTCCTCAACGGACACGGCGGCAACATCACCACGATCAACGCCGCCTTCGCCGAGTATTACGCCAATTTCTCGCTCGACGGCGTCGCCTGTCCGGTCCAGCTGATGCAGCGAAACTGGTGGGAATTGTCCGGCGTGATGGACACCTGCCGCAAGCTGTTTCCGGTCGGCGAGGGCATGCATGCGACGGCCTCCGAGGTCTCGGTGACCTATTACGCCCACCCGCACGCCATCAAGCAGGTCGAGATGACCCCGAAGATCGCTCCGGTCGGCGGGTTCAGCGACGCCGCCGACTATCGCCAGCGCTTCCCGGATGGGCGGATCGGCTCTGACCCGTCTCAGGCGACACCCGAAAAGGGCGCCGAAATCGTCAGCTTTGCCAAGCAGGCGCTGATCGCCGAGTGCGCCAAATTCTTTGACATCAAGCCGGCCTTGCAGCCGGCGGAGTAGATCATGGCCAGCGACTGGACTCCCCCGATTTCCGATGCCGCGGTCGAAAAGGCGACCGGCAAGACCTGGCCGCAATGGCAGGCCGATCTCGACAGCTGGGCCGATGATCTCGATCACCCCTCTATCGCCCGGACCTTGCGCGAGGAGCACGGCCTGTCCGGCTGGTGGTCGCAAATGGTTTCCGGCACCTGGGAAATGATGACAGGGCGCCGCGCCCCGCATCAGCGCGCCGGTGTCGACGGCAAGTACCAGGCCTCGGGCTCCAAGACGATCACCGCGCCGCCAGCCGCCATCGAGGCCGCTTTCGAGCTGCCCGACTTCGCCGAGTGGGGGCCCGGGGGCGTGTTCACCCGAACGTCCGGCACGCCCGGCAAGTCGGTCAATGGACACTGGTCGCAAGGCGGGCGCCTGTCAGTCTGGCTGACGGTCACGGACGGCGACACAGGCTGCAAGACGCAGATCAGCCTGAGCCACGAAAATCTCGAGACGGCCGAAGATTGCGAGCACTGGAAGTCGGAATGGCGCGCTGCTCTGGCGCGATTGAAGAAGCGGCTGGAAAAGCAGGAGGGCTAGGCGTCAAGCAACACGGGAACGGCGTTTCGCTGCCTTGACACGGTCCGGCCCTCGACCGTCCCCGACCGATCGCCAACCGCGACACAAAACATTCATTTCACCGCATCCCTGGCGCTCGCTATACGCCTGCTGTCTTGCGTAGCTTCGGGAGCGTCCGAAATGAAAGCCTTGCCCGTCCTTTCTACCGTCCTTCCTGCCATCGCCGCGTTGGCCGCCTGTTCGGCGCCGGACGCATCAACGATCAATACCGGCTTCAGCGAGGACAATCTGGCAACGTCCGAAGCCTGCTTCGCAGAAGCGCCGTCCACCCTGCTCGAGCCGGGCCAGACGCTTCTGGAAACCGGACCGGCCGGAATTACGCGCGTATCCTGGTCGCTGGGCGACCAGACCGGTGATGTAACGCTGACGATTTCCGGCATGGAACTGCCGGTCAAGACCCGTCTCGACGCGGCCAATGCGGCCTTCTACAGCGCCGCCGGCCAGCAGCATGATCACAGCACCGACGCGGTGATCTATCATCGCACCACGGACGGCACCTTCTGCACCGTAATCCGTGACGAGCCGACCGGTCAGGCGCTCGTCGACGCCATCACCACACTGTCTTCTGACCCGGTCGAACCACAGGCGTCCGAGGACTAGTCACACGGCCCGGATTTCCGGCCCGACGATCTCTACCGCAATGGCTGTCAGCCGGTCACCGGCGGCGGGACCGCCGGTGCAATCTCCATTGCCAGCATCAAAACTGGCACCATGGACCGGGCAGACCAGGGTCTCGCCCGCGTGCAGCAAGCCGCGACCGTCTGGCAGGCACAGCGGCAGACCCGCATGAGGGCAGAGATTGGTGAAGGCCGTCACTGTTTCGCCGCGACGGATCAGAACGACGGCACCGCCTTCCCAATCGCAGGCGCGGGCACCCGGATCCGGCAAATCATCCAGACGACCAAGAACGGTGCCGGGCGGCGGCTTGGGCCGCATCAGCCGGCCTCTGTCGGCGGATTGAAAACCCAGCGATACGGCGCCACATCGACCCGCACGAAAAGGCCGGCGGACTGATAGGGATCGGTCGCCAGCCAGGCATCCAGAGTCGACCGGTCCTGGGCCTCAATGATCAGCAGCGATCCGGCCATTTCATCGGCTTCATTGAGCCAGGGACCGGCCGCTTTCACGCTGTCGCCCGCGGCCTTCAGCCAGGCGATATGGGCGTCACGATTGGCCGTGCGGATGTCGATAGCATCCGGCTTGTCCCAGGTGTGGACCAGAAACAGCATCAGGCGGTCTCCAGCGTGAACGGCCGCGCCAGCAGGGTTTCAATGGCGTCATCGACGCTGGCCCGACCGGCCAGGATCTCGTTGACCGCTTCGCAGATCGGCATTTCGACGCCATGGCGGCGGGCCAGCTCGACCACGGCGGGTGCGCTCGCCACGCCTTCGGTGACAGCCCGGCGCCCGGACATGATGTCGTCGAGCGACACGCCGCGCCCCAGCGCCAGACCGCAGGACATGTTGCGCGATTGCGGCGAGGAACAGGTCAGCACCAGGTCCCCGAGGCCACACAGGCCGGCCAGGGTTTCACGCTGGGCACCAAGGGCCAGCGCCAGCCGGGTCATCTCGGCAAAGCCACGCGAAATCAAGGCCGCATGGGCCGACTTGCCCAATCCCTTGCCTTCGGAAATCCCGCAACCGATGGCCAGTACATTCTTGACCGCCCCGCCAATCTCGGCGCCGATCAGGTCGGTCGCCAGATAGGGTCGGAAGCGGCTGGTCCCGAGCGCCTCGATCAGCGCATTGCCGACTGTCTCGTCAGCACAGGCCAGGGTGACAGCGGTCGGCAGGCCCTGCGCCGTGTCGATCGCGAAACTGGGTCCGGACAGGACGGCCGGCAGCGCCGCCGGTATGGTTTCCTTGAGCACCTGGGTCATCATCGACAGGGAGGATTGCTCGATCCCCTTGGCGCACAGCACGATCGGCAGGCCGGGCCGCGCATAGGGCAGGAAACCTTCCAGAACGCGGCGCAGATGCTGCGCCGGCGCAACGGCGAGGATGGCGTCGCAGGCATCGAGATCCGAGATCGAGGTGGTCGCGACGATGGCCGAACCCAACGCCACATCAGGCAGGTAGATGGTGTTCTCGTGTTTCGTGTTCACCGCATCGGCGACGTCGTTTTCGAACGACCACAGCGTGACGTCGCGACCGGCCTTGGCGGCCGTTTGCGCCAGGGCCGTGCCCCAGGCGCCGGCGCCGATCACGCCAATGCTCTGATATTCGCTCATGCCTTGGGTCCCTTTCGTCCGGAGCCGATGGCAGGGTCGGACTTTGCCGACGCCCCGTCCAGTGGCCAGCGTGCCCGCGCTGGTGCATCAAGCGCGTCAACCTGGCCACGGGCCAGTTTTTCCAGTCCGACCAGCGCGATCATCGCGGCATTGTCGGTACACCATTTCATTGGCGGCGCGACCAGCCGGAAACCGGCGGCCGCGGCTTCGTCTTCCAGCGCCGCGCGCACGGCCTTGTTGGCAGCGACACCGCCGGCAACAACCAGCGACATGGGTCGCGAGGCATCCGGAAACCGGTCGACAAACATCGCCAGCGCCCGGCGTGTGCGGCTGGAAAGCGCCCGGGCGATCGCCGCCTGGACACTGGCCGAAAGATCGGCGCGGTCCTGGTCGGACGGCGCATCGAGCCCGTCCCATATCTGGCGAGCCGCGGTTTTCAGGCCGGCGAATGAGAAATCACAGCCCGGCTTGCCCTTCAGCGGCACCGGCAGGGCAAAACGCGTCGCATCGCCCGATTGCGCGCACCGCTCGAGTGCCGGTCCACCGGGGAAGCCCAGGCCCATAACCTTGGCGGTCTTGTCGAAGGCCTCACCGGCCGCATCATCCATCGTCGAGCCGAGGCGATGATAGACGCCGACATCCTCGGCGATCAGCAATTGGGTGTGGCCGCCGGAAACGAGCAGGAGCAGGTAAGGAAGGGCCAGAGGCTCGGATATCCGGGGCGACAGGGCATGACCCTCAAGATGATTGACCGCGATCAGCGGCTTGTCCGCCCCCAGCGCCAGGCCCTTGGCGGTCATCAGCGCCGCCATCACGCCGCCGATCAGGCCGGGACCGGAGGTCGCGGCAATGCCATCGAGATCGGCAACTGTCAGACCCGCCTCATCGAGCGCTTGGCTGACCAGCCCGTCCATCGCCTCGGCATGGGCACGGGCTGCGATCTCCGGCACCACGCCTCCGAAAGGCGCGTGGGCGTCATTCTGTCCGAGCACCCGGTCCGACAGGACGGTAACCGATCCGTCTGCCTCGCGACGCAGGATCGCCGCCGCGGTCTCGTCGCAGCTGGATTCCAGTCCGAGCACGGTCAGTGCGCGCGCTTGCGCTTGGGGGGAGGTGGGCGCTAAGTCCATGACTGTCCACTAGCCCCAAGACCGGGATGATTGCAACGTGAAGCCGCCGTCGAAACCGCTCGCCATCGCCACCCGCCGCTCCCCCCTTGCGCTCGTCCAGGCACGCGATGTGCAGGCGAAACTCGCCGCCCAGTGTGGCCTGTCCGGCGAGGAGGCCGAGCGCTGCTTCCCCATTCTCGGCCTGGTCTCGACCGGCGACCGCATCCAGGATCGCACCCTGATCGAGGCTGGCGGCAAGGGCCTCTTCACCAAGGAGATCGACGAAGCCCAGCTGGATGGCCGCGCCGCCTTTGCCGTCCATTCGATGAAGGACGTGCCTACCGTCCTGCCGGACGGGATCGTGCTGGGCGCCCTGCTGGAGCGCGAGGACCCGCGCGACATGCTGATCGCGCGCGATGGCGAAACGCGTCTGGCCGATTTGCCCGAAGGCGTCACTATTGGCACAGCCAGTCTGCGTCGACAGGCGCAATTGCTCCACAAGCGCCCGGATCTGACAGTCGTACCGCTACGCGGCAATGTCGACACACGACTGGGCAAGCTGGCCGACGGCGGCATCCACGCCACTTTCCTCGCTCGCGCCGGATTGAACAGGTTGGGCCGGGCCGAAGCGCTTCGCGATCCGCTGGAAGCCGACGAGATGCTGCCCGCCGCTGCCCAGGGCGCTGTCGGCGTCGCCATTCGCGACGGTGACGATGAGGCCGCCTCCTACGCCGCCGGCCTGCATCACCGTGACACCGAAATCGCCGTCCTCGCCGAACGTGCTTTCCTTTTCGAGCTGGACGGCTCTTGCCGGACGCCGATTGCGGCCCATGTGAATAAGGTATCCATGGACTTCATCGGGGAAGTTTTGACTCCTGATGGTCAACAATGTTGGCGCAAGCAGATTCGATTCGACATGACCCATGCGACACCTCACAGCGCCCGGCAGGCAGGGCAGGACCTCGGACGCGCCGTTCGCGCCGCCGCCGGTGACGGCCTCGCGGCGGCCCTGGTGAATACATGACGGTATTGGTCACACGCGGCTGGCCGGGAGCCGAGCGGACTGCGTCCGGTCTCAGACGGATGGGCATCGACCCCATCATTTCGCCGGTGCTCGACATCAATTTCCGCGCCCGTATCGATGCCAAGCTGGATGACGTGCAAGCCCTGGTTTTCACATCGGCGAATGGCGTCCGGGCCTGGGGGCCACGCAGGCCCGAGCGCGAACTCCCGGTCTTCGCCGTCGCCGACGCGACCGCGCAGGCGGCCCGCGACATCGGCTTCAAGCGGGTCCAGTCGGCTCAGGGCGATGTCACATCCTTGGCCAATCTGATCCGGCGCAAGCTCAAAGCGGACAAAGGTGCCCTGCTGCATGTGCGCGGCATCCATGTGTCCGGCGATCTGTCGGGGGCACTCAAGCCGGATGGCTTCAAGGTCCGTGACGCGATCGGCTATGGCGCTGTCGCGGTTGATGCCCTGGGCGAAGAGGCCATCGCTGCCATAATCTCCGGTGCACCGGTGAGGGTATTGATCCACTCCGCCCGTGGCGCCAAGACCTTTCTCGACCTGCTGCGGAAATTCGGCCTGCACCACTGGCTCGGCTCGGTGACGGCGCTGGGAATATCCCGCAATGCGCTACTGCCCTTGGAGGGAGCCGGTTTCGGTGCCTTGATTGCCGCCTCGGCGCCGAATGAGGAAGCCTTGCTGGCGCTGCTGGATGATTCATCGGAACTGGCCTCGGCAGGCCACGCGTCCTAAGCTGGCGAAAATTCGCACGAATCATGGGCCATCATGGCTGATCCCAACGACACTCTCGATCCCGAACCCGTCGACGCCGAGTTCGAACCGGCCGATGATGGCCGTGCCCCGCCACCCAATGCGCGCCGCCAAAACGGTGTATTCGGGCATCTGCTGGTCTTCCTGCTGGCGTCTGTCGCCGGCGGCGCGATCGGCTTTGGCGCGGTGCGATACATGCCGCCCGCCACGCAGATAGCCACCGACCCGGACGCGGCAACCGAACGCTCTGCGTTGGGCCAGTCGTTGACCGGTCTGGAAACCCGGCTCGTCGCTCTGGAAACGGCCGACACTCCGCCTGACCTGTCCGACAGCCTCACGGCGCTCGCGGATCGGTTGGCTGCGCTGGAGAACGCCCTGCCGGGCAATAACAGCGCACCGATTGACCTTGCAGCGATAGAAACGCGTCTGGCCGCCCTGGAGGCCGCGCCTGCAGATCCGGCGCCCGCCGGAACACTTGTTGATGCGAGTGAGCTGGAAGCCCGTCTCGAGACGTTGGAGACCGCGCTTGCCCTGATTGATGCGCGAACTCAACAGGCCCTGGACGCAAGCCAGGTCGAGATGGGGCCGGGCATCGATCCGCAAATCCTTCAAGCCATGACCGATCGCATCACTGACATAGAGGCGGCGGTCGACGGGCTGGCCCCGACGGTCGACACCACACCTCAACTGACCCGCCTGACAAGCGAGATCGCCGGGCTGCAAAGCGACCTCGCAGCCGTCCGCGAATTGGCCGAGGCCGCGCAATCGAGCGCCGACAACGCTTCCCGCTCCATCGCCGAGGCCCCGGCGACCGATACCGGACTCGCCTCAAGACAATTGGCAGCCCGCGCCCTGGCGCTGACTGCGCTGAGGGAAATCGCCCAGACCGGAGACGGATTCGAAGCCGAACGCGCTGCACTCGCACGTCTGTGGCGCGGCAATGCCGACCTCGCAGCTATGGCTGACTATTCCCGGGCCGGTGTGCCGACCCTTGGAGAACTCACAACTGGTTTCCCGGGCGATGCCATCCGCGAAGCGGCCGGACCGGGACGCGTCTTCTTCGGATTGATCGAAGTGCGTCGGACCGACGGCAGCGATACCGACACCGGCCCTCTCGCCATGACCGCGCTGGCTGAGCGCCGTCTTGCCGAGAACGACCTGGTGGGCGCGGTCACGATCGCCGAGCGCCTGGAAGGCGAAGCCCTGGACACCGTCCGCGACTGGTTGATCCAGGCCCGCGCCCGGCTGGATCTGGCCGCCCGCCTTCAGTCATTGCGCGAAGCGCTCGCTGCCAGTGCCGCCGAACAGGGAAGCGACCCGACATGATCCGCCTGATACTGGCTGTCGCCTTTGCCCTGCTGACCGCCGCTCTCGGCGCTTTCCTGGCGCTGAATCCGGGTCACGCCTCCTTCGAGTTCCTCGGCATGCAGACCGAAATGCCCTTCGTGGTCGCGGCCGGACTGGTTATCCTGTTCGCCTTCCTGATGCTGGTGGTGTGGTGGGGCATCTACATGTTGTGGACTTCGCCGGACAAGGTGAAGGGCTTCATGGGCCGCCGCCGCCGCGAGCAGGGCTATGACGCGCTGGAGAAGGCCCTGATCGCCTCTGCTGCCGGTGATGGCGAAGCCGCCGTCCGCCAGGCCGCCCGTGCCGACGCCCTTTTGGACAGACCGGCCCTGTCGCGCCTTCTCGCCGCCCGCGCGGCTGAATCCGCCGGCAATCTGGAAGGCGCACAGACACATTACGAAGCCCTGCTGAACGATCAGAAGACCCGAATTGTCGCCCGCCGTGGCCTCGCCCAACTGTCAAACGAGCGCGGCGACTTCGCGGCCACCATTGATCACGCGTCCGATGCCTTTCAACAGGCCAAGGGGGCACGGTGGGCCTTTGATGCCCTGTTCGATGCCCAGGTTGCGAAAGCCCATTGGCGCGACGCGCTGACCACTCTTACCGAGGGCGAACGCCGCAAACAGGTCGCGCCGGACACTGCCCGTCGTCGTCGTGCTGTGCTGTTGACCGCCGCGGCGGTCGAGGCCGAGACGACCGACTCGGAGAACGCCCGTGAACTGGCCGTATCGGCCCATCGTGCGGCCCCCGGATTTGCGCCCGCCGCAGCTCTCGCTGCGCGCTTGCTGGCCGATGGCCGTCGTCACAAGCGGGCCTCGGAAGTGCTGGAGTCAGCCTGGGCCGCCGCACCCCATCCGGCGCTCGCCCGCGCCTTCCAGGACCTGCGCAAGTCTGACACCAAGGCCAAACGCCTGGAGCGGTTGAAATCCCTGGCCGCACTCAATCCGGATCACCGGGAAAGCCACCTCATCCTGATCCAGATCGCGCTGGAGGAAGGCGACGCCCCCTCTGCCCGCGCCCTGCTTGATCCGATGATGGACGGCACCACACCGTCGTCACGCCTGTGCGCCCTGGCGGCGCGTCTGGCCCGGCTCGACGGCAAGGACGAACTCGCCCGCCGGTGGATGACCCGCGCCTCTCATGCCGGCGCCGATGCCGACTGGTCGGATATCGATCCGGAAGGCCGGCTTTTTGCCTACACGCCGGACGACTGGAAGCGGATGGTTTATGTGTTCGGCGATGAAAACCGCCTGACCCATCCGCGCTACGAACGCTTCGAGCGCGCCGCTGGCGCCGTGCCGGAAACCGCGCTGCTCGACGCGCCTCGCCCGGTCCGCTCCGCCAGCTCGCGCACCGCCAGCTTTGCCGAAGCCACGCCGCGCATGCCCGACGACCCGGGCGTCCCTGACGTGGATGAAGACGAGGCACAAAAGGGCCGGAAACCGTGAACACAACACGCCCCACCTCTCCCGACACCAGGCTCGTGGCAATTGTGGGGGGGTCGGCATCGGGCAAGACACGGCTGGCGCATGCCGTCGCCCATGCGGCGCCGGACGGGTATGTCATCAAGGAAGACGACTACTATCTCGACGCGGCCAATCTGGAAAATTTCGACCCGGCGAGCTTCAATTTCGACGAGCCGGCCGCCAAGGATCACAACCTCCTGATCAGTCATCTGGAGGCCCTGAAAGCCGGTCAGGCCGTCGATATTCCGCAATACGACTTCACCACGCACAGTCGGGCCCCGCAAACGCGGCATTGCCGCCCGGCTAGCCTGATCGTTGTCGAGGGGCTGCACGCCGCCGCCTCGAAGGCGTTGGCCAGCCTGTTTGATCTCATCGTCTATGTGTCCGCGACACGACCGGTCCGTTTCGAACGCCGCCTGCAACGTGATATCGCTGAACGTGGGCGGACACCAGCGTCCGTGAAACATCAGTTCGACACCATTGTGGAGCCGATGCACACCTTGCATGTCGAGCCACAAAAACCGCGCGCCGACCTCATCATCACCAATATGGGACCACCGGATTTCGATTGTCTCGCCGAGCCGGTGCTCGAACGCTTGCGACTGCATTCCCACAGCGGATGATTTTGGCCTGATGAAGGGCTTGCCGCCGCCGATTTTCGCGGCTAGTTTCCGCCGCCTCCGGGCTGGTGACAGCCCGAGCCCATGAATTGGGCCGCTTTAGCTCAGCTGGTAGAGCAACGCATTCGTAATGCGTAGGTCAGGTGTTCGAGTCACCTAAGCGGCACCATTCTCTCCTTGCTTCCGTTGCGCTCGAACCCGTGCGTGATCTCACCTGCGGTGTTGGGGTTCGTGCTCACATGAAGCGAACTCAAGGCTGCGGTGTACGAGACCGGCCCGTCCGGCCACGCCATTCTTTCCTTGCTTCCGTTGCGCTCGACCCGTGCCAGTCATCAGCCTGGGTGTCAGGGTTCGTGCTCACATGAAGCGCGGTCAAGGCTGTGGTGTTCGAGATCGCTCTGGCTGGCCATGGCAGCGATGGGTCGCATGTCTTGTGCTTTGCGGACGGCTTCCTACATTCGGCTGCAAGCAAAGAGGGCTTCCTGATGAGCAAGGCCAATGACTACCAGCCGCCCAAGGTCTGGACGTGGGACAGTGAGAGCGGCGGGCGTTTCGCCAATATCAACCGGCCGATCGCCGGGGCGACCCATGACAAGGCCTTGCCTGTCGGCAAGCACCCGCTTCAACTCTACTCCCTGGCCACGCCCAACGGGGTCAAGGTCACGATCATGCTGGAAGAATTGCTGGCAGCCGGTCACACCGATGCCGAATATGACGCCTGGCTGATCCGGATCACGGAGGGGGAGCAATTCTCCTCCGGCTTCGTCGAAATCAACCCGAACTCCAAGATCCCGGCCCTGCTGGACCGCAGCACCGAGACGCCGACCCGGGTGTTCGAGTCAGGGTCGATCCTGCTCTATCTCGCGGAGAAGTTCGGAGCCTTCCTGCCGACCGACGCGGCGGCCCGGACCGAAGCCATGAACTGGCTGTTCTGGCAGATGGGTTCCGCCCCCTATCTGGGCGGCGGGTTTGGTCATTTCTATGCCTATGCACCGGAGAAGTGGGAGTATCCGATCGACCGGTTTGCGATGGAAGTGAAACGGCAGATGGATGTGCTCGATCGCGCCCTCGCCGAGCGCCGCTTCCTCGCCGGCGACGAATATTCCATCGCCGACATGGCCGTTTGGGCCTGGTATGGCGCCTTGGCCCGCGGAGTTCTCTACGAGGCCGGCGAGTTCCTGTCAGTGCAGGACTACAAGCATGTCCAGCGCTGGACAGCCGAAATCGGTGACCGGCCTGCCGTCAAACGCGGCATCAAGGTCAATCGGGTCTGGGGCGAGGAATCCAACCAGGTCCCCGAACGCCATTCCGCCGCCGATATCGACGCGAAGTCCTGACAGGACACTTGAAGCAGATCGGCAAGGGCGGGTCGGCCAGCCGGGCGGCCCGCCCTTGTACTTTGAGCGACCTATCGGGCGCGTATCAGCATGGCGCTGAGCTCGGCCATGCGATGTCCATCAGCCGCCGCCTGCCCGTCAGTGGCTGCGTCCAGCCGCTCCGCGGCCGCGGCCATTGCCGCAGTGTCGGCGGCACCTGACTCCCAGGCCTCGATCACGCTCCGGACCTCTGCCAGTCCCGCATCATCGAGCGCACCACTTCGGGCCAGCTGATCGAGATAGGCGTGCGCCACGACCGGCACATCCGGCCAGGTGATGTGAAGCTGGGTCTGGGTGTTGGCTTCGTCGAACCGTATCAGTTCGGCCGCCGCGACTTCATTGGCGGTCAGAAGGTCGCTGGCCTGCAAACGGAAAACGTCCAAACCTCGCGCAATCTCCGGTGCCCAGACCCGGCCATTGTGCCAGTAGGCCGCCCAATAGCCACCAACCCGCAAAGCATCGGGACCGAGCGGTCCACGGTCAAAAAAGGCGATCTCGAACGGGTTCTCGCTGTCGGTGAAGTCGATGATCGACAGGCCGCCACTATACCAGCCCTGCACCATGATATCGCGGCCGGGAACCGGCACGAGCGTCCCGTTGTGAGCGACGCAGTTTTCGATATCCGACTGCTCCCCGGGGATTTTGAAGAAGCCCCGAAGTTCCATCTCGCCATCGACAATGTCCGCGATCAGATTGGCGCCCCAGTTTTGCGGATCCTCCGCACGGCACCGGGCACCAAGCCCACCTCCCCATTCGTCAGTAAACAGGACCTTGCTGGCATCATTGGAGAAAGTGGCCGAGTGCCAATAGGCCATGTTGGGATCGGCAAGATCGGATATCCGGCGCGGATTCACCGGGTCAGTGATGTCCAGAAGGATGCCATTGCCGCCACAGGCACCGCCCGCCAGCCCCATCTCGGGATAGACCGTAATATCGTGACAAGCCACCGTTGAGGCCGTTGCCTGGGCACCATCCTCCATCGCGCCACCGGCCCACAAACCCGCGATTTCTCCCGTTTCATAGTCGGTGAAAATGCGCGGCCGGCTGACGATAGCCGCCTGTTCGGGGGCGTCCAGCGGGACTTCGATGACATCGATGGAGTAGAGCGCCGTATCAGGGTTTTCGTCCGGCTCGCCGCCGCTGCACCCGGCCAGCTCGCTGTCCGGGCGTGGGCTGCTCGTGCCCTGTACATAGATATAGGCAATGCTGTCATCGGTTGGGTGCGGCACCAAGGTGTGGGTGTGGGAACCGCGGCAGGTCTGAACGGCGGCCACCTGACGCGGGGCGTTCAGATCGCTGATGTCGAAGATCCGCACGCCAAGGAAGCGTTCGGGGCTGGAGTCGCCCTCGACACCACCATTGCCGCAATCAAGGCGGCCACGGTTTTGCTCGGTCGCGAAGAACACCAGATCGCCGTGCACGGTGACGTCGCCCTGCCCGCCGGGGCAGACGACCGACAGGATGTGATCGGGAGCGTCCGGATTCGCGGCGTCATAGACATTGAAACCGTGAAATCCGCCCATGATCACACGATCGCCGGTAAAGGCGAGGTCCGAGTTTGCGAAAGACAGGAGACCCGGACCGCTGTCGTCCTCTTCGACCTCTTCTCCGCCGACATCTGCACCGTTCGCATCGGCGGTATCAGCGCCTTGGCCGTTGCCCTCTGGCAGGTCTTCTGCGGCGTCGTCGGCATGATCGTCGTCAGGGTCGCCGGGGATGCCCAGCGGGATCATCACCGTATCGAGGTCGAAGAATCCGTCCGGCGGCGGGACCGATGCGGTCAGCTCGAGATTCCAGATGGCCGTTCCGGCATCAAACAATCCCGGTGCAAGGTCAGCACGGGACGGAGGCGTTTCAGTTGTCTCTTCAGCGGCCGGGGAACAGGCCGCCAGCGCCGCGCCGAGCGCTGCCATAGAGACCATGGATCGAAAAATCGGTTTCATGAAAGCCCCCCTCGGACTTGCTGTGCTCAAAGGTCGGCGAGCATGCCGCGCATGCGGGATATCTCGGCCGACTGGTCGGCGATCACCGCCGACAGGAATTCGGAAAGTTGAGGGTCCATGCCATTGCCGGACACGGCCAGCAGGTCGGACACCATGTCGATGGCGCCCTGATGGTGATGGATCATTCCGGTGAGATAGAGGCGGTCGAAGGCATCACCCCGAGCGGCTTCCAGCTGCACCATTTGCGCCGGTGATAACATGCCGGGCATTAGCGGTATGTCGGACGGTTCGTGATCCATGCCCGACGACATGGCATCAGTCCCATGCACCGGTGAATGCATAGGCATGTCGGTGCCATGGGACATCCGCGTGGACAGGCCCCGGCGCTCGAGCCAGGCTTGCATCATCTCGATTTCAGACGCCTGGGAACTGGCAATCCGCGCGCCCATCAGCGCCACATCCGGATTGTCGGTGCGGTCAGCAATCAACTCGCCCATCTCCACAGCCTGACCATGATGGACAATCATGTGCTGCATGAAGCGCGCGTCAGCGGCGGAATGGCCCGTTTCGGCGAGGCTGATCGATTGTTCGGCGGTGAGGGTGCGCGATGCCGTTCCCGGTGCGCCCGGCTGGAAAATCGGCGGCGCGGCCGAGGCCAGCGGGTTTGCAGCCAGCCCCAAGCCCAGGGCCAGGCCAAAAGCGATCACTGGCTTGTTCATGCAAACACCACCCTTGCTCCCCGACACATCAAGTGCGGGGCGGCAGCTTACACATGCTTGGGGCATTCGGGGAATAGCCCGACAGGGTGCGCGGCAATCCCGGTCAGCCGTCGCCCGGCGACATTTGCGACTGCATGTAGCGCTCCTCGCCCACCTTCTCGATCAGACCGAGCTGGGTCTCGAGAAAGTCGATATGCTCTTCCTCGCTGTCGAGAATGTCGGTGAAGATCTTGCGGGTGACGTAATCGCCGACCTGCTCGCAATAGGCTATCGCGTCCTTGTAGAACGGGTGGGCCCGCTGCTCGACCTTGAGGTCGCACTCCAGACATTCCTTCAGGTTTTCGCCAATGTAGATCTTGGCGATGTCCTGGACATTGGGCAGGCCCTCGAGGAACAGAATGCGCTCGATCAGGATATCGGAGTGCTTCATCTCATCGATGGACTCCTCGTATTCCAGCTTGGCGATCTTGGCGAAACCCCAATCCTTGAACATGCGCGCGTGCAGGAAGTACTGGTTGACCGCCGCGAGCTCGAGCTTGAGCGCTCCGTTCAGCAACTCGATGACCTTGGCATCACCCTTCATGAAGTCTCTCCCGTGCGCAGCATGAACGGCCAACTTACGCAAAGCCGCGCGCAAGCCAAACACTATGTTTGCGAGTGAAAATGGGTATTGGTCGCGACTATTCGGCGGCAGTCGCAAGCTCGTCCTGGTCAAAGCGGTTGGCGGCGATCATTTCGGCCACGTCGGGAAGGCAGCGACCACATTTCGGCTTCGCGTCGCAGCGCTTGAACACGCACGCGGCGCCCTTGACCGACGGGTCCGCGGCGGCAGCCTGAAGCTCGCGATCGCGTAGCGCATTGCAGATACAGACGAACATGGCCGGACACTGTTTCCCGTTTGAACGCGACCAGTATTCCCGCGAATGCGAATGACTGTCAACTGCATAGTTTATGCCGGGCGACGCCTGCCGCCCGACATATCCACGCGTCCGGTGGATCAATTGCCCCGCATGATCGAACCGAGCGGGCCCAGAACAGAGCTCTCACCCTGGCCGGAACCGGCGACCGGGACATTGGCCAGGATCCGACCGGCAAGACGGGAAAAAGGCATGGACTGGATCCAGACTTTTCCGGGACCGCGAAGCCGGGCGAAGAAAACGCCTTCGCCGCCGAAGATCATCGACTTGATATTGCCAGCCCGCTCGATTTCAAAATCAACGTCCGGCGTGTAGGCGACAACGCAGCCTGTATCCACATGCAGCTCCTCGCCGGCGGCGAGTTCACGCTCGATCAGCGTGCCGCCGGCATGGACAAAGACCCAGCCATCGCCTTCCAGGCGCTGCATGATGAAGCCTTCGCCACCGAACAGGCCGGTCATGATCCGCTTTTGCAGCGCGATACCGACCGAAACACCTTTCGCGGCAGCCAGGAAACTGTCTTTCTGACAGATGAGCTCGCCACCCATGTCCGGCAGATGAACCGGGATGATGGTCCCCGGATAGGGCGCTGCGAAGGCCACCTTGGCCTTGCCCTGGCCACCATGGGTGAACACGGTCATGAAAAGGCTTTCGCCGGTCAGCAGCCGCTTGCCCGCACCGGCCAATGCTCCCCATACGCCCTGGTTTTTCTGTGACCCGTCACCAAAGACCGCGTCCATGGTGATGCTGGGCGCCTTGAACATCATGGCACCGGCTTCCGACACCACGCTTTCGCCAGGATCGAGCTCGATCTCGACATACTGGATGTCTTCACCACCGATTTCGTAGTCAATCTCGTCTGTCTGACCCATCGCGCTCTCCCTTTCGCCAGATGATGTGGCGAAGGTAGTCACCGTTCGGGTCGGAACAAGAAAAAAGAGACCCGGTGCCGCAATGGGCAACCGGTATCGATCAAATGGTCTGGATGTCGGCAGATTCCGCCGCTTCACGAAGCATGTGCGCGAGATGGGTCGGCATCTCGCCCTTATTGCTCCGGAAACTGGCATTCTTGTCCATGCGGGCAATACAGTCCGGCAAATGATCGGCATCCACCGTCATCGAGCCCGACAGGATCATCAGTGGCGTGTCTCCGGCACAGGACTGGGCTGTTTCCAGCGTGTCCGTGGGATGGACAGAGTCAGGCAGGCGCAGATCGAGCAGGATCAGGTCATAGTCTGCACGAGCGAGGCATCGCTTCGCGTCCTTGAGCGTGCGCGCGACTTCAAACGAGATATCGAGATCTCCCGCTTCGCAGACCGCATGCTGGACCAGCATCGCATCCGCGAAGTCGTCCTCTACATGCAAAACGCGCAGTGCCTGATTGCTCATGAATCTCTCCCTGACTCATATTCTATGCAAGTAGCGTTATCGAACCGTTTACAAAATCTGCCAGCCACATCAAAAGTCGGCGAATGCCGGCAGCTTTGCCCGAAGCGCCGCAGCAATAACGGTATTTTTAAGCAACATGGCGATGGTCATCGGGCCAATCCCGCCCGGAACGGGCGTAATCCAGCCCGCATGCCCGACAATTTCATCGAAGGCCGCATCGCCGACCAGCCGCGTTTTTCCAGCTCCGCGCTCGGGAGCCTCAATACGGTTGATACCGACATCGAGCACGCACGCTCCCGGCTTCACCCAGTCTCCACGCACCATCTCGGGGCGCCCTACGGCGGGCACGAGAATGTCGGCGGTGCGACACAGGGCGGGCAAATCCGCGGTGCGGGAGTGGGCAATGGTGACGGTGGCATTCTTTTCCAGGAACAACAGCGCAGCCGGCTTGCCGACGAGAATTGACCGCCCGACGACAACCACGGATTTGCCGGACAGGTCACCAAGAGCTCGCTCAGCCAACAGGACACAACCCGCCGGCGTACACGGACGCAGACCCGGCTTGCCCAGCACCAGCCGGCCGGCACTGGCTTCGGTCAACCCGTCGACATCCTTGTCAGGATCGATGCGCCCGATCACGCGGTTGGTGTCGATGTGGCCCGGCAAGGGCATCTGCACCAGGATACCGTCAACGCCATCATCGGCGTTCAGGCGCTCAACGATGGCAATGACCTCTTCCTCGGTGACATCGGCCGGCTTGCGGATTTCAATTGATCTGAGGCCCGCCGCTTCCGTGCGTCGGACCTTGTTGCGGACATAGACGTCACTGGCCGGGTCTTCGCCGACCAGAACGACGGCCAGGCATGGCGGACGGCTCAGCGATCTGGCGAGCTCGGCTCCGACCTCGCCGGCCCGGGCATCGATTTCGGCCGCTATGGCCTTGCCGTCAATCAGTTCAGCGCTCATTCGCGAAGGCCTCCAGCTGGGCGACAACCCGGCCCTGCTCCGGCCCTTCGGCCGAGATCCGGACTGTCTTCATGCGCGATGTCGCGCCGCGTATCACATCGATGTCGCGCTTGGGAATACCCAATTGCCTGGACAGCAGCGCAATCAGCGCCGTATTGGCCTTGCCCTTTTCCGGAACCGCCCGGACACGGGCTGACAGGTAATGTCGTTCCGCGGCGTCGGTTTGTGACCCGGCCAGACAGTCCCGAGAAGCACCGGGGGTCAGCCTGACCTGAACCGCAATGGCGTCAGACGACACGGAAATCATCGGAAATCAGAATATCCGCATCAGTTCAATCAGCACATAGCCCTGGATGAAACCGATCAACAAAAGCAGGACGATCGGCGAAAAATCCATTCCGCCGAGCGGAGGCAGGACGCGGCGGATCGGCGCGAGCAGCGGCTCGGTGATCGCGCTCGTCAGACGCCACACCATCGACACGAACTGATTGCTTGTGTTCACGACATTGAAGCTGATCAACCAGCTCAGGATGACGCCCGCCAGGACGACGAACCACAGCAGATTCAACAGCGGATGAATGATGTAGATAATCAGGCCGTCGATCGGGGACATGGGCATCCTTCCTCATGTTCTAACATTGCCTCCGCTTCTAGCCTGCAACGCGCATACGGGTCCAGACGCGGATGCTTGACAGCACAGTTCCGGAAAAGTACCGATCGCCTTCTTGGTTCGGGGCCGTAGCTCAGTTGGGAGAGCGCGTCGTTCGCAATGACGAGGTCAGCGGTTCGATCCCGCTCGGCTCCACCATTCTTCCGATCTCACGGCAGTCCGCTTGGCGGACGCCTCCGATAGGGCGGGCTGACCGCCCGGCGCGCTGTCGCGCCTGCGAACCCTGCGGGTTCGATATCGGTCCCTCCGGGCCCACCATTTCCTGATTTCGCTGCGGGCCGCTTTGCGGGCGCCTACGATGGGGCGGCCGGGCGGCCAGACCCGCAGCCTTGATCAGCCGACGGTTTGTGGCATGGCACCGGACAGTCGCGCCAGGTCTTCGACGAGCTTGCGGAACTCGTGCTGGCGGGCAGGCTTCTGAACAGCGCCAACCACATTGCCGAAGGCCCGCGCCGGGCCCAGCATGTCACCGGTCTCGCTCATGACCATGACCGGAATATCACGCAGCTCCGGCGTATCCTGCATACCGCGCAAGAGCCAGATGCCATTGCCATTGGCCATACACATGTCGAGCAGGATGCAAACCGGTAGCTTGAGGCGTCCGGCAACCATCCGGCAGCGCAGAAGTCCCAACGCCGCTTCGCCCGATCGCGCGGTCTCAAGGCGGACGGCGACGGAGTATCGCGTGAACGCCGTCTCGACCAGACGGATGTCATCCTCGCAATCCTCGACCAGCAAGACAGTCTTCATGGGCATGCCCGACAATGGTCTGCCACGCCGGATCCACCGAGCCCGCGTACGACCTTCCCCTGATACACGGCGACAGGCCGCGCAGAAATTTCATCGCAAGCTGGCACGTTCCACGATCAGACGCCTGTGTTCCAGCTCACACCACGCTGGTTTTTTGCCTTGCCTCGCCCTGCGCGGCATTTACACCTACTTTTTGTAGTGTATTTCAGCCTGATGGGGACGGCGTTGGATTGGGGCAAGGCCTTGCGCGACTATCGCGCCCGAACGGGACTCAACCAACAGGGCCTGGCGACCCAGCTGGGTATCAGCCAGCCGCAGATTTCCCGCATCGAAGCCGGATCGGCCAGGCTTGCCGATGACCTCGCGAGCGCCGTCCGGGCCCTGATACAGAAACCTGGAAACCGGAGCCTTTTTGACGGCCTCCTGACCACGATCCAGTTCTGCCCCCATATCGCCTGCCTGGTCCAACCGGCCGGCGATGACATCCGTTATGTCGCCCTGTCGCGTGGTTTTCGCGAACACCCGCAGTTTCGCAACATCGAGATTGGTCAGCTCGTCCGAAAGGGGGCCAGCCGGAATGGCGAAGCCCTGGCGCTCGCGACCATCGGCAGCGGCATCTTCGATGGCGATGTGACCAGAATCGACGCGATATGGAAAGCCGAGATCGACGATCAGCTGAACTACTGGCAGGGCGTCATGACGCCGATCCGGTCGAGCGGCGGCGGCTGGTATCTGCACTGTGCCATGAAACCGCTCTCCGCGGCACAATTCGCTGCCCTGTCATCGAACCGGCCCGACTTGATGGTGGTGCATAGACTGAACTGACGAGCCGGTCCGGGGAAGGAACGCTTCCTTTACCGCAATCGGATATGACAGTCGGTATGAAATCCGTTGCCATCATCCTCTGCGCCGCGCTTGGCGGCCTGCTCGCAGGAGCGGGTCCGGTCGCGGCGGCATCCGCCGGCGAGGCCGCCAGCCCGCCCGCCCAGGAGTCATCCGATGACAGTCGTCACCGGACGATCACCTCGTCGGAAACCTATATGCCGCTGCCGCCAATGACCGCGACGGTCCAGGCCAACCATCGTGCCCAGGGCCTGTTGCAGATCGAGGCCGGCCTTGAGATTTCAGACAACCGGCTGCGCCGACGGGTCGAGATGTACATGCCACGGCTGCGCAATGCCTACCTGTCGGCCCTGACCATCTATACCGGCATGCACTACCGCTACGGGGAAGTCCCGGACGCCGACCGTATTGCCCAGATCCTGCAGGAAGCGACCGATATCACGCTGGGTCAGGAAGGCGCCGAAGTCTTGATCGGGATGATCATCATCCACGGAGACTGATGCGGTTCACTTGCCAGCGATCGCATCCATGAAGCCGGCCAGTTTGATATCCAGCTCGGTGACGCCGTCGGCGTCGTGGGTCGCCAGGGTCACATCGACCTTGTTCCAGACATTGAACCATTCCGGATGATGATCCATCGCCTCGGCCTTCACGGCGACGCGACTCATGAAGCCCCAGGCCTCGTTGAAGTCAGTGAACTCGAAGACCTTGCGAATGGCGTCCCTGTCGGACACGGCCTGCCAACCGGACAATTTCCGGAGCGCCGTTTCTGCACCAATTTTTTCCATGGTCCGTGCCTACCTGTCGTTCGCTACTCCGCCGGAACTGTTCCGGTCTCACCCAGACGCATCGGCTCGATACCCAGCGACTTGAACAGGTCGAAATCCTCGTTCTGCTCCGGGTTCGGCGTTGTCAGCAATTCCTCGCCGACAAAGATTGAATTGGCTCCCGCCAGGAAGCACAGCGCCTGAAGCTCGCGGCTCATGCCTTCGCGACCGGCCGACAGACGAACCATCGAGCGCGGCATCAGGATGCGGGCGGTCGCGATGGTGCGGACGAAGTCGATACCGTCGAGCGGCTTGCTGTCGCCCAGCGGGGTGTTCGGGACGGCCACGAGATGATTGATCGGCACGCTTTCCGGATGCGGGTCCATCGAGGCCAGCTCCGTCAGCAGACCGATCCGCGCGGCTTCGTCCTCGCCCATGCCGACAATGCCACCGGTACAGACATGGATGCCGGCACCGCGGACGCGGGACAGCGTGTCGATGCGGTCCTGATAGGTCCGGGTCGAGATGACGCGGCCATAATCTTCCGGCGCGGTATCCAGATTGTGGTTGTAGTAGTCGAGGCCGGCCTCGCGCAGCTTCGTGGCCTGGCTGTCGGTCAGCATGCCGAGCGTGACACAGGTCTCCATGCCAATCGATTTGACGCCGGTGATCATGTCGCAGATCACGTCTTCATCGCGGGTTTTCAGCTCCCGCCAGGCGGCCCCCATGCAGAAACGCGTCGCGCCACCGTCTTTGGCTTTTTTCGCCGCATCAAGGACATCATCGAGCGGCATCAGTTTGGAAGCTTTCAGCCCGGTGTCGAAATGGGCCGACTGATTGCAATAGCCGCAGTCCTCGGCACAGCCGCCTGTCTTGATCGACAATAGCTGCGAGGTCTGCACCTGATTGGCCGGATGGCATTGCCTGTGCACGGATTGCGCCGCAAAGACGAGATCGTTGAATGGTGCACGGTAGATTTCACCCGCTGTTTCACGCGTCCAGTCCATACGGACCTGCGTCAGCTGGTCGATATCGTTGAGAAGGCTCATGGAAGATCAGTCCCGAAAAATGACACCGGAAACTAGGAACACCGGCGCGCCGCGTCCAGACATGACACTGCGCTGGGCTGCGCGAATTCTGCTGGTAGTCGCCATTGTGCTCATCACCGACCTCGCCCTGCAACCGGGAACCGCCCTGCCACCGCGCCTGTTCGGCTCGGATAAGCTTGAACATTTCGGTGCCTTCTTCGTGCTGGCGGTCCTGGCACGCATCGCATGGCCCGGTGCACCGCGCTGGATCGGCCTGCTGCTTCTGGTCGGCTATGGTGGCGGGATCGAATGGCTGCAGGCAGCAGGCGACGCCGGACGGACCGCGTCCGTCGGCGATATTGTCGCCGACACGCTGGGCGTCGTGACAGGCCTGGGCTTGAGTGCCTGGATCGGAACCCGCCAATCGTTTCAAGCCTGAAAAAAAAGGCCCCGCCAAAGCGGGGCCTCTCTTCATTGTCAGGACATCAGTCCTTGGCGGGCGCGTCATCCGCAGGCTCTGCGGGGCCGGACGTGCCCCAGGCATCACCGTTGAAATTCGGCGGCAACTCTCCGGTCTTGTCGAACCGCTTGGTCATCGAGATGACGGCACCGGACAACAGGATCAGAGCGATCACGTTCGGGATCAACATCGCCGAATTGGCGATATCACCGAAGCGCCACAGACCCTCGACGTTGAGGATCAACGTGCCAACGAAGGCCACACCGACCCAAGCGAACCGGAACGGTTTGGCAATCCAGTCACCGGCCAGATAGGTGATGCACTGCTCGGCATAGTAGGACCATCCGATGATCGTGGTGAAGGCGAACAAAGCCTGCGCCGCCAGAATGACCCAGGCCCCGGCGAACATGCCTTCGGCATAGGCCGCTGTGGTGACTGCCGAAGCTTCCAGTGAAGTCGACTGCCAGGCGTAGGCGACAGTGGCACCATCGCCGGACGGGAAACTTCCCTCGACGACCAGGATCACCAGTGCGGTCATGGTGCAGATCACCATGGTGTCGATAAACACGCCCAACATGGCGATCTCGCCCTGTTTGACCGGGTTTTTCGTTTGCGCGGCCGCATGCGCGATCGGCGCGGAGCCCTGGCCAGCCTCGTTCGAGAACAGGCCCCTGGCCACACCGGCCCGGATAGCAGCAAGGACGCCGTAACCGGCGACCCCGCCGACGGCTTGTTCCAGACCGAATGCATGGCTGAAAATCGTGCCGAAAGCACCCGGGATGTGATCGAGATGGGTGACCAGCACGAAGACCGCAGCACCGACATAGGCCAGCGCCATGAAGGGGATGATCTTGCCGGCAATGGAACCGATCGACTTGATGCCACCAATGATGACGATGAAGACTAGCGCCGAAAGAACCAGGCCGACAGCCCATGTCGGGACCGTCACGCCCATCGAGGCGCCAGCCTCCACGGCACTTTGGGTGACCGAATTGGCCTGGATCATGCCGCCGGTGGCGATGGCCGACAACACGGTGCCGGCGCAGAAAAGGATCGCCAGCCAGCCCCAGCCCTTACCAAGGCCGTTGCGGATATAGTACATCGGGCCGCCATGATAATGGCCATCCGGGTGTTTCTCGCGATACCGCACCGCCAGGCTGGATTCGGCATAGGCGGCAGCCATGCCGAAAATGGCAGTGACCCACATCCAGAAGATCGCACCGGGCCCACCGAGTGTGAGCGCGGTTGCCACGCCGGCCAGATTGCCGGTTCCAACTTGGCCCGACAACGCGGTCGACAGGGCCTGCCAGGGCGTGATCTCGCCTTCACCGGTGGATTTGCGGCCGGCCCAGAGTTCGCCAAATGCCGGGAAGAGGCGGCGCAGGGGGCGGAAACCGAGCCGGACCATGAAATAGAGGCCTGTGCCCAGAAGCATATAGGTGATGGGCCCGGAGACCGGGATGATGCGCGTCCCGTTCCACTGCCCACCCCAGAGAAAGTCGCTGATCGTGAAGATCAGGTCGAATATGGCGTCCATACCACTCCCCAATTGATTGCTGCGCGCACATTAGGAAGTTGTCGCCCGATGTGGAAAGGCTTTTCTGCGTCTTCATTGCAGCCGGATGAACCCCAATTAAGTTGAGTCTGCGTGGTTTTCGCGGATGCTTCGCGGCCAGAAAGGGGGGACGAAATGATCAATCACATCACCACATGCCTGGTCTCCAGCACTTTGGTTTTCGCATTCTCGGCGACCACAGCGGCGCAGACATCGATCAACGCGAGCGAGCGTGACGCAGCGGTCACAGCTCTCGCACAAGTGATCGAGGACGAGTTCTTCGACGCCGAACGGGCGGCCCAGATCGCAAATTCCCTGCGCACGGACAATGCCAATGGTGCGTTCGACACGGCCAATGAGGCCGAGGCTTTGGCGGCGGCCCTGACCGCGCGCCTGTCGGAAGAAGACCGTCATTTCGGCGTCAACTATGCCGGACCGGAGGCGGTCGCCGCTGCCAACGCTCCCCGTGAAAGCCGCCCGCGCCCGTCCGATGGTGATCCTTGGGCCGGTCTGCGGCGCCAGAATTTCGGCTTTGCCAGTGTTGAGATTCTGCCCGGCAATATCGGCTATATTGACCTGCGCATGTTCGCACCCATCGAACCCGCCGAGACCACCGCCCGCGCCGCGCTGGAATTCATTGCCGGCACCGACGCTGTGATCTTCGACGTCCGGCAGAATGGCGGCGGTGCGCCGTCAATGGTGCAATACCTGGTCAGCCACTTCCTCGAGCCCGGTGGCGACACGCTGATCAATACTTTCGTGTCACGCGACTACGAATACCCCAACCAGCTGTGGTCGCTGCCCTCGCACCCGGCCGGGTATCGGCCGGATGTCCCCCTGTACGTACTTACCAGCAGCCGCACCGGCTCGGCCGGCGAAGCGTTCCCTTACCATCTTCAGGCCCTCGAACGCGCGACCCTGATCGGTGAAACGACCTACGGCGCCGGCAATCCTGGTGGCACGTTCCTGATCGATGAAGGCTTTTCGATCTTCGTTTCAACCGGGTCGGCCCGCAATCCGATCACCGGCACCAATTGGGAGACGACCGGGGTCGTACCCCACATCGAGGTCAGCGCCGATGACGCGCTCGACAGGGCTCTGGCCGATGCCTACTCGACCCTGCTGGCAGGCGATATCGAGGGAAGCGTACGTCTGGGTCTGGAATGGGGGCTGGAAAGCCTTCAACTCAAGGATAATCCGGTCACTGTCGATGACGCACAACTGGCCCGCTATGCCGGCAGCTACGGCATTCGCAGCTTCACCGTCGAGAACGGACAACTGATGTACAGCCGCGATGGCGCCCCGGCTGTCGCCATGGAGCCGCTTGGAAGCCACCGCTTCCGCTTGCCGGGCGATGACGAGGCGCGTTTTGTGTTCCAGCTGGACCGGTCCGGACCGGCTACGCGGATGGACCTGATGCTGCTTGACGGTCGCGTTCTCGCCAACCCGCGCAACGACTGAGCAACAGACCGCTAGAGATAGGTGCCGGCCAGGGTGACCACCTGACCGCCGGCACCTATTTTGAAGCGTGCGATCCCGGCACCACTGGTCGTATTCACGCCGCCCAGATCCAACTGCCGGACTCCCCGCGCCCGCAACTGCTCGATACCCTGCCACAGCAGAAGGTTATGCGCTCCGCGGGGCGCATTCTCATGATCGAGCCAACCCATCTGATAGGTCGCTGCGCAGCCGTGAATGACGAACATCATCGCCGCCCGCTTCTGCTTGCCCTCGTCCAGTCGCAAGACAAGAAGTGTGTCCCGATCACCCTTGGCAGTGACGTATTCCGGCACCAGTGCCGCCGGTGTCGAGCGATAGCCCCGCGCGGCACGCTGGCCCTCCTCTGTTTCCAGTAGCCAGCGATACTGCGCCGGCTTGGTGCCGCTGACGGTCACCTTGAGGCCTGCTTTTTCGGCCGCGGTCAGATTGTTGCGCCATTTCGAATCCAGACCTGCGCGCAGGACCTCAAGCGATTGATCGAGATCGAGCAGAACGGTCGAATACCCGGTCATCACCCGCTTCATGCCGCTCATGCCTGATGGATCGGCTTCATCGGGTGAGAACAGGACGATCCGGGGCCGCCCGAGTTCCAGCCCGGATTTGAGGGCGCGGCAGGCAGAGGCCTTCACCGTCGGTGAGACGTCCTCCAACCAGACCGGTCCGCGGGTGCACAGGGCCATGCTGACAAGTCCGGCAATCTTGCGGCTGGTGAACTGCGCCGCACCGATCAGGACCCCGTCGGCCACCAGTCCGGCGCGCAAGACGGTACCGCCCAGCGCTCTGACCGCTTCGCCATAGCTCCAGTCCTGTTGCAGGGCGGCAGGCCGGGCCATCAGGGCCAGGTCCCAGGTCGGACGTCCGATTTCGAGGTCAATCTGCATGGCAGGAAGCGTTAGGGAAATCCGGTTAATGAGAGTTAAGCATAGCCAAAAGGACGCAGTCATGTTCGCCAAACGCCCCCAGTCCGTGATGGGCCACCGCATTGCCGAGCCGCGCCCGACACTGATGGCGGTATGGCTGACCTTTCTCTATGTCGGCCTGCCCTTGCTGGTCCTGACAGGCCTGCTGGACCTTGGCATGCAGGTGTTTTTCGGGGTGTGCACCGGGCTTTGGTGTCTGAGCTGAAACACCGGAACTCACAAAACTGACGACAATGCCGCCATGCCGTGATTGTCTGTGTTGGATTTTTGGGGGGAGACCAATATGAGACTGATGATTGTGGCCATTGCGGCCCTGGCCGTATCGGCCTGTTTTCCAGGTGACCAGAACACGGACGCAAGCGATGAGTCTGCCGCCGTGGCGCAGGCCATCTATGACGCCTTTGCCGTTGGCGATGTCGCGGGCTTCACGGCGCTTCTTGATCCGGAAATTGTCTGGAACGAGGCCGAGAACTATCCCTATGACGGCGGCAATCCCTATATCGGGCCGGACGCCGTCATGGGCGGCGTGATCGGACCGATCGTCAATGGCTGGGACGGCTTTGCAGCCACACCGGAACACATGATCGCGCAAGGCAATCGGGTCGCCGTGATGGGTCGCTATACCGGCACTTTCAACGCGACTGGAACGGCGATGGACGCCCAGTTTGTCCATGTCTGGACGATCGAGAATGGTCGCGCCATCGCCTTCCAGCAATACGCCGACACCTGGCAGGCCCGCAACGTCATGGGCCTCGACTGATCGATGGTTTGACCGCCGGCTGACCAGCAAGAGTCAGCCGGTCGTCAGCCGTGTCGGAGCCGTCCGGGCAGCGGACTGTCGCGAAACAAGAAAAGTGGCTCGTCTTGAGGGATCAGTTCGAACCCCACAGCCTTGAGTGCGTTCCATGTGAGCATCGACCCCGGCACCGAAGCTGGCACCAGGCTCGGGTCGAGCGGAACGGGAACAAAGAGAATGGCGCGCCTTGAGGGATCAGATTCAAACCCCACAGCCCTGAGCGCGTTCCATGTGAGCATCGACCCCGGCACCGAAATTGGTATCAGGCTCGGGTCGAGCGGAGCGGGAACAAAAAAAGAAGTGGCGCACCCAAGAGGATTCGAACCTCTGACCTCTGCCTTCGGAGGGCAGCGCTCTATCCAGCTGAGCTATGGGTGCGTTGAACGCGAACCCATAGCCGATGCGGTTGTGGTGCGCAACGCGCCTTTGCGTTCGGGCCTCAGCGGGTGGCAGCGTTCCGGGGTCAGCCCTGATCAGGTGTTTCGCGCGACACGATCACGGCATAGGCAACGCGGGCCAGCCCGGCGAGCAGGGCAATGATCACCGCGGCCATCGAAACCGTGTTGGCCAGATCGAGCGGAGCCAGCAACCAGGCACCGGCATGGACGAGGCCACCGAGCACCAGCGCCAGACCGAAGAAGCGGCGCGCCGCCATCAAGGCCGGCTTTGCGTCGCCGGCCGGGTCCGCGTCTTTTTCACGTTTGCCGGTGGCATTGCCGAACAGGACAAGGATGAGGCCGATCATGACCTGGGTCACACGATCCGGCATGTCCGGCCCGACCCAGTTGAAATCGGCCAGCAGGGACAGGCCATAGGCGGAGGCCAGCAGGATGGCGGCCAGCACCAGCGAGCCGCGGATGGAACGGGTGATCATGGCTTTTCCTTTCGTTCGGACGATGCATCGGCCGACGGCCGAGACCCCAGGCCGAAGGCGCCGGCAAAGCCGAGCAGGGCCTCTTCCAGCACCGAGACATTGAGATGATAGATGACCGACTTGCCGGCCTTTTCGGTCGAGACCAGGCCGGCCGCCCGCAAGGCGTTGAAATGCGCCGACATTGTCGGCCGCGACACCGGAAAGGCTTCGGCCAGTTCGCCGGCACTTTTGGGTCCGGACTTCAGCATCCGCAGGACTTCGCGTCGGGTCGGGTCGGACAGGGCTTTGAAAACATCACTCATGAAGTGACATTTAGCTAATCATCTAATTGATGTCAACAGGGCCGGACATGAAAACGCCCCGGAGCCAGTCCGGGGCGAAAGCGATCAGGCCTGAACCGAGCCTCAGCTCAATCCGACAGCGCCCTCATCATCCATGTCATCGGCGCTACGTCGCCCGCCCAGATCATCACCATCGGTGTCATCCCGCCGGCGGCGGCCGTCCTTGTGGGTCGAATAGCCGGTCATCCCGACACCCCAGTCGCGATCGAAGCCGTCGACGCCGCGATTGCGGAAGTTGACCTTCCGGCCCGGACGCATCAGCCACGCATAGAGCCAGATCGAGGCGATCGCGCTGGCGAGGATGAGGATCAGGGCGAACCCGGCACCGGTTTCACCTTGCGGCTGCAGGAAGATGCCGAAGAACCAGGCCAGGGCCACAAAAAGCGGTGCACTCACCGAAATGGCGAAAAACTGGCGGATGAAGTGCGTACGCATGCGGGCCTCCCTGGTGTCATGCCGGCCGGCTTGATTCCGAACCGGCCTGATGTGTGATGAATTGGTGTGCTGTGGCCCTCCTTTGGCCGCGTTCAGAATGCGCTGCAATCATGCCGAAAAAGGGGCAGTCGTGGCGGGACCGGCCGGGGCCCTGTCCCCGCTGACAGGCACAGCCTCATCAGGCATCCTGGCGGTTATAGGTGAGCGCAAGGAAGACATCTTCCAGATCGGCCTCTTCGGTGCGCAGATCCTCGATCCGACCGCCAGCGGCGCGGAATTTCTCGATCATCTCGGCGACCGATTGCTGGCCATAGCGATAAGTGATCGCCAGGGCGCCATCGGCCCGGATCTCGGCATCATATTCGGCCAGCTCGGCCGGGACCGCGGTCAGGGCTTCAGCGGGTTCGATCACCAGCGTCTTGGAGTCCATCCGCTTGAGCAGGGTTTCCGTCGGTTCGCAGGCAATGACCTTTCCGTGATCAATGATGGCGATCTGGTCGCACAGCTCCTGCGCTTCTTCCAGATAGTGGGTGGTCAGCACGATCGTCGTGCCGCGCGCGTGGAGTTCGCGGACATAGTCCCACAACTGGCGGCGCAGCTCGATATCGACACCGGCGGTCGGCTCGTCCAGCACCAGGACGGGTGGGGTATGGACCATGGCCTTGGCCACCAGAAGCCGCCGCTTCATGCCGCCGGAGAGCTGACGCACATAGGCATTGCGCTTGTCGGTGAGGCCCACGGCTTCGAGCAATTCATCGGTCTTTCGCTCGGCCTTGGGCACGCCATAGAAACCGGCCATCAGCTCCAGCGCCTCATACGGCGTGAAAAAAACGTCCATGTTGATTTCCTGCGGCACCACGCCGATCGCCGCCCGCGCACCCCGACTGTCCTGGTCGATATCAATGCCCCAGGTTTTCGCCGTGCCGCCGGTCTTCTTCACCAGTCCTGCAAATATGTTGATGAAGGTCGACTTGCCGGCACCATTGGGACCCAAAAGGCCGAAGATCGAGCCGCGCGGCACCTTCAGGTCGATGCCTTTCAGGGCCTCCTTCGGTTCGGACAGTTTGGAGCCGCGATAGGTTTTCTTCAGGCCGGTGGCTTCGAGGGCATAATCGGGAAGGGAGGAGCTGTCGGACATGTCGCCTCGGAATTGACGGATGAGGGCCAAAGGCCATAACTAGGCCCCACACTTAGGGATCGTCATTCATCCTGTCCATGAGGGCTTGTCCATGGCCGACGCCGCCAATTCTGTTCCGCCGTCCGAAATCATCGTCACCGACCAGCACCGCATGGCCTGCGATGGCGGTGGTGGGGCGCTGGGCCATCCCCGCGTCTATCTGGAAATGGGCCAGGATGATTTTGTCGAATGTCCCTATTGCGACCGCCGCTTCGTGAGAGCGGGCTCGGCCGAAGACCCCAAGGCCTGACGCTCGACGACAGACTGACGGGTCTGCAACAGACGGCTGGGGAGGCGTTCTGTGCCAGACACTGACACGACGCCCGCCACGCGCGGCAAATCCACATCGCAGGTCTTCGGCCTGTTCGCCGGCATCGCCTTGGCAGCCGGATTGCAATTCCTGCCACTGCCCGACGGTCTCAGCCGTGAGGCCTGGATGCTCGCCTCGCTGGCGCTGTTGATGGCCTGCTGGTGGGCGACCGAAGCCATTCCGATTGCCGCGACCGCGTTGATCCCGATGGCGCTCTTCCCCTTTCTCGGCATCACCTCGACCGGCGCCGCGACCGCCCCCTATGCCAGCCCGATCGTGATGCTGCTGCTGGGCGGCTTCATCGTCGCCCTGTCGATCGAGCGCTGGAACCTGCACACACGGATCGCGCTCAACATTGTCAGCGGCTTTGGTGGACGACCGGCCGCGCTCATCCTCGGCTTCATGCTGGCCTCGGCCCTGTTGTCGATGTGGATCTCCAATACCGCCACAACGCTGATGATGATCCCGATCGCCCTGCGCGTCGCCCAGGAGGTCGAACGTGAGGGCGTCTCGTCAAAATTCTTCGCCCCGGCGCTGGCGCTCGGCGTCGCCTATGCGGCCTCGATCGGTGGCATGGCGACCCCGGTCGGCACGCCGACCAATCTCATCGGCATCGGCTATCTGCAAAACGAGTTCGACATCGCGATCGATTTCGCCACATGGATGGGCATCGGCCTGCCGGTCGTGATCGTCCTGATCCCGGTTGCCTGGTTCATCCTCACCCGCCTCGCCTTCAATCTGAAAGGCGGCGGCGACAGCCACGCCGCCAAGGAACTGGTCCGCACAGAGCTGGCCAAGCTGGGCCGCATGACCCGCCCGGAATGGCGGGTCGCCCTCCTCTTCGGCACGGTCGCCATCTTGTGGATGGGCCGGATCCTGCCCGGTGAGCTGATCGGACAACCGGGCACGCAATGGGGCTGGAACCCGTTGCTGGCCTGGCTCGGCACGACGCTCGACATGCCGGTGACCCTGTCGCTCGGCAATACCCAGATCGCTGTGCTCGGCGCCCTTGCGACTTTCCTGGTCCCGGCTGGCGACCGGGGGACGCGAAAGGGAGAAATGCTGATGGATTGGGAAGGCCTCGCCCGCCTGCCCTGGAATGTGGTGATCCTGTTCGGCGGCGGATTGTCGCTAGCGGCGGCCCTGTCCTCGACCGGTCTGGCTGACTGGCTGGGCGGACAGATGGGCTTCCTCGCCGATCTGCCGGTCCCGGTCCTGCTCCTGATCTTCGTGACCCTCGTCGTCTTCCTGACCGAGTTGACCTCGAATGTCGCCACCACCACGGCTTTCCTGCCCGTGCTCGGCGTCATCGCGGTGGAGGCCGGCGTGCCGCCGCAGGACCTCGTCGTCCCGGTCGCGATTGCCGCCTCGACCGCCTTCATGCTGCCCGTCGCCACCGCGCCCAATGCCATCGTCTATGCCTCCGGTGCCGTGACCCAGTTGCAGATGATGAAAGCCGGCGTCCGCATCAATTTCGCCGCCATCGCCATTATCGCCGGCCTCTCCGTCCTCTTCGGGTAAGGCACCTGTCCCCTTTTCAGCACCGATATCGCCACGGCGCTTGCGCCTGGCGGAATGGGAGAGGAACGGGATGCCGGCCAATGCCGTCAACCGGTTTGATTTGAAAAACGTGACATCGCCGACATCCCGTTCGCGGAGATTTCCCGGACGCTCTCGCGACCGATTCCAATGCGTCAGGTAGATGGGGTCGGTCGTTTAGTGCCCCGCGACCTGGTCGCACGCCCTGCCGGAGCTTTGGATTGTCACATCCATCGCGCGGACAGGCTCCGCTCGTTTCCGGGCACAAGTGACTGAGCTCGTGCCTCCCGTCCCGAAAACCGAGGGCATTATCGCCTGATGGGGAGGGGTGGGGACAAGTTTGTCTCTATCCCCGCCCCACACACCGTCATCCCGATGGCAATCGGGACCCAGTCTGCGACGCGAAGTCGTTGCCACACTTGGCAAAACCGCGTGTGCGAGACTGGGTCCTGACTTTCGTCAGGATGACGGTTTGTGGGGTGTGTGCGTGGGATAACCCGGAAAGGACTTCGCAAAGCCCGCCTAGTTGCAGAGCGTTTCGGCGCGCTCCAGGGCCGCCGTTACGCCCGAGAGCGAAAACTCATAGGCCGTGGCGACACCGTCGAGCGTGGTGGCGGTCACCCGCATGACCGAGCCGCGGCGCATGGCGCGGATCAGGTCGCTCTCCTCGTCGAGATCGTCGAGGAAGCCCTCCTGGCCATCGGCGAACATGTCGTAACGGTCCGAACCGACCCGGACCTGCGGCGGGCTGGTGGGGCGCAGGTCATAGCCGACCAGCAGGCTGGGCTGTTCCTCGACCGCACCGGACTGCCAGGAGGCGACCAGGAAATAGACGCTGCCATGCTCGTGGGCACGCGGCGTGCTGTCGGTCGGGCGGCTCAGCGCGTAGCAGGACAGGCCCGCATCGGTGTTGCGGGTGAACACCCGCCAGTCGCTGTACTCGCCGCGAAATTGCGGGTCGTCCTGGGCCTGGGCAGCGGGCGTGGCTGCGAGGTTCAGCCCGGTCGTCAGTCCAAGGGCGAGGCAGGCAAGTCGAAAACGCACGGCGATCATCCTCATGTCCGAACAGTTGAACCCAATAGGGTATCCCTATGGCGGTATGATGGCGGAGTTAACCGCGACCTAACAGACAGTATCGCGCGACAAAATCAGCGGTGGATACCGGCCTTGCGGGTGGTCACGGCGAGGCTCTCCAGATCCGGCCCGCCGGGCATCAGCGGCCGTTCGGGGAAACCACCGAAATTGATCTGGCGATCATAGAGGGTGATCGCACAGGCGACCGAGACATTGACGCAGAATTTGGTCGGGATCTTCACGATGTGGTGGCAGCGGTCCTGGACGTCCTGCGACAGTGATCCCCGTTCGCGTCCAAACACATACGCGGCGCACAGCGGATGCCGGAAGCTGGGCAGGTCGACGGCATCGTCGGCCAGCTCGATCCCGACCAGCTGGCAGTTGGACGGCAGGGTCATGCCGTCCACGTCCGGCCACTCGTAATAGGGCACATGATCGACCGACTTGGCCGTGTCGGCCCGATAGACATCGCGCACCTGGTGGCTGGCATTGAGCGTGAAGGCGAAGCTGGCACCAAAGGCGTGGGCGGTGCGCAGGATGGCGCCCATATTCATCGGTTTGGAAATGCCCTCCGCACCGACACCGAAATAGCCGCGCTTCATCGCCAGCATCAGCGCACGCCCGCAGTGATGCGGCCGTCCGGATGGACCATGGCCTGTTTCATGCCCGGAGAGTTGAAGGGCGCAGCCAGATTGCCATCGCGGTCGACCGCGATGATACCGCCTTCACCGCCCAGCGCGCCGATATCGGCCAGCGCCCCGGCGACGGCTTCGTCCAGCGACTGACCGCCATAGGCCATCCGCGCCGAGACATCCTTGGCGGCGGCCGTACGCAGGAAGTATTCGCCCTGGCCGGTGCAGGAAATCGCGACATGGCCGTCGGCCCAGCAACCCGAGCCGATGATCGGGCTGTCGCCGACGCGGCCTTCCATCTTGTTCAGCGTACCGCCGGTCGAGGTTGTGGCGGCGAGGCGGCCTTCCAGATCCAGCGCGACACAGCCGACCGTGCCGGTGGCGATGTCCCGGTCATCGGGCGCGGCGGCCGGGGTGTAGTAGTCGTTGACGCTCTCGACACGCTCCAGCTCGGCTTCGCCGCAAAAGCGCTCAGCGCCGCGTCCGGCCAGCATGACGTGTGGTGTGGTGTCCATGATCGCGCGTGCCGCGGAGATCGGGCTGGTGAAGCCGGTCAGGGCGGCGACTGATCCGGCGCGCCGGGTCGCACCGTCCATGATGGCGGCGTCGAGTTCGTAGCGGCCGGCCTTGTTCGGCGAGGCGCCCTTGCCGGCGACATAGAGGCCCGAGGCCTCAAGTTCGCGGACAATGTCCTGGACGATGTCGAGTGCGTTGGCGCCGATCGCCAGGCGCGCCTTGGCGGATTCAGCGAGGCCGCGCATGTGCTCGATCTCGGGTGCATAGTCACGATCGGCCAGGGTGCCTGCGCCGCCGTGCAGCAAAAGGGCGTAACGTCCGCTCATAGAGTCCATCCCGGTTGAAATTGGGGTCCGGAGATTGCTCTAACATCGCTTGTCAGAACTGCCCAAGCCGGATTTCCGTTGTCGTCCAGCCGTTGCCGCGGATTTTCTTTTGCCGGGCTCCACGCTATGTCGCTGGGATCGATAAAGGGGAGTGCCTCATGAAACTCGACTCATCCATTGCCGCCATTGTCACCGGCGGCGCATCCGGCCTCGGCGAAGGTACAGCCCGCCGCCTGGCTGCTGATGGCGCCAAGGTCGCCATTTTTGACATGAATGCCGAGCGCGGCGAAATGGTCGCCAAGGAAATCGGCGGCGTTTTCTGCCAGGTCAATGTCTCCGACGAAGCCAGTGTCGATGCCGGCCTGGCCAAGGCTCGCGACGCCCACGGCCAGGAACGCGTCTTCGTCAATTGCGCCGGTATCGGCTGGGCAGAAAAGACGGCCCGCCGGTCCTCCTCGACCGGTGAGGTCTCCGCTCATTCGGCGAAGGGCTTCCAGACCGTCATCGGCGTCAACCTGATCGGCTCCTTCCTGTGCGCCTCGAAATCGGCGGCCGGCATGATGTCGCTGGACCCGCTCGACGGTTCAGGCCGCGGCGTGATCGTGAATACCGCTTCGGTCGCGGCCCAGGACGGTCAGATCGGCCAGGTCGCCTATGCCGCCTCAAAGGGCGGTATCACCGGCATGACCCTGCCGATGGCCCGCGACCTCGCCCGTGAAGGCATTCGCGTCAACACCATCCTGCCGGGCTTCTTCGAGACCCCGATCTACCAGCAGATGCCGCCGGAGGTGAAAGTCTCGCTGGCCTCGCACCTGCAATTCCCGCAGCGCTTCGGCACGCCGGAGGAATATGCCGATCTCGTCGCCTTCATGGTCACATCCGACTATATCAACGCCGAGTGTGTCCGCCTCGATGCGGGCGCCCGCATGCCGCCAAAATAGGCAGACCATAGTCTGCCGTGCATTCGGGAGCCGGGCCGCAAGGTCCGGCTCTTTTGCATTTGTGACCTCGTTGCGACACTTTCGCACAGAAACTGAAAATCACTCTCATTGACGGTGGACTCGGGGTGATTTGGCCCGTAATTGCGGATCACTTGCAAACGCAAACTCCGGGACATTCATCGTGCGTCATATTCTGCTTTCCGCAACCGCTCTCGTCGCCGTCGCCGGCGCCGCCCATGGTCAGGTCGAAACCGCCGCCGCGACCGACGTGATCACGGTCATTGGCCTCAACGGCGATGCCGATGCGATCGCCGGCTCGGCTGACCTTCTCACCGCCGAGGATCTGGCGGTTCATGATTATGCGGACGTGACACGCCTGTTGCGGACCGTGGCGGGCGTCAATATCCAGGAAGAGGACGGCTATGGTCTGCGCCCGAATATCGGCATGCGCGGCACCGGCCTTGATCGCTCCGAGAAGATCACCCTGATGGAAGACGGTGTGCTGATCGCGCCGGCACCCTATGCCGCACCTGCCGCCTATTATTTCCCGCATGCCGGGCGCATGGCCGGTGTCGAGGTGATCAAGGGTGCCGCCGGGGTCCGCTATGGACCGCGCAGCCAGGGTGGCTCGCTGAACCTGCTGTCGACCCCGGTCCCGGAGGAATTGTCCGGTCGGGTCACGGTCTGGGCCGGCGATGAGAATACCCGCCGCACCCATGCCCATGTTGGTGGCATGACGGACGCCGGTGACGGCTTGCGTATTGGCGGGCTGATCGAGGGCTTCTTCGACAGCGCTGACGGGTTCAAGGTGATCGACGGCCTGTCGGACGCATCAACCGGCTATGACATTGAAGACTATGTTGGCAAACTCCGGCTCGAACTTGATGCCGGCGGCCTGACACACATGTTCGAGCTCAAGGGTCAGTACTCCGACGAGCTGTCGCACGAGACCTATCTCGGCTTGACCGACGCCGACTTCGCCGCTGATCCCTTCCGTCGCTATGCTGCCAGCCAGCTCGACCAGATGGATGCCGAGCACTCCGAGTGGTCGCTTCGCTATCGCACCGAGTTTTCCAATGGCGTCGAACTGTCGGCCGTTGCCTACACCACCACTTTTGCCCGCGACTGGTTCAAGCTCGACCGGGTCGATCCGGACGGTGCCGGTGCCGCGTCGTCGGCATCGATCTCGTCCATCCTGTCCGACCCGGCCGGCAATGCTGCCGCCTTTGCCATCATCCAGGGTGGGGCCGGTCTGGTCTCGGCTGATGACGCGGTCCTGATCAAGCACAACAATCGTGACTATGCCGCCGAAGGCGTCCAGTTCGAGCTCGCCGGTGATGCCACGTTCGGCGATGCCAGCCATGGCTGGCGCGTGGGCCTGCGTGTCCACCAGGACGAGATGGACCGCTTCCAGTGGCGCGAGAATTTCCGTATGGACAATGGCCAGCTGGTGCTGACCTCGGTCGACGCGCCCGGTTCTGATTCCAACCGCATCGAGACGGCGGAAGCCGTCGCAATCTTTGTCCAGGACGAGATTGCATTCGATCGCTGGACCATCACGCCGGGCTTGCGCTTTGAACAGATCGAGCTGCGTCGTGAAGACTATGGCAGCAATGACCCGGCCCGTACCGGCACCAGCCTGACGATCCGCGAAAACACGGTCGAGGCCTTCGTGCCGGGTCTGGGTGTTCGCTACGACGTCGATGCCAATTGGACCGTCTTCGGCGGCGTCCACCGCGGGTTTGCTCCGCCGGCACCGGGTTCAACCTCCCAGGAAGCCGAAGACGCGACCAATTGGGAGTTTGGCACCCGCTATCGGGATGACCTGTTCAGCGTCGAGGCAATCGGTTTCTTCAACGCCTACCAGAACCTGATCGGCACCTGCACCAATTCAACTGGCGGTGGATGTGCAATCGGCGACCAGTTCGACGGCGGCGAAGTCGATGTGTTCGGCCTGGAGCTGACCGGTGACTCAGATCTGGCGCAAGTCCTTGGCGTCGAGGGAATCGAGCTGCCGGTCCGGCTTGCCTACACCTGGACGGAAGCTGAGTTCCAGACCGGCTTCAATTCCGGCTTTGGCCCGTGGGGCAATGTCCAGGTGGGGGATGCGCTGCCCTATATTTCCGAGCATCAGATGTTTGCCTCACTGGGCCTCGATGCCGGCCGCTTTGGCGGCGAGGTCTCGCTGTCCTGGGTCGATGAGGTCCGCACGGTGGCGGGGCAAGGTGCCATTCCGGCTGATGAAAGTGTCGATGCACACACCGTGCTTGATGCTTCGGCCTGGTATGCCGTCAACGAACAGGTCCGGGCCCGTGTGTCGGTCAGAAACCTGTCCGACGAGGTCTATACGGTCGCCCGTCGTCCGGCTGGCCTCCGCCCGGGCGCACCGCGTGCGGTGCTGTTCGGCCTGTCGGTCGATTTCTGACGTCGATCCCAGCGATCAACGAAAAAGGCCGGGGCGAGCCCCGGCCTTTTTTTGTTTTGGGTCGATCCCGTCAGTCTGATGACGGGCGGACAATCTGGTCGCCAAGATTGCTCATGACGTCGCGGGCGCCGAAGGCGCTGGGGTCATCGGGCTTGGTGCCGCGCCCCAGATGGATCTCGGCGCTGGCCTCGTAGCGCGTGCTTTCGCGATAGCTGACATCATCCCAGAACGGATCGCGCCAGCCGTGCCAGCCCCAGCGAGGATGGAAATAGGTGTGCTGCACGCTGAAGCCGGCATAGGGTGAGCGGCCGAGCGCAGAGGGCATGACGCGGGTCTCCTCATCCGTCGCCCGGGTGACGACAGTGAAATAGTCATACCCGTTCTCGACGGTCAGTTCAGCGGCCCGGTAAAGCAGGTAGGTCTCCACCGTCTCGCGGTCGGTCATCGAATTGCCGTCGAAGGAAATCCGGTAGCGATTGGTCTCGATCCGCGTTTCGGTGAAACCCGGACGGGATCCGTCGGCGGCTTGATAGGGCGTCGCGGTGGCGCACGCGCCAAGTGCTGTCAGGCTGGCCATTATGATCAAAACGCGCTTCATGATGGGGCTCCTTTCTGGGCTGGCGGTCCCTCGCCTCATTTTATATGACTCGTCCCCAGGCGTTTCAGCAGGCGGACTCCTCACCTCGGTGAGCATAGGGGTGTCGGGTCTGGCGTCAAACGCCTGATTTTGGTGTCACACCGGATGGGGAGCGTATGGGGCGGATCTGCAAAAGCATTGTCGTCATGATGGCGATGGCCGGTGGTCTGGTCACGCCAACAGCGTCTGCCCGTGACGAGGACGGCGGAACCGAAATCCATGCAGCCTGCCGGCAGGCCGGGTTTTCGGAGGCGGTCTGTACCTGCATTGTGCGGGAGGCGGACTCGCGATTCACCCATGCACAGATGCATGTGCTGGCCGAGGCCATTCCAAACCTGTCCCGGATCACCGAAGACCCGGACATTGACGTGCGCAGCGAAAACACGTCGCCGCTTTCAGCCGCTCAGCTGGCGTATCTGCGTCAACGCGCCGAAGGGGCCGACATCGTCATCCGGCGGGCTTGCGGCACCGGGCTGAGCCTGACCCCCGGGCGCTGAGAGCCATCAGGCTATCAGATTGGACAGGGTGCTGACCGGTTAGCGCAAATCCATTTCAACAATGGCGGTCGCGGGGCGTTCCTCCTCCGGAACCGAGCCATCCGCCGGGAAGAGCGGCCAGGCCGCATTGGCGACCAGCCACGCCCGGCCATCAGCCAGGTCGACCAGGGTCGGCTCGGTATTGCCCGTCATCACCGGATGTGCGCGCAGCAACACTTCAACACTGGCGACTTCGACACCGGTCGGATCGAGGTCGATCGCCATGACCTGGTGCGGGGTTGCACCATTCCGCACGGCAATGATCCGGCCGTCGCGGGTCTGGCGCAGGCCGTCAATCCCGATCAGGCTGACATCCGAGGCGCGAACCAGGCTGGCGCTGCCGTCGACCAGGTCGATACGCCAGATCCCCATGGAATAGTCGGCGACGTAAAGCGCGCCACGGGCCAGCGCCACGCCCTGCAGGCTGACAAAGCGCGGATCCTCGGACAGGATCTCCAGCTCGCCGGAGACATTGTCGAGCCGATAGACGCGCGGCGCCTGGCTGTCGGAAATGAAGGCGCTGCCATCGCGGACCACGAAATCGGCCATCTGAACCGCGCCGTCGATCGTGTAGCGCCGGTACAACTCACCGGACACCAGATCGAAGGCGAACAGGGCGGTCCCTTCGGCTTCCCCCTCATTCAGCGGCGTTTGCGGGACTGTGCCCGAGGCGGCCCAGAGCATGCGGGTCCTGTCGTCCACGAACAGACCAAAGACCGACCAAAGACCGTCTTCCCGGTCGGCGAACACGACGGGTTGGTCACGGGCAAAGGGTTCCAGCATCAGGATTTCACGTTGCGCGACGGACGATACGAAAATCCGGTCTGTCTCGATGTCCACGGCCACCCCTTCGATCAGGGCGTCGGGCGCATTGATGCGGGCGACGATTTCACCACTGCCCGCAGGCGCTCCATTGGCGGTCAGGGCGGTCTCGATGGCAGACAGGCGGTTACTGTCGGCGGCATCGAGCAGGGCCAGCGTCTCGTCACCGATCTCGAAGGTCAGGCCGGCCCGGACCATCCCGTCCAGAGCGTCAAATGCGTCATCGGCCCGTTCGGCCCGCGTTGCGATGGTAACCAGCGCCCGCAAAACAGCCGGATGGGCGGGTTTGAGGTCGAGCGCGGCCTGCATCAGGCGGCGGGCACTTTCATGGTCGCCGGCGCGCAGGGCGCGGCCGGCTTCGCTGAACATCTCCAGGGCAATGCTCTGAGGTGTCGGCGCGGCGGCTTCCTCATCCTGCGCGATGGCCGGGTCGGCCTGCAGTCCGACGAGGGCGGCGGCGACGGCCACCGCCTTGAGTGTCATCATTGGTTTGTATGTCATGTGCCCAGCTTCCCCCCGAACGCGGCCCGATTGCGACCGTTTCAGGGATAATATGAGAATTTGCCAAGTCTGGAAGTCACAGCCGCGTGCATGGTGGTCGGCGGACATCAGATATCGATGGTGACCGGCCCCTCATCTTCGACCGGGCCGGTCAGGCGAACGCGATTGTCCGCCGCGCGCCACTCGACGGACAGGTCGCCACCATCAGCATGGATGGTGACTTGGCGTTCGCACAGTCCGCGCCGGTGGGCGGCGACCAGTGCTGCGCAGGCACCCGTGCCGCAGGCCGCGGTGATCCCGGCGCCCCGCTCCCAGACCCGCAACCGGATATGACGGGCGCCCAGAATCTGCGCGAAACCGGCATTGACCCGTTGCGGAAACAGCGGGTCATGCTCGACGATCGGGCCGAGATCGGTGACCGGAAAACTGGCCATGTCGCGGATGAAGAAGACCGCGTGGGGGTTGCCCATCGAAACAGCCCCTGGAGCTTCGATGCGGACGCCCCCCTTCTCCACGGCGAAGTCGAGCCGTGTCGTGTCCATCGGGCGGGCGAGCGGAATTTCTGTCCATTCCAGTCGGGGTTCGCCCATGTCGACGCTGACCGTCATCGGACCGGCGTCGCGGGCAGACAGGACGCCGCCAGCGGTGTCGAGGCTCACGGTGTCGGACCCGCTCTCCTGCATCAGCGCCCAGGCGGCCGCACGTGTGCCGTTGCCGCAGGCACCGACCTCGTCACCGTCGGAATTCCAGATCCGCATGAAGGCGTCCGATGTGTCGCTGTCTTCGAGAACAAGCAGCTGATCGAACGGGTGGGCGCGGGCCATCGTCTTCACCGCATCCGCCGACAGATTGAAGGCACCAGCCCGTCCGCGCACATCGGCGAGGATGAACTTGTTGCCGGCACCATTCATCAGACGAGCGATCATGCTGCTGGACTAGCGCTCCCGTCCCTTTACGTCCAGCACCGCTCCGGTGTTAATTGCGGCACACACATCAGAAGGGAAGAGACTGATGAAAGCTTTCCAGACGTTTTGGGCGATCTCTGCCAGCGCCGCCATCCTCGCGGCCTGCACTCAGCCCGCCAGCAATGAGGGCGACACCGTGGCCGACACGACATCTGAGACGCCCGCGGAACGCCAGATCGTTGAAATCGATCCGAACAACGATCCGCGGGTCTGGCTGGAAGAGGTCGAAGGCGAACGGGCCATCGAATGGGTCGAGGGCCAGAACGAGCGGACCTTTGATCGCCTGCAGGGCGATGACCGCTATCAGGGCCTGTACGATCAGGCGCTCGCCATCGCCGAGTCCAATGACCGTATTCCATACGGCTCCTATTCCGGCGGTTACATCTGGAATTTCTGGCAGGATGCCGAGCACACGCATGGTCTGTGGCGTCGCACCTCTCTGGAAAGCTATCTGACCGACGAACCGGAATGGGATGTGGTGCTCGATCTCGACGCCCTGTCCGAAGCCGAAGACCGCAACTGGGTCTGGCGCGGCTCCAATTGTCTGGCGCCGGCTTATGAGCGTTGCATGCTGACCCTGTCGGATGGCGGCTCTGATGCGGCAGTCCGCCGGGAGTTTTCAATCACCGACCGGGCCTTTGTCGAAGGCGGTTTCGAAACGCCGGAAGCCAAGGGCGGAGTCAGCTGGGTTGACGAGAACACGCTGATGGTCGGACTGGCGACATCGCCGGAAGACACCACCAGCTCGGGCTATCCGTCGGTCGCCTATCGCTGGGAACGCGGTACCGAACTCGCCGATGCCACCGAGGTGGTCCGTGGCGACCAGGACGATGTGGGCCTGTTTGCCTTCCGCGCCGAGGACCATGACGGCACCGTCTACATGATGGCGTCGGAAGCCGACACTTTCTATGACACGACCTGGTGGTACCTGCCGGCAGACGCCGAACCGGTCCAGCTGCCACTGCCCAGCAAGTCATCGATCCAGGACCTCTACCAGGGCGAGCTGGTCTTCACGATCGAGGAAGCCTGGACGCCGGCCGAAGGCGGAGAGACCTTCCCGCAGGGCGCCCTGCTGTCGTTCAGCATGGCCGAGTTTGCGGCGACCGGAGAGCTGCCGGATGTCCGTACGGTCTTTGTGCCGGGCCCGCGCCAGTCCCTGGGCGGCATGGGCTCAACCGCCTCGGCCTTCCTGGTTGCGATCGACGAGAATGTCGTCGGTGGTCTCGAGGCCTTCCATTTTGCCGACGGACAATGGTCATCGGAAACCGTTCCGGTTCCCGCCAACATGACCATCAGCCTGCGCGGCACCAACAGTCATCACGACGTCGCCTTCATGAATGCCGAAGGCTTTTTGACACCGGACAGCTATTATCTGGTCGATGCGGCCGAGCTGACGGTCGAGGAAATCAAGTCGATCCCGGCCCAGTTCGATGCTGAGGGCCTGGTGGTCGAACAGCTTGAAGCGGCCTCGCCGGACGGGACGATGGTGCCCTATTTCGTGGTCCGCCACGAAGACACGGTGATGGACGGTACGACGCCGACCCTGCTCTACGCCTATGGCGGCTTCCAGGTCTCCATCCGTCCGAGCTATTCCGGTTCGCGCGGCCAGCTGTGGCTGGAAAATGGCGGCGCCTATGTGGTCGCCAATATCCGCGGTGGTGGCGAGTTCGGACCGGCCTGGCACCAGGCGGGCCTGAAAATGCAGCGCCAGCGCATTTATGACGACTTGATCGCGGTGGCCGAAGACCTGTCGGCCCGCGGCATTACCAGCCCGCGTCACTTGGGCGTCTATGGCGGTTCCAATGGCGGCTTGCTGACCGGCGTCATGTACACCCAGCGGCCAGACCTGTGGAACGCCGTCGTTTCGGCCGTGCCGCTGCTCGACATGCTGCGCTACCACACCCTGCTGGCCGGCGCGTCCTGGATGGGCGAATACGGCAATCCGGAAGACCCGGATGAGGGCGGTTTCCTGCGCTCGATCTCGCCCTACCACAATGTCGATGCGAACGGCGACTATCCGGAAATCTACCTCTACACCTCGACCAAGGATGACCGTGTCCATCCGGGCCATGCCCGCAAGATGGCGCACCTGCTGGAAGAGCTGGGCCATGACTATCTCTACTACGAGAACACGGCCGGTGGTCACTCTGCCGCGGCCAATCTCGGTGAGCGGGCCCGCAGTGAGGCGCTGCTCTACACCTTCCTGATGCAAAAGCTGATGGATGACACCGACCCGCTCGACGCGGAATAGGGTCGACACGATCCAATAGAAAGGCCCCGGAGTTCAGGCTCCGGGGCCTTTTTTTGTTCGCGTGTTCCATCTCCCCGGGGAGGAGGCAGGGCGAGGACAGGTTCTGAGTTCAGATGTAGTTGTCATCCCGGGGCTCCACCCCGCTTGTGCGGGGTATCCGCCCGGGATGACAATAAAGGGGTGAGATGCGCAGCGTTCCCGCATTGACCGCCCATTACTCAAACGCCGCCTCGATCGGCCAGTCTTCGGTTTCCGTGCGCCACAGTATCGAGGCGATTTTCCAGTCGTCATCGATCTTGAACAGGGTGATGAAATTGACCCCGACCAGGAAGATCTCGCCGGTGACGCCATTGACGCCCTCATAGGCCGAGCGGGCATAGGCGATTTCGCCCCATTGCTCGATCTCGGTGCGGGTGGCGCGTTCGGTGAAGCCGTTCTCGACCAGCCAGGGCCCGGACCGTTCGATGTAATCTTCCAGCGAGATGACACCGCCGGCGCCATTGCCCTCGGGGCCGGCGCCGACCGCGCCCATGGCCGCACCGTCCATGAACATCGCGCGCATGGCGTCGAAGTCGCGCGCCTGTCCGACCGGTCCTGAGATCACGGCGTAGAGGTCGTCGATGGCGGCCTGGATGTCGGTGGTGTCGTCTTGCGCGGCGGCAGGGGTGACGAGGGCGACGGATGTGGCCAGCGCGGCGATCAGGGTGGTGTTCATGGCTCTCCCCAGCATGATTGAGCGGGAAGTCTCGCCAGCCGTGCCGGCAAAGGCAACTTACTGATCGGCCATCTGCCGGCAGGTGAAGCCCTGACGCTCGGCCTCAGCCGCATCGAGATCGGTGCTGGCGTCGATGACGCGGCGATAGAGGATGAGACCCGTTGTGGTCGGTGACCAAGCGCTCTCGTCTGTTCGTTCCGGCATGTCGGAGTCACGTCGTCGGGCCAGGCTGATTGAGGTCGACAAGGTCTCAACATCCCGATCGTTGATCGCCCGGAAATTATTCGTTCTGGCGTCGTAGAAGCTCACCGAGGTGTAGTTGTCATCGGCCGGCCAGATCACATCGATCCGCATCGGCCCGTCGGCCAGATCATAGAGGCAGACCGAATAGAGGATGTCCGGACTGGCGCGGACAATGGTCTGGTTTTCCGCGGTGAGGCGCGGCGCGTGGCGCACGCTTTCACCGTCTCCGCCGAGGCTTTCGATCCGCTCCATCGCGCGCGCCATGATGACACCGGGCAGGACATGCAAGGTGATGGCGGCGCCGATCAGCAGGCCGAGAACATAGGGCAGGAAGGGCAGGCCGCGCTGTTTCATGTCTCGCCCTCGCAGCCCAGCCGATCGATGCGCGGGAAGGTCTGTGCGTTCAGGTCATCCAGTACGGCCGGGTCGGGATGGTAGAGGCGCAAGGTGAGGGAGAACAGGCCGGCATTCTCTGTGGTGATCGCGCCGTCCTCATCCTGTCCGATCGGGATGAGGACGCGGCCTCGCGCATCCATGTGGGCCGTGGTCTGGCTCACGGCATGGCGGTTTCGGTCATTGCGCGGCAGGAAGCTGGCCTCGTCATAGATCGTCAGTGACCACCAGCGCGTCGGCGGCATCTGGCCCGTGACCTCGTAGGCGCATCGCTCCGTGAGATTGTGACCCTGACTGTCGCGCGTGGCGGTGAAATAGACCGCCTCCTCGCGGGTCAGAGCCAGCAGGCCGCGCCGCGCGACCAGCGCCCGCGTCAGCGGATTGGCGTCGCTTGAACCGATATGCGGATTGCTGATCCAGGGGCCATTGCTGACGCCGCCAATCTCGATCGGGCTGAAGACGAGGATCGCGGCCATGGCCGTGCCAGAGGCAAGGCCGACGATAAAAGTGAGGACATGGCGCAACATCATGTCGTCAGCCTAGCCAGTTTCGGACAAGACGCGAATGAAAAGCCTCAGCCGGTCTTGGTCTGCAAGACGGTCAGTTCCTGCAACATGCCCTGTATCTGGCGCAGCTTCGAACGACCATCTTCCGCCTGGGCCTCACTGAGCCCGACAGCCGATTTGAGATGGCGAAGCGCTCTCGCCTGGGCATCAGCAGAGCAATTGCCGATCGGCAGGGCGCCGCCGGTCGCCAGGCGCAGCAGCCCGGTCGCCTTGTCGAGTGCCGGGCGGTCGCCGCCCTCGACCATGTTGAGGATCTTGCTGTCGTCGACGACCTTCATGCCCATCGCGTCAAAGCTGGCGGCCAGCTCGAGCTTGTCGCGCTCGGGGTATCCCCCTTTGAGAACCTTGGCCTGTTGGGCGGTCAGCTTGGCCAGGCGTTCCAGCGGTTTGGCGTCGCCGCGCACATACCAAGCGTCGGCCTGGTTCGAGCCCAGCGTCGAGCGGATATAGCCGGCCAGCTTCTGCTTGTTGCTCTCGCCGACCAGGTTTTCCTCGAGCGCGATCAGCCGGTCGAGATCCTCGTCCGCTCCGCGCGAATGACGCAGCAGCTCGTCGATGATTTCCGGCTGCAGTAGGCGGGCCGAGCGTGAGCCGAAAGCCTTGATAAGCGCGTCTGCCGGCAGGGTGCTGTCGGCGCAGATGACCAGGCGGCTGGCGAGGTCGCGGGCGAGGCGGACCTCATCGCGCACGCTGCTTGGACGCAGGCGTTTGGGGCGTTCCAGATCCTTGAGGATGCAGCCGGCAATGGTCGCGCGGCAGGCCGGGAGCTCCTTGCCCTTGATCTTGCGGGCGAGCCGCTTGGCGGCGCTGGGGGCAAGGTTCAGCGCGTCGGCGGAATGATCGCCATCGAACAGGCAGGCCAGCCGCTCGAGGGTTTCGCCAAGATCCTTGCACTTGCCGAGCAGGGCATCACGGCCGGCGTCGAAGGCGATGACCTCGGCGATGTAGTGGTCGACCTCGTCCAGCGCGAAGCTGCGCGCCTCATCCTCGGCCGGCAGGCTGTCGGCCATGTCCAGCAGGGCTTCCAGCTTGTCGCCATATTTCTTTTCGTGACGCAGACGGTCAGCCATGGCGGCGCGCAGCGTATAGGCGCGCGCGTCGCGTTTGTGGATGTCGCCGGCGATGTCGGCGAAGTTGGCTTTTCTCGGGTATTCCGGCAGCCGTTTGTCGCGGCCGTCCTTGTAGATGCGGGCGAGTGACTTCTGGACCAGCTCATTGAGCTGTTTGACATAGCCGTGCACCCCGGCATCGCTGTCGCTGGCCGAGGCAATCGCCACCTTCTGGACAGCGTGCTGCAATTCCGTGCCGGAGGCTTCGAGGCTTTCGACCAGGTCCGGCCGGTGCAGCAATTCCATCGGGATCGCCTGGACGCGCTCCAGCCAGCCGGTCAATACACGGCGGATGGTGTCGCGGGCATGCGGCTTGGCGAGGTCGTCAGGGGTCAGACAGGGCAGGCGGGCCTCCCCGGTCTTTTCCTTCTCGGTGCCCATGGTTTCAGCGCCGCGTTCGAATACCGGCACGGACCGGAATTTCCGGTGTTTCGGGTCGAAGGTCTCCTTGGTCACGCGGACCGAGGCATCCTTCTGTTTGGCGACAAGGGAATGAGCCAGCCGGATCGCCTGGTCACGATCGTCACGGGCCTCGTGGAGGGCCCAGCTCGCCTTGCGGTTCTTCTTGAAGAAGACCTCGTAATGTACGTCACCGGCCATGAACCAACTCCCCTTGAGCCTTATTGATGGCACAAAGAGGCTTAAAACCGAGTGAACCATGCTCCTGATTCATCAAGGGAGCTTGGCGTGTCGACCCGGCCGCGGCTATGGTTCCGGCACGCGGATCAATTCCGGCCCGATTTGTTGGGGTCAACGCGCGGAGATGGCATGGCGACGATTGCACTCGTGGATGATGATGAAAACATCATCACATCGGTTTCGATCTTTCTCGAAGGAGAAGGATATAATGTGCGGACCTACAATGACGGGGCGTCCGCGCTGACCGCGTTGGCCGAGGATCCGCCGGACCTTGGCATTTTCGATATCAAGATGCCGCGCATGGACGGACTCGAGCTGCTGCGCCGATTGCGCCAGTCTTCTAACCTGCCGGTCATTTTCCTGACCTCCAAGGATGACGAGTTCGACGAGGCCCTGGGCCTCAATCTCGGCGCCGATGACTACATCGCCAAACCCTTTTCCCAGCGCCTGCTGGGCGAGCGCGTCAAAGCGGTCCTGCGCCGCGCCCGCCTGTCGGGTGACCCGGTCGGCACGGTTGGCCTGGAGCCGGGCGACAGCAAGCCGCTCGAGCGAGGCAGCCTGTTGCTCGATCCCAACCGCCATGCCTGTTCGTGGAAAGGTGAGCCGGTCCGTCTGACCGTTACCGAATTCCTGATCCTGCAGGCGCTCGCGACCCGGCCCGGCTACGTCAAGAGCCGCGACAACCTGATGGACGCGGCCTATGATGACCAGGTCTATGTCGATGACCGGACCATCGACAGCCATATCAAGCGTATCCGCAAGAAGTTCCGCGAAGGCGACAAGAGTTTCGACGCGATCGAGACGCTCTACGGCGTGGGTTACCGCTATAAAGAAGACTGAGACGAGCTCTGTGACGTCGGGTCTGCGGCGGGCCGGTGCCTGGCTTCGCAGCCTGGCGCCGCGACCGTCCTCGCGTCTGGCCCAATTGATCCTGATGGCGAATTTCGTTGCCCTCGGCGTGCTCGTCGTGGGCATGCTGGCGCTGACCGAAACCCGGCGCGGCCTGGTCAATGCCAAGCTGGATTCGCTGCGCGCCCAGGGCGAGCTGATCGCCAATGTTCTGGCCGAGGGCGCGTCCGACGGTGCGCCGGCTCCGGCGCTGCGAAACGAGGACGCCCGCGCGATCCTGCGCCAGCTCTATGTGCCCGAAGAATCGCGGGTGATCGTGTTCGACAAGGGCGCGGCGATCGTCGCTGACAGTCATCTGCTGGCCGATGTGTTCGAGACCACGCAATTGCCGCCGCCGGGCACGCCGCGCGCGCCGATCGCCGAAAGCGCCCGCTCGCTGCCGGTGCAATTGCTCGACAGCCTCGCCAACCTGCTGCGATCTTCGGAAGAGCGCGCCGCGATGGGGCGCAATCTTCGTGACGAGGTCCGCCAGGTCATCAATGGCGAGACCGTTGCCGGGGTGCGGCGCGAAGCCGATGGGCGCCGGGTCGTGTCGGTGTCGCTGCCGATCCAGCCTGTCCGGGCGATTGTTGGTGTGGTCACCATTGAATCCTATGATCTCGATACCCTGATCGAGGCCGAACGCCGCGCGCTACTGCCCTTCATGGTCATCGCGGCGCTGGTCACCGCCATGTCGTCGCTGGCGCTGACGGTATTCATCGCCCGGCCCATCCGCCGACTGGCGCGGGCCGCTCGCGAAGCGAGACGCGCCGGCGGCCGGCGGGTGACCATGCCGGATCTGCGGGGCCGCAATGATGAAATCGGCGAGCTCGGTGTCGCCCTCTCCGACATGACCGCGACGCTCTATGACCGGCTTGATGCGATCGAGAGCTTTGCGGCCGATGTGGCGCATGAGCTGAAGAACCCGCTGACTTCGATCCGGTCGGCCGTGGAAGTCCTGCCCAAGGCGAAGGATGCCGAGCGGCGTGATCGCTTGCTGGCGGTCATCACCGCCGATGTCGGGCGGCTGGATCGCCTGATTACGGATATCTCGCGGGCGTCTCGCGTCGATGCGGAGCTGGCACGCGAGGATGTCAGCCGGTTCGACCTGTCGGTACTGCTGGGAGACCTGGCCCAATCCTATAACGAGGCGGGCAGCCACCCGGCGGTGATCCGGCTGGACCTGCAGGCCCGTTCCCCGCTTGTCATCGGTCGTGGCGATCCGTTGGGGCAGGTGTTTCGCAACTTGCTCGACAATGCCCTGACCTTTTCACCCGCCGACAGCGAAATTCTGATTTCGATCCGGCGCGGCCAACAAGATGGGCGTCCGAGCCTCAAGGTCCATGTTGATGACCAGGGGCCCGGCATACCGGATGACAATCTGGAAGCGGTGTTCGAGCGCTTCTATACCGAACGTCCCAAGGGTGCTGCCTTTGGCACGCATTCCGGGCTGGGGCTGGCCATATGCCGCCAGATCGTGAAGGCGCATGGCGGCACCATCATCGCCCGTAACCGCCGCAATCAGGATGGCGATGTGGTCGGTGCGCGCTTTACCGTCGAGCTGCCGGCGGCCTCGGCTGACTGACAATTTGGCGGCTCAGTTGCAAAAAGACGCTTCCCCCCAAAGTGAAGCCGCGTTTAGATGCAATCATGATCGGAGTCGTCGTCGTCAGTCATGGCCGTTTGGCCGATGAATTTGTCGCTGCCACGGAACATGTGGTGGGCCCGATGGATGCGTTTCTGGCTGTCTGCATCGGCCCGGATGACGACATGGAGAAGCGACGCGGCGATATCCGGCAGGCCATCGAGGATGCCGATCGCGGCGAGGGCGTGCTCATCCTGACCGACATGTTTGGCGGCACGCCGTCCAACCTGGCGATTTCCCTGCTCGAAGCCGGCAAGGTCGAAGTCATTGCCGGGGTCAATCTGCCGATGTTGATCAAGTTGGCCGAGGCCCGCTCACGCGCCGACCTCGACAGCCTGGCCCGCATGGGCGAGGACGCTGGCAAGCGCTATATCGCCATCGCTTCCAATGTACTTGAAGGTGCCGACAAGTGACCAAGGTCGCGCGCAAGGTCACGATCTGCAATGCCCGTGGCCTTCATGCCCGAGCCGCTGCGAAATTTGTCGAAATGGCCCAGGGCTTCGACGCCACCATCCATGTGTCACGAGACGGTGAGACGGTGAACGCGGATTCGATCATGGAATTGTTGATGCTGGCGGCCTCGAAGGGGTCGGTCATCGCGATCGAATCCGAAGGGGCCGACGCGGAGCGGGCTGCCGATTGCCTGACCGATCTGGTCGAAGCGAAATTCCACGAAGACGAGTAACCGCGCCAGCGCTGCCGGATAGTAAAAAGCCCGCCATCAGGCGGGCTTTTCTGTCTCAACGTGGCGATTCCCGGTCATTCGGCGGGCGTGCGATCCAGTTCGATATCAGGCGCACCCGGGGCAAAGTCGCCCGCACCGCTGGCGGTGACCATCGGGTCGCCGGCTTCTTCCATCATCGGATCGTCGACAATGGGTGTCGCGGCGGATTCCTGTCCGGTCTCATCCTGTCCGGTCTCGCCCTGGCCATCGGGCTGCTCATTCGTTGACGCGTCCGGTTCTGCCGGTGCGGCGGCGGCCGGTTCAACGACGGTCGCCGGCGCCGCAGCTTGTGGAGTGCCGTCACCGGGCATGGGCGGCGGCGGCGCGACCGGCATGGTGCGCTCGTCATTCAGGTCCACCGTGACGCCGGGTGTTTCAGGTGCGGCGGTCGCCGGTGTGTCGACCGTATGGCTCTCGGTCTCGGAGAGTGCCGCAGCCGCAGCGACGTCATCAAGGCTGGGAAGGTCCTCATCGAGTGCGGCGTCGTCATTGTCCGCGACCGGAGCGGTCTCCGGTGAAGCCTCCGGTTCCGGTGTGTCGGCGGCGTCGGTCGCCGGCGCGGTTTCTTCGGCGGCGTCATCTATGGCGGCTTCCGACACAGGAACTGCCGGGGCGTCGATGGTGGCATTTGCCGCTACCGTATCGTCGGCGGCGACCTCAGCCACGCTGTCATTTTCGGTGTTGTCCGGACCGGATTCCGCAACCGTATCTGCGGTCACCGGATCGGCATCGTCGTTCGCGGCTGTTGCCGCAGCGGGCGTTTCGGTGGTCGAGGCATCTTCGGCAGGCACGTCCGCAAGTCCGGCCTGGGTGCCTTCAGCCAGCGCCGGGGCTTCAGGGGCGTCGGCGTCTGCGACGGGTTCCTCGGCATTGACTTCGGCAATGGACGACTCATCCTCAGCCGCTACAGGGTCTGCAGTCGAGTCCGTATCCGGGTCGGCCACGTCCATTTCGACTGCGGCGGCGGCATCCCCGGAAGGCTCAGGCGGGGCGATGCTGGTGTCTGCCTCTGTTGCGGCTTCATCGCTTGAGGCGGCGGGCAGAAGGTCGGACGGGTCCGGCGCCTCCGCTTCCCCGGACGCTTGGACGTCGCTCGGGGCATTGCGGGTCTCGCTGACCACCTCGTCCGCGGCATCAGTTCCTGAGTCCGCCGCAATGTCCGCCGGTTCAGTCGAGTCTTCGGGTTGGTTGTCGCCTTGAGCGGCGGCGGTGGCCGTGGCGATCGCAGCGGAGGCGGCGATCCCGGTCGCGGCTGATTGTGCCGTGTCGCCGGAGCGGACCCCCTCCTGCGGCGGGTTGCGCAGGGCGTGTTCGGCCAGGCGGGCGACGCGGGCATTGAAGCGGCCACCATCGCGGATACGGTTTACCAGGCCGCCGAGCATGAAGAAGGCGAGGCTGCCGCCGACCACTGCCAATGTCGGCAGGGCCGATCCGAGAATGGTGCCGACAGCAAGGGCGAGAGCGCCGAGCGCCGGAATGTAGACGAGGCGCCAGGAGCGTCCGAAAAAGGCCAGCAGGGTGACCAGACCGGCGCCCAGGCCGAGGCTCCACTCGGTCAGTTGCTCCATCGGGATGAAGCCGAGCGAGGCCAGGCTGTCGAGCAGGCCGGCCGGCAGCGCGGATTCAATCCGCCATCCGGCGAGCGCCGGCAGGAAGGCATTGATTTCCGCAAAGACATCAAAGGCGGGAACCGGCGCCATGAGGCTGGCATTGACCTCGGTCAGGAAGCCATGGATTGCGGGCCAGACCGATGCAATGGCGACCAGCGCCAGCACCCAAACCGACAGCCACCAGTTAAACCCGCGGGTCACGCCGGAGCGGGCCAGCAAGGTGGTGGCCTCCGGCGCTGCACGCATCCAGGTGCCGCGACTGTGATTGATGATGGCGGCCGGTCGGGACCGGCGATTGGGGCCAGCCTGGACACGCAGCACGCTGGCTGTGTCACCGGGCGCCAGGGCATTCGATCGGTCCAGCAGGCGGACATCATGGGTCATGCTGTCAGTGTCGGTGACACGCCCGGTGGCGTCGTCTGATGCGGAAACTTCACCGGAGACGGTGTAGAAATCGATCCGGCGGGCCCCGAAAGACTGTCCGGCATGCGCGGTTGGCAACAAAGACATGGCTTGACGCACCTCTAACAACATAATGCCTGGCCGATTGTCCCAAATCGGCAGGCCCCTCACCCATTCGATCAGAACCCTACAAGTTTGATGCCGGAAAATGAACGGGGTTCACTCATTCTTTACGAATTGTTCAACATCGGCGGTTTTGCCGGTCCGCTGAATGCGGCCTTTCTCGGCCCGGGGCGAGCCGCTAGCTTGCGGCCATGCGAACGCTTGCTGCCTGCCTCTGTCTTGTCCTGACCGCCTGTGGCGGCATTCCGTCTGTCGAGCTACCCGGCCTGGCCCGGCCGACACGGGGGCCTTTCATTCCGCGTGACGAGCTGCCGGTGCCGCCGAATGTCGAGCGTATGATGGGGCCTGAAGACTGTCGCGGTTCAACGCTGGCCGCAATTTCTGCAAACCTGCCCGACTATCCGGCCCGGGCCTGGCAGTTCGGCCGTCAGGGCTGGGTGGTTGTCCGCTTTCATGTGTATGCGGATGGCAGCGTCCACCGGGCACGGGTTTACAGGGCCGTGCCGGACGGGCCGTTCAACCGGGCGACCGAACGGGCCGTTTCGGATTGGCGGTTTGTGCCGCTGGACGGCGTTGAAATACTGGAAAATTGTGTGGTGATGTTCGAGTTCCGCGCTGGCGAAGTCCATATCCGCTGATCGCCCGACCGCTTTCCACAGCTTCATGCAGCTCCATGCGGCGCGGGGCCGCCAATCGGGCGGGCCTGCAGCAACCGGTGATCTATCAACCCGGCAAGGCTGGCCGGCGTCTGTATCGGCGTCGAACCGGTTTTTTCCCCGCTGAGGCTGCCTGCGGTATATAACATATTAGGAATTTTAGCGGCGCGGGCATCGCCCGCGACTCGACAGGCCGGTATCATGGTGATTCGTGAGGGCCGCAGGCAATGGGGGCGGGTCCGCACCCAGGGCGACATTGATGACCGGACAGACATTTCAGTTCGTGACACTTGCTGTCACCATTGGCGCCGTGGCTTTCGCCGTGGCGGTTGGTATCTGGGCTTTCAAGCAGACAGCCGGCGCTCGCGGTGCCCAGGCATTGTGGCGACGCAAGATGGCCGAGCTGGAAGACCGCATTGCGCGGGCAGACAGTGTTTTCGGGGCTCATCCGGGCCTGGTACTGGTCTGGGATCAACCGCCAACCGATGCAGCCGACACGGGTTGGGGCGCGCCGCGGATTTTCGGGTCCTCGGTTGCCCTGGCATCCTTGCTGCGGTTTGCAGAGGCCAATGACGGCCCCAACCCGGCCGGCATCCTGATGGAAGGCCTGGCCGATTACGAGGCGCGCTCGGCAGGCGGCGAAGAAACCACGCTGCGTCGGCGTTTCGGTGACCTCAGCGAAAAGGGCCAGCCCTTCTCCTTGACGATTCTCGGTCCCAGCGGTCGTTTCCTCGAAGTCGACGGCCGGGCCGCCGGCACCCAGCTCGTGGTCTGGCTCTCGGATGCGACCATACGCGGGCTTGAAGAATCGGGCGCTCGCGGCCGCATCGAGGAGGCTCGCAGGCTGGTGTCCAAGGACCCGCTCGCCTTCCTCGACATGCTCGGTCGGGCACCGGTTCCAGCCTGGCGCATGAATGCGACCGGTCGCATCGAGTGGGCCAACCAGGCCTATGTCGATGCGGTCGAAGGCGAGGCGGTGGACAGGGTCATAGAAAACCAGATCCTGCTCGATGCCGCCATGAGCGAACTTGCGTCCCGCGCGACAGCGGCCGGCGAGGCCATGGACGAAATGCGCATTGTCGTCGTCGATGGCTCACGCCGTGGTCTCAAATTCCTGGTTTTTCCCGTCTCTGGCGGCGCAGCCGGCTTCGCCCTCGACGTGACGGACGGTGAGGAGGCCAAGGCAGCGCTGGCCCGGTTCCGCCGCGCCCATGATGATACCCTCAACCACATGGCCGAAGCCGTGGTTGTGTTCGACCGTTCAAAGCGTTTGAATTTCCACAACAAGGCGTTCTCGAACCTGTTCAAGCTGGATGATGCCTGGCTGAATGAACGTCCCGGCCATGGCCAGTTCCTCGACCGCATGCGTGAGAAGCGGCTGCTGCCAGAGCAGGCCGATTTCGGCGCCTGGAAGACCGACGAGCTGGCCCGCTATGACGCCCCGCCCAGCGAGGAGACGCCGGACGAGCTGTGGCCGCTGCCGGACGGGCGTACCCTGCGGGTCGCCCGCCAGCGTCACCCGTTGGGCGGTCTGATGCTGATCTTCGAGGACAAGACCGACGAGCTGGCCCTGCGGGCGCGCTACAACACATTGATCAATGTCCAGCGGGCGACCCTCGACAAGCTGCACGAAGCGGTCGCCGTGTTCGGCGCCAATGGCCGTCTCCAGCTCAACAACTCCGCCTTTGAAGACCTGTGGGGTTTCGAGGCCGAGGAACTGGACGGGCAACCCGATTTTGATGCTGTCTCGGAAACCTGCGCGGCGCTGTTCACCGACGACCGGGTCTGGACCGACATCAAGGCCCGCGTCACCGATCCCAGCCCGCAGGCGCGCAAACAGGTGACCGGCGAGATGCGCCGTTCGGACGGCCGCGTCCTGACCTATCTCACCCGACCTTTGCCTGATGGCGCCACCCTGATCTGCTGGGACGATGTCACCGATAGTCGCCGTATCGAGGAAGCCCTGCGCGAGCGGGCGGAGGCGCTGGAAACCTCCGAGCGCATCAAGACCGAGTTTGTCGAGCATGTGAGCTACCAGCTGCGCACACCGCTGACGACGATTGGCGGCTATGCCGACATGCTGGCCCAGGGCTTTGCCGGTGAATTGTCCGATCGCCAGAAGGAGCCGATGTCGGCGATCCAGTCGGCGGCCGCACACCTGGCCAAGCTGATCGACGACATTCTCGATGTCGCGGCGATCGATGCCGGTCAGCTGGAGCTTGAGTTGGGCGATGTCGATCTGGGCGATGTCGCCCGCGAAGCGGCGGAGCTGGTCGCGGCGAGAGCCGACCACCATGCCATCAAGCTCGATGTCGACATCGAGGACGGGCTCGGCCTGCTGCGCGCCGATCGCAATCGTCTCAAGCAGGTCTCGATGAATTTGCTCTCCAACGCCATCCGCCATGTGGCGACCGGCGGTGCCGTGACCATCGGCGCGCGTCGAAATGGCGAGGATATCACCTTGTGGGTGAAGGATGACGGCGAAGGTATCGCCCCGGAAAAGCAGGCCAGCGTGTTTGACCGCTTTGCCCGCGGCGAGCGCGGTGGCGCCGGCCTGGGCCTGTCACTGGTCAAGGAGATTGCCGAGCTGCACGGTGGCTGGGTCGAGCTTCAGTCCGAGCCCGAGCGTGGCACGCTGGTCACCTGCCATCTGCCGCCCGAACCGCGTGGCACGGCGATCCCGCCCGAGCTGGACCTGGCCAGTCGCCCGGCGACGCGTCTTGCCGGAGACCGGGCTCGCGTCGAATAGGATCCGTTCGGCGTAACAGTCTGCCGGTTGGGCTCAGCCCTGGTTTTGCGGCATCCGCACGATCAGGCCGTCCAGTGCTTCGCTGACCTTGATCTGGCAGGACAGGCGAGAGGTCTCCTGGACCTCTTCGGCAAAATCGAGCATCGAATCTTCCATCGCCTCGCGGGTGCCGGTCTTGTCGGCCCAAGCCGGGTCGACATAGACGTGACAGGTCGCGCAGGCACAGGCGCCGCCGCAATCGGCGTCGATCCCCGGAACCAGGTTGCGCACGGCGCCTTCCATCACGGTCAGCCCGGTGTCGACGTCGATGACGTGCTCGGTTCCGTTGTGCTCGATATAGGTAATCTTCGGCATGCCAGTCTCCGTTCTTCGCCCAGCAAATGAACAGCGTTCACGGCCAAGTCAAGATTCAGCCTCACCGCTTGCCGTCCGGAGCGGGCTTCGTTAAGCGCAATACATGGGGAATTTCAACACTGTTTCCTTGCCCGATCTGGCGGCAACCAAGGCACTGGCCCTGCGTCTGGCGAACGCGCTGCGTCCCGGTGACACGGTTCTTCTGACCGGTGATCTCGGCGCCGGCAAGACCACCTTCGCCCGTACGGTCATCGCGGCCTTGTGCGGCGTCGATGACGCACCCAGTCCCACTTACACGCTCATCCAGACTTATGATTGGGGCCATGACGAACTCTGGCATGCCGACCTCTACCGGATCGAGACGCCGGACGAGCTGGGCGAGCTGGGCCTCGACGACGCCTTCGGCGAGGCGACCATGCTGATCGAGTGGCCCGACCGCTTGTTCGGTCTGATCCCGGATGACAGGCTGGAGGTGCAGCTCGAAATGACCGGGGAAAGCCCCGGCGGCGCGATGGACACACCAAGGCGGGCGGGCTTAACAGGGTTTGGCGAGTGGGAGACGCGCCTTGATGACATCTGACCGCAAAGCCGGAATGACGGCATTTCTGGATGCAGCCGGCTGGGGCGATGCAACCCATCACCCCCTACCCGGTGATGCGTCGACCCGTCGCTATATCCGCCTCGAGAAGGGCGATCAGCGGGCCATGCTGATGGACGCGCCGGCGGCCGCTGAAGCGCCGGTCTGTCCGCCGGATGCGAACCCACAGGAACGCGCGGCCCTAGGCTATAACGCCGTCGCCCGTCTGGCCGGGTCGAACCTCACGGCCTTCGCAGGCCTGGCCGATGCCCTGTGCGAGCGCGGCTTTTCCGCCCCGACCGTGCTGGCCAGCGACACGCAGTCCGGGTTTTTGCTGCTGGAGGATCTTGGCGATGACCTGATCGCCCGGCTTCTGCCCGGTGAGCTGCATGAGGGCACGCTCTACGCCAAGGCGGTGGATGTGCTGGCCGCGATCTATCGCTCCAGCTTTCCTGACGCAGTCGAACGGGATGGCGAAAGCTGGCCGTTGCTGGCCTATGACGCCACCGCGCTGATGGCGGAAGCTGAACTCTTCCTGGACTGGTTCCTGGACAAGCATGCCGGCGCAACCCTGAGCGACGCGGCGCGCGCCGACTGGCGCGAGATCTGGTCCCGCGCCTTCGAACGTCTGGATCATTGTGCGCCCGGCCTGGTCCTGCGGGACTTCCATGCCGAGAACCTGATCTACCTGCCTGAGCGCGAAGGTGAGGGCGAAATCGGTCTGCTCGACTTCCAGGACGCGCTGATCGGTCACCCGGCCTACGACCTTGTTTCGCTGATCGAGGATGCCCGCCGCAATGTCGAGCGCAAGCTCGCCGTGCCACTGAAGGCCCGCTTTGTCGCCAAGGCCGGCATCGAGGACGCTGCCGGGTTCGACTCCGCCTATGCGGTGCTGGGCGCCCAGCGTAATGCCAAGATCCTGGGCATCTTCGTCCGTCTCGCGATGCGCGATGGCAAGGCGCGCTATCTGGATCTGCTGCCACGCGTCGCCCGCCACTTCGTCGCCGACCTCCAGCATCCGGCCCTGATGCCGCTTCACATGTGGATGAAGTCGCACGCGCCGCAGGTTTTCGCGGAAGCCCACAAATGATCGAGATCCGCACCGCCATGGCGCTCGCCGCCGGTCTGGGCACGCGCATGCGTCCGATCACCGAGACACGCCCCAAGGCGCTGGTCGAGGTGGGTGGCAAATGCCTGCTCGACTGGACCCTGGATCGCTATGCTGCGGGCGGTGTCGAGCGTTGCGTGGTCAATATCCACCATTTCGCCGACCAGATGGAGGCGCATCTGTCAGCGCGGACCGGACAGCCGGCCATCACCATCTCGGACGAGCGTGGCGAAGTGCTTGAGACGGGTGGCGGCGTGGTCAAGGCCCTGCCCGAGCTGGGAGCCGATCCGTTTTTCATCGCCAATATCGACGCCATCTGGGAAGAGACAGGCGCTGCCTCGCTCGACAGCCTGCGGGCGGCCTGGGATGGCGCGTCCATGGACGCCCTCCTCCTGCTCGCTCCGATGGACGCCACCCTGGGCTTTGATGGTGCGGGTGACGCGTTTCTTGATGATGACGGTCGGGTCCGTTTCCGTGGTGCCGCAAAAACGGCGCCTTATGCCTATGCCGGAGTCCAGATTCTCAACCCGGCGGTTCTGTCCGGTCGGACGGTCAGTCGTTTCTCGATGATGGAGGTCTGGCGCGAGCTCGCCGACAACGGGCGTTTGCACGGTGTTCCCCTGCCGGCCTTCTGGATGCATGTGGGTGACCCGCGTGCCCTGGCCGAGGCGGAGGCGCGGCTGGCGCGGTGAGCGGACGTCTTTTCGATACGTCGGGCCCATGCCTCTACACCATTCCGCCACAGGCGGACTTTCTGCGCGTCCTGGCGACGACGCTGCGTGACGAGTTCGACGCGGCCGGTGATCCGGACTCTCTGACCCGTCTTTTGATCCTGACCCCGACCCGCCGCGCCGCCAAGGCGCTGGGAGATGTGTTCGCCGAGCTGGCCGGCAATGGTGTCGCCCTGCTGCCCCTGATCCGACCGATTGGTGATGTCGATGTCGATGACCCGCCCTTCGAGCCGGGTGAGCTGGCCGGGCTGGCGGCGCCGGCAATCTCCATCGAGCGGCGGCGCTATGAGCTGGCGCGACTGATCCTCGCCAAGGAGAGTGCGCTCGGTCGTCCCTTGGGTGTTGGCGGTGCGCTGGCCCTGTCGGACTCGCTGGCCGCCCTGCTCGATGACCTCGCCACCGAGGATGTCCGCGATCTGTCGGATCTGCAGGACGCGGTCACGACCTATCTGCCGGCCGACCGCCGTGAAGCCGTCGAGTTCATCGATATTGTCCAGCGTGTCTGGCCGGCGCGCCTCGCCGAGCTGGGCCTGACCGATGCAGCCGCGCGGCGATCGCTGGTTCTCCATCAGCTGGTTGATCGCTGGACCCGGCAGCCGCCGGACCATCCGGTCCTGGTGGTCGGGTCCACGGGCTCGATCCCGGCGGCCCGCAAGCTGATGCAGGTCGTCGCCAACCTGCCGCAAGGCGCAGTGGTGCTGCCGGGCTTCGATTGGGACGCCGACGCATCGGCCTGGAACTCGATCGAGGACGATCACCCGCAATGGGCAATGAAGACACTGGTCGAAGAACTCGGTGTGGATCGCTCAACCCTGCCATCCTGGCCGGGAGCGGCGGAAGATAACCTGGCCGAACGTCGCCGCCGCCTGATCGCGGAAGCCTTGCGTCCGGCCGACACGACCGATGAATGGCTGAAACGGATTGGTGAGCTGGAGGAGCGCTTCGGCGACAGCTTCTTCAATGACGGCATGTCCGGGCTCTCTCTGGTCGAGACAGCAGACGAGATCAGCGAGGCCCGTGCCTGTGCCCTGATGCTCCGCGAAGTGCTGGAAACCCCGGATCGGACGGCCATTCTGGTGACGCCTGACCGCATGCTGGCCCGCCGTGTCTCCGCCGAGATGACGCGTTTTGGCGTCCGGCTGGATGATTCCGGTGGCGCGGCGATGGCCGAAACAATGGCGGGCGCTTTCCTGACCCGCTTGTTGGACGTGGCACGCGATTGCGGCAGTGTTGTCGCCCTGACCGCGCTGTGGGGCTCGCCCCTGTTCCGGGCCGGCCATCGGCGCGGCCTGACCCATACGGTGCTGGCGAAGTTCGAGGCGGAAGCGCTGCGCGGCGCCCGTCCCGGTCGCGATCTGGCTGCTGTGCGGGCCCGGCTCGATGGCAAATACGTCAAGCTGTTCGACGAGGACCGCGCGACCATCAACGCCATTCTTGATCAGCTCGACACCGCTTTGGCCGGACTGCTGACAACCGGAAGACGCCCGGCCCGCGATTGGGCGCGCGCCCATGCCGAAGCCGCCGAGGCCCTGGCCTCCGATGACAGCGGGTCCGGTGCGCAGGCAGTCTGGGCAGGTGAAGGCGGCGAAGCGGCCGCGGGCCTTTTGCGCTCCCTGCTGGAGGAAAGCGAAGCCCTGCCCGAGATGAGCCTGACCGAGTATGCGGCGGCATTCGGTGAAATGTGCCGGTCGCGCCGGGTCGCGCCGCGCCTGGGCGTGCATCCGCGCCTGCAGGTGCTTGGCCCGCTCGAGGCTCGCCTGATAACCGCCGACCGGGTCATCCTGGCCGGTCTCAATGAAGGCGTCTGGCCGCCTGGTCCCGGTGCCGACCCGTGGCTGTCGCCGGGCATGCGGCGAACAGTGGGTCTGGGCGCGCCTGAGCGACGCTATGGCCTCGCCGCCCATGATTTCGCGCAACTGGCCGCGGCCCCGGATGTGATCATGACCCGGTCGGGCAAGTCGGAAGGCTCGCCTACGGTCGCTTCGCGCTGGCTCTGGCGGTTGAAGACCCTGGCTCGCGGGGCGCTGGGCAAGGCGGCCGATACCGCATTCGCGCCGGCCACCGACTATGCCGCCTTGTCGCGCCGTCTGGATGATCCCGGCGCGCCGCCGCGCGCCGCGCCGCGCCCACAGCCGACCCCGCCGGTATCCGTTCGGCCGCGGCAAATGTCGATCACCGAGATCCGCACCTGGGTCCGCGATCCCTATTCGATTTATGCCCGCCATGTGCTGGGGCTGCGCCGCCTCGACCCGGCCGACATGCCGCCCGATGCCCGCGAACGCGGTTCGGCGCTGCACGACGCCCTGGAGACTGTGGTTCCGACCTGGACCGATGGCATTCCCGATGACGCCGTGAACCAGCTGGTCGCGCATGCCGAGGTCAAGCTGTCCGAGGCCGGGTTCGGACCGGAGGAGATGGTGCTAGAGCGGGCGCGCTTTGAGCGGGCGGCGTCCTGGTTGATTGGCTGGGAGGCCGAACGCCGGGCCCGTGGCATCCATCTCGACAAGGTCGAGATCTTTGGCTCCATGCCCTTTGAGGGGCCTGCCGGGCCATGGACGCTGACCGGCCGGTCCGACCGGTTTGACCGCCATCCGGACGGGCGCCTCGACATCATCGATTACAAGACCGGCGGCTCGGCCAGTGCCAAGTCCATCCAGGCCGGCTTCGATCCGCAATTACCGCTGACGGCGGCGATGGCAGCGGCGGGCGCGTTCGAAGCGCTGGAGGCGGGCGAGGCGGCCGGGCTCTATTACATCTCGCTGCCGGGCAATGCCGGGGGCGGCAAGGAGGTCCGCATTGATGGCGGCCGCAATCCGGATGTGACCAGCTATGTCGAAGGCGCGCTGGCCGATCTGAGCGGATGGATTGCTCGTTTCGATGATGAAACGATGCCCTATGAGAGCCAGATCCGGGCCCAGTACGTCAATGATTACGGTGATTTCGACCACCTCGCCCGGCGCGGCGAATGGGGCTCGGCCGCCGAGGGTTCATCGGAGGGCGAGACATGAGCGAGGCCCGTTTTGATCCGGATATCCTCAAATCGGCCAGCGCTGACCAACAGCGTGCCGCCCGTCCCGAGGCCAGTGTCTTCGTCGAGGCCAATGCCGGTTCCGGCAAGACGCGGGTGCTGGTCGACCGGGTGATCAACCTGCTGCTGGCCGGTCACAAGCCGGAAACCATCCTGTGCGTCACTTATACCAAGGCCGCCGCCGCCGAGATGAAGGAGCGCCTGTTCAAGCGTCTCGGTGACTGGTCGGTGACGCCGGACGAGACCCTGGCCGCCGAGCTCAAGGATTTGTTGGGCCGTGACCTGAAACCGGGTGACGCTGATCGAGCCCGAAAGTTGTTCGCCCAGGCGCTGGAAACGCCGGGCGGGCTCAAGATCCAGACCATCCACGCCTTCTGCGAAGGTTTGCTGCGCCGCTTTCCGCTCGAGGCCGGTGCCCCGCCCGGCTTTGATACGCTCGATGACACATCGGCCGGCAAGGCGATGGAGGCGGCGCGCCGGGCTGTCCTCTCCGGTCTGGCACCGGAGGCCGTGAATACGCTGATCGAGACCGGCGGCCCCGATGCGATCAACACCATCCTGCGCTGGGCCCGGTCCAACCGTCACGACTTCGCGGAGACCTGCGAGCGGGCGGGTGGATGCGACGGGCTGATCGCGCAATTGTGGGCGGTGCTGGAGCTGCCTGAGGGCAGCCATGCCGCGGCGCTCAAACAGGATGCCATGGCCGCCATGCCGCGCACCGAGGTGGAGGCCGCTTCGCACGCTCTGATCCATGAAGGGGCGAAAACCGATGTCACGCGCGGCGAGACCATTCGTGTGGCGTTGGTAGCGGGCGACCCGGTCCTGGCCTTCGATACCTATCTGGCCGCGTTTTTCATCAAGAACGGCACCGGGACGCGGGCAGCCAAGCTGGCCACCAAGACCATCTCCGACCGCTTTCCCCATATCATGTCCCTGCTGGAAGCCGAGGCTGATCGGCTGGATGCGCTGAGGGACATGATCAAACGGGCCGATATCGCCCGGGCCAGCGCTGTGGCGCTGCGCATCGTTGACGATTTCACGCGCGCCTATTCCGACGCCCTGGAACAGGCTCGCGCGCTGGACTTTGACGATCTGATCCGGCTGGCCGGTCTGTTGCTGGCGCCGGAGAACCCGTTTTCCGGCTGGGTTGGCTACAAGCTCGACGGTCAGCTCGCCCATGCCCTGATCGACGAAGCCCAGGATACCGCGCCGCGCCAGTGGGACATGATCCGCGGGCTGACGGCCGAGTTTTTCGCTGGCGCCGGCGCGCAGGAGACGGGCCGGACCCTGTTCGTGGTCGGCGACGAGAAACAGTCGATCTATTCATTTCAGGGTGCCGAACCGGCTCGCTTCATCGAAGAGGGCGACCGCCTTGCGGCCTCCGCAGCTGCGGTGGAATTGCCGTTTGAACGCCCGGGACTGGATGTTTCCTTCCGCTCGGCGCCGGAGATTCTCGCTGCGGTCGACAAGGCCTTCGAAGCAAAGCGTCCGGCGCCGGAGATGAAGTTTGTCGCCGGCGCGACCGATCTGCCCTTTGCCCGCTATCAGGGCCATCGGGCCGCGCGGTCGCACACGCCGGGCTGTGTCGAGATTTGGCCGGCCATACCCAAGCCGGAGAAGGCCGAGGAGAGCTCGATATTCGACCCGGTCGATCTGCGGGCCCGCGGCAGTTCGCGCGATGTGCTGGCCCAGACGGTGGCCGGTGAGATCGCCGACATGATCGCCCGTGGTGACGCGGTCTGGGAGGAAAAGGGTGGGCAGTTCAGCCAGCGCCCGGTGCGACCCTCGGATATTGCCATCCTGGTCTGGCGCCGGACGGGTGGCTTCTTTGAAGAGGTGATCCGCCAGCTCAAACTGGCCGGCGTTCCGGTCGCCGGGGCAGACCGGATGGTGCTGCGCGACCAGACCGCGGTGAAGGACATGCTGGCGCTTGGGCGCTTTGCCATGACCTCCGGCGATGATCTGGCGCTGGCCGAGGTGCTGCGCTCGCCGCTGTTCGACCCGGTCGACCCTTCAAAGGCGGGAATCGACGAGCAGGCGCTTTACGACCTCGCCCGCTCACGTACCGACCTGAAACGCCGCGGCACGTTGTGGAACGCACTCTTCACCAGCGAGGATCGGCGCTTCGCCGACGCCCGCACAGCCCTGTCGGCGCTGCGCGACCAGGCCGACAAGTCGCGCCTGTATGATTTCTTCACCGGCTTTCTCAATGCCCGGACACCCACCGGCGAGACGCGCTGGGCGCGCATGTTTGCGCGTCTGGGCGAGGAGGCGCGCGATCCGATGCAGGAATTCCTGGCGCGGGCGCTGCAACACGAGCGTGAAGAGGGCGGTGCCCTCTCCAGCTTCATCGCCCGCATCGAGGGCGAAGACGTCCAGATCAAGCGCGAGATGAGCCAGGACCGCGACGAGGTTCAGGTGATGACCGTGCATGCGTCCAAGGGGTTGGAACGCCCGGTCATCATCCTGCCGGACACCACGCGCAGTCCGCTGACCGGCAAGACCACGCCAATCTTCGCGCAGACAGATTGCGGTCTGTTATGGTCGCAGCGCAAAGATGACGACACTGACGCGGTCGCGGCGCTGCGCCAGGAAGCCGAGAATCGGCAATTGGCCGAACATGGTCGCCTGCTCTATGTCGCGCTGACCCGAGCGCGCGACCGGTTGATCGTGTGTGGCTGGCGCCAGGGGCAAGGCCATCCGGGCCGGATCTCCGACGACAGCTGGTACACGCAACTGGCAGAAGCTTGGCAGGGTGAGGATTGGGCAGCCTTTGAAACGCCGGTGTCACGCCTCGTCGAGGAGGCAGAGCCTGGTCTGCGCTTCGGTCCGGCGCCGGTGGCGCTGGGTGCGGCCAGCCGGGCGGGTGCGGAGGCAACCGACACCCCGATCTGGGCCCGGACCATGGCGCCCGCCGAAGGCGGACAGATATTGGGCGCCGCGCCATCCAGCTTGCTGGCTGACGCCGACAGCGAGCCGGCCGTCCTGTCGCCGCTGGCAGACCCGGGCGGGCATCGGTTCCGGCGCGGCGATGTGATCCACAAATTGTTGCAGACCCTGCCCGACCTGCCACCTGACCGCCGCGAAGTCGCCGGGCAACGTTTTTTGTCCGCGCAAACCGATATCGCCGAGCCGGACCGGGCGCAGATCCTGACCGAAACCCTTGGCATTCTGGACCATCCCGATTTCGCGCCGCTGTTCGGACCCGGCAGTCGGGCCGAAGTGGCCTTGGTCGGTCAGGCGCCGGGCCTGCCGGCCAATACGATCATCCGCGGTCAGGTCGACCGGCTGGTCGTGACCGGCGATGAAGTGCTGGTAATCGACTACAAGACCAACCGTCCGCCACCGGCTGATGTTGCTGCAGTGGCGAAAGTTTACCTCGGCCAGATGGCCACCTATCGGGCTCTCCTGCGCGCAGTTCACCCCGGTAAATCCGTGCGTTGCGCCCTGCTGTGGACCGACGAGGCGCGACTGATGGAGCTTCCCGACGCGGTTCTCGATACCATCTTCGACACGGGCGCGGCTTGACGGGAGGGCCGGCCCTCCTTACCTCACGCGCCATCAACGGAGTCCGCCCCCGCGGATTCGTCCCAACAAAGGAGTGTCCCATGGCGACCAAAGCGGTCAGCGATGAATCCTTCGAGAGTGATGTGATCAATGCCAGCGGCCCGGTCCTTGTGGACTTCTGGGCGGAATGGTGTGGTCCGTGTAAGCAGATCTCCCCGGCGCTCGAGGAGATTGCCGAGGAAATGTCAGGTTCGCTGACGGTCGCCAAGGTCAATATCGACGATCATCCGATGACGCCGGGCAAGTACGGCGTGCGTGGCATCCCCACGCTGATGATCTTCAAGGACGGTCAGGTCGTCTCGACCAAGATCGGTGCCATGGCCAAGGGCAAGATCTCCGAGTGGGTCCAGGAAACGCTGTAAGCGCTTCTTCCCCACCTGACACAAGCAAACGGGCCCTCCATCTGGAGGGCCCGTTTTTGTTTGCGGTAACCGGCGAGCTCAGCCTTCGTCGATCAGGCCGAAAGCCACATCGTCGGCCAGATCGGCTTCGGACCTGATATCGGGCGTAACGCCTGCGCCTTCGATGCGACCGTGCGCGACGGAAAAATAGTCCGCGATCGGCAGCCAGAGCTGCAGGCCTTCGGGCAGGTCGAACACGGTCTGCGACAGCATTTCACCAGCGGTAACTTCACCGATCAGCGTGGCGCGACCGGAGGCTTTCAAGGCGTCGGCCGCCATCTCGGCCGCGCTGGCGGTGGTCTCGCTGACCAGGACATAGACCGGGCCGTCAAAACGGTTCTCGGTGACCGGCTCGAACCGTATCGGGGTCAAGGCATTGGCCTGGACGGCCTGCCAGAAGGAGCGCAGCGACCAACCCTCCCAGGACGGCGTCTCCGCGATATCGGCGGCCGTGGGCGCGCGATCATGAGCGGCATTCCACGGTTGCGAAACGAAGATGCCGGCCTCGAGCGGCTCGGCCAGGACGTGGCGGACAAGCGGAAGAACCGCGAAAGCGCCGCCACCATTCTCGCGCAGATCGATCACCAACGCTTCGGCACCCAGTGCCGCGATCTCGGCATAGGCCGCATTGATCTCCTCGATCGTATCCTGACCCATCATGGTTGTGACGGTAAGAATGGCGGTCTCGCCTCGCCAGTCCAGCGTGGCGCCGCCGCCGCCAATGCGGAGCGTGTCGACATGGGCCGCCATCTCGGCCGCCGTGCCCCGGGCTTCCGACAGAACGACATGCGAGAAGGGGGCGTCGGTCCAGATCGCCCGAAACCCGCTCAGGAAGTCATCACGGCCGGATGCCTGGGCTCCGAGGTCAAGCATGGCTGCCTCAATGGCCCGATAGGCCGGGGCATCGAGTTCCCCGGGGTCATAGTGGTGGTCACGCATCAGGGTCGTGATCGCCTGTGCGGCCGGGAGCATGTCGGTTGTGTCTGGCACCGCCGCTGCGGGGCTTGATGCCTGTATCAGGGCCAGCAGGCCCGCGAGCATGGGTGAAAGTGTCATGAGGTCCAGTCTCCTTGGGGCAATCGAGCCCGTCGGAAAGAGGATGCCGGTCGTGGTGGAATTGGATGCGTGGCCCGGTCTGGGCAATCAGCCCGGCGTGATGTGCGGCGGCTCGTCACCCAGGGCCAGCGCCTCGCCGACCAGGTAGAGCGAGCCGCTGATCAGGATGCGCGGTGAGGGGTGTTCCTTGGCGGCATTCTTCATCGCCGGTATCAGGCCGGCCGCCACGCTGGCCTCGAGGCCAACGCGCGCGGACGCCGCAGCCACATGCTCTGCGTCCTGCGAGCCGCCCCGGCCGGACTTGAACTCGACCGCGATGAGACGGCGAGCCAGACCGGCGAACTGGCTGCACCAGGCTTCGACATCCTTGCCCGGCGTGAAACCGGCGATGATGACCAGCGGCCTGTCCTCGCGCTCGTCCATGTCGGCGAGGGCGTGGGAGAGCGCCTTGGCGGCGGCTTCATTGTGGCCGCTGTCCAGCCACAGCTCGGCATCGGCCTTGCGGGCTATATCGCCGATCGGACCGGACGAGACACGTTGCAACCGGCCGGGCCAGCGCGCATCGCCAATGCCTTTTGCCACCGCCTCTTCCGGCCATTGCAGCATCGCCGCGCAGGCCGCCGCTGCGCCGGCATTGAGGATCTGGTGCGGGCCCAGAAGTCCCGGTGCCGGCAGGTCCCAGACCTGGTGGTCATTCTCGAATACCAGCCGCCCGTGCTGCATATAGGCATTATAGTCGCGGCCCCAGACATAGGTCGGGGCGCCGATCTTGGTCGCTTCGTCGAGAATGGCGGTTTCGGCCACGTCGCGCTGGTTGGCGATCACGGCGGGGACGCCGAACTTGCAGATGCCGGCCTTGGTGCGGGCAATGTCGGCCAGCTGGTCGCCGAGGAATTCCTGATGGTCGAGGCTGACCGGTGTGATCACGGTCAGGGCCGGTTTGGCGATGACATTGGTGGCGTCCAGCCGACCGCCCATGCCTACTTCCAGGATCAACCGGTCGGCCGGATGTTCGGAGAAGAGCAGGAAAGCCGCCGCCGTGGTGATCTCGAAAAAGGTGATCGGCTCGCCGAAATTGGCGGCTTCGCAGCGGGCGAAAGCCTCGATCAGCGTGCGGTCATCGACCGGCTTGGAATCGAGCAGGATGCGCTCGTTGAAATTGACCAGGTGCGGCGAGGTGTAGATGTGGACCCGCTCGCCCTTGGCGCGTGCCATCTCGGCGAGATAGGCGCAGGTCGAGCCTTTGCCATTGGTGCCGGCGACATGGATGGTCGGCGGCAGCTGATCCTGCGGCGAGCCGAGCGTGGCCAGGAGCCGCTGCAGGCGGCCCAGGGAGAGGTCAATTTTCTGGGGATGCAGGCGCGCGAGGCGCGCCAGCGCGTCGTCGAGGGCTTGTCGGCGCGTGCTAATGGCTCCCCCCGTCGGCCACCACATGATCGGGTGCCGGGGGTGTCAGAGCGGCGGGCATGGAGGTGCCGGGCTTTTTCATCAGGACCCTCAACATGCGTGCCAGTGTAGCGGGAATGTCGGCGCGATGCACGACTTTGTCGACCATGCCCTTTTCCAGCAGATACTCGGCGCGCTGGAAGCCTTCCGGCAGTTTTTCGCGGATCGTCTGCTCGATCACGCGCGGGCCGGCAAAGCCGATCAGGGCGCCCGGCTCGGCGATATGGATATCGCCCAGCATCGCGTAGGACGCGGTGACACCGCCGGTCGTGGGATCGGTGAGGACAACGATATAGGGCAGGCCGGCTTCGCGCAGCATCTCGACGGCCAGCGTTGTGCGCGGCATCTGCATCAGCGACAGGGCGCCTTCCTGCATTCGGGCACCGCCAGCAGCGGTGAAGACGATCAGCGGGGCCTTGCGGGCCAGGGCGGTCTCGGCGGCCTTGATGAAGCTTTCACCGGCGGCCATGCCGAGTGAGCCGCCCATGAAGGCGAAATTCTGGACCAGGACAACGGCATCGAGCCCGCCGATCGTACCCGTGGCAATGGCCATCGAGTCGTCGCGTCCGGTCTTCTTGCGGGCCGCGGCCAGCTTGGTCGTATAGGGCTTGTCGTCGCGGAATTTGAGCGGGTCCTTGACCACTTCCGGGGTCTCGACTTCGGTATATTCGCCGTCGAAGGTGAACTGGAAGCGATAGGCTGGCGCGATGCGCATATGATGACCGGCGGGGGTCACGAACAGGCCGGCTTCCAGGTCCTTGTGGAAGACCATCTCCTCGGAGACCGGGCATTTGACCCACAGATTGTCCGGCGTGTCGCGCTTGGAAAAGATCTTCGACATGCCCGGCGGGGTGATCTTCGACAGCCAGCTCATTCCGTTCGACTTCTCGGTCATGCGTGTTCGCCCCGTACTCGCTTCTTACTCGTTTCGGCCCGAAGGCCTATTTACATGCGCGCCGGGCGGCATGCACCGCCGACGACAATGTCTTCACCAGGCCGGTCGCCGCCTCGACGCCGCCCGAATGCATGGCGTCGACAATGGCCGATCCGACCACGACAGCATCGGCCCGCTTGGCGATCGCTTCGGCCTGCTCAGGCTCACGAACGCCAAATCCCACCGCGACCGGCAGGCCGGAGGCGGCCTTGACCCGGTCGACAGCGGCGCCAACCTCGGTGACCACGCCGGTTCCGGCCCCGGTCACCCCTGTCGTGGAAACGTAATAGACGAAGCCCGCCGTATTGGCGACCACAGTCGCCAGACGGTCGTCATCGGTGGTCGGAGTGGCAAGGCGGATCAGCGCAATGCCCTGCTTGGTGAGGGCCGTGCGCAGCTCGTCGTCTTCCTCCGGCGGCACGTCGACACAGATCAGACCGTCAACACCGGCCTTGGCCGCAGCCTTGGCGAATTTCTCCCAGCCCATCGAAAAGATCGGATTGGCATAGCCCATCAGCACGAGCGGCGTGTCATGATCGTGTTTGCGGAAGGCGGCGGCCTGGGCCAGCGTGCCCTTCAGCGTCATCCCCGCCTCCAGCGCCCGCAGCGCCGAGGCCTGGATGGCCGGGCCATCGGCCGCCGGATCGGTAAAGGGCATGCCCAGCTCGATTACATCGGCGCCAGCCGCGGGCAGCGCATTCAGCAAGCCCTGACTGTCACCATCGCCGGCCATCATGTAGGCGACAAATCCGGCACGATTATAAGCGGACAGCTCCGCGAAACGGGTGGTGAGGCGGTTGGTCATTGGAGGAAACACTCCACCGATTGTGCGGTTGAGAAAGAAAGCACCGTTGTGTGGGGCGCCATAGCTTGTCCTGGCTCGAACGGATGTCGTCGGAACCCCCCCATCACAATACGATCGCACGAACTTGTTTGCTCGGCGGGCCGCTCGAAAACCGTGAACGCGCGATTTTCATGTGCGTCGGGCATGGCCGCGAGTGCCCATCCTTGCGAAATCAGCGCCGCAGATGCGTCTACACCATGGTTTGTGATTGTTGCGGGATACTCAACGCACAGAGCACCGCCATATTGTCTTGGCTGCACCGGAAAAAAATCAGCCATCCAATCGATTGCCCGATCCGAGTTCCAGAAGACACACTCCAGTTGAACTCTAGCTCCGTCAGGAATGGGGATTTCTGACGTGGCAACATTGATATGAGTGTTGTCGCTAACGCCCGCTAGCGCGATCAGTGCGGCAATCGCCCCGATCACAACTCCACCTCCAGCATCAGCGCTACTTGAGGCACATCCTTGACACCGCGGCCGCTCTGCACCGCTGATCTGGTGCCTTCAAAATTCTTCACGATCTCACTCACGCCCGCTTCTTCTTCGCATCCACAAAGGCCCTCAGTACGGCATTCATGCGCGTCTGATAGCCTTTTCCGCTCTCCTTGAAGAAGGCAATGATGTCGTCGTCAAGGCGCAAGGTGATCTGTTTCTTTGCAGCTGGCATGCGGAGTTCGGCTTTGGCGAACCAGGCCTCGTCGAGTTCGGGGATGTCGGAATAGTCGATATCCTCGTCCGGCATGTTCTCAATCTCGGCGATCCGTGCTTCGGAGACGTGGATGTCACTGAGCTTCTTCCGGATAGTGGCCATGATAGAGCGCCCTTTCTTTCTTGTTGGCCCGCCTTGCCGAAATGAGGCGCGTGCGGCCCTGCCGGTCGGTATGGACAATGGCGACGATAGCGCGGCTTTTGATGAGGCCAATCGATACTTCGCGAAGTTCGCCATAGTCCATTCGGTCATCGACGATTGTGAAGACCGGTCCGTCAAAAGCCTGGATGGCTTCCTCGAAGCTCAGCTTGTGCTTGGCGATATTCGCCGCGTTCTTCGCTGAATCCCATTCGAACATGGATAATTGTAACTACAATTGTCATTACAATCAAGGGCGCTGCAGGGAGAAACGCTGAACTACAACTCGACCCCCAGCATCCGCGCCACTTGCGGGACGTCCTTGTCGCCGCGGCCGCACATATTCATCAGGATGACGCCGTCGGGGCCCAGCTCTTTCGCGAGATCGCGGACGCGGGCGAGGGCGTGGCTGGGTTCCAGGGCCGGGATGATGCCTTCCAGCTTGGTGCACAGCTGGAACATCTCCATCGCCTCCTCGTCAGTGGCGGAGACGTATTCGGCGCGCTTCATGTCGTGCAGGAAGGCGTGTTCCGGGCCGATGCCGGGATAGTCGAGCCCGGCAGAGATGGAGTGGGCATCGATGATCTGGCCGTCATCATCCTGCAGCAGATAGGTCTTGTTGCCGTGCAGGATGCCGGGGCGCCCGCCCTTCAGGGAGGCAGCATGCTTGCCGGTCTCGACGCCATGGCCGGCGGCCTCGACGCCGATCAGGCGGACATCCTCGTCCTCGATGAAGGGATGGAAGAGCCCCATCGCGTTCGAACCGCCGCCAATGCAGGCGACACAGGCGTCCGGCAGGCGCCCGAGGCGGTCCATCATCTGGGCCCGGGCCTCGCGTCCGATGATCGACTGGAAGTCGCGCACCATGGCCGGATAGGGGTGCGGACCGGCGACCGTGCCGATGACGTAGAAAGTGTCAGTGACATTGGTGACCCAGTCCCGCAGCGCCTCATTCATGGCGTCCTTGAGCGTGCCGGTGCCGGCGGTGACCGGGATCACCTCGGCGCCCAGCAGTTTCATGCGGAAGACATTCGGGGCCTGGCGCTCGACATCGGTGGCGCCCATGAAGACGGTGCAGGGAATACCGAAGCGTGCCGCCACTGTCGCCGTCGCCACACCATGCTGGCCGGCGCCGGTCTCGGCGATGATGCGGGTCTTGCCCATGCGCTTGGCCAGGAGGACCTGGCCGAGGCAATTATTGATCTTGTGGCTGCCGGTATGGTTCAGCTCGTCGCGCTTGAACCAGACCTTGGCGCCACCGAATTCCTCGGTCAGCCGTTCGGCGAAATAGATCGGGCTGGGCTTGCCGACATAATCCTTCAGGAAGAGGTCCATCTCGGCCTTGAAGCCGGGGTCGATCTTGGCCGCCTCATAGGCTTTTTCCAGCTCGAGAATGTTCGGCATCAGCGTTTCGGCAACGAAACGACCGCCGAATTGCCCGAAATGGCCGCGTGCGTCTGGCCAGGCCGACAGCGCATTCGGTCGTGTGTTGGCAGAGACGGTTTCGCTCATGGCACGCTCCTTGTGCGCTGGGGTGGGGCTCAGCAGGCTGCGAGTGCAGCCGCGAAGCCGGCAATGCGATCGGCATCCTTGATGCCGGGTGCGCTTTCGATACCGGAAGAGACATCCACTGCCTTGGCTCCGGCAGCCGCGACAGCGGCGCAGACATTGGTGTCATCAAGCCCGCCGGACAAGAGCCAGGATACGGAAATCTGCAGGGATTTCAGCAAGGCATAATCATAGCCATGACCCAGCCCGCCCGGCCTGTCGGCGCCCGCGGGTGGTTTGGCATCGAACAAGAGCATGTCGGCGACACGGTCATAGGGCTTGGCGGCTTCCAGATCGCTCGCTTCGGCAACCGGCAAGGCCTTGATAATGCCCCGCTTTGCATAGGCCCGGGCCTGGATGACACGCTGCGGGCTCTCCGAGCCGTGCAGCTGGATCCAGTCCGGGCGCATGGCGTCGCGGATCTGGGCCAGCAAGTCGTCATCCGGATTGACCGTCACTGCGACCGTCTCGCTTGATTTGGTTAGGTGACACAGCTCACCGGCGAGGGCGGGTGAGACATGGCGAGGGCTTTTGGGGAAGATCACATATCCGGTCCAGCGCGCCCCGGCCGCCTCGGCCGCCGCGATATCCCGTCCGGTCTTCAATCCGCAGAACTTGATGTCGGTCATGGGCTGAGCGTTAGCGGTTTCAGCGCAGTGGGGGAAGTCTTTGATGAAGGAAGATGCTGTCGCCAGAACAGGCCGTACTCATTTCAATTTTCGAGCGCTGTGCGCGGATCCATCCATAATCCTCATGGCAGCCAGCAGGCCGTATCCGGTTGTTGAGCTCAAGGGCGCCGCAGGCGCCGCCTCGCGGGCATGCCCCTTGAGCTCAACAACCGGATACGGCTTTCTCCCGGCAAGGGATTTAAGGCGACATCCGCGCAACGCGCTATCATCAGGACGGGGTCGACAGTATCGACGACTATCAGCCCTTGCCCACCGCCTTGCCGGCCTCTGGAAAAGCGGGCTCGGTGCGGTTGAGGCAAAACGCCATGGGCTGGAACAGCATCCAGGCGATGAAGGCTTTGATCTTGGGCTCTTTGGCGCGGGTCGGGTCGAACACCATGTAGTGGCCGTCGCCAAGGTCAAGCTCGGTTGAGAAAGGTGCCACCAACGCTCCCGAGGCCAGTTGTTCGGCAAAATAGACCGGCGAGACCATGGTCGCGGCATCGCCTGAGGCGATGGCGGCCGAGACCTCCATGGTCTGGGTCTCCAACTCGAGCGCCGGCCGGTCGGGAAGTCGGGATGGGTCGCCGCCGGCCTCGCGCAACCAGTCACGCCACCAACGCATCGGTCCGAACAAGCGTAATCTGAGCAGGTCCTCCGGGCGCTCGAATGGACCAAAGCGGTCCATGGCGGCGCGGGAGACCAGTGGCGCCGTGGTGTCGCCAAACAGGCGGCGGGCTTCCAGGCCCGGCCACTGGCCCTTGCCGATCCGGATGCCGATATCGGCCTCCCCCGCCTTGATGTCGACCAGATCGGAGCGGCTGTCGATGCGCACCGCCAGGTGGGGATTCTCGAGCTGGAAAGCGCCGATCCGGGGCACGAGCCAGTTCGAGCAGAAGGTTGGGAGGGCGGTGATCGAGAGCACCGTGTCGCGGTCCTCGCGCACATCGCGGAAGGTGCGCTCCAGCAGGCGGAAGGCGTCCGACGTGCCGCGCGCCAGCCGCGCTCCACGGGCGGTCAATTCAACATGCCGGGCCTTGCGTTCGAACAGGGCGAAGCCGAGCCGGTCTTCCAGTATCTTGATCTGATAGCTCACCGCGGCCTGTGTCATGCCGAGGCTCTCCCCGGTGCGGGTGAAATTGCCCAGCCGAGCGGCCGTCTCGAAGACGCGGATGGCGTTGATGGGAGGTAGATTGGGTCGTTCAGACATTAAATCAGCTTATGAAAGACCAGTGAGAACACATTGGTCAGTGCCATGTTGAGGCCCCTATATCAAGTCATCGCTTGAACAGGAGGCGGCCATGACATTGGTTGAATTGATGATTGAAACCACCGAGCCACAGCGCGTGAGCGCGATCATGCCGCGGCATTCGGGGCGCCATGACTGGTTGGGCTGGATGGTCCGCCGCTTTGCCTGGCTGGACGGTCACACCGACTGGAACCGCAAGGTCTGACGCTCAGACCTGTCCCATGAATACGGCCGATGCCTGATGCCGATAGGCATTGGCCGCATAGGCGGTGAGGTCGGTCGGGGCCGTTGATGCCGATGACGTTGCCGACCGGGTATCAGCCTGTCGCATTTCCGCGATCTGCTGATTCAGCGAGGGTTGCAGCTTCTCCCCAGACGCTGACGGCTCGTCCTCACCGCCTTCTTCTCCCTGAGCCCGGTTCAGCTCGGCCCGCGCCTGGGCAATCTTGGCGTCGGCCAGCGCGGCGACCTTGCGGTCCTGGCCGGATGGTTCGACCGGGGCCAGGGCGGCGGCCTTGACCTGCTGCATCTTGTCGATCGTGGCTTGTGGGTCGCCCTTGATCTCACTGGCATCGATGGGGACTTCGCCGCCCACCGCGTAGGAGCGGCCGTCCGGGCCTTTCTGGAAGGTGTAGCTGGCAGCGCCGGCATACTGGCCACCAACGGCCTGGTGTGCCTGTTCGTGCGCACGGACTTCGCGGTCCCGCGCTTTCAGGGCGTCGACTTGCTTTCGCTCCTCGTCAGAGAGCTCGGCGGCTTCCTTCGCCTTCGACGCGCCGCCGCAGCCACCACAAGCCGCACTGCCGCACGATCCACAGGCGGCCAGCCTGTTGGTCTGTTCGGTGGCAATCGTTCTCGCGGCCCGGGCGATCGCCGGGGTCGATACGACTGAGGAGACAGAAGACGCGATCATTGATCCGAAGATCGCGGATCCGCGTTAAGGCCTCGTTATGGGAATCGGTAAAAGGCGCGCCGGGCGGTCCGGATCAGGCGATTTCCGGATTGCTTTCGCGCGAGGCGTCGACGCGTTCGCGCAGTTCCTTGCCGGTCTTGAAGAAGGGGACGTGCTTTTCCTTGACGGCAACGCTCTCGCCGGTGCGCGGATTGCGACCGACGCGAGCCGGGCGGTGGCGGACCGAAAAGGCACCAAATCCGCGCAGTTCGACACGCTCGCCGCGGGCCAGGGCATCGGTGATGCCATCGAGGATGGTGTTGACGACGCGTTCCACATCGCGGTGATAGAGATGGGGATTTGCTTCGGCCAATTGGTCGATCAATTCGGACTTGATCATGCTAACCCTCCGCGTGTGAATGCCTAATCCTTACGTCTGGCGCTCGCCGCGTCAATGCACACGGACAATTTAGCGCAATAAAAAACGGCCGGAGCGCAAGCCCCGGCCGTTCTTCATGACCGTTGAGGTCGGATCAGGGCCTATTCGGCCTTGTCATCTTTCTCGCGCAGGGCGGCGCCGAGGATGTCGCCCAGCGAAGCGCCGGCATCCGAGGAACCATACTGCTCGACAGCTTCACGCTCTTCGGAGATCTCGAGTGCCTTGATGGACAGCGAGATGCGACGCGTTCCCTTGTCGATATTGGTGATGCGGGCATCAACCTTGTCGCCGACCGCAAAACGTTCCGGACGCTGCTCGCCGCGATCGCGGGACAGGTCGGACTTGCGGATGAAGGCCTTGACCGGGCTGTCGTCGCCGAAGGCAACTTCGATACCGCCGGTCGTCACTTCGGTGACGGTACAGGTGACGGTGTCGCCGCGGCCAACGCCGGACGAGTCCATCGGATCGCCAGCGAGCTGCTTGATACCCAGGGAGACGCGCTCTTTCTCGACGTCAACGTCGAGAACCTTGGCGTCGACCATGTCGCCCTTCTTGAAGCCTTCGATGGCCTGCTCGCCCGACTGATCCCAGGAGATGTCGGAGAGGTGGACCATGCCGTCGATATCGCCTTCGAGGCCAACGAACAGACCGAATTCGGTGATGTTCTTGATCTCGCCCTGAATGGCGGTGCCGGACGGGAAGGTTTCCGCGAAGACTTCCCACGGATTGCGTTGGGTCTGCTTGACGCCCAGCGAGATGCGGCGCTTGTCAGCGTCGACATCGAGGACCATGACCTGGACTTCCTGGGAGGTCGACAGGATCTTGCCCGGGTGGACGTTCTTCTTGGTCCAGGACATTTCGGACACGTGGACGAGGCCTTCAACGCCCTCTTCCAGTTCCACAAAGGCACCGTATTCAGCGATATTGGTGACACGGCCTTCAAAGACGGCGCCAACCGGGTACTTCGCTGCAACGCCTTCCCACGGATCGGACATGAGTTGTTTCATGCCGAGCGAGATGCGCTGGGTTTCCTTGTTGATCTTGATGATCTGGACTTTGACCGTCTGGCCGACTTCCACCACTTCAGACGGGTGGCCGACGCGGCTCCACGACATGTCGGTGACGTGCAGCAGGCCGTCAATGCCGCCGAGGTCAACGAACGCACCGTAATCGGTGATGTTCTTGACGACGCCGTCACGGGCTTCGCCCTCGGCCAGCTGGCCAACGAGCTCGGCGCGCTGTTCGGCACGGCTTTCTTCCAGAACGGCGCGGCGCGAAACCACGATATTGCCGCGCGGACGGTCCATTTTCAGGATCGCGAACGGCTGTTCCTGGTTCATCAGCGGGCCGACATCGCGGACCGGACGGATATCAACCTGGGAGCCCGGCAGGAAGGCGGATGCGCCACCCAGATCCACAGTGAAGCCGCCCTTGACGCGACCGACGATGGCACCGTTGACCGGCTCCTTCTTGTCGAAGGACTTCTCGAGGCGATCCCAGCTCTCTTCGCGGCGAGCCTTGTCGCGCGAAAGGATGGCGTCGCCGAGGGCGTTTTCGATGCGCTCGAGGTAAACCTCGACGTCGTCGCCCACCTTGGGGGCGTCGGAACCCGGACCGGTGAATTCACGCAGCGGGATACGACCTTCGGTCTTGAGACCGACATCGACGACCACATCGCCATTTTCGATGGCGGTCACGCTGCCTTTGATGACCTGGCCTTCAGCCAGATCACGGCCGGCCAGGCTGGCTTCCAGCATGGCGGCGAAATCATCAGTCGACGGGGTAAGAGTTTCTGTAGACATGTTAAAGGGTTGCTCCGGAGCCGCGAGGTTGGAAACGGGTCGTTTTACCTGTGTCGTCTCGCTGCCTGGCCGGGTTCGGCCGGTTGGAAATTGAACTGTATGGGCGCTCGCAACGGGGCCGCGACCCGACTGGGTCACGACATTCCGCGGTCAGAACGCCCGGCTATCTGTCACCTTGGCGCCGGAATGATCACGCCTTTTGGCGTTTTTCCACAATCGCGACAGCGTCGGTAACGGCCGCGTCTATACTCAAGGATGACGTGTCTAGCAAGGTTGCGTCGTCGGCCGGGCGCATGGGTGCATCACTGCGACCGGCGTCGCGGTGATCGCGTTCGCGGGTCTGGGCCAGCATTTCTTCGAGGCTGATCGTCTCGCCGCGGGCGTTCAGTTCCTGCCAGCGCCGCCGGGCCCGGGTCTCGGTGTCGGCGGTCACATAGAGTTTCACATCGGCGTCCGGACAGATCACGGTTCCTATGTCGCGCCCGTCCAGGATCGCCCCGCCCGGTTGCTCCGCAAAGGCCCTCTGCAGGTCGAACAGGGCCTTGCGAACCTGCGGGATCGAGCCGACACGAGAGGCCATGGCGCCGGCTTCGGCCGTGCGGATGCGGACCTCGTCGATGGCGGCCAGGTCCAGTGATCGCGCGATTGCGGCACAGGCTTCGGGATCCGTCTGGTCGATGCCCGCATCTAGCACAGCGATCCCCGTCGCCCGGTAGAGCGAGCCTGTATCGAGATAGGGCAGGCCGAAATGAGCCGCCAGGGCCCGCGCGATGGTCCCCTTGCCCGAGGCCAGCGGTCCGTCCACAGCGATGATCATGCCGTCGGCTCCAGTCGGCCGCCGAGGGTGGCGATGTGGTCAAAGAAATCGGGATAGGAGGTGGCGATCATGGCGACATCATCGACCGATGATGCGGCCTGTGCGCCCAATCCGATCACCAGTCCACTCATGGCGAGGCGGTGGTCGTGATGGGTCGGGGTCAGGCCGCCGCCAGGGACGCCGCCGACACCCATGCCTGTGACCGCCAGGCTGTCCTGTCCTTCCTCGACCGGAACGCCGTTGGCGCGCAGCATCGCCGCACTGCCGGCGAGGCGGTCGCTCTCCTTGGCCCGCAGCTCTTCAAGGCCCGGCATGTGAGTGGTGCCATTGGCGTAGGCCGCGGCAACACACAGTACAGGATACTCGTCGATCATCGACGGAACCCTTGTCGCCGGCACGGTGATGCCGTGCAGCTGGCTGTGCCGCACCCGGATATGCATGGTTTTCTCGCCGGCCATGTCCGGACCCGGCGTGAGGACGATGTCGGCACCCATTTCCTTCAAGGTGTCGATCAGTCCGGTCCGGGCCGGATTGTCCATCACGCCTTGCAGGGTGATGTCCGATCCGGGAATGATCAGGGCCGCCACAATCGCGAAGGCCGAGGAGGACGGGTCCCCCGGCACGTCGACGGGGCGGGCGGTGAGGGTTTGCGGTCCGGTCAGCGTGATGGTCGCGGCAGTGCCGGCTCGCTCGACCGCTAGTGTCACACCGAAGGCTTTCAGCATGGTCTCGGTATGATCCCGGGTGATCTGCGGCTCATGCACCACCGTGGTTCCGGTCGCACCGAGCGCCGCCAGCAGGACGGCGGATTTCACCTGGGCCGAGGCGACTGGAGGGGTGTAATGGATGCCCGTCAACGGGCCGCCATCCAGCCGGGCGGGCAGGCGCCCCTCGGTCGTCGTGAAGCGGGCGCCCATTTCACCAAGCGGGTCGGTCACACGACGCATCGGCCTGGAGGACAGGCTTTCATCGCCGATGAAGTCGGCACTGGCCCCGGTTCCGGCGACGGCGCCCATCATCAGGCGGACACCGGTCCCGGCATTGCCGAAGTCCAGCGGTGCCGAAGGGGTGGTCCATTGACCGCCGCACCCGTCGATCCGCCAGTGGCCCGGGCCGAGATGGTCGACAGTGGCGCCCAGCGCGGCTGCCGCGCGGCCGGAATTGATCACATCATCGCTTTCCAGCAGGCCGGTGACTTCGGTCACGCCTTTCGCGAGCCCTCCCAGTATGAAGGCACGATGGGAAATTGATTTGTCGCCCGGAGCCTTGATGGTTCCGGACAGGGCAGAGGCGGGCACGGCCCGCATGGCGCCGGAAAGGAGCTTCAAAGATGGGGTCATCAACGGAATTGCAAGGTTTGAGGTGACATGACGGCGATCAGGTTTTGACAGAGCGCGATGATCGTGGCAACGGGGCGCGCCGATTTAGAAAACTGGTTATGTAGGGAAGCCATGGCCAAGCCTGAACTAGGAAGCAAGCGCGCCTGCCCAAGCTGCAGCGCCAAATTTTACGACCTCGGACGCCGGCCGGCCCGGTGCCCCAAGTGCGGAACCGAGTTTGACCCGGAGCGCGAAGACCCGCGTCTGAAGGCCAAGCTCGAAGCCGTCGAAGAGGATGAAGCGCCGAAAAAGTCAGCGAAAGCGGACGACGAGGACGGCTATGGCGACGAGGCGGATGACACGCCTGAAGTCGATGCCGAAACGCTCGCCCGCAAACCGGCTGGCGACGATGATGATGACGATGATGATGACGATGGCGCATCAGGTCTGAGCGACGACCTTCCCGACGGTTTCGGCGAGGGCGGCGTTGATGCCGACGATGATGACGACGATGATGCTGACGATACCGGCGTGCTGATCGACGATGATGAGGACGATGATTTCGGTGACTTCAACATCGACAAGGACGAGGACAATTAGGCCTTGGCAGGTGCGCTGCATTTGCTGCGCAAAAGAGGCTTGATCCCGGGGAAAACCGGGACTAGGTTCCGCGCCTCTCGCCCCGGGCATATACCCAAGCGCCTGCGGTGACCCGAGTTTCGGGGCCATAGCTCAGTTGGGAGAGCGCTTGCATGGCATGCAAGAGGTCGTCGGTTCGATTCCGTCTGGCTCCACCAAGATCAAACCCCGCCGGTTTCCGGCGGGGTTTTTTCGTATCCGGCTGCTATGGTTCGGGAATCAGTCTTCCGACGGGCTCCATCCCATGCGGTTTTCCCAGGCCTGGCGCCGGATCCCGGCCCGTTCGGTTTCTGTGTCATCGAGATCATCGGCCAGGGTCTCGGCGAGGCTGGCCGCCTGGTCGTCTCCGAGCTCTCCGGCCAGGGTGTACAGCGCCATCGCTTCGCCGCGATCATTGACGCCCCAGTCCGGGTCCAGCCAGCTGTCCGCCAGCGCAATCAGCGCCAGCGTGTCTCCGGCTTCAGCCCCGGCTTCCCAGGCCTGGCGGGCGGCGGCCTGGTCGACCGGTCCGGCCAGACCTTCGGCCGCACCGATGCCCAGCAGATACTGGGCGCGGACCAGTTCGGGGTCCCGATCGAGCGCGTCACGCGCAAGGGTCACGGCCCGGATCGCGTCGCTGTCGCCATCGCTGTCGCCGTCAAACATCAGGGTCTCGGCCAGGGTGAGGCTGGCTCCCGGACCGGTGTCGACATCGCCGAGGAGGGATTCCAGGATCGCCACGGCTTCGTCGCGCTCGTCGCTGTAGTCGTACAGCATCAATTCGGCGAGGTCGTGGCCAGCGGCCTTGTCGCCGGAATTCCAGGCGAGTTCAAAGAAAGCGCGAGCCCGATCGATATCCGTCGGAACGCCGAAACCATCCCGATAGAGAATGCCCAACATGTGATTGGCGGGCTGGTGCCCGGCATCGGCAGCCTGGATCAGCCAGTAGCGCCCCGTCACCGTGTCGGGTTCGCCGTCCTCGGGGAAGGTGAGCGAGTAACCATACTCGAAGGCCGCGACAGGATCGCCGGTCTCGGCCTGTTCACGCAGGCTGGGGGGTGGGGTTTGGGCCGATGCCGCAGCGCCGGTGAGCGCCACGATTCCGGCCAGTAGACAGACGCGCAGCATGCCCGGTCTCCTGACAGTGTGGAGCCGCAGGAAAGCAGGGTGTGGCTGAACGTGTGATGAGTGCCCTGTTCAGGCCGGGCGGGTTCAGGCGGCGTCGGACGCCGGTTCGCCGGACAGGACAGCGTGTACGGCATCGCCATTCGGCGCGGCGCGCAGGCGCTGGCGGACATCTTCCCGGCGCAACAGCCGGGACACGCGGGCCAGTGCCTTGAGGTGCTCCGCACCGGCATTTTCCGGTGCCAGAAGCATGAAAATCAGATCGGCCGGCCGGCCGTCGATCGACTCGAAGTCGACCGGCGTCCGGAGTCGGGCAAAGATACCGACCACCTCATCCATCCCGCTCAGGCGGGCATGGGGAATGGCGACACCCTGTCCGACCCCGGTAGAGCCGAGGCGTTCACGCTGAAGCACGGCATCGAAGATCGTCCGGGACGCCTGTCCCGTTATGCCGGCGGCCAGTTCGGACATGGCCTGCAGGGCCTGTTTCCGGCTGGACGCACCCAAATCGATGCACACTCCCGAACCCGGGATCAAATCAGCTAACGCCATTGTCCGACTACACGCTCCTAGGCTGGCTCTGAGCGGTCTTCCCGCGCCGGGTTCAACCATCCGATATGGCCGTCCGGTCGCCGGTAGACGATGTTGAGACCGCCATTGGCGGCGTTGCGGAACATCAGGAAGGACGAATCCGCCGCATCCAGTTCCAGCGACGCCATGCCCACGGTCAGGGTGCGGACTTCTCCGACCTGTTCCGCGATGACGATCGGCTCAGGGGCACCATTGAGCGGTGCATCACTTGTGTCTTCGTCGTCGAGGTCCTCGTCATCGACATGGCTGTCGCGCATGCCCTTGAGGACGACGATCGGAAGACTCTCGGCCGGAAGTTCGGCCTTGTTGTCATTGTGGTGGTTCTTCAGTTTCCGCTTGTAGCGGCGGAGGCGCTTCTCCAGGCGCTCCATGGTATTTTCCGCTGCCTTGTAGGCATCCTCGGCTTCGCCGTGGGCCTGCAGCATGACGCCCGATGGCAGATGCACCGAACACTCCACGCGAAAGCCTGTGCCCTCGCGCGAGATCGATACATAAGCTTCACCGGGACGGTTGAAGTATTTGGCAACTCCGTCTTCCACGCGCCCGAGAATCTGTTCTCGCAGCGCGCCGCTGACGTCGATGCCTTTGCTGACCACCTGTATATGCATGCGCTCCTTCCCGCCGGCCATTCACCGGCACGTGAGGCGTTGACGTGCAGTTCCGCCTCTCCTCGGAAAGCGGGCGGAACCTAGTCGCGGGCCGCAGGGGGAGTCAATGACTGTTCTCCGGATGCCTGCAGGCCGCGATCTCGGTGGAAGAATACCACCGGGGCGCCCGTTCAAGCGATCCCTAGCCAGCGCGTTTTAGCATGCGACGACGCTGGACCGAGGACGGGATGTTGAGCGCCTCCCGGTATTTGGCCACAGTCCGGCGGGCGATTTCAATCCCTTCATCCCGTAATTGTTCAACGAGACTGTCATCGGACAGCACCCCGTCGGCCGATTCCTGGCCGATCATCAGCTTGATGCGATGGCGGACGGCCTCGGCAGAGTGGGCCTCCCCGCCGCCGGCGGACGGAATGGCGGAGGTGAAGAAATATTTCAGCTCGAACATGCCGCGCGCTGTCGCGACATATTTGTTCGACGTGACGCGGCTGACGGTCGATTCGTGCATGCCGATGGCGTCGGCGACTGTTTTCAGGTTGAGGGGACGCAGATAGGCGACGCCATGAGCCAGGAACATGTCCTGTTGGCGCACGATTTCACTCGCCACCTTGAGAATCGTCCGGGCGCGCTGATCGAGACTTTTCACCAGCCATGAGGCGTTCTGCGAGCACTCGGTGATGAATGTTTTGTCGGTCTCGGACTTGGCGACAGCGCTGATCTCGTTGAAATAGCTGTTATTGACCAGCACGCGTGGCAGGGTCTCCGAATTCAGTTCCACTTGCCAGCTGCCATCCGGCGACTGGCGGATGAAGACGTCCGGTTCGACCGCCCGGGTTGAATCGCTGCCGAAGGCATGTCCCGGCTTGGGGGTCAGGGCGCGAATCTCGGAGATCATTTCGTCGAGGTCTTCGCTGTCGACGCCGCACAGGGATTTCAGGGCGACATAATCATGCTTGGCGAGGCGCTCGAGATTGTCGAGCAGGATCGCCATGGCCGGATCGAGCCGGTCCTTGTCCTTGAGCTGCAGGGCCAGGCATTCGGGCAGGTCGCGGGCCATCACGCCGGCCGGGTCGAAGGTCTGGGTCAGGTCGAGCACGGCTTCGACGCGGGCGCGTTCGACCCCGAGCTGCGTTGCGATCTCGTCGAGGTCCGAGCGCATATAGCCATCATCATCGGCCAGGTCGATCAGGTGCGCACCGATCAGGCGGTCGACCGGATCGCCGGTCGCCATCGACAATTGTTCATGCAGGTGTTCGGCCAGCGAAATCTCGCGCGAGGAATTGGCGATGGCGTCATAGTCTTCGCTCGCCGGGCCGCGACTGCCACCGGAGGTGTGGCCCGAGACCGAGCCGGCGCCCATGGCAGCACCACTCTCGACGCCGTCAACGCCGGACAGGTCCGACTTCGAATCATCGCCATGCATCATGTCGACATCGGCATCGATGGAATCATTGGCATCGGCCGAGGGCGCAGCCAGTTCCAGCTCGCGCGGTTCGCCCTGGCCCTCTTCGCGCTGCGATTCGGCTGATTCGCCACTGTCATCGCGTTCGAGCAGGGGATTGCGTTCCAGCTCGCCTTCGACGAACTCGGCAAGCTCGATATTCGAGAGCTGCAACAGCTTGATGGCTTGTTGGAGCTGGGGCGTCATCACCAGGGATTGTCCCTGGCGCATATCCAGCTTCTGCATCAATCCGGCCATGTGAACCTCTGTTTGGTACGTTTCATGCAGAGGTTAATCAGCCAAAGCTTTCTCCGAGATAAACGCGCCGCACATCCGGGTCGGCCCGGATCGCCGCAGGCGAGCCCTCAAACAACACCTCACCCTCATGGATGATCGTGGCTCTGTCAGTGATTTCAAGGGTTTCACGGACATTGTGGTCGGTGATCAAGATGCCGATTCCACGCTCCTTCAAAAAGCGGATCAGGTCGCGGATATCGGTGATGGCCAGCGGGTCGATACCGGCAAAGGGCTCGTCCAGCAGCATGAAGGAGGGGCGAGTCGCCAGGGCGCGGGCGATTTCCATGCGTCGACGTTCGCCGCCTGACAGTGACGGCGCCGGCGCTTCGCGCAGGTGCGAGATGCGCAACTCTTCCAGCAGCTGATCAACCAGGGCATGGCGCGCGTCGCGGTTCTTTTCGACCACTTCGGCGACCGCGAGCACATTCTGCTCGACCGTCATGCCATGAAAGATCGATTTTTCCTGCGGCAGATAGCCGATGCCCAGACGCGCGCGCTGGTACATGGGCAGTCGGGTGATGTCCTCGCCATCCAGCAGGATGCGGCCATAGTCGGCCTCGACGAGGCCGGTGATCATGTAGAAACAGGTCGTCTTGCCGGCGCCATTGGGGCCCAGCAGTCCGGCGACTTCGCCGCGCTGGAGCGAAACCGAGACCCCTTTCACAACCGGGCGCTTGCGATAGGCCTTGCCGATCTGTTCGACAACAAGGCCGCCCGCCGTGTCGGTTTCTGCCCGGGGCGTGGGTTCGGTGATCGCCATGAAGGATAGTGTCCTTGTTCCGCAGGCCCGCGAGCAGGCGCGCTGTCAGCCTTCGGGATTTTCGGTCGATTCGGAGGTGTCGGTTGAGCGGGCCGGCTGCAGAACCATGCGCACGCGTTCACCGGTGCCGGCCTCGCCGAAATTGGAATTGCCGGTGGTCAGGTTGTTCACAAAACGGTTGGTGGTGATGACATTGTCGCCCTGGGTGATGACGACCTCCCCGGTCAGGGTGATGACTTCCTCGGCCAGCTCGTAGACGCCGCGATCGCCGCGCGCCCTCTGTGTCGGCGTGATGTAGAAGACATTGTCGGTAGCGACGATCCGGTCGATATCACCCCAGCCGCCGCCGGGACCCTCGCCGGTGTAATAGACGTCCATCCGGTCGGCCTGGAGGCTCGATTCACCCTGGACGACATGCACGTCACCGAGCCAGACGATGTGACGCTCGGCGTCGAGCACCTCGAAGGTCTCGGCCTCGATATCCAGCGGCAAGGATGAGTTTCCGATTTGCGCCGACGCGGCTGTGGACGGCAATGCTGCCGCGGCCAATCCGAACAGGGTGATTGCAAGCAGGCGCATCAGTCGTTTCCTTCTTCGGGCGACGCATCCGGAATGGGCGCGGTGCGGTCTTGTATCAGGCGGGCCCGGACATTGCCGGAGAAGATGATGCGATTGCCGCCATCGGTGATTTCGTAGCTGTCAGCCCGGATTGTACCCATCGGGCCGGTACCTTCCACTGCTTCTTCACCGGTCACGCGTTCTTCGCGCAGGAAGATGCGGGCGTGGTCGGACTGGAAAGTATAGCCCGCCCGGGTCCGGAAGTTGACGTCGGAATAGAGGTCGAGAATGCGGTTCGGCAAATCGTATCGGCCCGACTCCGCGAGCACCCGGGACACGTCCGCACCGGCTTCGAGGAAGTCATAGTCGAGGCGCGGGCGTTCCAGCTCCGTCACGCCATCGGCCGCATCCCGCCGCCGGATGGCCGTGTCGGCGGTCACAACGTACGGGGTCAGGCTTTCGTCGCGTCCGGTAAAACGCGGATTGGTCATGCGGACATCCGCGCTGACGGCTTCAGTCTCACCCGTCGCAGTGCCACTCGACCCAAGCACGAGCTGGACGACCAGCAGGGCGGCGATCGCAAGGGCCCCCGCCGTGAACAGCAGTCGCATTCCGCGCACGAAGGCCGTGCGCTTGCGGGCGACGCTGAGCGCAAGCGCACGTCGGGGTTCCCACCGCCCGGACGCAGCAGGTTCAAAGGCATCTCGGCCGGAGGAAGCGGTCAGACTGGTCACGGGGTCATACACATCCGATCGGGCGCTCGCATCAGGCCCGTACGCCAGAAAGACCAGCCTTTGCAGGCCTTTTCAAGGCGGCCAAGGTCAGGAATGGGCAAAAATGTCGATTTCCGGCCAGCCGGCCAGGTCAAGCTTGGCGCGGGTTGGCAGGAAGTCGAAACAGGCCCTGGCGAGCTCTGTGCGGCCTTCGCGTTCGAGCATCATGCCCAGCTTCTCGCGCAACTGGTGCAGGTGGAGCACGTCGGAGGCCGCATAGTCCAGCTGTGCGGGAGACAGTTCGTCCGCGCCCCAGTCGGACGATTGCTGCTGCTTGTTCATATCGGCGCCGACCAGTTCGCGGGTCACATCCTTCAGGCCGTGGCGGTCGGTATAGGTACGCACCAGTTTCGACGCGATCTTGGTGCAGAAGACCGGCGCCATCGTCACGCCGAGATACTTTTCGACCATGGCCACATCGAAACGGGCAAAGTGGAGGATTTTCTCGACGGCGTTGTCGGCCAGCACCCGCTTGAGATTGGGGCAGTCATAATCGGCCCGGTTCATCTGCACGACATGGGCATCGCCGTCGCCAGACGACAGCTGCACCACGCACAGCATGTCGCGGGTCAGCGACAGTCCCAGGGTTTCCGTATCAACCGCGACGATGGGGCCGAGGTCGAGGTCAGCGGGCAGGTCGCCCTTGTGATAGTGAACGGTCATGGCGTCATCCTTGTTTGTCCCAGCGTCTAGCGCCGCGCGGCGCGCGGTGCAATGCGCGCCAGCTTGTCGGCGACGCTGGTTTCGTCGTCCCGGTTGAGAAATTGCGGCGTTTCCAGCTCGGCCGACGGATTGCCGGCGATGACCGCGTCGAGCAGCGCCGTGACCGTCGCGCCGTCGGGCGTCGCCAGCCAGTTAGTCCGGCGGGCGAGCAGGGCCTCGGCCGAAGACTCCAGCCTTTGCGGCGTCAGACGCTCGCCCGTGACACCGGCATCTTCCGGCGCGTCGCCGGCCATGATGGCCAGCATGTCGGCACCGACATGCGGCAGGTAATGGGATGGCTCATAGAAGGTCGGGTGCGCATCGGTTGCGTCGGCGGCAGGCGCCGGCAGCGCGGCGAAGGGGCGAAAGCCGGAAAAATCGTATAACTGGCTGGCAGGGCCGGGCAGGCAGGCCCCGACCGGTTCGCGGTCGGCATGGCGGGCGAAGGTCTCGGTCAGTGCGGCGCGAAATGCCAGGAAGTCCTCACCGCGCCCGGCCCGGAACAGCGCTTCTTCCCGCCAGGCATGCAGGGGATGGATAAAGCCGGTGACCTGCACGCCCTGCGCCGTCAGATCGTCCAGCACGGTTTCGAAAAGGGCCAGCCGTTCCGCGTCGAAGCGATAGCCCAGATAGAAGCGGTAAATGCCGCGGGCACCATTTTCATAGCGTGTCCGCTGGGCGCCGGCCGGATAGGTGTCGGCCCAGGGCACGCGCGGCGACGAGCCGGTCAGATTGTCGGCCAGGAGCTGGACCGACGCGCCGAACGTGCTCGGCGACAGGGCGACCCGGGCACGGGCGAAGTCGGCATTGCCGTCACGCAGTGCCGACAGCCAATAGGTCGACTTGGCCTTGGAATGGGTGCCGAATTCGTCGAGATCGAGCCCTATCACCACACAGCGCAGCCGGGCGCCTCCGGCGGCCAGCGCGGCGGCCTGCGACAGTTCGAAGATATTGGTGCCGCGCATGCCGGCATTTATGAAGCCGGCGGGCAGCTCGGCCGCATCTCGCGGAAAACCGTCGACCGTGCGTGAGGAGCCCAGGATGATGGCCGGGTCGTCGCCGCGGGCCAGCTGGTCGGCGACATGGACGCGTCCGCCGTCTTCATACAGGCGGGTGTCACGCGCTGTCAGTCCGGCAATGTCCGGCGTGCCCATGATGCCGAACGGATCGACCAGCGCGTTGAACCCGGCAAACCCCGCCAGGGCGGCGAAGAGGGCGATCAGCAATGTCGCGGCATAGCGTTGCATCGGGGGCGGGTCCTAGAAGGTGTAATAGATGAATTCGGAGGTCTTCCAGGCGTTCAGTACCGACAGGAAGAGCAGCACGGCGGCGCCGATGGCGGCCCAGTGGGTAAAGCGCCAGCGCGGGCCAGGCCTGGGCTTGATCTGGGCGTCTTTCAGGGTCTGCTCGTCAAGGACGTCGGCGAACAGCTCCGGCGTGTCCGGCAGTGACCAGACCAGGCCGAGACCGAAGGCGACCCAGATCACCAGCTCGCCCGACACGCCCTCCAGTCCCAGTCCGGACATGCCGAACATGCCGGCCAGGATGCGCCCGGCGCCGGTCCAGCTCTCGGCCCGGAAGAAGACCCAGGCGATGGTGGTAAAGGCAAAGGTCAGGCCGATCGCCAGAATGCGGCGATGGCCGTCAAACCAGCCCTTGGGTCCCCATTTGGCCCAATAGTGGTTCACCGTCAGACCCAGACCGTGCAGCCCGCCCCAGATGACAAAGGTCCAGGCCGCGCCATGCCAGAGCCCGCCCAGCAGCATGGTCGCCATCAGATTGATCGAACGCCGCGTCTCGCCATGCCGGTTGCCACCCAGCGGGATGTAGAGATGGTCACGCAGGAAATGGCTCAGCGTGATGTGCCAGCGACGCCAGAATTCGACAATCGAGGCTGACTTGTAAGGTCCATTGAAATTGACCGGCAGGCGGAAACCCAGGCAGCGCGCCAGGCCCAGCGCCATGTCGGAATAGCCCGAAAAATCGAAGAAGATCTGCAGCGCATAGGCCGTCGCGCCCAGCCAGGCGGCGACCAGTCCCGGCGTGTCACCGCGCTCGGCCATGGCGAACAGGGAGGAGGCGTAGGGCTCGATGCTTTCGGCGATCAGCACTTTCTTGGCCAGGCCGATGGCGAACAGCGACAGGCCGACGCCCAGATTGTCCCAGATGTCGTCCTTGCGGGTGGTGTCGTTGAATTGCGAGGCGATTTGGTGGTGCTGGATCAGCGGTCCGGCGACGATGTGCGGGAAGAAGGAGACGAACAGCGCATGCGCGAAGAAGCGGCCCGGCTCGGTCTTCCGGCGTGCCACATCGACCAGGTAGGAGATTTGCTGGAATGAGAAAAACGAGATCGCCAGCGGCAGGCCGAGGCCCAGCTCGGGAATGTCGAGCCCGGTCAGCGCGTTGATATTGCTGGCCAGGAAGTCGGCATATTTGAAGAAGCCGAGCAGTGACAGGTTGAAAATGATGCCGATGGCCAGCAGCGGCTGATTGCCCCAGCGCCGCATCAGGCGCGCCACGATGTGGTTGATGATCACCGAGCCGAGCAGCAGCAGGACATGCCGGATGAACCACAGCGAGCGGATCAGGCTCTCAAGCGTCCAGCCATCCAGCTCGTGCCAGGGCGCCCGCGAGACATCCCACCACGCATAGAAGAAGAAGCTGGCCGCCGCGAGCAGGCTCAGCGCCGTCCAGTGCGAGATATAGCGACGCGCCAGATAATAGGTGAGCAGCACGCCGGGCAGGAAAAGAAACAGGAATTCGAAGGAATTGAAGATCATGACCGCGCCGCGCCGGAGGTGGCAGGGACGCTAGCCGCCCGCCACCCGGGCGGCAAGGCAGGCCTGCACGCACCAGGGTTATCCACAGGGCGGGCCGACCAGTGTCACATCTCACCCGATTAATGTCCTGTTAACGAATAAAAATCGCATCGAATTGCATCAGGAGTGCAGCGGAACTCCCCATAATTACTGCACAAGCAGGATATTGCGAAAACAACCGAAACGTCCGTATACGGACTTTACAATCGCTGGCCATTCTGTAACATTAATGTCATACAAGATCCTGACACGTTTCTCGCAGGAGGGAGAACACATGAAAAACCAGAGCAAAATGATCGCTGCTTCCCTCGCCGCGTCCTTCGCCTTCATGGCACCGGCCACGGCTCAAGCCCCCGACGGTGGGGAAGCCTTTTATCTCGAAATGATGGGCGAGCGCGCCTGGGAAGTTTCCTGCCAGCTCACCCAGGGAGATGGCGACAGCGTCGCCACCCGTGAGCGTGGCCGCGGCCTGCTCGACAATGGCCGTTTCTCGGTCGGTGATGTGGTCAGCGGCCTGTGCACCTATTCGGTGCCGGACCGCGGCGAGCTTCGCCTGACCCTCAATGTCGAGCATACCCAGCTGGAATGCCCGTTCACGGTGACCGAAGCCGGCTTCTGCCGCGCCTATCTCCAGCCCGGTGACAGCGGCAGCTTCAACATCCAGCGCCGCACGACCCCGGTCTCGACCGGCTCGTAAGCGCCCGACGATATAACCTGTACGAAGCATTCAGGTTGAAAGACGCCCGGCTGTGGTCCCCCGCAGTCGGGCGTTTTCGTGTGCGCCAACCCCAAAAACGAAAACGGCCCGCCAGGCGGACCGTTCAATCGTCGCAACAGTTGCGAAGCAATGGTGCCAGGAGAGGCACAACAATGGCGCGGTCATCTTCGGTCAATCGACACCAGATGAGCAAGCGTCGTTGGTTGCTGCGCCGGGTTGGAGTGGTCACGCCCATTCATCTGAAGTCAGAGCACCTCGGCGATTTGTTGGTCGCTTTGATGGTCGCTGCCTTGGGGATTGATGGTGGTCTGCCGTTCGGTGGGGCATTTCGTTGAGACCGGTTGGGTCTTGCTCGTTAGCTATCCGCTCGGTTGGCGCCATTCTTTCAGCAAGATCAATTTTGGACAGTCCAAATCAAGCTGGGAGTATAACTGTACCGGTATCAGTATAAATCGAATGACGCAAGGTTGTTATGGAAATTATACATCAATACATCTAGCTTATAACTACCTGAAAAGCATCTAAAAAATTATATCCGACCTCTTGACTGTGCTTCTGTGCTTACATATGTGGGGTGCAAGGAGCTGACTATGCTAACGAATACAAAGATTGCGAAGCTGTCCGCTAAGGTCGGGTGCGCCTTTACAAAATACTCAGACCGCGATGGGCTGGTTCTTGTCGTCTATGCCACGGGCCGGAAGACATGGAAGTGGAACTATCGCGCTGGCGGTCGACAGAACTCGTTGACCATCGGGAGTTATCCGTCCTTCTCGCTAGCTGAAGCGCGGGAAACCTGCATGTCGCTGCGTGCCGCTCGTGATCGTGGTGACGATCCGCGCGATGCCTTGGAGCGCATGATGAACAATGCGCCATCGAAAACACTTCGCTCCTACATCGATGCGGTGATCAAACGCGATGAACAGGCGGGCAAGTCGCCCGTCACCCTTGCGAAGCGTCGATGGGTCCGTGACTCGATAATGTCGTCGCTCCTGACCCGGCCTGTCTCTGGCATCAAAACTGTCATGCTTGTGCGGGAAGTCCAGAAGGCCGTTGATGCCGGACTGAACGACAAGGCGCGTCGCTCCGTTGGTTTGCTGAAAGCAGCGTTCAGTCTCGCGAAGCTTGAGGGTGATGTGGAGCAGAACCCCGCTTCTGAGCTGGGCACGATACTGCCGCCGGTCCGACACAAACATCATCCCGCGATGACTGATCCGGCTGCGGTCGCGACTCTCTTGGCCAAATTGCCCAACCGCATTGGCCAACGATCAGTAACGTCAGCGCTGTGCATTGCTCCGCATGTCTTTTTGCGCCCGGGTGAGCTTCGAAGAGCGCAATGGGCTGAAATCGACTTCGACAACGCCCTTTGGACGGTACCGGCAGTTCGGATGAAGATGCGCCGCGATCACGTCGTCCCGCTTTCTGGGCCAGTCGTCGAAATGCTCCAATCACATCGCGAGTTTTGCGATGGCGAGTTGGTATTTCCGGGGAATGGGCGCCACGCGAAGTCGATTTCAGAAAACTCGATGAACCATGCGCTTTGGAGCCTTGGCTACAAGAATAAAGTCACCGCACACGGTTTCCGGACCACTGCTTCCACCTTGTTGAACGAAATGGGATGGAATTGGGACTGGATCGAGACGCAGTTGTCGCATTGCGAGAAGAGCAGCGTTCGTGCCTCGTACAACCGTGCCCAATATCTCGATGGCCGCCGTAAGATGATGGATCACTGGTCCCGGTTCATAGTCGCGCTGACGGATCATGGACTGGGCGACCGCCCCGACCTTCCGAAGCCGCTGGACTTTGGTCCGGCACCAATGACGGGAGGCGGCGATGCAGGCACCCGGTAAAAGTCAAAATACGTCACTGCGGCTTATTTCGTCGCGTGAGGTCGAGAAGATACTGGGGATCGCGCCATCGACCCTTCAGCGCATGCGAAAGCAACCCGACTTTCCTCGCGAGGTTCGCCTGTCGCCGTGCAGCATTCGTTTCTATCGAGACGAGATCATCACGTTCATAGAAAACAGAAAGGGGCGTCAGGCATGAAGCGGACAGTATCGCTAGAGGCCGCGGAGACCATTGCGCAGCTGAAATCTTGGAATGTCCATCGCAACTACATCATGCAAGCGTTTGCGGCTGATTGCCCTGACCATGAAGGCTTTCTGGTCACAGTGAGCTTTCATCCTGCGCTGGCTCATGAAAAGGGGCAGGTCATCAAGGATGTCGTCTATCCAATGATCTATGGCTGCATGCCGACATGCTGGAATGTTGTGAACGAAGTCGTTCTGGGTAAGCGCCGCTTCCATGCGCATGGGGCGAAAAAGGATCGCTGCGGGCGTGGAATAATGTGCATCGAATCCAAATGTAGGAGTGGCACATCATTCGTGGGGCCTCACCTGCACGGCGTTTTTTTCGTCGATCAGAAACGAGCAATTCCGGCGTCAAAAATCGTCTCTCAAACAGACAAGAAATTAATCCGATTGTTCAGTAAAAAATGGCCGAATGTAAGTGTAAATACTAAGCCCCTTTCGGGCGCTGCTGACCGGGAAAAGGCACTCAGATACGTCACGAAGGAGTGCGAAACGGTCACGAATTCTGTGGTTCGGGAAGGGATGTTCTAAGGCCTAGGGCACCCTTTACGATGAACGGTCGGCATGGCAGCGCCGCCCGTTCTGCATCAGCTGTCACTGATGCGTACAGCGCTCATGGCCATGAGCGTTTCATGTCTAACGAGTAGCTATCGTTAGTTTTTCCGGATGGCTAGCGCTTCCGGCAACGGCGGCATGCGTGCGGGTCTGTAAGGATAGCACGCACCCAGCCTTCCCCCCTTCAAGATAGTTCGCGAGCTCTGCCCGCGAGTTTGTTTCCTATGGAAGAAAGAAAAATGGACGATGTCTGTACCCTTAATCCTGCCTCCAACCCTGCACGAAATAGACAGTGATGTGTGCAACTTTTTGACTCATTATTTCGATCAAAAATGTTGCCGAATATACGCTCTAAAAACCGGCCGAATATTGGTCCGTTTTCGAGGGCATGCGATGGCCAGAATTGCATTGGAATCCAATGGTTGGCATATCGTCGAGCTATTCAGTGGCGAGCGAATTTCTCCTGTAAATTTGGCAACCGTACGCACCGGAATACATCTGCGACTTCGGACCAAATCTGATTGTCAGGCCCATGAATTGTTCCTTGATAAGCATGTCGCCACTTTTGCCCGGATCATTGGTGGCTGAGACCATGGCCCGTGTGTCGCATCCCCATCTCGATCAGCTCGTTGATTTTGTCATGCATTGCCATTGCCGGTCGGTGATCATTGTCGCCGCCAAGCCGCTGCAGACGCCTGTCGAGCTCTGATGGCCATTGGCAGACGAAATTACTCTCATCGCGAATTCCTGCCCGGTTGAAGATGTCGACAATCGCACCACGGTCTACGTCGGATACCGGATTGTTGTCCGGGCCGCTCATCTGATCGATCACCGGGTTCGCGCCGATACGCGGCGAAAGTGACACAACAACCGGTTCTGTTCCGCTGAAGAGGTAGAATGCCTGCTCTCCTGACAAGGCTTCACCCAGAAGATTCCTGAGACATAGTCGAAGATGGGTTCCGTGAGAGCGCAATTCCTCGGCAGACAGGAGCGGCTTCACCCTCGGGTCATCGATGGCGGGTGGAGATGGGAAGCGGGCGCAACGGTCCACGAAAAACATCGATGCCTTATTCCAGAAATCCTTGGCGTCGCTTGCGGTGCTCAGCTTGTTCAGCAGTGACGAGGAAGTTGTCCCGTCGGCCGTCGCGATCCGATTGAGAATGCGGGCTTCCTTCTCAGACCGAAGGTGCCTGACGATAGCATTGATTCGAAATTCGTCCGGCAAGGCATGCAGCACATTCACCAGCTCGGGCGAGACGTTGGACCGGTGTTTCATCACCTTAAGACTGTTTTCGCTGTCCAGAAGGCCTGACAAATTCCGGTAATCCCTCTTCATCCAGAGTGGCAAAGACAAGGACTTCAGAATGCACCGGTTGTGGGCAGTGAACCGTGCGTCAGCGAATTCGGCCCCGCTCTTCCAACACGATGTCGACTGGAAAGCGATACGGGCGTTTTGATTGCTGGCGACGGGATTTGAAATCACCATCGCGGCAATGTGCATCCACGGACCGGCGCGTTCCAAAAATAGGGAGTGCGGAAAAGGCCAGCATTCCGCGATATCGGGCGCAAGATCACCAGCGATCACCGTCAGGACATGAGAAACCCTGACAGGTTGAATTTTCATTTTTGAAGTTTTGGGGGAGATATCGGACAAGGTTTCCTCACAGCCGACATCTTCCAATATACGAACAATGTGTCCAAAAAATGTTTAATATCAAATATTTACCGCAAAATCCCCTTCAGCCCAGACAAGGTTGAGCTTTCTTTGATCTCATCATCGGCGACCATCATGTACGACCAGCGCTTCCCACCCACTTCGTCAGCGTGGTCATTGGCGTATTCCACCCACTTCTTGGCGGCTCGTGCCTTGGCCAATACCAGTTCGTCTTCCAGCTCTTTCCGGGCCTTCACTTCTACAATCAGCTTGTCTGTATCGGTTTCGACGACAAAATCCGGTTCATAGCCGCGACCGGAAAGGTATTCGATCTGGAACTGTTTGGCCGCCGGTTTTATCCATCGCTGCACCGAAGGTTCGTGGTCGGAATCGATCAGGACAGCGAAGCGCCTTTCCGCATCTGAATCGAACTTCTGGATCGGGTAGCCGCACTTCTTGAAGCCGCCGAACAGGAATTTCTTGGTATCAGACTTCGGCGTGATCGGCTGGCGATAGTCTTTCAGCTTGTCCTGCTGGGTCGCGTTATAGGCTTGGGGTTCCAGAGAACGGAAGCCTTTGGTCACCCGGGCCCGGTAATCCGTCGGTGTTTCCCAGTAGTGCGTCTTCATCTGCTGGAAAATGAAGTCGGCAATGGCTTTTCCGTGACCCAAGGCGACATTCTCGACTTCGTCTTCGCTATCGAGATAGGAGCGGAGATGGGCCACCATCTGCCCGGACAGTTTGTAGAGAAGGTCGGCCTGTGTGTCGTAATCGACCTCATCATTCTCAATCAGGTGCCGGACCAGATAGTCCTCGACCCGTTCCTCTGAAGGGCCATCCACATTCCGGGCGAGCGTGCGCTGGGTTTGAGTGCGGATATTCCTGATCAGAATATCATCGCCGATGGGCTGCCAATGCTTTTCGGCAAGACCGGTCAGATCGAAGTCACTGAAACCGAAAGTCACATCACGTGTCGGGATGACGACAATCTCCGGGATTTCAATCGTGTGTGTGATGAAGGCATCCAGCACCGCATCGGTGATCTTCTCGGCATCGGGCTCATCATCCATTTGGTCGACGAGGTCGCGGGAACTGCGGATATGCCGTTCGACCTCATGTTGGACTTCACGCCTGCGTTCCGGGTTTCGAAGGTCGTTCAGGGATTGGACCTTGCTCTCCTGTCGCTGGATGGCCCGGATGGCGGCAAGCGCGGCCTGTTGATCGGCGGTGGAACCGAATATCGGCGCCGGTTCACTGTCCTTGACGCCGGGTGCGCCACCGATTTGCGGCTTTGATCCCAGAATGATGCTGGCGGCCCTGCTCGGCGCTTCAACCACTTTCGCTTTTCGTGGCTCGTCCCCACTGCGATTGATCGTGATCTGTTTCAGCTGGACGAGGGATTGGTCCTCCCGCGCCTTCTGGATGACCTCGTCAAACCGGTCATGGGCAATCACCGTCAGCGTATCGACGGCCTCGTCGCCCGTTCGTTCGCCATAAGGAAGGCGCAAGCCGCGGCCGAGTGTCTGTTCGGTCAGGATGTCGGATGCCGATGCCCGAAGCGGGACGATTGTGTAAAGATTGGTGACATCCCAACCTTCTTTCAACTTGTTGACATGAATGACGATTTCCGTCCGATTGTCGGTTTCCAGTCCGACCAGACGTTCAATCGCTTCGTCGCTCTCCTCGCCCTTGGTGTTGGAATGCACCTCGGCGACCCGGTCCTTGTAGCGACCGGTGAAGAACTCATCGCTTTCAATCTGCTTCTTCAGTTCCGAAGCGTGGGTGGTGTCCTGCGCCACGACGAGAATGAAGGGGTGGACCAATGGGCGCCCGGTTTCCCGGTGATAGACGTCCAGTTGGGCTTTCAGGTCTTCATGCAGATGCACCGCATCTTCCAACATCATGCGTTCAACCTGCTCGGGCGGGAAATCTTCCTTGCGGAAGTCCGCCCGGGTCGCGACGGCGGGTTCTTTCACATAGCCATCCGCCATGGCATTGCCGAGGGCATAATTGTAGATGACATTCTTGAAGGGGGTTGATCTGACGCCGACGGTTTTCGGTGTCGCTGTCATCTCCAGACCGAGGATCGGCTTGAGCTCCGCCACCGCTTTCATCCCGGCCTTGGCGCGGTATCGATGGGCTTCATCCATCATCAGGACCAGATCGGGCAATTCGGCCAGATAATCGAAATAGGACTGGCCAATATATTCGTGCAGGCGTTTGACCTTTCCCTTGTCCTTGTTGATCTTGTCCACGTTGAAGATGTTGATCACGGCATCGCCGCCAAACAGATCGCCGGTTTTCACGCCGCGACCTTCCTGCCATGTATCACCGGTCACGATGATGGGCGGTTGTTGGGCGAACTGGGAAATGCCCTTGAAGACATATTTCGGTGATGACGGGTTGGAGAAGTCATCGATGAGCTTCTCGTAGATCGTCGTGTTCGGCGCCAGAATGAAAAAGTTCTTCGAACGCCCGCTCAGGAACAAAAAGGCGCACATCGCGCCCATGAGCCTCGTCTTGCCGACGCCGGTGGCCAGCGCGAAACAGAGTGAGGGAAAGTTCCGTTCGAAATCTTCAACCGTTTCATAGTGTTCCTGAATGGTTATCAGCGCGGCATCCAGATCGACCTCTTTGGAAAGCTCGATCCGGTTGACCACGTCGCACAGGATTTCAAGCGACTCTTCCTGCGGTTTGCGCAGGGACAGGCGCTGGCTGATCTGGCGGAGGAGTTTGTCGTCGGTGATCATGCCTGATCCTCCCCGTCGGCCGCGAAGAGGGGCAGCTCGGCATCGGGATCATCCGGTTCCGCCATCGGCAGGTTGGACACATTCAGGCTGTAATCATCCCGGCCCCATTCGCATTTTCGCAAAATGGTCTGGGGGATTTTGATGATGGTCAGATTGTCAAAGGCGTCGGCCTGTGCGCTGAAAGCCTTGCAGCAAATGAGCAATGACCTGTCAGGCCCGACATCTTCGGAAATCTTGGTCAGCGCGGCATGGGTCAGCGCCTGCGTCGTGACATAGATGAAATCGGTTTCCGTGGAATGGCCATGCTGCCAATATTCCTCGGGGTTGGTGCTGGGCGCATAGGTGAAGCCCATATGCTTGCACATGGATTCGGCCAGCATTTCCGGCTGATACTCCTTTGAGATCACCCAGTTTCCGTATTTGTCCTGCTCCAGCAGGGACGGCGCGAGATTGAAATAGCGGAACCCGCCGCCGCCTTTCCAGTTCACGGCGTCCGTGATTCCGCCGGGGTCTTCGCCGTCAATGACCTTTTTCAACCGGGGCATGATGTGGGTGTGACAATGGTCATGAAGCTCGGCCATTATCCATGCGCGCCGCATCTTGTGGGCGACCGCACCTGTGGTTCCCGACCCCGCAAATGTGTCGACAACCAAATCGCCGGGATTGGTTGCCAGTGTCAGGACACGCTCAATAAGGGCTTCTGGCTTCGGAGTTGGGAATGGGTCTTTCGGAAACAGAGCGACGGACTCCTTCTTGGCGTCTTGTGTGTGCCCTACCTCTTCGTATCCCCAAAGGGATTGGGGGACGCGCCCTCCTTTCACGTCAGATAAGAAGCGCTTTAGTCGCGGGGTTCCGGCGCCGCCTTTCGTCCAATAAATTCGACCGTCGGCATCTAGCTCTTCAAGCTTCTCTTTGGAAATTGCCCAATATCTTCCAGTCGGCGGTCCTTCGATAACTGCGCCAGAAGGCGTGGTGATGGAGTATATGCCGCGACTATACGGATTCCGAGCTGACAAATTATCAGAAGTCCAAGGGCCTCTGGGGTCGTTATCGGGATTTTTATAAATGGAATTTTGCTTATCTGTCCGAGGCAGTTCGTTAATCACGAACGTTTGCTTATTTTTAGCATAAACAAGAATGTAATCGTGATCGACAGAAATGTAATTTGAACTGGATTTTGGAGAATAATTCTTTCTCCAAATATTTGTGGCTATAAAATTTTCGCGTCCAAATATTTCGTCCATGACAACTTTAAAATATGCAAACTCATTATCGTCTAGAGACACCCATATGCTACCGTCATCTGAAAGTAGGACACGGAGGGATTCTATCCGCTCCCGCATGAGTGAAAGCCAGAGTGAATGTTCTAGGCCGTCGTCGTAGTGCGAAAATGCACTGCCTGTATTGTACGGCGGGTCAATGAACACGCATTTCACCTTACCCGCGTAATCGTGCTCCAGCGCCTTCAGGGCGAGCAAATTGTCTCCATGGATCAGGATGTTATCGAAAATGTCGTTTTCGGACTGCCGTTCCTTGGCGTAGTGAGACTTGTCCGGATCCTCGATCAGAATACGCGGTTCCAGCTTCGGCCGGTCATTTTTCCCGATCCACGTCAGTTCCAGTTTCGTCTTCTTCGCCATTCGTCTTGTCTCTTTCCGGATTCCGGACCGCAGTTGAGCGCCTATACCACGAGTTGATCCTGCAGCTTCATCATGTCGTTCACGAACGCAATGATTAGCGCGTCAATTTCAACAGCTTCGGGTGGCGGTGGTTTTCCGCGTCCGGAGAAAACGCGTCCGCCGTCGCACATCCAATGCCCGTTCAGGTCTTCGGGCGTCTTGCCGAGAAGCTTGCAGAAATCATGCACCGCTTTGGCAACCCGCCGCTCTTTGTCTGAAACCAGCGAGAAAGGTCCTGAAATCAAAGGGTCTGGTCGGTTGACCGCCGCCGCGGCCATCTCGTTTGCGGCGTCAATGGCCAGAACGCGCTGGAAGGCGGTTTCATCCATGTTCGACGTTGTTTCGCCATTGTCATCGTCATCGCGTGAATTGCGTGCCGCTTCGCGTTCGCGCTGTGCATCGGCTTCGAGAATCCGGCGAAAGGCTTCTTCGTCAAAGGGGGCGTCCGCTTCGTCATCGACCGGATTTGGCGGCGTGGTGTCGTGATCCGTGGGAGAGAGGTCGTCCGCGACTTCGATAACCGCATCGTCGCCATGATCAAGGTCGACATCCTGAAAACAATCATCGGCATCGGCCGCTGAAATCCCGTCCCGCAAGAGCCTTCGTTTTTGAAGTTTCGACCACGCACCATCATCCTTCGCGGTGAGGATCAGGGGTTCACGCGCACCGATATTCGGCTCGAAACTGATATTCCGGGTCAGTTCCTTCACCAGCTGCTTGCGTTCGTCTTCCCACGGAACCTGATGTGTTCTCGCGCTACGCTGCCAGCGCAGTAATGTCCGTGGCGATTCATTGCGATCCTGAACCCGGAAATAGACCGTGAACAATTCCTCGGTTTCGCCTTCATATCCCATGGACGCGAGGGCGAGCTCTTCCACGCCATCGACGCTGTTGCGGGCCTTGCGCATGCGGTCTTGGAATATGGCGGGCAATTGATCCGCCATACGCAGGAGGCGGGCCTTCTTCGCGTCCAGATCGGGCCATTGATCACGACGAAACGGATCGCGCAGGGCCCGGCTGAGAAGCTTCAGCTTGCTATCGATCTGACTATTTAGCTTGTCCAGCTCCGCTTCGTGCTGGCGAACGATCAGATCGGCCTCGGCATGCGCCTGATCGAGAATGCGCAGGCATTGCCGGTCGCAGCGGCCCAGAAAGTCCCAGTAGAGGGCATCGACGCGCTCATCGAGCTCGTCTTCCGGGGGCACATGCTCGACTTCCATCGGCATGGATGAGGGCATGGCAGGCAGGAAGGATGCGGGAAAGCTGTTGAACACCGCTCCGCTGTCGGTAATGCAGGCGAAAAGGGTTTCACCCCATGTGTGCAGAGGCGTTTCAAGCCGAACCCTGACAGCCTTCAACCAGCCCGATTGGCGCAGAAAATACTTCTTGAAAGCCCCGGGGCCTTCATAGCCGTCAATGTAAAGGTCAACCGCGAACGGATAACCGTATTGAAGTTCCCCTTCACACCACATGAATTTCCGCCCCGGCCCTGTCTCAGGCCCCGTCCCCGACAAGGTTCAACGTGATTGCCTCCGTTGATTCATGACATGACGATTACACCATTAGGTGGAATGCGCCAGAGCAAGCTGAACGCCTGTCCTGTCAGGCGCCGTGGAGATCATGCCTGATTTTCCTTCCACAATACAATGATATGCGGCTAACCTGCCCGTGCATAAATGGGGGAATGAATGAGCACGGTATACCGGAAAGTCGATCCGACGCTTCGCGGCCTCATCGATCAGATCAAACAGGGCGATATCGGCCTGCCTGACCTTCAGCGACCTTTTGTGTGGAAGAATGTGAAGGTCCGGAATCTGTTCGATTCCATGTATCGGGGTTTCCCGGTTGGATACTTGTTGTTCTGGGAACCGGCCGAGGTCGCCTCGGCAAAAGCCATTGGCGGCGATGCGAAGCAGAAACCGGCGCGTTTGTTGATTGTTGATGGTCAGCAGCGTCTGACCTCACTTTATGCTGTCATGCAGGGCGTTGAGGTTATCCGGCAGAACTACAAGGCCGAGAAGATCGAGATTGCGTTCGACCCGTTGAACGAGAAATTCGAAGTCGCAGACGCCGCAATCCGTCGCGACCCTCGATATATCCCCAATATTTCAATTCTCTGGGCGCCGGGTGCCAACATATTCAAGTTGGCCAGTGACCATATTGAGAAATTGAATGCCGTTCAGGAATTGACGCCCGAGGATGAGAAAAGGGTTCAGGAATCGATCATGCGGCTCAACCAATTGATCAATTACCCGTTCACCGCGCTCGAATTGTCGTCATCCGTGGATGAAGAAGCCGTTTCTGATGTTTTCGTTCGTATCAATTCCGAAGGGAAGAAACTCAATCAGGCCGACTTCATCCTGACCCTCATGTCTGTCTTCTGGGATGAGGGCCGTAAGGAGCTTGAGCATTTTTGCGCTGCGGCCCGTCAACCTAGCAAGGGTGAAGCGTCGCCCTATAATCCCTTCATCGAGCCAGACCCGGATCAATTGCTTCGTGTCAGTGTCGGTGTCGCTTTCCGGCGGGCGCGGCTCAAGTCCGTGTACTCCTTGCTGCGCGGGAAGAATGTCGTCACAGATGAATTTGACCGTGACGCCTCGGAACAGCAATTCGAAATCCTGAAAATTGCTCAGGCGAAGGTCCTGAATCTCCAGCACTGGCACGACTTCATGAAGGCGGTGCGGGAAGCGGGCTTTCGCAGTGCCAAGATGATCACGTCGAAGAACAATCTGATTTTCGCGTACATACTCTATCTCATTGGAAAAACCGATTATGGTGTCGAAGAGCGGACATTGAGGAAGCTGATCGCGGCATGGTTCTTCATGAGCTCATTGACCGCCCGCTACAGTAGTTCTCCAGAATCCCAGATGGAATTCGACCTTGCCCGGTTTCGCCCGGTCGAGACCGCAGATCAGTTCGCTTCTGTCGTTGAAACTGTCGTGCGGGTGACACTGACGGGAGATTTCTTCACCACAAACCTTCCGGCTGATCTGGCAACGTCCTCGCCTCGCAGTCCGTCGCAATATGCCTACTTCGCCGCTTTGAACGTACTGAATGCCACAGCGTTGTATTCGGATCAGAAGACGGCGGACTTGTTCGACGCTGGGGTGAAGGCGCCGCGGGCTGCATCGGAATTGCACCATCTGTTCCCCAAGGGTTATCTCAACACCATCGGCATCACGGATAATCGCGAACGGAACCAGATTGCCAACTTTGCGCTTGCTGAATGGCATGACAATGCCGGGATGGCTGACCGGGCGCCGTCAGATTACGCACCGGAGTATGAGGACGGGACCGATCCCAAAAAGCTGCAGCAGATGTATTATTGGCATGCGCTGCCCGATGGTTGGTTCCGCATGGATTATCAAAGCTTCCTGCAAAAGCGCCGCGAACTGATAGCCGAAGTCATCCGGGACGCCTTCAACAAGCTTCGTGGCAATGATGCCGGGGCGGACGAGGCCCGGTCGACCGAGGAGCTGGCCGAACTGATCAGTGACGGCGAAACGGCAACTTCGGAATTCAAGTCGACGCTGCGGGTCAATCTACACACCGGTCAGAATGATCCGCGTATGGAGCTGGGTGTTTTGAAAACCATCGCCGGTTTCATCAATTCAAAAGGCGGCGGATCACTGGTCATCGGTGTGTCCGATGACGGGGCGCCGGTCGGGATCGATGCCGACAAATTTCCCAACGAAGACAAAATGTACCTGCATCTGATCAATCTCATCAAAGATCGGATTGGTGCCGACTTCATGCTCTATATCCACCCGCGGTTCGATGATTACGAAGACGAGCGAGTGCTGTGCGTTGATTGCGATCCGGGCCGGTCGCCCGTCTATGTGAAGGATGGGAAGGAGCATCGTTTTTACGTCCGCACCGGGGCTGCAACGGCAGAACTTTCAGGCCGAGAGGCGCAGGAATTCATCCGCCAGCGGTTTTCTGGGGCGGTTTAGTGGCAGCAAGGCGTCAGAAACGGATTCTTGTTCCAACTTCTGGCGTGGGAAGCTGGAAGGGCTTGCTCGGTGACCCGGACCTTCATTGGAAGGCGGGGCGGTCAGCGAAGCTGGTCGCCGATCTTTGGGAAGGTTCTGGCGGGTTGCCTGAATCCGTCGTCTCGCTGTTGTCGGGCGGTGGAATTGTTGCGCCAGAACTTCTTATTGCTGTTCCGGAATGGGTGACCGCGCCACCTGATGGCCTGCGGGGATCACAGTCCGATGTTTTCGCGCTTCTAAAGCATGACCAAGGAATTGCCGCGCTCGTCGTCGAAGCGAAGGTCAATGAAACATTCGGCCCCACAGTTGGCGAATGGCTATCATCTGAATCTGCGGCCCGACCTCGGCGGTTGCACGATTTCATCACGATCATAGGCGCTGGATCGCCGCCGCCGCCACAGGTTCGATATCAACTGATCCACCGGACGGCATCCGCCTGCATTGAAGCAAAGCGGTTCAACGCCCATGCTGCCGCAATGATAGTCCAGTCTTTCTCGAATCAGCGCGCGGGCTTCAATGATTTTGTCGATTTCCTCAGATGGCTGGGCGTCAATGATGTACGCCCGGATAGACTCTTTGAAATCCCGGTAGAAAGCGCCGCCCCACTTTATGCCGGATGGATTTCAGAAGGTGGGGGAGATGATTAGATGGTGACGACAATCAAAGAGGGGAAACTGGGAAAGTATACGCTTCGGGTCGTTGAAACCACCAAGGGCCTTCAGGGCATAGCCTTCATCGATGCCAAGACACGTTCTGCCGTATTGCCCGGTGATGATGCTGATGAGTTGTGGGAGCGTCTGGTCGTCGAGACAGGTAAACAATCCGCCGAGTATTGTGGCTACAACGGTGCCATCAACAGGTTCCGGGAAATCTTCCCGCATGGCTTTGCTGACCCGCGATACCAGTCGAAGGAGCGCGACTACAAAATCGCCGCTATGAAAAAGCTTGAAGCTGTGGCGCCGCTAGAACAAGCATTGTCTGGCGATGTCGATCCAGATGCCGTGCTGAAAGCGGTTCACACGAACCTGCTATTCAAATCAGAAGCCATAACCTTTCGGGATATTCTTCGTAGCAAACGAGGGCGGGAGTTCATTAAGGCCGCGGCAGAAATGACCGGCGGCGATGTTGTCGCCGGTTTGTCAAAGATGACAGCGATAGCAGTCGATATTGATCGCAAGTCATGGCCGCTGGTCACCTATTTGCCTTTCCTCTGGAAACCAGAGGCACACATGTTCCTCAAGCCGACTGTTGCCACGGGATTTGCTGACAGGGTGGGCCACAGATTTGCACATGATTACTCATCCGACATTGGAGTCGATGTCTATGAAGGCCTGATTGATTTGACCAATGAGACGAAGGTGCAAATATCAACGCTGCACCCAGCCGATAACGTCGACGTTCAAAGTTTCATTTGGGCGGTCGCGAAATATACAGCTGCGGACATCGCTGAAGACTGATGACATCAATTGAACCGATATTCACGGGCCATCGTGATGACGCGCATGCCTTCGTTACGCAACGCCCAGCAGGCTTTTACGTCTATATTCTGTGTAGGCCGGACGGGCGCCCTTTTTACGTTGGCAAGGGAAAAGGCAATCGCTTGATCCAGCACGAGCTGGAAGCTCTTCGGGAACACCCAATTGGCGAACCAAACCCATTCAAATGTAATGTTATTCGGAAAATCAGGAAGTCTGGTGATGATGTTCGCTACCAAATTGACAGTTGGTATGATCTTGGTCGCGAAAAAGACTGTTTGATCCGAGAAACCGAATTGATTGAAGGTCTGGGGCGGTTTCATGAAGGAGGGCCACTCACCAATCTCGCTAGTGGTGTGGGGGGCTCATCGGGGTTGTCGCCTTTCAGCAGGCAGAAGCATGAAGACACCCTATCTGGGACTCCGGAAAACAATCCGGAAAGGGCGATATTAAACCAATTTCTTCAGGGCGTCGGTCCAGTAAAAAGCGTTCCGATTAAGCCAATCCGACAAATTTCCAGAATTCTTCCGACTACCCCACATCCCAATCCGCGAAAACCAACGGCGCGGTGTGCGTTTGCATTGATTGCCAGTGCAATTGCACACGAACTTGAATTCGTCCCCGGTGTCTGTGTCCCGAGAAAACTTGCCTATGAGGGTGTCGGCGGGATCATAGAGAATGGCGTGGCCAGAGACATTCTAAAAGCCGGGATGGCCATACTGGAGCCTGCGGCCGATCCAGCTGATGAGGCATTCAGGCTTGAAGCTCCACACATTATGCTCATCACCGAGCTCTATGGGCATGAAGAGCTGGAACTAAGGGGGGTGTTGTAGAAGTATTGCTTGCGTAAGGGGCGGCGCTGATCGTGGGTGTTGGCTATTCCACAGACCAGCGGATCACAAATAAATCTTGCATGATCGGTTTCCGGTTTAATCCGTCTGCGACATCATCAAGCATTTCTTCCACCTGCTGACGAATTTTCCTTCGTTGATCGTATTGGCTGAGAACCAGATCATCCCTTTCGCCTTCTTTCTTCTTAACCCCTTTACCTAGTGCCAGTTTTTCATCCATTGGAAGACCGGGGGCACGGCGTTGTTTCTTCAACTCTTTGATCTCATCCTCGACATCCCGGATGCGCGCCTTGAATTCGGTCTCCAAATCCTGAGCGTATTCGTCTAGCCGCACTTCTTCTTCTTCCAGCCAGACGGCATTCTCGGCATTCACCTGATCCGAGAAGTGTTGAAACTGATCGTCCCGGATGGTTTGCAGCCGCCGCATCGGCTTAAGTCCAGCCGCCGGAGCCGACACCTTTGCCGGTACCCAGAAAAGGCGATCTGCCGTTTCCTTCGAAATCTGTTCGCCGTCATCCGCGACGCAAGCCGTGAGCATTTCTTCTCGCGCTGCGTTTGGTGTGTCGATGCGGGCCTTGGCAGTAAGCAGCCAACCGGAGCGTCCCTTAAGGTTTTTTACATCCACCAACTGACCATCGAACGGGTATTGGTCCGGAAGAAAAGTGATGTGTTCCGGCTGAGAGTGAAAGGCGTGCTGTTTGGCCCTTTCAACCACTAGAGATGCAAGATTGCCGTCGGCGAGACGGAAAAACTGCCAGTCATTTTCGTCGGCGACTGGCCACCGGGTTGTGTAGGTGGCGCCGTCGTATTCAAAGCGTTGACTGCCCGGCTCTGGGAAAATTGCGCCGGGTAGTTCCGCTTTCGCCACAGTCAGCAGGCGGCGTGTGAAGTCGTTCAGGGATTGATTGATTTCTTGCTCGCTGTGTTTCAATCGTGCGACGACTGCCTGATCGAGCTCTTCCAAAACCTTCGCTCGAGCGGCTTCCATTTCGGCATCTATCTGATCCTGAATGTCCGCCTTCAGCTTGTCGAACTCCATTTGAATCTGCGTATCGTCACGCGCGTTCTGCACGATCTTCAGCACGGACTTTTCAAAATCAACACCATTCTCGATGGCACCTAGGATTTCATCACTCGACCCGAACACGCCATCAAAAAGCTTGAACTTCTCATCCAATAGCTCGTGGATGCGCTTCTCCGCCGCGTTGGAAAGGTTCAGCATATTCACCACGGTGACGTCGATTTTCTGGCCGTACCGATGACAACGGCCGATGCGCTGTTCGACCCGTTGCGGATTCCATGGAAGGTCGAAATTCACGAGCAGAGAGCTGAACTGCAGGTTGATCCCTTCCGCGCCGCTTTCTGTGGCGATGAAGATTGTCTTCTCGTCACTCTTGAAGGACTCCACGAGGGCCTGCTTCATGTCGGCCGACTTCGAGCCAGATACTTTGTCTGTGCCTTTGTGCCTTTCCTTCCACGAGGCATAAATCGCGCGACTTTCTGGATCGTTGTTCGACCCGTTCAATAAGACGACCTGATTCTTGAAACCGTTGTTTTCCAGCAGGTTCGACAGGTAGTGCTGAGTTCGGACGCTTTCCGTGAAGATGACCGCTTTGCGCTGCCCACCTTTTTGCACGATTTCATCCAGCGCGGCCGGTAGTCGCGAGACTAGGACGTCGCCTTTGGCATTTCTCCCAATTCGTTCTGCCAAGGCTAAGAAGCCTTTCAACTCCTCTATTTCGGCCTTCAGCATCGCCGGGTCTACATGCTCAGGCTTCTCCAGACTGTCGTGATCACTACTCTCAGAAGATATTGAGAAGTCGTCGCCGTACTCTTCGGCGATGTCGTCGAAATCGTCGAGGTCGTCTGTCAACGACGAGTCGACTTCTTCCCGCTTTTCCAGCCGGTGGATCAGCTTGCGGAGGTAGTGGGTCACCGCAAAGGTGGATGAGCCCAGAATCTTGCGGATTTGCAGAACGACGAGCGCGTTGGTTCGATCACCATAAGCTATCGTGTCGGTGCGTTTCAGAAAGGCCGACACTTTGTCGTAAAGCTCGCGTTCGTCCTCATTGGGGGCGAAGTTGAATGTTACGGCGCTGCGGGCCGTGTAATTGATGTGACCAGCTTCCTGCACCTGCCGCCTGAGCGTTCTATGACAAATCGGTTGAAGCCGGGCCTTTAAACGGTCGAGATTTTCAGCGGCTGTTCCGGCGCCCGTGTATAAGACTCGAAATGAATCCGGGCCACCGAAATGGGTGTCGTCGATAACGGAAACGAGGCCGTAGAGTTCCATCAAGGAGTTCTGCAAAGGCGTCGCGGTCAGGAGGATTTTGAACGGATTGCGCAGGGCATCACGTAGCGCCTTCGCCCTTACGGATGCTCCTTTGCGGTATACGTTCCTGAGCCGATGCGCTTCGTCAAAGACAACCAAATCCCAAGGCACCGGTCCGACGTCATCGGCGCGGCCAGCAGCGAACTCATATGAGACAATGACAATGCCCTTGGTGTCGTAAAAGGGACGCTTCACCCCCTTTTTGACCATGTCCCGGTACACTTTGGCGTCAATGATCGTGCTAGGGATTGAGAACTTTTCCGACAGTTCCTGTTCCCACTGTTTTCTCAGTGACGCTGGTGCGACGAGAAGAATGCGGCGTTGTTGTTCGGCCCACCGCTGAGCAATCACCATCCCCGCCTCAATGGTTTTTCCGAGACCGACTTCGTCTGCCAGTATCACGCCTTTGGCCAATGGTGATTTCAGCGCGAAAAGGGCTGCCTCGACCTGATGCGGATTCATGTCCACGCGTGCGGAGGAAAGCGACTTCGCAAATGCGTCTTCGTCGATTCCGGCCAGCGTAATGTGGTGGGCGAGATACTGGGCGTGATGTTTTGTGAAGTGGGCATTCATGTCGGGGCCAAGTGTCTGACGGGGTTGTTTCAATCTTTAGGCATTGCGGCATTGTAAAGCTTTGGATTGTGGAATGATTCGTCGAAGATAATACTGGCGGGTCACATGGAGGGGGTTCGTCCGAAGCTGATTTCGAGACAAATCAACAAGGAATTGGCCGAACGAGTAAAAGCCCACATGACCCAATACCCGCGGCAAGCCGCGAACATTTGATCACGTGATGGTCTGGTTGCTGGTCGGGGGATTGTCGCCGGATATATGCGGCATTATTTTCAAGGCGTTAGCCTTGAAGAATGGTGCCCAGGAGAGGCATCAAATTGGTTATCTAACCTGTTGTTATCACTTATCTTAAAAATATACCCGCAATGGAGTACCCGCAAATGTACCCGCAATTTGTGTGCCTTGTAGCCCGCTAGGCCAAGCTGCCGATCATGGATTTTGGACGCATCCCGAGAATAGCCGCGTTGCGCCGTGGCGAGCAAGGCGGGTGTGGAAGCGGCCAAGGTATCAAAGGGATTTTCTGGCCAAAACTCTCAAGTACGGAATGCCCACCGGTGCGCGTGTGCAAGGCGGTGGAAATCGGACGTGCCCCCCAGCGGTTGTGATGCCAATATGGAATAAAGCGCGCCTTGGGGGAGTTTCGGGCCATGAGCAATCTTCGCACCCTTCTGGATCAATACCGGCAGGCCGCCCAGTCGGAGCGGGAGAAGGGCGGATATTTCGAGCGCCTGTCCATCGTGTTCATGCAACGCGATCCGGGCATGGCCCAGGAATATGAAGATGCTTGGGACTATGCCACATGGGCGCGTGATCAAGGCCTGCCTGCCACCGATAACGGCATTGATGCGGTGGCCAAGATCAGGGGCGAAGACAGCTATTGCGCCATCCAGTGCAAATTCTACCGGGAAGGCGGCACCATTCCCAAGGCAGAGCTGGACAAGTTTCTCAGCACGCTGGGTGCAATGGGTCGCTATTTTTCGCGTGGCCTGATCATCGAAACCACAGGCCGGGCCATCAGCGAGAATGCAACGGCGCTGTTTGATGATTTGAACGTGACCACGCTGGGGCTGGACCGGCTGGAAGAAAGCCCGATTGACTGGCAGGCCTTCTTTGTTGACGGCGAAGTCCGCCTGGACCCGCCCAAGACGTTGCGCAAGCATCAGGCTGAAGCGCTCGATGCCGTGCGCGAAGGGCTTGCCGATGCGGATCGCGGCAAGCTGATCATGGCGTGCGGAACGGGCAAGACGTTCACCGGGCTGAAGATCGCTGAAGACATGGTGGGCGCGGGTGGCCATGTGCTGGTGCTGTTGCCCTCTCTGGCACTGGTCAATCAGACGATCCGCGAATGGACAATCGACAGCCAGACGCCGCTGCGTTCCTACGCGGTGTGTTCCGATACCCAAGTGGGCAAGCGCCGCAAATCCAGTGATGACGTGGCAGAGGTCGAGCTGCACGATCTGGACTACCCGGCGACCACCAACGGGGCCAAGCTCGCCAGCCGGTCATCTCACCCGGCACCGGATCGCATGACGGTGGTCTTCTCCACCTATCAATCCATCCAGGTTATCAGCGAAGCGCAAAAGCTTCATGGTTTTCCAGAGTTCGATCTGATCATCTGTGATGAGGCGCACCGGACAACCGGGGCGACGCTGGCGGGGGAAGACGAGAGCAAATTCGTCAAAATTCATGATGCCGACTACATCGCCGGGAAAAAGCGCCTTTATATGACCGCGACGCCTCGCGTGTTCGGTGAGGCTGCCAAGGCAAAGGCCGACGAAGTTTCCGCCAAATTGGTAGACATGAATGACGCCTCGCTTTTTGGTGAGGACCTATTCATTCGCGGTTTCGGCTGGGCCGTCGAAAACGACTTGCTGACCGACTACAAGGTGATCGTGCTGGCGGTGGACGAGGCGATGGTGAGCGCCGGTGTCCAGAAGCGGTTGATGGACAGCGACAGCTCGCTTGTGCTGGACGATGCCACCAAGATCATCGGCTGCTACAAGGCGCTGGTGAAATCGGGCATGAGCCAGGAGGTGCTGACCGATCCGCAACCCATGCAGCGGGCGCTGGCCTTCGCCAAGGATATCAAGTCTTCAAAGCTGATCCAGGCTGAGTTCCACAAAGTGGTGGATGAGTATCTCGCCTCTGATGAAGGCCAGGAAACGCTGGGGGACATCGAACCCTTGAGCGTCGATCTGCAGCATGTGGACGGTACGATGGGCGCAAAGGAGCGCGCCGCCAAGCTGGACTGGCTCAAGGAAAACCACGGCGATGCCGTTTGCCGTATCCTGACCAATGCGCGCTGCCTGTCCGAAGGCGTGGACGTGCCCGCGCTGGATGCCGTCCTGTTCATGCATCCGCGCAAAAGCCAGATCGATGTGGTGCAATCGGTCGGGCGCGTGATGCGCCGGGCACCGGGCAAGAATATGGGCTATGTCATCCTGCCCATTGGCGTGCCTGCCGGGCTGACACCGGAGCAGGCCCTCAATGACAATGAGCGCTACCGCGTCGTCTGGCAGATTCTCAACGCCCTGCGCTCGCATGATGAACGCTTTGATGCCCAGTTGAACCAGGCCGATCTGGGCGTGGATATCAGCCACAAGATCGAAGTCATTGCGGTCAGCAACAAGCTGCCAGCCGAGAAGAAAGTCGCACAGAAATCGGCCGATATCGGTTCCGGTTCCGCTGGGGGTGGCGATGATGAGCGCGGCACGGGCGACAGCAAGGTCCGGGAAGAGCAAACGCCTTTCCAGACGGCTTTCGTGTTTGACGAATTTTCGCGCGCCATCATGGCCAAGATCGTCAAGAAATGCGGGCGTCGTGACTATTGGGAAAACTGGGCCGGTGACATTGCCAAAATTGCAGAGCGCCATATCAGCCGGATCACCGGCATTGTCGCCAAGCATGGCACGCCAGAACGGGAAGCCTTTGACGGGTTTCTGGCTGAAATCCGCGATGACCTCAACGACAGCATCACCGAAGGCGACGCCATCGAGATGCTGGCCCAGCACCTGATCACCCGCCCGGTCTTTGATGCCCTGTTCGAGGGCTACAGCTTTGCCCGCAACAATCCCGTTTCAAAGGCGATGGAGGCGGTGCTGGGCGCGCTGGACGCGCATCAGCTGGGCAAGGAGGCCGAAAGCCTGGATCGCTTCTATGAGAGCGTGAAGCGCCGCGCGGCGGGAATCGACAATTCCGAGGCCAAGCAACGCATCATTGTCGAGCTGTACGACAAGTTTTTCCGCAACGCCTTCCCGAAAATGACCGACCGGCTGGGCATCGTCTATACGCCGGTGGAAGTGGTGGATTTCATCATCCATTCGGTCAATGAGGCGCTGCAATCGGAATTTGGCCAGACGCTGGGCAGCAAGGGCGTGCACATCCTGGACCCGTTCACCGGCACCGGCACATTCATCACCCGGCTGTTGCAATCGGGCCTGATCGCGCCGGAGGAGCTGGAACACAAGTTCAAGAATGAAATCCACGCCAACGAGATCGTCCTGCTGGCCTATTACATCGCCGCGATCAATATCGAGGCGGTCTATCACACCCTGTCCGGCGGCGAGTATGCGCCCTTTGAAGGCATCTGCATGACCGACACCTTCCAGCTCTATGAGCAGGACAAGGATTTGCTGGCCAATCTGATGCCGGACAATAGCGACCGCCGAACCCGGCAGAAGGAATTGGATATCCGGGTGATCATGGGCAATCCGCCATACTCCGTGGGTCAAAACAGCTCCAATGATAACGCCGAGAACGTGACCTATCCCTTGCTGGACGGGCGCATCCGCGAAACCTACGCTGCCCGCTCAACAGGCAACCCGCGTAGTTTGTACGACAGCTATATACGTTCTATCCGGTGGGCCAGTGATCGGATAGGAAATGCTGGTGTCGTCGCCTATGTGACAAACGCCGGGTGGCTGGATGGTGTCGCCGCCGATGGTTTGCGAAAATGCCTCGTCGAGGAGTTTGCCAGCATCCATGTTTTCCATTTGCGCGGGAACACTCGTACATCTGGCGAACGCGCTCGCCGGGAAGGTGGGCAAACGTTTGGTAGCGGAAGCCGCACTCCGGTAGCGATTGTCCTGCTGCTGAAGAACCCGAAGGCCACGGCTCATGGGCAGGTCCATTTCTATGATGTGGGCGACTACCTGACCCGGGAAGAAAAGCTGGCGAGTTTGGCACGTTTTGGCAGCATGGGTGGCGTCGCGCGCGACAATGCTTGGAGAACAATAGTTCCCGACAAGCATGGCGATTGGCTGGGCCAACGCGATAGGGCTTTTGAAGCCTTTTTTCCAGTTGGCGCCAAAAAAGCGAAGCACGAAGACGCGCTCTTTTACAATTACTCTAGAGGGATTGAGTCCGGCCGCGATGCTTGGTGTTACAATGCCAGTCTAGATGTCTTGGCTAACAACATGCGTGCCATGATCGGTTTTTACAACGCCGAACTAAAGCGACTTGATGATTCATACCCGGAATCAAGCAGAAAGGAACGCGAAGAGTTGGTTGGTCGTTTTATAGACCCTGACCCTTCAAAAATAAGCTGGTCGCTTTGGTTGAAGAAAGATTTGGCTCGGGGCAAATCATTCGCATTCGATGAAGCTCGATTGACGCCAAGCGTATACCGCCCATTCTCCCGTCAGTGGCTCTATTTCGACCGCAATTTCAATAATATTGTTTATCAGATGCCACGAATTTTTCCCGGCGGGCGGTCAGTCGAGAACCGTGTGATCAGTTTTCCGAACAAAGGGGAAGATAGAGCATTTTCCGTATTGATGTGTGCAGCAACCCCAGACTTGCACCTAGTACACGGTGGTCAATGCTTCCCGCGCTGGCTTTATGAAGAAACTCCCCAGCGTGGCGAAGGAGAACTCGATTTGGACTGTGAAGAGGCTGACGGCCTGACCCGCCGCGACGCTATCACCGACGCCGGGCTGGCACACTTCCAGGCGGCCTATCCCGGTGAGACAATCACCAAGGATGACCTGTTCCACTACGTCTATGGCCTGCTGCATTCGGAAGAGTATCGCGAGCGCTTCGCGGACAATCTGTCCAAGCAATTGCCCCGCATCCCGGCGGTGAAACGCTTTGAGGATTTCCGGGCTTTCGTGGAGGCGGGTCGCGTACTGGGCGATCTGCATTGTGAGTTCGAGAGCGTCGAACCCTTCCCGGTCCAGATCGCGCAAGGCGATTTGCGGCTGGCGGTGATTGATGACCCGGTGGCCTTTTTCCGCGTCGAGAAGATGAAGTTCCACAAGGTCCGCAATGCGGAAAACAAGCTGAGGCCGGACAAGTCCACGGTCATCTACAACCGCAATATCACCATGACTGATATTCCGCTGGAAGCTTACGACTATGTCGTCAATGGCAAGCCCGCGCTGGAATGGGTGATGGAGCGCCAATGCGTGAAGACCGACAAGGCCAGCGGCATCGTCAATGATGCCAACCGCTATGCGAATGAAACGGTCGGTGATCCGCGCTATTCGTTCGACCTGTTCCGGCGCGTGATCACGGTCAGCCTGGAAACCATGAAGATCGTGCGCGGCCTGCCACCGCTGGGGGATTTGTCCTGATGCGGGTTCAGCGCCGACCGATCAAAGAAACAGGCTGATATCCGGCCATCGGTGGCAATGAGCGGCGATGAAGAGCTGGTTAGCTCTTTCCTCCAGCCGGGCGATCTCGTCCACACGGGCGTCATAGGTTTTCCGGTGCATGCCTCTCGGTTTTGCCGCGATCCACGCGCCAGTGCCCGGCTCGCCGCCAAGCGCGATACGCAGCTTGTTGGCGCGGCGCAAAAGTCGGTCAAATTCCCGTTCGCACTGGCTGGCATAGCCCAGCCGATAGCAATGCCTGCACAGGAAGTATCGACCGGCAGCATGAAGCTTGGCAACGCGGCGTCCGCACACTGTCCCGTTGACAATGCCGGGACAGACAAACCAGGGCCGCGTGCCGCCGAAGCCGCAAGGCGTGGACACAAGCCGGACGAGTTGCCGGACGTCCTGCCAATCGCCGCCGCCTTGCCGGAACCGAAAATCCAGAGTGAGCGTCTGACCGGTGCTTTGCATGGAAATGGAGGCGATTCGTTCACCGTCACGTGACCACGTCCAGCCACCAGAAACGCCCGGTACCAGACAACCCTTGCGGTGAAGCTGATTGACGTCCAGCGAGCGGAAATGCTCCACCTTGTCCTTCCAGCCCGGCCTGCCCGATCCGTATCCACCCATGATGCTGGCTCCTCTCGTTTTTACGAAATCATCCGTGAAGCGGGCGATTAAATCGGTTTGGCATATCCCCAGCGCGAGCGTGCGAGGGTGCCCGGTATGGCTCTGGCATTGGCATCATGTGGAGCATTGGCTCAACGCTATACGGGTGTTGATGGCTTTTCCGGCCGGATCGCAATTCATCGGGGCGGTCTTTCATGGTTGGGGTTTCGGGCTGGCCTTTCCAGTCGAGAGAGGTTTTCCGGCGCATCAGATTTGATGCGTTCATGCCGCAGATTTCTGGCGTCCGGATTCCTTGCCCCGCTTCCATGTCTTGATCGGCAGATCGGGATCTCCGGCGATTGCGTCGGTGTCGTATCGTGTGAGCGAGGCCACCCGTTCCCGGCTTGCTGCGCTCCCCTGGCTTCTGCCCCTGCGCTCCTCTCTTAGGAAGCCACCCGCAACGAGTTCATCAATGGCTTTCTTCGCAGTCGCTGATGCACACCCGCACATGTCTGCCATTCGTCGCTGACCAACCGGAAAGGCGTTCGGATTGTCCGGCCTGTATGATGCCATCAGGATGGCAATGATCTTGAAGGCCGGTGGCGACAGGGTCCGCCATGCCGGTTGCTGCATCCAATGGTCATACAGGCGCGCATGCGGGCGATCATGGCGACTGCAAGGGTATGTGGGTTGCGACACGGGATTGCGCCTGACACCCGCGCCTATGCCGCGCCGTGTTCAATCAATGCGCGGATATCCTCCACCCGCCAGACAGTGACGCGAGCGCCCAGTTTCCGGGGCTTGGGAAAGCGTCCATCCCGCACGCCCTGCCACCAGGTCGATTTGCTGACCGGGATGGGGCCTTGCGGGGCGAGGATGGATGAGAGGCGGAGGAGGCCTGTTTCGGGAAGTGCGGGGGTAGGCAGCATGATGCGTCTCGATGCTGGCTTAGCGGCCAGTGTCGCACGCCACCGATTGGCAGCGCACTCTATTGTTCGCAAACGGAAAGGGTGTTGCGCACGTGAATTTGGGTGCAACACTATAGCCTGTAGCTATCCAGGCGCTCCCTGTATTCTGCCATCATATCGCTGCGGAGGACCGCTAATTGTTGCTGTACCTCGTCCTCAAAGGTGCTGTCGTCATTAAACCATCTGGCAACAGTTGAGGGGTTGAGATTCAAAATTCTCGCGACTTGCCGTAGCGAACCCGGTTGACCTTGATACCGTAGTTGTGCCGCTATCCACGTCGAGTTGCTGCGATTATTTCGCGTCTCCATAGCTTTGTCTTCCGATGAACGGTCCGCACCAGTTTGATGCTTTATCAGGACCATGAGGTCCCTCGGAATATGCAACTCGTCATTCCAATCCAATGCATCCAACATCATGGCTATCAGATAGCTTACGAAGCTATTGCCGATTGCCTTTCCGCGGCTTTGGACATGCGTTTCACCCGCTGATTCCATGGCCTCCCGCTCAATCAGGCGCTCCATCAGCTGTAGGCTGACCTCACTGATGCAGGCCGGATCAGCATCAAGAGCCCCGGCCACTGTTTGCGGGTCTATGCCGTGTTGCTCGAGAATGTCAGCGTTCGCGAAGAGCCAATCCATAGACCAACTCGTGGCTATCTCGATCAATGCTTCAGGATTCGAGCGCCTTAGCTGGACGTAGTTTTCGATTGTTGGGTTGGATTTGAACGCCTTAGACAGATCATTGAAATCGCCAATAACCCCATTGTGTTGCTGCGAAAGATCGTGTCTGTCGTACGGTACGCCTTTCGCTAACTTGATTTCCAGTTGTCTATTTTTGGTCATTGCGTTGCTCCGTGGGAACGAATTGAGCAATCTTCCCTGCCCACCAGTCCGCCATCTTCACGCGTTCATCCCAATACCGTGCCCGGTGGTAGGCGCGGCGCACTTCATCTGCGCCAATATGGCCAAGTTCGGCTTCGATGGCATCAGCATTCCAGTGCCCGCTTTCATTGAGCAGGCTAGACGCGCTGGCCCGGAAGCCGTGCGATGTGTGCTGATCCTTGTCGAAACCGATGCGCCGTAGCGCCTGATTCAGCGTGTTCTCGCTGATTGGCCGGTCGCGGGCGAGCGATGACGGAAAGGCGCGGTAATAGCTGCCCGTCTCGGCTTGCAGGGTCCGCAATATGTCCACCGTGATTTGTGGCAGGTGCTTGGTATGCTCCCGGCGCATTTTCGTGCGCGTTGCCGGTATCGTCCAGGTCGCGCGCTCAAGGTCGAATTCTTCCCAGAGTGCCAACCGCAACTCACCGGGGCGCGGATATAGCAAGGCCATGAGCTTCAGTGCTGCCCGCGTTGATGGGGAGCCGCTTTCATAGGCCCAGATCGCGCGGATCAGCTTGCCGAATTGTCTTTGGTCCGTGATCGCTGCCATGTGGGAAACCTTGGGCGCGATCAATGCGCCTCTCAGCCCATAGGTCGGGTCATTGTCCGCCCGTGCTGTTGCGATGGCATAGCGAAAGACCTGCCCGATAGTCGCGCGAAGACGCTTGGCGGTTTCAAAATTGCCTTTCGCTTCCACTTTGCGAAGGGTCGCCAGAATATCGGCAGCGCTGATCGCGGTGATGGGCCGGTCCCCAAAGTCGCCATAGGCCATGTCCAGCACCCATTGCTTCTTTTTCAGGGTGACTTCAGCTTTCTTCTCCGTTCGGAGCTTGGCCATCAGCTCGGCGGATATCTTCTTGAAGGTGTGTTCGGTGAGCGCCGCCTGCGTCGCCTTCTTTTCCTTGGCGTGCGCGCTGGGGTCTATCCCTTCGGCCAGAAGTGTCTTGGCTTCAGCCCGCAATTCGCGCGCTCTGGCCAGGCTGATGGCCGGATAGGGGCCGAATGAGAGAATGTTCTCTTTGCCGTCGAAGCGATAGCGCATCCGCCAGAGCTTCGAGCCGGTTTTCTGGACCTGCACATACAGGCCACCGCCATCGGCTTTCTTGTAGTCTTTCTCGCGCGGATTGAGCTGGCGCACCTGAAGATCGGAAAGCGGCATGTGCGGGCCTCTCACGGCTACCCCGTGACAGGTTCGGGATACCCGCAAATCTACCCGCAAAATGCCCGCATGCCAACGGATATACCCGCACCATATCGGACAACCGCTCGAGGAGTTAACCGATTTTATCGTTTAATTTCGGGTGTTTATGGACCGTTTCGCTCGCTTTCGGAGAAAGCAATGGTGCCCAGGAGAAGACTCGAACTTCCACTCCCTTGCGGGAACTGGCACCTGAAGCCAGCGCGTCTACCAATTCCGCCACCTGGGCAGGTGTGCGAGGCGCGGTAACTAAAGCCGGGGCGGGGCGCTGTCAACGGGCTCAATGCACGCATCGCTGTGTTCTGCAGTCGGACCGCAAGCGCATTGCCGCATGGACAGCGCCGCGGTTTTTTGGTCTATCCGGATCAAATCCCATCTGTATGAGGGCAAACCATGCTGCGAGACGAGATCATCACCGTGTTTGGCGGGTCCGGATTTGTCGGGCGTCATGTGGTTCGGGCGCTGGCGAAAGCCGGCTATCGGGTCCGCGTGGCGACGCGTCGCCCGCACCTGGCCCAGGACCTGCGGGTCATGGGTGTGGTCGGGCAGGTCCAGCTGGTCCAGGCCAATCTGCGGGTCGCGGCTTCTGTCGAGCGGGCACTTGATGGCGCCAGCGGCGTGGTCAATCTGGTCGGGGTGCTCAATGAGAGCGGCCGTCAGACCTTCTCCCGCCTGCACGCCGTCGGCGCCGCAACCATCGCAAAGGCAGCGTCCGGGCTCGGCATTGAGCGCATGATCCAGGTCTCCGCCATCGGTGCCTCGGCAGACAGCGCTTCGCGCTATGCCCGCACCAAGGCCGAGGGCGAAGCCGCCGTTCTGGCTGCGCTGCCGCAGGCGACGATCCTGCGTCCGTCCATCGTGTTCGGCACCGAGGACGGCTTCTTCAACCGTTTCGGCGCCCTGGCGCGCTTTGTGCCGGCCCTGCCGCTGTTTGGCGGCGGCAAGACCCGTTTCCAGCCGGTCTTCGCTGGTGATGTCGGCAAGGCCGTCCTGGCAGCGTTCGAGCGGTCCGAAGCGCGCGGCCAGACTTATGAGCTGGGCGGACCGGGCGTCTATACATTCGAAGAGCTGATGCGCTTCATCCTCGACGAGACCGACCGTCCGCGCCTCCTGCTGCCGCTGCCCTGGGTGATCGGCAAGGTGATCGCGACCGTCTCCGAACTGGTCGGGGCGCTGCCCCTGATGCCGGTCCTGATCACCCGCGACCAGCTGGTGCAGCTGCAGTCTGACAATGTGATGTCGGAAAGCGCCAAGGGATTGGCCGATCTGGGCGTCACCGGTGAAACCGTTGAAGCCATCGTTCCGAGCTATCTGGAACGCTATCGTCGCTACGGCCAGTTCCACGAGCGCGAAGCCTGATCCCGGGCTTTTGTCCCTGGATGATCCGGATGACGGATTGAAAGACGGGTCGCGCTTTACGCGGCCCGTTTTTTCTTGCCTGTCCGAGCCCAGGCGATGAGCGGCAGGCCGGCGGCCAGCACCACAAGCCCCCCCACGCCCAGCGGCCCGTTCCAGGGCCATTCGGGCTCGGACAGGAAGAGCAGCGCCACCCCGGCAACGGCGTTCAGGGCGCCGTGCATGCCCGCCGCCGCGACCAGTCCGCCGCGCTCGCGGGCCAGCGCGTGATAGGGTGTCCACAGCGTCGTGAAGACGGTCATGACGGCCACGCCGGTCCAGCCCAGGCCGGGGTAATTATAGCCCATCAGGATGATCGGTGCGTGCCAGAGTCCCCAGAGCACACCGACCGCCAGGCACATGGGCCAGAAGCCGAGACCCGCGAGACGCGGTTGCAGCCAGCCGCGCCAGCCCAGTTCCTCGCTGATCATCAGGAAAACCGTGTTGAAGGCGATCCCGACCGGCAGGCCCACGGACAGCTGGATGACCAGCAGGGTTCCGGGATCCATTGGCGCATCCTGCTCCGCCGCCTCGAGCTGGGCCGCGATGACGGCGACCGGGTCACCGATCGTCTGGCCGGAGAGTGCCAGTGTGGCCAGGACGGCGAGGGCGCAGACGATGACCGGCACCAGCCAGGCGATGACCGTCCATTTGGCGACCGTGCCGAATCCATACCCGCGCAAGCCGATCGCAGCGAGCCGTCGGCCCTTGTCGAACAGCGTCATGCAGACGATCGCCGCCAGTGCCGGGCCCATCATCATCAGGGACAGCAAGCCGACCCCGGTCAGTGGGCCCTGCGCGCCCAGGCCACCACTGACATGGATCTGCCAGGCGACCAGCCAGCTGAAACCAAATGCGATCAGCAGAAAAACCAGAATGGCTCGCATGGCAGCCTCCACACTAATTAGGATTATTCCTAATCAATCACGGGTCAGGGTTCCGGGCAAGCTATTTCGGATTCTTCCTAAACAAAAAAGACCAACAAGGCGAGACCCAGGGCGACGCGATAGAGCGCGAAGGGCAAAAAGCCGATCCGCTCGACCAGTCGCATCAGCACGGCGATGGCGGACCAGGCTGTGACAAAGGACAGGCCGGCCACGATCAAGCCGTCGGACAGGCTGGCGCCGGCTGCCATGCCGTCGGCGCGGACCAGCTCGATCAGGGATACCAGACCGAAGGCGGCGATCACCGGGATTGCCATCAGCATGGAGAAGCGGGCGCTGTCGGTACGCGTCAGTCCCAGGCCGCGGGCGGCGGTCATGGTCACGCCGGAACGCGACGCGCCGGGGATCAGGGCGAACAGCTGGGCGATACCGATCAGGGCGGCCTGTTTGAAACTCATTGTTTCGATGGTTACGGTCTGGCGGCCATATTTGTCGGCCAGCCATAGCGGCAGGGCAAAGACCAGGGTGGCAATGGCGATGACACGCGGTGAGCGCAGGCTGTCTACCAGGTCAAAGGCGACGAGGGCCCCAGCGACGATGATGATCGGCGGCATAGAGGCGGCGACCAGCAGAGCGAGGCGCCCGCCCGGCGTGACCCGGCCCTGCAGAAAGGCCAGCTTGCCCAGTGCCACGGAAACGATGTCGCTGCGGAAATAGACCAGCACGGCCAGCAGCGAGCCGGCATGGGCCATCACGTCGATCAACGGACCCTGGTCTGCCTGACCGAGCACTTGTGGCGCGAGGATGAGATGGGCCGAGGACGAGATCGGGAGGAATTCGGTGATGCCCTGCACAATCGCGAGGATGACGAGAAAGAACAGGCTCATGGGGTATTCCTGGCAGCAAGGATCGCGCCGATAGTTGAACAATCCGCCGCGCTTGGCCAGATGCGAGGCAGACCTTGCTCACAAGGTGGCGCACTGCCCGGATTGACGACCGCCCTGCGGCACAGCAAAACCGGTGTCGAAGGATAACATCATGCCCCATGATTTTGCCGCAGGACCGGGTGGGCCCGGCCGCCTGAGCCCGGAAGACGCGTTGAGCCATACTGGCCAGGCGACGGCGGCGTCTGTCGTGGTGGCGTTGATCCTGACCCTGACCAAGGCCGGCGTGTGGTGGATGTCGGGATCGGTGGCCCTGCTGGCCTCGATGGCCGACAGCCTGCTCGATCTGACCGCTTCGCTCGCCGTCTATCTGTCGGTGCGCTACGCCGCCGAGCCGGCCGATGCGGAACACCGTTTCGGGCATGGCAAGGCAGAGGCCTTCGCCGGCATCCTTCAGGCGATCTTTGTTGCGGTCTCGGCGGCGCTGCTGATGCGCGAAGGGGTCGAGCATCTGATCAATCCGGTCGAGGTGCGCGCCGGCGGCTGGGCCTTTGCGGTCATGCTGCTCTCGATCGCGATGACGATCGGCCTGGTCATCATCCAGACCCGGGCCGTCACCGCGACCGGCTCGATCGCGGTCGAGGGGGATCGCGCCCACTATTTCTCCGATCTCGGGGCCAATGTGGTGGTCATCATCGGCATTGCCGGCTCGACCCTGCTCGGCCTGTTATGGCTCGACGCGGCGGCTGCCCTGGCCGTTTCGCTCTGGCTGTTCTGGACTGCCTGGACCGTGGCCCGCTCGGCCGGTGACCAGTTGATGGATCGCGAATTGCCCGACGAAGCGCGTGACCTGATCTGTGCCCTCGCCAGCGATGATCCGCGCATCATCAATGTTCATGAACTGCGCACCCGAGCCGCCGGTCCGCTGGTACACATCCAGTTTCACGTCTCGCTGGAGCCGGATCTGACCCTGCGCGAGGCCCATACCATCCTGATCGACTGCGAACGGCGGCTGCACGATACCTTCCCGGCCGCCGACATCCTCATCCATGCCGACCCGCACGGGGTTGCGGAACCGCATGGCGGTGAATTTTTCAATGCAGAAAGCACGACCAAGGGCGCTTAGACTTCTGGTTGAAGCGGGTTAGCCTGTCGCGATGCGAACGCTACACTTCTGGCCCCTCGATCCCTTCTCCCGACAGGTTCGCCTCGTGCTCGAGGAGAAATCCCTGCGCCATGAGCTGCAGCTGGAAGTGCCGTGGGAGCGGCCGGACGATCTCCTCTCACTCAATCCGGCCGGCACCACACCGGTCCTGATTGATGAGAGCGGCGGTGGTCGGCGGGTGATCGTCGAAAGTCGCGCCATCCTGGAATATCTTGAAGAGACCACGCCCAGTCCCTGCCTGCTGCCGGGAGGTCCGGCCGAGCGCGCCGAAGCGCGCCGTCTCGTGGACTGGTTCGACCGAAAATATGATGGCGAGGTCAACGCCTATCTCCTGCACGAAAAGCTGGAGAAAAAGGCCCAGGGTCTTGGCGCACCGGACCCCGCCGCCCTGCGCGCCGGCCGTGATCACCTGCGCTGGCATCTCGATCACATGGCCTGGCTCCTGGAAGCTCGCGACGGACTTGCCGGCCCGAGATACACCCTCGCCGACATTGCGGCGGCGGCGCACCTGTCCTGCGCCGATTATCTCGGCGACGTCCCCTGGGACGAGTTCGAGCCGGTCAAGCAATGGTATTCCCGCGTGAAGTGCCGCCCGGCCTTCCGGGGCCTGCTGGCCGACAAACTGCCGGGGGTTCCGGCCGCGGCGCATTATGCGGATCTGGATTTTTGATGATGAAGCTTCTCATTCTCTGCATTTCGCTGCTCGGTTGGCTGCCGGGGGCAACGAGTTTCGCTCAAAGCGCAGGCAATGAGGCAGTTTCACTTGAAGATATGCAGCGTGTCATCGAGTGGGTAGATGAGCGCAATTCGGTGTTGGGGCAGATGGTGGTTGCGCCGGCCCGATTGGCGGCAGTCGTTCAGGAGTTGCGGCCGCTTTTGGAGGCGCAAGAAGACCCCGAACGGCTTCGCCTGGCTTTTGACGAGGCGATCGAAAGATTGGTTCGTGCCCAAGAACGAATGTCAGAGGCGAATGCGGGGCTGTCCGAAGCGCCGGTCGTCGCTGGGGACGAGTCACGCAGCCATCGCCTCGAAGCGTCCCGGCGTTCCGTGGACCTGATTCATCGGCAGGCTGATGACATTCTGGCGCGAGGCATCGCCGAGTTGCGGAGCACTCGTGACAGTTTGGAATCTGCCGATTTCACGTTGCGGGTTTTGAGCGTTGATGCAGAGATAGCACTGCTTGAGGCCAACATCCTGCAAAAAGAAATGGTGCGCTCAAACGACCCCACAAACCCGGGAAGCCTCGACAACCTGGCGAGTGTGCAAGTGTTGCGAATGAAGCGAGACCTCTCGCTGATGTTCAGGAGCTCGGTAATTGGTGAGGGAATCGAAGCAGCGGCGTTTGAGGCTCAGATCATTGAGGGATATCGCGATGTGATCTTGGAACAGCAGTTGGAGATCAGGCGCATTGCTCATGAGCAACTCAACACCTTGGAACAAGCGTTCGCCGATCTGCCTGAACCTGAACGTTCGGGATGGTCTGAAGTGTTTTCGCTCCAATCCCAATTATTGATGTCTTACGTGGACACAGCGGAGCTACTTCTCGAAATCGGCGAGGTAATCGACGAATTTCTTACCGTGTTTCCCGATGCGGAGTCAGAACAACGCAGGCTGCAAATCATTGTTCAGACGGCTGAACGCCTCAATGCGCTCACGTATCGCCGAAACGACGTAATGGCAGCGCGAGGCCGACTCGCCAGAGAAGCAGTGCAGGCTCAGGTAAATCGTTGAACGGCTTTGAAACAAAAGCCCTCGCCCTCGAGCTCGGCTTCTCGACCGCCCGTATCTGCCGCGCTGACGAGGCCTGGGTCGCCGGTGAGCGTCTCGCCGAGTTTGTCGCCGACGGGCATCACGGGTCGATGGCCTGGATGGAGGAGACGCTGGAACGGCGCCAGCATCCCACGGCCATGTGGCCGGAGGCGAAATCTGCTGTGGTGGTGGGCCTGAATTACGGGCCGGAGCACGATCCGCTGCCCTTGCTTGAGCGGCGTTCGGAAGGCGTGGTTAGCGTCTATGCGCAAAACGCCGACTATCATGACCTGCTGAAAAAGCGGCTGAAGCATCTGGCGCGGGCATTTGCCGGGAAAACCGGCAAACAGGTCAAGGTCTTCGTCGATACGGCGCCGCTGATGGAAAAGCCGCTGGCGGAAAAAGCGGGTATCGGCTGGCAGGGTAAACACACCAATCTGGTCTCTCGCGAATTCGGCTCCTGGCTGTTTCTGGGTGTGATGCTGACCGAGGCGGAGCTGGAGCCGGATGAGGCCGAGCGCGACACCTGCGGCTCGTGCCGTTCCTGCCTTGATGTATGCCCGACCAAAGCCTTCCCGCAGCCCTACCGGATCGATGCGCGGCGGTGCATCTCCTATCTCACCATCGAGCACAAGGGTGTCATTCCGCTCGAATTCCGCCAACCGATGGGCAACCGGATCTATGGCTGTGATGACTGTCTGGCGGTCTGCCCGTGGAACAAGTTTGCGCAAACCAGCGCGGAGGCGGCCTTCCACCCGCGACCGGAGCTGAAAGGGGCGCTGCTGGCCGAACTGGCAGCGCTCGATGACGCCGCATTCCGGCAGGTTTTCACCGCCTCGCCGGTCAAACGGATCGGGCGCGACCGCTTTGTCCGCAATGTCATGATTGCGATCGGCAATTCCGGCGACGAGGCACTTGTCCCGGTGGCAAGAATGGCGCTGGACGACGTATCACCGCTGGTGCGAGGCATGGCTGTCTGGGCGTTGGGACAGTTGTCGCCACGTCTCGCTTCGGACATGTCCGAAACGTTGACCGACGCAGAGGCTGACAGTGATGTCCGGATGGAGTGGGCGGCCCTGGCGAGCGGGAATTCGTAGCGCGACGCATCAAAATTGAGGGGATGTTATCTATTTGTCATGCACTCTGAGGCTCGAGAATGGGCAAGGACATAGCTTCGGGGGGAGCGACAGTCATGACAACAATCAGCATGGGCCGTGCACGATGACTTCGGCGGATTTTCAAACTGACATGTCGTCCGAGACGATCTCGGTGTTGATCTGCGAAAGCAGCTCGGTTCAGTTGCGCATCCTGTCCGAAGCCGTCCGGCAGGCCGGCTACAGCGTGCAGACAGCCAACAGTGCCGAAGACGCCCTGGCGATTTTGCAGATGGGAACGGTCGACATTTTCCTGACGGGGATCGAGGTCGGAGCGGTGTCCGGGCTGGAAGCCTGCTGGTCATTGAAGGCCAACGCCGAGACCGAGTCCGTCTACACGATCGTGATCACGGCATCGGGCGAGGATCGGCGGCTCGAGGAATCCCTCGACGCCGGCGCCGATGACTTCATCCGCAAGCCGGTGAACATGACGGAGCTGAGGGCCCGCCTGCGCGCTGCCAGTCGTCTGGTGCGGATGCAGAAACAGTTCAAGCGACTGGCCGAGACCGATGCGCTGACCGGTGCCGCCAACCGGCGCGCCTTCATGCAGTATCTGGATATCCAGTCGCAACGCGCGACGCGCGATGACATTCCCCTGTCCGTGATCATGATCGATCTGGATCACTTCAAGTCGGTCAACGACACCTATGGCCATGCAACTGGCGACACAGTGCTCATTGAAACCGTCAAAGCCGTTCAGGCCTGCCTGCGGGACAATGACATGTTGGGTCGCCTCGGTGGCGAGGAATTCTGCGTCATCCTGCCGGGCGCCGGCCTGTACTCTGCCGGTATTGCCGGTGAGCGCATCCGCGCCGCTGTCGAGGCCATGACGATCTCGACCGACGCGGGCGTCGCCGTGCCAGTCACGGCCAGCCTGGGCGTTGCCAGTCTCGCCGATGGGGACCTCATTTCGGCTCCGGACAATTTGCTGCAGACGGCCGATGCGGCGCTCTACCGGGCCAAGGAAACAGGTCGCAACAAGGTTTGGCTGGACGGCGCGGATGATCGCGAAGCCGACCCGCCCCTGCGCCAGGCAGGCTGATCAGTCGGCGGCCAGGCGCCGCGCTTCCAGGATTGCACCCCGCAGCAAGAGCGACGGAATGTCATCCGGCTCCTGTTCGCGGGCCCGTTGCATGTCCTGCCAGGCAAGATCGAGCTCCCCGAGTCCCAGATGCGATTGTCCGCGATAGCGCCAGCCGGCTGCCAGGTAGGGGGCGTGGGTGATCAGGGCGTCCGCATCCACGGCCAGGGCCGCCCAGTCCCCGGCATCGGCGAGCAGGCGGGCGCGGGCCAGGCGGGCCGGGACCGAGTCCGGTGTCAGCGTGAGGGCGGCGTCGTAGGCCAAGGCCGCCCCGTCGACCAGGCCAGACGTGAAACGCGTATCCCCGGCCAGGATGTAAAGCTCGGCCCGTTCCTCATCGACCATGCCGATCGGCTGCCGTTCGGCCAGGCTGACCAGGATGTCGGCCCCGATCACGGCTTCGCCCAGCTCGATCAGGGCGCGCGCCTCACACATTTCCGCCGGCCAGCCTCCACCTTCCAGGCGCCAGGTCTGGGCCCGTTCGAGGGCTTCTGAAGGGTCGATCTGGATCTGCCCGAGGCAGGCGTCCAGTCGGACCCGTTCCTGATAGGCGGCGCTGTTCTGGGCCTGCGCGAAAGGGGCGAAGGCCAGCGAAACTGTGGCCAGCGCCAAAATGCAGGCAGTCGGGGCGCAGGCAGTCGGGGTGATACGCATCAGTCAACTCCGTCGGGTCGGGCCGGTCCGTGACCGGCTGGCGTGAATTACCGGTGACGCTCTTCCCCCGAAACAGACATCACCTGATCCAGATACGGCAACGGACCCCCGGGGCGATAGCCCCTGTCTCACCTCAAAGCCCGTTTGTTTTCCGGCGCGAGCTATGGAAGAAGTTCCGCAACAGGCGTCCGGACCGGTCGCGCGTATGAAAGAGCCCGCCCCGAGATGATCGTTCTCCAGGTGATACCCGAACTCGAGGCTGGTGGCGCCGAGCGGACAACGCTGGAGGTCGCCGAGGCCGTGGTCGCTGCCGGAGGGCGGGCACTCGTTGCCAGCCAGGGCGGGCGGTTGGAGGGTGAACTGGCAGAGCTCGGCGGTGAGCTCGTCCGCCTGCCTGTCGCCAGCAAGAATCCGCTCACCCTTTGGTCCAACATGACAGCGTTGGTGCGCCTGATCCGGCGCGAAGGCGTCCAGATCGTGCACGCCCGGTCGCGCGCGCCCGCGTGGAGCGCCAAGTGGGCTTGCGACCGGACCGAAGCGCGCTTCATTACCACCTATCACGGCACCTATAACGCCAGGTCCGGGCTGAAGCGGCGCTATAATTCTGTCATGGCTGGCGGCGAGCGGGTGATCGCGAATTCCGGCTTCATCGCTGACCATGTCCGGCGCGAGCACGGCGTCGACGGTGCGCGTCTGACGGTCATTCCACGTGGTGTCGACCTGACCCGGTTTGATCCGGCGTCGGTGCCGGACGAACGTGTCGCGGCGCTGGCCGGGCAATGGGGTGTTGCCGGCCTGGCCGGCAAGGCCCCGCTATTGCTGCTTCCGGGACGGCTGACGGGCTGGAAAGGCCAGCGAGAGGCGATCCGGGCGCTTGCCGGGCTTGGCGATGTCGGACCATCACTCCCCCACCTCCTGCTGGTCGGCGATGCCCAGGGGCGTGATGCCTACGTCCAGGAACTTGAAGAGCTGGCAGCGACACTCGGCGTTACGGACCGGGTTCACCGGGGCGGGCACTGCACGGACATGCCGGCGGCATTTGCCCTGAGCGATCTGGTCCTGACCCCGTCGGTTGATCCCGAGGCCTTCGGCCGCACGGCGGCAGAAGCCGGCGCGATGGGGCGTCTGGTCATCGCCGCTGACCATGGCGGCGCCCGGGAAGTCGTTCTGGATGGCGAGACGGGCTGGCGTGTTGCACCGGGTGATCCGGCGGCCCTGGCCACAGCCATCGCGGCGGCTCTGACGTTGGACCGGAATGTGCATGACAGCATGGTCGCCGCCGCGCGCGACCATGTCGCGACGCATTTTTCTACCGTCTCCCTGCAAGCTTCGACTTTGCGGGTCTATCGTGAGGTCCTAAACTCCACCCCATGACCGAGCCGCAGCGCGACATAACCTATATCCTTCACTGGGGTGACCTGACCTCGACGGTGCGCATGCTGGCGGCCGCGAAGACCATTCGCGACACGTTCCGCCGCGACCGCATCATCCTTTTGACCACGCCGGACTATGAGAGCTTTCTCAAGCATTGCCCGTGGTTCAATGCGATCGAGACTGATGCCTGTCCGGATACGCGGCCGATGGTCGGTCTGCGCGACAAGCGTATCAAGCTGGCCAAGCCGGTGCGGGTGTTCGATCTGGTCGGGAGCGCTGACTCGCGCCGGATCAAGGGCAATTTCCGCTTCTCGAAATGCAAGTGGCACGACGTCGCGGTTCGCGCTGAAAGCGGTGCGCATCCGGTTGATGAGATGGCGGGGGCCCTCAATGGCGCCCTGGGCCTCGAGCCGACCTTTTTCCCGCTGGGTGGCGCGCCCTCGCCGGATGCCAGCTGGGTCGACTTCCTGGCCAAGCAGTCGCGCATGCTGGATCCTGAGTATTTCGGGCTCAACGGCCCGTTCGCCCTGCTGGCCCCGGCGGGCGAGAGCGTGAAGCCGGCGCTGCGCTGGCCGAAAGAGCAGTGGGCGGCTTTGGCGCACGAGCTTTTGCAGTCCGGCATCACACCGGCGCTGATCGGCGGCCCGGATACACGCGATGTCGGCCGTCATGTGTCGCAGGTCGCGCCCGGCGCGAGGGATCTGACCGGCAAGGCCAAGCTGCCACAGCTGGCCGGGTTGGCCCGACGGACCAATTTCGTCTTTTCCGAAGATACGCCGCTGGTCCATTTGCTGACCGCCGCCGGAGCACCGGCGCTGGCCCTTTACGGCAATACAGATGACCCGGCCCCGATCGCCCCGCGCGGGTCCGCGCCGGTCATCCTGATGCACGCGGTAACGCTGGCCCAGGTCACACCGGAAGAGGCGATCGCCGCCATGCGCTTCGCGGGTGGTTTCGACCGCGCTCCGGCGGCCGCGTGAACCGCTCACCACGCTTGCCAATTGTGATCATTTCACCATAGTGCCCGCCTCCCGGCGGACCTGAGGCGCTATTTGCCTGTTTAGGGCTTGATCCAGCGCCCTCCCGGGAGGATTAGTAAGGTTCAGCTTTGGGGCAACCAGGGAGAAGATGCCATAGCCCGTAGACCACACGCTGCGCAACCGCCCAAAAAAGAGGGCCCGCGCATTAACCGGGATATCCGCGTACCGCGGGTGCTCCTGATCGACGAAACTGGTGAGAAGCAAGGCGTTATGCCGACGGAAGCGGCCCTGGAGGCCGCCGAACAGGCTGGGCTCGACCTCGTTGAAGTGTCGCCGAATGCCGATCCGCCAGTTTGCAAGATCGTCGATTATGGCAAGCTGAAATACCAGGACCAGAAGAAAAAGGCCGAGGCCAAGAAGAAGCAGAAGACCGTCGAGATCAAAGAGATCAAGATGCGTCCGAACATCGATATCCATGACTACCAGGTGAAAACCAAGGCCATGCATCGCTTCTTCGAGGCGGGTGACAAGGTCAAGGTGACCCTGCGCTTCCGGGGCCGTGAAATGGCTCACCAGAACCGCGGCATGGACATCATGAATCGCGTCAAGGAAGACTTCGGCGAAGTGGCCAAGGTCGAATTCGAGCCGAAGCTCGAAGGTCGACTGATGGTCATGGTGATGGCGCCGCGTTAAGCGGACCTCACATGTCCGATCCGAAAACGGCGCCTTTCGGGGCGCCGTTTTTGTTTGTCTGCCGGAGGGTCAGGCGGTCGGTCTTGCCGGGTCTTCCTCGACCTGGTCCAGCGCGTCGGTCTTCGCCAGCTGCGGGAAGAGCCGGAACCAGGCCGCGGCGGTAACCAGCGCCATGCCACCTCCGAGCAGGACCGCGCCAATGGGGCCCATGAAGCGGGCAGCAACGCCGGACTCGAATTCGCCCAGCTCGTTCGAGGCCGAGATGAAGATGAATTCGACCGCCGACACCCGCCCGCGCATGCCAATCGGCGTTGCCAGCTGGATGATCGACTGGCGGATGAAGACCGAGATCATGTCGGCAGCGCCGGTCACCGCCAGGGCGATCATCGACAGGATCAAGATCTCCGACAGCGCAAAGCCGATCATGGCAACACCGTAGACGCCGATCGCCCCCAGCATCCAGATGCCGATCCTGCGGGTCAGCGGTCGCACGGCCAGCAGGAAGGCAATCAGTCCGGCTCCGATGGCCGGCGCGGTCCGCAACAAGCCCAAACCCACCGTGTCGGTGTGCAGAACATCGCGCGCGAAAACAGGCAGAAGTGCCGTGACGCCGCCAAACAGCACGACCACCAGATCAAGCGAGATCGCGCCCAGTACGACCTTGTTGTCACGCACATAGCGCAGGCCTTCGATCACCATCGACAGGCCGCGATGACCCTCCAGTTTTTCGTGCTTCGGTGTTCTCGCTGTCGCGATCACCACGGTCGCGGCGACCAGCATGGCGGCGCTGACCAGATAGACGGTGGTAGGTCCTATAATATAGAGCAGCCCGCCGATCGCCGGGCCACCAATGGCTGCCACCTGGAAGCCCAGCGAGTTCCAGGCGATGGCCTGGCGCATGTCATCGCGCGGCACGATCCGCGCCATCAGGGCGCTGGAGGCGGCGGGAGAGAAGGCATGGGTCACGCCGAGAAAGGTGGCAGCCGAAAAGACGATGACCAGCGTCACCGGTCCGGATTGGAAGGGGCTGATGGCGAGGGCGATGGCGCAGGCGACCCGGATCAGGTTGGTGACGACGAGGATCAGCTTGCGGTCGAGCCGGTCGGCGGCTTGTCCGCCCAGCAGGGACAGGAAGAATACCGGCGCAAACATGGCCAGGCCGACAAAGCCCAGCATCAGGGCCGATTCCTCGACCGAGCGGGTCTGGCGCGCGACATCATAGACCTGCCAGCCGATCGCGACCGCCTGCATCTGCCGGGCTGCCGACAATAATTGCCGCATGATCCAGTAATGCCGGTAGGGCTGATTGGAGAAAATCGACAGGGAAGGCGTGAGCACGAGACATATCCGGAGCACGCCGCGGGCGCGGCAGGAGCGCCGATTAACTCGCTTTCACGCGAAAATTCAACAGGCTGGACGATTGGCTGGTCTTGGCGCCTTATTGCCGCCGCGTGTATGCCGGAAACGCGGCTCACCCATTCAGACCATATTCAGCCGCCGGGTTTTCTGATGATATCCAACACGAAGCATGTTCAACTGACGCGCTGAGCGACGGCGTTTCGCGAAGACGACCGGACAGGAGACAGATTGATGCGCCTTTGGCACTCCGCCCTGATGTCACTGACAGTGCTGGCCCTGCCTGCCGTGTCGGGCGAGGCTTGGGGTGTCGGCGAGGGTCCGGGAGACAGTCTCTATCTGTCGGCCGGTTTCACACCGGATCCCAAGACCATTGATCTTGAACTCGAGACCCGCATCGATTCCGCCATTGAGATATCGGAGACCTGCCACGGTTTCATCAGCGGCGAAGAGCCGGATGTTTCCGTCTATTACAATGCCGGGCCATTTCCGCTCATCGTTTCGGCGGATTCCGACGACGACCTGACGCTGGTCGTCAATGCGCCGGACGGCCAATGGTATTGCGATGACGACAGCGGCAGCGGCCTCAACCCGTCGATCCGGTTCGGTGAACCCGTCTCCGGCAATTATGATATCTGGGTCGGTCGTTTTCTCGGGCCTGGCCCGGCGACGGCCCGCCTGTCGATTTCCGAACTTTACAGTGAGTGACACTTCAATCCTGGGGGAGAAACATGATGAAGTTGCAATTGATGACCGGCGCCGCAGTGGCCGCCCTTCTGTTCGTCGCACCCGCACACGCGGTGCAGGATATCTCGGCCGCGCCCGCCTATGGGTCCGGCCAGCTTGACGCCGGTTTCATTCCGGATCCGGTCTCGGTCGGCTTGCGCGCCGGCGGCGCCATGCCTGCCAGTGAGGTTTCGGAGTGGTGCCCGGGTTTCGTGAGCTACCAGCCGTCCTACAATCTCAATTATTCGGCCGGCGATTTCAGCCTCTACCTGTCGGCCGCCTCTGATGTCGATACGGTGCTGCTCGTCAACACGCCGGACGGTGCCTGGCATTGCGATGATGATGGCGCAGGAAGCGGCCTCAATGCCGGCATGATGTTCGATGAACCGCAGAGCGGTCTCTATAATATCTGGGTCGGAACCTATGGCTCGGGCGGCGGTTATGAGCCGGCCATGTTGCACATTTCCGAGCTCGGCTTCGAGGATGACAATCCCTACTCGCAAGCGCCGTCGGCCAATCTGCCTCCGCAATCGGGCACACTCAGCCTGAGCGAAGGGTTTGCCAATGACCCGCGGACAATGGCCGTCCAGGCGGGTGGTGAACTGCAGCTGGATCGTTTCGCCGACGGCATGTGCTGGGGCCAGGCAGACCGGGCGCCGGACGTCTGGGTCGACTATGCGGGCAGCGACACGTTCGACCTCTATTTCTCCATGCAGGCCGAGAGCGATACCACGCTCGCAGTCCAGTCGCCGGACGGTGGATGGCATTGCGATGATGACAGCGCCGAGAACCTGAATCCGGGAGTCCAGATCCGCGACCCGCTGCCAGGCCGCTATGCTGTATGGGCGGCTCGCTATGCGTCTGACGCGCATGTTCCGGCGACGCTTTATGTCTCCGAGCTTGGCTTCCTGGGCAATGTCGACGAGCCGGCGGTGCTGGATTATTCGCTGCCGTCGCAGTCCGGATCCGCTTCACTCCAGGCCGGTTTCGTGCCCGATCCCTACAATGTCGATGTCATCGCCGGTGGCGAAACCGATATCTATGAGGCGGTCGGAGAGAATTGTCGCGGCTGGGCGGACAGCGCCCCGGATTTCGACCTCGACTATGAGGCCGGTGATTTCGATCTCTACCTGTCAGCCAGCTATGACGGCGACGCCACCATGATCGTCAACGCGCCGGATGGCAGCTGGCATTGCGATGACGACAGCGCCGGCGAACTCGACCCGGGCATCGTGTTCAATGATCCGATGTCCGGTCGCTATGATGTCTGGGTCGGCACTTATAGCGAGCATGATGGCGGTCCGGCGACGCTGCACGTGTCCGAGCTGGGCTTTGGTGGCGGCTTCCTGCCGGAAACTCCGCTGGATTATTCGCTCCCGGCCAATTACGGCAATGTTGAGCTGACCGGCGGTTTTGTCCCTGACCCCTATCTCGTCGAGCTGATGGCCGGCGGCGGTGTCGAGGCTGAATCGGCGTCTGGCCAGCACTGCCGCGGTTTCGTCACCCTGGCCCCGGATGTCGAGCTGAGATTCGAGCCAGGCAGTCTGGACCTCTACATCTCGGCCGTGTCCGATCGCGACACCACCCTGGTGATCAATGGCCCGGACGGGGAATGGTATTGCAATGATGACGGCGCCGGGAACCTGAACCCGGGTGTCCATTTCGCCGATCCGCAGGGCGGTGTCTACGATATCTGGGTCGGCACCTATTCCGGTGGCGATGTGTCGCCGGCGGTCCTGGCGATTTCCGAGCTCGGCTTCCACGAGTAAGCCGCGAAGCAGCCGCGCAGCGCGCGGGGATCAGGAGAGGGCGGCCCGGTCGGGTCGCCCTTTCTTGTTTTCGTGGCCCGGGAAATAAATGGCCCGGCGGCGCAGTTCGGTCCTTTGCAAGCCGGGAATGTTATACTATATCATTCAGGCAACGCAGCCGGATGCCCCATGCCTCTTCACCGCCACATCGCCGACAACCAGGGCAAGCTCGACGCCACCGGCGTCGGCCTGTCAGCCCTGTGCATCGCCCATTGCCTGTTCCTGCCGGCCGCCGCCGCGGCAACGCCGATGCTGGCGCCCGAGGCCGGTGAATTGTTGGGGCTGAGCCATGACTGGCATCTCCTGCTGCTCGCCATCGCGGCGCCTGTCTCGCTGGTCGGTCTCGGCTGGAGTGTGCGGGCGACCCGTGCTGGCTGGCCGATCTTCGTGATTGGTCTGGCCGGCCTGTCGGTCATGGCGCTGGGGGCTTCCCATGTGTTTTCGACGACGATCGAGACTGTGCTGACGCTGACCGGCGTGACCGTGCTCGCCGGGGCTCATTTCGCCAATTGGCGGACGCGCGCCCGGGCCGGGCACGTGCATGAGCGCGATTGCGGGCTGTGTGACGATCATTCGCACTGAGTTTGCGTGCGCCCGCGACTCGCATGACCGCTTGCAATCAGGGTCATTGAGGGTATAAACCCCCGCTTCCAACACCAGCCAACCGGGCCGAATTCGACATGCCCGCTGGCTGAACCATCCACCGGATGCGCTCGCCGCATCCTGCAAAGGAGATGAAAATGTCGAAGATGAAGACGAAGAGCGGCGCGAAAAAGCGCTTCAAGCTCACCGCCACGGGTAAAATCAAGGCGGGCCAGACCGGCAAGCGCCACGGGATGATCAAGCGGACGCCCAAGCAGATCCGCAACAAGCGCGGCCAGGTGACCCTGTCACCCCAGGACGCCAAGATCGTCAAAAAATACATCCCGAACGGCCTTTAAGCCGCTGGCACCGAGTAGGAGCACTTAGACATGTCTCGAGTTACATCCGGACCGGCGACCGCAAAACGCCACAAGGCCGTCATCAAGAAAGCCAAGGGCTATTACGGCCGCCGCAAGAATACGTTCCGCGTTGCCGTCCAGGCCGTGGAAAAGGCCGGCCAGTACGCCTATCGCGACCGTCGCGCCAAGAAGCGCAATTTCCGCGCCCTGTGGATCCAGCGCATCAATGCCGGCGCCCGCCAGCACGAGATGAGCTATTCGGTCTTCATGAACGGCCTCACCAAGGCCGGCATCGAAGTCGACCGCAAGGTCCTCGCCGACATCGCCATGCACGAGCCGGACGCCTTCAAGGCCCTGGTCGACCAGGCCCGCGCGGCTCTGGGCTAAACGCCTGGCAGTTCGAGTTTTGAAGAGGCCCGTCGGCGTGAAGCTGGCGGGCCTTTTTGTTTGTGGTGCCTAACGAAGCGGGCATCTCTCGTCGGAAACTGGCCACCGTCATCCCACGGTCGCGACCGCGTCGCGATCCGGGGGACCTCGCCCATCCGGCAGACAGGGAAGCACAGGTCCCCCGGATGCCCGCTTCGTGGCCCCCGTGGGATGACGGTAGTGGAAAAGCGGAGCGAGGACCTGGTTGCCCTTCACCGCGCCACATGGTCGACACACAAAACCGCAGCCGCTAAATCCATTCCCGACCGTATGGGACGACACGACATGACTGACACTTCCAATCTCGACACGCTTGAAGCCGAGGTCCGCAGCCAGATCGATGGCGCGACCGATGAGGCCGGGCTGGACGCGGTGCGCGTTGCGGCGCTGGGCAAGAAGGGCTCGGTGTCGTTGATGATGCGCGAGCTGGGCAAGATGAGCCCGGAAGAGCGTCAGGTGATGGGCCCGGCCCTCAATGGTCTCAAGGCAAGGCTCAATGACGCCATCGAGGCGCGCAAGGCGGACCTCGAGGCCGCGGCCCTGAATGCGGCGCTGGCGTCGGAGACGGTTGATGTGACTTTGCCGGTGCGGCCGGAACCGAAGGGCTCGCTGCACCCGATCACCCAGGTGATGGAAGAGCTGGCGGTGATCTTTGCCGATATGGGCTTTGCTGTCGCCGAAGGGCCGGACGTGGAGACCGATTTCCACAATTTCACCGCCCTCAACTTCCCCGAAGGTCACCCGGCTCGCGACACCCAGGACACTTTCTTCATGAAGCCGGACGCGGACGGCATGCGCAAGGTTCTGCGCACCCACACCTCGCCGGTGCAGATCCGCACCATGCTGGAAGGCAAGACGCCGATCCGCATCATCGCGCCGGGTCGTGTCTATCGCTGCGACTGGGACCAGACCCACACGCCCATGTTCCACCAGGTCGAGGGCCTGGTGATCGACAAGGAAACCCATATGGGTCACCTCAAGGGCACGCTGATGGACTTCATCGCCGCCTTCTTCGAGACAGACCAGGTGGAGGCGCAATTCCGCCCGCACCACTTCCCCTTCACCGAACCGAGCGCCGAGATGGATGTGCGCTATGAGCGCGTCGGCGATGCGGTGAAGGTCGGCTCCGGCGACAAATGGATGGAAATCCTCGGCTGCGGCATGGTCCACCCGAATGTGATCCGCAATTGCGGTCTCGATCCGGACGAATACCAGGGCTTCGCCTTCGGCATGGGCGTCGACCGCCTCGCCATGCTCAAATACGGCGCCCCGGACCTGCGCGATTTCTTCAACTCCGACGTCCGCTGGATGGCGCATTACGGCTTCAGCCCGCTGCTGCAGGCCAATCTGGCGACTGGGCTGAGCTGAGGGACATATGTGGCGCTGGCTCACAAATAACCACCAGACCCTGACGGGTGTCGGCGCGATGCTTGTGGGCATTGCGGCGCTGTTTGTCGCCTGGGACCAGGGCCGGGTGATGCGGGCGCAGCAGCATGGCGCCGTGGTGCCGGTGTTGCAGCTGGACGGTTTTGTGAGCTCCACCCCCGACTTGCGCAGTGTCGGTCTTCGGGTCGTCAATAATGGCGTCGGTCCGGCGATGATCGAAAGTGTCAGCCTGAGACGTCGTGGTGTGGTGACCGATAATTTCGACGCGCTGATTGCACTCTTGCCGGTTGGGTTCGATCGATCCTGGTCCAGCGTAAATGGCCGGGCTTTGGCGCCGGGTGGTGAAGTCGAACCGGTCATGTTCATGTGGGAGCGTGGTTCGCTCAGCGAGGATGAGCTGGGCGCGCTTCTGGCAGAATGGCAAAATTGGTCTGTCGAGGCCTGTTACTGCTCAGTCTTCAACCGATGCTGGACCTCCTCGTCCGGCAATGCGGGCCGGTCCCCTGTGCGCCGCTGCCCTGCGGTCAATGGTGATCCGTTTGAGCGCATCGGTGTGGTCGGCGGAGCGAATGGCGGGCAGGCTTCACGCATCGCGGCCGGGGCGGAGGCGCCCGTCCCATGAAATCGATCATCGCCTGGCTCAAATCCAACCATACGGCCATTACCTCGTTGGCGGCGATCCTGATCTCTGCCATCGCGCTGTTCGTGGCGTGGGACCAGTCGCGGGTGATGCGAGCGCAGCAGCATGCCGATGTCTGGCCGGCGGTGCAGGTCGAGACCCAGATGTCGACCGAGGACGGTCAGCACATCTTTCTTGTCGGCATGACCAATGACGGGATCGGCCCGGCGCTGGTGAACCGGATCGACGCGTCCTTCGGCGGTCAGTCACTGCGCAACTGGGAAGAGATGGGCACGGTGCGTCCGGACGGTCTGCCACGCCCCGACATGTGGACCGGTGGCAGCCAGGGCGCGATCCTCGCGCCGGGTGAAACCGTTGTCCTGGCCCAGATTACCTGGCCGGCCAGTGAAGAGCGCTGGCCGCTCATCCGTGACTACCAGCAAGACTTCTTCGCCCTCACGGTCGAGGCCTGTTATTGCTCCGTCTATGGACGGTGCTGGACGGCCCGCCGCGATGGCCGGACCAATCATCCCGAACCGATCGACGCCTGCCCGGCGGCCGATCAGGATTCCAACTTGTAAGTGACGGCAGGAGCCGACGATGAAATTCCCGCTTTCCTGGCTGAAATACCACCTCGAGACCGAGGCCACGCTCGACGAGATCGCCGAAGCCATGACCATGGCCGGTCTGGAGATCGAGGAGATCGATAATCCGCTGGAGAAATTTGCGGCTTTCACGGTCTGCCATGTCACCCATGCGGAAAAGCATCCCGATGCCGACAAGCTGAAAGTGTGCACGGTCGAGACGGTCGACGGCACCAAGCAGATCGTTTGCGGCGCGCCCAATGCGCGCACCGGCATGTATGCCATCTATGCGCCGCTGGGGACCTATATTCCGGGTCTCGATTTCGCCCTCGACAAGAAGCCGCGCAAGATCCGTGGCGTCGAGAGCCATGGCATGATGTGCTCGGCCAAGGAACTCGAGCTCGGCGAGGATCATGACGGCATCATCGATCTGCCCGAGCCCTTCGAGGTCGGTACGCCGGCGGTTGTCGCGCTCGGCCAGGCTGACCCGGTGCTGGATTTTGAAGTGACGCCCAACCGCCCCGACTGGCTCGGCGTGCGCGGCATTGCCCGTGACCTCGCCGCGACCGGAATTGGCACGCTCAAGACCCATGATATCGACGCCATCCCCGGCAACTTCCCCTGTCCGGTCAAGGTCGAGCTGGACTGGCCGGAAGCCTGCCCGGTCTTCGCCGGCCGTGTGATCCGGGGTGTGACGAATGGTGAGAGCCCGGACTGGCTGAAAAAGGCGATCAAGGCGATCGGCCTGCGTCCGATCAACTTCCTCGCCGACATGACCAACATGATCTCGGTCGACCGCTGCCGGCCGCTGCACGTTTATGACCTGGCCAAGCTGGGCGGTGTGATCCGTGCCCGGCGCGGCAAGGGCGAGGCGGATCGGTTCGAGGCGCTCGACAACAAGGAACATGTGCCGGGCGAGGACCAGTGCGTGATCGCCGATGATGCGCGCTGCCTCGGCTTTGGCGGCATCATGGGCGGTGTCCATTCCGGCGTCTCATCCGAAACCACCGATGTCTTCATTGAAAGCGCCTGGTTCGAACCGCTGCAGGTCCGCGCCACCGCCAAGGCGACCGGTATCGACAGCGATGCCAAATACCGTTTCGAGCGCGGGGTTGATCCTGCCTCTCCTCGCGCCGGTATCGAGCAGGCGACCGAGCTGGTGCTGAAATATTGCGGCGGTGAAGCCTCCGAGGTGATTGTCGCCGGTGAAACGCCGGCAGCGCCCGCCGATATCGATTTGCCGATCACCGAGGTCAAGCGCCTGACCGGGCTCGACCTGCCGCGCGCCGAGATCATCCGCATCCTGGAAACGCTGGGCTTTGCGCCGTCAGGCGAAGGCGATGTCCTCACCGTCGGCGTGCCGAGCTGGCGCATGGATTGCTCGCAGAAGGCCGACCTTGTCGAAGAGGTCGCCCGCATTCACGGCTATGACAAGCTGGACGCCGTCTCCCTGCCGCGCCCGCCCGTGCGCCGCGAAGCGCCGGCCACGGTGATGCAGCTGCGCGCCCGTCATGCCCGCCGCGCGCTGGCTGGTCGGGGCTATTCGGAATCTGTCACCTGGTCCTTCTGCAACACAGAGCAGGCCAAGCTGTTTGGCGGTCATGGCGACGGGCTGGAACTGGAAAACCCGATCTCCTCCGAGCTCGATGTCATGCGTCCGACAGCGCTGATCCATCTTCTCACCGCGCTGCAGGCCAATGCTGATCGCGGTCAGGATGACGCGCGCCTGTTCGAGGTCGGACCGATCTATCTCGACGACACCGACAAGGGTCAGAAACTGGTCGCGACCGGCGTGCGCCGCGTCGAGGCCGGGCGCCATTGGGCCGGCACGCGCCAGCCGGACATTTTCGACGCGAAAGCCGATGCCCTCGCCGCGCTGGCTGCCGCTGGTGCGCCGGTCGACAGCCTGCAGGTCGTCGCGGAAGCGCGTGAGTGGTGGCATCCGGGTCGCTCCGGCGTTCTGCGACTGGGGCCCAAGAATGTGATGGCCGAGTTCGGCGAAATCCATCCTGCCGTGCTCAAGGCGCTCGATATTGACGGTCGGGTTCTGGCCTTTGAAATCGTGCTCGACGCGATCCCGCAGCCCAAGAAGGCCTCCGGTCTCAAGGCCCGAACCCCGCTCGAGCGGGCCGACCTGACGCCGGTCACCCGTGACTTTGCCTTCCTGGCCGACAAGTCGGTCGCCGCCGATACGCTGGTCCGCGCCGCCAAGGGCGCCGACAAGCAGATGATCACGAATGTGTCCGTGTTCGACGTCTATGACGGCAAGGGCGTGCCGGACGGTCAGGTCTCGCTGGCCATCGAGGTCACCCTGCAGCCGCGCGACAAGACCCTGACCGAAAAAGAGATCGAGGCGATCGCTGCGGGCATTGTGGCCAAGGTCGAGAAGGCCACCGGCGCCAGCCTGCGCAGCTGATCATGGCCGGTGACGCATCCGGCTGGATTGTTCCGCCCGCGGCGGAGCAGGCGGCGTTTGTGATTGATGCGGTGATGGCCGACCCGCTGGCCGTGACGGTCCTGCAGCGGGCGCATGGCCTTGGCCTTCCCGATTGGGCGCTGATGGCGGGCGCGGTCTACAAGGCCGTGTGGAATGCGCAGACCGGGCGAGCCGGGCGGGCATGGCGTCAATGACTATGATCTCGGTTATTACGATGCCAGCGATCTCGGCACGGCGGCGGAAGCGGCCATTGTCGATCCGGCCGAGGCGATATTCGCGGACCTTCCGGTCCCGGTCGAGGTGCGCAACCAAGCCCGTGTGCATATCTGGTTCAATGAGAAACACGGCACCCGGCGGGAGGCCCTGACCGATACCACTGACGCGTTGCGCCATTTCGCGTCGGCCACGCATGCGGTGGCGATCCGGCTGGATGGGACCGAAAAACCGGAACTGCTGGCGCCGCTCGGCCTGGAACCGGTTTTCTCACGGACGATTCGCCCGATGGGCAGGTTGGCCGACCCGGACGGCTGGAATCGCAAGATCGCGGCCCAGGCCCGGCTTTGGCCCGAGCTCGAATTCTTGCCCACTCCCGTGTGACGCGAATTATCGCTTTTAACGCTCAACCCGTGGGGGATTTCAGCGCAAATTCCGATCCGGAGGGTCGGATTTTCGGTCAATCGCGCGTGAGGCGTATGGCAAGCCAGGCGCACAACCGTTAGGGTCGTTAATGGAAACCTAACGGCACGATCGACGATCCTCGGGGGAGATGACGTCTGACATGGAGCGTGTTACCGCCCTTCTGGCCCAGGCCGCTGCAACGATCCTCGTCCTGATCGGGCTGGTGGTCGTGTTGGGCTACACCCATGCGCGCGCTTACGACGCCGGCTATTGTTCCGGACAGTATTGCCCCGATACGAGCGAGGGTGGCTGGTGGCCGTTCGGCAATGATAGCCGGACCGGCGCACTGAATCCGCCACCGGTCCAACCCGGCCGTGTCAGTCAGACTGGCAGCGCCCCTGCCGGCTACCCGGATCCGCCTCCAAACGTGCGGCCCGGCATCACCAATCCTGGCGACGGTTCTTTGCCGGGCGGGCTCAACGTATCGACCGGCGTTGCCGGCCCCGGTTCTTCGACCCAGGCCCGCCCCATCACCCGCCCGCCGGTCTTCACGCGCGATCCCGGTGAGCGTATCTGCGCGCCGGACCGCTATGACATCGACGACGGCGCCATTGCCCGCTGCTGGTTGCGCGTCGGCGATGCCTACCAGGCGGTCGGCCGCATCGACGAGGCCCGCGCCGCCTGGGACGAAGCCCTGCTGATCGGCTCCTCGGTCGGTGGCGCCCAGGCCTCGCTGGTCGCCCACCAGCGCTTGCAGGCCGCTGTGCTGGAACGCTCCTGTCCGACCACGCCGCAGAGCCTGGCGCGGATCGCCTATGGCTTTGACCAGACCGAGGATGATGGCGACATCATCGAGCTGGCCCTGCGCCAGCGGGCGCTGGCCGCGCTGGGCTATTACAATGGCGAGATCGACGGCAATTACGGGCCGATGACCCGCCGTTCGGTGCGCGACTTCCAGAGCGATCTCGGTTTTGACCTGACCGGCGTGCTGACCTCGGCCGAGACCGTCACCCTGGTCTGTCATGCCGCCCTGACCGCGCGGGACGCCCATGCCCAGAATCTACTCGGCATCATGTTCGCCACAGGCTTGGGCCTCGACCAGAATATCGACACCTCGCTGGAATGGCTGGAGACGGCTGCCGAGCGCGGTCATGCCGGCGCCAATTTCAATCTCGCCGTGATGTATGGCACCGGCACGGTGCAGGGCAGCTATCGCCTGTGCGGCATCGTCGAGAGCCCGGAGCGCGCTGACAGCTATCTGCGCCGCGCCGCCGATCTCGGGCATGACCGCGCCCGTCGCCTGCGCAGCGTGGTTGGCGTCAATGGCGAGCCAGGCGCGCGCTGGACCCGGATTTCCCAGGCCCTGATCGACGAGGCGCAGGAGAATGGCGACCGTTTCTATCTCGCCTGGCAGCGGCGCGTCGACGAAATGCGCCGGTCGAACGGCAATGAACTGCACCAGCCCGGTTGTTATCAGGCGGCAATGGATGGAGCCCCGCCTGCGGCCGAATAGGCGGCGGGATGATGGAGGATGAGGACGATGAAAACCTCGAAAACGATGTTGACGATCATGCTGGCCTCCGCAACGGCTCTGGGGGCCTGCGGCGGACATACCCGCCCGCCTGCGGGGCCCACCGGTCCGGGTCCGGTGGTCCACCGGACGCCGCCGGTGGCGCGGGACACGGTCACGCCGGCGGTCAACATGTGCATGGTCGAGACCCTCGCCGAGCAACGTCTGGAAATGCTGAGCGAAGTGCATGGCTATCGCGAGGCCATTCGCGCCGACGCCCTGGCCGGAGCCAATGTCGCCGATACCCGCACACAGGAAATCATCGCCGCCTTCGAGACCGATCTCGACGCGTCCTATCGTTTCGCCACCGCGTCCTGTCGGACCTATAATCGCTGTCTGGAAGAAAACCGGTTTGACGAGGCCGCCTGTCAGGACACGGCTGCGCTCTGGCATGACGGTCAGGACCGCTTCCACGATCTCTCCGAGACCCTGGCCGATGTGCGCGAACGCATCGCCACGGGCTGTTCGGATTGTTCCGCGCCGCGAGGTCACGACCGTTCCCGCCGACATGGCCGGGAGGGTCACACCGACCGTCGGCGTCAGTCCGACGAGACGATCGGTTCGGTCTTCTCCACCGACGGGCACTGACCACACGCGGTCGAACGGCTGGGCGGGGCACCCGTGCGCCGTTCCGCCAGGGCCTGGCGCAGGATCTGGACGGCGGAGGTGGTGAACAGACCGGCCATGATCGCGGCGACGATCAGGTCGGGCCAGGGTGAGGCCGTCCAGGCCACCAGGCCCGCCGCGACCAGAACCCCGACATTGCCGATCGCGTCATTGCGCGAGCACAGCCAGACCGACCGCACATTGGCATCGCCCTCGCGCCAGCGCAGCAGGATCAGCACGCTGGCCAGATTGGCCAGCAGGGCCAGAACCGCGATCGAGCCCATCAGGGCCGGTTCGGGCTGCTGGGTGAAAATCACCCGCCACAGGGCGAAGCCGAGAATGGATATCCCGATGGCTAGCAGGCTGATGGCCTTGATGATCGCTGCGTTGGCCCGCCAGCTCGCCGGCTTGCCGATCACATAGAGGGACAGACCGTAGGTCGCTGCATCGGCAGCGAAATCGAGCGCGTCGGCCTTGAGCGCCTGCGACCGGGCCGCCGCGCCGGCCAGCATCTCGACCCCGAACATCACGGCATTGATCGCGATCACGATCCACAGGGCGCGCCGGAAACCCGGGGCGCTGCCGTCGAAGTCCTGATGATTGCCGCAGCTGGCTGACATGGCCTGTTCCTGTCATTTCAAATCAACTAGGGTCAAGCCTAATCCCTCTAGCGACTGGAGGTTCAAGGGGTGATGTCAGATATTTCCATTGGCCAGCTGTCACGCCAGACCGGGGTCAAGGTCCCGACGATCCGCTATTACGAATCCATTGGCATGCTGGACGTTCCCGGCCGCTCTGCCGGCGGCCAGCGACGTTATGATGCCAGCCATCTCGAGCAATTGCGCTTTATCCGTCACGGACGTGATCTCGGTTTTGGTCTCGATGATTTGCGCGCCCTGCAGGAGATGGCGCGCCAGCCGGAGACCTCATGCGACGCCGCGGACAGTATCGCCCGGCAGCAACTGGCCGATGTCGAGCGGCGACTGGCCGGACTGCGCGCCGTGCGGACCGAACTCAAGCGCATGGTGGCGCAATGCTCGCACGGCGTGGTTGATGACTGCCGGGTGATCCAGACCCTGTCGGACCATGGCCTGTGTGATGGCGACCACAGCCCGGACGGGCAGACCTAGCCGCGACCCATCCGGTTCTTCCAGTAGCCGACATCCTCGGCATATTTGCCGACGATCTCGCCGAGCACGTTTTCCAGCAGCAGACTGTCAAAGCCGATCCACTCATCCTGGTTGATCTCGTCAATGCTCATCATCGAGCGGCGCAGAAACCCGCCATAGATGATCAACATGCTGACGAACAACAGCACGAAGATGATGCCCAGATCAGCCAGCCGGGCGCCGGCGTCAAAGCCGGTCAGCTCGACGAGGGTGATGTTCAGCCCGGCCAGGACGGCCAGGAACAGCACCGGGACAAAGACGAGGTAGTAGCCGGAATTGCGCAGCATCTGGAACATGATGTTGCGGACAAAACTCTCCAGGAAGAAGATCCGCATGGCGATCCACAAGACGTTGGTATGCCATTGCCGCGCCTCGTGGGAGACCTTGCTGGCATCGGTCTCCTGCCCCACCGTCACCGACTTGGCCTGCCCGGCCGCGGTGCGGAAATGGTCGTTCAGGCGGGCCAGGTAGCGGGTCACGAAGTTCGACAGTTCGCGGAAGTTGTTGCGCTGATAGGGCACGTATTCGACGAAGTAGATCAGCCACATCAGGAAAGCCCCGCCAAGCGTCGACAGGGCGCCGAAAAAGGCCTGGTTCATGTCGGCCGCGCTCATGCCCACCGGTCCCAGCGCCAGAGGCCCGGTCAGACCCAGCATGGAATGCAGGTCGATGATCGAGCCGTCATTGTAGAGCAGGTTGATGACCAGCACGAAGGCGATGATGGTCGAGAAGACGACTGTCAGCTTGCGCACATTCGAATTGATCGTCGAGCGCATCTGGTTGAGCAGATAGAGTGCGCCGTGATCGATCGGAAAATAGCTGGCGATCAGCGCCCCTTCCTCGTCCTCATAGAGATTCTGCGGATTGGCGGAGATTTTCACGCGGCCATTGAGAAACTCGGTACCCTGCTTGAAATAGTCCTCGGCGACATCCGGCGTCAGCTCGCCCGGAATGCGGATATAACCGACCTTCACCGCCAGCCAGTGAAACAACAGTCCGCTGCGGCTCATGTGCGAGCGCTCATGCTCGAAACCGTCGCCCATCACGGATTCGGTTTCGGTCTTGTGGCGGGCCGCCCGTGACAGCGCCGCCCAGGCGCTTGGCCCCATATGGGCCGGTCGGACAGTGCCGGGTCCGGCCCGGGTAATGGCTCTCATGCCAAAGAGTTTGCCAAGGGGCCGGGTTATCGGACCGAGCAGGCGACCGAGCATTTGCAGCGGTATCTGGCGGGCAAGGGCGAGGACGAACAGGACCCCGATGCTGACCAACAGGATGATGCCACTCATGAATACCCCCTCACTCCGCAACGCCGGGCGCTGCCACAATCACAGTGGGAAGTATGGCACCGACACAGCCATAGCGAAAAGGGGGATGATGGGGTGAGGCTGTCCCGTCTGGACTCACACGCCGAGAAAGGCCGGGTGGTAGTGCAGCGTGGCGACGCCGGCATCCGGTGGCGCTCCATTCAGGGCGCGGGCCTGGAAGGCCGCCGCAAACTGCCCCACCGGATCACCGGCCCAGGACCAGTTCCAGGTCGCCGCGGGCACAAAATCGAAGCGCTTGTAGTAATCCGGCTCACCCAGCACCACACACCAGGGCACGCCCAGCGTGGCCAGATAGGTCAGTCCGGCCTCGATCAGGGCGACACCAATGCCGCGGGACTGGTGTTCCGGCACAACGGCAACCGGCCCCAGCCCGACGCCGAACAGATCGTCAACGCCTTCGGCTCGGGCCGTCACCGGCGAAAACATGACCGTTCCGACGACCGTGCCGTGATCGACCGCCACCAGCTCTAGCGTATCGGCATCGGCGGCGCGCAGGGCCGTCACAAGGCGGGCCTCGCCCGGGCCGGGAAAGGCGGTCTTCAACAGCGCATCGACACCGGCTTCGTCATCGGCCTCAAACGCGCGGATCTGCATCAGAAGGGCAGCCAGGCGCGGCGGCGTGAATAGGCCAGATAGCCGATATTGGCTCCGGCCCGCAGGCCGACGCCCGAACGGATCGGAGCCAGGGTGACTTCGTCGGCGCGTTGGTAATTCACGCCCAGCCCGGCGACGAAATAGGCCGTGCCCTCGACGCCCGGAAAACGCTGGTAGAGGCGGTCCACATCGTCCAGATTATAGACCAGCACGAAGACCCGGCTGGCATTGCCGCCGGCATCGAACCCGATCGACGGGCCGCGCCAGTAAACCTTTTGACGTTCATTCAGGCCGCGCAGGGTGAGGTAACCCTCGCCATAGCGCAGACCGATCCCGGCGGCACCCGCAACCTCCTCGCCGGCGATATAGCCGACCGGTCGTCCGAGGTCTGAAAACACGCGCTCCATGGCGCTCGCCGCCGCTTCAGCGGTGACTCCGAAAAAGTCGGAAACCGCATCGACGATCTCGTCTTGGGAATAGGATTCGACCGGCTCGGAATACTCGCTCGGCTGGCCATAATCAGTGGTTTCCTGCTCCTGTGCGAAAGCCGGCGCAGGTAAGCCGAAGGCAAGCGCAGCGATGACAGTCATGAGGGCACGCATGGAAAGCTCCATTGGCAAACGGGACCTGCCGCTTTTCGCAGGCGATTGGGGCGACAGAGCGGCGAAAGGGTTATGGCTTCGTTAACGTCGCCCCGCGACCGTGCCATGATTGCGCGATCGCGGGGAAGGGCGGGCACGCCATGACACAGACGAAACACGATGTAGCTGTCATTGGCGCCGGCCTGTCGGGACTGCGCGCCGCGCAATTGCTGGCAGATGATCTTGACGTCTGTGTCGTGGAAGCGCGCGACCGTGTGGGCGGTCGCGCACTCGCGCATACATTCGACAATGGCGATACCGTCGATGTCGGCGGCCAATGGGTCGGTCCGGGTCAGGACCGTCTTTACGCGCTCATCGAGGCCGAGGGGCGCACCACCTACCCACTGCACGATGCGGGCGACCGGCTGATGCTCAATCGCGGACGGTTGTCGCGGTATACGGGCACCATTCCGAAACTCGCCCCTCATGTCCTGGCCAATGTCCATTTGATGATGAGCGGCTTTGACGCCCTGGCGGCGCAAATCGACCCGGTCTCGCCCTGGCTGCATCCCAAGGCGGCGCTCTGGGACTCGATGACGGTTGCCGAATGGATGCGCAGGAAAGCCTGGACCCGCGACGCTTTCGACCTGTTCGCGGTCGGCATTGGCGCGGTTTTCGCCGCCGAGCCGCATGAAATCTCGCTCCTGCACGGTCTCTTCTACGCCCGCGCCGGCACCTCCCTCGACAATCTGGTCTCGACCACCGGCGGGGCTCAACAGGACCGGGTACATGGTGACATGGCCGGTCTGGCAGCCGGTATCGCCGACGGGCTGGGAGAGCGGGTACGCCTGTCCTCGGCCGTCCGGACGATCCGCTGGAATGAGGATGGCGTCGAGCTCGAAACCGCGACCGGTCCGCTGGCCGCCCGGCGGGCCATTCTCGCCTTGCCGCCCAACCAGGCGATGCGGATCGACTGGGACCCGGTCCTGCCGGCTGCCAAGTCCGGCCTGTGGCTGCGCATGCCCCCCGGTGCCTGCATCAAATGTGTCGCGCAGTATGACACGCCATTCTGGCGCGATAGCGGGCTGGCCGGTCAGGCGGTCGCGCCGCAACTGGATGTCCGGGTCACTTTCGACAATACCGAGGCTGGCAAGGCGGCCGGGCAATTGCTGGGTTTCATTGAGGGGGATCACGCCCGCCTGTGGGCCGCCCGCGACCCGCAGCAACGCAAGGCCGCCGTGCTGAAAGCCTTCGCGGCCTGTTATGGCGATCAGGCGCTTGATCCCATCGATTATGTTGACCAGGACTGGACGTCCGAGGTCTGGTCGCGCGGTTGTTATGCGGCCCTGATGGGGCCTGGCGTGTGGACCGGGCATGGCCCGCATTTGCGCACATCTCTGGGGCCGGTCCACATGGCCGGTACCGAGACCGCGAGCCAGTATTACGGATACTTCGAGGGCGCGCTGGAAGCGGCCGAACGGGCGGTGGGTGAAGTGCGAGCGGCACTGGAGGTCGGGTGATGTGCGACACGCTGGTCATTCGTGGCGGCGGAGCCGTCTGGTTTGCCAAGAATTCCGACCGCGAGCCGGGCGAGGTCCAGCGTGTCGAGCGACATGCAGCGGTGATCGATGACCCCACCGAAAAACTCGCCTGCACCCATTTAGAGATTGACCAGGTCCCCGACCGGCAGGCGACCATCCTGTCGCGGCCCTCATGGATGTGGGGCGCCGAGATGGGCGTCAATGCGTCCGGCGTGGTGATCGGCAATGAAGCCGTGTTCTCGCGCAGGGTAATGAAGCGGGGCAAGGCCCTGCTGGGCATGGACCTTGTCCGTCTGGGACTGGAGCGGGGCGGCTCGGCACATGAATCGGCGGCGATCATCATCCATCTGCTGGAGACACATGGGCAGGGCGGACCGGCGGGCTGGCGCGACAAGGGGTTTCGCTATGACAACAGCTTCCTGATCGCCGATGCGGCTGAAATTCTGGTGCTGGAGACCTGCGGTCGCGACTGGCGGCTGGAGCGCGTGAAGCGCCACGCGGCGATTTCCAATGCGTATTCACTTGAAGGCCCTGTAACGATGGCCTCCGAGGGCGCGCCGACAGAAGGTTTTGGTGCCAATGACGAGACCTGGCTACGCCCGAAATTCGGTCGCGCCCGCGAGCGCCGGGCCTGCGCGCTGAACGCACTTGAGGGCCTGGAGAAGCCGGATTTTACCGCTCTGGCCGGCATCATGCGCTCGCATGACCGGGGCGACGGTTTCACCAGGGGCTCGAACCGCGATCTGTGCCTGCATCATGGCGGCCTCATGCGCCCCAGCCACACAACCAATTCCATGCTGGTACGGCTGGCGCCGGGCGAAGCCCCGGCCATCGCCATGACCGGCAGCAAGGCGCCCTGTATCTCTCTCTACCGCCCTGTGGCCTTTGACGGTCCGTCCAGCCTGCTGTCGGACACGCTGTGGGAGAACGGCGCCGCGCGTCATGACGCGCTGGCCCGTGACCCGTCAGGCCGAAACCAGGTCCGCAATCGCATCGCCGCAGCGGAGGCGCACATCCTGCCGGCGATCGAGGCCGGACGTCCGGATGTCGCCGAAGCCCTGGTCACGGCCTGGGATGATCATGGTCTGGATGCGGGTAGCGGCAAGGCCGAAATCGATGCGCCGTCCAACTGACCGGCAATCCAGGCCGTGTCGCCGGCCACCAGTATATTGGCCCCGTCCGAACCCAGGTTCCACAGCGCCCCGCGCATGAAGGCGGTCGCACCCCAACGGGCATCGGTCGAGAAAAGGCGGTCGGCAAGGCTGTAACTCATCCAGGCGTCGCCTTCGGTGTGCCGGGCCATCAGGGACTGATCGACATCGTCCGGCCAGCCGGTGGTATAGCCGCCCCAGGGCTGGTCCCAGACGCCGGAGGGTTGCAGAAAGGCCGGCACCGCGATGATGCCGGCGCCGCCTTCGCGCAGCGCTGCGTAAACATCGGGATGCCAGCTGTCGGCACAGATCAGCACGCCCAGGCGGCCCGACGGCGTGTCAAAGACCGGCAGGTTGTCGACGGATGCGCCGGCGGTGAAGCCGGCCTCATCGGGAATCGGGTGGACCTTGCGTACCAGAGCCGGGTCAATCGATCCGTCGGCATGGAAGACCGCCGACACATTGTAGAGTGGGCCGTCGCCGGCAATCAGCCGGCCATCGCGGACCTGCGGGTCCGGCAATACGATCGAGCCGCCGACCAGCGTTATCGCGTGTCGTTCGGCCAGATGGGCGAAGACGCGTTGATAGTCCCGCGCCATCCGGTCTCCGCGCATGCGGAAGACGGCGGCGGCCATGCGGTCTGCTTCGTTCGAACGGAGGAAGGCGGCAGCAAAGGGCAGGGGGTTGGCGAGGATGAGGTGGGTCATGGCGCCTGTGGTCGTACCGGCGCTGAAGCTGGCGGCGGGAGCGTCGGCCGCGACCAGCCATGTGCCAACATGTTCCGGCATCACGACAATGCTGCCCGACGCCAGCAGTCCGGCGTCGCGGGCCTCGGACAGATAGGAGTCGAGACGGTGTTCCAGCGTTGCCGCGCTGCGATAATCGCCGGTCCGCATCCATGGCTGGATGGCGACCAGGTGGGGGCTGTTCCCTGAAGCCGCGGGCGTGATCTCCGCCAGCTCGAGCCCACCACCCACGATCGGCGCCGGTGGCGTCCGGTAGATGCCCCACAGGCCGCCCAGCAGGATCAGCGCAAACAGGGCGAAGGCCAGTTTCGGCATGTCGGTGTCTCCTTCGGCGGCGAAGGTGACGGTCCGGCGGCGTCAGATCAAGGCGCGGCTGCGGGGTGGAGCCGGGACTTTCGCTGTGCAGATGGTGAAAACTTCATTTTTGCGACAGGGCGTAGGCGGGTAGGGTGCGCGCAGGATTTTCCGGGGAGCATTCCAGATGCGCAAACTTATGATGATCACTGCGAGCACGGCCGCGCTTTTTGCCGCCGCCTGCACGCCCGCCGAAGACACCGCCGATACGGGTGAAACCAGCGCGATGACCGACACCACCGACACCGCAGCCAACGCGGCTGACACCGCGCCGGCCACATTCGACAATCCGCTGCTGGCCGAGTGGACCGGCCCCTATGGCGGCACGCCGGACTTCGACGCCGCCAGCCTTGATGATCTGAGCGCCGCGCTGCGTGAAGGCATGGCGCTGAACCTGGCCGAGATCGACGCCATCACCGCCAATCCCGAGCCGGCCACCTTCGAGAACACCATTCTCGAGCTGGAGCGCGCCGGTGCACCGCTGGGCCGTGTGTTCAGCCATTGGGGTATCTGGTCGTCCAACATGTCGTCGCCGGAATTCCGCGACATCCAGCGCGAAATGTCCGGCGAACTGTCGGCCTTCTCGTCGCAGATCACCCAGAATGAAGCCCTCTTCGGTCGCGTCCGTGCGGTCTATGAAGGCGAGGAAATGGCGACGCTGACGCCGGCCCAGCAGCGCGTCGTGCAGTTGACCTATGACGGCTTCGCCCGCAATGGCGCGATGCTGGAAGGCGAAGCAGCCGAGCGCTATGCCGCCATCAATGCCCGTCTCGCCGAACTGCACCGCACCTTCGGCAACAACGTGCTGAATGACGAAGAAAACTACGTCACCTATCTCAGCGAAGACCAGCTCGCCGGCCTGCCGGCGGACTTCGTTGCCGCTTCTGCAGCGGCGGCCGCGACGCGGGGTCATGAGGGCGAGTACGCCATCATCAATACCCGCTCGTCGATGGATCCCTTCCTGACCTTCTCGGACGAGCGCGATCTGCGCGAGCAGGTCTGGAACAATTATTATTCGCGCGGCGATAATGGTGGCGAGTACGACAACAACGCCGTCATCAGCGAGATCCTGCAGCTGCGCCACGAGCGCGTGGGCCTGCTGGGTTATGACAACTACGCCTCCTGGCGTCTGGAAAACCGCATGGCCGGTACGCCGGAGCGCGCCATGGAGCTGATGGAAGGCGTGTGGACCGCCGCTGTCGCCCGCATCGAGGAAGAAGTCGCCGACATGCAGGCCCTGGCCGATGCCAATGGCGATGACATCACCATCGCGCCCTGGGATTACCGCTACTACGCCGAGCAGGTCCGTTCGGCCCGCTACGACCTCGACAGTGAAGAGGTGAAGCAATACCTGCAGCTCGATAATCTGCGCGAAGGCATGTTCTACGTCGCTGGCGAGCTGTTCGGCTTTGCCTTCCGCGAACTGCCTGAGGGCGAGGTCTCGGTCTGGCATCCGACGGTGCGGGTCTGGGAAGTCACCAATCGCGAGACCGGCGAGAATGTCGGCCTGTGGTATCTCGATCCCTTCGCCCGGCAGGGCAAGCGTTCGGGCGCCTGGGCAAATTCCTTCCGCTCGCACACCACGATTGATGGCGAGACCAATGTCCTGGCCACCAATAACTCGAACTTTGTCGAGGGCGCTCCGGGCGAGCCGGTCCTTGTCTCGTTCGATGACGCGACGACCTTCTTCCACGAATTCGGTCACGCCCTGCACGGCCTGTCGTCCAATGTCGATTATCCGACCCTGAATGGCGGCGTGCGCGACTATACCGAATTCCAGTCGCAGCTGCTTGAGCGCTGGGTGCTGACCGATCCGGTCGTCAACAACTACCTGACCCATGTCGAGACCGGCGAGCCGATGCCGCAGGCCCTGATCGACCGCATTCGTGCGGCCGCCAATTTCAACCAGGGCTTCTCGACCGGCGAGTATCTGGCCTCGGCGCTGATGGACATGGTCTATCACACCACCGATCCGGCCGAGATGAGCGATCCGGACACGTTCGAGCGTGAAACGCTCGAACGTCTGGGCATGCCGGACGAGATCGTCATGCGTCACCGCTCACCGCATTTCGGGCATATCTTCTCGGGTGAGGGCTATTCGGCCGGCTATTACGGCTACATGTGGGCCGACGTGCTGACGTCCGATGCCGCCCAAGCCTTCGAGCAGGCACCGGGTGGCTATTATGACCCGGAAGTTGCCGCCGATCTGGTCAATTACCTGTTTGCCCCGCGCAACTCGATGGACCCGGCCGAGGCTTATCGCCTCTTCCGTGGCCGCGACGCCGAGGTATCGGCCCTGATGCGGGACCGTGGTTTCCCGGTCACCGAGTAGGGCTTTTCAAAGCCTGATTGAGACAAGGCCGGCGGGGCAACCTGCCGGCCTTTTTTCTTGCCGGCCTTTTTTGGGCTGCGATGCGGGCGGATCAATCCGGCGGGTCGGTCACCCCGAAATGCGGGCCGGCGCCGAGCCGCGACAGGCGGTCGCGCGGATTGTAGAGTTGGCAGGCCTTCAGCGACAGGCAACCGCAACCGATACAGCTGTCGAGACGCCCGCGCATCCGGGTCAGTTCCTCGATCTGCTGGTCGAGCCGGTCCTTGAGGCCGGGACTGATCCGGGCCCAATCGGCCTGGGTCGGCGTGCGCCGGTCGGGCAGGGCAGTGAGGGCATCACCGATCTCGCGGATGGTCAGACCCAGTTGCTGGGCGATCAGGATGAAGGAGATGCGCCGTACATCGGCGCGTTTGAAGCGGCGCTGCCCGCCCGCATTCCGGCCCGGCTGGACCAGGCCCTTGTCCTCGTAAAAACGGATCGCCGAGACCGAGACGCCGGTGCGTTCGGCCAGCTGTCCGATGGACAGGGGATCACTGGCAGATGGCGATGTGACTTTTTTCGATTCCATAGCTTGACCTCAACCAAGGTTGAGCAATTATCTCACAGCCTGTTCCAGCGGCCAAGTCGGTCGCAGTACAGGAGATTCCGATGACAAATGCGATGCTTGAACACGTCAATGTGACGGTCAGCGACCCTGAAGCCACTGCCGGCCGCCTGACCGAATGGTTCGGCTGGCAGGTGCGCTGGCACGGCCCGGCCAAGAATGGCGGCACCACCTATCATGTCGGCAACAAGGACAGCTATGTCGCCGTCTATGCCTACGCCAAGCCGACTGAGACACCGACCGGACGGCTCAACCATATCGGTGTCCTGGTTGATGATCTCGATGCCACCGAAGCGCGGATCACCGCCAGCGGCATTCACACCCACTCGCATGCGGACTACGAGCCGGGCCGGCGTTTCTACTTCGACGATCCGGACGGGATCGAGTTCGAGGTCATCAGCTACGCCTGACCCGGTCAGGGAATTCATTGGCAGGCGGGGCGGTTGTCGCTAGCGTCCGGGCATGGATGATCATTCCGCCCCGTTTTCCACTGACAAGGCCGACCCGAAACGCCCGCTCGCGGCAGCCCGGGCGCTTGATCCGGCTCGCTATGTCGGGCCGGAGGCCTTGGCGCTGGATCAGCGTGAGATCCTCGCCCGCGGCTGGCAGGTCGTGGCGCCGGCCAGTGCGCTGGCCGGGCCCGGTGATCACATCGTGCGCGAGATCGGCGGCGTGCCGATCCTGCTGGTGCGCAATGGCGACGGCCAGCTCAACGGTTTTTTGAATATCTGCCGGCACCGGGCCGGGCCGCTGGCCCTGTGCGATGGCAAGGGCGCCAAGCGCCTGCGCTGTGCCTATCATGGCTGGGCCTATGATCTGGACGGGCAATTGCGCACCGCGCCGGAAATGCAGGCCGCCGAGGGGTTCGATCACCGCGACATCTCATTGGAGCGGATCGAGGTCGAGGTCTGGGGCGGGCTGGTCTTTGCCCGCACGCGCCCGGGTCCGGCCTTCGCCGATATCATGGCCGGTATCGACGCGATCGCGGACACAGCGGCGCTGGCCGGTCTGAACCATCATCATTCCCGCATCTATGACGTGGCCTGCAACTGGAAGGTCTATGTCGACAACTACCTGGAGGGCTATCACCTGCCCTTCGTCCATCCCGACCTGACGCAGGTGGTCTCATACCCCGATTACAAGACCGAGCTGGGGCGCTACTGGTCGCTGCAACGCTCGCCGGTCGATGCCGAGACCGACGCTTATGCGGCCGGAGAAGCGCTCTATTTCTTCATTTATCCCAACACGATGCTCAACATCCTGCCGGGTCGCATGCAGACCAATCGGGTGGTGGCGAACGGGCCGGACGCGTGCCGGGTCGAGTTTGATTTCTACTATGCGCCCGGCGAGACCGACCGGGCCGAGGCCGATGACGCCTTCTCCGACAGCGTCCAGGACGAGGATCGCATGATCTGTGAACACGTCCAGAAAGGCCTCGCCTCCGGCGCCTACCAGCCCGGTCGGCTTTCGCCCGACCAGGAGGCCGGCGTCTGGCACTGGCACAATCTTTTACGGGATGCCTACGCCGCTTGTGGCTGACGGGTTCTGCGTCCGGGGGGACAGACGACCATGACAGACCACAAGACGGCTGCGCACGACGCTGCCCCACTCGACAAGCCGGCCCACAAGGCGATCGGCTTTTGGGGCTGCTGGTCCCTGGTGGTGGGGATCATGATCGGATCCGGCATTTTCATGCTGCCCGCCGTCCTCGCCCCCTACGGCTTGATGGGGTTTTCCGGCTGGCTGGTGACGGCCGGCGGCTCGATCCTGCTGGCGCTGGTGCTGGGCCGGCTCGCTCATCGCACGACCCGGACCGGCGGCCCGATCGCCTATGCCCATGACGCGTTCGGCGACCTCACCGGCTTTCTTGTCGCCTGGGGCTATTGGGCCTCCTACTGGATATCCATCCCGGCCGTCGCGATTGCCTTTGTCGGGTATCTGACTGTCTTCATCCCGGCCCTGAGCGCTTCGCCGCTGGCCCAGATGGGCTGCGGCCTGGCGCTGATCTGGGGGCTGGGCCTGATCTCGTTGCACGGCATCCGCGATGCGAGCATCGTGCAATTATTGACGACGGTCCTGAAACTGGTCCCGATCTTCGCGGTGATCGGCATAGGCTTTTTCACCGGCGATGTCGCCAACCTGCCCGAGGTCAATCCGTCCGGCGGCGGCTTCTTCCCGGTGCTGGCGGCGACTGCGCTCTTGACCATGTGGGCCTTTGCCGGCCTCGAAGCGGGAACCGTGCCGGCCGGTGATGTCCGCGATGCCGCCCGCACCGTTCCGCGCGCGACGGTCGTCGGAACAATCACGGTCGCCCTGATTTACATTGCCGCGACCGCCTCGGTCATGCTGGTTGTGCCGGCCGCCGACCTGGCCAGCTCCACCTCGCCCTTCTCCGATGCGGCCCGTGCCCTGGGCAGCTGGGGACCGGGACTGATCGCCATCGGGGCGATGGTGTCGACCGCCGGGGCGCTCAACGGCATCATTTTCCTGTCCGGCCAGATGCCGATGGCTCTGGCGCTGGACCGGCTGGCACCCGCCGCCCTGGGTCGACGCAACAAGGGCGGCGCGCCGCAACTCTCCCTCCTCCTGTCGCTGGGGCTCGGCTCGGTCCTGCTGGTCGCCAATTACTCGCGCGGCCTGGTAGGCGCCTTCACCTTCCTGGCAATGATGAGCACGGTCTGCCTCCTGTTGCCGTTGCTGGTCAGCGCGGTGGCCGAGCTGCGCCATTCCTGGCGATCCGCGCGCGGCTGGGCCATCATCGCCCTCGCCGCCGGTGCCTATTCCGCCTTCGCTGTTTTGGGCTCGGGACTGGAAGTCCTCGCCTGGGGCGGCGTGCTGATCCTGGCCGGCCTGCCAGCCTATTGGCTGGGCAAGCCGAAGGCGGTGACAGTGTAGGCTAGGCGCCGCATTTTTCGCCCCAGATCCATCCCTCCTTCCATTTTTCCCGGAGGCGCGCAGCGTCATCCGGGATCAACGGGAGACTCACCGCCTGCCGGACAGGCCAGTCGGTCCCGGCTCTCCGCCCCGCAATTGCGGGGCTGCGGCCGGGAAAAATGGATTTGGTTTGAGAGGGATAGGCACGCGGCAGCTGGCGGAGGGCAGGCGTATGCGCCCGCGAAAGCGGGCGGCCGGGATGACGATTGCGCCGGAAACCGGAACTTATCCCCGCCCTACGCACCCACAACCGTCATCCTCACGAAAGTCAGGACCCAGTCTCGCAGGCGCGATTTCGCCTGGCATGGCAAAGACTTCGCGTCGCAGTCTGGGTCCCGATTGCCATCGGGATGACGGTGTGTGGAGTGGGGATAGCCATAAACTTATCCTCGCCCCTTCCGCCCCATCGCATAATCCTCCCGTTCCCAGGCCATCTTGAGGCCCGGATTGGTTATCCGGGGGCGTGGGGAGGACGGAGCTCGTCCGGTTGGGTGGAGTTGACCACCACCAGACCCGGCGTGGCCATCGGCAGGACGGCGGCACAAAGCTCGACCGTTTGATCCTGTCGGTTTCGAGACGGGACCCGTAAGGGACCTGAGTAAATCTCCGTGTGCGAGGTGCCCCCGGCGCCACCCACGAACACTTCCATAGCTAGGCACTGGCAAGGCACCTCGCACCCCTCAACGGCCCAAACCGCCAGGTGGAAACACCGTGGCGCGGGCAAACCTGTCGATCACTTCAAACATCAGGAAAGGAGACCTCTTGGCCCGCCTTCCCGCCCACCCTTCGGGCATTCCGGTCTGACGCGTTCCGCGTCGCCAGGCGGGCGGGAGGGCCGCTGAACGTCGGACAGGTAGAATTAGCGCGCATAGCGGCGCTAATTTTACCTGTCCCCATTTCGCTCAAACAGCCTATCCCGCTTGGCCAAACCCGTTGTCGATGCTACCTGCCCGCTCCATGACCATAGATCCGTCCCTCATCCGCAATTTCTCCATCGTGGCGCATATCGACCACGGCAAATCCACGCTGGCCGACCGCCTGATCCAGGTGACGGGCGGACTGACCCAGCGCGAGATGAAAGAGCAAGTGCTCGACAATATGGAACTCGAGCGTGAGCGCGGCATCACGATCAAGGCCCAGACCGTGCGTCTCGACTACACGGCCAAGGACGGCAAGACCTATGTCCTCAACCTGATCGATACGCCCGGACACGTCGATTTCGCCTATGAGGTCAACCGCTCGCTGGCCGCCTGTGAAGGCTCTTTGCTGGTCGTCGATGCCTCGCAGGGCGTGGAAGCGCAGACCCTCGCCAATGTCTACCAGGCGATCGAGGTCAATCACGAGATCGTGCCGGTGCTCAACAAGATCGACCTTCCCGCCGCCGAGCCGGATCGGGTCAAGGAGCAGATCGAGGACGTGATCGGGCTCGATGCCTCGGACGCCGTCGAGATCTCGGCCAAGACCGGCCTGGGCATCGAGGATGTGCTGGAAGCCGTTGTCACCCGCCTGCCGCCGCCGGCCGCCGGCGACCCCAACGCGCCCCTGAAGGCGATGCTGGTCGACAGCTGGTATGATCCCTATCTCGGCGTCATCTGCCTGGTGCGGGTCATCGAAGGCACGCTGAAGAAGGGCATGAAAGTGCGCTTGATGGGCACGGGTGCGACCTACCCGGTCGACGGTGTCGGCGTGTTCCGTCCAAAGAAAGAGGCCATCGACAGCCTCGGCCCGGGCGAGCTGGGCTATCTCAATGCCTCGATCAAACAGGTCCGCGATGCCCGCGTCGGCGACACTGTCACCGATGACCGCCGTCCGGCCGACAAGGCGCTCACGGGCTACAAGCCGGCCCAGCCGGTGGTCTTTTGTGGTCTCTTCCCGGTCGACAGTGCCGAGTTCGAGGATCTGCGCGAGGCGATCGAGCGCCTGGCCCTCAATGATGCCTCCTTCTCCTACGAGATGGAGACCTCGGCGGCGCTCGGATTCGGTTTCCGCTGCGGCTTCCTTGGCCTGCTGCACCTGGAAGTCATCCGCGAGCGTCTCGAGCGCGAATACAATATCGAGCTGATCACCACGGCGCCGTCGGTGGTCTATCGCCTGCACATGAATGATGGCAGCGAGATCGACCTGCACAATCCGGCCGACATGCCGGACCCGGTCAAGATCGACACCATTGCCGAACCCTGGATCAAGGCGACCATCCTGGTGCCGGACGAGTATCTGGGCGGCGTGCTGAAGCTGTGTCAGGACCGGCGCGGCAACCAGATCGAGCTGACCTATGCCGGCAATCGCGCCCTGGTCGTCTATGAGCTGCCGCTCAATGAGGTCGTGTTCGACTTCTATGACCGCCTGAAATCGATTTCCAAGGGCTATGCCTCGTTCGACTATCAGTGGATCGAGGACCGCGTCGGCGATCTGGTCCGCATGTCCATCCTGGTCAATGACGAACCGGTCGATGCGCTGTCCATGGTCGTGCACCGGGCCCGCGCCGAGCTGCGGGGCCGGGCCATGTGCGAAAAGTTGAAAGAGCTAATCCCGCGGCACATGTTCAAGATCCCGATCCAGGCCGCCCTGGGTGGCCGCATCGTCGCCCGCGAAACCCTGTCCGCCCTGCGCAAGGACGTGACCGCCAAATGTTATGGCGGTGACGCTTCGCGCAAGCGCAAGCTGCTGGACAAGCAAAAGGCCGGCAAGAAGAAGATGCGCCAGTTCGGTAAGGTCGAAATCCCGCAGGAAGCCTTTATCGCCGCCTTGAAGATGGATGATAACTGATCGGGGCTTGCCAAGTGAGGCAGACGCCCCATCTTTGTGGCCAGACAGACGGCATCACACGGGGAGTTTCCTGATGCGCCATATCCTTGCTGCCAGCCTGGCCGCCACCATTGCCCTTGCCGCCCCCGCTCTCGCCGAGCTGGACGCCGGCGATGCGGCTGCCGACTTCACCGTGTCTGGCTTCCAGGCCGGCGAGCCGGTCTCCTTCCATCTTGCCGAAGCGCTCGCCGAGGGACCGGTGGTGCTGTTCTTCTTCCCGGCGGCTTTCACCTCGGGCTGTGAAGCCCAGGCGGCGGCCTTTGCCGAGGCGATTGATGATTTCACCGCCGAAGGCGCGACCGTGATCGGTGTGACCGGTGGCAATACCGACCGTCTGGCCGAGTTCTCGACCCAGCATTGCGCCTCGGCCTTTCCGGTCTTCGCGATCGAGGACGGCATGGCTCGTGACTATGACGCGCGCATGATGATGCGTCCGGGCTGGACCAATCGCACCTCCTATGTGATCGATCAAAATTCGACCATTGCCTTTTCCTGGTCGGAAATGAGCCCCTATGAGCATGTTGATCAGACGCTTGCGGCCGTTCGGGCGCTGAATGTCGAATAATATTGCTTGGCGGGTGGCCGGAGTGGCGACCCGTTAGCGATATCATGCGGTGGACAAGTCCGCCTGCATCGTGTTGCGGTGCGCCATGAAAAGCGGCGATTCTGGCCGCGTCCATGCGCCAAGGAAAAGCCGCGATGTCTGACCCCGCCCACGCCGGTTCCGTTGTCCTGTTCGAGAATGTCCATCCGGTTGCGGATGTGGCCTTTGGCGCGGCGGGCTATTCGATCGAACGCCATGCCGCTGCGCTGGAGATCGCCGATCTGCACACCGCGCTGGGTCCGGCGGTGCTGGCGGGTATCCGCTCGCGCACCAAGATGAACCGGGCCGCCTTCGACGCGGCGCCGAACCTGCTGGCCCTGGGCTGTTTCTGCATCGGTACCAACCAGGTCGATCTCGACGTGGCGGCGGCTCGGGGCATCCCGGTCTTCAACGGACCGTTCGGCAATACCCGCTCGGTCGCCGAGCTGACCCTGGCCTCGATCATCATGCTGATGCGCGGCATCCCGATGCGGTCGGCGGCGGCGCAGCGCGGCGAGTGGCAGAAGTCGGCCACCAATTCGCACGAGGTCCGGGCCAAGAAGCTGGGCATTGTCGGTTATGGCAATATCGGCTCGCAACTGTCCGTCCTGGCCAGTGCGCTGGGCATGCATGTCTATTTTTACGACACCGAACCGAAGCTGGCGCATGGCAATGCCCGTGCCTGCGCCAGTCTGGATGAATTGCTCGAGATTTCCGACGTCGTGACGCTGCACGTGCCCTCGACCGAGCAGACCCGCAACATCATGGATGCGGCCGCCATCGCGAAGATGAAAAAGGGTGCCATCCTGATCAACCAGGCCCGCGGTGACCTGGTCGATATCGATGCTCTGGCCGGCGCCCTGGAGCGCGGCGACCTGATCGGCGCGGCTGTCGACGTTTTCCCCAAGGAGCCGGCGTCCAAGGACGAGGCCTTTGTCTCGCCGCTGCAGAAATTCTCCAACATTATCCTCACCCCGCATATCGGCGGTTCGACGCTGGAGGCCCAGCAGGCGATCGGCGAGGATGTGTCGGGCAAGCTGGCCCGCTATGTCGCGCTCGGTGCGACCAAGGGGGCTGTCAACGTACCCGAAATCGAGCCGGGCCAGGTCAAGCCCGGCCGGACGCGTCTGTTGAGCTTTCACTCGAACGCGCCCGGCTTCCTGTCGCGCCTCAATGACGCGGTCAGCGCCTCGGGCGCCAATATCGCCGCGCAGCACCTCGAGACGCGGGGCGAGCTGGGTTATGTGGCGGCCGATCTGGAGGGGGACATCCCGACCGGCTTCATCGATCATGTCCGGGCGCTCGACGGGTCCATCCTGGCGCGGTTGGTGCGCTAACCGGTTGCTTCCCACTTCCGGCGACTGAGACCGACAACCAGCAACCACCCAGCGAGAATGAATTCGGGCAATGCCGCCGACAACAAGAGCAGGCCGCCAACCCCGTCCAATGCCGGCAAGGCGAAATGGACAATGCCGAGTGCCAGGTAGCTGAACCCGGACACGCCCATCGCCAAGCCGAGAATGGCCGGGAAAAAGGGTGCCCTGAAAAGCAGCACGCCAAGACAGAGGCAGTGCAGGCCGAACAGCATGAGGGCGAGGATATAGCCCTCATTGTGGAGCGCCAGTAGGGTCAGTGCGGCCTGACCCGCCATTATGGGGTCCAGTTGTACGGCAACGGGTGAGTCACCCAGTAGAAGCAGGGGTGCGATCTGCGCGAGCAAGGCCACGGCCAAGGCGCCGCTCATGACCAGGCGGATGGCCAAGGCAAACAGGGCCACACCCCGGTCGACCGGGGCCAGCAGGCGGTAGAAAGTCACTGCCAGCACGACGTCCAGACACAGGACCGTGAAATCGGCGAGAATGCCGAGGCGAAGCAGGCCCGTCTGCTCGCGGATCCGGTCGGCGGTCGCGCTGGCAGCCTGCCAGTCGATCAGTTCTCCGCGGACGGCGATCTGGGCAAAAATGCCGCACAGGATGATGGCGAGATAGGCGAGGCCCGACAGGCGGGCGAGGGTGACGGGATTTTCGGGGCGGGGGGCAGAACTCATAACGACTCCGGTTTCAGCGTGGAACATGGTGCCACACTAAAACCTGGTCGGCTGACCTGTCTTGCCGATTTGGAAATCGGCCAAACGGGAATGTCAGGCCGGCTCGCCTGCCGAGCCTCAGACGCCCAGCGCCTTGGCCAGACCGCCCACCGTGCGCACATAGCTGGCGCCTGACCACTCACAAGCGGCGACTACCACCTCGCGCTTGGCGATGACGCCAAAGCCGATGAAGCGGTCGGCGGCGCCGGCTTCGAAGGCTTCGAAATCGGTCATGCCGTCGCCGACCATGATGGTCTCATGGGCCTGTCCCGAAATGCTGTTCAGGATCTCGGCCTTGCCGCCATTGCGCGACAACGGGTAGTCGGTATCGAGTCCGCTGACCGTGTCGCCGCTCCAGACAAACCGGTTGGCGTGAATGTCGCCCTGGCCAAATCCGAGATCTGCCAGCACGGGTTCCAGCAAGTCGGTAAATCCGCCTGAAATGGCGTGAAGCACATCGCCGCGTTCGCGCAGCTTCCGGATCAAGGGCGCCATGCCGGGCGTCACACGTTGGCGCAATTGTTCGCCCACCGCAGCCACGCCCTCACGGTCGAGGGCCGCCAGTTGCAGGCGCGCTTCGAGACTGTCGCGCAGGGCCATGCTGCCGGACATGCCGCCCCGGGTGATCTCGTGCAGCCGGGCCTTGGCTGCGACCTTGTCCTCGCGCCCGGCCAATGCCGCCTCAAGCGCCGTGTCCAGCGACTCGACCCGCAGCAGGGTGGAATCCACGTCAAAGGCAATCAGTCGTGTCACGCCGCCATCCTGAATTGCAAGCCTGGACCCTTCGGCTTGAGTCTAGACAGGCCGCGCCCGGCTGTCAGTGTTTTTGAGTGTCGCGGGGGTCAGGCGGTCGTCGGGCGACCGATCGGGCAGACGACGCCGGTGCCACCAATTCCGCAATAGCCTGACGGATTGCGAGCAAGGTATTGCTGGTGCTCCTGCTCGGCATAGTAGAAGGGGCCAGCCTCGGTGATCTCGGTGGTGATCGCGCCAAGTCCGGCGGCGTCAAGTTCGGCCTGGTAGCGCTCGGCGGCAGCACGCGCCGCAGCCAGCTGGGTGGCGTTGGTCGCGTAGATCGCCGAGCGGTACTGGGTGCCGCGATCATTGCCCTGGCGCATGCCCTGGGTCGGGTCATGCCCTTCCCAGAACAGTTTCAGGACCTGGTCGAGCGACAATTGGTCCGGGTCAAAGACAACGCGGACAAGTTCGGTGTGCCCGGTGGCCCCGGTGCAGGTCTCCGCATAGGTCGGGTTGGGTGTGGTGCCGCCACCATAGCCGACCGCTGTATGCCACACGCCGGGCGTCTCCCAGAAGATCCGTTCGGCACCCCAGAAGCAACCCAGTCCGAGGTAAATTTCGGCCATGCCCGCCGGGCATCCGACCCGGATATCGCGACCGGTGACGAAGTGCGTCGGGGCGGTCGCAACAGGCGTTGACCGACCGGGCAGGGCCTGGTCGGCAGGGATGATGCGTGATTTCCAGACCGGGTCTGACATGACGGGCTCCGACACCTTGGTGATTGCTGTCAAGATAGGCGTCACGCGCTCAAAAACCAGTGCCCCCGCTGTATCGACTGCCCGCCGAAGAGCTCCGCCTGCATGATGTCGGGGGCAGAACCGGTCGCGGGAATGAGCCAGTACTTGTCTGTCGCGATACGCCTGCCGCTGTTGCAGGCACGCGCCGCTGACAAATCTCGGTCAGAGCGGTCAGAACGCTGAGCAAGACGCCTTGCAGGATGCGCCCCGATGGGTATAGTCCGCGCCTTCGCGGTGAGGTGGCCGAGTGGTCGAAGGCGCACGCCTGGAACGCGTGTAGGCGGGTAACCGTCTCGTGGGTTCGAATCCCACCCTCACCGCCACATATCCTCTTGAAATAATAAGATCAAACGGCGCCGCGCAATTCCCGCGGGGTTTCCGCGCCTTCGCGGGATGATCCCTTCGCCCAATACCAGGACGGACAGGTTGGCCGAACAGGGAAATTTCCGTCAATACATCCAAGCGTACTGGCCTGCTCATTCCAGTTGAGAGCAATTGGATGGGTCAGGGGATATTGTCCTGACAGATCAAGCAACGCGGCCCTTTGAATCTGCGGCAATCGGACGCTACAAATTTCCTTTTTAATAGGTATTGAAAATACTAGTTTTGCAGATGCTGATTAAAACGCTTCTCTGCTGGCCAAGGGCGAAAGCCTGTTTGACCCCAGGATGAAAGGCATCTGAAATGGCAAATGAAACCGAATTCGAAAACGGCCATGGCGAAGGTCATGGCGGCGGTCGACGCCTCCGCGAGCGGGCCCGTGAGTGCGCCAGCCTGCCCCGTATCAACGAACCGGCCCCGGATTTCCGGGCGCTGACCACACATGGCGAGCGTTCTCTGTCGGACTATCGTGGCAAGTGGTTGATCCTCTTTTCCCACCCGGCCGACTTCACGCCGGTCTGTACGACCGAGTTCATGGCCTTCGCAAAAGCCCAGGACCGGTTCGCAGCCCTCAACACCGAACTGCTCGGCCTGTCGATCGACAGCCACTACGCCCACATCGCCTGGGTGCGCAGCATCAAGCAGAATTTCGGCGTCGAGATCGGATTCCCGATCATCGCCGACCTGTCGATGGATGTGGCCCGTGCCTATGGCATGATCCAGCCGGGCGCGTCCGACACCGCGGCAGTCCGTGCCACCTTCATCATCGATCCCGAAGGTGTGATGCGGGCGATGGTCTACTATCCGATGTCCAATGGCCGCTCGATCGAGGAATTTGTTCGCCTGGTCACGGCGCTGCAGACCTCGGACGCCAACAAGGTGGCGACACCGGAAAACTGGCAGCCGGGCGAGAAAGTCATCGTGCCGCCGCCGGCGACCGATGCGCTTGCCGAGCAGCGTTTCTCGGAAGGCTATGAAACGGTCGACTGGTACTTCTCCACCCGCGACCTTTGAACCCCCAATCGGGGCCGCTTGCCCTCTGTCCTTGCGATGGCCCCGATGCATGCGCCGGCCGGTTTCATACCGGTCGGCGCTTGTCCTTTTGAACGACCTTGGCGCATTCGGGGCGTATCGCGGCCTGGGCCGGGCTCGGGGTCCGGTCAGCTCAGTGCTGCGCTGGGTCCGGTATGTCATCTGGCTCGTCATCCGGCGGCAGCATGAGACGGTCCATCAACTCGCCCCGATTGGCGGCAATGTCGGCGACCGTCACCCCATCCAGCACGTCCAGAAAGGCAGCGAGCGCGCGGTGCCAGGTTCTCGACAAATTGCAGGCGCCGATCAGCGGGCAGGTATTGCTCTCGGCGTTGAAGCATTCGGCCAGCTCCAGCGGCGCTTCCGTGATCCGGACGACTTCTCCCACGGTGATGTCCTGCGCCGGTTTCGCCAGACGAATGCCGCCACTGCGCCCGCGCAGGGTCTCCAGATACCCGGCCCGACCGAGCATGTTGGCCACCTTGATCATGTGATGGACCGAAGCCCGGTGGATCTGGGCGATGTCCGCGACCCGGCTGACCTCGCCATCGCGTAGTGCGGCGTATTGCAGCATTCGCAGCGCATAATTGGTGAAATGGGTCAGTCTCATGGGTGTGCTCCTGAGTCTGGCGACAAGGCCGAGCGATCCCGCCCGGCGAGTGGTTTCAGCTCGGCCTGCTGATAGGACAGGTCGGGCCATCGGGATTGGTCGGGTGAATGGGTGACCACGATCAGGGCCGATTGTGTTTTCGCCGCCCATCCGGACAGGCGGCTTGCCAGCCGGTCAGCCAGAGTGGCGTCAATTCCGGCGAAGGGTTCATCGAGCAGCACAAGACGCGGTTGGCGCAACAGGGCGCGGGCCAGGCTGAGGCGACGTAGTTCGCCGCCGGAAAAATTCGCACCACCTTCCTCGACAGCTTGGTCGAGCCCGGTCCCGTTGGCCTCCAGCCGCACATCAAAGCCGGCGATGTGGCAGGCCGCCATCAGTTCGGCATCGTCGGCGTCCGGCTTGGCGAGGCGCAGGGTCTCACGCAGATCGCCCGGCAGGACATCGGGGATTTGCGGCGCGATCCCGATAGACTGGCGGATCGCTGCGGCGCGGCAGGCCTGTGCCTTGATGCCACCGAAAAGCAGCGTCCCGCTGACCGGCTCGCGCAAGCGGGCGAGGGTTTCCAGGAGGGTCGTCTTGCCGGTACCGGAGGGGCCGGTGACTTCAAGGACCGCACCAGGCTGCAGTTCCAGTGAGACGGGCTCGGTGATGGGATGGCCCGGCTCGAAGCCGACCGTCAGACCGTCCAGCCGCAGCGGCAGGATGTCACTGACCGGCTGCGCCGCGGCCGGATCCGCTTCCTGGATGACGGGCGTGGCCTCCAACCGTGCCTGTACACGGGACTGGGCAATCCGGGTCGCCGGCAGGTTGGCCAGGGCGGCGAGGAAGAGCGCCAAGCCTTGATGCGCTGCCAGCGCGGCGAGCGCCATGCCGGCGAGAATGGCGACACCGGCTCCGTCCGCCAGGCCGGCGAGAACGGCAATCAGGGCGGTCAGCCCGCCCAGAGCACTGGTGGTCGCGGCAAGGACATGCCCGCGGCGGCGCGCTGCAAGCCCGGCGGTTTCGGCCTCAACGGCCAATTCGGCCCAGCGCGCACCATGATCTGAAAACCGGCCCAGCGCTTCCAACTCGATCCGGTTCTCGACCAGCTCCGCGGCATCCCGGCGCAGTCGATCCGCGATCGCAGCCTGCTGGGCATCGGTACGGCGTTGCTGGCGCAGTCCCGGCCCCGTACCGAGCGCCAGCGCGGCGCCCAGCCCCAGTGCGACCGTGAGCAGGGTGAGTATGCCGGCAAAGGCGGCGAAACCGAGCGCGGCAAGGGAACCGGCCAGGGCTGTGACGCTAGGCAGGGCGATACGCAGCAGGCCGGCTTCGACGTGGCGGACATCGTCCAGCACCACCGATAATTCATCAGAGCTGCCACGACGCAGGCCGGGGGTGGCCCGGGCGGTGGCGAGGAAGAGGGCGCGCCGCAGGTTTGACGACATTCGCAAGGTCGCATCATGGCCGACCAGCTGTTCGCCATAGCGGGCGACAATGCGCCCCATCGCGGTGCCGCGTACCGTCGCGCTGGGATAGAGATGATTGAAGAGCAGCCCGGCTCCGGCACTGCCGGCAATCGCACTGGCTGTCAGAAACCAGCCAGAGACACCGAGCAGGACGACGGCGAGTATGCCGCCCGCCGCGCTCAGGGCGATGGCGACAAGCATGCGCCCGGCCTGGGGGCGACCGAGATGGTTCCAAAGGCGGATCATGAGGCGCGCTCCGCATTGGCGGTATGGGTCTCGATCGCGATGACCCGGTCGGCCACTTGCTTCACGGCCGCGCTGTGGCTGGCGACAAGTATGGTCCGATCGGGCGCAAGGCGGCGGAGGGTGGCGAGCAGGGCCTGCTCTCGGGCTTCATCGAGATGCGCGCTCGGTTCATCCAGCAGGAGAAGGCGGGCCTCGCCGACCAGGGCGCGGGCAATCGCCAGTCTTTGCAGCTCGCCGCCGGACAGCCCCGCACCACCGGCCCCGATTTCGACATCGAGCATACTGTCCTTCGGACCGAGAAAGCTGTCGCACCCGGCAGCGACAAGCGCATGGCGCATGGCCTCGTCATCGGCGGCTGCCCCGGCCAGACGCAGATTGTCGCGAACGCTTCCTTCCACGGCCCAGGGGCGTTGGCCGATATAGGCGGCTGAGGCCGCCAGCGAGTGGCCTGTCTCCAGCAGTGTGCCATCAACGCGAATCTGCCCGGTCAAGGTCTCGGCGAGGCCCAGCAGTGAGAGGAGGAGCGTGGTCTTGCCGCTGCCCGAGGGCCCCCACAGGACGGTCATCTCACCAGCGCGCGCGGTCGCCGTCACCGGGTCGAGGACGCGGTGACCGCCCCGGCCGAGGGCGACGGCCTGCCAGTTGATTGTCGGGGCATGGTCGAGCGGGGGAAGGTGAACGGGCGGGATTGATGGCTCGGCATTGGTCAGTCCCGCCAGCGATTCCGCGGCGGCGGCAGCGTCGCTGCGGGCATGGTGGAGACTGGAGAGCTGACGGATCGGTGCGAAGAATTCCGGCGCAAGGATCAGCGCCATCAGGCCTTCGCGCAGGGTGAGGATCTCGCCGGTCGGGAAGGGGAAGACGCCGAGCAATTTGAAGCCGACATACACCGCCACCAGGGCGATCGAGACCGAGCTGAAGAATTCCAGCACGGCGGTCGATAAAAAGGCGACGCGCAGGATCGCCATGGTCTTGCGGGCCAGCTCCCCGGTCGCTGCGTGGATCGTATCGGCTTCGCGCGTGACCGCATTGAAGGCCCGGATCGTCCCCGCGATGCGGGTTCGGGTTTCAAACACGCCGGCGAGCGCGTCGAGGGAGGCTTGCTGGGCACGGGCGAGGGCCGCGGTCTCCGAGGCCGTCAGCCAGATGAAGACCGGCAGCATGAGGGTTGAGACGAGGATCAGCACGCCGGCCAGCCAGCTCTGGGTGAAAACCGCGATCAGCACGAGCACGGGCGTGATGATGGCCGCCATGCGTCCGGGCAGCCATTGCGCGGTGTGACCCGCCAGCAGGGCGGTCCGGTCGACAAGTTGGGCAATTCGTTCCCCGGTCGGGGCGCCGTCGAGCACCGTCGGTCCGCCCTCGCCCGTGAGGCGCATGATGTCTTGTCGCGCGGTGCGGACCAGCCGTTCGCCGGCTTGCTCCGCGGTGAGTTGGCCCAGATAGCCAAGGCCGGCCCGCAGACCGACAAACAATGCCGCCAGACCCAGGGCGACCGCCGCGTCGCGCCCGTCGGCCAGGGCGGCGATGGCGGTGGCAAAAGCCGCGGCGAAGCCAATGGCGCAAAGGGTCTGCAAACCGTTGGCAAGCATGGATAGCCGGGTATAGGGTGCGGCGTTTCGGGACCAGCGGGCCAGCTCGATGCGCCCGTCCGGCCGGGTATTCCCGGTGGCGTCGGTCCCTATTTTCGCATGCGACGTTTCGTCCATTGCGGCTCTTTCCATAAGTCGTATGTAGAGTGCAAGTTAAAGCGCTGAGCCCGGAGTGCAAGCCATGGAACAGCTTCTTGTTGCCGACCTGTCGCGATGGCAATTCGCGCTCACGGCGATGTATCATTTCCTGTTCGTCCCCCTGACGCTGGGTCTTTCGATGATCCTGGTGATCATGGAGGGGGCCTATGTCCTGACCGGCAAACAGGTCTGGAAGGACATCACCAAATTCTGGATGACCCTGTTCGGGATCAACTTTGTGCTCGGTGTCGCCACCGGGATCACGATGGAATTCCAGTTCGGCACCAACTGGTCCTATTACTCGCACTATGTCGGCGACATCTTCGGAGCGCCGCTGGCGATTGAGGGCCTGATGGCCTTTTTCCTCGAAGCGACCTTTGTCGGTTTGATGTTCTTTGGCTGGGACAAGCTGTCACGTCCCATCCACTGGATGGTGACCGGCCTGGTGGCGCTGGGCTCCAACCTCTCCGCGCTGTGGATCCTGATCGCCAATGGCTGGATGCAGAACCCGGTCGGTTCGGAATTCAATCCGGACACGATGCGGATGGAAGTCGTCAACTTCATGGAAGTCCTGTTCAACCCGGTCGCCCAGGCGAAATTCGTTCACACGGTCTCGGCCGGCTATGTGACCGCCTCGGTCTTCGTACTGGGCGTCTCGGCCTTCTATCTCCTGAAGGGACGTCATCGTGGTCTGGCCAAGCGCTCGGTCGCTGTCGCCTCGGCCTTCGGCCTCGCCTCGGCGCTGTCGGTTGTCGTGCTGGGCGATGAGAGCGGCTACACGCTGACCGACAACCAGCGCATGAAGCTCGCGGCCCTCGAGGCCATGTGGCACACCGAAGAGGCACCGGCGCCGCTGACCCTGGTCGGCATTCCCGATCAGGAGGGACGTGAAACCCATTACGAGATCCAGGTGCCGTGGGTGCTCGGCCTGATCGCGACCCGCAGCCTCGACGGAGAGGTCGAGGGCATCCTGCCGCTGGTCGCCATCGCCGAGGACCGGATCGAGAATGGCATTCTCGCCTATGATGCCGTGCAGCGCCTCGCGATTGATCATGAAGACGTGGCTGCCCGCGAACAGTTCGAGCTCCACAAGCGCGATCTGGGCTATGGCATGCTCTTGCTGCGCCATCTCGATGATCCGCGCCAGGCCACGCCGGAGCAGATCGAACAGGCCGCCTGGGACACCGTGCCCAATGTAGCGATGTCCTTCTGGTCCTTCCGGCTGATGGCCGGCCTCGGCTTCTTCTTCATCGCCGTGTTTGGTGCTTCTTTCTACTTCTCCAGCATGAAGCGGCAATTGCCGCGCTGGTTCCTGCGACTGGCGGTAGCGATCATTCCGCTACCCTGGATCGCGGCCGAGCTGGGCTGGGTGCTGGCGGAAACCGGGCGTCAGCCCTGGGTGATTGACGGCGTGCTGCCGACCTTCATGGGCGTGTCCAGCCTGTCGGCCAGCCAGGTCATCCTCACCATGATCGGCTTCACCGCCCTTTATGGCGTCCTGGCGGTCATCGAGGTGATGCTGATGGTGCGCGCTATCCGGCAGGGGCCGGTCACGTCCGGTCCGACAGCGCAGACGGTGCCCGGCTCTGCCCCCGTGGGGCCGAACGCTGCCATCCCGGCGCCGCTCTACGATCAATAGGAGGTGATGATGGAATTGCCACTCGATTACACCACGCTCCGCCTTATCTGGTGGGTATTGCTGGGCGTCCTCCTGATCGGCTTTGCCGTGACGGACGGATATGATCTCGGGGTTGCGACCCTGCTGCCCTTTGTCGCCAAGACCGATGCCGAGCGTCGTCTCGTCATCAATACGATCGGCCCGATGTGGGAGGGTCACCAGGTCTGGCTGGTCCTCGGCGGCGGCGCTATCTTTGCCGCCTGGCCATTCGTCTATGCGATCAGTTTTTCCGGCTTCTACCTCGCCATGTTCGTGGTCCTGGCCGCGCTGATCCTGCGCCCGGTCGGTTTCAAATACCGGTCCAAGCGTCCCGGCGCCGCATGGCGGCGCAATTGGGACTGGGCCCTTTTCGTGGGCGGTTTCGTTCCGGCGCTGATCTTCGGTGTCGCGGTCGGCAATGTCCTGCGCGGCGTACCCTTCGACCTCGACCCCATGCTGCGGGCGACTTATGAGGGCGGCCTGATCGGCCTGCTCAACCCCTTCGGCCTGCTGGCCGGCCTGATCTCGGTGGCCATGCTGGTCATGCACGGAGCGTCCTGGCTGGTGGTCAAGGCCGAAAAAGGTGTGGTGCGCGACCGCGCTGCGCGCTTCGGCTCTATCGCCGCCATCGTGACCGTGATCCTGTTTGTCGTGGCGGGCATCTGGGTCGCTTCCTTGCTGCCGGGTTATGCCATCACATCGGAAGTCGTCACCGACGGACCGTCCAATCCCCTTCGCAAGACCGTGGAGGTCGGTGCCGGTGCCTGGCTCGGCAATTACGGCCGCCATCCGTGGATGGTGATCGCGCCATTGATGGCGGTGGCCGGTGCCGCCGTCGCGGCTTTCGGCCTGGCCAAAAAGCGCAATGCGATGAGCCTGTTGAGCTCGGGTGTCTCGGTCGCTGGCGTGGTTGCGACGGCGGGGGTCTCGATGTTCCCCTTCATCCTGCCCAGCTCGCTCAATCCCGATGCCAGCCTGACGGTCTGGGACAGCTCGTCGAGCGCCGGTACCCTGTTCTTCATGTTGATCATGACGGCGATCTTCGTGCCGCTCATCCTGTTTTACACCGCCTGGGTGTTCAAGGTGCTGTGGGGCCGTGTGACGACCGATGACGCCCAGTCACCGGGCTCCTATTGAGCCGGAAAGGAAATAAGTGATGTGGTATTTCGCCTGGATACTCGGCCTCGCGGCGGCACTCGGTTTTGGCATCCTGAACGCGCTGTGGCTGGAATTCACCCCCGACGCGGTCAATTGCGACGAGATCGACTGCGCCGAATAGGCCCGCTTGGCACAGACCCAACAAAAAAGACGGCGAGCCGGGTAACCGGCTCGCCGTTTCTGTGTCAGTTGTCCGCGTCGGTCGCCGCAGGTCAGTTGTCGGGTTTGAGCTTGTGCACGCCCATCATCTCGAACAGGGCGCGTTCGTAGAAGGGTTCGGCCTGGCCCGAGCGGATCTTGCCGAGGAAGTATTTCTCGAAGGCGATCTTGCCGAGATGGACCCAGCCGCCCTCCGCAGCCCAGTTGACATTGCGCGGCGGGATTTGCGGCATGGCGACAAAGGCCACCCCGCCATCGCCGAAATCAGCCAGGCAGACCGCATTCCAGGTCGCCACATGGCGCGCTTCCTTGCCGTCCAGCTCGTCGCGGATATTGCGAGCGGCGGCCATCACCATCGACTCGATCATGAAGCCGGTCTTGGGCACGCCGACAGGGACCGCATACGTGTCCATCGGCGGAATGGCGACGCAGACACCGACCGAAAAGATATTGGCATGGGCGGGATTACGCTGGTGTTCATCGATCAGCACGAAGCCGCGCGGATTGACCAGGCCTTCAACACCCCGGACGGCCGGGATGCCGCGGAAGGCGGGCAGCATCATCGAATAGCCGAAGGGCAATTCATGGGTCTTCTTGACCGTGCCGTCTTCATTGACTTCCTCGACATGCATCACCCCGTCCTCGACCTTGGTGACGCGGGCGGATGTGATCCATTTGATGTGCCGGTTGCGCAGCTCGCTTTCCAGCAGGCCCTTGGTGTCCCCGACCCCGTCGAGGCCGAGATGGCCGATATAGGGTTCCGAGGTAACGAAGGTCATCGGGACCTGGTCGCGGATCTTGCGCTTGCGCAGATCAGTTTCCAGTATCATCGCGAATTCATAGGCCGGGCCAAAACATGAGGCCCCCTGGACAGCGCCGACCACGATCGGGGCCGGGTTCTCCACGAAATTGTCCCAGACGCCGCTGGCGTCATCGGCATGGTCGACATGGCAGACGGACTGGGTGAAGCCGCCATGCGGTCCCAAACCCTCGATCTCGTCAAAGGCGAGCTCGGGACCGGTCGCGATCACCAGATAGTCATAGGCGAGCGTTTCGCCATTCTCGAGCGCGATCTCATTGGCCTCCGGCCGGACCTCGGTCGCGGCGGCGTGGACGAATTCGATGCCCTTCTTGGCGAACATGGGTGCCAGATCGACCTTGATCTGCTCGGCCTTGCGCCAGTTGACCGCGACCCAGGGGTTGGACGGTGTGAAGTGGAATGTGTCCTTGTCCGAGACCACGGTGATCTTGTGATCGCGACCGAGTTCGCGGCGGGCTTCCAGAGCCATGGGCACGCCGCCCAGGCCGGCGCCGAGTACAACGATATGAGCCATGTTACCTCCCTGATCTCCGCCTGTTTTGGGATGCGGAGTGATTTAGCGACCGAAAGCCTCGGCCGCGGTGCAGAATTGGGCCTTGAGATGGGACAGAATGCCGACAAGGCGCGGATCGGCGATGGAGTAGTGAACCTGAAGGCCGGTCTTTCGGCCTTCCACCAGACCGTCCGCGCGCATCTTGGCGAGGTGCTGGGACGCCGCTGATTGCGATAGCCCGGCGACTTCACGCAGCTCGCTCACAGTCGCTTCGCCGCCAACGAGATGACAGAGGATGAGCAGTCGTCGCTCATTCGCCAGCAATTTCAGGAGGGATGCGGCTTCGCCAGCCTGTTGCTGCAGCTCGTGCAGCGGAGAAGAATTCGTATCGGGCATGGTCACTCATTTCATTAGTTGACACTAAAGTAGATATAACTAAATTAGATGTCAATCATGCTTCACAACCCGACGGGAGAGAGTGATGACACTTCGAGAACTGGAACCGCAGGACGTGTCCGCCGCCATAGCGGACGACAAGGCTGTCGTCATTGATGTGCGCGAGCCGGGCGAGTTCGCCACCGAGCGTTTGCACGGGGCCAGCCTGCACCCATTGTCCACCTTCGACCCGCAACGGCTTCCCGTTGATGCCAGTCGCGACGTGGTGCTGCACTGCGGCTCCGGCAAGCGGTCGATGGATGCGCTGAAACGGTGCCAGGCGGCTGGTGTGAATATCACCGCCCATGTCCGCGGCGGTCTGATGGCCTGGAAATCGGCTGGCCTGCCCACCGTTCGCATCGATCCGGCCACCGGCCAGGTCATCGATCCCCAGGCTGTTTGAGGTCTCCCATGCTGCGCGCCCTGATCCTGTCTCTCCTCCTGGCCGCCCCGGCGGCGGCCCAGGACGCTGTTCCTCATGAAGTGACCCTGAGCCGGGTCGCGGACCGCAAGGCGGTGTTCGCAACGGTGGAAAGTGTCGACACGGTGCGGGCGCGAGCCCGGATTGGCGGCACGATCGGCGAATTGCGGGTCGATGAGGGCGATGCGGTGGAGGCGGGTGACGTGCTCGCCGTCGTCATCAATGATCAATTGGCGCCGCAGATCGGCTCGGCCAATGCCGCCGCGGCGGCGCTCAATTCCCAACTCGCGCAAGCGCGGATCGACCTGGAGCGGGCCGAAGACCTGTTCGCCCGGGGCATTTTCCCGCAAGCGCGGCTGGACGAGGCCGAAACCCAGGTCAATGTGCTGGCCAACCAGCTCGATGCCGCCCGCCGCGGGCGCGATGTGCTGGTCCAGCAGGCCCGAGAAGGTGATGTGCTGGCGCCATCGAGTGGCCGGGTGCTGTCGGTTGACGTCACTGCCGGCAGCGTGGTGCTTCCCGGCGAGCCGCTCGCCGTGATCGCCTCGGAGCTCTATCTCCTGCGCCTGCGACTGCCGGAGCGTCACGCCCGGTCGATCGAGGTTGGTGACACGGTCGAAGTCGATGCCGCCAGCCTCGGGGATGCCGTGGCGCAAAGCGGCCAGATCCGCCAGGTCTATCCCCGGATTGCCGAGGGACGGGTCGTCGCCGACGCGGTGGTGGAGGGTCTCGGAAGCTTCTTCGTCGGTGAGCGGGTGCGGGTCTACGTCTCGGTTGATGAGCGCGATGCGCTACTGGTCCCGGCGGGTCTGATCGTCACCCGCTACGGCACCGACTATGTCCGTCTCGACACGCCGGAGGGCGAACGCGATGTCGCAGTCCTGCGCGGTGAAACGCATCCGGGCGGCATTGAAATCCTCAGCGGCCTGTCGGTCGGCGACCTCCTGGTGCAGCCATGAAACTCGGTATTTCGGGCCATCTCACCCAGGCCTTCATCCGCTCGCCCCTGACCCCCTTGCTCCTGCTGGCCTCGCTGGCTGTCGGCTTGATCGCGCTGATGGTCATTCCGCGTGAGGAGGAGCCGCAAATATCCGTGCCCATGGTCGATATCATGGTGCGCGCCGATGGCTTGCGCGCTGCGGACGCGGTCGAGCTGGTCACCGAGCCGCTGGAAGCCGTCATCCGCTCCATCGATGCAGTCGAGCATGTTTATTCCCAGACCGAAGATGACAGCGTGCTGGTCACCGCCCGCTTTGATGTCGGCACCGACCGTGACGCCGCCATCCTGCGTGTCCATGAGCGCATCCGCGCCAATATGGACCGCATCCCGCACGGCATTCCCGAGCCGCTCATCGTGGCGCGCGGCATCAATGATGTCGCCATTGTCGCGCTGACCCTGTCGCCGCGCCCGGACCGGGCCGAGCGCTGGGATGATCGCGCCCTGCACACGCTGGGTGAGGAATTACGCGCCGCACTGACCAGTGTCGAAGAGGTCGGCCTGACCTATCTGGTGGGCGGACGTGCCGATCAGATCCGGATCGAGCCCGATCCCGAACGCCTGTCGCAATATGGCGTGACCCTGCAACAACTCGCCGGGCGCATCGCCGAGGCGAACCAGTCTTTCCCGGCCGGCCAGATGACCGCGCTCGACCGCACGGTGTCTGTGGCTGCCGGCCAGACCCTGCAAGGCCAGCGCGATATCGGGCTTCTCCTGCTGACCTCGCGCGATGGCCGACCGGTCTATGTGCGCGATGTCGCCGATGTCATCACCGGCGCTGAGCCGGCCAATGCCCGCGCCTTCACGTTGACCCGGACCGATCATGACAGTGACTGGACCGCCCTGCCGGCCGTCACCCTGGCCATCGCCAAGCGCGAGGGGGCCAATGCAGTGGTGGTCTCCGAGCGGATTCTCGAACGACTGGACTTGCTTCGGGGCACGCTGCTGCCGGACGACATCCAGGTCGAGGTGACGCGCAATTACGGCGAGACCGCGAACGAGAAGGCCAATGAGCTGCTCTTCCATCTCGGCCTGGCGACGGTTTCCATCGTGCTTCTGGTCACCTTCGTGATCGGCTGGCGTGAGGGTATTGTGGTCTTCATCGTCATTCCGACGACCATTCTTCTGACCCTGTTTGCCTCCAATCTGATGGGCTACACGATCAACAGGGTCTCGCTGTTCGCGCTGATCTTCTCGATCGGTATCCTGGTCGATGACGCCATTGTGGTGATCGAGAATATTGCCCGACACTGGGCCATGCGCGACGGGCGACCGCGCCTGCGTGCGGCGGTCGAAGCGGTGGCTGAGGTGGGCAATCCGACCATCGTCGCGACCCTGACCGTGGTGGCTGCCCTTCTGCCGATGCTGTTCGTCTCCGGGCTGATGGGCCCCTATATGGCGCCGATCCCGGTCAATGCCTCGGCGGCGATGATCTTCTCCTTCTTCGTGGCGATGATCCTGACGCCCTGGCTGATGATGCTGGTCGCCGGCCGGGCCAAGTCCGGCGGAGACGCCGAGCCGGGTGAAGGCGGGCATCATGGCGAGAGCGAGGGCGTGCTCGGCCGGCTCTACCGCCGTGTCGCTACGCCGATTGTCGCCAGCCGCCGCTCGGCCTGGACCCTGCTTCTGGTAGTCGGCGTCCTGACTGTGGCGTCCATGACGCTATTCGCGACCCGGACGGTCACGGTGAAATTGCTGCCATTCGACAACAAGTCGGAATTCCAGGTCATTGTGGACCTGCCTGAAGGCGCCACTCTGGAACGAACGGAGCGTGTCCTGATGGCTGCCGCCCAGCGCCTCGCTGCGCTGCCGGAGGCGCATTCGATCCAGCTCTATTCCGGTACATCGGCCCCGTTCAATTTCAACGGGCTGGTCCGCCACTACTATCTGCGGGAGCGACCCGAGCTGGGCGATCTCCAGGTCAATCTGGAAGCCAAGCATCATCGCGACCGATCTTCGCACGAGATCGCGCTGGAAGCGCGGCAATTGCTGGCCGGGCTGGAGCTGCCGGATGGTGCGACCGTCCGGATTGCCGAGATCCCGCCAGGCCCGCCGGTCATCGCCACCTTGCTGGCAGAGATTTACGGCCCGGACGCCGAGACCCGCCGCGCTGTCGCGCAAGAAGTTCGAGCGGCCTTCCAGTCCGTGCCCTATGTCACCGATATTGATGACAGCTTCGGTCAGCCCCGGCCCCGTCTGCGGCTGCAGATCGATCAGGACAGCCTGGAGTATTTCCGGGTCCTCCAGAGCGATGTCTATGACACCATCCTGGCCCTGACCGAGGGCGTTCCGGTCGGTTATTCACATCGCGGCGAGGGGCGAGACCCGATCGAGATTCGCGTTGGTCTGCCGCGCGAGGCGCTGAGCTGGTCGGAACGTCTGGCCTCGACACCGGTGCCGGCCAATGTCCTGCCGGGTGATCGCGGTGTGGTCGAGCTGGGCGATGTTGTCTCGGTCAGCGAGGAGGCGGGCTCGCACCCGATTTTCCGTCGTGACGGCCGGTATGCCGAAATGGTGATGGCCGAGCTGGCCGGCGATTTCGAGGCTCCGATCTACGGCATGTTCGCAGTCGAGGACGCGCTTGCTGAACGCGATTGGAGCGAGGCGGTGCCGCAGCCGGAAATCCGGATGTATGGCCAGCCGGACAGTGATGACACGGTCACCCTGCTCTGGGACGGCGAGTGGGAGATCACCTATGTGACTTTCCGCGATATGGGGGCTGCCTTCGGTGTGGCCATTCTCGCCATCTATGTTCTCGTCGTGGCGCAGTTTGGCTCCTTCCGGGTGCCCCTGATCATTCTCACGCCGATCCCGCTCACCTTCATCGGCATCATCCTCGGCCATTGGCTGTTCGACGCCGCCTTCACCGCGACCTCGATGATCGGATTTATCGCCCTGGCCGGTATCATTGTGCGCAACTCCATCCTGTTGGTGGACTTCATCCGCCATGGGGCGGAGGCCGGTGAGCCCCTGCGCGAAACCCTGCTGCGGGCCGGTGCGATCCGCTTCAAGCCGATCCTGCTCACCGCGATAGCGGCGATGATCGGGGCCTCGGTCATCCTCGGCGATCCGATTTTCCAGGGGCTGGCCATTTCGCTCCTGTTCGGGCTGGCCTCCTCCACCTTGCTCACCGTGCTCGTCATTCCGGCGATCTACGTGATCTTCAAGGATGGGGATGCGGCGCACGTTCCGGATGCAGAGTCACTCACCCAAGAAGGAGATGCGTCATGACACTCGGACGCGCCGTCATGCTGTTTGCCGGATCCATGGTGATCCTGTCCGCCATTCTCGCCTGGCAGGTGAGCCCCTGGTGGCTACTGCTCACCGGGTTTGTCGGTCTCAATCTGATCCAGACCAGCTTCACCGGTTTCTGCCCGGCAGCGATGGTATTCCGGGCGCTGGGTTTGAACGAGGGCACGGGCGAATATCGCTGACGCAATCGGCCGTGCCTGCAGCAAACTCCTGGCGCCGCGCCAGTTTCGGGTTGATGGCTTGGTGAGGCACGGCTGCTTGAAGCCGGGCCGCTGAGCTTGTGCGGTGGGGCGCCTTGGCCAATCGGTTCGACGTTTGTCGACTGGTGGGTCGGTTCCGGGTCAGGTCAGTTCCGTGCGGACAAGATTGCCCAGATTTTCCAGCGTTGCCTCGCTGGCGATCCAGTGTTCGCGGAAGAGTCCGTCCCTGCCGAACAGGGCGCTGGCGATTCCCGCCTGACCGGCGCTTTGCCAGGTGCGAGCCAGTTGATCTCGCATCGGGTCATCCACCGCGCATGACGTGCCGCGCACATACAGGATCCAGCTGGCCAGCGCCTGCAGGATAGCCGGACTCTCACGTCCAGCTTCCTGGTGGGCCGACAGGGTGCTGAGCCAGCGTTGCGGAATTTTCTGAGACCCGTCCATGGCGATCTGGATCAGGCGATGGGGCAAGGCCGGATTGGAGAAGCGCGCTTCCAGTTCGTCGGCGTAGTGTGACAGGTTCTGGCCTGGTGCGGGGGTGAAGCTGGTGGCGGCTTCTTCCCGCATCAAACGCTTGGCCAGGGGCCCCAGCTCGGGGTCCGCGATCGCCTCGGAAACGAGGTTCAGGCCTTTCGCCAGACCGAGGTAGGCGAGTGCGGAATGTGCACCATTGAGCATCCGCAATTTGGCTGTTTCATAGGGTCCGACATCGCTGACCAACTCGGCGCCATGCTGCTCCCATCCTGGGCGGGACCCGACGAAGTTGTCTTCGATGACCCATTGACTGAATGGTTCGGTGAACACGGCACCCGCATCTTCCAGGCCGGATGTTTCGCGTAGCTCCGTGCGGTCGGGATCCGTGGTTGCCGGCACGATCCTGTCGACCATGGAAGACGGGAAGCTGCAATTACGTCGCGTCCAGTCAGCGAGCGTCGGGTCATATTGTTCCAGGAAATCGTTGAGCGAGCGGGCCAGGTTGTTGCCATTTTCCGCCATGTTGTCGCAGCTCAGCAGGGTAAGGCCGCCAGCGGATTCTTGCCTTCGCCTGTGCAGGGCGGCGGCAAGAAAGCCAAAAATCGTGGTGGCCCCTAAATGAGTGAGGTCAGCTGCGATAGCGGGCGCATTCATGTCGAGCCCTCCGCCGGCGGATTGGTGGTATCCTTTCTCTGTCACCGTCAGCGTGACAATCTGCGTTGCGGTTGAGGCGAGGGCGTCGACGACTGCCGCGGGGTTGTCCGGCGCGACCAGGACGCCGGCGATAGCGCCAATTACGCGAACTTCAGGGGCTGCCTCACTTTTCGTGCTGACCGTGTACAGCCCGTCCTGGGGAGTGAGCTGGTCGTGGACAGAGCGGCTGCGCAAAGAAACGCCCATGATGCGCCAGTCGCGCTCTCCCGCATTCATCGCCGCATCGGTGTAAACCGCCTGATGGGCGCGATGGAATGCTCCAACGCCCAAATGAACAATGCCGCAAGCCTGCTGAGGCGGGACATAGTCCGGCCGACGCACATGAGCCGCGAGGTGGTCGAGTGTGGAAAGGTTGAGCTTCATTGATCCATGACACCGGTTACCTTTGTCCAGAGTAGCCAGTATTCACTGGCCCGCAATGGGTCCCGACCCAACGTTACAGCTTGCATGGCGGCAGATGTGAAACTGCAGGCGATGTTCATTGTTGCGGCGCAGCAAGGAAAGTTTGAAAAACAAATTGCCACCGGTGTCATTGTTGTGCAGCATGACCTCGATCCAAACTGGTCCGACCGCGTTCAGTTTCAGCGTCGATTGAAACTGGATTGGTCGAGACAGAAATGCTACCGGTGTCATTGCAAATTGCCTGGCACTGCTTCGGGGTCGAGATATCACACGCGGACCGGAAACCGGCCGCAGCGGGGAGGAAATGATGAGGAATTCAATTACGCCAACAGGCAAACTGCGCCTTCTGGCCGGCTGTGCCACGGCCAGTCTGGTGTTGGGGACAGCGCTCGGGGCGGCGGCGCAAGCGCAGGACGAGGATGTCATCACCGTTCAGGGCTTCCGGAGCTCGTTGGCTCAAGCGCTGGACGTCAAGCGCGACTCCAATGGTGTCGTCGATGCCATCGTCGCGGAGGACATTGCGGCGTTCCCGGATCTGAACCTGGCCGAATCAATCCAGCGCATTCCGGGCATCTCGATCAACCGTGTTGCCGGTGAGGGGCGCCAGATCACGGTTCGCGGTCTTGGATCGGACTTCACCCGCGTTCGCATCAACGGCATGGAAGCCATGTCGACCACGGGTGGTTCCGATGCCTCGGGCGGCTCGAACCGTGGTCGCGGCTTTGACTTCAACACTTTTGCGTCCGATCTGTTCAACCAGATCCGCGTCACCAAGACGACATCGGCGTCCATGGATGAGGGGTCCCTGGGTGCGACTGTCGATCTGCGCACCGCGCGTCCGTTCGACTATGGTTCGGGGCTGACGGCTGCCATGTCGGGCCAGATGGGCTATAATAGCCTGTCCGAAGAGACCAGCCCGCGCGTTGCCGGTCTTGTGTCCTGGGTCAATGAAGAAGAGACGTTCGGCGCCAATCTGTCGATCGCCTTCTCTGACCGCACCATCATCGAGGAAGGCTTCTCGACGGTTCGCTGGGACGACGGCAACTTCCGCTCGGTGAATGGCGTCGCCTGTCCGGCGGGACCGGATTGTGCCGGCATTAATTCCAGCTCCACCGTCTACCATCCGCGTATCCCGCGTTATGGCCGTCTGACCAATGAGCAGGAGCGTCTGGGCATTACTGGTGGTCTTCAATTCCGTCCGAGTGCCAGCACGACGGTATCGCTGGATGCGCTCTATTCCAGCTTCGACGCGACCCGTACCGAGAACTTCCTGGAAGTCTTCATTCGTAGCCAGCAGGGTCAGTTCGACGTCAACAGCTTCACGGTCGACAGTGGGCTGAGCATCATCGACTCGGGCAATTTCGACATCAGTGCCAATGCCAACGGTACCCACCCGATCCGCTCGGAAGGCCGCTATGATGAGCTGACGACCGAGTTCACCCAGTTCACCCTGAACGTCGATCACGACTTCTCGGACCGTCTGCGCGGCAACTTCCTGGCTGGTACGGTGACATCGGATTTCGACAACCCGGTGCAGACAACCATCCTGTTCGACGCCCTCGGCGATGTGACCGGATACTCGTATGACTTCCGCGGCAATCTCAACACGCCGGCGATCGATTTCGGGTCGCTTGACGTGACGGATGCTTCGCAGTTTGCCTTCACCGAGATCCGCGACCGTCCGCAGTCAGTGACCAACAGCTTCGACACTTTCTCGGCCACGCTCGAATTCGATGCCAATGAAACCTGGATCATCTCGGGTGGCTTGAACTTCAAGCAATATGACTTTGAAAGCCGCGAAGCCCGGCGCGAAAGCACCAATGGCTCGATTGTCTGTAACCTGCCAGGTGTGTCTTGCCCGGTTGGTGCGAGCGGCCTGCCGATCACCAGTGGACTTTCATCGGTGCTCACCGGTTTCGGCAATGATCTGGGAATGCCGGCGGGCAATGACACTGCCTGGTTGGTCCCGAACATCCAGGCCGCTGCCGCGGCTGCCGGAATTTACAACATTCCGGGAACGGTTCGGGCTGGTAATCAGCGCGCCGTGAGCGAAGAGGATCTGGGCGCCTTCGTCCAGGCCGACTTCGAAGCCCAGCTGGGCAGCATCCCGGTTCGCGGTGATGTCGGCATCCGCTATGTCGAAACCACCACCTCGGCGACGGGTCTGGTCAGCGGTACGGAAGTCACGGTCGAGCGCAGCTATGAAGATACGCTGCCTTCATTGAACCTGACATTCGAGATGTCCGAGGACTTCCTGATGCGCTTCGGCGTTGCCAAGGTGATGGCCCGTCCGTCGCTCGGCAATCTGACGCCGGGTGGTTCGCTGGACAGCTTCACCGGACCTCCCTTCTCCTACAATGCAGGTAATCCGGGTCTCGACCCCTACCGGGCGACAGCTTATGACGCGTCATTCGAGTGGTATTTCGATGACGAAGCCCTGTTCGCGGTCAGCTTCTTCTACAAGGATGTGTCGAGCTTCTTCACCTCCTCCCAGTCGGTTGAAGTGGCCTACAGCCTGTCCGGCCTGCCGGCCAACCTGCCGCCGGCGTCCAGCCCGCTCTTCAACCTGATCCAGGCCGGCGGCGACCCGCTGGTCGAGATCAGCCAGGTGTCGAATGGTGGCAGTGCCTCCGTGCAGGGTTTCGAAGTGGCCTATCAACAGCCCTTCACCTTCCTGCCGGCGCCGTTCCACAATTTCGGCTTCCAGGGCAACTACACCTATGTCGATAGTGACGAGATCATCGGCTTCTCGCCGAATGCCTATAATGCGACCATCTATTATGAAGATGACCGCCTGTCGGCCCGCATCTCCTCGGCTTACCGCGATGCCTATGTGACGACCCGGGCCAATGGTTCCGGTCGTAACGAACGGGGTGTGGAAGCGAGCTTCAATCTCGACTTCGCCTCCTCCTACCGCGTCAACGACATGATCGATCTCACCTTCGAGGCGATCAACCTGACCGATGAGTTTGAGCACCAGACCTATGACTCCGGCTATCTGCCGACGGTCTATCATCACACGGGCACGGAATACCTGTTTGGGGTCCGCGCAACGTTCTGATCGTATTGATCGGTTGAGAACAGGAGGCCCGGCGCAGTTTCTGCGCCGGGCCTTTTCAATTGAGTGGATGGTGTCGTCCTCCATCCCAGCCAGTCAGTTGGCGGGCTCCGGAATGTCGCGCGCTGAACTTTCCGCAAGCGATGCCCGGCACAGGCTTGATCGAACGCAAACATCAAAGATCAAGCCGGAACCGGCTTGGCGCACAGGCGTTCTGCTCTGAATGGTTGTGACCGGTGTGACTGGCGAGGGTCAGGTGCCCGGCTGGACGTAGGGAACGCTCGCGAAGAGCTCCCGCTCGGCACCGCGCGGATCATTCTCCAGGCGTGGCGGCCAGTCGAAGATCATCGTTTCGCGGTCAGGCAGTGTGTAGTGGGGCCATTCCGGCAGGGCACGATGTTGCGGTGAGCCGGTGCGGGCGAGGGCGATAAAGGCCTCGCTCATCAGCGCGGCCATGTTACGGGAAGTCTCACCATTGCCGGGCAGGGCGCCTTCGACAGCCGTATTGTCAAAGACCAGCGGGATATCGAAAGTGTGCGGCGCATGGGGCGTGCCGAAATCGAGTTGATAGACCCAGGTCGGACACTCGGCCAGGGCCCGCTCCTGCGCCTCGATGACGGCACCGCGCCAGGACCGCGCCGCTGTCGTGGCAGCATAGAAAATCTCTTCGGCCGAGCGTCGCGGGTAGAGCTCGCGATAGCGGGCAATCACCGTTTCCGGCCGGATATCCACCCGCATGTTCGGGATCAGCAATTCCGGCAGATTGTCCCAGTCGATGGCCTCATATTGCGCGCCGCGCAGGAAGGCGCGGGTCTCGTCATGGGTATTGCCGATAATCATCGGGATATGCCGCGACTGCGGGGCAATGTCCGGATAGAAGGGGTGGCGGGGCAGGACGACATCATCGCGCACCGGGCCGAAATAGACACGGCCATAGGGCAGTACCGGGTCATCGACGCCCAATCCCTCGACCAGCGCCTCCATCGGCAGGTCGAGCGCCTCATGTGCATGCGCGTCGTCCACGCCCAAACCGGCCAGATAGGCGCGGGCCCGGGCGGTCGCATTGGCCGGGCCTGACGCGGTGACCTGCTGACCGCTCATCGTGGCGGCGCTGTGGAACAGGCCGTCGGCGACCGGGGTGGCCATCAGGCTGGCGATCTTGGCGCCGCCGCCTGACTGACCGAACACCATGACCCGGCCCGGGTCGCCGCCAAAGCGGGCCGCATTATCGCGCACCCATTCCAGCGCCAGCACAAGGTCCAGCTGACCGGCATTGCCCGATGCCGCAAAGTCCGGCCCGAGCAGGCGTTGCAGGTAGAGATAGCCAAAGGCGTTGAGACGGTGATTGACCGTCACCACCACCACATCGCCGCGCTGGCACAGACGCGTGCCGTCATAGAGCGGCGAGGAGCCAGACCCCGCCGCATAGGCGCCGCCGTGGAAATAGACCATGACCGGGCGCGCTGCGTCGCTTTCAAGTCCGGGTGTCCAGACATTGAGGAAGAGACAGTCTTCCGACTGGTTGGCCTCGCGGCTGCCTTGCGGTGAGGCGTGGCCATATTCTGTTGCCGCCAGGGTGTCGGACCAGGCTTCCGGGCGGACGGGTGGCCGAAAACGCGTACGGGCGGTGTCAGCGCCGTATCGAACACCCAGGAAGCGGTTGATGCCGTCCTCAATCGCGCCCCGAACCGGGCCATTTGTGGTCGTGACCACGGGATCGCTGAGTTGAGTGAATCCGGTGCCGGTCGTCAGGACGCTCCCCGCAGCCCCGGTTGCGGCGAGGAGGGTCCGCCGACTGATATCGGAACTCATCGGATCACACCTGCGTCGCTGTCTCGGATCACCCGTTCAATCTCGTCCAGGCGCGCCATCGAAGCGTCGCCAGGCGTCGTCATCGCCAGGGCCCCGTGTGCCGCGCCGTACTCGACCGCCTCGGCCGGAGACTTGCCGGCCATCAGCGCCCAGCAGACGCCTGACGCGAACGCATCTCCGCCCCCTACCCGGTCGAGAATGTCCAGCCCTGGGCGCTCGCGCGAGGCATGGAATTCGCCACCGGCATGAAGGACGGCCGACCAGTCATTGGTACTGGCGGAGTGGGCGGTGCGGCAGGTCGTGGCCACTACGCGCAGATTGGGGAAATCGGCGACGGCGCTCTCGATTGCGGCGCGCGGGTCACCACCGGACGGGGCGCTGCCGAGACCTTCGGCCCCGAACAAGACGTCGACATGGGGCGCGATCGCACGATTGAGATCGCGGGCCGCCGCGGAGCCACCCCGAGACGCCCACAGTGAGGCCCGGTAATTGAGATCGAAGGAGACGACCGCGCCATGCGCACGGGCGGCCCTGATAGCCTCGACAGTCACTTCGGCAGTGGTCTCGCTCAGCGCAGCGAATATGCCGCCGGTGTGGAACCAGCGCACGCCTTGGGTCCCGAACACCTCGTCCCAGTCGATCTCGCCGGGTTTGATGCCGGAGGCGGCGCTGTTGCCGCGATCGGAAACCCCGCGAGCGGACCGGAGTCCGAAGCCGCGCTCGACAAAATTGAGGCCGACACGGTTCTCTCGTCCGATGCCATCGAAATCCCGCCACAGAATGTGCGAGGTATCGACGCCGCCCTGGCTGATGCAGTCCTCGACCAACCAGCCGACATCATTTTTCGGCAGGGCCGTGACAATGGTCGACGACAGGCCGAAGCATTTGCTGGCGGCACGGGCCAGATTGTATTCGCCGCCGCCCTCCCAGACCTGGAACTGGCGGGTATTGCGGACGCGACCTTCGCCCGGGTCGAGGCGCAGCATGACTTCACCGAGAGCGGCGATGTCCCAGCGCGTTGACCCGGCGGGTTTGATGGGCAGGAAGCTGTGGGTCATTGGGGCCGCATCAGAGCGTTACGCCGCCCTTCCACAGGGCGATCTGGCGTTCGTCATAGAGCTCGTTGCGAGCCCGTTTTCCGCCGGCGATATCGAGAATGGTCTGCCACAGGCGATCAGTGGTGACGTCCGCGGGCTCGCCGTCCAGCACCGGTCCCGCATCGAAGTCGATCCAGTTCGGTTTTCGCTCGGCAAGGTCCGACTGTGTGGCAAGTTTGATCGTTGGCACCATTGTGCCGAGCGGCGTGCCGCGGCCTGTTGTGAACAGGATGAGCGTGGCGCCAGCGGCTGCCAGCGCTGTGGTCGAAACCGCGTCATTTCCGGGCGACTCCAGGAGGCTCAAACCGGTTTCGCGAAGGCGTCCGCCATAGGCCAGAACATCAACCACCGGTGCGTTGCCAGCTTTTTGAACCCCGCCGAGCGACTTTTCTTCCAGAGTGGTGATCCCGCCTTCAAGATTGCCGGGTGACGGATTGGCGTGGACCGGCTCGCCGTGGCCGATGAAGTAGCGCTTGAAGCGGTTCATCATGGTGCCGATCGCAAAGGACACGTCGCGCGAGACTGCCCGGTCAATCAGCAGTTGCTCGGCGCCGAACATTTCGGGGACCTCGGTCAGGATGGTGCTGCCACCGGCATTGTCAAGCCGGTCCGTGATGCGTCCGAGCAGCGGATTGGCGGTGAGACCGGAGAAAGCGTCCGAGCCCCCGCACTTGAGACCAATGACCAGGTCGGAGACAGGGCAGGGCTCGCGCCGGTCTTCAGCGGCGATGTGTTCGGCGATCTCCACCACCGCTGAAATGCCGGTATCGAGCTCGTCGCCGGCATCCTGGCAGGCGAAGGCGCGTACGCGGAGCGGATCGGTGTCCGGCATGGCGTCGAGTAGGTCGCGATACTGGTTAGACTCGCAACCCAGGCCAACCAGCAGCACGCCGCCAGCGTTCGGATTCTGCGCCAGCCCGGCCAGGATGGCGCGGGTATTGGCCAGATCGTCGCCCAGCTGTGAGCAACCGAAGGGGTGTGTAATGGCGTGAACGCCGTCGACCTGCCCCCGAACCTGGTTGGCGGCCATCCGGGCAATGCGTTCGGTGGTGCGATTGACGCAGCCGACCATCGCGATCACCCAGATTTCATTACGAATGCCGACACGCCCGTCGAAGCGGCGATATCCCATGAATGTGTCGGCTGTGGCGCGCCCTTGGCCGACATGGGCGCGTTGCGTGCCCGCATGGTCGTATTGCTGTTCGCCGCTCAGCGTCGATTCGAGGTTGTGGCTGTGGACGTGCGCTCCGGCCGCGATGTCCTGGCGGGCCCGACCGATCGTCGCGCCGTACTTGGTGACGAGGCTGTCGGCCTTGATGGGACCCAGCGCAAATTTGTGTCCGCGCGGAATTGCGTCGACCAGGCGCGGCAAGCCGGGTCCCGGGCGTTCACCAGCCTGCAATGCCGTCGTGGCTACTCCGACCCCGTCTTCGGGGTGGATAATCAGACCTCTGGCGACAGCAGTTTCTTCAACGACACTCATGACGTCTCTCACCCTTGCTGGCCTCAATGGTAACCGGTGTCATTTTTCACGGAAAGGGAAAATTTCATCGCCGGTGAAAACATCGCCGAATTGCATGACAAGCAAGGAGATGTCCTGTAGTGGACATTTCATGGAATAGTGATCGCCGGGGGATGGCGCAGATGACAGATGGCGAGAAACCGGCCGATGTGACGGGGGGTGGCAGCCTGCGCGATGAGTTTGTAGATCGACGCCCCACCATCAATGATGTCGCGCGTCTGACCGGCGTTTCCAAGAAGACGGTGTCCCGGGTCATCAACAAGTCGCCCGCAGTCAAGGAGAATACGCGCGAGGAAATCCTGCGCGTCATGCACGAGATTGGCTACGCGCCCGACCCGCAGGCGCGTGGGCTGGCCTTCCGGCGGTCTTTCCTGATCGGCATGATCTATGACAACCCGAATCCGCAATATGTCGTCAACATGCAGCAGGGCCTGCTCGACGGTATGCGCGGGACCGGCTTCGAGCTGGTCGTCCATCCCTGTGATCGCTCGAGTGAGACTTTTCTGACCGATGTCCGCAATTTCGTGGAACGCCAGAAGCTTTATGGCGTGATCCTGACCCCGTCTGTATCGGAGGATGAGCGAGTCCCCCCGATCCTGCGCCAGATCGGATGTGAATTCATTCGCATCGCCTCGGTCTCTCTGGACGAGCCCGAGCACATGATTGTCTCGCATGACCATGTTGGAGGCGCGGCAGCCGGACGCCACCTGGCCGAGTTGGGGCACACCCGGATCGGCTTCATTTCAGGTCGCGAAAGCTTCCGGTCCTCTCACGAGCGAAGGCGCGGATTGGAGGAGGCGTTGTCGGAAAGGGGCCTTACTCTCGCGGAGGACCTGGTCGTCTCGGGGGCCTACACCTTCGAGTCCGGCTACGAATGCGCATTGGACCTGCTCAAAAGGCCTCAGCGTCCTACCGCGATTTTTGCCGCCAATGACGAAATGGCTGCCGGAGTCCTCCAGGCAGCCCGGACGCTTGATATTCGCGTCCCCGATGCCCTTTCAGTGGTTGGATATGATAATTTTCAACTTGCCGAGCGTCTGTGGCCGCGGCTGACGACGGTCCATACGCCGACCCGTGAGATCGGGCGGCGGGCCTCGACCAAACTGGTCAATCCCCAGACCGCGGTCGAGGCCGAGCGTGAGGATCCGCGTGCCTTGCCCAGCCTTGTGGTCCGCGACACCACGGCTTCACCGGCCTGACCCTGGCCCGTTGCAATTTCTGAAATCAGACTGAATTCACCCGTTTGACTCCGGTTGCCCTTCGGAATGACACCGGTTACCTTGCTGACTTTCTTCGCGCATCGGGTTGCTTGAAACAATGCCTACGTCGACATTTTTCCACGAGGACCGACTGTTTCCGGCGGACCCGGCCGTACGCGGCATCGCCCGGGAGCTGCACGCAGCTGTTCGCGACCTGCCCATCATTTCGCCACACGGGCATACCGATCCGCGCTGGTTTTCCACCAATGAAGCCTTCGAGAATCCGACGGCGTTGCTGCTGGCCCCGGACCATTATGTGTTCCGCATGCTCTACAGCCAGGGCATCCGGCTGGCTGATCTGGCAATCCCGGACCGGAACGGCGTGCCGGCAACCGATCCGCGAGCGGCCTGGCGCCTGTTTGCCGAGAACTTCCATCTCTTCCGCGGTACACCGTCTTCGATCTGGCTGAGCCATGTCCTGGTCGAGGTATTCGGTATCGGGGACCGTCTGGACGCGAACACGGCGGACACGGCCTATGACACCATTGAGGCCGCGCTCAAAACACCGGGCTTTCGCCCCCGCGCCCTGTTTGACCGCTTCAACATCGAAGTGATCGCGACAACAGAATCGCCCGTCGACACGCTTGATCACCACCACGCCATCGCCGCTTCGGACTGGTCCGGTAGAGTAATCACAGCCTATCGGCCCGATTGTGTGATCGATGCCGACCATGAGGATTTCCAAGCCTCGATGGAGGCCTTTGGCGACATTACCGGTGAGGATGTATTCGGTTGGGATGGCTATCTCGCCGCCCATCGCCAGCGCCGGGTCGATTTCATGGCGGCCGGTGCAACCTCGACCGATCATGGCCATCCGACAGCCCGCACTGCCGACCTCGGGCGTGGTGAGGCCAAGGCGCTGTTTGACCGCATCGTCAGCCGCCAGCAGAGGGACGGGGACGCCGAGCTCTTCCGCGCCCAGATGTTGACCGAAATGGCAGCAATGAGCCTGGAGGATGGCCTGGTCATGCAGATCCATCCCGGTTCGTTCCGCAATCACAACAGCCCGCTATTCGCCTCGCATGGACGTGACAAGGGGGCCGATATCCCGACCCGGACCGACTATGTCGAGGCCTTGCGCCCGCTGCTCAACCGCTTTGGCAATGAGCCGGATTTCGGTTGCATCGTCTTCACGCTAGACGAGACGAGCTATGCGCGGGAACTGGCGCCGCTGGCCGGTCACTATCCCGCCCTCAAGCTGGGTCCGGCTTGGTGGTTCCACGACAGCCCGGAAGGCATGATGCGCTTTCGCGAGCAGACCACCGAGACCGCCGGCTTCTACAACACGGTCGGCTTCAACGACGACACCCGCGCCTTCCTGTCCATTCCGGCCCGCCACGACGTGGCGCGTCGGGTGGATTGCGCCTTTCTCGCCCGTCTGGTCGCCGAGCATCGACTCGGCCTCGACGAGGCCCACGAAACCGCCCGCGACCTCGCCTACAATCTGGCGAAACGCGCCTACAAGCTCGACGCACAAAACTGAAACAGGACAACGCCATGAAAATCGCGCTCATCATCGAAAACAGCCAGGCCGCCAAGAGCGGCATCGTCCAGGACGCCCTGACCTCTGTGGCAGAGCCGCTGGGCCATCAGGTGCACCATTACGGCATGTACACGCCCGAGGACAAAGCTTCGCTCACCTATCCGATGAATGGCCTGCTGGCAGGCCTCCTTCTCAATTCAAAGGCAGCTGACTTCGTCGTCACCGGTTGCGGCACCGGTGTCGGTTCCAACCTCGCCTGCAACGCCATGCCGGGCGTTTTCTGTGGTCTCGTTGTCGATCCGACCGATGCTTTCCTGTTCGGCCAGATCAATGACGGCAATGCCATCTCGATGCCTTATGCCAAGGGCTTTGGCTGGGCCGCCGAGCTCAATTTGCAGGATTGCTTCCGCAAGCTGTTCGAATACGAGCGCGGCGTCGGATACCCCAAGGAGCGAGCCGCCGTCATGGCCAAAAATCGCGGCATCGTGGCGGAATTGAAGGCTGCTTCATGCCACGACATGCTGACCGTGCTGAAGACCGTCGACCAGGACCTGTTGAAAGCGGCGATCGCCGGTGAGCGCTTCCAGGAATACTTCTTCGCCAATTGTCAGGACGAGGCGATCGCCGACTATATCCGCACCATGCTGGCGTCCTAGACGCTGACCTGGCCAACGAGTCCGAAACGGAGAGATCCATGAGCCTTTCATTCAACCTCGACGGCAAGGTCGCGCTGGTGACCGGTGGCAATACAGGGCTGGGTCAGGCGATGGCCATCGCCCTGGCCCAGGCAGGAGCCGACATTGTCGTGGCTGGTCGCTCCAGTGCGGCAGAAACCGGCGAAGCGGTCGAATCCGCTGGCCGCAAATTCTATGAAATCAAGGCCGACTTTTCCGACCCGTCCTGTGTTGAAGATGTGGTGGCCACAACGGTCGAGCAAGCCGGCCGGATCGATATCCTGGTCAATAATGCCGGCATCATCAAACGCAATGACGCGCTCGACTTCACCCAGGAAGACTGGGACAGCGTCATGGATGTCAACATCAAGTCGGCCTTCTTCCTGTGCCAGGCGGCGGCGAAGCGTATGGTGGCTCAAGGCAGCGGCAAGATCATCAATATTGCCTCCATGCTGTCCTTCCAGGGCGGAATTCGGGTGGCGTCCTATACCTCCTCCAAGAGTGCGATTGCCGGCCTGACCAAGCTTCTTGCCAATGAGTGGGCCGCAAAGGGCATCAATGTGAATGCCATTGCGCCCGGCTATTTCGCCACCAACAACACGGCGGCCCTGCAGGCTGATCCCGACCGGAATGAACAGATACTCGGCCGTATTCCGGCCGGGCGCTGGGGCGACCCGTCGGATATTGGCGGCGCCGCTGTCTTCCTGTCGTCCGCGGCGGCTGACTACGTCCACGGCACAGTGCTGGCCGTCGATGGTGGCTGGCTCGCCCGCTAGTCAAGCAACTCCCGAACCTTCCCTCCGGCCGGCCCTTCGGGGTCGGCTTTTTTTTGGCGGCCGGGCACCCTCACCCCGTTTGGGGAAATTCTAGATTGAGATCCGCCGCGAGCAACGCGCTTCGCGCGCCGGGTCCTCTCACCGGTCAGGGAGGGGCGGGTTATCCTCCGCATAACCCGTACCACACCGCCATCCTGACGAAAGTCCGGACCCAGTCTCGCAGGCCGGATTTCACCTGTCTTGGCAATGGCTTGGCATCGCAGGCTGGGTCCCGATTGCCATCGGGATGACGGTGTGTGGGGTGGGGATAGACACGAACTAGTCCTCCCCCCTCGCCAGCCAACCCATAATGCCCTCGGTTTTCGGGACGGGAGGCACGAGCTCAGTCACTTGTGCCCGGAAACGAGCGGAGCCTGTCCGCGCCTTGGATGTGACACTCCAAAGCTCCGGCAGGGCGTGCGATCAGGTCCAGGGGCACTAAACGACCGACCCTCAGTACCTGGCGCATTGGAATCGGGGGCGAGAGCGTCCGGGAAAACTCCGCGAACGGGATGTCGGCGATGTCACGTTTTTCAAATCAAACCGGTTGACGGCATTGGCCGGCATCCCGTTTCCCTCCCATCCTTCGGCGCATTCTGCGTGCGAAGTCGAGAAGGTGTGCCCTACCGCATCAGATTGACCAGGCCCATGGTCACCGACGGCACATAGGTCACCACCATCAGGGCGACGAACAGGGCGCCATAGAAGGGCCAGATCGTCTTGACCGTTTCCTCGACCTTCACCTTGCCGATGGCGGCACCGACGAAGAGGACTGACCCGACCGGCGGGGTGACCAGGCCGATACCAAGGTTCAGCATCATTATGACGCCGAACTGGACCGGATCCATGCCCAGTCCGACCACGATGGGCAGGAAAATGGGCGTGGTGATCACGATCAACGGCGACATGTCCATGAAGGTGCCCAGCACCAACAGTATCAGATTGATGATCAGCAGGATCAGGATCGGATTGTCGGTCACCGTGGTGATCAGGTTGGCCAGTTGCGAGGGCGCTTCCAGCAGGGCCAGCATCCAGCCAAAACCCGAGGCGGAACCGATGATCAACAGGACCATGGCCGTCGTCTTCACGGCCTGGATGGCGGCGTCAAGGAAAGCCTGCGGGCCCATTGAGCGGTATAGCAGGGCAGCGACGGCGCCCGTGTAGATGACCGCGACGGCCGAGGATTCTGTTGCCGTGAACAGGCCGCCCAGGACACCGCCGACAATGATGATGGCGGTAAACAGGCCAGGAAGAGCCATGATGAAGGCGCGCAGGAAAGCCATCCAGCCCGGGAACTCGCCCTTGGGATAGCCGCGCTTCACAGCAACCAGCCAGGCGGCAACCATCAAGGTTGCGCCGGTCAGGATCCCGGGCACAATCCCGCCGACAAAGAGCTCGCCGATCGACACGCCGACACCGGCCGCGGCGGCATAGATGATCATGTTGTGCGACGGTGGGATCAGAAGGCCGCATACGGCCGAGGTCGAGGTCACATTGACCGCATAGTCGGCATCATAGCCGCGCTCGCGCATCATCGGCATCAGGGTCGACCCCATGGCCGACACGCTGGCGATGGCCGAACCCGAGACCGCACCGAAAAGCATCGAGGCACCAACATCCACCTGTCCAAGTCCGCCGCGAGATCGTCCGAAAGCCGCTTCCGCGACACGTACGAGGCGCTCGGCGATACCGGATCGGTGCATGAGCTCGCCGGCGAAGACGAAGAAGGGGATGGCCATCAGCGAGAAAATGCTCATCCCGCCCGCCATGCGCTGGAAGACGGCGATGGCCGGCATGTCCATCATGAAGAAGGTGACCAGCGTTGCGCCAAGCAGTGAGAAGGCAACCGGTACGCCAATGATCAACAGGAAGACAAGGGCGCCCAGGAGAACTGATAATTCCATCGTTCAGGACTCCGCATCGTCGGCGATAGCCGGATTGATTTGTTCAAGAATGTTCTCCAGCGCGAACAGGGCGATCAACACGCCGCTGATCGGCAGCGGCAGGTAGGCAAAGCCGCGCGAGATGCCGAGCGTCGGAATGGTGTGCTCCCAGGTCCGCATGATGAGTTCCCCGCCCCAGAAAGCCATGGCCGCGCCAACCAGGGCGACGATGAGGTGGGAGACAAGCTGCAGGCGGTTCGGCCATCGGCCGGGCAGGCTGTCGGCGAAGGCGGAGATCCGGATGTGGAAGCCTTCCTTGACCCCGGCGGCGGCGGCGAAACTGACAAACCAGATCATCAGGACAAGCGAGGCCTGTTCCGACCAGGACGGGCTGGCATTGAGCACGTAGCGGGCGAACACCTGCCAGCCGATGATCAACGTCATGATGGCCAAGCCGATGCCACCGAGCATCAGCAAAGAGCGGCTGGCAAAACCGAGAAGATTGGCAAGAATACGCATCAGGCCGCGCCCCCCAGATTTCGGATGTCCTCGACCAGGCGGCGTTGGACATCGGTGACCACGAAACGGTCCCAGACGCCTTCCATAAGGTTGGAGAAGGCCGCGATATCGCCGATCTCATTGGCCTCGACACCAGACGCCAGCACCCGTTCACGGGAGTCGGCGACACGGGCATCCCAGAGCTCACGCATGACCGGCACACTGTCCCGCGCGGCTTGCTGGAAAATCTCCTGGTCCTCACCGGACAGGCGATCCCAGCGGTGTTTCGACATCACCAGGATTTCCGGCGCCATGACATGCCGGGTGAGGCTGTAGTGCTGGGCAGCCTCGAAATGCCTCGCCGATTCATAGGACGGCCAGTTGTTCTCAGCGCCATCGATCACGCCCTGGACCAGGCCCTGATAGACTTCGCCCAAAGCCATAGGTGTCGGATTGGCGCCCAACGCCTCGACCATGCCGACATAAAGATCGGAGTTCTGCACCCGGATCTTCATGCCACGAATATCATCCGGCTCGTTGATGGGGTGACGGGTGTTGTAAAAGCTGCGGGCGCCACTGTCGTAGAAGCACAGGCCGACCAGGCCGTGTGGACGCAGCGCATCGAGGATTGTCTGGCCAGGCGCGCCATCCAGCGAGGCGCGCATGTGGTCGATCGAACTGAACAGGAAGGGAAGGCTGGGCACGATCGTCTCATTGGCGATCGAATTGAGCGGTGCCAGGTTGACCCGGTTGAGGTCGAGCGCGCCGAACACGGTCAATTCCAGCGTATCGCGTTCTGACCCCAGCTGGGCGCCGGCGAAAATCTTCACGCGCTGGCGTCCGCCGGTCCGTTCCTCGACCATGCGGGCCATGGCTTCAACACCCTGGACCGTCGGATAGTCGGCGACATGGGCGTCGGCGGAATAGAGTGGCCGGTCGGCTTGCCCGCAACCGGCCACAGCGGCGGCGGCCCCTGTCGCGATGAGGTGTCTGCGATTGATCATGATCCCTCCCCAGGGTCCGAACAGCTTTCGCTACTCAACGAGTTCGTTCAGCCAGTCCTCGAGTTCAGTATAGCCGTTGCCGTCATTGTCGCGCGAGCCGTCGTCCGGATCGTGAGGGTCGAGGCCGCGGGCGACTTCCCACTCGTCCGGAATGCCATCCCCGTCGCTGTCGGTGCGCGGTGCCTCGGAGGGCAGGTCGGGCCATCCGCCGACTTCCGCTTCGGATGAAATGATCTGCCCGGTCCCGTTGATCACGTCATCGATGATGCGTTGGTCGACCGAGTCCCGCCAGAGCGACGCCCCAACGCCTTCCAGCACGGCTGTATAGGCCTCGTCGGCGCTGTCGGTGCGAATGAAATCGGCCTCGTACGGCTCATCAACCCAGCTCAGATCGTGCGCCGCTGAACGCAACATCGGCCGCTGGTCACGCAGCTCGTGATCCATCGTATTGCCCGAGAAATGGGCCCGCCCGGTGGTGTTGCGCATGTAGAAAATGACCGGTCCCAGCGTCTGCGGTCCCTGGACATAGGCATTGTTGATGAAGTTGTAGCGGGCGACGGAGGCCGGATCGAGATCGGTACCGGCAGCATGGTGGTAATCCGTGTTCTCACGGCCATAGAGTGGGTCCTGGTTGAGGCCCAATTGGGTCGAGGGATCAAACTCGGCGCTGGCAGGTACCCAGTCCCAAAAATCAGTCTCCGCGCCATGCCCCCAGTTGTAGAAAACATTGTTGCGGAAATCGAGGAAGAGGCCTTCCGGGTCCGCGAAGGGAGCCGCGTAATTCCCGATGCGCGGCATGCGGGAATTGTGGTTGGCCCACAGATTGTGATGCCAGGAATAGCGGGCGCCATTATTGCCGCGGATCAGGCTGCCATAGGCGCGGTCGCCCTTCTCGTGTCCGGCCTGATAGAGTCCCTCGGACATGATCGACCACTGCACCGTCAGATTGGTCAGGTGCTTCTGGCCGGGCGTTCCGCGATAGCTCTGTGACGAAGACAGGGTTTCGTCGATCGCCCAGCTGGTCGAGACATGGTCGAGAATGATGTCCGACCCGCCGACGATCGAAATGGCGTCATCCTCGACCTGGCTCTCGCCGCCAATGCGCGAGCGGATGTATCGGACGATGACGTGATTGGCGTGGATCTGCAGCGGATAGTCGCGCAGGGCAATGCCGGCTCCGGGGGCCGACTGGCCAGCGATCGTGATGTGATCGTTCAGAACACGGAGCGGGCTTTCCAGTTGGATCGTGCCGGATACCGCGAACACGATCGTGCGCGGGCCGTCAGCCTCGACGCCTTCACGCAGAGAGCCGGGACCGGCATCACCGAGATGTGTCACCGTGTAGACATCGCCGCCACGGCCACCGCGACTGAAGCGCCCGAAGCCATCTGCGCCCGGGAAAGCGATCTGGCCGTCACTGACAATTGCTGGAGACGTGGCGCCGTCGGCAGAAAAATTTGTCGTCAATGCATCTATGTGACCGCAACCAGTTGCGATGGCGCAAACGCCAACGAGCAAAGCGCATCTGATCATTTCTATCTCCTCCCCAGCGGTCCCGATTTGTCGGTGACCATCGTCGTTACGTGCCGCTGATTGTTGCTCGCGGCTTGATCTTGAGGGCATACCGTGAAAAATGACACCGGTTTCCTTTATCGGAACCGTAACCAATATCGAGAGTGGCGCAAGCCCCTTCGTCAGAGCAACTCGTCGGCCGACAAGGCGAGGAAAATCAGGGAAGAATGACTTGACGCCGAACCAGAAAATCATTTCCGCAGCCTTCGTCGACGCGCGTCAGGCGGCGCTTGGATTGAGGGACTATCCCGGTGAACTTCCGGCGACGTTGGCGGATGCCTATGCAATCCAGGACATGTCGATTGCCCGGTGGCCCGATATGGTTGCTGGCTGGAAAATCGGCTTGGTTCCGCCGGCGTTCCGGAACTCGGTCGGTGCCGAACGACTGGTTGGTCCGATCTTTTCGGATCTGATCCGGGGGCATGCCGATGGTGAAGTGCACGCGATGCCGGTTTTCGCCGATGGCTTTGCCGCGATCGAGGCCGAATTCATTTTCGTACTTGCCGAGTCAGTGCCGGTGGGTACGGAGATTACGCCAGAGCTGGCCCGTCGCGTTGCCGGAAAACTGCATGTGGGCGTTGAAATCGCGTCCAGCCCTTTTCCAGGTATCAATCAACTCGGTCCAATCTGCGTCGTGACTGATTTTGGCAATAATTTCGGACTGATTGTCGGGCCGGAAATTCGCGACTGGCAGTCGCGCCCTTGGTCGGACATGCCCGCGTCAGTAACCATTAACGGGACCCGGGTGGGGGCAACGACAGCCGCATCATTGCCCGGAGGCCCGATAGGCGCGCTGGAGTTTACTTTGCGATTGATGCAGATGCGTGGCATCGCCCTCGAAGCGGGAAGTCGTATTTCAACCGGAGCGGTTACCGGAGTTCACGAAGCCCATGTCGACGACAGCAGCCGCGTCGATTTTGGCCCGTGGGGCGCGATCGACCTGACACTGACCGCGCTGCAACCCGGTTGGGGCCGAGCCAGACTTAGCACGGGTTGACTGGCGCGTCTGTCGTATCGAAGGCGGAGCGCTTGATTTGGCCCCAATGTTTTCGGCCCTTGAGAAAATCGATGGTTCCGGCGAACCGCCAGATATTGCTCAACTGCCGATAGCCGAAATTCTCGATAGCTGCGGCAAACAGCAATTGGCCGATTGCTTTCAGGGAGGCGGTGCGGCGCAATTCGATCTCCTGCAAAAGGATGGCTGAGGCCGACAACAGGAAGCCGAAGCTGCACACAAGGGCGAACAGGGCGGCGAACCAGCTCCAGGAAATTTGCCCGGTCACGGCGAGCAACAGGGCCAGCACATAGCCGAGCACTTCCAGGCAGGGCCCGACCACGTCGATCACGATCATGCTGCCAAGGCCCAGCGTTCCGGGCAGGCCGTAGCCGGGGCGAAGCGCGGCGTCGCGGTGGCGCCACAGTGTCTCCAGCGCGCCGCGTTGCCAGCGTCGGCGCTGGCCGGCCAGATCGGAGAGGCGTTCGGGTACCTGGGTCCAGCAGACCGGCTCGGGAATGAAACGCACCTCGGTGGGGCGGTCGCTGTCACGGCCGTCGCGGTGCAGCCGGACGATCAGCTCGGCGTCTTCGCCGACCGTGCGTGGATCATAGCCGCCGACCTCGACCACGCGGGCCCTGTCGAACATGCCGAACGCGCCGGACACGATCATCAGGGCGCCCAGTTCGCTGAGCGCGAAACGGGCAACCAGAAAGGCGCGCAGGTATTCCAGCGACTGGACGAGCGGCAGGAAACGGCGCGGCAGGCCGGCTTCCTCGACTGCGCCTTCCCGCAGTCGGCAACCATTGGCGACACGGACCGTGCCGGCCACCGCGGCGGTGTCGGGATTGTCGAGAAAGGGTTGGCTGGTGCGGATCAGGGCGTCGGCCTCCAGCAGGGAATCCGCATCAATGGCGCAGAACAGGCTGCCGGATGCATGGGCAATTCCCGCATTGAGGGCGTCGGCCTTGCCGCCATTGGCCTTGTCGATCACCCAGAGCGGAACCGGTCCAGGCCGGTGATAGACCGCGTGCACCGGCGCGAAATCCAGGCGGTCCGAACATTCCCGTTCCGCCGGCTTCAGATCGAAAGCCCGCACCAACCGGTTCAAGGTGTCGTCACCCGACCCGTCATTGATCACGATGACTTCGTAATTCGTGTGGTTCTGACGCAGCAGGGCCCGGGTGCAGTCAACCACAGTCTCGGCCTCATTATAGGCCGGCGCGAGAATGCTGACCCGGGGCGCTGCCTGTCCGATCCGCCGCATCAGTCTGTGCGCATTGGGCTCGAAGCGGCGTCGCATCAGGGTGACACCGGCGATCGCGATCAGCACGGCGTAAAGCGTGTCCTGGAACAGGGCGCTGGCCAGGATGAGAAAGGTGACCGGGAAAGTGACGTCCGGCCATACAAAGAAATCGATGATCATATCCATTGGATCACTCCTGACTGCTCGGCCTGACGGGCAGGCCCATTGATCATCCGCAAGGCGCGGCGCGCGGTCTCCCGCACCCGCCAGGACGGATCATTGTGCATCTCGGCGATGCGGTCGGAGGCGGCTGTGACGCGCAGGTCGGCCAGGCCCGCCAGGGCGAGGATGCGGGCTTCAGCGTCGTCATCGCGCAAGGCGCGGATAAAGGTTTTCGTGGCATCGGGATGGCCGCGCCAGACCAGCGCACGCAGCGCTTTGCGGCGTTCGCCAGCCAAGGACGATGTCGCCATCCTGTCCAAGTCGGCAATAGCCAGGTCCAGCGAGGCGTCACCCCGGACGGTGGGCAGGCAGAGTGGTCGCTGGCGGGACGGTGCCAGGGCAGCGAAGCGGTCGGACAGGTCGCGCAGGGCATCGCCTTCCATGCCGGCCAGCAACTCGGCCAGCTCGCGGGCGATCCGTGACCAAGCCCGGGCAGAACGACGGCTCTTGACCCGCGGCAGCGGTGCGCCAGTGGCGACATGATCCAGCAGGCAGGCCGTGCGATAGGCATCGCGACTGGCGCGGACCGGCGCCTGCCGACGCTCGAACAGAACGATGATCGCGGCGCTGGCCACCAGGCCGAGCCCGAGCGCGCAAAAGATTGCTGCTGCCGTCATTATCCATTCGAGCGAGTGCATGATTGTCCTCAGAAACGTTGGCGCATGGACAGGGCAAGGCCTGTGCGCGCATAGCTGCCCGACCGGTCGACCTGCGACACGGTCCAGCCGATTTCCCGGTCCGGTCCAAAGGTGCGACGAGCGCCGAATTCGACACTTCGGGTACGGGCCACGCGGCCGGCCTCGACATCAGGCGCGAGGCTCAGCCCGCCACGGATCCGCCATTTGGCGCCAATGGCCGTGTCACCGCGAAGGGCGAGACCGCTTTCCCAATCGCCACCGGACGCGCGCACGAAAATCGGCGAGACCGAAAGCCAGGCATCGCGACCTGCCAGATAGTGGACAAGGCCAGGTGCCAGCACGGTCACCACGCCGTCGCCATAGTCAGCGAAGCGCGCGGTCAAGTCGAAATCGGTCCCGCCGCTGCCCTGAGCGGGCCGCCAGGCGGGGCGGGTCCAGGCGAGGCGCAAATCGATATCCTCGCGAAAATCGCCACCGAATGCGCTGCCCAGCGCCACTGAAGCGACACCGCCCGCCAAACGCTCCTGCAAACCGGCCTGCAGGAAGATGTCCTGCGTACCGAAACGGCGGGACCATTCGGCGCGGCCCCAGGTCAGGCGAGCATCAGCATTGCGGTAGCCCACTTGCAGGCCGGCCGCAGACCAGTCGTCCAGCGCGGTTCGCGACAGGGCGGCGTGCTCGACCACCAGATCGGCGGTCCAGTCGCCATCGGGCTGGGCCATGGCGGGACCGGCCACCAGGCCGGTCACTACCAGGCCGCCAAACAAGCAGGATCGGAGGCTCATGCCGCGACTTTCTGGCGAGACAGGGCGCCCGAGATACGTGCAATCAATTCACGCGGCTGGATCGGCTTGACGAGGCAATCATGCGCCCCGCCTTCGAGCGCCGCCACCGTATCGCCTTCATGGGCATAGGGTAGCAACATCATGACGGGCACGTCGGCAGTGGTCGCCACTCGCTTCAGGCGCGACAGGACTTCCAGGCCGCGCATGTCCGGCAGCAGCATGTCGACCAGGACCAGCTTGGGTCGGGCCCAGCTGACCAGATCGAGGGCGGAGCGGCCGTCGATCGCGGTGAGCACCGAGTGACCATTCATGGTCAGGCGGTGGCACAGCAGCGTTGTCATCATTGGCTCGTTCTGGACAACCAGGATCGGTTTCATCGCAATGTTTCTCTGAATGGCTAGAGGGCTGAAAGGCGCCGGACCCAAAAGGGGGGGAGGTCCGACGCCTTTCGCCGACTCAATTGACGTTGATGCTGACGGAGTTGCCGATGGCAGCCGCTGTGGCTGCGGCATCGCCGCCATGGCTGATCGCCGCATTGAGCACGGACAGTTGGCCTGCAGCATTCCACTGGTTCAGATTGGCGGCGATATTGCCGGCAATACCGGTGTTCAGGCTGGTCAGGGATGCGGAGTTGCCGATCGACGCCGCAGTGGCCGCGATCTCGGAGAAGCCGCCGAGAGAACCGTTCAGCTCTGCCACCATCGTGCCGGAGTTGAACTGGTTGCCGGTCAGGTTGCTGCCGCCGGGCATTTCGACCGACAGCGAGTTGCCGATCGAGGCCGCTGTCAGCGTCGCTTCCGATACATTGCCGACTGAACCGTTCACGGTCGCGGTCATGGAGCCGAGATTCGCCTGGGCAATATCAGCATCGACAACGGCGTCCGTGGCGGTCACGGAGGCAGAGTTGCCGATCGAGGCGGCGGTCACGGCCGCGGTGCCGACAGCCGAGACGGATGCATTGGCTTCCGAGACAGCGTGGCCGAGATTCATCTGGTCGAGATCGCTGGTGACACGGGCGGCAGCGTCGAGCGAAAAGGAGTTGCCGATGGAGGCAGCCGTGCCCGACAGTTCGCCAAGTGCACCACTGGTGAGGTTCAGCACGGACGTCTGGTTGCCGGTATTCAGCTGATCGGTTGCATAGTCGATCGTATCGATGATGCCCGTCGCATCCAGTTCTGCGGCTGCGTCAATTTCGCTGACTTGTGCGTTGACGCGGCCCAGGCCGACGCCGACTTCGATGCCGCGGCCCTTGTTCTGGGCGAAGGCGGACGGGGCAGACAGTGCCACCAGGGCAGTGGCGAGAAGAACAGACCGTTTCATGATTAATCTCCGGAAGTGGGGGTCTGGAAGGAAACAGGGGTGCCGGTCGCGGCTGTCCCTGCGGTTGAACAGGTTTGCGCGGCGGGGCCGGCAAGGCCTGAGACGAGGTCGAAAACGGCGCTTTCGACGATCGTTCGGATGGCGGTGTGGACCGGCTCCTGGACGCGTTCGCCCATGCCGATGTCCAGCGTCGTGTCGCCAATGAATTCAAACACGCCGGCGCGGATCTCGTGTCCGCGGATCACCTTGCTCTGGCTGACGATATCGATGACACGAAGGTCAGTCGCATCGACCAGGCGAAGGTCCAGGCCAACGGTCATCGCATAGTGGCGACGGCCGCCAATCAGCGGTCCGATACGCGCTTCCGCGACGCCGGAATGCAGATTGAAATTCAGTTCTGTGATGCCGCCGAGAATGATGTAGTCGCTCCCGGCGATGGAGCCCGCCATGACCCGGCGGTAGTTTTCTGTCGGCTGGCCATCCGGTCCGATCAGACGGCTGTTCGCGAATTCCAGCTCCTGCTGGGCGACGCGCGTGTCGAGGCGTTCGGCAAGCGGGAAGCCTGCCCGGTCCAGCGCCGACATCACCATCAACGCCGTTCCCTGGGTGGCCACCGTTCCGTCGAGCGAGGAAAACCGCCCGGTCAGGTCGTTGACGTCACCGACGGCAATCCGCGGGCGACCCGCCGTGGCGGTCCGGGCCAGGCAGACCAGGTCTGGGGAATAGGCAGTCGAGTTGTCGATCACCCGGGCGCCGGTATAGCCGGCCATGTGGTCATGGAAGTCACCGGAAAGGCTGGCGCAGCCTGTCATGGCGCAGAGGGTGAGAGCCGATACGCCGGCTTTGAGGGGGGGCAACCAGCTCATCCTAATTCCCCGAACCGTTCGGCAACTCGCCGACGATGGCGGTCTGGCTGCCGAGATTGATCTGGGTGGTGTCGAGCTGGACCGTATTGTTGTTGCCGGTGATCGTGACGCTGACGAGATTGCCGATGGCGGTCGCCTGGCTCGTCGTGGCGGTCACGCCCCAGCTGGGCATGAGCCGGCTCTGAGTGCCACCGCCGGACGTGCCGGTCGACAGCTGGCTGGTGCCGGAGATCACAACCCGGTTGCCTTGCGCGTCCTGCTGGAACCCCATTGCCTGGTTGACGGCAAATCCGGAGTCCAGGCTGACCGGGGTCGCCATCTGGGCGGCGGCAAGGGCGAAACTGGCGATCGGCATGTCTGCCTCCTCGGGGTCATCTGTTTGTTGATCCGAAGTTGGCAGCCGGCGCAGGGCGGCGATATTAACCATGTGGCCCATTCTCAGCGGCAGGTGGACAGGCCTACCTGACCATTCGGACAGGGGACATGTTCGCCTGGTCAGGCCGGGCCGACCGATCGAACCGGGGCCGCCCTACCTGTCCGAATGGTCAGGTTGTCTTCGCGCCCGCTCGCGCGACAATGACGTCGGGATTGAGTAGAAGGGTAGACACATGAAGGGCGTTGTTTTCCGTCAGTTCATTGACCACGCAGAAAACGCTTTCGGCGAGGCTCTGGTTGACAAGGTGTTCGATCAAGCGGACTTGCCGTCCGGCGGGGCGTATACGAGTGTCGGCTATTACGATCACACCGAAATGTTGACCCTGGTCGGGAAGACAGCAGAGCTGACTGGCCAGTCGGTCCGTGAACTTCTGGTCGGTTTCGGCAATTCGCTGTTTGCGGCCCTGATCGCCTCGCACGAGCAACCCGGGATCACCCACCCGTTCGATCTGATGGAGCGTATTCACGGCGTCATCCACCGTGATGTCCGCAAACTCTATCCCGACGCGGAAGTTCCGGAGATCCTGGTAACGGCGCGTGATGGCAATGCCCGCCTCGTCGTCGATTATCACTCGACCCGCCCGATGGCCGATCTTTGCGAAGGCATGATCCTTGCCGCTCTGGACCATTATGGCAAAGCGGACGAATACGTAGTTCACAGGGATGACAACGCCGACAAGCCGTTGCGCGAAGCCCGCTTCGAGATCGTGTCTGGGGCAGAACACTGACTGACAAGGATGAGCAGATTGGCAGGCTTGAAAGGCGGCTGGCCCGGGAAACCGCCGCCCGCCGTGAAGCCGAGCGTGTGCTCGAAGCCAAGTCGGCAAGCCTCTATGAAGCCAAGGAACGTCTGAGTGAAGAGACTGCCAAGGTGCAGCGGCTGAGCACAGCCATCGATGTCTCAGCCGATGGTGTTGCGATTGCCGACGCGGACGGCATTTTTACCTATATGAATCCGATGCATGCCGGCATGTTCGGCTATGCTAGTGTGGACGATTGTCTCGGGCGTCCATGGACGACCCTTTACGACGATGAGATTTTGTCCGTCTTTGAACGCGAGGTCATGCCCGCCTTCACGCGCGACGGATATTGGCGCGGCGAGGCGACGGGGCGCGCTCAGGATGGCTCGGCAGTCCATCAGAGCCTCTCCCTGACGGCGCTTTCTGACGGCGGCATCCTCTGTGTTTCGCGCGATATTGCCATCGACAAGCGTCGCGAGAGCCAGCGCGAACAGTTGCAGGCGATGCTGGCCGATGCCGAGCGCCGCGATGCGCTGGGGCGCATGGCCTCGTCTGTCGCGCACGATTTCGCCAATATCCTGACCGCGATCAATGCGTCGGCGCGTCTTTTGCGGAACAGCAATACATCGCTGAAAAACGCGTTGATATTTGATCGCATCGTGACGTCGTGCAGCCAGGCCAATGATCTGGTCGACGATTTGATGACTTTTGATGCCAACCCGGTGCGGGAAGCGCGGGCCATCGACGAGATTGTTCGGGACGTCGTGGAGATGATGTCCAACCAGTTCACGGCGCCCCATCGCCTCGAACTCGTTGCCGATGACGAGCGGCTCGTTTGCGAAATCGACCCCACCCTGTTTGCCCGCCTTGTCGCCAATCTGGTCAAGAATGCCCACGAGGCGCTCGGGACAAGCGGAACGGTCACAGTGCGTACCATGCGCATTCAAGAGGCCGAGCCGCTTGACCTTCCATTTCAGCCATCAGCGATCAATCATCGCGGCGAGCTTCGTCACTACCCGGCAGCTCGCCTTGTGGTGCAGGATGATGGCAATGGCATGCCCCAGGAGGCGCTCGACCAGGCGTTCACACCATTTCAGTCAAGCAAGGGGCGTGGGCGCGGACTGGGCCTGGCCACGGTCGATGCCCTGTTGACCGGCCAGGAAGGCTGTGTCGCCACCTATAGCCGCCCGGCCGAAGGCACTGTTTTTGTGGTAGACCTGCCGCTTCAGATCGCGGAAATCGCTGTGCCGGCGGCGGCTGACGACAGTGAGGGCGAGGCCAATCATGCAACCGGCGCCCTCGTCGTGGATGATGACAAGACCTTGATGAATTTCGTTTGCGAGGCGGCCAGCTGCGCTGGCTGGGACCCGGTCGGCTTCACAGACCCTGTCGAGGCACTGAAGGTATTCCGGGCTGCGCCCAAGGCGTTTGGCGTGGTGGTTACAGATCGCCGGATGCCGCAAATGTCAGGTGATGAATTGGTGCGCGCTTTGCTCGCCATCCGCCCGGATACGCGTATCGTGATGTGTTCAGGCGCGCTGCAGCCACCGCTGCCGGCCGGACTCGCCGCTACCCTTGCCAAACCGGCTACGCTCGACGATCTGATTGAGACTATCGGAGCGCCGTTGGCCGACTAGTGCGGCCAGGTCCGAACACAGGAAACAGAGCATGAAAATTCTGATTGCCGACGATCATGACCTCGTCCTCGACGCTGTCCGGTCCTTGCTCGAAAACGACATTCCCGATGTCGAAGTTGAACTGGTTCGGTCCGGCGATGAGGTCGAGCGCATTCTTTCTGACGGCAGCCGATATGACCTCGTCCTGCTGGATCTCAGAATGCCCGGTATCGCCGGTGTGCAGGATGTCAGGGATTTGATGAAGCGGCATGGCGACCAGCCGGTTGCGATCCTGTCCGGGATGGCTGCGCCGATGGAGGTGCAGATGTTGCTGGAAAATGGTGCCCGCGGCTTTATCCCGAAAACCATGCCGGCCGACGGTCTGGTCGCGGCCGTCCGGCTCATCCTGGCCGGTCAGGTTTTCTCGCCCATCCATCACACGACCGACCCGGAAAACGCGCCGGCCTCGCTCACACCGCGAGAGCGCGAAGTCCTGTTCTGCCTGCAGCGCGGCGAGGCCAACAAGGAAATCGCCCGCAGTCTCAACATTCAGGAAACAACGGTGAAGCTCCACCTGCGTTCCCTTGCCCTGAAGCTCGAGGCCCGCAACCGGACAGAGGTTGTCGTCAAGGCTATCCAGGCTGGCCTTCTGGCCTAGCGAAGGCACAGTCCCCGTCGTTCGAGACCAGAGCGTATGTAGCTGACGGCACCCTCGTGATGGTGCGCGGGATTGTCGTTTGGGAACACCTTTCAGGGATTTCGGCACCATCTGGAATAGACACGCGGGGTGGCTGATCGGGTACCTTGCGCGGTCGGCCTGTGCGGGCGACGATGACAGTCTTGTGTCAGGCGTGGTCTGGCGTGCGGGTCCGGTGTGCGGGCCAACGGGGAAAGCGTTTGCTGCGGGCAAGGCTGCAGGCGTGGGGCTTGGTCGTGGCCGTGAGTGACGCGTTCAATGTCGAAAACCTGTACCGCGAGCATGGCTCGCGTCTGCGCTGGATTGTCCGCCGCATCGTCAAAAATCCGCAGGACGCTGACGACATCACACAGTCGGCCTTTGAGCGCTTGTTGAAGACCGATGTCGAGGCGCGACCGGTACGCGACGAGTCCGCCTTCCTCACCACGATTGCGACCAATCTTGCCCGTAATCATCTGCGCCACCGCGATACGGTGCAACGCCATGCCGATAGCGTCGCGCACCATTATACCGACGTGTTCGTGCAGTCGCGGTCACAGGTTGAAAATGCGCCGCCGGACGAGGCGCGCGAACTGGCGTTGCAGGCCGCCATCCGCAGCCTGCCGCCGAAATGCCGGACGGCTTTCGTGCTGTGCAAGCTGAAAGGATTGACCTATCAGCAGGCCGCCGAACGCATGGGCGTGTCGTCGCACATGGTCAAGAAACACATCCAACGCGGCATGGCGCTGTGCGCTGCGCGTCTGCAATCCGGGACCAAACCCGGAAGCAATACCACAGGGGCTGGGCATGATGCCGGTTGATCCGACGTCCGATATTCACCACGACGCCGCAGGCTGGGCCATCTGGCTGCAGGCCGGGGCGCCGTTCGATCCTGCGCGCCAGTCCGAGCTGTTGTCCTGGCTGGACGCCGACCCGCGCCATGGCGATGCGCTGTCGGCCTGTCTCGACCTGGACGCGGCGCTCGATCAGATGCGGACCGGCAGCTGGGCAGAGGGATTGATTGCGGAAGTCGAGGCGGAGCTGGAGGAGGCCGAAGGTGGGTCCGTGCCAAGGCATGCCGGTTCTGTCGTCCGTCCTTTCGCCGGCCTGGGCTGGCGGTCGGTTGCCCTGGCGGCCTCGGTCCTATTGTTCCTGGCCGTGACCCCTTTCCTGGTCGGCTCGTTTCTGGTGGGTGCTCCGACGCCGCCAGCCGAACAGGTTGTTGCCGAGGCGTTTTCGACCGGGCGCGGTGAAATGCAGACCAGGGTCCTGGCCGACGGGTCCACGGTGACACTAAATACCGCCTCGCGCATTGAGGTCAGTTTCAGTGATCATGAGCGCCGCATCGCCTTGCCGCAGGGCGAAGCCCTGTTCGAGGTTACGCATGACCCGTCACGCCCCTTCATTGTCGCGGCGGGCGGCTATGAAGTGCGGGCCATCGGCACCGCCTTCAACGTCTACACCCGGGATGACGGGCGCACGATGGTCACCGTTGTCGAGGGGATCGTACAGGCGCACGATACGGTGGCCCCGGCCAGCCCGGCCTTGCTGCATGCTGGCGACCAGGTCGAATTGGCTCCGGGGACACCGCTCCCGGCGCCGCTGCGGGTCGATGCCGACCTGGCCGTGGCCTGGCGCTCCGGCCGGCTCGTGTTCGATGGCCGGCGACTGGCTGATGTCGTCGACGAGTTCCGGCGTTATGGCGATATAACGGTCGAGTTCGCTGATGCAGACGTTGCCGAAATCGCCGTGTCCGGTGTGTTCGACCCGCGTGATAGCGAAGCCTTCTTCGCGGCACTGGACCGGATGGGGCCGGTCGGGATCGAGCGCGGCGCCGATCGGATACAGCTCTACAGTACAAATGAGTGACGGGCGGCGTGTGACCACAACACACTCGAGGGACGGGTCCGGAAAGGTTTGAGGGGACGGCATGCGCGTCGGGCGGTCAGGTCTGAGCTTCTCTGCCCGGCTTTTGGCTGGCGCAGCCATGAGTCTCGTTCTGGTGCCGAGCGCTATGGCGCAGGCTGATCGACCGCCCAGCACTCAAACCGGCAGCGAAACCCGCATCCTGTTTGATATACCGGCTGGCCCGCTCGCCAATGCGCTGCGCCGCTACTCTATCCTCACGGGCCGTCAGCTCCTGTTCGAGTCGCGTCTTGTCGACGGTCATCGCGTCGCGGCCCTGCGCGGTCTGGCAACGCCTGGCAATGCGCTTGATGAATTGTTGGCCGGGACCGGCCTGCAGGTTGACCGCGTTGATGCCCGCACCGGTGTCCTGTCAGTCTCGGCGCTGGCCCCGACATCCCCAGACTTGCCGACGGCCCTGCCCTCCGCGGCGGGGCAGGCCCCGGAAAGCCGGCCCGTTGGCTGGCTGACCCTGGCCCGGGAAACGGCCCCGGCCGATCCGGGTGACGTGATCGTGGTGACCGGTTCACGCTTCGCCCGCTCCAACCTGACTGCGGTCACACCGGTTTTCGTGGTCGGTCGTGCGGAAATCGAGGCGTCCGGTGCGTACGAAATGGGAGCATTGCTGGCAGCACAATCTCCCGCGACATTGGAGTTTTCCGGGCAATCGACCCATCTGAGCGCCCAGAATGCAGGTCTCACATCGGTCGGGATGCGCGGTCTGGGCACGACCCGGACCCTGGTGCTGATCGACGGGCGGCGCACGGTCTCCAATAGTGGCAATGCCAGTCGTTTCGGATCGGGCTCGATCCCGATCGAGTTTGTCGAGCAGGTTGAGATCACGACCGGTGGTGCGTCGGCACTTTACGGCTCGGATGCCATCGCCGGCGTGGTCAATTTCGTGCTGCGTGACGAAATGGACGGCGGCTCTGCGCTTTTCCAGTCGGGCATGACCGAAAATGGCGGCGGCGCGTTCTCGGTCGGCTCCATGACCATTGGTCGGCCGTTCGACGCCGGTCGCGGTCATGTGCTTGCCAACCTCACGATCGATCAGGTCGGCCGTATAGGGGCCGATGAACGGGATTGGGCACGAGCGGATGTCGCCCTTTCCGATGACGGCACGGAATTGGAGACGGACCGCAGCACCTACACGTCCGGTGGCCGTTTCATCGGCTATGATTTCTGGTTTGACGAATCCGGCCTGCGGCAGGATTTCGATTCTGAACTGGACAGTGTCTCGATCCGGCCTGACGCTACGATCAGCCTGCCGCGCGAGCGCCAGATGCTGTCGCTGAACGCGCGCTACGACCTTGCCGGACAGGCTGAATTGTTCGCGACGGCGCTTGTCTCACGCAGTCAGAGCCAGGCAACACGCGAAGCTCAGACCGCCTATTATGGACAGGATTTCGGCCCCGCGCGGGAGGATATCGGTCGCATCGCGCTGGATAATCCCTTCGTGCCGGCACCGATCCGCGCAGCCGCGCTGGCCGACGGGTTGAGCGGCATCACCTGGCGTCGACGCTTTACCGAACTGGGGCCGGAATACCGCGATATTGATCGCGCGACCGACCGTTTCTGGGCCGGGCTCCGCGGACAGGCGGCGGGCTGGAACTGGGAGGCCTACCTCGGACATGGTCGATATGTGCAGACCCAGATACGCAGCGGAGAACTCAATTTCCGCCATGTCCAACAGGCCCTGGATGTTGAACCGGTCGCGGGCAGGGCGGGCGAGTATCAATGTCGCGACAGCGCTGCCCGCCTGGCCGGCTGCGTGCCTCTCGACATGTTCGGCATCGGGTCGATCAGTCCTCAAGCGGCGGACTATATCCGGGCGACCGACAGGCTCGATATCGATGTCCGCCAGGATACTTTCGGCATCACTCTGACCGGCGAGGCGGTCTTCCCGGGATTGGGCGCCATACCCTTGGCCTTGGGCGTCGAGCATCGGCGTGATCGGCAACACACCGTCGGAGACCCGGTTACCCAGTCGCGTGACACCGGCTATGTCGATGTGCCCGATCTGGATGCGGCTGTGGATGCGACAGAAGCGTTCTTCGAGACCTCGGTAACGCTGTTGTCCGGGCGCCCCATGATCGAGCATTTCGGTGTTGAATTCGCTGGGCGACTGGCCCGTTACGACATTGAAAGTGTTGGCGGGGTCGGTAGTTTCCGGCTTGGCGCCAGCTGGGTCGTCTCGCCCGGATTTCAAGTGCGCACGCAGATCGCCAACGCCCAGCGGGCGCCCGGCATGAGTGAATTGTATTCGGCGCCGCGCGGCGATTTTGACAGCGTGTCTGACCCCTGCGACGGCGTCACGGCAGCCTCGTCGGGCGTGGTGGCAGAGAATTGCCGCGCTGATGCCCGCATCGCCGCCGTGATAGCAAGCGATGGCGTTTTTACGCAGAGCGGCAGAAACATCTATGCGCCCAATTCCGGCAATCCCGATCTGACCGAAGAGGCAGCGCGGAGCTGGAATCTCGGCTTTGTCTTCACACCCCCGCAGCGCCCCGGCTTCTCGCTGATGCTGGACGCCTATGGCATCCGCGTCGATGGCGCGATCTCGTCCCTGAGCAGCCAGTCCCTGTTGCGGGAGTGCTATGGCGCAACGCTACCGCTCGCTGCGAACAGTTTTTGTGATGCGATTGAACGGTCCGGGACCGGCCAGCTGGTGGCAATGCTGAATCGTACCGACAATCTGCATGCACTCAAATCAAGCGGCGTCGATGTCCGTGTCCGCGATGGCTGGCGTGTTGGTGATGGCTGGCTGCAAGGCGAGTGGAGCGCGCAAATTCTTTATGCCTACACCCATCGTTTGCAGCAGGAATTTGCGCGGACCGATGGATCTGTCCAGATCAATCGCTGGGACGGGGAAGTCGGCACGCCGACCCATCGCTGGACTGGCTCGCTGAGCTGGGAACGGGGCGATTGGCAACTGCAATGGCGCGCGCGCTATGAGGGCGCCAGTCTTGATAGTCACGACCGTGCAGACGCGGGCGATGCCGATGACCAGCTCTTTCTCGCTGTTGACCCATGGCTGCAACATGACCTGTCGGCCCGGATCGACCTGGCCGAAGGTTGGCGACTGTTTGGCGGGGTCAACAATGTCTTCCACGATTACGGCCCCTTCCTTCCCAGTGGTACCGACAGTGGCGACCGGCGCAATTTCAATCCGGCCTATGACGTCGCGGGGCGCACGGTCTATCTGGGCTTGAGGCGCAACTGGTAACCCCTCCGCTGAGAAGCGTCGGACGGAAATTCATAAAAATGTCGTCGCGCAGGTACCCGGTGCCGGCCCTGGCGTGTCCTCCCTAGACAGGCGTGGTGATCCGCCGTCGAGGGGACGGCGTGGCATGCATTGAGGGGAGTATCTGATGCGGGAGTTCAAACGAGTGGGCCGGGCAACGACGCGGGGCGGGCTGATGGTTGGCGCGGCGATGTCCGCAATCATGCTGGCAAGCACGACCGGTCTGGCGCAGCAGGCCGGCGAGACGCCGGAAGCGACCAGCCAGGATGACACGATTGTCGTCACTGGATCGCGTATCCGCCGGACCAATGCGACGACGGCAATCCCGACGCAGATTTTCACGACCAATGACATTGTTGAATCCGGCACGGTCGATGTCGGTGAGCTGCTGGCCGCGATGCCGGGCGTTGATGCAGACCTGTCGCCGGAGAACTCCGAGCTCTCGATCCAGAATTCAGGCCTGTCGACGGTCAATCTGCGGGGCCTTGGCGCCGATCGCACCCTGGTGCTGATCAATGGCCGTCGTGCCGTCTCGAACTCGGGCAATGGCGAGCGGGTCAGCCTGCAAACCATCCCGGCCGGCTTTGTTCAGTCGATTGAAGTCACCACGGGCGGCGCCTCCGCGATCTACGGGTCGGACGCCATCGCCGGTGTTGCCAACATTATCCTCGAGCGTGATTTCGACGGGATTGAAGTGAATGCCCGCTACGGCTTCGCTGATGCCAGCGGCGAAGAAGAGACCACAATCGAACTGACGATGGGCCGCAATTTCGACAATGAGCGCGGCAATATCATGTTCGGCGCCAGCTATGACCATGAAACCCCGATCTATGCCGACGAAACGCGTCCGGATTCGCTCCGGACTGACGACTGGTCGGGCAATGGCGAGTTCAATGACATCTATCTCTCGTCCTACCTTCCTGGCGGACGTTTTGAGAGCGACGATGCCTGGAATATCGACGGCGTCTGGTACAATGACCGGTCACTTGCCCCGAATGACGGCCGCACGCCATCGGTCGGCTTTGAGACGGCCCTCGACGGCTACAACTTCCGTCCCGGCCGCACCCTGTCGCCGGAAGTGACGGCCTACACCGCTGCGCTCGCCGCCCGCTACGAGTTCGATGGTGGCGTCGAGGCAACCGCCGACTTCCTCTGGTCGCGGGTCGACAGCCTTTACGAGGGCTCTTACGAGGCGGCGATTTACTCCACCGATGTCGGCCCGTTGGGCAATACGTTCGACATCGGCCAGATCGCCAGCAATCACCCCTTCATCCCGGCGGCGGTCGAAGAGACCCGCGTGGGGTCGGTCAGCTGGTATCGCCGCTTCAACGAGGTCGGTCAGGAAACCCGCGACAATGAGCGCACGACGGCGCGGGCTGCCGTCGGCCTTGCCGGCGATCTGGGCGACACCTGGCGCTGGCAGACCTTTGCCACGTATGGACGGTTCGAGCAGAACCAGATCCAGGGCAATAATCTCAACTATCTCAACATCCACTATGCGCTGGACATCGAGGCCGACGGAAATGGTGGCTATCAATGTGTCGATGCGGGTGCGCGGGCTGATGGTTGCGTTCCGCTCGACATTTTCGGTGAGGGATCGATCACGCCGGAAATGGCTGACTACATCCGGGTTGCCGGCCATGTTCAGCAAATCCGTGAGCAGACCGTCCTTGGCGGCTCGGTCGATGGCGATCTGTTCGAGATGCCGGCCGGTACCGTTGCTGCCGCATTCGGCATTGAATGGCGTGAAGAAAGCCAGGACACCAATGTCGACGCCCTCATCCTGGAGGAGACGACCAGCCTCTCGGTCGTCCCGGAGATCGAGGCCAGTTTCGATGTGGTTGAAGCCTTTGCCGAGCTGGAAATTCCGCTGTTTTCCAACGTGACCGCGCAGCTTGCCGGCCGCGTCGCGGATTATTCCACCATCGGCACGATCTATTCCTATAATGCCGGTGGTTACTGGGAGCCGACCGACAACCTGCGCCTTCGCGGTCAGTATTCGCGCTCGCAACGGGCACCGACGATCACGGAAATCTTCTCGGCCCCGCGCCAGGATTCCGACAGCCTGCTCGACCCGTGTGACGGGCTGATGCCGGATGGCAGCGGTGTGACGCCGCCGGCCGGAAGTGATTTCTCCGCCGCAACGATTTCTGCGAACTGTCTTTCGGAAGCGGGCATCCAAGCCTATTTTGCGGATCCCAACAATGCCGGCCAGCGTTTCGAGTTCGACGGTTCGGTCAACGGCCCCAATGCCGGCAATCTGAACGTTCGCGAAGAGACAGCCGACACCTTCACGGTTGGCGCGGTCTGGGCTCCGAGCTTCGCTGAAGACCTCTACATCATCGTGGATTACTACAATATCCGCGTTGAGGATGCGATCGGTTCGATCTCGACCCAGACCACGGTCGATCTGTGTTATGGCGCCGCAGATTTCCCGAACAACCGCTTCTGTGACGTCATCACCCGTGACACATCGGACGGTCGGGTTGTGGAAGTCATCAACCGCCAGGAAAACCTCAACGAGCTTCTTTCCGAAGGCATTGATGTCTCGGTGATGTGGGACTTCGAGGTCGACAGCCTGCCGGGTGAATTCGGTCTCGACCTGCGCTATTCGCGCTCGCTGGCCGATGAGTTCGAGTTTGTCGGTGAGGCCGGTCAGCCGGTCCGCGAGGACTCCAACGGCTCCATGTATGATCCGACGCATGAAGCCCGGGCCCGGCTGTCCTGGAGCGAGGGCGGTTTCTACGCGTCCTATACGTTGCGATACGAGTCCGGCGGCGTTGACGATCTCGACGTCGATCCGGCGGACCCGCTCTACTTCGTGGCGGATGACCAGTTCCGGTCCAATGTCTATGCCCGTTACCGCTTCGACAATGACTACCGGACGAGTGTCTATGCCGGTGTCACCAACGTGTTCGATGAAATGGGTCCGTTCATGCCGGGCAATTTCGCCAGCGGTTCGAGCTCGAACATCAACTCGCCGCAGAACTCCCTCGTGGGACGGCAATTCTACTTCGGTATTCGCAGCGAGTTCTGATCGCGCTGCCTGACCGGTCCCTCCGGTGACGCCCGCCCCGACCCCGCCCTGCGGCGGTCGGGGCGGGCGGATCCGACTGGCGCAGGCCGCCTGCGCCCCGCTGCTTTCCTGACATTTCCGCGGAGTCTGACATGATCCGATCCACCGTTCTGGCCAGTCTGGCCTTTGCGGGCTGGCTGAGCTTCGCCCTGGCGCCGACCGCTCACGCCAACGATGCGCCGTCGCTGGCCCTCAATCCGGTCGCAGCGACCGCGCGACGTGAGATGACGCCGGTCGACATGATCGAGATGCCCCGTCTGGATGGTGTTCATCTGTCCCATGATGGCCGGGTCGCCCTGATTCAGCGCGTCACCACGGATTGGGCCGAGAACGAGAACGCAACCGGGTATTGGCTCTGGCGACATGACCAGACCAGCCTGCGCCATCAACCGGACCTGGATACTGCCGACCGGGTCGTCCTGTCGCCGGACGGTCGGCGGATTGCTGCGGAAATCTCGCCAGAAGGCAGCAGTAATGACGAGGTCTATATCCGCGACCTCGACGGGGGCGAGCTGGAGCGTCTGACCCGTCATCCTTCTGCCGTCCGCTCCATCGCATGGTCGCCGGACGGTTTGTTTGTGTACTACCTCGCCAGCGATGCCCGGTCCGAGGCGGAGCGCGAACGCCGACGCACCACCCATATTGTTGACCCCTACTATGAAGCAACGCGCCGCCGCCATCTCTGGCGAGTGCGGGTGGATAGCGGTGCGCGTCAACAAGTCACCCAGGGTGAGGTCCATGTCCGCGGCTTTCACCTCGCAGCCAATGGCGCGATCCTGGTCCGTGTCTCAGCCGAAACCCATGCCGATGCGACCTATCAAAGCGAGCTTATGGTCGCGGACGGGCCGAGTGAGCCCTTCCGCCGTGTCACTTCGAACAATTGGCCGGAAGGCAATGCCCGCCTGTCGCCGGCGGGGCGGCGGATCGCCTACCGCGCACGACTGGGCCAGGACGGGCTTGATTACGTACAGGAAAAACTGGTCGTGCTCGACCTGGAGAGCGGCGTCACCCGCGTCCTGGCGCCCGATGCCAGCTGGGAAGTCGATGGATTCGCCTGGTTGCCGGGGGGGGAGAGTCTTGTCGTTGCCGTCCATGACGGCATCCGCTCCGGCCTTGTCCGTGTTGACGTTGATGCCGGCAGCCTGACCGTGATTTCGCTCGAGGACCGTGCCCTGGTCGACTGGTCGCTGGCGGATGAGACTGGCGAGGTGCTGGCCTTGTTCCAGACGGAAACCAGCAATGGTGATCTCTGGCGTGTCACCCCGAGCGGCGAGAGCGACCGCCTCACGACAATCGGCGCGGCCAGTGTGTCAGCCGTCGCCCTGCCGCGACAACAGCTTGTTGAATGGCGCAGTCATGACGGCACGTTGATCGAAGGCTTCTATTTTCCACCCTTGCACGCCAGTGACGGTCCGCCGCCACTGGTGGTCCAGATTCATGGCGGACCACGGTCAGGCGACCAGTTTGGACAATGGAAGTGGTCGCGCTTTGTGCCGGTGCTGGCAGCGGAGGGCTATGCTGTCCTGTGGGTGAACTACCGTGGTGGTGTCGGCTATGGCGACGAATTCATGAGGGGCATGCATGGTGAGTATTTCGCCCACGCGGACCGTGATGTCCTGGCGGGCGTTGACCATCTGGTCGCGTCAGGCTTGGCGGACCCGGAGCGCATGATTGTTTCCGGCTGGAGTGCTGGCGGTCACATGACCAACCGCTTGATCACGCAGACCGACCGGTTCGCGGCGGCAATGAGCGGTGCCGGGGCGGTCGATTGGGCCGTGCACCACCTGACCAGCGATGTCCGCGGTGCCCGTCGACTCCTGTTCGATGCTGATGTCTGGGCCGAGGGGACCTATGACCGGGCCTTTGTCCCGCAATCCTTGCTGCGTGACCTGCATGCGGTGACCACACCGACCCTGATCTTCGCCGGGGAAGATGATGAGCGCGTGCACCCGTCCCAGTCGATCATGCTCTACCAGGCGCTGCGGAATCTGGGAGTCGAGGTACGCCTCTACCTCGTGCCCGACGAGGAGCACAGCTTTGCTTCACCACATCATCGCCTGTTCCGCATCAATGCCGAGCTGGACTGGTATGGTCGCCATATCGGCCGTCCCGATTGGGACTGGCAACCGCCGCCTGTTTTGGCGGAGGATGACTGACCAGCAGGTTCTGAGAGGCCCCGACGCTCGTGTGGGCGGTGTCAGACCCGAAACGGTTTGCGGTCGTCTGGCAGCACTTTTCTGACCTCCGCCTGATTTCGGATGCAGAGCGATCTAGCGGGCGAAAGGCCCGGTCATCCTTGGCGATCCGATCTTCCAGGGGCTGGCCACTTCGCTCCTGTCTTTTCAGCTTTGGGCTCAAAACCGTCTGACGGCCCCCCAAACGGGCTCCAACTTGGTGGCTGTCCGGCCCCTTCGTCCTGTGGATTGACATGGGCGTCGTATTGGCGAACGGTATGACAACGTTATCAAGCGTGATCACAAACACGCTGGCATGTTGCCGATCAACGGCAAAGCGGGGGGAAATATGAGCTTGTCTGGCCTGGATCTGTTTATTGTGGCGGGGTACGCGATTTCGCTGATTGCAATTGCGTTTTTGGTTAGTCGGGAAAAAGCGGGGCACAAGAAGGACTCCACGGACTATTTCCTGGCGGGCAAGGCGCTGCCGTGGTGGGCCGTGGGTGCGTCGTTGATCGCTGCCAATATCTCGGCGGAGCAGATCATAGGGATGTCGGGGCAAGGCTATGTGGTCGGCCTCGCGATCGCAGCCTATGAATGGCAAGCCGCGATTGTATTGCTGATCGTTGCCAAATTCTTCCTGCCGATCTTTCTGGAACGCAACGTCTATACGATGCCGCAATTCCTCGACCAACGCTTCGGCGGCGGCGTCAAATCGATCATGGCGGTCTTCTGGATAGCGCTCTACACGGCGGTCAATCTGACCAGTGTATTATGGCTGGGTGGGTTGGCTCTGAATGCGGTGACCGGCATGGCGGTCCTGCCAGCCATGATGGCTCTGGCCGCCTTCGCGGTTGTCTATTCGCTGTATGGTGGACTGAAAGCCGTAGCCCTCACCGACATTGTGCAGGTCGTGGTGCTGATTGTCGGCGGCCTCCTGATTACCTGGATTTCCCTCGGCCTGGTCAGCGAGGGCGGCGGAGCCTGGTTGGGCGCCACGCGACTGATCGACGAGATTCCCGGGCATTTCGAGATGATCTTCAGTTCGGATCACCCCAATTATTCCGATCTTCCCGGTATCTGGACCCTGCTGGGCGGGCTTTGGGTTCTTCATTTCTCCTATTGGGGTTTCAACCAGTACATCATCCAGCGTGCGCTCGGATCGAAGAGCCTCAGTGAAGCCCGCAAGGGTCTGGCCTTTGCAGCGGGACTCAAGCTCCTGATCCCGGTCATTGTGGTGGTGCCGGGTATTGCAGCGCTGTATCTGGCGCAGAATGGCCTGCTCGATCAGGCTGTTCTCGACGACCGTCCGGACAGCACTTATGGCATCCTCATGACGCTCGTTCCGACTGGGGTGCGAGGCCTTGTTTTCGCGGCGCTGATCGCAGCCATCGTGTCGTCGCTGGCGTCGATGATGAACTCGATCTCGACAATCTTCACCATGGACATGTATCGGTCGATGCGACCTGAAAAGTCCGAGCAGCACTATGTCGGGGTGGGGCGGATTGCGGCCTTTTCCGCGATGCTGATCGCGCTGGTTCTTGCCCAGCCCTTCCTGGGCGGAATGGAAAGCGCCTTCCAGACCATCCAGGAGTATACCGGCTTCGTGGCACCGGGCGTGGTCGCGGTCTTCCTGCTCGGATTTTTCTGGAAACGAACCAACACAATGGGCGCGTTCGCCCTGTTGATCTCGTCCGTCGGACTGTCCTTCCTGTTCTGGCTTCTGGCCAACCCGGCAGCTGTTGGGGGCGCAGGTTCGACGATTCTGGCCGCGTTCGGACTGGCGGCACTGGACCTGCCTTTCGTGGTAAGGATCTGGATCGTCTTCCTGCTTTGTGTCGGGATCGGCGTCCTGGTGTCCTTGCTGACCGGCAAGCCGGCAGAAAACCGACCGGTCGAGCTGAGCGGTATCCGGTTTGCCACCGAGCCGGTGTTCAATCTGGCCAGCCTGGTCATCATCGCGATCCTGGTGGCGATCTACGTCCGCTTCTGGTGACGGTGTGTGCCGGCTCATTGTCTGCATGGGCGTGAGCGGGTGTGGCAAGACCACACTCGCTCACGTACTTGGAGAGAAGGCCGGCTGGCCGGTGCTGGAGGGGGATGACTTTCACCCACCTGCCAATATCAGGAAAATGGCTGCGGCCAGTCCCCTGACCGATGCGGACAGGAAGGATTGGGTCAGGGCGATAAGGTCCGAGGCCGATAGTCGACCCGAGCCCGATATCCTTCTGGCCTGTTCTGCGCTGACACCGGCGGTCCAGGACTGGTTGGGCCGGGACAATCCGCGTGACCTGACCTGGTTGTGGCTGGACGTTTCGCCCGAGGAGGCCGGTCGACGTGTGGCGGCCAGGTCCGCCCATTTCATGCCCGCCAAGTTGGTAACCTCACAGTTCGACGCATTGCGACCGCCAGCGGAGGCTCATCGCCTGCAGGCGGATCTGCCGGTTGAGCAGCTGGCGGGGCAGGCGCTCCGGATCCTGCGAGCCGGTTCACCAGTCATTTCGCGAAGCTAGGGGGCACTGACGGTTCCTCGCTTGACTATCACACGCGCATCCGCAAATTTGACAACGTTGACAATTGCGACGTCGATCGAGCAGATATCTGCCTCTCCGGCTTCGGATGGTCCGGGGAGTTGTCGCGGCGGGGCGGGACCGGGTGACGGTTTGCGGCGTTCATCCAGCTGGATCGGGAAGTTCGCGAAATCGCGACGAGGGGGAATGATGTTGAAGTTTGTATCAGCCATTGCGATGGCAGCATCCTTGGTGGCGTGCGGTCCGACCGAGGCGCCATCGACCCATGTCGACGCCTTCTCTCCGCGCGTCAGTGATCTTCTCGAACGCATGACGCTGGAGGAGAAGCTCGGACAGCTGCACCAGGCCGCTGGTGGGCGCAGTCGCAATCTGAACTCCCGTCTGACCGACGACGAGCTGGACCGGGTCCGGCGAGGTGGAGTCGGTTCCTACCTGCATGTCGCTGGCGCCGAGCCCCTTGCCGAATTGCAGCGCGTCGCCGTTGAAGAGAGCCGGCTTGGCATTCCTTTGCTGTTCGCGATGGATGTTGTGCACGGCTACCGAACGATCTTCCCGGTTCCGATCGCCATGGCGTCCACCTGGGATGAATCGGACTGGGAGGCGGCGACCCGCATTTCAGCAGAGGAAGCGAGCGCTTCCGGTCTGCACTGGACCTTCGCCCCGATGGTCGACATCGCCCGCGATCCCCGATGGGGCCGGATCGTCGAAGGTGGCGGCTCTGACCCCTATCTCGGAGGCCGGATGGCGGCCGCCCAGGTCGCGGGCTATCAGGGAGAAGACCTAGCGCAAGCTGACACGATCCTGGCGACGGCCAAGCATTTTGGCGCCTATGGCGTTCCGACAGGTGGACGGGACTACGGGACGGCGGACCTGTCCGAACGAAGCCTGTACGAAATCTACCTGCCGCCCTTCTACGCGGCCAGCCGCGCCGGCGCAGGGTCGATGATGACGGCGTTCAACGACATAGCCGGCGTGCCGTCCACCGCAAATGAAACCCTCATCGATGGAACATTGCGGGAGCGCTGGGGCTTTGACGGGATGATTGTCAGCGACTGGAACGCGGTTGCCGAACTGATCAATCATGGTGTCGCGGATAACCGCGCCGAAGCCGGAGCGCTCGCGCTTCGCGCCGGGGTCGACATGGACATGACCAGTTCCGTGTTCGTGAACGATCTGAGGGTGGCGATCGAGGCCGACCCGGCATTGCTGGATGATCTCGACCTTGCTGTCGGCCGCATCCTGACGGCGAAAGAACGATTGGGCCTGTTCGATGACCCGATGGCCTATCACCAGACCGCACGTGAAACGTCGGAATTGCTGGCCCAGGACCACCGGGCGCTGGCCCGGGCGGTTTCGACACGCTCCATGGTCCTGCTCAAAAACGAGGCGGACGCCCTTCCTCTGGGCGAGGGCGCGGGCAGGGTCGCGGTTATCGGTGCCCTGGCGACGGATGCGTGGACCCAGCTGGGCTCCTGGCGGGCGCAAGGCCGGCCAGAGGATGTGATCACACTGCTCGACGGGCTCGAGGCGGGAGCGCCGGAAGGGGTTGATGTCCTTCACGCGATCGGCGCCGACCCAGCCGACGACGACCTGTCAGGCATCGCCGAGGCCGTCGCGCTGGCCGAGAGCGCTGACAGGGTCGTGTTGGTGGTTGGCGAGGGCTATGACATGTCCGGCGAGGCCCGAAGCCGGTCGGACCTCTACATGCCAGCCAGCCAGCGAGCACTCGCGGATGCCGTTTTCGAGACCGGCAAACCGGTCATCGTCATCCTGGTGACAGGTCGCCCGCTGGCTATCCCCGATCTTGCCGAGCGCGCCGACGCCGTTTTGAACGCCTGGATGCTTGGAGTGGAGGCGGGTCCGGCCCTCGCGGATATTGTGTACGGTGAGGTGTCGCCGTCCGGGCGTCTGCCGGTAAGTTTCCCGCGGACCACCGGGGCTGTCCCATACAGCTATTCTGAATTCCCGAGTGGCCGCCCGGCTGACCCGGATCTCGACCGGGACACCAACCGCTATCATGACCAGCCTATCACGCCGCTCTATCCGTTCGGGCATGGTCTGAGCTACAGCGATTTCAGCTATGGCGAGCTTGTTGCGCAAAACGATGCCGCCGGCATCCGTCTCAGCGTGGATGTGACAAATACCGGTGATCGTGAAGCGGACGAGGTCGTTCAACTCTACATGCGCGATCCGCTGGCCTTCGTGGCGCGACCGCAACTGGAGCTGCGAGGGTATCGGAGAATTACGCTGATGCCGGGCGAGCAGCGTACGGTTCATTTCCATCTGATACCGGCACAAAGCGCCATTTTCGAGCGACCGGGCTCCTGGCGGATCGAGGCCGGAGAGCTGCTCTTCCACGTGGGATCCAGCTCCGCCGACCTCCGTTCCAGCGCCAGTGTGCATGTTGAGTCCGGCGGGACGAGCGAAGTTCCTGCCACGGCGATCGAGACCCGGACCGAGGTCGAATGATGGGGACCCGTCGCGAATTCCTCCTTACGACGGGCGCCAGCCTGGTTCTGGGCGCGTGTGTCGAGACCGTCGCCGATCGGACCGCCGCAGTTGAAATTATCGACCGTGACGCAGAATCGCTGATGGGGCGAAATACGCGATTGGAGAGCCTCGCCGACGGCTTCACCTGGGCGGAGGGGCCAACTTGGGACCGCATGAGGGGATGCCTGTACTTCACCGATGTTCCCGAGAACAGGGCCTATCGTTGGTCTGCGGAGGCGGGGCTTGAGGTCTTTCTTGACCCCTCGGGCGTGGAACCGGAACATGCGGTCGGCTTGCGCGAGCCTGGCGCCAACGGTTTGTGGTACGGCGCAGATGGTCAGCTTTATGTCTGCAATCACGGCACCCGGTCGCTTGAAAGGCTTGATCTTGACGACCTCTCACGCGTGACCTTGGTCGACCGGTTCGGCGCGGATCGGTTCAACAGTCCTAACGACCTTGTGCTCTCCCGTGATGGTCGAATCTACTTCACAGACCCACCCTATGGGTTGGAAGGCCTTGACGCATCGCCGCTCAAGGAACTGCCCTGGAATGGAGTCTATTGTTTTGAGCCGGATGGTCTATGCCATCGTCTGACCGACGCGATGAGCTTCCCGAATGGGATCGCATTGTCACCGGACGAGGCCTGGCTCTACGTCGCTCAATCTGACCCAGCGGCCCCGGTCTTGCGGCGTTTCGCGTTGAATGATGGTCAAGTGGCTGGCAACGGTGACGTCATATTTGACGCGTCGGTGTACCTGGCCTCCGGTGATCCGGGTCTTCCCGACGGCATGGCAGTCACGGCGACCGGGCATATCCTGATGACCGGACCCGGCGGTGTGTTCCTGCTCGCGCCCGATGGACGCCCGCTGGCCCGGATCCGGACCGGCAGCGCGACCGCCAATTGCGCGTTCGGCGGCGACGGCCATGACCTCTACATCACGGCCCAGGACCGCCTCATGCGAATGCGTCTGCCGGTGCGAGGCGTGCAATGGAGCTGACCGAACTGGCGCAGAGCCTGCGTCCGCTGATCGTTACGGGTCTGGCCATCCCGGTCCTGCTTGTCCTTGTCCTGAGACTGCGTGTTCCGGCCTTTGCCGCCTTGATCGGTGTGGCGCTGGCGGCTGCGCTCGCGGCAGGAATGCCCGCGGATGATGCCTATGCCACAATCACATCCGGCATGGGTGGCACGCTGGGCTTCATAGCGGTCATCGTCGGGCTGGGCGCGCTTTTCGGAGCACTTCTGGAGGCCGGGGGCGGCCTCCCCAACCTGGCCAATGCCGTCATCGGTCGCAGTGGCGTCCGGGGCAGCCAGACCGCAATTGGCCTGGTTGGTCTGATCGTGGCCATCCCTGTATTCTTTGACGTTGCACTTATTATCCTGGCGCCGGTAGCGCTGGCTCTGGCTCGACGCGCCGGTAAACCGGTGATGGCCTATGGCTTGCCCCTTCTGGCGGGGCTTGCGATTGCCCACGCCTTCATACCCCCCACCCCGGGACCTGTCGCCGTGGCCGAAATCATCGAGGCGGATCTGGCCTGGGTCATTCTGGCGGGCGTGGTGACGGGTGTTCCGGCCTTGATCCTGGCGGGGCCAATGTTTGCCACCGTCCTGGAGCGTCTCGGGCAGATGCCGACCGGGCAGGACCTGCTGAAGCCAGAGGAGACCGGTCCGGGTCCGACGATGCCGGCTGGACAGGTGCTTTGCCTGATTTTACTCCCCCTGATCCTCATCCTGGGCCGAGCGACTGCAGGCTTTACTGATGCGTCTGGCGGGCTGGTCGATGTGCTCAATCTGATCGGACATCCATTTGGCGCGCTTCTTCTGGCATGTGCATTGGCGGCTTTCCTTGCCGTACGGGCAGGACCGGCGGCCCGTGACCGTATCAATCTGGCGATCGCTCGTGCACTCGAACCGGCCGGCGCCGCTATTCTCGTGACCGGGGCGGGCGGCGCTTTCAAACAGGTCCTGGTCGATACCGGAGCGGGAGCGCAGCTGGCGCAACTGGCCCTGACGCTTGGTCTGACGCCATTGCTGGCAGGCTACTTCCTGGCCCTGCTTGTCCGGGTCGCTCAAGGGAGCGCAACGGTGGCCATGATCACGGCCGCCGGGATGACCGCGCCACTCATGTCAGGGTTGGACATTTCCGGTCTCGAACGGGCATTTGTGGTCGTCGCGATCGCGGCGGGTGCCAGCGCCTTGTCTCACGTCAATGATAGCGGGTTCTGGCTGGTCAGCCGGGTCTTCAGGCTCAGCGAGGCCGAGACCCTCCGCAGCTGGACAATTGCCACGCTGGCCCTGAGCCTGACCGGCCTGGCGGTCAGCCTGCTCGCTGTTCTGGTGGTCTGAGCCCGATCACAATTCGCCGGTGCGCAGACCGGAGAGGTGCGGGCCTGTCACTCGTCGCCGCAGGTCCGCATGGCATCAATATCCGATCCGAGAGCGATCTCACCGATCCCGATCTCGCCATCCTCGTCGCGCGCCCGGATAATGAACGGTGTGTCGAGTTGGCTCATGTCGACGCCGGCATCGGCGAAACAACTCAGGCTGATCCGATATTCGGACCAAGGGCCCTGCTGGATGTCGATCGGAACAAAGTGAAGGCATTCGGGCCCGGATGCGCAACCCATTCCGATTTCCACACGGGCAGTCTGGCTGTTCACACCACGGGCGCGGAACGACAGCTCCATGGCGCCGTTGGTTTCGCGGGACAAATCAACCGGATCGGTACCGTGCAGGCGCAGAAGCTCGCCGCCGGCCGACCAGACAAGCTGGATGCTGTCTTCCTGGGCAATTCGGTCCAGCACCCCTAGTGCCACATGATCGGTTGATGCGAGGCGTTCCTCGGGTGTGTGCCAGCCGCGACCGTCCGCGATCTGAACTGTCCAAGGCTCGATTGCCTGACCGCGGGCATAGAAGCTTCCGTCTTCATTGTGGTCGTCGGAGGACAGGCCGGACTCTTCGGAGAGCGTCGATCCGGAATCCGTATCCTCGTAGCTGAGGCCGTAGCCGTATGCATAAAGCGGTGTGTAGTCTGCATCACCGACATTGACCGGTCCGGAATTGGCGACGGCAGGCCATGAGTAGGACAGGCGTCCGGTGAAGTCATAGTCCTCATGGGACCGGAAAATCAGGTCGGCCACGCCGCCGCCTTCCGTCCCCGGCAGCCAGGCGGCCACAAAGGCATCGGAATCGTTGATCTCCGGGTTGGTCCACAAGGGGCGCCCCGAGAGGAAGATACTGACGACGGGGATGTTCCGGTCCTGGTATTGCTCCAGGAGTTCGGTGTCGAAGTCTGGCGAGACGAAATCAAGGTGATCCCGATCTCCCTGAAACTCCGCATACGGGTCTTCGCCATAGACGGCGATCACTGCATCAGCAGCCACATCAGATCGGCCTTCAGGGTCGAAAATGACTTGTCCGCCAGCGGCCTCAACGGCGGACCTGATTCCGGCCAGGATGCTTTCGCCGGCCGGAAACTCCTCGTTCGGGAACTCGCCGCCCTGCCAGGAAAGAGTCCATCCGCCGGCCGCCTTGCCGATATGATCAGCGCCTTCGCCCACAACCAGCACTGTCAGCCCTGGATCAAGCGGCAGCGTCTGGTCGGCGTTTTTCAACAGGACGAGCGACTCGCGGACCGCCTGGCGAGCGATAGCGCGGTGTTCGGCCGCCGCAAGGACCGAATTGCTGTTGGCCAACGGTCGCTCGCTGGGTGCGACTTGTTCAAAAAGGCCGGCCTGGATCTTGACCCGCAAAATCCGTCGGACGGCCTGATCGAGGCGCTCCATGGAAATCTCGCCGGATTGAACCTGCGCGAGGGTATTATGGTACAGCTCCCGCCAGCTATCGGGTGCCATGAACATGTCGACACCTGCATTGAAGCTCTCAGGGCAGTCGGTTGAAACGCAACCCGGTATGAGGCCGTGGCCATTCCAGTCGCCCACCACAAAGCCGGTGAAGCCCATCCGGTCTCGCAGGACGCTTTCAAGGAGGCTCTCATTCCCGTGCATCCGAGCGTCATTCCAGCTTGAGAACGAGGCCATGACGGTCAGAACCCCGGCGGGGATCGCAGTGTAGTAACCTGCGGCGTGAACGTCGCGTAGCTCGGTTTCACTGATCCGGGCGTCGCCCTGGTCCCGGCCATCCAGAGTTCCGCCATCGGCCAGAAAATGCTTGGCACTGGAGATGACGCGGCCTTCGCTCATGAACTCGTCGGTACCCGGTCGGCCCTGCAGGCCCCAGACAATCCGTTCGCCGTAGGCGGCGACGATGGCCGGGTCCTCGGAAAACCCTTCATAGGTTCGGCCCCAACGGTCATCTCGCGGGACGGCCAGCGTCGGGGCAAACGTCCAGTCGTGCCCCGAGACAGACAGTTCCCGGGCCGTTACCCGGTAGATGTCCTCGATCAGATCCGGATTGTTCATCGCGCCCAGGCCGATATTGTGCGGAAAAACCACGGCGCCGCGCAGATTGGCGTGCCCATGAACCGCGTCAATGCCCCAGATGATCGGGATGGCGATCTCGACGCCCTCAGGGTCGATCGAGGCATTGAAATAGGCGTCCGCCGCATCCAGCCAGGTTTGTGCGTCGGCATAGGCGAGCGGTCCGGGTGCCGAGTTGCCGCCACTCAATACCGATCCAAGCCTGTAGTTGCGGACATCCTCAGCCGTAACCGACCCGCTGTCAGCCTGAATGGTTTGGCCGACTTTCTGCTCCAGCGTCATCTGCGCCATGATCGCGTCGATGCGGGCCTCGATAGCCGGATCGAGAGGCAAGGGCGAAATTTCCGGCCAGACTTCCGGGTCGGCTGTGGCATCGGCTGGCGGCGTGTAGATCGCTGGCGAAGACGCCGCGGCAAACGTGTCCGCCACTCCAGCGTCAGAGCGGTCGGAACAGGCCACCAGCCCCGTGCTGATCAAAGTCGCGACAATCGACACGGATGCGAGCTTTTGCGTCTTCCTGGTCATTCTGGTCTCCCCTCACCGAAAAGATGCCCAATTATTGACTACGTTGTCAATTGTGGGCGCGCAAATCATGTCAGCGGTCAATCGCCAGTCTCATTCAGAGGCTTGGAGCGTCGTGCTTTCGAGTTGCACTGCCAGGGCAAACAGAGGCGCATTCCAATTGATGGCGACCTCGTTGAGCGCGAAGGCATCGACATGATCCACCCAGCAGCGTTGGGGGGCGCAATTGCCGCGCATTTCCTGTGCGACCGGATCGGCCATGTTCAGATGGTTGGCCCCGCCCGACAACGCCCCGGCTGGTGCCGGCGGAAATTCCGGATCGGCGCCGCGTGCCCAGAAGCGGTGATGAGGCGATTCCATGCTGCGAACGCCGTGCCCGGCCACATAGCTCTGATCCAGGGCGTTCCGGCCCAGGACATAATCCAGGGCGTGGACGGCACCATTCCGATATCGCTCATCGCCGGTCAGGTCATGGGCGCTGGCCAGGACAAGCCCCCGATTGAGCAGGTTGGCATTCGACCCCCAATTCATGGCGCTGGCAGGCATCGGATAGTGATACCCTTCCCGGGCCGCGTCCTCGAGATAGCGATCCGCTTCCGCGATCAGGCGCTCCGCCGCCTCCGAGCGCAGGTCCGTTTGCTCGGTGACCAGCGCAAGTGACAGGTCCGCCAGCAGGTTTGTATTGGCCCAGAATATGGCTGAGGGAACATAGGCATCATTCGACAGCGTGGCCGCGAAGTCATCCGCATACCCGGCGTCCCCGGTCGTCAGGAAGAGCTCGGCGGCAGCCCAGGCCAACTCGTCCAGGACGTCGGTATCGCCATAGGCGCCGCCGCCATCGAAATTGTTTCGGGCCAGCAGATCGGGATGGCGGCGAGCGGCCTGATAGGCCCGTCGGGCAGCATTGAGTGTTCGGACTGAATAGTCCGGGTCGAGATCGGCCCAGAGACGTGAAGCCTGGGCCGCTGCGGCCGCCAGATTCAGGCTCGCAGCTGTCGAGGGTGGTATCAGGAAGCGTTCCTCTTCCGCATCGGCCGGCAGCAATGGTAGCGGAAGCCAGGCCCGTTCATGCAGCTTGTGATGGACCAGGCCCGAGCCATCAATTTCCTGCAGGTGAGGCTCTGCCGCGCCGGTTTCGCGCCGGTCGACCCAAACCGTTTCGCCATCCGGAATTTGCATCTGAAGCATCCAGTCGAGATGCCAGCGCGCCTCAAGCAGGATTTCGCTGACCGGCTCGCTACCTTGCGGCAAGGCCACCCGTTCACCGGTCCAGCCTGATGTGCCGAGCTGGCCGCGTGTTGCCAGGCGCTCATAGGCATGTTGCAGGGTCCAGACCGAGATGCCGCCATTGACTACATACTGGCCGTAATCGCCGGCATCCGCCCATCCACCCGTCGTTTCGAGGGTGTAGTCGCAGCCGGGCCAGTTCGTTCCATCCTGGTCCGGACCGAAGAAGCAGGTCGCGTGGCGTTCGGTAAAACCTGCGGCACGGGCCCACATCGCACCGCCGGTAAACTCTGGTAGCAGGTCGGTCCCGAGGCGATTGAGATAGAAGTAACGCAAGGCATCTTCGGCCAATCGACCATAGGGTTGGTCGGTGATCGTGAAAGGTCGACTTTCTTCGCCGCAAACACTGATGCGGTAGCCATTGCCAGCGTCAGTCAGGGCGTCGAAGCGGATCTGGTGAACGGAATCGCCGGAGCTTTCGTCCATCCCGTGGACGAGAGTTTCTCCACTCAACCGGACCATGCCATCGGCATCGCGGATCTCCCAACGGGCTGGCGTGTCTGACCCATTTCGCAAGATCGCCAGCTTGGTGGCTCCGGTCTCAAATCCGGTCTGGTTAAACAGGATCGGTGTTTCGCCGGCGGGTATGTCGCAGCCGTTTGCGGCGATCGTTTGGGTCAAGCTGACAAGCGCGACGAGCATGATGATCTCCTAGGCCTGAATCCGTTGGATGTCGGCCGGAGCCGCGCATTGGTTGGCGATGAATTCGGCATGAGACGGCATCTGACGGGCGGACGCCCGAACAACGCTCAATACCTGTTCAAGACGGGCATCGACCTCGGCGTCACCAAGCCCCGCAACAAGCGGGTGATGGCCCTGCGGCTCCACCCCCTGCCCATCCATGACCGCGAGCCAGCTTGTCTCATTGAAGAGTTCGTCCTTTTCGCGACTGACACGACCATTCGTCTGGTAGATTGCCAGCTTGCGGGCAAGATGATCGGATAGCGGAAGGTTCCGGCAATAACGCCAGAACTCGCTGTCATCGCGTTCTGTTTGCCGATAGTGCAGGACCAGGAAGTCGCGAACATAGGCGTATTCCTGCAGGGTCAGCCGATTGTATTCGTCGATGTCGACCTGGTTGAACGAGCGGTCGGGAAAAAGCGTCATGAGCCGGGCGATCCCGCTCTGGATCATATGGATGCTCGTGGATTCCAGCGGTTCCATGAAGCCGGCTGACAGTCCGATCGCCAGCACGTTCTTGTTCCAGAATTTCTTTCGATGCCCGGTGGTGAAGCGCAGCTGGATCGGGTCGCGCAGTGCCGGACCTTCGAGGTTGGAAAGCAGGATGCTGGTGGCCTCATCGTCGCTTATATGATCGGAGCAATAGACGTGACCGTTGCCGGTGCGGTGCTGCAGCGGAATGCGCCACTGCCAGCCGGCTTTCCGGGCCGTCGAGCGCGTATAGGGCGAGGGCGGTCCGGTATTCTCTGACGGAACCGCGAGGGCTCTGTTACAGGGCAGCCAGGAACTCCAGTCCTCATAGCCAGTATTGAGAGCCTGTTCGATCAGCAGGCCGCGAAAGCCCGAGCAGTCTATGAAGAAGTCGGCCTCAATCGTTTCGCCTGTCTCAAGTTGCACGCCTTGGACATGACCGGTCTCCGGGTCGAGACGGGTATCGGCAATCCGGCCCTCGGTCCTCGTGACACCAAGGTTTTCCGCGTACCGGCGCAGATAGGCAGCATAGAGGCTGGCATCGAACTGGAATGCGTAGGCGATATGTCCCAGCGGCGAATTGCGGGCATCGGGCACCGGGCGCAGGAATTTGTTCTGCTTGGCGGCGATCACCTGGAGACAGAATTCCGGTAGATCGACCTCGTAACCTCGCTGGCGCGCGTGAAGCCAGAAGTGATGGAACATCACGCCATCCATATCGCTGCCATAGGAGCCGAACGGATGAATATAGCTATGCCCTTTCCGCCGCCAGTCGACGAATTCGATCCCGAGCTTGAAGGTGCCCTGGGTCGCGCGAACAAACTCGTTCTCGTCGATCCCCAGCATGCGGTTGAACAGCAGAATTTGCGGGATCGTGGCTTCACCGACCCCGACTGTGCCAATTTGCTCGCTTTCCACGAGGCGAATATCGAGTTTCTGACCGCCGAATATCTTCGCCAGCGCAGCTGCAGTCATCCAGCCAGCCGTGCCGCCACCGACAATGAGTACGGAACGAATGGGATCAACGGGCATGGGCTTGGCTCTTTTGGCTTGCGGTTTTCACCAGATGATCAACGAAGGCCTGGTGCGGCGGCATCTTTGATGCGGCCTGGGCGTAGGTCTGGCGCATGCTGGCGAGCGTGGCGGTGAGATCCTGCTCCGTGATCGAGTCAGCGACCACATCGTAGCCTCTGGGCAGAATTCCCTGGCCGACCATCACCGCAACCCAGGAGGTGATGCTGAACAGGTCGCTCTTGTGGGCGAAGAAGCGTCCGTTCTCGGCGAAGAGCTCGACGGTTTCGGTGAGGCTGTCGGGAACCTCCATTGTGCGCACATAGTCCCAGAACGGCGTGTCGCCTCGTGCGGTGGCATTGTAGTGCAGGATCAGGAAGTCCCTCACATAGTCGTAGGCATTTCCGATGATCGAATTGTAGCGGGCCACTTCGCGCTGGCTGATGCCGTCGCGCGGGAACAGCGCCAGCAATTTGCTGACACCCTCCTGGATGAGATGGATGCTGGTCGACTCCAGCGGCTCCAGGAAGCCGGCGGACAGGCCGATAGCGACACAGTTTTTCTCCCAGACCGAGCGGCGCCGCCCGGGGGTGAAGCGCAGCTTGTTGGTCGGACCGAGGGTTGCGGCGTCAAGATTGGCCAGAAGCGCTGCTTCTGCCTCATCATCCCCCATGAAGGCCGACGAATAGACATAACCATTGCCGGTCCGGTGCTGGAGCGGGATCCGCCATTGCCAGCCAGCGCCACGGGCCGTTGCACGGGTGTAGGGTGCGGCGGCATCAATTTTCTCGCACGGTACCGCGATGGCTCGGTCGCATGGCAGATAGGAGCGCCAGTCATCATAGTCGACGCCGAGCGTTTCCCCGATCAACAGGGCGCGAAAACCGGTGCAATCAACGAAGAGGTCGCCCTCGATGCGACGGCCATCGTCCAGTTCAAGGGCTGTCAGCGTGCCGTTCCTGGCGGACTGCTCAACCGTTTTGATCCGGCCCTCCACGCGTGTCACGCCACGCTTTTCCGCGTAGTCGCGCAGGTAGCGAGCATAGAGGCCGGCGTCAAAATGATAGGCATGTCGCATCTGCGAGACCGGCGATTGCGGATCACTGACCGGTCGCATGAACTTTCCGGCCTTCGCGGCCTGGCAACACATGGAATAGGCGGCGAGCGGTTGGTCGCTACCCCGAAAGCGGTCGCGCAGCCAGTAGTGGTGGAAGGGGACCCCCTCGAGATCAAATCCATAATCGCCAAATGGATGGAGATAGCGGCTGCCGATCCGGTCCCAGTCAACAAATTCGATACCCAGTTTGAACGTGCCTTTGGTGGCGGCGATGAAGTCCGCCTCGTCAATGCCGAGCATTCGATTGAAATCGATGATGCCGGGGATGGTCGCTTCTCCGACCCCGACCGTCCCGATCTGCTCGCTTTCGACCAGCTCGACCGTGACGCCGGTCGGGACGAGGAAGCGCGACAGGGCCGCCGCAGTCATCCAGCCGGCTGTTCCGCCTCCCGCAATCACAACTCTGGAGATGGTCCCTGTCATGCCGTTGACTCCGTCGTGGATGGGGGTGGGCGCCCGAGCGCCTGGTCAATGGCGTCAAGATACGCTGGAAATGCCGGGAACTCCCGAACAGTGCGAAGGACAGCCTGGGATAGCGTCTGCAATTCCGACTTCAGCTGTGGGTCATCGAGGCGCTCACTCAAACGGTCATACTGAGCAGGAACCACATGACGTGCGATGAGGGCATCTACCCAGTCTTCCGCGCAAATCGTTTGGCTTTCGAGAGGCTCGATATAGCCGCGCTGCCGAAACAGGGCCTGCCGGCCACTGCAGCGCGGATTGTCGAGGCCAGAGACCAGCGCGCTCAAGGCCGCCCATTCGTCCATTTCCTGCGACCAAAGACGATTGTATTCGAGCGCTGGCAAGGCCTGAGAGGTCGCGCGTGGCCAAAGGTCCAGGAGAGTCCGAAGCTCAAAGAGAAGTCGGTCCATTGCCCGGTCTTCGAGGCCGGGCAATCGGGCGGCCGACCGTCCGACATGCAGCGCGCCTTCGCGCCAGGGCGTGCTGCCCTGGTGGCGCGCGGCCGGCGCCGCCGGGGCAGCAAGCTCAAGCCAGCCGGTGCGCAATGGTATTTGCAGGCGGGAGCCATCGGGCTCCTCGCGGCGGATTGCGCAGGGTCTGACCGGACCGATGTGCGAGCGCTGCGAAGCCGAAACAGCGTCCTCACGACCTGTCGCATGGATCAACAGGTCCACCTGCGATGAGGCGTCTGACTGTCTGACGACGGCCACCTTGTCGCCGAGGCTTTGCTTCAGTTGTTCAGTCAGTTCGCCAGCGCTGACATGAAGCCCGCTTTCATGTTGCATCGATCCGATTGCATTGCGTCGGTCCGGCGGCGCAAAGCGGTTGCCGGCAATCGCGTGATAGCCGGGTGAAAAAGCAAAATATGGATGGCGCAGGCCCGCCTGCCGGGCGCGAAGCCAATGGTGGTGAAACCCGGTCCCGGCCCAATCTATGCCGCGACCGCCATAGGGCACGATGGTTTCTTCGCCATTGGCCGTCTGAAGCACCTGTCCGAGGCTTGGCAGGGTTGAGGGAAGCCGAAGCAGGTCCTGGAGCCCAATGCCGAAAGTCTCGAGCGTCTCGAGCGCGGATGGGCGCAGGATGGTGTACAGACCGTCCTCCCTTACCGCGGGACCGTCAGGATGAATCTGGATCGTCAGGCTGGCGTTCGCGACCGAGCCGCTGAGTACGTAGGCGCAAAGCCAGGCTTCAAGGCCGTTACCCAGAATGCGGATTGTTCGAGTTGGATCAGCCATGGCGGCTGTCCTCCGCCCGGGTCGCAAGCCGCGCCAGCCAGGTATCGTGGTCCGGCATTCGGGCAATGGCACTCTCGATGTCGGACTGAATGGCGTTCAAGGATTGATCAAGGGCCGCGTCCGCAATGACGTCGAGGCGCCCATCCCAATGGTTTGGATGGACCCGTTGACCAAGGTAAACAGCGAGCCAGCTTGGTTCCAGGAACAGCCCCTGCTGATAGCGCGCCACCCGCCCGGTTTCGCGGAACAGGGCCATCTTCTCGGCCAGAGAGTCCGGTATGGGCATGGTCCGGACATAGTTCCAGAAGGCTGAGTCGGTCCGCTCGGTGGCATGATAGTGGAGGATGAGAAAGTCGCGAACCCGTTCGAACTCACGGGCGATGTGTGCGTTGTAGCTGTCCCGCTCGAGTCTGTAGTCGCCGGTCACCGGGAATAATTCGATGAATTGGGTAATTGCGATCTGGGTCAGATGGATGCTGGTGGACTCCAGTGGCTCGAGGAAGCCGCCCGCCAGGCCGACGCTGATACAGTTGTGTGACCAGAACTGCTTCCGCCGCCCGGTCGTGAACCTGAGTGGCCGTGGATCCGCGAGAGCATTGCCCTCGAGATTGTCGAGGAGGACCTGGCGGGCCGTGTCATCATCAGTAAAGTCGCTGGCGTAGACGTGGCCGTTTCCGGTCCGGTGCTGGAGCGGGATCCGCCATTGCCAGCCAGCCTGATGGGCGGTGGCGCGTGTGTAGGGCGGTGTCGGGCCTGATTTTTCACTGGGCACGGCAATCGCGCGGTTGCAGGGGAGCCAGTGCGACCAGTCCTCATACCCGACATTGAGGGCCTGCTCGATCAGAACGCCCCGAAATCCGGTGCAGTCGAAGAAGAAGTCGCCATCGACCACCTGTCCGTTGTCCAGATCAAGCCGATGGATATTGCCGGTCGCCGGATCGCGATGGACAGCGTTGACAATGCCTTCGACCCGGCTCGCTCCGCGCGCCTCCGCGTGTTGCCGCAAAAAGGGGGCATATCGGGTCGCATCAAACTGGTAGGCATAGCCAAATCGGGAGGCGAAATCGGTCGGATCATCGGCCGGTCGTTCAAACCGGTTCTCGGCACACATCCGGACCGGCAGTGAATAGTCGCCAATTTCGCGAGCATTGCCGGTTGCCCGCATTCGTGACCACGCCTGATGGAAAGGCAGGCCGGCGATGTCTGCACCAAAATCACCAAACGGGTGGACATAGCGATCGCCGATCCTGGCCCAGTTCACGAACTCGATACCGAGCTTCATGGTGGCGGAGGTCGCTTCGAGAAACTCGGCTTCGTCTATGCCTATGGTTTCGTTGAACTGGCGCAGATGCGGAAGCGTCGCCTCACCGACGCCGATAATGCCGATGGCCTCCGATTCGATCAGCGTGACCTGCACGCGCCGAGCCGGCAAAACCGACACCAGCGCAGCTGCTGCCATCCAGCCTGCGGTGCCGCCGCCGACGACGACGATCCGCCTGGGTACATCCTGCCCCAATCTTCCCTCCCCGGAGCGCAGCCGATGCTTGGCATCTTTGCATTCTCCCTACAACTCTGCACCTCGACCATCGCTGGTTCTTGTTGACAGAACAGGTTGTTTGATTGAAAGTGGCAAAAATTGACAACGCTGTCAACGGCGGAGACTTTAGCCAAACGAGGGGAGAAGAGTATGTTTTACAAAGGGATGAAGGATCGGCCTGGAAGAGGGCTACGATCTGGATTGTGGCGAGGAGCAAGCCTCGCAGCCCTGTCCATAGCCATGGCTTCTACCGGGGTTTACGCCCAGGAGGTCGAAGAGGACGATGACTCCAATACCGAGGTGATCACGGTTCGGGGCATCCGCTCCAGCCTGCAAAGCGCCCAGGAAATCCGCCGTAACTCCGATGTTCTGGTTGATGCAATCACGGCCGAGGATATTGGTGCCCTGCCGGACCGTTCGGTGGCGGAGGCATTGCAGCGCGTTCCAGGCGTGAACATCACGCGGTTTGAAGGTGAAAATGACCCGGACCACTTCTCGGTCGAAGGGTCTGGCGCGATCATTCGGGGTCTCAACTTCGCCCGTAGTGAGCTGAACGGCCGTGATGTGTTCTCTGCCGACAATGGTCAGCAAATCGGCTTCAATGACGTGTCGCCGGAAATGCTCGGGTCGGTCGAGGTGTTCAAGAACCAGTCCGCCGACATGATTGAAGGCGGACTCGCCGGTACGGTGAACCTCAATACCCGCCTCCCGTTTGATCAGGGCGGCCAGATGATGGCATTCACCCTGGAAGCGAACTACTCGGACTTTGCCGAGGAAGTCACGCCGACCGTGTCCGGCATCTACAGCAATCGCTGGGAGCTCGGGAACGGGTCTGAATTCGGTCTGCTCTTTGGTGCATCCTATTCCGAGTTGCAGAGCCGCGCCGACGGCACGCTCGTCGCCGAGTGGCTCGATCGGGACCCAGCCGATGGTCAAAGTCTCTACATACCTTCAGGCGCCGGTATCCGGACGCAGCTGTTTGACCGGACCCGGGACACGATTTCGGCTGCCGCTCAGTGGCGCAGTGCTGATGGTGAGTTGGAGGCGACCGCGCAATTCTTCCGGGCTTCTTACGAGAACGCCTGGTCGGAACGCGCGATTGAGCCGTCTATCGACGACGGTCCCGGGATTACGCCGGCTCCGGGGACAAGCTTCACCTATGACGATAATGGCCTGTTCGAAAGCGGTGTGATCTCGGAGAATGTCGGCTGGCGTTCCAATGATCCGACCCACCCTTTGAATGGCGTGCGCCAACTCGCCCTCGCGCGCGGCAAGGTCGATGAAAGCCTGACCACAGATATCGGGTTCAATCTCCGTTGGTCGCCAACGGACCGCTTCCGTGCCAGTTTCGACCTGCAATTCGTTGAGTCCGAAGTGAACATCGCTGATGTCACCGTTCACGGTGCGTTCTTCTCGGACATCGATCTGGATGTGACCGGTGATGTGCCCAGCGTGATCTACAGCCGTCCTGCCGATGGCTCGGATCCCTATTTCTCCGACGCCAGCAACTACTATCTCCGCTCGGCAATGGACCACCTCTCTGACAATGAGGGGGAATCGGTCTCATTCCGTGCAGACGCCGAATATGACTTTGAAGGCGATAGCTGGTTGAGGTCTGTTCGCTTTGGTGGCCGTGTTTCCAACCGCGAGCAGATTGTGCGTAGCTCGGTCTATAACTGGGGCAATATTTCCGCGACATGGAACTCGCCCTTCGCGCTCGACAATCCGGCCATCCCGCCGGGAACGTTCGAGCTCTATACCTTCGACAACTACATGCGTGGCATGACGACAGGACTCGAAGGCGGCGTGCCGATGTATACCGGCGCTCTGGGTGATAATTACGACCAGGCTGTTGCCGGCATCCTGGCGATGCGCGACGCGGCCGGAAACGGTGGCTGGGTCCCTCTGGCCCAGCGTGGAGGAGTTGTCCCGGGCACGGCATTCCTGCCCTCCGAGATCACCGATGTGACCCAGGACACGACCGCGTTCTACGGTCGCCTGGACTTCGATAACGAGCACCGCTCTGACGGTGTTCGTATCTCGGGCAATGTCGGCCTGCGCTATGTAGAAACGGAAACAAGCGCGGTTGGTGCGCTGTCCTTCCCGGATCGTGCCCTGGTGTTCAATGGTATGACGCCGACGGCCTATTGTGCCGGTATCGCCGGCACTCCGCCCGGCATCTGTCTGGAAGACGCGGCGACTCAAGCGGCGTTCTTTGATTGGGCCGATGGCAGCAATCAGACCGGCACCGACAGTCACTCCTACGAGAACTGGCTTCCGAGTGCTAACGTGGTGTTCGGTCTGACGGATGAATTCCAGATCCGTCTGGGCCTGTCCCAGGCAATCTTCCGTCCGGATTTTGGCCTGATGAAAAGCAACCTTGTGATTGAGCAAGGCGGTGACGATCCCGTGACCGGTGCATGGCTGGGGCCGAATGCCTCGACCGGCAACGTCCAACTGGACCCGATCACGGCCGATCAGTTCGATCTCGCTTTCGAATGGTATTTCGATGACGTTGGTTCGCTGACCTTCTCGTTGTTCCAGAAAAACCTGAGCGACTACATCGTTCCGGCCATTCTGCAGCGGGATATCGATAATAACGGTGAAACCTTCGCGGTCGATGTCGACGGCGTTGGCAACGCCTCCGACAGCGGCGAGATCAAGGGCTTCGAAGTTGCCTATCAGCAAACCTTCGATGACCTGCCCGGGATGTGGTCCGGCTTGGGAGTTCAAGCCAACTACACCTATATCGATGCTCAGGGCATTCCGAATATCGGTCCCAAGAACGACGAACCGAACGGTCGTGGCAATGCCCCGAACTTCGACGTGTCGCAATTGCGTCTGCCGCTCATGTCCGAGCACACGGTCAATCTTGTCGGCTTCTATGAGACCGACCAGTGGAGTGCCCGTCTCGCCTATAACTGGCGGTCAGAATACACGCTGACCGTTCGCGATGTGATCTATCCGTTCACGCCTGTCGTCCACGAGAGTACGGGCCAGCTCGATGGCTCTATCTTCTACGACATCACGGACAGCCTGACTGTCGGTATGCAGGCGGTGAACCTGCTGGATGAGGTCTCCGAAACCAGCGCGGTCATCAATCCAACCCTGGTGCAGGCACCGCGGGCCTACTTCCGCAATGACCGGCGCTTTGCGTTCGTCTTGCGCGGTCGCTTCTAGCTCGCTCCCTCCGCGAGTAAGCATGCAGGGGCGGCAGGTCATATCTGACCTGCCGCCCCGTCGCATTCTGGCAGGCGGCCTTCCTTCCGAGCGGGAATCCATGAAACCCTGCCTATAGCAAAACCGACGAGCGCGATTTGAAGACCTATCTTGGCTACGGCACCGGTGATTTCGGCCTGAACATTTACTGGAACGCGCTCTCGCTGATCCTGGTGTTCTGGTATGCGGAGGTGGTCGGCTTGTCGCCCGACGCCGCTGGCTTGATCTATTTTATCGGCATGGCGTGGGATGCCGTCTCGGATGTCGTAGTGGCCAATCTGACCCAGCGGACCCGGACCCGATACGGAACCTACCGGCCCTATCTCGCCATCGGCGGCGTCACTTTGGGAGCGGCTTTCGTACTGTTGTTCTGGGTGCCGCCGCTCGAGGGCTGGATCTTGATGGTTGCCCTGGCGATGGCGCACATCGTGTTCCGGCTGGCATACACGATCGTGGCGGTTCCCTATTCTGCACTGGCGTCCCGCCTCAGTTTTGACAGCCGCGAACGTACCGTCCTCTCCGGCACACGCATGGCTTTCGCATTTCTCGGATTGCTTGCCGTGTCCGGCTTGTGGTTTCCGGTCGTGCGGGCCTTCGGGGGCGGCTCGGATGTCTCGCCGTCCGGGTTTCTCGTGGCAGCGATAATGGGCGGTGTTGTAGCGACGGTCGCCCTTCTCGCCTGTTTCCTCTTCACGCGGGAACGCACGCTCGAGACTACCCATGAAACGCCGGCGGATTTGAGCTTCCGGGGGTTCTGGCGGGCCGTGCGGGTCAATCGGGCCCTGCAAGTCCTGCTTCTGGCAATCTTCCTGCAGTCGGGGGCCGGGGCTTCGTTTCTGATTCCGTTGGCCTTCTATATCGAAGCCCATGAGGTTGATTTCGCCCGCAAGGAAACCGTCATGACCGCATATGCGGTCGCAACCCTGGCATCCATCCCGATCTGGACAGCGGTAATCCGCCACTTCGGCAAGCGCGTCGGTTGGATCGCTGCTTGCTGGGTCGTGATCGTGACGGGCCTGCTCCTGACGGCCTTCGGTCCGGTCCTGTTCCGGGGCCTGCCCTTGCAGATCCTGCTCTATGGCGTGGGGTTCAGTGGTTTTGGTGTACTGGTTTGGGCTCTGGTGCCCGATACGGTGGAATTCGGCCAGTGGAAGAGTGGCACGCGCAATGAAGGCGCCGTATTCGGCTCGGTTCTCCTGTCGCAGAAAACCGCCGGCGGGCTGGCCGGTCTCCTGGTCGGCGTCATGCTCAAGGCGGTCGGGTATGACCCGGACCTGGCCCAGCAATCTGTTGAAACGGCTGACAGGCTTGAGCTTTACATGTTCGCGGGGCCGTCGATACTGCTGTTCCTTTCTTCTCTCGTAATCCTGCGCCTGCCATTGAACCGGCACTTGCACGCAAAGATCGTCGAAGAGATTCGTTCGCACTGACCGCCTTGGGGGCTATGCATGGCACGAATGGTTGATGTCGCCGAAAAGGCCGGTGTGTCTGTCAAGACTGTGTCGAGGGTGCTCAACAATGAGCCCCATGTGAAAGAGGCGCTCCGAGAACGCGTCCAGGCGGCCGCTGCTGAAGTCGGATATGTACCCAGCACATCCGCGCGTCAGCTGCGGGGAGGGCGCTCCTATTCCGTTCACATGGTCTCCCATTCGGATCGGTCCAGCTATGTCAATGCGATCCAGTTCGGTGCCGTACGAGCCTGTCAGGCACGCGGATATCAGCTGATGATTTCGCTCTTCGAGCGAATAGAGGATATGGACTGGAGCCAGTTGCACGAGCGCTTTGCCCGGCTCATGGAGGTCAGCAAGCCGGATGCCCTGCTGCTGGTGCCTCCGTTGTCCAACAATCTTCGTCTGGCGGAAGTCCTGTCCGAATTTGATGTACGGGTGGCGCGTATCGGCCCGCATGACCTGCCCGGGTCCTCAATTACGGTGATGATCGACGAACAGGCGGCGGCCCGGGATTTGACTCACTACCTGATCGACCGGGGCCATACACGGATTGCCTTTCAGCGGGGCAAGGAAAACCAGAACGCCACCCAGGAACGGTTTCGCGGCTACCGCGATGCGCTGGATACGGCCGGCATCAAATTCGATCCGGCTCTCGTGCTTCCGGGCAATTTCGAATTTTCCTCGGGGCTGAAGGCTGGTGACGACCTGCTCGACCGGGATGATCCCCCGACAGCGGTCTTCGCCGCCAATGATGACATGGCAGCCGGGATCGTCATGGCCGCACACCGTCGAGGCGTCGCAGTGCCTGAGCGACTGTCCGTGGTCGGGTTTGATGATTCCGAGATTGCTGACCGGACCTGGCCGGCGTTGACCACCGTTCGCCAGCCGTTGGTGGAGTATGGTGCGATGGCCGTCGAAAGGCTGATTGACTCGCTATCACTCCCCGCGGATCCGCCGAATGCAGCCGTTCTCCTCGAATATGAGCTTGTCGAACGTGACTCCGTGACGGCGCCGGCTCCGATCGGTTAGCTGCAATTGCCGTGTCCAGGCCGGCACGCCTGAACGCGGTTGAATCTGGCCTTCAATTGGGCGGCTTGTCGGTGCGCGGATTATGGTGTCGAGCGCGGCAATTGGCGGACCAGCTCAGCGCCGCCAATGCCCGATGATCCCGATCTGCCCGGTTCGCATGTCTTGCGAACGCCTTGCCGCGTCAATGCGCCTCATTCTCAAGTGGCCGTCAGCGATTAGAATTGAGAAATATCAATTTTATGGGGTCGCAAATGTCGGATGGTGTTGATCGAGGCGCGCAAAGGCGCAGGTCTTGGCCGGTTTTCCAGAATGCCTTCCGGCCATTCTTTCTGGGTGGAGCTGCTTGGGCCGGGCTCCTCGTGCCCCTCTGGTTGGTCGAGTATCTGGGACTTCCATTGCCTTTCGCCGGTGCCGGTGTTTCCGGCCATGCCCATGAAATGGTGTTTGGCTTTTTGTCCGCCATTGTTTGCGGGTTCGCGCTGACCGCCATCCCGAACTGGACCGGGCGGGCGCCAGTTGCCGGTTGGCGGCTGGCCTTGCTGTTCGGGTTGTGGGTCCTTGGACGAATAACCGGTTTGATGCTGCCAGGTCCGGTGGCGACCCTGATCGACGCGGCGTTCCTGATTGTGCTGGCGGCCGTTGTCTTTAGGGAGATCGGGGCTGGCCGAAACTGGCGCAACCTTCCGGTCGCGGGCCTGATCGCGACCTATGCGTTGGTCCATGTGGCATATCATTGGTCCCCGACAGGTTCACAGGCGATCAAGGGGGCGTTGGCAGTCGCCTGTATTCTTATCGCCCTGATCGGCGGGCGCATTGTCCCAAGCTTTACCCGCAACTGGCTGGCGGGGCGGGCCAATGAGGCCGCGTCCAGGGTGGTGCCGCCAATGATGGCGTATGACAAGCTATCGATAGGCCTGCTGGCTGTCGCGCTCGTGGCCTGGGTGCTGTGGCCCGCCCACCTCCTGACCGGTGGACTCCTGCTCCTTGCCGGCATCATTCATTGCTACCGACTGCTGCGGTGGCAGGGAGGTGCAACGCTTCTTGAACCGCTGATGTGGTCGCTTCATCTTGGATATGCGTGGCTGCCCGCTGGCCTCGTTATGTTGGGAGCCGGGGTGATTGGCCCGACCTTCATATCCGCCAGCGCGGGTCTCCACGCGATTTCCGCCGGTCTCATCGGCTCGATGACGCTCGCCGTCATGACGCGCGCGAGCCTTGGCCATACAGGTCGGGAGCGTCGGGCAAACACGGCGACGCTATGGATTTACGGTCTCGTCCATCTCGGAGCTGCATTGCGGGTCGCGGCGGCCTTGATGGCGAACGACCCGGTGCTGCTAGCGACCGGCGCTATATTATGGAGCGCGGCCTTCCTTCTCTTTGTCCTGGCCTATGCGCCAATGATGTTCGGCGCCAGGCCCGTGAAAACCTGAACAGATCGACGGATGATGAGCGGTTTCATGGTCATCCGCCTGAGAAGGGTGACATGAAGGCGATGCGGTCGCCGTCTGTGAGTTTGAGTGGCGCGTTTCGTGCGACCATCCTGTCGTTGATGGCGAGACGCACATGTGAGGCCCGCAGGGCGTCTCGTCCGTGTTGTGTTTCGGTGATGAGGGCGATGAGGCTGTCGACGGTATCGGGTGCCTGCCGGGTGTGGATGCGGGTCGAGCGGCTCCCGATCTGGTCCTGGAGGGGGCCGAAGAATTCGAGTTCAAGCTGCATGATGGTCAGCCTCCGGTGGTCGCCATGTCGCGGGGAACGGCGGCCGCAGCGCCGCGCGACACATCGAAGTCATGTCCTTGTGCCTTTTGGCGCATGGCGGTGTCGAGCATGGCGTCGAGCGCGTCGGGTCCACCATTGCGCAGCGCGTCGCGCAGGTCCACGGCGCCATTGCGCCCCAGACACATGTAGAGCTTGCCGGTGCAGGTGAGGCGGACGCGGTTGCAGGTGTCGCAGAAGTTTCCAGTCAGCGGCGAGATGAAGCCGAGGCGCCCGCCGGTCTGCTCGACCCGGACATAGCGGGCCGGGCCACCGGTATTGTCGGGCAGGTCGGTGAGTGTCCAGCGAGCCTGGAACGTCTCACGAAGCCGGGCGAGAGAGAGGAACTGGTCGGCCCGGTCGACGCCGACCTCGCCGATCGGCATCACCTCGATCAGGGTGACGTCATGACCTTCGCCATGGGCCCACTCGATGAGGGCGGGCAGCTGGCGGTCATTGACGCCCTGCATGGCGACAGCATTGATCTTGACCTGCAGCCCGGCGGCGCTGGCGGCCTTGATGCCGGCCAGCGTCTGCTCCAGCCGTCCGCCCCGGGTGAGGGTGGAGAAGGTGTCGCGATCGAGTGTGTCCAGGGAGATGTTGACCCGCCGGATGCCGGCCTCGGCCAGGGCGGCGGCGTAGCGTGGCAACTGGGTCGCATTGGTGGTCAGGCAGACCTCCTCCAGACCGGCCTTGCCGATGCGCGCCCCCAGATTCCCGATCAGGCTCAAAATATCCTTGCGGACCAGCGGCTCACCGCCCGTCAGTCGGATCTTGGTGACCCCGCGGGCGATGAAGCTGTCACACACCGCTGTCAGCTCCTCGAGCGATAACAGGTCCGCCTTGGGCAGGAAGGTCGGCTTGGCCTTCATGCAGTAAACACAGCGCAGATCGCAGCGGTCGGTGACCGACAGGCGCAGATAGGTGATCTGCCGGCCGAACGTATCGACGAGCGGCGCGCGCTGAAGGGTCATGTCCGGCCGGTCCATCCGGGCCTCCTGATCACTCTGGCTTGACAATTATCATGTCGCCGCGCCGCCGCAAGTGACGTCTCGTCGCATGTCACGCCAAATCGACAAAGCCCGCAAAATCATCCGGAGTATTGATATTGCCAAAGTGACCCGAGTGCGACGGCTTGATCGGCAACCACTCGGTTCGAAGGGCGGCGAGCAGACTGCGAACCGATACGGCTTCAGTGCGGTCCGGCAATCCCCCTTGGGCGGCGATGAATACGGGCAGGGGATGGTCAACCCAGGCGCGGCAACGGGCCGACGAAGGTTGCAAGAGCGGGGTCAGGGTTTCGACACACAGGCCGGGCATGTCGACCGGGATGACGAGGACGCCGTCCTGACCGGCTTTCCTGGCCAGCTCCAAAGCATCGTAAATGGCTTGTCCGGGACCCTCGCCGGGGCGACTGTCTGGAATACCGTCCGGATGGCCCGGGCGGCCACTGATACGGATTGATCCGCATCCGGCTGACGCCAGAACGGCGCGGGCCCGGTCCAGAAGTGTTTCCCCGTCCAGCTCCAGCATCGCCTTGTCACGACCCATCCGGCGAGACTTTCCGCCGGCCAGGACGATGCCTGTCAATTTGAAGGTATCAGCTGCGCGGGTCATCGATCAGCGGATTGGGTTTGCAGAAAAGGGCCAGGGCTTCGCGGTCGTCAATCTCGACCCGTGCCCCATCCATGATGATGCCGTGTGCCTGTAGTGCGCCGAAGGCGCGGGACAGGTTTTCCGGTGTCATGCCGAGGATGGAGGCGAGGTTTTTCTTGCCGTAGGGCAGGGTCACCACACGGTCCTGTCCGGCCTTGTCATGCAGGCGGAGCAAGTAATTGCCAACACGCTCGACTGCGGTCCTCAACTTGAGATTCTTCATCGATTTCACGACCGAGCGGTAACAAGTGGCGAGTTCGGTCACGATCGCGCGGGCGAATTCCGGGTCTTCCTCGAAAACTGCCCGGACATTCTGGGACGGGATCAGGAGCAATGCGCTGGCGGTTGCGGTCCGTGCGGACATCAGGAAGGGCAAGTCCTTGATGGTGGCGGCAAGGATGAAGGTCGAGACCGGTGACACGATTGCCATTGACGTCTCCCGACCGTGGCTGGACGAGAAGAGTTCAACGCTGCCCTCCATCACCAGATACAGGAAATCTGCCGGTTCACCTTCGCGGATCAGATCGACATGCGGCGGGATGCGCTGGGCATAGGCGGCGCGCATGAGTTGGTCGAAATGACGCTCTTCCATCTTTGAAAACAACGGCAGTTTTCGAATGGTCTGGCGATCTTCGTCGCGCATGTCGTCTCCGATCTATGCCTTGTCTGGCCGGCTGACGCCCACCTACACGCATCCTTGACCTACATCAAGAGGTTAGTTGATTCACAATAAATGCGCGCATTAAAATCTTCAACATACAAGTTGATATGTGTCCTTCACTTGTTTGCACGTGCGGTTGTTTGACGCGCGACAAGTGTTACGGTTCATCCATTAAGTGCAGTTTGCTATCAATCCATGACGCCTTCGGGTCGAAGGAGATGCAGGAGAGCGACATGCATGTGCTTGACGGGGTAACAAAGGGCCAACAACGGCAGGCGCTGGGGATGAGTACCCTGGCGTTCACGACCTGTTTCGCGGTCTGGACCATTTTCTCGATCATCGGAATCCGTATCAAACAGGAGCTCGGCCTGTCCGAGACCCAGTTCGGACTGCTGGTGGCGACCCCCGTACTGACCGGTTCGATCAGTCGCATTTTTCTGGGCATCCTGACCGAGCAGGTCGGCGGCCGGATCATGTTCCCCATCCAGATGGTGACAACCGCTGTCGCCGCCTTCCTGCTGTCGATGGCCGACAGCTACCCGCTCTTTCTCCTCGCGGCCCTGGGCGTGGGCCTGGCGGGCGGCTCGTTCATTATCGGCATTGCCTATGTGTCCCGCTGGTATGACGCCAAGTCGCAAGGCACCGCGCTGGGGATTTTCGGTGTCGGCAATATGGGTGCCGCGGTGACGAATTTCGGCGCGCCCTTCCTGGTCGTCGCCTTTGGCTGGCAACAGACGGCGCAGATCTATGCCGGCGTGCTGTTGATCATGGCGTTGATCTTCTGGGTGTTCACGAAGGACGATCCGGTCCTGGTAGCCCAGCGCAAGTCAGGAACACGCCCGGCGTCTGCCCTGATGCAGCTCGAGCCTCTCAAAGACCCTCAGGTCTGGCGGTTCGCGACTTATTACTTCTTTGTTTTCGGTGCCTTCGTGGCGCTAGCCTCCTGGCTGCCGCGTTATTATGTGGGCGCCTACGGCCTTGACCTGCAGACCGCCGGCATGCTGGCCGCGGCTTATTCGCTTCCCGCCTCGATCTTCCGCGCCTTGGGCGGCTGGATGTCGGACAAGTGGGGTGCCCGCTTCGTCATGTATCTCACCTTCATCGTGTCTCTGATCTGCCTGTTCATTCTCAGCTATCCGAACACGACCTACATCGTCGAAGGTATCAACGGCCCGATCGAGTTCAGTTTTGGCATCGGCGTCCCGCTTTTTGCGATCCTGGCTTGCGGCCTCGGCTTCGTCATGTCGCTCGGCAAGGCGGCCGTCTACAAGCACATCCCGGTCTACTATCCGCATCATGTCGGGGCTGTAGGCGGCCTGGTCGGCATGATTGGCGGTCTTGGCGGGTTCATCCTGCCGATCAGTTTCGGCATCATGAACGACCTGACCGGCGTCTGGACCAGCTGCTTCATGCTGATGTTCCTCATCGTCCTTGTCTCGACGATCTGGATGCACCTGGCCATCCGCCGGATGGAACGGCGCAAATTCCCCGAGCTCAAAACCGATACCCATCTCAGCGACGTCCCCGACCTCCCCCACCCGGCACCGGCGGCGCGCTGATTTCGCCGCGGCGGTGACGGCCGAACCTCCCCCGGTCGCGACCGTCATCGCCGCAGTCGACCCAACAACAAGGAAATGCCGACAATGGCCAAGGACCTCAAAGACTGGAACCCGGAAGATCCGGCGCAATGGGAAAGTGGTGGCCAGTCCATCGCCAATCGCAACTTGTGGATATCCATTCCGTCATTGTTGTGCGGGTTCGCGGTGTGGCTCTACTGGGGCATCATCACCATTCAGATGATCAATCTGAACTACGGGTTCTCGCAGGCGGAACTGTTCACCCTGACGGCCATCGCCGGATTGTCCGGTGCTACCCTGCGCATTCCGTCGACCTTCTTCATCCGTCTCGCCGGCGGTCGCAACACCATCTTCTTTACCACCGCGCTGCTTCTCCTGCCGTCGGCAGGGACCGCGGTCATCCTGCAAAACCCGGATGCGCCCCTGTGGCAATTCCAGCTGATGGCGCTGTTGTCCGGCTTTGGTGGCGGCAACTTTGCCAGCTCGATGTCCAATATCAGCTTCTTCTTCCCCAAGAAGGTCCAGGGCTACTCGCTCGGCATGAATGCCGGCCTCGGCAATTTCGGTGTCACCACCATGCAGATCCTGATCCCGCTGGTGATGACCGTCGGCGTGTTCGGCGGCACATCGATGGTGCTCGAGAACACGTCGGGCACGCTGATCGGTCGGATACCAGCGGGCACCGAAACCTTTCTCCACAATGCCGGCTTTATCTGGGTGGCGATCCTGATCCCGGTTGTCGTGGCAGCCTGGTTCGGGATGAACAATATCCGCGACGAGCATGTGTCTCCCAATATCGGGTCCCCTGTTGCGGCCTTCGGCAAGATTGCCGGCATGCTCGCGATCGGTCTCATCATGGCCGCCGCCGGTCTCTGGCTGATGCTGCCGTCGGACGCCAACGGGTCCGGCTGGGGTGTTTCCAAATGGCTGGTCCTGCCGCTGGTGATTGCGGCCACGGTGTTCGCACTCAAGGCAATCCCCGGCGCGATCCGCAAGAGCCTCGACCGCCAGTACAAGATCTTCCGCAACACCCATACCTGGGTGATGACGGTGATCTACACGATGACCTTTGGATCATTCATCGGTTTTGCGGCGGCTTTCGGTCTCGCCATCAAGGTCATCTTCGGCTTCCAGCATATCGAAGTGGACGGGGTGCTTACGCATGACGTGATCAATGCCAACGGGCCGAGCGCCTTGATGTTTGCCTGGACCGGGCCGTTTATCGGCGCCCTGATCCGGCCGGTCGGTGGCAAGCTGGCTGATCGGTTCGGCGGAGCGCTCGTTACCCAGGTCATCTCGGTGGTGATGGTCATCTGTGCGCTGGGCGTCGCCTGGTTCATGAAGGCGGCTTACGCGTCTGCCACGCCGGAAGTTTTCTTCACGCCCTTCCTGATCCTGTTCCTGGTGCTGTTTGCGGCGACCGGGATCGGCAATGGCTCGACCTTCCGCACCATCGCCGTCGTCTTTGACCGCGAGCAGGCCGGTCCGGTGCTTGGCTGGACCTCCGCCGTAGCGGCCTATGGTGCCTTCATCATCCCGCAGGTCTTCGGCGAGCAAATCCGCGCGACGACGCCGGAATACGCCCTCATCGGCTTCGCCGTTTTCTACACCATCTGTATCGCCATCAACTGGTGGTTCTACCTGCGCCCCGGCGCTGACGTGAAAAACCCGTAAAGGAAACAGAGATATGAGCCATCTTCTCGACCGCCTCACATTCTTTGCACGCAAGCCAGAAGCGTTTTCTGACGGGCACGGCATCACCACGACCGAAGACCGGAAGTGGGAAGATTCTTACCGCAAGCGCTGGCAGCACGACAAAATCGTACGCTCGACCCATGGTGTGAACTGCACCGGCTCGTGCAGCTGGAAGATTTACGTCAAGGGCGGGTTGGTGACCTGGGAAACCCAGCAGACCGATTATCCGCGAACCCGTCCGGATCTGCCAAATCACGAACCCCGTGGCTGCTCACGCGGGGCCAGCTATTCCTGGTACATGTATTCGGGCAATCGCCTGAAATATCCGCTGATCCGGAGCCGGCTGCTGAAAGCGTGGCGCAAGGCGCGCGAGACCCTGACGCCGATGGCGGCCTGGCGGTCGATCCAGGCGGATGCGGAGGTGCGCAAGTCCTACGTCTCCAAGCGCGGAGCCGGCGGCATGGTTCGCGGCGATTGGGACGAGGTCAATGAGATCATCGCCGCCGCCAACGCCTATACCGCCAAGGAATACGGGCCCGACCGGGTATTCGGTTTCTCGCCCATTCCGGCGATGTCGATGGTGTCCTACGCGGCGGGCTCGCGTTACCTGTCGCTGCTCGGTGGCGTCTGCATGTCATTCTACGACTGGTATTGCGACCTTCCACCAGCCAGTCCGCAGACCTGGGGCGAGCAGACCGACGTGCCGGAGTCAGCGGACTGGTACAATGCAGGCTTCCTGCTGATCTGGGGCTCGAACGTGCCGCAGACCCGGACGCCGGACGCACATTTTTATACCGAGGCGCGCTACCGCGGCACAAAGAGTGCGGTGATCTGTCCGGACTATTCGGAAGCATCCAAGTTCGGCGATATCTGGCTCAACCCGAAGCAGGGCACAGACGCTGCGCTCGCCCTGGCGATGGGTCATGTGATCCTGCGCGAATACCATCTCGACCGGCAGGCCGCCTATTTCGAAAGCTACGCCCGCGAAAACACCGACATGCCCAATCTGGTCCGGTTGGAGAAGAAAGACGGCCGCTATGTGCCGGGCCGCCTGCTGCGGGCTTCGGACTTTGATGGCGATCTCGGTGAGGACAATAACCCCGAGTGGAAGACCATCGCCTATGACCGCACCAGCGGCAGCTATGTGGCGCCGCTGGGCTCCATCGGCTTTCGCTGGGGTGAAAAGGGCAAGTGGAATCTCGAGCAGCGCACCGGCAAGGGCGACATGGTCGAGCTGGAACTGTCCTTCATCCTCGACGACCGGCATGACGAGCAGGTCGAGGTCGGCTTCCCCTATTTCGGCAACAAGCACCACGACCATTTTGCCGGCACGGATCATCCCGATGTCCTGTCGCGCAAGCTGCCGGCGCGTCGCGTGACGCTGAAAGATGGCGACGCGTTGGTGGTCACGGTGTTTGACCTGATGTGCGCCAATTACGGACTGGATCGTGGCCTCGGCGGCGATGACGTCGCCCGCGATTATGACGACATGGCGCCGTACACGCCGGCCTGGGCCGAAGCAATCACTGGCGTTGATCGCAAGAAGATCATCGCCACGGCGCGGGCCTTTGCCACCAATGCCGAGAAGACCAAAGGCAAGTCGATGGTCATCCTCGGTGCCGGTCTGAACCACTGGTATCACATGGACATGAATTATCGGGGGATCATCAATCTCCTGGTCATGTGCGGCTGTATCGGCCAGTCCGGCGGCGGCTGGGCCCACTATGTGGGTCAGGAAAAACTGCGTCCGCAGACCGGCTGGCAGCCGCTCGCCTTCGCGCTCGACTGGAACCGGCCGCCGCGTCATCAGAACTCGACATCCAACTGGTATGCCCACACCGGGCAATGGCGTTACGAGACGCTGGCCGTGGATGAGATCCTGTCCCCGACGGCGCCCGAGGGCGACTGGTCCGGGTCAATGATTGACTGGAATGTCCGGGCCGAACGGATGGGCTGGTTGCCGTCCGCGCCGCAATTGCAGACCAACCCGCTGGAGCTGTCCCGCGCGGCGGCCGAGGCCGGTGTCGATGCCAGGACCTATGTGCTCGACGGTCTGAAATCCGGTGACGTGAAGATGTCATGCGGGGATCCCGACAATCCGGCCAACTGGCCGCGCAACCTGTTCGTCTGGCGCTCAAACCTGCTCGGTTCATCAGGCAAGGGGCACGAGTATTTCCTCAAGCACCTGGTCGGTGCCAGCCATGGCGTGCTTGGTCAGGAGGCCGGACCCGAGATGCGTCCGTCCGAGGTCGAATGGGTGGAAAAATGCCCGGAGGGCAAGCTGGACCTGTTGGTCACCATCGACTTCCGTATGTCCACGACCTGCGTCTATTCCGACATCGTGCTGCCAACGGCGACCTGGTACGAGAAGAACGATCTCAACACCTCGGACATGCACCCCTTCATCCATCCGCTGACCGCGGCCACCGATCCGGCCTGGGAAGCGCGCAGTGACTGGGACATCTTCAAGGGCCTGGCCAAGAAGCTGTCCGAGGTCGCCCCCGAGGAATTGGGCGTTGAAACCGATGTCGTCCTGACGCCCATCCTGCACGACACGCCGGGCGAAATTGCGCAGCCTTTCGACGTCAAGGACTGGACCAAGGGCGAGATCGAAGCCATTCCCGGCAAGACAATGCCGCAGATCAGTGTGGTCGAGCGGGATTATGCGAACCTCTACAAGAAGTTCACATCGCTCGGCCCATTGCTGGACAAGCTCGGAAATGGCGGCAAGGGCATCGACTGGAATACCGAGGACGAGATCGAACACCTTGGCGCCCTGAACGGTGTCGTGCGCGAGGCCGGTGTCTCCAAGGGGCGGCCGAAAATCGAGACCGCGATCGATGCGGCCGAGACCATTCTGATGTTGGCGCCGGAGACCAATGGCGAGGTGGCGGTCAAGGCCTGGGACGCGTTGTCGAAAAACACCGGGCGGGATCACACCCATCTGGCCGTACCCAAGGAAGACGAGAAGATCCGCTTTCGCGATGTGGTCGCCCAGCCGCGCAAGATCATCTCTTCGCCGACCTGGTCGGGCATTGAGAGCGAGGATGTCTGCTACAATGCCGGCTACACCAATGTGCACGAGCGCATTCCATGGCGCACGCTGACCGGTCGCCAGCAGCTCTATCAGGACCACAAGTGGATGCTCGCCTTCGGGGAGGGCCTGTGTGTCTACCGGCCGCCGATCGATACCGCGACCGTGGCGCCGGTGATCAACTCCAAGCCCAATGGCAATCAGCAGATCGTGCTGAACTTCATCACGCCGCACCAGAAGTGGGGGATTCACTCCACCTACACCGACAACCTGTTGATGCTGACCCTGTCCCGGGGTGGCCCGATCGTCTGGCTGTCCGAAGACGATGCCCGCACAGCGGGGATTGTCGATAACGACTGGGTCGAGGCTTACAACTCGAACGGTGCCCTGGTGGCCCGGGCCGTGGTTTCGCAGCGGATCAAGTCGGGCACGCTGTTCATGTATCACGCCCAGGAAAAGATCGTGAATGTTCCGGGCTCGGAACTGACCGGTCAGCGGGGTGGCATCCATAACTCGGTCACCCGGACCACCCTCAAGCCGACCCACATGATCGGCGGCTACGCCCAGCAATCCTACGGATTCAACTATTACGGCACGGTTGGTTCCAACCGCGACGAGTTCGTCATTGTCCGCAAGATGGACAAGGTCGACTGGCTCGAAGGCCCTGCCGGTGATGAAATGGAGGCAGCAGAATGAAAATTCGTGCGCAAATCGGCAAGGTCCTCAATCTGGACAAGTGCATCGGCTGCCACACCTGCTCCGTGACCTGCAAGAACGTCTGGACCAGCCGCGAGGGCGTTGAATACGCCTGGTTCAACAATGTCGAGACCAAACCAGGCGTCGGCTATCCCAAGGACTGGGAGAACCAGGGCCGCTGGAATGGCGGCTGGAAGCGCTCCGGCAATGGTTCCTTGCACCCGAAAATGGGGTCCAAATGGCGGGTTCTGGCGAAGATTTTCGCCAACCCCGACCTGCCGCAGATCGACGACTACTACGAGCCGTTCACCTTCGATTATGGCCATCTTCAGTCAGCCAAGGAGTCCAAGGCATTCCCGACAGCCCGTCCGCGCTCGCTGATCACCGGCGAGCGGATGGAGAAGATCGAATGGGGTCCCAACTGGGAGGAGATTCTCGGCGGAGAGTTTTCCAAGCGCTCGGAGGACTACAATTTCGAAGGCATCCAGAAGGAGATCTACGGCGAGTTCGAGAACACCTTCATGATGTATCTGCCGCGCCTGTGTGAGCACTGTCTCAATCCGACCTGCGCGGCGGCCTGCCCGTCCGGAGCGATCTACAAGCGCGAGGAAGACGGCATCGTCCTGATCGACCAGGAGAAGTGCCGCGGCTGGCGCATGTGCGTGTCCGGCTGCCCGTACAAGAAGATCTATTACAACTGGTCGAGCGGCAAATCCGAGAAGTGCACCTTCTGTTATCCGCGAATCGAGGCGGGCCAGCCGACGGTCTGTTCGGAAACCTGCGTCGGCCGGATCCGCTATCTCGGTGTGATGCTCTATGATGCCGACCGCATCGAGGAAGCAGCCTCGATGGAAGACGAGAAGGACCTTTATCAGGCCCAGCTCGACATCTTCCTCGATCCGCATGATCCGGAAGTCCAGGCACAGGCGCGCCGCGACGGCGTGCCGGAAGCCTGGCTGGAGGCGGCCAAGCAATCGCCGGTCTACAAGATGGCGATCGACTGGAAAGTCGCATTCCCGCTTCACCCGGAATACCGCACCCTGCCGATGGTCTGGTATGTGCCGCCGCTGTCACCGATCAAGAATGCGGCCGAATCCGGCGCCCTCGAATCCGATGGTGAGATGCCGGACGTCCGTTCCCTGCGCATCCCGCTTCGCTACCTGGCCAATCTTCTGACGGCCGGGGATGAAGCACCGGTCGCACTCGGCCTGGAGCGGATGCTCGCCATGCGCGCCTACATGCGCTCGAAAACCGTTGAAGGCGTGATCGACGCCTCTATCGCCGAACGGGTTGGCCTCACCGAGGATCTGATCGAGGACATGTATCAGATCATGGCGATCGCCAATTACGAGGATCGTTTCGTCATTCCGACCTCGCATCGTGAAGAGGCGGAAGAAGCCTTCGACATTCGCGGCGAGTGCGGTTTCAGCTTCGGCAATGGCTGCTCGGATGGCGAGAGCAAGGCCTCGCTGTTTGGCAGCCCGCGTCGGCGCGCCCAGGTCACCCCGATGGAGAAAAGCTGATGACCCTGTCTTTCAAGGTATATGCAGCCCTGCTCAGCTATCCGACCGAGGATATCCGGGCGTCAGCGCCGGCCTTTGCCGACGTTTTGGAGGCGGAAGCCCTTATCGCGCCGAAGGAGGGCGCCGGGGTCACGAAATTGATCGAGGAACTCGCCTCGCAGGACCTCTATGAGCTGCAAGCCCGATATGTCGACTTGTTCGACCGCTCTCGTGCGCTGTCGCTTCACCTGTTCGAGCATGTGCATGGCGAAAGCCGTGACCGTGGTCAGGCAATGGTTGATCTCAAGGCCCTCTATGAGAGCCACGGTCTGGAGATCACGGCGAGCGAGCTTCCCGACTTTCTGCCGCTTTTCCTCGAATACCTGTCACAACGACCGCTGGATGAAGCCCGATCCCTTCTGGGTGAAACCGCGCATGTGCTGGATGCCCTCGCCGAGCGGCTGGGCAAGCGCCACAGCATTTACCAGGCTGTCCTACTTGATCTGGCGCAGATTGCTGTCCGTCCGGCGGAGCTGGACAAGTCCGTTGTCGAGACACCGTCCGAGGACCCTCAAACCCTCGAGGCCATCGATCAGGCCTGGGAGGAGGAACAGGTCCAGTTCGGCCCCGACCCGTCGGCCGGTTGCCCGGTCGCCGAAGACATGCTCACCAAGATGGCGGTCCCCCCTGCCGCCGCTTCCGATGAAGGACGCCGGCCATGAGTGACATTCTCAACTCTGCCCTGTTTGGCATCTATCCCTATATCGCCCTGGCGGTTCTCGTGGTCGGATCGATCATCCGCTACGACCGCGAGCCCTACACCTGGCGCGCCGGGTCGAGCCAGCTTTTGCGCCGGCGTCAGCTGGTCCTCGGCTCGATCCTCTTCCATGTCGGGGTCCTGGTGATCTTCTTCGGTCACCTTGTTGGCTTGCTGACACCCATCCAGATCTTCGATGCGCTGGGGATCAGTCACGGTGCGAAACAGCTTCTCGCGGTCATCGCTGGCGGCGTTGCCGGTGTGATGGCGCTGATCGGGGCCAGCCTGTTGCTGCACCGCCGCCTGTTCGATGCCCGGATCCGTTCGACGACCAGTTTTTCCGATATGGCCATCCTGTTGATGCTGTATGCGCAACTCCTGCTCGGCGTCGGTTCGATCGCGGTATCGATGCAACATCTCGACGGTCATGAGATGACCAAGTTCATGAGTTGGGCGCAGGGCATCTTCACCTTCCAGCCCGGCGTCGCCGAGCACGTTGCGGATGTGCACTGGATCTTCAAGGCGCACCTGGCATTGGGCCTGACCATCTTCCTGGTCTTTCCGTTCACGCGACTGGTCCACATGTTCAGCGCACCGGTCCGGTACATTTTCCGCCAAGGCTATCAGGTCGTTCGCCGCAAGCCGAAGAAGGGAGAGGCCCGATGAGCACAAGCACCCTGATTTCAAGGCCCGCCGAGGCTGTTGTTCCGGTCCGGGTCAATGGTGTCGAGATCTCTGCCGAAGCCATTGCCGCTGAAGCCCAGCACCATCCTGCCAAGCGCCCCGAGGCCGCCTGGCAGGCTGCGACCCGCGCCTTGGCAATCCGCGAAGCCTTGCTCCAGCGCGCCCGCGCCCTGGAATTGACGGCCGAGCCGCTGACGGATGCCGAGGGTCGGCCGGAGGCGCCGGATGACGCATTGATCCGGGTCATGCTGGACGCCGAGGTCAAGACGCCGGAGCCGGATGAGGCTTCCTGTCGTCGCTATTACGACAACAACCGGGAGAAGCTGCGCGCGCCGGATCTCTATGAGCCGGCCCACATCCTCCTTCAGGCTGATCGTCGGGACGAGGCGGCATTTGAGCGGGCGTTGACCGAGGCAAGGACCTTGCTGGACACGCTGTGCGACAAGCCGGACCTGTTCGCCCGAATGGCAAGGGACAGGTCGGATTGTGCGTCGGCGACCGAAGGCGGGCGTCTGGGTCAGGTCATGCGAGGCCAGACGACACCGGCCTTTGAGGCTGTGCTGGCACAAATGCAGCCGGGCTCCATTCATCCCGAACCGGTCGAGACTCCCTATGGCGTGCACATCATCCGGCTCGATCACGCGGTGCGTGGCGAGATCCCGGCGTTCGAACAGGCGCGACCGCTGGTCGAGGAATTCCTGCGTGATGCCAGCTGGCGCCGCGCTGTCTCGCAATTCATTTCGCTGGTCATCGGAGACGCCGATGTTTCCGGAGTTGATCTCAAAGGGGCGCAGTCCCCACTCGTTCAATAGGAACCCATGTCGTGAAACTGACCGTCAAAAAGCCGACCAGATCCATGCTGCTTCTGGGCTGTGCCTGCGGGCTCGTCGCCAATACCGGTACAGCGCTGGCGCAGGCCGAACCGGATATCCTGTTCAATGCCCGCCTGCGCTATGAACAGGTCGACCAGGACGGGTTCGCCGATAGTGCCAATGCACTCACCCTGCGGACCCGCCTGGGCATCGACAGCGGCGAGGTGGAAGGTTTTCGCTTCCTTCTCGAGGCTGAAAACGTCCTCCATCTTGTTGATGACTTCAACTCGACCACCAACGGCCTCGCTGGTTATCCGGTCGTGGCCGATCCGGAAGAGACGGAGCTAAACCGCCTGCAGGTCAGCTTCAGTGGTGTGTCGGATACGGTCGCGGTTCTCGGACGACAGCGCGTCATTCTGGGTGATGCCCGTCATGTCGGGAATGTCGGTTTCCGGCAGAATGAGCAGACATTTGACGCCTTCCGGGTGACCTGGACCGGCGTTGAGAACCTGACGCTGAACTATCTCTATCTGGACCGGGTTCACCGGATCTTCGGCGACGACCATCCCGCGGGAGAATGGGATCTCGATGCCCATTTGTTCAATGTCGATTATGCGGGTGGCATGGGTACGATCAGCGGGTTTGCCCATCTGGTCGACAACCAGGACGTCGCGACGCTCTCTGCGGCGACCTATGGCCTGCGCTGGAGCGGGCAGCATGACACTGCCGCAGGCGCAAGTTTCGCCTGGTTTGCCGAATATGCGCGCCAGAGTGAGCACGGCGACAATCCGGCCAGTTTCGATCTGGACATGTTCAGGGCTCAGGCAAGCATGGCGGCGAATGGTCTCAGCGGTGCCATCGGTATTGAGAGTTTGGACGGCAATGGCACGCGCGGGTTTTCCACGCCGCTGGCGACGCTTCACGCCTATCAGGGCTGGGCGGACGTGTTCCTGGCGACACCAGCGAACGGAATGCGGGATGTTTATGTCCGGGCCAGCTGGACCGCTGCCCAGTCTCCGATTGGCGAGGGCCTGTCGGCGGCGGTTGCCTTCCATGACTTTGAAGCGCTCCGCGGTGGCGGTGACCTGGGGTCCGAGATCGATGCCGTGGTGACTGCGCGTCTCAGCGCGCACTACTCACTTCAACTCAAGGGAGCCTTTTACAACGGACCCACTGGCGGCCCGGCCGATCGCGACAAGGTCTGGTTGGCATTCACGGTGAACTACTAGGGGTTCTGACCGGACGGAGACCTCCATGATCGAAGATCTGCTGCGCAACAACACGATCTGGTCGGACAGGAAGACCCGGGATGATCCGGACTTCTTCCGGCGGCTGTCGGCGCAGCAGCATCCGGACTATCTCTGGGTCGGGTGCTCGGACAGTCGGGTGCCGGCCAATGATATTGTCGGCCTCGACCCGGGCGAGCTGTTCGTCCATCGAAACATTGCCAACCTCGCTCCAGCCCAGGACACCAATTTCCTTTCGGTTCTGCAATACGCTGTCGAAACCCTCAAAGTCCGGCATGTCATTGTGTGTGGCCACTATGGATGTGGTGGTGTGGCTGCTGCCGTGTCGGGGGATCGGCATGGTTTGATTGATCACTGGCTGCAGCCGATCCGTGACACCTCGGATGAACTGGCCGGATATCTACTCCGGATCCGCAATCCGGAAAAACGCCTCGACGCGCTTTGCGAAGGCAATGTGGCCATGCAGGTGCGGTCGATCGCCTGCAACCCGATAATCGCCGATGCCTGGCGTCGGGGGCAGAACATAGCGATCCATGGCTGGATCTATTCGATCAAGGACGGTTTGGTCCGTGATCTGGGTGTCACAGTCAGGGGGCTGGGCGACCTGTCGCACCATTTCCCGAACCGCCTGTCAGCCTGGCTTGGTACCGGAGCGTCCAAGGAGCTCCAGAATTGCTGCCAGACGCCACCGTCCTGACACATGGCTTCCGAGTTTCCCGCTCGTGGCGACACCGCAATTTGCGTCTGGCTTGGAAGATGCGGTAATCGATACACGGCGACTTCCCTTGCAACGCTCGGAACCCCATGGAAACCACCCGTCTTGAGGTCAGGACCCTGTCCGACCGCATTCTTGAAATTGTCAGGGAGAAGATCGTATCCGGCGCCTTTGGCCTGAATGATCCGATCCGCCAGGACGCCCTGGCGAAGGAGTTTCAAGTCAGCAAGATCCCGCTCAGGGAGGCCCTGGCCCGACTGGAACAGGAAGGCCTGGTGGTATCCCAACCCAATCGGGGCTTTTTCGTGCGCCCTTTGAGCTATGCGGAAGCTGAAGAGATATTCGCCCTGCGATTGCAAATCGAGCCGGAAGCCGCCGCCTATGCCTGCTTGAAGGCAAGCGATCAGGAACGGGAACGCGCTGTCGAAGCCCTGGAACAATTCGACGCCGAAGCGAGGGCGCAAAAACCGACAGTTGGAATGCTGAACCGCCGTTTTCACATGGCGCTGATCGGTCCGGCCGGGCGCCCCCTGACCGAAAGCATCATCGCCCGTCTCAATGTGATGGCTGACCGATATGTCCGCAAACACCTGGAGCCGACCCGCCGGCCGGCTCGAGCTGAGCAGGAGCACCATGAAATCCTCAAGGCCTGGCTGGCCCGAAATGACGTGGTCGTACGGACCCTGATTGCCCAGCACCTGCAGCACACCCGCGAGGATCTGCTCAACGAATTGGCCGACGCCGGATCGAAATAGCCGCGACGAAGGCACGCGGCGTCAGGGGCATGACAGGCGGCGCGGCTGCACTTGTGAGCAGAATGCCCCTGTCAGGCCCGCCTAGACCACATCACTTGATCCCGTCCGGTTTCCAATCACGCCACTCTCTTGTTTTCACGCAAAGCCGAGCACCGGTGGGACGCAGATGTTCGCGAAGAGATTGCAGACCAGGTGGCAGGCCTTTGCGGGCGCTGCCGTGGAATGCTTGCCGGATCATGCGCGGCTGATAGCGTGCGCAGGTCGTTCCTGGCTCCGGTGTAGATGACTTGGCCCAACATTCGAAATCCCTCGCGCCGCTCTTTCGTCTCGACCGGGCGAGTCCGTTGTCGATGCAGGAGCAGATCAGGCGTCGGGTCATTGAAGCGATCTATGCCGAAGTCTTTCCGGCTGGCTCGCGCCTGCCGTCGTCACGCCGCCTGTCAAAGGAGCTGGGTGTTTCTCGCAACACCGTATTCCTCGCCTACCAGCAATTGATCTCGGAGGGGCATCTCGAAACCCGCGAGCGATCGGGCCTCTATGTACCGGAGACTGCGGCGGTCCGGCGACTGGCCTCACCGGCCCTGCCTGGCGGCGCGGTTGCGACGGATGGTGCCGATGTCGTCTCCCGTTTCCTCGAGCCGGGCCTGGCGTCGGACTCGGCCTACAAGTGCCCGCCTGACTGGCAGAAATACCGCTACCCCTTCATCGAGGGGCGCTATGACAGATCGCTGTTTCCGGTCACAGAATGGCGAGAAGCCAGCCGGCTTGCACTCGCCGTTTCTGAAGTCGAAGACTGGTCTCTGGACAATGGCGAGGTCGATGACACGGCGCTGATCGAGGAAATCCGGACCAAGCTCTTGCCCCGGCGCGGCATCACTGCGCGACCGGACGAGTTGCTGATAACGGTCGGCGAGCAACAGGCCTTGTTCCTCGCCCTGCAGGTACTGGTCGGAAAGAAGAGTCAGGTGGCGGTGGAAGAGCCCGGCCTGCCGGAATTGCGTTCGCTGCTCGCCCTGCGCCGCGCCAATGTTCATCATCAACCGGTCGACGATTCCGGGATCATCGTCGATGAGCGGTTGGGTGGTCGGGATCTGGTCTGCGTGTCGGCAAGCCGGCAGCGCCCGACCGGGGTGACCCTGTCTCTGGAGCGGCGTCACGCATTGATGGCCATGGCCGAGCGCGACGACTTTCTTGTGCTGGAGGACGATTTCGAGTGCGAGATGAACTATCTCGGTGATGCGGTGCCGGCCCTGCGCAGCCTCGAAAACGGTCAACGTGTCGTCTATGTTGCGTCCTTGTCCAAGGTGCTCGCGCCCGGGGTGCGACTTGGATACATGGTCGCGGCGCCGGAAATCATTGCGGCCGCTCGTCGGCTGCGTGATCTCACGACGCGGCGGCCGTCGCCGAACAACCAGCGAGCGGCGGCTTTCTTCCTGTCGCTGGGGCATTACGACGCCATGATGCGCCGACTGACCCAGGTGTGTGCCGAGCGACTGATAGCGCTTCGAGACGCGCTGAACCATTATCGCCCCCTGGCCATCGCCGTCGCTCCGGTCGAGGGGGGCACATCCTATTGGGTTCGCGGGCCGGACGGTCTGGATGCGAGTGAAGTGATCCGGGCGGCAGAGGCGCGAGGCATCCTGATCGAGCCGGCTGATCATTGGTTCGCTGACGATAATGGCCCGGGCAACATGTTCCGGCTCGGCGTGACATCCCTCCCGGCGTCATCAATCCGTGACGGCATCGCCGAACTGTCCCGTGCCATGCGCGATATTGATGACCGCAAGACCGGCCGGGGCGAGCCCACGGCATTGGAGGGGAAGGCGTTGCTGTCACGACTGTCCGGCGCAACCCTTCTGTACAAGACGGTCTATGGTGACCCCTGCACCATCGAACTACATGCCGATGGGCGCATGTCGGGCCAGGCGGGCTTTGCCGGTGAGGATCGCGATGTCGGCCGTTGGTGGGTCGATGGGGGGCAATGGTACCGACAATGGCGCAACTGGGCGTTTGGCGAAGTCCTTGGGTTTGCGGTCGCGTTCGAAGGCGACCAGCTCCACTGGCTGGACCGGAAAGGGCATGTGGTGGACTCCGCAGTGCTGGCACAGGCCAACGAGGGGGCCGGGTCCTGAGGTGCGTCAGTCAATTCAATCTGGCCCCATTGCCGCAAATCAACGCCACCAACTGGACCCATAAGGCGTGCTGATCTGGTTCTAAGCGAGCCGTCACAGCCCTGTCATGCTTTCCCAACAATGCGGCCAACCTCGTTGGGGGGCCGCGTGCGGGGAGTTTCAACATGTCGTCACTTGGAATTGCGGCGCTTCAACTGGCAGCGGACAAGAGCGACAATCTCGAACTCGTCGAGCGTGAGACGCGGGCTATCGCCAAGCGTTTCCCGTGGGTCGATCTGGTCGTGCTTGGTGAGCTGGCCGTGCATGGCGCCAGCTTGGACAAAGCCGAGCTGGCCGGCGGCGAGACCGAGGCGCGTCTCAAGGCCCTGGCCGCTGAAACCGGTCTGTGGCTCGTGCCCGGCTCGCTGTATGAGCGCCGTGATGGCGCGATCTACAACACGACCCCGGTGATCGATCCGGCAGGCGAGATCGTCGCGCGTTACGACAAGATGTTCCCCTTCCTGCCGTATGAGGCGGGCGTGGCAGCCGGACGTGATCCGGTTGTTTTCGACGTTCCGGGTATTGGCCGGGTCGGCGTCGCCATTTGCTACGACATGTGGTTCCCGGAAGTCATCCGGACGCTTGTCGGTCTGGGCGCCGAAGTCATCCTCCTGCCAACCATGACCAACACCATCGACCGCGATGTCGAATTGGCCATCGCGCGTTCGAATGCGGCCATCAACCAATGCATTTTTGTCGATGTGAACCTGGCGGGCGATCTGGGGGTCGGGCGGTCGGCCGTTTACGGGCCGGGCGGAGAGGTCATTTACGAAGCGGGTGCGGGCCGCGAGGTGATCGCGCTGGACCTCGATCTGTCGACCGTATCCCGCCTGCGCGAGCGCGGCTGGAACGGGCTGGGCCAGGTTCTGAAGAGTTTTCGCGACAGCGACGTCGAATTCCCGTTGCACGCCGATATCGAGGCGCGGCGGGCAAGCATGCCGGGGCTGGGGGCTCTGGAAATGCCGCATCGCCAGGGGGGCGATGCGGCGCGACCACCGTCCGCCGAACAGGGCGGCGGTCGCAAACCGAGACTGAAAATATTGGACTGACTGTGTCTGGGCCGAAAGGTCGTATCAAGCAGGGGCCGGTATCACCGGAGGAGTATCATGGGCGAATTCACGAAAAACAGCATGAGCCGCAAGGTTCTTTCGGCAGCACTCATGGGCGGGACCGCACTCGCGGGTCTGAGCCTCGGGGGTGTGGCGCTTGGGCAGGATGAAGGCGCGGCACGTGACGTCATCACTGTCACCGCAACACGGCGCGAAGAGACGGTTTCGGACGTGCCGTACAACATCTCGGCCATTGGCGGCGAAGCGATCGAGGCGGGCCAGATCCTGGACGAAGCCGAGCTCCTTCGCTCGATCCCGGGCGTAACGGTCGTTGATCGCGGTGCGCGCAATGCCGGTACATTGAATGCGGCCCGAATTCGTGGCCTCGCGGTCGACGGCAATGGTTTGGGCGACTATGCGACCTCTTCGGTCGCCTCGGTCTCAACTTACATCAATGATACGCCGATCTTCGCCAATTTCGCGCTGCGCGACCTGGAGCGCGTTGAAGTGCTTCGCGGACCGCAGGGCACGCTCTATGGTTCCGGCTCGCTGGGCGGCACGATCCGCTACATCACACGTGACCCCGAAATGGGCGAGTTTGGCGGCTATCTGTCGGGCTCCGCATCGCATGTGAACGGCTCCGAAAGCTATGGCTTCGGTATCGACGGTGCCTTGAACATTCCGCTGGGTGAGCGCGCTGCCTTGCGCCTGGTCGGAAGCCTGGGCGATTACCCGGGCATCACAGACTATGTGAACCTCTATGAGCTCGACGCCAGCGGTACGCCGGTCGCGCCGAACGGTGTCCTGGACCCGACCGCCTCATACCGGTCGCAGGAAGATGCCGACACGTTCGACACCTGGATGGGTCGCGCGACCTTGTTGGTCGAGCCCAGCGATACGACGTCGATCCGGCTGGTCCACGCCCGCCAGTCCGATGAAGTCGGTGGCCGCCGCCAGCAGACTGTCGGTACTGACGGTTTCGGGAACACCTATGATGACTACGAGAACGGGTCGATCCAGCTGGAGCCGTCCAGCCGCGACATCAACATGACCTCGCTCGAGGCGGAAGTTGATCTCGGTTTCGCGACCCTGACATCCTCGACGTCGCACTACGACCACAGCGGCGACAGCGTCAGCGAGAATACCGGCTTCTACGCGCAGGCAGGCTGGCTTGGCTTCTACTACAACTATCCGCGCCCGATGGCCCAAGCGGTCCGGTCCTATGCCGATGAGGCGGTCATTCAGGAATTGCGACTGGTCACCGATGACGGGGGTGATTTCGACTATGTAGTGGGCGGTTTCTATCGCAGCCAGCAGCGCGAAATGACCCAGCAGAGCTATCTTGTCGGCTTCAAGGACTGGTGGGACACCCTGCTTCCGCTCGCCGCCGGGGCGGTCAGTGGCGATCAGGACTGGGATTATCGCCAGACCGAGCACTTCACCGAAATGTCGGTGTTCGGCGAGCTGACCTGGCATGCCGGCGAGGACGTCGACATCACCTTTGGTGGTCGCTATTTCGACAATGAATCCGAGAATGACAGCTACATGGCCCTGCCGCTGTGGGCCGGCCTGTTCCCGGACGTCAATTCCGACTTCGAAACCTCCGAGAGCGACGTCCTGTTCAAGCTGAACGGCTCCTGGCGTTTCTCGGATGACGACATGCTGTATGCCACGATTTCGGAAGGCTATCGCCGCGGTGGCGCCAATGCGGTTCCGTTGGCCGGCTTTTATGCCGAAGATCCGCGCTGGCAGGTCTATGGATCTGACTCGGTCGTCAATTACGAGATCGGTGTGAAGGGTGACCGCGGCAACTTCATCTATGATGTCAGTGTCTTTTACATTGACTGGGCCGACCCGCAGTTCAACACGTCGACCACCAATTGGGGCTTCTTCGCGGTCCAGAATGGCGGCGCTGCCCGCACCTATGGACTTGAGGCCTCGCTGGAGGGTTTCGTCGGCAATGACTGGCACTACACGCTCGGTTACGCCTATATCGACGCCCAGTTGAGCGAGAACTTCCATGCGCCGGATCGTCCGGCACCGGCGGCTCCGATCGCCCTTGATGGCGCCATGCTGCCGGGAACGCCGGAGCACCAGTTCAACTGGTCTCTGGATCACACCGGGCGACTGGCCGACTGGACGACATTCACGCGACTGGATGGCTATTACCAGTCGGAAACGCGCAATGCCGTCACGACCTCGCCGACCTTCAATGTGCCGCTCGACGGGTTCTCGATCTGGAACCTGACGACGACTTTCTCGCGCGACAATGTCGACCTGTCCTTGTGGATGAAGAACATCACCAATGAGGAAGGCGTCACCGGAGTGTTCACCGAAGCCTATATGGGCACGGCCCCGGCCGACGGGTATTTCGGAAATGGCAACAAGGAAATGATCGCGTTGCCACGCACTGTCGGTGCAACCGTTCGCTTCAGCTTCTGATCGGATAGGGTCGGGGCGGTCGTGCAAGCGGCCGCCCCGTCAACTTTCTCATGGTCGCCGTGAATACCTCCGCCCCGCCCAAAGACCGACTTGCCAATATCGACCGGGCCCTGCGGGCCGGTCGGATCGCACAGGCCAGGGCCATGTCAGAGGCGCTGGTGCGCGAGTATCCGGACTATCCTGACGCCTGGATCATTCATGCCCGGGCCCTGCAGAAGGCCGGTGATTTCGCCGGCATGCGCTCAGCGCTGACCGAAGCCATCAATCTCGAGCCCTCATCGCCGCTGGCGCGACTGATGATGGTCGAGGCGGATGTCCATCTCGGCGAGGTCGAGCAGGCCAGGACCGGTTTGCTGGCGATGGAGAGTGAAGCCGCGGGGAATGCCAACTGGCTGGGCCGTCTGGCTGAGGCATTCGGTCAATGTGGCCAGCATGTCGATGCCGCCCGATGCGCACGCGCTGCAGCCGCATTGTCGCCCGACGAACCGGCACATCGATACAATCTCGCCACGCATCTGGTCGCTGTGGGTGAGCTGGAGGAGGCGGAGGCTGCCTTCGATGCCGTGATCGCCAGCGCACCGCATGACTATGACGCCTATTACAATCGCGCCAACCTGCGTCGCCAGACGGCCGACCGAAATCATGTCGCCGAACTTCAACGAATGGTCCGCGTGCCTCACCGCACGCCCATGGGGCCGGTCGCGCTACACTATGCCCTGGCCAAGGAACTGGAAGACCTGGGCGATTACACGGCGAGTTTCGAGGCGCTGACGGTCGGCGCCCAGCATCGTCGAGGACTCATGCGTTACAACGTGACCGGTGATGTCACGACGATGGGTCAGATCGCGACGGTGTTTGACAAGGCCTATTTCGACAGGGTCGGGCCTGGCGATGGAGGGGATGGACCGGTTTTCGTGCTCGGTCTCCCACGCAGCGGGACAACGCTGGTCGACCGGATCCTGAGTGCGCATTCCGACGTGGAGAGCCTCGGGGAACTGAATGACTTCGCCCTGGCCCTGACGACACTCTGCCAGGCGGAGGGCGGCAAGTCGGGCCTGGTCCAGGCCGCGTCGAGGCTGGATCCGTCGACTCTCGGCAAGGCTTATTGCAAACGCGCCGGCGGACGGACCTCCGGCTCCCGCTTCTTTATCGACAAGGCCCCGGCGAACTTCCTCTACATCGGGCTGATCGCTGCTGCACTGCCGGACGCACGCATCGTCCATCTGCAACGCGATCCGATGGACAATGCGTATTCTCTCTACAAGGCCCTGTTCCGGATGGGCTATCCATTCTCCTACGACTTCGCCGACCTGGCCGCCTACATGCAGGCAAAGGACGCGTTGATGGCGCATTGGCGAGAGGTCCTGCCAGGCCGCATCATCGATGTCCGCTATGAAGACGTGGTCGCGGATCAGGATGGTGAGACCCGCCGTCTGTTGGAGGCTGTCGGGCTCGAATTCGAAGAGGCCTGTCTAGCCTTTCACCGCAATCCGAGCCCATCGGCGACCCACAGTGCGGCGCAGGTTCGCCAACCGCTGTATGCAAGCTCGGTCGGGCTATGGCGAAGATACGAGCAGCAACTCCAGCCACTGGCAAAAATGCTCGGGGTGACGCCATGAGGTGTGTCCTGGTCGCGCTGGCCGCCTTGCTGGTCTCAGGGGTTGCACAGGCACAGGCACGGGTGGTCGACGATTTCGAGACCGGTCTGGGCGATGAGTGGCGCGGGGCGGCAGGTCGCGGCGATATCCAGCTGACAGAATATTCCGGCAATCACTCGCTGCGACTGCGGCGGAATGCCTGGGCGGCTCGTGTTGTGCCGCTGGACGGTCGCGGCGATGTGCGGGTATCGGTCAGTTTCGCCGCTCTCGATCTCGAGGGCGATGATGCCTGTCTGCTTGAGGTGTCTGTCGATGGCGAAATCTGGCAGGAGCTGGGCCGGATCGGCCCGGGACAGGATGACGGTCTGACGATGCACCGGGTCGGCGGCGCGCTCGCGCATCCGCCTAGCGGAGACTGGGTCGCCGTGCGCCTGCGCGCCGCCGGCAATACACTCAATGATACCTGCTGGGCCGATGATCTTCGGGTTGACGCGAGGCCAGCCGAGCTTGAGTTGGGATTGCAGATTCCGGCGGGTGAAGGGCCGCTTGGGCAGCCGCTGTCGAGCCAGGCCTTCGCAAGGCCCGACGGCGCTCGTTCGCCGCTGGAACCGGTTTCCGGCCGATTGATCATCCCGTTCCTGGGCCGGGTTGATGGCTTCCGCGTCCATCGCGATGAATTCGGTTATGAGTCCGAGGCGGGTATCTTCTCGCTACCACCGCTCGAGATCGTCCTGGTCGGTGAGGATGATGACCTGATCCCGGTGCGACGGGGACCACTAGAGGGCGAACACCCGCATTGGGAGTGGATCGTCGAGCCAGGCCGGGCATGGCAAACGCCGGACGGTGCAATTCGGGCGGTCTTGCCGGTCGCGCTTCAGGAGCGCAACGCCAATTGTGTTCATACCGGCTGGTTGAGCTTCGACCCGAATGGAGGCAGTGGCGCGCAGTCGGCGGTCCTTGTTATGGGCGCGGAGACATGTGCCTATTTCCAGTTTGACTTGTGGACTCGCCTGCCTGTCAGTTTTGAGCCGGGGCCGGACCCGTCCGCCGACCTGATCCGTGATCGCCGTCAGGCTGAGATCGCCAATCGGGCGCCGCGGCAAGCAATCGCGACCCTGCAGGACCGATTTGCCGACGTGGATCTGGCGGCTTTCGGATCACCACTCGAAGTGTCGCCGGAGGCGATGACAGTTTATGGCCTGCTGGCGGAGGGTGAGCTGTTCGCGGGCGGTTGTGAAACCCGGTTCGGTACAGACCCTTATTGCGACACCCTGCCTCTGCCGTCCTATTCGCTTGCCAAATCCATGGTGGCAGCTGTGGCCCTGATGCGGTTGGAACAGCTTTATCCGGGTGCCCGCACGGCGCTGATCGCTGACCATGTGCCGGCCTGTTCATCGGCGCGGTGGCAGGGCGTCACATTCGAGCACGCCCTGGACATGGCCACCGGGCTCTATACCTCCGCCGACTACAATCAGGACGAGGATGCGCCTTCGCTGTGGGCATTCATGTCACAGACCACCCATGAGGACCGGATCGAAGCGGCGTGCAGCTTGCACCCGCGCCGCGCGGCCCCTGGCGAGAGGTGGGTCTACCACACCACCGACACCTACATTCTTGGTACGGCCCTCCAGGCCTTGTGGCGCAACAGGAGCGGGCAGGCCGATGCCGATTTCCATGATGATCTCCTGGTGCCGCTCTGGCGCGAGGTCGGGTTGTCGCCGCTCGCTGACCGGACGCGCCGGACCTATGACGCCGAGCGACAGCCGGTCTCAGGCTGGGGGCTGACCCTGCATTTCGACGACATCATGCGCCTGGCGGCCTATCTCAACGGCCCCCGAGCAGCCGACAGGCTGGATCCCGGCATGCTGGCGGCGGCGCTGCAGCGCGACGCGGCTGATCGCGGATTGCCCGCCGGCGGTGATACCCAGCGCTATCAAAACGGGTTCTGGGCGTGGAATGCCGGCCCGGCGCTGGGGTGCACCGGTGATGCATGGATCCCGGCGATGTCCGGCTATGGCGGCATTACCGTCGCGCTGATCCCCAACGGCCATGTCTACGCCTATGTCAGTGACGGTCGCCAGTTCGCCTGGCGTCGCGCGGCCCAACAATCCAATGCTCTTGAACCCTTCTGTGAGGTCAGACCATGACGCTTGATACACCCACGCCGCGCCGTCAGAGCGCCCTGCCGACGGCGGCGCCCGACGGGTTGATCGCGGCTGTCATGCTGGCCTTTCTGGCCACTGCGGGTCTGTTTTATGTGAACATCATGGCCGCCATCGTTGATGGCCTGGTCACCGGGCTGGGCTTTACGGACAGCCAGGCCGGACAGATCGGCTCCGCCAACATTTACGGCGCCGCGGCTGGCGCCCTGGCCGCAGTATTCCTGATCAAGACGCTGCCCTGGCGACGCACGGCGCTTGTCTGTCTGGTCGTTCTGATCTCGGTCGATATCGGCTCGATCTGGATTTCGAGCTTTGACCTGCTTCTGCCTGTCCGTCTGGCCCATGGCGTGGTCGGCGGTGTCCTGACCGGCACCGCCTTCGCGGTCATTGCACGGACAGCCAATCCGGATCGCAGTTTCGGCATGTTGCTCTTTGTCCAGTTCGGGCTCGGTGGTCTGGCGGTGATGGTCCTGCCGCCGCTGGCGCCGGTCTACGGCACGCAAGCCCTGTTCATTGCGCTGGCGCTGTTCAGCCTCGCGACGCTGCTCATGCTGCCCTTCCTCGACAGCTATCCGGCGCGCGAGCCTGCAGCCAGGAAGGGGCCCGGCATCCAATGGCCGCCCCTGCTTCTGACCTATGCCGCCATCTTCCTTTTCCAGGCGGCCAATATGGGTCTGCTCGCCTACATCATCCGGCTCGGCATCGATTTCGGGCTAGACCGTGGCTATGTCTCGACGGCCCTGGGACTGGCGACCTGGGTGGCGCTGGTCGGGCCGTTGTTGGTCATGATCTGTGGCTTGCGTTTCGGCCGCTTCTGGCTGCTCGGCGCCTCCATGCTGCTGACTTTCGCCGGCACGGCCATGTTCCAGTGGAGCGGTGATCCGGCGGCCTATCTGATCGCCAATTGCGGCACCGGCATCACCTGGGGCTTCGTCATCGCCTACCTGTTCGGCATGACCGCCGAGTTCGACAGCGCGGGGCGGGCGTCGGCGTTCGCCGGCTTCATCTCGAAAATGGGGCTTGCCTCAGGACCAATGATCGCCGGGGCCATCCTGGGGGCGGGAGCGGGTTTCACCATGCTGATCTGGGTCGCGATCGCGGGTCTTGGCGTCAGCCTGGCCTTTATGCTCTGGCCGGCGCGCGTGCTGGACGGAGGGCGCCGGCAAACTGGCGCGACCGAAGGCTGAAAACTGGCCCTACCGACCTTGCCACTGACCGTACAATCTGGCCCCATGACAATGTGCGGGGGTAACCAAATGCTGGATGTGAATCAGACTGTTCCAACCCAGGCGCTGATCGGTGGCGCGTGGCAGAATGCCGATACTGGTCGCCGCTTTGACGTCCGGGATCCGGCCACCGGACATGTAATTGCCTCGATCGCCGATTGCGGCGAACAGGAAACGCGAGACGCGATCGCGGCGGCCGACGCGGCGCTGGCCGACTGGTCGGCCATGCCGGCTGCGGGGCGGGCGGCAATCCTGCGCCGCTGGGCCGATTTGATGATCGAGCGCGCCGACGAACTGGCGCGCACGCTGACCCGTGAGAATGGCAAGCCCCTGGCCGAAGCCCGCGGCGAAGTCATGTACGGCGCGTCCTATCTGCACTGGTTCTCCGAGGAAGCGACACGGGCCTATGGCGATGTGATCCCGGCTCCGGGGGCCGACCGGCGCATCCTTGTCACCAGGTCCCCGGTCGGCGTTTGCGCGGCCATCACGCCGTGGAATTTCCCCAATGCGATGCTGGTCCGCAAGGCCGCCGCCGCGCTGGCCGCAGGGTGTACCCTGGTCGCCAAGCCCGCTGCTGAAACCCCGTTGTCCGCCCTGCTGGCGGCCCGGATCGGCATCGAAGCCGGACTCCCGGGCGGGGTCTTCAATATTGTCCCCGGCACCGACGCTGCCGCGATCGGCGCGGTGCTGACTGCCAGCGAGACCGTTCGCAAGCTGTCCTTCACCGGATCAACCGGGGTCGGTCGCAAGCTGATCGCGCAATGCGCCCCGACCGTGAAGCGGGTGTCCATGGAGCTGGGCGGCAATGCGCCTTTCATCGTCTTTGAGGATGCGGATCTGGACGCGGCGCTGGACGGTCTGATGGCCTCGAAGTTCCGCAATTCCGGTCAGACCTGCGTCTGTGCCAACCGCATCTTTGTCCATCACAGCGTCAAGGATGAATTCGCTGGCCGGTTGGCCGAGCGCGTCGCTGCCCTGACGGTGGGGCCGGGTGATCAGGACGGGGCCGAGATTGGTCCACTGATCAGCGAGGCGGCTTTCGCCAAGGTCGAGCGCATGGTTTCCGACGCGCTGGCCAAGGGCGGGCGTGTCCTGACCGGCGGCGCCAAACACCCGGCTGGCGACCTCTTCTATCAGCCGACCGTGATTGACGCTGTCACGGCCGATATGGACATCATGCGTGAAGAGATATTCGGCCCGGTCGCGCCCTTGGCCGGTTTCGCGACAGAGGCCGAGGCGATCGAGCTGGCAAATGATACCGAGCACGGCCTTGCCGCCTATCTCTATACGCGAGACCTCGGCCGGGCGTGGCGGGTCGGTGATGCCCTGCACTACGGCATGGTTGGCATCAATGAAGGCGTGCTGTCCTCGGCCGCGGCCCCGTTCGGCGGCGTGAAACAATCCGGCTTCGGGCGCGAAGGATCGCGTTACGGCCTCGATGATTACCTTGAAATCAAATACATGCTGATGGGAGGCCTGTCGGCGTAAGCCGGTGGGAGGACATGTAATGGATAACACGACACTCTGGTCCCGGCGGGAATCCGCCATTCCGCGTGGCCTTGGCATGATGCACCAGGTCTTCGCCGCCCGCGCCGAGAACGCCGAAATCTGGGACGTTGAGGGCCGCCGCTTTCTCGACTTCGCAGCCGGAATAGCCGTGACGAATACCGGTCACAACCATCCGGCCGTCAAGGCCGCAGTGATGGCCCAGCTCGACAACTTCTCGCATGTCTGCGCACAGGTGACGCCGTATGAGAGCTATGTCCGGCTGGCCGAGCGGCTCAATGATGCAGCCCCCGGCGACACGCCGAAGAAGACAATTTTCCTGACGACGGGTGCCGAGGCGGTCGAAAATGCCGTGAAGATCGCCCGCGCCGCGACCGGACGCCCGGGCATCATTGCTTTCGGCGGTGGATTCCACGGTCGGACCATGATGGGCATGGCGCTGACCGGGAAGGTGGTCCCGTACAAGACCGGCTTCGGGCCCTTCCCCGGTGATATCCACCATGTGCCATTCCCCGCGCCCTATCTGGGAGTCTCCGAAGACGATTCCCTGGTCGCGCTAGAGCGTCTGTTCAAGGCCGATATCGACGCCTCGCGGGTCGCGGCGATGATTATCGAACCTGTCCAGGGTGAAGGCGGGTTTTATGCGGCGTCTCCGGCGTTCATGCAGGCTCTGCGGGAGGTCTGTGATCGCCACGGCATGTTGCTCATCGTGGACGAGATCCAGTCAGGATTTGCGCGTACCGGTGCCATGTTCGCGAGTGACCATGCCGGTATCGAGCCTGACCTGATGACGGTCGCCAAGGCCATGGCGGGCGGCTTCCCGATCTCCGGCGTGATTGGCAAGGCCGACATCATGGATGCTGCCAATCCGGGCGGTCTGGGCGGAACCTATGGCGGGTCGCCGCTGGGCTGTGCGGCGGGACTGGCCGTGCTGGACACAATCGAGGCTGAAGGTTTGTGTGAGCGGGCCAAGGAGATCGGTGACCGGATCGTCCGGTGCTGCGAAGCCATCCGCCAGGCAGACAGGGGTTTGGGCGATGTGCGAACGCTCGGTGCGATGAGCGCTGCAGAGTTCGTGGTTGATGGTGATGCGGAGAGGGCGGACCCTGCCCGCACAGCCCGAATTGTCGCCGAAGCCCGCCAGCAGGGTTTGCTCCTGCTCTCATGCGGTGTTCGCGGCAATGTCGTGCGCTTCCTGCCACCGCTGACCATTCCCTTCGACCAGCTGGATGAGGGTCTGGCGATTTTCGAAGCCGCGACGAAGGCCGCGTAGGATGAAAATCTGCCGGTGGCAGGCCAAATGGCTGACGGTGTGGCGCAGGACCGCCCGGGGCGATGTCAGCCGGTGATGGCGCGCCAGAGCAATCGGGCGGCAACCGCGAAGACAAGGGCGGCTGTCAGCCTGACCAGCCAGGTGTCCGAGGTGCGCGTCCGTCCGATCCAGGCTCCGACCTGTCCGCCGATCAGGACCGCTGGAAGCAAGGGCCAATAGGCCGTCAGATCGGCCAGGGTGCCAGTCGCGACCAGGCGTTGCGCCTGGCCCGCAAGGCCCGCCAGGGAATTGGCGAGGATAAAGGTCGCGGCAGAGGCGGCGATGGCCTTGGCACCGTCCCAGCGGAGAAGGTGCAACAGCGGCGCCAGAAAAATGCCGCCGCCAATTCCGACCAGGCCGGCCAGCAGTCCGATGCCGCCGCCCAGTGCCGGAGTCAAACCGCGCATCAGGCGGGGCGGGCGGGAAGCGGGTGCGGGTTTGCGCACCGCAAGGGCTATCGCCGATGCCAGCAGGGCCATGCCAAGTAGCGTCACGAACAGGCGTTCCGGGATTTCCAGCATTCCACCCAGCCAGGCTGCCGGCACGGAGCAGGCAATCAGGGGCCAGAGTCGACGCCAGGGGATCAGGCGTGCGCGCGCATACTGGACGACGGAACCGCTCACCACGGTGACATTGCAGGCCAGGGAGATCGCCGGGAGAATCCGGAAATCGGTGTCAGCGAGCACCAGAAGTGCGGTGTAGGTCGAGCCACCCCCGAATCCGACCATGGCATAGGCCAGCGCGGTAAGCGCGAAAGCGCCAGCCAGGCCCGCCAGTATTGTCATGGGTGATCAAGCATGAGGATCTGGGTGCGATCACCGCACCCAGCCGCCGGAGCGTTTGCCGGTCGCCGGATGAGGCAATTCGAGGCGACGAGCGCTGATGCGGCCGAGGAATCCTGGTTGGACAGTGGTGCGACCCGACCCGAGGCGGCGTCCAGCCGCGCCCGCACGAATGTCTCACGCGCGCCATTGGCCGGCAGGTCCACACCAAGGCGGGCGGGCGTGAACAGGGGGGTGTCATGCCCGCCCAAGAGGCCGGTGAGGGCTGTCTTCAGACAAAGCCGTGCCATCACCATGGCTGAAACCGGATTGCCGGGCAGGCCGAGTGTGTATGTGTCATCCAGTTGGCCAAACCAGGTCGGCTTTCCGGGCTTCACAGCAATCTTCTCGAATGCCAGTTGTCCACCCATCTCGCCAAAAACAGCGCGCAGATGATCATGATCGCCAACCGACGCCCCGCCGATGGTGACAAGCAGGTCGGCCGAGCCGAGTTGGCCCAGCTTGTCGCGAACATCGGCCGTATCATCGCGTGCGATACCTAGATAGGATGGTTCGCCGCCCCACGCGCTGACCATCGCTGCGATCGCGGGCGCCAGTGAGTTGATGATCTGGTCGGGTCGGGTGGCGTCACCGGGCTCGACCAACTCGTCTCCCGTCGACAGGATGGCCACAAGCGGGCGGCGGGTGACGCTGAATTCCGTCGCGCCGGAACTGGCCGCCAGTGACAGGGCGGCCGGGGTAATCCGGTCCCCAGCCCTCAGTAACTCCGTGCCGGCCTCGAAATCTGTCCCCGCCATCCGGATGTTCTTGCCGGGCTTCGACTCATCCGTCAGCCAGATATCAGAGCCTTCACAACGGGTGTTTTCCTGGATCACGACCTGGTCAGCGCCTGCGGGGACAGGAGCGCCGGTGGAAATGCGCATTGCTTCGCCAGCCCGCAGCGGTTTCTCGCTGGCATGACCGGCGGCGGCTTCGCCCGACAGCGTCAATCGGGTCTCGCCGCGACCGAGATCGGACGCGCGCACCGCGTAGCCGTCCATGGCCGAGGCGTGAAAGGGGGGCTGGGTCCGACGGGCCGAGACGCCGTTTGCCAGGGTCCTGCCGGCTCCCGATGAGAGCGGAACTGTTTCCGCACCCAACGCCGTCAGCCTGGCGCGCAGGATGTCGAGCGCGGTATCCAGAGTGATCATGGCGTGGGTTCCACCCGCTGGTAGTCACCTGACTTGCCACCCTGCTTCTCGAGCAGCCGCACCGCGTCGATCACCATGGATTTGTCCAGTGCCTTGGCCATGTCGTAAAGCGTCAAAGCCGCAACGGACGCCGCCGTCAGGGCCTCCATCTCGACCCCTGTCTTGCCGTCACAGCTTACGTCGGCCCGGATTTCGAAAGCGCATCCGGAGGTGGCCGCCTCGATGCTCAACTTGACCGATGTGAGCGGCAGCGGGTGGCAGAGCGGAATGAGGTCCGATGTGCGCTTGGCGGCCATGATCCCGGCCAGTTCAGCGGCATACAGGGCATTGCCTTTCGGGCCCTGGCCATTGCGGATCGCATCAAATGCAGCTTGTGACATCGACAGGCGGGACGCAGCGACCGCGCGTCTCTGGCTTGTCTGCTTGTCACCGATGGCGACCATCCGTACCCGACCGGAGGCGTCCTGGTGGGTGAGGCGTTCTGTCATTTCAGCGCTCCGTCAGACGCGGCAGGAGATCAATGAGGTTGCACGGCCGGTGTGCTTCGTCGAACTCGTCCCGCAGGATGTGGTTCCAGGCGTCCTTGCAGCCGCCTGACGAGCCGGGGATGGCGAAGACATAGGTGCCATTCGAAATTCCGGCGATGGCGCGTGACTGGATGGTCGACACGCCGACTGACCTGAAGCTGACCTGGTGATAAACGGCTGCAAACCCGTCCATTTCCTTGTCGAACAGGGGGCGCAGCGCCTCCGGGGTAATGTCGCGCCCTGTCAGTCCGGTGCCACCCGTGGTGATGATGGCCTGGATGGCTGGATTGACGATCCAGGCCCGCGCCTTCTCACGGATTGATGTCACTTCATCGGCGATAATGGCGTGGTCGATGACGCTGTGGCCAGCCGCTGCAATCTGTTCGCGCAACCAAGGGCCGGTCTTGTCGGTCCGGTCGTCGCGTGTGTCCGATACAGTCATCACTGCGAAACCGACGGTCACGGGAGAATTCGTCATGGGCTGGTCTCCATCCATTGATCAGATGCATTGTGATCGTCTGCGGTTGGCTCGATCCAGACGGCATCATTGCCACGCCACTCCCGCTTCCAGAAGGGGGCCTGGGTTTTCAACACATCAATCGTATAGCTGACAGCGTCGAGCGCGGCGCGCCGGTGTGCGGAGGTGGCAGCGATGTGGACGATGGTCTCGCCGACCGTCATGCGACCGTGCCGATGCGCGATCAGGAGTTCCTGAAGGTTGAATTGCGCCATGGCGCTATCACCGATCTGTTCAAGCGCGTGCGCGGTCAGTACCGGGTGGTGGATCAGCTCGAGTGCGGTCAGACCGGCATTGGCCCGCACATGGCCGGAGAAGCTCGCAACAGCACCACATGCGGGGTCCTGACCGAGCCTGTCGCAGAAGGGCTGCGTGTTGAGTGTTTCGTCGGTGAGGATGATGAGCGGTTTCATGGTCATCCGCCTGAGAAGGGTGACATGAAGGCGATGCGGTCGCCGTCTGTGAGGTTGAGTGGCGCGTTTCGTGCGACCATCCTGTCGTTGATGGCGAGGCGCACATGTGAGGCTCGCAGGGCGTCTCGTCCGTGTTGTGTTTCGGTGATGAGGGCGATGAGGCTGTCGACGGTATCGGGTGCCTGCCGGGTTTGGATGCGGGTCGAACGGCTCCCGATCTGGTCCTGGAGGGGGCCGAAGAATTCGAGTTCAAGCTGCATGATGGTCAGCCTCCGGTGGTCGCCATGTCGCGGGGAACGGCGGCCGCCGCGCCGCGCGACACATCGAAGTCATGTCCTTGTGCCTTTTGACGCATGGCGGTGTCGAGCATGGCGTCGAGCGCGTCGGGTCCACCATTGCGCAGCGCGTCGCGCAGGTCCACGGCGCCATTGCGCCCCAGACACATGTAGAGCTTGCCGGTGCAGGTGAGGCGGACGCGGTTGCAGGTGTCGCAGAAGTTTCCAGTCAGCGGCGAGATGAAGCCGAGGCGCCCGCCGGTCTGCTCGACCCGGACATAGCGGGCCGGGCCACCGGTATTGTCGGGCAGGTCGGTGAGTGTCCAGCGAGCCTGGAACGTCTCACGAAGCCGGGCGAGAGAGAGGAACTGGTCGGCCCGGTCGACGCCGACCTCGCCGATCGGCATCACCTCGATCAGGGTGACGTCATGACCTTCGCCATGGGCCCACTCGATGAGGGCGGGCAGCTGGCGGTCATTGACGCCCTGCATGGCGACAGCATTGATCTTGACCTGCAGCCCGGCGGCGCTGGCGGCCTTGATGCCGGCCAGCGTCTGCTCCAGCCGTCCGCCCCGGGTGAGGGTGGAGAAGGTGTCGCGATCGAGTGTGTCCAGGGAGATGTTGACCCGCCGGATGCCGGCCTCGGCCAGGGCGGCGGCGTAGCGTGGCAACTGGGTCGCATTGGTGGTCAGGCAGACCTCCTCCAGACCGGCCTTGCCGATGCGCGCCCCCAGATTCCCGATCAGGCTCAAAATATCCTTGCGGACCAGCGGCTCACCGCCCGTCAGTCGGATCTTGGTGACCCCGCGGGCGATGAAGCTGTCACACACCGCTGTCAGCTCCTCGAGCGATAACAGGTCCGCCTTGGGCAGGAAGGTCGGCTTGGCCTTCATGCAGTAAACACAGCGCAGATCGCAGCGGTCGGTGACCGACAGGCGCAGATAGGTGATCTGCCGGCCGAACGTATCGACGAGCGGCGCGCGCTGAAGGGTCATGTCCGGCCGGTCCATCCGGGCCTCCTGATCACTCTGGCTTGACAATTATCATGTCGCCGCGCCGCCGCAAGTGACGTCTCGTCGCATGTCACGCCAAATTGCCAAAGCCCGCAAAATCATCCGGAGTATTGATATTACCAAAATGACCCGAGTAAGACGCGGCGGGCGAACTGGGCGCCGGTACTCGATGACACTCACTGTCATTGGGTCAGGCAGCTCTTTGCCCGGGCCATGTGCGACCGGGTGACCCTGGAATTGCGCGTTGGCAGCCTGTCGCCCCGTTGAACGCGGCTTGCGTTCCGGCGTCGCGGAACTTCCCCGCTTTGATAAGTTTGCCGAGTTGACCGCAGCGCGTTAAACCAATCTCCAGCCTTGCCTTTTCGACCAGCAGCGATCATCTGGAACAAGGGCAAATGAGGGACAGGGATGTCGGAGCCGCTCGAAAAATGAGAGCCACACGACGGATTGCGCTGGTTGATGACCACCGCATGTTTTCCGACGGTTTCAGCGCATTGCTGATGCAATTGCGCGAAGGACATACCGTCGAAGTCTTCGATGACCCGGTCGAATTCCTCAAGTCTTTCGCGTCTGATTCCGGTTATGACCTGATAATCCTCGATCTCGTCATGCGGACCATGAATGGTCTCGCCCTGCTGGCCGCGATTCGTGAGCGCAAATCGCGCTGCCCGGTCCTGATGCTGTCCGGGATCGGTGCCGAGCCTCCTCTCGCGGAAATGAAAAAGCTTGGCGCGCGGGGCTTTGTGCACAAGTCCGCGGATACCGACACGCTTCTTGAGGCCGTTGACGGAATTCTGGCCGGTCAGAGCCGTTTTTTCGGAGCTCCGGAAGCCGACGGCGACACCGATGATGACTGGCTACCCCGTGGCGACCGCCCGCTGCCGCGCCTCGGCCAACGCCAGCTCGAGATCGTGCATCTGATGGCGCGCGGGGCCACGAACAAGGAAGTCGCGGCGACGCTCAATATCAGCGAAAACACGGTCAAATCCCACATGCGGGCGATTTTCGAGGCGCTGGATGTTCATACCCGGACCGCTTGCGTGCGCAAGGCCCAGGCACTCGGATTGATCTAGCCGGTCAGGGGGCCGGCCGGACGTGTTCCATCAGGATCGCGTGCAATTGGGTGGTATCGGCCGGCTTCGCCAGAACCGTGATGTTGTCGATGCTCTCCACGCGCTCGAACTGGTAGATGTCCCCGGTCAGCAATACGGCGAACACATCGCTCAGGACTTCCGCCCGAAGCGCCAGGATGGTGTCCAGCCCGTCTTCGCCGTCGGCCAGTCGCTTGTCGATGATCAGCAGCGCCGGCTCGGCGTCGGCCCAGGACAGCAGCTCCAGCGCTTCCGCGCCGGATGCCGCCGCGATTACACGGCAACCCCAATCGGTCAGCAGCATGGTCAGACCTTCGCGCAGTGCCGCTTCGTCTTCGACGAGAACGACCAGCGGCGAGCCGGCGATGCTCGTAATGGCGGGTGTCTCGGGACGGGCTGCCGGCTGAACCTGGCGGAAGGGCAACACGATACCGGCCCGGGTTCCCACGCCCGGTTCGCTGTCAAAGCGAAGTTCCACGTCAAGCTTGCGGGCGAGCTGACTGACAATGGTCAGCCCCAGGCCAAGCCCTTGTGGTGCGTCATTCCCGGATGAACCCAGCTGGACATACTCATCGAAAATCCGGGCCCGGTCGGCCGCCTCGATGCCCGGTCCCGTATCGACAACCTCGACGAAAACCGAGAGATCTTCTCGATGCCAGTGCAGATCGACCCGGCCGCCGGGCGGCGTGTAACGGATGGCGTTGGCAAGCAGGTTGCGCAGGATACGTGTGACCAGCAAAGGGTCGCTTTCGACCCAGACCGGAGCCTCGCTGATGATCAAAGTGATGTCGCCATCCACCGCCATCGCGCCGAACTCAGCCCTGAGCCCGTCCAGTTCTGCCGCGAGGTCAAACACGCGTTTGCGGGCAATCACGGCGCCACTGTCCAGTCGCGCCGTCTCGACAAGCGCCTGCAGCAAGTGCTGCTGGCTCCGCCAGCACCCCTCGATCTTGTCCAGCATCTCGACCTGGTCGGGCTGGTTCAGGGTGCGGCGCATGGCTGTGATGAAAAAGCTTTGCGCCTGCAGGGGTTGGGACATGTCGTGGCTGGTTGCGGCGAGGAAGCGGGACTTGCTGGCGCTGGCCTGTTCGATGACGCGGTTCTGTTCCTGAAGCTTGCGGGTCAACTCTGCCGTCCGCGCCGCCGCCAGTGTGGCGATCGTCTGCAGCTCGGCCCGGGCACTCACCATCAATCCGAAGGCGTAGTAGATCAGCAATCCGATCCCGATGATCCGCAGCGGTCCCTCGACGTTCAGGAGCCAGTAGGCCGAAAAGGGAAAGAGCGTGCTGGTGGCCAGGCTGACATAGGTCGGACGGTATTCAGCGCTGGGCATCATCCCGCCGACCGTGATCGAGAACACCATATTGATGGCAATGAACAGGTTGAACAGGTTGTCGGCGTCGAGATAGGCGATGGCGAGGCCGCCCCAGACCAGACCGGTCGCGCCGGAAATCGCCGTGTGTACCGTCAGGTATCGCTTGTAATTCTCGCTGGTGACTCCGTCCGGCGCCAGCAGCTTCGCTGCCAGGTAGACGACCGCGACCATCGAGCTGGTGCAGGCCAGCCACAGGCCGGCAAACCGCACGTCGCCATTCAGGACGACAAGCGCCGCGAGATAAAGAACGACGCATTCGACGACCAGGCATGAGGTGCGGGTACGCGCGTGCAACAGCCGGGCCTGATCGAGACGGCGCTGATCGAGGTCTGCATGGATAGGCGTCGCGGGTTCCGGATTGTCTCGGGCGGGATCGGTCATGAAGGGCCCTCGGAACGCCTCAGCTGGCGCCGACGTGGAGCCTTCCCGCAAGATTGCCACCGTGGTCGGTTCGGCTCAACCGCCCGAACGGGTGAGAAGGCGGCTCAACCGGTGTCGCTGCGGGTGGCCAATTGATTGATGATGGACCGGTGTTGTTCCCGGCTGACCGGATATCGACGGGTCACAATCACCATCGCCAGCATGAATGCAGCCGGAATCCAGGACACCATGGCGGTGATGGAATCGAGGGCATGTGCACCTGGTGCTTCTTCCGCGGCGTAGCCAGTTAGTGTCAGCAATCCGCCGGTCAGCAGTGCCGCCAGCCCGGCCGAACATTTCTGGACAAAGGTGGTCAGCCCAAAGGTCCGGGCTTCAACGCGGATGCCGGTGCTCAGCTCGCCATGGTCGATCACATCGGGCAACATCGACCAGAACATGACCGGGATGGCGGCGCTGCCGGCGCCGATCAGGCAGACGGCTGCCAGGGCGACCGCTGTCCCGCCGATCGGGGCCAGCCCCATCAATACATAGCCGGCCGTCGCGACCAGCAGGCCGCTGATCATTGTTGATCGCTTGGAGGTCCGGGCTGACAGCATCATCCACAGCGGAGCCGTGATGATCATCGCCAGGGCCGGACCTGCCAGAACCGCGGCGGTGATGTCGGGTGCATTCAGGACGTGGTTGAGAAAATAGAGTTGGCTCTGCGTGAACAGCGCGAATCCAATGGTCGCCAACATCATCAGAACGAGCAGGCGTTGCAGCGGCCCATTGCGGCGGGTGGCCGTCCAGAGTTCCAGAATGTCCTGACGAATATTGGCCTTGGGTGCGAAGGGCCGGGATTGGTCGGGTTCCCGGGTCGCCAGGCTGGATCCCAGCAGGATGGCGACAATGAGGGCAGCGATCACGAACGACGCCAGAGCATACCCGGTCCGCTCGCCGGCATGGGCAACGGACTGGACAAGCAGGGGGGTCGCGATGGCGACAGTCAGCCCGCCCAATGCCGCGCCGATGACCCGGAGGGCGGACAGGCTGCTGCGCGCGTCACCGTCGGTGGTCAGGCGCACGGGCAATGTGTTGTAGGGCATGCTGGCATAGGTGTAGGCCGTGCGGAAGATGAGGTGACCGACAAGGGCGGCGCCGATGGTCCAGATTGCACCGCCGGCGGGTACCGTGAACAGCAGGGTGTAGCTTATTCCCAGCGGAATGGCGGCGTGTCGCAACAGCGGGCCGTAGCGGCCCCGGCGGGCCGCGAACCGTTCGGCGCGGCTGGCGATCAATGGATCGGAGACCGCATCCCAGATCATGCCCGTCAGATAGATCGCGCCGGCGACCCAGGGCGAGAGATGCAACACGTCCGTATAGAAATAGAGCAGGAACAGCGCGGCGCCCTGCCAGGCCGCCACAAAGCCGAAATCGCCGATGCCGTATCCAATGCGTGTGCCGATGCCCAGAGGCGTGCGGGCCGATGGCGTGATCGGTAAATGGGTATTGGGCAGACTCATCAGCGCAGGCCTTTCAAGCGACCGTGTGAACGGTCGGCAAGACCACCCGTTTGGGTGATTGTTGCTACCGGCAAAATCCGGCCCAATCAAATTTAAATCAAACCTTTATCCAGATTGCGGGCGTGCGCCTGTGGCGGGATGGGGGGTGTTCGATTTGAGGTTGCGCAAGGGGATGCCGGGCCCGGGTTTCAGGGAAGCCTTCCGGCAGTTCGCAGCGGTCAGGGGAGTTCAGTGATGGTGTCGATTGTTTCACGCGCGTCGCGCGCGGTTGTCCAATTCGGTCAACAGGCAGCGCAATTGGTCCGTTCCCAGCTCCCCGCAACAGGCCGGATGGTGGTTGCTGCTGCCGGCTTGGCGCTGCTGGCGCCCGCCGCTTCACACGCCGTTCCCGCCGCGCCGCGACTGGAAACCGTGAACGGGTCAACCTACACCAATGCCGACACCCTGACCTTCAATATCTCGTTCGACAGCGAAGTCCGCAATGTCGATGCGACTGATTTCGAAGTCACCGGCTCGACCGCGACGATTACCAGCCTGGTCAGTACCGGCAGTGACGCCCGCTATTATCGTGCCACAGTAGAGGGTGGAGATCTGGCTGACCTCAACGGCCATGTCGATCTGGTTCTTGTCGCGGGTCAGGATATCGAAAATCTCTTTGGTGTTGCGCTGACCAATCTTGCGACGGTCTCCCCGGAAGGGACGACGGTCAATAACACACCGCCCAATTGCGCCTTCTCTTCGGCCGCATCGGCGCCGGTGACGTCCACCTTCACGGTCGATGTGGCGTGCACGCCGCAGGATGGCTTAGCCGACCGGATTGTCGGATTCGGTTCCGATGATCTCGTGCTGTCCAATGCCAGCCTGGAGAGCTTTTCATTCAACGCCCGCGCCACGTCCGGCAGCTTCGTTCTGCGCCCACTCGACGCGGGAACCATCACGGTCGATCTGCCCGCTGGCAGCCTTTACGACGACGCGAGCAACCCCAATACGGCGTCGACACAGTTCTCAATTTCATCGGACGTGACCGTTCCGACGGTCGCGATGAACCCCTGGTCCCTGTCGCCGTACTCTGGGCCCCTCACGCTGGGTATCACCTTCTCCGAAAGTGTGACCGGGTTCGACCCGGCGACCGATCTCGTTCTTTCCAACGCAACCATTGCCGTGCTGAGTTCAGGCTCGCGCTCTTTCACGCTGACCGTCACGCCGACTGCTCAGGGGGCCTTCACGGTTGACCTTCCTGCCGGGGTTGCCGTCGATGCAGACGGGTTCGCGAACACCGCGGCGACCCAGTTTGCGGGCGTCTATGATACGCAAGCGCCGGTCTACACGCTGAGCAGCGCTGTGGTTTCTCCAGCGATCGACAATTTCACTCTGGATATCAGCGTATCCGAGGACGTCCATTTCCAGTCGAGCTATCTGACCGTGACCAATGGTACGGCATCGGGGCTCTCTGGTTCCGGTTCGAACTACCAGGTGACAATCCGGCCGACGTCCAACACCGAGGGCACCGTAACGGTCGAGCTCGAAGCGGGCGCGGCACCGGACAGGGCCGGCAATGACAACGCAGCCGCGACTCCCTTCTCGATCGCCTATGACCTCAAGTCTCCGCGGATTGATACAGTCGAGCGGCTCAACCCGGCGTCCGAGGTCACCAATGCGGACAGTCTGACATTCACCGTGACCTTCACCGAAGACGTGACCGGCTTTGATGCTGCTGACCTGCGTACGATCAGTGACGATGCCACAAGCCCGACAACCGGCACCATTACGCAGGTCGTTTCGACCTCGCCCAGCCAATATCAAGTGACGGTCAGTGGCGGTGACCTGGCCACCATCGGCGGCAATCACAGCACTGGGGGAAGCGTCTCGCTGACCCTGTTCGGGCAACACTCCATGACAATCGAGGATGTCGCCGGTCGGGCGATGACCAGCTATGGGGCGGCGACGTCGCAAGAGTTTTATCAAATCGACAATACGAAGCCTGGTCTCACCATTTCCGGCCCGGCGCTGGCCGCTTCCGATTTCACGGTGACCTTCACCTTCGATGAGGATGTCACCGGATTCACGCTGGACGATGTCGTTGCCACCAATGTCACGCTCGACAATCTGTCCGGCTCCGGCGACGTCTACACAGCCGATGCGACCGTGAACGGGAATACGCCGATCACGATCAATGTCGCAGCCAATGCGGCTGAGGACGAGGCCGGTAATACAAGCACGGCGGCGAGCGAGTACTCGGTTGCCTATGACGGAACGGCACCGACTGTCCTGTCCATCGAGCGCGATACGCCAACAGACGAATACACCAATGCCAACAGCCTGACCTGGCTCGTGACGTTCTCCGAAGCCGTGCAGGGCGTTGGAATTCCGGATTTCACGGTCGATGGAACGACGGGCTCCGTGATTTCTGTCGCCAGTGCGGGGGGCAATGCCTATGAAGTGATTGTCGGTGGGGGGGATATTTCCACGATGACCGGCACGGTGACGCTGTCGTTCGCGGCGGGTGCATCGATCACCGACGCCAATGGTCTGGCCCTGACGGAAACCAGCCCGAGTGGCGCCAATGAGGACACCTATCGGGTCTCCCATGCCGCCCCGGTCATCGCCAGCCTCACACGCCAGACACCGGCGAGCGAATACACCAATGCCGACAGTCTCACCTGGGACATGCAGTTCTCGTCGATCTCCAGCTTCTTCTCGCTCGATGCCGATGATTTCACGCTGACGGGTTCGACGGCGACCCTCGAGGTCACGCGTTATTCCATCGGCTTTTACATCACCGCATCCGGCGGTGACCTGGCCAGTGCCAATGGCGAAGTCCGCTTGCGTCTGAACAGTGGTTTCTATCCGGACGAGTACGGCAATGAGTTGAATGGCAGCACCGCTCCGACCGGTGCCAATGAAAACACTTTCTGGCTCGACAATACGGCGCCGACAACCACCATCTATACAGATGGGACGGGCGGGAGTTCAGACCCGTTTGAGGTCACGGTGGTGTTTTCCGAAGTTGTCACCGGGTTCGATGCCAGCGACCTCGACATCGGAAACGCGACGGCGTCTGACATCGTTGAAACCGTCGCCGGCCGCTTCTTCACCTTTAACCTGACGCCGACAGCGGACGGTCTGATTTCTCTGGCCATCGACGCTGCGGTGGCACAGGACGCGGCGGGCAATGACAACACGGCCGCGGAAACCTGGTCGGAGTATTTCGACAATACCGCACCGTATGTGACCAATGTCGAATTCGTCACCGCCGGAGGCTCGCCGACCAATTCCGACACACTGCAGTGGGCGATCGCCCTGTCTGAAGCGGTCGAGAACGTGGATGCGAGCGACTTTGCGCTCATCAATTCCTTTGGCAACACCCTGTCTGTCAGTCAGCCGCAATCGACAGTCATCGTCGTCACGGCCACGGGCGGTGACCTGGCCAACAAGGATGGTCTGGTCACCCTGACCACCGGCGGCCTGGACATCACGGACCTGGGCGGCAACCGGCTTACCTCCCTGGAGGTGACGGGCGGCGCCGACGAGCGTGCCGTGACGATGGACAATACTGCGCCGGTCGTCTCGTTCAGCTCGGACGACTACTATGTATCCGGCAGCTTCGATGTTGCCGTCAGCCTGAGTGAAGCCGTGACCGGTTTCACAAGCGATGACCTTGCCGTGAGCAACGGAACCGTGACGGCGCTGGTCGCAAATGGCGACGACTTCATCGCCACGATCTCACCGACAGCTGCGGGCCAGGTCATTCTCAGCCTCGCCGCCGATCAGATGACGGATGCAGCGGGCAACGGCAATGCAGCGGCCGGCCCGAACTATTTTGTGAACGACCCGGTTGCGCCGACGCTCACCACGATCGAGCGATCCTATCCGACCGACGAGACGACGGACTCGGACTATGTTGTCTGGGGTATCAATTTTTCGGAGGATGTCAGCAATGTCGATGCGAGCGATTTCCGGATAGCCGGTACGACGGCGACTCTGTATGTCAGCGGTCGCCGGGGCCGGGCTGCGGACGGCGCACGCAGTCGGGCCAGTGCCGAGGGCTTGGGCCCGGACGGGCCCAGCTACCAGTACTCGGTGACGGCACAAGGGGGTGATCTGGCGACACTCAACGGTACGGTGACCTTGACCCTCGCCGGTGGCAACGACATTGCCGATGTCGCGGGCACCATGTTGGCGAGCACAGTCCCGACCGGCACCAATAACAACACCTTCATCCTTGAAAATGACGTCGTTGCCCCGACAGTCGTCCTGTCGAGCGCCGCGAGCGATCCGGTCTCCGGCGTGTTCACGCTGGATATAACCTTCTCGGAAGATGTCACCGGTTTTGCCCTGGAAGACCTCGTGGTCTCCAACGGCTCCGCCTCGGACCTGTCCGGTTCCGGCGCTGATTACACAGCGACCATCACGGCGACCGCCGATGGTACGGTGACTGTCGATCTGGCCGCCGATGCGGCGACAGATAACGCCGGAAATGGCAATGTGGCGGCGAGCCAGTTCTCGATCACATCAGATGGCAGCGCGCCGACGGTGGTCTTGTCGAGCGCCGCGAGCGATCCGGTCTCCGGCTCGTTCACGCTGGAGGTAGCCTTCTCGGAAGACGTCACCGGATTTACCCTCAGCGATCTGGTCGTCTCCAACGGAACGGCCTCGGACCTGTCCGGTACTGGTGCAGATTATACAGTGACGATCACGGCCACGGCTGATGGTGCGGTGACTGTCGACCTGGCCGCCGATGCGGCGACAGATGATGCCGGCAATGGCAATGTGGCGGCGAGCCAGTTCTCGATCACGTCAGACGCCAGCGCCCCGACGGTCGTCCTGTCGAGCGCGTCCAGCGATCCGGTCTCCGGCGCGTTCACGCTGGACGTAGCCTTCTCGGAAGACGTCACCGGCTTTGCCCTCAGCGATCTGGTGGTCTCCAACGGCACGGCCTCGGACCTCTCCGGTACTGGTGCAGATTATACAGTGACGATCACGGCCACGGCTGATGGTGCGGTGACTGTCGACCTGGCTGCCGATGCGGCGACAGATGATGCCGGCAATGGCAATGTGGCGGCGAGCCAGTTCTCGATCACGTCAGACGCCAGCGCCCCGACGGTCGTCCTGTCGAGCGCGTCGACCGATCCGGTGGCCGGGGCCTTCGTGTTGAGCATTGTGTTCTCCGAGGCGGTCAGCGGATTTGAATTGGCGGACCTTGTTGTCGACAATGGTGTGGCCTCTGGTCTGAGCGGGGCTGCTGCGTCCTGGTCGGTGACCATTACGCCCTCTGCCGATGGCGCCGTGACCGTTGACCTGGCTGCGGACTCCGCATCCGACGATGCCGGTAACGGCAATGTCGCGGCGACCAGTTTCGTTATCGAGAATGACCAGTCCGCGCCGAGCGTGGTGCTGAGTTCCGGGGCGACCGAACCGGTTGTCGACGCCTTTACGCTGACCATCACGTTCAGTGAGGATGTCACCGGCTTTGAGCTTGCTGATCTCGTGGTTACCAATGCCGATCTGTCCGATCTGGCGGGTGACGGGGCAGTCTACACCGTGGTCGTGACCCCGTCCGGCGGCAGCCCGGTTACCGTTGACCTTGCAGCCGACAGTGCAGTCGATGGCGCCGGCAATGGCAATACAGCGGCGGACACCTACTCCATCATCACAGACAACACGCCGCCGAGCCTGGAAATTACCGTGCCGGGCGAAGAGACCGAAGGCGTGTTCACAGCGGTTTTCGCGTTCTCCGAAGCGGTCACCGGATTTGTTGTGGACGATATTTCCGTCAGTAATGGCGACCTGTCTGAATTTGCAGCCATCGACACGACCAGCTGGTCCGTGACGGTTACGCCGCAGACGGTTGGGACGATCACGCTCAGCGTTGCTGCGGGCGCCGCTGCGGACGCTGCGGGCAATGACAGCCTGGCGGCTGAGGCGAGCCTCGAAGCGGTCGCCGAACCGATCGAAGTCGCTGTTGTCGTGGCTGAAGATGTCGAAGATCCAACTGAAATTTCGGCCACCGCGCGGGTCACCAATCCCGGCAGCCAACCGGTCGACTTCCTGGTCGAGGTCGATGTGCCCTGGCTCGATGTTGATCCACGGACCGGCACCATCCCGTCACTGGGAGAACTGGAATTGACCATTTCGGTCAATGAACTCGCCAACGGGTTGGAAGCCGGCACCTATACCGGCACCGTGACCGTGATCAATCTCAGCGGTGGCGGCGCCGCGGCCAAGACGCCGAACGCCCATGCCCGGGCAGCCGGAAACACGACCGTCGTGGCGATCCCGCTGACCGTGACCATCGCCGAGCGCCGGGGCACGATCCAGCTGGTTTCGACCACGCCGGGTGGCGTGCAAAGAGACGCGACATTCGACTTTGCTTCGTCGGATGCCGATCTCGATGCCATCAGCCTGACCACGCAGGGTGGACATGCGGCGAGTACGCCAGTCCGCAAGCTGCTGGGCAGCTATGACGTCACCCAAAGCCTGCCGGAAGGGTGGCGACTCGACTCGCTCTCCTGCGTTGGCGACACGGACAATGGCAGCGTCATAGATTTGGCCGCTGGACGGGTCGATATCGATCTCGATGCCAACGAAAACATCGTCTGTACCTTTGCCAACACGCGTGACGAGGCGGAAGTCCGCCTGGCCACCCAGCGTGCGATCCGCAACTTCCTGGTTCGCCGTGCTGACAGCCTTCTGAATGCGGCACCGGAGCTGACGCGTCGCGTCCGGGACCGGAACACGAGCTCGCCCGGTCAGTTCTCGGCCGATATCAATGGCGGCAACCGCATGGTTTCGATGGGTGCCAGCCTGGCCGGCATGCGCAATCACGCCGCTGCCAGCACACCGCAAATGCCTGGCGAGGGTGTGGCCCGATCGGCTGACAGCGGTGGTGCCGACATCTGGCTCGCTGCCAACTACGCCTCGGTGTCTGATGAACGCTCGGGCGATGCGGCCGACAGCGCCTTTGGCGTGGTGCAGCTGGGTGTTGACTGGGCGGTCGATGATCGGACGGTTGCCGGCGTGATGCTGCAGCATGACTGGGCCGACGAGACCACAGACGAGATCGCTGTGCGAGCCGGAGCCGTCCGCGGCGCCCGGGTCAGTGGTTCCGGCTGGATGGCGGGCCCCTATCTGGTGCGCGAGATCAGCGACGGTGTCTGGTTTGATGCCCTGGCCCTCTATGGCCAGTCCGACAATACCGTCGATCCGCTTGGTCTCTATGAGGACACCTTCGAAACCGACCGTTTCATGGTCCGCATGAACCTGTCGGGTGAGTGGCGGTCCGGTGACTGGCGGATCCGTCCGAGTGTCAGTCTCGCCCACTTCCAGGAGACCCAGGACGGCTATTCCGACTCGCTCGGGATCAGTATTCCCGAACAGACCATCGCCATCGGCCGGCTTCGCGCCGGTCCGGAAGTCGCCTATCGCTTCGGCACGGCGAGTGGCGGTTGGTGGGAGCCGAGCATCGGTGTGACCGGCGTGTGGGACTACAACCCGGCAGAGCTGCTTGATATCGACGGCCGGTTGGTTGGCACCGGTGGTGTTCGCGCAGATGCCAAGCTGGGCCTGCGCGGTCAGCTGGCACCGGGAGCGTCAATCCTGCTGGAAATGGACGTCGACGGTTTGGGTGAAGCCGATTTCGAAGCGCGCGCAGCGCGGGTCGAGTTGCGGTTCAGCTTCAACTGACACCCTGGCGAAAGCCGGCTTCGCCGGCTTCAGGGGTGAGCGCCGGGTGTCGGAGCGGGTGTGAAGCGGGGGCTTCGCACCCGCAACGCGGTCGCGAGCCTTGGGCAAGGATCCGGCTCTTGTCTTGATATATTTTAGTCCTAAACTAATCGGGCGTTCTCGAGGGGAGATGGCCCGGGATGAAGATTGCCTGCCTTGGTGGCGGACCGGCCGGTCTGTATTTTGCCATTTCCATGAAACTGCGCGATCCCGGTTGCGAGATCGATGTCCATGAGCGCAACAAGCCCGGCGATACGTTCGGCTGGGGCGTGGTGTTCTCCGACCAGACGATGGACAATCTGGCCGGCAATGATCCCGAGAGCGCAGCCACGATCGCCGACAGTCTCGCTCACTGGGACGATATCGATGTCCATTTCCGCGACACGGTCGAGACCTCGACGGGTCACGGGTTTTGCGGCATCGGTCGCAAACACCTGCTGAACATCCTGCAGGACCGGGCGCGCGAGCTGGGCGTCGGTCTGCACTTTGAATCCGAAATCGATGGCGACCTGTCGGCCTTTGCCGATGCCGACATGATCGTCGCGTCGGACGGTCTCAACTCGAAGATCCGGTCCCGGTTCGAGGCCAGTTTCAAGCCCGATATCGAGACCCGCCGCAACCGCTTCGTCTGGCTCGGTACGCACAAGGTATTCGAGGCCTTCACCTTCATCTTTACCGAGACCGAGCACGGCTGGGTCTGGGCCCACGCCTACCGGTTTGACGACCAGACTTCGACCTTCATTGTCGAATGTGCGCCTGAAACCTGGGAGGCCTGGGGCTTCGGCGACATGGACCAGGCGGAAACCTGTCGGGTCTGCGAGCAGATATTCGCATCCTGGCTGGATGGAGAGGCCTTGATGTCGAATGCCGCGCACAAGCGCGGTTCCGCCTGGCTCAATTTCCCGCGGGTGCTGTGTGATACCTGGGTGCATGACAATGTGGTCCTGCTCGGGGATGCCGCCCACACCGCCCATTTCTCGATCGGCTCGGGCACCAAGCTGGCCTTCGAGGACGCGATCATGCTGGCGGATGTCCTGACCAGCACGACAAAGCCGGTGGCCGAGGGGCTGGTCGACTATCAGGAGGCGCGCAAGGTTGAAGTGCTCAAGCTTCAAAGCGCCGCCCGCAATTCCACCGAATGGTTCGAAAACCTCGACCGCTATCTGGATTTCCAACCCAAGCAGTTTGCCTATTCATTGCTGACCCGCTCGCAGCGGATCAGCCATGAAAACCTGCGCCTGCGCGATCCGGACTGGCTGGCTGGCGTGGAGAGCTGGTTTGCCGGGGCTGGCGGTGAGGCCGGGGCGAAACCGCCCATGTTCGCGCCGCTCACCCTGCGCGAGATGAGACTGGAAAACCGCGTCGTCGTCTCACCCATGTGTCAGTATTCGGCCCGCGACGGCGCGCCCGGCGCTTTCCATCAGGTGCACTATGGCGCCCGCTGTCTGGGCGGGGCAGGGCTCGTCTATACCGAGATGACCAATGTCAGCGCCGATGCCCGCATCACGCCGGGCTGCACCGGGCTGTACACGGATCAGCATGTCGAGGCCTGGCGCCGGATTACCGACTTCGCGCATGAAAACAGCCACGCGAAAATGGCCATCCAGCTGTCCCATGCCGGCCGCAAGGGATCCACGCGGATCGGATGGGAGGGCTATGACGTGCCCTTGCCGGAGGGCAACTGGCCTGTCTACGGACCGTCCCCTATTCCCTGGGATGAGGGCAATCAGGCCCCCATCGAGATGACCCGTGACGATATGGATCGAGTCCTCGCCGACTTTGTCAGGGCCACCGGGCGGGCCGTTGAGGCGGGCTTCGACATGGTCGAGCTGCACTGTGCCCATGGCTATCTCCTGTCCAGCTTCATCACGCCGATCTCCAACCACCGCACCGACGCCTATGGTGGCAGTCTGGAAAACCGGCTCCGCTTCCCGCTCGAAATTTTCCGCGCCATGCGGGATGTCTGGCCGGCTGAAAGACCGATGGCGGTCCGTATTTCCGCGACTGACTGGGTCGCCGGGCAGGGCATTGATGGTGATGACAGCGTCGCTGTTGCCCAAGCCTTCATCGATGCCGGGGCTGACCTGATCGACGTCTCCGCCGGTCAGACCACACCCAAGGGACGTCCGGTCTATGGCCGCATGTTCCAGACGCCCTATTCCGACCAGATCCGCAATTCGTTGGGATGCGCGACCATGGCGGTCGGCAATATCTACGAGCCGGATCATGTCAATTCGATCCTCGCTGCCGGCCGCGCCGACCTTGTCGCGCTGGCGAGGCCGCACTTGCTCGATCCCAACTGGACCCTGCGCGCTGCCGCAGAGCTGGGTTATCGCGGCGTCGACGTGCCGCCGCAATACCTCGCCGGGTTTGACCAACTCGCGCGCAATCTCCAGCGCGCCAATGAGACGGAGTTTCGGGCATGAGCGCATTGGCAGGGCGACGGGCCGTCATTACCGGGGGCGGAACAGGTATCGGTCTGGCCTGCGCACGCCGCCTGGCGGCGGAGGGTGTCGAGACGGTTTTGATGGGCCGCGACCTGGACCGTCTGCGAGAGGCGGCAGACAGCATTGGAGGGGCCAGCGCGATCCGTTGCGATGTCACCGATGATGACAGTGTCCGATCGGCCTTCGAGGCTGCAGGCGCGGTCGATATCCTGGTCAACAATGCCGGGATCGTGTCGGCTGCGGCCTTCCATCGGACGCCGATGGCCGACTGGCAGCGTATCCAGGCAGTCAATGTCGAGGGGTTGGTTCGTTGCAGTCAGGCCGTGGCCGGTTCGATGATGTGCGCCGACTATGCCCGGATCATCAATATCGCCTCGATCGCCGGTCTTCGCGGCGGCGCCTATGTCGCGCCCTATGTCGCCTCCAAACACGCGGTCGTCGGCCTGACCAAATCGCTGTCACTCGAATACGCGCAGACCCGGCTGACCGTGAATGCTGTCTGTCCGGGCTATGTCGAGACCGAAATCGTCGAGAATTCCATCGCCAACATCATGGAAAAGACCGGCCGGACGCGCGACCAGGCGCTGGCCGAGCTGACCAAGACCAATCCGCAAGGCCGTCTGATCCAGGTCGAGGAAGTCGCCGAGGCTGTCGCCTGGCTGTGTTCGCCCCTGTCCGGCTCGGTATCCGGCCAGGCCATCGCCATCTCGGGCGGAGCTGTCTGACATGGTCGTATCCGCGCAAACCGGATCGATCGATGGACGGACGGCGGTCAAGCTGTGGCTGCGTCTCTACCGCCCGACCGCCTTGATCGAACGGGAATTGCGGACGCGCTTCCAGCGTGAATTCGGTGTCAGCCTGTCGCGTTTTGATGCCCTGGCCGCCCTCGATCGGGCCGAGACCGGCCTGTTGATGGGCGAGTTGTCCGAGAGGCTTCTGGTCACCAATGGCAATGTCACGGGCCTGATCAGCCGGATGGTCGCGGACGGCTTGGTCACGCGGACCGCGCTGGAAAAGGACCGTCGCCGCTTTCGCGTCGACCTGACGGAGGCCGGGCGCGCGACATTCACGATCATGGCCAAGGCCCATGCCGACTGGCTTGCCGACATTTTCGCAAACCTGCCTGGCGAGGCGGCCAACAGCCTGACCGACCAGACCGAACACCTCTTGCATTCCCTGCGAACCGAACAGGACGGATAGATCATGCTGGATCCAAAGACCTACGCCCCCGAACACTTCCTCTGGTCCTTCGAGGACGGTGTGGCGACCATCACGCTCAACCGTCCGGACCGGAAAAACCCGCTGACTTTCGAGAGCTATGCCGAGCTGCGCGACCTGTTTCGCAGTCTCGTCTACGCGCGATCCGTCCAGGCGGTCATTGTCACCGGTGCCGGTGGCAATTTCTGCTCCGGTGGTGATGTGCACGAAATCATCGGCCCGCTGGTCGAGATGGAGATGCCGGGTCTGCTCGACTTCACCCGCATGACCGGTGATTTGGTGAAGGCCATGCGCGATTGCCCGCAGCCGGTCATCGCGGCGGTTGATGGTATCTGCGTTGGTGCCGGAGCGATCATGGCCATGGCATCGGATCTCCGGATCGCGACACCCGCAGCCAAGACGGCCTTCCTGTTCAACCGGGTCGGACTGGCCGGCTGTGATATGGGCGCCTGCGCCATCCTGCCCCGCCTCATCGGTCAGGGCCGCGCGAGCGAGTTGCTCTTCCTGGGCCGCTCGATGTCGGCCGAGGAGGGCGAGCGCTGGGGGTTCTACAACCGGCTCGTGGAGGCAGATGAGTTGATGCCGGCGGCGAAGGCGTGGGCCAGCCGGATCGCGGCGGGACCGAATTTCGCCAATGCTATGACCAAGAACCAGCTCAACACCGAGTGGGATATGGGTCTGCACACGGCCATCGAGGCAGAGGCCCAGGCCCAGGCGATCTGCATGCAGACCAAGGATTTTGAACGCGCCTACCGGGCCTTCGCTGCCCGCGAGACGCCGGTTTTCGAGGGCGATTAGATGTCTGACCAGTCCTATCTCGCCTGGCCCTTTCTGGAGGGTAGCCACCGCAACCTTGCCCGCGAGGTATCGGATTGGGCAGAGGCGCGTTTCGGTGCCGATGGCTTCCATGACCACGCCGATGTCGATGCCGATTGCGCTGCGATACGGGCAGCTTTGGGCGAGGCCGGAATAGTCCGCAATGCCGTTCCGGCAGCCTTTGGAGGCACAAGCGAGAAACTGGATGTCCGCTCCCTGTGCCTGATCCGCGAGCATCTGGCCTACCGCTCCGGCCTGGCCGACTTCGTTTTCGCCATGCAGGGGCTTGGCTCTGGCGCCATCTCCCTGTTCGGGTCGAGCGATCAGCAACAGGCCTGGTTGCCGGGTACCGGTACAGGCGAGTTCTGCGCCGCCTTCGCGCTGACCGAACCGGATGCCGGGTCCGACGTCGCCGCAATCTCGACGCGGGCTGAAATGGATGGCGACCACTATGTCATCAGCGGCGAGAAGACCTTCATCTCCAATGGCGGGATTGCCGACTTCTACGTCGTCTTTGCCCGCACCGGCGAAGCCGATGGCGCGCGCGGTCTCAGTGCGATCATTGTGCCGGCCACGTCTCCCGGTCTTGAGGTGGTCGAGCGGATCGAGACCATTGCACCGCACCCGCTGGCACGGCTTCGTTTCGACCAGTGCCGGGTTCCGGTCGCAAATCGTATCGGCGAGGGCGGTGCCGGTTTCCGGATCGCCATGGGGACACTGGACGTCTTCCGCTCGACGGTTGGCGCTGCGGCGCTGGGTTTCGCCCGTCGGGCACTGGACGAGGCTACGGCGCGCGCCCGTGGGCGCAACCTGTTCGGGGCGCCGCTGGCCGATCTCCCCGGCGTGCAGACTCAATTGGCGGAAATGGCGCTGGATATCGACGCGGCTGCCTTGCTGATCTACCGCGCCGCCTGGACCAAGGACCAGGGCGCGGCGCGGGTCACGCGCGAAGCGGCGATGGCCAAGCTCCATGCCACCGAAGCCGCCCAGCGCGCCATCGATACCGCAGTGCAGATTTTCGGTGGTCTGGGTGTCACAAAGGGCAGCGTACCCGAGGCGCTGTATCGGGAAATCCGGGCCCTGCGCATTTATGAGGGGGCCTCCGAGGTCCAGAAGCTGGTGATCGCCCGCGCCCACCTGGCCGGGGCCGCGCCATGAGCTTTGACGTCACCCGCCGCATCCGTTTTGCCGATGTCGATCCGGCCGGGATCGTCTTCTATCCGCGCTATTTCGAGATGATCAACGCGACCATCGAGGACTGGTTCGAACAGGGCGTCGGCTATGGCTTCGACGCCATGATCGTGAACGGGCCGCACGGCGTTCCGCTGGCGCGAATGGAGGCCGAATTCAAGGCTCCCAGCCGGCTCGATGACACGCTGGTCTTCTCTTTGGTGGTGCGTGAGCTGGGCCGGTCCTCGATCAAGCTGACCATTACCGCCCGATGCGGGGACGAGGTGCGGATGATTGCCCGTCCGACGCTGGTCTTCATCGATCAAGCCGGCAATTCGCCGATCTCGATCCTGCCGGAATTGCGGAGCCGCATGCTGAACTTCAAGGAGACGGATTGATGGAGCGATTGCAACCGCCGGGCTGGCCACGCCCCAAGGGCTATTCCAATGGCATCGCTGCGACCGGGAAAATGGTCTTCATTGCGGGTCAGATCGGCTGGGACGAGACCGAAACAATTGTTTCCGACGATTTTGCCGCGCAATTCCGTCAGGTTCTGGCCAACACGCTGGCGGTCCTCAGGGAAGCCGGAGCCGGCCCCGAACACGTCGTCCGCATGACCGGCTATGTCAGTGATCGTGACGAATACCTCGCGGCCGGGCCGCAGCTTGGCGCGATCTGGAAGGAATTGATGGGGCGCAACTATCCCGTGATGGCCTTTCTGGTCGTCGACGGGTTGATAGAGACCCGCGCCAAGATCGAAATCGAAACCACGGCTGTCATCCCGTCGTGACAGCGGGCCCGTCAGAGGCCCTGCACGACAAGACAGCCGGTCGACGCGTCGGGGAGGACGTGATGACAGAGCTTCAGCCCAGCGGTCATGCAGACCGTTTCACTCGCCGGAATCTGCCACCGCAGGAGCAATGGCCTGACTTTCGCTTTGACCTGCCGGAACTGGCCTATCCGGACCGGCTCAACTGCGGGGCCGAACTGCTCGACCGGACGGTTGAAAAAGGTCTCGGTGATCGAATGGCGGTCTATTCCAGGGCCCGCTCGCTGACCTATGCCGAGCTGCTCGCCGAGGCCAATCGGCTCGCCCACTACCTGGTCGACGAGATGGGTGTCGTGCCCGGAAACCGGGTGTTGCTGCATGGGCCCAACGGTGTTGATCTCATGGTCGCCTGGTACGCCGTGATGAAGGCCGGCGCGGTGGCTGTGACGACCATGCCGATGTTGCGGGCCGGAGAACTGGCCAAGGTTATCGCCAAAGGGCAGGTCGGTTTCGCGCTTTGCGATCCGGCGTTGGTCGAGGCCGTGCGCGAGGCGGCTCGGAACGAACCCGTCCTGGGCCGGATCGAGTGCTGGGGTGAAGATAGCGAACTCGCGGCGGCGCTGCCCGGCAAGCCGGCGGATTTCGACAATGCCGATACCGCTCGCGATGATGTCGCCCTGCTGGCCTTTACCTCGGGAACGACCGGCCAACCCAAGGCCTGCGCCCATTTCCATTCCAGCGTCCTGGCCATGGCCGACACATTCGGCCGCCACGGACTGAAGCCGCAAGCCGACGAAATCTACACGGGCACGCCGCCCTTTGCCTTCACCTTCGGACTGGGCGCCTTTGTCGTATTTCCGGCGCGCGCGGGGATCGCCGTCGCGCTGCCGGACCGACCGGGTTTTGATGCGCTTTGCGAGTGCATCGAGACCTTCAAGGCGACCACGCTGTTCACGGCGCCGATGGGATATCGTGCCCTGATGGCCAATTGGGACACACATGACCTGTCGTCCTTGCGCAAATGCGTGTCAGCGGGCGAGCACCTGCCAGCTGCCATCTCGGATGCGTTCCACCAATGCTCGGGATTGCGTCTGATCGACGGGATCGGCGCGACGGAGCTGATCCACATCTTCATCGCAGGCAGCGGCGAGCCGGTCCGGGTCGGTTCAACCGGACGGGTCGTGCCCGGCTACCAGGCCCGGCTGGTCGGCGATGACGGCGGCGAGGTGCCGGTCGGCGAGGTGGGGCGCCTGGCCGTGCGTGGGCCGACCGGGTGTCTCTATCTCGATGACGACCGCCAGGCCGGTTATGTCCAGCGCGGCTGGAACCTGACCGGTGATCTCTTCCGGCGCGATGAGGACGGATATTTCTGGTACTTTTCACGGGCTGACGATCTCATTGTGTCGTCGGGCTACAACATCGCCGGCCCGGAAGTCGAACAGGCGCTGCTGACCCATCCGGCAGTGGCCGAGTGCGCCGTGGTCGGTACGCCTGACGCCGAGCGGGGCACCATCGTCAAGGCGTTCGTCGTGCTCAAGGCCGGTCATTGCGCTGGCGAAACATTGGCGTGCGCCCTGCAGGACCACGTCAAGGCGACGATCGCGCCCTACAAATATCCCCGCGCTGTGGCCTTCCTGGACTCCCTGCCAAAGACCCAGACCGGCAAGGTGCAACGCTTCAAATTGCGGTAGTGCGGGCCGGGTTCTGGCGGGCTGACTGCCAGTCGCTTGCTTGTGGTGGTCTTGAGATACCGCTAAAGCCGGTGTCGGGAAGTCGCATTGGATCTGTCCAGCGACGGGGCGTTGGAGGTGTCTGTGCGCGTAGTTTCTGTCTTGAGTGCTTTTGTCTGTCTGGCTGGCGGTGCGCATGCGCAATCCGGCGACGCGCGTGAGGTGGCTGGCGAGGTCACCGCCCAAGCACCGAATTCGACCATTGAACTGACCCTCGAGGCCGGCCAGGTCGTCACCCTGACGACCGCCTCTGTGGATCGCCTCGACACCATTCTCACCTTGCTTGGGCCGGACGGTCGCGCGCTGGCCGAGAATGATGATCGCGCGCCCGGTGACCTCACTTCGCAGATCATCCACATGCCCACCGTCAGCGGCCAGTACTCGGCGGTCGTGACCGGCTATGGCGATGCAACGGGCAGTTATACGCTGTCGATTGCCGACGGTGTCGATGTCGGCCTTTCAAGCGAGGCTACCGTGATTGACGAGCGCGTGGTCGCGCTTGATCCAGGCCGCGCCAGCGTCAGCCAGGATGTCGATCTGGCAGCCGACGATATTCTCGTCGCCTCCACATTCGCCTTGACCGAGGGGCTCGACACCACGCTCGCCCTGCTCGACGCAGCGGGCAATGTCCTGGCCCAGAATGATGATCGCGGTGATGGCAGCCTCAATTCGCAACTTGTCTTCCAGGCTGAGGACGCTGGCCGCTACCGGGTCGAAGTCAGCACTTATGGCGGCACCGGAACCGGCGAGCTGATCTTCTCGCTGGCGACCGATCCGAATGCGGAAGTGCCGTTCGATTTCACCACCATCGAAGGCGAGCGCTTCGCCCGTCATACCGGGACTATCGGCTCCGGGCAGACCGAGTTCGACTATCCGCTTCAGCTGGAGGCCGGACAGACAGTCCTCGCGGTCGCCGATACGACCAGCGGCGATCTGGATCCGGTCCTGCGTCTGGTTGGAGCCGATGGCTTCCCGGTCGCGTTGAACGACGATCGCGGCGACGGCTCGCTCAACTCCGCCATCGCCTTCACGGCGCCGGAGAGCGGCGAGTACACGCTGGAAATGCGCCGCTATGGCAGTGGTGAGAGCAGCGGGGACTTCCAGCTCGACCTGTCCTGGGTCGATGCATCGGTTGTCGACACCTTGCAGGCCCTGCTGGAAAACCGGGTGTCGCTGAGCGGTCCCGAGTTGACGATCCTGTCGCCGGACTTCCGGGTCCTCTACACGCTCGAAGGCGTGGACGCCTCGTCGACCGAATATGCGCAGTCGGTGTCCGACGCCTTGCAGGAAATGCTCGACGTTCAGGTTTCCCGTATTGGTTGGGCTGAGCCGATCCGCGATGATGATGGCCGTTACCGCGCCTATGTCGCTGATGCAGATGGCTCGATGGGCGTGACCTATCCGGTGCAGATCGTGTTCGACAATTCCAATACCGGGGATGTCCGCGAGACCACGGCCGCACGGACCGTATTCGTGATCGACAATGATTTCGTCGGCATGGGCAAGGAAGCGCCTGTACACAGCCTGATGCGTGCCACCGCGACGCATGAGTTCAACCATGTCGTCCAGTTCGGCTACGACTCCGAGGAAGGCCTCGACTGGCTCTATGAGGCGACCGCGTCCTGGACCGAGACGACCACGGTCGGCGGTGACCAGGATGCCACCGACTATGTCGAGACCGATTTCGACGCGCCGGAAATGTGCTGGACGACCAGCGAGAGTGGCTTCGACTATTCCCAGTGGACCTTGCTGCAATCCATGGCTGACAGCTATGGCGAAGGCATCGTCGTGGACATGTGGGAAAACAGTGTCGAGCTGGACGGGTTCGAGACCATGTCAGCGACTCTCGACACGGTCGGCACAACGATCCCGGATGTGATCCAGCGCTGGCGCGCCCAGAATTACGCACTGGCCTATGACCTTGCTCCGGTCTTCAATTCAACTGTCCGTATCCATCACACGATGGACAGCGAAGCTGGCGTGAACTCCAAGGGCGGGCTCGAGCAATTGGGCGCCAACTACATCACCGTTGATCTCGACGGTCGTTACCAGTTTAGCGTGGACGGTGATGCCGGGCTGGAGCTTCTGGCCCTGGGCCAGCGTGGTGATCGTGTCGAGGTTGTCCCGCTGGGGCGTGGCGGCAGCATTGATACCGCCGACTATACGGGTCTGGCCCTGATGGTCTTCAACCGCACCATGCCCGACGCGCCGGGGGTGTGCAGTGGGGTCGGATATACCGTTAGCGCCTCCCCTTCGGTCGGGGGGCCGCCGGCTGCTGCCGCCTATAGCTTCAGCGCCGAGCATTTCGGCTCACCGAAATAGGCCTTCAAGCTGCGACACACAAAAAGGGGCGGCTCATTGCGAGCCGCCCCTTCTTTGTTCGATAACGGATCAACCAATCAGGCGAGGTCGAACCGGTCGGCATTCATGACCTTGGTCCAGGCCGCCACGAAGTCGGCGACGAATTTGCCGGCATTGTCGTCCTGGGCATAAACCTCGGCATAGGCGCGCAGGATCGAATTCGATCCGAATACCAGATCGGCGCGGGTCGCCGTCCAGCGGGCTTCGCCGGTCTTGCGGTCGCGGATTTCATAGGTGCGACGGTCCACCGGCACCCATGAATAGGCCATGTCGGTCAGGTTGACGAAGAAGTCGGTCGTCAGCGTGCCCTCGCGGTCGGTGAACACGCCGTGCTTGGTGCCGCCATGATTGGTGCCCAGCACGCGCATACCGCCTATCAGGACCGTCATTTCCGGAGCCGTCAGTCCGAGCAATTGCGTGCGGTCCAGCAGCATTTCCTCGGCGCTGACCACATAATCGGCCTTCTGCCAGTTGCGATAGCCGTCGGCCAGGGGCTCGAGAACATCGAAGGACTCGGCATCGGTCATGGCGTCGGTCGCGTCGCCGCGGCCCGGTGAGAATGGCACCGTGACGTCATGGCCGGCTGCGCGGGCGGCCTGCTCGATGCCGACATTGCCGGCCAAAACGATGACATCGGCCAGGCTGGCACCGGCGTCGCGGGCGATCGGTTCGAGCACGCCGAGCACCTTGGCCAGACGGTCCGGCTCATTGCCTTCCCAGTCCTTTTGCGGCGCAAGCCGGATACGGGCGCCATTGGCACCGCCGCGCTTGTCCGATCCACGGAAGGTGCGGGCGCTGTCCCAGGCGGTCGATACCATTTCGCTGACCGAGAGACCGCTGTCTGCGATCGCGGCCTTCACCTTGGCGATATCAAAGCTGGTCGGCCCGGCGGGGATCGGGTCCTGCCAGATCAACTCTTCGGACGGAACATCCGGTCCGATGTAGCAATCCTTCGGGCCCATATCGCGGTGGGTCAGCTTGAACCAGGCGCGAGCGAACGTGTCCTTGAAATAGGCCGGGTCGGCCATGAACTTCTCGCAGATCGCACGATAGGCCGGGTCCATTTTCATCGCCATGTCGGCATCAGTCATGATCGGCATGCGGCGCTGGGACGGGTCGCTGGCATCAACCGGCATGTGTTCCGGCTTGATGTTGATCGGCTCCCATTGCTGGGCGCCGGCGGGGCTCTTCTTCAACTCCCACTCATAGCCGAACAGAAGCTCGAAATAGCCCATGTCGAATTGCGTCGGATTGGTCGTCCACGCGCCTTCAATTCCCGAGGTGACCGCATTGCTCGCCTTGCCAGCCAGATTGGGATTGATCCAGCCAAAGCCCTGGTTTTCCAACTCGGCGCCTTCCGGCTCGGGGCCAAGCGCTCCCGCATCACCATTGCCGTGCGTCTTGCCGACCGTGTGGCCACCGGCGGTCAGGGCCGCGGTTTCCTCATCATTCATCGCCATTCGGGCGAAGGTCGTGCGGACCTGGGCCGCGGTTTTCAGCGGGTCAGGCTGGCCGTTCACCCCTTCCGGATTGACGTAGATCAGGCCCATCTGGACGGCGGCCAGCGGGTTTTCCATCGTGTCCGGCTTGGAGACGTCTTGGTAGCGGCTGTCGGAGGGGGCGAGCCATTCTTTTTCGGCACCCCAATAGGTGTCGATCTCCGGGCTCCAGATATCCTCGCGGCCAAAGCCGAATCCGAATGTCTTCAGACCCATGTTTTCATAGGCGACCGTGCCGGCGAGCAGGATCAGATCGGCCCAGGAGATCTTGTTGCCATACTTCTTCTTCAGCGGCCAAAGCAGGCGGCGCGCCTTGTCCAGATTGCCATTGTCCGGCCAGGAATTGAGCGGGGCGAAGCGGATATTGCCACTGCCACCACCGCCGCGACCATCGGCCAGGCGGTAGGAGCCGGCCGAGTGCCAGGCGAGGCGGATCATCAGGCCGCCATAATGCCCATAGTCAGCGGGCCACCAGTCCTGGCTGTCGGTCAGCAATGCGTGCATGTCGGCTTTCAGGGCATCAAAATCGAGCGTTTTGAGCGCTTCGTGATAGGACTGTCCGTCGCCCATCGGGTTAGGCTTGGTGTCCTTCTGGTGCAGGATTTCCAGATTGAGTGCGCGTGGCCACCAGGCCATCACATCACCCTCGGACGCCGTGTTGCCACCATGCATTACCGGACACTTGCCTTGGGAATTCGAGTTGTTGCCGTCCATGCGCTTGCTCCAATCTGGATTGATCGTCTGCTTCCGCCCGGATGAGCGGTAGCGAAAGTATCATCTCAAATCGGGGTCGATTGATCCAATCGATTTAATTTCCAATAGCTATAGATATGTCCACTACTCAACCTGGCCGACTGGTCAATCCAGGGCGACAAAGCCGGTACCGCTGCGGGCGTAGAGACGGATATTGGCTTCAGCGGCCTTGCGGAGGGCAAAGGCGGTCGGAGCCGAAATGCTGGCCAGCGCCGGGATTCCGGCGCGCGCGGCCTTTTCGATCAACTCGTAGGAACAGCGACTGGACATGACCAGAAACCCGGCCGCATGGTCGACGCCGTTCCGGGCATTGGCACCGATCAGCTTGTCGAGCGCATTGTGGCGGCCGACATCTTCGCGCGTGATGAGGATGTCGCCGGTTGCGTTGCACCAGGCGGCGGCGTGGACTGAACGCGTTTGCGAGTTCAAGGGCTGACAGTCCGTGAGGGACGCCATAGCCTTTGCCAGCGCGTCACAGGACAGCTCGACTGGCGCAGGGGAGACACGTGGCAGCGGCGTGATCAGGGTTTCGGCATTTTCCAGTCCACACAGTCCGCACCCGGCGCGGCCGGGCAGATTGCGGCGCCGGTGGACAATCTCCAGCCTCTCCAGACGATCCGGGGACAGTTCAATGTGCAGATCAATGCCGATGCCCTGATTGATGATCTCGATGGCCTCGATGTCCCCGAGGCGCGTCACGATGCCTTCCGATAGCGAGAAGCCGATCGCGAAGTCGGCGATGTCGGACGGGGTCGCCAGCATGACGGCGTAATTGCGGCGATTGTAGATGATCGCCACCGGCAGTTCTTCGGCCACAGACCAGGCCGTGCCATCGGCTAGTCTTGCAGGCCGGGATGACGGTGCCGAGCTGCCACGCTCGGTGATATGCGGCATATTACTCGGCCGGTTCGACATGATCGTCGCGCTTGATACGACGCGCCTGACGGGACGAACCAGCGTGCTCCTCCTGCCAGGAAGACCGGTGGTTGGCCGGCGCCACCTCGACTGCGGTGACCTTGTATTCCGGGCAGCTGGTCGCCCAGTCGGAATTCTCGGTCGTCACCACATTGGCGCCGGTTTCAGGGTGGTGGAAGGTTGTATAGACGACGCCGGGCGCCATGCGCTCGGAATGGCGGGCGCGCAGGGTGGTCTCGCCCTTGCGGCTGCGTACCGAGACCCAGTGTCCATCCCGGATTCCGCGCGCTTCGGCGTCGCTGGGATGCAGTTCCAGCACGTCCTCGTCATGCCAGCGGGCATTCTCGGTCCGCCGCGACTGGGCGCCGACATTGTACTGGCTGAGTATGCGCCCGGTTGTCAGGATCAGCGGGAATTTGCGGTTGGTCCGCTCGGTCGTCGGCACGAATTCGGTGACAACGAAATGCCCCTTGCCTCGCACGAAGCCGTCAACATGCATGATCGGCGTGCCCAGTGGTGCGGCCTCGTTGCAGGGCCATTGCACGCTGCCCTCTCGATCCAGCCGCGCATGGGAGACATCGGCGAAAGTCGGTGTCAGGGCGGCGATCTCGTCCATGATCTCGGCGCTGTCTGAGAAAGCTGTCTCACCGTATCCCATCGCCTGGGTCAGGGCCTGGGTGACCTCCCATTCGGCCATCCCGGTCTTGACGGGAATGGCCGGGCGAACCCGGTTGATGCGGCGTTCGGCATTGATGAAACAGCCATCCTTCTCGAGAAAGGAGGTGCCGGGCAGGAAGACGTGGGCGAAGCGGGCGGTCTCGTTGAGGAAAAGATCCTGCACGATCAGGATGTCCAGCGCCCGCAGGGCCGCCTCGACATGCTGGGTGTTCGGGTCGGACTGGGCAATGTCCTCGCCCTGCACATAGAGCCCCTTGAAGGTCCCGCCGCAGGCCTCGTCGAACATGTTGGGAATGCGCAGGCCTGGCTCGGCATCCTGGGGGCGCTTCCATGCCGTTTCGAAAATCGCCCGGGTCGCGTCGTCGCTGACATGGCGGTAGCCGGGGAATTCATGCGGGAAGGAGCCCATGTCGCATGAGCCCTGGACATTGTTCTGGCCCCGCAGCGGGTTCACACCGACGCCGCGACGACCGATATTGCCGGTCGCCATGGCGAGGTTGGCCATGCCCATCACCATGGTCGAGCCCTGGCTGTGTTCGGTCACGCCCAGCCCGTAATAGATCGCCGCCTTGCCGCCGCCGGCATAGAGACGGGCCGCTGCGCGGATGTCGTCCGCCGGAACACCGGTGATCGCGGCCGCGGCTTCCGGCGAGTTCGCGTCGTCCCGGATGAATTCGAGCCAGTCGGCAAAGCTGTCGGCCTCACAGCGCTCGGCGATGAAGGCCTCGTCCAGCAGGCCTTCGGTGGCGGCGACATGGGCGAGCGCATTGACCAGGGCGACATTGGTGCCGGGCTGCAGCGCCAGATGGTGCGCCGCTTCGATATGCGGTGTGCGAACGAGGTCAATGGCGCGCGGGTCGGCGATGATCAGCCTGGCGCCTTCGCGCAGGCGACGTTTCATCTGCGAGGCGAAAACCGGATGCGCGTCGGTGGGGTTGGCGCCGATCAGCAGTATGACGTCGGCTTCTTCGACACTGTCGAAATCCTGGGTGCCGGCGGAGGTTCCATAGGTTTCCTTCAGGCCATAGCCGGTCGGCGAATGGCAGACCCGGGCGCAGGTATCGATATTGTTGTTGGCGAAGGCGGCGCGCACCATGCGCTGGACCAGCCAGACTTCCTCGATCGTGCAGCGTGAGGACGAGATGGCGCCGATCGATTTGCGCCCATGCTTGGCCTGGGTCGTTTGCAGGCGATCCGCCGCGAAACCGATGGCCTCGTCCCACGACACTTCGCGCCAGGGCTCGTCGATACTGTCGCGGATCATCGGCGCGGTGATGCGGTCGGCATGCGAGGCATAGCCCCAGGCGAAGCGCCCCTTGACGCAGGAATGGCCGTGATTGGCCTTGCCATCCTTGTCCGGCACCATGCGGATGACCTGATTGCCCTTCAGCTCGGCCTTGAAGGAACAGCCAACCCCGCAATAGGCGCAGGTCGTCTTCACCGTCCGGTCCGGCACGCCGTGCTCGACGACAGTCTTCTCCTGCAGGGTGGCGGTCGGGCAGGCCTGGACACAGGCGCCGCAGGAAACACATTCCGAGTTGAAGAAGTCCGGGCCGCCGACCGAGATGTGCGAGTCGAAACCGCGCCCCTCGACGGTCAGGGCCAGGGTGCCCTGGACTTCATCGCAGGCCCGGACGCAGCGCGAACAGACGATACATTTGGAAGGCTCGAAGTCGAAATAGGGGTTGGAGACGTCTTTCTCCTGGCCGCCATGGTTCTCGCCGGCGAGGCCATAGCGGACATCGCGCAGACCGACCGCGCCCGCCATGTCCTGCAGCTCGCAATCGCCATTGTCCGAGCAGGTCAGGCAATCGAGCGGGTGGTCGGAGATATAAAGCTCCATTACCCCGCGGCGCAGGCGCGCCAGGCGGTCAGATTGGGTGGTGACTTTCATGCCCGGCTCGACCGGCGTGGTGCAGGAGGCCGGGGTGCCGCGCTTGCCATCGATCTCGACCAGGCAGAGCCGGCAGGAGCCGAAGGCCTTCAGACTGTCGGTTGCACACAGTTTCGGGATCTGGGTGCCCAGGGTGGAGGCGGCCCGCATGACGCTGGTGCCCTCGGGCACGGAGACTTCAAACCCGTCAATTTCCAGACGGACGGTCCCGGCTGGCTTGCGCGGTGCGGGCGTTCCAAAATCAATGTCCTTGTCGAGTGGCATGAAGATCTCCTACTCGGCGGCCAATGGACGGGTGAAGTCTTCGGGGAAGCGTTCGATGGCGCTTCGCACCGGCATCGGGGTCAGCCCGCCCATGGCGCACAGCGACCCGTCGGTCATCAGCTCGCAAAGGTCTTCGACCAAAGCGAGGTTTTCGGCCACGTCCTCGCCGGCGATGATCCTGTCCAGCGTCTCGCGGCCGCGTGTGGCGCCGACCCGGCACGGCGTGCACTTGCCGCAGCTCTCGATGGCGCAGAACTCCATCGCGAAGCGGGCTTGCCGCGCCATGTCGACCGTGTCGTTGAACACCACGACCCCGCCATGACCCAGCATACCACCAATCGCGGCCAGAGCCTCATAATCCATCGCGACATCCAGATCGGCGTCGGCCAGATAGGCCCCCAAGGGGCCGCCGACCTGCACCGCGCGCAGCGGCCGCCCGGACCGCGTACCGCCGCCAAACTCCTCGATCAGGGTGCGCAATGAGACACCGAAGGCCAGCTCGACAAGCGCGCCCTGCTTGATGTCGCCGGCCAGCTGGAAGGCTTGCGTGCCGCGTGACCGGCCAGTGCCGAAAGCCCGATAGGCCTCGCCGCCATGCTCGAGGATCCATGGCACGCTGGCGAGTGTCAGCACATTATTGACGATGGTCGGCTGACCAAACAGGCCGGATATCGCGGGGATGGGCGGTTTGGCGCGTACTTCGCCGCGCTTGCCCTCGAGGCTGTTGAGCATCGAGCTTTCTTCGCCGCAGATATAGGCACCGGCGCCCATACGGACCTCGATGTCGAACCGGTCGCCAGCGGACAGGCCCTCGAACAGCCCGGCCTCGCGCCAGATCCCGATGGCGGCTTTGAGAGTGCGGATGGCGTCGGGATATTCCGAGCGCAGATAGACCAGCCCGTGAGTTGCCCCGATGGCCCGGGCGGCGATGCACATGCCTTCGATCAGGGTGAAGGGATCGCCTTCCATCAACAGGCGGTCGGCGTAGGTGCCGCTGTCACCCTCATCGGCGTTGCAACACAAATAGGTCGCGTCACCTGTCGCCTTGGCAGCGGTTTCCCACTTGATGCCGGCGGGGAAGCCGGCGCCGCCGCGTCCTCTCAGCCCGGACGTCTTGACCGCTTCGATGATGGCGTCCGGTGCCAGAGCTCGGGCCTTGGACAGGCCGGCGAGCCCGCCACCGGCCTTGTAGGTCGACAAGTCCAGCGGGTCGTCGAGGCCGCAGCGGGCAAAGATCAGGCGTTGCTGTTTGGCCAGTTGCGGGATTGTCTCGACCGGACCCAGGGCGAGCGGGTGTCCGCTGGCGGGGAAGTCGGCGGCGACGAGCGAGTCCACATCGTCGGCTGTCACCGGTCCGAAACCGAGGCGCTGGCCGTTCCGCTCGACCTCGATCAGCGGCTCCAGCCAGAACAGGCCTCGGGACCCGTTCCGGATGATGGCTGTGTCGGCGGGCAGAACATTGGCCAGGTGTGAGGCGACCTCGTCCGCGCCGACGGATCGAGCGGCTGAATCGCCTGGGACAAGAATGCGTTGGACGGTGCCGCTCATTCGCCGTCTCCAGCGCGTATGTCCAGCCCGTCCAGAGCGGCCAGGGCACGTTCGGTGGTCAACCGGCCGATCGGGCGGTTGTCCAGCATTGCCGCCGGACCCAGGGCGCAATTGCCGAGGCAGTAGACAGGGCGAAGGTCGATGGCCGTCCGGTTACCGGCGGACGCGCGGATCGCCAGCCTTGTTTCAATCTCAGCAGCCACGCTGTCCGCGCCGGCTGCCTGGCAGGCTTCTGCCCTGCAGATCTTGAGGGTGTGGGCGGCCCCGGGCTGGCGGCGGAAGTCATGGTAGAAACTGACCACACCCATCACTTCGGCGCGGCTGAGGTTGAGTGCATCAGCGATGGTGGCTATGGCGCTGTCCGAGACGTGACCAACCGTCGCCTGAAGCTGGTGCAGCACCTCAATCAGGGAGTCAGGGCGGTTCGAATGTCGAGCGCACGCCGCGCGAGCATCAGGATTATCGATTGTATCGATCAACATTGGCATGTGTGGCGCCGACCTCCCCGATTGCCGCCTTCAATCGCACGCTATTATGACGTGACAGTGCGCGGTACCCAAATCTTCCTTGCATTGGCCTGTCGCCGGCAAACAGGCCGCTCCGGTCGGTATCGACGGCGAGCAGAACGGTCGTGAAGACAGGCTCGGGAAACGATGCTAACCCTCGACATCAGGATTTGCCTCGGGGGAGACAGTAATGTCCATGACCATGAAATCGATCTGGGCCGGTATGGCCATTGCTACGCTGGCGGCGTGCAGCCCGCCGGTTGAAAACGGAACGACCGACGAGGTTTCGTCGACCGTCCAGGGCGCACCGGAAGCCACGCGCTTCACCGTCCTTGTCGGTGGAACCGAGATCGGCGGCATGGACATCCAGCCGACCGACAATGGTTATGCGGTCGAGTTCGAATACCGCAATAATGGCCGCGGTCCGACGATCACCGAAAATGTCACGCTCGATGAGCGTGGCCTGCCTGTCGACTGGACGATTTCCGGGGCCTCGACTTTCGGCAATCCGATCGATGAGAGCTTCGAATACATCGACAGCGAGGCGCGCTGGCGCGATGCGACCGGCAGCGACCAGGCCATTCCCGATGGCGACGCCTTTTATGTGCCGCAGGATGCCAGCCCCTATTGGTTGGCGATTGCCGCCCGCGCCCTGCTGGCGCGCGACGACATGTCGATGGCGGCCATTCCGGGTGGCGAGCTGCGCCTGTCCGAGGTTGACCAGCTGAGCGTCAGCAATGGCGAGGCGAGCCGCGACGTGACCGCCTACGGCCTGTCCGGAACCAGTGAAAACCCGACCTACTTTCTGATGGACGGGCCGGCTTTCTTCGGTTTGATCACGCCCGGCTTCGCCATCCTCGAAGCCGGTTATGAGGCCGAGGACGAACGTCTGCGTGCGCTCGCAGCCGGCTATGGCGCAAGTCGCTTTGCCGAGATCCAGTCCCGCGTGGCGCATCACTATGATGGCCCGGTCCGGATCCGGAATGTCCGGGTTTTCGATCCGGAGACACTTGCCCTGGGTGAGCCGGTATCGGTTGTGGTTGACGGTGACCGGATCTCGGCGATCGACGCGCTCGATGTCGCGACACAGCCGGGTGAGACCGAAATCGACGGCGCGGGCGGGTCGCTGATCCCCGGCCTGTTCGAGATGCATGCCCATATGGGCGAAACTAGCGCCTTCCTCAATATCGCTGCCGGCGTGACCAGCGTCCGCGACATGGGCAATAATAATGAGGTTCTGGGCGAGCTGATCACCCGTATCGAGGCGGGTGAAGTGGCCGGCCCGCGTGTGCACCGCAGCGGCTTCATCGAAGGTCGCAGCCCGTTCAGCTCGAATAATGGCATCCTGGTGGAAACCGAGGCCGAAGCCGTCGCCGCCGTTGAGACCTATGCGGCCAGCGGTGATTACATCCAGGTGAAGGTCTACAACTCGATGAACCCGGACTGGATTCCGGCCGTCATCGAAGCGGCGCACGCCAATGGTCTGCGCGTTGCCGGTCATGTGCCTGCCTTCACCAATGCCGACGCCATGATTGCCGCCGGCTATGACGAGATGACCCATATCAACCAGGTGATGCTGGGCTGGGTGCTGGAAGAAGGTGAGGACACACGCTCCCTGCTGCGCCTGACGGCGCTGCGTCGCCTGCCTGCCTTTGACCTGGAAAGCGACGCGGTTCGCAACACGATCGATGCGATGGTGGCCAATGGGGTCGCCATCGACCCGACCTATGCCATCCACGAAGCGTTGCTCCTGTCGCGCAATGGAGAGGTGTCGCCGGGTGTTGTCGATTATATCGACCACATGCCGGTCGAGACCCAGCGTGGGGCTCGCAGCGCCTGGGCCGACATTGCTACGGACGAGGATGACGCCAATTATCGCGGTGCCTTCGACCAGATCACGCAGACCCTGCGCATGATGCGCGATGCCGGCGTGTTCATCGTGCCGGGCACCGACCTTGGCGGCTCTTTCGCCCACCATCGCGAACTCGAACTGTACCAGAATATCGGCATGACCCCGGCCGAGATCATCGCCTGGGGCAGCCATGGGATGGCCGAGTATCTGGGCGTGGACGACGAGCTGGGAACGATCGCTCCCGGCATGCTGGCCGATTTCTTCCTCGTGCCCGGTGATCCGACGTCAGACTTCAAGGATCTGAAGACGATCGCCCTGGTGTCGGCCAATGGTACTTTCTACTACCCGACGGAGATCTATCCGGAGTTCGGTATCCTGCCATTCACCGACGTGCCTTCGGTCAGCCAGCCGCGCTGACCGACCGGCCTCGAGCCGGGCGCTAGAGCACCTGCCCGTCATCGATGGTGATGGCGGTACCGGTAATTGATCCGGCTGCCGGGCCGGCGAGCATCAGAAGGGCGTCATCCAGTGCGGTGATGTCCATCAGGCGTTTGCGGGGCAGGCGTGCGATGGCCTTCTTTCCGCCTTCGGTGGCGAACCAGTGGGCGTTGATCTCGGTTTCGATATAGCCGGGGCAGATCGCGTTGACCGCGATGTGTTGCCGGGCCCATTCGCGGGCCAGTCCCTTAGTCATCGAGATGACGGCGGCCTTGGACGCGCAATAGGCGGTCAGGCCTGGCAGGACTGTCAGTCCGGCGATCGAGGCAATGTTGATGATCCGTGCCTCACCCGCTTCGGCGACGCCGGAGGCCAGCATGCATCTGGCCGCTTCGCGGGCGCCGAAATAGACGGCACGGGTGTTGACGGCGAAGGTCTGGTCGAAATGCTCCGGCGTGATGTCCAGAGCCATGCCTTCGCCTCCAACACCGGCATTATTGATCATCACCTGCAGCGGACCCAGTTCCGCCTCGGCCCGATCGAGTGCCGGTCCGATGGCCTCGGCGTCCGTGACATCCAGGGCAATCGCCACGGCGTCCCCGCCGCCGGCCCGGATGGCGTCGACCTCGGTGTTGAGCCGGTCGGTGCGCCGGGCCATCAGGGCCAGCTTTGCGCCGCGTCCGGCGAGCAGTCGTGCGAAATGCTGGCCCAGGCCGCTGGATGCGCCGGTGATGGCGATGGTTTTACCGGTCAGGTCTGTCATGGCGGGTCTCCGTAGCGCGTGTAGCCCGACTGTCTGGACTGTTCCGTCGCCGGTGGAAAGACGTGGACCGGACCGCGCTGAAATCAAAGGCTATGTTAGGGGTAACATATGACGTATAGGGTTTGCCAAGAGAAGAGCCGTCGCGAGCGCCAGCACCGCGGATGGCCGACGGACTGATCTATCCGGGAGCGGGTTGAACCGGCCATGAGCAATGAACCGAGCTATCTGGTCGCCGATATCGGCGGCACGAATGCCCGTTTCGCCATCGCGCGGGGCAGTGTCTCGCGCGGCTTTGATCTCGACCAGGTGCGCCGTCTGAAGAATGAAGACTTCGAACATTTGCGTGATGCCGCCATGGCCTATCTGGAGAGTTGCGAGGGCGACCGGCCGGGCCGGGCCTGTTTCGCTGTCGCCTCGCCAATCCGCGCCGGCCGCGTGCAGCTGACCAATGCGACCTGGAGCTTCCGTCCGAAGGAATTGGGCGGTGAGCTGGGCATGGACGCGCTGATGGCGGTCAATGATTTCGAGGCCCAGGCCCGCGGAGCGCCACTCACCCCGAGCGCCGACATTGTCGAGATTTCTTCGGGGCGGCCGGTTGCAGGAACGCCGGTGGCCGTACTGGGGCCGGGGACCGGGCTGGGTCTGGGCCTGCTGGTGCCCGATGGCGACGCGGTCAAGGTCATCGCCACCGAAGGCGGCCATGCCGGCTTTGCGCCGCGCACAGATATCGAAATCGAGGTCGGTCGTCTGCTGGCCCGCGAATACGGTTTCGTGTCGTGGGAGCGGATTCTGTCCGGCCGCGGCCTGGTTAATATCCATCGCGCCCTGTGCCAGATCGAGGGCGATACCTGGCCTGGCCACCGTCCCGAGGACATCACCCGTGAGGCCCTGTCTGATCCGGCGTCGACCGGCGCCAGGGTGGTCGAATTTTTCTGTGCCGCGCTGGGCGGATATGCCGGCGATGTGGCGGTCCTGACCGGCGCGCGGGCCGGCATCTATCTGGGCGGTGGCATTCTTCCGCGGATCCAGGCCCTGCTTGAGGCGAGCGCCTTCAAATCCCGTTTTCTGGGCCGAGGCCCCATGACACGCTATGTTTCCGAAATTCCGATCCGGCTAATCCAGTCCGACGGCGCCGCCCTGCGCGGTGCTGCGGCGCTGGCAGAACAGGGTAGTCTCCACTCATGACCATCACACTTGAAACGCTCGTCCGCGCTGCCAGCGTGATCCCCGTTCTGACCGTCGGCGATGTCGACAAGGCGGCTCCGCTGGCCCGCGCCCTCAAGGCCGGCGGGTTGAGCGTGGTGGAAATGACCATGCGCACGGCGGCTGCGCTGGACGTCCTGTCTGCGATGAAGGCTGCCGAGCCGGACATGATCATCGGCATGGGGACGATCCGCACGCCCGAACAGGTCGCGGACAGCATGGCTGCCGGTGCCGACTTCCTGGTTTCGCCAGGACTGTCGCCACAACTCATTCCGGCGCTGCTGGCGTCGGGCCTTCCGGTCCTGCCAGGCGTCGCGACGGCAGGCGAGGCGATGGCCGCGGTCGAGGCCGGGTTCGAGATCCTGAAATTCTTTCCGGCCGAGCAGGCCGGTGGCCGTCCCTATCTCAAATCCATCGCCGGCCCCTTGCCGGACATCCGTTTCTGCCCGACCGGGTCGATCACCCGTGAGATGGCGCCGGACTATCTGGCCCTGCCGAATGTGGTCTGTGTCGGCGGGTCGTGGATTGCCACAGGCGCGATGATCGAGGCCGGTGACTGGGACACGATCACGGCGAATGCGGCAGCGGCCGCGGCGATGAAGACCTGATCCTCCAGCCCTGTCTCAAGGCAAGAAAAAAGCGGCGACCCGATGGGCCGCCGCTTTCTTTTGTCCGGCAGGAGCCGTGACTATCCGGCTTTGACGCGCTTGTGCATCTCGTCGAAATAGTCGGTGACATCCGGTCCCGGCTTGGCGGTCGCCTTGGAGACAATGTACAGCGTCACAAGACAGGCGATGAAGCCCGGCACGATCTCATACATCACGCCCGACAGCTGCAGGCCGTAGATCCAGACCAGCACCGTGACCGCACCGGCAATCATGCCGGCGATGGCACCCAGTCGGGTCATGCCGCGCCAGAACAGGCTGACCAGGATGACCGGACCGAAGGCGGCACCGAAGCCGGCCCAGGCGTTTGAAACGAGGCCAAGGATGTTGCTGTCCGGATTGAAGGCCAGCCCGATCGCCACCAGCGACACCGCCAGCACCGACAGGCGTCCGACCAGAACCAGCTCTTTCTGGCTGGCACCGCGTCGCAGGAAGACCTTGTAGAAATCTTCCGTCAGCGAACTCGACGAGACCAGAAGCTGGGACGAGATCGTACTCATGATCGCGGCCAGGATCGCCGCCAGCAGGAAGCCGGCGATATAGGGGTGGAAAATGACCTGGGAGAGCAGGATGAAGATGGTTTCCTGATCCTGCAGCATCACCTCGCCATCGGCGAAGGCGCCAGTGGTGTCGATATTCTCCAGTTCACCCATCGTGGTGGTCGCATCGTTTGGCGCTTCCACGACCCGGGCGACATTGAGACCGTCAGCCGTCTGGATGCCCTGGCTTTTCACATAGGCGAGACCGGCGGCACCGGTCAGCAGGGCACCGACCACGGTGATCAGCATCCAGCTCATGCCGATCCGGCGCATCACCTTCACGTCCTTGAGCGACTTCACTGCCATGAAGCGCACAATGATGTGCGGCTGGCCGAAATAGCCCAGCCCCCAGGCCATGGTCGAGATGATGCCGATCGCCGCGAGGCCGAGGCTCTCTTGCGGGATCATCGACAGATAGGGTTTCTCCCACCCGTTGACATCGACACTCAACGTGCTCAGCGCGTCGATGGTCGGACCGAAGCCGCCCAGCTGCATGATCGTAACGACCGGCACCAGTACCAGCGCCAGGAACATGATCACGCCCTGCACGAAGTCAGTCAGGCTGACAGCGAGGAAGCCGCCAAACAGGGTGTAGGCCACGACCACACCGGCGGTGACGAACAGGCCGATCTGGTAGTTGAGACCGAAGGAGGCTTCAAACAGCTTGCCGCCTGCGACCACGCCGGCCGAGGTATAGATGGTGAAGAACAGCACGATGACGATGGCCGAGATCACCCGAAGCAGGCGCGAATTGTCGGCAAACCGTTTCTCGAAATAGTCCGGGATCGTGATCGCGTCGTCGGCTACCTCGGTATAGACGCGCAGCCGCGGGGCCACGAGCTTGTAGTTGAAATAGGCACCGATCATCAGGCCGATGGCGATCCAGCTTTCCGACATTCCGGTCAGCAGGATGGCGCCCGGCAGGCCCATCAGCATCCAGCCCGACATGTCGGACGCACCGGCCGAAAGGGCCGCGACAGCCGGGTGCAACTGGCGGCCGCCCAGCATGTAGCCGGATACGTCATCGGTTGACTTGCGATAGGCATAGAGCCCGATCGCCATCATCAGGATGAAGTAGAGCGCCAGCGAGATAAGAGCTTCAATATCCATGGACTTGCCTTGGGTTCAGCGAAACGATGGTGGAGGATTGAGGAATTTGCCGTCTGGCTCAAGGCCAGTGGCAGTCGGGCCCGTCAGGGGCGGGTCTGACCCTCACCATGCACCAGGTATTTGAACGAGGTCAGCTGCTCGAGACCCACAGGTCCCCGTGCATGCATCTTGCCGGTTGCGATACCGATCTCCGCGCCCATGCCGAACTCGCCGCCATCGGAGAATTGGGTCGAGGTGTTGTGCATCACGACAGCACTGTCGATCATCGCCAGGAAGCAGGCTGCCGCATCCGCGTCTTCGGTGACGATGGCGTCGGTATGGCCCGAAGAGTGGGCGGTGACATGGTTGATCCCGGCCTCGAGGCTGTCGACGATCTTTACTGACAGGCAGGCATCCAGATACTCGGTGTCCCAGTCCGCCTCGTCGGCCGGCTTCACGCGCGGGTCGATGGTGACGGCGGCCTCGTCGCCCCGGAATTCGCAGGCGGTCATGCGGTCGAGCAGGCGCGGCAGCAGCGTCCCGGCGACACTGGCATCAATCACCAGGCTCTCGGTGGCACCGCAGATACCCGTCCGGCGCAGTTTCGCGTTCTCGATGATGGCGGCTGCCTTGTCGAGATCGGCATCGGCGTGGACATAGGTGTGGCAATTGCCATCCAGGTGCAGCAGCGTCGGCACGCGGGCCTGGTCGCGGACCAGCGTCACCAGCCCCTTGCCGCCACGCGGGATGACGAGATCGACGAATTGCGTGCACTGGAGCAGGTGTTTGACGGCGTCGCGATTGGCAGTGTCGATCATCTGGATCGCGTCCTCCGGCAAATCCGCCTCGCGCAGGCCTTCCTTCATGCACTCGACAATGATGCGGGTCGAGTTGAGGCTTTCCGAGCCACCGCGCAGGATCACGGCATTGCCGGATTTCAGGCACAGCGCGCCAGCATCGGCGCCAACATTCGGGCGGGATTCGTAGATCATGCCGATCACGCCCAGCGGCACTGCGACGCGTTCGATCCGCAAACCATTGGGACGGTCGATCTCGGCCAGGACACGGCCGACCGGGTCGGGCAGGGTGGCAATGGCCTCGACAGCGCTGGCCACACCTTCGATCCGCTCGCCATCGAGCATCAGGCGATCGATGAAGGCGTCGGGCTTGCCGGCCTTGCGTACGCCGTCAACATCGATGCGGTTGGCCTCGAGCAGGTCGTTGGCCCGCAAGCGCAGGGCGGCTGCGGCGGCGACCAGCGCTGCATTCTTGCGCTCCGTCGACGCCGTCGCGAGAACGCGGGAGGCGGCACGGGCCTGACGGCCAAGTTGTTCGATATAGGCTTGCATACGATCTGACATGGTTTCCTTGGGGTGGGAGTGTTGTTGAGAAGGGCGTGTCGGGCAACTAGCGAAGTTCGACCGCCCGGTCGTAGGCCGCGCGGGTGGTGTCGCGCAGCAGCTCGTCGAGCTGGCCATCCCGGCGCAGCACATTGATACCGGCCTCGGTCGTGCCGTTCTTGCTCATCACGGAGTCGCGCAGATCGGCGACGTCCTGGTCGGAGCGGGTTGCCATTTCAATGGCCCCGCCCATGGTTTCCAGCACCAGCGCCCGCGCCGTTTCCTTCGAGAAGCCGAGATCCTCTGCCGCGGCGACATAGCTGCGTGCGATCTCGAAGACATAGCCGGGACCACTGCCGGCGACAGCCGTCAGGCGATCCAGGTCGTCCTCGTCATCCAGCCAGACCGCGGTTCCCGTGGTCCGGGCCAGCTCGTTGGCCAGGTCACGATGCTGGTCCTGACAGGACGGGCTGGCGAACAGGCCGTTGACGCTGCGACCGATCAGGGCCGGCAGGTTGGGCATGATCCGGATCACCGGCAGGTCCCCGACAAGCTTGCCCAGAGAGGCCGTCGAGAAGCCGGCAGCGATCGAGACATAGCATCCGCCGTCGGCCAGAAGCTCGGTGTAGGCGGGCAGGACATCGGGAATCTGCTGCGGTTTGACGGCGATGATGATGGCGTCAAACCGGCGACCGGTCAGGGCGTCAGGACCGCTCGCGTGTTCGGTGCCGGGTGGCAGGGCGCGGCCGCTGCGGTTCACCGTGGTGAAACGCGCGGGCATGGCATCGAGCCAGCGACGCAACATCGCGCCGCCCATTTTTCCGCATCCCACCAGCAATATATCCATGCCGTCACCGCTCCGCTCATTCGGGCCCTTCCGGGCTGGAAGTGCCTTGCTCACATGAAAATGCCCGAACTGCCGGGGCAGGTCGAGCATGATGTTGGGCGGCTTATAGCAAAAACAATTTCGAATTCAAACTATATATGCTGTTGCGAAACGCGACGGCGCTGGCGCGGCCTACATAAGAAATTACGCTGTATGCCGCTCAATATACCCTGATCTCAGGTGTGTTCGTCAGGATATGGGGTTGAAAAATTTCGAATGCTAAATATTTTGCGCCTCAGTTTGGCGCCCTGACCACCAGTGGCGCGTAATTCAGGAGAACCGTGTGAGCCAGCGTAAACGCATTGTCGTCAAGATCGGATCGAGCCTGTTGGCCAATGATCGCCGGCTGACCCTCCGCTATGCTTTCATGAACGAGTTGCTGGCTGACATCGCCCGCCTGCGCGACCAGGGGCATGATGTTGTCCTGGCCTCGTCCGGCGCCGTGGCGCTCGGGCTCAATGCCATCAAGACCTCTCCGGAGGATGCGGGCGTTCTGGACAAGCAGGCCGCCGCCGCTTGTGGCCAGCCGCTGCTGCTTCACGCCTACCGGCAGGTTGCACAGGAGCATGGCTTTGACATCGCGCAGATCCTGGTAACGCTCGATGACCTGGAAGAGCGTCGGCGCTTCCTCAACACCAAGAACACGATCCAACGCCTGTTCGAACGCGACATCATGCCGATTGTCAACGAGAACGACACGGTGACCACCGAGGAGATCCGGGTCGGCGACAATGATCGTCTTGCCGCAAGTGTCGCGCAGATGATCCAGGCCGATCACCTCGTCATCCTGACCAGTATTGACGGCCTCTATGATCGCGATCCGTCCGATCCGGAAGCGAAGTTCGTCGATACGATCGAGGACGTGACCGAGTATCTGGAAGTCACATCAGGGACGAGTTCGCTCGGTTCGGGTGGCATGCTGACCAAGATCCAGGCGGCCAATCTCGCCCAGAATGCGGGTTGCACCACCCTGATTGCGGAAGGCACGATCGACCGTCCTGTCTCGGCTGTTCTCAGTGGTGAGCGTCGTCACACCAAGTGCGTCGCCAAGGGCACGCCGGCCTCGTCCTGGGCTGTCTGGCTGACCAACCGCCTGCATCGGGCCGGTGGCCTGGTGCTGACCGACGCCGCTACGGCGGCGCTGGAAACCAGCACGTCCGGCGTCAGCCATGAGGATGTGGTGAAAATCCATGGCGGATTTACCAAGGGCGATGTGTTGCACATCTACTCGGAAAGCGGCGATGAGGTCGCCCGCGGCCTGACGAATTTCTCGTCCGACGAGACCATGATGCTGGCACGCCACACCGACCATTCGGTCAAGGAGTTGCTGGGCTATAATGCGCGACCGGAAATCGTCAATCGCGACAATATGGTCATTCTCGATTCCCAACACCTGCCCTGGGATGCGCCCACGAAGTCGCTGCGCATTGTCGCCTCCTGACCCGATCTGCTGAAGACCGTACCCGAAGCTGGAAATTTGTGCGCGCGCGGTCCAGAATTAGCCTCGTGCAAAGGATCTGTTGAGGGCGCCCTGTATGGCTGAGATTGATACGTCGAAGGACGACAAGGAGGAGCGCCGGAAAGTCACGCCGGCGGAGTTGGCGGCCGGTCTGGTCCATCTTCTTGATGTCGAGGAGATCGATGTCGACCTGTATCGTGGGCGCCGCAATCCTGGCGGCCGCGGCCGGGTTTTCGGCGGCCAGGTCATTGCCCAGGCATTGAAGTCCGCCGTGGCATCGGTTGATCCCGAGCGGCATGTCCATTCGTTGCACGCTTATTTCATGCGCCCGGGCGACGAGGACTTCCCGATAATCTACCGCGTTGAACGCGATTATGATGGCGGCAGCTTCTCGAACCGCCGCGTCATCGCCATGCAGCGCGGCAAGCCCATCCTCAACATGACGGCCTCGTTCCAGAAGCCGGAGACAGGTCTGACACACCAGGTCGACCTGGGTCAGGTCCCCATGCCCGACGATCTGCCGACCGAAGTCGAGCTGCTGCGCAAGATGAAGGACCAGATTCCCGAGCCCTTCTATCGGTTCATGACCCGACCGCGGCCGATCGAAATGCGTCCGGTCGATCCCTGGTCGCCGCTTGATCCGCGCAAGCGCGAACCGCGGCGCCAGATCTGGATTCGGGCCACTGACCTGGCAACCGGCGACCAGATCATGAACCGCGCCATTCTCGCATTCGCGTCGGACATGGCGTTGCTTAGCACCTGCATGCAGCCGCACGGCGTCAGCTGGATGACCCGCAAGATGCAATCCGCCAGCCTCGATCACGCGATCTGGTTCCATGACGATGTCGATATGAGTGACTGGCTGCTCTACGACACCGACAGCCCCTGGTCCGGCGCGGCCCGTGGCTTCAACCGCGGCCAACTCTTCACCCGCGACGGCAAGCTGGTAGCGTCCACGGCGCAGGAAGGCCTGATCCGGCTGCGGGACGAGTAGGGCGCCGCGAGTCTGAGCGGTTGGCCCCATGAAAAAGCCGCACCGGATTGTCCGGCGCGGCTTTTCCATGTGTGGTGAGGGCGTTTGACTAGAGAACCTCGAACAGGCCGGCCGCGCCCATGCCACCACCGACGCACATGGTGACAACGACGTATTTGGCGCCCTGGCGCTTGCCCTCGATCAGGGCGTGGCCGACCATGCGGGCGCCGGACATGCCATAGGGGTGGCCGATCGAGATGGCGCCGCCATTGACGTTCAGCTTGTCGGCCGGGATGCCCAGCTTGTCGGCGCAATAGAGCACCTGGACGGCGAAGGCTTCATTCAGCTCCCACAGGCCGATATCATCCGATTTGAGGCCGAAGCGCTCGAGCAGTTTCGGCACCGCGACGACCGGGCCGATGCCCATCTCATCCGGTTCGGTGCCGGCGACTGCCATGCCCATATAACGGCCCAGCGGAGCCAGGCCGCGCTTGGCGGCAAGTTCGGCTTCCATGACCACGCAGGCCGAGGCGCCGTCGGACAGCTGCGAGGCATTGCCGGCGGTGATGGTGCCGCCCTCGATGACGGTCTTCAGGCCCTGCAGGCCGGCCAGCTCGGTGGTCGGGCGATTGCCTTCATCCTTTTCGAGGAAGACCTCCTGCTGGGAGGTTTCACCGGTGGCCTTGTCGACGACGATCTTGGTCGATTTCATCGGCACGATCTCGTCGTCGAACTTGCCGGCGTCCTGGGCGGCGGCGGTGCGCTGCTGGGATTGCAGGCTGTACTCGTCCATGCGCTCGCGCGAGATGCCATAGCGGTCGGCAACGATTTCGGCCGTCTGCAGCATCGGCATGTAGATGTCCTTGTGCATGGCCAGGAGTTCCGGGTCCGGCTGCACGCGCATTTCCTTGGTCTGCACCATCGAGATCGACTCGACGCCGCCGGCGACGACCACGTCCATGCGGTCAACAATGACCTGTTTCGCCGCGGTGGCGATCGTCATCAGTCCGGACGAACACTGACGGTCCATCGACTGGCCGGCAACGGTGACCGGCAGGCCGGCGCGCAGGGCGGCGGTGCGGCCGATCGTGTGCTGCACACCCTGCTGCAGGGCGGCGCCGATGATCACATCCTGGATCTCGGCCGGGTCAACCTTGGAGCGCTCGACCGCCGAGGCGATGGCGTGGCCGCACAGGGTCGGTGACGGGGTGGCGTTGAAGGCACCGCGATAGGCCTTGCCGATCGGGGTGCGGGCGGTGGAGACGATGACGGCATCACGCATGATTCTATCTCTTTGCTTTGCGAAACGGGTTGGGTGTACAGGAAGGTCCTGGCGCTGGGGGCGAGCGCTTGGCGGCGGCAGCTTCGAAGGTCCGGCTTGGCCGGTGCCTGCTCTGCATTCTTGTGCCTGTTTGCGCCTGGTCTCTCCTGTGCACTGGTGGATTATTGTGAAGTTCTAGTCGCCGCTACCGGTGCGGGGCAAGAGAAAACCGGACCGTATCCTCAAATTTGGACAGCGCCTGATCATTTATGGATTGCGCCAATGCAAAAGCGTGTTCATTCGCAGGGCCTTGCCGGTTTTCATAAAACAGGTATGCTCATACCCAGCGCATGAAAACCTGTCTGTGTGGAGGCCCTCCCGGGCGTGCGCGCGATTGAGTGCGCGACCGGGCAGATGTCGAGAACGACGCGCCCCCAGGGAGGACGCATGACCGACACCGCGACGCCTATTGCGGCGCCACCGATCAATTATGTCACCAAGCTTCTCTACGGCGTCGGCTCCATGGCCTACGGCGTCAAGGATGCGGCCTTCAAGGTTTTCCTGCTCTATTTCTATAATTTCGTGATCGGCGCGCCGGCCGGGCTGGTCGGAGCGGCCATCCTTGTGGTGATGATCATAGACGCTATTTCCGACCCGATCGTGGGCCAGATATCCGACAGTTTGCGAACGCGATGGGGGCGACGTCACCCTCTCATGTATGCCGCGGCGCTGCCGGCGGCGGGAAGCTTTCTCCTGCTCTGGTTCCCGCCGGCCGGGCTCGAGGGTGTCGGCCTGTTCTGGTATATTGTGGTCGTGGCATCTTGCGTGCGGGCCTTCATCACCCTGTATGAAATTCCGTCATCGGCGCTCGCGCCAGAGCTGTCCTCCGATTATGACGAGCGCACCTCGATCGCGAGCTATCGCTTCTTCTTCGGCTATTTTGGCGGGATCGGCCTGGCCTTCATCGCGCTCTGGTTCTTTCTGGCCGCGACACCGGAACACCCGCACGGCTATACCAATCCGGCCGGCTATGAAGCGTTTGGCTGGGCCGGCGCGCTGATCATGATCGTGTCCATTCTGGTCTCGACCCTGGGAACCCATAACCGGATCAAATATCTGCGCCATCTGGCACCGCCAAAGGTCCGCAATCCCTTCCAGACGCTCATGCTGATGAGGCGGACATTCTCCCACAAGGGCTTCCTGGCCGTGCTGGCCTTCGGCATTCTCAAATACACGGCGATCGGCATGAGTTCGGCGCTCATCCTCTATTTCGGGACCCTGTTGTGGGGCTTGGGCAACCAGGAAATGGCCCTTCTCGCCCTGGACGGGTTTCTGGGTGCCTTCCTCGCGCTTTTGGTGGCGCCGTGGATATCCAGACGCTTCGGCAAGCGCGGTGCGGCCTTCCTGCTCGCTGTCACGGGGGTTTTGCTCGCTGTCTCCCCCTATGTGCTTCGGCTTCTGGGCCTGTTCTACGCCAATGGTGACCCGATGCTCCTGCCGGCCCTCTTCGTCATCTCATCGCTGTACTCGTCCTGCGCCATTTCCTCCGCCATTCTCGTTCACGCGATGATCGGCGATGTCGCGGATGAAAGCGCCATTGCGACCGGGCGGCGGGCCGAGGGGCTGTTCTACTCGGCCAATTCCTTCATGCAGAAATGTGCCTCCGGATTTGGCGCGATGGTGGCGTCAATCATGCTGGCCATTGTCGGCATGCCCGCCAATGCCCGTACGGCAGGGGTTGATCCGGATGTCATCACCAGCCTGGCCGAACTCTACATTCCGACGATGGCGCTCTTGTTCATCGGCGGGGCGCTTTTTCTCAAATTTTACCGCATTGACCGCTCCAATCACGAATCCAACCTCGCCGCCCTCGAGGCGCAAAATGCCGCGCCGGTTGATGTGGAGCCGGTCGTGAAATGATCACCGACTACCCCCAACAGGAGCTCGCATGAGTTTGCGTAATTCCGCCTGTATCGCCGGCGCCTTCGAGCATCCCACCCGCCTTGCGCCGGACATGACCACGCCGCAGCTGCATGCCGAGTGTGCGGCCGGCGCGCTGGCCGATGCCGGCCTGTCGCTGAGGGATGTGGACGGCTATTTCTGCGCCACCGATGCGCCGGGTTTCGGACCGATCTCGATGATCGACTATCTCGGCCTCGATATCCGCCACACCGACAGTACCGAGATGGGCGGCTGCACTTATATCCAGCACGTCGCCCATGCGGCACAGGCGATTGCGATGGGCAAATGCTCCGTCGCCCTGATCACCCTGGCGGGGCGTCCGCGCTCCGAGGCGGTGCAGCGCTTCCGGCCCGGTGCTCCGGAAAATGCGTTCGAGCAATGGGTCGGGCTGACCAATCACACCAGCTATGGCATGTGCGCCGCGCGTCACATGCATGAGTTCGGGACGACGTCCGAGCAGCTTGCCTGGATTAAGGTGGCCGCCTCGCACCATGCCCAGCACAATCCGCACGCCATGTTGCCCAAGGTGGTGACGGTTGAGGATGTCGTGAACAGTCCGATGATTGCCGACCCGTTGCACCGGCTCGATTGCTGTGTGACGACCGATGGCGGCGGTGCATTGGTCGTGGTTTCGCCGGAGATCGCGAAGACCCTCGACCGCCCGGTCATCTCCCTTCTCGGCGCCGGCGAGGCGACCAAGGGGCCGTCCGGAGGTCTGGGCCTCGATCTGACTGTGTCGGCCGCCGCGAAGTCCGGTCCGCGCGCGTTCGAGGAGGCCGGCGTGACACCCGCCGACATCAAATACGCTTCCATCTATGACAGCTTCACCATCACGGTGCTGATGCAGCTGGAGGATCTGGGCTTTTGCGCCAAGGGCGAAGGCGGAAAATTCGTCGCCGACGGCAATCTCATTTCCGGTACCGGAAAGCTGCCCTTCAACACCGATGGCGGCGGGCTGTGCAACAATCACCCCATGTTCCGCGGTGGTATCACCAAGGTGATCGAAGCGGTGCGGCAATTGCGTGGTGAGGCGGCTCCGGCTGTCCAGGTCCCGAATTGTGACCTCGCCGTCGCCACCGGCATTGGTGGCTCGCTCGGGGCGCGTCATGGCGCCGCCACCATCATCCTGGAGCGTCAGTCATGAGTGCGCGCAAGCTTCCCGCCCCGCAGCCCAATCCGGAAACGCAGGCCTTCTGGGACGGGCTGGCCGAAGGCGTCCTGCGGATCAGGTCCTGCGACGATTGTGGCCAGTCCCACTACTATCCCCGCCATATATGCCCGCATTGTGGATCCGAAGAGACGCGCTGGCTCGACACGGCGGGGCTGGGCGAGATCTACAGTCTCTCGGTTATGCGACGCGGCGAGGGGGCGCCCTTCGCGGTCGCCTATGTTGTGCTGGATGAAGGGCCGGCCGTGCTGACCAATCTGGTCGCCGACGATCTGGACGGTCTGGCCATCGGCCGGCGGGTGCGGTTGGCGCCGCGGCCCAGCGACGCCGACGGCGAGGGGGCCGGTCCGAACCTTCCTTTCTTCGCGCCGGCTGGAGTCTGAACGTGACCCCAGGGCCGACCAGTGAGTGAGCCGACCACCAAGCCGACGGTCCCGGTCGATCCCGAGCAGGTCTATAGCGATTTCGTGGAAGGCAATCTTCGGCGCAACTATATCGCCCACTTCACTCACGGCATGCTGGGGGTGACTGGCTTCCGTTTGATCTTCGCGCCGACCTTTGTGCCCGCTTATTTGCACATGCTGACCGGTTCGCCGATTTTCGTCGGGATCGGCCAAGCCCTGATCCAGCTCGGGGCGATCGCGTCACCGGTGATGGGGGCCGCCCATATCGAGCACCGCCGTCTGGTCATGCCGGCTGCGATGACCATCGGCATCCTGATGCGGATACAATTATTGGGGCTGGCGCTGGCGGGTTGGTTCCTGACCGGGTCGGTCCTGCTCGCAGCGACGTTCTTCTTCCTGCTTCTGTTCGGCTTCTTTCTGGGCTCCCAGCGGGTCGCCTTCCAGGTGGTGCTGTCCAAGGTCATACCGGTCCGCATGCGCGGGCGATTGCAGGCTTGGCGCAATGTGGCGGGCGGTGCAATCGCCGCTGCGCTGTCCTGGTGGGCCGGTGCACACCTGATCGAAAACAACGCGTTCGGAAATGGCTACGCGACCACCTTCATGGTCGCCTTCGTGCTGACCAGCCTCGGATTGGGTGCCTTGTGGCTGGTGATGCGCGAGCCGGAGAGTCCGACCGTCAAGGTCCGGATGGGCGTGATGGACCGGGTGCGAGAATTTCCGCAATTGCTGGTCGATCGTGACTATCGCAACTTCCTGATCGCGCAAATGCTGGCCACATCCGGCCGGATCGCAATTCCGTTCTGCATCATCCATGCGGGTCAGAAGATGGAGGTGGACGGGGCGGCCATCGGATTGTTCTCCCTGGCGTTTCTGGGGGCCGACACGCTGACCAACCTGATCTGGGGCTCCCTGGGCGACCGGTTCGGGTTTCGACTGGTTTTCATCCTGACCGTTGCGACGTGGATCGTCTCGCTCGGCGTGATGGTTGTTGCTGATGCGCCCTGGCACTTTCTGGTCGCCTTCTTCGGATTGGGAGCGGCAGCCTCCGGGTACATGATGAGTTCGACGACGCTGGTTCTCGAGTTCGGAAACCGCGACGACATACCCATGCGGCTGGCCCTTTCAACGACGGTAGAGACGAGTATGGCGGCGCTTGGTCCGGTCGTTGGTGGATTGATCGCGAGCTTTGCCGGCCTGGTCCCGGTCTTTGTCATTTCGATCGTCAGCCTGCTGGCGGCTTTGAGTGTTCTAGTTTCCGCAGTACGCGAACCGCGTCATCTGAACGCCTAGAGTCATGCCGCAGTGCAGCGACGAATTAGCCTTACCTGCTTGGGTAAACGTCTCCTATTTCCTTGACTTGCCAAATTCCGATTGATCTAATCGAATGTGCGGTATGTTCAAAAACAAAGCAGCCGCACCAGTCTGGGAGGAGATTATGACTGTTAAAGGTCTTATGCGCGCGAGCAGTGCGTTGACCGCCCTGGCCATGATGGCCGGAGCATCGGCGGCAACCTTCGCGCAAGACGATGTTATCATCGTCACCGGTTCCGTTATTCGCGGAACGCCGGAGGACGCGGCCCTGCCGGTCGATGTCCTGTCCGCCGAAGAACTGGCCCGTCTGGGCAATCCGTCACCGGTCGAGCTGATCAAGGCGCTGCCGGTCTCGAGCGGGGTCATCGGCGACACCAACCAGTTCGATAGTCGATCCCAGGCCACCGAAGGCATGGCCTCGGTCAACCTGCGCGGTCTCAGTCCGCAAAGAACGCTCGTGCTGCTGAACAACCGGCGACTGGTGCCGGCGGGGACGGGGGTCCCGTTTGTTGATCTCAACCTGCTGCCGGCAGCGGCAATCGGGCGGATCGAAATTCTCAAGGATGGCGCGGCCGCGATCTACGGATCCGATGCCATTGGCGGCGTGGTCAATTTCATCACCCGCTCCGGCCAGGACGGTTTTCGCTTCGGCGGTGACTACTCCTTCATTTCAGATACCGATGGCGATTACACGCTTCAGGGCAGTTTCGGTCACCAGGGTGATGATTTCCGGCTGCTGGTCGCGGCGGGCTATCAGCACCGCTCGGAGCTGTTGGCGATGGATCGCGACTTCGCCGTGCAGGACTTTGAGGCCAATCCGGAAGGTGGCTGGACGGGCGGCGGCAACCCCGCAACCTTCCTGCCGCTGGGTGTTATCCCCGGCGTCGGCGTGGCCCCGATCGGTGGCCTTCGGGCAGACCCGGATTGTGCCGCCCTGGGCGGCTTCGTGACGGCGGCCAACTGGTGCCGGACGCAATACACAGGCTTTGACGCGCTGGTCGAAGAAGAGGATCGATACCAGCTCTGGGCCGAGATGGGGATCGACCTCACCGACAATGTCGAGTGGGAGATGAGCATCCTGTTCGGCCATGACGAGGTGCCGCACTATCGGACCTCGCCGATGTATCTGCTGACCCAGTCGCCGTCGGTCAGCGTCGGTGGGTCACCGAGCGGCTTCATCGTTCCCGGAAACAATCCGGGCTTCATCCAGATGGTCACGGAAAACCCCGGCATCGTGCCGGCGGGAACGGTCGCGGCCCTGTTCCCCACTCTGTTGTTCCGCCCGCTTCTCACCGGCGGCAACCCGGCCTTTGCCGGACACCCGGACGATCTGGGGGCGGCGACGGGCCTGCGTGAAAACGAGAGCTTCCGGATTTCCACCGGGCTGAACGGTGAGTTGAACGACACCACGTCGTTCGACGTCAACGTCACCTACCACCGCTATGAGCGCTTCTATGACGGCTATGACAGCTTCGGCGATCGGGTCCAGCTGGCGCTGGGTGGCCTGGGCGGACCGAATTGTAATCCGGCCACCGGTACACCGGGTGTTGGCGATTGCATGTGGTACAACCCGTTCGGAAACCAGGCGCCGGCCAATGCTGTCACCGGGGTCGAGCGGCCGGGTGCCGAGCCCAACCAGAACAGTGCCGAACTGATCAACTGGTTCTTCGTGCGCGGAACAACCACCCTGGAAACCGAGCTCTTCGTCGCCGAAGCCACGCTGAGCGGTGAAACCGGCTGGGAGCTCGCGGGCGGACCTGTGCTTTATGGATTCGGTGGTCAGTACAGGCGGGAGACCTATTCCGCCGCCTATGGCGACAACAACAATATTGCCGTCAATCCGTGTCGCGATACTCCGGTCTCGGGCAATACGACCTGTGATCCGCAAACAGGCGCCTGGGCCTTCCTCGGATCCAATGCCGACAGTGATGCCGATGGCGATGTCTATGCCATCTTCGGCGAGCTGCAGCTTCCCGTGACGGATGACTTCAACGTCCAGCTGGCGGCGCGCTATGAAGACTATGGTGGTCAGACCGGTTCGACCTTTGACCCGAAAGTGACGGCTCGCTGGCAGATTTCCGAGGGCTTTGCCCTGCGCGGCTCCGCCGGAACAACCTTCCGCGGGCCACCGGCCCAGCAGACGGTCAACTCCAACGTCACTTCATTGCAGGTGATTGCATCGAGCTTCCGGCCTGTCGACGTCTTCGGCAATCCGGCTCTGGCCCCGGAATCGGCGACCAACTATTCCATAGGCGCGCTGTTTTCGACCGACAGCTTCACGGCCAGCGTGGACTATTTCCGGTACGAAATTCAGGACACCATCAATACCGAGCCGCTGTCAGGCATGGTCGCCACCCTCTTTGCCGATCCGGCGAACTGTACCGATCCGGCATTCGACGGTCTGCGTGAGCGCTTCCAGTTCAATGATGGCGGCGGCGTTGCCGGTGCCGGTACCTGTGCGGCAGCCAATATCGCGCGGGTACGCACTGAAGTGGTCAATGGTGGGGACCTGACCAGCTCAGGGGTCGATTTCATTCTCAATTATGATTTCGGGGATGTTCTGGGCGGCACGCTCAATGCCGGAATCACCGCCACCTACATGCTCGGCAATGAGCTCGGTGATGAGACGGTTGAGGGTGTTGTGGTCCAGCAGGGCTTCGACGGTGTCGGCTTCATGAACTTCCAGACCACCGCCTATCCGGTGCCGGAATGGAAGGGGCGAGGCTTCTTCGAATACACGGTCGGAAACATCGATACCCGACTGACCTTCACCTATACGGACAGCTATCGGGATCAGCGCGCTGACCTGGGAACCGGGCCGTTCGCCCCGAACCCGTACATCGTCGGCAATCCGGTCCTGACGCAGGGAGGCACGATCGCCAGTCAGCTGACAACCGACTTCAACCTGCTTTATCACTTTGGTGATGCGACGACCTTCTCGTTCACGGCCATCAATCTGACCGATGAGGATCCGAGCTTTTCCCGGCAGGACTACAATTACGACCCGTTCACCGGAAATCCGGTCGGCCGGGTGATCCGGGTCGGATTCAATACCGAATTCTGATCCGGCAAGGTGAGAAACGAAAAGGGCTCCGACTGAAAGGTCGGGGCCCTTTTTAGTGGGTTGGGCTTCGCGCTCCGGGGCCTCTCCCCGGTCGAGGAGGGGCGGGTTATCCCCCGCACAACGCACACAAATCGTCATCCTGACGAAGGTCAGGACCCAGTCTCGCAGGCGCGATTTCACCAATTTTGGCAACGGCTTCGCGTCGCAGTCTGGGTCCCGATTGCCATCGGGATGACGGTGTGTGGGGTGGGGACAGAGACAAACTTATCCCCACCCCTACCAGCCAGGCGATAATGGCTTTGGTTTTCGGGACGGGAGGCGCGAGCTCAGTCACTTGTGCCCGGAAACGAGCGGAGCCTGTCCGCGTGTCGGGGATGACATCCCGATGCTCCGGCAGGGCGTGCGACCAGGTCGCGGGGCACTAAACGACCGACCCCATCTACCTGACGCATTGGAATCGGGGGCGAGAGCGTCCGGGAAAACTCCGCGAACGGGATGTCGGCGATGTCACGTTTTTCAAATCAAACCGGTTGACGGCATTGGCCGACATCCCGTTCCCCTCTCTACCCGAAACGCCAGGCGATCACGCCGTGGCGCCATTGGCGCTTGGGTCAGTCCTTGAACGGTCTGGGGGGCGGTGAGAACAGGCCGTAGGCCAGCGTCGAGGCGTAATAGGCAAAGGCCGCATCCGGGTCGACGCCCTGGATCCAGTCGCGCAGGTCATGGGCCGAATTGAGTGCCCCCATGATCGCCTGGCTGGCGACAAGCGGGTCGATCGGGCGCACCGAGCCTTCGGTAATGCCATCGATCATCATGCCGGCGAAGCGTCGTGCCATGCGGTTGGAGCGGTCCAGAACATCATCGCGCAATTCATTGGGCAGGGCCTGCAATGCCGTTGTCCGCAGAAGCGGAAACTCGCTGAACAGCTGCACATTCAGCAACGTCGCCATGGAGGAGGATAATTGCTGCCAGTGATCACCTCCCGCCTTGGTCGCGGCTCGCTGGACCAGCGAAACCCGTCCATAGGAGCGTCGGAAACACTCCAGAACCAGCTCGTCCTTGGCTTCGAGGTGATGGTAGAAACTGCCCTTGGTGACGTTGAGTTCCGAGGCGATTTGTTCGACTGAGGCGCCCCGATAGCCACGTTCATTGATCAGGAAGGTCGCGGCGCGGGCGAAATTGCCGGGCATGCCCTCAATGCCGACCTTCAATTCCGACTCGTCGATCGGAAGGAGGGCCGGTGTCCAGCCAGCGCCATCCATGGCGATGCCGTGTTCGAAAATCTCGATCATCCGGTGAATTACGCGTTCATAATCGCCGGTCGAGTACTGCGACAGCCAGGCCGGCAGCCAGAACATGTTCTGGACCAGGACGTGGGCACGAATGGTGCCGAGGATCTTCTCCTCGGCATTCTTCGGTGCATCGAAGAATGTACGAAGCTTGCGGAAGACCTGGACATAACGCGTGGTGAGTTCGCTGCCGAAGGGCTCGTTCAGGGCGCGAATGTCCGAGATCACGGCGATCGGGCGTTCGACCTCGGCATTGATGCGCGCCTGCAGATCGAAATTCAGCCGGATATAGCGTTCAACACGCGCTCTCGGATTTGCTTCGGACGCGGCGTTGGCGACCATGCCCTCGATCCGCTCGAGTGCGCGCTCGAGCACGGCGGCGGCCAGCAATTCCTTGCGTTTGAAGTAGTAGGTGATGCTGGTGGTGTTCAGGTCAACCAGCTGGGCGACGTCGACGAAGGTCATGCCGCGCACACCATGGCGGTTGATCAGTGTCGCGGCGGCGTCGAGGATGAGCTCGCGCTTTTGATGGAAGCGGCGGGTCTTCGCCGTGTCCGTGGATTTCGGAGTCGCATTCATATCATTCGCTTAGCAGAGTTTGTTTATCTGGTCACGCGGTCCGACGCGCCGCTTGTGGGAGTCATTCCTCCATCCTGATAGCAAAATGGGTATGGCGAGATCGCCTCTTATGGGTTGTGAAAAGATCGTGATCTCAGAACGTTTTCAGGGCTCATATGCGGTGTTGTCGGGGCGCAGTGTAACCATTTACCGAGGAAAGGGTATGTCTTAGTTTGCTGCGGCGCGGGATGGCCGCGCCGAGGGTTTCTCGACCGGGATGCACAATGACTGCTTCGTCTGGGACTGCTTCGATAGGGACTGCTGCGACAGGGACAGCTGCGGCCGGGGCGTCACCGCCTGAAGAAATTGACCTGCACCGGCTGGCCGCCTGGCTTGCGACGGAAATCGACGGGTTCACAGGACCGGTCCGCTTGACGAAATTCCCCGGCGGGCAGTCCAATCCGACCTATCGTCTGGACACTGCCGACGCTTCTTGTGTGCTGCGTCGCAAACCCTTCGGCCCGCTCCTGCCGTCGGCCCATGCCGTCGATCGCGAATACCGCTTGATCTCCGCCTTGCATCCGACCGGATTCCCCGTCGCTCAACCCCGTGCCCTGTGCACCGATGACAGCGTGATTGGCTCGATGTTCTACGTCATGGAACTGGTCGACGGTCGTTCGCTGGCAGATGGCAGTCTGCCGGGTGAGATGCCGGAAAACCGGTCCGCCATGTATCGGGAGCTGACCACAACATTGGCCAGGCTCCACAATGTTGATCACGTCGCCGCCGGACTGGGTGATTTTGGACGGCCGGGCAATTACTTCGAGCGGCAGGTCGCCCGCTGGACCCGGCAATACCGGGCGTCCCAGACCGACGATCTTGCCGAGGTCGAGGGGTTGATTGAATTCCTGCCCCGGACAATTCCGGAACAGGCCCGAACCTCGATCATTCATGGCGACTATCGCATCGACAACGCGCTGTTCGAGCCCGGCGGGACCCGCATCAAGGCCGTTCTGGACTGGGAGCTCTCCACACTTGGCGATCCGCTCGCCGACTTCACCTATTACGCCATGCAGTGGGCGATGCCGTGGGAGGACGGGGGTGCCGGTCTGGAAGGCGTCGATTTCGCAGCAACCGGTATTCCAAGGCTGGATCAGACCGTGGACCTGTATTGCTCCCTGACCGGGCGTGACGGTGTCCCGGCGCTGGATTGGTATTTTGCCTACAACCTGTTCCGGCTGGTCGGGATTGTTCAGGGTATCAAGAAACGGATCCTGGACGGCAATGCGTCCAGTGACAAAGCAGAAGCGACCGTGGCGCGCCTGGTTCCGCTGGCTAAGCGGGCTTGGCACTTTGCCCGGCAGGCGGGCGCCTGAGGCCGGACGGTCAGGTGCCTGCGGGTTCAATCAGGAGGGGTGCGATGTCCATGTTCAGTCTGGCGGGAAAGTCCGCCATCATTACCGGTGCGGCCTCCGGGATCGGTCGCGCATCGGCCATCCTTTTTGCGCAGGCCGGTGCCAGCGTCCTGGTCTGCGATCGTGCGGCAGCGGTTGAGGAGACCGCCGAGGCGATCCGGGCTGCCGGCGGGACGGCGAGCGCGATGGTGATGGATGCCGGCTCGGGCGCGGATGTCAGCGCAGCAGTGGCCGAGGCAGTCGCAAGGTTTGGCCGACTCGATATTGCCTACGCCAATGCCGGTATCACCGGCGGCCTGCCCGAATTTTTCGAAACTACCGAAGAGACCTGGGCCGATGTGCTCCGGGTCAATCTCATCGGGCCCTTCCTCCTCATCAAGCATGCGGCACCCGAGATCATGAAGGCCGGGGGCGGGTCGATCGTCTGTACGGCGTCGGTCGCCGGCTTGCGCCATGGCGCCGGTCCGGTCGCCTATTCGGCGTCCAAGGCCGGGGTCATCAACCTGGTCCAGCACGCCTGTCAGAGCCTGATCGGGACCAATGTCCGCGTCAACGCGATCTGCCCCGGATTGACCGAAACAGGCATGACCAAGCCTCTCTACGATCAGGTTCGGGCAGCCGGCCGGGAAGACCGGATCGGTCAGCTCAATCCGCTGCAGCGAGGTGGCGAGCCTGAAGAGATTGCCGCCATGGCACTGTTTCTCGCATCGCCGGCATCCAGCTATGTCAATGGACAGGCCATCCCGGTTGATGGCGGATTGTCGACATCACACCCGGTGTCGCCCGCGACACAGAAGGCGTCAAAGATGGCGCTGGATTCTTTGAAGGACGACTGATGTCGCTACCGCAGATACTGGCCGTCGCCGAAACCACACAGTCATCCCTGACTGTGGATATTCCCGACACCTGGATGCAGGGACGCACGGCCTATGGAGGGCTGACTGCGGCCCTTGCCCTTGAAGCGGCCATGCGGTCACAGCCGGATCTGCCGCCCCTGCGCTCGGCGCAGATTGCATTTGTCGGGCCGCTGGCCGGTACAGTCACGGTCAGGACCGAGCTCCTGCGTCGTGGCCGGACCGCCGCCTTCATCGAAGCCAATGTTTTCGCCGACGGGAAATTGGGCCTGAAGGCGTTGTTCGTGTTCATGGTCGGGCTTGAGTCCAGCATCGATCATGCCGAGGCTTCGCGGCCGGACGTTCCGGATTTCGCCGATGCGGCTCCCGCCATGGCGAACCCGGATCCGAAATTTTTCACCTGCAATCTGGAGTACCGACACGCGCTGCCGCTGGAAGAGCGCCACAGGCCGGACTTCATGCGCTGGGTTCGACTGAAGGATCGCGACGGCCTGCACCCGATGGTCGAGTTGATGGTCATTGGGGATGCCTTGCCGCCGGCTGCCATGGCGCTGTTCTCCAAGCCGGGACCGATCAGCTCGATGACCTGGCAGATCAATCTGCTGATGGCGGAGCCCGTCACCACGGACGGCTGGTGGCTCAACCGGTCGACCGCCGACCTGGTCCGTCATGGCTCGTCCAGCCAGGTCATGCAGCACTGGAACGCCGATCGCGAACCGGTCATCACCGGTATGCAGAGCGTGGCGATTTTCGTCTGATCGCGCTGTCGGTTTCGCGTATTTCAACCGCTTTCTTTGTCTGAATCCTGCTATGGGTTTGCCATTGAGTTGGCTGAATGTGTGGATACTTGCGGCGCTGATCGAATACAGGGTATGAAATGCGGCCGGGCCGTTTCCGATCGGTCGAGTGTATCAAGTGGCAGCGTCAATCGCCCGCAAAGGGTCGAGAAACAGGAGATGGGGATGTCGGTAATCACAACGCGCAGGGACGGTGATGTCCTGGTCGTCACGTCCAACAACCCGCCGGTCAACGCGCTGGGTCAGGCCGTCCGCAAGGGGCTTGTCGATGCCATGGCCGAGGCAGCGGCCGACGACGCGGTCAAGGCAGTCGTTATCAATTGCGAAGGGCGGACATTCTTCGCCGGGGCCGACATCACCGAATTCGGCAAGCCGCCGGTCGGCCCGTCCCTGCCGGAAGTGATCGACACGATCGAGGCGAGCGCCAAACCGGTTGTTGCGGCCATTCATGGAACCGCACTCGGTGGCGGTCTGGAGGTCGCACTGGGTTGCCACTACCGGATTGCCGTCGCCTCCGCGAAGCTGGGTCTGCCGGAGGTCAAATTGGGATTGCTGCCAGGGGCTGGCGGCACCCAGCGCCTGCCGCGTGTGGTCGGCGTCGAAGCGGCGCTGCCCATGATCGTCAAGGGCGATCCGATCCCGGCCGCCGCCGCCGAGCGGATCGGCCTGGTCGACAAGCTGGTCGCCGATGATCAGCTCGCCGAGAGCGGGATCGCCTTCGCGCGCAGTGTCAGTGCCGCCGCATCCCACCCGGTTTCAAGCGCTCGCACGGACAGGCTCGACGCGACATTGAGCGATGAGTTCTTCAACGATTTCCGCAAGACCGAGTTGCGACGATTGAAGGGATTTGAAGCGCCGGAGGCCTGTATCGAGGCTGTCCGCGCTGCTCTTGAACTGCCATTCGCCGACGGTGTGAAGAAAGAGCGTGAGCTGTTCGGCAAGCTGGTCTCCGGCACCCAGTCACGCGCCTTGCGTCATGTCTTCTTCGCCGAGCGGGCTGCCAGCAAGATAGACGATATCCCGGCGGACACACCGGTCCTGCCCATCGCCAGGGTCGGCATTCTCGGCGCCGGTACGATGGGCGGTGGCATCGCCATGAATTTCCTGACCGCCGGTATCGAGGTCACCATTCTGGAACGGGAGCAGGAACCGCTGGACCGCGGAGTCGCGATCATCCGCAAGAATTACGAACGCTCGGCCTCGCGCGGCAAGTTCACTGCCGAGCAGGTGGAGCAGTGCATGGGGCGGCTGACACCGACCCTCGACATGAAAGACCTCGCTGATTGCGATCTGGTGATCGAAGCCGTGTTCGAGAACATGGACGTCAAGAAGGAGGTCTTCTCCAAGCTCGATGCCATCGTCAAACAGGGCGCGATCCTGGCCTCCAACACATCCTATCTCAATGTCGACGAGATGGCGGCCATGACCCAGCGGCCGGAAGCCGTGCTCGGGCTGCACTTCTTCTCGCCGGCCAATGTGATGCGCCTGCTGGAGGTGGTCCGCGCCGAGAAGACATCACCGACCGTGCTCAAGACGGCGATGGCACTGGCCAAGAAGGTCGGCAAGGTTGCTGTGGTGTCCGGTGTCTGTCACGGCTTCATCGGCAACCGTATACTGTCGCCACGCCAGCAAGCCGCCAACGCCATGTTGATGCAGGGCATTACGCCTTGGGCGGTTGACGACGCGCTGACGGATTTCGGCATGCCGATGGGCCCGTTCCAGATGGCGGACCTGGCCGGTCTGGACCTGGGCTGGAACAAGGAGGCTTCCAAGGGCGAAACCATTCGCGACGTTCTGTGCGAGCGGGATCGTCGCGGCCAGAAAAATGGCAAGGGCTTCTACGATTACGACGAGAACCGCCGCCGCACCCCGTCAGCTGAGGTTGAAGAGGTGATTGCCGCCTTCGTCGCCCGGTCCGGGCAGGCGCCGCAATCATTCTCACCCGAAGAAATTCGCAATCGCCTGCTCTTCCCGATGATCAATGAGGGGGCGAAAATCCTCGACGAAGGCATGGCGCAGCGAGCGTCGGACATCGATACCGTCTGGATCAATGGCTATGGCTGGCCAGCCTATACGGGAGGTCCGATGTTCTGGGCCGACACGATCGGACTTGATGTTGTTGTCGCGGGCCTGAAGTCCTTCGGGCACGAGGTGTCACCCTATCTGGCCGGCAAAGCCGCAAACGGTGAACGTTTCAACGGCTAGGGATCATTTCATCCCGGGCCCGCGCCAGCCCTTCTTGCGCAGCTCGGTCTTCACGTCTTCGGTGTGTTCGCCGAGGCCCGGGGATCGGGTCGTGGCCCCCGTTTCGCTGCCCGACAAGTGAATCGGTGAGCGGATTCCCGGAATGCCATCCGAGGTGATCTCGAGCCCGCGATGTTGGACTTGTGGATCGCGAAACGCCTCGGCGACCGAGTTGATGGGGCCGCCAGGTACCCCGTTATCTTCCAGCAGCGCCAGGGCATCGGAGCGGGGCATGGCCGCCAGCCTGTCGGCCATCAGCGCGGCGAGGGTCGCGCGGTTGCCGACGCGTTGGGCATTGGTCCGATTGGCGGCCAGTACGTCATCGCCGAGAGCGAGCGCCCTGGCCAGGCGCTCGAACTGACTGTCATTGCCACAGGCAATGATGATGTGGCCGTCCGCGCAGCTGAACTCCTGGTAGGGCACGATTGAAGGGTGGGCATTGCCGATCCGGCGCGGCGAATCTCCCGTGGCGAGGTAGTTCATCGCCTGGTTGCCGAGGACCCCGATCATTGAGTCCAGCAGAGCCATATCAATGTACTGGCCCTTGCCGGTCCGTTCTCGCTGGGCGAGGGCGGCCTGGATCGCGATGGTGGCGTAAAGCCCGGTGAAGACGTCCGCAAAGGCGACGCCCAGTCTCTGCGGCGACCCGTCGGCCTCGCCGGTCAGGTCCATCACGCCGCTCATCGCCTGTATGGCGAGGTCATAGCCGGCTCGGCTGGCGTAGGGACCGGTCTGGCCAAAGCCGGTCACCGAACAGTAGACGAGACTCGGGTGGTCGCCAGCGAGACTGGCATGATCCAGACCATATTTGGCCAGCCCGCCAACCTTGAAATTCTCGATGACGACATCGGCATCGGCGATCAGGGCGCGGACAAAATCGAGATCGTCCGGCTTGCGAAAATCTGCCGTTACGGACCGCTTGCCGCGATTGCAGGCATGGAAATAGGCGGCGGATCGCCCGCTCTCATGGTCAATCCAGGGCGGTCCCCAGGTCCGGGTGTCATCGCCGGCAGGGCTTTCCACCTTGACCACATCGGCGCCGAGATCGGCCAGGGTCTGCCCGACCCAGGGGCCGGCCAGGATGCGCGCCAGCTCGACGACCTTGAGGCCGGAGAGGGCGCGGTCTGCCGCCTCCTTCATTGCGTGATTTCGCCGGTATCGAGGAAGGGCGAGGCGTCGAGGTTCTCGGCGTCCATGAGCTCGGCGATACGCTGCAGCGAGGCAATCAGCATGTTCTGTTCCCAAGGCTGAAGCTCGCGGAAGGATCGCAGGAAACCGGCCTGAAGCAATTCCGGCGCGGTTTCCCCGGCTGCTATGCCGGTCTCGGTCAGGTGCGCCATCACAACCCGCTTGTCGGTGTCGCTTTTCACCCGCTCGACCAGGCCCGCCTGGGTCAGCCTGTCGAGGATGGAGGTGATGGTGGCCTGGCTGAGCGAGACGGCGCGAGCAATCGCACTGGGCGACAAATCCCCTCGCTTGCGAAGTGTGTCGATCACGACCAGTTGCGGCGCGGTCAGCCCGGTCGCTTTGACCAGGCGCTTCGATTGAAGGTCGATCGCGCGCGTAATCCGTCGGAGGGACACAAGAATTTCGTCGTGATCGCTCATTCGGCTCGCCTGTCTGAAGTCCTAATTGGATTTACTCGCAGGTTCGCGGAAATCCAACAGGTTTGAGCCCGGTGATTTTGGAAATCTTGTTCGATGTCAAAGAATCTGCGCCCGACAAACCGGTGAAACAGAATGTCGAGATTCGCTCCAGCTCTGTCACATTCAAGTAACGGGTGCATATTTACCATTCTAATTCAGCGGCTTGTATGTGAGGTGGCGGGGTGGTCCGGTCCCGAAATGCTTCGCCTAAAAAGTTTCAACTCAAAGCTATGGTGGCCAGTCCGTACCGAAATCTCTACACACACTTCAAAATGTAACGCCACAAGGGACTGTCACTACGTCATGATGAAGCAACGGGCACTTTCAACGACCTTTCTGACCGCCGCGACCCTGTCGCTTGCCGGGGCCGGCCTCGCCGCCGCCCAGGTGGACGTCATTACCGTTACCGCCACCAAGCGGGAGCAGAGCACCCAGGATATTCCTCTTGCCGTGAACGCGATGAATGAGGAAACGCTGGACGAGCTCGGCGTTGATGTCTTCACCGATTACCTGCAACAGCTGCCGGGCGTGACCGCCGGCGGTTCCGGTCCGGGACAGGCCACGATCTATATCCGCGGTCTCGCTTCGACGACGCCGAACCTGACCACGGCCGGTGTGGCCGGTCTGGCGCCGAACGTCGCCCTCTATCTCGACGAGCAACCGGTATCGCAGCCGGGCCGAAACCTCGACGTCTACGCAGCCGACCTGGCGCGCGTCGAGGTTCTGCCGGGACCGCAAGGCACGCTGTATGGTGCGTCCTCGCAGGCCGGTACGGTGCGCCTGATTACCAATCGCCCTGATCCTTCGGCCTTCTATGCCTCGTCAAACTTTGCCGTGTCCTTCACCGAAGGCGGCGAGATGTCGAACAAGGTCGAGGCCGTCGTCAACCTGCCGGTCGCCGACAACTTTGCCCTTCGCGGTGTGGTTTATGTCGATCAGCAGGGCGGCTATATCGACAATGTTCCGGGCACCCGCAACGCGTCCGAGTCGGCCCGTTTCCGGCCTGCCGGCACAATGCGTGACAATGGCGTTCCGGTGAGCGCGACTCGCGCCGGTTTCCAGTCCACGGCCGACCTGTCCAATGTCACCTTCCTGGACGCCAATAATTCGTCGCTTCTGGAGAAGGATTTCAACGACACGACCTATTCCGGTTTCCGTCTGAGCGCGCTGTACGACTTCAATGCAGACTGGTCGCTGACCGTCATGCACATGCAGCAGCAGCTGGACTCCGAAGGCGTGTTCTTCATGGATCCCAACCTCGACGATCTGGAAGTCCAGCGCTTCGAGGAAGACGAGCTGGACGACTATTTCCACAATACGAGCTGGACGCTGGAAGGCCGTCTCGGCGCTCTGGAAATGGTCTATACCGGCGCCTACACGGATCGGAATACCGATCAGCGCGTCGACTATTCCGACTATCTCTTCGTCGGTCAGTACCTGCCCTATTATATCTGTGACGCCTCGGTCTCCTATCCGGGTGCGGCCGACCCGTCGGGCACCTGTCAGGCGCCGAACCTGTTCGTCCAGTCGGACACGCGGACCAAGGTCTTCACGCAGGAGTTGCGCTTCAACACGCCGGCAGATCGCCGTATCCGCGCGACCTTCGGCGGCTTCTACTCCGACATGGAAGTGGCCGAGCGCAATGACTTCACCTATCCGGGTTCGGTCAATGCGATCTCCTTTGATGGCGTGACCACCGGTTTCGCCCCGAACTATCCGTTGACCAACCTCGCCGTGACAGGTGCGGTTGGATCGGCTTCGCCGGGCTATTTCTCTGACCCGGGTCCTTTCCCGGCCGGCGTGATCTTCCGCAATGACGTGCTGCGCACGGACGAACAATACGGCGTTTTCGGTGAGGCCACATTTGACCTGACCGAGCAGTTCTCCGTCACGCTGGGTGCTCGTTACTATGACATCGAAGTTGACCTGGTCGGAAGTGCAAACGGCTCCTTCTTCAACTTCGGCCAGACCGACGACGCCCAGGTCTTCGGAACAAATATCTCGGCCCTTTACGCGCCGGACAATCCGTTCGGAAATCCGGACGTCGCGGCGACTGACGGCTTCATCTTCAAGGGCACGCTGGAATGGCGTCCGACCGACGGGGCGCTGTTCTACGCGACGGTCTCGGAAGGCTTCCGCCCGGGTCTGCTCAACCGCCCTGGCGGCGCGGCCGGACCGGGTGGCTACACCGTTCCCTACGCGCTGGAAACGGATGATGTGATCAACTACGAACTCGGTTGGAAAACCGATCTCTTTGACAATCAGGTCCGCTTCAACGGCAACGCCTTCATGGTCGAGATCGAGAACCTCCAGACGACGATCTTCGACCCGTCCATCACCAACCTCTTCTTCTCGGACAACGCAGCCAATGCGGAAATCCGTGGCCTCGAAGGGGATGTCACCTGGGCACCGGCCAGTATTGAAGGTCTGACCGTTGTCGGTGCCTTCTCGCTGCTCGATACCGAGATCACGGAAGTCCTGACCCCTACGAGTGACATCGTGGCCGGTTCGGAGCTGGCTTTCGCTCCGAGCTATCAGGCGAATGTCCGGGTCCGCTATGAGTGGTATCTGGAAAACGGCATGATGGCGCACGTGATGCCGCAAGTGACGATGACCGATGACAGCGTTTCTGACGTCATCGAGATCAACAAGGCGGATGTCGAGGGCTACACCTCGCTGAACTTCACGACGGGCCTGACCGGCGAGAGCTGGTCGGTCGAATTGTTCGCCAACAATCTCACTGATGAACGCGGCGAGATTGCCAATAACTTCGTCTTCGATCGCGAGCGCGTCACGGTCATCCGTCCGCGGACGATCGGCGTGCGTGTCGGGGTGCAGTACTAGGCCCTGACAAGCCGCTGGCCCAAGGCCACAATGGAAAGCGTCTCCGGGAGGGGACGCTTTCTGTTTTCCATGAGACAGGCGGAGACCCCTGCGTGGCAGAAGAGACGGACAACCACGTCCAGGCGCTGAAGACGGCGCAAAAAGAGATGTATGAAGGCCGTTTCGATGCGGCTCAGGAGACGCTGCAGCCGGTTCTGGAGGTGTCTCCGGACCATGTTGAAGCGCTCTACATGCAGGCCGTGTGCGCCCGTTACCTCAAACGCCACGGAGAAGCCCGCGACGCGCTTGACCGCGTCAAGCGTGCCTCACCCGATTTTGGCCGTGCCTATCAGGAAGAAGGTCATCTCCTGCGGGCGCTGGGCGACGACGCCCGCGCCCTGATCGCCTATCAGCGCGCCTGCCGTTTCAATCCGGCGCTTGTCGCCAGCTGGCAGGCCCAGTCGGAATTGCTGCAAGCGGCCGGTCGTCCGGCAGAGGCCAGTGGCGCGGCGGCCCAGGCCGAACGGATCAACGCCTTGCCGCGCGAGCTGGTGTCGGTCACCCATCTGCTGCACGAAGGCAAATTGCTCAAAGCGGAACAGCTCTGCCGGGCCTTCCTCCAGAAAACGCCCCATCATGTCGAGGCGATGAGACTGCTGGCGGAAATCGGGTCGCGTTTCGGCGTGCTTGAAGATGCCGATTTCCTGCTCGAGAGCGCCATCGGCTTTGAACCGGACAATACCCAGCTCCGGCTCGACTACATCCAGATCCTGCGCAAGCGGCAGAAGTTTGCGGCCGCGCTTGATCAGGCCCGAAAGCTTTGGGAGAGCGATCGGGACAATCCGCTGTTCAAGTCGCACTACGCCATCGAGTGCATGCAGACCGGAAATTATGACGAGGCTTTGACGCTGTTCGAGGAAATCCTCGTCACGCTGCCCGATGATCCTGCGACGCTGACATCTCGTGGGCATGCGCAGAAAACGCTCGGACAGCATGACGACGCGGTCGCCAGCTATCGGGCGGCGTTTGCCGCCAAACCCGATCACGGGGATGCCTGGTACGGGCTGGCCAATCTCAAGACCTATCGTTTCACCGATGACGAAGTCACAGCCATGCAGGCGCTGGAAGCCGGAAGCGAGTTGGCATTCCAGGATCGCGTCCATCTGAGCTTTGCCCTGGCCAAGGCATTTGAGGATCGTGAGGACATCGCCCGGGCGTTCGACTTCTACGAGAAGGGCAACACGCTCAAACGCGTCCAGACGCGCTATACGACCGAGCAGATGAAGGCGGAGCTCGATGCCCAGGCCGAGATTTGTGACGAGGCGCTGTTTGCCAGTCAGTCGGGCAAGGGATGCGCCGATCCAGACCCGATCTTCATCGTCGGGCTTCCAAGGGCCGGATCCACGCTGCTCGAGCAAATCCTGGCTTCGCACAGTCAGGTCGACGGCACTTTGGAACTCCCCAATATTCTCGCCCTGTCGCATCGATTGCGGGGGCGGCAGCGGCTGAGCGACAAGACACGCTATCCGCGGGTGCTGCACGAGCTGGATGCCGGGCAACTGGAAGCGCTGGGCCGGGACTATATCGAAAACACCCGCATCCATCGGGCCGGTGCGCCGCGCTTTACCGACAAGATGCCAAACAATTTCCGGCATATCGGCCTGATCAAGCTGATCCTGCCCAATGCCCGCATCATTGATGCGCGACGCCACCCGATGGCCTGCTGTTTCTCCGGCTTCAAGCAATTATTCGCGGAAGGCCAGGAATTTACCTACGGGCTCGAGGAGATCGGTCACTACTACCGAAATTATGTGGCGCTGATGGATCATTGGGACCGGGTGCTGCCCGGGCAGGTCCTGCGCGTGAACTATGAGGACGTCGTCTCAGACCTTGAAGGCCAGGTTCGACGCATTCTCGACCATTGCGACCTGCCATTCGAACAGGCCTGCGTCGATTTCCACACGACAGAGCGTGCGGTCCGGACGGCCAGTTCGGAACAGGTCCGACAGCCGATCTTCGATGCGGGTGTGGCGCAATGGAAGAAATTCGAACCGCATCTCGACCCGCTCAAGCGTGCGCTGGGTGAGGACATACTGACCCGAGCGGGACAAGGAACATCATGACCAGACGCCTCTACAAGACCGATCATGAAATCGGGCAGGACAATATTTCCGTGCTCGGCCTCGATGTTCACAACCCGGTTTTCTTCATCTCGGCGGTCATCATGATCGGCTTCGTGACAGCGGCCGTCTTGATGCCGGAAGCCGTTTCGGCAGGCCTGTTCGCGGCGCGAGACTGGGTGCTGGCGACGTTCGACTGGTTCTTCGTGCTCGGCGTCAATCTGGTCTTCCTGTTCTGTCTGGTCGTCATGGTCTCGCCGCTCGGCAAGCTGCGCATCGGCGGCAGCTCGGCCAAACCGGATTTCTCGACCCGGTCCTGGCTGGCCATGCTGTTCTCCGCCGGCATTGGTATCGGGCTGATGTTCTGGGGGGCGGCAGAGCCGCTGGCCTATCATACCGACTGGTTCGGCACGCCGCTGGGCGTTGAGCCCGGCACCGACGCATCGGCCCGGCTGGCGCTGAGCGCGACCATGTTCCACTGGGGCCTGAATGCCTGGTCGATCTATGCGGTCCTGGGTCTGGCCCTGGCCTATTTCACCTTCTCCAAAGGCCTGCCGCTGACGGTGCGCTCGGCTTTCTATCCGCTTCTCGGCGAGCGGATCTGGGGCTGGCCTGGCCACCTGATCGATCTCCTCGCGGTGGTCGCAACCCTGTTCGGACTGGCGACATCGCTGGGACTGGGCGCGCAACAGGTCGCCAGTGGCCTCGACTTCCTGTTCGGGATCGACCCGGGCATCCTGACCCAGGTCATCGTCATCGGCTGCATCACTTCCATCGCGATCGTGTCGGTGGTGCGCGGTCTGGATGGCGGCGTGAAGGTGCTGTCCAACATCAACATGGTCATGGCCGGCATCTTCCTGCTGTTCATCTTCATCGTCGGGCCGACGCTGCTGATCGCCAACGGCTTCTGGGAGAACACCGTCGACTATGTCCGCGATTTCCTGCCGCTGGCCAATTGGGTCGGACGCGAGGACACCGAATGGTTCCATGGCTGGACCGTATTCTACTGGGCCTGGTGGGTATCCTGGTCGCCCTTTGTCGGCATGTTTATCGCACGGGTGTCCAAGGGGCGGACGGTCCGCGAATTCCTGGTGGCCGTGATCTTCGTGCCGATGCTGATCACGATCGCCTGGTTCTCGACCTTCGGCGAAACCGCGATCTTCCAGTATGAAAACGGTATCGGCGAGCTGGCCGACGGGGTCGGCGAGGTTTCGCTGGTCCTGTTCCAGATGCTCGAACACCTGCCGTTTGCCGCGATCACCTCGGGGATTGCCATCGTCCTGGTCTTCGTCTTCTTCGTGACCTCGTCCGACTCCGGCTCGCTTGTTATCGACTCGATCACAGCTGGCGGCAAACTGCATGCGCCCGTGCCGCAGCGGATTTTCTGGGCGTCCATCGAGGGGCTGGTTGCGGCGGTCCTGCTTTACGGCGGTGGAGCGCAGGCCCTGCAGGGATTGCAGGCCGGCGCGATCACGGCCGGTCTGCCCTTCATGGTCGTGCTTCTGGTGTGCTGCTACAGCCTCTGGAAGGGGTTGTGGTCGGATTTGCGGGCCCAACGGGCGCTGGAGGCGGCGCAGGACAAACCGGTTGAAGCGGAAGGCTAGCCGCGGTTCAGCGGCTGGCTCACAGCCACTTCATCATCCTGAATATCCAGATCTGCACGGCGCTGATCCCGCCCAGGATGACCAGGAAGATCCAGAAGGCGCTGGGCAGGTCGGCGCCGGGGATTCCGCCGACATTGATACCCAGCAAACCGGTCAGAAAGCCCAGCGGCAGGAAGATCGCGGCGACGAGTGACAGGACGTAGAGATTCTTGTTCATCCGGTCCGCCAGCGCATTGGCCAGCTCGTCCTTGACGATCTGCGCCCGCTCGCGAATGGCATCGAGGTCCTCGAGATAGCGGGTGATGCGGTCGAGATTTTCCTGCAGGCGACGCCTGTGGCCGGTGCTCAGCCAGTCCAGCTCGGATGTGCGCAGATAGGCGATGACGTCGCGCTGGGGGGCGAAATAGCGGCGGAAGATGATGGCCTGCTTGCGCAAGGCGGTGATCTCCTGACGCTCGGCGATAGACGGCTCCTCCATCACCCGTTCCTCGACCTCATCCAGCCGCTCGTGCAGCTGGGTCATCACCGGCTCCATGCGTTCGAACAGGCGGGCCGACAACTGGCCGATGAACTCGCCGGCATCCTTGGGGCCGGTGCCCGCAGCCAGCTTGTCCTGGATGTCGCGAACGGCCTTGGTCGGGCGGCGTTGGACCGAGATGATGCGGGACGGGTCTACCCAGACCCGGATCGAAATCATGTCTTCGGGCTGGGAGTCGGCGTTCAGATTGACCCCGCGCAGGATCATCATCGCGCCGTTCTCGAATTCGAGCAGCCGCGGCCGCGTCTCGTCGGCCAGCAGGGCGTCGATGATCAGCGGGTCGAGATAGTCCAGCTCGTTTTCGATCCACTCGCGACTGGCGGGATGCAGGGCGTCGAGGTGTACCCAGGCCAGGGCATCATCCTGGATTTCGTGGGCGACGGCGGTGCCGCTGAGCAGCTGCCCGCTGCCATCTCCGGTGATCGAGGCGGCGTAGAGAATGCCGGCAGTGTCGTCCATGTCAGCCCTCCAGCACGGAAGCGGATGACTTGATATGCACGTCGCGCTGCGGAAAGGGAATCTCGATGCCGGCATCGCGAAATTTGCGCCAGATCGTGAACATCACCTCGCTCTGGGGCGCCCAGCGACCTTTCACGACATCGCCGATCCAGAACAACAAGGTGAAGTCGACCGAGCTGTCGCCAAAATTGCGCAGGAAGCATTGTGGCTTCGGGTCTTCTATTGTGGACGGGTGCTCGCGCGCCGCTTCCAGGATCAGGGCCTGGGCCTTCTCCAAGTCGGAGCCATAGGAGACGCCAATGCCGATTTCGATGCGGCCCCGGGTATTGGTCAGGGTCCAATTGGTGACCCGGTTGGTGATCAGGTCTTCGTTGGGAACAAGGATTTCCTTGCCATCCAGCGTCTCGATCAGGGTGTAGCGGGCGCTCGACTTGCGCACGAAGCCGGACACACCGTCGGGAAGCTCGATCAGGTCGTCCTGTTCAACGGACCGCTCCAGCAACAGGATGATGCCGGAGATGAAGTTCGACGCGATCTTCTGCAGACCGAAACCCAGGCCGATGCCGAGGGCGCCGGAAAACACGGTCAGCGTGGTCAGGTCCAGCCCCATCAGGTCCATGGTGACCAGGAAGGCGACCAGGTAGAGTGCGATCTGGAAAACCTTGGTGATCAGGATGCGGGTGGTGGCGCGCAGCTTGGTCAGCTTGCTCAACCGGCCTTCAACAAGGGCGGCGATGATTGCCGTGGTCCAGAACACCATGGCCAGAACCAGTGCGCCACGCAGTACGTCATAGGCGCTGACCGCCAGGCTGCCGACCGTGAAGGTCAGCATGGGTGTATCGAGATGGGTGCGGACGGCGTCGAGATGTCCGGACATGCCGGCGGCCACGACGGCGACAAGGGTCGCGAAAACCAGGATGCCGGCCCAGGCACCATTCGGTTTGATCAGCGACAACAGGAACGTCTTCATGCCGGTCGGCCCCTTGCTGGATATCGGCGTGATTACGCCGTTCCCTTCAGCCGTACTCTGCGTGCCAGCCGGTGGCAAGCGCTTGCCCCGCCTCAGTAATCGCGGCGCCAACGTATTGCGACGGCGGCATCGGTATCGGCCGAGACACGCGACAGGATGCTGAGGTCCGGGGTCAATGACCACTCGATCAGCGCCTCGTTGATCGCCGAGGCGCCATTGCTGCCGACCTCGACATAGACATTGTCACCAAAGCGCCGGCCACCGACCACCGACAGGTTGCCGTCGGCATTGGTTGAAATGTCGAGGCGGTCAATACCGGCCAGGTCGCGCAGCTGCCCGACAACGTCCAGCAGGCTCTGCCCTGAAAGTTGCGCAGCCAGCTGTGCGGCCTCGAATGCTCCAAGCTCGCTGACCGACTGCTCGAACAATAGCCGGGACAGGATTTCATCTTCCGGCAGGGCCGGATCGCTGGTCAATGTGATGGTCGGTTCCTGGGCCGAGCCGGTGACCCTGGCGGTTGCCTGGAAGCCGGTCCGGCTGTGAACGGCGCTCAGGTCGACACGGGCATCGCCGGGCGCACCGTCAAAGGTCACCGTACCCTCCGCAAGCGTGAAGCGGCGATTGAACACGAAGGCCGACCCGCCAACCAGGGTCGCGGTGCCGAACAGTGACGGCTTGCTCTCCGGTCCGGTGATGTGCAAGTCGACGCCCCACTCGGAGGTGAATGCCCTCGATGAGACATACAGGCCGTTGCTCGCCCGGACCCGGTAATCGATACGGACGGGAAGGCGGGATTCATTCGGGGCGCGGTGATCCTTGGGCTGGTTGATCTCGACGACTTGCAATTGGGGGATCGACGCGGCCCCGTTCAGCGTCGGCTGTGTCCGCAACTGGTCGACCCGGCTTTCCCCGCCCACCAATAGTCCATCGCCATCAAGCGTAAGGTCGATATCACCACTGGCCTGGACCGTCAGTTCCGGGCGGCGTACCGCGACGAAACGCTGGTATTCGAACCGTGCCGAACCGTGTGGCGGGCCATCTTCGTGGAGTTCCAGTTGTCCGTGTCCGGTCAGCCGACCTTCGCGGGCGTCATTCGCCGACAGGCGAGTCAGCTCAAACCGCGTGCCGCTCATCGCGAGATCCATCTCCAGGTCGGAAATCAGGCTTCCCGCGGTCGTCGCATTGATCCGGCCATCCCGCAGGGCCAGTTCGCCGTCCAGGTGTGGGGCTGAGACTGTGCCGGAAACCGTCAGACCGGCGTCGACCTGTCCGCTCTCCAACAGGATGTCCGATGGCAGGAACAGCGCTGCCAGCGCCATCAGCTCTCCATCGGCTTCGATCCGGCCGGACAGGGTAGCATCGGCGTCACCTTGCGGGCGGGCAATATCGGTGGTTGCGCCGGCCCGATTGATCTCGGCACGCGCCACCAGGCCACCACCGGTCAGATTGAGCACTGATCGTGCATTGTCCTGCAGGGAGGCTTCGAAAACCAGGTCGAGGGCGGGCATGTCGGGCAGGTCGCTGGTCAGCAGTCCCGTTGCGGCAAATTCCGCGTCACCGCGCCAGATCCCGTCTCGTTCGCGCAAATCCGCCGTTCCGGAAATCATGCCCTGGGTCGCGGGCATGGCCGTGATGTCGGCGAGTACACCAACGGGCAGGCTGTCGATCATCAGGTTGGCAATCGGGCTGATGCCGGCGGTCTCAAGGGTGAGGTCCATACGACCACCCCCGAGCGTAATCGCGGCAGAAGCTGTCACACCTTCCGGGTTGGTTGCGAAGCGGATGGGCTCAACAGTGGTCCAGTTGTGTGCGGCCCATTTGCCCGAAGGCGACAGGGAAACGGACACGCCGTCATCGGTGACGACAATCTCGCCGGTTGCGGACAGATCCACATTGCTGCGAACCCGGCCATCGGCACGCGCGGACACGATGATGCGCGACAGCGGGCCGGACAGGGTCAGGTTTGCGGCATTGAGGTCGGCCGCGCCAATCCGTTGGGCTTCCAGGGCAAGCTCCGCATCCAGATGCCCGGCGAGCAGGTCATCGAGCGTTGCGGTGAAGCCAGCCGTCAGGGACATCAGGTCCTCGCGCTCGGCCTGGAGCGCCACGGTCACATCCTGTCCGGCCAGCGCTGCCGATCCGCTGAGTTCGACGTCGTCGAACCGGCCGTCGGTGACGACGAGTTCACTGCGACCGGGCTGGTGACGGACGGTCCCGTTGAGCGAGACGTCACCCGTGTCGCGGTCGGCGGTGAGAACCCATTCCAGCGTGGTGGCTGCATCGTCGACCACCCCGCCCAACCGGCCCCTGACACCAAGCCTTGGCGAGTGGAGCCGGACGGGGCCGGCCTGTAGCTGCCGCGACGTGGTCACGGCCCGAATCCGCAGGGCTTCGCGGTCCCGCACAAGCCGGAACGCCGTTGCCAGACCGCCGTCAATCTCGACAGCGGAGACCGGGATGGCGCCGGACATCGCCAAATCGCCGGTCGCGCGCCAGTCAAGCGTGTCCTCAAAATCACCACTGAGGGTCAGGTCGAGGGCCGGGCTGCGGGCATTGAAGGTTGAAACGGTCCACCCGGTGCCGGTCGGGCGCAAGCTGGTGCGTGCGGTGATGCCGTCGAGCAGGCCGTCAGCCGCATCGGGCCAGATCATGTCGCTGCCATCGATACGCAAATCCACTGACTGGTCCGGCGCGATGGAAATCTCGATATTTGCGGGTCCGGCCAGGTCAGGATGAACCAGCGAAGTCTCGATGAGGCTGATGGTCGCCACGCCGACAGGCCATGTGGCATCAGGTGGCAGGTATCCGCCGGCGATGACTGTCATCTGCTCCGAGGTGATGGCGAAGCCGGGGGCGATCCGCCAGCCGGTATCGCCACCGGTGTTGGCGACGCTGCCCGACAGCCGCAACCGGCCGTCCGCGAGCCGGTCAATCTCTGGCCAGTCAGTCCGGATACCATCCAGATCCAGGCCCAGTGTCAGCCGGGGTAACCCGTCTGACAGGGCAATGCCGACGGATCCGTCGATGCGCTGTACGGACATGTCGGCAAGTTCGACCCCTTCGGCCAAGGGGTGAAGCTGAATGTCGAGGCTATCACCCCGGGTCAGGTCTGCTGATCCGCTGACCGAGCGGGTGCGGATACGGTCGCCGGACAGGCGGGCGATCAGGGCCGGGCTGATGTCGAACTCTGCCTGGATGACCGGCGCGGTCACGTCGCGCAATACGAGCCGGCTATCGTTGGATCGGAGGGTCACATGATTGATCGTGACGCCGTCTGCGAGGATACCGTCAGCCTCGACGCGCACCGCTGTGACTTCGGCCGCCAGAGGTTCGGCGACCAGGTCCCAAGCAGCGACATTGATGGTGGCGGCGGCACGCCAGTCGCGCTCGTCCCACTCGATGCCCGCTTCCGCCCTGATGTCGCCGTCGGCCCTCAGGGTCAGCTCGCCGCGACCGGATGCGTAATCTCCGTCTGCGTGGCCGGCGATCCGGATGGTTTGATCCGGCAATCGTAACAGGGCCGCCAGTGTTCCGCCGGCCTCTCCATTGGCGATCAGCGTGCCCGCGATGCCTTCCGCCGTGATGCGCAGGTCTGCCGCCAGATCGTCACCCGGGGCGTCAAGCCGTTCGACTTGAAGTGACAGATTGCTCGCCCCTGGCCGAATCTGGGCGCTCGCCCCAGCCGTCAGCTCGGCTTGTGGTCCGGCCACGCCCTGTGCCAATTCCAGGCGCGACAGTTCGAGACGATCAAGGTCGACAGCGGGCAATCTCGCAGGGGCGCTTGATCGGTCATTGGCCGGAAGCGCCGGGGCGGCGTCGAAAATGGGGCGGCGGGCAATGACCACTTGTTCGACCAGGGCTTCATTGACCCGGACAGGGCGCATCAGGAGGCTTCGGGCCTGCCAGTCGAGCGTGATGGCGTTGGCGGTCAGCCAGACTCCATCGTCATCGCTCAGGGTCAATTGTTCAATGAACAGCCTGGACAAGGGGTCGCCGCGCACGCCGGAAACCGCGATGCGTCCGACGCCCGCAATCTGGCGTCCGTCCAGCTGGCTGGTAACCAGCCAGCGACCCGGTGCCTGGCTGGCTGCCACTCGCAGGCCGATCGCAATGACCGTGAGACCGATCAAGACAAGTCCCGCCCAGAGCGCAAGGCGGCGTATGAGAGCCAAGCGGTTCACGCTCAGAACGCCTGGCCGAGACTGAAATAGATCTGGAAGGCCGGCTCGCCGCTGCGACGGTCGAGCGGTGTAGCGATGTCGATGCGGACTGGTGCGAAGTCGAAATAGTAGCGGGCACCAACTCCGATCGCACTGCGCATGCCGCCAAATTCCGGGGCGTTGAGGTCTGACGCGATGGCATTGTCCACGAACGCCACCGCGCCCCATTGCGGGTTGATCCGCCAGCGAAGCTCGGTGCTGATTTCGACCACCGACAGTCCGCCGAAGGGCTGGCCGTCACTGCCGACAGGGCTGAGGGACTGGTATTCGAACCCTCGTGCTGACCCGCCGCCGCCGGCGAAGAAGCGCTGATCGGCGGCGAGCGTTGACGCGGAGGTGCCCAGAACGGACCCGATACGGGCCCGGCCGGCGGCGATGAGGTCTTCGCCCAGTTGGAAATAGCCAGCCGCCCTCGCATCCAGGCGGACATACCGGCCGTCCTCGTCGCCGAATGTCAGCGCGGGTGTCATTTGCAGCGACAGGCGTACACCGCCGGTCGGATCAAGCGGATCATTGCGGCTGTCATAGGCTCCGCTCAGATCGAAGGCCGCGGTGACGATGTCGCGCTCGCCATCGACATCAGTCACCCGCGAGGTGTCGAGCGATATGCCGGCGCCGTAGGTCCGTCGCCCATCCCGGCGATTGATGCCGATACCGGCCTCGATCTCGTCCTGGTCATAGGCGTCAGTGGTCTCCCGGGTCACTCCGGAATGGAGGAATAGGGTCTGTGCGTGGCGCCGCCAATGCGGGCGCTCAAGACGTGCAGATGCTGACTGGTTCAGGGTCGCCAGCGTCGTCGACAGCGTCAGGGTCTCGTCCCGCCCGAACATGTTGCGCCGGGTCCAGCGCATGTCCGCACCTGCGCCCTCGCTGGTGGAATAACTCAGGCCGGTCTCGATCGTGTGGCGCGCGGCGGCTGTCAGTGAGACATTGATCGTTCGTTCGGCGGTTTCTGCAGTGGCCGGCCCCAGCGTGACCCTTGCGGAGCGGACGCTGGCCAGCCCGTCAAGGCGCCTTTGATAGGTCAGCATCTCTTCGCGACTGGCCGCCGCGCCACGCCGAAGGGGCGAGATGCGGGCGATGAACTGGGGGTCCCAGGAATCCGTCTCGCGGCTGACATCACCATATCGCGAAAAAGGTCCGGCCTCGAAGCGGAAGGTGATCAAGGCGTCCTGGCCGGCATGATCGACGACAACTTCGCGATCCAGCAGTTCGGCGTCAGGCCAGCCGCCATTCTGCAAGGCCCGCAGGGCACGGGCTTCGGCATCGATGACAGGCTGCGCGAGAAGTGGTGCGCCAACGGGCAGCGAGACGGCGGCCAGGGCACTGTCGCGGGCAGCGAAATCGGTGCCGGTCTGCGCGTCCACACGCCTGATCGTGAATTGCGGACCCGGCAGGACTCGCAGGCTCGCGCCGTGCCGGTCATCGACATAGGTATCCACACGGGCGCTGTAATAGCCTCGTGACCGCAACAAGCGGCGCGCCCGGCCAGCCGCTGTCCGGGCATCGCGCATGGCACTGGTGGCCGGAATATCCGCTGAACTCTCGCGATCTCCAACGGCGGCTACCAAGGCCGCCAGCAGCTCGGCATCGCGCACGCCCTGCACATGTGCCAACGGTTCGGCGAAAGCCGCCGGACTGGTCAACAAGACTAGGGCTGCAAGAAGGGCGGTTCTCAAACCGGGTCACCATGGAACTCGATCCAAGGTTTATAAGGCCCGGACGGCGACCTGTCCTCCCCTATTGTGGTGTCAGACTGCGACGCTGTGTTGATCCGTCGAGAACCGGAATTCCGGATCGAGCCGTGCCGCGAGATTGCGGACATAGGGGCGCCCGGCCGCGGTCAGGGTGATCCGCTGACCGTCGATCCGGGCGAGGCCATCCAGGACCATGTCATTGATCTGGTCGACCGGGTCGTCGGCTTCAAGCCAGGTTTCGAACTTGCACAGCAGGGCTGCAATTCGGTCTGCGACGGCCCGCTGGGCAGGGGAACGTTCGATGCCGCGCACCAACATGTCCTTGCCTGCAATCACCGCGTCGGCATAGCGGACCGGATTGGGTTCGGTCTGGACGTAGCCTTGCGGGCATTCGCTTATCGCGGAGGCGCCAAGCCCGACAAGGATGGTCGACGGATCGGTGGTGTAGCCCTGGAAGTTGCGGCGAAGTCCGCCGTTTCGCGCGGCTTGGGCAAGTGGATCGCCCGGGCGGGCGAAGTGGTCCAGTCCTATCCGGTCATAGCCGGCTTCGCTGAGGGCTTGTCCAGCGGCCTGCATCTGGTCGAACCGCTCTTCGGCGCCCGGAAGCCGGTTCTCCGGAATGGCGCGCTGGTGTTTCTTGAACCAGGGCACATGCGCATAGCCGAACACTGAAACGCGATCTGCGCCCATTTCGGCGATAGCACCGGCGGTCTCGCGGACTTTGGTGACTGTCTGAGCAGGCAGGCCGTACATCATGTCCATGTTGATGGCCGCGATGCCGACCTCACGCAATCGGTCTGCGGCGGCCTGGACCACGTCGCGTGACTGGGGCCGATTGATCAGCTTTTGAACTTCCGGAGAGATGTCCTGCACACCCAGGCTGGCGCGGTTGACCCCGGTTTCGGCCATTGCACGGCAGAGTTCGGCGTCCAACTCGCGGGGATCAAGCTCGACGGCAATCTCCGCATCCGCTGTGACATTGAACGCGGTGCGGATGCGATGCATCACGGCGCGAAACTCGTCGGCGCTCAGCATGTCGGGCGAGCCGCCACCGAAATGGATATGGCAGACGCGTGCATCTGTCGGCGCGATCTCGGCCCGTCTTGTGATGTCGATGTCGAGGGCCGTCAGATAGTTGCGAACCCGCTGGTGACCGTTCGGAATCGTGGTGTGGCAGCCGCAATACCAGCACATTGATTTGCAAAACGGGATATGGACGTAAACCGAAAGGGCGGGGGCTTCGCCCTGCTCCTGCATCCAGCCCTGCCATTGTTCAAGTCCTGTGCCGCCGCGGAACTTCGTCGCCGGCGGATAGGAGGTGTAGCGTGGTACGGCCTCGAGAGCGTATTTGGCGATAAAGGTCGGGTCGACGGAGGGCATGCCGGAAATTCTCCATAATTTAATTGAGAGAATAATGCGGTGTTGTCCGGACCGGCATGCGCCCAAAGCGCGCAGGGGGCGGGCGTCGGAGTCGCGCGGGGCGCCGATCAATGGAGATCATGGTCGACCACATGATGCGAGCATGTTAGGGGTAACATTAATCTAGCAGCAGACGCCCGCAGGCCCTGGAGCGTCAAGCAGGAAGCCGGACATGGCCGAACTCGTACCCGTTGAACCGTTTGATATTGTTGTCTTTGGAGCGACAGGGGATCTGGCGCTCCGCAAATTGATCCCCGCGCTCTTTCACCGTTGGTGCGATGGTCAGATCACCGATGACAGCCGGATCATCTGCGCGTCGCGCGATACCATGGAGTCCTCGGTTTTTCAGGAGCTTGCCGCGACCCATGTGATCACCGGAAAAACCTCGGCAGATCGAAAGGCGGCATGGGCTGAATTCGCCGGGCGCCTGGCCTATGTGTCCGTGGACGCTGCAAGCGAGACTGCCGGATGGAGTGATCTGGCCGCGGCGCTCGACCCGGACGAGAACAAGATCCGGCTCTATTATCTGGCCCTGCCGCCCTCGATCTACGGGTCAATCTGTGCCGGCCTGGCGGCGCACAAGCTGAACACGCCGAACGCCCGCATTGTCCTGGAAAAGCCGATCGGGTCGAACTACCACACGGCACGGGCGATCAATGACAAGGTCGGTGAGGTTTTCCGCGAGAACAACATCTTCCGTATCGACCACTATCTCGGCAAGGAGACGGTCCAGAACCTGCTGATCCTGCGCTTCGCCAACTATCTGTTCGAGCCGATCTGGAATGCCAACGGCATCGACCACGTCCAGATCACGGTTGCGGAATCGCTGGGAGCCGGCAAGCGGGCCAGCTATTATGACCGGTCCGGTGCGTTGCGCGACATGGTCCAGAATCACCTGCTCCAGCTGGCCTGCCTGGTCGCGATGGAACCGCCCGCATCGCTTGATCCGGATGCTGTGCGGACCGAGAAGCTCAAAGTCCTCAAGGCTCTGCGCCCGGTGACCGCCGTCAATGTGGGCCAGGATGTGGTGCGCGGGCAGTATCAGGCCGGTGCTGTCGATGGCGAGACCGTGCCCGGCTATGCCGAGGAAGTCGGCCATGAGACCCAGACAGAGACCTTTGTCGGTGTTCGGGCCCACGTCGACAATTGGCGCTGGGCGGGGGTCCCCTTCTACCTGCGGACCGGCAAACGCATGGCTGCCCGACGGTCCGAGATTATCGTACAGTTCAAACCCATTCCGCACGATGTTGTGGGGGCGACGGAAGGCGCGATGCGTCCGAACCGGTTGGTCATCCGCCTGCAGCCGGATGAGGGCGTCAAGCTGATGTTGATGACCAAGGACCCGGGGCCCGGCGGTCTGCGTTTGCGCTATGTGCCGCTCAACCTCGCCTATGCCGAGCATTTTGATCATGACTATCCGGACGCCTATGAGCGCCTGTTGATGGCGGTCGTGCGCGGCAATCTCAGCCTGTTCATGAGGCGCGACGAGGTTGAGGCGGCTTGGCGCTGGGTCGACGGAATCATCCAGTCCTGGGAGGACACCCAGTCAAAGCTATATGGCTACCAGGCCGGCACAGACGGTCCCACACAATCCGCCTTGTTGCTCGCCCGAGAGGAAAGGGAATGGTTTGATGGCCTTGGCGACTGAGCAGACAGACACACTGACCGTCCATCCGGACAGGGCAGCGATGGCGGAGGCGCTTGCCGGGCCGATAGCGACTGCTCTGGAGACAGCGATCGCGCGGGATGGCGAGGCTGTGCTGGCGGTGTCCGGGGGCTCGACGCCTGAAGCACTTTACAAACGTCTGGCGGAAACCGAACTCGACTGGGCACGTGTGTGTGTCGTGTTGGTGGACGAGCGTTGGGTTGACGCGGGAGAGCCAGGGTCGAACGAGACCTTCCTGCGTTCGACCCTGATGACCGGCAAGGCCGCCGCAGCCCGACTGATCGGTCTGAAGGCTCGTGGCGAGACTCCGCTGGATGGTGTGGCGGATGTGACCGCAAGTCTGTCAGGCGTCCGTTTTCCGCCTGACGTGGTGATCCTCGGCATGGGCGATGATGGCCACACAGCGTCCTGGTTTCCGCGCGCCGATGGGTTGGAGACCGCGCTTTCCGAGACCGGCGCGCCGGTGTGCGCGATCCGGGCCCGGCAGACTGTCGTCACCGGCCACCTGACCGACCGCATGACACTGACCCGAGCAGCCCTGGCCGGCGCCGGTATGAGCCTTCTCCTGATCGCGGGTGAGGGCAAGAAAGCGGCCCTGGAATCGGCAATGGCCGATGGTCCGGTCGCCGACATGCCGGTCCGCGCACTGTTGCGCTCCGAAACGGACCGTCCCGATATTCACTGGGCGCCCTGATTTAGCCGGACCCACCGAGCATCTGCACGAACGGAAGACGATGATGACCCAGACGATCAACGCGACGCTCGCCGCCGTCACCGACCGCATCCGCGCCCGCAGCGCACAGACCCGTGCCGCCTATCTCGCCCAGATCGCCGCGGCGCGCGAAACCGGACGGAACCGATCCACACTGTCCTGCGGCAATCTCGCCCACGGGTTCGCGGCGTGCGGCGGTGATGACAAGCGCGCCCTCAAGAGCGGTGGTTGGGCTAATGTCGGAATTGTGACCGCCTACAATGACATGCTGTCCGCGCACCAACCCTTCGGCCCCTATCCGGACCAGATCAAGAAGGCGCTCAACCAGGTTGGTGCCGTGGGGCAGGTCGCTGGCGGGGTTCCGGCGATGTGTGACGGTGTCACCCAGGGGCAACCGGGCATGGAACTGTCCCTGTTCAGCCGCGATGTGATCGCCATGTCGACGGCTGTAGCCCTGTCCCACAACATGTTCGACGCCGCCCTGTGCCTGGGCGTGTGTGACAAGATTGTTCCGGGCATGATGATTGGTGCGCTGCGCTTCGGCCATCTGCCGGTGATTTTCGTGCCCGCTGGCCCGATGCGCTCGGGACTGCCCAACCCGGAAAAGGCAAGAGTCAGGCAACTCTTTGCCGAGGGAAAGGTCGGTCGCGATGCCCTGCTTGATGCCGAGAGCAAGAGCTATCACTCGCCGGGCACCTGCACCTTCTACGGTACCGCCAACTCCAATCAGATGCTCATGGAAATCATGGGGTTGCACATCCCGGGTTCGGCGTTTGTCAATCCGGCCGACCCGATGCGCGCGGCCTTCACACGTGCCGCAGCCCAGCGGGCCGCTGCCATCACTGCCGACAAAACAGACTATGCGCCGATGGGAGAAGTGGTCGACGAGAAAGCGCTGGTGAACGCCATTGTCGGCCTCCACGCGACTGGCGGTTCGACCAATCACACCATTCATCTGATCGCCATTGCCCGCGCCGCCGGCATCCTGATCGACTGGAGCGATTTCGACGCGCTTGCTGCGGTGACTCCGCTTTTGTGCCGCGTCTATCCGAACGGGCCGGCCGATGTGAACCACTTCCACGCCGCCGGCGGTCTGGGTTTTGTCATACGCGAGCTGCTGGATGCCGGCCTGCTGCACGATGACGTCCGCACGGTGATGGGCGAGGGCTTGCGGGCCTACGCCACGGAAGCCTTCCCGGACGGCGACGGACTCATCTGGAAACCGGTCGAAGGTCACTCTGCCGACCTGTCCATTGTCAGGCCTGTGGCTGAGCCGTTCTCCGCTGATGGTGGCCTGAAACTGCTCGAAGGTCCGCTCGGACGGGCGGTGATCAAGGTCTCGGCCGTGAAAGAGGAGCACCGTATCGTCGAGGCGCCGGCAATTGTGTTTGAAAGCCAGGAGAGCTTCCTCGACCGCTTCAAGGCGGGCGATCTGGATCGTGATTTCATTGCGGTTTTGCGCTTCCAGGGACCCCGGGCGAATGGCATGCCGGAACTGCACAAGCTGACGCCGGCCCTGGGCTCGCTGCAGGACCGCGGGTTCAAGGTTGCCCTCGTGACTGACGGCCGCATGTCCGGCGCCTCCGGCAAGGTGCCAGCGGCCATCCATGTCAGCCCGGAAGCGGCGCTCGGGGGGCCGCTGGCCCGGGTCCATGATGGGGACCTGATCCGCCTCGATGCCCGCTCGGGTGAACTTGCCATTGTCGCAGACGGGTTTGAAGGGCGTGAACTTGCGCAAACGCCCAGCTCGGCACAGGCCGGGATGGGGCGTGAATTGTTTGCCGGCTTCCGTCAGCTCGCGGGGCCGGCCGAGGAGGGAGCGCTGGCCATTCCTGACCTTGTGACAGCCTCGCCGGTTGGCAGTGGATTGATTCCGGCCTGACCTGCCATCATCCTGCCGCACGGTTCTACCAGCCTGTAGCCCGCTTGACCGGATAGGATTGTGACATGCGTACAGCTGGTTCGTTTCGGGTTCTGGTTTCCGGCCTTGTTCTCGGACTTGGCCTTGCGATCGGCGACGGCTTTTCGGCAGACGGAGCGACAGTCACTGCGGCCAGCCCGTCCACCACGGCCACCCCGGCCCACGAGACCCGGGTGACGGCCCGCTATGCTTCGTCGGTCCTGATATTCAAGGTCGGCGAAATCACACTCGATGCCCGGTTCAGCGAGGCCGGGTATCAAGCCGACAGTTTCATTGAAGCCGCCGGCCTGGCCGCGCTCTTTACGGACTTCGATATTCGTGCCGAAGTCAGCGGCCGCGGTGGAAGTGGGGGACGGCAGCCTCTGGCCTACGCCCACACCGAGCGGACCGGTTCAAAAGTGCGAGATGTCCGCATCGACTTTGCGGGGCCTGTCGCGGAAACGGACGTCGAACCGCCGTTTGGATCCTGGGGCGAACCACCAGCCAGCGAAAGCGACCGGACCGGGGTGATCGACCCGATGACCGCCTTTTTCGAATTGTCTCGACGCCTCGAAGACGGTGACGGGTGTCAGGGGCGGCTGTCGGTCTTTGACGGCAAGGCCCGGTATGACCTGAGACTGGAAACAGTCGGTTTCGAGCGTGTCAGAACGCGTGGTTGGCGCGGCGAGGCGCTGGTCTGCCACGCCTGGTACGAACCAATCTCCGGCTATGATCCGGAAGACTACCCGAATGAAAGGGAGTTGCGTCATCCGTTGGTCCTGTGGCTTGCCCCTGTTGTCGGGCCGAATGGTCACTTGCCGGTGCGCCTGCATACGCGCGCGGGCTTCGGCGGGGTCACAATCGAGCTTTTGAGCCTGGATGTGACCGGGGCGGCGCCGGCGCAGGGATGATTTTTCTGCAGGCGTGACCGTCGTCACATGTTGCGCGGCAACACCTGACTAGATTGCCGGTACCGCTCATCGAGCGGCCCCAAACCCCGTGCCAGTCTTCTGAGACGGGAACGGCGGGGCACAAGTCCTTGCCCATGCGAAGCCCCAACTTCGCCTTGTGCCCCGCCGCAATTTGGACGGATGGTCCGGCCGGAGCTGAGATCCGCGCCCACTTCGGCATGCGTGTCACCACATGGATTTGATGCAGAAAAGTGTTGAAAGCCCGGTGCGCACCCTCGTCGCTGGCTGCTTGCGGTTGCACAGGTCGTGCGAAACACCAATGATGGCTGCCTGCGGTTTGGGGACAGGTGATGGGTGTGGGCACGCGCTACAAGGCGTTCATCAGTTACAGCCATAAGGATCAGGTGTTTGCGCGCTGGTTGCATCGCCAGCTGGAGACATACAACATTCCGTCGAGGCTGGTCGGGCGCGATACGGGGCACGGTCCGGTTCCACGCCGTCTGACGCCAATTTTCCGGGACCGGGAAGACCTGGCGGCCACTCGCGATCTGTCCGCGTCGGTCCGTGACGCCCTTGCCAATTCTGATGCATTGATCGTGATCTGTTCGCCTGATGCCGTCGCGTCACGTTGGGTGAACGAGGAGATCCGCGCCTATCGCCAGCTTAGTCCGAACGGGATTGTGCTGGCCGCCGTCGTGGCCGGGAATCCTGACGCCGATCCGGATGCCGAGCCTGGCGAGCGCTGCTTCCCGCCGGCCCTGCTCGAACCGGCTGCCGACGGGACGAAGTCCGAACCGGTTGCCGCGGACATGCGCCGACAGGCCGACGGTCGACGGATGGCATTGCTGAAACTGGTGGCGGGCCTGATCGGTGTCAGCCTCGATCAGCTGATCCAGCGCGACATCCAGCGCCGCCAGCGCCGCGTGACGGCCATCACAGGCGCGTCTGTTCTCCTTTCTGTAATCATGGCCACTCTGACGTTGTTCGCCATCTCGGCAAGGTCCGAGGCGGTACGGCGCAAGGCCGAGGCCGAGGACCTCATAGAATTCATGCTGAATGATTTGCGAGACAATCTGGAGCCGGTCGGGCGTCTTGACGTGCTGGATGCCGTCGGCGCGAAGGTCATCGAGTATTATGACGGTCAGAGCGGCGGTGCGATGACGACCGATGAGCTGGGCCGACGGGCCCGCGCCTTCCACCTCCTGGGGGTCATTGACAGTGCGCAAGGAGATCTTGAGCACGCGTACGAGCACTTCCGCATCGCCTACCAGTCGACCAGCCGCATTCTTGCCGTCGAACCCACGATGGGCGAGCGGGTCTATGAGCATGCCCAGAGCAGCTATTATGTCGGCTATTTCGCCTGGCGCCGGGGAGATCTCGCGACGGCCGAACAGCGATTTGGCGAGTACCGTGACCTCGCTTACCGACTGATCGAGATCAATCCCGACAATCCCGAATGGCAGGCGGAGGTCGCCTACGCCCACTCGAACATGGGCGCATTGTTTGTCGCCCAGCGGCGATGGGACGATGCGCTGGCTGCGGCAACGGCAGGCCTCACCCAGCTTCGCGCGATTGCGGCTGGCCGGCCGGACAATGATCCGGCCTGGCTGGAAGTCTCGGAGACCTTGGCTTGGGTGGCGTCGATATCGGAGATTACCGACGGTCGAGACGTTGCAATGGGCGTGCTGCGCGAGCAACTCGACCTGTATGAGAGTGGCCGGGTCGATCCGACCGATGACTGGCGCGTGCGCCGATCCGTCATTGCTGCAGAGTACGCATTGGCGCGCCTGTTGATCGCGCCGGGGATACGGACATCATCCGCCGATCTGCAGATGGCTCTCGAGATTCTCGAACCCGCCTCTCTGGAGGCGGCCGCCCTGATCGCGCACGAGCCGGAGAATCTGGAGTGGCGCCTGATTGGTGTACGTCAGCGTCTTTGGTTGGCCCAGGCCGCCTTGTATGCCGGCCAGGTGGAATTGGCCCGCGACGCCTATGTCGCGGCTACCGGATTCATGGCGCATGAGGCCTGGGGCGCGGCTGAGGGGGCCCGTTTCGCCGTCAGTCGCCTGCATGCCAGCCTGATCGAGGGGCGGATTTTTGCCGCGCGCGGTGACCTGACAGCGGCCCAGGCCTCGATCGAACACATGCTGACCGCGTTGGGTCAGGTCGATGACTGGTCCGGTGCGGTTGACCACGCGCCCTATTACTATGCGGCAGGTGCCAACACGCTGGCCGATGTGCGCGAAGCGCAGGGCCATCACGCGGAGGCGCGACGAATTCGCGAGGAGATTGTCCGCCGGCTTGAGCCCGTGCAGGATCGGATCCGCACCGACTCGGCCGCCGAGCTGCAATACGCTCGCGAGGCCTTTGAACGCGAGTTGCAGGCGACCGAGTGAATGCGACTGGCCCGACGGCAGGGCGGTCGAAAGATGCCAGAGGGGATCCAAATGGCTGTGATCGATAAAGACGCGTTCGACGGGACACTGGTCCAGAAAGAATTGTTGGCCGATTGCGGTCAATTGCCCACGCAGACACAAATCAGCCTGATCGCGCGAGCGAGTGACGGTTTCACCGTCATGAACGGTAGCGATGTCGGGCGGGACATGTTTGACGAGACCGAGATCGCGGAAATCTTCGTGGTCTTTGCCGAAACCGTCAACGCGTTCAGCGATGCCGACGCGTCGACCATGCGCACGGCGGTGGGCGCCGCTCTTGCCGGAATGTGGACACCCTGCAGCGCCGTATTGCCCTGTCCGTTTGATCAGGACGCACATGGGCGCACCCGGATGATTTTCAATATCCACGTTCCGGGTTGGGGCTTCGAGGAGGCCCGCATCAAGTTCAAGGGCAAAGACCCGACCGGCCAGTTCTGCGGGCTGGACTGGCTCACCCTTAATGGAGAAAACTGCAAGCCTTATAGCTTCCAGATCCAGACCCAACCGGTCGAGGCCCCTGCCGACTATGAATTCGCGCTCTTCATCAATGCGTCCCAGGATGCCGGAAACCAGGCGACGCGCGTCATTATCGACCCTCAGGTCCGCCTTCTCCCGCCCTGATTCGGTTGCCAATGCGCGACATCCCGCTTCACGCGGAGTGGCACGGAATGCGTGAGCGCATTATCGACCGCTTCAATCAAGGCGATCTCGCGCGGGCCTATGATTTGTGCCAGGACGGTTTGCGTGATTGTCCGGATGATGTCTGGCTCAAGCATCGCGCCGTTCTTTGCCTGATCCGCTCTGGCGCGCTCGAACGTGCCGCGGCGGCCTACCGGGATTACAGGCTGGCGGACGTCCGCCATGACGAGGACTGTCTCGCGGTCGGGGCCCGGTTGCTGAAAGCGCTGGCACTGGAGTCGTCCGGGCAGGATTTTGCCCGTCTCGCGCTTGAAAGCGCCGAAAACTATGCCGACGTCTTCGCCCGAACCGGCGGCCATTATCCCGCCGTCAACGCAGCCAGCATGTACATGTTGGCAGGTAGGTCCAAAGAGGCCGAAACATTCGCGCGGCGGGTCCTGTTCGGTGGCTTCGAAACCGCCTCGGCCTCACCCGAGCAGGCCTATTACCGGCACGCGTCCCAGGCGGAGGCCTACCTCCTGATCGGCGACCTGCCCGCCGCCCGGTCGACCCTGCGCGAAGCCTTCCGCCAGGATCCGGGCAATCATCTCGCCCACGCGACAACACTGCGCCAGTTGCGATTGCTGGTCTCCGTTCTGGGACTTGAATCCGATTGGTTGGCGCCACTTGAACCACCGCGCCCGGCGCATTTTGCCGGTCATATCTTCGGCACCGGCGAAGGGGCGGGACTACTTGCGCCCAGCGATGAGAACCGCCTTCGTGACACGGTCGAACTGTTGCTTGCCCGGCATCATGTCGGCCCGGTACATGGCGCCCTCGCTGCGGGGTCGGATATCGTGATAGCCGAGGCGGCGCTGGCGCGGGGCTGTGAGCTGAATATTGTCCTGCCGGTTCCGGTGCCGGTGTTTCTGGATGCGTCCGTGCGCCCGTTCGGCGAAGCTTGGGTCCATCGCTTTGAAGCCTGTCTCGAGAAGGCCGAAAAAGTTGTCGAGCTGACAACAGACCGGCGTATCGCCTCGCCCCGGGCGCTGAGTTTCTCCAGCGTCGTCGCCATGGGCCTGGCGCGAATGCGGGCCAGTGTTCTCGCCACGACACCCGTGCAGATACTCATCGCAGACGAGGCTGTGCCTTGTGATCCGGCGTTGTTTGGTACCCATCACGATGGGCAGGTTTGGACGGATTGCGGCCTCGACCAGGCGCGGATTGCCTATACCGGGACACGGAGTACCGGAAGCATCGACCCCAAGGGAGAAGCCGCACTCGAGCCGGGGTTTCATCCGGTCATGCGAGCCATGCTTTTCCTCGACATCGCCGGATCTTCAGCTGTTCCGGACGACCGGGTGCCGCATTTCGTGCAGGCCGTACTCAAGCCGCTGGCTGATTGCTGCGACGGCTTGGCGGCTCCGGCCGTTCATGCCGACAGCTGGGGTGACGGCATGTTCCTGGCATTCGACTCGGTCGAGAGCGCTGCGGTCGCGGCCGATGCGCTGCGGCAGGCTTTCGCGGCGGTCGACCTGGTCGCCCACGATCTGCCAACGACTGTCGGGCTGAGGATAGCCGGACATTTCGGGCCTGTTCATGAAGGCGAGGATCCCCTGCAAAAACGACCATCATTGTTCGGGGGGCAGGTCGCTGTCGCGGCCCGGATCGAGGCGGTGACGGTGCCCGGATCGATCTTTGTCAGTGAGGCATTCGCAGCAGCACTGGCGATGTCGTCGACAGGGTTTCGCAGCGAGTATGTAGGCCAGATACGGATCGACGCGATGATGCCCGAGCAACGCCTTTACGCACTCAGGGCAACCGCCAGCGATGCGGTCGTCGGCTTGCAGATGAGTCCGTCAGCTCGATCCACGAAGTCGATCTAGCTGGTCCGGGTCAACCAGCTCTATCCGGCCATTCAGCTTTTCGAGCAGGCCTTTGCGTTGGAGGTCATTGATGGTGCGCGACGCCGTTTCGCGGGTTGAATTGACCCGCATGGCAAGCTCCTTCATCGAGGGTGCCGGCTGGATCACGCGGGCCGTCCGGTCCAGGCCGACCGGGCGAGACATGCGCAGGAGTTCGGCATAGATGCGACCGGGTGCGGACAGGGCCGACAGCTCGAACATCCGCTGCGTGGTGTGCTGGACCCGTCGGGCGAGCAGGCGGGCCAGGGCAAGCCCGATCTCGCCATGGCGGCGCATCAAACCAAAGAAGTCAGTGCCGTCAAAGATTGCCAAGTCGCAATTGTCTTCAGCAATGATGCCCGATATCCGCGGCGCGCCGGTCAGCGCAGCCAGCTCACCGAAAACGGCGCCCGATCCAAAGGCATCCAGCCAGATTTCCTGGCCATTCTCTGACAACAGCACGACCCGCGCCTTGCCCTTCAAGAGAAGGAATACCCGATCATCAGCCTCATCCTGGGCGATGATGACTGTTCCCGCTGCGACATGGACACGCTCAGCCTGTCCGACCATATCGCGGCAGGCCGCCTCATCCCGAATCTCGAGACTTGCAAGGGCGGCGTTCCAGGATGTGTCGAGCGTCATGCCTGCTCCCGGCGGGGCAATCAAAATGAAAGATATTCGCAACTGGTCGCCAAAATTAGTCAGCTTGAACAATAATACCAGCAAATTCGGTTGCTTGTCTGACAGGCCGGCGGTGTTTCCATCGTCAAGTGGTGCAATGAAGGCTAGGCTTGCGGCCAGGTCGGGTTTCGGAGCGGATGATGCGGTATTTGGTGGCCTTGATGGCAGGACTGGGATGTCTGCTGGCGGCGTGCAGCGGCAGCGAGACGGACATGGAGCTTGCCGCGGGTGAAACAGGGCCGGACAGGGCGGGTTTCAATCCGGCGTCACCGGCGACTGCCGCGGCCAATGGTCAGCTTGCGGCGCGCATCGATGCGATTGCGTCCGAAGATGACGCCCTGGCCATGCGGGGCTTTGTCGGGCGGGATGACAGCCTGGATATTCGTGACCCCGACGGGGCGACTATCTGGCGCGTCACCGATTATGACTTTCTGACCGACGCGCCAGCGGCAACCGTTCATCCCGGTCTGTGGCGACAAGCCCGCCTGAACAATCATTACGGCCTGTTCGAAGTGATCCCCGGCGTCTACCAGGTTCGAGGATACGACCTCGCCAACATGTCGGTGATCGAGGGCGAGGCCGGCCGCATCATCATTGATCCTTTGACCTCGGTGGAAACTGCCCAGGCCGCATTGGCACTGGTCAATCGCGAGCTGGGTGAGCGCCCGGTCAGCGCGGTCATCCTGACTCATTCTCACATTGATCATTTTGGTGGCGTCGGTGCCGTGGCCGGACCGGACACGCCGATCATCGCGCCGGCTGGTTTCCTTGAAGCGTCTGTCAGCGAGAATGTCATGGCCGGGATCGTGATGGGGCGGCGGGCCGGTTACATGTACGGCACGCAATTGCCTCGATCGCCGCGGGGTCATGTCGGATCCGGGCTGGGCAAGCATCCGGCGCTGGGCACACACACCATCGCGCAACCGACCCGTGTGATCGATGAGACCGGCCAGACGCTGGAAATCGACGGGGTACGCATGGAGTTCCAGTACGCGCCCGACACCGAGGCGCCGGCTGAACTCACGGTCTTTTTCCCGGACCTTCAAGCCTGGTGTGGCGCCGAACTGGTTTCGCGCACGATGCACAATCTCTACACCCTGCGCGGTGCCCAGGTCCGCGATGCGCTAGCCTGGTCCGGGGCGATCGACGATGCGCTGCGTCGCTTCGGTCCGCGCACGCAGGTTATTTTCAATTCCCACCACTGGCCGATCTGGGGTCAGGACGAGGCGGCGGACTTCCTTGTCGCCCAGCGTGATGTCTACAAATTCATCCATGACCAGACGCTGCGCCTCGCCGCGCGGGGCCTGGGGCCGGACGAGATCGCCGAAACCATTTCCCTGCCTGAGGGTCTGGCGGAAATCTTCGCGGTGCAAGGCTATTATGGCACGCTCAAGCACAATGCCCGGGCCGTGTATCAGCGCTATTTCGGCTGGTATGACGCGGTGCCGGCGCATCTGGATCCGCTTCCACGTACGGTCGCGGCGCAGCGCTATGTCGAGGCGATGGGCGGTATCGATGCCGTCGTCCAGATGGCTCGGGACGCTCACGAGGCGGGTGACGACCGGTGGGCTGCGGAACTGGCGCAGCATGCGGTCTTCGCGGCGCCGGATGATGACGCGGCCCGTGACATGCTGGCCCGGGCGTACGAACAACTTGGCTATGTTGCCGAGTCGGCGCCCTGGCGCGATGTCTACCTGACCGGCGCCCATGAGCTGCGCCATGGTGTGGCCGCGCTTGATGCAACAGCGGCCGGATCGGCAATTCTCAACGAGATCCCGCTCGACATGTTTTTCGCGGCCATGGCGACGCGGCTGGACAGCGAGCGGGTGGAAAGGCGGAACCGGACCTTCAACTTCATATTCTCCGACATCGGCGAGACCCATGTCGTCCGTCTGTCAAACGGGGTGATGCATCATCGCCAGGATGCTGCCGAGAGCGACGCCGATGCCACGGTCACGCTGACCCGAGCCTTCTGGATGCGCCTGCTGCAACAGGAAGCGGGCTTGATGGACATGATCGGCTCGGAGGACTTCGCGGTGCAGGGAGATCGTCTGGCCCTGCTCGGATTTTTCGCCATGCTGGAGCAGCCGCAGGCCGGATTTCCGATCGTCACACCTTAACGCGCTGGATTGCGGGCTTTTCCCCGCGAGGCAAAAGCTGGTTAAGTGGTTGTTCAATCGCCCCGGGGGTTTCCATGTTTCGCGCCATTCTTGCTGCCAGTGCTGTCCTGATCTCCGGTGCCGGAGGTGCCTGGGCGCAGCCATCGCCGTTTGAAGCCCGCTACGATCCGGCCATTCCCGATGCACGGGCGACCTTTGGCTATGCCTTCGGTGAGGAGATCACGCCGCCCGAGGACGCCATCGACTATCTCTACACCCTGGAAGCGGCGGCACCGGACCGGGTCGATGTGGTCGAGTATGCGCGCAGCTGGGAAGGTCGGCCGCTGGCCTATGCGGTGATCGCCAGCCCTGAGGTGATGACCCGTCTTGATGATATCAGGGCCGGTCTGGCCAGCCTTGCCGATCCGCGCGGTCTCGATGCCGCCAGTCGGGCGGCGCTGATTGCCGATCTGCCGGCGGTTGTCTGGCTGTCCTATGGCGTACACGGCAATGAGATTTCCTCGACCGATGCCGGGCTGCGGACCGCCTACCACCTGCTCGCCGCGCAGGACGACCCGGTGGTCGAGACCATCCTCGACAATACCATTGTCGTGGTCGACCCGACCCAGAACCCGGATGGTCGCAACCGCTTTCTCCAGTCCTTCCGCTCCGCGCGGGGTCTCGAATTCAGCGGCGACCGGTACACCGCCGAGCATGACGAGCCGTGGCCGGGCGGACGTTACAACCACTACCTTTTCGACCTGAACCGCGACTGGTTCGCCCGTACCCAGCCGGAGACGCGCGGTCGCACCGACGCGATCCTGGAATGGCGTCCTGTCGTTGTGGTCGACGCCCACGAAATGAGCGGCGACAGCAGCTATTTCTTCGCCCCGTCGGCGGAACCCTTCAATCCCGAGATCGTTCAGGCGCAGCGTGACGCCCAGGCCCTGATCGGCCGCAATCACGGGACATGGTTCGACCGGCTCGGCTATGCCTATTTCACGCGCGAGGTCTATGACGCCTTCTACCCTGGCTATGGCGACATGTGGCCAACGCTGCAGGGTTCGGTCGCCATGACCTATGAGCAGGCCTCGGCCCGCGGTCTGGCCTGGCGCCGCCGCGACGGCTCGACACTGACCTATGCCGATGGCGTCAATCATCACTTCGTGGCCTCTCTGTCGACCGCCCAGGTGGTGGCCGAAAACCGCGAACGTTTCCTGACCGATTTCGTCGAATTCCGCGCCAGCGCGTCGACCAGCGACGATGATCCGCAGGCCATGTTGCTGTCGCTGTCCGGCAATCGCTGGGGCGCCGAGCGGACTGCGCGCAACCTGGCGGCCCAGGGCATCGAGGTGGGGCGCGTTGCGCCGGGCACGTCAGCTTGCGGGACGAGACTGGACGATGGCGGCTTCCTGGTTCGTTTTGACCAGCCCGCTGGCCGTCTTGCCCGCACACTCCTGGAGCCCACGACCGATCTGCCCGCCGACTTCATGGTCGAGCAGGAGCGCCGCCGGGCCGACGGTCTGGGTCATGAGCTCTATGACGTGACCGCCTGGTCGCTGCCTTTGATGAACAATGTCGATGCCACCACCTGCCGCCGCTCGCCGAACCTGGCCACCGACCCGGTGGAGCCGGAAATGCCGATCGAACGCGTCACCACGCAGCACAGCGCCGAGTGGGGCTATGTCATCGCCTGGACCGATGCCGGGCAGGCCCGCTTTGTGGCGGCGCTGGCGCGTGCCGGTGTTGCGATGCGAACCACCGATGCCGCCTTCCGTATCGGCGACCGCAATTTCCCGCGCGGTTCTGTCGTCGTGCCGCGCCATGGCGCGCCCGATGATCTGGACGCGTTGATGAACCGCCTGGCCGCGGAGAGCGGTGCCCGATTTGAGGGTATGGCCACCAGCTGGGTCGATGATGGCCCCAACCCGGGCAGCGACAATTTTCTGGCCCTGCGCGCACCGCGCGTCGCCATGTTGTGGGACGCCGGTACCGATCCGACCTCGGCCGGTGCCACTCGTTATGTCCTCGAGCGTCGCTACGACATTCCGGTCTCGGTGATCCGTGCCCGGTCTGCCAGTCGGGCCCGGTTGGACAATTACGATGTGCTGATCCTGCCTGAACAGGGGTATGGTGGCCTGTCGGGAGCCCTGGGTTCGTCTGGTGCGAGCGCGATTGGTGAGTTCGTGCGTGAAGGCGGCGTTGTGGTCGGTCTGGGGGATGCTACCCGTTGGCTGGCCTCCAGTGATGTCGGCCTGATCCCGGCCCAGCGCGAGCGCGCTGCTGATACTCCGCGCGACGGTGTTTCGGCTTCGGGCCAGACCATTGACGGCACAGTGTTGGCCAATGAGACCGAACTTCGGGTCCTGGAAGCCGCCGCCGGATCCCTTCCGGAATCCTCTCCGGGTGCGTTGGTGAATGTGGTCGCCAATCCCAATGCCTGGATGGCCGCCGGATATGGTGGCGGCGCGGCCGCCCTCGTAACCGGCTCCGACATCTATGCGCCCGTGGCGATGGATGATGCGACAACCGCCCTGCGTTTCGAGGCCCGGGATACGCTGCTCGCGGGCGGTTATCTGTGGGAGGAATATGCCGACCAGCTGGCCCTGAAGCCCTTCGTCCTGTCGACCCGTCAGGGCGCCGGACAGGTGGTGGCGATCACCCAGTCGCCGACCACGCGCGCCTATCTGGAAGGTCTCGACCTGCTGCTCCTCAACGCCATCCTGCTGGGACCGGCGCATTCACGGGCGTTGCGATAGGGGGTCAGCCCTCGATCTCCTCACGCAGGGCTTCCAGTTCGAGCCAGCGGTCTTCCTTGTCGGCGCGGTCTTGCATGGCTTCGCCGAGGCGTTTGGAGACGGCGGCGAAGCGGGCGCTGTCGGCGAACAGTTTGGGGTCGGCCATGTCGGCTTCCAGGCGCGCGATCTCTTCGCTCAGCTTTTCGATCTCGTCGGGCAGGAGTTTGAGGGCGTAGCGATCCTTGTTGGCCATGCGGCGGCGTTCCGGCTTGGCCTCGGTGCTGGCGGCCGGCTTGTCGGCTGACTTGCCGGCTCTGCCGCCAGACTTGTCGAGAGCGCTGACGCCGGCGCCGCGCTGGGCGACCATGTCGGCATAGCCGCCGGCATATTCCTGCCAGATGCCATCACCCTCGGCGATGATGACCGAGGTGCAGCAGCGATCGAGGAAGTCGCGGTCGTGCGAGACCAGGAAGACCGTGCCGGCATAATCCGCGATCAGGCCCTGCAACAGGTCGAGCGTCTCCAGATCGAGATCATTGGTTGGCTCGTCCAGCACCAGCAGGTTGGACGGCAGGGCCAGTGCCCGCGCCAGCATGATCCGCGCCCGCTCGCCGCCGGACAATACATGGACCGGCGTGTTGGCCTGTTCCGGCGGGAAGAGGAAATCCTTCATGTAGGCGACGACATGTTTTGTCTTGCCGCCGACCTCGACCTGGTTGCCGCTGCCCTGGGTCAGGGCTTCCGACAAGGTCCAGTCATCCTTCAGGGCGAGGCGCTTCTGGTCGAGCGAGGCGATTTCCAGCTTGGTGCCGAGGCGGACTGAGCCACTGTCGGGCGCCAGCTGGCCGGTCAGGATGTTGAGCAAGGTGGTCTTGCCGGCACCATTGGGGCCGACCAGGCCAATGCGGGCATTGCGGGCGATCTTGGTCGAGAAGTCACTGACAATGGCGCGATCACCATAGCTCAGCGAGACGCCCTTGGCCTCGGCGACCAGCTTGCCGCTTTCGCCGGCTTCAGAGGTCTCCAGCTTGACGGTGCCTTGTGGGCCACGATGGTCGCGGCGTTGTTGCTTGAGGGCGTGCAGATCACCCAGGCGGCGGACATTGCGCTTGCGCCGGGCGGTGACACCATAGCGCAGCCAGTCTTCCTCGCGCACGATCTTGCGGTCGAGCTTGTGTAACTCGTCCTGTTCCTGTTCCAGCACCGTGTCGCGCCAGGCCTCGAAGCCGCCAAAGCCCTGGTCGAGCTGGCGCGTCTGGCCGCGGTCGAGCCAGACGGTCTTGCGGGTCAGGTTTTCCAGGAAGCGACGGTCGTGGCTGATCAGGACCAGGGCCGAACTGCAATGGCGCAGCTCCTCTTCCAGCCATTCGATCGCCGGAAGGTCGAGATGGTTGGTGGGTTCGTCGAGCAGCAGGATGTCGGGGTCCGGCGCCAGGGCGCGGACCAGCGCGGCGCGTCGGGCCTCACCACCGGAAACCTGCGCCGGGGTCTCGTCGCCGGTCAGGCCGAGGCGTTCCAAAAGGTAGTCGGCCCGGTAGTCGGCATCGCCGGGTGCGAGACCTGACATCACATAGTCGCGGATGGTGGCATGGGCCGACAGGTCCGGATCCTGTTCCAGGTAACGCACCGTGGCCGACGGGTGGACGAAACGGTCGCCCTCATCGCATTCGACCAGACCGGCCGCGACCTTGAGCAGGGTCGACTTGCCCGAGCCATTGCGCCCGACCAGGCACAGGCGTTCGCCTTCATCGACCTGCAGGTCGGCGCCCGCAAGCAGCGGCGTCACGCCGAAGGTGAGATGGATGTTCTGGAGCGTGAGAAGAGGTGGAGCCATGTGTCTCCGCATACAATCGCGAAGGCTTGCGGTCACGCTGTTCCGGCAGAGGGCGCGCTGGAATCCGTCGGATTCTGGTTGGGGGGGACAGATCGGGTCACGCGTCCCTCTGGCGCCGATCCTGAACAAAGCCTCATTTGCGCCATAATGGGGCGCGGCCTAGGTTGGCGCCCAGGGACAGGAGAGGGACGCGGGCAAGGCCGGCGCAATAACATCATGCTGACGATCAAGAATCTCACGAAAACCTATGGCAATGGCGTGCGCGCCATGGACGGGGTCACGCTGGACATCCCCAAGGGCATGTTCGGCCTGCTCGGCCCCAATGGTGCCGGCAAGTCGACGCTGATGCGCACCCTGGCCACGCTGCAGGCACCCGATAGTGGTGAGGCGACCTTCGGTGAGATCGATATCGTCAAGGATCCCAAGGCACTGCGCGCCACGCTGGGCTATCTGCCGCAGGACTTCGGTGTCTATCCGCGCATGTCGGCGCGGGCGATGCTGGACCATCTGGCGGTCCTCAAGGGCCTGACCAATGCCAAGGAACGCAAGCAGGTCGTCGAAGCCCTGCTGGAACAGACCAATCTGACCCAGCACGCCAAGAAATCCGTCGCCTCCTATTCCGGCGGCATGCGTCAGCGTTTCGGCATTGCCCAGGCCCTGCTGGGTGATCCGCAACTGATCATCGTCGACGAGCCGACCGCCGGCCTCGACCCGGAAGAGCGCAACCGTTTCCACAATCTCCTGTCCGAGATCGGCGAAAATGTTGTGGTCATCCTGTCGACCCATATCGTCGAGGACGTCTCCGACCTGTGCCCGAAAATGGCGATCATGAACCAGGGCAAGATTGTCGCCCAAGGTGTTCCGGCTGATCTGGTCAAGGCACTGGACGGCAAGGTGTGGTCGAAGACGGCTGCCAAGTCCGATCTGGCCGAGCTGCGTACCCGCCACAACGTGATCTCCGAACGCCTGACCATGGGCCAGGTGATGATCCGCGTGCTGGCCGACAGCCAGCCGGGCGATGACTTTGTGTCGGCGGCTGCTGATCTTGAAGACGTGTATTTCTCGACCATCCGCGGCGGCCAGTCCGCAGCGGCAGCGGCTTAAGTCTCAACCCAGCAGAAAGGAGCACATCATGCTCTCCAAGATCGCAGGGTTCGAGATCCGCTATCAGCTTTTCTCACCCGTCTTCATCGCGGTTTTCGCGATCTTCTTCCTCCTCGTCTTCGGCGGGGTCACCATTGACCAGATCCAGGTCGGCGGCGGCGGTGCGACCAATATCAATTCGCCGAACGCGTTGACCGTCAATGTGCTGATTTTCTCGCTTTTCGGCGGGCTGATCCCGGTGGCTTTCCTGTCGTCCGGTGTCATCCGGGACCGCAGTTTCAAGATGGAGGAGTTGTTCTTCTCCCGCCCGATCAAGGAAATGGATTTCGTCCTTGGCCGCTTTATCGGCGGCTTCCTGGCGACGGCGCTTTGCTTTGCCAGCGTGCCCTTGGCCTTTCTCATCGGCTCGGTCATGCCGTGGCTGGACCAGGAATTGATCGGACCGACCCGGCTGGACTGGTTTGCCTATGTCTATCTGGCCTTTGGCCTGGTCAACATGTGGGTGGTGGGAACCATCCTCTTCACCGTTGCCAACTTCACCCGGTCGACAATGATGGTTTGGGCCGGTTTTGTGGCGTTGCTGGTGCTGTACTTCATCGGCTCGGCCATCGCGGGTCAGGAACCCAGCCTGCGCGAAACACTCGCCCTTATCGACCCGTTCGGTTTCAACACCTTTGGTGAGGCGACGCGTTACTGGACGGCGTTCGAACAGAACAGCCAGGTCGTTCCCTTTGAAGGCACGATGCTGATCAACCGCCTGATGTGGATCGGGATCGGCGCGGTGTTGCTTGTGGTCAATCTGGTGACCTTCCGGTTCCGGGTTGGAAAGCAGAAACCGATTGGCCCAATTAGGCGTGCGTTCATGTGGCTTGGCGGTATTCTCTATCTGATTGTTACTGGTGGTTTCATCGGCATCATTTTTGCGCACTTTTACCGCAAGAACGAAGCGATTGAGCAGGGTGAAATTAGCGACGAAGAACTTCGGCAGTTGAAATTGCCTCGGGTAAAGCCGGACCTTTCGGGCAAGGCCGCACGCCAGCAATTCGCGGCCCGCGTTGGCTTTGAGGTCAAGGGCGTGGTGTTCAACATCGCCTTCTGGATCATCCTGGCGCTGGGCCTGTTCAACACGATCCCGGGCTTTTTCTTCGCCAACGGGATCTACGGAACCGACAACTTCCCCGTCACCCGGGTGATCATGAACACGATCAACGGGGCCTATTCGATCATCCCGCTGGTTATCGTGATCTATTACGCCGCCGAGCTCATGTGGCGCGAGCGACGTTTCGGTTTCAACGAGATCACCGACTCCACGCCGACGGAAAGCTGGGTCTTCCTGACCGCGAAATTCGTGGCCATGGGTGTTGTCATCGTATCGCTGGCGCTGGTGGCAGTTATCTCCGGAATGTTGTCACAGCTGGCACTCGGCTATGGTGTGCTGGAGTTTGACCAGTATCTGATCCGGGGCCTGATGGAACTGGTTCTGCCCTTCGTCATTCTGTCGGCGCTGGCGATCTTCTTCCAGGTTGTCTTCAACAATCGCTGGCTCGGCATGGCGGCGATGCTGGTCTACTTCATCGCGACTCTGGTGATGGGACAGGTCGGTTTCGACCACAATCTCTACCAGTATGGGGCCGGTCTGGACGCCCCTTATTCCGACATGAACGGCTACGGCCACTTCCTCGGAATTACGCTCTGGTATGCGGCTTACTGGGCATTCTGGGCGCTGTTGCTGATGGTCTTGGCCTATCAGTTGTGGAGCCGGGGTGCGCTCAGCCCGATCCGTCAGCGGATCGGCCGGATGGTGTCGGGCTATTCGCCCGCCACCGGCATGGTCGCCCTCATCGCCGTCATCGGCGCGGGTGCGACAGGTGGCTGGATTTTCTACAATACCAACATCGTCAACACCTATATCTCGGGACCCGACCAGCGGGGCCTGGCGGCGGAGTATGAGCGTCAGTATCTGCACCTGCAGGACCTGCCGCAGCCGACCATCATCGAGACGGCCTATGATGTCGACATCTATCCGGAGGATCGTCGCTATACGGCCACCGGTCATTATGTGCTGGAGAACAAGGAAGACACGGCGATCGACACGCTGTGGATTTCCTACGGACAGGGAACAACCATCGTCTCGCAGGAGCTCGAAGGCGGTTCACTGGCGACCTCGGATGAGGGATTCTACTTCTACTCCTTCGATCTCGGAACGCCGCTCGAGCCCGGTGAAACCCGGCGTTTTGACTTCACGGTCGAGCGCAATAATCCGGGCTTCCGCAATTCCGGCAATGTCGGGACCGTCAATCACAACGGCACCTTCTTCAACAATTCGGAGTCGATGCCGAATATCGGCTTCAATAGCAATTGGCGCCTGACCGACCGGCAACAACGCCGCCGCGAAGGTCTGGAGCCGATCGAGCGGGCCTATCCGCTCGAGGATGAAAGCCGCTGGTATGAGAACGGGATCACCAACTCCGACTATGTGACCTTCCGGACCACCGTCTCGACGGCGCCGGGCCAGATCGCGATCGCGCCGGGCTATCTGGCGCGTGAGTGGGAGGAGGACGGCCGTCCGCACTTCGAATACGTCATGGATCGGCCGATCCTGAACTTCTACTCCTGGCTCTCGGCAGAGTATGAGGTGGCGGAGCGGGAGACTGACGGCATTCTCTACCAGGTCTTCCATCATCCCGATCATGCCTGGAATGTGGAGCGGATGCTGGAGGCGGGTGAGGACTCGATCGGATATTTTTCCGAGCATCTCAGCCCCTACCAGTATCGCCAGTACCGCATTCTGGAGTTCCCGGCCTACGCGACCTTCGCCCAGGCTTTCCCGAACACCATCCCGTTCTCGGAAGGCATCGGCTTCATCGCCGATCTCTCGGACCCGCAGGATATCGACTATGTCTACTACGTCACCGCCCACGAAGCGGCGCACCAGTGGTGGGCGCATCAGGTGATGTCGGCCAATGTCCAGGGCGGCACGATGCTGATCGAGACCTTCGCCCAGTATTCGGCCCTGATGGTGATGCGCCAGGAATATGGCGAGGACCATATGCGTCGCTTCCTGAAGTACGAGCTCGACAGCTATCTGTCGGGTCGGGGTTCGGAAGCGATCGAGGAGCAGCCGCTCTATCGGGTCGAGAACCAGCAATACATCCATTACCGCAAGGGCGCGGTGATCATGTATGCGCTGCAGGACTATGTCGGTGAGGACGTGGTGAACCGGGCCATGCAGCGCCTGATCGCCGAGCGGGCCTTCCAGGGTGAGCCCTATGCGACGACGCTCGACTTCCTGCGCCTGTTGCGCGAGGAGGCGGGGCCTGAGCATGAGGCGATGATCCATGACTTCTTCGAGCGCATCGTCCTGTTCGATCTCAATGTGACTTCGGCCACGGCGAGCGAACGGACAGATGGTCGCTGGGACCTGGTTCTGGAGATCGAAGCTCACAAGTTCGAGGCCGACGGGGCCGGCGAGCAGACCGAGGAGGCCATTGACTACATGATCGATATCGGTGTCTTCACGGAAAACCTCGACGATGCCTATGAGGGCTCGGATCATGTGCTCTACATGGACAAGCATCGCATCAACGAGACCACGATGCGGATCGAGTTGATCGTCGACGAGCAGCCGCTCTATGCCGGCATTGACCCGTACAACAAGCTGATCGATCGCAATTCAGACGACAATCTGATGCCGGTCACGATCGAGTAGGACGGCTTCAGCCGCGCAGGAAAGCCGGGCCTTCGGGTCCGGCTTTTTTGTGTCGGACGGAGGGGCAATCAGCCGATCAACGCCTTGGGAACGCCCTGCCCCTTGTCGCGGATGAGGCTGCGCAGGAAGGCGGGGAAGACTTCCATGGCGTCGCGGGCCGAGAGGGAACCGGGGTCGCGACCGCGCCACCAGTACTCCCAATAGGATGTGACATGGGTCAGCGCCGACAGGTCGCTGCCCAGATGGTAAAAATACCCGTCTGCCTTGAGCAGGAATTCGCGGATGGTGACCGGGTCGCCGCTCTGGCAGAAGCGGTCGAATTCCGTCTGGAAACCGTCGAGCACCGAAACCAGCGCCGCCCAGCGCTGGCGGGTCTCCTTGAGTATGAGTTTGCGGATCTCGTTGATCTGGCTGCGTTCCTGGAGCGTGACGCCACGAATCATCAGATCGTCCATCTCAATGACGAATTGGCGCAGGCGGTCGGTCGCATCATTCAGCTTCCAGCGGTAATAGAGCACGCCCTTCCAGCCGAACATGCCATCGACAAATTCTTCCTTGGTCATGCCGAGGGTCTGGCGCAGCGCGTTCATTTTCGGTGTGTCCTCGCCCTCGATGATCTCGACGGCGAATTTGAGGGCCCTCTCGTCATCATCGGCGAGATTTTCGTGACCGAAGGCCAGTCCGACCACCCCGGCGATCTGTTTGGCGACATAGGCCTGCATGGCCTTGCGCTCTTTCGGCGTGATCTGGAAATAGCGCGGATCAATGGGGCGTTCATGACGCAGGAAGCGATCAGCGAGCAGGAAGGGGTCGAATGAGGGGAGCTTGGACAGCTCGCGCAGCCGTGCAAGATCGTCATCCAGATGGTCGCCGCCGTCGACGGTCACATCGAGGAAGCGCCGCAATTTGGTCAGACCACGCCGTTCCTCCACGAAGAGTGAGTGCCCGCCCATCCCCAGGTCATCTATGCTGACCGGGATGATGACCTTGGTCACCACAGCCGCATCAACCGCCAGCATGCCCCGTTCGTGGGGGCGGACCGTGTGCTTGATCAGGAAGGCGTGGTTCAGCTTGGGATGTTGGAAAACCGGCCGTCGCTCGAACTCCAGGTCGTCCGCATGGGCGCGGGTGATCGAATACAGGTCGAAGATGCGTGTTGTCGCCCCGCCCTGGACGATCCGCTTCAGATTGGCATCCATACTCGTTCTCACCCTTGGTTTGCCAAGGATGGACAGCAATCCTGTCAGATTGGTAATCGAGGCCGGCTCGGCCGCTCATAAGTTATTCGACTAGGCAGCGCTGACCGCGTGGACTACCGGGTGCGGGATGGGAGAATGGATGCGTCGACGCGTATCGTCAGGGCGGCCTTCGCTGTCCGGTGAGACGCGGGTCACGCTGGCGGTGAAGTCTGAAAACAGCATGACCGCTTCGCGGGCATGCAGGAATCCCTTGGAGTTCTGTTTGGCCCAATAGGACCAATAGCCCGGTATATGGCTGACCACCGACAGGTCACTCCCGACGTCGTAGAACAAAGTCGGTGCCTTCAGCAGGAAGTTGCGGAACCCGTTGACATCTTCGCCACGGCAAAAGCGGCCGAAGACGGTTTCATACTCATCCATTATCGATGTCAGGCTTCTCCACCTGTGTCGTGTCTCGTCAATGATGGTTCGGCGCATGCGTTGCAGTTCAAGACTTTCCGGTTCCGAGGCGCCGACAATCGACACGGCCTTGAGTTGGGCGATGAAGGTTTTCAGGGCGTCCAGGGCTTCGCTCATGCACCAGCGGTAGTAGAGCACACCCTTCCAGCCGAAAATGCCGGACTTGAATTCCATTTCGGTCATGTCGAGGGATTTGCGCAGCGCCTGCATCCGTCCGTCGAGATCCCCTGACAGGAGTTGGCGGGTGAAGCGCATGGCCCGCTCGTCATCGCGCCCGCCATTTTCCTCTCCAAAAGCGAGGGCGATGACCGACACGATCTGCTTGGCGACCGAGGACTCCATCCGGTCGACTTCGGCATCGGTAATGTTGAAGTAGCAATCGTCGATCGGGCGGACATGGTCGCGGAACCGCTCGGCGATCAGGAAGGGGTCGAAGGAGGGCAGGGCGGCCAGTTCACGCAGACGGATCAGGTCGAGATCGAGCAGGTGTGGCTCGTCGGTACGCTCGAACAGGGTCCGCATCTTTGACGCAAAGCCCAGTTCCTCGACAAAGACGGCGTGTCCGCCCAGGGCGAGGTCATCATGGGCGAGCGGAACCAGGACCTTGGTGACGACAGGCTGGCTCGACATCACATAGGGCCGTTCATGGGCGCGAACGGTGTGTTTGACCACGAAACAGCGGTTCAGGCGGGAGTGCTGGAAGAAGGGGTTGTCGGCATGGGCGTCAAATTCGCCATAGCGCTTGGCAATCGAGTGCAGGTCGAGAATGCGCGAGGTCGCCCCACCCTTGATGATGTTGCGCAGGTCGGAACGGACGGTCTCGCGAACTCGTGTCATCAGCCTCTCCTTCAATGAGGTCAGGCTAGGACAGCGGTTTTAAGGAGAGGTCTGTCGTAGCACCGGCATTCGATTTTCAATTGAGTCGAATGCCGGATGACGCGGTTAATCCGCCGCCGGCTTGAGACTGGCGAACAGCAGGCCGGCGAGCACGCCGCCGAGCGCCAGGGTCAGAAGGCCAGACAGCTCGCGACTGGCAGCGACCGGCGTGATCGTCGATCCGAGCAGGTGTTGATAGACCAGTGTGATGCTCGTGATCATGACGATCACGGCGAGCCCACCGGCCAGGCCGAAGCCGAGCAGGCGCCAGTTCGGGCCAAGCCAGCGAGACACCCACCCGGCCACCGGAAAGGCGATCGCAAAGCCGATCAGGTTCAGGACCAGCAGCGTCGGGGCGAAGCCTTGCAAGTCGCGCAGGCTGGCATCGATCCGCACATCCAGGGGTATCTCCGCACCAATCCGGGCGAGGGCCTGCAGGTCGACATGGGTATTGGCCAGGCTGACCAGAACCGTCCCGACGAGGACCGCGAGGAGATAGATCGCCACTGTTCGCACTGTCGTCATCCCGAAGGCCTCGCTGGTACTCTACAGGGTGGCCACGAGCCTATAGGGTGGCGGAGACAACGACAATTCGGGAGTGAATGATGCGGGTGATCTCGGTTCTGGCTTTGGCGTGTTTGCTCCTTTCGGCTCCGGTATCGGCGCAGACGCTCGAAACGCGGGTCACAGGCCTGGAATACCCGTGGAGCCTGGCCTTCCTGCCGGACGGCCGGATGCTGGTGACCGAAAAACCGGGGCGTCTCAGGATCATTGATGAGACCGGCCTGGTCGAAACGCCTGTCAGCGGCGTGCCGGAGGTCTTCTATTCCGGCCAGGGCGGATTGCTGGATGTGGCGTTGTCGCTCGACTTCGAGACGGACGGCCTGGTCTATCTCAGCTGGAGCGGCGGCCGGGCGGGTGACAACACGCTATACCTCGGTCGCGGGCGGCTTGAGGGCGACGCGCTTGTCGAGTTTGGCGTTCTTTTCGAGGCCATGCCGCATCGTCGGACCGACGTCCATTATGGCGGTCGGATCGCCATGCTCCCGGCCTTGGTCGGCCAGCCGCCCAGCCTTGTCATCGGCATTGGTGACGGTTTCGACTATCGCGAAGAGGCGCAGAATCCGGAGACGCATTTTGGAACATTTGTCCGCCTTCTCCTCGATGGGCAGCCGGCCCAACAGGTCATCGAAGGCTCAGCGCCCGGCGTAATTTCCCTCGGTCATCGAAACCCTCAGGCGGTCGTGTACGACGCTGAAAACCATGTCGCGTGGAGTCATGAGCACGGCCCCCGTGGTGGCGATGAGATCAATGAGCTTTCATCTTCGGCCAATTACGGCTGGCCGATCACCAGTCATGGCATCGACTATACCGGCGCCCTGGTGACACCGTTCGAGACCTATGACGGCATGACCGAGCCCGTTCATGTCTGGGTGCCTTCGATCGCGCCGTCCGGGATGGCGCTCTATCGCGGCGGGATGTTTCCCGACTGGGACGGAGACCTGTTGGTCGCAGCCCTCATTCCCGGCGATGCCGATGTTTCCTCGGGCCATGTCCGACGGGTCGATCTGGAAGATGGCCAGGTCGTCGGCGAGGAGGTCCTGTTCGGAGAGGTCGGGGCCCGCATCCGTGATGTCCGGGTCGGGCCGGACGGGGCTGTCTGGTTGCTGACCGACGAGGCCGAGGGGCGGCTGATCCGGGTCAGTCGCGACTGATCATTCGGCGGGCAGGGCATCGGCCTGTTTTGGGCGCCCGATCAGACGTCGCACCAGCCCGCCCAGTCGCGACGGTGCACCCAGCAGGACCGGTGTCAAAAGCAGGGTCAGCAGGGTCGAGAAGCCCAGCCCCCAGACCACCGCCGCCGACAATTGCACCCACCACTCGCTGGCCGGCCCGCCGATCGACAGGGTGCCGTGGGCGAAGTCGGCATTGAGCTGGAAGACCATCGGCAGCAAGCCGAAAATCGTGGTGATCGTGGTCAGCATGACTGGTCGCAAGCGCTGGGCCGCCGTGCGGACAATCGCTTCGTCGACCGGCATGCCCAGCCCGCGCAGGCGCTGGAAGGTGTCGATCAGGACGATATTGTTGTTCACCACAATGCCGGCCAGCGTCACCACACCGGTGCCGAGGAACAGGATGGAGATGTAGGGGAAGGTCAGCATCACGCCCAGCAGGACGCCGACCACCGACAGGACCACCGCCTGCAGGGTCAGCACGACATGCCAGAAATTATTGAACTGCCAGAGCAGGATCACCGCCATCATGAACAGCGAGGCGAGCATGGCGCTGCCGAAGAAGGCGCCGGCCTCGGCGTTTTCCTCGTCAGCGCCCAGATAATTGATTTCGACACTGCGCGGGATGGTGCCGTCAGCGACCCGCGCGTCGATCCAGTCGCGCAATTCGGTCAGCAGCAGATTGCCGGCATATCCCTCATCGGCATTGGCGCGGACGATCAGGACGCGCTTGCCATCACGGCGGCTGATCGAGTCGACCCGCTGGCGGGCCTCGCGAGTCACGAAATTCGAGATCGGGACTGCGCCGGTGGAGGTGTTGACCCGCAGATCGTCGAGGCGGGAAATGTCGCGGTCGGCGGCCGGGAAGCGGACCCGGATATCGACCTCTTCTTCGGCGTCGTCGGGCCGATAGCGACCGACCAGTGTACCGGTGGTTACCAGTTGCACGGCCGCGCCCAGCTGGGTGACATCGGCGCCATAGCGACCGGCTTCTTCGCGATCAACATCGAGACGCCATTCGACGCCGGGCAGGGGCAGGGTGTCGTCAATGTCGGTGACGCCGTCCATCTGGTCGATGAAACCACGCACCAGACGTGTCGCGGCTTCCAGTGCCATGGCGTCATCCGAGCGTAATTCGACCTGGATATCCTTGCCGACGGGCGGACCCTGCTGGAAGGGCCGGACCTCGATGATGACGCCGGGAATGCCAACCATGGCCTCGCGGATTTCACGCTCGATGAGGCGGCCATTGGGGCGCTGCCCGAAGGGTTCGAACTCGACGAAGATGCGCGCCACCGTGTCCGCTGGTGCGGCGCCAACGCCGTCGAACGGTGAACGGCCGGGCGGGGTGCCGGCGACGGTGTAATAGCCCTTGATGCCCTCAATGCCCTGCAGCCGGGTTTCCGCTTCCAGCGCCAATTCGTATTGTTCGGCCGGTGACATGTTGCCGCGTGCGCGGACGAAGACGTAAAGCTGTTCCGGTTCGGCATCGAGAAAGAATTCGGTGCGCATGTTCGAGGCGGTGGCACCGAAGCTGAACACCACGCCGACCACGATGATGAGCGCTCCCAGCGATACCATGGCCGGTCGCTTCACGAGGCGGGCGATGGTCCGCGCGTAAATACCTGTCAGACCCGGCAGGTCGGTCGGATCGCTGTCCTCCTGGGCGTTGAGGTGGGCGACCGCACTGCCGGTGTCGACGACGCCGCCCTTGCGACCGAAGACCGAACCCAGGGTCGGCAGGAAGATCAACGCCATCACCAGCGCCGAGGTCAGCACGAAAATCAGGGTCAGCGGCAGGAAGGCCATGTACTGGCCGGGGATGGAGTTCCAGAACAGGAAAGGCACGAAGGCCGCCAGCGTGGTCCCGGTCGAGGAGACGATCGGCCAGAACATCCGCTTGCCGGCGCTGGCATAGGCCTGTTTGCGGGTCTCGCCCTCCGCCAGTTTCCGGTCGGCATATTCGACCACCACGATGGCACCATCGACCAAGAGGCCGACCGCGAGAACCATGGCGAACATGACCATGAAGTTGACGGTCAGCCCGTACAGGTCGAGCAGCAGGAAAGAGAACAGGAAGCTCGACGGGATGGCGATCCCGACCAGCAGGGCCGAGCGCAGGCCCAGCGCGGCCACCACGATGATCAACACCAGGATGATCGCCAGCATGATCGACGAGGTCAGGCTCTGCAGGCTGTCTCGGACATAGGTCGACAGGTCGAGCGAGAAGTCATGGCGGATGGTTTCCGGCCAGTTGGTCGAGGCCTCATTGGTCAGCGCCCGCACCGCCGCCGCGGTCTCCATGATGTTCTCGCCGGACCGACGGACCACCTGGAGTGTATAGGCCGGGGCGCCGTTATAGCGGGCGAAACTGTCGGCATCCTTGAAGGTCCGGCGCACGGTGGCGACATCCTGCAGGGTGACGACCGTGTCGCCCGAGCGGGTCAGTGGCAGGTTCAGCGCGTCATCGGCTTCTTCGAACAGGCCGGGTACCTTGACCTGAAAGCGCGCTTCGCCGCTGTCGAGTGAACCGGCGGCGATAAGGCGATTGTTGGACTGCACGGCGTTGAACAGCTGGGCATAGGTGACGCCGTAGGTTTCAAGCCGCGCCGGATCGATGACGATTTCCAGCACTTCCTCGCGCAGGCCCTGAATGTCGACCTGCAGGATCTGCGGCAGGGCTTCCAGCTCGTCTTCAAGCGCGCGAGCGGTGCGGAACAGGGCCCGTTCGGGGGCTTCGCCATAGATCTGGACGGCGATTGTCGGGGCCAGCGCCGAGTTGAATTCCTGGATCACCGGTTCGCGGACGTCCTCGGGGTATTCGCGCCGGGCCATGTCGACGGCTTCGCGCACATCGAGCACGGACTGGTCGGCGTCAAAGGGGACGTCGAATTCCGCGACCAGCGTGCCGGCGCCGAGCGAGGCGGTGCCGTTGAGCTCTTCCAGCCCCTCGATCGCCCTCATCTCGGTTTCGGTCGGACGAACGATCAGGCGCTCGGCGTCTTCCGGGGAGATGCCGTCCAGCGGCACCACGACGATCACGAAGGGGAAGGGGATGTCCGGGTCGGCTTCGCGCGGCAGGGTCGCGAAGGCGATCAGTCCGGCGATCAGGGCGCAGACGAAAATGGCCAGGATCATCCGGGCCCGGCCGATGGCAAAGTCGACGATGCCGGTCAACGGCTCGCTCCCTCCGGGCGGACATCGACCTCGGTACCATCAGAAACAAAGTCCTGCCCAAGCACGATCACTTCCGCCGTTTCCGGCAGGCCGCTGATCCAGACCTGCTCGCCATCATCGCTCAGCAGCTGGATCGGCAGGAAGCGGACCGTGTCGCCATCCTCGATGATGCGCACACCCAGATCGCCATTCGAATCGAGGGCGAGAATGGAAGCCGGGACGCGGTGCGCGGGCTCGGGCGGCAAGTTGAGGCGAATCTCCGCGGTCAGGCCCGAGCGGATCAGGCCATCGGGATTGGGCACTTCGAGCTCGACGCGGAAGGTGCGGGTGGCCGGATTGGCACGGCGCTCGACAAAGCGGATGCTGCCATCGACACGCTCGCCGCTCAGAAGGCGCGCCTCGCCGGGCATGCCCGGCTGCAGGGCACTGACATCGCGTTCGGCGACCTCGGCAACGATCAGGATGGGGTCGAGCTGCAGCACTGTGCCACACGGGTCGCCCGTGCGCAGGAAGTCGCCGATCTCGGCGTCACGTCCATCAAAATACCCGTCGAAGGGTACCCGCAGATCGATATTGGCCAGCTCTTCGCGGGCGGCGCGCAATTGCGCCCGGGCACCGTCCCGGGCCGCCTCCAGGGCGGCGACGCTGTTGGCCGATCTGTGGCCGCGGGCCTGGAGTTCGGTGGCAGCTTCAAATTCCAGCTGGCGCGCGCGCAGGTCGGCTTCGGCCTGATCGACCGCGGCGGCGCGGGCATCGACCTCAAGCCGGCAGATGACATCTCCGGTGGAAACCGGCGAGCCTTCCAGAACCGGCGCTTCGACCACGCGGCCACCGGTTTCGGCTCTCACGGTAACGGCGCGGATCGCCTCGGTGCGTCCGCGCAGACGTAGTTCGGCGGGACGTGGAGAGGCGGTGACGGTACGGGTGACGACTTCAAACAGCGGATGTTCGGGGCCTTGCGTGCCCGGCTGTATGCCGGCATCGCTGCGAAACACGGTGCCGAGGGTAAAGAGCAGCACAACCGCGACAAATATGCCGGCCGCAGACAGGTATGACGTATTCAACTTCATGGCCAAACTGCTCTCGTCGGTCTGCAATCGACGTCACGCCAGCCCGGCGAACGCCGTTCATTCCCTCAGAGATACCCCCCATACCGTTTCGTGGCGAGAACAATCCGCGACCCATTTTGTCGCGCCCGTCCCGGTCTCATTTATTGTCAGGCGACCTGTCCGGCACACCAGCCGGACGACCAAGCCCATTGAAAGTTGTATCCGCCAAGCCAACCCGTCACGTCAACAACTTCTCCGATGAAATACAGCCCCGGCACCGCCCGCGCCTGCATGGTGCGGCTGTCCAGCCGGTCCGTGTCCACACCGCCGAGTGTGACCTCGGCTGTGCGGTATCCTTCCGACCCTGTCGGGGTGATCGGCCAGGCAGCCAGATGGTCGGCGAAAGCGCGCAGTTTCCTGTCCGACTGGTCGGCCAGATTGCCGCTCATTCCGAACTCCTCGACCAGCATCGCGGCCAGTCGCTTGGGTAGGTGTTCGCCGAGGGCGGTCTGCACGGCCTGGCGGCCATTGGTCTGCCGCGCGGCGCGCAGAACTTCGAACACATCGAGATCGGGCCGGATATGGACATACAGCGTGTCGCCCTCTCGCCAGTAGGACGAGATCTGCAGGATGGCCGGTCCGGAAAGGCCGCGATGGGTGAACAGCATGGCCTCGGCAAACCGGGCCTTGCCGTGGCTGGCGACGCCATCGACCGCGACGCCGGCGAGCGGTTTGAACCGGGTCAGCGTGTCCGGGTCGAAGGTCAGCGGCACCAGGCCGGGTCGCGTCTCGACAAGGTCGAGGCCGAACTGGCGGGCCACGTCATAGCCAAAGCCGGTCGCACCCATTTTCGGGATAGACTTTCCGCCCGAGGCGATGACCAGCGATTGGCAGCCCAGCGTCGAACCGTCGGACAGGGTGAGGCGAAACCCGTCTCCCTCGCGGGCGACCTCGGTGACCGAGGTCGACAGGCGCAGCTCGCCAGCAACGGCTTTCAGGTCCGCCAGCAGCGCGGCGATAATGTCCTTGGCCGAGTGGTCGCAGAACAGCTGGCCCAGCGTCTTTTCGTGCCAGGGAATATTGTGGCCATTGATCCAGTCGACAAAGTCCCACTGGGTGTAGCGCTTCAGGGCCGACTTGGCGAAATGGCGGTTGCCGGACAGGAAATTCTCGGCCGTCGTGTGCATGTTGGTGAAGTTGCAGCGACCGCCGCCGGAAATGCGGATCTTTTCGGCCGGCGCCTTGCCGTGCTCGATCAGCGTCACCGACCGACCGCGCCTGCCCGCCTCGATGGCGCACATCAGCCCGGCGGCACCGGCCCCGATGATGACGACATCACATCTGGTCATGGATCAGCCGGTAACCCGGTCGAGCCAGTCGGCGAAGGCCTCGATCTGCGCGTCACGGCCGATCTCGTTCATCGTCTCGTGGCGGAAATCCTTGAGCACTTCCAGACGGACATCGGTGAGGCCGGCTTTCTTCAACCGCTTGGCCAGGGCTTCCATTGATTTGCCGCCTTCCGTCGCCGGGTCTTTCGAGCCAGCAATCAGATGCATCGGCAAGGCCTTGGGCAGGGCTGCGAGATGCGTGTCATCCTCGGCATAGGCGACGCCGTCGAGGAAGTCGCGCCACAGCGAGACCGTCGACGGCCATCCGCATTCCGGATCATTCACATAGGCGTCCACTTCAGCCGTGTCGCGTGACAGCCAGTCGGCATCGCTGCGGTCTTCCGGGAAACGCTTGTTCCAGGCCTTGAAGGTGAGATTGTCCAGCGTGTGGCTGGTCGCCAGTGCGCCGCCACCGAACAGGGCTTCAAAGAACAGGACCAGGCGCATCACGCCCTTCAGGCCGCCCAGCGCCATGTTGCCGTTCCAGATCGCCGCCGCGGTGACGCTGTCCGGCGCCCGCAGGATATGGTTGAAGGCGATGACCGAGCCCATCGAATGGCCAAAGATGACCAGCGGCAGACCGGGCCAGCGCGTGCGGGCCTCGGCGTGGACGGCGGCCACATCCTGCATCAACTTGGTCCAGCCATCCTTGTCGGCAAAGCGCCGCGGGCCGCCGTCGGCGGCTGTGGTCTGGCCGTGTCCGCGATGATCATGGGCAATGACATGATAGCCGCGACCGGCGAGCTGGTTGGCCATGCGGGCATAGCGCCCGGCGCGTTCGGCGAGACCGTGATTGATATGGACGATGCCGCGTGGCGAACCTTCCGCCTCATGCGTATAGATCGCCAGATCGGCGCCGCTGGGGCTGGCCAACCGTTCCAGCGAGAAATCTGAGTCGCTCATGCATCCTCCCGTTTGCCAGTGAGCCTAGCGTGTTTTCACCGGCGCCGTCAGGGCTATAGTCACACGCTCGCTCCGGCAGAGGGCGAGATGTGGGGAGGGATGGCAATGTTTTCCAAACGCAAGGCCTTGTTGGCGATCGACCAGGGCACGACCAGTTCGCGAGCGGTTGTCTTCACACCCGATTACAAGGTCGTGGCCACCGCCCAACGCGAGTTCCAGCAGATCTATCCCAGGCCGGGCTGGGTCGAGCATGATCCCGACGTCATCTGGGCGACTGTCCGCGCCACCGCCCGGGAGGCGCTCGCCGCTGCCGAGAAGGCCGGCTATCGCGCCGAGGCGATCGGCATCACCAATCAGCGCGAAACGACCCTGATCTGGGATCGCAAGACCGGCGAGGCGATCCACAACGCCATCGTCTGGCAGGACCGGCGCACGGCGGACACTTGTGCCCGTTTGCGCGAAGCGGGCCATGTCGATCTCGTGTCCGACCGCACCGGACTTGTGCTGGATCCTTATTTCTCGGCCACCAAGATCGCCTGGATCCTCGACCATGTGGACGGTGCCCGGGCGCGGGCCGAAGCCGGGGAGCTGGCCTTCGGGACGGTCGACAGCTGGTTGATCTGGAAGCTGACCGGCGGCGCCGTCCATGCCACTGACGCGACCAATGCCAGCCGAACCGCTCTCTACGATATCGCTGCCAACCGCTGGGATGAGGACCTGCTCGACCTGTTCGATGTGCCGGCGGCGGTCCTGCCCGAGGTGCGGGACAGTGCCGGTGATTTCGGTCGGGCAGGGACCGCTGTGCTGGGCCGTGATTTGCCAATCACCGGGGTCGCCGGCGACCAGCAATCGGCGGCGATCGGCCAGGTCTGCTTCAAGCCGGGCGAGATGAAATCGACCTATGGCACCGGCGCCTTTTTGCTCATCAATACCGGCGATACGCCAGTGCGCTCGAAGAACAAGCTCCTGGCCACAATTGCCTATCGTATCGATGGCGAAACGACCTATGCACTGGAAGGCTCGGTGCTGTCGGCCGGGGCGACCGTTCAGTGGTTGCGAGACGGGTTGGGCCTGATCGCCAAGGCGTCCGAGATCGAGGCCCTGGCCCAGAGTGCTGATCCCGACAGCGGCGTCTATCTGGTTCCGGCCTTCACCGGCCTTGGCGCGCCCTATTGGGATGCTGAAGCGCGCGGCGCGCTGACGGGCCTGACCCGCGGTTCCGGTCGCGCCGAGATCGCCCGGGCGGCGCTGGACAGTTCGGTCCATCAGACCTGCGACCTGCTCGAAGCCATGGCCGCCGACGGCGTCGAGGCTCGCAGCCTGCGCGTTGATGGCGGCATGGCCCGCAATGACACCTTCCTGCAACGCCTCGCCGATCTGACCGGGATCGAGACCGTCCGGCCTGCCAGTGTCGAGGCGACGGCCTGGGGCGCGGCCTTCCTGGCCGGTCTGGGCTGCGGCCTGTTTGCCTCGCTGGAGGATGGCCGCAAGCTGTGGGCGGCGGACCAGAGCTTCACACCGGCCGGCGATCCGGAGCGGCGCGATGCTGACCGCAAGGGCTGGCACGAGGCCGTGGCGCGGGTGCGGTCCGACGCCGTGTAACCGTTCAGGCCGCGGACAGCGCCCGGTCGAGATCGGCGATCTGGTCGGCGGCGCTTTCCAGACCGATCGACAGGCGGATCAGGCTGTCGGCGACACCCGCCTCGGCTCGCGCTTGCGGTGACATCGAGGCATGGGTCATCAGGGCCGGGATGCAACACAGGCTTTCCACGCCGCCCAGAGACTGGGCGAGTGTGAAGATCTCGAGTGCCGAGACCACATCGCGCGGTGACGGTGCGCCGGTCGCCAGTTCGAGGCTGATCAGCTGGCCGAACCCGTCCTGCTGACGCGCTGCGAGGGCATGGCCGGGATGGCTTTCCAGGCCCGGATAGTCGACGCGTTCGACCCGAGGATCGGCGTCCAGCCATCGGGCCACTTCCAGCGCGCTCTCACACTGGGCCCTGGCCCGCAAGGGCAGGGTGCGCAGGCCGCGCAGGGCGAGATAGCTGTCAAAGGCGGCCGCCCCGACACCGACGCAATTGGCCCACCAGGTCAGCTCGGCCACCCGTTCGGGGTCGGCGCAGCAGACCACCCCGCCGACCATGTCGGAGTGTCCGTTCAAGAGCTTGGTCACGGACTGGACCGAATAATCAGCCCCCCAATCCAGAGGGCGTTGCAGCACTGGCGACATCACCGTGTTGTCGACGGCCAGCTCTGTCCCGGCGTTCTTGGCGAGGCGGGCAAGACCCTTGAGGTCCGAGATGCGCAGGCGCGGGTTGGACGGCGTTTCTGCGATGATCAGGGCGGCGTCTTCATTGAGCGCGTCGGCGACCTTGTCGAGGTCAGTAGTGTCGACATAGACCGGGATCAGCCGGCCGCCGCGACCACGGGCGTCGAGCAGGCGCCGGGTGCCGCCATAAGCGTCATGCGAGCACAGCACCCGGGCGCCGTGCGGAATGTCGTGCAGCAGGAGGTCGATCGCCGACATGCCGGACCCGGTGACGATGGCTCCGGCGGCGTTCTCGAGTTCGGCGATGGCATCTGCCAGCAGGGACCGACCCGGATTGCCGGTGCGGGCATAATCGAAGGCAGGCTGGATGGCCGGGTCGTCGCGCCGGTAGGCGGTCGAGAGCGAAAGCGGCGGGATGACCGCGTTCCAGCTGCGGTCGGTGTTCAGTCCGGCCCGGATGGCCTTGGTGCGTTGATCGCTCGACATGTCAGCTCCCGAAAATCTCGTCCAGTGTGGCGGCGATGATGGTGTCTTCCTTCAGGAAGGCATCGTGACCATAGAGCGACGAGAAGGTGATCAGCCGCCCTTTCGGGGTGCGCGCAGCCGCGTCGGCGATCTGGTCGGCCGGGACGAGACGGTCCTCGAGCACGGCGACCCATGCGACCGGACAGGTGATGGCGGACACATCGACGCGATGTTCGTCCATTGACCGGGACAGGGCCAGGAAGCGGCGTGGGTCTGTCCGGTCGGCATAGCGCTGGCCGTTTTCCGCCAGATAGCCGGTGACGCCGTTGGCGTCGCGACTGTCAGGGTCCGGCTCGGCGAAGCGGGTCTCGAATTCGTCCGGTGTGCGATAGGTGGTCAGCGCCAGGCGGCGGGCAATATCCAGTCCGGCCTTGCCGTCGCCCAAGCGCAGCGCCAATTCGACCGTCTCCCGCTGGATGGAGCGCCAGGCGCGGGCCATTTCACTGGCGCGGTCGGCGGCGGAAATGACCACGAGTTCACGCACCCGCTCCGGTGCCAGCGACGCCAGGGCCAGGCCGATCATGCCGCCATAGGAGGAGCCGACAATGGCGAAGTCCCGGATGTCGGCGGCGTCGGCCAGGGCGAGGATGGCGCGGGCTTGATCCTGTGTGGACGGGAAGGGGTGGATGTCCGCGCCGATGAAATCGAAAGACAGGATGCGGTGCCGATTAGTGTCCAGCGCCTTGCCCGGGCCCGCCTGTTGCCGCCACCAGCCATTCCCGTCGACCGTATCGGTGACGCCGCGGCCGAAGGAAATGCCTCCGAGGACCAGAATGACCGGCGCGCCTTCCGGCCCGGCAATGCGACCGGTCACCGAGACCGGTGAGCCGGTCGCGGTCAGGGCGATGGTCGAGATGTCCCGACATCGAAGGGCGGGTGGATGATCCAGGGTCACACACATCAGGCGCCGCCCTGGGCCAGCAGGGCCCGCACGTCGGAGAGGACCGAACCGGCGGTCGGTGTCTGGCCGGCGCCCTTGCCGTTGAGAATGAGGGTGGTGCCGCTGGCGCAGACGATCTCGACCGCATTCTCCTCATTTTCGACCCGGGCCAGGGCATGGTCTTCGGGCAGGGCCTGCAGTCGGACCGTGGCGATGACGCCCTCCTCCTGCACCGACAATTCGGCCACCTGCCGGTAGCGCAGGCCGTTTTCGCGGGCCCCGAGAATCTGGCCGACCGACAGGTCGAACAGGCTGTCGGCGGGAATGGCGTAGGGGTCGGGGGCGATATCGAAAGCGGCGCGGGCAATCAGGGCCAGCTTGGCCGCGGCATCCAGCCCGTCGACGTCGGCACTGGGGTCTTCTTCGGCGAAGCCGGCGGCCTGCGCCGCGGCGATGGCATCATCAAAGCCGATGCCTTTTTCCAGCAGGCCGAGGACGAAATTCGACGTGCCGTTGAGCACGCCGCGGACCCGGGTGATGGTCTCGCCGGAGGCCTTCAACCGGGCAACCGTTTCCAGCACCGGAACGCCGCCGCCCACGGCCGCCGAATAGGCAAAGCCGGTGCCGGCCCGGCGGGCTCGCGCTTCCAGATCCGGACGCCGGGCGATGACCGCCTTGTTGGCCGAGATCACATGAACGCCGCGCTCGATCGCGAGGGTGAGGGCCTTTTCAGCCGCAGCACAGTCGGGCAGGGCGTCGATGACCAGGTCCGGCCCGGTGTCGAAAGCAGCATTCAGATCGGTCAGCCAGGCGTATCGGTCGTCGTGTTTGCGCCGTGGTTTGCGGGTGACAATGGCGGCGATCTCGACCTCGGCCTGCATGGCTTCCAGACCCGCCAGGACACCGGCATTCACCGTGCCGCAGCCCAGCAGGACAACGCGCAGGCGCGGCGTCAAAGCCGTCGCCGGGACCGTATCAAGGGGATAATCAAGCGCCGCAACCAGGGACATTGTTTCACATTCCGTCTTTGCGGAAAGCGCGACACGCCGATTGCGGGGTACTGACGAGGCCAAGGGAATGCGTGGCGATTGCCGGGTGCCTCGATCAATCCGCTTTAGCCGCACTTTTTCCGCGCCCGCAAGCTAGATCTCAAATCGGCGCGACTTCACATATAAAGATATGTTTATATGTGTCAAGCGAACGAGTCCGGCCCTGTCCAAGCCACAGGGCGAGGGCTCCGCACGCTTTCGCGCCGGAGAGATGGGAGGGAGCGGGATGTCGGCCGGAGCCGATAAAGCGCTGTTTCAATAACGGTAGGCTTCGACAAGCATCCCGCTCACGGAGATTTCCCGGACGCTCTCGCCCCCGATTCCAACGCGGCAGGTACTGAGGGTCGGTCGTTTAGTGCCCCTGGACCTGATCGCACGCCCTGCCGGAGCATCGGGATGTCATCCCCGACACGCGGACAGGCTCCGCAAGTTTCCGGGCACAAGTGACAGGGCCCGTGCCTCCCATCCCGAAAACCGAAGGCATTATCGCGTGGTGGAAAGGGGGGAGGATAAGTTTGTCTCTATCCTCGCCTCACCCACCGTCATCCCGATGGCAATCGGGACCCAGTCTGCGACGCGAAGTCTTTGCCACGCTTGGTGAAATCGCGTCTGCGAGGCTGGGTCCTGACTTGCGTCAGGATGACGGCTTGTGTGGGTTGTGCGTGGGATAAACTGGCTTTCCGGTGGTGTGGGATCCAATAAACACCGTCATCCCCCGGTCGCGGCAGGGCCGCGGTCCGGGGGACCTCAGCTTTCTTGTCAGCCGGTTGGCCGAGGTCCCCCGGATGCCCGCTGCGCGGCCACCGTGGGAGGACGAAGATTTGGAGCGGGTTGTTGGTCCGAAGTGCGCTGACCTACGTCGCCACAAACGCCTTCTCGACGACGAAATCTGCCGGGGCGGCATTCGAGCCCTCAATGAAATTGCGGTCGAGGCAGATTTGCTTGACGTCTTTCAGCAAGCCTTCCGAGCCACAGATCATGACGCGATCGGTCTCCGGATTCAGCGGCGGGACGTTGAGGCGTTCGAACAGTTCGCCGGAGTTGATCATGTCGGTGACACGGCCCTTGATCGGCCCGTCTTCGCGGGTGACCGAGGCGAAATGGACGAGTTTTTCGCGGGCGTATTCGCCGATCAGCTCGTCGTCCTTCACGGCTTCAACCAGCTCGGTGCCATAGGTCAGCTCGGCGGCTTCGCGGCAGGTATGGGTGAGGATGACCTGGTCGAATTTTTCGTAGGTCTCCGGGTCGCGGATCAGGCTGGCAAAGGGCGCAATGCCGGTGCCGGTCGAAATCATGTAGAGGCGCTTGCCGGGCTTCAGGGCATCGAGCACCAGGGTTCCGGTCGGCTTGCGACCGAGCAGGATTTCGTCGCCTTCCTTGATGTGCTGGAGGCGTGAGGTCAGCGGTCCATCGGGAACCTTGATCGAGTAGAAATCGAGGGCTTCATCCCAGAATGGGCTGGCCAGCGAATAGGCGCGCAGAAGGGGTTTGCCGTCTTCCTTGGGCAGGCCGATCATGATGAATTCGCCGGAGCGGAAGCGGAAGGCGTCCGGACGGGTGATCCGGAAATGGAACAGCCGGTCGGTGTAGTGCGTCACCGACAATACCGTCTCGACCGTGAACGGGCCGGGCTTGGCGGAAACGGCATTCTTCTTGGCAGGCGCGGTCGCGGTCATCGTCATGGTCTCGTACTCGGTTTCGGGTGGGGTCTGTCGGATAAGGCGTCAGGCCGTCACGCGCGGCGCTTCGGTATCGGCCCAGGGCGGAACAGGCAAGCCCCGCGAAGACAGGAAGTCCGGATTGAACAGCTTGCCGGCATAGCGGGCACCGCTGTCACACAACATGGTGACGATGGTCTTGCCGGGACCCAGATCGCGGGCTAGTCGCATGGCGCCCGCGATATTGATGCCGGCCGAGCCGCCCAGCGACAGGCCTTCCGTCTTCACCAGATCAAACAGGATGGGCAGCATTTCGGCGTCTTCGATCCGGTAGACATGGTCGACCGCGAGGCCTTCCAGATTGCCGGTGATGCGGTTGACGCCAATGCCCTCGGTGATCGAGGAACCTTCGCCCTTCAGCTCGCCCTTGGTGTAGTAATTAAAAAGGGCGGCGCCCGCCGGGTCGGCGGCTCCAATGGCGATGTCCGGCTTGTGGGCGCGCAGGGCGTCGGCGACCCCGGCCAGCGTGCCGCCGGATCCGACCGCACAGATGAAACCGTCGATATCACCGCCGGTCTGCGCCCAGATCTCCGGGCCGGTGGTCAGTGCATGGGCGCGCTTGTTGGCGAGGTTGTCGAACTGGTTGGCCCAGATCGCGCCGTTTGGCTGACTCTCATTTAGCTCTTCCGCGAGGCGGCGAGAATAATGGACGAAATGGTTGGGGCTGGAGAAGGGGGCCGCGTCGACCTCGATCAGGCGGGCACCAAAGGAGCGGATCGCCGCCTTCTTCTCTTCCGACTGGGTGCGTGGCATGACGATGATGACGTCATAGCCCAGCGCGCCGCCGACCAGGGCGAGTCCGATCCCGGTATTGCCGGCCGTGCCCTCGACAATGGAGCCGCCCGGTTTCAGGGACCCGTCGGCCTCGGCCTCGCGGACGATATTGAGCGCGGCGCGGTCCTTCACGGAACCGCCCGGATTGAGGAATTCGGCCTTGCCGAGAATTTCGCAACCGGTCGCATCGGACGGGCCATCCAGCCGGATCAGCGGGGTGTTGCCGATCAGGTCGAGCACATGTTTGGCAGACACTGGCAGTGTCCTTTCGTCAGTTTTCTTATTCAGCCGCAACTTGGGCCGGGGTGTGGATTCCGCATTCGGTCTTGGTCTGACCAAGCCAGCGACCGGAGCGGATATCGCCCTCGGCCTGGACCGGCGCGGTGCAGGTCCAGCACCCGATCGAGGCATACCCCATATCGGTCAGCGGGTGTCGCGGCAAATCGAAGCGCCGGAAATAATCCTCGATCGCAGCCGCGTCCCAATTGGCCAGCGGATTGATCCGGATGCGGCCATTGATACGCTCGACCACAGGCAGGCTCATGCGGCCGCCGCCATGGAAGCGTTTGCGACCAGTGATCAACGCGTCGTAATCGCCGATGATTGCGTCCAGCGGACGCACCTTGCGCAGGGAACAACAAGCGTCGGGGTCGCGTCGCCACAGACGTTCGTCGCTGTCTTCTTCGGCCACCGCTTCGGCGTCCGGTTTCAACAGGCGGATATTGCTCAGTCCGAACTGGTCAGTCAGCTGGCGCTGGTATTGTTCGGTCTGGGCAAACAGGCGCCCGGTATCGAGGAAGATGACCGGGGTCGCCGGATCGATCTGGGAGATCATGTGCAGGCCGACGGCGGCCTCGGCACCGAAGGACGACATGATGGCGATCTTGCCGATCCACTCGTTCTCGATGGCATCGCGCAAAATATCTTGCGGAGATAAGTCGCGGTAGCGGGCATTCAGTGCGGCGAGATCGTCCTCCGGCCGCTTGTGGCGGTGGCGGAAGAGCGGCGTCACATTGCCCTGGCCCGGCTGGTAGGCGTGGGCGAAGCGGGTGCGGGCTCGGGCCCAGTCAGCGTCGAACCCCTTGCGGTCCGGTTCGACATCGTCAAATCCCACGCGGATCAGGTGCTGGGCCTGGTCGGGAATGAGATCGCCGACGGCGCGCAGCTTGCCGGTATATCCGACACGCTGGCGCAATTGGGTGGCCAGGGTGAAGCCACGGCCATCATTGAATTTTGGAAAGCGGATATCGACCCGCACCGCGCCGGCGATCGCGGCTTTCGCCTGGCGCCAATCGGTATCGCCGGTCAGCTCCACGATCCGGCCGCCACCGGCCGCCAGCTGGGCGTCGGCGATGGGGTGGGTGTTGTCTTTGCGATCAAGCGTCAGCATAGATGGCCTCCTTGAAGGCGTCAGGTCCGACACGGCGCAGCGTGTCGATGAAGCGCTCTTTGTCGGCGCGAATGTCGAGATAGGTTTCCAGCAGGCGGGCAATGGCGGCAGGAACGTCCTCGCCGGCCAGGCCTTTGCCGATGATCGAGCCGATGGCGGCATCGGTTCCGAAGGCCCCGCCCAGTGTGATCTGGTAGAATTCCTCACCGCGCTTGTCGACGCCGAGTACGCCGATATGGGCGACGTGATGGTGGCCGCAGGCATTGATGCAGCCATCAATCTTGATGGTCACATCGCCGGCCTTCTCCGACAGGCCGGTCTCCTCCAGCAGGTTGGAAATCGCCTGGGCGATCGGGATCGAACGGGCATTGGCGAGGTTGCAATAATCCAGACCCGGGCAGGCGACGATATCGGTCGCCAGGCCGGCATTGGCCGTCGCGAGGCCGGCCTCGACCAGCCCGGCCCACACCGCTTCCAGATCGCCATTGCGCACATGCGGCAGGATCAGATTCTGGTCCGGCGTGGCGCGGATCTCGTCAAAGCCATAGCGCTCGGCCAGGTCGGCGACGGCGTCCATCTGCGCGTCTGTGATGTCGCCCGGCGTGCCGCCGATGGGTTTCAGGGAAATCACGACAGAGGACAGGCCATTGACCGCATGATCGCGGCGATTGCGGTCGAGCCAGCGGGCAAAGGCGCGGTTCCCGGTCACCGGGACAGGCGTCGGTTCGACCGCTTTCGGTTGGTCGAAAAAGGCGCGGATGCGGGCGATCTCGGCGGCGGGGAGTTTCAGCTCGCCCTCGCGGATCACCGCCCATTCATCCTCGACCTGGCGGCCATATTCCTCAGCACCCAGCGCCTCGACCAGGATCTTGATCCGGGCCTTGTAGAGATTGTCGCGGCGGCCGTGCTGATTATACACGCGCAGGCAGGCGGTCAGGTAGGACAACAGGTCTTCCGGCGCCAGGAAGGGCTTGATCAGCTGGCCCAGGCGCGGCGTGCGGCCCTGGCCGCCACCGACCCAGACTTCAAACCCGGTTGTCCCGGCCTCGTTCCGGACGATCTGCAGGCCGATATCGTGGACACGGATCCCGGCACGGTCGGCTTTCGCCCCGTTGACGGCGATCTTGAACTTGCGCGGCAGGAAGGTGAATTCCGGGTGGAAACTCGACCATTGGCGCACGATCTCGGCCCAGGGACGACCATCTTCCAGCTCGTCGGCGGCAGCGCCGGCAAACGGGTCGGCGGTGACATTGCGGATGCAATTGCCCGAGGTCTGGATGGCGTGCATCTCGACGGCGGCGAGGCGGTCGAGAATGTCGGGAATGTCGACCAGGGCCGGCCAGTTGTACTGGATATTGGTGCGCGTGGTGAAATGGCCATAGCCGCGGTCATAATCGCGCGCGATCCCGGCCAAGGTGCGCATCTGGGTGCTGTTGAACGTCCCGTAGGGAATGGCGACCCGCAGCATATAGGCGTGCAGCTGCAGATAGACGCCATTCATCAGGCGCAGCGGTTTGAACTGGTCTTCGGTCAGGCGACCATCGAGGCGACGCGCCACCTGGTCGCGAAACTCCGCGATCCGGTCGGCCACCATGGCGTGGTCATAGCTGTCATACTGGTACATGGCTCAAACCGTCGCTTGGGCGTGGGTGGAACCGGTCGTCGGACCGGCCAGGCGGATGCCCTCGCGGCGCCATTTCTGGCCGCCGGGCAGATCATCCTCGAGTTCAATGAGATAGGCGCCGACAGCAATGCGGCTTTCGTCCGAGGCAATCTCGAGCGTTGCATCGGCCTGGTCGTCATCGAGGCGGGCGGCCTCGCCCAGCTCGGTGGTCCACTGACCCGTCGCGGTGCGATAGATCACACGGCCATCGGTGAGGCGGTTGGCGGTCACGGTCTTCATGCGAATTGCTCCTGTCCGGCCAGGGTTTGGGCGCCTGCGAGGGCAGCACCGGCCACTTCGCCGACAATCATGATAGTGGGCCCGGCAATGGCTTCGCGCTTCACCAGGCCGGCGAGATCGCCGAGCGTGCCGAAGACGCGGCGCTCATTGTCGCGCGTGCCGTTCTCGATCAGGGCGACCGGGGTTGCGGGATCGCGTCCGGCCGCGACCATCTTGGCCTGGATATCCGGAGCCGCGCCGACACCCATATAGAAGACGGTGGTGGAATTGGCGGCGGACAGGGCGCGATAGTCGGCGTCCGGCCCGTCCTGCTTGACGACACCCGATGCAAACGTGACCGATTGGGCATGGTCGCGATGGGTCAGCGGAATGCCCGCGGAGGCGGCGCAGGCGACCGCAGCCGTAATGCCCGGCGTGACCTCAACCGCGATCCCGGCGGCGCGGACGACATCCAGCTCTTCGCCGCCGCGTCCGAAAACAAAGGGATCGCCGCCCTTGATGCGGACCACGCGCTGACCCTTGCGGGCCTCGCGCACCAGAATCTCGCCGATCCGGTCCTGCGGGACGGGATGATGCCCCTTGGTCTTGCCGACATCGATGCGCAGGGCGTCGCGGCGAGCCAGATCCATCACGCCTTCAGACACCAGTCGGTCATGCACGATGACATCGGCTTCGCGCAGCAGGCGGGCGGCCTTGAGGGTGAGGAGGTCGGGATCGCCGGGACCGGCGCCGACCAGGTGGACAATGCCAGTCCGTTCGGCGGTCTCGCCATTCAGTTCGCGCAGCATTTCGCGGCGGGCGCCGGCCTTGTCGCCGGCGAGGGCGAGGTCGCGGGCCTTGCCGCGCAGGGCGCGTTCCCAGAAGGCGCGGCGGTCGTCGAATTTGTTGAGGACAGATTTCACCGTGCCGCGCAGCTCGCGCGCCAGATCGGCGATATCACCGATCCGGGCCGGCAGGATCTGTTCGATCGCGGCGCGGATATCAACCGAGAGGACCGGGGCAGCGCCGCCCGAGGCGATCGAGACGACAATGCCGTCGCGGTCGACAATTGCCGGGGTCTGGAAATCCGAGGCGGCCGGGCTGTCGACGATATTGACCAGCGCGCCCTGGCTGCGACCCCAACGGGCCAGCTTGGCCAGCGCGCGGTCTTCGCCGCCGGCGAGGAAAATCAATGTCGCGCCACGAAAGTCCCGCCGCGTCGGCACACGGCGTAAAATCTTCGCATACTGGGCAATATCCGAAGCAACAGGATCGCTGGACTCACCGGTGAACCAAAGCAACCGGGCTGGGGAAGACGCGAACAGGCGTGCCTTCGGCTCGGCCATCGGGCCGTGCCCGACAACGATCACCGTCTGTCCATCTAGGGGAATGGAGGCAGGAAATACACGCATGGTCACTCGTCCGATCCTGCGCCTTCGTGGCGCGACGAGTTCAATATTTCTATTCGATAGCGGGTTTTCAAACGACTATTATTGGCTTTTGGCATTAGAAAAACTAAATTCATGGCATGGTCCAGACATCCCGCCTTCCGCCCCTCAATGCCCTGCGAGCTTTCGAGGCCGCCGCCCGGCTTGAGAGTTTCGCCCGTGCCGCCGACGAGCTGGCAGTGACGCCAGGCGCGATCAGCCAGCAGATCAGGCAGCTGGAAGAACATGTCGGCGCGCCGCTTTTTGTCCGTCAGGGACGTGGTTTGGGGCTGACCGAGGCGGGCCGCGCTGCAGCCGGTATCACGTCGGAAGCCTTCGAGACCCTGGAACGCGCCGTCTCCCTGATGCGCCAGCCTGTCCATCGCCGCGCGCTGACCGTCTCGGTCGCGCCCTCCTTCGCCGGCAAATGGCTGGCGCCGCGCCTGTTCCGCTTCCAGGAGGAAGTGCCCGGCGTTGAAGTCTGGATCGCCGCGACCTCGGAGCGGGTTGATCTGGCTGCCGGCGCCGCCGATCTGGGCATCCGATACGGCCCTGGCGGCGACATGACGCTGAATGAGGAAGCCCTGCTGGCCGAGGAAGTCCTGCCGGTCTGCTCGCCCGACCTCTTGCGTGATGGCCCGGCGCTCGCCCGCGCCCAGGACCTGCGTGGCCAGACGCTCTTGCACGACGCTTCTCCGGAAACCGAGGTCGATGGCGCCGACTGGGCGTCCTGGCTCAAGGCGCGCGGCGCGCGCGGCGTCGATGTCTCCGGTGGGGTGCGGTTCAACCAGTCTGCCCTGGTGATTGACGCCGCCGTCGCCGGTCGCGGCGTCGCCCTGGCCAAGCGCGCCCTCGTGCAGAACGACCTCGCCAGTGGCCGCCTCGTCGCCCTCTTCCCCGACGGAACGACGCCGGTCCGCTCCGCCTATCACATCGTCACAGCGCGGAACCGGCCTCTGAGCCCGGATGCGCAGGCCTTCATTGCCTGGCTGAAGGCGGAAGCGCGGGTGCATGAGCATTCGGTGGATGAGCTTTAGGGGCACGTGGACGAGGGGCGCTCGCGCTCAGCTGCCCATTCATCGCTTGCCGTGAGTTCGCGCTATCCGGTTTTCAAGGTCAAGGGCGCGTACGCGCCGCTTCGCGGTTTCACCCTTGAGCTTGAAAACCGGCTAGCGCCTGCTGGCTGACAAGCGATCTATGGGTATTTCCGCGCGCGGCGCCGAGTTCCAATAAATCTCCTTCCCCCCGTCATCCCACGGTCGCGGCGCAGCCGCGATCCGGGGGACCTCAGCCAAACGGTCGACGGGGTAGCGCAGGTCCCCCGGATGCCCGCTTCGCGGTCCCCGTGGGATGACGGTGGAAATGGGGCTATTGGGCAATACAAACGGGCACATATCCCGCCGCAATTGTCTTCACCGTCGGCTCCGGCGTCAGCACCTCCACCCGGTCAGGCAGGGTCTCGGGTCCCGCCGCATAGCCCTCGAACGCCCAGGCCCACACACGTCCTTGCCAGCAAACCAGCGGCGCCCCGTCAGGCTCAGCGCGAAAAAAGACGCCCTCCGGCAGCTCCAACAGCTTCGCCTCATACGTCACCTGCTCCCGAGACCGCGAGACCACCCGCGCCTTGTGCATCATCCGATCCATGTCAGCCGCCCGGACGGGGTGAGGCAGCTCCAGATGCGCCCTCTCGAAAGCCTCCCGAAAGCGGGCGTAATCGGCATGGCGACATTCGCCGCAGGGACGGTGTCCGGCGGCGAGTGCGACGGCTTCGTCGGTGAAGAAGAGCTCGGTATAGTTGCCCGATGCCATCAGCGAGCGGCGGCGTTCCTTGAAGGCGAGGGTGCAGGTGACCCAGGCCTGGTGCTTCCAGCGGGCGACGCCAAGCTGTTGCCGGTCATCATGCAGGATGCCGCGATTGCCCATCAGCGTGCCGCGGGCCGAGTGGGCACAGATCTCGCCGGTGGGCGTGACGCGGTTCTGGAGGGGGGTGGGGCGTGTCATGGGGGCAGGGTGGCGTGAGAGACGAGGCGGTGCAATCCGGTTCTTGTGCCCCACATTTGTCATCCCCGCCGGGTGTCCCGCGCAGGCGGGACGAGAGCGGGGACCGAACTGGTTGCCACCAGTTGGGTCCCTGACTTTCGCCCGGCCTTCGCCGGGCTTCCATCAGGAATGACAAGAAAGTTGCCCGTTACCGCCACCATTTTGCGACTTCCTCGCATGAGCAAACAAAGGCGTGCGCAATCGGTCGCTTAAAGGGGAAATTGCTTGACCCTTGCGGCGTTCACCATGTGAGTATGGGGCCAATTCCGCGACCCTCGATGGTTGCCGGCCCATACAGATAGAACGGGTGCAAGCCCGGGGTGAGGAGCATGAAGCCGACCGATACGCGCGATCCCGACTATTTTCACAAGGTCGTGGATTGCCAGTGGGCATGCCCGGCACACACGCCGGTGCCTGAGTATATCCGCCTGATTGCGCAAGGTGAATTCACCGAAGCCTATCTCGTCAATCGCCGATCCAACGTCTTCCCGGGCATTCTCGGCCGGGTCTGTGATCGCCCCTGCGAGCCGGCCTGCCGGCGTGGCCGGGTCGAGGAGGAGCCAGTTGCGATCTGCCGCTTGAAGCGGGTTGCCGCCGATCATCGCGACGAGGTGAAACACCTCGTGCCGCAAAAGCCGGCCAGCACGAATGGCAAGAAGATCGCCCTGATCGGGGCCGGTCCGGCGTCGCTGACCGTGGCCAATGATCTCGCCCCGCTGGGCTATGAGTGCACGATCTTTGAAGCCCATCACCGTCCCGGCGGGCTGATGATCGCCAACATCCCCTCCTTCCGCCTGCCCGAAGAAGTGCTGGACGAGGAGATCGGCTATATCCTCGACCAGGGCGTAGAGCTGAAGACCGGCCACCGGATCGAGAGCCTCAAGGCCTTGAGCGAGAGTGGCTATGACGCCGTCTTCATCGGGTCCGGCGCGCCCAAGGGCAAGGACCTCAAGATCGAGGGCCGCGACGAGGCCGATGCCAATATCCATATCGGCATTGACTGGCTGGAAAGCGTTGCCTTCGAGCATGTGGACAAGATCGGCAAGGAAGTTCTGATCATCGGCGTCGGCAATACGGCGATGGATTGCTGCCGAACTTCGCTGCGCCTCGGCGCGACTGATGTGAAGGTGATGGCGCGCAAGCCGCGGCAATTTTTCAAGGCCTCCCCCTGGGAGCTGGAAGACGCCGAGGACGAGAATGTCGACATCCTGGTCAATCACTCTCCCAAGCGCTTCGTCGTCGAGAATGGCAAGCTGACCGGCATGGAATTCGAGCTGATGGAGTATCAGCTCGATGAGGACGGCAATATCACTGACACCAAGATCGCCGGAACCAAGATCATCCCCTGTACAGACGTGATCCTGGCCATCGGTCAGGAAAACGCCTTCCCCTGGATCGAGCGCGATATCGGTATCGAATTCGACAAATGGGGCGTGCCGGTCGTTGACGAGACGACGTTCGAGTCGACGAAGAAGGGCATCTTCTTTGGCGGTGACAGTGCCTTTGGTCCCAAGAATATCATCTGGGCGGTCGAGCATGGTCACCAGGCGGCGATCTCGATCCACAAGCATTGCGAGGCGACCGACATGACCGCGCGGCTACCGCGCGGCGTCAATCTGCAATCCGCCAAGATGGGCGTGAATGAGTGGATGTATTCCAACAGCTATACCGGCGAGCATCGCCGGCAAATGCCGTTGGCCGAGCTCAAGGCGCGCCTGTCCAATCGCAAGATGGAAGTCGAGACGGGCTATACCGCCGAACAGATCGCGACCGAGGTCCAGCGTTGCCTGAATTGCGACGTGCAGACCGTGTTCGAGGCCCCGCTCTGCAAGGAGTGCGACGCCTGCATGGATATCTGCCCGGTTGACTGCCTGTCGATCGTGCCGGTCGCCGAGGAGGCCGAGCTGCGCCAGTCGCTGCGCGTACCGGCCAATAACAAGGACCAGGACCTGTTTGTTTCCGAACCGCTGAAGGATACCGGGCGGGTCATGGTCAAGGACGAAAACCTCTGCCTGCATTGCGGCCTGTGCGCCGAGCGTTGCCCGACCGCGGCGTGGGACATGCAGGACGCCGACATCTTCATTCCGCATGTCGACGATGAAACGAAGAAAGTGGCGGCCGAATGAAGGATCTCGTGGATGTGACAGACGCAGTCCGGGTCAACGACTTCGTCATCAAGATCGGCAATGTGAACGGCACCGGTTCGGCGTCGGCGAATGGTCTTCTGATGAAGGCGATCTTCCGGATGGGCGTGCCTGTGGTGGGCAAGAACCTCTTCCCCTCCAACATCCAAGGCCTGCCGACCTGGTATGAGATCCGCCTGACCAAGGACAGCTATATGGCGCGCTCGGGCACGGCCGAGTTCATCGTCGCCATGAATGCGGAGACGTATAAACAGGACCTCGCCGAGGTCAGCCCAGGCGGTTTCCTGCTCTATGACTCGACCTGGCCGCGCCCGGACCTGCATGCCCGCGCCGATGTCACCGCGATCGGTGTGCCGCTGGCGCGTCTGGTCAATGCTGCCTTCGATAATGCCCGCACCCGCGTTCTGATGAAGAACATGGCCTATGTTGGTGCCGTCGCCGGTCTGACCGGTCTCGATGTCGAGGTCATCCGCAATCTGGTCAAGGAGATGTTCGGTACCAAGGAGCACCTCATCGACGCCAACATGAAGGCGATCGGCCTCGGTCTCGATTATGTCCGCGAACATCACCCCGACCCGCTGCCGCTGCGCATCGAGCCGATGGACAAGACCGCCGGTCACATCATGATCGACGGCAATACGGCTGCGGCCCTGGGCTGTGTCTATGCCGGGGCGACCTTTGGCGCCTGGTATCCGATCACGCCCTCGACCTCGCTGATGGATGGCTTCAAGGCGTTTTGCGAGAAGTTCCGCGTTGATCCGGAAACCGGCGAAAAGAATTTCTGCATCATCCAGGGTGAGGACGAGCTGGCCTCGGTCGGCATGGCCATCGGCGCCGGCTGGAATGGTGCCCGCTCCTTCACACCAACTTCGGGCCCGGGCATCTCGCTGATGAGCGAATTCATCGGCTTTGCCTATTATGGCGAGGTGCCGGTGGTGTTGTTCGACGTCCAGCGCGCCGGGCCATCGACCGGTCTGCCGACGCGGACCCAGCAATGCGACATCACACTGGCGGCCTATGCCAGCCATGGTGATACCAAGCATATCCTCCTCTTCCCGGCCAATCCGAAGGAATGCTTCGAGATGGCGGTGCAGAGCTTTGACATCGCCGAACGCTTCCAGGCGCCGGTCTTCTTCATGACCGATCTCGATATCGGCATGAATGACTGGATGATCCCGGAGCTGGACTGGGATGACAGCTACCAGCCTGACCGCGGCAAGGTCTTGAGCGCCGAGGAAATCGACAAACTCGAGAAATTCTACCGCTATGAAGACCGTGACGGGGATGCCATTCCTTACCGCACGCTGCCTGGCACCCATCCCAAGGGCGCCTATTTCACGCGCGGTTCCGGCCATAACTGGAAGGGCGGCTATACCGAGGACAGTGATGAGTACAAGGAAGTGCTCGACCGGTTGACCACCAAGTGGAAGAACGCCGCCAATGCCGTTCCCGCACCGGTCATCACGCGCTGCGGCCAGCACGCCCGGCGGGCGATCATCTCGGTCGGTGGCTGTGATGGCGCGGTGCTGGAAGCCCTCGACCGCTTTGCCGAGAATGGCGTGAAGCTGGACTATCTGCGCGTCCGCGGCTTCCCCTTCAATGCCGAGGTCGACCACTTCATAGACCAGTATGACGAGGTGTTCGTGGTCGAGCAGAACCGGGACGGGCAATTGCGGTCCTTGCTGGTCAACGAGACCGAAGCACCCAAGCACAAGCTGGTTTCGATCCTCGATTATGCCGGCATGGCCGCCAATCCGAAATTCATTATCGAGGGCATTTCCGCCCATCTGGAAGCCCTGGGAGACGTCGCATGACCTCCATGAGCAAACCCTTCATCGACAAGCATCTGCCCAAGAACAAGCTGGGCCTGTCGGTCCGCAATTATGAAGGCGTGATGTCGACCCTTTGTGCCGGTTGCGGTCACGACTCGGTCACTGCCGCCCTGGTCCAGGCTTTCTGGGAACTGGACCTGGCGCCGGAAAGCGCGGCCAAGGTCTCCGGGATTGGCTGTTCGTCCAAGACGACCGCCTATTTCATGGGCCAGTCGCACGGCATCAACTGCGTGCATGGGCGCATGCCGTCGGTCGCGACCGGCGCCAATGCCGCCAACGGCGATCTCAATTATATCGGCATCTCCGGTGACGGGGATTCGCTGTCAATCGGCTTTGGCCAGTTTGCCCACGCCATCCGGCGCAATCTCAACATGCTGTATATCCTCGAGAATAACGGCGTATACGGGCTGACCAAGGGCCAGTTCTCTGCCGCGGCCGACTATGGCTCGAAGTCCAAGAAAGGCATCGAGAATGACCAGATGCCGATCGACCCCTGCGTCCAGGCACTGACCTTGGGCGCCGGCTTCGTGGCGCGCGCCTTTTCCGGTGACAAGTCGCAGCTGATCCCGCTGATCAAGGCCGGTCTGAAGCACAAGGGCTTTGCCCTGATCGACGTCATCTCACCCTGCGTGACCTTCAATGATCACAAGGGGTCGACCAAGAGCTATGCCCATACCTACAAATACTATCACCCGATGGTGCATACGGACTTCGTCGCCCATGCCGACGAGGTGACCGGGTCCTACGACAAGGACGGAGCAATGCGGGTGACGATGCAGGATGGCGGCGAGCTCTTCCTGCGCAAGACCGACAGTGACTACGATCCGCGCGACCGCGCCCAGGCGATCGAGACGCTGATGATGAACAAGACCGAGGGCGAGATCCGTACCGGCCTGTTGTATCTCAACAGCGACCTGCCGGACATGCAGGCGGCCAACAAGCTGCCGAAAACCCCGCTGAACCAGGTGCCCTACGAGCGCCTGACACCGGGCCGGGCGGCCCTCGCCAAGCTGCAATCGCGTTACCGCTGACGTCAGCTTTCGTTGAACCGGTCGATCCGCGGCGTCGCGTCATTGGCGGCGGCGCGGGCGGCCGGGCTGTCTTCCAGGCCGGCCAGGGTGACATGGACGAAGCTGGCGCCGGTCTCGTCACGGATTGGCGTGTAGCGCACCTGCCAGAACCGATCTGAACGCTCACGGTCCACCCAGACGGCGGACGCGCCTAGAATGCTACCATCGTTGAGGCCTTCCCGGGCGAGGGCGTCGAGGTCACTGATCAGCCGGTCGAGACCCGGCGTGTCCCGGACCTGTTTCGTGCCGGCCATGAAGTCGCGTGTCATGTCGGTGCTGGCGGCTTCGACGCTGGGACCATCGGGTCCGGTCTGAAGGAGCAGGCAAGGGAAGGGGCTGTGGTTGACCGTGGCGCGCAGATCATCAAACAGGGAACGGGTGCGCGGATCTTCGGCCAGTTTCATGATGGCAGCCGCGACGGGTTCCGGTGGGAGAACCAGGCCGGACTCGATCCGTGAAACATAGGTTTGACTGACGCCGATGAGCTCGGCCATCGCGCCTTGTTTCAGCCTCAACCTCAGTCGAAGCGAGCGGACCGTCTTTGCCCAGTCGATATCCAAGATGGAATTCTAACCCCTTTGAATCTTGGACTATCTTGCCGCTCTGCGAGGGTGAATGAGCACTCATAAAATATGAATTATCCACGTCCAAACGGGTGATGGACGCGCTTAGAAACCAAGGGCCCGAGCGACGTAACCAGGCAGGTCCGACATCAGCTCGCCCAGTTCACCGCGAGCCCAGGCGGGCAGGAAGATGGCGAGGATGACGCTGATCAGCAGGCCCAGGAAAGCGCGCAGCACGTCCGAGGTCACATCCCACAGGGCGGCGAGTCTGGAGCGCAGGCCGGCGATATAGGCGATCGCGATTTCGCGGCCCGCCAGCATGCCCAGGAAGACCCAGGTCGTGCTCATCGGGACGTCATTGACCTCCTTGAAGATGTACAGGATGACGCCGTAGATCAGGTCGATGGCGGTGGCCGCGCGGATGTCGGTGGAGTTGGTCTTCGACAGGACAATCTTCTGGATCTCGCCGCCGCGATTGCGGAAGATGATGGCGTGCAGGGCCAGCATCACGACCGTCGCAAAGACCAGCAGTAAGGGAGAGAAGGTCACCTGGGTCTGCATGACCGCCACGCCTTCCTGCATCAATGGCAGACCATCACCATCGAGTGCGGGAACGAGCTCGGTCGTCCGTGGCAGGAAAATGAAGATATTGGCGAGGTCCTGCATCAGCCATTGCGACCACAGGAAAGCGGTGGCGGCCCATTGGGCGACGAACCAGGCCGGGTGGTGGGGTTTGTCCTTCGTGCGATCGATCCACCGTTCGAAAACCCTTGAGATGAGTAGATAAACGAAGAAGGCGGCGCTGATCGCCACGATGTAGCCGAGCGCTGATTTGGTCAGCATTTTCGGCAGGACGCCCTCGGTATTGGCGCCACCTGTCAGTGCGAAAATGGTGAGGACAAGGAAGGTCGTCGAGACCGGGATGCCGTAGCGGGTCAGGATCAGCAGGAAGAGCGGCGGAATGGCGTGCCACCACTGCACGCCGCCTTCCGGGTAGGGCAGGGAGTTCAGGCGCCCGAAGGCGATATCGCCAGCGCCGCCGAAAAAGCCCCACAGCATGACCACCACGATGATCGAGCAGGCATAGGCCCACAGGACCCACCAGGGGCGCTTGGCGTTGGAACTCAGGAATGTGCCCAGGGTCTGGATGGCATCATTGGCGACAATGGAATAGGCGCCGATGAGAAATCCGAGGATCGAAAAGACCCACACGGTGGTGCTCAGATCGGCCATGGCCCGGACCCCTTCAAGACAAATCCCCGCGCCACGTAGCAATGAGCAGCGCAATCAATCAATCAGCGAGGCGCAGTCGCCTGTCTTTTTCACGCAAGTGTCGCAATCGAGCTTGTGATTGCGTGCATTTGGTTGCTTTAGGCGTCGGTCTTCACAGCGCGACCAAAACGCGTTATAAATTATAACCGCCGATGACCGGCACCGGCGCGCCCTCTCGATCAGGAGAAGCGCACATGTCCGCACCTTCGCCGACCCTTGATGTCCAGGCCATTCACTGGCCGTCCGTCATACGCCACTATCGACTGTCGAAAGGCCTCAAACAGGCGGCCTTGGCGCATGATCTGGGCGTGACCCAGACCATGGTGTCCCGATGGGAGTCGTCTGCCGCGCTGCCATCGGACCGAATCCAGGCCCGACTTTTTGATCTCTACTGGGCTTCCCAGGCCTCGGTATCCCGCGATGTCTGGCTCGACCGTATCGGCAGACACCCGGCTGTCGTCGGGGTGATCAATGCCGCCGGCCGGATCGTGCGGGCGAGCCGCGGCTTCTGCCGGGCGCTGGATTGTGACCGTCACGGGCTGGAAGGCCGTTATGTCCACGAAGCCTTCGAAGGAGACTGGCTGGATCTGTATGACGACCTGTGTTCATCGGGATTGTTTGAAGGCCGTGTCTCATCGGCCGAGAGCATTGATACCGTGACATTCCACGCACCGGACGGCACCCGCCGGACGCGATATGTGCATGGCTTGCACCGGCCAAGCTTCCTGCCCGGACCGGAAATCGTCTGGCTCATGTCCGGCGCTGAAGTATCAGTGCGTGTTCGCGATGATGTTCGCATGCGGCTTGGCGGAAATCGCATCATCCGCAAGGCGATATAGTCCATGCCCGTCGATGACAATCCGGCGGAAGGCGCACCCGATATCTGGCGCAACTATCTGCGCCGCTATCGCTTCACCAACAATATCAAGCAGGCTGCTCTCGCCGAGGATCTGGGTGTCACCCAGGCCATGGTGTCGCGCTGGGAGTCCGGCGAGGTCAGCCCGGCGCCGGGGATGCAGGCGCGTATTCGGGCGCTCGCCGGGACCTCCGACGCGATGGCGTCGCCCCTGGTCGGCTGGCGCAATCATGTATCCTTCCAGCCCGGCATGGCGGCCGTCGTGAGCGTTGATGGTGTGGTCGAAACCGCCAGCGCCGGCCTGATCCGGGAGCTCGACCTGTCACGCGGTCAAATCGAGGGGAAAGGCATCAATGCGCTGTTCCGCGGTGACCTTGTCGGCCTGTTCAACATTCTCCTTGCCAAAGGTTTCTTTGACGGCGCGCTTGAAAGCGTCGAAAGTGCTGACATGTATTGTTTTGCCAGTACATACAAAAATCGCGATATTGGACCGGTGCATGGTCTGCACTGGCCACATACGGCTGAAGATGGCCGGGTCCGCTGGATGCTGACCGGGGCAAGGATCAGCCCGACGGAATTTGAAAGCCTGCGCCGGGAGTTGGGCGGGCAGGTTGAACTGACAGGGCGGGGTTGAGCCTGCAAGGGGGACGGATTGGTTCACGATATCAAATTGTCGATGACGTCGAGCAAGGTGAACTGGCCGTCGGTGATCCGGAACTTCCGCATGTCAAAACGGCTGAAGCAGGCCGCTCTGGCAGGTGATCTCGGCGTCACCCAGGCCATGATCTCGCGCTGGGAGAATGGCGACAGTGAACCACCCGAGCGGATCAAGCGACGCATGGCCGAACTGGTCCAGGATGCGTTCGTGATCGCGCCGGCTCCGACCTGGGTCGACCTCGTATCACTCAATCCGACCGTTGAGTTCGTGACCGACTCAATGGGCATGATCAAGGCGATCTCGCTGGGCGCGCTGGACCTGTTCGGGATAAAGCGGAATGAGATCGAGGGCCGTAATGTCCGCGACTTCCTCGGCGGTGATTTTTCGGCAGCGCTCGAGCAATTGCGGGCCGAGGGCATGTTCCAGAACAATCTCGCCTTTGCCCAGAGCATCGGAACGCTGGAGGTGAATGTTTCGGCCGGTATGCAGTCCTTGCTGTGTGACTTCATTCACTGGCCGCGCATCTCCGAGGCCCGCACGGTCTATTGCATCCACTCCGGCGCGACGCTCGACGAGAAGCGCTATTCGGCGCGGCTTGAAGAACGTGGTGACAAGGTCGTCGTGCGTCGCACCTTCTGACGCCGGCCGGTCAACATGCAAACAGAAAAAGGGCGGCCCCTCGGGTCGCCCTTCTTGTCGCGTCCTGGCGGCCAGACACCGCTCATGCCGGCATCTATCCACCGAACCTAGCGCAGGCCCTGATAGAGCATTTCGCTGACATAGGACGCGTGGTTGTTGCCAACCCAGCAATTCTTCTCTGACGGTGCCGTCAGGTCGATGGTTTCACCGTCAAAATATTCGGGCCAGGCATCGCAATGTGTCGTCTCATAAAATCCTGGCTCGATGGTCACCGCCCCGGTCTCGTTGTCTACCGTCCAGGTTCCAACCATTTCTGTGTCGGTGTCTCCGCCGGCCGGGATCATCATGACAACGCCCCTGGTTTGTGTGGCGTCGCTATCGTGGGCCGCGAGGAAATGGGCCCAGAAGTATTCAGGGTCCGAATCCATGCTGCCGCCGATCCGGCCCATCTGGAAATATTCACCCTGCGGGACGCGTAAATCCTCGGCGAAAGCGGAGCCAGCGAGGCTCAGCGCGCCCCCGGCCAAACCTGCCAATACTTTTGAAATCTTCATCACCAGTCCCCCTTCAAACACCTCATCCTGACCGCCAACATGACGGGATTGGATTAAAATCCGGTGTGAAGGGGGTCTTGGGTTCAACAAAAAAGGGCGACCCGTCGGGCCGCCCTTTGCTGCTTGTTTTCGGGTCTGGACTACTCGCCCATTTGAGCGTCACGCAGGGCGCGGAACTCATTGCCCTCATACCAGTTCGGCCAGTCGTCCGAATTGGCCAGACGCGAGCCGACATTGAAGAACAGGGTGGTGTCCTCGACCATGCCCGACATGTCCCAGTCGGCGGAGTATTCGTCGGCCGGACCGTGATAGCGATTGGCGCGGTAGTCCTCGCCCATCGCTTCACCAGCTTCGGTGCCGCCTTCACGCAGATCAAACCCGCCATCGGCGTACAACATCGGCACGCCATGCTTGGCGAGCGAAATATGGTCCGAGCGGTAGAAATAGCCCGCTTCCGGCGTCGGATCGGCAACGATATAGCGATCCTGTTCGGCGGCGGCATCGATCAGGACGCTCTCCAGCTCGGAGGCGCCATGTCCGACCACGACTACATCGCGCGACCGGCCTGACGGCAGGATGGCGTCGATATTGATGCCGCCCACGGTCTGATTGTAGGGCACGATCGGGTTTTCACCGTAATAGGCCGAACCCAGAAGGCCGGACTCCTCGGCGGTGACCGCCAGGATCATCACCGAGCGCTCGGGCGGATTGGCCACGAAGGCTTCACCGATCTCGAGGATGGCCGCGGTGCCGGTCGCGTTGTCGACGGCGCCGTTATAGATACCGTCTTCGCCCTCAGGCACGTCGCGGATGCCGATATGGTCCCAATGCGCCGTATAGAGCACGTACTCGTCCGGGCGCGTGGTGCCGGGCACGACGCCGACAACATTGCGGGAGTCCATCGTCTCGGCGGTATTGACCAGCGAGCCGGTGGCGGTCAGGCCGGTCATCGGAACCGCCTCAAAGCCCGGCTGGGCCGCGGCTGCGGTCACGGCGTCAAAGTCGAGTCCGGCGAGGTCGAACATCTGGCGGGCCCGGTCTTCGGTGACCCAGCTTTCAATGTCGACAAATGTGCCCTGGCCCGGTTCGCGTGCCAGATCGAGCTGGGTGCCCGACCACGAGCCGGAGACCACGTTCCAGCCATAGGAGGCGGGCGCCGTCTGGTGGATCAGGATGACACCGGCTGCGCCCTGACGGGCCGCTTCTTCGTACTTGTAGGTCCAGCGACCATAATAGGTCATCGCATTGCCATTGAAGAGGCCGCTGTCCGGATTGGCATAGCCGGGATCATTGACCAGCATGACCACCGTGCGACCTTCGACATCGAGACCGGCATAGTCGTCCCAGCCATATTCCGGCGCCACAACGCCATAGCCGACGAAGACCAGCTCGCTGTCAGTGATGGCGATGTCAGACGAGTTCAGCTTTGACCAGTAAACCACATCCTCGCCCATGCTCAGGCCGAGCGGTTCGCCCTCGAAGGCGACGTCAAAACTGGACTGTTCGGCGTCCAGCGTCACGGCGAGCAGGGAGACCGGCTGGAAATAGCTGCCGTCAAAACCCGGCTCCAGGCCGATACGGGCCATTTCGTCGGCAATCCACTGACTGGCGGCGATGCCGCCCGGTGTCGCCGGGGCGCGGCCCTCGAAGCTGTCATCGGCGAGGGTCGAAATGCGGTGACGCAGGTCTGCCTCGTTGATGGCGACGCTGGTCATGCTTTCGGTATGGCTGGCAGCGCTGTCTTCGGTCGGCGCGGCGGTTGCGTCTGTCCCGCTTTCGCTGGCGGGTGAGCAGGCGGCGATCGTCAGTCCGATCAGCGCTGCAGGAATTCCGGTATGTTTCATCTCAACCCCTATCAATCATTGGGCATTGCCCTTTTTCTGTGCAACATCGTGCCTGCGTCGCGGCGCGCTGCAAACTAGCGCACGCAGGCGTTTGATGGAAATCGGGTTTGACCAAACCTGAATGACCATTCATGTTTGCGTCGATGGAGAGCGATGCATCGCACGGTCGGACAACGACCGGCAGGCCTTGAGGGGAGAGATCATGGCGAGTGAAAACGGGGACGGCGCATCCGCTGCCGCGACAAAAACCAGCAAAGGGTATCGCAGCCTTGTGATGCTGCTGCTGTTTCTGGTCTATGCGTTCAACTTCCTGGATCGCCAGATCATTTCCATCCTCGCCATTCCGATCAAGGAGGATCTCGGCCTGACCGACGAGCAGCTTGGTCTGCTGGGCGGTATCGCCTTTGCCGTTCTCTATTCGACCCTGGGCGTTCCGATCGCCTGGTTCGCCGACCGCATGAGCCGGACCTGGATCATGACCGCCGCACTGACGGTGTGGAGTGGTTTCACCGCGCTGTCCGGCTTTGCCCAGAACTTCACCCACCTCTTCCTGGCCCGTGTCGGTGTCGGCATTGGTGAAGCGGGTGGGGTCGCCCCGGCCTACACTATCATCGCCGACTATCATCCGCCCGCAGAACGCTCACGGGCCCTGGCGATCTACTCGCTGGGGATTCCGGTCGGCAGCGCTTTCGGCGTGATCGCCGGTTCACAGATCGCCGGCGGCGGCATTTCCGACGCGCTGGACTGGCGCTCGGCCTTCTTCATTGTCGGGATCGCCGGCATCGTTCTGGCGCCGATCTTCAAGCTGGTGGTTCGCGAACCCAAGCGCGGCCAGTTTGACAGTGTCCCGACCAAGACGGCCCAGGCCAAACAGGAAGTCGGTGTCTACCCGGCACACAAGGCCCGCATTCTCTCCATTGCGGGAGCGGTGATCTTCACCCTTCCCAGCCTGCTTTCCATCTTCAACATCGCGGTCTTCGGTGCCACGTCCCAGCAGTCCATACCGCTGTTGCTGGCGGCGGCCGGTGTCGGCGCCGTATCCGGTTGGATGGCGGGTCAATGGGTCGCCCGCACGACCAGCCCGGTCATGCTGATGGTCGGCCTCGCCGTGCTGATGCCGCTGTCCGCCCTGGTCGCCTGGCTTGTTCCCGCGATGGGCGGAGCCGGTCTCTCGACGGCGGCTATTGGTTGGCTGATCGGTCACGCGGCGGCTGGTTTCCTCATCGGCGCCTTCTTCGCCGCCTTCCGGGACTTCATGTCGCTGGCGCTCGAAAAGCCGAGCTTCTGGCTGATGATCATGGGGGCCTCGGCCTCGTCGATGATGGGCTATGGCGTCTTCTTCTGGCTGCCGTCCTTCTTCTCGCGCAGCTTCCAGCTCGGCCTGGTTGAAACCGGCTGGCTGTTCGGCGGCGTGCTCTTCGTGGCCGGCAGCCTGGGCATCTTCCTCGGCGGCGTGATGGGCGATGTGATGGGCAAGGCCAAGCGCTCCGCCTTCGCGACCGTGCCGGCGATCGCTTTCCTGTTGAGCGCACCGCTCTACTGGGCCGGGATCATGGCGCCGTCGCCGATGATGGCGGTGATCATCCTGTTCATCCCGACCGCGCTGGGCCTGGCCTGGCTGGGCCCGGTCCTGTCGGCCTTCCAGCACCTGATGCCACCGCACATGCGCACCAGTGCATCCTCGGTCTTCCTGCTGATCAACAACCTCCTGGGGATTGGCGGCGGCGTGTACGTGCTCGGCCGTGTGTCGACCGTGCTGCAGCCGACCTTCGGTGATGGCTCGCTGCGGATCTCCATCGTGATCGGCGCCAGCCTCTATCTCGTTGCCGCCTTCTTCATGTTCTGGGCGTCGCGCTATCTGGCCCGTGATTGGGAAGGCGATGGGGAAACCGTGCCTGTCCCGCAGGCCGAACCGCCGACGGAGGCTGAACCGTCCTGATGACTGACGCGCACTTCACCGATCATTTCTTCGAGACCGCGGATGGGCCGCGCATTCACTGGCGCGACTATCCGGCCATGGGCAAGGAGACCGGATTGCCGGTCATCTGCCTGCACGGGCTGACCCGCAATGTCAGGGATTTCGAGGATTTCGCGCCAATGGTCGCGGCAACCGGGCGGCGCGTGATTTCGATCTCCTCGCGCGGTCGCGGCCAATCCGATCATGATCCGGTGGCCACGCGGTATCAGCCACCGACCTATGCCGGGGACGTGATGGCGCTGCTGGCTTCGATCGAGGTGTCGCGGGCGGTTTTTGTCGGGACGTCGATGGGTGGGCTGATGACCTTCATCATCGCCAGCTTGCAGCCGGATCTCGTGGCGGCGGCGGTGATCAATGATATCGGTCCGGAAATCAACAGTGACGGTCTGGACCGGATCAAGTCGAATGTCTCAAGCCGCGATCCGGTCACTGACTGGGCCGAAGCCGCAGCGCGCACGCGCCAGTCAAACCTCGCCGCCTTCCCCAAGCGCGATGGTGATGCCGCTTTCTGGGATGATTTCGCACGCAAGACCTGGGTCGAACGCGAGGATGGCACCATCGCGCTCGCCTATGACGGGGCCTTGGTCGAGCAGATGGATGAGGGCGGCGCGCTGCCTGATCTCTGGGACTTCTGGACACCCTTTGCCGACATCCCGACCCTGGTCGTGCGCGGCGGCATATCAGACCTGCTGACGCCGGCGACCATCGCCGAGATGAAGCGGCGCAAGCCTGACCTGGCGACGGTCGAGGTGCCTGATGTCGGCCACGCCCCCTTCATCACCGAGCCGGAAGCCTGGCAGGCCGTCGAAGCCTTCCTCGGACGGGTCGACTGATCAGCTGAAATGTCGGGCGATGAGGTCGGCGTCCGGCTTCTCGTTCCAGAACAGGCGTGATCCGGTTGTGCCGTCGATCTCGGCGGCGCACAGATTGCCGGTCTTCACCTTGGCATTGCCGTCATCGCCGCTCAGCGCCGCGTGCATGTAGCGCAGTATGCCGTTCGAGGTGACTACCAGCGCGAGGCCGTCCGTTGTCGCCGCGTCCGTCATGGCCGCGAGCGCGTTGGCCTTGAGTTCCAATTCCGACGGTGACCAGTCGACACCGTCCGGACGGGTGTGGCGCTTGTCCCAGCAATCCAGCGCGTCCTGGCCGAATTCGGCAATGATCTCATCATTCGCCTTGCCGCCCCAGGACCCGTAATCGATCTCGGTCAAACGGGGGTCGATCTCGATTTCGCCGGCAAAGCCTGTCAGTCCGGCGACGATCTCTGCCGCCCGGCGGGTCCGCTTGAGGGGGCCGCAGATCAGGCGGGCCGGGGTGACACCCGCCGCCTTCAGGGCCTCACCCAGCGCCCGGGCTTGCGCCTCGCCGCTCTCGACCAGCGGCAGGTCTTCCTTCGCCCCGACCCAGACCGGCGTGTCGCCGGGGCCGAATGTGTTGCCGTGGCGGGCGAGCAGGATACGGCCCATCAGACCAGCTCGCCTTCAGCCGCGATGATGCCCTCGACCCGGACGGCGTCCTCCGGTGCATCCACCGACCAGGCCGAACGGCCGCGATAATCGGTCAGCACGACACGGATCGGGATGCCGTTCTCGAGCGCGCGCAGCTGTTCCAGGCTCTCGGTCAGCTCGAACGGGGTTGGCTCCAGCGCCACCAGCTCTTCCAGCGTGTCACGGCGATAGCCGTACAGGCCGATATGTTGATAGGTCGGCGCACCCTCATTCGGCTTGCGGCGGAAAGGGATGACATTCTTTGAGAAATACATCGCATCCATCGCCTTGTTGAAGACGACGGTAGTGCCGGACGCAGACCCGTTCGCCTTGTCGGCGCGCATGCGGGCCTCGGTCTCGGGCGGCAGGGCGATGGCGGGTGTGGCCATTCGCAAGGACGCATCAGCGCGCAGGGTCTCGGCGACACCGCCGATCACCCAGGGCGGGATCAGGGGCGCGTCGCCCTGCACATTGATAACGATGTCGGCGTCGCTGTTCAGACGCTTCACCGCGTCCAGCGCCCGTTCGGTGCCGTTGCGACAGTCCGGATCGGTCATCACCGCTTCACCGCCGGCGGTTGCGACCGCGTCCATGATGCGCTGATCATCGGTGGCGACGACAACCCGGTCGACGCCGGGCGCTGCCGCGGCGATGCGCCAGACACGCTCGACCATCATCTGGCCGGCGATCATCGCCAGCGGCTTGCCGGGAAAACGGGTCGATCCGAAACGGGCGGGAATGACGGCGAGAACGGACATGGCGGGCCTCAAATCCAGTGATCACCGGCTTGTTCCACACACGCGCTGCAATTTCCACTCCCGCATCAAGCCCGGCAGGCCCGGATGCTGGAATTTTCCGTGCGTGAGCTGCACGGATGTCCTAGAGAGTGCGGGCGCGCCATATGGCCTGCGCACAGATTTACCCCTCAAACCGCCAGCAAGGACCGGACATGCGCCATTTCCTTTCGACCGCAGATTGGACCCGCAACGAACTTCAGGGCCTGCTCGACCGAGCCAGCGCCTTCAAGTCCGGCACGGTCAGCCGATCACTCGAAGGCAAATCGGTGGCGCTGGTCTTCTTCAATCCGTCGCTGCGGACGCGGACCTCTTTTGATATCGGCACGCAACGCCTGGGCGGCCACGCCATCGTGCTCGACGCCAAGGGCGCGACCTGGCCGATGGAGTTCGGTGATGGCGCGGTGATGGATGGCGACAAGGAAGAGCATGTGCGCGAGGCCGCGCGCGTGCTGTCCTCCTATGTCGACCTGATCGCCATCCGCTGCTTCCCGGAATTCAAGGACTGGCAGTCCGAGCGCGAGGACCCGCTGATCGAGGCGTTCGCCAAACACGCCACCGTGCCGGTCATCAACATGGAGACCATCGTCCATCCCTGTCAGGAGCTGGCCCACATGCTGGCGCTTCAGGAGCGGATGGGGCCGATTGCCGACAAGACCTATCTTTTGACCTGGGTGCCACATCCCAAGCCGCTCAATACGGCGGTGGCCAATTCCTCCCTGCTGATCGCCTCCAAGTTCGGCGCCAATGTCCGCATCCTGGTGCCCGACGAGGCCTATCGCCTGGACGAGCGCTACATGTCGGCGGCGGAACGCTTTACCGCCGAGGGCGGCGGTTCGGTGTCGCTGATGACCGATGTCGAAGCGGCCTATGACGGTGCCGATGTGGTCTATGCCAAGAGCTGGGGCGCTCTGCCGTTTTACGGCAATTGGGGCGACGAGGCCCCGCTTCGGGCCAAGGGCGCCGACTTCATGATCACGCCGGAAAAGATGGCCCTGACCAATAATGCCACCGTCAGTCACTGCCTGCCGATGCGCCGCAATGTGAAGATTGCTGACGCGGTGGTCGACAGTCCGGCCTTCATGGGCATCGAGGAGGCAGCCAATCGCCTGCCGGTACAGATGGCGGTGATGGAAACGCTGGCCGGACAGCCGGGAGGGTCGGAATGAATCCGAACGCACCGGGCGTCCGCCAGACCATCGTCCAATTGCTGTCGCACATGCGCGACGGCAAGGAGATCCGTGAATACCTGCACCGCTTTTCCGGCATCGACCAGGAGCGTTTCGCCGTCATCAAGGTCGGCGGTGCGGTCATCCAGGACGATCTTCCCGGTCTCGCCTCGGCACTGGCCTTCCTGCAGACGGTCGGGCTGACACCGGTCGTTGTTCATGGCGGTGGTCCGCAACTCGACGCAGCGCTGGAAGCGGCGGATATCCCGACGGAGCGCGTTGATGGATTGCGCGTCACCCGCGACAAGGCGATCCCGATCATCCGGGATACGCTGACCCAGGCCAATCTGGCGCTGGTCGATGCGATCCGCGATGCCGGCGGCCGGGCAGCTGCCGTGCCGCGCGGCGTGTTTGAGGCCGATATCGTTGACGCGGACAAGCTGGGCCGGGTCGGTGAGCCGCGCCATATCCATCTCGATCTGGTGGGGTCGGCGGCGAGGGCCGGGCAGGCGGCGATCCTGGCCTGCCTCGGTGAGACGCCGGATGGCACGCTGGTCAATATCAATGCCGATGTCGCCGTTCGGGCCTTGGTGCATGCGTTGCAGCCCTACAAGGTGGTGTTCCTGACCGGCACTGGCGGTTTGCTGGACGAGGATGGCGACATCCTGTCCTCGATCAACCTGGCGACTGATTTTGGTGACCTGATGCAGGCCGACTGGGTCAATGGCGGGATGCGGCTCAAGCTGGAGGAGATCAAGCGTCTCCTCGACGATCTGCCTCTGTCCTCATCGGTTTCGATCACCCGCCCGTCCGAGCTGGCGCGTGAACTGTTCACCCATGCCGGGTCAGGCACGCTGATCCGCCGCGGTGAGCGGATTGTCGCCACCGATGACAAGTCGAGCCTCGATCTGGGGCGTCTGGATGACCTGGTCAAGGCGGCTTTCGGCCGGTCGGCCGTCTCCGGATATTGGGACAGGCTGACTGTCGACCGGGCCTTCGTCACCGAGAGCTATCGTGCCGCAGCGATCACCACGCGGCTGGATGGCTGGGTCTATCTCGATAAATTCGCCGTCCTTGACGAGGCGCGCGGTGAGGGGCTGGGCCGGACGGTGTGGAACCGGCTGGTCGATTATGCACCGCGGCTGATCTGGCGCTCGCGTACCAATAATCCGGTCAATGGCTTCTATTTCGAGGAATGCGACGGCGCGGTGCGGCGTGATGAATGGACCGTGTTCTGGCGCGGCGAGATGGGTCCGGTCGAAGTGGCCGACGTGGTGGAAAAGGCCTTCGCACTGCCGCCGACCCTCGAGGCCCCGCAATGAGCGCCCGGCGGGTCGGCCTGGTCGGCGCGCGCGGCCATACCGGACGCGAGCTCCTGCGCCTGATCGGTGAGCGCGACGATCTGGAGCTGGTCTTCGCCAGTTCGCGCGAATGGGCTGGTCGCCCGGTCGCGGAGATGGCGCCGGAAATCACTACTGGTCTCGACTTTGAAGCCCTGTCGCCGGACGACGTGGCGGCGCGTGATGTGGACGCGGTGATCCTGGCTCTGCCAAATGGTGCCGCGGCCCCCTTCGTGGCGGCCATCGCCGCGGGCACCGTGATCGTCGACCTTTCGGCCGATTATCGCTTCGACGAGGCCTGGACCTATGGCCTGCCGGAGATTTACGGACGGGACCGCCTCATCGGTGCGCGGCGGATCGCCAATCCGGGCTGCTATGCGACCGCGGGCCAGCTGGCGATCGCGCCGCTGCGTGGTCAGCTCGACGGCGATGTCCATGTGTTCGGCGTGTCGGGATATTCCGGTGCCGGCACCTCGCCCTCGCGCAAGAATGATACAGAGGCGCTGGCTGACAATCTCATGCCTTATGCGCTGACCGGTCATCTGCACGAAGGCGAGATGGCGCGTCATTCCGGCGAGAGCGTCTGCTTCACGCCGCATGTTGCAGCCTTTTTTCGTGGTATTGTCGCGACCACGCACCTGACCTTGAAAGCATCCATGAGGTCTGGGGACGTGCGGGCGACCTTCGAGCGGGCCTATGCCGACGAGCCACTGATCCAGGTGACCTCTGACATCCCCGAAGTCCGCGATGGCGCCCGGCAGCCCGGTGCGGTGATCGGTGGTTTCGCCGTCAGTGCGGACGGCCGCCGACTGGTCGTTGTCAGCGCGCTCGACAATCTGCTCAAGGGCGCCGCCGTTCAGGCGATGCAAAACCTGACCCTGGCACTTGGCCTGCCAGAGGGGCGCTACCGACCGTCGCCGCTATAGCCGCGTGCGGGTGGTGCCTCGTCGGACGCATCGAAGGTCTGCCACCGGATCTCGTAAGCTTCGTCGCGTTCGACACGTCGATAGCCTTCGGCCTCCCAAAGCGTGAAATCGCGCGTGTACCGGCCATCCAGCGGGATGGCCAGCTGGCCGACAGCTTCGAAGGTCTCGAAATCTTCCCGCAGCCGCGGCACTTCGCGGGGACGGTTCGAGATCACCAGCAGGCGCCCGGCCTGATCGTCTGACAGGGGCCAGACATCCTCGGCGTGGTTGGTCGGTCCGGAGAAGCGCAGCCACATGGCCATGCGCCCCTCCAGCTGGGGGGCATAGCGCTGCATCTGGTGGAAGGCGTTGCGGTCGTCGAAGACGATCATCGCATAGTCGTCGGCTTCCGCGGCGGCGAGAATCTGTTCGGCGGTGATGTCCCAAGCGCGGATGCGCTTGGTCGCGTTCTCTGCCCCGAGGGCGACCACGAGGGCCGGACTGGCGGCCAGCGCAATGGCGGCGAGTCCGATGATTGTGTGCAATCCGATTGATCCATACAGCGCCCAGCGCCGCCATGTTGCACCGCGCAACAAAAACCCGATCACCAGCAGGGTACCGGCGACATAGGTCGCTGCCGCCCAGTTGGCGTGCGCACGGGAGATGAAGGCCTGGACCGCGACAACGGCGAGAGGCGGCAGGGCGTAGAGAACCAGCAAGCGCTGATCCGGATCGGTGCGCAGGAAACGGGAGATGGTGAGGCCGAAAAGGGTCAGGAGCACGCCGAATGTGAACGGTCCGAAGACGCCGGGCTGGGCGACCAGGAATTCGAACAACTCCCCGGGATGAAACAGGTCGCCACCCCAATTGGCGTTGGCGGCGGTGTGGGTGACCGTCGCAAAGTCGTTGGCCGCGTTCCAGGCGAGGTTGGGAGCAAGGAGGGCGAGGAATATGGCCAGCGCCGCGGCGCCACGAAGGCTCAGCAAGGCCCGCCGCGATGGCTCATCGAAGAGGATGGCCAGACCGGTCGAGACCAGGAAATAGATCATCGCGTATTTGGACAGGAAGCCGAAACCCAGGGCAAAACCGAGTCCGATCGCGGCGCCCCAGCCACCGCCCGCCCGCAAGCGGAGGAGCGCATACAGACCCGCTGACCAGGCCAGGAAAAGCACGGCATCGGTGGAGATCACGAAGCCGGACAGCCAAATCCCCGGCATGGTGAGATAGAGGGCGGCAGTCCAGAATCCGGTCCGCTCATCCCATAATTGCCGTGCCCCGAGCATCAGGAAAATCGCGGTACCGGTATGCAGGAGCGTCGCCGGCAGGCGGATCGCGAAATCGCTGTCACCGAGGATGCCGGTCGACAGGCTGATCAACCAGGCGATCATCGGTGGTTTCGAGTAGTACCCCCAGTCGAAATGGCGCGACCACACCCAATACTGCGACTCGTCCTGATAGAGCGACACCGGGCTGATCGCGAGCGCGATGATACGCAGGACCGCGAAGCCGACGATCAGGACAATCGCGGCGCGGGTCCAGGTGTCCCGACTCAGCGAAGAAGCGATGGGTGACTCGGGCATGATGGGTCCGGAGGGCTGCCTAAAAGTGTTACATTTTCGCCGCAGCCTATGCGCTTTTCGACTCTGGCCGTAAAGAGCCGTGGGGATAAAAAACTTCGGCGAAAATTTCTGAACGTCGCGGATTTTGAGGTTTTGTGCGGCTGCACACACATATCTTGCGATTTGCTGCGCTCGCGAAGGGGTGTCTTTGACGAGGGTGAGGCGCGGGCTGTCACAAAAGCTTCGCGTAGGTGTCTTGGAAAGTTCGAGCGCCCGGCGTAGACGGCGCTTGCTTCGTACGGGGAACTCAATCCTCGCTCTTCGGTTTATCGGGGGACATGATCAATGTCTTTTACTAAGAAACTTTCTCTCGGCACGGCGGCCATCGCCCTGCTGGCCGCGGCCCCGGCTGCGGTTTACGCGCAGGAGACGACCGGTTCGATCTCCGGTTCTGTCGCGTCCAGCGACGGCTCTTCCATGGCCGGTGCCACGGTCACAGTCCAGCACGTGCCGACCGGCTCCGTGCGGACCGCAACGGTCGGTTCGACCGGTTCCTTCGCCGCTGACAACCTTCGTCCGGGCGGCCCTTACATCGTCACCGTGTCTGCACCGGGTTATGCCGGCCAGCGCGTTGAAGGTGTCTATGTCGAGCTTGGCGCTGCCACCGACCTCAACCTGCGTCTCGACTCCGCGTCGGCTGACGTCATCGTCGTGACGGCATCCGCCATCAACGCCGTTGAAGTTGCTGTCGGCCCGTCGGCCGTGTTCACCCAGCAGGACCTCGAGCGTCTGCCGTCGGTCAACCGGACGATCAACGACATCATCCGTACCGATCCGCGCATCTATGTCGATGAAGCCGACGTCGACGGCATCCAGTGTGCCGGCGCCAACTCGCGCTTCAACTCGCTGACCCTCGACGGTGTCCGCATCAATGACGGTTTCGGCCTGAACCGCAACGGTTTCCCGACCGAGCGTCAGCCCTTCCCGTTTGACGCCCTGTCGCAGGTCGCTGTTGAGCTGGCTCCGTTCGACGTTTTCTACGGCGGTTTCTCGGCCTGTAACATCAACACCGTGACCCGTTCCGGCAGCAACGAGTTCCACGGCGGCGCCTTCTACGATTACACCAGCGACTCCATGCAGGGCGACAGCCTTGAAGGTTCCGCTGTCCAGGCTCCGGAATTCGACGAGCAGCGCTACGGTTTCCACGTTGGTGGCCCGATCGTTGAAGATCGCCTGTTCTTCTTCGTGAACTACGAGCACCTCGAAGGCGCCAACACCTTTACGCGCGGCGTCGAAGGCTCCGGTGCCCTCAACGAAGTGGCCGGTTTCACGCAAGCCGAGTATGACGAAATCCTCGACATCGCCCGCACCGTCTACAACTACGATCCGGGCTTCACGCCGTCGAGCTTCCCGAACGAAGACGACAAGCTGCTGGTCCGCTTCGACTGGGAAATCAACAATCAGCACCGCGCTGACTTTGTTTACCTGTACAATGACGGCTTCAACATCACCGCGTCCGATGGTGACCCGAACGAGTTCGAGTTCTCCAACCACCTGTACCAGCGTGGGGCCGAGCTGAACCGTTATGTCGGCTCGCTGTACTCGGATTGGACCGACAATTTCTCCACCGAAGTCCGCATCGGCTTTACCGACCTGGTCAACACCCAGGATTCGATCGGCACTGACGGCTTCGGCGAGATGCGTATCACCGACAGCAATACGGTTGCCGTCGACGGTACCGGTCAGCGCAACACGATCTATATCGGTGAAGACGACTCCCGTCAGTCGAACGAGCTGAACTACACCGTGTTCAACGTGGTCGCCCGCGGTTCCTATACCTGGGACAACCACACCTTCTCGTTCGGCTACGAGCGTGAAGAGACGGAGATCTTCAACCTTTTCGTCCAGCACACGATCGGTCAGTTCGACTTCGACAGCATCGCCGATTTCCGTAACGGTATCCCGGACGATATCGACTACAACAACGCGCCGAGCCTGAACCCGGCCGACGCGGCTGCCGATTGGGGTTATGCCTCCAACGCCCTGTACGCACAGGACGAATGGGACCTCGGCAATGGTGTCGTCGTGACCGCCGGTCTGCGCTACGACTTCTACACTTCCGAGGACACGCCGAAAGAGAATGCCAACTTCCTGGCTTCCTACGGCTACTCGAACGCCCAGAACATGGACGGTCGTGACCTGCTTCAGCCGCGCCTCGGCATCCAGTGGGACGTCAATGACGACCTCTCCCTGCGCGGTGGCTTCGGTCTGTTCTCCGGTGGTGATCCGAACGTCTGGCTCTCCAACACCTACTCGACCGACTTCATCTCGCAGTTCGGCGTCAATGAAGGCCTCTTCTACGGCGCGGGTTACTCCACGCTGTTCGATGCTGGCGTCGTTTATCCGGACGGCCCTGGACCGGGCTACTCGGTCCCGTCCGAGCTGATCAACGCCGTTGCCTCCGGTTCGGGTTCGCCGGGCTTCGAGATGAACAGTCTCGACCCGAACTTCGAAATCCCGGGTGAGTGGAAAGTCGCCTTCGGTGGTACGTATGACCTCTACGTTCCGATGGACAACTTCCTGGGCGGTGACTACCGCATCAATGCCGACCTGCTCTGGTCGCAGGATCACAACGCCGCGATCATCACGCGTCGTGACCTGGTCGAAAGCGGCACGGGCCCGGCTGGTTTCCCGCTCTACTCCTCGCCGAATTCGCCGGACACGCTGGAGCTGACCAACACGGATGTCGAAGCTGAGAGCATCAACTTCGCCTTCACGATCGAGAAAGACTATGACTTCGGTCTGAACTGGATCTTCGGCTACGCCTACAATGACGCTGAAGACGTCCAGCCGATGACCTCGTCGGTTGCCTACTCGAACTATGTCAGCCGTTCCTTCGTCGGCGTGAATGATGAAGTGGCCTCTCTCTCGAACTACAACATCGAGAACCGCTTCACCCTCAACGTGAACTACGAGCACGAGTTCGTTCAGGACTATGCGACCCGCTTCAGCCTCTTCGCGATGGCCACCTCGGGACGTCCGTTCAGCTACACCATGAGCGCCCGTGGCGGTGGTGACCTGACGAACTTCACGCCCTTCCTGTCGGGCGACAACTGGCTCCTCTACGTGCCGACCGGCCCGGCGGATCCGAATGTCGACCTGTCCGGCATGTCGGCGGCTGACGTCACGGCCTTCTTCGACTTCATCGAAGAATCCGGCCTGAGCGGCAATGCGGGCGGCTTTGCCGAGCGCAATGGCGACCAGGGTGGCTGGTGGACCAAGGCTGACCTGCGCATCTCGCAGGAAATGCCGGGCTTCATGGAAGGTCACCGTTCGCAGTTCTTCATCGACATCGACAATGTCACCAACCTGCTGAACGACGAGTGGGGCATCCTCAACGAGGCTGGCTTCCCGCGTCGCAACCGGGTGGTTGATGCCGATCTGGTGAATGGCAACACCCAGTTCGCCTACACCAACTTCAACAACCCGACGACCACGACACGCGTGGGCGGAGCTTCGCTCTGGTCGGTCCGTGTTGGCCTGCGCTACAACTTCTAAGTCGCAGACTCAGACTGTTGAACAGGAAGGGCGGCCCTCGGGTCGCCCTTCTTTTTTTGGGCGCGATCGCTCCGGCTTTTTTGCCGCCACGCCACGGCTTTTTTGCCGCTCGCCAAGACCTTGGCTGCATGATAGATGCGCGGCCATGACGATAGAGCTTCCCCACGAAACTGCCGACCCGTCCCGCCTGTTCACCTGCTGGCCGTCCGATGCCGGGCTGTGGGAGGAGAATCTGGAACCGGCGCAAGCCGAGTTTGCGGCCTTCCTGAAGGCCGTGACCACGCCATCGGCGACGGGCCAGACGCTGGATCTGACCGTCCTCGCCGCGACCGACCAGGCCGAGGCCTCTGCCCGGCGGGCCCTGGGCTCGCGGGCGACCATTGCCCGCGCCCCGTTCGGGGATGTCTGGGCCCGCGATACCGGGCCGGTCTTCCTGCGGGATCGCGGCGAGGCAGTGGCGGTCCGTTTCCGCTTCAATGGCTGGGGCGGCAAGTATGAACTGCCGGGCGATGATACGGTCGGCGGCGTGATCGCCAGGCTGGCCGGCGCCACCGAACGCCGTGTCGATCTGGTCGCCGAAGGCGGGGCGCTGGAGTTTGACGGCGAGGGCACTTTGCTCACCACACGCCAGTGCCTGCTCAATGAGAATCGCAATCCGGGCCGTAGTGAGGCCGAGGTCGAAGCCGTGCTCAAACAGGCGCTCGGCGTCGAAACAGTGCTGTGGATCGATGAGGGCCTGCTGGCCGACCACACCGATGGCCATGTCGACAATATCGCCCGTTTCGCCGCGCCCGGCGTGGTGGTCTGCCAGAGCCCGTGGGGCGATGATGATCCCCAGGCCGAAGCGTTGGAGGCGATCGCGGCGCAGCTGGCGGCGATGACCGATGCCAGGGGGCGCCGTCTGGACGTCCGCCGTATTCCGTCCCCCGGTCGGGTGGATCTGGGCGATGGTGAGGTCGTGCCGGCCAGCCACATGAACTGGGTCATTGGCCCGCGTCATGTCGTTGTCCCGGTTTATGATCAGACGGCCGGCGACGCGGCCGTGGCGGCCCTGCGTGATGTTTTCCCGCACCATGAGGTGGTCGGCTCGCCATCCCGTGCCATACTCACCGGCGGAGGGGCATTTCACTGTGTGACCTGTCACCAAGCCGGAGAGTAAGGATTGATCCGAACCGTACTGACCGCCGCGTTCAGCCTGACCCTGTCTGCCCTTGCGGACGCGCAGCCGCCTGAGCCGATCTCCCCCCGATCCTCGCCCACCGGCTTGGCAGATGCGCGGTCGGCCTATCCCTATCTCGACAGCCTGGAAGCTCGCCTCGACGGCGCGATGTCGGACCGGCGAATCGTCGGCCTGGTCGCGGCGGTGATCGAGCAGGGCGAGCCTGTCTTCGTCTACACGCATGGCGAAACCGCTGCCGGCAGTGGCGATGCGGTGACGCGCGAAACCCTGTTCCGTGCCGCCTCGGTCTCCAAGACCTTCACGGGCACCTTGCTTGGCATGCTGGAAGCGGACGGGGTGATCGATCTCGCCGCGCCCGTGCCCGGCGATGTCCTTCGTCTGCAAGGCAACCGTCAGCCCACGCTGGAGGAAATCGCCAGTCACCGCACCGGTCTGCCACCCAACGCCTATGACCTCGACCTCGAGGCCGGGCAGTCACCGGCCCGCATCCGCAACCGGCTGGCTTCGGTCGATCTTCTGTGTCCGGTCGGCGATTGCTACACCTATCAGAACATCGCCTTCTCGGCGCTTGAGACCGTGGTCGCCGATGCGACCGGCGAAGACTTCTCCCAGACATTGCGAGCCCGCCTGCTGGAACCGCTCGGCCTGCCGGCGGCGTCTGTCGGAACTGCGGCGTTGACGGCCTCTCCATCCTGGGCCCGTCCGCACAGTGGCTGGCGGCGCGTGATCAATATTCCCGGCGATCCGTCGACACCCTATGACAGCATTCCGTCAGCCTCCGGCCTCAACCTGTCGCTGGACGACATGATCGTTTGGGCGCAATTGCAATTGGGGACCCGGCCCGGCCTGTCGGACACCGTGCGCGGCCGCATCCATGCACCGCTGACCGTGACCCTGCGCGAAACCCGCCGCCTCGGCGATCTGCGCCAGCGCGTCGATCAGACCTGGTATGGCCTGGGCTGGCGGATCTATGACTGGGAGGGCCGGACCCTGGTCCTCCACTCCGGCTATCTGTCCGGCTATGGCGCGCAGATCGTGCTTGAACCGGAGACCGGTTTCGCCTTTGTAGCGCTCTGGAATTCCGACAACCGGCCGGCCTGGTGGCTGTGGCCGACGGTTATGGATCTGCGTACGGGCAACGGGGCGGGCAGCTGGCTCGACCGTTTCGAAGAGGACTGAGCGCGATGGCACGCACACTCAAGATCGCCGGCCTGCAGGCCGCTTTCGGGTCGGACATGACGGCCAATATCGCCACAGTCAGCGAATTGATCCGCGACGCCGCGAGCCAGGGAGCACAGGTCATCTTGCCGCCGGAACTCTTCCAGGGCCCGTATTTCTGCAAGGTCCAGGATGAGGCCTTCTTCGAGACGGCGTATCCGGCCATGGACCATCCCTGCGTCATCGCCCTGCAACCACTGGCGGCCGAGCTGGGCGTGGTCATCCCCGTCTCGATCTATGAGCGGGACGGGCCGCATTATTACAATTCGCTGGTGATGCTCGATGCCGATGGTTCAGCCCTCGGTGTCTATCGCAAGAGCCATATTCCCGATGGGCCGGGCTATATGGAGAAATTCTACTTCCGGCCCGGCAATACCGGTTTCAAGGTCTGGGACACTCAGTTCGGCAAGGTTGGTGTCGGAATCTGCTGGGACCAGTGGTTCCCGGAAGCGGCGCGGGCGATGACCATGATGGGCGCCGAAGTCCTGCTCTATCCGACGGCGATCGGCTCGGAACCTCATGATGACAGTCTGGACACCGCTGCGCGCTGGCAAAGGGCGATGCAGGGGCATGCGGTGTCGAATGTGATCCCGGTGCTTGCGGCCAACCGGATTGGCGATGAGGGCGGGCAGGTGTTCTATGGATCGTCCTTCGCGGCCAGCCATACCGGCGAGAAGGTCAGCGAGCTGGGGCGGTCGGAAACCGGCCTGGTGACGGGCGAGTTCGATCTGGACTATCTGCAACGCCATCGCGCCGCCTGGGGCTTTTTCCGCGACCGGCGTCCGGATCTCTACGAGCCCTATTTCACGCCACGTTCGTCCTGACGGTCCGGCGTCTTGCGGCGCCGGCGCCCGGTTGGCATCAACATCACCACCACAAAGGCGACGGCAATGGCCGGCCATCCAAAGGCGATGGCCTGGTCAGTTTGTCCCTGGGTCAGGCTGAAAGCCGAGGCGGTCAGCCCGCCGGCGGTCACGGTCGCTGCGCTGAGCAGCATGGCAAGGCTGTAGCCCATGCATTCCTCCAACACCCCCGCGTGGTCGTTATCATCGACCCCTCTATGACTTCAGCATGGCAGAAATGGGCTAATACTTGGTTTCCGGCTCCCGGCCCGGCAAATCCGGGGGACAGACACGCCCTGAATCCCTCGTTGCAAGAAGTTCTTTAATTTATAAAGTTCTTGTGCATTTGAACGAGGAGAACCGATATGCCGATCCATCAGACATCCAATCCTGGCCAGCGTGGCCGTACCGTCCGGCAGCGGGCGACCGCGCTGGCGGCTGCGCTGGCGGCGACTGTCATGACCGCCGCCCCGGTCCTGGCTCAGGACACTGCCGACACGCCGCGGCCGGGCGAGGCTCTGGCCGCAATGGTCGGGACCTGGGAGGGCTCGGGATGGTCGATCAACCCGAACCGCGTACGCGAAACCTTCGACGTCTTCGAGCGGGTCGAGTCCGTTGCCGATGGTCATCTGGTCCTGATCCGGGGCCGCGGCTACGCGCCGTCCGGCACAGGTGAGGACGGAAGGCTGGTCCATGATGCCGGCGGCATTGTCCGCCTGACCGATCAGGGCGGCTACGAGATGTTCGCGGCCACGGCCATGAATGGCGCCGATGCCTTCGCCATGGAGGTCACCGAGACCGGCTACACCTGGGAGATCCCGCTCGGCCCGCATGGCCGGGTCGTCTATGAGGCCGTGTTCACGCCGGACAGCTGGACCGAGACCGGCCAGTATTGCGACCCGACCGGTCAGTGCGTTCCCACCCTGTCGATGACGCTGACCCGTGTCGCCGACTAGCCATTCGCCCGACGCAGCCCTGAACGGATCAGTGCGCGTTCACCAGCGCGCCGAGTATGCCGTCAATAATGAACTGGGCCGCAAGGGCGGCGAGGATGACGCCGAGGATGCGGGTGATCATGGCGGCCATGGAGTCGCCGATGACCCGCATCACCGGTCCGATCGCGAGGAAGGTGACAAGGCAGACCACCAGGATCACGCCCGCAGCGGCGAGTACGACACCGCGCTCGGCCCAGCCACCGGCATCCGACATGTAGAGCATCACCGTGGCAATCGCGCCGGGACCGGCCAGCATCGGGATCGCCATCGGGAAGACCGAGATGTCCTCCCAGGTTTCCGGATGGGCGTCATGCTCGTCCATGATCGACTCGGCCCGACCTTCACGTCGCTCGGTGCGCTTCTCGAAGATCATTTCCAGGGCCATCAGGAACAGCAATACGCCACCGGCAATCCGGAAGGCGTCGAGGCTGATATGCATCGCATTGAGCAACCAGCCGCCGCCCAGGGCAAAGCCCAAAAGGACGCCGGTCGCGATCACGACAGACTTGATCGCCATGGCCCGGCGGTGCGCATTCGGCGCGCCATTGGTCAATGACGCAAAGATCGGCGCGACACCGGGCGGGTCGATAGCCACGAAAAACGTGACGAGGGCAGAGGTGAAGATCTCGAGCATGGCGGTATTCCTGTTTCAGTGGCCCGCATAACCGGGCGCGGCCCGAAGGTCACGGAAAATCTCACGCATAGACAGGCAGGTGAGGTATGCAAAAACGAAGATAAGGACGATCATTGCTCACCGCCCGGCCTGGCGCCGCGGCCACCCTCCACCAGCTCCCAGCTCTCCGGCCAGCGCGGCTCGGGATCGGGATCACCAGCCTCACGCGCTCGTCGGATGCGTTCGGCATCCTCGCGGATCTGCAGATCGAGCTCGACCTCCTCGACCGACATTCCGGCCGCCTTGTACCAGGCGATCTCCGCGTCACGCTCGGCAATTTCGTTTTCCGCCGCCAGCCGCAATTGTTCACGCGCCAGCGCCACATTGGCGCGCGCTTGGGCGATGAAATCCCTGGCCAGGCCCAGCAGTTTGCGCGCCGCCGCGTCATCGCCGCTATTGAGCGCAATCGCCGCCGCGCCGAGGCAATGGCGCCCGGTCGTCGCGCCGTCACGGAGGTTTGGGTCGGGCGCCTCCCCGGCCGGTCGGAGGCGCGGATGCGCCAAACCAGAATTCCGACGGTGTTGGCAGGGGAGGCGACGTGACATGGCAGGTCCTTTCATGGATGGATCAGGTTGATGACAAGCCCCACCGCGCCATGGCGCGAAGGCCTGGCGGTTTGGGCAGAAGAGGGGTGCGAGGTGCCGTTCCGGTGCCTTGCTATGTGAGTTTGTATGGGTGGCGCCGGGGGCACCTCGCACACGGAGATTTACCCGGTCCCCTTGCGGGTCCCGTCTCGAAACCGGCTGGAAAAAGCGGTCGAGCTTTGTGCCGCCGTCCAACCGATGGCCACGCCGGGTCAGGTGATGGTCAACTCCACCCAACCGGACGAGCTCCGTCCTCCCCACGCCCCCGGATAACCAGTCCGGGCCTCAGGTGACATGGGAACGGGGTGATTATGCGGTGGGGTCAAAGGGGTGGGGATAAGTTTTCTGGGAAGGCGTGTGCTTGCAGGTGTTCAGGGACTCAAAGTGGGGGATAAACTGCCCGCAACAAGCCCGTTCCACAGCCCAAACATTCAATGCAGCGTCATCCCACGGTCGCGGCAAGGCCGCGATCCGGGGGGGCTCAGCCGCTCTGCCAGCAGGCTTGCTACGAAGGCGCCGCCAGAATGATCGACCCGGGAAGCCGAGGTCCCCCGGATGCCCGCGATGCGGTCACCGTGGGATGACGGAGGTTGAGAATTCCATGGGCAATCAGCGCCCCAGATCGAGCTCCGGGTTTGGCGGTACGGCCCACAGCGCGTCCCACAAGTCCAACCAGTGCGGGTTGCGAGCCTCGATCAGATTGACCTTCCACTGGCGCGGCCATTTCTTGATCCGCTTTTCGCGGTGAATGGCCTCGACGATCACGCCATGCGGCTCCCACCAGACCAGACTGGTGCAGCGGTATTTTCGCGTGAACTTCGAGGCAGTCCCGTCCTTGTGCTGTCGGATACGCCAAAGAAGGTGGGCGGTGACACCGGTATAGATCACCCCGTCAAAACGGTTCGCCATCATGTAAACGGCAATCGTGCCCTCGCGGTCATTCATGCTATTTTTAATTGCATATCAGGCAAGCGCCCTCAACTAACCGTCATCCCACGGTCGCGGCGAAGCCGCGATCCGGGGGACCTCAGCCAGCCTGTCGACGGGGAAGCACAGGTCCCCCGGATGCCCGCTTCGCGGTCACCGTGGGATGACGGAGGGGCGGGATTGAAATGATGTGTCGGTATCGACGGCGGCCTGCACACTCCAACACCCCGCCCAAATCCGAAGACCCCAACCTCACCGTCATCCCCCGGTCGCGGCAGAGCCGCGGTCCGGGGGACCTCAGCCCAACCCGTCGACGGGGAAGCACAGGTCCCCCGGATGCCCGCTTCGCGGTCCCCGTGGGATTGTCTGTTTGACGTGCTGTTATATTGGGTGGCCGGACGGGGGACCGAGGTAGCCGCCAAGGTCCCCCTGCCGTCGTTGCGACCGTCGTGGGATAGGGCTTTCGCCCGTCGTCATCAGGGTCCGGCGGCGGCCCGGCTTCTTGTTGCTTGTTGACTTGAGTGGGTCAGACCTTTCGGTC